>Ga0316204_10000003_pt1 | contig 1405560 bp, 1200 predicted proteins | sample 6monrhotite_MG_2_FD_205661 | JGI IMG/M metagenome (GOLD analysis project Ga0316204, IMG submission 205661) | Microbial mat bacterial communities from mineral coupon in-situ incubated in ocean water Damariscotta River, Maine, United States -... | ecosystem: Environmental > Aquatic > Marine >...
AATCCACTGCTGGATAGAACCGCTGCGTCCACATCGAGGACTGATTTAGTTTCAGCAACCGATCGATCAGGCTGTTGGCGTGGGTGAGGGTGCCGAGGACGATGACCGAGGCGCCCGTGTATCTCGAGAGGATTTTGCGGTGGATATGTCTTTCGAGTTTGACACTCTTACCACCATTTGGATTTTCATTCTCCTCTGGATTTGCTTCAAAGCCGTCAAGGATGATGAGGTCTGGCGGCGAGCCCTCAAAGTTGATCTCGCCCAAGCTCGATGTTGGGCCGAAGGTTGTGAGTCGAGCAACGCCTTGTACATAAATATCCCGTGGCGGCGATGCTCGTGACCCGCTGGATCCAGACCCGCGTTGAAGAGCGGCAAGGTGAGGGAAATCGGTACGGAGCATCTTATTGGTGCTGAGCTCATGGTCCACCGATCGCAAAAGTTCACCAGCTGCTGTGCGCGTGTGCGAACCAATGGCGATGCATCGACAATGTTTGTAAGCCAATGACCACAAAACCAAGGCGAATGTCGTCATGGTAGTCTTGCCATAGCCGTCGGGGGCAGCCAAGACGAAGCGGAGCGGATTGTCAGATCCGATCTGTTTGTAATCAGTGGCTATCTCCTCGTGCATCCTGCTCCAGGGCAGAGTGGTACGGTGGCGAAGGTACATTTTCATAAACGGTAGAAGCGATCCGGCGCCGGTCTGGCGCCGGATCGCACTGAGAGTCGAGTTTGATCCCAGTTTGGTGTTGATCATGCTGTATTCCCCTTGTCGATCGAGCCTCGGATTGATTCCAGCAGGGCGATTACTTGGATGCCCATCTCAGAATCTTCACCGAGTTCGGTCCCGATCACGGTGACCGCATGGAGCAGTTCAGCAAGATCCGTAGGCTCTTCCTGCACGGATCCCATTCCATTGGTTAGGCCGATGCTGTGGAGGCGGTGCAAGAGTTGATTATACGATTCCACAATTGCTCGCTCTGCAGCGATCTGATCCGATGGATTCGTCCTTGAATCCCGACCTACGCGCCGCATCCTTTGTGCTAAGGCTTGGACCTGTAGCCAATACTCTCCGAGTATCTCTGCGACAATTTTGGAAGAAGGTTGAATCGCATTCCTTTCTCGAATCACAACTAAATCACGCTGGATGGTTTTTTCGCACTTCTCAAACAGATCCGCAATCTCAGCGTTGGATAGGCCCTCGAGCCATAACCATTGAACACACTCACGCCGAGATTCCATTGGGACTCCTTTGCCAATGATCTTTCCGGCTTTGAGTTGATGAACGAACTGGGTCGTTGTTCGAGGAGCACTCTTACGCGGCTTGCTCATGAATCACCTCCTTTAGAAACTTGCTCTGGAGCCCATCGGGATAGAATCGATTGATCCACAGCTGAGCGGCCAACGGTTGCGATGTATCGTCGAACGATCACATCGCAGTATCGAGGATCGAGTTCGATCCCGAAGCATCGGCGTCCGAGCCGAGACGCCGCAATCAGCGTCGTCCCCGACCCAAGAAACGGATCAAGGATTAGATTGCCACGGGAGGAGGAGTTGCGAATAGCCCGCTCCGCTAGCGGCAACGCCTTCTGTGTCGGATGGCGATACAGATTGCCACGATCACGCGTGACAGACCAGAGCGTGGACTCATTCTTCGGTCCATGCCACTGCTTACTCTTGCCAATCTTCCACCCGTATAAGCAGAACTCCGTCTGCTGGTTATAGTGGCTGAAGCCAGGCGACAACGATTCCTTCGCCCAAGTGATCACATTCCGAGGCTTCATCTTGAGCTCGGTGAGTAAGTCCGACATGTGACCGAAGTTGGCATGGCCGTTCCAGATGTAGTAACTCGCACCTGCTTTGAGAAGATCCTTCACCTCTCCGAGCCAGTTCTTTGTGAATACCCGGTACTGTTCGGGCGACATCTTGTCGTTGGCGATTGCCCGTGAAGATTTCTTTGATTTTTGAGCAGTCGGGCGATTGGAGGTGTTGTACGCGACATTGTAAGGCGGATCCGTATTGAGCATATGAGCACGCTCATCACCCATGAGTGCAACAAGCACTGATGGATCTGTACAGTCTCCGCATGCGATGCGGTGTTGGCCGAGTTCAATGATCTCGCCATGGCGAGTGATCGGGACATCCGTTTCAGAATCAATCTGCTCCGCATCTTCCTCAACGGCTATCAGATCTACCTGAGCATGCTCTTCAAGCAACTGATCGATCTCATTCGAGCCAAATCCTGTAAGGGTTGAGTCAAAGTCATGATCAGCCGTGAGCTCGGTAAGGAGATCTGAGAGCAAGGAATTGTCCCATTCACCATTGATTTTGTTGAGAGCAAGGTTGAGCTTCTTTTCATCTTCCAGATCGAGTTCTACTACGGTGACAGGGATCTTCTTGAACCCTTGGCTAATCAGGATCTTGAGCCGTTGGTGACCACCGACGAGGTTGCCAGTCAGCTTGTTCCAAACAAGTTGCTCCACACAGCCAAACTCTTCCATGCTGGCAAGCAGTTGTTGAGCCGTCTTTGACTCTGGGTGGAGATCTTTTCGTGGGTTGTATGAGGCGGGGTTAATGTGATTGACAGAAATGGTCTGTGATTTAGGAAGAAAAATCATTTTCCGACTCCTTAAATAAGTTTGTCGGAGCCTGTCCTGAGCGTTCAAATGCGATTCAGCCTTTGTAGCTCGGGTATGAATTCCTTTCCTCGGCCCGGGTTGATCGAAACGATTCTTGCTTCGATCGAATACAACTGTGTGATTGAGATGGTTCTTTCTGTGTATGATGTCCTTTCTGGGTTGTTGTTTAGTTATTTAGACGAGTACTTCTCTTGTTTCTTTCCTTGCTCTCTAGGCGCACATGCCCGACAGGTATCACTGCAGAATCGAGATCGTCCTGCCATATGGCTAGGTCTATAGAATGCATGGCAGCGTTCGCGATCACACATTCGTATTGGAAAAAACCCAGTGTCGATCATGACTTCAATGTCGCACTTGAGGTGTGCGAGAGCGGCAATGATGGCCAGTTCGTTCCAGTTGATTTCAGTTTTTGATGAGGCGTACTCATCCATGTTGATGATCAGATGCCGTTGTATTTCTTCATGTTTAACTTGTCGATCACTTGGTGTGATTTTGATCTGTTCAATAGTGAGCCCAGGAGTTGTGATCACTTTTGAAGCCGTTTGTTTTTCGGGATGGTATCGAAATGTTTGCTGCATTGTGTTAATTGGCGAGTAGTTGATGAGTGTAAGGATCATGCCTGAAGAGATGGTTCCCCGGGGGATCTCGCAGGCGAGCTTCGTAGCAAGCTTGAACGCGTCGTTGTCACCAAAATCAGTTGGGCGGCCACAATGAACATCGGTGAGCACATCGACATAGGTACATCGAGTGCGTCCTTGACGCTTGATTGGGCCCTGATGAGTTGAAGACAGATTTTGCAGGAAAGTTCGAAGTTTTTCTCGGTCTTCCTTGGGGGATTCGACAGGCCAATGACTACAGCGGAACTCCACATCGAGGAGAGAGATTGAAACGGGTTGAGGATTGTTTGATTTCATCATGCTGCGTTCGATCGTAGCGCAATGAATGGCTCAAATCAAATAGAGAACGGGATAATTCTTCTTGGGGATTTGATTTGAGTGGCAGGAAGCCGCATATCTAGCAGAAATCACACGCATTGCAGTCGTCTATGTGCTCGGCTAGGCAGGGTTGAACATATAAGCAACGGCCTGTAAACAGGCGATCTGGGACAATTGTCACGTATGTATTCTATGCTCAACTAGAAATCGAGTAGGTCATCCAGGAACTCTGAAGCAGGATCAGACCCAATTACCAACAAGTGATCTCTAGCTCTTGTGCATGCTACATATAAAAGGTGCCGCTCAGTTTCATAGACATCCTCTAGATCCGCCTCGTCAACGATCTCATCAATTCGTGATTGAAGGGGAATAACCTCATCATCACATGCTGCGACTACTACAGCCCTGAACTCCAAGCCTTTGGCAAGATGCATAGGGCAGATCGAAACTGATCCAACAGCTGATTCAGTGTTGGGGTCAAGCTCAATAAACTTGAGGTTGGTCTTTGCAATGGCCGCTCGCGCCCTTGGGAGTTCATTTGGGGACCGAACAAATATGCCGATCTCATGCGGCAGCATGCCTTCATTAACACGAGATTCCAACCAATCGGCAATGAATGCAGCTTCGTCATCAGTGGATTGAACAACCTGAATCGTCGCACTGGGGCCATTGAATGCAGAGACTGTCCCTTTTCTGGTTTCCGAATTTCCATCCACATCTGCCATCTCATTGGGAAGCAGGCGATCTGCTTGTTGTCGAATCTGATGTGAAGTTCGATAGTTAATCCGTAAGGTGCTGGATCGACCTCGGATATCAACGCCCAGTGACCGCCATGAAAATGGGGTTTGGAAAATTCGTTGACCAAGATCACCAGCAAAGAAGAGTCCGTTAGCATTGTTTCCTGCTAGCGCCGACAGGAATCGGAGCTGAGGTACGCTGATGTCTTGGGCTTCATCAACAACAACGAACTTCGCAACACTCTCAGTTCCATTTTCAATTTGTTTCGTTATCGCTGCAAATACTGATGGGATTGTCACAAGACCTCGATCTGTCAGCGACTTTCTGACTTGCTTGAAAATCGACCAAAGCAGTTCGCGTTGTTTAGGACCCAATCTTGTTTTTCGACCCAAGCGTGCCACATCACGGTATGATTCCCAAGAATCGAGCTGCCATGCATCAACAACATCATGCCACTCTGTCTCCAAGAATCGGATGGTGAAACGATGAGACTCGGAAGCTTCTGAGGCATCCTTGATAAGCGTGCGGATCATTGATGAAGTAGGGATTTGCGATTTCCCAAATTCTGATTCATACATGTCGATGCCGACTTCATTGATTGATCGAACAACAATGCGATCTTGAAGAGCCTCATCATCCCCAATCAAGTTATTGATTTTGCGTCGAAGATGTTTCGCAAGCGTGATGGAGAATGTAGTCAGGAGTACCTCTGCCTCTGGGTACGCCTTCGCCAAATACACTGCCCGGTGCAAGGCAACGACAGTCTTCCCTGTTCCTGCGGATCCTGATACGCGGGCGGGGCCTCCGAAATCCCGCTCCACAATGCCTTGTTGATCTGGATGGAGGAATACCGTCCATTTTTCCCATGAATACTCTAGAGCCCGAGTCAACTCCTCTGAATCCGTCATCAAGCGGAAGCGGCGCTGCGCATCTGGATGAGCAAACGGGTCGGTATCATCCGTAGTCTCAACAGAAGGAGATGGGGAGCCGCCTACAGCCAACTCAAGGAGTGCTTCAGCAGCTTCGCTGGGTAAATGATCCGAAAGATCAAAGAGCGTGTCTTCTGTGGCTTGGCATACTTCGTCGATCCATTCTGGTGGCACGCCATACCCAAGCAGCTCATCCTCAGTCATGGATTCGAACAATGGCTCTTTGGTTGGTGCTTCGGGAATCTCTGATGGAGTTGGAGCGTCAACATATCGAGGGACTTCAATATCACGAACGGTTTCACGCACCTCGACGAGTTGAGCCGCGCCAGTCTTTGGATGTCGCTCAATCTTCCGTCGCTGTGCCCAGAGATACGCATTGTCGTGATGATCTACATAGCAGAGCAAGAGGCTACTGCTCGTTTTATGGACAATGATGCGGATGTCACTGCTCACCCGCATCGACCAGAAGTTCTTGTCTTTCGCACGGTCGAGCTTGTGAAAGCTCAGGCCGGGGTTGGACGGATCCATTTGAAGATCAAATGCAGTTTGCTTGACAGCCTTCTGCTCGTTTCCATTGAGCTTCGACAGGCTATCGGTAAATGTATCTGCTATTCGAAATTCCATCAGCCGTCTAGCCTACTCAAATCAGAGAGTACACGCAACATATATCTTGGCCGACCTTGGCCAACTTGCACTACACGGAGAGTAATCGTAGATGAATGATGAAGGAATTCACGATTGAGAATATCAGGGTCTTCAATCTCAATACCGATTTTTGCTCGAAGGATTGTTTCATCACCGGATACTTTGAATTCAAATGTCCGGCTTTTGGGAAGAACACCTTGAATTTCACCGGTGAACTTCGAATCCGTCTCGTGTATATTGGAATCATCGAGTTTATTGCGTCCCACAGTTAATTGCTCTTTGTCCATAAATCGAAATGAGTGATCGTTGAACGCCATTGCGCAAAGTGCTCCGCGTTCGTCGAGCACATCCAAAAACTCCTTGACCTTCTTCACAGCGCGTGGGTGAATCTCATCAACAAGGTCAGCTAGACTCTCATCACTCGCATCATTTGAAACCGCCACATTCAGTAGGTGTTGAATTTTGTCAATTGCAAATTCAGTTGGGTTCAACCCATCATACAGTGGGCCTTCATCTCCGTTTCCCGTTTTCGGAATCTCGAACTCGAATCCGAACGACCCTTTCGCAACTCCTGTTATCATCAAATTCGTATTCTCAGCACCTGGAATTGGGCCGGAGTATTTTAGATTTCCGCTTAGTCCAGCAACGACTGCCTTCACTGCATCTGTCAATCGTGCCGTCGCATCGCTTGCAAAATCAGAGAAAAAACCTTCCGTTCCAACGATCGGTCTTCCTCGATAGGTAACCACTAATCGACGAGGTAACAAAGCCAACTGAATTCCAACGGCTTCTTGAGTCAGCTTTTCTAACCGACGCTCAAGGCTTATTTTTTCAATTACACGACCTTCTGGGATATTCTCAAGTAATCCTCTGACTGTCTTGATCTCTGCCAACAGGCTCAGGTGTTCTTTACGCGATCCCATGTGCTACCTCCTCTTCGAGAAGTACATTTAGATTCACTCTTGCCACAGCATCATGCTCAGGATCTAGATCAATTTGAATATATCCCTTCCAGCTATGATCACGCTTGTGCGACCACAAACTGTACCAATAAGAAACCCGTTCTACAGCAGACTGATCCATTGGTAAACCCAATCGATAGAAATATGCATCTACACTGTAAGCATCTTTAGAATTTCTAAATATATCAGGATTTGCTTCGGCTAATGCAGACTCGTCCACGCCTTCCGGAGGTGTGTAAAAAATCACAACATCAATATCATTTGGTGGACGATTGTCATTGGTCTCGATGTCCTCCATGAAGCTTCCGTCAAGCCATTGAAATCCAGTCATACCGAGCTCGTGTAGTGCTGCCCTGAACCGCAACAATCCATCAAGGATCATACGCCGTTCAGGGGTTGTGCCGAATCGTGACACCAGATCGTCAATCTGTGATTTGTATGGAGAACGATCCGGATGGGCTCCGTCATTCAACTCCGGTCGGATTGGCGGAAGCAGCCCAGCGGCTGTCCATTGCGGTATGCCCATATTTGATCTCCACCGCAATTATATCGGCTAAAAACTATATGTCTATCCTCTTATTCCACCCGAAATACTTTCATCACCTCATCACCAAGATGATTAATCACTTTCACGGCAATCCGACCATTCTCCGGCTTGCTGAATGGCCTTGAAAGGTCACTATTGAGTGTCGCCCAGGCATCCGCGTTGATCTCGGTCTTGAGGGTGGTCTTGAGTGACTTATACGGATCATTCGCTCCGAGGAAGTAGGCTTGGCGGACGAAGAAGCTTTCTTCGTTGTACTCCGTGTCGATGAACCAGCACGCGATGCCGTCGGTGCTGTCGGCGCGGACTTCGCCGGTTTGGGGGTGGAAGACATCGACGCCGTTGATTTTGACTTGGATCTTGCCGTCCTCGGCATCGAGGATATCAATGTCCGGTTCGCCAAAAATCACAAACAGGTTGCCCTTGCCGGTGTTCTTGAGATCGTCGGCCATGTGCAGATCGGCATTCATTCGTGCTTTGAGCACTGGGATTCTTCCGAGCTTGTTGAACTCTGTTGCGTGGGCTTCGTAGTTGAATGCACAAGCGATCAGGACATCGAAGTCGGCATCACCTGCTTCACGCGCAGCGGTGACGAGATCTTGCCTAGATACCGTCCCGAACTCAGGGCCGATGAAGAGCCCGGCTCGTTTCTCGGTGCCGGTCTCGTCATCGCCTTCCATGTACCGACCCTCGGCACAGATGTATCTCCCAGGCCAAGGGGTGAGCGATGAGAACTTGATGCGGCCTTCCTTGTGGGCCTGCTGCACGCCGGAGGTCTTGAGGTTTTCCAAGATCATCTGTCCGAAGTCTGCTTCGCTGTCGGTGCGATTGGATTGCTTGGCAGGGTCGATCAGCTCGTCATCTTCATCCACGCCAAGCGTGCGGTGAGGCGAGAGACTTTCGACCGTGAACGGCCCGGCAACTCGCACCTTCTTCTTGTCCTCGTACGGCTTGTCATAGAGATACTCAAACTCCGCCTTAGCCGCGATGGACGCATCGATCTCTTTTTGCCGAGCGATCCGCTGCTCCCACCATTGGGCGTGCAGCTTCTTCGCAGCATCCGACCATTTGTCCTCGGCCTCACGCGGGATCTCCCATTCTTCCCACTCCTGCTTCACGACTTTATTGAGTTGCTCGCGAAGTGGATCCAGCGTTTCTTGAAACTTGTCCCAGATGACTTCGATTTCAGTATTGTCTGCAATATTTTTGAGCATCACATGCGGAACTCGCTCATAGACAAACCCATGACGAACATCACCATGAGTTTGTTTCTCTGACTGGGCAGTTCTGGTAATGAGGGCTTCCTTGGCCTTCCCATCAGAACTATCAGACAAAAGATAGTATGGAAATTTCGCACCCATCACTCTTGCGCGAGCAAGTGCAAGAGCGACACGAGATGTGTCTATTGTGATCCATCGGCGTCCCCATTGCTCTGCAACATGGGCAGCAGTTCCTGATCCACATGTCGGATCAAGAACTAAATCGCCCGGATCTGTTGTCATTAGCATACATCGCTTCACGGCCTCTGTAGATGTCTGAACAACATAGACTTTGGGGTCTGAGCGGCTTTGAATCCCTCCGATATCAAGCCAAACATTTGTCCTTGGGTTTAGTAAAAAATCTTTGATAAATCGAACATATCTGATCGATGAACCTTCGATCATGATCCGGCTAGCTTTGGCGAGATTGCCAAGGCCGTCCACTGTTGTTTTCCAGTGTAATCCAGAAGGCGGATTCCAATTCCGACTTTGGAATGCGAACTGCTGGTCAGAATTTTCTGATGCGCCCTGCGATGTCAACTGGTCAGAAACTGCAACTAGGTCACCGTCAAAAACGGAATTTGATAGAGCCGTAATTGTGTCCACTGGCTTGTACTTAGTCGCACCTTTATCGCCGGGTTTTTTCTCTGTGTATAAATCTCTGTATTTTACAGCACTTGATTTGCCATACCAAAGTATGTAGTCCGTTACAGACGATAAATATGACCCAGAAAACCCTGTTGTTTTGGCATATGAAATTAGGCTTACAAAATTATCTTCACCAAACACTTCATCCATAACTGCACGGACTCGATGCACATTCTCATCGCCGATCTGTACAAAGATTGATCCAGAGTCAGTCAGGAGATCGCGTGCCACTGTAAGCCGATCCCGCAAGTATGTGAGATAGCTATGTATCCCATCTCGCCAAGTGTCCCTGAATGCTTTCACTTGCTCTGGATCACGAGTGATGTGGTTTGCGTTCCCATCTTTCACATCACGGCTTGTCGTTGACCATTGAAAATTTGAGTTGAACTTGATGCCGTAGGGCGGATCGAAGTAGATGCACTGCACCTTCCCACGCAACCCTTCACGCTCGGCGAGCGAGGCCATGACCTGGAGCGAGTCACCGAGAATCAGACGGTTGGTCCAGTTGGTGTCGTGCTGATAGAACTCGGTGCGTGCATCGTCATCGGGCAAGCCGTTGAAGTCGGCGTAGAGGTCCGCAAAGAGCATCGGAGCCGCTTCTTCCTCCTTGGCCTGATCCTGTTTGTGCGTCCTGCGGAGCAGATCATCAACGAGCACCTTGGGATGGACCTTCTCCTGAATAAACAACGGCGGCGCATTGACCACCAGATCCGACCAATCCTGCTCATCCTTTCCCCGCCACACCAACTGCGGATCCAGATCCCGATTCCGCCGCTCATACGCCACTTCAATCGGCGTCTGATCATCCTTGGACATCACAGACTGAAATTCAGCCGTCGGGATGTTTGGCCGCTTCGCCTCATCATGCGTAAGCGTGGCGACTTGCTTGCGGGATTTCTTCTTCGTGGTTTTCTTAGCCATGGGAGGAATCAACTTTGTGTATGCAGTGAAATTGTATTTCGAGTTCCGGGAATGATACGAGAAAGCCCGTTGAACTTGATCTTGGAATCATCCATGCTGTATGTGAGCACTTCAAGGCCAAGCGAGCATATCTTGGCTGTTGCCGATTTACTCAGGTCTGACGGAACAACCAGCACACTTCGCTCAGGTCGCAGATACGCGCCATGAAGTTTAAGTTGCCCAATTGCGGTGTAAATGCTTTGAGTGTTTGTCGATGGTTTGATTTCAAACTCAACTTCGGGCGATTTCTTTGGACCAACCATCAGATCTCGCTGCTGGTCACGCCAGACTTTCTTGCCTGATCTAGCGATGAGATCATGTAGTGCTCGATGAATGAGCCCGTGATCACATTGGGCCACATACGAATCCTTGGCCGGTATGTTTTTGGTGCCCGAGAACTCATATGACGATTTATTAGACTGTGGCGATCGTGCAAATGGAATTGCAGGTTTGTTGCCTGCTTTAAATTCAGCAACCGATTTCACATAGCGTGCCAACAGTGCGCCTAGGCGTGGGCTATCGATTTCTGCAAGCACTAAAGTCTCAACGGATTTTTTGCCTGGGCGTGATATCTCCGTTGTCGGTTGACCTAACCATTCAAGAAATTTTGTCTTTCCAATACCTGGTCTTCCACCACCGATTCCACCGGTGTGGCAAATAAAGCAGTTGCCTTGTTGATCCGTTGCAAGAAGAGTCGCTGTGGCTTTGGATTCCGGACCAATTTGAGGATTCAATTCAACCGTCATATTCTGGCTGCCTTTGGCACTAAACGGAAGAATGCCAAATGGGCACCAGAAGTGATTTTGTCCCTCTTGGTGCTTTGCCTTCCAAATTCCTAGATCTTCACGTACAAACAGTTTGTGCGAAACGGCACCAGCTTGATATCCGAGATTGCGTCTTTCAATAGCAGCGCCGGTTGCAAAATGGCGTTGCATTGTGTTCATCGCTCGTTTTATGGATGATTTCTGAATCAGTTGTGTCAGCATAATAATCCTCTCTCAACTGTTCAATTGTGACTGGCGACCGCAGATTTGATCATTTCATCAAAATTGGATTCTACTTCTGATTCAAAATCGTCTTGCATCTCATACACATCAGTAAACTCTGCAAATGCCCAACGCCCGAAGCGCTCGTGGTTGTTCACACCTGGGACCCAATAGGTTTCCATCGTGCTCGCCTTCTCCTTGGCATCTTCACGCCGATAGCCTTTGATCTCAACAATCAAGTGCAGGAGATCATCCTCGCCGTGACCATCATCAATGAGCACGATGAAGTCGGGGATGTACTTGCGAGATTCTGATCCATACTGGTACGGCACTTCGAGCCCGATGTTGTGATTCTTGACATAGGACTTCACTTTTGAATGTGCCTCTGCCACTCGACAGAACTCTGCTTCCCAAGCACTATCGAGTATCACCCAGTTGAGATGGCACTTGTCCGGCGATGTTTCCCATCGCTCAGTCTTCGATGTATAGAAGCTCACATCAGTCGTCGTGCCAACTTGGTTGTAGGGATCAAGTACAGCTTTGATCGGACTCGTGCCTATCAAGCTCTTTGTGATCCCCTTGGTGATCCGCTCACATGCCATGTCTGCGAGCGTTTGGTAGCACAACTGTGCAGGATAAGTCTGTCCTTTACAGACAAGATGATTATCGAGCCATTGCTTAGTAATGCGTTTGAGCTGTCCAAAGAGGTGAAGCTTTGGTTCTTCTCCAGGGTCACGCCACTTAGTTTCAATCAAGCGTTTCGTAAGATGAAAAAGGATGGTTGAGCGGCGCATGTCATTCGTGTGGATCAAGTTGAGATTGATTGTCTCACCAATGATCCCAGCATTTTCAGTTTGTGTAGCTCCAACAAGATCGGGCGTGAGTTCAAGAGTTGAGTTCTCATCAAATTCAACAGTAAGCCGTTCACTCGGTAACTCAACACGATATCCGGCCACACGAGGGAAGGAAATCTCCAGGGCATCCCGCTCCGGGTTGATCGCTTTTACATGAATTGTCTCACGAGGCGGCTGTGGAGGAGCGATCACAGGCTTTGCCGTAAAATCGAACGGAATGCCAAGTACATCCGCGTACTCAACATTGAACAATCCGTCTTCGTTCAAGTCATACGATTGACGGCGAAGTGCCCGGCCAATAACCTGCTCGCATAGGAGTTGTGTTGAAAATGCTCTCACACCCAAGATATGAGTGACAGTATTTGCATCCCATCCTTCTGTGAGCATCGATACAGAGACGACACATCTGATAGATTCTCCTAATCGCCCTTTCTTACCCACGGTATTCATGACTTCTCGCAGTAGATCCTGATCAGATATATTTTCTGCCTGAACCCGATCTTCTCCTCGTTCAATTTTTTCACGCCGGAAGCGATCGATTTCATCTGATGCCATCGAACGAAAATTTTTGTCTAAAGCTTCACCTGATTCAAGTTGTTTGCTGTCAATCAAAAGAGTGTTCGGACGGGCGAGTGCATTTCCATGCTCGTCAAAATTTCTAAATAGTTCTAATCGACCATTTTCAAGAGTGCTCGATTCGTCATCGTTCTCTCTGAAAAACCCAGACACATACTCATAGATGAGTTTCGATGCCGAAGTGTTGTTGCATACGATGATAAAGCACGGCGGCACTCCGACATTTGCTTTCTCCCAGAGGTCGTAAGTCGCTTTGTAGTGACCATACAATGCTTCGAGTGCTGTCTGAAGTTGTGGCGGCAAGCTCAATGGATCGAGTGCCGCACCACTCCCTCGCCCTTTTTTAGGCATATCGGCTCGAATATGCTCCCAAAGGTTGCGATACATAGGCATCTCACCTTCAGGAATGTTGTCTGCAACAGGAACTCGTGGGAGCTTTACGATTCCACACTCAATCGCATCCATTAGCGAAAAATCACACATCGTCCATGGGAACAAAGTACCCTCTGCGTATCCCGAACCACTGAGAAAGAACGGAGTTGCGGAAAGATCAAATACTCGATTGATGTTCAGTTTACGATCAATCGCTTGTAATCCTTTAAACCAAAGCCGAGCAGCTTCACGATTTTGATCGGCCTCTTTCTTGTCATCACCCTTTAAATCATCTTCGTCAGCATCATCCGTTTTTTCAGAATAGCAATGGTGAGCTTCATCATTGAACACCACAATGTTTTTCATTCCCATCAAATCTGGCATAACCCGTTGAATCATTTGGCCTTCAGTTTCAGTTGTTGACAGCTCTTCGCCTCTCCCCTGAAGTAACTGCCGCCCACCCTTCGACAAATCCATTGTCTCTCGAAGCTTGAATGCGTGGTAGTTTGTAATCACAATCTTAGCACGATCCAAATCTCCCAACATGTCGCTTGGCACAAGCTCCCTACTCTTGTAGTAGCTATCTGGGTCATTTGGTTGGAGGACACGAAGTCGATCGCGGATGGTGATTCCTGGAGCGACAAGCAAAAAGCCACGGGTGAATTTCTGACTATTTGGACGGCGAACTGCATTAACTGTTTGCCAGGCAATGAGCATCGCCATTACTGTCGTTTTTCCGGCACCTGTCGCGAGTTTCAGAGCAAGTCGTGACAATCCTGAGTTTGCTTGCTCGTTTGCATTTTCAAGATGCTGAAGTAGGCTACGGCATTCTTTGCCCAATTTCGGTGCAACTTCAGTCAACCAGATAGCAACTTCCACTGCTTCGATTTGACAGAAGAATGGTCTGATGTCGGCGAACTGATGGTGACGCCAATGTTGAAGGAGCCTTGCTGTCTCTGGGGTCACACGCCATTCTTTAGGGTTTGGATATGCCCGCCACTGGTCAATATGCTTCCGAACTTCATTAATGATCGACGTTGGATCGTACTGTTGATCTTCAGTCGATAATCCCATCCCCTCATCAAAAATGATTTCTTTCTGTCCACCGCTTTGTTTTTTTGGTTTAGGAATTGGCGTGACTAGATCGACCCTACGCCGTTTCTCAATAATCTGAGTGGATGGTTGCCCACTGCTATCAAGTTCCCAGTGCCTTACTGGACAGGTGTACGGAGAGTTCAAAATCGGTCGATTAAAGAATTCTTGTGACATAACTCTCCGAACCAAAATTATTTATGAATGCGAATTCTAAATCTAGTGGGCATGACACAGAAACCGCAAGCCGACTAGAACCCAATCATACGCAGTGATCCCTAGCTATGCCACTATCTATCAATACGACAGTGAAACACATACCATGAGGATAATGTCCTGCCGCCTCTTTCAGGGCGAATTTTACAGTCTAGTACGGCAACTCAAAAACGCTATGCGGAGTTTCTTCATGAACGGAGGGCTGTAAAATGTCAGAATTTATATGTGCCGTTGTTCTTGATCGATGGCCAAGTGATCTGCCTTCCCAAAGACGCCCATTCTACGAGATGACTCGCATAAAGAATGGGCTAGGTTTTGGGGGCAGGTCACATGCGAACCATCAAGTATAGTTGGTATGGAGGACGGCGAAAACTTATACCAGTCGAAACTGATAACAACTCAACTATCGGGTGATGCCCTCTGATTGCAGCAGTCCCAGTTATTGTTCACTCTTCCCGAGACTTGCAGCATCTTTAGCCGGCAGCGGAATTGGGAAGAACCCCGCTCTTGGATTGGATGCATTCCCCGAGAAATGCGTGTACCTCATTTCTTTATGAAGGGGGGCTGGGGGCTCAGTGTTTTCGAATACGATGATTTGATCGCCGGACTTGTCAGCGGCTAAATCCGCGTAAAACGCTTCTTGTACTTCGGTATTGACCCGTTCCTCGCCGTCTTGATCGGCCCCTTTGAATGGATTGAGTGGTGAGTCAATCACTACGACTCCGGGATGTGGCAGACCCTTTTGGCGACAGTACCGCATGATTGCGATTGTAAATGCTGCGTGTGTTACTGCCCTGTAGCCCTTGCCCATACTTCCGCGTTTCTCGTTTCCGATCACCAAGTCAAACTCTTTGTCGGCCCATGATACGTTGCCTTGGACAGGAAACTTCCACGCTCGCAGTGTTTCTTCAACTACCTTGCAGAATTCTACCATGCCCGCAGCGCCAACCTTGGGAATGATCTTGGACTTGGGAGTCTTGAAGTTGCTGAGTTGTTCGACTTTTGAGTAGCGAGTGCGCAGGTCCAAGACTGTGTCAGCCACATAGGTCGCTTCGGCAAGTTGGGTCTGCTGAGCGAGCAGTTGAGACAACTCTTCGTTGGCAGATGTGACCTTTCGGTTAAGTAGTCCAGTCAGCGCTGTATTGGCTTGGTCGAGTGTGGCCTGGAGTTGGGCCTGCTTTGACTCGTAAGCCTGCTTCTCGTTCCGCATGGATGAAAGAGTGATGCCCAAATCGCGGACAAGCATGGCAATCTTGACGAGTTCGGCACTACAGGCTTCCTGGAACTCTTGCAAGCGAAAACTACTCGCGTTTGGTTCCTCCTCGCTCGCTGCAGCATGGCCACACACGGGGCATTCGCCGCTAGGGAGTTGTTCAAAGAACTTACCCGCTTCAAGTGAGGATTCAAGGCGGGCCTTGTCCGCTGCGTAGTGGCGATCCAATAATTCGAGTCTACTCAACTGCTCTGTAACATAGATATGCTTGGATCTCAGCGATTGAATTGCTTCCCATGCTTCATCACGGGTTGCGGCCGCGTTGTCAAGTTCATTCTGACGAGTTGCCACAAGGCAGGTTGCCTTTTCCACCGTTCGGGCGATCCTAAGTCTCTGCTCAGTCAGCTCTGAGGAATCTACCGAGTAAGTTTTGAACTGAGCTTCCCGGTCATCGAGCAAGCCCGCGAGGATGGACATCTCAGTGGCAATTCGATTCTTGCGATCCTTGGGTGCTTCCTGAGTCACGATAGCGGAGTCATCAGAGCCGGTTAGGAAGAACCAAAACGATGATTTCTTTTCAGTGTCAGCCGTTGGCACTTCAGAGAGAGCTGGCGAACGCTCTGCGATGATCCGCTCTTCGTCAACAAAGGCTAGCCACGCCACATCCCGAAACGACAGCGACCGTTTGACTCCATCTTTGTTTTTGCGTATCTGCTTGCCGGTGAGGTCAGACAGTGCCAATAGACGGCCAGAGATTGTGAGTGGATTTTGAGCAGAGTGTTTCTCGCCGAGAGTATCCGACGGAGTATCACCGGCGATGTCGTCTATCGACATCTTATATGCGTTTGCGCCGCCGCCTGCTAATGCCCGCTCAAGTGTGAGCGATCCGCCTTTGCGAAGAGCTACTTCAATCATTGATTGGTCGTAGCCTGCGCCAAATGGAACGACCTTTGGCGATTTTGAGGCGCCGAGCATGTAATCGATGAGCTGCCATGCATAGGTCTTCCCCGTGTTTGATGCGCCGGCGACTACATTCAGGCCCGGTCCAAATTCCAAAACCGCATCAGGCTTCCCAGTTCCCGAAACTACCATCTTGGCGATGGTGAATCCTGTCGTGTTCATATTTTGCCCCCTCGCACAAAGGCCTCACGGGTGAACTCGGCTCCCCAATTGGACCAGTTGTCTTGCATAAAGCGGTCTAGTGTTGTACTGCCCATGCTTCCAAACCGTTCGTTAACCCATTTCGCTCGCTTACGGAGCGTTCGTGTGTATAGCGATTCGAGCGAATCGAAGAGTGGAAGGGCTATGTCACCGGCAAAGTAACCGACGCCGCTCGGTGAGAGATCACGACATACTACCTGTCTCGACATCATGAATAAAATGCCGCGTTCGACCAATGCCCGTCGTACGAGAAGCTCGCCCGATCGGTGAGGTGCCGCTGGGTGAAGACTCGTTGGCCCTTCTGGCACGTCACCCGAGTGAACAAGGAGGTACTCATACTGAACAAGCCGTTGTAGGTCGCAATGTGTGGGGTACGCAGCAAGGAGCAATGCTGCGCATCTCAAGCCGCACTCAAGGGGTGTGTTATAGACGAATTGCCAAGCATCTGGCGAGAAGTGCGGAATGCTCATGGCTGAACCCACTTAAGTTTGTCGTCGTTGGCAAGGTGGTGACAAAGCCCTGATTTGTCACCCGGCTGCACACAGTAGACATACTCAGTTTGTACCATCGCGAGACCGGCAGCTTGGCTTAGCGTGGCACAGACGCGGTGGTATCCATTCGCGTGTGGTGCAAGTACCGTGTTGCGGACGCCTTGCTCTACTTGTTCTTTGACATGTTCGAAGGCCCCCTCGGGAAACTGGTCGCGATAGAACCTATTGAGGCTATCTGCCATAAAAAAATCTGTTCGGCAACCATCAAAGTGCTTCAGTAGTATTTGGTCCTTTTCGAGTGCGGAAGCGTCAGCAAGTGTGATACCGATGTGCTGCCCATATGCATCCAATAGTTGGCGAATGTATCGCATCTCGTTCGGTTGTGGATCGGGTGTCGGCTCGTCGGCCTTTGGCCGATCTGGATAGTCCCGTTTGAATCGTGTATGCCAATGCGTAGTTTGCCTATGCAAGTCGAGGAGTTCGTTGACCGGGCAGTAATGCACAATACTGAAATCAAAATTCTCCACATATGCTTTGAGGTCGCCTGTGAGTGGGAATGATTGTCCTTTTGAGATTTTACGGCTGCATTGAGATGCCCAACGTTCGATCAAAGTGGATTTGAGTTCAGCAGGCTTGTCCAACAAATCCCCAAGTTGAGTGGTCAAGTTATGTGGTGCCGCAAATCGGTATTTTCGCGGTACCGGGAAATCACCACGATGCGTGAACACACAGAGTTTGCCAAGTTCAATCCAAACGTTGCTCATGCCGAGCGATTTTCCGTACGCCTTGCATTGAAAAATATCGATTGGTCCAGCTTGCGGCGTGTCAGCGGTGCAAGCGATAACATCCCGCCCCTTGTCCCCTGCGCCTCCCCTCCGCTCAATGCGAGCATATTTGGGTTCAGACGCACCGAGAGCTTCTAGGACAAACATTTCCCATTCGTCTGCGTCGAAGTGCGTAATGACTTGAGGAGGCGTAAGCACCGACATGCTTACTGGCTGAGTAGCGGCACGACGGAACATGGGATTGGTGGGCACTTTCTTTTTCACAAGTTTAGTATTATACCTTCTAGATCAATCTGTGACTGAAGCTTCCAAATGCCCTTCAAGAGAATTCAACGAAGATTTTGCCTTCAATGTTCAGGCGTCTGGGTGCTAATTCATTTGTTATAAATGCCACTTTAGTAGCTGATCAGTGAGTTTGTATGGCATGTTTGAGGCAATCTGATCTGTATTCATGCGTATTTCCCTAGCTCGTTCACATTGATGATTAGTCAGAAGAGCTTTTGGATCAGAGGTCAACGAATTAGATGTAGACCACCAAAAGTATTCCATTCACGGATTTTCAACTTGATCGCATCGTTTTCTGGGAAGCATTGGACGCTCTATCTGGCTTCTGAGCATTGAGGTTGAACCACTGAAAACCCCGCTCAGAAATGGGTGGGGGTTCTTTTCTAACAGAGCTTTGCGCTATGATTGATTGTGACCGATTCAGAGAAAGAACATGGGCCCTCACTTGCAGGGCGGGATGATTCGTACATTCGACGAGTCGAAACAGAACTGCGAAGTGGGGATTCTCAAACATACAAATGGTTTGAACGTTTTGATCGTTGGTGCCAATCCATCCGCCCTATGGGAATGCTTCAGATGGCATTAAGTGTTGTCGGTATTTACGCAGGGTTTTGGTTGCTCTCGTTTCTGATCGCGCCTCATCTGCACCTAGCCGAGTTTGGGCCGACACAGGTCGCTGTTATTGTAGGTCTTGTTGGTGTATATCTGGGATTCAGTACGCTGAGCATTCAGCTTCATGCAGGTAGGGCTGAGAATGAGGCGGCCGTTGCAGTTCCATTCATTGTGCGTACGCATTGGCTGTATTTCAACTGGGGTGTTGGGCTCGGAGTTGTTGTAGCGAACTTCGCTGCTCTTGTATTGCTCGATGTGGGTGTTCCAGCTACACTGCACGGTATATCGGCGACGAATTATCTGAGTGTGATCTTGCTCGCGAGTCTGATTGCTCGATTTCTATACATGACGGCGAGCGATGCGACTCTTGACATGGCGGGCTTCGTGATGCGCATTGCACCCAAAGCACTGGCAGAGCGTGTTGAGTTAGTTCGCAGAACCAATGGGGTGCGAAATGCATTTGGCTCAATACAAACTTTGCCTTTTCGAACTTCCTCTCATGCTGATGATATCGAAATAGTGGCTTCAGTTGATCCTGGGAAATGGTTCGTTGGTATAGATGAGTCAGGTGTAAAGGAACTCATCAGTTGGTTGAAATCCTATGGATACGAGATTTCCCATGTTGATATTCCAATTGAAGATGATGGTGTGGCGGCACTGATACTCAGACCAAATGAGTCTGAGAATAAATCAGAGATCACGATTGAGGCGGCTACGAGTGGACCAAAGGCCTTAGATGGAAGCGAAAGCATCCAAACCGATTCCGCCAGCATTAAGGAACAAGCGTCAATAAAATTCAAGAAGGTGCTTCGAACAAAGCCTCGACAAGGCCAGACAAGCGAACTATTGCTGAAATCACTTTCGATTTGGCATCACGACCTCATTGATGCCACAGACAGCGGTCGATCTGGTGAGTTCAAATTGCGGCTTGGTTGGGTCAGTGATCTAATAGCAGAAATATCAGGAAAAAAAGCATTGGAGGAGATGCACTCTGATCGAATGATTCGTTCAGGAATTATTGGAGATCCACCGCTCTGGGTTGATATCCATGCTATTGCCGATGCTGTATTGATCAGTTCCAATCCATTGTCCTTGGATGCGATTATCGAGTTTCTAGAAGGTGCTGCAATTGCGGGGAAGAACCACGATGACCACATACTGGTTGATCGGGCACTTGGGGTTTTGCAATACATCCACTATCAGGCTCACCCGCGACAAAAAAACGGTTCTCAGAAGTTCTATTCACGAACAGAGCGGCAACTAGACTCATTTGTAAAATCAAAGCTGTCTATGCAGTACTGGAGTAAATCCCAATTTCATGCCACCGATAGGATGTTTCTCTCACTTGGATTATCGCTTACAAAGACAGCAATCGAGTTGGGTGAAGTCGAAGCTGCGAGAAGCTTTGCAAATCGGTTGAATGAATGTTTTTGGGATGGTGAACCTGATCGGAGCTTTGTTGCTCCAGATGGAAAATCTCCTAAGGATGATGTAATTCTTGGCATCATTGCCTTACAGGGTTGGTGTATCGCGATGATGGAGCGCAAAACCGAATTGCCAAGCCGCCAGGATGCTGCAGAGGCTGTGCTCGAAGTTCTTCGCTGCCCAGTGACTGATTCAAGATACTTGCTTTGGCTTTGGGAAACATACGGCGGGATTGGTCGAGACTCCGAAGCGGATGTCAAGTTGTTGCTCCGCCAGTGGGATCCAGACACAGAAACAGACCAGCCTGAGCGGCCTGGGATGTCATCTGCTCACAAGGTGGATGGGAGTTGGGGACTCAAGGGATTGCTTATGCTGTTGCTCAAAGCAGGATCACCTATTGGTCGGCTTGGACAATATTTCTCTGAACCTCCTCCAAAGCACTCATGGGATAACAAAGTTGTGAGTTCGGCATTTGAAAAGATTGCAGAGTTATTGAATTTGGATGCCCGGGAACAGGAGTTGATCCCCAAGATCACAGACATGCTTTGGAGGCGAGAGCGATGGGGATTGGCAGAGTTTGCCAAAAGTATTGCAGAACTCGATATTGAAAGAGTTCCTCGGCTGACGGAACTGATTTCAAGCGTCTCTGATGTAGAGGGCATGCCGTTTCCTGGATTTGAAATATTGACCGACCTGAAGGTTGCCGAGAATGCTGTTATCAAGACCGAAGAGACTTCTGTTGCAGCGGCGATGGGGGTGCCTCGGGATTATTTCGCTGAAGGGAATTGCTGGGCCTCAGGTTTTGGAAAACATTTGCGTGATGTCATTGGCAAGCGAAACAGCATGGAGGGTTTCTGGTCAGCAGAGCAATCTGTGGGTCAGTTTTATGAAATTGAATCGAAAGAGGATGTGCGTACGGCTGTTGATTTGGCGATCGAAGATTTACGGAAAGAAAAGTTCAATCCGGATGTTCTGATTATTCCAGATTCACGAAGATCGGAGTTTCTGGAATGGATATTCGAGAAGAAGCGATGGGAGCTAGCTGATCGTCGCCGAGACTGGTCTCTGTATTTGGGGCGTGAACATGGGCTTGCCATTTTGCAATGGCCATATACTAATGCGTCGAGTATCCTTGTTGCCGAGGCCAAGCATCTGTTTGGTTTCCGCTCTGGGAAATCAGAAGTCTCGGTTGATTGGGCTGACGCATCGGATGAGGATAAGCAAAGTCTATTGGATGCGATTAAACTTGAAATGGAAGCAGTCAAGAGTGACTCTCCACTGCCTGAGGCACAGCCTGATCCACGGAGCCTGAATGTTAGGGTCACTGCCCAACAACCGACACGGTTGGGAGTTCTCAATGTGCTTGCAGCGAGAAAAATCGATGTATCTGTCCTGCTGAAAGAAGAGAATGAGTAGAAGTAGGGGGCCAGCGAGTTTATGTAGCATGCTTAAGGCATTGTATTCAGCCTTCATGCGGCTCTATCCTGCTCTCTGACTCTAATATCGAGTCGGAAGAGCTTCGGATCACCTCGAATTGATTGTCTGCTGATTCGGATAGCTGGTATTGCACATCCTCTCTGTGTGTATCGAATCGAAGCTCGTTCGATGCCTCGGAGTTGTTCGTTGGGCGTATGAGCAGGATGCGATCCATGTACCCGGTGCTCATTGTACCAGATTTGAAACTCATCGAGCCGTTCTTGGATCCGGGCTTCAGTTGGGATGAGACAACTCGGTCGCAACCAGCTCTTGAGCGTGCGGAAGAATCGCTCGATCTTCGCATTGAGCTGCCAAACGCGCACCTTGCATCGGACATGCACAATGCCCTGAGCCCGGCATGCATCCGTAAACTGCACACGAAACTGTGAGCCCCGATCACTGATTAAGAACCGAGGTGTTGTGCCTGATTGGTCCGCAGTTTCATTGATAAGTCTGACCATGTCATTCGTCGTGACCCGCCGATCAAACGCTCTGATTCCCAGCAGTTTTCGCGAGTACCCGTCCAGCACCGCTGCAATCTCAAACCGTTTCCAAAGTACCCTGACTTCAGTGATATCAGTGTGCCAGACGAAATGAGGGGCCTTCGGATTCATGAGGTGGGTGGCATCCCCAGCATCCGGTGTGGGGACATGCCTTTGCCATCGATCCGTTTTACATCGCTCTTCTTCAAGGATTCGTCGTATCGATGTTCGGCTGATCTGGATCCCTGCTCTGATCATGTGGAGAGCAATGGTCCGAGTCCCAAACTCGCGCTCGGGGCATAGCCTGCGGATCTCATGAACCGTCCACCGCACCGCTTCATGAAGTCGATTCCAAGGCGGCTCGCCGAGTAATCGTTCGGCTCTTCCTTTATCACGCAGGGATCGGCGCCAGTTGCGGATTGTGTTGGGATGTACCCCAAACCTCAAAGCTGTTTGCTTGGAACTCCACCCTCTCAAGACCGAAAGCTGCAAGATCTCAGCCCGTTGTCTGGGATCAAACTGAGTCCGCCTTCGTGGTGCTTTCGCCATCCGTTGCGACCGAAATATGGCCACCTCTCGCTCAAGCAATGCCGTCTCTGAATAGAGATGATCTCGCTGCCCCAACATTCTCGTCATTGGAGCTGCATGGGAGAGTGCACGGGTGCGAGCGAGCCCGTATCCTTGAGCCATGGCGATAGCAATCGACTCAATCAGGTGCCACAAACTCCGCGAATCAGGCGGCACACGCCGTGTTTTGCGATGTCCAGGTCTTGGCGTTTGGACAGGGTTCATATCGCCAGAAATCGTTGTTATTGACCCATTCATGGGCGATTTTAGCGATATTCAACGCCGATTGTCGCTCAAAAAACCGGACAAAACGGACATCAAAACCCACAACAAACTGCTGGCCCCCCACGGTATAGGGCTAAGAGGCTCGTAATACCGTGAGCCGAGAGAGCACGAGAGACGGGATGCCATATGCGGGATCTCACCCCGTTAATACGAAGCCGTGTTGCTTGAAACCCTATTTACTCAAGGGTTTGCAGGAAACGCGGCTTTGTTCTTTTTGTGTACCGTCATTTGACTGTCTTTACCCACACTTAAAGTGCCCGGCCTTATCTGAAGTTCATATGGCGACGAATTAGTTAGGCTTCAAGCATTAAAATGGAAACTGTGTGACAGATTCTCAGTCAAGATGCATCTTTGCTACATGCTGAAACATATCCAGTACAAAGATGGCTAGCGTCTCAAGGTGCTATGCGATCTCTATGAGCCTTGGTGCGATCCCTGCGAGGAAGGGATTGCCCAATATTGGGCACAGCTATGAGGTTGATGAAAGGAATCCAATGAAAGATCTACCGATCGGAGTTCTCTGTGCAGTCTTTGCCATCGCGGCAATAACAATGCGATGTGCGGGCGGGCCCCTTGAAAATTCGAGTTCCCTGCAACTCTCGCTTCGCTCGGGGCTTCTTGATGTCCTCTGGTCTTACCCTGCTCAAGAGGAACAATCGACGACATTTATGGTTGATGACTGGGCCGGGGTTCCCGACTTTAATGAAAATATCTCTGGGGTGCTCGCTACAGGGGAAGACGGCGAGGCGTTTCATGTTGAACACCCGGAAAGTCATTCGTGGGTTGTGCACCACGATGGGAAGCCGTTCAACCTGAGCTATCAGGTGACCTCTCCCAAGGATAGTTTCATCGGCAAGGGTCGAACAGGGGCGTACCAGCCAACACTGATAAAGCAGAGGGCCCTGCTCTGGGGCCATTCGTTTGTGCTGTACCCAACCTCCGATACGCTATTCGATCTTCCGGTAAGGACTTCAATCTCGTCGTCCGAATACGCAAACCCGCAAGCCAGTTGGGATCTAAATGAGCCCCAGCCGATGAATGATGTGATCAATGGGCTGCTCGCCGCAGGCGATTACCGAACGATTGTGAAGAAAATTATGAACACCCCGGTGACGATTCTTGCCTCGGGTAGCAACTGGCGTTTTACAGATGAAGAGTTCGTATCAACCGTGGGAAAGATCCTGCAGTTGCAGGCCGACTCGATGGGGTTCTACCCAGCACCTCGGCTCATGATCGCACTGATGGAGGGGAATGACAGTCACACCGGTGGCTCGGTCGGACGCCACGCCATGTTCATCTACCCAAACCCGAAGAACCAACTCGAAGATGAGGAACTGTCCACACTGAGACTGATATCACACGAAAACTTTCATGTCTGGAACGGGCAGCACCTTCACCCGTCCGCCGATCATGGCGAAGGGTATTACAACTGGTTCCACGAGGGTGTGACGGATTATGTGGCCAACTGGACTTTGTACAAAGCAGGGCTGATGTCCGATGAGGGGTTTGTGCGGTGGGCCAACAATGTGCTCCAAGAATACCAAACAAGCCCTATCGCCTTTACCGCTACCGCAGATGATCTCGCCGAGCACTACTGGGCAAGCAGCGATCACCAGCGTCTGCCCTATGTCAAGGGTGCGGCGGCGGCGCTACTCATTGATCTTCGCATGAGAGAGGAAACGGACGGAGAGTTCGGACTCATTCACTTTGTGAAATCACTCGCGGTTGAGTCCAGCCCGAACGGCTATCAAAGATCAGACCTCAGCGATGGTCTCGCAAAACTCTCTGGGAAGGATTGGCGAGCGTTTCTTGATCAGTATGTCTGGGGCGCCGAGGCGTTACCGTTCGAACGGTTGTTTGATAAGTTCGGTGTGTCTCATGAAAGGAAGTCTACACCAAAGTTTGATCTGGGTTACACCGCCGAAGGGAGCCCAATCTCTGGTCAGGTCGTGCATGTTTCGCCGGATTCTTCCGCAGACAAGGCAGGGCTTCATGTCGGAGATCAAATCTTAGGTGGGAGCATTCGATTCGGGGATCCCGCAAGAAAGGTCTCCCTAATGATCGACCGCGACGGTGATCGCCACACCCTGGAATACTTTCCCTCAGTCGATGCGGACCTCATTAATATATTGCCAAGCAAGGGGACTGTACAGAGTTTCAGACGATTGAAGTGATTGAAAAGCCGGAGAGTGAAGGTCGGGAAATTTTAGAGAGATTGAATGCCACATGTTTGAACACACTCCGCTGAATAAGCCCTTGCACTGCAACACAGTTGTATGCAAGGGTTTTTTACGGTTTGAGATCATCGAGGGGGCAGGCCTCACCGTAGGCCCCCTCTGATTCAACGAAATGACCGGTTTTATGGGAGTTATCCGCAGAGCGGCGCGGGCATTTTCCCGAGTTGGCATTATTCGTTCGATTCCAGCAAACAAACATTGCTCTTAGACCATAAGTGCAGTATCCTCAAGGCTGTTTGGCTCTGGAATCAGTGCCGATACTCATTTTTCAGTTTGGAGACTTATTTATGCGTTATTCAAACGCCGCCATCAGTTTCATTGTTGCTGCAGCAGCATCCACCGCAATCGCCGCGACCAATGACAACTCTGTGGAATGGGACGGCCTGAGCCACGCCCAGTCACAAGACCGCACCCCGCGCGTGCCCATGAATGGCGAAGCCTTTACGGTCCGGTTCCAGGCTTACCGAAATGACCTGACCAGCGCACGAGTACTCTGGGACGATGGCGTGGCACAATCCTCGGCCGCATCGGTCATCTCCTCGCGCGGGCCATACGACATCTGGGAAGCCTCGATCCCAGCGACCGTCGCCACCGCGATGTCCTACCTCATCGAGGTCCAAGACGGCACCGACATCGACTACCTCTCCCCCAGTGGCGTGCGTGATGAATCGGCCGGTGATGAGTTCGAGATGGACTCGGTCACTCTGGTCCACGCTCCACTCGGCTCAACCCCCGTCACCGGCGGCACCGTCTTCAAGGTCTGGTCACCCAGCCGGGCGACCTGCCATGTCCGGGGCGAGTTCAACGGCTGGTCGCTGGACAACCCAATGACACGCCAAGGCGAAAACTTCGTCGCCTTCATCCCGGGCGCAACCGCAGGCCAGATGTACAAATACTTCTTCCCAGGAAGCGTTTGGAAACCAGACGCCAACGCCCAGCTCCTCGTCCCCTCCGACAACTACAACACAGTGATCGTTGACCAAGACGCCTATGTCTGGAACACCAACGACTTCAGCCCGGTACCCATGGAAGAAATGGTGATCTACCAGCTCCATGTCGGCACCTTCGCCGGCCGCAACGACCCCGCGGGCTCCGCTCCAAACCCATCGCGATACATTGATGTCGCCGCCCGCGCAAGCCACCTTGCCGACTTGGGCGTCAATGCCGTGATGCTCAACCCAATCAACGAGTTCCCCGGAGAACACTCCGGTGGCTACAACCCGATCAGCGCCCACGCAATCGAGAGCATCCATGGCGATGTCGATGACTTCAAAGCCATGGTCGACGCGCTCCACGCCGAAGGGATCGCCGTACTCCTCGACATCGTCTGGAACCACTTCGACGGCAACCAGAACTACCAGTGGAACTACGACGGAACCCAGATCTACTTTGATAACCCGGTCATTGATACCCCTTGGGGCGCTCAGCACGATTTCGACCGTGTCCAGGTCCGCAATCACTTCATCGACAGCATCAATGTATTCATGGGCGATTACCGCCTCGACGGCTACCGCGTTGACGCGGTGATGTCCATGGTCGATTCGGGCTGGACCCCGCAATACCTCGCGGGCCAGACCATCATGCGCGGGCTCAATGACCTCATCGACCAGCGCTATGTCGACAAGCACACCATCGCTGAAAAATACGACGATGACACCTGGACCGTCGGGGACACCTCCTTCGGCATCGGCTTTGATGCCCAGTACCACAACGCGTTCAAAGACTCCATCCGCGGCGCGGTCTTCGCTGAAGGTCTCGGCGGGTTCCCGAACATGGGTTCACTAGCCGCCGCCATCAACGGCACCAACGGTGCGACCGCAGACAAAGCATTCAACTACTTCGAGCTCCACGACGACGCGTGGCCCCTTAACAACCACGAGCGTGCCGTGCGACAGTTCGACCCCGTGCTCCCGAGTAACAACCAAGAAGCCCGCGGGCTCCAAACACTCGGTAACGGCGTCACCATCATGGCCCAAGGCGTCCCGGGGATCCTCCAAGGCACCGAGTGGCTCGAAGACGATGGCTGGGAAGCCAACAAAATCGACTGGTCACACAAAATCACAAACGCCGGCGTGTTCCAGTTCTACAGCGATCTCATCGCACTCCGCACATCCAAGCCAGCCCTCTACGCCAACAGCCCGGTAGACATCTTCCATGTTAACGATGGCACCGATGTCATCGCCTTCGAACGCTCAGGCTCAGACGGCCGCTCGTATGTCATCATCGCCAACATCTCGCCAAACAACCTTGGCGGCTACATCCTCGGGCTCCCACGAGCCGGTGAATGGGGCGTGATGATCAACAACGACGCGGTCAAATACGACGGCGGCGGCTACGGCACCTCGGGCTCGTTCCAGAGCGAGCCCATCGCCCGCGACGGATTCCCCCAACAAACAACACTCCAGATCCCCGCCTACGGGTTCATGGTCCTCCAGCACAACCCAGAGTTCCCCGGCTGCTCAGATGCAGACTTCGCAGAACCACTGGGCTCACTTAACTTCCTCGATGTCAGCGCGTTCCTTGCTGCGTTCGGGAATCAGGACCCATCAGCGGACCTCTTCCCCGACGGTTCATGGAACTTCTTCGATGTCAGCGAGTTCCTCAGCATCTACGCCAACGGCTGCCCATAACCAACGGCTACCGGAATAGAGCACATTCTCTGCGGGGCTCCTCAATCGAGGGGCCCCGTGTCTCTTTAGAACTCACGACCCAAGACACGCCGGCCAGCATTCAGCACCTACAATACACCGCGCTATCAATCCCCCTAGAAATCAAGCAGCGAGCCGTCAGTACCATGTCCCAGATCGACCCAATGAAAAAGCGGCTCACCCGGATCACCTGCGCCGAGCATGTCACCCCATTCCTCAAACGCGAAGTCGAAGCCCTCGGCTACGAGATCCAAGAAGAGGACCATGTCGCCGTCCATGTCGGGGCCAACCTCGAAGACTGCATGAGGCTCAACCTCCACCTCCGCACCGCCCACCACACCTTCTGGCTCCTCACCCGCTTCCGCTGTCCATCGCTTGATGCGCTGGCCAAACATGCAAGCGCATTCCCATGGGAAGACCTGATCGACAACGACTCATACTTCACCATCACCTCCAACATCGAGCACCACTCCGTCGATAACTCGATGTACCCCAACCTGCTCCTCAAGGACATGATCGTCGACCGCATCAAAGACAAGACCGGCGAACGACCAGATACAGGCCCGGACCGCTCGTGCGTTGTCGTCCACCTGGTCTGGAAAAACGACCGCGCCTGGATCTACCTCAACACCAACGGCGTCCGCTTATCCGACCGCGGATACCGCAAGATGCCACACGACGCGCCGATGCGAGAAACCCTCGCCGCCGCGGTCCTGATGGGAATGGGATACGACGGGACCACCCCACTGCTCAACCCCATGTGCGGCTCGGGCACCCTCGCGATCGAAGCCGCACTCATGGCCGCCGGCCGTGCACCGGGTCTCCTCCGCAATAACGCGAGCTGCCTGCACACCGCGTTGGACATCGACGATTTGTACATGGGCATGCGCCAGGAAGCCAAGAAATCCAACCCGCCTGGAGTCGCCAAGCCCATCATCGCCACCGATATCGATCCCCGCGCGATCGAGGCGTCCCGAAAGAACGCGATGACCGCAGGCGTCGAGCACCTGATCGACTTTGAATGCTGTGACTTTGCTGAAAGCTATGTCCCCGATGAGCCGGGCCATGTGATTTTCAACCCCGAGTACGGTCTACGGCTGGGCGAAACGGATGAACTCAAAGAGATCTATTCCCGGATCGGCGACTTCTTTAAAACAGATTGCCAGGGATGGACCGGGCATGTCTTTACAGGAAGTCGCGGGCTTTCTCACGAGATCAGACTCAAAACTTCGACTCGTCACATTTTCTACAACGCCCAGATCGAATGCCGGCTCCTGAGCTACGACCTCTACGACGGCTCACGAAAGGGGCTCGGGCAAAGGATCGAGCAAGAAGATGAGCCGGCTGTTGATCAGCCAGTTGATCAACCAACCGATGATTCATCTGCAAACTGAACTTTCCCTGCATCGAGCCGAGCTTCTCTCGCAGCTTTGAGATTCTGCCCGACTTCAACGATCGCATCGATCACCGGGCGAAGCTCCCGGCCATGCTCGGTAAGTTCATAAGTCACCGTCGGCGGCGAGGTGGGTTCGACCTTTCGCAGCACGGTGCCATCTCGTTCGAGTTTGCGCAATCGAGTCGTAAGCACCTTTGATGAGATGCCCGTGATAACGCGCTTGAGATCGCTAAACCGGCGCGGGCCGTCTCCGAGATACCAGATGATATTGGGTGTCCAGGTGCCGCCGATCAGACTCAGGCATTCTCCAAGCGGACAATCATTCGGAGGTGGCTCGGTGGGCATCGCGGGTTCCTTCCGTTAGTGATGGTCGATTTTCAGAAATGAGCGTGGTTACCTAATGGTAATAAGGTGACCTCATCGTCATTTATTCCATATCTTACTAAAAGTGACTTAGTTTGCAAATACTTCTTGATCTCTATTGGTTCAATCCTCTACAGGCACCCAAACAAGGATGCCAAATCACATTCCAACAGGAGAAGATTCATGCCAGAACCAATCAAATCCGTCATCATCACCGGATCAAACAGCGGAATCGGGGCCGACATCGCACGCCGATTCCTCGAACTCGGAGCCGGCGTCGTCATCAACGGACGAAACAAAGAGAAACTCGAACACACTCGTAAGTCCCTCGGGCACGAAGATCGTGTCATCGCCGTCGCAGGCGATGTCGGTAATCCTGACACCGGCAAACGGCTCGCCCAAGCCGCGTCCGAAAGCTTCGGAGGAATCGATGTACTGGTCAACAACGCCGGGCAGTTCGCCGTCAAGCCATTCCTCGATACCACCGCAGAAGACCTCGATCAGTTCTATAACTCCAATCTCCGAGGCACATTCTTCACCTCCCAAGCGGTCGTCCCCGAAATGATCAAAGCCAAGCGTGGATCGATCATCAGCATCGGAACTGTACTCGTCAATCACGGGATGGCCAGCGCACCGGTCACCGCCCCGATGACAAGCAAAGGCGGGATCCATGCGCTCTCGGTGTCGCTCGCTGCTGAGCTTGCCCAGCACAATATTCGCGTCAATGTGGTCGCGCCGGGGATCATCCGCACGCCTTTGATTGGTGACGGTGCCGATTCCTTCGCACCGATTCACCCGCTCGGTCGTATCGGTGAGGTCGAAGACATTTCCGATGCAGTTGCGTACATTGCACAAGCAGAGTTCGTCACCGGCACCGTGCTCGAAGTTGATGGAGGTTACACACATGGACGATAAATCACGCTTCGAAATTCTCGTTGGCTTGCACGTCACCGACGACGAAACCTACGACAAGTACCGAGCCGGGATGACACCGATCCTCAATGAACACGGCGGCTACTTCCGCTATGACTTCAGGGTCAGCCAGATGCTCCAAGGCGATTCTCAAGACCCCCTCAACAGGGTGTTTGTCATCTCGTTCCCAGATGAAATCACCAAAGATCAATTCTTTGGTAACGAGAGCTACAAGCGTGTCCGCGAAAAATACTTTGATAGAGCAGTCAAATCAAACTGCATACTCGCCTCGTTTAAGCACTCTTAAAGCTGCGATTATCAAATTTTTCGGGCAAAGCTGTCAACAGTAAAATCCACGCTCGCGACATAAGCCCACCACTTTGTCCTGTATTACTGAACTTCCAAAACCCGTGTACCGATAGATAGCCCTGTACACCGATCGACCAGACAACTGGCCGCAGGGAGATCACACATATGAAAAGCGAGATATCAGTAACAGGGAACGAACGATTCTTTGCAGAAGATGAGCTTATCGTCTCAAAGACCGACACCAAAGGCCGGATCACCTACGCAAACCAGGTCTTTCTTCGCATCGCACTATACGAAGAGTCTGAAGTGATGGGGCAAGCCCACAATATCATCCGCCACCCGGAGATGCCCCGCTGTGTGTTCCGCTTTCTCTGGGAACGCATCGAAGCGGGACACGAGGTGTTTGCCTATGTCATCAACCGATGCAAGAACGGCGATCACTATTGGGTCTTCGCCCATGTCACACCAACCTTTGGCGAACATAACCGGATCGTTGGCTACCACTCAAGCCGCCGAGTCCCCAAGCCAGAAGCCCTAGAAACAATCAAACCGATCTATGCCGAGCTCCTCGCTATAGAAGCCAGGCACCGCACTCCACGCGAGCAATGGCAAGCTTCGCTCCCGGTTCTCGTTGACAAACTCGAATCCTTGAACATGAGCTACGACGAGTTCATTTTCAAAATCTGCGCCTAACCCCCCCCCCAACCCCCCTACCCCTGAATCCCTCAATCCCAACCACACAAACCCACTCACGCAAAGCCGCAGCAATCCAGCCTAGGTCACATAGGAGAAGATCATGCCTGACAAAGAGAAGTTCGAAAGACCGGCCCACTGGGTTGAACGCAAGGACAGCAAGTGGGCCACCAAAGCAATGGAAGCCTGCAAAAGAGCCGCGAACGGCGACCTCGAAGCACGGATCATCGACATCGACGAAACTTCAGATATGGCCGAACTGCTCCACTCGATCAATCACATGCTCGACATGACCGACGCCTTTGTCCGCGAATCCAGAGCATCGCTCGCCTTTACAGCAGAGGGCAAGTACTTCCGCCGGATCCTCCCCCAAGGGTTCAAAGGAACATACGCAAGAACGGCGTCAATCATCACCGATGCGGTTTACGGCATGGGCAAGGACGCCATGCTCATCCACAAAGCTCAGTCAGAACGCAACGACCTCGTCGATGACATCAACACCACCAAAGAAGTCACCGAGCAACTCGTAGAAACAACCCAAGACATCGAGAAAATGTTCACAATTATCAGCGACATCGCCAAACGCACAAACCTCCTCGCCCTCAACGCCGCCATCGAGGCCGCCCGTGTCGGCGAGGCAGGTCGAGGGTTCGCCGTCGTTGCTGATGAAGTCGGCAAACTCGCGACCCAGACCAGCAAGGTCACCCAAGACATTCAGTTGAATGTATCAGCAATGCAGGATGTCTCGCAACAAACCGTGGCCTCCGTTGGACGGATCCTCAGTGTGCTCGATAAGCAGATGCACGATATGAAGGACCTCGAGAGCAATATCGCATAGACGATTCCCTAAGCCTACCGTTGCCCATGAGCGACGCCGCCAATATCTTGCCCGGTCTCACCGAAGACCCCGCCAACAGCGCCCTGCCCTACAAGCTCGCCTGCTTGTGTGATCTCCGCGACAAGGACGGCCGCATCCTGCTCCTCCACCGCATCAAAGAACCCAACAAAGGTCTCTGCTCCCCGATCGGAGGCAAGCTCGAGATGCACATCGGAGAATCCCCCGCCCAGTGCGCACAGCGAGAGATCGAAGAAGAAGCAGGCATCAAAGTTGATATCAACGACATCCGCCTTATCGGGCTAATCGCCGAAACCGCCTTCGAAGGCAAAACCCACTGGCTCCTCTTCTATTACAGGGTCATGGTCCCTGTAGAAGTCGTTGACGGTCACATGAACGAGGGCGAACTCCGCTGGCACACCCTCGACGAGCTTGATTCACTCCCCGTCCCCAACACCGACCGCGAGATCATCTGGCCGATGGTCAACAAGCACGAGAACACCGGCGCCGACGGCGGGCCAGGATTCTTCTGCATCCATATAGATTGCCAAGGTGAGCAACTGACCTGGACCATCGAGCAAGAATCGCCCACAGCCAGCTAGATCCCGCACCCACAAATTCTCCCCTGCCAAGCACCCCCCAAACACCACGCATACATGCAAGGCTCATCTCCATGAACCAGCATGGGCTTTATGCGCGATTATCACATTCAACTTAAAACCAAATAGATCTTTTTCACTTTTTCCCATTTCTTGAGGTCTGATAATCGCCCTTCTCACACGCTCAGAATCGATGAAATCGCCCATTCTACCGAACAATTCTCCTTCCGGCTGGCATCCCGAACTCCTTGGTGTATATCAAGTTAGAGACACGGTTGCATAGCCAGGGTAGGTGGCATCCGTCTTGCCAATCTAATAGGAGATAGAGAAATGAATATCAAAGCACTATGCGCTTTTGCAGGCATTGCTTGTATCGCAGCCCCATCGATGGCAACCCCTGTCCTTTACGCAACCAGCGGCAGCTACATGTACCGGATCGACTTTGGTGTCGGCCTGACAAACGATGGCCTTCCAGCGAGCATCGATTCATTCCAACTCGACCACTCCATCGTCTCACTCACCGCTGGAAACAACGGCGAACTCTGGGGCACAGAACGACACGATTCATCACAAGACGGCAACTACGCCCTCTACCGATTTGACAACATCAACTCTACCCCGGTCATGGCTCAGCAGGGAGATTTCCTCGACGGCCCAACAAGCTCGATCCTCAATGTCGAAGGCGAACTCCACGGGTTCATGGACTCAACCAAAGAAATGATCACCATCGATCCAGACACCGGTTCATACACCGTCATCGGGTCATACGCAGATCTTCCGGTCTCGCCCGCATCCTCCGGCTACGACAGCCTCACACAGAGTGCATACGGGATCAGAGGAACAGAACTCTTCCGCTTTGATCTGAGCCTCGAAAGCAGCTTCAACGCAACCAAAGTCGCAGATGTTGACTTCGGTGAAATAGACCAAGGACCAATGGGCGGAGAAGTCATCGACGGTGTGTACTACCACGCCAATGTCAGCGGCCTCACTATGTCCATCTTCGCGATCGACCTGACCACCGGGCTGACCGAGGAAGTCATCTCCTTCGAGGTTCACGAAGCCGGGGCAACCGGGCTCGCAGGGTTCTCCGTTCCAACACCAGGCTCAGCAGCTCTTCTCGCACTCGGCGGACTGGTTTCAACACGCCGTCGCCGGTGATTCAACAGACTAGCTGGTCCGGTTTCATCATCGACATCATGTAGTTTCACCACCGCGGCACCTCTGAGTGCCGTGGTGTTTTTTTGATCGCTTCATGAAGATCACAACCACGCATTTCTTCGTAGATCAGGGCAAACTCGCAAATTCACAAGCCTCTTAAGCCTCTAAACACCAATTGTTTGCAATTCCCCACAACCGGCTGGTATCGCCTTTTTTATAGGGTATATCTGTGGTAGATATTCGGACCTACCAATCAGTGAGCGGTCCGGATACCGGATTTACTTGGAGAAACACTATGAATGCACGCACAATCACCACACTCGCAGGGCTGGCTTCCATCACTTCATTGGCGATGGCCAACCCCACGCTCTATATGACAAGCGGCCACCAGATGTACCGAATCGATCTAGGCCTTGAGCCCGATATCGAAGGCGGCGAAGTTGGCGGCCCACAGGTCAGCGTGTTCCAGATGGACCGGCTCATCGTCTCACTTACATCGGGTGACAACGGCGAACTCTGGGGCACCGAGAGATACGATTCCAATGAAAACGGATTCCACGCCCTCTACCGCTTCGACGATATCAATACCACCCCAGTCATGACCATGCAGGGTGATTTCTTGGTGGATTACAACTCAACAATGACCAATGTCAGCGGCACACTCCACGCATTCAATGATGCAAGCCGAGAGCTCCTCGCGCTCGATCATGAGAATGACACATTCTCAGTCGTGGGCTCATACGCCGACCTCCCGTTTACACCCGCATCATCAGGTTACGACGCCCAGACCGACGCGCTCTACGGGCTCAAGATTGACGAGCTGTACCGGTTCAATATCAATCCAACCACCGAGAGCTCACTCACGACACAAAAAATCGCCGACCTAGATTTCGGCGGGATCATCGGTGCATCGGGTGGCGAAATCATCGACGGCGTCTACTACCACGGCATCGTTGATGCAAACATGGTCATGCACCTCTTCACCATCGACCTACTCACCGGTGCTACAGAAGAAATCTTGGCCTTTGAAGTCTCCGAGTCAGGGGCATTCGGCCTCGCTGGCTTCGATGCACCGGTCCCAACACCGGGCACCATGGCGTTGCTTGCTCTTGGCGGGTTCTTCTCAGTTCGACGGCGCAGATAAATCAATCAAAGATTGATATCTCTCCAATCCCGCGGCTAAAGCCGCGGGATTTTTTTGCACCCATTCTCCACCCACTAGAACAGCCTACAAAAAAACACCCGCCGAAGCGGGTGCCTTACATTGAACTATTGAACCAATATCCGAACCAGGATCAGACGCTCGCGGCTGCCTTCTCGGCTTTGGCCCGTGCGTCTTCGAGCGTACCAACATACATGAACGCTGATTCTGGGAGGTCGTCGCCCTCGCCGTCACACAGACGCTCGAACGATTCAATGGTCTCTTCGAGTGATGTATTGATGCCTGGGAAACCGGTAAAGATCTCGGCAACATAGAACGGCTGGGACAGGAACCGCTCGATGCGGCGTGCACGGCCAACAATCTGCTTGTCTTCGTCCGAAAGCTCGTCAACACCAAGAATCGCGATGATGTCCTGGAGGTCTTTGTAACGCTGGAGGATCTTCTGGACCCGTTGGGCGACCGCATAGTGACGCTCGCCGATGATACCCGGATCAAGAATACGGGAAGTCGATGACAGCGGGTCAACCGCTGGGAAGATACCCTTTTCAGCAATCGAACGCTCAAGAACAACAAATGCGTCCAAGTGAGCAAACGCGGTCGCTGGTGCCGGGTCAGTAAGGTCATCCGCAGGCACATAGATCGCCTGCACAGAGGTGATCGCACCCTTGGCGGTCGAAGTAATGCGTTCCTGGAGCTGGCCCATCTCGGTTGACAGGGTCGGCTGGTAGCCCACCGCTGATGGCATACGCCCGAGGAGTGCCGACACTTCCGAACCCGCCTGGGTAAAGCGGAAGATGTTATCGACAAACATCATGGTTTCTTTACCGGATTCATCGCGGAAGTTTTCCGCCATAGTCAGGCCCGAGAGTGCAACGCGGAGGCGTGATCCCGGAGGTTCGTTCATCTGACCGAAGACCATCGCTACCTTATCAAGAACGTGTGCGGTCTCGCCTTGTGCATCGGTGTACTCAGCCTCCGCCATTTCACGCCAGAGGTCATTGCCCTCACGGGTGCGTTCGCCCACACCACAGAACACGGAGTAACCATCGAACTCACGAGCAACACGAGCGATCATCTCCTGGATAACCACGGTCTTGCCCACACCCGCACCGCCGAAGAGCCCGATCTTACCACCACGAACAAACGGGCAAAGAAGGTCGATGACCTTAATACCGGTCGGGAGGATTTCGGTCTTTGGGTTGAGTGCCGAGAACGCGGGCGGATCACGGTGGATCGGCATGCGGTTGACACCCTCAGGAGCAGGGAGGTTATCGATCGGATTCCCGAGCAAGTTGAACACGCGGCCGAGCACCTTGTCACCAACGGGAACCGTAACCGGTCCACCGAGGTCGGTGATTGCCATGCCACGGGTCAAGCCGTCGGTTGTTCCCAGCGCCACAGCGCGGACTCGTCCGCCACCGAGGTGCTGCTGAACCTCACCGGTCAGCTCAATCTTCTTACCACCGAGCTCGAACTCGATGTAGATCGCGTTGTAGATATCAGGGAGGTCCCCCTCGGGGAACTGTGCATCGAATGTTGATCCGATGACCTGCGTGATGGTGCCTTTGGTGCCAGCTGCCATAGCGGTTTCCTTTCGTGAAATCGCGTGATTCTCTCACATCTGGGGTGCATTCCACGCGCAACCCAGTGGGCCCCAACGATAGGGCCCCGGATTGTCTATTGCCTAGCATGAAGGCGTCATGAACCAAAAAACACACCCAATTCGCCCGGCCTTCCTCAACCGATTTGTCCCGGTCCTCCTGATCCTTCTTGGTACCCTCATTGGGTCTCAATCCCAGGCCCACGCCCAGGGAGCCGACCCAGACACCCAAGCCCACAACTCCACATCGACCAACACCCCAGAACCCGGGCTCCAGTCCCCCCAAGACACCCTCCGCACCTTCCTCACCGGCATTACAAGCCAGCCAGGAGGCCTAGGCGACGCCCTCCGATGCTTTGATTTCCCCTCTGGACTGCTCCAATCTGCCAAATCCGCCACCGCAAACGAGCTCTACGAGGTCTTCAACCGCCTCGAATACATCTCCTACAGCGATCACCCCGCCAATCTGGACGCCGATTCCTATCTCTTCTATCCAGACACCACCCGATCCCTCAGACACCTCGCCTGGTCCAGAAAATACGACGCCGGCGAGATTCGGCTGATCCGCGACGAGCAAGGCTCATGGCGGTTCTCCAGATCGACAGTCGAGACCATCCACGCCCTCTGGATCGCCACCGAGGGCGAAGCCCCGGCCGTCGAGACCGACATCGACCGCCCACTGATCCAGAATATCCGGGGTTCGGTCCCCAACGCCCTCAAAGGCAAGCTCGTCCTCGGGCTCGAAGCATGGCAATGGGTCGGGATCCTCCTGGTCATCTTTATGGGCATGATCGCCGATCAGATCATCCGCGCCATCCTCCGCACCGGCTGGCATCGGTTTGAAACCAAACGGGGCAAGTCGGTCGAAAAAAAATCGCTCGGCCGAGCCGTCCGCCCATTCGGACTCCTCGCCGCCGCCGGGGTCTGGTACTTCGCCCTCGATCAAGGGCTCCTCCCCCCCACCGCCACCACCATCCTGCTCGTCGCGGTCCGCCTGTTCTTCATGATCTCGATGGTATGGGCCGCCTTCAGAGTCACCGATCTCATCGGGGACTGGCTCTCAGCCCAAGCCGCCAAAACAGAAACCAAGTTCGACGACCTCCTCGTCCCCATGGTCAAACGCACCGCCAAGCTCTTCATCGCCGCCATCGGGCTCATCTACATCGCCAACGCCTTCCAGATCGAAATCATGCCCCTGCTGACAGGCCTCGGCATCGGAGGCCTCGCCTTCGCATTCGCCGCCAAGGACACCATCGAAAACCTCTTTGGCTCCATCGCCGTCATCCTCGATCGCCCGTTCGAGATCGGCGACTGGGTCGTCGTCAACGATGTCGAGGGCACCGTCGAAGGCCTCGGCTTCCGCTCCACACGGATCCGCACCTTCTACAACTCCCTCGTCACCGTCCCCAACGCGACCCTCGTCCGCGCAAAGGTCGACAACTACGGCCGCCGCCAGTACCGACGCTTCACCACAAAGTTGAATGTCACCTACGACACCCACCCCGAAAAAATCGAAGCCTTCTGCGCCGGCATCCGCGAGATCGTCAAGCTCCACCCATATACCCGCAAAGACTATTACCATGTCTGGCTCAACAGCTTCGGCCCCCACTCCCTCGACATCCTCGTCTACATCTTCTTCGAATGCCCGGACTGGTCGATCGAACTCCGCGAAAAACACCGCTTCATGCTCGATGTCGTTCGCCTCGCCGACCGCCTAGGCGTCGAGTTCGCCTTCCCAACCCAGAAGCTGCACATGGTCCAAGACGACCCAACCCAGCTGCATTCACCAATGGACGCCCCGGACTCAGCCGCCGAACGCCGCTCCGTCCTCGATGGCCGCAAGGCCGCGCGAGAGATCACCAGCGAACAACCCTGGAAACAAGAACTCCCCGGCGCGGTCCTCTTTGCTGAGGAGTTTGATTCAGAATACGAAGCCCGAGGCGACGGCGATGGGTGACCACTACGAAATGTCGAACGCCGTGCTCTGATCCGGATGCAGACCGGACGGTTCCTGATCCAAGAGCCCATCCTCGCTTTCAGCAAGTAGATTGCGATACCGCAAACGGCGAATCCCCCTCGACAACAACACTTCGAATTCCACAAACGACAACACAAAGCTTACATACAACAGCACCGAGAAGATCACTCCGAGGACTTCATACCAACCCGCACTGTAGATATCATAATCGCCACTCCACTCCGCATACACCATCACTGGCAGCGCCACCAGTGCCCACAACGCCAAGCAGATCGGCCATAGCGTCAATCCCATCGACGCCTGTCCCACGACAGTCCATGCAATCGATTTGTTCATCCGCATCCCACGCTTCTTTGCCACATACTTCACTCGAGGCACCGCCAGCGCCGTGTACGCCACACCCACGCACAAAACCACAAACCACCCGACTCCCAGAAATACAAACGGTATCACTCTCTGCGTTATGTCAATCCACTCCCACTGATTGATTACCAACGCTACATATGCAACCCCAATCAAAGCCACGGGCAACGACACCGCCACGATCAATCCCCGCCACATGAGTGACTTCCCGCCCTTCTCATCAATCCTCAGCCGCGTAAACATTTGCTTGGACCGAACAAGCGTCTCCGCCCATGTCAGTGCCAGACTCTTCCATCCCCGCCGATTCTGATACGCTGACCCCTCCCGCTCACAAGGCAGCGATTCCCCAATCGCAAACCCACACTCTGGACATACCCCCGCCATATCAAGCCCATCCACGACATACCCGCACCGCTCACAAAGCAGCATCTCAAAGCTCGGAATATCAGATCGGTTGGACATTCAGGATTATTATAAAAGCAACGAACGGGCTATTCTGCGAACATTGCCTCAACAAACTGCTCCGGATCAAACGCCTCGACATCCTCAGGCGTCTCCCCCAGCCCAATAAACTTCACCGGGATATTGGTCGCTTCTTTGATCGCCACGACAATCCCGCCGCGGGCCGTGCCGTCGAGTTTGCTCAGGAAGATCCCCGTCACCCCCGCCGCCGCATCAAACTCCTCGGCTTGCCGCAGCGCGTTCTGGCCGCTGGTCGCATCGAGCACCAAAAGTGTCTCGTGCGGAGCGCCCTCAATCTGTTTATCAATCACCCGTCGGATTTTAGCCAACTGGTTCATCAGCCCCGACTGGGTCTGGAGACGCCCGGCCGTATCAATAATCAGCACATCAACCCCGCGAGCTTTGGCGGCACTACACGCATCGAACGCAACAGCCGCGGGATCGCCGCCCTGCTGGCCTTTGATCACTTCAACGCCCAGCCGCTCCCCCCAGATCTCAAGCTGCCGCACAGCCCCCGCGCGGAATGTATCGCACGCCCCGAGCAGCACGGTCTTGCCTTCACCTGTCAGTTGGTTGCAGAGTTTCGAGATCGAAGTCGTTTTGCCCACGCCGTTGACCCCGGTCATGAGAATGACCATCGGTTTGGTATCGCAAGTATTGAGCGTCCGGTCTTGCGCGGGCCACATCGCTTTGAGTTCGGTCTTGAGATACTCGATCACATCCTCACCCTTGGTGAGCGTGCCGGCTTTGTAGTCGGCCTTGATCCCGTCGATGAGCTTGGCGGTCGCCGCCACGCCAACATCGGACTCGATCAGCCGCTTCTCGATCTCGTTAATCAGATTGTCATCAAGCTGCTTCCCAGACAACACCGACCGCAACGACGACACAAAGGTCTCGCGGGTCTTCCCCAATCCTTTTTTGAGTTTATCGAGTGTCTTGCGGAAAATCGCCATGGGTCACAACTCCGCAGATTCAGCTGCCGCTTTGTCTGTCTTAGCCAGTACCCGCTTGAGCACCTTGTCGAGCAACCCATTGACAAACCCTGGAGACTCCGCCGTCGAGAACTGCTTGGCGAGCTCGATCGCTTCGTTCACACTCGCTTTGGGCTTCGGGTCAGCGATCATCGTCATCTCGTAGTGCGCCAATCGCAGGATCGCCCGATCCACAGCAGGCATCCGATGGACCGCCCACTCGGTCGAAAGCTCATTGAACTCCGCATCGGCAATCTCGATATTCGCATACGCACCCTTGGCCGATTCGAACGCACGGTCACGATCCTTGTCGCTGAGCTTCGATGAAGGATCAGCAAAGCTGAGCCCCTCGCTCAACAAAGTGTCCGTGTCGTCGAGCGAACTGCGGATCATCTCGGCATCGAGCCCCGCTCGGGCATCGAGCTGGTACAACGCCATCAAGGCCAATCTTCGGATGTCTCTCGGTGAACCCATGTATCAAACACCCTCGCCGGCGACGCCGGCCTTGTCAGGAACCTTGAAGCCCGGAGCGTAACGAAGCCCCGGCGTGTTGTTTTTCTTTGCGGCATTCAATGCGTCGATCGCGCCCGCCGCACCAAGCACCGCTGCCATCGCCTCGGCACCCTTATTCCCCACATCACCCCCGGCGCGGGCCCGTGCTTGTTCGATTGTATTGGTCGTCAACACCCCGAACGCCACAGGCACACCGGTCTTGATCGTAATCTCAACCAACCCGTTGGCAACGGCATTGGAAATATGCACATCGTGATCCGTCTCCCCCTTGATCACACACCCAAGACAGACGACTGATGCGTACATCCCGGTTCCAGCCGCCGCATTGGCTATCGAAACCAGCTCATAGGCTCCGGGCGCTTCAAGAACTGCCAGCGACCCATCTTCCCCGCCAGCCGCCAAATAGGCCCCCGCAGCCCCGTCGAGCATCACCGAAGTGATCGAGTCGTTGTACCGGGACACCACAATGGCGCACGGTCCCGGTCTGCTGGCTGGATTGGAGGAATCAGAGGTCATAGGGGGGATGGTAGACCCCCAACCCCCAAGCGATGTTGGAATTGCTACCATCACCGTATGCTCTACTGGGTCCGCAAAGCCGCGCCGATGCTCAAACTCACCCGGGTGACCACCGGGTTCGGAGCCGTGGGCAACCTGTGGTTCGTGATCCTCTGGTCGAGAACCACCCCAGGCGAGCACCTGCCCGCCTACCTGAGCCAAGAACCGCTCTGGGCCGCATTGATCGGGGGGTTCCTTGTCGGTCTCGGGCTCTACGCCTTTGGCGCTACGCTCAACGATCTCCTCGACCTCCACAAGGACCGGGCGCTGGGAACCCCCGGCCATCCGATCGTCGATGGATCCGCGTCTCTGGAACTGGCGATCTGCGCCGTTGCCGGGGCCCTGATGATGGCGGTCCTAGGAGCGACCTTCTTCGGCACCGGTGCCATCCTGCTCACGCTAGTCCTCGCCGTCGCGATCCTGATCTTCAACGCCCTCGGAAAGTATGTCCCAGGCGTCGGGATGGTCCTGCTCAGTCTCATCTACGCGGGACACATGCTTGTACCCAATGTCTGGATGCGATTCATGCTCCCCGTCTGGCTTGTCATGACCCACGCGATGGTCGTCGTGGCGCTTGCTCAGTATCTCGGGCGGCGGTCCCCGCCGATCTCTCGAAGAGCCGCAATCTTTGCAGGCGTTGGCTGGGGGGTCTGCTCGCTGATGCTCCTGGCGCTGGCGTGGGACCGCAAAGGCACCGACGGACTCTGGCCCGACGCCGTCCCGATGATCGCGATGATCTACCCCGGGATCTGCGTCGTCCTCTTTGCGATCTTCATCATCCGCAGAACCAAACGCCACGGCACAGGACCAAAGCTCGGCGAACGAATCTCACGCTACGGCGCCATCTGGCCAACCCTCTACGGCTGCGGATGGCTCCTGGGCGCCCAGCACTACCAAGCCGCAGTTCTCATGGCCGGACTCAGCCTGCTCGGATTCGTATCCATGGCCTGCCTGCGTGAGTTCTATGGATTGATCGAACAGCCCGTCGGATACCGGCTCTAACCCCTAGAACAGCTCGAGTGCAAAGAAGATCGCGGTAAACACAAGGTCAGCGACGACGATCGCCACAATGCACTCGACCACTGTATAGGTCGTCGCGCGACCCACACCCGCCGCCCCACCGGTGACACGGAGCCCGTTGGTGCACGCGATGATCCCGATGAGTGTCCCAAACACCCCGCCCTTGGCGACCCCGGTCCAGAAGTCGACCTGCTTGGCCTGCGTGAGCATATTGTCCATGTATGTCTCGTACGGGATTTCGAGAACGAGCACCGAGATCCCCATCGCCGCCACGATAGCAGCAAAGCTCGACATCACACCCAGAGCCGTCATCGAAATGGTGGATGCCAATACCCGAGGCACAACCAAGAACCGCACCGGGTTGAGCGCGTGGGCCTCGAGTGCTTCGATCTCTTCAGACACCACCATCGTCCCGATCTCAGCCGCGATCGACGCGCCCGCAAAGCCGGTCAGCACAATGGCCCCGATCAATGGCCCAAGCTCGCGGAGCACCGCAACGGCGATGATATTGGCAACCTTGTCCTTGGACCCAAACTCCTCAAGCGGAGGAGACAACTGCAGCGCCAGGATCAGCCCCACCGCTCCCGAGACGATCATCACAATAAAGATCGACCGGACACCGATGCGCACCACCTGAGAGATGATCGCGTTCTTTCCGAGCCGGTACCGTTTGTTGGTCACGCCGCGCCAGAGCCACTTACTTGCCTCAGCGAGCATGTAGAACACTTCACCCGTGTGCGTGACGATGCCCAGGACCCGCCGCCCGATCATCGCAATCGGATACAACACCACCAGCACAAGCAGCGGGATCTTCCTTTGAGTCTCTTCTGTCTTTGTGCTCATCGTTGATATTGTCGCATGATCCGCCCGGTTTGTCCAGCGGGGTCGCTCCCGGCTGGTCAATAGGCAATGAGGTTAAGAATCGAGTGCTTCTTGGCGGGTGTCCACAATACTGAAGAACGCATCGAGCCGGGCGATCTCGAAGATCGCACGCACCTTGGCGGTCATCGACGCCAGATGGAGCGTCACCGACAAGTTCTTCGCCAGCCGCATCGCTTCAACCAATGTCGCAAGCCCCGATGAATCCATGTACTGGACCTCAGAAAGATCAATGATCAACCGATCGAGCCCGGGTTTGAGTTCCCCCTTGATCGCGGTCCGCAGAACCGGAGAGCGGCTCATATCAATATCAGCCGTCGGGATAATGATCATCACCCCGGTAGTAGGTGATTCTGTGCGTACGAACTCATTGTCTGAAGCAGCCATCGTGTCCCTTCTTGACCCAAACTCATGCCCGATGTGCTCCTCAGCGGCTTGAAAGCAAACCGCTGAAAAATTCACCGCATAGTCCAACGACGCCCCATAGGGAGGGCCGCATGATTAGGGGGTTCTCTTGATGGTATCAGGAAACTTGGCGTTGTGTGTGCCCACGACCGGACGATCTTTGCCCAATCCGTGGCTCTTCTTCGGGTCTGGGGGCGGATTTGCTCATCTTGAGCCGCATTCCTTTGCTCTCACGCTTCTCGAAGAGCACCTCGTCCATCACCTCACGCATGATGTGGACCCCGAGACCCCCGGGCTTGATGTCCGCTAGATCCCGTCCCTCGATGGTATCGGGATTGATCTGCTTGGCCTCGTCCTCGATGACAATCTCAATGCCGCCGAAGGATTTTTCATTTGGTTTTTGTGGGTAGATCGTCAGCCAGATCGGACGATCAGTCGCCTTGTTGTACCCGTGGCGGATGACATTGCACATCGCTTCGTCAAGAGCAAGCGCGATCTTGGAGCACTCCATATCGCCAAACCCAACACGATGGGCGATGCACGAAACCAGCTCACGAGCACCGCAGAGGTACATCGGATCGGAGACGATCTCAATCTTGATCGGTTTGGGTTGGGGTTCTGTGTTCATAAGAAACTCTGAGAGTGTGCTCTGATCAGTCGGCCGATCAGGATTCCTTGCAGGCAATGGTTTAATCGCTATGTGTACCGGTTTCTGTTTCATCTGGTTCGGATTTCATCGGCGAATCTTCTCCCGGCTCGCCATTGTCCGATAAATTGTCCGATAAATTGTCCGATATCCCGATGTGTTCCCGCCATCGCTCGATGGCTTCGAGCCGTTCCCACTGGGGGGCGGCATGGTCATAGTCGAGCGTCGTGCCCTCCCGCTTCTCAAGAGCCCGGATCGCCAGCATCCGCTCGGCGGGGTCGGTGGACCCGAGTTTTTCGACAAGCTGGATTCGTGACTGCTGGTCGTCCTCCTGTGATGCAAGGGCAATCGCATCGAGCCGCTTGCTTGGTGCGGGTGAATCGAACCCCACCTGCGGGCTCGGGCATCCACCCAACATGATCAACACTATCAACAGTGTCCCTATCAATCCCACCACTCGCAACCCACGATCAATGCTCAACATGCGGCAATGCTATGCCCCTTGCATCCAGAGCGTCTATTCGGACCAAACCGACCACCAGTTCCCACCTTCATCCCCGCCAAAGCAGAACCGGTTCGCGCCTAGACTCTCCCCTAGCTCCCAAAAGAACCCACAAGGCCCATTATCGGACCTAAGCACGGAATCCACCATGCATATCCACGATGAAACAATCCCGGTTCTCGACTTCGGATCACAAACCGCTCAGCTCATCTGCCGCCGTGTTCGTGATGCCGGGGTCCACTCGATCCTGGTCGCCCCGACCATCACCGCCGATGAACTCAAAGCGATGAACCCCAAGGGCATCATCCTCTCCGGCGGCCCCTCCTCCGTCACCGACGAGGGCGCACCCACCATGGACCCCAAAATCCTCGAACTCGGCATCCCCGTCCTCGGCATCTGCTACGGCATGCAACTGAGCTGCAAGCTCCTGGGCGCCACCGTCACCAAAGAAGACCACAGCGAGTTCGGACGCTCGATCCTCAAAATCAAATCACACACCCGAGGCATCTTCGGAGCTGTACCCGAATCAACACAGGTCTGGATGTCCCACGGCGACCAGATCGACAACCTCGGAAACGCACACCTCGAATCCATCGCCTCCACCGACACCTGCCCGAACGCCGCCGTCCGATCAACCAACGCAAACCACAACTTCGTCGGCGTCCAGTTCCACCCAGAAGTCACCCACACCCACCACGGCCCGGACCTCTTCCGCAACTTCCTCTATGAAATCTGTAAATGCTCCGGGCTCTGGAAGATGGCGGACTTCGCAGAAGAAGCGGCACGAAAGGTCAAAGAAGCCGTGGGCGACAAACGCGTTATCTGTGGCCTCTCAGGCGGGGTTGATTCTTCCGTCGTCGCAGCACTCCTCCACAAAGCCATCGGCGACCAACTCACCTGCGTCTTCGTCGACAACGGACTCCTCCGCAAAAAAGAACGCGACCTCGTCGAACACACCTTCAACGACCATTTTCATATCGACCTCCGCGTCGTCGATGCATCCAATGAGTTCCTTACCGACCTCGCAGGCGTCGATGACCCGCAAGAGAAACGCAGACTCATCGGGCACCGGTTTATTGATGTGTTCAAAGAAGCCGCAGACAGCATCCCAGACGCCGACTTCCTCGCACAGGGCACCCTCTACCCCGATGTCATCGAATCCGGGCACGGCCACTCCGGAAACTCCGCAAACATCAAACTCCACCACAATGTCGGCGGGCTCCCCGAAGAACTCGGCTTCAAACTCATCGAACCCGTCCGCGAGTTGTTCAAGGATGAAGTCCGAGCCCTGGGCACCGTCCTCGGCGTCCCCGATTCGATCGTCTGGCGGCATCCATTCCCAGGCCCAGGACTCGCCGTGCGTGTGCTCGGTGACATCACCGAAGACAAACTCGAGATCGTCCGCAACGCAGACGAGATCCTGCTCGAAGAAATCGTCGCGGCAGGACTCTACCGCAAAACAAGCCAGGTCTTCGCAGTCCTCCTCCCGATTCAATCCGTCGGCGTGATGGGCGACGGCCGAACCTACGAGCGTGTCATCGCACTGCGAGCCGTCGAAACCCAAGACTTCATGACCGCCGACTGGGCCCGCATCCCCTTCGATGTCCTCGCCCGGATCTCCACCCGGATCATCAATGAGGTCAAAGGCGTGAATCGCGTTGTCTACGACATTTCCAGTAAACCGCCGGCGACGATTGAGTGGGAATGATGCAAACCATATCCAATTGCTTGCGGATAGTTTGACATGACGACAACTTGCGTGAGTTGCGGGTACGATTTGAGTGGGCTAAATAAACCTAAGAATTGTCCAGAATGCGGATGCGCCCCTGCCGATACCTTGATTGCAATGCAGTCCGAAGCTGCGGCAATATGGATCTGTATCCGATCATGTATGTACTGGATTGGGATATTAATCGCATCTCAGGCCATCCAAAATCATTATGCATGCGACTGGATAGTCTCAAGGAAAATCATCGATTTCAATTTGATAGGTAATTGGATCAGTGCAATTGCAGTGGTCATTCTGCTGACCACGCTTATTCAAGTGCGGAGCCTATACAAATCTCGAGTCAGAAGTCTAAACATGCACCTATATTTGACGGCACTGTGTTTGTGTGGACTCATCTTGCTTCATATACCGCTTTCAAGCGTATTCTTCTTTTATCTTCCAAGATGTTGACAAGCAGTCATCCCCCACCGCTCATGATCTTCCCACACCCCCTGAATCTGCAGATACTTCTCCGACAAACCCTCACGCACAAACCCCACCTTCTCCAGCACCCGCCGCGACGCCACATTCCGAGGCAGCGTATTGGCACACACCCGGTGCAATCCTAACCCTCCCACATCGCTCCCGGCAAACGCATGCCCAACCGCCAGCGACAGCCCCTCGCTCATCAACCCTTGCCCACTAAACCCCGCGCCGATCCAATACCCGAACCGCCCATTCTGGAACGGCCCCCGCTCAATATTTCCCAGCGCTATCCGCCCGACAATCTCGTTGGTCTCTTTCAAACACATCAACCACCGCTGCTCGCGCTCGGTGTTGCTGGTTTCGAGTTCGCGATCAAACGCCTCGGGTGAATACAGATCCAGCCCCGAAGGTGGGATCGGCTCCCACTGCTCTAGGTGCTCGCGGGAAGCCAGACGCAGAGCGACAAACGCCTCGCGATCATCAATCGCGAGGTGCCGAAGGACGAGCCGATTCCCGATGGCAACCGGGATCGGTGGATTTACGGACGAGAACATACTCATATTATACTCGGTGTCTGCTTATCATTTGTTCGTAAACGGTTTGCGTGTTTATGGTCCGCTAATAAGTTCATTGAATATCTAAAACCGCGTTTAAGTCCAATGAGTCCCGGACCTGCCTGCCTGCAAGATAATTTTTCTACAAATCCTTTTCACTTCAGCATTTACAAGTTGCAAAGACCATTGTCCATTCGTATTCTATATGTAGCCCCGGGTCAGCCGGGGTATTGCTGGGCGAAAGTTCCGCAATAGGGTAGAAGGCTCAAGAGAGATCGTTGGTTGCACGAAACAACCAACATAAGAGAGAATCGCCGCTGCGGAATAGAGAGCCGCGGATGGCACCGAGAAAGGGAGAAAATAATGATTCGTTCAACACTGAGCATTTGTGCAATTGCCGCATTGGCTGGATCTGCGATGGCTGATCAGCTGGAAATCGTGAGCAACAGCAACAACAGTTCCGAAGCAACCGGGTCCGCCTACATGGGCACGCTCGATTATGTGTTCTCGGGAGGGAATCTGGGCATCTTGTCCGTTTCGCTCACCAACACGACCGACGCCGGCGTGGGTGGATTCCTCACAGGATTTGTCTTCAATATCGACAGCCTCGACGCCGGTGCATCCGCGTCACTGCTGTCGACATCCGACCCTGATTTCTTGGATACCGGCATTGAATCCGCCGGCTCATTCGGCATGTTCGATGGCGGGGCTGCACTCGGTGCAAACTTTAACGGCGGAGGCGCCCCATCAGCAGGCCTCGCGATGGGAAGCACCGGAACCTTTGAGTTCTCGATCACAGCGTCAGACGCCGATCTCCTCTCCGCTTCGAGCTTCCTGAGCAGCGACAGCGATTTCTATGTCCGCTTCCGCGGCCTCACCGATGGCAACTCCGACATGGTCGGCGTCCCAGCACCAGGATCAAGCCTGCTTGCTCTGGTCGGCATCTCGTGCATGACCCGTCGCCGCCGCTAAGCGACCGTTCCATCAGCAAACTCCTCAATCTCCCGGCCATTTGGTCGGGTTTTTTGTATGAGGAAATATTGATACTTGCCATCGCTACTCTTGGTAATCCGCGTATGGATCAACCTCGCCATCGACTGCCCCGCCGTTCTCGATCAGATCATGTTCGTGGTACGACAACGCGGCCGCGCCCCCCAGCAGCAACACCGCGATCCCAGCGCGGAGCAGCAAATACTTGAACACCGACTTGCCATCAAAGTGCAGCAGCCCCGTGCACACGGCGCCGAGCAGCAAGACCGCCGCGGGAAATGACCTGAGTTCTGAATGCACACTCGACCCGATCATCACCACCAATACGGCCCCTACCAGAACGGTCACCGCCCCTCTCGAGAGTTGCATTGGCTTGCAGATCAGCCCCACCACCGCCCCTGGCCCGAGCACCGCCAGCAATCCTGGGAGTGCGGTCGATCCTGTTGCATTGCCGTTGAAAAACAGCGTTGGCATCATCCCGCCAAGCACGAGCATCCAGCACCCCGCATCCACCCAGCCGGGGATCTTTGTTGAGCTTTGTTCGTGGAGTGTTGAGAGTAGCGCGGGGATCAGAGACGCGATCGCCCACCATCCGAAGTACGCCCAGTCATCAGCAAACACAATCTCATTGGATCGGTACCCCGAAGTCAGCACCCAGTACACGCCCGCAAACACAGTTGCACGAAGCACAAAGCCAGTCAGCACTGAAACTTGGACGAACCCTTCGAGCACTCCCAAGAACCCAATCAGGATCATCGCATGCCGCAGGCGGTACGAGTTGTCGCTCGGCCACCACTGGAACGAGGGGAACTGAGCGCTGATTGCGCCAATAAACCCAACCGTGATCAAAAACGGGAGCAGCCATACCGGCCCCGGCTTGGCAGTGACCTCTTCACCGGATTCATCGTCCACCCACATCGCTTTGCGCGTATGGATCGACCAGAAAATCAGGAGCAGAACAATGCTCAGACCTGCAGGCATCGCCCCGCCCCAGATCATCAGTTGTTGCTGGACTTGTGGATCCATCGTGTCCCCCTCGAATATCAACTTTGCTCAGATCGAATGTTTACTGAACGCCGGACTCCACGGCAACGATCAACTCGACTGTGTTTCCGAGAGGACCATTATCAGACAAATCATCGGCAAGGTACTTCATAATCTCGAAGTCCGAACGCTGGATCGAGAACCGGGCCTCGAATCCCAAGACGGGACGATCGCGGAAGCTCCCGGTGTGAACCTGAATAAGATCGGCCTCGATCTCTTTGGTGATTCCATGAAGCTTCAGATTCCCCGTAAGCGTGTAGTCTTCAGAGCCATTGGACTCGATCGAGGTAGATTCGAAGGTGATGTCTGGGAACTGACGCCCGTTGAAGAACTCCGCATCCCGGATGTGCCCGTCCCGGGTCTTGCTGTTGGTATCCACCGAAGAAACCGGAATCTCAAAGCTCATTGAAGAATTGGTCATGTCATCAGCATCGAACTCGATGGTCCCATCGACCTGATTGAATCGCCCATAAAAATTCGACACCCCCGCGTGGCGGATCTTAAAGAGTACATTGGAGTGAACCGGATCGACGGTGTAGGTCGTTGTTCCAAGCTTCGTCTCGGTCTCGGCACCCGCGGTTTCGAAAGAGGTGATGCCCTGAGAAACCTCGATGGCCCCCCCTGAGAGCCCGAAGCCCGCGAGCCCCGATGCAAGCCCAGCGAGTGCAATTCCCGATGCGATCATTGTGTGTGTGCGTTTCATATTGATGATTCCTATTTTGCTATGACCAAAAGGCCAATGTGATTCTTGATGAACAGATGAGGATAGCAGAACACTGGTATCGGGTTCAGTATTTCATCAATCGTCATATTTCATGCCCAGACCCGGGTTGCCGAATCCAGATCAAATCACCACAATGCGATATTTCACCCCCGGCTCTCCCCCAAAATAGGCTACCCTTTGACATGCTCACAAAGATCACACTCGCCATCTTGTTGACCCTCGGCGGATGCGCCACCACACAAATCAACAACAATCAGCCAACCCCCACCACCCCCACACACACCACCACCCCACCGCCCGTCCAGATCATCCTCGATGGCGAACTCAACGACTGGTACGGCCAAACCGGCCTCCGCGCAGACTCCGACGAACTCTTCATCTGCTTCGACTCCTACGACGAGTCTCAAGCAATCCAAGCCGCCGATTTCACCACCCGCATCCGCATCGATGCCGATGCAAACCCGACCACAGGCATGCGCCAGATGTACAGCGCAGGGGTCGAAAGCATGATGCTCTCCCAAGGCGTCGATCTCACCATCGACATCTCGCCGGCAGGCAAAGAGTTCGACAAACTCCGCGGCGGATCAAGCACACGCCTCCACACCGACCACGCAACCAAACAAGTCAACCACTCCGAAGTCGGGTTCTACTTCCTCCCAACACACAACGCCGCCCGCTACGAGGCCCGGCTAGACCGGTCCACCATCCCCGCCCTCCAGCACGACGGACCGATGAGCGTCGTCATCGAACACATCGCCATCGGTGGCGAGATCCTCAAAACCCAGTCCTTCACCACCACCCTTCCCCACTACGCGCCCAGCAAACCCATCAACGACCCGATCGCCCCAAACCCTACCAACGGCGTCCGCGTCATGAGCACCAATGTGTTGTTCTCATCACCCCTCAAAAACCCAGAGCCGTTCGTCCGTGTCACCGATGCACTGGACCCCGATGTCATCCTGTATCAAGAATGGTTCAGGACCACCGATACCGAAGTCCAAGCTTGGTTTGATGAGAACCTCGGCGACGACTGGACCCAGAGCATCATCGCCGCAGACAGCGGCATCGCCATTGCCTCCCGCCTTCCTCTGATCGAAGGCGGGATCGAAATCATCAGCGAGCCCGGCGCAAGACGCTCAAGAAGCATCGCCGTCGCAGTTCTTGATGCATCAAAAAACAACTCAACCGAGCCCCTCCCGCTCATCGTCGTCTCCCTCCACCTCAAATGCTGCGGCGGCGCAGGCTCAGACGCTGACATCAAACGCATCGCCCAGGCCCGATTGATCAACAAGATCATCGGCGAACTCCGTGAAAAATACCCAAACGCAGGCGTCGTCATCGGGGGCGACTTCAACCTCGTCGGGACCCGCGACCCCCTCGAAATCATGGCCGCCGGTCTAGGGGCCGACAAACAAGATCTCGTCCCCGTCCCCACCACCGTCCTAGGCACCCAGTCCATGCTCACCTGGACCGACGCCGACAGCCCCTACACCCCAGGCCGCCTCGACTGGTTCCTGATCGATGACCACGCCTGGACCCCAATCCGCTCGTGGAGTCTCGACACCGCACGATTGAGCGACGAGGTCCTCAAAGACTCCGGGCTCAAGCGTGAAGACTCCCGCGCGACCGATCACCTGCCGATCGTGGTTGATCTGATCCCCGCCAAATAGCGTCCACCTAAATACGGATACGAATAGGGCTTCGGCAAAGATACAAGAGAATTGTGTTGACTCATGCGCCGAATCGACTACTTTATATACTGTCGTTCCAATTTATATTCATTTATCCAATACGAGAGAATCAGCATGAAAATCGCAATCACAGCAATAGCCACATTCGCGGGAATCACAACCGCATCGCCCTACCTCTCCTCCCCCGACGGCCATCAGGGCACCGGCTCCGTTCCTGCGGCCGGCGCCTGGCCCACCCTCACCCTCGACCTCTCCGGCCTCAGCAGCTGGGACCTCCTAGGCGACCCCGACAATACTATTCTGTCACCATTCCTCCTCCCACACGCTCATGTCTTCGGCATCGGTTGGGATGTCACCATCGAAACCGTTGGCACTTCATGGATCTCAGAAGCAAGCATCGATTTCGGAGGCGAGCTCACCTTGACCCCCGGAGCTGGCAATGATTTTCCGGGAACTTCAACCTTTAGCTCCGGGGGGATCATTGATCTCGTAGGCACCGGCCTCGACTTCTTTGTCGGTGCTGACGGCATACTCGACATCGAGTTCTTCGAATCCTTCGATGATGTCGATGGCGGTATCGATGCAATATACGGCGCGGGTTCAACGCTCCAGATCCAGTACATCTTTCCAACCCCGGGTGGATTGGCCGCCCTCGGACTCGCCGGCCTCGTCGCGGGTCGTCGGCGCAAGTGAGCCGGTGATCCATTCCACAAAATCAACCCATTGAATCCATAATTATTTAACTTCAGAAAGAGAATCACCATGAGAATCGCCGCCATCACACTCATCGCGACCGCGGGAATCACAACGGCATCGCCGTATCTTTCCTCAAATGGCAACCATCAACCAATGACCCCAATCATGGATGACCCAGCCGGCTTCCCCCATATGATTGATATCTCAGGATCCAACAGCTGGGATCTCTTGGGCGACCCAGACAATGAGCATCTCTCTATGCTGGTCGGTGCTGGCGGCGTACAAGTCATCGGAATCGGATGGGATCTAGCGATTCAAACATTTGGTTCTTCATGGCTCTCCGAAGCAGTCATTAACATTGAAGACGAACTCTTCCTCACACCCGGAATAGGCGATGACTTTGCAGGTACCGGAACTTATAGCTCCGGCGGCTATATCAACCTCATTGCCACCGGACAAGACTTCTTGGTGAGCGTTGACGGCATCTTGAACTTTGAACTCTTTGAATCATTCGATGATGTCGCTGATCAAGCAGACGCACAGTATGCAGCTGGCTCTGCAATCTATGTCCAATACATCCTCACCCCCCCCACCCCCGGTGCCGCGATGACCCTCGCCCTCGGGGGACTGATCGTCTCGCGCCGCCGCCGGACCTCTTGGCCGGGACAAACCGCCTGATCTAGTCCGCCATGTGGGCGTTGCCCTCGTCGCAGATATCCACGACACCCATCGCATGGAGCGCGTTCTTGGCCGCTTCCTGCTCGGCTTGCTTCTTGGACTGCCCCCAGCTCGGTTCGTAGTTCTCCCCCTGAACTTCCACCCCGATCTGAAACGACTTGGCGTGGTCGGGCCCCTTCTCATCAAGGATGTGGTAGCTCGGAGAGACCCCGTGCAATCTCTGGACATGCTGCTGGAGCACACTCTTAAAATTGTGCTGGTGCCCAGAATCCACAGCCGCATTGATCAACGGATCGATCAAAGGCTCCAAAAACCTGCGAACCGCCTCCATCCCGCCATCGATGTACAACGCGGCAATCACCGCCTCGGTGATCGCCGCCGCCAATGACGACGGGAGCGTGGGCTGACTCTGCATCCCCTTGCCGACCCGGATGAGCTGATCGAGCCCGACATCGATCGCCAGCGTCGCGCAGGTCGCCCGGGAAACCGCATGGGATTTGATCTTGGTCATCTCGCCCTCGAGGTAATCCGGGTATTTCGTAAATATCCGCTCGCAGACAACCATGCCCAGGATCGCATCGCCAAGGAACTCAAGCCGCTCGTTGGACTCGAGCCTGGTGTCGGTGACCGAGGCATGGACAAAGGACCGCTGAAGCAGATCCTTATCTTTGAAAGTGTGCTTTAGAATCGATTGGGCTTGATCCAACTGCTCTTGATTCAGCATGGCGGCTCCGGATTGTCATGTTGAGCCGCTGGCGTACCAAAATGGCGCCGCCCAAACAAAGCCCAATCAACAAGAGCCGCCGTCTATGATCCAACGATCACTCGCTCAGCGTCCATGAATAAGCATGTATAGGCATGTATAGGCATGTATACACATGGAAAGGACGACGAACGAGCACCCGCAGCGATCAGCCGAGCGAGGGCTCTTTACTATCAGTATGGGCGAATTCGAATCTAATTTCCAGTCAAGATTCTAAATTGTGATCGCGCCCGCGATCTGGTGCTAGACCTTTGGGGGAGCACGGTCTACAGTCGGAGCCCGAATCGACCAGACCTCATAGAGTCGGTGCGGATATTGGAGATTTGACGATGGCAATACACTACCCAAGACGAGTCAGCAACATCAAACGCCGCCGCACCGTCGGCTTTCGTGCACGCATGAAGACCAAGAGCGGCCGCAAGATCATCAACGGCCGTCGCCGCATCGGTCGCAAAGTCGGCTGCAAATAAGCACCCGACCTGATCTGACCCCACACAAACTGAAACACAAGCCCCGGAAAATCCGAGGCTTTTCTTTTTGCCCCAACCATTGCATACCAAGACCAACAGAGCATTTCAAGACCCGCTTGTCCCTATTTATGGCTCAAAAATGCACTTTCCAAATCTCAATATTTCTGGCCATGCCGGAATGCTGATGTACTTTGAGTTTACGGATACCGATTTATCGGTCCATCCGAATCCTGATTGGGCACGCCTCCATTCTCGTGGCGGCCGGGCACCGTGCCGTGCCTGATCAAACTCTCGAACCGCCTCCCACACGGGGCATGGAAAAGGAAGGCATCAGCATGAAACTCACACTCGCAACAGTCGCCGCACTCGCAGGCATCGCATCCGCTTCACCCTACATCACATCGGGCGAGCACCAATCACTCGATATCGAGTTGGACACCGCCGGAGTTGCGGTTTCAACCCTGACAATCAATCTCTCCGGGATGGAATCTTGGGATCTCTTTGGAGACCCCGACAACACGCTGCTCTCATTCGGGCTCTTCGGTTCTGCACAGATCATTGCCATCGATTGGAGCCTCATGATCACCGCCCACGGTGCTTCATGGCTCTCAGAAGTCAATATCAACCTCTCAAACACGGATAAATCAGGCTCGTTCAATCTTACTCCGGGAAGCGGGAATGACGCTCCAGGCACGGGGTCCTTCAGCTCAGGCGGCTTTGTCGATCTCGTCGGCCCAGGTGATGACTTTGCACTCAACGCCGATGGTCAGTTGCATGTCGAACTCTACGAGAGCTTTGACGATGTAGACGATGCGGTTGATGCCACATTCGGTACCGCCTCATTCATTCGGGTCCAGTATGTCCCAGCCCCCGGCGCTCTTGCCGTCCTTGGACTCGGAGGCTTCATCTCCACCCGCAGAAAACGCTGATGAACTCTGGCCAATAATGTAACCACGATGCGAAAATCTCTGTCCAAATTTCGTCCGATAATCTTGGATATTGATGATTTTTCCCCAGATCCAGCCGGAGTTACCGGCGGGGTCTTTTATTGTAAATCGAGATCAAATTACCCATAATTTGAGCGTGAGACGGGTTGCCATGTCAATCTAGGCAAGATGGCCCAAATTGCGAAAGTTATGGAGACACAACGACTTGCTGAATTATCTGAATTCCTGCGTCAATTCCGGTCAAGGGTATTGACAGAGACAGGATTTCGCTTATTCTATGCTTGACCCGGCACGCTTGTTACCCAGTGCTTGGGTCGCACAACATCCGTTCAGTGTGTTCCAGAGAGAAGAGAGAACCACGAACAACTTGAAGTGCTGCCCTTTGTGGGGCTACCCCCGGGTTTGTGTCAAGTTCAGGTGTGTTGCCTGTACTTGCTAGTGTGTTTGATTCAAACGAAAGAGAGACAAAAAATGAAGATCGCAATCACTGCAATCGCTGCAATCGCTGGTGCTGCAACCGCATCACCTTACTTCACCGGTGCAAACGGCTACGTTGGCCAGGGCCAAGCTCCTGCTGGCGCAGTCGCTACCGTGACCATCGACCTGTCAGGCATGGACTCATGGGACCTTTTCGCTGACGCTGATAACGTAGTTCTCAACACCGCAATCGGTGCGAACTCACACATCGTCGGTATCGGCTGGGACCTCACCTTCGCTACCGTTGGTGCATCATGGCTCTCAGAAGCTACCATCTCCTTCGAAGACAGCGCTCAAGCTGGCGGCGTATTCCTCGCTGGTTCAGGCACCGCTGCTCCAGGTACCGAGACCAACAGCTCAGGCGGCATCTTCGATCTCGTCGGCACCGGCCTCGACTTCTTCCTCGGCGCTGACGGCATGCTCCGCATGGAACTCTTCGAAGATTTCGACGACGTCGCTGACGCAGTCGATGGCTCGTACCTCTCCGGCTCGTCCGTGCAGATCCAGTACGTTGTACCTGCTCCAGGTGCACTCGCAATGCTCGGCCTCGGCGGTCTCGTCGCTGGTCGTCGTCGCCGGTAATCGGTGACCGATACAGCATCCGCTGTATCAGATTTGTTGCTCGAACCTGACCCACTCGGTCGTATACCGAGGGTTCGACAAAACGAACACACTCAGGCCCTTGGCTCCGTGCCAAGGGCCTGTTCTTTTTTAGACTCATCAATCACACCAAAAAAGGGTGCCGTAGCACCCTGTATTCATTCATCAATATGCCACTGCATTCAGGACTGTGTCAGCCCGACCGGCTGAGGATTCACCGCATGGGTCGGTTCAACAACCACACCCAGAGGCGCCCGCTTCCCGCCGTTCATCGGTGGCATCCCCTCAGTTTCAATATACCGCTGGATCGCCATCACACCCTCGAGCAGCATCTCCGGACGCGGAGGACACCCGGGCACATACACATCCACAGGCAAGAACTGATCCACACCCTGCACCGTCGCATAGGTATCAAACACCCCGCCGGTCGAAGCACAAGCCCCCATCGAGATTACCCACTTGGGTTCGGTCATCTGCTCATAAATCCGCTGCAGAACAGGGAGCATCTTGACAGAGATCCGCCCGGCAACAATCAAGAGGTCCGCCTGGCGTGGGGAGAACGACATCCGCTCCATACCGAAACGGGCGATGTCATAACGCGAAGACGCGGTTGCCATCAGTTCGATCCCGCAGCACGCGGTCGCGAAAGGCATGGGCCAAAGGCTCGAACGCCGACCCCAGTTGACGACATGCCGCAACTGGGTTGTCAGGAAGTTGTCGGTCGGGATCGCGGCTTCAATACCCATAGCATCGCCCTTTCATCACGCGTTGCAAATGATCTGCATGCAGCCAAGTGTACGCACAGCAACAACACAATGGGACGGATCACGCCCCGATTACGCAGCAGATTCGCCCGCGGAATCATTATCTGAAGCGGCCACGATCTCAGTCTCAGGCCAATCGGCGTCATTAATGAGATCCATCGCACGGTCATGCTCATCAAATCGCATCACACACACCGGACCCTCAATCCCGTCAACCGAAGGGATCAGGTAACAGTACCGGATATTGATCCGATTGTCGGCCATCAACACCGAGAGGTCACGGATCATGCCCGGACGGTTCTCGACACTCACACCGATCACCGGTGCTTCGACGATCGGACCGATCCCGGCATCGACGAGCGACTCGCACATCTGCCTCAGGGATTGCTCCGGAGTTCCGAGCAAACGAACGCAACCACGGTCCTGGTATTCGGTCGTTGAAATCGAAGAAATCTGCACGCCCGCGGCTTTGGCGGCGTCAAGCACCCCGGCGAGCTCGCCCGGACGCTGTTGTAAATAAACGCTAAATTCTGACATCTGTATTCTTTGCATAGGAACCTTGATTCTAGGCACAAACCCGGCTCTCTTCCCGTTAAACAGGGATAAACACGAGAACTTGGGTTCATATATACCCTTCGGATACCCCTCCGGTTCACCTGTGTAGCAATCAGATTTATGCCAAAAGTTCGGACAATGTTTGCTGTCCTAAAGACGCACGCGCGGCCCCAAGAATCGAACCCGGGATTTTGGCCCGCGATTGGTCCCTGAACCGATCCAGGTGCACCCCAGCATCAAGCAGATCGCTGAGTTGGATCTGATCACCAGGCCTTGAGAGCGTAAACGCATCATCCGAATCATCGCCCTGAGCGATGAGATTCAACAGCCCCGCGCTCTGGAGCGCATCCATCAGCTTGGCGGCAAGCGACGGATCAATGTCCAGGCCCCCCGCGAGCTGGTCGGGCGTCGTCGTCTTGCCTTCGACAAACCGCTGCCCGATGAAGGCTCCTGTCGCAACGAGGATCAATGGATCCAGCAGCACCTGATCCCCCGGATCAGCCTCGCCCGAGATTGCCGCCAGACCGGTATTGACCAATCGGGTAAAGTGCTGGAGCGCGTGGGTCATCTGCATCCCAACGAGCACGATGACCCAGGTCACATAAACCCACAACAAGAACAGCGGGAGGATCGCCAATGACCCATAGAACTTGGTGTACCCGGTCGCCGACTTGAGATAGAGCGTGAACCCGGACTTCCCAAGCTCCCACATCACCGCAGCCATAAACGCACCCGCCAATGCCGGGCGGATCATGATCTTGGTATTCGGGATCGTCAAGAACGCGGTCAGCAACAGGATCGTTGAGATCAGCACCGAAACCCCGAAACTTGCAAAGGTCGCCCCGATCATCCCCCCGGTCCCGCCGCCCTCTCCTGAGACTGACAAGATCCATCTCCCGAGCGCATCGCCGACGATAAAGGTCGCAGCCAGAAGCAGCGTCCCGAGCGTGAGCATCGTCCAGTACAGCATCAAACGCCTGAGCCAGGGCCTCCCCGACGGCGCAGCCGTCAGCTGGTTAAACGATTTCTCAATCTCAATGAGCATCGACATCGCCGCATAAATCAGCACGATCAACGACGCCATCGCGATCCACCCCGTCGGTACATTGCGGAGCGATGTGTTGACGCGGTTGATCAGATCAGAAATCAACTCTTCGATATTGGCCGACGGATTCACAGCCTCTTGAGCCGGATCACTGGCTTGTTCATCGACCATCGGCTGGATGTCTTGTGGGTTGTCGATCGGCTCGGGCCCCATCTCATCGGGCTCGTCGGGCACTTCTTCTATAGGAGCAGCAGCGATCTGCGAAATACCGGCATAATCGAGCACACGCCGAACACCGGTATCGACTTCGTCCTCAGACACAAACGACCCGAAGATCAACAGCCCGATCGCCATAACCGGGATAATCGAAAAAATAGTCCGGTACGACATCGCCGCAGCCATCCGCGGGATCTGCGATCTATACAGCCCACCGATCCCAAGCCTGCACACAGCACTGAGCCGACGCCACTCCTCTTTCCAACGCTTAACCGTTGGCTGGGGTTTGGTGGAATCTGGGGTTGGAGTGGTCATTGGCGCTTCCGTACTCAGTGATTGTCTTTGGGCGGGCGACGCTTGATCGGTGCCGCCCTCGGGCCCCGGCTGGTATTGGTGTTCCCACCCTCGGGGGCAAGAGAGGCCCGGTTGATCGCGTTCTTGATCGAGCGACGACGGACACCCTTGGCCGGTCCAGAACGAGGATCGACATACGGAACTTTCGGCTTATTTCCGCCCCTGTGTGACGGAGAATCCTGATGTTCGCCCAGTTTCATCGCCGCCGCCTTCTTGAGCAGCTTGATCTCATCGCGGCTCAACTCACGCCAAGCACCACGAGCCACCCCCTTGAGCTCAACAGGTCCCATCGCCACGCGTTCGAGCTTGCGGACAGGGAATCCGACCGCAGCGAGCATCCGCCGTACCTGACGGTTCCGCCCCTCGCGGAGGGTCAGATCCATGATCGTGCTGCCACGGTCCTGCGCAATCAGCTTGATCTCGACATGCGCGGTCCGCTTGGCCCCCTGGGTCCGACCTTCACTTCGCTGTGCGAGGAAGATGCCTCGTTCAAGTTCCTGGATCGCTTCCTGATCAAGTTTGCCCTTGACGGTCACTCGATAGGTCTTGGGCACCCCGTATCGGGGGTGTGTGAGCCTATTTGCAAGCTCGCCATCGTTGGTCAGCAGAATCAGCCCCACGGTCTCGTAATCAAGCCTTCCGACCGGAAAGAGCCGAGCCGCGGCGGGGTGATTGACCAGCTCGGTCACGGTCCGCCGGTCGTAGCCCGGCTCGTCCTTGACCGCACTGAGCGTACGCGGCGGCTTGTTGAGCATGATGTACAACAACCGCTCAGCCTGCTCTAAGACCTTATTTTGCACGACGATACGGTCTTCCGAAGGATCAACCCAGATCGGGAGATCGGTCTCGATCTTGCCGTTGACGGAAACCTCTCCGGCTTCGATCATCGCTTCACATGTTCGGCGAGATCCGACGCCGGCATCCGCCATCACGCGCTGGAGCCGCTCGCCTCGGCTTGCGTCTCGGAGATCGGCGACCTTCTTGGATGGTCTGGAGTTCGGTTTGCGGGATTGATTGCTCACGGATGAGTGTACGCCCCGGGTCCTCTCGAATGGCGCAAGTCGCTGCACAGGAGCCCTTACTGGGGCTTGTTTTTCGAGTTATTCGGTCGTGATCGCCGAGATATACGGTTACGCGCGGGATCTGCAACCCGTCGTTCGAATTTGACCCCCCACCGCCCCAGAGGTATTGGTATGAATACTCCACTCCCAAGCACGCCCCCCACTGCCACCGCGACCCTGATCGGTGACAAAGCCGAGATGCTCATCGAGCCACGCTCCCCGGCGGCACTGCCCACAAGCGACGACATGTTCTTGTCCCCTCGCGTCATGGACGCGGGGACCTTCGCACGCTATTCGGAGATGCTCAAGTCCATCATCGCCCAAGCAACCACCCAAGGGCGGACGCTCGAAGACTTCTCAGCAGACGCCGAGGAGATGGTCCGCAAAGCCGGCGAGTCGGGCGCGATCCTTGACAAACGACTCCAAGCCGGCGTCCGGATGCTCCGGATGATCGACGAGCGGGTCGACCGCACCGATGAAGCCCTCGACAAAGTCCGCGAGATCCTGCCAAGCTCTGATTCGATCCGTCATCAGATCGAAGCCCTCATGAACGAGGCCCTCGACAAGGCTCAAACACAACTCGACGGGATGGTCAAGGATGCCGACATCCGCGCCCAGGCCGCCGAGCACCGCGCCCGCGTCGCGATGCAACGCGCCGACGACCGGACCGCCAAGCTCGAAGAACTCAACGCCGATCTTGATATGCGCATGAGCGCCATCGAGCAACGCATGGAAGAAGCCCAGAACCACAGCGGCCAAACCATCGGACTCATCGACCGCAGGCTGGTGTCATTCCAAGAAGAAATCAGCTCCCAGATCGAGCATGTCGTTAAGCGTGCACACGAGGCAACAGGGCAAATCCACGAGCGCGTCAAAGAAGCCAGCGAACTCACCGAAGACCGTGTCAAGGCACTCGGCCAATCCATCGAACCGCTCAAAGACGCTGCAGAACAAGCGATGCGTGCACTCGGGATTGACCCAGAGAGCCCACGCTTCGAAGACTCACCGCTCGCCAAAATCGAATCGCTCGTCGAACGAGGCGAGTCCCATATCGCGGGCGTAGACCGCCTGCTCCGTCAGCTCGATGAGCTCCGCAACCAGGCCGAGGGCGTTAAGGGCGAGTTCGGGATGTGGCTGCTGGATTCAGCTACCAAGCTCGACGAACTCGAAGCACGCAAGGATCTGCTCCAAGGCCCGATCCACGACGCCGCCGTCCGAATAGGAGAGATCGGCCCCGACCTCGAAGACAAGATCGAACTGGCCTCCAACAAACTCGAACACCTCAACACACAGTCCGGCGATCTCAAGGAATCAATCAACACATCTTCAATACTCGCAGAAAGAGCAACCGACAAGCTGACCAACCAATCCGCGCAGCTCCAAGCGCTGCTCGATGGCTCACTCCATCGGCTCACCCAACGCGTCGAGCAGGCGGGTGTCTGGCTCGGATCGCTGATCACCCGCGCCGAGCAGGTCGGTCGTGATCTTGGTGTGCCCGAATCCAGCGCCATCGCCGAGACCCTCGCGAGTGTCGAGCGGGTCCAGGCAAAGGTGATGGAACTCGATAACCCCGCACCAACCAAGACACCCCCCACCGCTGACCCTGCGACCCAGACCGAAATTAAGCAGTCGCCGGACCCCACCCTCCCAGAAAGACTCCCGATCGACCTCATCTCCTTTGACGGGGCCGATGTCGTGATCGAGTACGAAGAAGGCACCCAAGCCGCCGATTGAGAGCTCAGCCAAAGAACCGGCCAAGACGGATGCTGAATAATGATGAATGTTCTCGGAACGCCCAATACTCATTGGGCGTTTTTTTAGGGATGTCGACAAAATCAGCCCCGGGCCACTCTACCGGCGGCAATGGATCACCATGCCGTGCGTTGGGCATGCTGTTGATCAATGCCTGCGATGTCGCCGGCTGCCGCCAGATTTCGCGCCCCAATCATGAATCTCAGCATACACCCACCCCCCCAACAAAATGACTAAGTCTATATTTGCCAACATTTTACGCCGCCTGATGCGGCGACCCCAATCGCGACCGCGCGACATGGATGCTGCCGGCCATGACGCTGCGAGCTCGGCCGCACCCTGGATTGGGAGCTGGATTGGGGCTTGTCAATATTGGGATCGGATCGGGCCGTGCAGGACGACTTGCGGGAGCTTCTCGGCCGCTCCGAGATCCACAAAGCGCAATGATTTCAACCGCATACAAGATCAAACTCACGGCACGCATCCGAACGCTCCGAAAATAGAGTATCGGGCAGCGAATTGGCCCGGGGTGTCTACGATCCTGACCCGTCGGCCCCTGTGCCGAGATTTGATCCTTTCTGGCCGCCAAGCGGAACTCGGCGGCCAATGAATATTGACGAAGTAACCGTCGAAGTAACCGACGATGACACAGACATAGAACCAGCAAACTGATATGGGAGTTTGGCCCGTGATTGAGCAAATACAAATGATCCAGAAAGCTGCGATCGCAGCAATCTGTACCGGGCTCCTGTGCTGCGGGCTCGCGATCGCCCAAACCGCTGATCAACCCGCCAACGACCCAACCGATCAGCCGGCCGATCAACCAGCCGAGATCGAACCGGCGATGGACTGGGGCGTGAAGAAATCCACCCCCCGCAAACAATCAGCGGTCACCCGGGGATCGCCAAACTCCCGCAAGAACACAACCCAGCCAACGGTTTCCTTCGGCGCATTCTCCGAGCCCATCGAGCTCAGCACACTCATCGACTTTGTCGGATCAGCACTCGATATCAATATCGTCATCAAGGGCGCCCCGTCGGGTGAAATCAACTTCAGCGCACCGATCAGTGTCCCCAAAAACAAACTCATCGATCTGCTCGATGTCATGCTCGAGCAATACTCGTTCACCATCTCCCACGAACCAATCTCCGACTTCTGGATCGTTCAACCGATCTCAGACATCCGCCCTACCCCAGGCTCAGATCGCCCAAGCACCCAGATCATCCCCACGCCCAACATCAAACCATCGCTCATCAAGCCCGCACTCGACGCGGCTCTCGGTGGCAACTCCGCAAACAAAGCCGCGGGCAGCTCAATCCAACCGCTCGACGAACTCGGGGTGATGATCGTCAACGCGCCGCCCCGCGATATCCAACGCATCAAAGCACTCGTCGCCGAACTCCTCCGGATCGATGACAACCAAGAATACATCCGCTTCGAGCTCGAGCACATCGCCGCCCCAACCGCACTCGAGCGAGCCATCGGCCTCACCGGCGGGAGCAACTCCGGGCAATCACGCATCGCCCAGAACCCCGGCGGCGGACAGCCCAACCTCGGTTTATCGTCGGCGTCTCTCTCCAATCTCTCCGACCGCATCACCGTTGACCCACAGGGAAACGCGCTGATCTTCAAAGGTACCAAAGCCGAGATCGCGCGGGTCGAAGAGGTCCTCGATGTCATCGATGTTCCAAACACACTCGAACCCAAAAACTACTTCGCAGGATCATCGGCAGCCCAGATCGCAGACATCGCCAAAAACCGCGGGCTCGGAGAGGTCATCTCCATCACTGATGAATCCACGAATCCATTCGCACAGAACAACATCCGCCTCAACAATCAGGGCGGGTTCCAATCGCAGCAAACATCGAGCACCGGCGGCCCGGTCATGGTCGTGGATACCAACCGCGGCAATATCATCTACTACGGCACAGCCGCCCAGCAGCAGCAGCTCGCCGACCTCATGAAAGAACTCGGCACCGAAGACGAACGCGTCGTCATCAAAGAATATGTGCTCAACCATTCCGACGCCGATATCGTCGCAGAACTCATGACCGCCATCATCACCGGCGAACAACAAACAGGCGACTCAGACTTCCTCCCAGGCTCAACCGGCAGCCGCCGCAATACCGGGCAATCCGAGTTCTCCGCGTTCTTGGGGCAAGGCAGCGGATCGGATGTCACCGCAGCCTTTGATCCAAATGTCGTCGCGGTGATCGCCGACCCCGACAACAACCAGGTCGTTGTCCGAGCCCCGATCAAGCAGCAAGACGATCTGGCCAAGCTGATCGACCGGCTCGACCGACGCAAGCCGCAGGTCTTCCTGCAGGCGATGATCGTGTCGGTCTCGGATACCGAGAACTTCACGCTCGCCTTTGAATCACAGATCAACGCGGGCCAGTTCGGGTTGAACACCGGGAGCACGCTCTCGAGTCTCGCAGATGCCGCGACCTTCGGGGATCTCAGAACTGTCAACCCTGGGCTCGCTGGGATGACCGCCGCGGTCATCATGACCAACCAGATCCCCATCATCATCAACGCTAACCAGACCAACTCCGAAGTCCGGATCCTCTCAACACCCCAGCTCCTGGTCAACGACAACCAAGAATCAGAGATCGTCTCGCTCTCAGAACAACCATTCCAGACCATCACACCGAGTAACAGCGGCACCGTCGCATCCTTCGGCGGCTTCGAAGAAGCGGGCACCACCCTCCGCGTCACCCCCTCGATCTCAGACAACGGCTCGGTGCGTCTCGATTACTTCATCGAACTCTCGAACTTCACCGCCGCCTCGGGCACCGACGGCTCACCACCGCCCCGCGACCGCAACACCATCCAGGGCGCACTCACCGCTCCGTCCGATGCGACTATTGTCATCGGCGGGATCACCGTCGATAATGTCCGCGACACCGTCATCAAGGTCCCGCTCCTCGGAGACATCCCGCTTGTCGGCGAGCTCTTTAAAAACACCAGCAAGATCAACACCAAATCCAAGCTCTATGTCTTCTTGACGCCCCGCATCATGACCGATCCGAACTTCATCGACCTCAAGCTGATGTCCGAAGGACCATACGCGGAGATGAATCTAGACCCACGCGTCCCCGAGCTCCAAAGCGTGACCATCAACGCATCACCCACGGGCAAGGCGATTGAACAAGCAGAAGAGCAGTTCTTGATGGACCCACAGAGCCTCCCACCGCAGCCAGATCCAAAGGGCGACGCCCCAGCTCTCACACCCGTCCTGATCGACCCCAACGGGAGCATGGATTAACCGATGGGTAAACGCAACGGACTGGCCAAACGAGAGAAGAACCGAGCAGGAGGACTCGCACGCTCAAGCGATGCGGCCCCCGTGGTCATCGACGCATGGGACGATGCCGCGCGCGCACTGGGGCCGCTCAAGCTCAGCGGCGATCAGCTCAAAGCCTTCGCCTCAATCGACGGCTCAGACGATGAGCCCTGGGATGTCATGCTCCAGTCATTGGCGCTCGACGAATCCAGCGCCCTCAAACTACTCTCAGAACGCACAGGCCTTGCCTACGAACAAGACCCGAAGCTCTCTGAATCCTCTTCACGCTTCTATGAACTCATCGATCCAACCAAGGCCCGGAGCGTGCAGGTCGCGTGCATCGAGCGCGAAGGCCCTGTGTTTGTCCTAGCGACCTCCCGTCCGATGCAGCCCAGCGTGTTCTCGATGCTCGAAGACGAGCTCGACGCGCCGATCCGGATGGTCCTGTGTCCAAGAGCCGCCGTTGCGAATCTCATCAACCGTGGATACGAACAACGCGGCGACCTCGTCACCGAGATCGTCGAAGACATCCCGATGGATCAATCCGCCATCGAGAGCGCCGCCGGCGCGATCGGGAAGACCACCGACCTGCTCGCCCAGGCCCGCCAAACCCCGGTCATCCGATTGGTCAATATGATCCTGTTCGAGGCCCTCAGAAGGGGCGCCTCCGATATCCATGTCCACCCAATGGAAGAACGCCTCGCGATCCGCCTCCGCATCGATGGCATGCTCGTCGACGCCTTCTCCCCGCCGCAAACACTCGCCCCCGCGATCTCCTCGCGCCTCAAGGTCATGACCGAGCTCGACATCGCCAACCGCCACTCCCCTCAAGACGGCCAGACCACCGTCCGCATCGGATCAAAGAAAATCGACATCCGCCTGTCCGTGATCCCAACGATCTTCGGCGAACGAATTGTGCTGCGTCTCTTGGATCAATCCAACCAAGAACTCGATCTCGACGCGGTCGGCATGGCCAAGCCCATGCAGACAAAACTCATGGACTGCGTAGAACGACCCAACGGCATCCTGCTTGTCACCGGCCCGACAGGTTCGGGTAAAACGACAACCTTGTATGCCGCCCTCGGACGCATCGACCGCGCAAGCCGCAATGTCATGACCATCGAAGACCCTGTCGAATACCACCTCGACGGCATCTCACAGATGCAGGTCAACACCAAACGACAAGTCACCTTCGCCACCGGGCTCCGCTCCCTCCTCCGCCAAGACCCCGATGTCATCTTGGTAGGCGAAATCCGCGACCCAGAAACCGCCCAACTCGCGATCCAAGCATCACTCACAGGCCACTTTGTCCTCGCGACCCTCCACACCAATGATGCCCCAAGCGCGATCCCACGCCTGCTCGATATCGGTGTCGAGCCATACCTCGTCACCAGCTCGCTATTGGGTGTCCTCGCACAGCGGCTCATGCGCCGGATCTGCTCGACCTGCAACGGCATCGGAACCCACGAGGGCGACCAGTGCCAGACCTGCTTCGGGACCGGCTACAAGGGACGCCTCGCCGCCCACGAACTCATGCTCATGAATGACACCCTCCGCAAACTCACCGCAGAACGAGCCGACGGCGTAACCCTCTATGAAGCCGCGGTCGAATCCGGATTCGAGCCCATGAAGATCGACGCAATGAAAAAGGTCCAACAAGGACTTACAGACGAGGCCGAAGTCTTCAGGGTTCTTCACTAATCCAACTCAAACACTCCCCTTGATTCTACAACAAAACTGCGATATCGCCTCGGAAACGCCGCTATGAGAATATTTTGAAATCTGATTTGAAATCAGTGCAACTTCTGGTACACTGCTCCCGTATCAACTAAAAACCCTTCGCCAACGACAGTTTGGGCACACTGAAAGAGAGAACACAATGAATCGAATGACCCCCCTTGCCGGAATAGCAGTGCTTGCATCGCTTTCACACTCCTCAAATGCCCAAATCCTCGATGTCCGGTACGATTTCCCGGCCGATGCCGGGGTCTCGTTCGACTGGTTTTTCTTCGGAAACGACCATGGCCCGGTCACCGGGAGCGTGATTTCAACATCGCTGGTAATCGACAGCTACATGGCAACCGGGCCGCTCGATGGATCAGACTTCCTCATGACCTTCGATGTCCCCGTCTTAGACTCCGTTTCTGAGCAGATCTTTCTCACCGGCGAATCGCTCGGCTGGTCTGGCCAAGGCAGCTTCTCGCACTCGTTTGTCTCCGACGACTACAACGGCGTCATCCGCCCCGGACGCTTCGGAGCCCAGTGGCTAGGCGGAGGAACATTCGTCGGCGATGCATACATCGAGTTCACGGTCGACACCACAATCATCCCGGCCCCGGGATCAGCAGGAATCTTCTTGTGCGCCGGTCTTATCGGATCGCGACGCCGCCGTTAAAATCTGCAAGATCAAACAGAACACACTGCATGCCGCACTAAAGTGGTGCATGCAAAGTTCTCATCACCGGCTCAATCCCATGACCGTCGAACCCGTGACCCTCTCCAACAGCACCGTCACCCTCGAGCCCATCGCCCTCAAACACACTGATGACTTTGTGGACGCCATGGATGACTCGGTCTTTGCCTACATGCCCATGCGGTCATCGGTACGGACAAAGAACGAGGTCCGCCGCTACATCGAGTTCCAGATGGCCCGCGCAAATACCGTCGTGTTCACGGTGATCGACAACGCGACCAAACGGGCGATCGGATCGACCAGCTACATGAGCATCCGCCCAGATCACTATGGGCTCGAGATCGGATCCACCTGGATCGCAAAAGCCTCGCGTGGCACCAAGATTAATCCCGCAATGAAACTCCTCATGCTCAAGCACGCGTTCGAAGAGCTCCACGCGATCCGTGTCGAGCTCAAGACCGACGCCCGCAACGCGCAGTCGCGGGCCGCGATCCTCAAACTCGGCGCCGAGTTTGAGGGCATCCTCCGCAACCACATCATCATGCCCGACGGCCACCTCCGAGGCTCAGCAACATATTCGATCGTCCCCGATCAGTGGCCCGCAATCAGCGAGCAACTCCTCGAGCGAATCAAGTAAAAAGCACGCCCCCGCCTGTGGGAGCAGACGGGGGCAATGAGGAGCACGGCTTCAAGCCCCGAAGGACGAAGCCGCACGAGAGAGAGCGTTTGTGAACAAACACTGCCACCGCACCATCCGGTGCGAATACTAGAAATCGACCCCCCACGCCCGCACCGGCCACCTTTGAACGACCAATTCCACTTCAACAACAACACTCGGCAGGAACTGCCGCCATGTTCGCACCGCGTTTGTATAAATCAGGGGGGATTGGGGGGGAGGGGGGGAGGGGGGGTTGCTTGCTACGCGATGACCGTGTCGGGATCGTCGGTGGGTAGATCCAGCGGGAGCGTTCGGGCGACATCGAGAAACGCGTCGTAGTTGCCCCGAGTCTCGATGACGCTGTCGCCGCCAAACTTGTCCATGAACGCCGCCGCCACTTCGAAGGCCACAACATTCTCCATCACCACACTGGCCGCCGACACCGCACAGATGTCGCTCCGCTCATACTGCGAATCCTCAGCCTTTTTCGTGTTGAGATCAACACTCGGCAATCCCTTGAGCAGCGTCGCGATGGGCTTCATTGTTCCGGTGACGACGATCGGTTGCCCGTTGGTCATCCCCCCCTCTAAGCCACCCGCGTTGTTGGACGATCGCTCAAACCCGAGCGATGGCGTGTTGATCTTGGACTGATCAAATGCGATCGGGTCATGAAGCTGTGACCCCAGCCGTCTGGAGCATTCCGCCCCAAGCCCAATACCCACCGCTTTGAACGCCTGGATCCCCATCACCGCGCCCCCGATCCGCGAGTCCAGTTTCTCATACCAGTTCATCGAAGACCCGATCCCGGGAGGGCAGTTGAACACATGGCACTCAACATCGCCCCCAACGGTGTCCTTGTCGGACTTGGTCTGGCGGATGATCTCGCACTGCTTGTCGGTGGCTTGTGGGTCGAGTGTGTAGGTCGCAGATTCATCACGATTCATGATGAGTTCACCCATCATCCCGTGAGTCACAACCACATCAGTCCGAGCATCCAGAATCGAACGCACAAACCCAAACACTTCAACACCGAAGACCTGCTTGAGCATCAGCCGCCCTATGCAGCACGCCGCGACACGAGCCGCTGTCTCCCGCGCACTGGCCCGCTCCAGTGTCTCCCGGCAATCCGTCGTCAGCCATTTGATCGACCCGGCAAGATCCGCATGCCCCGGCCTCGGTCGATATACCGGAGGCGTCGCCTGCAGGTCATCAAGCCGCGAGTCGCGGTTCTTGATAAGCATCGTGATCGGCGCCCCGATCGACTTTCCAAGCCGAACCCCAGTCAAGATCTCGACGGTATCAGTCTCGAGCTTCTGACGCCCCCCCCGGCCGTACCCACCCTGCCTGCGAGCGAGCTCGCGGTTGATGATGTCTGTATCGATCTCAACCCCTGCGGGGACACCGAGAACGGTGGCTACGAGGGCCGGGCCATGGGATTCACCGGCGGTCTGGTAGGAGAGTCGTTGTGCGTGCTGGGTCATCTGATCATCCGATCGGTCAATTCAGGGTGCGTGTTGATTCTACTTATTAAACAGCGAGAGGATGTTTGAGTATTGATCGGTCCACATCTTGACCTCAAACTTTGGCTCCCCCTCTTGGAACATACCCGCATCGAGCAGAGCCTGAGCCGACACCGGGCTCTTGCTCAGCGCCATCCATACTGAAGGGAACCAATAGTCCCGCATGTGCTCTTCGATCTCGCTCCCCGATTGATCGTACATCATCACAAAGGATTTGTGCTCTACGCCCAGACGATACACCAATGGCTGCAAATCGAGATGCCGGTTCGAGATATGCAGCATAATAATCCCATCATCGGAAAGCCGATCGAAATATAGCCCGATCGCCTCCTTGGTCAACAGGTGAACCGGGATTGAGTCTGAGCTAAAGGCATCGATCAGGATCATGTCATAGACCGGTTCGCCAACCCGCCGCTCTTCTTCGAGCAACAGCCGACCGTCCCCGAGCGCGACATCAACAGGAAAACTGGCTTCGCTTAGATAAGTAAAATATTGCGGGTCTTCTGCAATGCGGGCAACCTCGGGATCAATCTCGAAGTATCGGATCGTGTCGCTTACCCTCCCATGCGCGGTGATCGCGCCAGACCCAAGCCCCACAATTCCAATGCGGGCGCCGTTGGGGCGGATCTCTTGGAGTGCGTTGATACCCATCCCGCAGGGACCATCGATGTGGTAATACCCCAAAGGCACATGGGCAATCTCTGGGTTGAGAAACTGGACCCCGTGATTGGTTGTCCCGTGTAAAAGCATTCGAACTTTCATGTTTCTATCAATATTGGGGTCATAGAAGGCGGCATCAATAACATTGAGCACGCCGTAAAATGTTCGCCCCCGGAACCGGACAGCCGGGTCGGTCAGACCGTCATACACCGCCGCACTCAAAGGCACCGCCAGCACAAGCATGCATGCGAGCCCGTCGTTCCACGCAAGATAAATCATAAGCGAAGGCACAAAGATCATGAGCCCGAACATCAAGATCGGCTGATTCACAAGACCAATACCAACCGCCTGCAAAAACTCCTCAGCAAACATACCCACCAGAAGCATGTACCCAACGCTCAACGCTGGCAGCCCATACCGAACCAGCCGGGCCTTCTTTTTGTTCTTCGGATCACCAATATCCTTGATTTTCTGCCAAGGGAGCAACGCCACCGCACAGAGCAACACGATCTGATACTCAACGGTCGACTCAAACACAAGCGGCGCGACTACACCATTGAACAGCCCGCCAAGCGCCCCCCCGACCGACATAATCAGATAAAACTCCGTCAGGTGCTTGGCGCTCGGCCGGTCGCTCGAGAGCATCCCGTGCCCCATCAACCCAACAACCCCAAGCACCAGCAACTGCACAGCCACAAGCGCCTTGATCGGCGCATACGCCTGGGTTTCAGAAGCCAGCACAAGAATCGTCGCCCCGATGATCGCAATCACCATCGGACGCCGGATCGATTCCACAAGCCTCTTCGCATCCACAGCAAACGCCACGATCATCGTCAACAGATACACCGCCAGCGGCAGCACCCACAACAACGGGAACGAAGCGATATCCATCGACAAGTGACTCGTTACACCGAGCAGCATCGAAGAAGGCACAAAAGCATAAAAAGTCCATCGGAGCCGACGACTCCAATCAATCGGTCGGTCAGGCGCATGAGCCTGCTCTTCACTCTCAGGAGATACGAGCACATCGCTGGGCGGAGCGTGCGGGTCTTCCGTGTGCCCCTTGCGGGTCATCAGGATCGCACCGGCACTGAGCACAATGAACAACCCGAACCCCGCGAGCCAAACCGATCGCTGTGTATCAAGCCCCATCATCGGCTCAATCAAAAACGGGTACGCCAGCAGCCCAACAAAGCTCCCCGCATTACTCGCCGCATACAAAAAATACGGATCATGTGACCGGCTGTGACCCGTTCGCGCAAACCAACCCTGGACCAAAGGCCCCGCACTCGAAATCATAAAGAACGGCAACCCAGACACCAACGCGAGCTGCAAGATCAGCCAAGGCACAGGAAAAGTCGAGGCGTTTGGCGGCGCTTCGGGTGTATCAAACATGTACCCTGCGACCAACGCAACGATCAGCATCGCAACATGCCCCAGCAGCTGCATCCGCCGGGAGACCCGCTTCATCACAAAGTGGGCATATAGGTATCCAAGAAGCAGCACCGTCTGGTAGAACAGCATACAAGTCGTCCAAACCGACGAACTCCCCCCAAACACAGGTAGAAGCGTCTTGGCGACCATCGGCTGAACCGAGAACAACAGCGTCGCAGAGAGAAACACAGTAGCTATAAAGTAAAGAACCATTCAAACTCCAACCAATCGCCACAACGACGCACACCCCCAATAACGCCCCCCAATAGACACCCATACAATAGCACAACTCACACCCCAACTCAGACAGGACCCCCCATGAAGCCCAACGACGATGTATGCCTCTGCTTCCATGTACCCCTCGTCAAAATCAGGACCTACCTCGCCCGCGAGGACCCAAAGGTCGCCTCGCTCATCTCAGAGTGCCTCGGTGCGGGCACAGGCTGCGGCTGGTGCGTCCCCTACCTCAAAGACCTCCACGCCCAGCACAAATCAGGACAAACCCCCACCATCGAGGGCACCGCCCAGGAATACACCGAAGGCCGGCTGTCTTTCAAAGAATCCGGCAAACGAGACGACACAATCCAATAAAAAACCGGGGCCCGCCCGGTGTTATGTACATCATCAGTATGTGCTCCCATCTACATCCCGCGCCTGGGCAAAGCATCCATCGGGAACGGCGGCGAAGAAATCGGACGCAGGGCCAGCGCCAAGAGCGCAAGCTCATCGTCATCCCCCGCAATCCGATTCGTCCGGAGCTGCCCGCACCCGGTGCACTTATGAACAACAACCCATTCGCCATCGGCCCGGGCCGCGATCGAGATCGGCTCCATAGGCTGGGCGCAGGATGATCGCCGGTCCCCGATGTAGTCATCCACATGCCTCGACCAAAGACACCCCGGGCAATGGTTGCGCTGGTTGGTACCGAATGATTGATGCGAAACGAAATCTTTGCAATGTATACACTGAAAGCCGCCGTCTTGGCGGGCGTGTTTGTCGTGATATTTCAACTGTGAATCCTTGTCGTGCCGGCGCTTTCAACAAAGACGCAGCGACACCATCATCAAAGCGAGCCGCATCGGGCTCCGCTCATTGGCATGTCATAGACAATAAGGATTTCAGGCAATAGGTAACATACGAGTGCATCGTACCAGATAAAAACCATCTACGCAACAAAAAGCCCGGCATAACCGGGCCTTTGTAAGTCAAAGTTCAATAGTGCTTATTCGTCGTCTTCAATGATCCGCAGCGACAAACCAAAGTTGGTCAGCTTCTCGTGGATCTCTACGAGCGAGGTCGAACCAAAGTTCTTGACACCCATCAGCTCCGCCTCTGTGTGCGAGCAGAGATCGCCGATGCTCTGGATATTGAGCATCTGGAGCGCCTTGCGGGCACGAACAGTAAGCTGGAGCTCCGAAACAGGCTTGCCGAGAAGCTGCTCCTTACCCGAACCCTTCAGTTTCTCGAGAATCTGACGGCGGGCAACACGGTGGGCATCTTCATGACCCTGGCCGAGCTTCAAACCCTTGATGCTCAGCATCCGCTTGATCTCGTCGAGTGAGGACTCGCCGAAGTTTTTGTAGCTCATGAGTTCCGACTCATTGATACGGATCAGATCGCCGAGCGAACGGATGTTCATCTTCTTGAGACAAGTACGAGCACGGACAGTCAGCTCGAAGTCGGTTACCGGAGTATCGAGCAGGGCACGACGCTTCATAACATCACGCTCGTTCTCTTCCTCGACCATCATCCCCTTGGACGCGAGCACATCGGTCATAAACAGACGAGCGCGTGCGTGGTTGGGATTGGTGTCAAGGATCTGACGCAGGCAACGCTCAGCGCGAACATAGTCGCCCTGATCTTCATACAGAACCGCGAGGTTCATCAGTGCGTTAATCGGAGCCGGCGAATGCTCACAGACACGCTCGTAAAGCGCCAGAGCCTCGTCCTCATCGCCCGACAGATCGAGCTGGTACGCGAGCTGGAACGCGATGTCCAAGCTCTGCGGATCGGCGGCCAGTGCAGAACGCATCGTGCTGATGCCCTCAACACGCTGCCCATCGTTAAACATCGCTTTGGCTTTCTCGAAAAGATCAAGGGCGGTCTGAGCGTCGGCAGCGGCGGCCGAAGCCCCGACAACCATGTCCATTGGATCGTTGGTCATGTGTTCTCCAGGTCATTCTTATCAAATAAGCCCGAAATCTCCTTCAGGCGGTCGTAAGTCTAGGCCCACAACCCCACAAACGCAAGTCTCACGCAGCCAACGCATTAGCCACTTGTCAGGGTCGGCTCTGGCAAAACATCATCAAACGGGTCCAGATCAGGCTTGGCATCAGGATCAACCAGAGTCATGGATTTCCACTTTCCGCCATAGAACCGGACCGCCAGAGCGATCCCCAGCCCGATGATGTACAACGAAGCCCCGATCCAAGGCCCGATCGAACCCAACTGCGGGGCCAGTTTGATCATCGCGTACCCGATCCCCGGGATGCACACCCACGACAAAATAATCGTCGCCACCCCAGGCCACACCGTATCCCCAGCCCCGCGAAGAGCACCGGTCAGCGTAATCGCCACCGCATCAAAGATCTGGAACACCGCCGCGGCGATCATGATCAGCACACCGATCTCGATCAGCCGCGCCGTCTCCTCGGCCGATGTCCCCTCATTGATAAACACCTCAATAAGCGGCTCACGGAACACCACAAAGCACAGCGCGCACAACCCCATATACCCAAGCGTGATCTTGAGCGCAAGCATCGTCCGAGCCAGAGCGATATCAGGACGCCCCATCCCCATCGCCTTCCCGACCATCGCCTGTGTCGCAATAGAAATCCCGACCGCGGGCATAAAGCTCAGGTGCATGTACTGGAGCGCAATCCATCCAACCGTGTTATGAAGCACCGGATCATCCCCCACCGCCTCACCACCACGCGGGACCAGCCAGACCATCAGAATCGTCCAGCACACCATCTCATTGATAAACATGAACCCGGGAGCCGTGCCGACCTTCACAAGGTCCTTGATACACTGAACGCTCACCTTCCAAGCCTTGCGCGTCCCAAAGAGCCTGGCATATCTAGGGCTTAAAAACAGCAAGAACGGCACTACAAACTCCACAGCACTGCCCGCCAAGGTACCAAGAGCAGCACCCGTGATCCCCATCGCCTCAATCCCCATCGACGATGCAAGCGCCGCGATCGGCTGCGTGATTGGCCCGATGACATAATCCCCGAGCACCCCCTCAGGCACAGGCATCCCCTTGTCACCAAAGATCAACAGCAAGTTCACAAACACATTCGTCAGGTTCCCCGCGACCGCAGATACCAGCACCACATTGGCCCGGTGCATCCCGTAAAAATAGTGATGCAGCGACCGCGCCGCGATTACAAACACCCCGCCGAGCAAAACAACCTGCGCGTAGTCCGTACTCAAGCCTGCGAGCTGAGGATCGTTCCCGAACATCCAAGACTGCGAGAACAGCCCCGGGAGCATCCAGTACATCGGAACCATCAGCACCACAAAGTACAACAGCCCGATCCAGAGCCCGTTCCATGTATACGCCGCCCCGCGCTCGGCTTTACCCGCGCCGAGGTTCTGAGACACAAACGAGTTGATCACCCCGTTCATCCCAAGCACATACGCCATAAACATCCAGACAAACATGGAGCCGTTGGACTGCGCGGAGATATAGACCGGGTCCTCACCGATGTCCTTGACCATAAACTTGTCAACAAACGCCATGATCGTGTACGAAGTCATCGTCGCGACCGAAGGGATCGCGATCGTCAGCATCTCTCTGATCGCAGAGGAGTTCTCGACTCCCCCACCACTACTCCCACCAGTTCCAGGCGGAGACGGCTCTATAGACGGCGTATCGGCGGACCGATCAACCGAAGTTGGTTCGTGTGCTTCTGTCATCTTCTATTCCAAAATATCGAGGGGATATGAAAGCTGATACCGACGCTCGCCGCATCTGGCTGCAACAGAGATGCGGGATCGTTCACATTTTTGTCAAAATTTGACGGGTCGTGATGTCAGCGATTCATTTTCATAGTGACCGATGGTACCAGAAAACAAGCACTTGTCAAATCGATACCCACAAATCAGTTACGAAACATGCGCATGGCACCGCGCCGCGCTGAGTTCCACAGCAAGATCAATCGCATGCGCCATCGACCCCGGATCAGCAATCCCCTGCCCCGCGATATCAAACGCCGTCCCATGATCCGGCGATGTCCGCACCACATCCCCGAGCCCAAGCGTCACATTGACCGCAAGATCCCGCTCAAGCAACTTGATCGGGATCAGCCCCTGATCGTGATACATCGCCACGACCAGATCGAACTTCCCGTCCATCGCAGGCCTGTAAATCGTGTCGGCAGGGAATGGCCCATCAACATGAATCCCCGTCCCTCGTGCAAGATCAATCGCTGGCTTTATTAGGCGTTGCTCTTCATCACCCATCAACCCGTCCTCGCCCGCGTGCGGATTCAACCCACACACCGCGATCCGTGGACGCTTGATCCCAAGATCCAAGCACGCCTGATTACCAAGATCGATCGCCGTGTGCACCTTCCCAATCGTCAGCACATCCCGAATATCGTTGAGCGCGATATGCACCGTCGCCAGCACCACCCGGAGCTTATCGCCCACAAACATCATCGCAAACCGCCGCTCGCCGAGGGTCTTGGCGATCAACTCGGTGTGCCCAGGGTAATTTTTACCCGCCATCGACCACGCGAGCTTGTTGATCGGCCCAGTCACAATCGCATTGGCCCTGAGCGGATCATCTTCATCCCGCATCGTGTCCGCAATCGCCTCCATCACCCAGTGATAGCTCATCGCCCCCGACACATGGTTCGCCTTAGCTGCCATCGAAAGCTCGACGCCCTCGTCCTTCATCTGCGGGTCCGAATCCATCAAAACCACCGGATGAGCATCGATCGTCGACGCCAAAGGCGATCTCGCATCCACCTGCCACCAGAACGGGTCCACCCCGCACACCTGAGCCGCGTGGTGCATCACCATCGCCGACCCATGGATCATGTACCGCGCATGCTTCCGCCGTCCGTTCTCGCAGAGCGCCCGCACCAAAACCTCAGGCCCGATCCCGCCTGGGTCACCCATCGAAACCGAAATGGTCGGGAGCGTGTTCATCTACACAACTGTACGCACAGGAGCGTGACCGGATCGAATATCAAAGTATCCGCAGCGATCGCGGGAACGATCCGAGCACATGGATCTCCTTGCAATGGACCTCTGCATCCGCAAGAGCCTTGACCATCTCAGGATCATCACGGTGACCCGTCGCATCGATATAAAATGTGTAGTTCCAGTTCTCGCGACCCGATGGCCGTTTATCAATGTGGCTCAGATTCACGCCCGCATTATGAAACGACTGGAGCACCTCGACAAGCGCCCCGTGCTTATCTTCTGTAACGAAAGTAATCGCGGTCTTGTCGTCCCCGGTACGCCCCGCCTTCTCCTGCGAGATCACATAAAACCGCGTGATGTTGTCCGGGTTATCTTCGATGCTGTTCTGCAAGCAAGGCAACCCATACAGCTCACCTGCAAGCTCCGAAGCAATCGCCGCCGCGCCGGGCTCGGCCCCGATCTCGCGGGCCGTCTTGTTCTCTTCAAGAGCGGTCTTGACCGCCTGGCTCGTCGACGCATCGGGACACAGCACCGCGTTTGGATAGTTCGCATTGATCCACGACCTGCATTGCTCAAACACCTCAGGCTTCGAATGGATCCTTCGAATATCCTTCGGATCTGCATCACTCAAGAACATGTGGTGAATCGCGATCTGAATCTCCGCATACACCCGTACCTTCCCCGCATTCTCGCGCAGAGCGTCGAGTGTTTCGGTGATCCCACCACCAATCGAGTTCTCGATCGGCACCAATCCATAGTGCACATGCCCCCGCCGCACCTCAGAGAACACCGCCCCGATCCTTCGAAGATCCGTGTACTCAACAGACGACCCAAACTGCTTAACCGACGCCTGGTGCGAGTAGCTCCCCGGAGGCCCAAGGAACCCGATGCTCAAAGGACGCTCAAGGGCAAACGACCCAGACATCATCTCTCGATAAATCGCCTCGATCGTCCGGTTGGGCAACGGCCCATCGTTGTTATCCAAAGCCCGCTGGAGCACCGCCGCCTCGCGGTGCGGCGCATAGATCGGTGTATCTGATCCGCGCTTGATGTCCCCCACTTCAACCACAAACCCCGCCCGCTCGTTGAGCATCGACACCAGCTTCTTATCGATCGCGTCGATCTTGGTGCGCAGATCATTCAGAGCCGCCGAATCAACCGCGGATTCCTCGCCGGCCTTATTTGCGTTGTTGTTGGTGTTCTTTTTCGCCATAGATACGACCATATCGCCATTGCAGCCCACAATCGTCAATGAACATGCCCGATTCGTGTATGATTGTCCGATATTTCATCCATTTCTCAGCGTTCTGATCCCAGACCGCCCCAGAAACTCATGTCCAGAATCCCCCCCCAATAAATCCCAAGAACACATCATGGACCCAACGCCACACCTCATCCTCGCACAGTCCCTCCCAGAAGGCGGCTCCGTCCCCCTCTTCTTCCTCCTCGCAGGCGGGCTGATGCTCTGGCTCTTCGGCGCCAAGATCGTCAAACCCGTCTTCTTCCTCTTCGGACTCGCCATCGGCGGCTTCGTAGGCACCACCATCATCCCCCTCACCGGACTCCCACCCTTCGACCTCGGTGCCGTCACCGTCACCCCAGGCGTCACCGGCCTCCTCGCCGGCGCGATCATCGGCGGGCTCGTCATGCTCGCCATGTTCCGCATGGTCATCACACTGACCGCCGCCATCGCCTTCGGAGCCGCGGGATTGCTGGGCGCCATGGTCTATCTGAGCTTCAACCCAACAACCACCACCGAGATCACCCCCACTGAATCCGCGGTCGTTGACACGACAGACGCAGGGCTCAACGCCATCGACTCCGCCACCGACGCCATCGCGCGTGAAGCCGCAGAGCGATCCGTAGACATGCTCAACTCCGGGAGCGAAGACCCGCTCATCGACGACGAAACAAAGAGCGATATCCTCGACGCCGCAGAGCGTTCCCGTGCCTTTGTCGCGCGAGTTGTAGAAACCGTCCAGAACGACCTCGACAAACGACCAGCCCGCGACAAGATGATCGCCTTCTCCTCCATGTTCGCAGGCATCGGGCTCGGGCTGCTCATCGGAGTCGTCATGCCCACCAGAGCCGCCGCGCTCGTCACAAGCCTCACCGGATCAGCCGCATGGATCGGCGCCGGAATCGCCCTGCTCACCGCCCGCAACGGCGAGATCCCGGCAATTCTCGACCGCTCCGCCGTGGTCTGGGCCGCCGCATGGATCATCATCGCGATTCTGGGTCTGTTCGTACAGCTCGGCTTCCTAGGCAAAAAAACGCTCAAACCTGCAAGATCCAGACCTGATGATGACGATGACGAAGAGTAATCCCTGATATATCGCCCTAATTTGGGGGTATTGACCGATTATGCCGGACGAAATAGGCAAGATTCGCTCGACGATTCATCCCGATTTGACTCTGAGCACTCAACATGGGACAATTACCTCTTCGGAACGGACCGATACCTTGGGAGAGGTTTTGAGAGAGACACAATGCCAACACCACACGGAGGCGACATGTCCACGATTACCAAACCATTGAAAACTACATCCATAGCCCCAGCTTTCACCGAGTCGGAAATAGACTCAAACCCCGCCGATAGCACCCGACTCGATCTCGATAAAAAACAAATCCTCTCCCAGACCACCCACCGCCGCGACGAAGCAACCAAGCTCCTCGCTTCTCTCCTCGATGCAAAAAAAGTCTCCGAACGCAACCTCGCCGCGATTCATCAGGACGATCTCCTCAAACGCGTCACTGGCAACTCGTCGATGGACAACGCGATCACTTCAACCCGCAAGCTCATTGATTCCTTCAACCGCGTCATCGACGACCTCCGCCGCAACCTGAGCGACGAAGAACTCGCGATCCACTAAAGATCCCCAGCCCTCCCCATCGCCCTATCGTCCGGGCATGACTCCAACACCTCAATCTACCAAAGCCACACCCCAACCATCCCCAGCCGATGGCCAATCTATCGCCACAGTCCGCTTCATGAAGCTCGACGACCGCGCCACGATCCCGCAATACCAATCCCAACTCGCTGCTGGGCTCGACCTCGCAGCGTGCCTCCCTCGCCATGACGCCGCCGAAACCGTCACCGCCAACCCCGGTGAGATCGTCAAGATCCCGCTCGGATTCGCCTGCGCCATCCCCGCAGGATTCGAAGGCCAGGTCCGTCCCCGCTCAGGACTTGCCACAAAGCACGGCCTCACCGTCCCCAACGCCCCGGGAACCATCGACGCAGACTACCGCGGAGAAATGTTCGTCGCCCTCATAAACCTCGGCAAAGAATCAATCGACATCACACACAACATGCGCATCGCCCAGCTCGTCATCGCACCGGTCTCCCACGCAACTATTGTAGAAGTCGACACCCTCGACGAAACCTCAAGAGGCACCGGCGGCTTCGGGTCGACAGGTCACTAAGACAACACAAGCTCAATCTAAGCCGCTTCGGTCTCGGGCTCTTGCTCGGCTTTGGCAATCGGGTTCTTAAACGGATTCGGATCCCGCGTGCACAACTCATACCCCCACCAAATCAAAATAATCCCAAGAAACTCGCCAAGGTACAACGCCTCGACATACCCGGCTTTCGCCATCGATCCGCCAATCCCGGGGAGCAACGCACCAAACGCGATCAGCGCCGTCCCATACGCACGCTGACGCATCGCAGGATTCTCGAAGAAGTGCAGACTCGACTGGAGCGCACCGCCGATCAAGAAGAACGCAGCATACAGATTGATCACAGGCGTCAACGCCCGGATCCAGGTCCACTCGATCACATTCCCGCTCGGCTTAGCAACATTCAAATTCTCAGCATTCAAAGGCGTCATAAACACCGCAACCGTCGCCACGATCACAACGATCAACGAAAGGCCCGTCAAGATATTGGCGGTCTTGCGTTTGTGAAGCAAATACACCGACCCAGTCGCCAGCGGGTACCCGCCGAGGATCGCCCCCGCCCAGTACCACCAGCGGTTGAGCGCAAGCGTGTTGCCATTGATCGTGATGATGGATTCAAGCAATGTCCCGAGCCCATAGCAAGCAACCCCAAAGATCCACCAGTTCAAGTGCGGCGGCCACTCCCGCTTCTTAGCGCGGATCGTCAGTGCGACCACAAAGAGAATAGAAATGACAGTAGAACCGATCGGGAGGTAGTGCAGAAGTTCGATCATACAAGAATCCTTGTCCACAGGACAAGAATAATCCACCTTTAGGCCCGTTGTTTATAGTTTTTTTTGACTGGGCAGGAAACTCCTACCCGCCCCCATCGCCCTCAGCGGCTGATTCGACAGCAATGGTGTGCTCAAGATCAATCGTCCGAACCCAGAGAGGCTCGTTCTCAAACACACCCTCCCCATCACCGTCCCACACAAAGGTCAGCAGATTTTTTTCATAGGTAAGCACCACAACAACCCGCCCCCGCACCACGATCTCCCCGGGCTGCTCAGCCTTGATGGTATAGAACGGGCGATTCGATGGATCATCAGCAACCGACTCAGACCGATACAAGTCCGCGTGCAAACGCATCCACCATCGATAATCATCGCTCCCCGAATAAAGTGTTGGGTCTTCGTCAATCTTGAAACCGCGAAAGAAGTAAAAGGGTGTGAATGAAATACCCGGCGTATTCAACTTCGTTGATTCAAGACTAATCTCAGTCTCATCACCAACACGCATCACCGTTGGCCCCGCAATCCGGATCGGTGGCACACCCTCCATGATCGTCTCAATCTGACCCCCTGTCAACTCACCAGCCGCCCTTAGACGCATGAGCCAATCTTGTTGAAAAGATCCCAGCCTGTTGCTTTGGCCCCATTTGATAAGCGATTCCGTAAACTCGCTGGACTCCTCAGCCGACATCGGGTTCTGTGTATATCGCTCAAACGCTTCGTCATCGGTGATCGCCATTGCTTTCATAGCCGGCCCAGGCAGAACATTGTAAAATATTTCCGAATGATCAAAGCTGGCATACAACCCCATTGCACCAAAGAATACGAGCAATACCCCAAACTTTGACAGCCACGGGGAATCAACACGCGGGCAATATGTGGTGTATTGGGCATCAAGAATGGACACCCCGCATTCAGGGCACATGCACGGAAGCACGAGCCCAACGAGCGGATACGAACAGGCATCGCAACTAATCTGCCCGGGCTGGCGTGCCCGGCGAGAAATCGAAATCCATGCAAAGCCACTAAATAGCAGCAACATACCACCCAACAGCGGAATCGCATACAACCCTATATACGCCAATGTCGGCAAAAACATTGAAATCCAAATCCCCACAGAGACAACGCGGTATTTCATCACGTCAGCAAGCGGTATGCACCATTCGTTACTCTTCAACGTCTTGAGTGATTCTTTGTGCCAGGTGACCAGAGCAAGCCAGATCGAGAACCCGGCCAGCACGGTGCCCATCAATACAAAGATGCTTGGGTGAATAAATACAAACCCGATCGCGATGGCGACATAGATCGGGATGATCACATATCCGACCCGGACAAACTTCCGCACAACCGTCAGCACCTCAGCATCCACCCTCGGCTCAATCTCAGGAATCGCCTCACCAACCACAATATCCGGATGCACATACTTCATAGCCGCAAGTATACACCCAACAAAAAACCGCCCGCAATCAAATCACGGGCGGCAATATAATATTCGGTTTCTCAACCCACTCTCAAAGCTTCAGATCGCCGAGCCCCATGCCCATGCCGCCCGAGCTCCCGAGCCCGCCACCCTTTTTCTGGGCAACCGGGTTCTGCTTGGCCTTCTCACGCATCCGGCGCAGTTCCGGGGTCTCTTCCTTGACGACCGCTTCATCGCGTCCGCCACGACCGCCGCGTCCACGCCCGCCGCCGCCTTCTTGCTGTGGGCGTTCCTTGAGCTGCTTCATCGACAGCGAAATCTTGCGATCGTCCGCATTGACACTCAGGACCTGGACCTGAACAACCTCGCCCTCCTGAACCACATCACCGACCGCGTTGACACGCTTCCAGTCGAGTTCAGAAATATGCACAAGCCCTTCAACACCAGGGGCGACCTCGACGAATGCGCCGAAGTCCATAATCTTTGTAACCTTGCCGGTGACTTCTGCGCCTTCGACAACTTCCGACGCGACCGCGCTGTACGGGTCGGCCTGGAGCTGCTTCATCCCGAGCCCGATCCGGTTCTCGTCCCAGTCGAGCTTCAGAATCTGCACGCTCACCTTGCTGCCCTCGGTGACGAAGCGTTCGATGTTCTTGGCGCCGTGGTTGATGCGTTCGTGGGCGAGATCGTTGATATGGATCAAGCCATCAACACCACCGAGATCGACGAACGCGCCGAAGTCCATGATCTTGCGGACAGTCCCCTCGAGCGTATCGCCAACCTTGAGCGACTCCTTGAGCTTCTCCATCGCTCCCTCGCGCTCCTTCATCAGAATCTCGCGGCGTGAACAAATAATGTTCCCCGCACCACGCCGATCGATCTTCTGAATCATGCAAGTGATCTTCTCACCAACATAGACGCCCAGATCAGCAATATGATTCAGATCCACCTGCGACGCAGGCATAAACGCACGGTGCGAAGCGACCTCAAGCTCAAGCCCGCCCTTGTTGGTCCCGCTCACGCGAGCCTCAACAACCTGCCCGACCTGCAGCATCTCCCAATCAGCCTTCTGGACCGAACCGGGCAGTACACAGATATAAAGCGACTCGCCCGCATCAAACCGCTGAACCACAACCTCGAGCTGATCGCCCGCCGCCGGCTTGGCGTCCTTGAACTGCGTGATATCAACAACACCGAGCTCTTTGGGACCAAACTCAACAAACACATCCGTCGCCCCGACAGAAACAACCTTGCCGGTCCGGTGCTCGCGTCCGCCCTTGACCTCGCGTGGCCCGCGGATCTTCCCAGGAGCCTTCGGCGCCTCAGCACCAGCCAGCTCTGAGAGCTCAGACATCGCCGCCTCGATCTCGGCCTCGGTCTGCGCATCGAGTTTGGTTTCATTTTCTGTTGATGAAACCGGCACCGCGACCGTTTCAGGCTTGGGCTCAGTCATCGCTGGCTGAACAACAGAAGCGAGTTCCGGCTCGGTAGGTGATGTCGACGGGGTCGGTGTTTTAGGGGTCGGGTTCGGTGTATCGGTCATTGTTGATGGGTCCTGGGTGGCCGGGGAATGGTGAACATTTGTACAAATGAAACTTGTTAAAAACAACTACTACTAAGATAACGCAGGCGAGGTCTTGGCTCCAAGCGAGGTTCCAATAGCCGCGACGATCCGCTCAGCGGTCCGCACATTGGCAAACCCGGCTTCGGCATCGATCGCAGGCTGCTCGCCGGTACGCACTGCATCGAGGAACGCCTCGATTTCCTTGACAATCGGCTCGCCGCCATCAATCGTCAAAGGCTCAATATTGACAAGCTCGGTCCAATCAACATCGGTCAGGTCCTTGCCTGATCTCAACTGCTCGCGGACCTCACGCATCTGGAGTTCGTTGGCGGTCTTGCGGATGATCGTCCCGGTCTTGCCCGCGTAATCGATCTTGATATACCCGCCCTCGCCGGTGATCCGGGTCACGCGTTCGGTCTTCATCGCAAGACGCGAAGCGGTGATGTTGGCAACGCATTGCCCGCCGCCGTCGTCTTCGGGGATGTTCCAAACGAGTCGAGCATTACAAATATCTTCAAACTCAGAAATCACCGCAACACCAGACGCCTGGATCTCATCAGGCTCGCGCCCGCCCATCAGCATCAGGACAACATCAAGGTCGTGGATCATCATGTCCATCACCACGCCGATGTCCATCGAGCGGAATGTCATCGGTGACACACGGTGCACTTCCATAAACCGCGGAGTAATCGGCTCGCCCGTGCTCGCCGTCGCGGTCTGCATGGCGCGCATGATCGGGTTGAACCGCTCGATATGACCAACCATAAGGCAAGCATTGTGACTTTCGGCGAGGAGCTTAATCTTCTCGGCTTCATCAGCGCCCTGCGCCAAAGGCTTCTCGATCAGACACGCAACGCCAGCCTTCAGGAACGGCTCAGCACTCTTGAGGTGGAAGGTCGTAGGCACCGCGATCGAAACCGCCTCAACACCCGCCTCGAGCAGCTCCTGCTCAGTGGCGAAGGCCTTGCAGCCGTGCTTTTCAGCGATCTCTTTGGCCCGATCAAAGTTGGCGTCAACAACGCCGATCAGCTCAACGCCTTCCATCTCGGCATAGACGCGGGCATGGTGCTGCCCCATCCGTCCAACGCCAACGGCGCCGCATTTCAACGGGGTGCTTGGTGTAGTAGTCATAAACTCAACTCCTCAGAATATGTCGTGCTTTGGGATCATCGGATATGGCGACGGCTCAAACCGCAGTTCAGACCAGCGCGTCCATCGCTTCGACGATGTCTTCTTTACGGGTCAGCCCCACAAACTGCTTGGCGACCTCGCCGCCCTTAAAGATCAGGACCGTCGGGATCGCGCTGATGTTAAACTTCATCGCGACTTCTTTGTTGTTATCGATATCGAGCTTGCCGATCTTGGCCTTGCCCTCGTATGTGTCAGCGACCTCGTCGATCGTCGCCGCCAGCATCTTGCAAGGCTGACACCACTCCGCCCAGAAATCAACCAGCACGGGCTGCTGGGAATCCAGAACATTGTCGCTGAAGTTGCCGTCGTTGAACTCGAGTGTGTTTGCACCAGCCATAGGTGTGTGCCCTTTCGCTTCTCATCAGTTGAAGTCGCTCAAATAGTCCCCAGAACCATCGACAACACCGCCGATGCGCAAGTTCCACCTGCGGACTCAAATCGTAGCACATACCCCCGCCAATTAGCCAATTGATTCCCCCAATCAACAGCCACTATCACCCGCCAAGTACGCCCAAGCCCGATCCAAAGCCTCCCTGTGCTCCGCCACATCGTGGACCCGGAATACCCGGGCCCCGCTCTCAAGATGCGCAATCGACAACTCAACGGTTGCATCAACCCGCTCGCTCGGCTCAGAATCCCGCCCAAGCCCGATCCGCCCCACAAAGCTCTTTCGGCTCAGCCCGCTCATCACCGGACACCCAAGAGCTGCTATCTCCCCCGTCCCATGGATCAACGCCAGATTATCCTCCACAGATTTCCCAAATCCCAGCCCCGGATCGAGCACGATCCGGTCCCGCTCCACCCCCGCCGCGACCGCCGCATCGAGCCGCTCACCGAGCACCCCCCGCACCGCCCCCACCACATCCCCGTACTCCGGGTCTGCCTCGTATCGATCTGAATACGAATCTCGATCAGAAGTCGTCAGCCGATGCATCAGCACCACCCCACACCCGCGATCAGCAACAAGCCCCAGCATCGCCGGATCCTCCGTCATCGCCGACACATCATTCACCGCATCGGCCCCCGCACCGAGAGCCGCCAATGCAACCCCACTCAAAGTCGTATCAACCGAGATCGGCACATCCATCCCGCCCGACCGGATCGCCTCAATAATCGGCACCACCCTGCGGATCTGCTCATCCTCACCAACCCGCTCGGCCCCCGGACGCGTCGATTCACCACCAATATCGATCATGTCCGCCCCGTCCCCAACCGCACGCTTGACCCGCTCAACCGCAAGACCCACCGTGTTGTACGCCCCACCATCAGCAAACGAATCGGGCGTCGCGTTGACAATACAAACAACACACGGGCGATCGAGGTCGATCGCCCGTGTGGCTAAGAGTTTCCATTGTTGAGAGGCACCGGTACTCATGCCGGATTGTGCCTGAACCGATCGGCCGAATCAACCAGCCGAGCGAAAATGGTTCAGAACTCCATTTCGCCGTCATCCTCTTCATCGTCCCAGTCATCGCCCCCGCCGCCGATCATCCCAAGAGCTTCCGGCGGGACCATCTCCATCACGGCATTGAGCGTATTCATCGGAACCACCGTCCGGACAAGCATCCCGCCCCCATCAGCCGTCGCACCGAATGCAACAGGCGTCAAGCCGCTCATCGGCTCAAACTCAGGGATGACACCGAACATCATCAGCATCGGTCCAGCGGTATTGAGCATGTCCTCGATGCCGATGTACGCCTCCATCACCCGATTATCAGGCAGCATCGCCGCCGCCGAGGCGATCCCCGCATCGCTCATCATCGTGTTCTCACCGTTGGCAGCCTTATACGCCTTGGACAACAGGTCCGCGTTCTGCGAGAAGGTAAACACCATACCGTCCCCAGCCTTGGCAACATACCCAGAAGGACCACCCGTCGGGCCATAGATCATGTTCATGATCATCGCAGGATCAGGGGCACCAAAGCCCCCGCCGCCACCCATCATCGCCGGATCCAGGTTAATCGACATCGAGTGCGTGTAAGCGTCAACCCCGTTCACCGCTTCAGGCTCGTCAGAGAACGAGGCCGAGATCGACACGCCCCCCTCATCAATCTCACCGATGCCCTTGTACATCCCCTGGATACCCTTGATGCATTCATCAGCGTCAACCCCCTCCGTATACATCACCGAGTTGGACAACAAGCCCTGCATCATCATGACATCCGCTGCCCCAACGACCTGCGCCCCGCCCTGGAACTGCTTCATCATATTGACCAGATCCATACCCGCGATCATGCCGGATTGATCGAATCCCTGAATCATGTCCATGTAGCCCGCGATCATCGTCTGTATGCCCTCGCCGCTCAGATCGAACGCCTGGGCAAAGAAGAAGTCCATCTGCGGGACCTTATCAAAGTACGATCCCGCGTTGCCGTTGTTGTTAAACAAGCCCGCCGATGCACTCCCCTCGCTGAACTGCAGACCAAAGTCAAAGGCAATACCCGTATCGGCATCAAAGCTCACCCCGCCCACAACCGCCTGGCCGTCACCCACCGCGGTCTTGTACAGGTTCATAAAGGTATCAAACCCCTGCGCCGCCTCGGCGCCCGCCATCATCTCGATCATCTCACCCTGCTCTTCGAGCTCCCCGAAAGACTCCTCAAGCATCGGGCGGACAGAATCAAGATTCACATAGATCATCACATCATTAGCCTCAGCAACACGGCTGCCCGCGGCACCAAGCGTCGACCGGATCTCATCCATCGTGTTCGACGCAGGCACAAACCCCGAAAGCACTCCAGTGTCGTTGCTCATCGCCGCAAACCCACCACCGATGTCACGGAAGAAAATCGGCTCATCGCCCATCGGAAACTCAACAAGTCCATCAACCGCCTCGCGGTTCTGGGTCAGATCACCAAAATTCGAAACCGGAACAATCACGACCGCATCGGGCTCGCCCTCCCAGTCATCAGTCATATCAAGCACAATCGCCGCCGACCCGTCAAGGTTCAGCCCAGGCATCCCACGGACCATCGAGGTGACCATCATGATCTCCCCCTTGCCCATGTCCCCCATCATCGCATTGATCGTGTCCATATCGCCGAGGATCTCCCCAAGATTTGGAAGCACAACAACCATCTCAGCATCCCCAGGCACCATCGTCAACGCCTCGGGTGTCCCGGCAAGCGCAGGGAGCGTCAGTAGTGCCAGCGAGCCCGCACCAATCGCGGCACAGCGGCAGAAGGAAGTAGATTTCAGTGATGTCAGCATTGTGAGCGCCCTTTCGTATGAACGATCGTGGTCAGTGTTTCGTAAGCCACAATCCCACCCGGCACTCGCCGGATCGGTCTTGCAACAGTCTCTATCGTATTTCTATAGGAAGTAGACCGCCCGAGTTTCACAACTCAGAAGAGAATTCTACCCCCAAACCCGCCCCAGACAGCACAATCCCCCAGCCACGCCGCCTTTAGACCCAGTTATCAGCGTTTAAGCCCCATTGGGCTGGGTCTCGGCCAGGGACTCCTCTTCTTCATCTTCATATTCTTCTTCCGCCTCGTCCTCAGCCTCATCATCAACCTCGTACTCGTCATCATCCATATCCTCAGGATCGATCGGATTCCCGTCCTCATCGACATACTCGTACTCGACGACTTCTTCCTCCTCTTCGTCCTCTTCAAGCTCGTCTTCTTCAAGCTCCCCCTCAGCCTCTGCGCAAACTTCCCCGTCTTCGTCTACTTCTTCTTCCTCAACCTCATCGACTTCCTCACCCTCGTCCTCTTCATACCCCTCTTCATCTTCTTCGTATTCAACCTCAGCCTCAGCCTCAGCCTCAGCCTCGGCCTCGGCCTCGGCCTCTTCGATCGCACCGTGCACCTCCACGGCATGCTGATTGGCAACCACCTCAAACGGCACCTCGTCAATATCAGAATCCGCCGCAGCGAGTTCCTCACCGTCCACTTCCGATTCCGCTTCGGGCTCATCCTCAACAAACATCGTCGACTGATGCGCATCCTCTGGATCGCCGCCATACGCAACATCCTCCTGAGCCCCGCCCCCCTGCTGCTCAGCCTCCATCTCCGCCGCCATCTCCATCATCAGTTCCCACTCCTCAACCGTGATCATCACATTCCGAGCCTGCGAACCATTATGCTCAGAAATAATCCCAGCGATCCCCATCAGATCAATCAACCGGCTTGCGCGCGTATACCCAATCGCCAGCCGCCGCTGCAGCAGCGACACCGATCCACGCTTGGTCTCGAGCACAATCTCGACCGCACGATCAAACAACGGGTCTTCCTGCGCCGCCGCCAGCGACGCCGAGGAGTTATTCTCCGTCGCAATCAACCGGTCCTCATCAGACCCCTGCTCGCCCTTGACCTGCATCAGCGACCGCTCAAAGCTCGGTGCGGCAATATCCTTCAGGAACTTGACAACCCGCCGGATCTCCTTGTCATCAACAAGCGTCCCCTGCGCCCGCGATAACTTATGACTGCTCGGCGACAACTGCAACATATCGCCCTGACCAAGCAACAACTCCCCACCCTTCTGGTCCAGCACGATCCGCGAGTCCATCCCCGACGCAACCTTAAACGCGATCCGGCAAGGCATATTCGACTTGATCAACCCCGTCACGACATTCGCCTGCGGACGCTGCGTCGCAAGAATCAAGTGGATCCCCACCGCACGCGCCTTCTGAGCGATCCGGATAATCGAACCCTCGACCTCCTTGGTCGTCATCATCAGATCCGCGAGCTCATCAATAATGAACACCATGTAAGGCAGCTGCTTCGGAGTCCGAGCGGCTTTTTCTTCAGTCTGAATATCAAGCCGTTCCTTGAGTTCATCCCACTCAAGCTCGTTATATCCCGCGATATCCCGCACGCCGGCAGCAGCCAGCAGCTCGTACCGCTCGTCCATCTTCGTCATCGCCCATTCCAGAATCGCCGCAGCCTTGGGCATCTCGGTCACAACCGGGCACATCAAATGCGGGATATCCTTAAACTGCGACATCTCCACCATCTTCGGATCAACCAAAACCAGCTTCAGTTCATCCGGACGCTTCGTATAGAGGAAGCTCATGATGATCGTGTTCATGCACACCGACTTACCCGAACCCGTCGTCCCCGCGATCAACATATGAGGCATCTTCGTCAGATCCGAAATCATCGGATCCCCGGCAGCATCCTTACCAAGGAACATCGGCAGCTTCATATCCTCAAACTTGCTCCGGTTGCTCATCAGCTCTTTGAGACGCACCCTCTCCTTGGTTGGGTTCGGGACCTCAATACCGATCGTGTCCCGCCCTTCCATATTGGCGACCACACGGATATTCACAGCCTTGAGCGCACGCGCAAGATCGCTCTCGATCACATTGATCTGCGAAACCTTCGTCCCTGGCGCCAGCCGGATGTGGTACAGCGTAATCGCCGGGCCGCTCTCAATATCAACAACCTCCCCATCGATCTTGTACTGCGTCATCGCATGCTCAAGCGCCTCGGCTTGGCCACGCACCAGATCCTCAAGCTTCTGGTTGAACCCAACCTCAGGCTCCTCAAGCAGCTCCATCGTCGGGAACCGGTACCCCTCGAGCGACTGAGCATCCTGGAAATCAGCCAGGTCCTCATCGGTCGCCATCTCCTTGTTTTCCTGTGCAAACCGCACCGGCAGCGCATCAATCTTCTCGCGCAGCTTCTCGCGATCAAACACCTGCGGCGCACCCACGACATCCTCCTCCTCGTCCTCATCAACCTGCTGAGGCACAGGCGTCACAACCCGCCGAGGCTTCTTGCCCCGCGGAGTCGCCGGCACTTCTTCGATCTCAGGCTTCATCTCCACCATCTGATCATCAATATCGTTCACTCGCACCATCACAGGCTTCGTCTTCCGCATCAACCCAGCAAGACCGCCAAGCAGCCCACCGCCAGCCTTGCGTGTCCCCACCGATGCAACATCAGCCGCACTATTGGCCTGCCCCGCAACACTCCCCGCAAGCCGCCCGGCCCCGCGACCAGTAACCGCCAGCCCCGGTGCAACCTTGTTCCACACCGCAATCGGCACCTCCCAAAGGTACTTGTCACAAGTCACAAGCAACCCAATAACCGTCAGCACACCAACCCACACCAATGTCCCAGGCACCGCAAACCTCGGCACCAACTCCCCAGCACCAACCCGACCAATCGTCCCCCCACTCATCCCAGGCAGCGACCCCACATTAGCAAGCGACACCCCCATCAGCGTACAAAGCGAAGCCGTCAACACAAGGGCCCCAACCGCCCGGATCCCAGGTTGCGTCATCGGCCTCCCAACAATCTTGAGCACCAACATCACAAGCGCAAACACCATCGGCACCGCGATCCCAAACCCAAACAGCCGCAGGATGCCATACGACACATGAGCCCCCACAGGCCCCGTCCAGTTCTGGGTAACCGCATTGTGCGGATACACCACATGCGACGGAGCATCCCCAGCATTGAAACTCACCAACCCAGCAAAAAGAAACAGCCACACCGCCCCTAAGGCAAGCCACCCCACCCGACTGGCCAGAATCTGCCCCTCAGTCGCCGGCTCGGACCGATCTTTGACCTTGTAAGGCTTCTTGGATGTACGCTTCTTTGTAGACTGTGCCATAACCAACCACCATCGACCAGATCGCCCCAATTTCCCCACAATCCGCCCGATTCCTCTCCCTGCCCGCTCTTTGGCCGTATCAGGCACTATCCCGGCACAATCCGACTTTTTTTCCCAATCGTCACAACCCCAACTCAAGTCGCCCCATAACTCCACCGATACCACAAATGCCAGGGATGGCAGCGTAAGCCGGTGGAATCGGCGACCAGCAACAAACTATGCACCCACCAAAGTGCGGAACCCTCCGCATCAGGCCATCGGTGCGAACCGCGTACACAAAACGCACAATCCCAGGGATCGGGAGGAACATGACAATGAGCAATCAAGCCAATCAACAGTCCAATCAGCAGTCCAATCAGCAGACGAGCCCAGAAATGACCGTCATCGGGACAGACACACGCATCAAAGGCGAAATGTTCTTCGAAAAATCAGCCAAAATCCTTGGCGGGTTCGAAGGCAAAATCACCGCACAAGGCGAAGTCCAAATCTCCAGCGGCGCACAGTGCAACGCAGCAATCGAAGCACAGTCCGTCACAGTCGACGGCCAGGTCACCGGACCAATCGTCGCCCACGGCCAGCTCACCCTGACAGCAAACGCACAAGTCCAAGGCGACCTCACCGCAGGCACCCTCGTTGTCGCACAAGGCGCCAGCTTCGTAGGCCACTGCAATGTCGGCCCAGCCGCCCAAGACATGATGAACAACACCCAGAGCACCTCACAGTCCGCTCATGAAATCAAGGGCAATGTCGCCGCCAAGGTCGACCTCACCCCACCTTGGGCAAACCAACAAACCCCTCAAACCCAATCCGCCTAAGAAGCGATTACCAATATTCAACGGGCAAAGCCCGACACGGACCACCCATCCCTGGCCGGTCTCGGTCAACACCGAGCCGGCCGTTTCCATGGCCACATTCTTTAAGCCACCCAGATTCCTCATCCGCCAGCGCGCTGCCCCGCGCCCGCAATCGACCGCGCCCGTCGAGGTCACCTGCTACCGCTGCGCAAAGCAATCAACCCACAGCCCCTTCGCCGAAACCGCCACCTGCCCCCACTGCGCCGGACGACTCTGCATCGGTGATGTCCACATCACTACAGGACACTGGGGCACCTCCATCCAAACCACAGGTAATGTCCTCATCGATCAACACGCACAGGTCACCACAAACCTCATCATCTGCTCCGGAAATCTCACCATCGCGGGCAAGGTCCACGCCATGTGCATCTGCGGCAACAACGCATACATCGCCGACACCGCCGACATCCAAGGCGGCATCCGAACCTCGCACCTCAATCTCCAGCCCGGCGCCACCATCCGAGGCTGCCTCATCGAAACCCAATCGAGCGCACTGGGGATCATCGATGTCGACACCGCCATGCGCACCGCCCCAGGCAAAGGCCAAGCCGCCCAAATCGAACTCAAACCCCTCACCGCACCCATCTCCAACAATCAGGACATCGCCGCCCGGATTTATCCGACCAACGAAGGTCCAAGACAAGCCCAGCTCCGCGTCGTATCCTAACGGCACATGAGTATCCACCAATCCCAACAACTCACCAACTCCGAAACCCTCACAGGCACGCACTCAATCGACCGCGCCAGCCTCCGGTTCCTCAGCGTCCCCGCCATGACCCTGCTCACCGCGATCGCCGCGCAGATCGCGATCCCCACCCAGCCCTTCGGCATCCCCATCACCCTCCAATCCCTCGCCGTCCTCCTCACCGCGATGATGCTGGGCTCCAAGCTCGGCTCCATTTCCATGCTCCTCTACCTCGTCACCGGCGCCATCGGCGTCGGGGTCTTCGCAGAAGGTGAATCCGGATGGCTCACCGTCGTCGGCCAATCCGGCGGCTATCTCATCGGCTTCATCGCCTGCCAGCCCTTCGCCCACTGGATCATCCGCCGCAAGGACAAAACTATTCGAGGCTGGCTCGCCATCTTCACCGCAGGACTCGTCGTCCACGCCGTCATCTTCGCCATCGGCGTCCCCTGGCTCTGGTTTGTCCGCAACAATGACTCAGGTTCAGACCCAATGTCATGGTCCACCGCGATCCACTACGGCATGGTCGTCTTCATCCCAGGCATGCTCCTCAAATCCGGAATCGCAGCCGGCATCGGCGCATGGTGCATCCCCACCGTCGCCAAACGACTCTGGTGAGTTCTCGGGCCTTCCCGCTCGGGATGTATCACCCAGCCCACCCGCGATTGAGCCCAATGAGCGAACTCCGTCACGCCCCGTGGCCAAACTGCCGATCCAAAAGTCGTGAATCGATCCGATCTCCATGCTCATACATCACCCCATACCCGATCAGCGTTCTCGCTCATCGAGTTGGTTATTGTGGTTGTGATCATCGGGATCATCGGCGCTATCGCGATCCCAAGGATGTCGAGCAGCGCCGAGAACGCGGCTGTCAACGCCGTCATCGCAGACCGCGCAACCCTTCAGCGTGCCGTAGACCTCTACGAGATCGAGCACGAGGGCGTGATGCTCCATACCGGCGCCGCCACCATCAAGGTCTTCTACTTCCGCCTCCTCAAAAAATCAGACCTCGACGGCACCGTCAACGCCTCCGGAATCTACGGCCCATACATCAACAGCATCCCCACAAACCTCCACAACGGCATCCCCACCATCCGTATCGACGGCGCCGCCGCCGGAGCAAACACCCACGGCTGGCGCTACGACACCGTCTCAGGTCTCATCGAACCCGACCACACCAGCGGCCTGAGAACCTTCAAGGTCGGCGGCGACGCGATCGACAGAGACACCGGTGATGTCGTCACCAAACCCGGCGGCTGATCTTCCCCATCTCGAACGCTCTAAAGTACACCATGCCTGAGCAACCGACCCTTCCAACCTACATCTACTATGACGGCTGGTGCTCCGCCTGCACAAAGTCTGCCCAGCTCTTCACCAAACTCGACAAAGGACGCGGGCTCGTCATCTGCATCGACTTCCGAAGCGACACCAAACACATGGAATCCGTGGACATCGCCCCATCAGCACTCGCCGCCTCCATCCACGCCGTCGCCCCAGACGGCACCAAATATTCAGGCCCCGAAGCCATCCGCCACGCATTCACCGTGCTCGGAAAGAAACACACCGCATCATGGACGGGCCTCCCCATCATCCGCCCGATCGTAAACACCAGCTACAAAGTCTTCGCCCAAAACCGCCTCCGCTGGTTCGCAAACCACAAATGCAAAGACGGCTCCTGCAAAGTCGATCATTCCTAATCCTCAAGAAACGATTCCATCGCAAGCTCACCAAGGATCGTCTTCTGAACCGGGCACGCATTGGCGATCTCTTTGAGCCGCGCGCGTTGCTCGCCAGTCAGATCCCCGGTAAAGCTCAATGAAACCTCAATCAACTCCGGGTTCCCCCGCCCGTTGGGCCGCGAGTGTTCCAGATCCAGCCGCACAGATTCCAGCGGCCAGCCCTTCCGGTCCGCGTACATCCGAACCGTGATCGCCTTGCACGCCCCGATCGAACCAAGCAGCATCCCATACGGATCCGGCGCGGTGTCCGTCCCCTTCATCGACGCCGGCTCATCGACATAAAAAGTATGCCCGCCGGCAACAATCTCGGTGCGGTACTGGTCGGTCCCAATCGTAACGGTCGCGGTGTTATTGTCATTCATACCGGATCATAACCAACCCATCGCAGCGTTTATTCCTCGCCAGATCCAACACTGCAACCGTCCTTCCGACACCCGCACCCAAGCGACGCCCCAACCATCGCAAAGACCATCCCGATCAGCGGCTCGGCAACAAACATCCAAGTCGGTGCCTGTGCGTTCATCATCGCCTCATTAAACGGCGTATCGCCAACCCGAATCAGATCCTCCGCGGGTGCCTCCTTGGTCATCATGTACCCAGAGTTCACCGCCCCGAGTACCCCGATCAAGACCACCAAAGAAATCACAGGCCCCTTGGCCTTCCCAATCTTGGCACACACAAACCCACCCGCAACTCCAGCGACAACCGAAGTCGCCGCCCACACCCCGATCCAAATCCCTGTCACTTCATAAGTCCCCGCCTCAAACACAGTGTCCGGCCCAAGAGCGAGGTAGATTGCCGTCAGCCCCCCATCGCGATGACCGCCAACACCACATACCCCAAAATCACTGCCAGCACTTTGCGTCCCATGAAGAATCCCTTGTGTAGATTTGTTTCCACCACTGTACCAGCTTTTGTCACAAATCACAAAAAACTCCCGACCAGCGGGAGTGATTCTTGATATACATATCTCTTTGAGCCGCATGGATCAAAACATATCGTCTCGGAGCTGCTCGAGCCCTTCAACAACCTCGTCTTCGCCATCGGCGGTCGCGGTTGTGATCATCGAAGTGAACATCACAGTCCAGTATCCGTCTTCGTCAAACGAAGGGGCGACGCGTTTGCTGCCGATCGAGTAGTGATCTTCGAACACATCGTCGTGGTACATCTCGAAGTAGTAATCGTAATCTGATTCGTGATCGCTGTAGTTTGGAATGGTCGCAAGCACTTCATAAGCGACATTGCTGAGTTCTTGTTTATTCTCGCTCTTGTCGCTTGTGCGCATCCAAAGGATGCCGCCGCCGATGAGTAATGCAACTATAATTCCGCCAAGCTTTTCCATAAGATTCTCCTTGTTAATATTGACAATATAACAGTGTATTAAAAACTTCTGATTAGATCAACCGATCCCCACTCCCAATTCCATGCGCCGGGGCGGTATTGAGCTGCACAAAGACCTCGCCCTGCTTTTCCTTGGCCGCGTCGTCATCCACATAGTCTGAATGACACGACGCCTTGGATTCCTCGGCTCCGACCGCCTTTTTGGTTTTGGATGCGAGTTTGTGGATTTCTTCGGGGCTTAGGTAGCCGCGTTGCTCTAGGATTTGTTGTTGTTCTGGGGTGAGGGCGGCGGATTTGACGACGGCGCCGCGCTCGAAACCCTCCGCGTTTCCGGATTGGAACTCTTTGATTTCCATGCTGATGCGGACGGAGCACCAGTCGTGGCCGCACATGGCGCAGAAGTCGGTGTCGACATCAAGGTCCTCGTCGTGGTAGGCGCGGGCGGTGTCTTCATCGAAAGCAAGCTCGAAGTGCTTCTTCCAATTGAGCGCAGCACGAGCTTTGGTGAGTTCATCGTCCCAGTCGCGGGTTCCTGGAATCCCAAGCGCCACATCCGCGGCGTGGGCGGCGATCTTGTAAGCGATACACCCTTCCTTCACATCGCCCTTCTTGGGAAGACCGAGGTGTTCCTTTGGCGTCACATAGCAGAGCATGGATGCGCCGTGGTAGGCGATTGATGTTGCACCGATGCAGGAGGTGATGTGGTCGTATCCTGGGAAGACATCAGTGACTAGGGGACCGAGGACATAAAACGGTGCGCCGTGGCAGAGGGTGCGTTGGAGTTTGGCGTTGTATTCGATCTGGTCAAACGGGACATGGCCCGGGCCTTCAACCATGACTTGGAGGCCGTGGGTCCAGGCGCGTTCGGTGAGTTCTGCGATGACTTGGAGTTCTGCAAGCTGGGCGAAGTCTGTGGCGTCGGCGAGGCCGCCGGGGCGGAGACCATCTCCGATACTGAAGGCGACATCGTGCTCTCGCATGAGTTTGCAGATGTCGTCCCACATGGTGTACATGATGTTTTCTTCGTTGTGGACGAGCATCCACTTGGCGAGGAGTGAGCCGCCTCGGGAGACGATGCCGATGACTCGGTTTTTGACATATTTAAGATGCGCCCGCTTGATGCCCGCGTGGATGGTGAAGTAGTCGACGCCTTGCTCGGCTTGTTTGTTGAGGGTGTCCATGATGAGTTCACGATCGAGGTCCTCGATCTTCTTGCCGATGATCATGGAATAGATCGGGACTGTCCCGATGGGCACCGTGCTGTTTTCGAGAATCGCTTCTCTGCATGCGTCGAGATCGCCGCCGGTGGAGAGGTCCATGACGGTGTCGGCGCCCCACTGCTCGGCCCACTGGAGTTTCTCCACTTCTTGTTCGGTACCTGAGGAGATTGGGCTTGCCCCCATGTTGGCGTTAACCTTGGTTTTGGAGGCCCGGCCGATGGCCATGGGGTCGAGGTTGCGCGCCAAGTGGTGGATGTTGGCGGGAATGATGAGCCGACCGGATGCAATCTCATCGCGGATCTGCATCGCCGTCAAGTGTGGCTCGCGCTCAGCGACGCGTTCCATCTCTGGGGTGATGATGCCAAGGCGTGCGGATTCCATCTGCGTGATCGGGGTAAAGCCTTCGGTCGTCACGACACGGCGGGTCGCGCCGAGGGCTTCGGTGAAGGTGTAGACATTGCTTGGGGTTTCATCGGCTGCGTCGCAGGCGGTGGTGAGGATCTCGGTTGACCAGCCGATTGGTAGAAAGTCCCATGCAGTTTTCTTGGAGGGCGCGGGCATGCCTGGGGTGTCTGGGGAGGAGAAGGTGTAAGGGCCGCCGATATCGGCTTTGTGGGCGAAGGAGCCTGGGGTTGGGGCGGTGTCGTCGGTGCCTGGGTTGAACGCGCCGTGGACGGGGAGGGCGAACTCACCGCCATCGATCGCAGGGCCGCTCTGAACTGTTCTGAACGCCGCCTTCATGTCCGATGCGGTCTTGTACTTGGTCGTCAGCGCAACGGCCTTGCCCGCTGGGGAGGTAATAGAAAGATGGTCGGGTGTCGATTTGGGGTAGGTCGTCATCAAAAAAACTCCAAGTGAAGCACCGGGAGTGAACGCGTCAGTCAAAACAGATGGACTGGCTGCATTCCCTCCGCCGGTGCGAGCCGGATCAGGTTCTACGGGTCCATCTCAGCGGATCATCAGACCCGCGCCCCGAGCAGTGGTCCATTGTAGCAGATCGGGCGATCGGAATCTGACCAGATTTACGGCCGCTGAATGCCTTCTGGGGTAGCGTAACCGAGCACGAAGAGATCACCAGAATCGTGACCTACTGCGATTGGGATCGGATGGGTACGATCATCTGTGAGGCTTGCTATCAACGGACCAAAATTGGTCGCGACTGCAGCAGCGAATGAGAGCGAGAGCAGATATGCGGCTGTTGGATCAGTTGCATGTTGCGCTTTTCCGATTTTGTTAAGCAGCGGAGTTTTGTAGTACCGAGATGCAGGAAACCATGTCGGATCGCAAGCCCAGTCTTCGTCATCCGGGTCAAAGCATTCCGAGCCGGACAGGTAAAGTCGCTGGTATTCATATTTTTTGAGCATCCCGCCCTGCATATCAAACAATCCGAAGCAGTAAGCCTTGATAGTCGACGGCGGCGGCTCGCTCGTGATCATGCCTGTAGTAAAAACCAGCAGCGTGGTTTCACATTCTTTGTAGTTGAACTCGTTGACGATCCGGCGAGCACTTTGAGAAAGGTGAGGCGAGAGTACATTGGCCGAATGCGTCATGGCTTGCTGGAGCGAAGGTTGCTCTTTGATAATGTATGGAATGATGCTGTCAATAAGTTCTAGAGATTCGGTCATAAGCAATGATAGCAACACTTGCTATTCCAGTATCATGCCGTGAGAACTATGTACCAAGCAGCACGATCCAATCCCTGATTACACCGATCTCCCCATCAGTCAACGGATCCCCGTCCTCCTCCGGAGGCATGATGTCCGGGTCGCCATGAGGCAACTCAATCCGAAACACCAACTCACTATTCCGAGGATCGCCCCGCCGCACTGTTTGTACCCGTCGATCGAGCACAAACGCGAGCGTATCGAGCCGGATATCTTCCTCTGCTTCGTCAGGCCCATGGCATTCAACACACGACCGCTCAAGAATCGGCAGCACCGCATCGTTGAACACATCGACCGCCTGCTGCGATACGCCGAGTGCCTGCACATCGGGGCTGATCTCTACTTCGGGTTCGATCCCAACCATCTCTTTCAGAGGCTTGGTCAAGTACCCATCCCCGTGCGTCAGCTCTCCGCCGAAGTGCCCCGCCGCCCCGATCGTTGTTGCCGAAATACACAACAGCACCAGATACACCTTGCCGGAGTTTGAATCCTTCTTCATCGCACTCAGCATCGCAAACCAAGTCACCACCATCAGCACGCCGCCCACAATCCCAATGATCCGGTGCAGATCCACCCGTTCCCCGCCATCAAACCCGAGCACCAATCCGGTCAATACCGCGGCAATGGTCCCGAGGAGCGCAAAGACAAACAGCAAGACTCCCGCCCCGCTCGGTCTGTACGCCTGGTCGCTCTTGGCAAACGCCCGGCACAACTCAAAGATTGCCGCGACCACAACCAGAGCGATCGGAAAGTGGAGGAAAACAATGTGCGTCCGACCAATGAACTCAATCAGGTGTTCAAACATGAATCAGCCCCATCTCAATGATCTTCTTCAAACTCGCCGTGCCCCTCTTTGCGTTGCTTCCGGAGTTTCCCGTACTGAGAAATCGCCTCCTCATCATCACCCATCAAAAGCGCCCGGCACAACGCAACCGACTCGGACAACCCCATCGTCAGCTTCACCCGAAGATCATTGGCAAATCGTTCCGTGTCCCCATCGTACTTCTTTTCCGATCGTTCGGGGATGGGCGCCTGGTCGGCGACCATGACACACTGGGCGAGCAGGATGGTCACCTGATTGGCGAGGAACGCCGCGTCATCTCTGGCCCCGGGCCCCTCAAGATCGCTCATCATCCCCCGCATGGACTTGAGATGCCTCCCCGCCTCCTCCATCAGATCATGAAACTCCAACCCCGCCGCTGCTCGGCCGAGAGACCCGCCGGCCAAGGCGATCGAGGGAATCGATACCGCGCCCGCGGCCAAAAATGCTCTGCGTTGCATTGTCAAACTCATGTCGTACCAATCTGCGCTCTTCGACGCTCAAGTGTAAATGAATCCCAAGTGTATACAAAGATACCCCTGGTCGCGATGCACGCATTACGCACCGGATCATGTGTTATTGCATCTCACGAAACAGCATCCACTCCATCACGCTCGACATCGGCAGTTCTGAGACCCCAAGATGCCGGAGCATGTTCAAGCACTGCGCCCGGTGATGCATCGAGTGGGTCATCACATGGCTCAGGATGCCACCCACGGGGAACGAATACGACCGCTCCCCCCGGTCCCGGTGGATAATCACATCAAACGGCTGCCGAAACGCCGCCTTCTCAAAATCTGCCGTAACGGATTCGTGCAACGCGATGATCTCGTCAAGCGTGTGCGAGCTTTCTTCGAGCCGGTCACGGTTGGGCACCTCGTTGAGCACATCGGTCCATCCACGCATCGCCCCCAGATTGTGCACCAGATTATCATGCAGCGATCCCTCGCCCATCTCGAACCTGTGGTTAAACTGTTCGTCGCTCAGCGCCTTGCACGCCTCGTACATCAAGCCATTGGCCCACCGGTCGTGGGCAATCATCACAGCATGCGGATCAGTAATCGTCATTCCGTTCTCCTTGTTCACTCAGTATACTAAAAGAGCCGCCCGGGCACACGCGCCGGGCGGCTCGAATGAGCCCGAGGGGAGAGGGCCCGTTCACTGGTCCGTTCATTGGTCCGTTCATTGGTCCATTTTATGAGACAACGCCCGCCGGCGACCATTCCAACGGCTGGAACACCTCGTCAATATCCGTGCCCGTAATATGATTCCCGTAGTTTGTCAGCGTCTTGACAGTGATAAAGAACACCACATCAAGCGCCGATTGCCGTGTCCACCCCGCATCAAGAAAGGTCTCGAACTGCTCGCTCGAAACATGCCCACGCTGCTCAACCATCTGTGTTGTAAATACCCGCAATGACTCAAGCTTCGGATCATCCAAAGACTCGTTCTTCCGCAGCGACTCATCCAGCGATTCCGCTACACCGTTTTTCCGCGCCCCCGTCGAATGCGCGGGGACACAGTACAAGCACTCATTGAGCACATTGATCGTCTGCAGAGCAACATGGCTCTCGATCGGATCAAAGCTCGTCTTGCCGAACTTGCCGTACAACTCGAGCATCGCTTCAGCGAGCACAGGCGATTCCGAAAAGCCGTTCACGATATTGGGAACAAACCCAAACCCCTGCTCCGCCTTCTCAAAAACATCTTTCTGCTCGCCGGTGACTGTTGATGGGTCGCTGAGTGTAAATCCGTTGATCATGTTGTCTTCCTTTCGGCCCTCTCTGGGGCGGTGTGGTCCACAGAACCAAACACACTCGGCTCTGATACAAATGACAACAATCATTCCCAACCGATTGTTCCGAAACTAGCAAATATTTCTAACTATCTGGTCTGATATTCTCAGATCCGTCCGGATTCACGCCTTGAACTGTGCAATTAGTGCGTCTACAGCACCCTTGGCCTCGCCCTCAGGAACCGGCGATCCGTTGTAGCTCGCGATGCCGGACTTGGTGATCATGAGCAGCCAAGCCGCCTGATTCAGATCCAGATCCACCCGCAGTCCCCCGCCTCTTTTGATTCGCCCCAAGGCATCATGAAACGCCCCATGGAACCGGTCCCGCGCCTGCTCGACGCGCTTGCGCGCCTCTTCATCGACCGCCGCTAGCGAGATTGCCGCCCTGTGCATCATGCAACAAGGCGAGGTCTCGCTGCAGTGCTGTGAATCGATCATCGCCGTAAATAGCCCTTTGATATCGTCCAGAGTCTCGATCCCGTTGATCCGTTCGACCATCGCCCCGACCACCCGATCGCTGTAGGCATCGAGCGCTTTGAGATAGAGTTCGTGCTTATCACCGAAGGTGTCGTAGAGCGAGAACCGGTTGATCCCCATCGCCGCAGTCAGGTCCGAGATGCTCGCCGCGTCATAGCCCTTCTCCCAGAACACACCCATCGCCTTGGCAAGGACGGTGTCGGGATCAAATGACTTGGGACGGGCCACAGCGGGTCAACTCCTGGGAAAAAGGTGCATTCAATAGGATTATACGCTGAACACTCCCCGACGCGGGATTATTCCCAACGGTGTCCGACGCCGATCAAGGCATGGTCACCGACTTGTTGAGCTGGATCGTCTGGCCCGCCACCCGCACGCTGATCACGACCTCGTCCCCGCTGTCGAGCCCCTCAAAGACGAATGTCCGCGTCCCCCCGAGCATCGGCTCGACCACACTAATAGTCGATTCCCGCCTCGGGTTTTTGGGTGCGATCGCAACCAGGTCTACCGACATCTGGTCCGGGGTCATATTGGTAACCTGAGCGACCACCTCGACCAGGTCTTTGCCCGAGCCGTCGTCGATCTGCCGGAACGCGAGTTCGAGTTCGATCAGATCCGTGCCCAGCTCGATCTCCCGCTCGACGCGCATCAAGCCGTAATCTTGATCCGCGATCAGCTCGACATCGAACACCAGCTTCTTCATCCCGGCGAGCTTGGCCGCCGAATACGACACATCAATATCAAAGTGTTCTTCGAGCCCGCCGGTCACCGAGAAGTTCATCACCCGTGGCTGGATGTCCCATGACCGATCAACAATCGAGGACCCCGGCTCCGAATACCCCCCGGGCTCAACCAGATACACCCGACCGCGGATCGAAGATTCCCAAGGATTCTGAACCACCAGCTCGTGCTTGTGGATCCCGCTTGTGGCCTCGAGAAAGTCGGGTGTAAGCCGGATGTTGCTTAAGAACTGAACAAGCTCCGCGTTGACTCCGGTAATAATCATCGGCGTGCGGGATACCCCGATCCGATGCATGGGAAGGCTCAGGTCGGTTTCATAGCTCAACCCCACCTCGGTCGAGTTCCCGAACAGATCAACCACCTCAACAGCACCCATGCTCAGCGGGAGCTCGATCATCACATCCTCCAGCGATGCCTCATCGAGCCAGACGACCAACGCGCCGTCGGAAGTATCCCCGGAGAGATCCTCACCTGAGCACAACAACATCCGCACCCCGGGCTCAAGATCGATCTCTTGGATCGAGGACCGCCCGCCGAGATACTCAACAAGCGTCCGCCAGACCAACAGCTCAGGGCCGGGCATCACCCGCCCGCGCGATCCCTTCTCGATCGTCCATGGATCACTCAGCACGATCTCGATTTCATCATTTCCCGGGCTCGCCATTTTGCTCGCCCACCACGCATTGATCGCCCGCCGTCCGAACCACCCGACCCGCGACCACACTGACTCATCGCCGCCGCCCTCGTCCCCCGGGTGCGCACGATAAATCACACTCAGCCGACTCGCAGGCTGACCATCATCCCCCCCAGATTGGCCCCACGAATCGATTACATTTGAAATCGCATCATCGGGATAGCTCGGATCATCCTCAACCATCAGCCGCATCGGGCTCCCCAAAACCGACCCTTCAAACGGGCGGTCCATCGGCCAGAGCACACCGATCACAGTCCCGGGCACATAGGGATCCATCATCTCTGAGATAGATTTAATCTCAGTGGCAAGCTTCCCCCCCTCGTCCTCGGTCACTCCCATCCCGAGACGCCAGTCGGAGACCTGCTGACCGTACCGATCCATAAAGGGCCCCAGCACAGGCATCGCGATCGGCTCGTGTTCCAACAACAACCCGAAGATCGCATCATGATTGATCGCCGCCTGGTCCGCAAGAACCATCGGCACCTCGCTGAGCGTGAAACTCACATTGATCCCCTGCTCGATGGTCCCGTCGATCGCATCGAGCAACGCGGACCCCTTCTTGAGATCTTCAGATTCTGAGTACATATCCCACACGCGCATCTCGGCGTGCTTGACACCGATCATCCCCGCAAGCGCAGGGAATGCTTCTAACAGCCGAGGACTCATACTCGTTGTCCGCAATGAGAAAGACGAGTTCTCAGGCTCAAGCCGCTTGGCCCCAAACCCGCCGACCAGCTCCCCCCTCTCGCTGGAAGGCTGCCAGATAAAGTCAAGCTCCTCGCGTCCCACCAGCCCGGAACCAGACAGCACATCAAACACCGCGTGGTACCACCCATACCCCGGAAGCTCCGGCCGCCAGTCCTCGCCCAGACGCTCGATCCCCGCGCCACCACCAGACCCACGCTCATCAACAAGCATCCCCGATGCATCAAACACCCGAATGTACGAGCTCAGATCATCCCCAGTCAGATCCCGCACCGACATCTTCAACACCGGCGACTCATCCCCCGCAACAACATTCCCCGCAGTCCCCGTTCTCAGACTAATCATCGGCACCTGCGCCACCACCACATCATCGAACCACGCCCCGCCCTCAAAGTCCTGCGCCCACACCGTGAATGGCTTGACAGGACGCTCCCGAGGCTGCTGCTCGGGCTGAAGCAACTGAAGCTCCACACGCACAAACGCAGCGTCCGGAAAGGTGCCCTCAATACTCAATGACAACAGATCCCATTCCCCGCGTGTCCGCACCAGCCGCGTCGAGACCTCGGACCCCTCGATCAGTTCCCCTGACCGATTCACCACCTTGGCCACCATCCGCGCCCTGGCGTGCAGCAACCCCTGCGTCCGGACGCGGGCGCTGATCATGTAGTCCGCTTTGGGGAACACAGTCAGCTCCCCATGCCTCAGGATTAAGCTCGTTGATCCCCCCTCTGTTGGGAGGCGCACCGTCCCCCGACCTGAATACGCCGGGGAACCATAATCCAAACTCGCACGGTTCCAGATCGGGAACCCAGGCCGATCCCGAGGCACCTCAGGATCGTGCTGGGCACGGATCCATCCCTTGGGGACAGGCAGCGAGTTGGTATACATCTCTTCAAAGTCAAAGGCCCGCGCCACCCGCCCGGCAAACTCAGGACGCGTGATCGTCCCCCCATCCTCCACATCCTTCCCCTGCATCCCACCAGCAGACAGCACCACCGCCGAAACGACAGAACCCCAAATAAATGGGCTGTACCTGGGAATGATTCTCACGCCGAAAGCCATCTCCCCAAAACATCGGCACTTTGGCCCATCCCCATCCATTTCCCGCCCCGGAATAGCCATCCAGCACACCCGCCCACCGAACCGAATACGATGCCCTAGGAGACCAGATCGATGACCCAGACACAGAATCCCCATTCTCAACCCGAAGGATGGATCCCCCTCGACGCCCACACCCCCCAAAGTTCAACCCTGCAGGCCGCCACCGACTTCTATAACACCATCAAAAAACGCCGCACCGTCCGCAGTTTTTCAGACAAGCCCATCCCCAAAGAAGTTATCGAGCAGGTCCTCCTCGCCGCCGGCACCGCACCATCGGGGGCCCACAAACAGCCCTGGCGATTCGTCGCGATCTCCAATCCCGACACCAAGCACAAAATCCGCATGGCCGTCGAAGAAGTCGAGCGGGAGTTCTATGAGGACAAAGCCTCCAACCGCTGGCTCGAAGACCTCGAGCCCTTCGAGACTAACCCCGACAAATCCTACATCGACACCGTCCCCTGGCTCATCATCGTCATGGCACTCCGCACCACCGACAACGGCGGGCAGGTCTACTACCTCAACGAATCTGTGGGCATCGCCACCGGCATGCTCCTGACGGCCGCCCACGAAGCCGGGCTCGCCACCCTCACCCACACCCCGAGCCCCATGAAGTTCCTCCGCGAAATCCTCGGCCGCTCCGAAAACGAACGCCCCTACATGATGATCCCGCTGGGATACCCGAGCGACGACTGCCATGTCCCGGACCTGAGCCGGAAGCCTCTCGACGAGATCAGCGTCTTCATTGAATAGAACCAACTTCGGGTGCCCCGACTCGCGGCTTTTGAGGGCAGTCGGGTCTTCGATCAGCCCCCAACAACCAAAAGCCCGACTGCGCCGAGGACGGCGAGTCGGGGCACCCAGAAAAAAACACTCCCAGCTGGGAGCGTTCAAAGTTCGATACGAATGTCAATCTATTCCAGAGCCGCGGCACCCGAGATGATCTCGGTGAGTTCCGTGGTAATCTGTGTCTGGCGGACACGGTTGTACTGACGCTTGAGCAAGTGCCCCATCTTGCCAGCATTATCAGTCGCGGCCTTCATCGCCACCATCCGTGCGATATGCTCGGAAACCACCGCGTCGTTGAAGCACTGGAACAGCACAGCCTTGACCGCAGCAGGAAGCAATGTATCCAGCAGCGAATCCGCGTCAGGCGAGAACTCGTAGACATCCTGCATCCCGGTGGTGCTCTCTTCGCTCTCGACTTCAGGAGCCGAGAACGGAAGCAACTGCATCACCTCAGGCTTCTGGCGACCCGCACTAAAGTACTTCATGTACACAATGCGAACCGCAGACACTTCACCATCGACGAACATCTGGATGAACCGGTCAGCGATCCGCTCGATGTCTTCAAAGGCGGGCTTGTCACCGATGTGGGTATGGTGGGTAAAGTCTTTGTAGCCGTTGAACTTGAGTGCTGATGCACCTTTCTTGCCAACAACCTCGATAGTCCCGTTGCCCGCAGCAGACTCAGAACGAAGATGCTTGAGCATCGTCCGCACCATCGATCCATTGAACGGGCCACAGAGGCCGCGATCCGCAGAGATGAGCAGGGTGAGTTCGTTGGCGTCCGCCGATGGCTCGGTGAGCAGCGGGTGCCCCTCGCCGACACCAGAATCAGCAAGCTGTGCAACCAAACCGAACAAGGTGTCCGTGTATGGCCGCGTCGCCAGCGAGGTCTGCTGTGCCTTGGCAAACTTACTCGTCGCGATCATCTGCATCGTGCGGGTGATCCGCTTGATGTTCCCGACCGCATTCATCCGTTTCTTGATATCGCGTGCATTACCCATAGGAGGCGATGATAGCCCCCCCCCCAAAGTGCGTCAGCAAGAGGGGGGGCCGCGATGGTCTGAATTGGTCAATTCAGGGCTCGAAAGGAGGCCTTCTACCGCCCAGATTCGTGCCGTCTGGGCTGACGCCCCCGAAGGGCACCGTCCCCACGCCGCTGCGGGCTCGATGGCTCATCAACCGACTCCACTTCCATAGGAAATGCGGTCGAGAGCCCAGTAATTTTCGGGAGACAGGTTGGTGTCGGCGTGGCCTTGGCTGGAAGTCCTCGGTGATCAGAATTGGACGAATTACCCATCTCAGCCATAACAAACCTCTCTTCTATTTATGAGCCCGATCCAAGACAGCAAACACGCACATCAAGAACCAAGCATCTCCATCCACACAATGACACCACCGCCCACCCAACGCAAGCGAATTCCTACGAATCCGCCCCATCCCCCACAATCAACCCGTCATGGGCCAGCACAACCCCATCCGGCAGGTCCTGATTCGTCGATGCGTGCCCCAGATCATGCGTCATATGGACAAAGTAAGTCCGAGAAGCCCCGATCCGCTCCGTCTCAACCAACGCCTGCTCGACGGTAAAGTGCGTCGCATGAGGCCGATGCCGAAGCGCATCAAGCACCAGAGTCTTGACCCCGCCCAGATGCTCCCGAGAAGAATCCGGGATTTCGACAACATCGGTGCAGTAGGCGAGGGGCAGAAGCCCAGATGGATCATCCAGAGTCTCAGACTCGAACCGGAACCCCAAAATCGCCTGCACCCCATGCATCAGCGTCATCGGCGTGATCTTCATACCAAACAACTCGATCGCCTCCCCCGCCCTGAGTTCCCTCGGCGTCAGCTTGGCAATAAACGACTTCTGAATATTCTTCTCAGGCTCAAAGATGTGCTGATACACCCGCCGCAACGAGCCATGGGTGTGGTCGTCGGCCCAGACCTCAATCGCCTCCCCCTGGATCTCATTAAACCGCCGCACCTCATCGAGCCCCCAGACATGATCGACATGATTATGCGTAATCAGGATCGCATCGATCCGCCTGAGCCCCTCCCGCAGCACCTGCTCCCGGAAGTCAGGCGAAGCATCAATCAAAATCACCCGCTCCTGCCCGCTCGCATCAACAAACTCAACGACCGCACTGGTCCGCGTCCGGTTGTCGCGTGGGTCTGTCGATGTACACACCGAACAATCACACGCGATAATCGGAATCCCCGCCGATGTGCCAGTCCCTAAAAATCGAAGTCGCATAGATTGATGATATGCATATCATTTCTCATGAACGAACCCGATCCTGACGTCACATCAACCGAAGAGGCAATCCTCATCCTCAAAACATCAGTGTTATCTTGGCTCTTTCTCGCAGCGATACTTGCGGGAGGCGTCTTCATCATTGTCGATGAGTTCCAAGCCTCCCAGCCCCCTAGATTATCTGCCATTCTCATCGGCGTAGGCGTATGCATCGCCCCTTGCATATTTGGCGTGATCTCGTACAAACACCGTGTCGATGTTTATACAGATCACATCGTCTCTCAATCGATCTTCGGCACCCACCGCGTCATCCTCGATGAAATTACCCGTGTCGATAAATCACTCGACTACATGCACATCCGGCACGGAGATAAAAAAACACTCGTCATCCCGTCATATTTTAAGAACTTCTACAAACTCAGAAAGCATCTCAAGCAAATCTGTCCCGATGAATCGTAAACACCATGCTCACAAATACACCTTCCGATTATAAATCCACCACTCAAACATCATCACCCCGATCGCCCCAAGCAGCAGCCAAGGCCACCACTCTTTCAATCGCGTGATCTCCCCCTGATTGCTCGCACCCACCACCCGGTTCGATAGATCCAAACTCGCCGACGCCCCAAGATCAGACTCAGGCCCATCGAGCAGGTTCGCCGCGTAATACCGCAGGATTTTCCCGTCGTCCTCAATATCGCTCACCCCCGCGCTCCCGGTCCACTGCACGCTGTACACGCCCGTCTCGTGGATCGGGCCGTAGACGATCCCGCCGTCGGGGGCAGCGACGACCTCGCCGCTCATCGAACCATCGGGCAGCCGCACGCGGATATTGCTCGCATCGCTCGGCACACGATCCGCCAGCACAAACCCCGGCGTGATCTGCCTCGCGTTCACATCAACATCCGTCCCCACCTGCGTCCCCAAATAATCCACCGCACTCGCAAGGAACACCACAAAGCTCACATCAAACGGCCAGTTGGAAAACGCCGGATCAAACGCCACCATCACCGCACGAACATCCCCTGTGCTCATCTCCACAATCGCAGGCCCCTCGGTCGTCTCTGCAAGCGAGACCAGTTCTGAGCCATCGGGAATCTCAACAGTCCGCGACTTGCCGATCACCACCGCATCCAAAGTTAAATCCCGAAGCAACGGGTGCACCCGCCGCCAGTTGATGATCTGCGTCCCCGGGCCATCCCCCTTATCAACAACCCCGCCAGGACCGGTGTAGACATCCCCAACAACCAAATACCGCCCCGGATCAAACACAACCCCCCCATCCCCAGCCCGAGGCATGACCCCATCAAACACAAACAGATCAATCGCCCCGGCCTCCCCGGCGTCGCGCATTTCTTCATACTCGCCGGGCGTAATGATTTGCAAATCCGAGATCGAGAGCCCCGCCAGTGCTTCCTTCAAGAACAACGACCCCGTCGTCACCAGAGCCACGGTCGCCTGCTTGGCCGGGGGGACGATCAGTGTCCCCTCGTTGTCCGTCCCTAGCACATCCATAGATGCATCTGAACCATACCCAGTAGACAACCGCACACCAACAACAACACCATTCGGCTCATTGAGCTCAAACACCACACCCCCAGTGCTGACCTCTTTCTTCCCGCTCTGCGCATCGACCTCCGCCCCCGCAAGCACCACAGACCGAACCGAAACCACAGCACCACCAACAAGCAACTCCGCATCAACCGACCGAGCATTGACATCCGTGGACTGCACCCCAACAAACACACTCAGCTTCGTCGGGTCTTCATAATCCCGCTCGGCACGCAATGCCGTCAGCCCAACGCTCACCGCCCCCGCATCCCCAACCGAGTGGTATTCGAAACTCGGCGCATCAGCCGTATCTTCGTCGGCCCGCACGACATCAAGATCCGAAACCCGCCCATCGCTAAATAAGTGGAAGAAATACGCATCCCCGCCCTTGATGCCTTCGATTTCTACGGGGTCCGTCCCTTCGCCCGCAGGCCCAGTATCGAGAAAGATCCGGTTGGGCCGCTGTGATTGGGCAAGCCGATACGCCTCTTCGATCGACGAAGGCCCATCGGTCTGGACTATCCCGTTGATCGCCGCGATCAGTGCCTGCTTGTCGGAAGTAAACTGCGAGACGATCTCCGCCGACCGGTCAAACGCGATCACCATCGCCTCGTCCGCCTTCTCCGAATCTTCGAACAACGAGGGCGCTGCCAATCCTTCGATCAGCCCGATCGCCCGTTCCTTGGCGATCTCAAGCCGTGTTATTGGCGTGCGACGAGTAGCATCCCCATCAACGGCCCGCATCGATGCGCTCCGGTCAACCAGAATCACCAGCTTCCGCCCCGCCGAAGCCGTGTCTGTCGAGCGGGGTTGCGCAAGCGCAAGCAGGATCAACCCCAGAATAATCAGCTGCAAAAACAGCAACAGATTCCGCCGCAGTTTCTGAAATGGCGCGTTGGCCTGGAGGTCTTGGATCGCTTTTTTCCAGAGGAGCGTCGAAGACACCTCGCGCGGGATGCGACGGAGTTTGAGAAAGTACAGGATCACAAGCGAAGGCACCGCGATCGCCGCCACCAATCCCGCCAATAAAGGAGTTGCCCAGATCATGGTGTCACCTCAACCAAATGAATCTCTGTTTCGCCTTGTGGCATCTGACCTGTGACCATGTAGTTCCGATATGCAAGACGGGTCAATCGATCTGAATCGAAATCAAACACAAGATATGAGCGATGCTTTGAATAACCCCATCCATCATTTTTCGGCTTTAGCTGATAAACAAGTTCTGACTCGCCTGTTTCATGGATCTCGCTCAATTCCAGCTTGAGTTGATCATTGGCGATCCGTTCTACATCGCCATGAGTCATGCCAATCCGAAAGACCTGCTGCGTCATATCTTCAATCTGGGCAAACTGCATCCCGTGCCCGATTTTTGCATGATTGGTTGCACACCCACCAATTGCACTAGCCGCCACCAATCCCGCCAATAAAGGAGTTGCCCAAATCATCTAAAAATCACACTCCGATCAATCAAATATCAACTGACAAGAGTATACAGCACCCCTCCACCCCTCGATGCACCGCCGGCCCCGCCCAATCAAAAAACAACGGGCCAATCGGCCCGCTGCTGATCCAAATCTGTTTGTCAAACTTAACGCCGGCGACGCCCCGCCATCAATCCACCCAATCCAAACACCGCCACCCCAGCAGGCGCAGGCACCACGCGGGCACTGAACCCATCAATCCCCAGCCGCGTCGCGGAAGTCCCGATGTCGGTGTGGTACGAGGCGTTCCCCCCGAAGTCGAACTCGACAATCGAACTTGTCGCCGTGAACACCAACGACTGGGCGACCCAATCATTTATACCGTCGGCATCGCCCGGATCACTTAGAATCGTCGAGTCCCAATCCGAAATACTCGCCCCAACAATCGACACATCGAGCGCATCGTTGTTCCCGATCCAGCCGGAGAACGAATAGTGCATGATGGTGGCCGAGAAATCCAGCGAATAGGTCTGCCCGATCGAGAACCCCGATAGCGAGAGCCTGGCAACCTCATTGGAGACCGCACCGGCGCTACCGAGATCATTCTGATTAAACCACAACGCCGCATCATCGGCCGCGCCCGACAAGGTCTCGTTGGGGTTAAAGAACAGATTCACACCAATATCAGGCGACGCATTGATCGTCGTCCACCCAGCAAGGAAGTTCCCCGAAACACCTGTGGTATTGGAAGTTCCAAAGTCCATCCAGTCGGTCGTGGTGTAATCAACAGTCGACTGAGCCGAAGCAAAGGACGCGGCACAAGACAACACAACGATTGCAGATATAGCTTTCATGATTTCCCTCTCAGTATGGTTCTCTCTCAATAGAGCCCTCAGAACAAGGACTTCAATAAAACATACTCGAAAATCACTCATTCCGTTGCACAATTCCTGTCCAATGGTCACTTTCTTTACCGCAACAACCCACGCTTCCGCAGGTATTCGACAAGCAGCGTATCAATCGGCGTGTCCGACTGAATCGTCAGCCCCGTGATCTCCCGCCTCGCGCAGTAATCCCGCAGTTCCGCGCAGTACGCCGACAGGTTCTCCTTGTACTTCTTCAACAGCGGCGCCGAGATCGTCACCTCCGCCATGTCCCCATCCTCAATATCCCGAAGCTGCAGATCCCCCGATATATCAGGCTCAACCTCCTGAGGCGAAAGCACCTGGATCGCAAACACATCGTACCCTCGCCCAACAAGCATCCGAAGCCCAGTCTCGTACCCCTCCTTCATAAAGAAGTCGCTCAGCACGATCATCACGCCCTTGCCCCGCCGCGACATCGCGATCCGCTTGCACGCCTGGGAAAAATCACTCCCGCCCTCAGGCGTCATCGAACACAAAAACCGCGCCAGATCATGCGTCCTTCTTCGTCCCCGCAGATCCCGCACCGTACCCGCGATCGACTGCTCGCCCCCAGGAATCACCAACTCATCCCGCAAACCCACCGCCGTCACCGCGACGCGGTTGAGGTTCAGCAACCCGATATACCCGAGCGACATCGCCACCTGCTGCATATACAAAAACTTGTTGGGCTCCCCACAATCACTGCTTGCGCTGGCATCGATGACGATGTGGAGGGAGAGATCCTCCTCCTCCATAAACAGCTTCATAAAGAACCGGTCGAGCCGTGCGTAGATATTCCAGTCGATGTGCCGCAGGTCATCCCCCATCGAATACGGCCGATGATCCGCAAACTCGACCGATTCGCCGCGTTTCTTTGAACGCCGTTCACCCTTGAGCTTGCCCGCAAAGATCTTCCGCGACGACACATCCAGATGCGAAATCTTCCCAATAAGCTCAGAAGACAACAACTCATCAATCGTCGCAGGCCGGGTTGGATTCTCAGATCTCAGCATAAAAACCTCTCTGACTACTCGGTCTTTGACCATGTAGCGAGCACACCATCTGTGGGGACACCGATTACAGGAAGAATGTAATACCCTGATATCGATCCGTTGAGCACTTCCAACTCATGCTTGATACCACCAACCCATTTTTCTGGCAACGAGTACCCGTTCGCCGGCGATGCTGTAAATGATAAAGAGCCGGAGACTCTTTGTTTGGAAACGATAAAATACGGCACTTCAATCGTTTGTTTATCTTGAGAAATTGCAACAGGACCGACGATCAACTCATCAACCGATCTGTCATCGTTCACCAGAACAAGCTGAGAAGCCCAGCCCCATGATCGCTGTTCCTCAACAGAATCCTCGCAAGACTCAACACGATCCGGATCATCTGCATGAACGACCTGCCATTGTTCACCCGGGCCACGGGATCCATACTCCGGCGTAGTTGTACACCCTGCAATCAGCATCATTTGAATCGAACAAAGAACAAAGAACTTCATCCCTTCGCCCCCACCATCGCCGTCGGCTGCGTAGGCGTCAGCTTCAACACCTCCCGAACCAGATCATCCGCCCGCACCCGATCCGCCTCGGCCTCAAAGTTCATCAGCACGCGGTGCCGCAGACACGGCATCGCAACATCCTGAATATCCTGATAACTCACATGGAACCGCCCATCAACCAGCGCACGAACCTTGCCAGCCAAGATCAACGCCTGCGCACCACGAGGCGAAACCCCGCACCGCACATACCGATTCGTAGGCCCATTGCCCCCCCCCGCGGCCGTATCCGTCTCCGGATGTGTCGCCAAAACCAGCCGAGCCGCGTACTGCTTCACATGTGGAGCCACCACAACCTGCCGCACCAACTCCTGATATTCGAGAATCGCCGCCCCATCGAGCACCTTGGCAGCCTCCGGGTTCTCGGCACCCGTCGTCCGATCGATAATCTCCATCAAATCTTCAAGCCCCGCATACCCGACATCGACCTTGAGCAAGAACCGGTCCATCTGCGCCTCAGGAAGCGGATAGGTCCCCTCCTGCTCGATCGGGTTCTGCGTCGCGAGCACCAAGAATGGTTCGGCCAGCGTATAAGTCTCCCCCGCCACCGTCACCGAATGCTCCTGCATCGCTTCCAAAAGCGCCGACTGCGTCTTGGGCGTCGCCCGGTTGATCTCATCAGCCAGAACAACCTGCGCAAAGATCGGCCCCTTCTGAAACTCAAACGACCGATGCCCAGTGTCCGGATTCTCCGAAACAATGTTCGTCCCGATCACATCCGCAGGCATCAAGTCAGGCGTGAACTGAATCCGAGAGAAAGGCAGATGCAGCGTCGTCGCAAGCGTCCGCACAAGCAAGGTCTTGCCCAGCCCAGGTACGCCCTCAAGCAGCACATTACCGCCCGCAAACAACGCGACCAACACCGCATCGACCACCGCCTGCTGGCCAACCATCACCTTGCCGATCTCGCCCCGGAGCTGACCAAAGGCCGCCCGGAACGCTTCGCACTGGGCTTTGACCTCAGCGGGTGTCTCAAGATTCTCATTCATGCTCATATCCAAACTCCTCGCCGAATCCTCGGCCGTGGTGTCTCTATCGTATCAACTATTCATTCCCGTCATACTCATCCCGCGCCCGCTTCTTGGCCGCCCGAAGCGCACTGAGCGCATCCATCGTCTCATCTTCAGCCGATTCCGCCTTCTTAGGCTTACCAATCGACGGCCCCCCGGTTCCAGAGCCGCTCTCTTCCTGTCCCGAAAGCGCCACAGGCTCGCTCGAAACCGCGAGAGACTCGTCGGCTTCAAACTTGCGTGATGCCCTCTTCTCAGAACCGCTCTTCCGATCGTCCCCCGTCCGGGAATCCGTCCGGACCCTGGCAGCCCGCATCGCCGCCGTCGCGTCCATCGAGCGGTCCGTCTCTTTATGTGCCCCGCGCTGCACAAACGCAAAAATCGCCCGCGGATCAATCCGCACCCGTCGCACCGCGACATCAAGCAAGAAAATCCCGACCCCCACAATCGCCATCAGCATCCAGATCGGCGTCAGCGCGACAGGCATTGTCAATCCCTCACGAGTCCACAAGTCCGAAACACCAGGATCAGCATCAAGCACCCGACCACCCGTGATCGAAGCGACCTGTCGAAGCAGAGGCAGATTCGTCTTGAGCGACTTGTACTCATCAGCAAACGGCCGGATCACCGCCGCCTGCGCCGATCCCTGGAAGACATCGCCCTCGGTGCCAGGCGCTCTGTATTGCATGTTCACGACATACGACCCAGGCTTCGAAGAATCAAAGTCCCCCTCGTACCGGCCCGGGCCCACCTGCCGAAGCTCAACAAGCTCCCCAACCCCATCAGGCGTAGATGCCCGTGCCTTGAAGTTCGCAAAATCCATCCGCTCCCCGGTCGGATCAAATGCCTCAACAACCACCCGCGTCCGCTCCCCAACATTCTCCGTCGTCACCCGAAGCGTCGAGTCACCACCCGGCCGCATCGTCCACCGCACATGCTGCTCCCAGAACTGGTTAAACCCGCTCCACCCAACCCAATCAGGCGCCCACCGCGAAGACACATCACTCGTAAAGGTCATCACCTTCCCGAGCCCGTACTGCCACTGGGCCGCGATCGGATCCTCTTCCTTCCCGCGAAGCGTCACCAAAGACAGCCCCTCACGCTCCGCCGCAACCACATACCCCGTTATCGCAGGCACCCCACTAATCCCACGCATCGTCTCGGTCGGCACACCAGTACGAGCAGGACTAAACGCCTCACCCTCCCAGATCAACGCCCGCCGAATCGTTTGTGCCTCCTTAATAAAGATCTGAGGCAGCGTTGCCAGCGCGTTGTTATTCACAAAGTAGTAAGTCCCACCCGTCATCCGCGCCATCGTCCGCAAGGTATTGGTATCCCCCGCCGAGTGCGGATTGACCCCAACCGTTGAGATCGTGATCCCAGACTGCTTGAACTGCCGCAGCAAGCTACGCGACATCGAAGGATCTCCATCACTAATAATAATACAGTGCTTCTGCCCCGCCGCCGCGTTCTGCAGCCCCGCAAGCGCAAGTTGCAACGAGGGATCAAAGCTCGGCATATCCCCAAACTGCAGGTTATTAATCGCCCGACGAACCGCCGTCCGATCCCCCACCGCCGACATCGGGTAGACCCAGTCCGTCCCCCCGATCCCCTGATACTCAACAATCCCAACCAGATCGAGCCGCGACAACGCATCGACCGCAGCATTGCAAATCTGCTTCCCGTAGAACACGCCCTTGGGAATCTCCACAGAGTGCACAATCAACGCCAACGCACCCCTCGGCATCTGCCGCTTCTGAGGCGGGTCTAAACGGATCGGCAGCGCATCGGCCAAAGGCGACCCGATCCATCCCCCAGCCCCGAACGACTCGGGACCACCGATCATCACGATCCCGCCGCCGGTATCGTGGACATACTGCCGCATCATCTCTTGCTGCGTTTCAGCAAACGAATACGCCGACTGATTCAGCAGCACCACCGCCTCATACGAAGCAAGCTCAGGCAGCGTCCCCGGAAACTCCGCGGGCGTGATCCGCTTGGTCTGCAACTCGGCCGCATGGAGTGCGTCTTCAATCCTCACCGCCTCGCGTGCATCATCAGCAACCACAAGCACCAGACCCTCGCTGCCCACAAAGGTAATCACGGAACCATTATTGTTCTCCCTCAGCGAATCCCCGATCGTCGTCCCCGTCGTCCCATCATCATCCAAAGACGCAATCGGCTCAAACACCGCGTCATACAGCTGAGGCCCCGGCTGCTGCACCGCCACAGGCACCCGGATCACATTCCGGCCTTCTTTGAGCTCCGTGTAGTACCCAAGCTGATCCGGAGCCGGATCAAGATCAATCGGCGTCCCGCCACGCGACAACATCAGCCGCCCAACCGCAGGCACCGTGCTGGTAATCACCACCCGGATCCCAATAGTCTCCCCAACCCGCGTATTGGCCGGCGCTTGCACCGACTCCATCATGATCTCTTCGGCGTACTCAAACTCCACCGGCAGCACATCGATCGGGATCCCCGCCGCCTTGGCCTGCTGGGCCGCCTGATACAACGACCCCTCGGTTTCATTCGCGTCCGTCACCAGAAGCATCCGGAACGCCGCATCACTCGGCCTATTGGCAATCGCCTGATTTACCGCAGACGCCAGGTCCGTCGCCTCGGTATCCCCAATAAACTGCCGCTCAACCCCGCGTACAAACTTCGAAGGCGAAGACTGCACAATCGGATCGCGCGCCGCCGTGATTACCCCCAACCGATCATTGGGCTCCCGCGAGCCTTCCTGCGCCAGCTCCACAAATGAATCAACCCTCGGCTGCACACTCGACGGAATCGAACGCGACACATCATTAATCACCGTCACCGCAACATCGGTTGCTTCGTCCCGATACGAAGGCCGAGCCAGCGCCGATACAACCAGCAACAACGCCAAAATCCTGATCACAAGCGCCGCAACCTTCGAAGACTTCCCAAGCCCCGCCAGACTCTTCCTCGCAATAAAGATCGTCAGCGGAACACACACCGCCAGCACAACCAACATCATCGGCTGCCCAAACTCAATCGGCCCGACCTGTAAAGCTGCAAGCTGCACAGAAGGTATCATCATCGATCACCCCCCGCAACCCGCACCGACTCCTCAAACCCAACTATTTGAATCCGGTTATTCCCAGAATCCAGAATCACAAGCTTCCCATCAACCACACTGCTCGCCCAAGGCGTCGCAAGCTCCCCATCCCCGCGCCCACCAACGCCGAACATCTCCATAGTCATCCCAGAAGCCAGATCCATCCGCCGCACCACATTGCCCCCAAACTCACTGATCAACGCCGACCCGTCATCCAAAACCGTCACCCCATACGGAAACTTCATCGCCGCGAAGTCCGCATCATGATCACTGCTGTACCACTCGATCAATTCCCCGTCCTCTTCTCCACCAAGAGCCAAACGCCCCACGCGATGATGCGAAGAATCCAGCACAATCAGTTCTTCGATCCCTGCGTTGTTCCAAACCCCGATCGACTGAGGCCGCGACAACGCAACCTCACCATCAGACCCGTCCACAGTCTCTGAAGCAATCCCGATCTGCCCCGCCCATTGCAAACGAACAGCATCCCCGTCCCGCACCACCGCGTGCCTCGTGATCCGGTCGTTGCCGCCATACTCAGAAATCAGAAGCTCATCGACGAACCCTTCGTCATCCGTCATCACCACCACATCCGTCGGGTACACAAACTCGCCGTGCTCTTTCCCGAACACCCCATACGAAAACACCGGCTCAATCGCCCCGCCAACACCCTCATCCAGCGGCAACGAATACACCAGCACCCGGTGCTCATGCGTATCGGGCACATACACCGCCATCTCATCCGCGTTCAGCAAGCTCACCCCAACCGTCACCCCCGTCGGCATCCCATTGGAAAATCTCGGCATCAACACCGACCCCACCATCGATCCGTCAGCCAGATCAATCGCCTGCATCCGGGCCGTCTTATCGATAATCACCGCGATCGTCCGATCTTGGTCATCAACATACACATCCATCGCCCGCGGGTACATGAACTGCCCCGCATGCGTCCCCGTCTCCCCGAGCACCACCGCATCAACCAGCCGCCCGGATTCATCCGTCGCAGACCTCTCCCCGCAGCCACCAAGAACGACAGCCCAAATCCCGATACCCCCCCATACAAGATTTAAGAATCGAAATAACATCATGAAGCAACCATCATAGTGGGTTCTATCGCTCAATGCCCCGCCGGTTGCCCACCCCCCCAAAGTTCATCAACATCCCGCCAACGACCGCAACCACCATCGCGACCCCCATCAGATTCAACAACGCCGCCGACAACCGTTCGAGCCGAGCGTAATGAAGATCCGCCAGCAATCCCTGCGACAAAGTAGACACCCCCGCCCTCGTAATCATCACACTCGCCTCGATCTCATGAACCGCCAGCAGCCCGCACAGCACCCCGGCCCCCAAACACGAAACCGCCCCCGTCCGACCATGCACTCCCCACCAATCAACCAAACCTCCCCCAAGCGACCACCGCTGCGACAACAACTCCCCCGATTCCCGCCCAGCAACAACCGCCCCCACAATCCCCCCAACAACCAATACCCGTGCCAACAACCCAACAACCTCACCGAAAACCCCCAACCCGCCCGCCTGCCCCCCAAACTGCACCACCGCAGCCCCAACAAGTACCCCAGGCACAAGCGCCCCCGCAACCGAAGCAAACACACAAACAACCCCAACCCCCCGAACCCATTTCACCGAGTGCCCAAGCACAAACGCAACCCCCATCGCAAACCCCGTCCCGATCAACCCAACCACACACCCAATCAACACCGAATGCCCGATCGCATCCCCGCGCTCACTCCAAAACAACCCCATCACCCGCCAGTCATCAATCGACACCGACAAAACAATCATGGGCACTACAACCGCCAGCCCCCACACCAATCCCGCACCGACCAACCCAACCCGCCGTTCACTTTCCTGCTCTACACCCATCCCCACCATCCCCCGGCTCGTTGCCCCCCTCAATGTCACCCGCGTCACAAACCAAGCCCCAACCAATCCAATCAACACCATAGGCGAACCCATCACCCACACCACACCCCACCCGTCAACCCCCCGCTCAGACAACGCACGCCAAACCCCGATCGACCAAGTCTCCAGCTGCGCCAAATGCAAAGGCACCCCGCTCCCAAGCATCACCAAAGACACAACACCCCACGCCCGCACAAGCGCCCCCCGATGCAACCCCACCCAAACCCGCGCTCTCGTAAAAATCCCCGCAGGCTCAAGCTCCATCATGTCCCTGTAGATCCCCCGATCACGCGCACTCCCCGCCCCCCCAGCCATCACCACCGCCCCGATCACCGACCCCCACACCGCCATCCCTACCACCCCAATCAGATACCCCGCCCACACCGCAACCCACCGATGACCCTCATCGCTCGTCGCATACGAAACCAACCACCCCCCCACAACCGTGTCCGGCGCCCTCGCAAGATTCATCGCCCCGTAGATCGCATAGCTCGGCATCCACATCGGCACAAGCACCACCCCCCAAAGCCACGCCCTCTTTGTCCCCATCAACCCCCGCCCCATCGGAATCCCAATCAACACCGCAAGCACCCCAATGCCCCCCCCGATCAACACCGTCCGAATCAACAGACCAATCCCCCGATCACCAATCAGCCCAACCCCCTCAACAATCGAGTCAATCCCCACCGCCGAAGCCGCCCCAAACACCACCACACCGAACACCCCGACCAGCACCACAACAAGACCCCCAACCACACCCCATCCCCCACTACCAACTTGACCATTCAGCTTCTTCATCGCTGTATAATAAGATACGCAAAGACAAACCACCCCCGCACGATCGAGTAAATTCAGAACAAGATAACCAAAGTTCGCACCAAGTCTCTGAATCGGGTAGAATCCTCACCAAGCCACGGGACTCGATGGGTTCCCCACCCGAGGCATCACTTCCCGCGCGATACAAAATCGCCGCGGCACGGATACAAGCACATGATCGACATCCGCAAACTCAAAGAACTCGTCAAACTCATGGTCGAAAATGAACTCTCAGAACTCGACCTCAGAGACCAATCCGAAACCGTCACCATCAAAAGAGGCGGCGACCAAGAACCGGTCATCTACCACGCCCCAGCAGGGGCAGCACCAGCCGCCGCCGCTCCAGCAGCCGCAGCTCCTGCACCAGCCGCAGACACCGGTACAGCAGACGCAGACGCAGGACTCATCGCCATCGAATCCCCAATGGTCGGCACCTTCTATTCAAGACCAAACCCAGAATCTCCAATCTTCGCAAATGTCGGAGACCAGATCGGCCCAGACTCCGTCGTCTGCCTCGTCGAAGCCATGAAAGTCTTCAACGAAATCAAAGCCGAACAATCAGGCACCATCGCCAAGCTCTGCGTCAAAGACGGCGACGCCGTTGAGTTCGGACAACCACTCTTCATGATCAAACCAAACTAACCCACCCACCCCCCACCCCCCAAAGTAAGACACCCAGAACCGGCGTGACTTGTAGTTTTGATAGAGACCCGAGAGACTCCCCCATGTTCCAACGCGTGCTCATCGCAAACCGAGGCGAAATCGCCCTCCGCATCATGCGGGCCTGCCAAGAACTCGAAATCGAAACCGTCTGCGTCTACTCCACCGCAGACAAAGACGCGCCCTACCTCCAACAAGCAGACGAAAAAATCTGCATCGGCCCCGGCCCCTCCAAAGATTCCTACCTCAACATCGCACGCATCATCTCCGCCGCCGAGATCGCAGATGTAGACGCCATCCACCCAGGCTACGGCTTCCTCTCAGAACGCGCCGACTTCTCCGAAATCTGTCGCGAATGCAAGATCGAGTTCATCGGCCCATCACCAGAAGCCATGGCCAAACTCGGCGACAAAATCGAAGCCAAACGATACGCAAGAGCCGCCAAGGTCCCCGTCTTCCCGGGCACCGAAGGCGAAATCGAAGAACTCGAAGAAGCCGTAGAGGTCGCCGCAGAAATCGGCTACCCCGTCATCATCAAAGCCTCCGCCGGCGGAGGAGGCCGGGGCATGCGCATCTGCCGCAACGAAGCCTCCCTCCGCACCAATGTCGCCAAAGCGCAACAAGAAGCACTCGCCGCATTCGGAAACGGCGGCGTCTTCGTCGAAAAATTCCTCGAACACGCACGACATGTAGAAGTCCAAACCATCGGCGACAAGCACGGCAACGCCATCCACCTCTGGGAACGCGACTGCTCCATGCAACGACGCCACCAGAAAATCATCGAAGAAGCCCCCGGCCCACTCATCGAACGCAAGAAAATCGAAAAGGTCTGCGAAGCCGCCGCCAAACTCATCAAGTCCGCCGACTACGCAGGCGCCGCGACCGTCGAGTTCCTGATGGACAACGACCAGAACTTCTACATGCTGGAAGTCAACACCCGTGTCCAGGTCGAACACCCCATCACCGAGATGATCACAGGCGTAGACATCGTCAAAATGTCCATCCAGGTCGCCGCCGGCGAGAAGATCCCCTACAAGCAAAGAGACATCCATGTCAAGGGCCACGCCATCGAGTGCCGCATCAACGCCGAGGACCACACCAAAGACTTCCGACCAAGCGCAGGCCTCATCGAAACCTACCAAGCCCCCGGCGGCCTAGGCGTCCGCATCGACACCCACGCCTGCGCAGGCTACCGCGTCCCCCCAAACTACGACTCAATGATCGGCAAACTCATCGTCCACGCCGAAACCAGAGAAGAAGCCATCACCAGAGCACTCAGAGCCCTCAACGAATACAAAATCGGCCCGATCCACACAACCATCCCCCTCCACGCCCAACTCATGCAAAACTCAGACTTCAAAAAAGGCGGCGTAGACATCCACTACCTCGAACGCCTCCTCAAAGACTAGACCTACTCTTCAAACCAAAGCCAGTCATGTGATGGATCAGCAATCGTGTGGATCCACCCCGCGAGCGAATCAGCTATTGGTTGATCAAAGTCGATCCCTGTCTCATGATCAAAGTAGAACACCTTCCCAGCGACAGAACCCTTCGTCACAACCAGAAACGAATCAGGCGACTCATGAACCGTGGCAAAGACCAAGAAATCACGCTTTGAGCACGGCGCTAACTTCGCATCCGCCTCCCAACCATTGGACTCAGAAATCCTGTTCGTTTCTTCGATCGCCTCCGGATCAAAGCAATCGAGAGCACTGTCCCATTCCAATAACATCTTCTTGGCGGCACTCATATCCGTTGGAGCCACAAACCAAACCGATGCATCAAGCTGACCCTCAAGAATCAGCAACCCACCCCACTCATGCACAGAAAACAAATCTTGCAGGTCTTGCAAAAAAGGTGAGCTTGGATGACGCAACGCCGCAGGCCATTTCTGAGTTGGCTGCTCTGCCTCAGCCCAAAATCCTTGCCGATACTTACCACCGTGAAACCGAGAAATATTGTCGATCGCATCAATGATCGGCTGCTTCAACAACTCACTGCGTGCAACCAAGCTCCCGAGCACCCGCTCTCTGAGTTCTTCGTGTTCTTTGGTTGCTCTTTCTTGCTCAAGTCTCTCGGCTTCCAAATCTTTCCACTCAAACCCGCTCCAATCCGCCGGCCCCTTCGGCCAGAGCGGACCGAGATCGTCGGGATGAATGGGAGTTGAATCAGTGAGCTCGCCAGATTCATACGCTAGCCGGATTTGTTTAAAATCGTCCCAGTTCGCATTCTCAACGATGCGTGTCGCCTGCCTGCTATCCGGTTTGGGAGTGATGTCCCATGTGAGATGAGCACACCAACTATAAGAAGATTGCCCTCCACTACCACTCGCAGTCATAGCCGCTTGAACACAGAGCCAAGCGACGCGGTTATATGAGCCTCCCTCAAAAACCTCGAGAATCTGTTGGCTTTCTTTGTACCCATTGTGACCAAGAACGAAAGCACTTGGTCCGAGGTCAGTTGTGGTCGCAATGATCTCTAACTGGGCAACCAGCCGATTCATGAGCTCTGTTGCCTCATGCGGCCACCGCTCAGCACCAGTATGCGGCAGAATGTCAAGCATACGCGCAATAGCGCGATTTGACATCGCCGCCCCAGCGTGATCAGGGAGTTCACGCACTTCATCGTTTAGTATAATCGGGCGAGTGGATTTCACAAGCCAGCATACGCCAACCGAATATCCATTGCCGTCCTATGAGAAATGGAATCAGTCGACTCCAGATCAGCTGCAGAACTTACAATCAAAAACAACCCCACACGCCGTGCCTGCATGTCATCGAAAAAGCGGCCGGGATCACTCCCGGCCGCTTTCATAGTTTCGTATTCAATCGAAGTCGATATCAGCGACGACGACGACCAGCGACGATGCCGCCGAGGCCGAGGAGTGCCATTGAACCCGGAGCAGGAACAACATTCCATTGACCAATGACGACGCCACCGTCGTCGTCAGTGTCTGCGAAAGCGATAATGTCGCCACTGGCGTTGCCCGCGAGCATATCTGCGTAGTCATCTGAGTCGATATCCCAAGTCGCCGAGCCGACAAACGCGGTGGTGCCGGTAAAGAAACTCGAAGGATCATCGGATGTCCATGACCAGAAGTTCAAACCGTAGTTGCCCGACGAGTTGAAGAGGCCTGGGGTGCCGTCTGAACTGTCGCCGTTGGCAACAAGGTCACCGGTGCCCGAAGTGAAGATGCTATTGCCGCCTGCCCCGCCAAAGAAATCAGCGAGAAGCACGCCGGTTGAGTCCGAGCCTGTAATGTCGCCCGATGATGCCGCACTCGTAGCGGTGATGGAGATCTGATCAACGACCGAAAGGTCTACATTGAGAAGGACATCGGCTGATGCGGCTGCTGCGAGCCCTGCGATTGCGATTACTGCTGCTTTGTTCATTTTCTGTTCTCTCATTCTCTTCATAACAAATTGAGAGAGCATCCCGCTTCCACAAACTACAGACCAAAACAATCGGCTGTAAATACATAAATCAAATGAAAGCTGCTCTCTAAGTATCAACCGACAAACCATCGGCGTTCTCTCGTAACTAGAACGATAGCACACACTTGCAACTCAATTCAAGTAAAGCAACTCATGCGTGAGCAAAATAGATGAAATGCCGTGAGCCCAAAAAAACACAAGCCCCTCCGTCGAGGGGCATGCGTTTTTGCTTTTTACGGCAAGAGAGAGAGAAAGAGAGAAATCAACTTTACAGGCCTTTGAGCCCATCTCGTCGCTCGGCTTTTCAACCGTTCAGTAAGGTTTGCTGTCCCTTGCCCCCAAAAAGTACATCAGGACCGAGAAGATGCCAGCCCATTACCCATTATTTTTTATCGAACGATCAAAATAACCCCTCACGCCCCCAAAACCCCCTTTCAACCGCCAGTTCCTACAAACAAAATTATCGGCAAAACCAAAACCTCCGGCATAAACTTCCCGAGCAAACCACGACATCCCTCCAACAACCGGTCAAATCGACCACCGGAGACCACCAAATGACCACCGCAACCGCATCCGACCTCGCCATCAACGGCGGCACCCCAACCTTCGAATCAAATGTCCCCTTCATGGCCGTAGGACTCACCAAAAAAGACATCGCCGCCGCAACAGAAGTACTCGAATCAGGAATGCTCAGAGCCGCCAGTAAATGCGCCGCACTCGAAGAAGAGTTCGCCAAACAATCAGACGCCAACTTCGGCCTCACCTGCGCCAACGGCACCTGCGCCCTCCAACTCGCCTACGGCTCGCTCCTCGAACCAGGCGACGAAGTCATCACCCCCGCATGGACCTTCATCGCCACCGTCTCCATGCTCGTCGCAGCACAAGCCAAGGTCGTCTTCTGTGATGTACTCGAAGATTCATACCAAGCAGACCCCGCCGACATCGAACGCCTTATCACACCAAACACCAAAGCCATCGCAATCACCCACCTCTACGGCATCCCCGTAGACATCGACGCGATCGAAGCACTCGCCGCGAAACACAACCTCAAAGTCATCTACGACTCAGCCCAAGCACACCTCGCCGAATACAACGGCAAAGGCATCGGCGCCTACGGCGACGCGTGCACCTACTCCTTCTACGCCACCAAAAACCTCGGCACCGGCGAAGGCGGCATGGTCACCGTCAATGACGAAAAACTCGCCACCGAAATGGGCTTCCTCCGCTCCCACGGCGAGACCGGCAAGTACCTCCACGAATCCATCGGCTTCAACTACCGCATGAACGACATCACCGGAGCCATCGGCCTCAGTAAACTCGAAACTCTTGGTGCCGAGACCGACCGCCGCCGGGCAGTCGCCAACATCTACGCCGACCGCATCGACAACATCCAAGGCATCAACCGCCCAATCCCAACCAAAAACTCAAACCCCGCCTGGCACCTCTACACCTGCCGGGTAGATTTAGACGCCCTCACCTGCACCCGCGACGAGTTCTGCGAAGCACTCAACAAAGAAGGCGTCCCAACCGCCGTCCACTACCCCAAGCCGCTGACCAAGCAGCCCGTGTTCGCCGACATCGCCAAGAACAGCGACACCCCAAAGGTCGCCGAAAAACTCGCGACCTGCGTATTCTGCATCCCCATCCACCAGAACCTCACCGACGACCAAGCCAACGGCATTTGCGACGCAATCGCCAAGGTCGCCGACGCGTTTGCTAAGTAATCAACATTGATAATCCAATTTTTCAACAAGCCGCAACCGCAAGGGAGCGATTTTTTGATACACTCTCAAAAATGAAGATACTCAAGTTCACTAATACATCGGAACCCATTACTGCTCCGATTACCAAGTTTGGTGGTCAACCAACCTGGATCGCTGAACCACAATGGCCGCTCTCTCGGTCAACATCCAAACCGATGCGATTTATCTGTCAAATAGCTCTCCCAAAATCTATCACGACTACGGAACAGCAAATGGCGTACATCTTCATGACCGAATTGGCAGTTGATGATACAGATTTTGTGGACGGCACATGGGAACCCGATGGAGGCGAAAATGCAGTGATTCTCCAGCCTCACGCGTTCGAACCAACCTGCGAAACTTCTAGTAACCAAACAGGTCCAACCATTCAAATACAAATGAACGGACCACAAAACTTCCTCGATCGTATATTGAAAAAATCAAAAACTTGGTGGGCGGATGTAGAACTGATGGTGAACGAAACTGAGATTGATGAGGATGAATGCTTCCACTCAACCCTGCTTCAAGAACCAGTTTGGCTTCAGTATGATGAAACTCCCAGCGACGGATTATGGAGTTGTATTGCCCAGATAGACTCAGGAGAATCCGAGTTCTATGTCAACTTCGGAGACGGTGGAATTGGCTACGCATTTGTAAGAAATGATGGCTTAGCTGCCAACTTCCTCTGGCAATGCTGACAATTACACCACCTCTGCAATAACCCCAACCGTCCCAGGCCCCGCCCGCAATATACAATTCCCCACAATCCCCGCCGGAATCAAAACAGTCTGCCCCGCCTCCACCATCACCTCTTCAAAACCCCCGCTCTTGCTCGCCACCGAAGCCCCCATCGTCTTGGACACCATCAGCACAACTGGCCCAGATGAATCGCCCTCCACCAGCGGCACCTCCGAACAACTCGCACTCACCACATCCATCGTATAAAAATCAGTCCCCGAAACCCGAGTCCGAACCGACCCCATCTTCGGAGGCCCCCCCGCCCCCATCTCCGCGCTACTAATCGACAAATCCGCCATCACCCCATCCGACGCCTCCTCAAACAAAGCACACTCCACAGCCTGTGCAATATGCAGCTCCCGCCCCTCCCGTCCATACTCGCTCGCCCAGTCATACACCCGGTAGGTCGTATCGCTCGGCGTCTGCACCTCCGCAACAAGCACCCCCGCACCCAGCGCATGGACCGTCCCCGATTCCAGCGTATGACACTCCCCAACAACCGCAGGCATGCTCTTCATCACCTCAGGCACCGTCCCGTTCTCGATCGCCGCCTGCAGATCATCCCGAGTCACCCCGTCCTTCATCCCCTTATAAATCACCGCCCCCTCCTCGGCCTCAAGCACATACCAGCTCTCGGTCTTCAGATGCGCATCAGCATGCGCTGCCGCGTATTCAACAGATGGATGCACCTGCACACTCAGATGCTCACGCGCATCCAAATACTTCACAAGCAACGGGAACCCACCGGCATCGCTCAACGCCACGCCCCCCATCATCCCATCGCCCCAAGCACTGATCGCATCCCGAACAGTCTTCCCCTTCATCGCTCCATTGGCGATCACGCTAATCGCCGCGTCCCCGCCACCACCCGAGGCACTCGTCGAAGACAAATCCGCAAACTCCCAAGACTCCCCAACCATCGCCCCCTCAGCCAGCACCTTGCCAAACCCCTCTAATCGTCGCCCACCCCACACCTTCTCTTTAAGGATCGGTTCAAGCACAAGCGGGTACATCGGTGATTCGTTGATGGCTTCATTCATGGTGTGTTCTATGCAAAAAAACCCGGAGACACCAAGCATCTCCGGGTTCAAAGTTATTCATTACATGGCCGGCTCACTTATCCGAGATCCGCATCCCGGTAATCGTCGCCTCAAACGCGATCTGCCCATCAACCACGCCCTCGACCTGCGTCACAAACCGCCGAGGCGTCACCTTGATGCCCTTACAAAGCACCAGAAGCTCCTCGCCAACAGTCACCGACCGCCGGAACACACAGTTCTCAATCCGCAGGAACGCCGCCAGATGCAGCTCGTTGTAAAATCGGTTGTACAGATAGCACGCGAGCTGCGCCCCAGCCTCGACCATCAGCACCCCGGGAAGCATCGGCTTACTCGGAAAGTGACCCCGGACCCAGAACTCATCGCCCCGGACCGTCAGCGAACCGACCCCAGAGTTAAAGTCCTCGCTCGCCCAGACAATCCGATCCAAGAGCGCCATCTCATGTCGATGATGGATCATCTCGAACATCTCATCGCGCGTCGCAAGCGTCGCGCTCAGATCGATCGCGCTCAGATCAACGAGTGTAGACACACCCTCACTCAGCTTGTCTTCCCGTTGCGTGGTACTCAAAAGCCCATTCCTTCACCCATTGGCCCATAGGCCAACAAGATTTCAACCCGGATCAGCACCCAGTATTCAGGCCAGACATCAGGCCAGACATCAGTCCTCGCGTGAGCCGAGCATTTCCTTGCGGATATCCTGCGCAACACCCTTCACATCCTGCATCACCTTGCGGACGCGTGTGCCAGCAGCCTTATTCCCGCCCTTGGCCTTGTTGTAGTCCTCGCGGCAGTCCTGAAGCAGTTGTTCCATCTTCTCAAGCAGATCCATTATCAACCTCATTTCCCAGCTACACCGAATCAACGGCATAAGTGTTCAAATATCTCAAACTGCGATCCATCACAGCCACGCCCCCATCTTACCCCAAAAACGACCCCAATAGGCGCTCCAAACGCTCTAAAGCCGCATTCAGGTACAATTGATTGCCCTCTGTTCGTAAATAGTTCGGGCAAGTTGCCGACATCAGCACCCTCCGAACATCCGCAAGCTCACCAGAATCAGCATCCACAGGCAACCCAAGCGACTCCCGGCAACGCCCAAGCGTCTCCACTGGGTCCACACCATGCAGCATTTCCTCATGCCCCCAGTGCAGCCGCTCAATATACAACGCATCCTCAACCCAGTGCCCAGGAGCGATCATCGCAAGATCAATCAATGCGCACCGCCCGTGCACCTCCGGGTTGTTCGACACCCGACGCATCGCGTTCCGCCCGTGCAGATCATGATGGCACCAGGTGTCAATAGACCGGTTAATCCACCGGTCCGCAAACACACCCAAATCCCCAAGCACCCGCTCGATCGCCTTGGTCCAACGATCCGCATGCTCCATATCGTGCGATTCAACCTCCCCGATCGCCTTCTCAAGTTCAGCAGCCCATTGCGGATCATCAGGACACTTCTTCGGGTCCACAATCTCCTCAAGCACCGCCGCCGCCTGAAACTCCGCCGCCGCTTCAAAGATCTCCCACATCGAAGACGCATCAATCGTCGACGCCAAAGGCGGATTCTTGAACTTCTCCATCACAATCCACGCAAAGTCATGCCCACCAAGCTCATACCCCGCCGCAAGCACCCGAGGCGTAGACAAACTCAACGCCTCTGAACGCTCCCAGTCATCCTCATGCACCAACCCAAGCCGCTTGGTCCAGTGGTACTCCCTATACCCCACAGGCAGCTTGACCACACACTCGATCTCAACCCCCTTCTTGGTCGTCCAGGTCGCAAACCCCGTCCCCGCACCAGAGTGCTGCCAGGTCGTCTTAAACCAAGAAATATCCCCCAACTGCCCCCGGCACTCGTCTATAACATCCCCACCAAGCGCCGAAGCCAACCCATGAGAATCACGATCGAGCATACATCCTCCGACACATCAACATCGCCAACAAACGCATCTCAACGACCACTACACCATAGCAACTCTCAGCTCCGGGTGCCACTACTCGCCGCCTTGGGCGCAGTAGTGTCTTCCCTATCCCCTACCCCCATTCGCATCCTCAACCGCTCGGCACACCCCATGCACCAACCCCACAGATAACCCATCAATCCGATCATCCCCGCAAACCCCCTCAGGCCACTCAATCTCCCCCCCACCAACAATCTTCTTCACAACCCCACCCAGCTTCTTCCGCCGCGACTGAAACAACAACTGCGATATCTCACTCAACCGAACCCACCAATCAGCATCATCCCCACCAACAAGACCCACATCCCGCCTCCACCCCATCATCGCGCTCTCCACCCCAGGGCTCGGCCAAAAACACCCCGACCCAAGCTTCGCGATCATCTTCACTTCCCCCAAACACTGCGCCACAACAGAGATCGACCCATACGACTTCGATCCAGCCCCCCCCCCAACCGCAGAAAACCGCTCCACAACCTCCTTCTGAATCGTCACAAACATCCCGTTGCACTTTGCATGCCTCGTCATCAGCGTCATCATCACAGGCGTCGCCGCATGATAAGGCAGATTCGCCACCATACAAAACTCGTCTTCACCCAACGCCTCCACCACCTCAGAGTTCAACGCCTTCTTCCCCGCCAAACAATCCCCCTCAACAATCGTCAACCGCCCCGGATATTCCTCCACCAATGTCTCACGCAACACCCTCGCCAAATCCGTATCAAGCTCGCACGCCACAACCCGGCAACCTCTCTCGAGCAACCCAACAGTCAACGCCCCAGTCCCAGGCCCAATCTCCAAAACCAAATCCCCCTCCTGCACCCCAGAAGCATCAAGCAACTTGTTGATCAGATTCTGATCAATCAAAAAATTCTGCCCAAGTGCCTTCTTCGGCCCATGCCCCGCCATCTCAAGCAACTCTTTGATCCGTGTCAAACTCTGCATCACGACCCACCCTTCATTCCAGAACTCATAGCAGACAAGTTTCCATCAAGCAGGCACCCGATCGCCGCCGCCACCCCATCCTCATCATTCCCCGCCGTCACATAGCACGATCGTTCCTTCACCGCATCGATCGCGTTCCCCATCGCGATCCCGATCCCCGCCCCATGGATCATCGTCAGGTCGTTGACCTGATCCCCGATCGCCGCCACCCGCGACGGATCGATCCCGTGCTTCTCTAAATACCAATCGATCGCGTTCCACTTCGTCGCCGTCTTATCGAAGATCTCCAGAATATGAACTTCCTCGCCGCCTCTTTCGGAACCATGCCCCTCAGGCTTCACACACGGAAAGTCATGCAACTCCACCGCATCCCCCATCTCCCGCAAAACCCTTTCTGTCACCGCATTGGTCTTGGAAACCTCACAGCACATCCCCACCCGCACCGTATGCTCCGGATGCTCATCCTCATGCACCGACCGCGCCAGCCGAATATCGATCCCGTGATCATCAAACCACCACCGCGAGATGTCATGGATCGGATACTCATCCTCCGAATCCACAATCAGATAGTCATACCCAATCGCCGACGGGTCCTTCAACACCATCGCAGGCGATTCAACCCCATGAAACAACTCCACCGCCCGATGCACAAGCTCGTCGAGCATCTCAACCCGATGCAGAGTCTCCCCCGAAACCGGATCAGAAACAATCGACCCCCCCGCCACCATCACAGGCTCCCGCTGATCAATCGCATCAAGCGCCGACCGCGCCTCAACAAGCCCCCGGCCAGTACAAATCAAAACAGCAACCCCCGCCTGCCGAGCCCGATCCACCGCTTCGATGTTCGCGCGCGATACACCCTTCCCGCTCCCAAGAAGCGTCCCATCCAGATCAATCGCTAAAACATCAATCATCGGCATACAAACACAATACGCCGGGTGCCACGGCTTGACCGTCTTCGGCAAACCATGTCTCAATCCTGATCGTAATCAACCCTACAAACACCCTCGGCCCCCTGCCCAAGCGTGATCACATTCTTCCCCTGCCGCTTCGATTTCATCGCAAGCTCATCAGCAAGCGCAAGCAGCGACTCCCCATCACTCCCATCCCAAGGATACGAAGCAAGCCCACCAGAAACCGTCAGCGTCCCACACGCCTCATCACCCAGCTTCGGGAAACGATGCTCGCAGATCTGCCGCTGGAACCGTGTTGCCAAACCATAAATAGACTCCGGCGGCGAAGACCCCGGATCCCTCGGCCCCTTGGGCTCATAGAAAATCACCACAAACTCATCCCCACCAATCCGGCACACCTTATCCCCAGGCCGAATCACCGATTCCAACAACCGAACCGTCTCCACAAGAATCTCATCGCCCGCCGCATGCCCGTACCGATCGTTGTACCCTTTAAAGTCGTCAATATCAAAGTACAACAGGGTCAGCGTCCGCCGCGCCCCACGCGCTTGTTCAATAGCAGCATCCAGGAACCGAGAAAAATACCGCCTATTCCACGCCCCGGTGAGCTCATCGGTAAACGCCGCCAAACGCAATGCCCGCTGCTGATCTTCGAGCCGAAGCCAAGACCCGAGCCACGCCGCGTGTTCACTCAGCACCCGCGCCCCGACCCCGCCGGCCCATGCCAAATCCCCGCACTGCAAAGCCCCAAACACCCGCCCCCCCGCGTGCACCCCAACACCATTATCCACCGCTTCCTTCGTAAACGAAAGATCATCCCGCCCCGTCCTCGCCGCGATCAACCCCATCGCCGCCTCAACCACAGGCCTTCCCTCACCCATCGCCCGGATCACCGCTTCGTCAGTCCCCACACCGCTACCCACATCAACCCGCCCAGACCGGTCTACATCCATCCCCGAACCAACTCCACCCCCCACATCCCCCATCACCCGCTGGTGCAGTTTCATCACTTCCCGCACATTCGCCTCATCACTCGCCGCCCGCCGAGTATCAACAGATTCAACCCGCTCTTGGGCCACCTGCTCAGCAACCTCTTCGACAACTTCTTCGATAACCCTTTCAACAACAGGCTTAGCAACCTCTTGGACAACAACCTCAGTCTTCTGCACAACAACCTCGACCCGTGGAATAGCAACCGCCCCCTCGATCGCCGCCATCACCTCAGCCGCCATCGCCTGCGCTCCAACCGCCCCGTCATACATCGGATGAGCATCGCCCACCCTGATCACCTTGACACACGCATCCACCATCCGGAGCGCATCAACAAACTTACCAAGCTCATCCCCGCCCGGCTCCGCATCAGGCGAAACCAAAACCGCCGCCCGCGCAGGCGACGCATCATCAATCGGATCACTCAACTCCCCGATCGCATCAAACGAATCCCGCGTCCGGATCAACTCAACACCAGCCACCCGCCGCAACACCTGATCAAGCCCCGTCCGCCCAACAAGAATCACCCGCCACCCAGCACCAGATCCAGAACCACCCCCCACGCGCCCACTGAGCCCAAGCCCGCTCCCATGCTCAACATGTCCCTCATCAATCGGCATCAACGCAAATCACCCTTCTTCATCCGGCTTAAGCAACGCAGCAAGTTCATCCCGGTCCAACACATCCGAAGCCGTCAGCCCCGAACCATTCTTCACCCCACCATTCAATCCCGACAACCGCAATGCAGGCCCCCCACCAGCCCCCCCAACAGTCCCATTCCCCTTCGGCACCACCGGAGCCACTGGAGCCACAGCACGCAGCCTCCCACCAGTCCCTACGAGCCCACGCAAAGGCGGGTTCGCCCCTTCTTCATACACCCACACCAAACCAGACGGACAAAACCGCTCCATCGCCTCAATCACCCGCGATTGCGATTCCAACTCAACACCCCCCCCATCCAAAACCACAATCAACCCCCGCCCTTTCTGCTGCTCAGCGCATCCCATCGCCAGCACTTCATGCCCAGACCCGCTCGTCTCCACCCCCCGTCCAGAACCAAGCCCACGCGAAGCCAGCCCCTTGAGCAGCGCAGCAGATGACGCAACCCCGTCCCGATGCCACACGACGCACCGTCTCCTCGATTTCAGATCTGAACCTGACTCCATGATCCGAGTGTACCACAAGACAGCCCCGAATCCCCCTGATTTTCACCCATTCCAGAGAACTCATCAACCAGCCAACCCCCAAGGTCCGGATATCCCACCTCCCGGCGCATCATTTGCCCATCCCCCCATCATCCCATCATCCCCCCATCAATCCCTCAGCAATCACCCGGCCCCCATCAGCCTCACCAAGCCCGCCATACCCACCCCGCATCTTGGCGATCTTCTCCCGATCAGTCAATAGCCCCGCGACCATCTCCCCGTGCGCCTCCACATTCTTCCCCGCATCAACAAAGTCCACACACACCACCGCCGCCCCGGCCCCAGCCAGCACCGCCGCATTGTGCTTCTGGTGCTCATCCTTATGGTACGGATAAGGCAAAAACACCGCCGCCACCCCAGCCGCCCAGCACTCCCCAACCGTCCCCGCCCCGCACCGACCCACAGCCAAATCCGCCGCCGCAAGCGCCGCACCCATCTCCTCAATATATTCAACCACCACCGCATCCACCCCCGCCTCCCGATATCCAAGCGCAATCTCCTCCCCATCGCCGCCGCCCCCAACCTGATGCAACACCTGCCACCCCCCAAAGTCAGCACTGTACCGCCGTGCAAGCTCGACCATAAACCGATTCACCGACCGCGCCCCCTGCGATCCCCCCGTCACCAACATCGTCTTCCGATCCCCATCGAGCCCAAACTCCGCAAGCGCCCGCGACTTACTCCGACGCCCCGCAAACCCCCGAACAATCGGCCGCGTCCAGACCCAGTCCCCAAATCCATCAACCCGCGCCGCCGTGAACGCCCGGGCCGCCCGCTTCCCGATCCACCGGTTCGCCTTCCCAGGCACCGCATCCAGATTCACAAGCACCAACTCACACCCCTCCGCTTTGGCCGCCATCGCCCCAGGCGCCGACACAAACCCACCCATCGAAACAACCGTAACGACATCACACGACGCCTTCATCTCCCGAACAATCTTCCGCACCCCCCGCACGCTCGGCCCCCAGTTCTTTACAAACCGCAAAAGCCCCCGAACCCCGCCGCTCGGGGAGGTCGCCGGGATCGTAGAAAACGAAGCATCCGCCGCATCAAGAATCGCCGAGTCCAGATGCCGCTCCGAACAAATAAAGTGCGCCTTCACACCCGCATCAATCTCAACAAGCTGTTCAAAGATCGCAAGCGCCGGATACAGGTGCCCCCCCGTCCCGCCACCAACAAAGACGAACCCACGCGATTGATCAGCCCCCGCCATCACCCGCGATCCGCGAACCACTCGTCGCCCTCACCGCCGTGATCCTCTTTTCCCGTCCGACCAAACCCGATCTTCATCACCCGCCGCCGCTTGGGCACCACAACCTCAGCCACAAACTCCGCCTCGGTCTCACCCATCAACTCGGCCATCTCCTGCCCGCCGATCTCATGCCCACCCCCAAGCGTGCTGGCAAGCAAAGCCCCGTCCCGTTGTGCAAACGAAATATCCTCTTCAAGCGACCCGTCATACGCCGCCGCATACTCCTGCGTCCGCTCGATCGCCACAATCAATCCCAAGCACACCGAGGTCACAATCCAACCCGTCCCACCACTCGACATCAAAGGCAGCGCGATCCCCTTCGTCGGCCCAAGCCCCGTCACCACCATCAGGTTAATCACCGCCTGAATCGAGAAAGTCGCCACCACCCCAACCACAATCAACCGCAAAATCCCCGAAGTCTCCCGCCTCGCGATATCAGTCCCCACCCACACAATCGCCGCGTACGCGCTGATGATCGCCAGAGCCCCCATAAACCCGGTCTCCTCGCACACCACCGCAAACAAGAAATCCGTCGTGTCCTCAGGCAGGTACCCAAACTTCTGCAGCCCATTCCCCAAGCCACGCCCAAAGAACCCGCCACCAGAAATCGTCGTCAGCGACTGGATCATCTGATACCCCTCACCCTGCGCATCGGCATACGGATCAAGGAACGCCGTGATCCGCTTGACACGATAAGGCGAAGTCACAATCGCCGCCGCAACCCCCGCCAAACCAATAGGCACAAACGCCGCAAAGTGCTTAATCTTCGCCCCCCCCGCGATCAGCACAACCGAACACGCCAGAACCATCAGCACACCCGTCCCCAAATCCTCCATCACCACCGCAAACGCCACCGCCCCGATGCACAGCACCGCAGGCAGCAACCCCTTCCAGAACACCCCAAGCCGGTTCACCTTGTACGAACCAAGCCGTGCGCCGTACCACGCCGCCAGAATCACCAGCCCCCACTTGGCCAGCTCGCTGGGCTGCATCGATTCCAAGCCAGGCAGCCGCAGGTTCACCCACCGGTGCGCCCCATTCATCGGCCGCGCCAGCCCTGGTACATACACCGTCACCACAAGACCAATCAAAAGCAACGACCCAAGAATCAAAACCCCAAGATCCCCCCCAGGCTTAAACCACACCACCCGTTCAAGCCGCCCCGCGACCTTCCGGATCGGTACCCGCGAAGCCACCACCATCGCCGCGATCGCAATCACCAGATACAACGCCGACCGTGATGTTAAAAGCGACTTGGCCGTTACCCCTTCCCCAACCGCACCCCCAACCCCCGCATCAGCCCCAAGCCCAGCAATCTGCATCCCCGCACTCTGCACCATCACCACCCCCACCATCAGCAGAGCCAGAGCGCACAACATCAACATCTGTCCAGATCGCACCATCTAGGAACCATCGGCTACCACCAGAGAATCAGACCAAAATTGGATCAGAAACCGATCGGATAAATACCCGATTTCGCCCAAATTCAGAGGAGAATCAGAGCAGATTCAGCGAAACCTTCTTCTCAAGCTCACTGATCGGCCGAGCAATCAGGTCGTACCCATCATTCCCCACAACCGTGCACCGCACAAGCTCCCCAACCGCGACCGGGTTCTTCGCCACCACCAGCGTCGAAGCATCAATCTGCGGCGCCTGAAAGTAGGTCCGCCCCTTATATAACTTCCCGCCCTCGGTCACGCCCGGCGTCGCCTCAACCTCGGACCCAGTCGCAGAATCAATCACCACATCAAACTGCACCCCATTCGTCGTCGGATTCTCAAAGTCGAACTGGTCCGCAACAAACGCCGCCTGATCCAGAGCGATCTCCTGCTGGAGCCCCATGATCTCATCATGCCGCCGCTGCTTGTCCTCCGCCGAAACCGCAAGCGATGGATCCTCTTCCATCGTCCCCGCCACAGTCCCAGGCTCCCTCGAATACTGAAAGCACCCCACCGCATCAAACTGGACTTCATTGATAAACTCAAGCAGCTCCTGATGATCCTGCTCGGTCTCCCCAGGGAACCCCGTAATAAAGGTTGTCCGGATCGCCATCCCCGGTATCCGCTCCCTCAACTTGTGGCACAACTCAGTCTGATGGCTGCTCGTCACATTCCGCTTCATCAACTCAAGCACCCGATCCGACCCATGCTGCAACGGGATATCCAGGTATGGCAGCAAACTCCCCCGATCCGCGACCTCGGCCATCGCATCAATAATCTCGTCTGTAAAGAAAGTCGGATACGCATACATCAAACGCAGCCACCCCTGCCCAATCTCCTCCTTCATAGCATCCGACAACGACCTCAGCAACTTCGGCAGCCCAGCCCGGAACTTGTCGCTGCCCGCAACCTGAGAGAGCCCAACCCCAATATCATCCCCATAACTCGTTGTATCCTGCCCGATCATCAAAAGCTCAAATGCACCATCACGCATCAACTCACGAGCCTCTGCCACAATCCGATCCTCAGGCTTCGAACGCATCTTCCCCCGAATAGAAGGAATCGTACAGAACGCACAGTTCTGATTACACCCCTCAGAAATCCGCAGATACGCATAATGCCTCGGCGTCAAACGCAGCCGAGCATTATCAGATTCAAAGTACCCGATCCCCTTCCCGTCTTTCCCCGCGACCGTGAGCCCAACAGTCTCTATCCCCAGATCCTTCGCGCTCGTCATCGCATTGGCGTGAATCCAATACTTCGGTGCCTTCTCCTGCACCTCCGTATCACTCTCCCGCTTCGCTGCTTCTCCCCGCACCGCCCCAATAATGTGTTCCCGATCAAACACCCCCACCATCGAATCAATCCCAGGCTCCCACTCCAACATCTTCGCCCGATGCCGCTGCACCAAACAACCAGCTACAACAACCCGCTTCACAAGCCCCTGCTCTTTGAGCGCAACCGCTTCCTTAATCACCCCAAGCGATTCATCCTTCGATGCTTCGAGGAACCCACAAGTATTTACCACCACCGCGTCCGCAGGCGTCACCCGCCCGCTCACCGCACTCGCATCCTGCTCCGACCCCGAAACAGACAGATCATCATGCTCCGAATCATCCATCGCCTCCGCCGACACCGGGAGCAGCCCATCAGCCGCCAGCAACCCCAGCATCTTCTCCGAATCAACGAGGTTTTTCGGACACCCAAGCGACACAAACGAAATAGTCTCAATACTTTGCGGCTCTGTCTGTTCTGCGGTATTACTCATAGGCCCAATCGTAGCACTTCCTCCCTCTCCCATTCTGATGGGAGAGGGCCGGGGTGAGGGCTCTCTGCTCTCCCTTTCATCTACTACCATCCCTCAATGCCCAAGAACGATCCAATTTGCCCGAACTGCGACTACTAACTAACCGGTCATGTCCCATTAGATCCAGATGGTGTAACGAAGATCATTTGTCCTGAATGCGGAAAAGCAACGACAGTGAACAAAGCATTTGCTTCTCAGCCCCTATTTAAACACCCAGGCAGAGCAAAGCTGATCGCAGCTCTCATCATCCTTATTCTCTCGATTAGCTGTATTACAGGGGATTTGTTCCGTGTATTTGGAAAACTCCTGGGCATAATCTAATCGAGCCATCTTCAACCCCCCATCGCTCCCCGCCGGCTCCACCTCCAAAGCCCGATCGCCAATCCCGCCGAAACCACACACAACCCCGCCGACACCGTAAACGCCGCCGAATACGACCCCGTCATCGACTTGGCCACATTCCCCGCCGCGATCCCGACCACCCCCGCGATCCCATAACTCGTAAACACCCACCCATAGTTCGCCCCCATATTCCTGGCCCCAAACAGATCCGCCGTCGCCGATGGGAACAGCGCAAAGTTCCCACCAAAGTTGAACCCAACAATCGAAGCCGCCACCGCGATCGACATCTCGCTCTGTGCATTGACAAGCAAGAACATCGTCACCGCCTGAAACAAGAACATCGCCGCAAGCGCAACATACCGCCCAACAAAGTCCGACACAAACCCCCACACAACACGCCCCACCGCATTAAAGATCGCCAGCCACCCAACCGCCGCCGCCCCCTTGCTCATCCACTCAGACCTCGCCGCAGACGACAACGCCTCCCCGCTCGAACCCGCCGCCGCGATCAACTGCTCCCCCGCAAACACCTTCAGAATCCCGATCACCATCAACCCCGCCATTGCACCCGAAAAGAACATCAGCCACAGCACATAAAACGCCGGCCGCCGAAGCGTCTGCTGCCAGGTCGTCTCATCATCAACATCTTCCACAGCCGCCTTCTTCGCCGCCCCTTCCTCAACCGGTGGATTCTTGAGCAACATCGCACCAAGCGAGATCCCCACCAAGCACACCACCCCATGCACCACAAACAACGACTGCACCCCGTTGTCCCGCATAAATCCCAAAGCCCCCGGGATCGGCAGCGACACATCCGAATCCCCAACCGGGATCGAAATTATGTTCTCCCCCCCTTTGAAGAAATACGCCCCAAGCCCAAACCCAGCCACGGCCAGCCCACTCACCAAACCCTTCTTCTCCGGGAACCACTTAATTAACGCCGCGATCGGACACACATACGCAAACCCAATCCCAGCCCCGGCCGTAAACCCGATCGTCCCCCACAACAAAAACACCTTATCAAGCCCGCCCCCGCCGCCGCCCGCATAGCTCTGCCCCAGCAGCACACTCCCCGTCACCACCGCCGCGATAATCCCCATCGGAATATATTTAATAATCGGCACCTCATACGGATCAAGCTTCCCAAACAACGCATGGAACACCATCAAAAGCACAATCGCCACCGCGCCAGTAAAGGCCGCGTGCGCAAGGGTAAACACAATCGGGCTGTTCATCAGCCCCGCCAAAATAAACCCCGTCCCCATCAGCACCGCACCGATCGTCGCCGTGAACCGAGGCCCCTTGATGTCCTGCAGCCGCCCCGCGATCACCATCACAAACGCAAACGACAAAATACAAATCGAGAACGCATATTTGAGATACCCCCGCTCCGTCGATGCCCGCTCGGCAAGCGCCGCCTCATCAGCCACCACCGCCACCCCAGAAACATCCGCCCCCGCCGCAACCATCTCCGCGTGGTCCGCAGCCGTCACCGCCTGCGGAAAGATATCCGCTTGCAACGGCTCCCAAAAAATCGAATACCCATACACCGTCCCCAGAATCAACTGAACAACAATCGCACCAACCAAAACAAAGTATTTCGTACGAGGATTCACGGCAGCAGCAGAACGGGTCATACAACGCTCCTAAAAAAGCGGCCATGCTCGCGACCGCGTGCATCGAGATTATAGCCAGACCCATTTCAGCGTTCACTATTCGCAGATTGTAATTAACCACAGATCTTCCTCCCTCTCCCATTCTGATGGGAGAGGGCCGGGGTGAGGGCTCCCACTTCTTTCCACTACTACCATCCCGCAATGCCCAAGCACGATCCAATCTGCCCCAACTGTGCCTACTCCCTCAAAGGGCACACCCCCACAGATCAAGCCAATCCAGATGACACCGCAAAGATCACCTGCCCAGAATGCGGCAAGTCAACAATGCTTGCCCATGCCCTCGCAACTCCTACCCCAAACAAGCATCCGGTCCTCACAACCCTCCTTGCACTTTTCGTCATAACCGCTCTTACAGCCGGATGCTGCGCAGGAATCTGGCAGGGACCTTTCTATTGGATGATTGGTGCGAAATGACAACTCAAAACACCAACAACCCAACAGCCATCCAACCCCCCGCAACCACCATCACCACCGCCGTATACCCAACAATCTCCCGCGCCTTCACACGAGTAATCGCAAGCAGCGGCAGAGCCCAGAACGGCTGCAACATGTTCGTCAACTGATCCCCATACGCCACCGCCATGATCATCTTCCCCGGCGATACCCCAACCTCAGCCCCAGTAGACAACGCGATCGGCCCCTGAATCCCCCACTGCCCCCCGCCGCTGGGAACAAACAAATTCACCACCCCCGCGCTCACAAAGGTCACCAGCGGTGCCGTCGTCTCCGTCGCCAGCGTCCCGATCCAGTGCGAAAAATCCGCTACCAAACCGCTGCTCACACCCATCCCCATAATCCCCGCATACAACGGGAACTGCAGAATAATCCCGCTGCACCCCCGCGCTCCATCTTCCGCAGCATCAACATACGACCGCACCGAACCATGCAAGATCAACCCGAGCGCGAGCATCACCATATTGATTTCATTCGGCCCAACCTTCAGCACCGACGACACAGACGCAAACCGCCAGAACCCCGCCAGCAATCCAATCGCCAAAACCCACACAACAATCGGCGACCGCTCGATCCAATCCGGGAACCCATTGAGCCGCCCCTCATCAAGATCTCGCCACTCCACATCATCGGTCACCTGCATCTCGACTATTTCATCTACTCCGTCACCACTAGCCCTCGGCGTCAGCATCCACAACACCAAAGGCACAATCACAAGCAACCCACCCGACACAAACAGATTCATCGGCGAGAACACCGTCTCCGAAAGTGACACCCCACCAAACACACCATCAACAGTCAACGACTCAACAACACTCGCAGGCAAAACACTCACCGCCTCCGCCTGCGAAGTCATCTTCAATGGTGCCGACCCCGACAACCCGCCGTGCCACGCGATCAACCCCGTGTACCCCGCCGCCGCAAGCAACCCGCCATGCGCCCGGATCCCCCGCGATCGCAGCGACCGCGCCACCTCACGCGCGAGCAGCGCACCGACAATCAAGCCCAGCCCCCAGTTGATCAGCCCGCACACAATCGCGAAAAACCCAACCATTGCCGCCGCCCCCGCCGCCGACCGAGGCATCGACGCCAACGAATCAATCATCCGCCGCACAGGCCGGCTCGCCGCCAGCGCATGACCGGTGACGAGTATCAAACACATCTGCATCCCAAACGCCAAAAACTTCCAGAGCCCATCGCTGCCCCTCCACGAATCGAGCATGGCGTTAGCCTTGCCTCCCACCGTCGCCTGATCCGAGAACCCGAGCGTCACCGCCAGGATCGCCGTCAGCAGCGTCAGCCCCACCGCGATCACAAACGGATCAGGAGCCGTCTTGGCAAAGAACTTAGAGAGCAGTGCGCCGAGTCGAGCAACCATGAGTGTGCCTTTCAATTAGAAACTAACCAGCCCCCAGTATGACACATATCGATCTCGTGTGCGAGGACCACGAATCCACCGATTAATCCGGCTCCGGGTACAAAATCCAATCGCCATCAACAAGCGATTGATCCTCAATCCCCTCGGCCTGTTCACGCGATATCCAGTGAGGCATGATACTTATCGAACCATCAGTAGCCGACATCACGAGCCATTTCTTGGATGCATAGTTCGGGTTTATGTAATGCCTGCGCATCGGAGTTCCATCGTCGTCATCACGATCGGTCCCGGCAGAGTAGATGATTGGTCCCGCATAACTCATCGCATACAGCAACGGCTCATTGGTGAACGGATCGTTGATATCGAAGTGAATAAAATCGGTATCAATATGATCAATGCCCTGCGGATACACGCCGTTCCTCCGCTTATGACGCTCCGCCGCCAAAGCAATCCGAAGCGCGGTCGTCCTGAGTTGTACACCGAGATTGATTTCCCAGTACCAGAGCGAGAACCCACTATCATTTGCTTCTTCCTGCATGCGCACAGGGATTAAATCGAGCCCCTCACGGTAGTCGTCGTCGCCAAGCTCGGTTCCATCCCAAGGCAGCAAGGATTTGTCCGCGATCTTTCGATGCTGGCGCGATTTGTAGAGAATGATTTGCTGAAGTCTGGGATCAAGCTTTGCAATCGGCTTATGTGACGGCAGCGCAAACTCGGTTGGAATCCAGCTTCGGGGGATTTCAGAGATCCGATCAGCGTCTATATCCCCGAACCGGATATCCACACGCCGGTACCGATCGTGGATAGCAAGCATTTGACCAGTCGCCTCAAATGGCTTTGACGGATACGCCTCGAGTATCCAGTCGAGTTCGGACAAATCTACTTCGTCAAACTGGTCCGGGTGATTGACCAGTGCCCATTCCATGACACTCAGATTCTTTCTATACACAGCAAAGTAAACCAGATGATCGATCATCCGCGTTCGCGTCAGTGAAAGATCGGCACCATCGAACATACCCGATACGATGTCGATGTACCGTTCGGTATCCATTTCTGATTCGAGCGCACAATACGCGGCTGTTGAGAGAGTATTGGTAACATTCCTGAGTTGAGTTAGAACACCTAAGTAGTTGGTCCACGGGTCTGGGTTTTCAGATGGATTCTCAATCCAATCCGGGTCTGCCATGCCACGATCGATCATGAGTTCATGCGTGACCGGGTCGGTCCCCTCGCGATCAACGACGCCCAGAGCTGGGGCGTGCATGGCGTGAACAAGATCATCGACAGCCAGCCGGGCATCAGTTCTATGAAATAACAAAAAAGTATCGATCCACTCATCCGTTTCATGAGGCTCAGTGCCGAGCCACTCATGTCGTACGATTTCTTCATGATCAAGCAGCACCCGAGCGATGGTCGGCCACGCCTTGTCGTGCTCAGGAATTGTCTCTATCCACGCATTGAAACTCGCGGTAGGGTTCCATTCTTTAGTGCCCTCAGTTGTGGTGTGCCAAGGAGACCAGTTGCTCCCGGTGGCATCTGTCCAGTCGGGCGAAAGTATTGCTACCTCAGCCTGGGTCAGGGACTGAGCGGTAAAAAAGGTGGTGAAGATCCAGTATGTCATCAGGACGCTGATGATCAGAGCTGATGAGATGACAGGGGTAGTTTTTTTCATATTCACAATAGTAGGTAGACTCTCTTCTAGATCTCATTCCTATTACCAAGCCCCCCTACCATCCCAACCTCTATGTCTCCCGAGCAACTCCATCGCAAGCAAGGCTATATGTTCGCCGCCGGCGCCTTCGGCTGGTGGGCCGTCGTCGTCCCGTCATACTTCCGCCTCCTCTCCCAGCACGGCGCCGACCCGCTCGAGATCCTCGCACAACGCGTCGTCTTCGGCTTGCCGCTGCTCATCATCATTCTTGTGCTCGCCAAAAAACTCCCCGACCTCTACCGCGCCTGCACAACCTGGAATTCGCTGAAAATTCTGCTGCCCTCTACCATCCTCATCGGGATCAACTGGTATTTCTTTATCTACTCCGTCAGCACCGGCCGCCTCAATCACGCGTCGCTCGGATACTACATCAACCCCCTATTCTCAATCTTCCTGGGCTACCTCTTCCTCGGCGAAAGACCAACCAAACTCCAGAAGACCGCCATCGCCATCGCGGGCGCGGCCGTGATCATGATGACCATCGCCGAACTCAAATCCGGCGGCGGCTGGCCCTGGATCGCCGTGCTCCTCCCGGCAAGCTTCGGGCTCTACGGGCTCCTCCGAAAAAAAGTAGATGTCTCCGGCACCGTCGGGATCAGTTTCGAGATGATCGTCCTGCTCCCATTCTGCATCGCGCTGATGATCTGGATCGGGAACTCTGACTCCGGCATCTTCTTCGCCGAATCCACCGTGCCCTGGATCTCATGGATCATGCTCCTCGGCGGGGTCGTCACCATCGTCCCGCTCATCTGCTTCACCAACGCCGTCCGACTACTGCCGCTCTCCACTGTCGGCTTGCTGCAGTTCAGCGCCCCGACCGGGCAACTTATTTTGTCGGTCATATTCTTCGGCGAAACATTCACCCCGCTCAAGTTCGGCGCGTTCGTGTTGATCTGGATCGCCATCGGCGTGTTCATACGCGACCTGGTGGTGACCCACCGCGAGAAACAGGCGTGCATGGATACCGAGATGCTGGAATAGATTTGGTGCCCCCGGCCGCCGGCTACCTGATGTAGTTGTACCGCGTCGTCGGCCAATCGAGCATGTCGTAGACCTTGAGTGATTTGAGTTTGGGTTTCCATTTTTCGACGAATCGGATGTGCTGGGGGTCGGCGACATACTGCCGAAGGCCGTGCTCGGTTTCGAATCCCAGATAGATTGCGAAGTCGTAGTCGGCGGTGACGGTTGACCGGCCGGTATCGAGGTGTTTGCCAGCGGCGAAGGATTCTACCGTTTTGATTGTGCCCAGCATCCAGTCGGCGTCGTGGAGGATGGCGTGGTAGTCGCCGGGGTTTTTGAGCTGGATGAAAACGATGTGGCCGATCATCGCGGGGGCTTTGGCTGGGAGGGCTTGGCCTCGGGGGAGGCGGGTGGTGGAGCGGCCCGAGCTGCAGGCTGGGAGGAGCAGGAGAGCGGCGGCGAGGAGGGGAATTGTTAATTTCATGATTGGATAGTACCAGATTCTGTCAGCGGGGTATGGCGGGGATCGGTTATGGTGTAGATGGCAATTGTTCCATGTGGAACAATTGCGGTATCACATTGGAGAATAGCTATGAACGATTCAGGTGCGGCGGGAACGGTTGTTGGGCGGCGGGAAGATGTTGCTGATTTGTGCGCACAGATGGAGCGGTTCGCGAAAACAAACGCGCGGCTGCGTGTTGGGCTCGTTGGGGCGTTGATGCTTGGGGTTGGGCTTGTGCTTGGGGGGCAGGCACGGGAGGGGAAGGATTCGGTGATTGCGTACACCGCGACGGATGAGACGATGTACCGGGTGTATGAGTCTGGGCGGATTGAATATCTGCGGCTCGATGATGATCCGCCTCGGACGGCGCATGGGGTGTTTGATTGGGGGGTTGTGAAGATCGATGACCGGTACGAGCTGCAGGACCGGCCATAGTTGTCAGCCGCCCATGAATGATTTCATCATTGGGATGAGTTCGTCTGAGATGGTGAGGACTTCTGGTTTGTCTTTACGGAGGATGACTTTCCAGTTGTCGAATGCTTCGACGGCGTCTGAGGTGAAGACTGGTTTGCCGTAGGCGGCGGTGAGGGCGTTGCTGATTCTTTGTTCTTCTGCCTTTGCGGTGAGAATCCAGACCATAGCGAGTTTGCCGTCGGCGAAGACTGCTTCGATCTTTCTGGGTGCGCCCGCATAGTTGAATCCGTAGCAGTTGATTTGGGTCTGGCGTTTGGGCTGGGTCGGGAGCGAGGGGGGCGTGATGCGTTCTCTGGTGGTGTACTGGGAGAGGGCTTTGAGTTCTTTGGTGAGGGGGTTGATCTTTGAGCCGATGACGAAGAGGTCGGGGATGGTGACATCGGCGGCTTGCAGTTCTGGTTGTTGATCGGCTTGTTTGGTTGGGGTGAATGACCAGAGAAAAGCGTGAGCGTGCTGGGCGTCGTCGTTGAGAATCCAGAGGGTGTCGCTCTTTGGATCATGGACGGTCTGCATGTCGTCGTGGATGTCTAGGTGGGCGATGGACCCGGTTTGTTCTTTGGTGTTGAAGAGTTTTGGGGAAGTTTCCCCGCCGACGGCTTTGATCATGACGAGGTGGCCATCGGCGAAGGAGAGGGTGAGTTCGTCGATTTGCTGGTTGTCTGGGGTTTGGAAGTTTGTACAGATGATGTGGGATTCAGAGTTTTCTGCGAGCGGGAACTGTGGGGTTTCTGGGGTGATGAGTTCCAGGCTTTCGCAATGGTCTGCGATGAGGCTTTGGACCTGCTCGAAGGAGTCGTTGAGGGCGACCCCTTGGAGGGTGAGTTTGTAGTCTTTTGCTGCGGCGGATGATGATGCGGCGAAGATTGTGATGAGGACGATGAGGGTTTGGGTGATGATGCGTGGCATTGGTATTTCCGTATCTGGGCGTGGGCCGATTGATGGGATGATTGTTTGAGTGAACTATTTTTACTGATAGGCTTGCGTTGGGTTTCGGGGATTGGAGAAGGTGTAGGAATTTTGATTGATGGGATGTCCCGAGGGGATTGGGGAGGACTGGGTGGGTTGATGTGCCGATAGAACTTTGCGACCGGCCTGAGGATCGGGTATTGTTATAACCAACGACTGATGGAGATCTCTATGCGTGTGTCATTGCTTTCGGTTCTATGTGTTGGGATGGTGTTGTCTTTGATGGGTGGGTGCGCGACGATTCGGAATGAGAAGCACAAGCAGGTTGGGTTTACGAGTGAGCCGAGCGGTGCGGCGGTTTCGTTGGATGATGAGGTGGTGGGGACGACTCCTTGTGAGGTGCCGATCGCGCGGAGGGGGCGGGACAAGATGGTGTCGATCGAGCTTGATGGGTATAAGTCGGTGGTGCTGAAGCTGAATCGGTCGGTGGAGGGAAAGACGGTGTTTGGGGGTTTGATCGGGATGAGTGTGGATGCGATCTCTGGGAAGGCGGGGACTTACACGGACAGCGTGCACATCGTGATGGAGGAAGGGGAGGGGACTGTGGAGCTTGATTCCAAGGCGCTTGACAAGGTGCGGAAGGAAAGTGAGGCGGCGCGGGCTTCGGTGGATGAGTTGCATTGAATAATGGTTGGCGAATTAAAGACCCGACTTCGCCGAAGACGGCGAGTCGGGGCACCCGGTATTCAGTTCAAGCCTTGGTAGAGGGTAGGGTCAGCAACGACGACGGCGAGTGGCGGCGAGCAGGCCGATCGCCATCAGACCGGTGCTTGCTGGCGCGGGCACGACCTGGAAGCTGAAATCGTATGATCCCTCAAAGAATGCAGCACCTACACCGAAATCTAAGACGAATGAGTAAGCCCCGGCCTGGAGAGTTCCTGATTCTGAGATATTGATCCCAATGTCGTTTCCGCTGTGATTGAGTGATGTGCCTGTAAAGCTGAAAGAGCTGGAGTCACCTGAGTAGCTAAAGTCCAGCGTGTATTCTGTGGCTTCATCGATGGTGAAATCAACCGCGAAATACGAATAACCAAAGCCAGCACTGGAACCTGCGGGCGGGCCCCATGAGCCGCCTGCGGCCCCGGTGGCGGCCATTCCAAACTGATGAAACGAGGAATCTTGCGAGGCCATTCCCCAGGCACCGCCGTCGATGTCAGAGAAACCTCGATCAATTATTTCGTTAAAGTCATCAAACCCATTCGAGCTTATGGTTTCGCTCTGCTGACCATTGGGAAGGTGTGCGCCGGCCGTGATTGAACGGCCCTGGCTTTGATAGGTCAGCCCGGCGTTTGCGAAAGTTGCTGTGATGGCAATAGTTGTGAGGGCGGTCTTCATTTTTCTCTCCTTCGTATTATTGAATATGTGATCTTAAAATCTGCTCATAAAGCTCGTGCGAGTATTCATTCTATTCGGAAATACGAACTGTTACAATACTATTTTATGTCTAAAATGCGCTATTTTGAGCATTAATTCCTGTTTCGCAGGTTCATAATTCGTGCCCTTTGAAACTACTTCTTGGTGAATTGAAGACCCGACTGCGCCGAAGACGGCGAGTCGGGTCACCCAGAGGTGAGGACTTTACATTTTAGTGGGCGAGGGGGTGTTGTTTGCAGAGGTTGATGACTTCTGCGTTGACGGCTTTGATGGTCGACTCGTCGCCTTTGGATTCGATGACTTGGTTGATCCAGGTTGCGATTTGTTTCATTTCTTGTTCTTTGAAGCCTCGGGTTGTTGTTGCGGGGGTGCCTAGGCGTAGGCCTGAGGTGATCATTGGTGATCTTGGGTCGTCGGGGATGCCGTTTTTGTTGGTAATTAGACCTGCGTTTTCGAGCCATTTTTCGGCTTCTTTGCCGGTGAGGTCTGGGTCTTTTTCTACGAGGGATACGAGCATCAGGTGGTTTTCGGTTTGGCCGCTGGTGATTCGGAAGCCAAGATCGGTGAGGGCACCGGCGAGTGCTTGTGCGTTTTTGATGACTTGTTGTTGGTAGGCTTTGAACTCTGGCTTGAGTGCTTCTCCGAAGGCGACGGCTTTGGCGGTGATGATGTGCATGAGGGGGCCGCCTTGGACGCCGGGGAAGACATTGCGGTTGATGAGTTTGTTGAGTTCTTCGTCGTTGGTCATGATGAGGCCGCCGCGGGGGCCACGCAGAGATTTATGTGTTGTTGTGGTGACGATGTGGGCGTGTGGGAAGGGCGATGGGTGCTCGCCTGCGGCGACGAGGCCTGCGATGTGTGCGATGTCGGCCATGAGGGTTGCACCGACTTCGTCTGCGATCTCTCTGAACTTGGCGAAGTCAATTGTGCGGGGGTAGGCGGAGTAGCCACAGAGGATCATTTTGGGTTTGTGCTCGTGGGCGGCGGCGCGGACGGATTCGTAGTCGATCTGTTCGTGTTGGGGGTGTTGTTTGTCGTAGTGGAGTGCGTAGTGGACTGGGTTGTAGAAGATTCCTGAGAAGTTGAGTTGCATGCCGTGGGAGAGGTGTCCGCCGTCTTTGAGGACTAGGGAGAGGAAGGTGTCTCCGGGTTCCATCATGGCCATGAATGCGGCGGTGTTGGCTTGGGCGCCCGAGTGTGGCTGGACATTGGCGAACTTGCATCCGAAGAGTTCTTTGGCGCGGTCGCGTGCGAGTTGTTCGACTTGGTCGTGGTGTGCGCATCCGCCGTAGTAGCGGCGTCCGGGGTAGCCCTCGGCGTATTTGTTGGTCATGCAGGTGCCTGCGGCGACGGTGACTGCGGGGGAGGCGTGGTTTTCTGATGCGATGAGTTCGATGGTGTGTTCTTGGCGGTCGCGTTCTTGGGAGATGATGGCCGCGACTGTGGGGTCTGTTGCGGCGATGGTGTCGATGATTGCTTGGTCGATTGATTGGGTAGTGGTGGTCATGGGGGAATGGTATGTCAGTTGGGAGTGGGTGTCTTGTCTTGTTGTTGAGTGCAGATTATATGAAATCCGGGGTGATGAAGACGACCAAGTTGAGGACCAAGCCGGTCAGAACGGCGGCGATGGTGCCGAGAATGATGAGGAGTTTGGCGGGTTTGATCTTCCAGCTGTGGACAATGGCGGCGGGCCAGAAGAAGAGTTGCCAAATAGCGATGAGTTGGTGACTTGGGCTTTGTCCTAGGAGCTCCAAGTGCATGTACCAGTAAAAACTGCTTGTCCGAATGCTGTAACGACTGAGTTGGAGGATGAGAAGTGTTGCGAGCATGCTCAGGACGAATGCACGAAGGACATGGGCGGTGCGAATCTTGGCTATACGCCTGGTTGTGGGGATCACCAGCAGAATAATGAGCCACATGAGATTGATGCCGATGCTTATTGCTATGGGTCTGAGGTAAATATTTGAAAACGCGGTTGCAGCACTCAACTGGACTGACACTGTATTGAGCCCGCTCGCGCCTACTGGGGTCCACATTTCGAAGACGCCTCGGAAGATTGAGTTGAATGCGAGTTCGGCGTAGGAATAGAACCCGCCATTGATGAATCGATTCCAGTTCCAGCCGGCACGGGCTCTGATTCTGATGTAGTAGGAGACGGCGTAGACAGCGCTGACGGCGAGGTGAGATGTCAATGCGAGGAATAGATACCAGAGGACGAGGGTTCTGATGTTGATGATGATGGTGGGCTTAATCGGCTTCCAAAATATACTAGGAAGGACAAGCCGAAGGAGCGTCGAGGGCGTTCGCCTGAGGAGTTGCCAGGGGGAGCGGGCGTGTTCGGTATACCATGGGAGGCGGGTGAGGTGTGGGTTGAAGATGTTGAGCCAGTCGAACTGAAGGCCGCATTCGTTGCAGGTGCCTTGGGTTGGGCATTGGGTTGACCAGGTGGCGATTTCGCCGGATTGGTCGTAGCCGCATTTGGGGCAGATCGGGGTGGGCGGCTTTGGGGGCATCGGGAGAGTATATATTGTTTTGGGCTACACGGGTTTGTATGAAACTCGGTTATGGCTTTTGGTAGATTGAGTAGACGGCGAAGAGGTCGGTTTGGAGGTTCATGTTTTCGTCCCAGCCTAGGGCGGTGCCCATTGTTCTGGCGTATTTGGATTGGTCTTTGTCGTGGGCGAGGGGTTTGAAGCCGGCGTCGATCCAGGCTTGCTTTGGCCAGGGGTTTGAGATGTCGGACCAGGGTTTTTGTGGGTCTGGCTTTGGGCCTAGGGATTCGATGACGACGATGCCTCCGGGGGCGAGGAGGTCGTGGATGTGGTTGAGCATTTCGGCGTCTGACATTTCCCAGCCGACGGGGGGCGGGAAGTTTGGGTTGCGTTTTTCTGGTTTGACATAGCCCTTTTTGAGAAGGTTGCGTGAGATGAGGAGGTCGTAGCCGGCGCCGACTTCTTGGCGGGTTGATTCATTGTTTGGCCATGCGCCTTCGATGAGGGTGATGGAGCCGGGGGTTTTTGGGTTGTTGTCGAGGTCCCCTACTGCTTTTGAGTCTGTGTAGATTGCGGTGAGGATTGGGTCGATTTCTACGCCTGTGACATCTGCGCCCATTTGTGCCCAGAGTCTGAGTTGTCCGAGTTGGCCGTAGCCGAGGTCCATGATTTTGGCGTTTTGTACTTTGAAGTCTGGTGTGTGGGTGTGGAGGATGTCGAGGGTTCTTGCGTAGACGAGGGGGGAGCCGTAGAAGGTTGCGTAGTGGTCTTCGGGGGTGAGGTCGAGTTTGCGGAGGCCTTGTTGATCTGATTCTTCGAGCAGTTGGAACTGTGCGTCGGTGTAGCCTCGGTTTGGTCTCCAGGCGGCGTGGACTGTTGAAGGGTCGCAGATTGGGAGGTGCTCGGCTTGATCGAGCATTTCTTGGGCTTGGGGGGAGTGGTAGACATCGCGGAGTTTTTCTGCGTCGTCTCTGAGGGTTTGGAGGGGGTGTGGTTCGACTACAGATGGGACTGCGAGCATTGCTGTCATGGCGGTCATGGCGGTCATGGCGGTCATGGCGGTCGCGGCGGTCGCGGCAAGTGTTTGGATGAGCATTGGTTTCTCCTGTGTTGCAGGGGATACCGATGGGAGCACTATGGGTTGCTTCTTAAAATGCTAAAGCTGCCCAGAAGGCAAAGACTAGGAATGCAAGAAAGGCGATCGCGGAGATGATTGCGAATATGCGGATGTCGGTTGATGTGAGGCCTGTCATGCGTGGGGCTTTTTTTGGTGTGACTCTTGGCCAGATGAAGGAGTGTCCGCAGTCGTCGCAGTGGATCTCGATGGGGGAGCCGTCTGCGATGTAGCCTGGGTGCTGCAGCTCGACCTGTGTTCGGAGGTCGTAGTCGCAGTTTGGACAGATTGGAGCGGCGGGCTCGGTCATCCTTATCTTTATTGGATATGGACGAGGTTTGTTGCGGCTTGGGCGAGGGTGGGTTTGTTTTCGAGGTCTATGGGGAGGTAGACGCCTTTGTCGTGGTCGGTGTTGAGGACGATGGCGTTTGGTTCAACGAGTGCGTAGCCGTTGTCGGCGTGTTCGTGGCCGAGGATGAATAGGTTGATGCCCCAGCGTTCTGTGAGGTCTTCGAGTTGTTCTGCGTCGTAGCCGCGTCCCCAGGTGAGGAGGTGTGCTGAACCGACTCTTGGTTCGTAGTCTTTTTCGGTGAGGTCGCGGGAGAGGATTGTGGTGTCAAAGCGGTCCATCATGCCTGGGCCTGGGAGTGAGTGGGTGCAGAGGATGTCGCCTTGGGGGCATTTGACTCTGAGGCCGATGGGCATGGAGAAGACGAAGTCTGTGACGGCGTCGCGGACAGATTGGGCATCTGTTGGGTCTGGGAACTCTTGGTCGATGCCTGCGTTGAATGCTTCGACGCAGCGGACGCCGTTCTTGACAATGAGGGAGTCGATGGCTTGGGCGAGCTCGTGGTTGGCAAGGAGGAAGTGGACGAACTCGGGGTATTGGGTTTTGAGTTTGGCGACTCTTGTGAGTCCGCGGTAGCTTGTGTCGACTGGAGGGGGATCGCCTGGGAGCGATTGTTTCATATCTGGGTGGATGATTTCGTGGAGTGTGAGGTGTTTGGGTTCTGAGCCGAACTCGCCGTCGAGTCCTGCGGCGGCGACGATTGCTCTGAAGTTTCTTGGGTGGTCGTGGGTGTCGCCGCTTGCGATGAGGTGTCCGGGGGGGGAGATGACATCGATTGAGCCTTGGCGGCAGGAGGCTGAGCGGTTTGCCTCGGCACCATCGCGCAGGGTTTGGGCGACTTCTTCGGGGTTGGACATGTCGATGGTGTACATGGTGAGAGGGAGGATAGGCGGTTTTGAGTGGGAGAGGGGGGGAGAAAGACACGGCTTACCGAAGACGGTCAAGCCGAGGCACCCTGAAGTGGAGTTTGGTTAGACTTCGTCGACGGGGATGGAGGGGGCTCTGATGATGCCGAGGATGAGGTCGAGCTTGCTTGCGACGCTGCCCATTTCTGGGCGAGCGTCTGGGTCGACCTTGAAGCACTGCATGATGAGTTCTGCGAGGCGGTCTGGGAGATCGTCGCGGAGCTCTGAGATTGGGGTTGCTTCTTCGATGAGGGCGTCGTCGAGGGAGCCCATGAGCGAGTCTGACTTGGTGCCCATTGCTGTGGGTATGTTCTTGCCGGTGAGGACCCAGTACATCATGGCACCGAAGTTGTAGACATCGGTCTTTGGGGTGATTTCACGGCGGTGGACTTGTTCTGGTGCGATGTAGTCTGGTGTGCCTTGGATTCGTTTTTTGATGGTGCCGATTTTGCAGGATTGTCCGAGGTCGATGACCTTTGCGGTGAGGTTGCCTTCGATGTCTGAGCCGATGATGACATTGTGTGGTTTCATGTCGGCGTGGACATATCCGAGGGCGTGCATTTCGGCGAGTCCTGAGGCTGTTTGTCCGAAGAGGTCGATGATGACATCGAGTTCTGTTGGTGTTTCATCGAACATGGAGACGCCGTCGACGAGTTCCATGACGAGGTAGAGGTCTTTGCATTTGAGGAGGGAGCCCTTTTTGATGAGCTTCTCGATGCGGCGGATGGCGGGGTGGTTTATTTGGTTTGCGATTTTGTATTCGATCTCTGCTTGGTCGAGGAATCGCTGTGCCTTTGCGTCTGTTTTTTCGACATGCTTGAGCGCCCAGATCTGCTTTGATTTGGGGTCTTGGACGAGGTAGATGATCGAGGCTGCGCCGCGTCCGATTTCGGACATGATGCGGAATCCTTCGATGATGTCGCCCTTTTTGAATGTCGTGAGTTCGTCGGTCATGAATCGTATTCCGCGGTATTCATCCTGGTTGGCCGTCGATCCCAATGAGCATTGGGTAGTGAGCCACATATGTATTTCGGCTCATCGCCCTTGGTCTTGCACCCTGATTCGGTTATCTCCGATTATCGGGTTGGTGATGGTAGACCTGAAGCGGCAAAGAGGGCGGATAATGGCCGATCTGAAAGGCAACAGCTCTGCCTGTTTGGGCGGAGCGTGAACAGGATGTGCTATCGGGAGAGACCCAGAGCCATGAGAACGCCCGGGCGAGATCGGGCAACAAAATCATCGCTGCTGGAATGCGGCGTTGACACTCAATATAAGGACGATGGGGGCGGGGGTTCCCGATCTTGGATGATGGGGAATGAAAAACCTCCGAATTGGCTTCGGAGGTCGGTGGGTGCGGTTTGGCTGGAAGGTATGAGGTTCTGTGGTTCAGGAGTTTCCGAGGAGTTCGTTGAAGTTTGCTCTTGGGAAGTAGCGGCCTGGGCTTGTTGTTGGGGCGAGGTCTTCGTGAAGGAAGATGCGATCGCTTGGGATATCTAGGCGTTGTGAGAGGGCGCTGACGACCTGTGCGAGGTACTGGATTTGTTGATCTGTGAAGGGTTTGCGATCGCCGTTGCCTACGAGGCAGATCTCGATGGCGTTGGAGGTTTTGGGTGTTTGGAGACCTGCGAGCTGGGCACCGTTTGATTGTGTGAGCCAGCGGTTTCCGAGGTGGATTTCGCCGTCGCCCATTCCTGTGCCGTTCCCGATGAGGAAGTGGTAGCTGAGGCCGTCGTATCCGACGGTTTTGTGCTGTGCGCCGATGGACTCTGCTGAGCCTGCGGGTGATCCTGAGTGGACGATGACGATGGAGTCCCATTCTGAGGACTCGAGATCGGCTTTGGTGTTGAAGATCGCGTCTACGCCTCGGGTGCCTGTGATGCTTGCGAGGGGTGAGAGCGAGACGCCTTTGGCGCTGAGTGCGGCGTTTGGGGTGTCGAGGATGGAGAGGAGGCCGACGAGGCCTGTCATGGACGCTGCAAGCGCACCCCACACGATCTTTGTGCGGATGTTGGCGTTTGTTCGGACTGTGACTTTGGCGGGCATCGGGTGATTGGCTCCTATAGAACAGATTATCATATTCATTCGGGCGATGCGCGGATATTTCTTGCGGATTGGTCGGTAATTTAAGTATGTTTGTGCGCAGGTTTCTGCGTGTGTGCTTTGGGACACTTACCGGTCCCGAACAAAGTGTTTCTATCGGGAGATGACACTCGTGTTTGGGTCGGTGGTTGGCGCTATTCGTCGGATTTGACGAGGCGGTCGCGGAGGCTTGGGGTGCGGCGGCCGAACTCGTCTTCGAGGAATGGGGGCGCGTGCTGGGAGCGGGTTTGGTTGTAGCGATCGAAGGGTGATCGGGCGTCGTCTGCGTGGAGGAGTGTCCTTTGACAGGCGCATAGGGTGGAAAGGACCAAGAGCGATGCGGCGATCGCTGGTAGCCGGAGTTTAGGGAGGGGCTTGATGGGCTTTGGGGTGGTCATTCGGTTGGCCCTGGGTTGTGGACGGTGGAAAACAAAAAACAGTGTACCGCGGGTTAACACGGCACACTGTTCTGGAGAGAGGAGAGAACTCTTTTTTGCCAAGATTTGATGGTCTCGGCGGTGGCTGGGTTCACTAGGCCCAAACACATCACTGCAACAAGTACCATACGCAGGAGGCTGAATTTGGTTCGTGGAGTTCCTGCGAATCATTCAAAATGTATTATGTTCGTTTCTTGTTCGGGTTTTCGGTTGGAATGAGGCGGCCTTGGTCGTCGGTCTTGAGTTGGGCCGAGCTGAGGAGGGATTGGATGCAGGCGTAGAGGGTGATGGCGCAGGCGGTGGAGAGGTTGAGGGAGCGTTCGGAGGGGACGAGGGGGATGGAGAGGCATTGGTCGGGGTGGGCATTTAGGAGGTCTTTGGGGAGGCCGACGCTTTCTTTGCCGAAGACGAAATGGTCGCCTTTTTGTGGGGTGATGTCGTAGATGGAGCGGGAGGCTCTGGCGGTGAGGTACCAGGTGTTGGTGGCGGCTGATTTGGAGGATTGGTAGTCTTGGAGGGAATCGTGGTTGGTGAGGTTGAGTCTTGGCCAGTAGTCGAGGCCTGCGCGGCGGCAGGCTTTCTCGTCGATGTCGAAGGCGAGGGGGTGGATGAGGTGTAGGGCGGCGCCTGCAGCGACGCAGGTGCGGCCGATTGAGCCTGTGTTGTTTGGGATCTCGGGGTTGAGGAGGACGATGTGGGCGATGGGGTCGGTTGTGGATTCGGGTTTGGGCGCAGAAAGATCCCCCGGCGGTGTGTGTGATGCCGGGGGATTTGGTGGTTGGTTTGAAGGTGGGTTTGTCTGGTTGTTTGTCTGGTTGTTTGTCTGGTTGTTTGTCATTGGTGCATTATTGCACCGTTGATTGAGCAAGGACTCGTTAATCGTCCGCGTTGAGGAGTGGGTCGGCGGCGATGGTGAGTGCTACGGCTGTTTTGAACTCTGAGCTGAGCGGGTTTCCCTGCCAGCGGATGACGCCATCGGTGGAGACGACGAGGACATGGGGGATGCCTTTGATGCCGAGTGCGTTGTTGAGTGTTTTCTTTTCGTCGAACATTTGTGCGTAGTTGCCCTTTTTCTTGAGGACATAGCGGACGAAAGTTTCTTTTTCTTCTGAGCCTCCGATGCCGACGATTTCGAGTCTTCCTTGGTAGTCTTCTTGGAGGTCGTGGAGCATTGGCATGGCTCTGATGCATGGGCCGCACCAGGTTGCCCAGAAGTCGAGGACGAGTACTTTATCTTCGAGTGAGCGTTCGTTGTAGACCCATTCTTCGTTTCCCATTGGAACGGGGAGGGGTTTGCCTTGGAAGTTTTTGGCGGAGATTTTTTGTCCGTTGTGGCTTGGCCAGGGTGCTTTTTCGTAGGCTTCTGCGCTGATTGAGGCGGCGGTTGGTGCTGCTTCTGGTTCGATGCCTTGGGCTTGGTAGCTTGCGTTTGTGCTCGCGGTTTCGGTGGTTTCTGCTGTGAGCAGTTTGAGGGCGTGCTTGAGTGAGCGTTGGTCGAGGTCTGCGTAGCGGAGGTTTCCTGCGCGGTCGATGACATAGAGGTCTGGGTAGTCGTCGGTGTGTACTGCTTTGGCGAAGACGGCTCCGGCGTCGCGTGCGACGGGGACGGTGATGCGTCCGGCGTTGATTTTTTCAGTGATTTGTTCCCAGCCGGTGTCTGGGTGGATCGCGGCGACGACGACATCGTCGCCGTGGTCGAGTTGTGCGCGGTTGAGCTTGGAGAGTGCCATGTAGGACTTGGGTTCGCCGGCGGAGATCATTGCGATGACGACGACTTTGCCTGTGGTGTTTGAATCGCTGAGGGTGCCTGGGTGTGTCCAGTCTTGGAGGGAGGCGAAGGCGGAGGTGTCGAATGGTTTGGCTTCGAGATCGGCGAGGGTTGTGCGGTTTGCGCTGACCTCGCGTTTGATTTCTGGGCCCATTCCTAGTACGGGGATGAGTGTGGCAACGGCGGCGAGGGTGATGAATGATCGGGGATTCATGGTGGCTCCTGTTGGATTGGCTCGGGATATCCGAGAATCAGAGTGTACACGATGATCGGTGTTTTCCCTAGTGGGAATGCGATATTTTGGGTGCGGGTGATGGGAATTGGGGGTAAAAAATGCAAACACCCGCCTTTTTTAAGGGCGGGTGTTTGGGGGAGCTTTGAAGATCGAACTGTTTGTAGGAATTTGGGTCACATTGGTGTACCCATCGATTGTGTAGAGGTTGCAGTGGCTGTGGGAGGTTTTTAGCCGCCGTAGGTGTCGGCGCTGGCTTGTGCGGTCAGGCGGTCCTGAACGATGGGGTCAGCGGCGATGGTTTTGTTGACTGCTGGGAGGAAGCCTTCTTCGTGTGGGTTTCCGATCCAGCGGATGATGCCGTCGGTGGACATGACGACGACCAGTGGGATGCCTTTGGATTCGAAAGGTTTGTAGACGGCTTGGTCAGCGTCGTAGAGGTTTGCGTAGGAGACTGCGTGCTCTGCGACATAGTTGGAGACATCGTTTTGCGGGTCGCGTTGGCCGGCGATGGCCATGACTGCGAGCGAGTCTGGGTTTTCTTTTTGGAGTTCGTCGAGGATTGGTGAGGCGGCGCGGCAGGGTGGGCACCAGGTTGCCCAGAAGTCGAGGACGACGACTTTGCCTTCGGTGTCGACCTTATCTGAGAGCCATGTTTCGGTGCCGAGTGCTACTGGGAGTGCTTGGCCTTGGAAGTCTTTGGCGTAGAGGTCTTTGTTGTGTGCTGGCCAGTCTGCTGAGGTGTAGGCCTCGGCTTTGTGTGCTTTGCATCCGTCGCAGGAGCCGTCATCGCAGCAGGCGGCGGCGGCGGTTTTGTCGCCGGTGAGCGGGCAGTCTTTTTTGGCGGAGCAGTCTGGGCCTGCGGTGGTGAGGGCGATGCCTGTTGAGGCGATGAGCATTGCGATGAGCTGGGACATGGTGTTCTCCTAAATGAACGGTTGGTTATGCGCGACTGAGCCGCGCGTGAACGAGCCCCTCGTCTCGACTTCCACTTTTAATACACGGGTATTAGCCCTGAGGTGGTATAAGTCTGTGGAGAGCAACGGCTGCGGCTACTGAAATATTCAATGAATCTGCAGAAGATGCGAGTGGAATTTTTATTCTCAAATCGGATGCGTCTATCGCTTGTTTGGTGAGTCCCGGGCCTTCGGCGCCGAGGAGGATGACTATTTTTTGATCTGGTGGGCGGTTTTGGATGTACTCGTCGATATCGAGGGCATCTGAGGCTGGGGTCATGGCGAGGGTTGTGAAGCCTGCGGCGTTGAGGGTTGTGACGATTGCGGGCCAGTCTTTTTCTTTGGGGAGGTAGGTGAAGGGGATGGTAAGGGCGTGTCCCATGGAGACTCGGAGAGCTTTTCTGTATAGGGGATCGCAGCATTTGGGGCTGAGGAGGACGGGGACTCCGGCACCGCAGAGGGCGGCGGTTGAGCGGAAGACGGAGCCGAGGTTGTCGTGGTTGGCGAGGTCTTCGAGGATGACGAGGGCACGGGCGGATTTGAGGAGGTCGTCAAAATGGGATTCTTCACTTTGGGGTGGTCGGAAGCCGGCGGCGAGGAGTCCTCGGTGTATTGGGTAGCCTGTGATCTCGTCGAGGATTTCTCTGGATGCGGCGAAGATGGGGACATCGGCGGGGATTTTGCTGAGGAGATCGGAGTGGGCTTTGAGTTTGGTATCGGCGATGAGTACGGAGTGGAGGGGGTATGGGGAGTTGATGTGGTGCTCTAGGACGAGGGAGCCTTCGGAGATGAAGAGGGGGTCCTTGGGGGGCTGGTCTGTTGCGTTTGGGTTATGGGATGCTTTGAGCCAGGCGTCTTTTTGGTTGCGGTATGGCTCTATGCGTGGGTCATTGGGGTCATGGATTGGGGTGAATCGGTCGATCATTGGTAGTAAGTGTATTGGATAGAAGATGAAGAGGAAGAAAGAGTAGGGTGAAGAGGGGAAGATGAGGGTACTGAGCCCTCACCCCAGCCCTCTCCCATCAGAATGGGAGAGGGAGGAAGAGCCGCTTGTTGAGAACGAATAGGAACTCTGATGGACACGATGACTTTATTGCAGGCGGCGGTGCTGGGACTCGTGGAGGGGATCACGGAGTATCTGCCGATCTCTTCGACCGGGCACCTGATTATGGTGTCGGAGCTGATGGGGCTTGGGGAGACGGCGGATAAGCGGGCGGCGGTTGATACCTTTAATATCGTGATTCAGGGGGGGGCGATTCTTGCGGTGCTTGGGTTGTACTTCCCGCGGGTTTTGCAGATGTGCAAGGGGTTGATCGGGAAGGACGCGGTTGGGCTCAAGCTTGCGGTGCGGATTATCGTGGCGTTTTTGCCTGCGGCGGTGCTTGGGGTGTTGCTGAATGATTGGATTGAGAGCAAGCTGTTTAATACGCCTGCGGTTTTGGCGGCGCTTGCTTTGGGTGGGATCTTTATGATTGTGATTGATAAGTGGAAGTTTGCGAAGCATCGTGAGGGGGAGGTGTTTGAGGAGGGGATGGATCTGCATGAGATGAGTCTTGTGCAGGCGTTGTTTGTTGGGTTCTTGCAGTGCATCGCGATGTGGCCCGGGACTTCGCGGTCGATGATGACGATCGCTGGCGGGGTGCTTGTGGGGCTGAGTCCGAAGCGTGCGGCCGAGTTTAGTTTCTTGCTGGGGCTTCCGACGCTTGGGGGGGCGACGGTGTATTCGTTGTATAAGACGATGAATGGGGAGGGGCCTGATATGTTTGAGGTGATCGGGTGGATGCCGATTGTTGTGGGGCTGGTTGTGGCGACGATTAGTGCGGCGCTTGCTGTGCGGTGGTTGGTGGCGTTTTTGACCAAGCACGGGCTAGCGGTGTTTGGGTATTACCGGCTGGTGCTGACTGTGGCGCTGGGCGGGGCGATCTGGATGGGTGTGGTTACTATCCATACTGAGTCTGATGTTGTTGGTGATGATCAGGAAGTGCTGGAGGTAATGCCATGAGTGGTCAACGGGCGACATCGTTTCCGAAGGGACAGATCGAGGTTGTGCTGTTGGAGGGGACACATCCTGCTGGGACCGAGCTGGTTTCGGAGGCGGGGTTTGATGTGTCGGTGCATCATGGCGCGCTGGAGGGGAAGGATTTGATTCAGGCGATCGGGCGTGCGCATGTGGTGGGGATCCGTTCGAAAACACAACTGAGCGGGGATGTCCTGAAGCATTGCGAGCGACTGCTTGCGGTGGGTTGTTTTTGTGCGGGGACGAATCAGGTTGATTTGGGGGCGGCTACTCTGGGGGGGGTGCCTGTGTTTAACTCGCCGTTTAGTAATACCCGGTCTGTTGCGGAGCTGACGATCAGCGAGATTATCGCGCTGCACCGTCGGATCACGGCTCGGTCGGCGGCGTTGCACAAGGGGAACTGGGACAAGAGCGCGGCGGGGTCGCATGAGGTTCGGGGGCGGACGCTTGGGATAATTGGGTATGGGCATATCGGGTCGCAGGTATCTGTTTTGGCCGAGGCGATGGGGATGAAGGTTGTTTTCTTTGATACGCAGAGCAAGCTGCCTTTGGGGAACGCTCGGGTTGGGCAGTCGCTTGAGGCGGTGCTGAGCCAGAGTGATGTGGTGACGATCCATGTGCCTGAGGAGGAATCGACGCGGGCGATGATCGGGAAGGGGCAGATCATGATGATGAAGGCGGGGAGTTATCTGATTAACAATGCGAGGGGGTCGGTTGTTGATCTTGCGGCACTTCGCAAGGCGATTGATGATGGGCATCTTGCGGGGGCGGCGGTGGATGTGTTCCCTGATGAGCCTTCGGGGAAAGGGGAGGCGTTTGAGAGCGTGATGCAGGGGGCGGAGAATGTGATTCTGACGCCTCATGTTGGGGGATCGACGATTGAGGCTCAGGAGGCGATCAGTGTGGATGCAGCGACGAAACTGGTCCGGTTTGTCAATACGGGGGCGACGACTGGGGCGGTGAATGTGCCCAATGTTGATCTGCCTGCGCAGGTTGATGGGGCGGGGCGGACGCATCGGATATTGAACTTCCATAAGAATGTGCCTGGGGTTTTGGGGAAGATTCATGAGGCGGCTGCGGAGCTGAATGTGAATATCAGCGGGCAGTATTTGCGGACGATGGGGGATATTGGGTATGTGGTGCTGGATACTGATCCGGCGCAGGCGGAGGCGTTTAAGAAGCGGATGGATGTGATTGAAGAGTCGATCCGGACGCGGATGCTGTGGTAATAGTGGGTCGGGATGCGAACAATCGTTTATGACCGATATGGCCGCTTCATTTGAACGATCTTCTGAATCTCTGGAACACACTGGCGTGATCGCGAGGGACTTTGCTGCGGTTTTGCGGGCGGGGGATCTTGTGCGGTTGGTCGGGGAGATGGGGGCGGGGAAGACGACCTTTGTGCGGCTGGTTGCTGAGGCGATGGGGGTGGATGTTTCTTTGGTGAGCTCCCCCACTTTCGTGCTGATGAACAACTACCCGTGCGTGGTCAATGGGGAAGAGGGTTCGATCGCGCATCTGGATTGCTACCGGTTTGGGGATGAGGATGAGCTTGAGGCGCTGGGGTGGGACCGGGTGTGCTCGGATGGTTCGGTGCGGCTTGTGGAGTGGCCGGAGCGGATTGATGGGGTGCTTGGGGATGAGTTGTCTGATGAAGAGCCTTGCACGGTAACGATCTCGCATGTGGATGAGGGGTCGCGGGGGTTTGTCTTTGAGGTGCCTGGGTCTTGGATGGAGCGGAGTTCTGCTGGTGCGCTCAAGGCACGGGAGCGGGTGAAATGCCCGGCGACGGGTGAGGTTGTGCATCCGGAGTCTGCGAGTTGGCCTTTTATTGATGAGCGGGCGCGGATGAGCGATCTGCACGGGTGGATGAGCGGGAAGTTCTCGATTACGAGGCCGATGGATCAGGCGGATCTTGAGCAGGAGTGATCCTGCGCGTGGGGGCATCTGGGGTGGTATTGTGTAGGTATGAATGAACTACACGGTTTGGTGGATTCGGTGGGGATGTTGACACTTGGGCAGACTGAATCGCTCGGGGATGCGAGTGTGTGGTCGCTCTTTCGGGACAGCTTTGATGTGTTCTCGGTGGTGCTTTTGGTTGGCTCTATGATCGCGGTGTCGCTGATTGTTCGGCTGGTGATGGATGCGCGGGGGGCGGTGATTGCACCTGAGGGGATCGTGAACTCGCTGTCGAAGAAGCTGGATTCTGGGAATGAGGATTCGTTTTTGGCGGCGGCGTCGGATGAATCTGGGATTGTTGGATCGGCGTGTGTCGCGGCGTTTAATGCTCGGAAGAACGGGTCTGCGGCGATGCGGGAGGCGGCGGAGATCGCGGCGAGCAATGCGTGCAGCCGATGGACACGGACGCTGGATTTGCTTCGGGTGATTGGGGAGATCGGGCCTTTGGTTGGTTTGGCGGGGACGGTTTGGGGGATGATTCTGGCGTTTGTGCGTTTGGGGCAGGCGGGGGGGACTGCGGGGCCTACGGATTTGTCGCTTGGGATTTCGAAGGCGTTGTTCCATACTTTGCTTGGGCTGATGCTTGCGGTGCCTTGTTTGCTGATTTATGGGTGGTACCGGTCGATTATCGAGAAGCATTGCAATCGTGCGTTTGAGCAGGCGGGTGGGTTGGTGGATCGGCTGGCTTCGATGGATGAGGATTCTTGATGCGGATGCGGTCGGTGGTTGATCGTGGAGAAAGGGGCGCGGGTGTGAATGTCACGCCGATGATCGATGTGGTGATGTGTTTGATTGTGTTTTATCTGATGGTCGGGCAGCTTGCTCTTGATCGGAAGTCGTCGATTGTTGTTGCGGAGACCAAGACTGGCATCGAGCATCAGGATCTTGCTGATGCGGTGGTGATCGGGGTTTTGATGGATGGGGGGCTGACGCTTAATGGCGAGGCGATTGAGGTTGATCGGATCGGGGGAGAAGTTACGGGGTTGGTTGCTCGGCAGGGTGATTTGTTTGGGGGGGTTAGAGTGCGTGCCGATGAGGAGGCGGGGTTTGGGGCGGTTCGTCCTGTGCTGAGGGCGCTGCAAGAGGCGGGGGTTGGTGGGGTTGAGTTTGTGACGCTGCGGGCAGATGGGGGTGGCGGATGAGTATGAAACTGAATCGACGGAGTGTGTTTGATCGATCGAATCAGCGGTCGGGGTTGATGATGACGCCGATGGTTGATGTTGTTTTGGTGATCCTGATTTTCTTTATGGCGAGCACGACGATCGCGGGATATGAGTGGTTTTTACAGGCGGCGGTTGAGGGGCCGGCTGAATCGGAGGCGGTCGACGAGGAGGCGCGGTTTGTGCTGCCTGCGGCGGTGATTGATGTTGAGCTTGTTGGTGGGGGTGTCGGGGGGACGGTTGTGTATGGGATTGCGGGGGAAACTGGGGTGGCTTTGGAGCGGGCGGCGGGGATTATTTCTGGGATGGAGATCGGGGATTCGGGCTCGTTGCGGGTGCGGCTGGGGGCGGGGGATGAGGTCCCGATGGGGGATGTGATGGCGGTGCATGATGCGTGGAATGAGCGCGGGGTCAAGGTTGTGATGCGGACATCGAGGTAGGGGATTTTATAAAGAGTTGGAATGGATGAGGGGCTTTGGTTCGATTGTGGTATATTGGGTGGATGAGACTATTTCAATCAACTGCTGGTGTAATGGTTTGGGCAATGCTTACGAGTGGAGCGGGCGGGGAGCTTGTGGTCTTTGAGAACTCGAATCCGACGCTGACGGCGCTTGAGTACTATCAGATCGGGGATGGGATTTCTGTGGTTGGGCAGGCGCTCGATGTGACGCATGATTCATTTGATCAGCCTGCGTTTGGGGAGTTGCCTCGGGGATCGTTTATGATTATGTGGGCGGCGGGGCAGAACGCGGTTGAGGGTGATTGGGTTTTCATGGGGCCCGGGTTTAATACGCATATCGGGCGGGCCGATGAGCTTGTGGATGTGATTGATCCGTACTCGAATCATCCGGTTGGGTATATTGCTCCGGAAGATTTTGATGAGGGGGGGGAGATCGGGGAATCGACACATTGGGCAGACGCGTGGGTCACGATGCATACGAGCGTGAGCACGGCACCGAGCAAGGGGATTCACTTTGTTGATGAATCGTTTGTGCTTGGGATCCGCTTTGAGCTTGATGGGGGGTTGCACTATGGGTTTGCGGAGATGGCGCGGACGGGGTTTGTTGATGGGGAGCCGTTGAGTATTGGGTATCGTCCGGTGCGCTGGGGGTTTGAGACGACGGCCGGGGTCGCTGTGCCTGGGTCTGGGACGATCGGGGCGCTAGCGATTGGGATGTGCGGGATGAATCGGCGGAGACGGAAACCGTGTTCCGCGTGATCTTAACTTTGGGGGGTGCTTACGAAGATTTGGAGTTTGTGGCCTTCGGCTTTGAGGCCTCGGGCGGCGCAGACTTTGTTGCGGATGTCTACGAGTTCTGGGATGGTGATGGTTTCGGCTTTGCCTGTGTTGACATCGATGAGGAGGGTGTTTCCGGTTTGTCCTATGGCGAGTTGGTAGTGTGATTGTTCGCGGTCGAAGAGGACATGCTGGATGATGCCTGCGGATTCGAGGAGTTTGAGTGTGCGGTAGACGGTGGCTTTGGAGACGGAGTGGTGTTGTTCTTTGAGTGTGTCGAGGAGTTGGTCGGCTTCGAAGAGGCCTTCGAATGCGATGATGGTGTCGAGGATTTGGGCCCTTTCGGGGGTGTATTTGAGGCCTTCGGACTTGAGGGCGCGGCGGAAGATGGCGCAGAGTGGTTCGATGAACTCTGGCTGGTTGGATGCGGTGTGCGATGGCTTGATGGGCTGGAGGGACATGTTCTATTCTATGCGGCCGCTGGGGCGGCGATGATGAATACAATGGATCGCTGTGATTCGTGTGGCGGATTGTGGTGAGCCGATGAGGGTAGTTCATGAGCGATGCATTTGATGAAATCAGCGGGAATGATGGGGACCAGGGGCGGCCTGGCCGGTCGGTTCTGCGGGTGTTGGTGCAGCTTGTAGGGTTTTTGGCATCGATCGGGGCGTTGGGGTGGGCGGTTTCGGTGGCGCTGCGGGAGGAGAACCGGGCGCAGCTTGAGAATCTGCAGAACGCTTCGGTGGGGCAGATCATGGCGATTGTGGGGTTGTCGTTTGGGTCGGTAGCGATCAATGGGATTTTGTTTTGGGTGGTGATCCGGCCGGTGCATTCGATCCGGATGACGGATGTGATCTCGACCAATGCGATTGCAACTTTTTTGGCGTACTTGCCGTTTAAGGTTTCTTTGATTGCTCGGGTGACGATCCACAAGAAGCGGGACGGGGTGCCTGTGCTGATGATCGGGGCTTGGTTTGCGGCGGTGGCGGTGTTGATGCTTGCGGTGCTCGGGCCGATGGCGTTGGTTTCGTTTTTGCTACAGGAAGTGAATGCTCTGTGGTGGGTTGGTGTTGTGGGATCGGTGGCGGTGAGCGTTGTGGTCTTGATTGGGATTGCGCGGGTGTTCTATGGAGATCGGGGGGTACGGCGGATTGCTTCGGTTGGGATTATGAAAGGATTGACGGAGCGGGAGTCGTTTACCAAGCTGCATGCGGGGTTTGACATGATCGCTTCGCCTTGGTCTTCGGCTTGGGCGGGGGTGCTTCGGATGGCGGATGTGCTTGCGTTTGCGGGTCGATTCTTGGTGGCGGCGAGTGTTTTGGGCTTGCCGATCTCGGGGAGTGATGCGTTGCTGCTGGGGAGTGTGTACTTTATCATCGGGGTGCTTTCGCCGTTTGGGATGCTTGGAACTCGGGAGGCGGGGACGATCGGGGCGGCGGCGTTGTTTGGGGTCAGCGCGGCGGCAATTGGCGAAGGCGGTGCGAGCCCGATTGCGGCGGCTGTGGTTTTTGTGACGGCGGTGGAGGCGGTGGTGAATCTGGGGTGTGCGGGGTTTGGGGTGGCTTGGCTGCGGATCTCTCCTGAGAAGAGGGGGAGCGGTGACGGACAGGATGGGAACATGGATTGATCGACCTATGATCGATGCATGAAGATTGCTTTGGCTCAGTTGAATCCGGTAGTTGGTGATGTTGATGGAAACTCAGCGAAGATTGTGGCGGCGATTGAGTCTGCACGGGGGTCGGGGGCTGGGCTGGTGGTGTTTTCTGAGCTTGTGATTTGTGGGTATCCGCCGCGGGATTTGTTGCTTGTGGAGGGGTTTGTTGAGGGTTGTGCGTCGGCTGTTCAGGAGATTGGGGAGAAGCACACGGCTGGGATTGCGGTGGTGATCGGGACGCCTTTGAATGTAGAGGGCGGGGTTGCCAACTCGGTGGTGGTGTATGAGGACGGGAAGTTTGTGGGGTATCACGATAAGCGGCTGCTTCCAACTTATGACATCTTTGACGAGAACCGGTACTTTATTGGTGGCAGCACGCCGGTGGTTGTAGGTGTTTGCGGGAAACAGGTTGGACTTGCGATTTGTGAGGATCTCTGGCGGGGGGATGATTCTGGGTTTAGCGATAAGTACAACGATGAGCCGGACCATGTGGCGCAGCTGGTGACGCACGGGGCGGAGGTTGTTGTAGTGCCGAGTGCTTCGCCCTTTGTTGTGGGGAAGACTGACAAGCATCGCGGGATTTTGCGGGGGCATGCGGAGCGGTTCGGGGTGCCGATAGTTTCGGTGAATCAGGTGGGGGCCAATGATGATCAGATCTTTGCGGGGCAGTCGTGTGTGATTGATGCAGACGCGAAGACCGTGCATGAGTCGGTGGCGTTTGGGGAGTCGGTTGAGGTTGTTGATCTGGATCAGTGTTCGCCAGCCCCCCACTGCCCCCACTGCTCGCTCGATGATGAACGGGCGATTGTTGAGGCGCTCACGCTTGGCGTTCATGATTATGTGACCAAGTGCGGGTTCAAGAAGGTGTGCTTGGGGCTCAGCGGGGGGATTGATTCGGCGATTGTTGCGGCGATCGGGGTGCGGGCGCTTGGGGCGGAGAATGTTTTGGGGGTTTCGATGCCTGGGCGGTTTAGCAGTGAGGGGAGCAAGACGGATGCGTTTGAACTTGCTGAGAATATGGGGATGAAATGCATCACGATGCCGATTGAGTCTGGTTTTTCAGGGGTTTCTGAGACTTTGAATACGGCGTTTGAGGGGATCGGCGAATCAACTTTGGGGACGTCGCTTCCTGATCTGACGCAGGAGAACCTGCAATCGCGTGTTCGGGGGACGATGATGATGGCGCTTTCGAATCGGACTGGCTCGCTTGTCTTGACGACTGGGAATAAGTCTGAGATCGCGGTTGGGTATTGTACTTTGTATGGGGATATGAACGGTGGGCTTGCGGTGATTGCCGATGTGCCCAAGACGATGGTGTTTCGGGTGTGCCGGTATATGAATGAGCACTTTGCGGAGCTTGGGTTTGAATGTGCACCGATTCCGGTGAGCACTATTGAGAAGCCTCCGAGTGCGGAGCTTGCGCCGGATCAGTTGGATTCGGATTCTTTGCCTGATTATGTGGTGCTTGATGAGATTGTTGAGCGGCATATCGAGGGACATGAAAGTGCGGCAAAGATTACCAAGGAATCCGGATTTGATGCGGCGGTCGTTCAACGGATCTGTCGGTTGATTGATATTAATGAGTACAAGCGTCAGCAGATGGCGGTGGGATTGAAGCTGACGACGACTGCGTTTGGCCGCGGGCGGCGGATGCCGATCGCGCAGCGGTGGACGCGTTGATTGGGGTTGGGGTTTAGGGGTTCGCGGGATGATTATCTCTGTGGCCATTGCGGCAAACTGTGGCCGGCTTGGGCGTGCTGCTGATGGCTAGTTTGGATAAATCGCCTTGTTTTGAAGTGTTTTCGGGGCTTGTGTGTTTTGGCATGTGGTATGCAATGAGTTTCATCGAACCGCGTGGTTCGAATCTAACCCGTGCATTCGCACATAACACATAGCAAGGAAAACATACTATGAAACGCCTCAAAGCACTCTCAGCAGTACTCATCTCGGCATTGGCTGTCTCGGCGATTGCCGCGGTCCCGGTCGCGATTAACTCCGATGGTCCGTCCACGGAGCGGCGGGAACGCACCGAGTTCCGTGCCGATCTTTCCGGCAACACACTTGCGAGCGGTAAGGCTCGCTACCGCTCTGAGGCTCGCGGTCCGGCTGTGCGGTCTCGGCTTGATGTGTCCATTGAGGATGCGGAACCCAAGACGAGCTATGACATTCTTCTCAACGGTTCGGTCATCGGTTCGATGACGACCGATGCATTTGGGTTTGCGGAAGTGACTTTCCGTTCACCGAGCGATGATCCGGATGACATCCCTGGGACTCCGAGTGTTGAGTCTGGCGATGTGGTCAGTGTTGGTCCTGTATCGGGATCATTGAGCTAACAATCCACACGCCTTTACTCTTTAGGTAGTGGTCTTTCACCCTCGTCGTGATGCGGCGGGGGTGTTTTTTATGTGTTTGGTGGGGCATTCCATTGGTCTTTGTTGTTGATTGATTTGCCGCACTCAGGGCAGGTGTCTGATTCGAGTTTGTAGAGGAGGTGGCCGCAGGCGCAGCGGGGTTCTTTGATTTCGATGCGGACTTTGAGTTTGCAGGATGGGCAGCCGGAATCTTTGTTGGATTGGGCTTTGACGCTGGTATTACAGCGCGGGCAGGTGATTTGGATCGGGAGAGATGTGTCGTAGATTGACTTTCCGCACTCTGGGCATGTGTTTGATTCGAGTTGGTAGAGGAGGTAGCCGCAGGAGCAGCGGGGTTCTTTGATCTCGATGCGGACTTTGAACTTGCATGATGGGCAGCGGGAGTCTTTGTTGGATTGGGCTTTGATGCTGTTATTACAGCGTGGGCAGGTGATTTGGACCGGGAGAGATGTGTCGTAGGAGGACTGTTCGTCTTCGCCCGGTTTGGGGGCAAAGAACGCGAGGGTTCCTGCGGCGATGGTGGTTCCTGCGGTGAGGATTGCGCTGATAGCAAGGATGCGGAACATGAGTTCGTCGTATGTGCCAAAGCCCTGTGTGATGAATGCGGCGGACACGAGTGTGCCAGTTAGTGCGCCTGTGAAAAGGGCAAAGAGTTTGTTGGCTTTAAATGCAAAGTGATTGCACTTGAGTGGCATGACGACAAGGCGATGCACGAATGTGATCCCGACAGTGATTGAGACGGCTCCCCATTTGAAGAACTGGTCATCAAATCTCCAGCCTACCCAGATCCCGGTGATAAACAATCCTAGTGAGATTAAGAGTGTCGTGGTGCTGATCCGGAGGGTCCATCGTTGTTTGCGTCCATCGATTCCTTTGGTGCCCCCAAGCACCACGACAATAAGTCCGCCGAGTGAATAACAACCGACGAGAAGGATGGTGATCATGACCTCCTCATCAACCCATCCGCTGGGAAGAACTACTGCGGCGATGCCTGTGAGCATCGCAAGGGCGACGAGGCTGAGGAATGTCCAGATGACAACTTTCTTTGGGATCATGTGTTTGATTACCAATCCCCGGCGTAGCGGGTTGTTGATGTTGGACCGGCGTCGCGATTGGCGAGTTGGTGGAGGCGTTTGGTGAGTTGGCGGAGGTGGAGCGCGTCGTGGGCGGACCAGGCGGCGAGGAGATCGGATGCGATCATGGGGCCGAGTTTGGGGTGGTTGTGGGTGGAGGACCAGTTTGGGTCTTTGAGAGCGGTGAGTTTGTCGATGTTGAATAATCTGAGTTCGACGAATCTTGCGAGTTCGGCCTTGAGGTCTTTGGACTGGTAGTCGCTGGAGATTGCCCAGCCCTCGGGGTCGATCGGGGGCCAGGGTTTGGATGGGTCATCGAGCGTGCTCAAGACGCGGACGGGGAAGTCTTCGGTTTCTTCGTCGGCGAGGTGGCAGATGATTTGGAGGACCGACCATGAACTTGCGTCGGGTTTCCATTGGGTGTCTGCGGGGGCGAAGTTTCGGACGATCGCGGGGAGTGTATGGGCGTATCGCGCGAGACGGTCGATGAGGGCGTCTGGATTGAACGGCGTGGGTTGAATTGGCATCAGCTTGAGCCGGCGCGCATGCGGTCGAGTCCTGCGGGGAATGGGTAGCTCGGGAAGACGCCGACATCTGGGTGCCCCCACATTTGCGGGGCGGGGTAGACATCGCCTCGGAAACCGGCGGTGTACATTGCTTTGAGGACTGATTCGAAGCTTGGTTCTGATTGTGAGTCGTTGTCGATGACAAGGCGGTTTGATTTGGCGCCCAGGAAGGATACGGAGCAGACTGGCCGGCGGTCTGGTCGGCCTTGGAGCATTTTGCTGACGGTGGAGAAGCCTCGGGCCATGTCGGTGAGGGTGAAGTAGTCTTGGTTCTTTGGTCGGAGAAGGGCGAGAACAAGGACGGAGTCGAGGTCGAACTTGAGGATGTAGGGTTCGCGGTCGCTGGCGGCGTGGATGTTTACCGAGTCGTGGAACATTTTGGCGTAGCTGGTGACGGAGTTTGAGGACCATTGTGAAGCGGTGACGAGTGAGACGAGCTGAGCGATGAGGCCGTGGCCGTTGTCGTCGTCGTTTACGGAGCAGACGACTGTGCGGTATCGACCATCGAGGACATCGGAGAGGAGGTCTTGTCCCCACATGATTCGGACACGGTCTCCAGGAGTTGGGGAGGTGTCGTCAACGGGGAGGAGTGATACCCGGTCTGGGTATGAGGATGGTGCGAGCAGATCTGCGGCGTGGCCTTCGTAGAGGTCGACTTGTTTTGTGGATGGCATGATGTTGGCTCCTCTTGGGGTAGATCTATTCTATACGAAGAGGTATCGGCGATGTTCGGATTAATCTGAAGGTGGATATTTGAGATCGAACTCGTGGTTTCCGGCGAAAATTGGGAGGATTAGGGCGTGGTGAAGGAGATCGGAGAGGAAGAGCATAATGCCTGTGATGATGAGGACTGAGCTGATGATTGTTGGTGACGGGAAGATTGGGATAAGCATGAGCATCCCGGCGCCGGGGTAGCCGTGGTGGATCCGGAATCCTGCGGTGAGCTTTGCGAGTGGTCTTGTGTGGGTCGGGGAGTTGAGCATGAAACCGAAACGGAGGATAATTGTGAGGAGCTCGAAGATGAGTGCGGCGATGAGTCCTGTGATGATTGGGTGCTCGAGGAACCAGTACATGTAGGAGTATTGGCGGGAGAGGTCGTTTGGTTGCGTGGTTGAGTAAAAGAGGGTGTAAAAATGAACAGCCCTCCGAAGCTTTAGGCTTGGAGGGCTGTAAAGTCGGCGATAACCTACTTTCCCGCTGAACAGTATCATCGGCGAGTTGGGCTTAACTACTGTGTTCGGGATGGGAACAGGTGTGACACCAACTCTATGGTCACCGACAAACATCTTTGATCAGGTTTCCCGGATCAGGATGTTGACGAATAAACGACAACGAGCAGAGGCGTGTTCTGATGTGAGCACGCCTGAGAATATTAAACATTGAACTTGCATTCATTTATGCATTTGAACGGTTGACGAATCGTGATGATTCTAACTTTGTGGGTTAGTGTTCATCGGCGATTGGTCGGGAGATCAAACCTTCGACCGTTAGTACCGCTCAGCTGAGGACATCTCAATCCTTACACTCGCGGCCTATCAACCTGGTAGTCTTCCAGGGGTCTTTCGTCATAGACTAGCAAACCTGATCTCGAGGGGGGCTTCCTGCTTAGATGCTTTCAGCTGTTATCCCTGCCCGACGTAGCTACTCTGCGGTGCACCTAGCGGCGCAACAGAATCACCAGGGGTCAGTCCAACCCAATCCTCTCGTACTAAGGTTGACTCCTCTCAAGTTTGCAACGCCCACAGCAGATAGGGACCGACCTGGCTCACGCCGGTCTGAACCCAGCTCGCGTACCACTTTAATAGGCGAACAGCCTAACCCTTGGGACCGCCTTCAGCCCCAGGATGTGATGAGCCGACATCGAGGTGCCAAACCGCTCCGCCGCTATGGACGCTCGGGAGCGATAAGCCTGTTATCCCCGGAGTACCTTTTATCCGATGAGCTACGACGCTTCCACACGCGATCGCAGGATCACTAGAGCCCTCTTTCGAGACTGCTCGTCCTGTCGGACTCGCAGTAAATCTGGCTTATGCTCTTACACTCTAACACACGGTTTCCATCCGTGCTGAGCCAAACTTTGCGCTCCTCCGTTACTCTTTAGGAGGAGACCGCCCCAGTCAAACTACCCAGCATACACTGTCCTTCGCCCGGATTCACGGGAATCGAAGTTAGGCCACACACTCAAGAAGGGTGGTATCTCACCAACGGCTCCACCAATGCCTAAGCACCGGCTTCAAAGCCTCCCACCTATCCTGCGCATCTTGTGCACATGACCAATATAAGCCTGCAGTAAAGGTTCACGGGGTCTTTCCGTCTTGCTGCGGGTAGGCGGCATCTTCACCGCCACTACTATTTCACCGAGTTGGTCGTGGAGACAGTGCCCCAGTCATTACGCTATTCATGCGCGTCGGAACTTACCCGACAAGGAACTTCGCTACCTTAGGACCGTCATAGTTACGGCCGCCATTGACCCGTGCTTAGGTTACAAGCTTCGCATAAAGCTAACCTGCTTCCGTGACATTCGGGCATTGGGCAAGCGTCACACTGTATACATCCTCTTGCGAGTTAGCACAGTGCTGTGTTTTTGATAAACAGTTGCCAGGGCCTTTTCTCTGCGCCCCGAAGGGCCTCCTTATCGCGAACTTACGGAGTTAATTTGCCTAATTCCTTCACGACCATTCTCTCGAGCGCCTGAGGCTATTCGCCTCGTCTACCTGTGTCAGTTTTAGTACGAGACATACATCGCCCACATAGCTTTTCTAGGAACCAAATCCCCCACCAACGGCCCGAAGGCCTGGACGTCTAACAGTCCTGGTGAGCTTATCGATCCGCACTATGCTTTGATCTTTGTATGTGCGCAGGAATATTAACCTGCTTTCCATCGACTACGCCTTTCGGCCTCGCCTTAGGACCCGGCTAACCCTGGGCGGATTTACCTTCCCCAGGAAACCTTAGACTTACGGCGTGCAGGATTCTCACCTGCATTATCGTTACTCAAGCCCGCATATTCACTTCCATACGCTCCAGCAACCGTTACCGGTAACCTTCACCGCCCATGGAACGCTCACCTACCACTTCTTACGAAGTCCGCAGTTTCGGTATTATACTTATCCCCGATCATTATCGGCGCCAGATTCCTCGACCAGTGAGCTATTACGCACTCTTTAAATGATGGCTGCTTCTAAGCCAACATCCTGGCTGTCATCGCAATCTGACTTCCTTAAAAACTAAGTATAATTTAGGGACCTTAACTGGCGATCTGGATTATTCTCCTTTTGACCGCGGATATTATCACTCGCGGTCTATCTCCCAAGACTTGGCTATTGGTATTCGGAGTTTGGTTGCATGGGGTACCCTAGACGGGCCCACCACGCATCCAGTAGCTCTACCCCCAATAGTTGCTTCTTGAGGCTAACCCTAAAGTTATTTCGGTGAGAACAAGCTATCTCCCGGTTTGATTGGACTTTGACCCCTCCCCACAGTTCATCCCACAACTTTTCAACGTTGACGGGTTCGGGCCTCCAGCAGGTTTTACCCCACCTTCACCCTGACCATGGGTAGATCACACGGGTTTCGTGTCTAGTCCCAGCGACTATACGCCCTATTCAGACTCGCTTTCGCTCCGCCTCCGGTCCGGTAGACCTTAGGCTCGCCACTGAGACTAACTCGCGGGCTCATTATGCAAAAAGCACGCCGTCACCCCGGAGGGCTCCGACCGCTTGTAGGCACATGGTTTCAGGGACTCTTTCATCCCCCTAATAGGGGTGCTTTTCAACTTTCAATCACTTTACTTCTTCGCTATCGGTCGTCAAGGAGTACTTAGCCTTGGAAGGTGGACCTCCCATGTTCAACCCGGGTTCCACGAGCCCGAGCCTAATCGAGGGCTATGATGCTACACCTTGCTACCGGACTTTCACCGTCTTTGGTCACGCATTCCTTCGTGTTCACAAGTTCACATCTATCCGCTTTCGCTCGCCGCTACTTACGGAGTCGCATATTGCTTTCCTTTCCTCTGGGTACTTAGATGTTTCAGTTCCCCAGGTTTGCCTCGTATACCTATGCATTCAGTATACGATACCCTTGCGGGTGGGTTTCCCCATTCAGATATCTACAGATCACAGCTTGGTTACCAGCTCCCTGTAGCTTTTCGCAGGTTCCAACGTCTTTCATCGCCTCTTGACGCCAAGTCATCCGCCATGTGCCCTTTGTGGTTTGATCAACCCGACCAAGCGCCGATCCGCTATCACCATGAATGATGAAACACGCATCAGTTTTCAATCGAATCTCCAATGACTGCCCTCCTCTGCCGAGGGATCAGGACAGCCAACCAGTCCCGCCAAGCCCTTCTCTATAAGGGGTATCTTGCACATTGCTGGCACCGCTCAGACGCATAAATGAGATTTCTCGTTCGTTAGTTATTTATTCTCAATACAGTCTACATCCAGACCTGTGGGCCGGGTGCATCTGTATCTGCTCGTCGTCATTCGGTTGTCAAAGATGCCAGGTCAGAAGGATCAACCTTACTGACTTGTGTGCGACCCGGTTTGAGTCGCGGGGAGATACTAGGCCGTACTTTCCTTTGATCAAATTTCATGCCCCACAATTCTGCAATTGGGATCACAATTCTTTACAATTCATCCCGGGTTGTCGTGCCGAAGATGCGCTTCGAGTGGTTCGCGGGCGCGGCCTGAACAGGGCGGCACATTGGGTCCACAAAAAACCCCGCTCAAAGGCGGGGAATGGGGCTTTGTGAGATTCATGTGCTGACTTAGGGCTCTGCGGTCATGAAGAGTTCGGCGGCCTCAGACTTTGCTGGCTGGCCTGTTGGACGGAGCTGTGAGCGTGACGCTTTGGCCGACGACGATTGTGCTTGGGCGTAGAGCTGTGAGGCTTTGGCTGAGGCAGAGTCGCGGTGCTCGAGCGAGCCATCGAGTAGACGGAAGATGAGGTTTGAGCTTGCATTTCCGGGGTTCTGGGCGGCAAATACCGGGTCGCTTGCGATCTGGAGCAGGTGGGCACCGAGGTTTATTGAGAGACGGTCTGGGGCGTCGGTGATCCCGTCTGGGAGCTGGGAATCGGTGTTTGTGCCATCGATCTGGTCTTGGATGTATTTCGCGGTGTCCTCGGCGTCGATTTCGGCTGTGTCCATAATGACGAGATCGCCGGAGACGCGGAGGTTTGCGAGGAGTGATTGTCCTGGTTCGATGGTCATTGAGGATCGGCGGTAGTAGCCGTAGTACATTGAGTAGAGCTCGACCTTGGCTTTGGGGAGGTCTGCGCCGGTTATGGGCTGGGTGGCCTCGGTTACGAAGAAGAACTCTTTGGCACCGACATCGACGGGGTCTGACCAATCGGACCAGTCGCCTGAGGCGAAGGGTTCGACGGTGAGGGCTTGCTGGGCGTCGTCGGTTTCGTCGAGGTATGGGCCTTTGCGGAAGTATGGGTTGTTGAGGACAGCGCGGGTGCGGTAGCGGTAGGTTGCTCCTGGCTCAACGCCCATGTCGTGTGCCCAGAGTTGGATGAACTCTTGGCTGAGGATGTCGGTTGCTGAGTCTGTGAGGGCGTCTTGCGCGTCTACGCCGAGTCTTTCGAGGTCTTCTTTAATGGCTTCGATTTGTTCTTCGAGTTTTTCGATTTTGTCTCTATTCCGGCTGCTTGAACTCCGTGGGCTGCCGATGTTTGGGTCGCTCCCTGGGTCGCGTGAAGTCGTTTTCCCTCCCCCACCGCCGGCTGGGTCGCGGGTGGTGGTTTGACGGGTGCTTGCTGGGTTTCTGAGGCCATCAATTTGTGAGTTGAGTCTGGTGAGCCTGCGTTGGAGTTGCTGGGTTTCGGTGAGCCCGAGGTCTGATGAATCGAGGAGTTCTGATGGGGGGAGCCATGCTGGGCCTGAGATGGTTGGGGGGTACATGGGTCGCATGACTTCGTCTGCGACTTCTTGTGCACTGGCGATGATGTTGTTGAGGCGGACAAGGCCGTCGTCTTTGGTGACGGCGTTTGTTGGTAGTGGTGTTCCCGGAGGCGGGGTGATTGTCTGGGAGTTGGACCATGAGCCGTCGGCTTGGCGTTCTTGGCGCTGGACTTCAAGTCCCATGATGGCCATGCCTGTGGATTTCCAGAAGAGGCGTGGGACGCCGGAGTATCCGTCGTTGCCTTCGAGGATGTTGTTGAGTGTGGTTCCTGAGAAGTCGGCTTCGATGGAGACGGTTGGGAAGTCGAATGGTTGCGCGGCTGGGACGAAGTCGGCATACTCGGGGACTTCGAGGATTGCGTAGGGATCGAGGGTTCCCCATGTGGAGGAGGCGAGGGGGGTTGAGGTCGCTGGGACTGTTAATGCTTCGATATCGCCTTGGAGCTTATCACCGGTCGGTGTAAAGTCGCCAATGCCCAGCTGTTTGGCGGCATCGAAGCCCGTGCCGAGGGCGGATGCGAGTTCGGTGACCGATTGGTTGTCGGTGGTGAAGGCGTTGTTGTAGCGCGAGAGGAGATCGACTGGTTGGACCTCTGGGAGCCCGGGCGAGAGATCTGAGATTTGGCTCTGGAGTGCGTTTGCTGTTGAGGCGAGATCGTTGTAGATCTGGTCGGGGCTGACTTCTCTGTTGCCTGTGCTGACTTTGTTGGGTTCGACTACGAACTGCATGGAGATGACCGCGAGGAAGACGAGTGCGGTCAGTCCGAGCACTGCTTTTTCGATGTGCTGGGCGATTGGGTTGACACCTTTGAGTTTCATAGTTTGATCTCGATTGTGTGATTGGTGAATGGTGTATATGGGTTATTGAATGGATCTGGTTTGATTAGCCGTCGTATTCGTCCGGGTTGTCTGAGTCGAGGAAGATGCCGAGGGCCGAGCGGACGGACTTTGGCATGAGTTCGGCGGTCCATGAGCGGAGCCAGACGGTTTCGATTTTGATAGTTGCTCTGACGAGGTGGTCGTCGCCGTAGTAGTAGCCGTTGGCGAGAGCTTCGTAGACATCAACTTCTGAGAGGTCCATGTCGATGACGGTCATGTAGTTTGTTTTGCCGAGTGCATCGAAGAACCTGGGAAGGTCTTGCGATGAGGCGATGACGGTCATGTCGACATAGCGGATGTCGTAGGCGTTGTTTGTTGTTCGGCCGGTGTAGGACTGTGTTGCTTTGGGCTCGTCGTTTCCTGAGCTTTGTGTAAATCCTGGATCGCGTCCGCCGCCAAAATCATCGGTGATTGCGGCGTCATCGGCCGAACCTGCTGCGAACTCTGCGACGCGGATCATTTCGATGTGCTTGACTGGTGCGTCTGGGACAGCGAGGGAGACGCCTGAGGCGTCGATGTTTCCTGATGCGACTGCTTTGAGGACATCTGAGATTACCCAGTAGTCCCAGACCCATGTGTAGACCATGGATTCGGTGATGGAGTCGTAGCCTACGCCTTGGGCGAGTGGGTCTGCGTGGACATAGGAATAGCCGCTTTCTGGGGCGTCGGTTTGGATGGCGCTCAGGGGGCAGTAGAAAGCGATGGATTCTGCTCTTCCTGCGTATTCCCCGAGTCGTCTTTTGATGAGGTCTTGATCGAGTAGTTTGGCTTGCTCTACTGATACTCGGCCGTCGGAGCTTGTGGCTGAGTAGGCTGCTTCTTGTTGTGTTTTGTATTGCTTGAGGGAGGCGGTGAGGGTTTCTGGGTCTGGGGCGTCTCCGGCGTTGAGCTTGCGGAGGATGCGGGTGTAGAGGGAGGGCGCTTCTTCGGTGCCTGCGACGAGTTCGCTGAGGCGGGTGCCTTGCTTTTTGAGTTCGGTTTGGGATTCGGCTTCTGGGAGGAGCCCGTCGACGGGGACGATGTGGTCGTCGTTGTTGAAGGCGGTGCCTCGGGCTACGACCTCTGCGACCTGCTCTTCTCGTTCGGCTTTGCGTTCTTTATAGAAGGCGGTGACTTTCGAGTTTGGTGCTCGGCGTTCTGAGAGGCCGTCTTCGCCTTTGTGGACTGCGGGGAGCGAGTACTCGATGGTGCTTGCGGAGTTGAGGCGTCGTTTCTCTTCGTTGTATGCCTGGGTGGCTTTCTCTTGGATGGACTTATTCCAGCTGTTGGAGAAGAACCATCCTGTGGGCAGGAGGATGAGAATCAGTGCGCTGGAAATTACGATGAGCAGGTTCGCTTTGACCCATGCGAGGATTGTTCCGACCATTATTCATCTCCTTCGTATGCATTGAGATCAAGCACGGCGTACCAGGTAAGGGTTACGCGGGTTGTTTGGGGTGTTTCTTCTTCGGCTGGGAACTCGAATGGGGCGAGGTTTTTGAGATCCGACGAGTCGCTTGTAGTCCGGGTTGTTGATCCCCGCCTCGGATCGGACTGTGCACGCCTTGGATCGCTTGAGCGTGTTGAGGCATCCGCCCCTTCGATGCTCCAGTAGTTTGATGAGTCGAACTGGATGGCGTAGAGGGATTGCTGGGGAGGGAGCGTTGTTTCGAGGATGGGCTTGATGATGTCGTCTCTGAATCCGCCGAGGACGGATGCGGGGAGGGGGACATCGAACTGTGTGGTGACCTTGACACGGCGGAGGTTTCCGACGCTCTGTGCGAAGTTTGAGCCGAGGTCGTCGCCGCCGGTGATTGGATCGCCGTATGGGTCTCTGGGGTCTGAGCCACCGAATGAGTCGTCGCCGGTTTCAGGCGAGTTGAGGTAGTCGGTGTCAAGGGAGACCATGGTGAGTGGGTCGGCGTCGCCGAGTTGTCTTCCGATTGATGAATCTGCGTCGTAGACGGACTTGCTGGTGTCTTGGACCAATGAGACCAGGCGGGAGGTATCGTCGAGGATGGCGGCGTAGAGGACGCGATCGTCGACGAGGCCGACGATTTCAGCGGCTTCCATTGAGCCTGCGGCGTCGATGGTGACATTGGCTTCTCGCGCTTCGTTGGCGAGACTCGAGGCGTCGCTGACGACATTTCCGATGACCGGCGGGCGGTCTGCGCCTTGGAAGGCGGTGGAGTCGATGAGCGGGCGGATGAACATGGCACCGGCAGCGGCGGCGGCGAGGCCTGCGCCGACCGCGAAGTAGGGGACCTTGCGTTTCCACATGGCTTCTTTGAGGACGGTGACGGGCATGAGGTTAGCCCGGAGCGGGGCTCGTCCGAATGCTTGGTTCACGCAGCCGTAGGCGGTGGCCATGTTGACGCTGGAGGCTTGGAACTCTCCGGCGCGTGGGCCTTCCATGTTGAGTTTTTTGAACTGCTCCATGCGGTAGACATCGAGTTGGAGTTGTTGCTTGAGGTACTTGCGGAGGCCGGGGAGGCGGAAGGTTGAGCCGAGGCCGATGAGGCGTTTGAGGTCTGCGTCGGCGTGGACTGATTGGTAGAAACCGATGGAGCGTTGGATCTCGCCGACGATGTCGGAGAAGACTGGGCGCATGGCTTGGAAGACATGGCGTGCGTGCTTGGACTGGTCGGACTCGCGTTTGAGTTTTTCTGCTTTGGAGTAGGAGAGTTTGAATGCGCTGACCAGTGCTTCGGTGAACTGGTGGCCGCCGATTGGGAATGAGCGTACCCAGACGCGGCCGGCTTCGGCGATGATCATGTCGGTGGCGACGGTGCCGATGTCGAGGATGATGGTGCCTGGGGTGTCTTCGGTGAATCCGAGGTCAACGGCGAGCGAGTTGTAGGCGGCGACCGGTGAGAGTGTCGCGAGTTCTGGCGTCAGTCCGACATCGTGAAGCATCGCGAGTTGTTCTGCGATTTTTTGGCGGGTGACGGCGAAGATGCCGACTTCGATGTCCGGGGAGTCTGGGGAGACGAAGGTCTGGTAGTCCCATTCGACTTCTTCGAGCGGGAAGGGGATCTGCTGGACGGCTTCGAACTTGACGATGTCTGGAACTTTTTTCGGTTCGACAGGTGGGAGGGTCGCGAAGCGGGCGAAGGAGGCATGGCCTGGGATTGAGACGGCGACACGGGCGTTGGTGAGGTCGTGCTTTGAGACGAGGGTGCCTAGGGCGACGCGCATGGCATCGTTCTGGTCGAGCTCGGGTGTGGAGAGGACTCTTGGGTGGTTGACGACTGCGAAGTCGAGGACTTTGAGGTTGCCCCCGTCATTCTCGACCTTGAGGGCTTTGATTGCCCCGTAGCCCATTTCGATTCCCCAGCATACATTTGATGAAGCCATGACTTCTCCGTATTGAATGATTCAGCGGGTGTCTCTTGGTTGAGAACGGTGCTGATGCGTGATCATGATGGTATTCGTGCGGTTTGTCTCTGCCCACCATACGATAGATTCGAGCCCAAGATGCGGGCTTGTGGGTGGTTGTGACAGTCGTGTGACAAACGGGAAGCGGCTTGGCTCTTAATCTTAATTAGAACCAATTAGAACATGGCAAGAGCGGCGGAGGTGACGAAGGTGTTGCCTTGGGGGTCCATGGCGGCGGCGTAGTTGAGGAGTTCGACCTTTTCTGGGCTGGTGAGCCGTATGGCGGCGGTCATGTTGCCTACCGAACACCAGCGGGTGGGGTTCTGCTGCCAGCTGATGGATCCGATGAGATCGTCGATCTTCTTTTCGGTGAAGAGGGCGAGCATCTCTTGGTCGTGCTTGGCGACTTGGGCACGGAAGGCTTTGGGGGCTTCTTCTTCGCCTGCGAGGGGTTGTTGGTCTCCGAAGGCGGGACCTACATGGGAGAGATCGGCGCTGGAGATGATGAGGGTTTTGCCTGGGAGATCGGTCAAAACAGTGTTTAGAGCGTCAATAAAGGGGTCGAGGTCGAGTCCTGAGCCGTCGTAGGAGGCGCCGGAGTTGACGATCGGGTCGTGGATGAGGGCTCCGAAGACGGCTGGGTAGCTTCCGGCGTCGTCCTTGCCGAAGATGTGCTGGATCCAGGGCATGTGGAGCTCGATGGAGTGCTCGTTTTCATGATCGAATCGGTTTTCGAAGAGTTTGGAGGCGTTGTCTTCGCCGAGGGCTGATTTGAGTTTTTCTACGAGGTCTGAATCGAGGTTGCAGACGCCGAGGGGTGATTCGTAGCCTTTGTTGCAGCCGCAGACGCCGGTGGATTGACCGAAGTGGTTTGTACCAAGGATGATAATGCGGTCTGGGCGGTCGGCGGTGCGTAGGCGGCCGTAGATGTTTGCGTAGTTCATCCAGCCTCGGGCGTAGTCGATATGGGGGGCAACGATGGCTTTGGGGAGGGTGTCGTATGCGGGGTTGATGGCGTCTTTGAGGACTGTATCGATCCAGGAATCCATGATTTCGCGGAGTTTGGCTGGGCCTTGCTCGATTTTTTGTTCTTCGGAAGTGGCTTCGCCATGTTCTTGCATGACGAGCATGTCTGCGAACTGTGCGGTGGAGCCTGGAGGGAGGAGGTCTGAGTTATCGAAGTCTGCGTGCATTTTGGTGATGATGGCGTCGAATATTGGTCCATAGAGCATGCCTGCGTCGTCGAGCTGTGCGACGAGGTTTTCGATCATGGGTCGTTCGAGGCCGTTCCCGACTTCGGTGATGATCTGGTCGAGGGTTCGGGAGCCGTCTAGGAGTCCGATAACTTGCTGGAATGCGGGGTGTGTGACGACAATTTTGGTAGATATTTGTTGCGCGTCGGTGAGGCCGAGCATGACGGCTTCATTTCCTTCTGCGTCCTTTACGGGCATTGGGATGCCTCGTACTCTGCGGATCTTTGGGCTTTGTTGGTGTTCTGCGGAGGGGTCGAATGCTGGCTGGGCTTGTTGATCGGACATATTGGTCGCTCCGTACGGGAGGGTGTGGTGTGGTTGGATATTGATGGTCGGTAAGACTCTAGGGGTGCATGAATTGGATTCCTTGTGATCGGGGGCTAAACTTCTCGTCCTGCTCAGATTGGGCGGGATATTAAGCGACTTCACCGCGCAGCTCAGAGGAGCTGGCGCTGTGCTAGCAACGGACGATAGGAAGCAGTCATGATCGATACACTCAGCGCCGGCGACAACATCTCACTGACCATCGACAAGGTGCCCGCCAACAAGGCGGCTTGCGACACCATCGTCCGGATGATGCGTCGCGATCCTGATATCAAGCGTTCACTTGCTCGTGCTCAGCGGATGCGTCGTCAGCGTATGCACTCGTACATCCGTGGTGGTCGCATGTGGTACTCGCGTGAGAAGGCTGCGAAGATCGCGGTTTGCGAGCAGGGCAAGACCTGGAGCATGGTCTTTACACATGACATCACTCCCGATCTTGGATCGGTTGAGAAGTACCTGAAGATCGCTAAGTCGTAAGACCGCGATTGATTTTTGACACAATTTGGAATGGAGAACGGCATGAAGGCTTTGCTGGACACACTGCGGATTTCACTTGCGGGGTTGGCTATCGGTGCGGTTGCGCTTGGTGGTTGCTCTGATACTGCGCACGATGAGCATGCGGGGCATGATCACGATGGGGCGGATCATGATCATGAGCACGCGGCTGATGAAGTGGCTGAGGTTGTTGATGAGCATGCGGGGCATGATCATGGGGATGCCGAGGCAACCGTTCGGACTGATGAGTATGTCGGGATTCTTGGTGAGTTGACCTTTGTGCCTGAGGCTGGGGATACCAAGCGGCATCCGAAGATTCATCATGTTCACATCCCGACCTTTAAGCGTGCTGACGGATCGGTCCCCACTTCACCTGATGGGATTTCTGGGATGCGTTCGATGACGATGGAGTTCCCTCTTGCTGAGGGTGTTTCGATTGACGGGTATTCGGTGGGCGACAAGGTCCGTTTCTCGTTCCGGGTCAACTGGGGCGGGGCGATCGCATGGGAGATGACGGGGATCGAACCGATTGATGCAGGAACCGAGATTGATTACACGAATGTGAAGGCTGAGCCTTAATCATCGCAGAGAACACGAAAGACTCTGAACCACGCTTGGCGTGGTTTTTTGTTGGAATGAGGGGTGATGAGAAGTAGAGGGAGAGAGAACAGAGGAGAAGTCAGGAGCCCTCACCCCGGCCCTCTCCCATTCTGATGGGAGAGGGAGGAAGACAAAGAGTGGGTGTAAAAAAACCCGGCGTCCAGCTCGAAGGCCAAACGCCGAGTCTCGTGGGGGTCGGGAGAGGGAACAGAGTCGCGGCACAGCGAAATATAAAATCGAACTCATCTTCGACGGTGCTGAGGCGGACTGGTTGGTTGAATGGGTTTGAGAACCAAAACCCATGCGCGTGCGAGAAACACAAGTGGATATTCGCAGCCGAGGATGGGGCGGTTTCGTGCGTCTATAAAATTACTGAAGTTCTTTATGAGCCGCGATTATGGCTTGGAAAGGCCGAGCTTATCAACGACTTTGGTGAGATCTGACCAGACCTTGCGGCGGTTGTCCTCGGTGTAGGAGCGGAGGAGGAAGGCGGGGTGGTAGGTGGGCATGAGATCGATTTGGGGGAGGGCTGACTCTTTGAAGGCGGGTGAGGGGAAGGGGTGGAATTGGCCTCGCATGGATCGCATTGGCTGGGTTGCTCCGAGCAGGAGATGGGTGGCGGGGAGCCCGAGGGTGACGATGACCTTTGGGTTGATGATGCGGATCTGCTCGATGAGGTAGGGTGCGCAGAGGTGGGCTTGCTGTGGGGTCGGGGTCGCGTTGTTTGGGGGGCGGGTCTTGAGGACATTGGCGATGTAGACGGACTCGCGGGAGAGGCCCATGGCGACGATCATTTTTTCGAGCAGTTCGCCTGCTCGGCCTACGAAGGGGCGTCCGGTTTCGTCTTCTTGTTGGCCGGGGGCTTCGCCGATGAACATCAGGTCAGCCGTTGGGCTGCCTTCTCCGAAAACGATGTTGGTGAAGGTTGTGTTGAAGCAGTCGTGCGGCGCGTCGGCTTTGTATTTGTCGCAGAGGGCGTCGAGCTTGGATTGGGGGTCGGGGCAGGATTCGTGGGATGCGCGGATCGAGGCGGTGTCGATCGTTAATTTTGGAGTTGGAGGAGTGGGTGCGAAGTCGTGGAGCGGCTTGGGCTCGATGGTAGAACCTGGTTGCTGATGAACCGGTGGTTCTGGGAGCGAAGGCTCAGGCTCATGTTGGCCGTGATCTTCAAACTCTGGGGGGTTGGGGGGTGTGCCTAATGGGAGGAAATCCACGCCGAGGAGTTGGGTGGTTCGGGCGTGCTGTGAGAGCAGGGTTCTGGCGTGGTCAGACATTCTGGAACGGAGTGCTGGTTAGGCGTGTCTTGGGTTATGGCGAGCTTGGGAGATCGGTCTGGGCGTCGTCGATGATATCTTCGGCGGCGTCTTGGGTGTTTTCAGCGGCGTCGTTCGCAGATTCTTCTGCTGCGTCGATGGCTGCTTGGACTTCTGGGTCGATTTCTACGGGCTCGCCATCGCGTTCGTGGGTTGCTGTGCCGGCGTGTGCAGGGTCGACCTTGAACTTGTTGGCGTTCATCATCATGTCGGGGACGAAGGCGCCGGCGACGGCACCGACGATGAGGCCGAGGATGAGACCTGGAAGGAAGGCGTGGGCAAAGGAGGTGTTGTTGCTGTTGTTTTGTTCGCTCATGGCTGAAATCTCCGCTGGAGATGAGATGGATTGGCTTGTTTACGATGGCTCGGGTGAGCCCAATGCAATACCAAGTTTATACGATCGAGCCCGCTTGGGTGGCCGATCCGTTGATGATCGGCTTGAGAGAGGCTGATTATTTAGCGTAATCGTCTAATTCTGTATGCCCAGCGGGCGTAATGGAGGGCAAATCGGAGCTTTCCGGGTTTGCCGCCGGGTACTTTGGCGTTTGGGAAGGCGGTGTTTAGACGCCATTTCCAGTAGGGGGAGTTGAAGTTGAAGCGGGAGCGGATCGCGAGGGTGGTTAGGACCCAGAGGGCTCCGAGGGTGTCAATGAGGTTGGTGATCGGACGGGTCACTGTGAAGACTTTGCTGCTTGGTGTTGGTCGCGGTACCAGGTTGCGGTGGATTTGAGGCCTTCTTCGAGGGTGGTGACGGGTTGGTAGCCGAGGATGGATTGGCCTTTGGAGATGTCTGCGACGGAGTCTCGGACTTCGCCGATGCGTTCTGGTTGGTAGACCGGATCGAGGCCTTGGATTTGGAGGAGGTTTTTGAGTGATGCTGCGAGCTGGTTGATTGAGGTTTGCTTTCCGGCGCCGATGTTGAAGACCTCGCCCTTCATTGGGGCGTCGTTGATGGCGGCGACCAGGTTTGCGTAGACAGCGTTGGTGACATGGGTGAAGTCGCGGGTTTGGCCTCCGTCGCCGAAGATGGTTGGGGACTGGTTGTTTAGGTAGCAGTTGAGGAATGCGGGGACGACCGCGGCGTAGGCGGAGTCGGCGGCTTGGCGGGGGCCGAAGATGTTGAAGTAGCGGAGGCATGCGGTGTCGATGCCGTAGCAGGTTGCCCATGAGCGGCAGAGGGATTCGCCTGCGAGTTTGGCGGCCGCGTAGGGGGATTCTGGTTCAGGGGCTTGGGTTTCTTGCTTTGGGAGGGCTGGGTTGTCGCCGTAGGCGGAGGAGGATGCCGAGTAGATGACTCGGGTCGCGCCTGCTTTTTGTGCGGCGGTCAGGACGCGCATGGTGCCTGTAGCGTTGACGACCCAGGTCCTTGCGGGGTCTTCGACGGATTTGGGGACTGATCCGAGGGCGGCGAGGTGGAAGACATAGCGGGCCCCTTCGACGGCGGCACCGAGGGAGATGGGATCGAGGATTGAGCCTTGGATGAAACGGAGTTGTTCTGGGTTTGCTTCGATTTGTGAGGAGATGTGGGAGGCGTTGGAGTTTGAGAGGTCGTCGATGACGGTGATGCGTGCTCCGAGGTCGATGAGGGCGTCGACGAGGTGTCCGCCGATGAACCCGGCACCACCGGTGACGGTGACGACGGTGTTGTTGAGCTTTTTACGGAGTGGTTCGGATTGTGTGTCTGTGAGCCGGGTCATGTGATGTGATTATAGGAGTAGAAAGAGGGCGAGCCGTGAGAACGGCTCGCCCATAGGAACTCGATTTTTGTACTGTTGGGCTCGATTACGGGCACCCGGCTCCGAAGGCGGAGAGGAAGGCGCTGACATCGAGGAAGTTGAAGTTGCCGTCGCCTGTGAAATCGGCGATTGGGTTTCCAGATCCGAATGCGGAAAGGAAGGCGGAGACATCAAGAAAGTTGAGGGCGCCATCGTCTGTGAGGTCGGCGGGGCAGGGGGCGATGGTTGGCTGGAACTCGTAGGCGCCAGCGTCTACGACTGGGGCTGTGGATGGGCCGGTGTCTGTGGTGTCTGGATCATCGAAGAGCCGATCGAGACCAGCGTAGTCGATGGGGAGGGTTTCGAGTGTGTTGTTGTCGTTGTCAAGGTCCATGTGGTCGAGGGGGAGTACGGCGTTGTCACCCATGTCGATGGCGGGGGATGTTGGGAGGAGGGAATAGTCGAACCCTGACGGATCGGTGAAGAGTGGATCGAGGCCGTGGGAACCTGCGCCCGGGATGTTTGCTCCCCACTGATCGACGATGGAGTAGTCGGCGTGTTTTTCTGCACCTGACCCCGTTGCGTTGAACTGGTTGAACTGGACCCGGTTTCCAGAGGCGGTGTTGTTCCAGACGATGGAGTTCTTGAGGGTGACAACGCCCCGGCTCATGTACACACCGACGGTTGAGGTGCCTTGGGCGTTTGGGGCGGTGTTGTTGGCGATGGTGGAGTTGGTGATTTCGAGTGAGTCGTTGAGGATGCCGACGATTCCGGCGTTTGAGTATTGGCCGTAGCCGATGTTGTCGGTGACAAGGTTGTTTGCGAAGATGGGGTCACCGCCTGAGAGTGTCACTCCGGAGCAGGAAGCGTTTGCTTCATTGAACTGAACTCGGTTATTGACAAACTGGTTGTCGACGCCGGTTGTTAGCCCGTTGAGCTGAATTGTTGCTGAACCTTCATAGTTGGCTGGGCCGGCGACGGTTGCTGCCACCGCGTCGACGGCTTTGTTGTGGTGGAAGTTGTTGTTGGCGATGCGGGATTTGGTGCCGTTGGAGATGACGAGTGCCGAGCCGATGACGCCGGTGTTTTCGGTGAACTCGCAGTTGGTAATGACGACATCGCATTGGTAGACCATCATGCCGCCGCCGGTGTGGATGAAGCCGCCGCAGTTGACCTGGAGGTCTGCTGCTCCGCCCGTGATGGAGAGGCGGTCGATGGTGAGTCGGTCGGGTTCTTGGTAGCCATAGAGGACATGAAGCGTGTTGTCTTCTCGGTTGAGTGCGCCGGGAAGGTCGTTGTCGGAGAGGTCGCCGGAGAGAATTGTTTGGTTGCCTGTTTCTGGGCGGTCGTCGGGTGTGAGTTCTGAGCCGGTGAATCCGCCGAGGAGTGAGGTTCCGCCGTGGAGGTCGAAGTAGCGGGCGCGCTGTGCGGAGTGGGATGGTTTGTAGGTGCCGGCGGCGATCCAGATTTCATCGACATCGCCAGAGGCGTGGGCGAGTGCGAGGGCATCTTGGAGGTCTGTTTTGGCGTCGGACCAGTTGAGACCGGTGGTGGCCCCCACTGCTGCTTGGTTGACGCGGATGATTGAGGATTCGGCTTCGTCGGGTACGCCGTCGAGATCGGTGTCGAGGCTTGTGGCGTTTGCGATGTCGCAGTCGTCGGGGATGCCGTTGCGGTTGAAGTCTTGTTCGTAGGCATCTGGGTAGTTGTTGGCGTTGCAGTCCGCGAGGGTCAGCGCGGCGATTTCGTCGGAATCGAGGAGGCCGTTGGCGTTCATGTCGCGGTCGCGGAACTTGGCGGCGTGTGCGGCGGCGGCCTCGAAAGTGGCGGCGTTGTCGGCTTCGAGTGGGGAGCCGATGATTTCGCCGGTGGGCTGGCCCATGAAGTCGATGTCCGGGTTTGAGAAGTATGGCTGTCGCGGGAAGCCGGCGGTGGCCATGACGGTTTGGAAGGATTCGTCTGGGGCGGTGTGGCCTTTGGCGTAGGGTTTGCCGGCGTTGGCGCAGGGAGTGGTGATCCAGTCGTGGTGCATGCCCATGTTGTGGCCGACCTCGTGGGCGAAGGTGTAGCTGTTGTTCCCAATGCAAAATCTTGAGACTACGGAGAAGGCGTTTTCTGGTTTGGGGGTGCTGGCTTCGTATCCGAAGTTTGCGATGCCGCAGACTTCGGAGGAGTTTGTGATCATCATCACAATGTCGGCTTTGTGTTGGTCGCGGAGGTCGTGGACTTCGTCGAGTACACCGTCGTTTGGCTGGCGGAGGTTTGCGAGTTGGGCGCTCATTCCTCCGGACTCAAAGTAGGTCACTTCGGACATGTGGACGAGGCGGAACTGTGATGTGAGCCCGGAGTTGGTGAGGATGAGGTTGAGGTTGTTGAATGACGCAGTAATGTTGGCTTCGATGGCGGCGGTGCCGCCCGAGTTTGTGCGGGCGTTTGGGGTGTAGACAACGAGGAGGTCGATGAGAGAGCCGTCTTCGAGGGAGGCGCCGAGTTCTAAGGCTGGCATTGCTGACGGACGGTCGAGTGACCGGATGGATTTGATAGGGGGCGGGGAGAGTTGGTCAGCGGAAGTGCCGCAGGAGAATGAATGGGCGTGCTGCGCATTGGCTGTGCATGTAAAGAGTGTTGACAGGAGCAGCGTTGAAATAATCTTTGACATGAGTGGGTACACCTTGAGAATAAATACGGACACGACGAATGCGTGCTGTGTCCCGCAGTTTACCACACTGTGCGCTGATTAAAACAAGATTTGCAAATTACTTGAAGCAACTGGCTTTATGGACAACACCGTCTTATTAATGAGTCTGGGCCCTTGATTCATGGGCATCCCTGTGCAAAGGCGGTGAGGAAGGCGCTCACATCGAGGAAGTTAAAGTTGCCGTCGGGCTCGAAGTCTGCGGCGGGGTCTTGTGCGCCAAAGGCTGCGAGGAAGGCGGAGACATCAAGGAAGTTGAGATCGCCTTCACCGGTAAGGTCGGCGGGGCAGTCTGGCGGGTCTTGTGTGAGTGAGAGGTCGTCGTAGAAGATGCTCGATGATCCTTGGGCGACGAAATCTACGGCTGCGATTGCGGGCTGGGCAAGACGGCCGCCGAGGACACCGCCGGTCCAGACATACTCTGTGACGAGTTTGTCGTCGTAGTAGATTTCGGTCCAGTCTTTTTCGAGATCGATCCTGGCTTGTATTTTTACCCATTGGTCGGTTATGTAAGGGACATCGATGGTGTTGACGCCGTTGCCGTGGAAGACTTTGAGCATGCCGTCGTTTGAATCGAACTGCATCTGCACGGAGAACTCATCGGCGGGGTGCGGTGCCCCGCTGTTGTAGGTGTTGAGGAGGATGAAGAAGCTGCCGTCGAACTGGCCGCCGCCGCCGGAGGTGAAGTCGGAGGGGATGTACTGCCATGCTTCGAAGGTCCATGCGCCGGAGTCTGCGCCCTCGAATGGACGGACGAGGTCGGTGTTGTCTTTGATGTCCAGTGCGTTGGGGACACTGCGGGATTGGATGTCTGTGACGGGTGCGTCGAAGGCGGGGTCGTCGTCCCATCCGGCCCAGTCGCTTGAGCCGTGGAGGTCTTCGCCGTTGTCGTAGATCTCGAAGTCTTCGTACCAGGGGAGGGTGTGGAGGTCGATGATGTAGCTGGACCATTCGAAGATTGAATCGTCGAGCGCGAAGAGGGTGTAGCGGGTGTCGGCGGTGTTGTTCATGGCGACGGAGAGGTCGAACATGTCGGTGATCATGAGTCCGGGGCCGTCGGAGATGAAGGCGATACCTTCTCTTGGTGTGCCGAGCGGATCAACGATGACGGGCTGAGTGGTCCAGTTGCCGGTGTGCGGGAATGCTGAGAATGATGCGGGGACAGCGGGGTTGATGAACTGGTGTTCTGGGAAGAGTTGGAGCTGGGTGATGCGCATTGGATTGAGCATTTGTCCGGGGACGCCAAAGACGCCGTCGGTGATTTCTAGGGTGTCGTCGGTGCTGCCTGGGATTCCGGAGTCGCCCTTGGCGGGTTTGGCGCAGATTGTTGGTTTTGCGTGGGGGTTGATGGAGACTATTTGATCGATGCCTGAGGTGTTTTTGAGTTCGATATATTCCCACGCGGGGCAGGTTTGCCAGTTGATGTGGAAGTGTTTGAGGCGGAAGGTTGATGAGACGCGGCCTGCAACTTCGGCGCCTGCGACGATGCCTACGGCTTTGACGAGCTTGAACTTGGTGTGGGGGCTCTGGACATTCATCCAGTTGAGCTTGAGGTCTATGGCTTTGCGATCGTTTGGGTTTTCATTATTTTCGAGCCCGAAGTAGATGGAGGAGCCTGCGGGGATGAGGGCGTTGTTGGTGTTGAAGGCACCGATGTCTTGCCAGCCATTGGGGTTCGTTTGCGGGTCGTAGAGGTCGTTGGTTGGGCTTGTTGTGGAGGGTGCGGTGGTTCTCCAATAGACGGTCTGGCCGGTGTCTTCATTAGCGCCTCCGCCTGCGAGGAGCGGTGAAGAAAGGGTCATCGTGATGACGAAGGCGATGAGCGTCCTGTAGATTGAGTTCTGTGCGGTGGGCATGGCGGTCTCCGATGGATGCGGTTTGGGATGAACCTGCAACATCGAACGGACCATTGCCGGCTATGAGCCGAACCTTGATAGACCGAATGTACCGCGCCGGGGTTTGGATGGCAAGACAAAACCGGCCATGATGGAGCATCATGGCCGGCGGGGATGGGAATATGAATTTTTACCCGCGAACAACTGATAAACAAAGCACAAATACTGCTTTGTTTATCCTCGATCGATTAGGGACATCCTGCTCCGAAGGCGGCGAGGAAGGCGGAGACATCGAGGAAGTTGAAACTTCCATCGTTGTTGAAGTCTGCTGCGGGGTCCGCTGCACCGAATGCGGAGAGGAAGGTGGAGACATCGAGGAAGTTGAGGGAGCCGTCGAGGGTGAGGTCTGCGGGGCAGGTGTTTACGCACACGCCTGTCATTGAGCAGAAGGTTGTGAGCTGGGCGACGGGTGAGGCGGCGGTGCCGCCTGGTGCTGCTGGATCAACAACAAGCCACTGCATGTAGAAGGTTTGGCCGTCGAGTGCTTGGTCGTTTGGGATCGGCCAGAACATGGTGCCGAAGCCGTTGCCGTTCCCAGCGCCGTCGAGAGCGATTGGGCCGAGGATTTCGTCTTGCGGGACGAGTCCTGAAACAGGTGGTGAGGTCGAGACGACTACGAATGCCGAGGCGCCACCGAGGGCGTTGTTGATGCCGACCTTGAAGCCGTCATTGCCGAGGTTTGGTGGGCAGTGGGCGACCATGTCTGGGATGATCCCGCCTGAGCCTGCCGAGCCGCCGCCGATGAGGTCTGGGTTTGCGGTTGGGAGTTCAGCGTAAAGGGTTGGGCGATCGAATGGGAAGACTTCGGCCGCGACGCGTGGGTCGGTTAGACCGTTGGTGAGGAAGTTGATGATGTCATTCTGGACCGGTCCGGGGAAGGTAATCGGGTTGATCATGAATGGATCGAGGTTTTGGGGGAAGGGGATCTGGCCGTTGCGGTGTGCGTAGAAGTCGAAGACTTGTTGGAGTGTCTGGAGTTCGCCGTTATGCATATAGCGGTCGCGGAGACCGGTGTTGCGGAGCGATGGTGTTTTGAAGCGGCCGCGGTCGATCGGATCGTTGGTGACATTGAACCGTCCGAAGTCTTCGAAGACTGGGCGGACACCGATGTTCCTGAATGAGTTGTCGGTGAACTGTGCACCAATATGGCATGCGTTGCAGAGCGACGCACGGAAGGCTTGGAGGCCGTTGATTTGCGCGGGGCCCATGGCGCCCGGGACGCCGGCGATGAAGAGGTCGTATGGTGCTTGGTCAGGGACCAAGGTGCGCTCGTAGGTTGCGATGGCCATGCCGACGCGGCCTGCGGTGAGTTCTGGGTCGCCAAAGACTTCTTCGAACATCTGGGGGTAGTTTTTACCTTCGGCGATGACGGCGGCCATATCTGCTGGGAGATTGGTCGCTAGGGCCAGTGGGCGAGCGCCGGTGAGCTTGGCGAGGATTTGTTCCCAGTTTCGATCTTGATGCGCCATCTCTGCTCCGCTGGCGGGCGGGCCTACGGCTTGGTTTTCAAGTGCTCCGCCTGACGCGATTAGGAGATCACCTGTGATCGGGTCGGTAAAGGTTGAGCCGGCGCGGCCGTCCCAGAAGAGTTCTGGTGCGTACATGCCCATGATTGATGGAGGTGCCTGACGGCCGGTGACTTGGACATCAAGGTCGTAGAGGGGGGAGGGGACATAGTTGTCAGAGGCGTCTTGGAAGACGACTCCGGGGGAACCGAAGATGTCGTCTTGGTTTCCGAAGATGTTATCGGGGCCCGGGTTGATACCGACTCGTTCGTCGGTGCCTCCGACGGCCGGTTGGTGGCATGAGCCGCAGGACATGGTGTTGTCGCTGGAGAGTTGCTCGTCCCAGAAGAGGATCTTACCGAGGTCTGATTTTTCTTGGGTGAACTGGTTCTCTGCTGGGAACGGCACTGGGGGGAGCGCCTGGGCGAGGGTTTGCGAACTGATTGATACCAGTACAATTGCGGGCGCAATCAACTTGAGTTGATTGATAACGGGCGAGATACGACGCCGGGTCCTGTGCATGAGAATCTCCTCTTTTTGATTTGTCAGGGACATAATGCACCAAGAGGTCGTATATTGCAAGAAGAAAGAAAAAAACACCGAAATAGCTTCGGTGTTGATTGAATTCAGAAGGTGATTCTGCTTTGTATTATGGGCATCCGGCCCCGAAGGCGGCGAGGAAGGCGGAGACATCGAGGAAGTTGAAGCTGCCGTCGGGCTGGAAGTCTGCGGCGGGGTCTTGTGCGCCGAAGGCCCCAAGGAAGGCGGAGACATCGAGGAAGTTGAGGGAGCCGTCGCCGGTGAGATCTGCGGGGCATGATGGCGGGGCTTGTGGGGTGAAGAAGACCGAGGTTGATGTGACGAAGCCGGAGAAGTTTGTAGATCCAAGGCCGAATCCGGGGCAGTCATCTGCAAAGATGCCGACTGCGGCGAGGTTGATGTCCAGTTCGTACATCTGGCCCGATTCGAGCACATCGGCGGGGATGGTGATTGAGGTTGTTCCGGGGCCCAGTTGTACATCAAAGTCTTTTGTACCGGAGTTGATGTTGAAGATCTCGAAGAAGATGTGGGTGGTGTTGGGGCTGACCGGGGCCCAGTTGATGGTGAGTTCTTGGGCTGGGTCCATGGCATCGAGATCGGAGAACGAGGTGCCTGTGAGGAATGGTGCGTCTGGGTAGTTGTCTGCACCTATTGGGAGGACCTGATCTCGTGTGCCGAGGGTGCCGCCTTGGATGTGGAGGGTGTATGGCATTAAGCTCGGGAAGCTGGCATCGAGGGCCGCCTTGGATCCGAACTCTACTGATGTTTGGTCGAGTTCCCATGCACCTGGTTCGCCTTCTATGAGGGCAACGGGGGTGATACCGTTGGTTACATCCGCTGCAGCGATACCACCTTCGACTGAATAGATGAAGCCGTCGAAGCGGTAGAGCAACGGCGAGGTTGGTTGGGTGTTGTCGGTGGCTTGGATGTAGGTGATTTCTTTGATGACGCCTGCGGTGCCGACATCATTACAACCCAATGGTGCGGTGGTGATGTCGAGGAGTGTGAGCGATTCATAGCCGGCGAGCCCTTGGGCCTGGGTCCCGAATCCGGGTGATGGATTTCCGGTGACGGTGATGCCGTAGGTGAATCCGATTTCGAGTTCGTAGTCAGTGTCTGGGGACAAGGTGCCAGCGGGGATCAGGAACTGGCCCTCCGGGGTGACGAAGAACATGTCGAGGATGCAGGTGTCGTTGACGATGTCGTACACTGCAAAGATCACGAAGTCGGCGTTTGGATCGGGGTCGATCCAATCGACGAGAAAGTCCTGGGTTGTGTCGATGCTCTGGGCATCGTTAAAGTTTGTGGGGGTGAGAGCCGGGACTGAGGGGTAGAGTTCTGGGAAGGCGGGGAAGGTTTCAGAAACCGAGCCGAGTACGCCACCGGAGAGAGCGAGGGTATAGGGGATATTTGACGGGTAAGCGGCATCGAGTGCTGCTTGGCTTGCAAAGGACATGCTGCCGTCCCATTCGCCCGGGAACTGTTCGATCATTGGGTTGGCGTTGATTGTTGCGGAGGTTGCATCACCGGGGGCGGCGTTGATGTAGGAATCGAACTCAAAGGCTGTGGGGATTGTTGGTGGTGATGTTGAGATTTGTTCGTACTCTTTGATCTTGGTGGTCCAGAAATCCACGACGCCGGAGTTTCCGAGTGGTGCGGTGGTCAACTCGGCGATGGTGACCGATGCGTAGCCGGCGTGGCCTGTGGAAGCGGCGCCAAAGCCGGGGCTTGTTTGCCCTGGGGTGTGGACGATGTTGGCCAAGACGAGTTCAATTTCATAGGAGTCATTTGGATCGAGTGTGCCCGCGGGGATGAGGTAGCTGGTTTGCATTGCCGGGAGGTCGATGTCGATGACATAGTCGTCGGTTGTGACTGAGTAGATAGAAAAGGCCATGTTGGTCACGCTTGGATCTGCGGGGTTCCACTCGATGAGGATGGGCTGGGTGGTGTCGGCGCTCTGGGCGTTGTTGTAACCAACGGGGGTGAGGACTGCGGGCGATGGGTAGATCGCGGGGGTGCTGAGGTTGAGTGTCTCGTCGCGGGAGCCGAGGGTCCCGCCCTCGAGGTGCATGTTGTACACGGTGGTCGGGTAGGCGGCGTCGAGGGCGGCTTGTGAACCGAAGGGTGCTTCGAGACACCACTCGCCTGGGAACTCCTCGATGAGGGGCTGGCCGTTTACTGTCATGATGCCTGCGTCACCGGCATCCATTTCGGCGAAAGCGTTAAAGGCGTAGGTGTGGGGAGCCGCGGGTGGGGTAATCGAGTCTTGCGCATAGATATGGATCTTGACGACATCGAAATCGAAGACATCGGCGGCGGCGTGGGAGACGCCTATGGCCAGTATTCCTGCAACACATGCGGCGACTTGATTGAATCGGGTCATCTTTGGCTCCTCAGCGATTGATGTAGTAGTTTGATCAATAGTAGAGAATTGACCACCTGAATAAAGACAATTCGTCTGGAAACGCCCAGAATATCACAGAAACCACTGGATGGACGGGTCCGTTAACTACGGGCACCCGGCTCCAAAGGCGGCGAGGAAGGCGGAGACATCAAGGAAGTTGAAGTCGCCGTCGTGCTCAAAGTCGGCCGCTGGATCGGCGGCTCCGAAGGCGGTAAGGAAGAGGCTGATATCGAGGAAGTTGAGATTGCCGTCGAGGGTGAGATCCGCGGGGCACTGGTTCTGGCAATCAACGGAGATCATATATGCCGAGCCGGCGTCTGGGCCCCACCAGAAATCGTCGTTACCGTCGGCGCCGATGATGGCGTGGTTGTCGGTGACGGCGACTGAGTAGCCGAAGAAGTCGCCGCCTTCGCGGTCGGAGGCGACGATCTTGTTGTCGAGCGACCAGAGCCCTGCGGTTCTGGAATAGGCGTAGGCGGCTCCGGCGTTGAAGAATCCGAAGCGATCGTTCTGGCCCCATGCGCCCACGATTGCGCGGTTGTTGTGGATGGCGACATCTTGGCCGAAGTATTCGAAGCTTGTGCCATCGAATGCGGTGAGCTTGATTTTCTGGGTCCAGTCGTTGTTTTCAAACTCAAAGATATAGACGGCCCCGGAGTTTGTGCCGAGGTCATCTTCGTTGCGGGCGCCGATGATGATGGAGTCGTCGCTGATGTCAAGGCGGTCGCCGAAGTTGTCGTCTGAGGTGCCGTCGGAAGCGGTGAGCTTTGCGGTCTGGTTCCAGGCGGTCCCGGTGCGTGTGAAGACATAGGCCGAGCCGGATCCTGATCCGTTGTCGTCATCGGAGGCGGCGCCGATGAGTGCGTGGCTACCTGAGATTGCGACATCGCCAGCGAAGCGGTCGAACTCTGCGATGTCATTTGAGACGAGCTGGGCTTCGAGTTGCCAGGTGCCTTTGGTGAGGCGGTAGATGTAGGCCTTGCCCGAGTTTGATCCTGTGGTGTCGGTGAGGGCGGCGCTGAGAACGATGGTGTCGTTGTCGATATCGACTGCTGAGGCGAAGTTATCTCCGCTGACGAGCATGGGGGGGACGAGTTTGGCTGTTTGGGCCCAGACACCTGCGGCTCTGGTGTAGACATAGGCGGCTCCTGCGCCTGAGCCTGCGTCGTCGTCTCCTGGGGCACCGATAACAAGGGTGTCTTTGTGGATCGCGACGGAGTCACCGAATCCGTCGCCGCCGCCGATGCCGGTGGCGACTAGTTTTTGGGTTTGGTCCCAACTTGCGCCGTCGTAGGAGAGGATGTAGGCCGAGCCGGAATCTGAACCGATCGCGTCGTCGTAGAGGGAGCCGACGATAGCGGTGTTGCCTTCGATGGCGACCGCCCAGCCATAGGCGTCAGAGATATCCCCGTCGTCGGCGACCATGAGCACGGATTGGATGGCGACACATGGTTGGGCGATGGCGAGGGAACAGATTGCAGTCAGGGCGGTAGAGCAGGCGAGGAGATATGCGCGGTTGGTCATTGGGTTTCTCTTTTATTCTCTCACAGGAATCGGCGGTGGACTTACAAACTACCCAGCCGCTGGGCATACAGGGTATCAAGATTGACGCTGGGATCCAAGGGGAATTCCGCTGTAACAGTGAAAGGTCTGGCGAAAGATTGTCGCTCGCAAAGTTGTGTATCGAAGTGCATTAAATTCTCGTGAATGGCTGGCATCGATGGATTCTTGTGTCAGAGTTGAATAGCGACATTTTTATCAGAACGACGCGGTCGATCTATAAATCCGGGTGTCGATTCAATGAAAGGGGAGCCTCATGAATACTCAGCACACAACCAACTCACGCGTGAGCCGATTGATTGGAATCACAGCCGCGGTCGGGGTATTGGGCTCTGGTGTTGCACTGGGTGATCTTGTATACGAGCTGCAGGCTTTGGAGGGTGAGTTTGCTGGATCGCACATCGGCGGCACGGTCACGATCGATGATGCGATGGCCGGGACGAGCATCTGGAATCTTGGGCAGGCGATCAGCTTTAACTTTGCTTCTGACTACGGACCTGGGTATTCGTGGGATATGACTGATCTGATCGTGTCCAATGATGTTGCGTTCTTGGGGGCGATCGGCGATGCTGTTCTCAGGCCTACCCATGTTGGCGGGGAGCCTGGGTATTCACCGGATTGGCGGATGGATACTTTGCCGCACACGATGCCTGGGAGTATTTCTCTTGGTCTCGGAGCTGACAACGGGAGCCCGATATGGAATCTTGTTGAGCTCGGATCCGATGGGAACCTCGACTACCGCACATCGATGAGCCCCGCGGGCGGACCTCAATGGCAACTCGTCCTGATCCCTGCACCCGCGTCTGCTGGTGTGCTTTCGATCGGGCTACTGGGAATGAGCCGGCGGCGCCGGTAGATCGGTTATGGGCATCCTGCGCCGAAGGCGGCGAGGAAGGCGCTGACATCGAGGAAGTTGAAGCTGCCGTCGGGTTCAAAGTCTGCGATTGGGTTGCCCGATCCGAATGCTGAGAGGAACGCCGAGACATCGAGGAAGTTGAGGGAGCCATCGCCGGTCAGGTCTGCGGGGCAGGGGCCACAGATCGCTTCAACCATGACTAACCGGTCCTCTTCGAGTGGGAGTTGGTAGATTGATCCGTCTCCTGAGTAGAAGTACCAGTCGGTGAGCCCCCCGATGGTTGGGGTGCCGGTGAAGGTGTCTGTGAACTCGACGGCGGCGGTCCATGAATCGGCGAGCGGCCCGGCGGCCCAGCCGTCGGTGTTGGGGGCGTCCCAGGTGTGGCGGGTTCTGAGTACGCTTGTACCTTCGTCGCGGTAGAGATCGAAGGGGTCGTCTTTGAAGGCGTAGTTTGGGGTGACTCCGGTGAATGTTGCTCGCATTTCGCTGCGGCCATCTCCATTGGCGCCAGGGGCGTCGTTGACCATGACCAATGAGTGGCCGCCAGGCGCGACGGTCATGAACATGTGTGATCGGTCGACAGTGAGGAATGGTTGGTTTCCGTGGTAGTACTGTTCGTTTTGCTCCCATCCGTAGACTGTTGAAAGGCTTTCGTTGAACTCGTATGGGGTGATGTTGGTTGCGAGGGTGTCGAAGACTCCGCTGCCGGCGGCGGTTTCGACCTTGAGTGTCCAACTCATTGGATAGGCGGGGGAGATTGTTTGCGGGTTGCTTGTTGCTTGGCGGGAGAGGGCATCGGTGATGACGACGCGGTACTCATGAGCATCGTTGAGCGCGGGGGCGAGTAATGTTGGGGAAATTTCGCCTTGAATATCAGCAAATGCCCCGCCCAATGGGGCGTGCTGCCATTGGTAGAGGAACCCTGGGAGCCCGAAGTTTGGGGTAGATGTGACGGCGATAGTGTTGCCGTAGCACACGGTGTCGGCTGAGGCTGTTGCGGTGACTGTTGGGGGTGGCGGGATAGTTGTTGGGGTGAAGTTGTCGAAGGCGAGACCGATGGAGCCGGCGTTTCCGGTATATCGGAGGAGGATGAAGTGGATGTCGGCGGTGGCGTGGTTGAAGAGAAATCCGTCAGCTCTTCCGTCGCCGAAGCCGTTGGGTCCGCCGCATTCGCTGGTGCCGTTGGGGGCGGTGAGGACCACGGTGTCGATGACGGTCATGGTCGCGTCGAGGGCCTCGATAGTCCATTCTTCGAATGCCGGGCCGCTGCGGCTATCGATGTCAAGGATCGCTCCGGCGGCTTGTGCGACGGGATCTGAGTAGGTGAGCAGGAGCGTGCCGGCTTGGTTGTTGACGGCGTTGTCATCGGTGAGGAACGAGGAGCCTACGCCTTGATTGTCGAGGGGGGTGTCTGGGCCGCAACCTGCGAACGCTGTTTGAGGTGCGCCGACTTTGGCGATTTGTGGGGAACCGATGGGGAGGAGGGTGATGGGGTCTACGAGGTCAAAGCGGACGCCGTGCTGTGCTTCGTATTGGTCTGAGATGAGTTGTTGATCGGTGGTAGATACTCCGCCCGGGAGGGTTTCAAAGTCGATGGCTTGGGCGCTTGCAAAGCTTGCGAGCATGAAAGCACAGTATATTCCGGTACGCTTGAGCATTGAGTCTCTCCTTATACACACCGAACGATGCGGCGTATTGAGATCCATGGTCGCGGAATCGGGCTGTTGTGTCAAGAAGAAAATCAGGGGATGCTATTTATGGGCATCCTGAGCCGAAGGCGGCGAGGAAGGCGCTGACATCGAGGAAATTAAAGCTGCCGTCGGGTTCAAAGTCTGCGATTGGGTCGCCCGATCCGAATGCTGAGAGGAACGCCGAGACATCGAGGAAGTTGAGGCTGCTATCGCCGGTGAGATCTGCGGGACATTGGTTGGAAGATTCGAGCGGGAGTGTGATGGAGAGCATCTCGTAGGGTTCACCCATTCCGGTTGCGAGCCATTGGTCGTAGAGGAGTTGGCCGGTGTTGTCTGTGCGGTTCTCGTCGCGGAGGAACTCGATGTATTCGCGTGATGAGGTTTGGTAGTACAACGAAACTTCTGCGTAGACCGAGCCTTGCGGGATTGAATAATCGACATCGTCCCAGTGCTGGCCGTCGGCGTAGGTGTAGGCGACGGGGGCGGCTTGGAGTTGTTCAAAGACTGCGTTGCTGAATCCTCGAGGTGGGATCCGGTTGTCTTTGATCCAGACATTGTTGACGGCGAAGTGGAAAGACTCGCCCTCTGGGATTCCGGTCAATGAGCTTACTGCGGCATCGACGCCGAGATTGGCTTCGTAAACAGTTGTATCTTCGGTTGTGAGTGTTGCTGTAACTTCGTCGTAGTGGCCGTGCTCTGCGATGACTGATTCTGTTGCGTCGTAGAACTCGATATTGATCCACATGCGTCGGCCTTCTGGGTATCCTGTTGGGAGTTTGTGGCCGCTTTGATTGATGACGCGGACAGTGAGTGTGGAATCTGTTTGCGCGGCTTCGAGGTCTGCCGCGGCGGTGAGCATGTCGTAGGTGCGTTGTTTGTTGGTTGCGACGCCTTCTTCGGTGAGCCCGGTGACGGAGTCGTCGTGGAGGCCTCGGATGGCATCGAGGACCCAGGTGTTGCCTCCAATGAACTGATGGGTTGGGAGATCATCGCGGATTGGTCTGCTGTTTCGGTTGCAGCCCCGACCTGTGGTGTCGGGCATGTGGCAGTCTTGGCAGGAGGAGACGGCTGTTTTGTTTCCACCGAATCGCCCGTTCATTTCGATTGGGCCTTGTGCGAAAGCACTCCCGAGCCATTCGCTGTAGGTACGTTCGACGGGGAACTGGTCGTACTTGCTGTTGGATATTGGTGGCTGACCGAGGGGGATGGCTGAGTAGGTGCCGTCGGGTTGGCGGTCGAAGGCGGGGTTGGAGACATCGTGGCATGTGGCGCAGAACGCGGATTCTTGGGTGAACGATGATTCGAGCCAGTCGTGGCTGTTGAAGTTTCCAAGATCAAACGGACCCCTTCTGCGATCGAGCGGGTCGACGATGAATGTACCCGAGTGTGGGTCTACCACTGCGGGAACGATCGATTCGATGATGGGCAGGTCTTCGACGGGGCTGATGCCTGGGGCGTAGACCGGATCGACGATCCGGTGGCAGATGTTGCAGTTAATCCCTTCGAGATCGAGGTCGGTCATTGCGGATCCATCGGTGGGTGTTGAGTGACCTTCGAGCCAGCCGCCGGGGGTGTGGCAGCGGAGGCAGAGGTCGCCTGCGAAGGCGGCGTCTTGATTGGCGATGGTGAGCGATGCGAGGTAGAGGGGGTCGCGTGCGGTCTGGCCCATCATGGAGTTGACCCAGGATTCGTATGGAGCGGCGACCGGATCGTAACCCGCGTGGCATCCGGTGCAGTTGTCTGTTGAAACGATGGGGTCGGTGAGCATCCCGGGTTGGGTGCCGGGGAGGAAGAAATCGTCGGGTGTGGTTTGCACCTGCGTCGGCTCGGCCGATGCGCAGGTCGCGACTGCGAGGCCCGCGATCCATGCTGAGCGCATTAAACAGGCTTTGAATAGACCGATAGAATGAGCGTTCATGGCGGGCCTCCCCTTTGTTTGAGCGAAGCACATTCCTGCTTTGGTTTACACTTTTATTCTAGTCAGTTTGGCTTTGTCCTCAATAGACTTAGAGTATCTGGCAATTTTAATTAGATAAACACCAAAAAATTGGTGTGTTGAAGTGGACAGTTCCTGCATGGCCGGATTCCCGCTGAGTTTTATGGGCAGCCGGCAGCAAATGCGGCGAGGAATGCGCTGACATCGAGGAAGTTAAAGTTGCCGTCGGGCTCAAAGTCTGCGGCTGGGTCTTGGGCGCCGAAGGCGGCGAGGAAGGCGGAGACATCGAAGAAGTCGAGGGTGTTGTCGTTGTTGAGATCAGCGAGGCAACTGGCTATCGCTGTGGGCACACTGAGCACTGTGTAATCCGCGTTGTCGAACCATGAGTAAGCAGCGATAAGAATATTGCCCTGCTCGTCCATCGCCCATCCGCCAAGCGACTGGAATGTATCCGATGTAGAGCCTGCATCGAAGCGCCATTGCTCTAGCTGTTCGCCTTGCGTTGTGTGTACCGCGATTGTATAGTCAAACACATTGGCATCGTCGTAGTCCCAATCGAGCCCGACATACAGATTCCCGTCATCAGCGAGTGTCACCCACATCGCTTCTTGGAAGTCCAGCGTGTGCGCATCGTCGTAGACCACGCGCCAGCGTTCGTTGCCGTCTGGATCTAGCGATATCAGGAATCCATCGGCATCGCGTACATTCTCCCAGCCACCGGTGATATAGAGGTTTCCCTGCTCGTCGGAAACCAGTTCTCCGATGCCGTCGGGGAGGACGAAATCAAGCGCCTTTGACCAATGAAGATCACCGCTCGGGGAGTACTTTAGAATTAGGCTATCGAAGTTCCGGTTGTTCGAACTGGTGAAGGTGTGGCCGAGGACAAAGATGTTGCCCTGCTGATCAAACCGGACATGGAATGCATCATCCATCCCGTCTATTGAATCGGTTGTATTCCAGACGCGCGACCAGAGGATCTCTCCTTCGGGAGAAACCTTGAGTGTGAGGATGTCGTCCTGTTTGACGCCCATGTCGTTCTCAACAATGACAGTCCCTGTCGCCACGATGTTTCCATCGGGCGCAATCTGAACTTCGCGTGCACCAGCACCAAAGTGTGGATCGAGATCAAAGAGTTGTTCCCAGACCTGATTGCCATCTGCATCAAGCTTGAGCATATGGAAGTGTGTTGCAACAGAACCGTTGTCCCCGGCTGAGACCGAGGCGAAGCCGGAAATGTATAAGTTTCCCATGTCATCGATCGCCATGGATGTGGAAGTGTCCCATGAGTTCAGCGGCCCGTTGTAGGTCGTCGACCAGAGAATCGAGCCGTCCGGCGCATACTTGATGATTAGATAATCCCAGTGCGATCCACCATCGACGGGAAGGCCACCATATTGCTGGCCGAGCAGATAGGTATTGCCTTGGGCATCAGCCTCGATATCGACCGGTGTATCGAACCAGTCCAGCGGGCTGTTGTGCCGATGCTCCCAGATCACATCGCCGTCGCTGTTGTACCGAATGGTGTAGATATCTTCTCTTAGATTTGCAGGCTTTGATACGCCGGTGATACTCACGCTCCCGTTGGGACCCAGCGCCAGCATCCATGCGGAATCGGAGCGATTGTCTTCGCCATTGTAATGCCGAATCCAGTTTGCTTCAGGCTGAATAGCAAGGGCTGTGGATGAGAGACTCGCGAAGAGCACGATTGGTGCGATACTTTTCATGGGTTTACTTTCCTTATCGTTGGGTAAGTGTGATATGTTCGTGAGAACATGGCTGTAAACCCCCTCCATGAAACAGACATGCAACCACCGTGCCAATGATTACCCCGCTCTAAAAGCCAAGAAACAGCATGTGAACTTCATACCCATGGCTTGTACTGACTTTTTAGCAACACATGTGGCCAAAGAACAGAAAAAACACGCCTCCATTTTGGAGGCGTGCTCTTTATCAATGTCCGCTGACTCAGCAGCCGGGGCTTACCCGTTCCAGCCGGATTTGAAGTTCTTGAGGGCGTCTTCGAGCTTGGCAGCGAGGTCGTCGTTGATTGCCAGGTCGTTGCTGAGTTGGTCCCAAACTGCTTTGCCGCTGGTTTGGAAGTACTCGTGCATTGCTTTCTCGAACTCGGCGACTTGATTGATATCGACATCGTCGAGGTAGCCCTTGGTGCCGGCGTAGATCGAGATGGTCTGATCAACAACATTGAACGGGACATACTGTGGCTGCTTGAGGATCTCGACCATGCGTGCACCGCGATCGAGCTGGGCCTTGGTGGCCTTGTCGAGGTCGGTACCGAGCTGGGCGAATGCTTCGAGCTCGCGGAAAGCGGCGAGGTCGAGGCGGAGCGAGCCGGCGATCTTCTTCATTGCTTTAATCTGTGCGGCACCGCCCACGCGGGAGACCGAGATACCGACATTAATGGCTGGGCGAACGCCTGAGAAGAAGAGTTCTGGTTCGAGGTAGATCTGGCCGTCGGTAATCGAGATCACATTGGTCGGGATGTACGCCGAGACATCGCCTTCTTGGGTTTCGATGATCGGGAGCGCGGTCAGCGAGCCTGCACCGTTCTCTTCGGAGAGCTTGGTGGAGCGTTCGAGGAGGCGTGAGTGCAGGTAGAAGACATCGCCCGGGAATGCTTCGCGTCCTGGAGGACGACGGAGGAGAAGCGAGAGCTGGCGGTAGGCAACAGCTTGCTTGGAAAGGTCGTCGTAGACACAGAGGACATGCTTTGGGTAGGGCGAGCCATTGGACATGGTCTTGCCTTCTTCTTTGCCCGACCACATGAAGTGCTCGCCCATCGCGGTGCCGGAGTACGGAGCGATGTACTGGAGCGGGGCGGGGTCTGACGAACCCGCGGTGACGACGATGGTGTAGTCCATCGCGCCGGCGTCGCGGAGTGTCTGGACAACACTGGCAACGGTTGATTCTTTCTGACCAACAGCGACATAGACACAGACGACTGCGTCTTTGGTGCCCCAGTATTGCTTCTGGTTGATGATCGCGTCGATCGCGACGGCGGTCTTGCCGGTCTTGCGGTCACCAATGATGAGCTCACGCTGGCCACGGCCAACAGGGATCATCGCGTCGATCGCTTTGATACCGGTCTGCATTGGTTCGTGAACCGGCTGACGAGCAGCGATGCCTGGGGCGATGATGTCTACTGCTGCGATTTCGGTGGTGTTGATTTCAGCGCCGCCGTCGAGTGGGACACCGAGCGGGTCAACGACGCGGCCGAGCATTGCTTCACCGACTGGTACGGAGAGCAGGTTGCCGGTGGCTTTGACGGTGTCGCCTTCTTTTACTGCGAGGTAGTCGCCAAAGATCACGGCACCAACGGTGTCTTCTTCGAGGTTCATGACCTGGCCCATGACGGCGCCGTCTTTGGTCTCGAACTCGATGAGTTCTGATGCTTTGGCTTTGGAGAGCCCGTAGATACGGGCGATACCGTCACCGACTTCTACAACTCGTCCGACCTCTGAGATCTCGAGTTGTGAGGAGAAGCTTTCGATTTCTTGCTTGATGACGGAGACGATTTCGTCGGTCTTGATCTTCACGGGTGGCTCCCTGATCGCCCTATGTGTCTTGGATATGGGCGGTTGTATCGTGTCAATAAAGCTGAAGTAACTGGTCACCAATCATCGGCTCCGGTGCCGACAATGGGGTCCAAAGGGTAGGGCGAGTCATGCCCGAAGTCATTGAATTGGGGCGGATTCGGTTGGTGAGAGCCCGCAATTCTTGATGATGGGGCTTTGGGTCTTGGATGGCCGCTTAGGTTGGTCCTGGTAGGCGATTTGAAGAGTCAGGGGGTTGAGGAGGCGGGATCTTGAGCTGGGGCCGTGGTGCTGGTGATAGTAAAGCCGATTTCTGGGAGTTCGGAGATGATTTGCACGCCATCGGGAAGCCCGAGGATCTGGATTTGCTTTGCGGTTATGGCTCGTTCCAGATCTTGGAATGAGAGCGAGAGGACGGCCGAGGGGATTCTTGTGCCATCGTTGATGGCCGCCAGGGCGTCTGTTGGGCCCGAAATTTGGATCGAGACGAGATCTTCGCTGCCCGGGTTGAGGACCACATTCCAACGCCCAACCTCTCCCGGAGCAAGGAGGACCTGGATCGGGAGCCGTTCGATGGTGGTGTTCTGGGTCAGCGAGCGGATGGTCAATCTGATATCAACTCGGCTCGGTGTGAGGATCGGTGCCCAGCCGAGGGAGAGCGAGGGATCGATCGTGTCTGGGAGCTGGAGTGCAACGCCTGGAATGGTTTCGAGTCGTCCTGGGGTGAGTGCGGAGATGGCGCTGGCCTCTGGAACAGCGAGCAGTTCGCGGCCGTCGAGCTCGGCGATGACCGAGGCAGGTCCCTTGATTGTGGCGGCTTGCGGGATTGCGCGGAGCGGGCCGTCGAGGGCGACGCTGGAGGGGAGGTCGACTCGGACAGGGAGTTCGATTGAGATAAGCTCATCGACCTCGACCCTGGCGACATCGAAGGTGAGCGAGCGGATGCTTACGCCGTGGGATCTGAGGGCTGGAAGATCCCGGAAGATTGATCGGAGATCGAGATCATGGACTCCCGGGCGGGAGGGGATTTCGTTGCCCACCATGAGTTGGACCCGGCCTCTGAGTTCTCTGGAGGCTTGGTCGAGTGAAGCGAGTGATCCTTCGAGTTCGACATCGATCGATCCGGACCAAATCTCCCCGGGCGCGGGACGGATCACGAACTGGTGAGACGGGTCCTGTGTGTTTCCGATAAGGACAATTTGGAGTTCGACCATCCGGGTCTGGACCATGCGTGATTCGGCGAGGAGCCATATAAGGACGGCGAGGAAAGTCACGAGGATTACCGAGCGGATCGTCGCCCATACTGACTGTGTGTTTTTGGAAGACTTTGCCATCAGGAAATTTCCCTCTGGTCATTGGTTGGTTCTGATGATGATTCTGAGAATGTCCCTGTGGGTGCGGGCTTTGCGATCTCTTCTACAAATCCGCTCTCGGGGTCGTCGGCCTTGCTTCCGGAGAGATCGGGCTGTTCATCGGTATCGTCGTGGTGCCCGAGCAGATCGCTGATGGTGGTTTCGAGGTCTTCGCGTTCGATGGGCTTTGAGAGCTGGCCTCGCTGGGCGATTCGGATGTGGCCGGTTTCTTCGGAGACAACGAGGACGAGTGCGTCGGAGTCTTTTGTGACGCCGATGGCGGCGCGGTGGCGGGAGCCGAAGGATTGGTCGGTGATTTCTGACGCACTGGCCATGGGGAGCTGGACGCCTGCGGAATGGACACGCTCTGCGCGGATGACGACCGCGAGGTCGTGGAGTGCTGAGCCTGGGTGGAAGATTGTTTGGATGAGCGAGGAGGTGAGTTTGGCGTCGAGGTCTGTGCCACCCTCGGTGATGGATTTGAGCCCGACGCGTCGCTCGAGGACAATAATCGCTCCGAACTTGGCCTTTGAGAGGAAGATACAGGCTGGAGCGAGCTGGGCGGCCGTGGCGGCGGCGCCTTGCTGGGTGCTCCCGAAAAAGCGGGTTTCGCCCAGACGGATGAGGGCTCTGCGGAGTTCGGGCTGAAAAATGACGACCAGAGCGAGGGCGAAACCTGCGAGAACGCGGTCATAAAGGTATGCGAGGCGGGCGAGGGTGTCGTCTCCGAGAACCCTGACGACGACGGTGCCGACGATGAGAACGAAGACAAGACCCTTGATTGCTCGTGCGGCGCGGGTGCCTTGTAGGAAGCGGAGGATGACGAAAACCATGATCCAGATGATCGCCAACTCGACAAGAACCTCCCACACCGCGTAGGCGTTGAGACGGCTGAATAGGTCTTGGAGTCTGGTGAACAATCCCACGGGCTACCCTTTGTGGGTCAGGTGTGTATACATGATGGATCCAATCATGCGTTGGTTGCTGATTCTAACCGATCTGCAGGTGTCCTGCTCGGATTTAGAGGTCCACGAGGCGCAAAGAAGGGTTTGGTATTGGGATACAGAATCACACATGTTGAGACGACCCCCAATCCGCTGGCGCGGAAGCTCATTGTTAGCCCGGCACCGGCTCGGATTGTCTCGTGCTTTGATGCGTCGAAGGGATCGGATGATCCGCTGGCGGCGGCGATTCTTGGATGCGACGGGGTGACCAATGTGCTGATTCATTTGGAGTTTGTGTCGGTGTGTTTCACAGACAAGACCAAATGGACGACGCTCAAGGGAGAAATCGGGCGGGTGATCGGTGGGGTTGATGACTGATCCAGTGGTGAGCGGATTGCTAGAGGAGTGGTTTGCCGGTGCGATGAGGCCGCTGCCTTGGCGGATCTCGCCGAGGGACCCGTATTGGTCGCTGGTGAGCGAGTTCATGCTCCAGCAGACGCAGGTATCCCGGGTGCTTGAAAAATTTGAGCCGTTTGTTGAGCGGTTCCCGAGCATCGAAGAACTCGCGGCGGCCGATGAAGAGGCGGTGCTTGGGGAATGGTCCGGGCTTGGGTACTACCGGAGGGCGCGGATGCTTCATGCGTGCGCCAAGGCGATAGTTGAGAACCACGGCGGGGAGATCCCTCGCGGGGTTGATGATCTGATGGCGCTGCCGGGGGTTGGGCGGTACACAGCGGGGGCGATGGCGTCGATGGTGTTTGGGGATCGGGAGCCATTGGTTGATGGGAATGTGATGCGGGTGCTGCAGCGGCTGGGGAACAATCCAGATCAACAGACAGATCCCAAGACGATCAAATGGGCGTGGGAACGGGCAACCGGGTTGGTTGAAGCGTCCAACGAACCCGGCGTGCTCAACGAGGCGCTCATGGAACTGGGGGCGACGGTGTGTACCCCGAAGCGGATTCAGTGCGCTCGGTGTCCGCTTGCGGATCGGTGTGAAGCGTTGAAAGCGGGGACGACGGAGAGTGTGCCTCAGCCGAAGCCTCGGGCAAAGCGGAAGGACTTGTTTTGTGCGGCGGTGGTGGTTGTTGATGGCGAAGGGCGGGTGCTGATGGAGCAGCGCGGGAGCGGCGGGATGTGGGCCAATATGTGGCAGGTGCCGACGATTGAGCGGGATGACCGCCCCACTGTTGCTGAAGAAATTGGTGAGGATGCGGTGCTGATTGAATCGTTTGTTCACCAGACGACACATCGGATCGTTCGGTTTGATGTGTACCGGGCCGGGGCTGCCGATGAAGCTGGGCGGAGCTACAAATCGCTTGAAGATATTGATCGGCTGGGAATTTCTAACGCCCAGCGGAAGGTGCTCGGGTTTGCGTTGCCGCGTCTAGCCGATGATCCGCGTGAAGCGTTCGAGCATTGAGTCGAGCTCGGGTTCGGTTTGGGCGTTGAGGGTGATGTGCCCGATCTTTCGTCCCGGGCGTGGCTCTTTGCCGTAGAGGTGGATATTTGCTTGGGGCATGGCACCCAGTGATCCTGGTCTGGGTTCGTTTCCGATGAGGTTGATCATCGCGCTGCAGCCGGTAGGTTCTGCGCTGCCCAGTTCCATCCCAAGCACAGCGCGCATGTGGTTCTCGAACTGGCTCGTCTTTGACCCCTCGATGGTCCAGTGCCCGGTGTTGTGGACGCGGGGTGCGATCTCGTTTGCGAGGAGATCGGATTCCGCCCCTTGTCCGACTTGGAAGAACTCGACGGCGAGCGTGCCGACATAGTTGAAATGTTCAAGGATCTTCTGGATGGAATGGCGGGCTTGGGCGGCTACGGAATCGTGGACCTGTCTTGCGGGGGCTTTGGTAAGACGGAGGATCCCGCCGCGGTGGATGTTCTCGCTGAGGGGGTAGTACTCGATGTGTCCTTCGGCTGAGCGTGTTGCGATGATGGAGAGTTCTCGGTCGAACTCGATAAAGCCGTCGAGGATCGCGGGGACTTTGGCGAGGGTGTCCCATGCTTGGGTTGCTTTGCTCGGATCGCTGATGAGGACCTGTCCTTTGCCGTCGTAGCCGAGGGTGCGGGCTTTGAGGATCGCGGGGGTGCCGAGTTGATCGAGGGCTTGGATGAGCTGGTCGAGGGAATCGACCTGAGCGAAGGGGGGGACGGCGATGCCGAGGTCTTTGAACATGGCTCGTTCGACGAGCCGGTCTTGTGATGCGCTCAGCGCGGCGGGGTTTGGGTGGATGGAGCCGTGGCCTGCGATGAGGGCGGCGCCTTGGCCGGGGACATTCTCGAACTCGTAGGTGACGACATCAGAGGACTGGGCGAGTTTGATGAGGGCCTGCTCGTCGTCGTAGTCGGCGATGATCTGATCGCACTGGCCGAGTTCGTTGGTCGCGCAGCACTCTGGGTTGGGATCGAGAACGGTGCACTTGATCCCGAGATGACGGACGGAGCTTGCGAGCATCTGGGCGAGCTGGCCGCCGCCGATGATGCCGATTGTCACAGCTGTGCGTGGTTTGGTCATGGGCGTGGGTCTGGGTTGTCGAGGACTGTTTGTGTTTGGTTGGCTCTGAACTCTTCGAGTTTGCTATGGATCTCTGGGTATTTGTTGCTCAGGATCGAGGCGGCCAGCAGCCCGGCGTTTTTAGCCCCGGCTTTGCCGATCGCGACGGTTGCCACGGGGATGCCTGCGGGCATCTGGGCGATTGAGAGGAGTGAGTCCATGCCTTTGAGTGCTTTGCTTTCGACCGGGACGCCGATGACTGGAAGCGTGGTCATGGCGGCGACCATGCCCGGGAGGTGTGCCGCCCCGCCTGCGCCGGCGATGATGACCTCGATGCCTCGATCGCGGGCTTCTTTGGCGTGCTGTGCGAGGAGGTCGGGCGTGCGGTGGGCGGAGACGACCTTTGTTTCGTAGGGGACCCCGAGCAGATCGAGCATCGCGGAGGCGTGCTCCATGACATCGGGCCAGTCGGATTTGGAACCCATGATGACGCTTACGAGGGGGGTGTCGGTGGTCATGGGTAATAGTATCCTCTTGGTTGCTTACGGTTCGATCGGTGCGGGGTCTACGAGGAGTTTGAAGGTTGATTCGATGAGTTCGAAGCCGGGATCGGTGAGATCGGCGGAGGATTCGGCTTGGTATTTTTTAATTCCAAGAACGCGGCCATCTTGCAGCGGCACGAAGAGAACCCGGAAATCATGAATACCCCAGAGCGGTTGCCAAATTTTGCCTTGAGCACCGAGCCCTTCAAATCCCATCCATGAGTTCATCGGGCTGTGAGAAATTGTTCGGTCTCTGTGCATACCGTTTTCTAGAACAGCCGACAATTCTTTTTCTGGTCCACCACTGCCCCCGCCGCCGGCGGGGCGGTCGTAGATTGTGTATCGAATATATGTCTTCCCAAAGGCGAGTTGCTCTACACCTTCAAACTGCGCGTGATTATCAAGGACCTCTTCCCAGTTGCCCGGGGCTTGGTGGGTGAACCAGTCTCTTGAGACTTCTTTCTGTCTCTCAACATCTGGCGACTGAACATCAGCACTAGATACTTCCAATGAATTGATGATCTGTTGAAGAGCATACTTCGAGGCATCCTCATATCGCTTGCTCGATAGAGAGCGAACCAAAATCCCATGATCTCGATCGAACCCAGTAACGAGATGGAGCAAACTGTAGTTCTTTCCCTCTTTTTCAAGCTCATATTCTTCGCCATACCCGTAGAGTTCGCCTATCCGCACATCAGGACGAACAGTTTTGTTGAGTACCTCGTACCCCATTTCTTGGATGAGGGCAAGATCGTGCTCGTTGGGGTCGATCCCGTCGCGGAGCAAGACCCGGATCAGTATCGAGGCATCATCGCTCTCAGAGCTGGATTCGATTTGAGCAATAGAGTATTCATCGAGCGGTTGGGAAGGCAGTACAACCCAATCCGCAGGACGATCAAACCTAAAGGTTTCACCGGTATGACGCACCGGATGTTGGATATCAGGTAGTAGCACGCTGCCGGTGGATGTCAGCAGGCTGTATCCGAGACCGGCGAGCATTGCGAGACGCCAGAGCATCGGGATCAGTAGAAACAGTATTGTTGCCCATACAATCCGCAGTTTGTAGCATGCGAGGATGCCGACGAAGGCGATGATCGGGGACAGGAGCATGAACAAGCCCGCTGCGAGATTAACCAGACTTACCGGCTGGGCGATGAAATCGCGGAGTGTGTCGTATTTCATCGAGAAATACAGCAGCGCGAGCAGTGAGGCGGATTGTTCAATTATTTGGGAGAAGCAGAAAATCCGTGTGCTGCGTTTCCATTCGTTTCCTTTTACGCCGCAGAATCTGAGACGGAGCCATGTCCACAACCCACCAAGCCCATAACCAAAGATCACCCCTCGAAGGATTCCGAATCCCAAGACAATCGCCCACACAGTTGTCCAAGAACTGATCGTGATCGGCAGAGTATCTGGAGCGAGCCGGACGCGGTTGACGACGGTATTGATCATTCCCGCTGATCCGACCAACCACGCAGCAACCAGGACCCAGAATATATTCGCGTGGATGCCCCATGAGAGCATGAAGCGTCCGGGGCGGATGATGATCATGAAGGGGAGGAGGAACCAGGGCACCGAGCCGCGGGATTGGTCGGCATTGGATTGTTTAAAGCCGTACTGAGGCGGCGGGGATGATTGCGGCGGCTGCGGTTGCACTTCCATTGATACTCCGTGTGATACTACCAATCGAATGAGCAGCCGAGGACTATGGAGCCCCAGGTTTGGGAGTCTGGTTGGAGGTCGAAGCGTTCGGTTTGGGTGTTCTGGGTCCAGCCGAGGTAGAGGCCTTTGTAGCGGGTGATGAGGCCGAATGAGATGGTGGCGACGAGGGGTTCACGCATTGCTGAGCGGGAGTCGTGGAAGATGGTGCCGTCGATGAAGAGGTCGTGGGCGATGGCGTCAACGCCGAGGCGGGCGTAGGCGTAGATGGACCAGTTGGATTCGGAAGACTCGCTGACGCGGACGGTGTGGTCCTTGTGCCCGAGCATGGTCGCGGGGCCGAAATCGCTTGGGAGGTTTTTGCCGACTCTGAGTGTCATAGAGGACCGCGCGGCGATGGAGACGGTGCCGAGATCGAAACCGAGGGCGGGGAGCATTTCCATTTCTAATCCGCGAACATTGGCGGCTTCGGTTTTCCATGTGCGGGTGAAGGCGAAGTTGATGGTGGGCTCGCCCGGGAGTTGGGTGTCCCAGCCGACGGGGTCGTCTTCGTCTGGGAAGATGTTGTGGATCCAGTTCTGGATGCCCTCGGCTCCGCTGGAATGGCCGGTGAGTCCGAGGTCGAGACCGAAGTGGTCGTGGGTGTTGTTGTCGGCGCGTTGGAATGAGAACGCGAGGGCGAGGTGCCCTCCGTAGGGATGATCGCGAGCTGGCGGGTTGGGGGAGAGGATACTTTGGGGGGTGTAGATTCGTTGTTTAAGGGCGATGCCTACGCCGAAGCGTTGATCTTTGGGGTTGTCATCTGAGATATCGAACCTTGAAGCCAGTGCGGGGGAGAGGTTGGGATCGAAGGAGAGTTCGATGGCGTTGCCGTTGGTGTAGTAGCGGTCGGTGTCGTCGATGATATTGGGGACGGTGCCGTCGTTGTCCCAGTAGAGGGTGAGATCGCGGAAGGTGTAGTTGGCGAGGTCGAAGATCCCGGTCCAGGAATCGTCGCCCTGGTCGAGGATTGTGGTGGCTTGTATCTCTGCAGACTCGTTGTCTGATTGGGCCACTGCTGGGAGTGTTCCCAGGGTCAGAATCGACGAAATACATGCTATTGAGAACCAATCACAATGGATCATGGTCTGATGATAGCGTAAACAAACATTCATTGTGAACACTTCGGCCCAACTCGCCGATAGAGTGAGTCTTATGGGCCATCATCACGACATTCATGCCGATCATTCTCCTCAGGCGATCCGGGATCGGCTCAGCGGGAATACGACTCCTTCGTATATCAAAGACTTCATTTATGGAGCGATTGATGGGGCGGTGACGACCTTTGCGATCGTCGCGGCCTCGGTCGGGGCGGGGCTCTCGTCGGGTGTGGTGATCGTGCTTGGGCTGGCGAATCTGCTCGCTGATGGCTTCTCGATGGCGGCCTCGAACTATCTGGGGACCAAAGCGGACCAGCAGTTGTTTGAGAAGACCAAGGCCGAGGAACACGAAGAGATCGAGATCCACCCGGAAGGGGAGGTCGAAGAGATCCGGCAGATTTTCTCGGCTCAAGGATTCGAGGGCGAGAACCTCGAGCACATCGTCGAGGTCATTACGAATGACAAGGAACTCTGGGTCAAGACGATGCTCCGCGAGGAGCACGGGCTCGAAGAGGGCGGGCCCGAGGCGTTCAAGGCGGCCAAGGCGACCTTTATTGCGTTCTTGGTGGTGGGTGCGGTGCCTTTGTTGCCTTACTTTGTTGATCCGCTGTATACGGTGCCCAAGCAGTTCATGGTCTCGTGCGTGATGACGGCGTTTGCGTTCTTGATGGTGGGCTGGATCAAGGGGCGGATTGTGGGCGTTGAAAAGCTGCGCTCGGCGCTGGAGACGCTTGCGATTGGTGGATCGGCGGCGGCGGTGGCGTACATCGTCGGTGTGCTGCTGCGTGGGATGGCGGGGTAATTTTGGCTCCTGCTGTTTTATGGGGTGAGTGGTTCCCAGATTTTCCAGTCGCCGTTGTATTTGGCTTGGTCTTCTTTGCTCATCGCGTCCCATTCGTCGAGTGTGAACCATTTATTTTCAACGAAACCCCATGTGTTCTTATCACGCTTGATGGATATGCCGCCATCGTAATCGCGGTCAGCCCCAAGTGCCCAGAGTTGAGGCTTTCTCCCTCTGATTGAATACATCAATGGCTTTCCGGAGTAGAAATCGGTTGTGGAATAGGGCAGTAGCTTTGGATCTATTTCATCGAGTGATGCCGGCCAGTTTCCTGTTTGAAGATGGTGGCGGTATATACCAAGGATGACAAGGGTGTTTCTTGCCTCGTAGTCTTGCATGTTCTGGAGAGCGAGTAGCATTTCCCAATTAAAGATTTTCAAGACCACAGGAATGTACCTCTCGGCATCTTCGGCAGCAAGATGATCGCCAACCAGTTGTGAGAAGCGGAGCGATTGCTGTGATGCCGGGTCTTGCCTTAGGTCGTGTAGCAATGCATCGCTGAGGGCTTGGTAGAGCTTAATCTGATTCTCAAACGATTCGATCGACATATTGGATGGCGGGTTTGGCACATCGTTGAATGCGAACATCACATTTTCGAGCAGACAATCTGGTGCTCCTGCTTGAGCATAGAAATGCTCTCCAATCTCTTGGTTTGTCAGTTGCTGATCTTGGCCATGAAACAAAGCCCGCCATGTTTCTTGAGTGACCCACTGTTCGAATGCCAGGGTATCTGCGAATCCTGAACCGAGCTGGTCAATGATTACGGATTGGAATCCAGCGAGATGCTGGTCGCCAAAGAGATCGGGGTCGTATTCGAGCATCTCGGTGATTGTGGACTGGAACCTTCTTTCAATCCCAAGGCCGGATAACCAATGCAATGCGACCGGCATCTCAGATGTATGCTTTGCAAGAGCGGCTACTGCGAGCAATCGTGCGTATGCCTGATCTGGATGACCGTTGAATGCAAGATAGCTTGCATGACCGGTCATGTATCCTGCCGCGTCTCTTAGAGGACCGCAATGGCTTGAATACTCAAAGACCAAACCCTCAGGCGTGGCGTCTGGATCTTCATGATCGGCGACCCCCGCGATTTTGGCTGCAAAGTGTGGGCGACTGGCGATCTCGTATACTTGATTAAGTTGTGACTCATACGAGTCAAACACACGAGTCGCGTCGGGCCAGAGCTCATTCCAAGGAAATGCTTCTGCGAGCACATCGCCCTCGTTGTAGGCCCACTTGTCCCACAGCTCGCCATATGTAAACGCTTCGGCCTCGATTTCGTCAATCGCCTTGATTAACGCATCGCCGGCCCGCTGGTCCTCAGGGACGGAATCCACCCACGCGTTCCAGCGATCGACAAACTGATCGAATCGCTCATCGGCTTCTGGCATCGGGGGTGATGCGAAGGAAATCGATACACAACCGGCAACCAACAATGATGCAACTCGGGAAATAAGATTCACACTTATTATTAGGGAACTCACCCTTCGTCTTTCTCTGAGAGCTTTGCAACCACGGACAAATCCTCGAGGGTGCTCATGTCTTGGGTGATGTTGGTGTCACCCGCGGCAATTGAACGCAGCAGTCTTCGCATGATCTTGCCGGAGCGGGTCTTTGGCAATGCTCCGGTGAAGCGGATCATGTCGGGTTTGGCGATGGCGCCGATTTCTTCGGCGACATGGGCGCGGAGTGTTTTGATGAGATCATCGTCGCCGTCGAATCCTGGGGCGGGGGTCACAAACGCGGCGATGCCGGTGCCTTTGATTTCGTGGGGCATGCCGACGACTGCGGCTTCGACGACGCTTTCGTGTGAAACCAGTGCGGATTCGACTTCCATTGTTCCCAGGCGGTGGCCGGAGACATTGATGACATCGTCGGTGCGGCCCATGATCCAGAAGTTGCCCATCTCGTCGCGGCGGGTGTTGTCGCCCGCGGCGTAATACGGTTCGCCATCTTTGGCAACGGTGCTGAAGTAGGTGTCTATGAAGCGTTGGCGGTCGCCGTAGACACCGCGGAGCATAGATGGCCATGGTTTGCGGATGGTCATGAGGCCTCCGACATTTTCATTGGCGACATTGCCGGCTTCGTCGCAGACGGCTGCGTCGATCCCGAACATCGGGAGGGTGCAGGAGCCGGGCTTGGTTGGGGTCGCGCCGGGGAGGGGGGTGATGATGTGTCCGCCGGTCTCGGTTTGCCAGTAGGTGTCGACGATTGGGCAGATGCCTCGGCCGATCTTGTCGCGGTACCACATCCATGCTTCGGGGTTGATGGGTTCGCCGACGGTGCCGAGGACTTGGATCGAAGACAGATCGCAGGATTCTGGGTGCTCGTCGCCCCACTTCATGAACGCGCGGATGGCGGTCGGTGCGGTGTAGAACTGGGTGACTTTGTAGCGGTCCACGATCTGCCAGAAGCGGGCGGGGGTTGGGTAGTCTGGGCCGCCTTCGAACATCAGGGTTGGGACTCGGTTTGGGAGCAGGCCATAGACGATGTAGGAGTGCCCGGTGATCCAGCCGCAGTCGGCGGTGCACCAGAAGGTCTGGTTGGAGTCGGGGACAAGGTTGAATGTGTACTTGGCGGTCGTTGCGGTGAAGAGCATGTAGCCGGCGGTGGTGTGGACGATGCCCTTGGGCTTGCCGGTGGAACCTGAGGTGTAGAGCAGGAAGAGCATGTCCTCTGATTCGAGTTCTTCGCACGGGCAGTCCGCGGAGGCGGCTCCGGTTTCGGTTGCCCAATCCGAGTCGATCGTGTGCATCGGCGCGCCGCAGTTTGTGCGGTTGAGAACGAGGACGGATTCGACGGGGCTGTCTTTGCCCATTGCTTCGATCGCGTCATCTACATTCTTCTTGAGCGGGACGACCTTGCCTCGCCGCCATGATCCATCGCAGGTGAGGATCATTTTGGATTTGGCGTCGCCTACGCGGTCCGCGATGGCTTGGGCACTGAACCCGCCGAAGATGACGGAGTGCGGTGCGCCGATGCGGGCACAGGCGAGCATCGCGATCGCGAGCTCTGGGACCATGCCCATATAGATTGTAGCGATGTCGCCTTTGGTGATGCCCTTGGATTTGAGGACATTGGCGAGCTTGGAGACCTCGGCTTGGAGCTCTTTGTAGGAGAGTGTTCGTTGATCGACTGGCGAACCATTGTCTCCGACTGGTTCGCCTTCCCAGATGATCGCGGGATCGTCGCCGTGGCCTGAATCGACCTGGCGATCTACGCAGTTGTAGCAGACATTGGTTTTGCCGCCGTCGAACCATTTGGCATCGGGGGCGTTCCATTCCAGAACGGAGTCCCACTTCTTGTACCAGTGGAAGTCGTTGGCGATGTTGGCCCAGAACGCTTCTGGGTTGTCGATGGATTCTTTGTACATCTCGTTGTACTGATCGAGCGAGGAGATGAGCCAATCCGGTCCACCAACTTCTTTGGCGACTGGGGGATTGAAGACGCGGGTTTCTTGAAGGACGGATTCGATGCCTTGGTCTGCCATGATGACTCCTCAATGATCGCACGATCGCGATCATTTCCATTCTATGCAAAATCAATTCCGATTGCAAAGAATGAAAGAAGAGACCACCCAGATATTTCGCTGAGCGGCCTCTCCAAAGGAAGCATGCATTCTGTTCTCTGTGCCCCTCTGGGCTTCGCTTATCTCACCTTCCGACGGATGAAATCTCGGATCAGGGCGGCGATGAGGTCGCCGTCCTCTTCGAGTGCGAAGTGGCCGGTGTCGAGAATGTGAAGCTCGGCGTCCGGGAGATCACGCAGGTATGGATGGGCACCGGGCTCTGGGAAGATCGGGTCGTTTGCACCCCAGGTGATCAGCATCGGGGGCTGATTGTCACGGAAGTACTGCTGCCACTCTGGGTACAAGGGCGGGTTGGTGCCGTAGTCATAGAACATGTCGAGCTGGACATCGTCGTTGCCCGGGCGGTCGAGCAATGGCTGAATGACGAGCCAGTTGTCCGGGGAGATGATGGATTCATCGCGGACACCGGTCAGGTACTGCCATTTGGTTGCGCCGAGGGTGAGGAGCCCGCGGAGTTCGTTGCGGTCTGACTCAGCGCCGGTTTCCCAGTATTTCTTGATCGGTATCCAGAAATCTTCGAGCCCCTCGTCGTAAGCGTTGCCGTTCTGAACAACGAATCCTGCGACGCGTTCTGGGTGCTCGGTGGCGATGCGGTATCCGACGGGTGCGCCGTAGTCCATGACATAGAGCACATAGTCGTCGAAGCCCTTGCGCTGAAGGAGCTGGTCGACGACATCGGCGGTGTTGTCGAAGGTGTAGTCGTAGTCGTCGGTGGATGGCGCGGAGCTGAGGCCGTAGCCTGGGTAGTCCGGTGCGATGATATGGAACTCGTCACCGAGTTCTTCGATCAGGTTTCGGAACATGTGGGACGAGGTCGGGAAGCCGTGGAGAAGGACGAGTTCGGGCTGCCCCACTGTTCCCGCTTCACGGTAGAAGATTTCGAGCCCGTCGATGGATTCGGTGCCGTAGCGGACGGTTGAGTACGCCACATCGTGGATGCTCTCATTGGCTGGCCGGCTTGCTTCTTCGCCTGCTTGAACGAGCGGGGCAAGCCCTGAGAGTGCGATGAGCGCCGATGCGGGGAGGATGCTATTGAGTTTCATGGTTTCATTCCTTGGTGTTGAGTGATATGAAATTTTTGTGTGATTACGATGCGTTTGCGGGGGAGCGGACAACGGGGAAATCGATGTCGACCTCGGCGATGTGGTTGAAGTAGTTGGTGAAGATGTTGATCGAGACGACCGCGATGATCTCAACGATCTCTTCTTGTGTGAAGCCCGCACTGCGGACGGCAGCCAGATCGGTATCGTCGGCCCAGCCTTGTTTGTTCACGATCGCTGCCGCGAATGTCAGTGCCGCCTGGGTCTTGGGATCGCTGGAATCGCCCGACAGGTTTCGGGTCAGTTCATCTGAATCGACTCCAGCGCCCTTGCCCATCAGGGTGTGTGCCGAGGCGCAGTAGTCGCAGCTGTTGCTCCCGGCGGTGGTCAGCGCAATCTGTTCGCGGAGAGCTGGGGAGATTGAGGATTCGCCGATCGCTTCGGAGAATGCGAGGTACGCACCCAACGCGGCCGGCGAATGGGCGATCGTTCCGAAGAGGTTTGGGACCATCCCGATCTTGGCTTTGACCTGCGAGAGGATCTCGGCGGAGGCGGGTGGTGCGGTTTCGATGCTGAGTGGATTGATGCGTGCCATGGATATTCTCCTTTGAATAGGGCTGGGGTGTTGCGAGCATGGGAATCATGCCCGCCGCATATACATACTTACAGATCGATCAGTATATTTCAGCTTGAATGCATTTTTTTACATTTTATGGGATGGAGCGACTTTTTTGTTAATATGGTTGATTATTGGGCAATGAATGAGTGTTTGGATTGATTGTATATATACTTATTAGTCAGTATTTTTTTGAAAGCGAGGCCACAATGCCCCCCAGCAGACGCGACGAGCTTGTCGATTCAGCGATGAAGGTCTTTTACAGCAACGGATTCCACAACACCGGGCTGGATCTGATCCTCAAAGACAGCGGCATCAGCCGGATGACGCTCTACAACCACTTCAAGTCCAAGGACGAGCTGATCGTCGCGGCTCTGCGCCGGCGCGACGAGATGTTCCGCAACAACCTCATGAAGTTTGTGGAGTCGAAAACGAAGGATTCGGCCGAGCGGATACTGGCTGTGTTTGATGCGCTCGACGCCTGGTTTAATGAAGAGACTTTCAACGGGTGCATGTTCATTAACGCTTCAGCGGAGTTCTGCGATCCGGATTGCCCGGCCAGGAGGGTAGCTGCGGAGCACAAGTTGGAGATCATTCGGTATGTGCAAGAGCTGTGCATATCCGCCAAACTCAATGACCCCGAGGAACTCGCGCAGCAACTGAATCTCTTGATCGAGGGCTCGATCGTTGTTGCGCATCTTGTTGGCCGGGTCAGCAACAACGATCAGACGCTCAGTGAAGCGGCGCAGCGTGCCAAGGGGATGGCGATGAAGTTGATTGAGAACGCAAATCCATCGACTTAATGAGCCGAGGTGACGCGGAGGACTTCCTGGATACTTGTCAAGCCTTCGGTCGCTTTGTTGATGCCATCGGCGCGGAGCGAGTTCATTCCTCGCTCGAGACACAGGCGACGAAACTCGGACACATTCGGATTCCGAGCGATGACATCGCGGAGGGTATCGTCGACGGCGAGCATCTCGTAAATACCAACCCGGCCCGCGTACCCGGTATTACGGCATTTGTCGCATCCGACCGGCGACCACATCTCGTGGCCCGGGAGGCCGTTCATTTCGAGAAACTCGGTCATTTCCTCAGTCGGCTCGGTTTGCGCTTTGCAGACTTTGCACAAACGACGCAGGAGCCGCTGGGCGAGGACGCCGTTGAGTGCGGCGCCGACGAGGAAGGGTTCGAGACCGATGTTGACCAAGCGTGTCACTGAACTCGGTGCGTCGTTGGTGTGAAGCGTCGAGAGAACCAGGTGACCGGTGAGCGCGGCTTGGACCGCGGTGTGGGCGGTTTCGTGGTCACGGATTTCGCCGAGCATGATGACATCGGGGTCCTGGCGGAGCAGGGCTTTGAGTGCTTTGGCAAAGGTCATGTCGATCTTGGCGTGGGTCTGGGTCTGGGTGATCCCGTCGAGGTGGTATTCGATGGGGTCTTCGACGGTCGATACATTGAGCTTCTTGTTATCGATCTGGCGGAGCGATGAATAGAGCGTGGTGGTTTTACCAGAGCCGGTCGGTCCGGTGACGAGGAGGATGCCGTGGGGCTGCTTGATCTGGTTTTTCCAGATCTCGAGTGACTGCTGGTCGAACCCGAGGTCTTCGAGCTGGACATTGATCGATTTGGTATCGAGGATACGCATAACGATCTTTTCGCCGTAGCCTGTTGGGAGCGATGAGACACGCAGGTCGAGCTTTCGGCCTTGGACGGTACAGCGGATACGGCCGTCTTGGGGAACACGGCGTTCGGAGATGTCCAGATCCGCCATGATCTTGAGACGCGAGGTGATCGCGGCGGACATCGAGGGCGGGGGGTTCATGGACTCGTAGAGGACGCCGTCGATGCGGAGGCGGACCTTGATTTTTTTTTCGCCCGGCTCGATATGGATATCAGAAGCGCCTTCTTTGACCGCGTTCTGGATGATGTAGTTCACATAGCGGATAACGGGCGATTCGCCGGCTTGTGCTTCGAGGTCGACGGCTTCTGACTGGTCGGCGGATGAAACCTCGACATCATCGACATCGACATCGGCGAGGATTTCTGAGAGATCGACATCCTCGCCGGAATCACAACCCACTAGCTCGAGCGCCGCGCGGATGTCGCTGGGGGTAACCAAGATAATCTTGACACTCGGCACACGGAGGCGGGATGAGATCTCGTCGATCATGAACACATCGTCCGGCGAGATCACACCCATGACAACACGGGTGCCCTCGGTGCGGAGTGGGATGACCTGATGGGCTTTGCAGAAATCAGGTGTGAGGCGTTGGAGGAGCTTGCCGTCGAATCCGCCGTCGAGACCGGCTTCGATATCGATCCGCTCGAAAGGAACCCCGGCTCGTCTTGCGACGATGGATTGGATTTTTTCTTCGTCTGCGCCTTGTTCGATGAGCAACTCGACAAGCACGGTCCCGGGCGACTGCTTGATGACCTGATGGGCGGCGGTGATCTGCTCGGGTGTGACGGCGCCGGAATCCACGAGATGCTTTGTGAGGTCGCCGTTGGATGGGTCGGCGAGCTCGGTGGACTGTTCGGGGTGGTAGATCTCTTGAACGGCGCTGCTGACATTTGACTTGGGCGCGGCGTACTGGGTTTCGAGTACTGCCGGGTCCTCGTCAACGCTTGAGCCTTCTTCTTGTCCGAATCGGCGTTGTCCCGAGGGCATCGACGGGAGCGGGGAGAAGGATCCGGTGCGTTTGTCGAGACGGTGCGAGGGCCTGGGCTTGACGGCTTTGGGCGCGCGGCGAGGGCGTTGATCGTTATCATCTACGCCGAGCTCGCTCAGGATGTCATCAATGTCCGCCATAGTACCGAGTTCCTTTGGAGCCGATCAGTTGATCCGCTTGGCTCCGTCGCCGAGTCCGAGTTCAAACTTGATCCCTTCAACTTCAAGGATCACCACCGTGCCCTTGATCGATATGACCTTGAAGGTATCTGCCACGGTCATCCCGACCCCGACGGGCTCGTCGGAGATCCGGGCTACGGGCCTTGAGCCACCGATGACACTCTGCAGTTTGAGACCGGCGGCGAGTGATTCATATTCTGCTTCTTTGGCTTGCCTTTCGAGGCGTGCGGCTTCGGCACGCTGCATTGCCAGCCTTGCCCTGCTCGCGTTCTGATCAACCTTGTTGTTTAGTGGCTGGATAAGGGCTTCGACTGGATCGTCGGGAGTTTCCATTGTGAAGGGGGTATCGGGAAGATCGGTGTCTTCTGAGAACCGGACCGAAATTGATACTTCTTCAAGATCGGTCATGATCGTATCGAATCGTTTGACAAAGTCGGGAGTTGTCGTTGATGCGGTGTATTCGACCATGGTCACGGACTCTTTGATCCCGGCCTGCATCCCGATGTATCGCATGGCGTAGATCGCGCCGACACCGATGGTGAAGACCAGCCCGGCGAGCATGACCTGGCCGTTGAACTTGGAGGGCTCTGTGCTTTTCTGGGAGAATGCCGAACCGCCCCCACGACCATCTGTGATCGCCGAGGGTGCGACATCGGGAACCCCGGTGTCCTCGTCGGGCTTGTTGAGATCAAGGAAGATATTGGAATCGCCCTTGCCGGACTCTTCGGAGCTGAATGGATTGACTTCACTCATGACGATGCCACCTCACTGCGGAAGAAAATGCTGAGCGTGAAGCTCGCTTTGATTTCGGTGTCTTCGTTGGTTGTATCTTCGATCTTCATGTCGATGATGCGGGTGATCCTTGGCATTTCTTCGACTTTGAGAAGGAACGCGTAGAACCCGGCCCATGAACCCTGAAGACTCATCTCCAGAGGTTGCTCGCGGAACTGGGCCGCGGCCTGTGGCTTGGTGCTCTTGAGGGTCGGGGAGCTGAGCCCGGATTCGATCGCAAGCGCCGAGACCTGGCGGACGATCTGATCCACTTCTTTGTTCGACGGGAGCATGGACTCCATGGTGTCGATGCGCTCGGTGATCTGCTGGTTGATGAGTTGGAGATCGTCGTTGCGGGCGGTTTCGGCGCGTAGCTTCGTGAGCATCTCCTGTTTGTGGGCGGTCTCGACCTTTGCGTTCTCGATATTGGCGCTCTGGGGCCTGAAGACCAGCATGTAACTCACGACCGGCAAGAGCAGGACCGTCAGAAAGAGCACGAGTTCTCGGATTCCAAACTGCATATGAATCTCCTTGGAGTAGCCAACCGGCTCAGTCCTCGATGTTCTCGATCACGCCCGCGATCTCATGGCCGTCAACCCCGATTGATACGGTGCCTGCAACAAGGGTGGCGTCCGCGTTGGGGGAGAGGATCATGGTGATGCGGAACTTGCGGTAATCGACCGAATCAATAATGGTGTTGTTGATGAACTGGAGTTCGACCGAACTCAGCAATGGCGATTCTTTGAGGGATGAAAGATAGTTTGCGATCTGGTCATTGCTTTCAGACAATCCATCGACAGACAGGGTGAACTTGAACTTTGGAGGATGGATCTTGGGCGCTGGGGGTTTCTGATCTTTGCCGTTGCCGACGCCGCTGACACCGATGGATTTGACAGCACCCTTCTTGACGGCGGGCGGTGCAGGCGGGCGGACGCGTTCGCCCTCGAGGTTGATCTCAGTCAAGGTGATTGCGTCGCCGATCCCACGGACAACCTCGCCCATCAGCACGGATCTGGGGACGCGGTCTTTGAGGGCGGTGACGATCTCGGCTTTGTCGGTCAGGACCACGCGCTGGGCCTCGAGATCCTTGAGCTGCTCGATCTTGGCGGTTTCTTCCTTGAACGAGGCGGCGACGAGTTGCTGCTCTTCTCGCACGCGGTTCCAGCGTTGATGGTTGACGAAGAATGCGCCGATCACACCCGCGAGAACAAACACGAAGAGCAGGATGGCGAACATGGAGGCGCGTGCCTGGCCTTTGCCTCGGACATAATCCGTAGGAAGGAAGCTGGCACCCTCATTGTTGTTGCTTGATCGCATACAGAAGACTCCTTGTCGACTCAGTCGATGGACTGGTCACAGATCCGTCGGGCACAGGGCACACCCGACTGTGGTCGCCCATCCGGGCTGGGGCTTACTCAGGTCAACCCCCGAGACCGGGACCTTGCCCGCCCGGCCTAGGGTGCTCATTGGGTCGATGACGCGTGTCTCAAGATTTAACACTCTGGCGAGATGCGAGCTGATTGCTTTGTGCCCGGCCATGCCACCGACGAAGTAGGCGCGATCGACGGGGACATCAGGGAACGATGTCCGGTAGTAGCGGAGACACATCATGATCTCATCGATCAGGATCTCCATCGGTTCGTGGACATCTAGTTCGTCGGTGCTCGGGTGCTGGCCTGCGCTCTGCCCAGACCCCGCTGGTACCGCGGCGAACTCTTCGATCCGCTCACGCATAGCACGCGCTTCCATAAGCGTGCAGCGGAACTGGCGGCAGATTGATTGATCAAACGAGTTGGCCCCATGGTCGATCGTTCGAGCGAACACGATCTCACCCTTATGCATGATCATCACGATCGTGCATGAACTCCCCAGATCGATAAGCAGCGAGGCCCCGCCGTTCTTGGAATCATCGGGCACGATCTGGCGGAGCGTCTCGAAGCTGTTGTGGATCCCCACGGGCTCGAGCTTGGATCGCTTGATCGCATCCATCATGCGACCCACGAAAGTCTTGGAGGCACCGAAGCAGATGACTTCCTGCTTGTTGGATTGCTTTGAGACGCCGATCTCGATGCTCCGGACCAAGAGTGCGCTCGGGTCGCACCCGAGCCGGTTGCTCATCTGCCCGCTCGCAAGATCGCTCATCGAGACACCCGGGACAGGTGCGATCTGGAGGTGCTTGCAGGACATCTGCTGGGTCGGGATCACGCAGGCGGCGCGGAGCCCGGTGAGCTTGCCGCTCTTGATGAGCTTTGGGAGTGCTTCGAACTGGAAGAGGATGCGTTTGGAGGGGTTGTCGAGCAGGTCGTCTGGGGTGTTGAGCTGAGCGGCACTCTCGATGGATGCGGGGTCGCCCGATGAGACCTTGAGCACGCGGAGCGAGGAGACACCAAAGTCAATCGCGAGCGGATGACCAGATGGACGCATCGAGTTCATCGATTGGATCTTGGTCCGGAGTTGATTGATGACCTTTGGCTTACCCATAGCTTCCTTATTCCTGCACGGTTCCTCTACCGACCCGGCGTCATGAACCCTCGGGCCGGAAGAACCGAGCCCGATGAGTATGTATAAGGAATCGGCCTGATCTAGGGGGATATGTCGGTACGATGGCACGAATCGGCTCTACCCATCCAACGGATAAGGATCAGATCGCGCAGAACGCACAGACCGAAACCCGAGGGTCCGCTGATCAGCGCAGCAGTCCGAGAACAGTGATGAGATTCTTGAGGGCTAGGTCCAGATCCCAGACCTGTTTGGACCTGTTCCCGGTCGTGTTTGAGATCACGCGGAGCTCCCCGGTGCGGATCGATGGGTCACTGAGTTGAGTAGCGACCGCGCAGGCGGCCCCTTCCATCGCTTCGGCGATCGCTCCGGTCCGCGAGACGACGCCGGCGGCACAGCCGTCGTCGCCGGAACACCACGAGACGGTCGCGATAACCCCCTGGACATCGCAGAGGGTTGCGAGGTGTTCTGTGAGCTCTGGATCGTGGTCGATATACATCTGGCCGCTTGCAAATGGTGCAAACCCAAGCTCGCTCATCGGGATAAACCCATCTGTTGCCCCGACGCCCTCGTCTGAGAAGCACGATCGTGTCGCGGCGATAGATTGGCCTATGTCGATCGGGTGCTCGACGGGGAGTGCGCCTGCGACTCCGACGGAGACTACTGATTCGTAGGATTCTTGCGAGAGGGCCCGAGCTGTAGAAGCGGCGGCCGATGACTTGCCAACCCCGCAGCAGAGCAGGTCGAACCGGTCGTCGAGCCTGGTTGATTCTCCCAGGCCGATCGCCTCTTGGGAAGAATCAAACGCACAGAGCACGGCCTGCGCTTCTTTGGGCGCGGCGGCGACAAGCAGGCATCGGGATGAAGAGGTGATCAAAGAATCCATGCCCAAGGGTAGCAAGAAAACGCAAGCGCAGACGGGGTATCACCTGCGGGGCCGTCGATACAGATCAGGCGGCTTCTTCTTCGGTCATAAAGAGATGCAGCCCGTTGCTCATATTCCGCTGAAGGACACGGAGATCGAACTGGCCCTTGGTCACCGGGTAGAAGTTGTACTCTTTGACATCGATCCCATCACACTCAACGATGGACAGGGTATGGTCCTCTTTGAGGTTGTAGACACTCTTGAACTCCTCGTCCTCAAAGTGCGACAGCTCGTGGACCTGCGGGCGGCAGGGGTCTGTTGGATCCCAGTCCGTGACGATGCCTTTGATCCCGTTGCTGAGCTTGACCGGGGAGCCCGGCGGGTACGCGGGGCAGACGGCGAGCAGCGCCTTGAACACGATGGGGTCGATCCAGTCGCCGTAGGGCTTGCCCATCATTTTTTTGAGGGTGCAGACCGCGGGGACCGCCTGGTCATCGGATTCGAACTCTCCGATTGACGATGCGGTGTGGCTGAGGCGATCGAAAATATCCGCAGCACAGATGATGCGCGAGAAGATATGGATGTCATTTCCGTAGAGCCCGGCAGGCTCGCCGCCGTCGCGTGATTTGGTTGGGAACCCGGTCCCGTCGTAGTGCTGATGGTGATGGAGCACGGCGCTGGCCGCCGATGCGCGGAGTGAGCCGCGTACGGCGTCGTATCCGATCTTGACATGCTTCTGCCATTCGGGATCATCCGGGTCTTTGGTCTCGTTCCATCGCTCGATGACTTCATCATCGAGGTATGTCATCCCGATATCGTGGAGCATCCCCGCGACCCCGAGATTGGTGACATCGCAGGCGAACTTTGATGGGACATACTTGCGCTCACGCATCAGATAGAACCCGAGGCGCATACCCAATAGCAGGCTGAGGAACCCGACATTGGCACCGTGGCGGACGGCCGGTGCGCCCGAATCAACGAGTTCGCCGACAAAGATCGCGCTCTTTGGATCGTCGATCAGGTTCGTCAGCAGTTTGGACATCGAGGATTTGTAACTCTGGAAGTCGAGCTTGGCGTGTGAGTTCTTTGAAGCGTTTATGAAGGCGCTCGATACATCCCCGGCGACCTGTGCTCGCGAGGCCATGATCTTGGGGCTGATAAACTCCCCCACCATTTCCATGCCGGGGTACTGGATCCAGATTTCGGGGATCTTGAGTTCGGTGAGCTTCTGGATGACATTCGGGGCGAGCGTTGCCTGGGCGCGGAGGAGCACCGTCTCGGTTGAAGACCGAGGGTGAAACACTGATTGGGCCAGCACCATTCCTGGTTTGGCTTGAGCAATCTGGACACGCAGCATCAACGACTCCTAGGCGTAACTTCCCAAGGTTTATCGACCATTCAGTATTGCTGATGAAGCGAAGCGTTCAGGAACCGACCGGATTCCCGGTATATGCAAAGACTACATACGCGAGGTAGACCGCAAGTAGCACCAGCCCTGATCCTTTCGAGATTACCGGACGCACGAGCGCCCAGATCATAAAGAGCAACGCGACGCCGAGCATCGCCCAGAGGTGCCAGCCCATCGACGGGTCCATTAGCAAGGGCTTGACCAGAGCGGTCACCCCGAGTACCGAGAGCAGGTTGAACACATTGGATCCGACAATATTGCCCACGGCCATCTCGGCGTGCTTGCTGATCGCTGCTCGGATGGTCGCGGCCAGCTCAGGGACGCTTGTTCCAAATGCGATGATGGTGGTCCCGATCACACCAGCCGGGATCCCCACCGATTCGGCGAGGTCCGTAGCGCCCATGACCAGCACCCTAGCGCCCAGACCCAATCCCGCGATCCCGGCGATCACATACACAAGATCAATCCACACGGGCTTGATCTTGGCCACCGCGTCCTCGAGCCCGTGCTCGATGTCTTCTTTATGCGCTCGGATGATGTAGGTCACATATCCGATGAGTCCTGTGAACAGTAACCCGCCTTCGAGACGGGTGATCTGTCCATCGATCAGCAGGACCATCGCGCCGACGGTCACCAGAACCATGAGTGGGAGTTCGACAATGCGGACTCGGCGATGGACCCCGATGGGGATGATCAAGCCACCGATCCCGAGGATCAGCGCGATGTTGGCGATGTTTGAGCCGACGACATTGCCCACTGCGAGGTCGGTTTCCCCTTGGAGTGCGGCACCGATGCATGCGAAAAGTTCGGGTGCACTTGTACCGAACGCCACCACCGTCACGCCGATGGCAAAGGGGCTCAGCCCGAGATGCTTGGCGAGCTGGGCGGATCCGCGGACAAGCGCATCGGCCCCGACGATCAGGATCGTCAGCCCGACAAGCAACAGAAAGATCGCGATGATCTGGGTCATGGGGTTGTGTTCCCCTGGGTCATCGTCGGCCCGAGCAGGCGGTACTGCCCACCGACTTTGGGGACCAGAATAATGAGCACTTTTTTGGGCGGGACATAGCGCACCCCGGGGGCGACATACCCGGTGCCTGCGGTTGATAGCATCTGTTGCCCGAGTGTTCTAGAACCCGGGGCAGTTGGGCCGAGAGAACCATCGCTTGAACGATCTATTGATACAGGATTAGTGTCGGATCCATCAATCCCCTCGACCCATGTGATGAGTGGGTCTTCACCGACCAGAACCAATGCGGTGGACGAATCGAGGATCGGGCTGATTTTGAGATCGTTGATCAGCTCGCCCTCGTCGATCGCTGTGGGGAGTTTGACCTCTCCCCATTGGTTGCTCTTCTGTTCTTGGGTCATCTGCACCGCGAGGTCAAGATTCAATCGTGCTTCGACGCCGGCCTGCGAGACCTTGGGGCTGGTCCAGACCCGCGCCAGTAGACGCGGGCGTCCAGCAAGGGAGCGGTAGCTGGTGGATCCCGAATCCTCGACGCGAACGGAATCATTGCGGATCTTGCCGGTTCGGATCACCGGCCTCCACTGCGGGAACTCGCCCATCCAGCGGACCTGGATCGCTTGGGTCAGGTCTTGTGATCCGAGTAGTGCGTCGAGTTCTACGACCGGGACCGCGATCAGCCGCAGACCCCACGAGTTCCACCGTTTGCGGTCTTCGGCGTTCAATGGGCCGAGGTCCTGCTGATAGCGTGCGAGCATACGGGCGACCCGGTCCTCTGAATCGTCTACGGTCAGCACGCGGAGTTCGAGCCCGCGCTGGGTGATCGAATCCGACGAGCCGGCTTCGATCTGCGTCTGGAGCTGGGCGGGTGGGTTCTTTGAATCCGATGACGCCGACGACCCAGAGGAAGAGCACGCAGACAGGGCGGCCGCGATCAACGCAGCGCCTGCAAGCATTCCCGTTCTTGTCCAGCTGGGCTCAATCATTTCACGCGTCTGCAAACGAGTTGATCCGGTCGAGCAGCGCCCGGACGAGACCAAACTTGTAGCGTGTGTGGGTGAACACAACGCGTGGGAGTGTCAGGTGGTCCTTCTCTTGCGGGTACGGGTCGGACATGTGGATGTCGCCCGTCTTGACAAGCACGGAGAACTCATCATTGAGGATTTTGAGCTGCTCATCGGTGAGTGTCTTTTTGACTCGGATGATCAGGTCGTCACGGACATAGCGGGAGGAGTGGTAGACGGAGTAGAACTTGGTGACATGGCCTGCGGCGTCTTGCGGGTTCTTGGCGTGGTAGAAGAGGTGGTTGTCTTCTTCGCTGATCCAGCCGCGGGATTCGAGTTGGGTCTTGGTGTAGTGGACCCAGCCGTCCCAGTAGGAGCCGTGCTCGCCGTTGGTTGCTTCGCCGTCGACGAAGACGATGGGGATGATGCTTGCTTTGCCGGTCTGGACGAGGGTGAGTGTTTCGTAGCACTCATCGAGCGTACCGAACCCGCCGGGGAAACAAACCACGGCTTCTGCCTGCGACAAGAACATGAGCTTGCGAGTGAAAAAGTAGCGGAAGTTGATGAGTTTCTCATCGCCGGCGATGACGGTGTTGGCCGAGGTTTCAAACGGCAGACGGATCGCGACGCCGAAGCTTGATTCGCGGCCCGGGCCCTCGTGCCCCGCTTTCATGATCCCGTCGCCCGCGCCGGTGATGGCCATCCAGCCTGCCTGTGCCATGAGCTTTGAGAACTCGACTGCGGCGAGGTAGTCCGGGTGGTCTTCGGGGGTTCTTGCCGAGCCGAAGATGGTGACCTTGTGGGGTTCTGGGTACTCTCCGAAGACGCGGTAGGCGTAGCGGAGTTCTTTCATGGTCGCGGTCATGAGCTTGAGTTCGCCTGTGTCGCGGCCGTCGGGGATCAGCTTGAGCCCGGCGGTGATGAGCTCGCGCACCAGCTTTGCGTCGTAGTCGTTTGAATGGCCCGAGACCTTGTCGATCAGTTCAATGATGCTTTCTTGGATTTCGCCATCGTCTGCACGGCGTACTGATTGGGGCTCTGGTGGCGCGGCCTGCTCGCTCTTTGGTTGCGTGCTTGAAGGCGGATCGAGCTCGACCCGGTTGTGGTCTGGTGAACGGTTTGGTTCTGATTTCATCTTTGTCTTGTCTTTCATTGTCTGTGGGCCGCCCGATGCGGCCCGGTTTTTACTTATCTGTAAGTTGTTGTATGTGTGCTTTTTTTGTGTATTGCTGTCTGTTGTCCTACTGGTTGGTCTCAGAAGATACTGTTGAAGATTCATTCCTGTCTTTGGTGGGCTCGATCACGCGATCGCCCTGTTTGCGACGCAGGCGTCCCGAGCCGACTCGTGTCTGGCTTTCGACCTCACGCAGACGGCGCTGTTGCTCGGTCTCAGACGATCCGAACATCGAATCCAGCAATCGCCTGGTGGTCCCGAACTGCTCGGGCGAGTAGGTGATTGAGCCGGGGGGGCCCATCACCCTGATCGTGATCAGTTCGTCTCGGATGCCCTCGAGAAGGTTGGAGAGGACCGGGATTGGTCTGATTGATCGTGACCGGAAGCGTAGATCAATATCTCGCGAAGTCCAGTCCATTGTGCCATAGCCGAGGATCTCAATTGCTTCTGAGGAGGCACTGAGACGCTCAAAGGACACTGTGGGGCCATCAATGTAGAGTTCGGCTTCTGCAAGATTAAGTCTTGAGCCGGTCGGGAGTTTGAGATTGCTCGCCTCAATCAGGTTGATCAGCCCTGGGAGGGCGACCACAGAGCCTCCAGAGACCCTGACAAACCCGCGGCCGTAGCGTTCGTCTGGGAACCCGATCGGACCGCTCATCGCCAGATCAGCGTTCATGATCCCGCGTGAGACATCGGTGTCCATATTCCACGCCGAGCGCACGCTCGATGAGCCGGGCGTTGTCGGGCCTTCGAGGCCTTCGATGGGGAGGAAGAGATCGTCAAAGATCGGGGAGGCTCGCACACCCGATACCCGGATCTCGCTGGCGTACCAAGGGTCGCCATCTTCGTTTGGTCTGACCTGCGCGTTTCCTGAAACCATACCGCCATGCATCCCGGCCCTGAACTCGGGGACAAGGACGACGCCCGGGGTTGTGGGGTCATTGACGATTGTGGTCTGGGCGTTGTGTACTCTGAGCAAACCCGCACGCAAACGCGAGGCCTCGATATCGAGCCGGTACTCGAAGCCCTGCTCACCGGTTGGTTGGCCGTCACTGTTTAGCATGTTGCCTGAGTTCACACTGAAATCTATTCTGCCATCGAGTTCTGTGATCGGCACGCCGACGAGCGCGTTGACATCGAGAACCGATGCGGAGCCGTCGATCGCATAGGTCGTTGAATCCGCGCCGAGTCGATCGGCGGCGATGTGGAGGCGCTCAAGATCGATGTCTCTGCTGGAGCTGACTTCAAGCTGGTCTACGACGGTGTTGAGGGTGTCGGGCAGAATCACACGCATCGGACCATTGAGGACATCTCCGGTGGCGCCGATTTCAAGATCGACCGAGGCCCCTTGCCCCGGGGTGGCGGCCCACTGGCCATCGACTACGAGCGAGTAGTCCTGGTTTCTGGCAACAATGTGATCGAAATAGCCTTTGAGTCCGTCGAACCGGATCGAGCCTTCGAGTTGATTTATTGGGAGCCCGTCATCGGCGAGAGTGATCTCATCTTCTGGATCATTCCAGAAGTTGAGCACATTGCCATCGCGCTGCATGGTCAGTGTCCGGGGAATCATCGCCCCGTCGATCTCAACCGGTGGGAGTCCCAGGGTCCCAATTGGGGCTCTGGATAAACGCGCTCCGTCGAGCGGGGTGATATCGATGAGAAGATCGAACTCGCCATCAAGCCCGTAATATTCGAAGAACTCCCGAGCACCACCGTCGCCTTGTCCGCCTGAACCCATGCGATCGACCACCGCACGGACACCCGGAGATCCGAGGCGTCCCTTGTCCATCGAGAGGCGGATCGATGGCTCATCTTTGAGTTCAAGAAGTTGACCACCCGGGGCGAGCCTGATGGAACCCTCAAGCGCGACCTTGCCCATCGGCTCGTGGTCGATGCTGATGGGGATGCTGAACCCTCGGCTTGAAACCTCTGGCTTGACACCGAGCGTGAGTGCGATGGGACCGATCGATGAACCCAGCTCGTATCGGTGGTCTTCGAAGGTGAAACCCATCTCGTTGATGTGGTTGATCTGTAGATTGGTATTGAGCGAACTGCCGACACGCCCCTCGAGCGTGGTCTTCATATCCAGCACGCCGTCGGGTTTGTAGAGCTCTCGCCAGTTGGCGACTCGGTTTGCAAAGCTTGGGGAGAGCACCGCGATGGCATGCTCAAGCGGCATGGCAAGATCGAGATCATCGGCACGGACTGTGGTAAACATCGCAGGACCAGAAACTGGCGGTCCAGATTCAAACGGGAGCAACCCGTCCTTGCGCTTCACATTGCCGAACTTGGGAAGGTTTGGGAGCGTGAGCTGGGTCATAAGCTCAACGGGTGTCGGGGGGATAGGTTGGGAGGGCGATTCCATCATCCCTTTGAGATCAACGACGATCAGCGTCTTGGTGACGAAGATTGTCCCTGTCATCCCGGTGAGCTGGACTGATTCGAGACCGAGATCAGGATTGTTGAGCATATCGAGATCGTCGTTGAGCTCGAGCCCCATCTCCAGTGGATGCGCCGAGCCAGAGAGCACACCCGCCTCGACCTCGTAGCCGATGCGTCCGTCTGGCCCGGGGCCGATCTCGGCGTCGGCCTCGACGACGCCTTGCATGCGCAGGCGGTCCAGAATCCGGCGGAGAGTGATCTCGTTTGGGTCTTGTGGTTGGTTGTCGTAATAGCCCGGGATCGCGGCGATCAACCGTTCATCGATCGGGATCTGGCGTGCTTTGATATTGACATACGGCTGTGGATCCTCGAACCCTTCTCTGGGTTTGAAGCTTGCTTCCACCTGAGCCCATCCGCCGCTGAGCCCGTCGTATCTGCCGCCGCTCAGAAGAACCTCTCCGTCTGAGATCCCGATGTTGACATCACGCGCGACAATCGGGAGCGGGAACTGCTTAGGAACGATGCCCGCGTTTGGGATCACGGCCGCGATGTCGGTCGTCCATCGATCGTCTTCGGGCCGTTCTGGGTGGCGCTGGAGGGTGACCTCGACTTCGATCAGTCCGCCGAAATCAAACTCGGGCACCTGGAGAACCCTGTTCATCGTCGCCAGCTCGCTGGACATCTGGCTTCGGGTTGAGGCGGGCGAATCATCGGGCAACCCCGCGATCTTTGCGACCAGCTCGTCTCGATTCTGCGTAAGCGCCATGCGGCGGTCCGCTGCCAGGAGGTAGCCTGATTCAAGCAGGTTGTCGTATTGCTCGCGTGAGAAGAGGGTGTCAACCAGATCGCGCTGATCGTCGTCCATCGCATCGAGGAGCAGGTGATCGATCGGGAGGCTTTGTACACCGATGACGATTTCGACAACCGAGTTTGTTCCGAGCCCGACAAACTCGCCGTCGGCTTGAAGCCTTGCCCCTGTGGGTCCGGTGCCGGTGATCCCATCGATCCTGACGCCGTCGGGTGTGAAGTACACCGCGCCCTCGATGTTCTCGAACGGGTATTTGAACTTGCTGTACTTGGCCGAGCCATCGGAGACCTCGGCCTTTCCTGACACGAGGATCGGGGCCTCGCCTTGATCGACGCTGTTGCGGACGAGGTTTACTGTTGCGTTGATGTCCGCGTTGAGTCCTTCGAATCGGTCGAGCTTGTCTGCTACGCGGGCCGGCAAGAACCGCAGCGGGCGGAATCCGGGCTGGATCCTGAACTGTGTCTGCAGGTCGCAGGTAAACGGGCTGGTCTCTGAAAACCCCTTGTAGTCAAGGGCGACATCGTAGAGCAGCTGATCAATATCTCCTGTGAGATTGGCCCGCATCCCGCCATAACCGAACTCCAGCGTGCCCTTGGTTGACCGCATCCGGAGGAATTTTTCGGGTCCTGAGAACTCAGACGGCGGGATGAAGGGCAGACTCACATCCACGCCGTCGAGCGTGAGGACAATCCGCGGCTGGCCCTTGGTATCGACAGTGAATCGCGTCGGTGCAAGCTGCCCACTCAGGGCGAGTGATTCGTAGATGCTGCGAACGCGCGAGGGGACGATCCGAGGTGGCCAGTCTTCGAGCGTGAGCCCGGTCATCACACCCTCGACACCCGATTCTGAGAGGGTGCCTTTGATCATAAAGTCGCCCAGGTCGGTTTGCTGGCCAGAGGACATGCTCGGGAGTGTGGAGGTCGCCAGGAAGTTGAACTTGGCGACGCCGTCCTTGTCGGGCTTGGCGAGGCTCCCGACGACGGAGAGTTCTTTGAGCTTGGTATAGTCACTGCCGTTGTGTTCGCCGACCTCGATCACGCCGTTGTTGATGGTAATCGCCGGAGTCGCGGCCCCACCACCTCCGGACTGCTGGAGTGTGAGTGATTCGAGGTTCACGACGCCGGTGAGCGTGTCCTGGCTGACGCGTAGACGGGGATGGTCGATAATGACGCCGCTGATCGCGTCTGGACCTTTGAGGATCGAGCCCCATTTAACTGAGATTGTCGCCCGGTCGAGCCGGATGATCTCGCCCCCTATGCCATCGATGTTCGGTGCCCGGAGCACCGCGTCACGCAACTCGATCTCGGTTGTTGGCAACAAGATCACCCGCCCCTGAGTGACATCAAGCCCGGTCTCCCGCTCGATGATCGGCACGATCAGCCCGGTGAAAGTCCCCGTTGCAGCGAGGATCAAACCACCGACGAGTGCAACCAGCGGAGTCCCGATCAACCACAACAGCAAACGGCGACGCTTTTTGGGCTTTGGGCTCTTTTGGGGGGTTTGGATCGGGCTGGGAGAGGGGTCGGTCATCGGCTACAAACAGTCTACGCACAAGACACACCGAACAGATCCCGTTCGTCCGGCTTTCGAGGCTATCATTGAGCCATATGAGTAAGACACGCACCATATTCATCTGCACCTCCTGCGGCTCGACCCACAACAGTTGGATGGGCAAATGCTCAGATTGCGGCACATGGGACTCGCTCGAAGAATCCCAGTTTGACAAATCCGCTGGCAGCGACCCGCACCGCGGCTCGGCTGGCTTTGGGGGGTGGGTCGAAACCAAAGGCGGCACCGACACCCCCACCGCGACCTCGATCACCGAGATCATGTCATCCTCTGGACCGATCCGGAGATTGCCAACCGGAATCACGGAGTTCGACCGTGTGCTTGGCGGGACAGAAGCCGACCCAACCCGCGGGCTTGTCCCAGGATCGGTAGTGCTTGTCGGCGGGGAACCTGGGATCGGGAAGTCGACACTACTTTTGCAAGCAGCTGGCGCATGGGCGTCGCCGATTAATATGGACGCGAAAGAAGCGGACTGGACGAGCAAGGTGTTGTATGTTTCAAGCGAAGAATCCGCGCAACAGATCCAACTACGCTCAGATCGGTTAGGGGTCGCCGATGCTGATGGGCTGTTTGTACTCGCAGATACAAACCTCGCGCGGATTCTTGATCAGGCGCGGAAGATCAAGCCCGATGTGTGTGTGATCGATTCAATCCAGATGATTTACAAAGCTGACCTCGAAGCGGCTCCCGGATCGGTGACACAACTCAGAAGGTGTTGCAGCGAACTGGTCTACTTTGCCAAGGCGACCGGGATCTCGATTGTGCTGGTTGGGCATGTGACCAAGGAGGGCACGCTGGCGGGGCCTCGGATGCTCGAACATATGGTCGATGCGGTGCTGTACTTTGAGGGCGACCGGTACCACAGTGCACGGATCGTCCGCGCGATCAAGAACCGGTTCGGGACGACATTAGAACTCGGCATCTTCGAGATGACCGGGCAGGGTTTACAACAACTCCCCGGCGGGATGTCTGTGGCCGCGATCCAAGGCGGCAGTGAACATAGGCCAGGCGCGGTCGTCTGCCCCGCGATGCACGGGTCCCGCTGCGTGTGCGTCGAGATCCAGGCATTGACCGCAACCGGATTCGTAGGCAGTGCAAAGCGGAAATCATCGGGGCTCGATTCGAGCCGACTGGCGATGCTGATTGCCGTGTTAGAACAACACGGCGGGCTCCGGCTGGCGGACCGCGATGTGTTTACCTCGGTGGTCGGCGGCTTGAAGATTGTCGAACCGGCTGCGGACTTGGCGCTCGCGCTATCGATCGCAGGGGCCCATTACAAACGCTCACTGCCCCCCACCACGATTGCGATCGGTGAGGTCGGTCTCGGCGGCGAGCTGCGGTCAGCCACCCAACTCGAACAACGACTCCGCGAATCCGCACGATTAGGCTACACCCACGCGATCATCCCCGCAACGGGCTCAACGAAGCTGGCGAAAATCAATGGGATGGAAATCATACCGGTCAAAAATCTCTCGCAGGCGATTGAGCGGTTGATGTGAACAGTGAAACTCATCCATCCAATAACTGGCGGCGAACCGGGCTTACCGCATTCATGATCCTGGGTGCTGCGATCATTTCGGTGCTATGGATCCGTGCCACAAGTCCCAATCGGCCATTCGACGCGGAACTGTGGCGAATGGAATCATCCACGCTCGAGAGCTCGGATTTGCGCCAACACATGGTCAATGACCTCCAACAGAATGTGCTATCGCGCGGGATGTCGCGTGCCGATGTAAACTCTCTGCTGGGCAAACCAGATCCGGGTTTCTTCTCAGACAGCCATGACTTGGCATATCGGCTCGGCCGTGATTCTGATACCGGAACTGTCACTCGGCACGGTTCGGTTGTCAGTTCGAGTGGCCGCGAGAGTTGGCTCACACTCAATTTTAACGATCGTGATCGGCTGGTCGAGTGGCGAATCGTAAAGCGTTAGTCTAATGAATGAACTCCGGGAACACCTCAAAGCGAACAGCCGATCGATGACCAAACCAGACAAATGTCGTTACTACGATTTCTGGAACGGGCTGAGCGACTTGGTAAACACCGAAGTGCACCACTCGTAGGCGTTGATCGGTCCAGGGCCCCAGTAGTCGATCCGTGCGAATCCTGCATCGATCAAGTATTGGTACGCATCTTGGTAATCATCTCGGTCTGAGTTATCGAAGACGATGAAGCCGTCGGGCTTGAGGCGATCGACCGCGACGCGGGCGCAGGCGGAGCGTGCCATCCCGTCGACGATGATCACATCGAAGTGCTCCTTTGGATGGTTGAGCAGCTCGCCGATGTACGACAGGAACGGCTTGGCGTCGATGCCGCGATCGATCTGCTCTAGTTCATTGAGATCCGTTGAGAATTCCGGGATCTGATCGACCACCGCCTGTACCGCCTCAAAATGTCTTTCGTTTGCTTTGTCCCAGGGCTCGCGGAGGAGGATATTGCTGTCTGCTCCGGTGTTCGAACTCGCGAACCAGAGTGGGTCGTGCTCAACGCTGACGACATGCTTGGCGTGGGCCCTCCACCAGAGCGTGCTGTTGCCGCTGCCGAACTCAAATACAGTGGCGTTCTCAGGGGTGATCCGATTGAGTTCGCTGATCGCGGGGTAGGTGTACCACGGGACCGGGCCTTCGAGATCAACCGAGGCTCTTTCGATGATGGACCGGCCCCAGCCGCGCATTCCGAGGTACTGTTCGAGGAAACGGAATATTTGCTTTTGGTTTTCTTTGGAGGTTTTGGCCCAGCCGTTGAGCTTGGCCAATCCGAATGGATTTATTCGAAACAGCATACTTGTCCCCAGGTGTTGATCTGGTTGTTCGATCCGGGCATCGTCAATCGATGCGCTCGCTCACTATAGCGGATTTCGGTTGGTAAGCCACTCGGGGAGTGCCTTGGGGCGGCCGTCGGTTCCGACGCACGCCAGTTCTGTGGTTGCCACCGCGCACACCCCGTCGCTGGGGACCGATGGATCGCTCGTGTCGGGAGATTTCCCCAGCCGCTCGATGAGCGCGATCTCGTATGAATGATGCAGCTTGACCTTGCTCGCCTTGTCCACGGTCGTGCGGATCTCGATCAGATCGTCGTACTTGAGCGGGCGGCGGTATTTGATCTCGGCTTTGGTCACGACCAAAAACACGCCCTCGGCTTCTAAGGCCGCGTAGCTCATCCCGACGGCGCGGAGGAGTTCGGTCCGCCCCATCTCCATCCAAGGCAGGTAGCTCGAATGGTGCACCACGCCCATCGGGTCGCACTCGACATAGCGGACTTGGATCTGATGGGTGCCGGAATTCGGGGGGGTCTTGGTCATTCTGTAGCATAGGAACGCGCATACACTCCCTCCCTATGTCATTCGGACTCGGACACGGCAAACCCCTCGACAGCGCCCCAGGCGTGGTCGGGGTCTCGCGCGAAGAAATGCCCGAACTCCCAGACTCGGTCATGACCGACCCCGAATCCGGGCGACTCGATCCACGCACCTGGTTCGCCGATCCATCGAAACGGTTTGAACTCGAAATCGGCTCGGGCAAGGGGGCGTTCCTTGTCCAGCAGGCTGATCTCGAACCCGATACCAATTTTTTAGGGATCGAATGGGCCGGCGAGTTCGCGGCCTACACCGCCGACCGCATCCGCCGCAAACGCGAGAACGAAGGCACCCACACCAATGTCCGCGTCCTGCATGGGGATGCCGCCCAGTTCTTGCAGTGGCGGTGCCCAGATGAGTCGATCGATGTCCTGCACCTGTATTTCTCTGACCCCTGGCCAAAGAACAAGCACCACAAGAAACGCGTGATCCAGCATCAGACCTTGTTTGACATCTGGCTATGCTTGAAGCCGGGCGGCGAGCTGAGAGTAGTCACCGATCACGATGATCTCTGGGCATGGGATTTAGCGCACTTTGACCACTGGGGCAAGGGCTCATCGGCGATGCACGAAGAGTTTGCTCGCCCCAAGATCCCAGCACCGCCGCCGAAGGTTGCAGAGTTTTTGGATGGGTGTGATGCATTGCCGTATGTGTTCGGCGCGTTTGAAGCACCGGAATCCGCAGGCGAGGGCGAACTCGTCGGCACGAACTTCGAGCGAAAGTTCCGCATCGAGGGGCGGAGCTTCAATGCGTGCGTGCTACGGAAGCCCAGTTAGATCTCGCCAAAGTACAAAGCTGCAACTACTCCAAGTGGGACAATAATAAACAGAAGAAATAGCAAGAGCAGAAATTTTGTTTGTCTGTTTGACCGACGCTCGCCTTGTTCTGAAAGTTCTACAAGTACAGCGATCAATGCTTTCCAATCTCGGATGCCCGAATCAACAAGAAACAACCCGCACCGTGTCCTAACTCGAGCAGAACACCACTCAGAGTTTCCCTGTTCAACAGCGATCAAATCTTGAAATTTGATTCGTGTTACTTCACGGATTGAGAACTGCCTGAAGCGTTTTGAACAAGTCATATTCTTCAAAACAACCTCTTTGGTACTGTAGTCCAAAGTGATTGATCGGTTCTGGAATCTTCTGAAGAGCCACCATCCAACAAACACACACGGAAGCAACAATGTTGTTGCGAAAATCCAGTGCATGTTCACATACAAAACGAACCCAAAGACAAGAACAAATACTGCAATGGCTTCCAGTATTCTGGTTCCTTGCACATTTGCCTCTGGCCCAGACGCAATAAATGTCAACACATCTGTTCGATCAACTTCTTTGCTCGTGCTTGAGTTCATCTATCAATCATGCCGGCTCAGCGGCGATCCGCACCGACTGGTCTCTTCGCACGCGGCGTTGGGCGGCTTGCTCTTGTTCTTTCTGCAGGGTTTCCGCTTCGAGGAAGTCTTCGCCGTAGCGGAAGAGGCGGAACGAGTTGCCGATCACGAAGACATCGGGGACGAAGTGGAAGAACGCCGCGAAGCCGACGCCGATGCTTGCCCCGCCGAGGGTCTGGAAGGTACCAGACGCAGCAAGGACCAAGCCGACAATCGCCATCAGAATAGAAACGACGATATTCTGCGTGATGATCATCCGGGTCCGGCGGGCCAGCTCCATAAGGAACGGGATGCGGTTGAGTTCGTCGGTCATCAGCGCCACGCCCGCGGAGTTTGCGGCGATGTCTGAACCCGACAAGCCCATCGCGACGCCTACATCAGATTCTGCGAGTGCTGGGCCGTCGTTGATGCCGTCGCCGACCATCATGACGCGGTAGCCGTCTTCGCGCATCTGGCGGATCTGCTGGTGCTTCTCCTCGGGGAGACACTCGGCTTCTACGCTGTCAACGCCCGCGATCTGCCCGACGCGTTTGCCCACGCTGAGGCGGTCGCCGGTGAAGATCGCTACGAATCGGATTCCCAGTTCGCGAAGACGGTCAACAACCGCTTTGGCATTCTGGCGTGGTGTGTCTTCGAGCCCGACGGCTCCGAGGTACACGCCGTCCTTGATGACATGAACGCCCGACATCCCCTCGATGCGGTCCTCGATATCGCTGACGGCACCTGCGGATTTGGGCATGAGTTCCTTGATCCACGATCCACGCCCGGCCGTGATCTCGCCGATCGAGGTCTTGGCTTTGACCCCAGCCCCGTGGGTTTCTTCGTATGAACCATCGTTGGTTACTTCGATGCGTGCCTGCTTGGCGGTGCGGAGGATGGAGAGCCCGAGCGGGTGGTTGGAGTGTGCTTCGGCGAATGCCGCGGCTTTGAGAAGATCGCCGCCTTCAACGCCCGGCGCTGGAGCCAGACGCGAGACGCCGAACGAGCCGGTCGTGAGTGTGCCGGTCTTGTCCATAACCACCGCATCGACATTGGCCGACGCTTCGAGATATGTTGTCCGTTTGATCATCACACCCAATCGGGCCGCCGACGCAAAGGCTGCGACCATTGCTGATGGGGATGAGAGCAGGAGTGCTGTCGGGCAGGTCACCACAAGAACGGTGACGGCACGCAACGCGGCCCCTTCACGAACAGCAGCGATCTCGGATTGCGAGAACAGGAAGAAGACGACCGCCGCGACGGAGATCGCAACCGGGACATAGAACTGAGCAACCTGCTCGATGAGCAGTTGGCGTTCGGTCTTGGTGGATTCAGCCTCGCGGATCAGCGACGACACTTTACCGATTGTGGTTTCTGCACCGACCTGGGTGACTTCGATCTCGATCGCGCCCGTCAGGTTGCTGGTGCCCGCGTAGACATCCGATCCGTTCTGGACTTCAACGGGCATGGACTCGCCGGTGAGGGATGCTTGATTGATTTGTGATTCACCGTTGATGATGCGGCCGTCAACGGGCAGGTTCTCGCCAGGACGGATGCGGACGCGCTGCCCGACACTGACCTGACCGACGGGGACCATCTGTTCATTGCCCGAGTCGTCGATGATGCGTGCGTCGTCCGGGGTCAGCGAGATCAGCTGTTCGATCGCTCGCTTGGCGCCGTCGGCGGTGCGGGAGACAATCTGGTCGGCGACCAGCAGGATGAACGCGAGGAACGCGGCGGTGCCGTACTTTCCGACGGCCATTGCCGCCAGAATAGCCAGAGCCGCGAGCGAGCTGGAAGAGACTTGATTGTTGAGGACCTCGCGGAACGAGGCGTAGAAGAGTTTCCATCCCAGGAGCAGTGCCGCGATCACGGCGGGGATCGTTGCAACGAGTTCGTTGGTCGATCCGGTCGCGTTAGCAATCCAAGAGACCATCGCAAGGACGCCTCCGGCGAGGTAGAGGAAGATCCAGCGATCGCCTTGCAGATCATGGTGCGAGCAGCACTGGATCGGGGAATCATGGTTGTGGTCGTGTGTGTGGGTGTGGGGGTCACTCATAGAAGTCGGTATCCGGTAATTGTGTCGAATGAGGATATTTGCCAGTCAGCAGTGCCTGTCAGCCTCGCCAAAGGCAGGCCACTACTGTAGGATTGGTAAGCGACCGTGGTGCACCATATGTGCACCCCAGCCAGAACAGTTACGCAACTGGCCCGATGCCGGTTCGCTGACCGGCGAAAGGAACCTGATGCCCCCAGTTAACCCCAAACCTACACCAAATGTTCCCAGAGTCTGTGTTCTTGGTATCGGGCAGATGGGGCTGGTCTGTGCCGGGGCATTGACCATGCCCGACCCTCAAGGGGCCGGGAAGCCCCCTAGGGCCGATGTCAGCATGTGGGGATACGACGACAACGAGAACGGGATCCTGGCCCAAACGCGCAAATCTGACCGTTTGCCTAACTTCACACTCCCAGATTCGGTCCGCATCGCCTTGAGTGATGCCGAGGCCCTTCAGGATGTGGACATCATCGTCAATGCGATCCCGGTCCAGTTCATCCGCAGCGTCTGGGAAAGGCTCAAACCACTCGTCCCGGCCAATGCCGCGGTGATCTCGGTTGCCAAGGGGATCGAGAACGACACGCTGATGCGTCCGACGCAGATTATCGCCGATGTATTGCAGGACGACCCCGATGCCAAGCCCCGCCCGCTGGGGTGCATGTCCGGGCCCGCGATCGCGACCGAACTGGCGGCGTGCCTCCCCGCGACGATGGCGGCGGCATCCGACCATCCCGGATTCTCCGAGACTATCCAAAAACTTTTTTCTACAAGCTGGCTCCGAATCTACACCAACCCGGATCTGATTGGTGTTGAGCTCGCCGGTGCAACCAAGAACGTCATCGCGATTGCTGCGGGGATCATCGACGGTTTGGGCGCGGGCTTCAACGCTAAAAGTGCACTGCTCGCAAGAGGGCTCGCAGAAACGACCCGGCTTGGCGAAGCGATGGGCGCACAATCCAAAACTTTCTATGGCATCGCCGGCGCGGGGGATCTGGCAACGACTTGTTTCAGCCCCGAGGGACGCAACCGCTCCTGCGGCGAAGCGCTCGGCAAAGGAACCAAACTCGATCAATACCTCCGCGACTCACTCTGCGTTGTCGAAGGCATCGCCACGACCAGTTCGGTGATGGACCTTGCCCAGCGATACAAGGTTGATCTCCCGATCGCCTCAGCAGTTCATGCCGTGTTGTTTGAGCACATGGACCCAGTCGATGCCATCGCGATGCTCATGAGCCGCCAGCTCCGCGACGAGCAGGTGGAATAGAACCATGCCCTCTCCACGATCACATACCAGTGAACGAGACGCCGCGATCCGGATCATCGGCGTCCTGCGCGATGATGGGCACACCGCGTACCTCGCGGGAGGCTGCGTCCGCGACCAGCTGTTGGGTGAGACCCCTAAGGATTACGATGTCGCGACCAGTGCCCACCCAGAACATATAGCTGAGTTGTTCAAGAAGACTGCGGCCGTGGGCGCAGCGTTTGGAGTGATGCTTGTGCGTGACTTTGGACCGACGATTGAGGTCGCCACCTTCCGATCTGATGGGCCATACACCGACGCACGCCGCCCGGACCATGTGCACTTCTCCTCACCCGAAGAAGACGCCAAGCGGCGAGACTTCACAGTCAACGCGCTCTTCCTCGATCCACACGAAGACGGCGACACCATCATCGACTTCGTCAATGGCCAAGCCGACATCGAAGAGAGAATCCTCCGGGCCGTTGGTGATCCCGACGCCCGTCTGAAAGAGGACCACCTGCGGGCTCTGCGTGCAGTCCGCTTCGCGGCTCGGTACAACCTCACAATTGATCCGAAAACAAGCAACGCGATCAAGGCACACGCTTCAGATCTCAGAGGCGTGAGCATCGAACGCATCGGTCACGAAATCCGGCGCATGATGGCGCATCCATCACGGGTCAACGCAGCAAAGATGATTCAAGATTTGGCGCTCGATACGGTGATCTTCACCGACTCGCACCCGTCTGCAGGAATCCCAACGCTCAGCGCACTGGATGACAAAGCCGACTTGATCACTGCGATGGCTGCGTGGGCGGTTGATCGGTTTGGCCAGAGCGTCCTCAACCGCAAGGGCGCCGCGATGACCAAGTGGGATCTGAAACTCGACATGAGCAACAGCGATAAAGAACAGTTCATCGCAACGCTCGAGATAGCCGGGCTGCTGAGCTCACAGTGGAGCGATTTGAGCATCGCCCATCGCAAACGGCTCGCCTCGCGCCCCCACTGCTGCGGCGGGCTGACCCTCGCGCATGCGATCAATCCGAATGCATCCCATGCCATCAACACCGATATTGAAACCATGGTCAACGACGGCATCGGGCTCGCTCCGGAACCACTGATATCAGGCCAAACGCTCATCGAGATGGGAAACCCCCCTGGAGAGTCGTTTAAGGCCATTTTGGACCTTGTATACGATGCCCAGCTCGAAGGATTGGTGAATTCGAGAAACTCGGCCTGCAACCTTGCGTCAGAACTGTTTGTAAAGTACAATAAATCTGACCAGTAATCGCCCACCGCTCCCCCCGAGCGATACACACCTTTGGAGTTCCCAATGACCACCTCCCCAGCAACTGATTTTGTCCCGGCAGTTTTCAACGGCACCGACTGGACCGTCGTCGAACCGCTCCTCAATGCCCTCGTTGACCGCGATGTTAACTCCGCCGAGGACTACGACAAGTGGCTCCTCGATCGTTCCGAACTTGAAGCCGCGATCGGCGAGAGCGCGGCCAATACCTACATCAACATGACCTGCGACACCGCTGATGAATCAAAGCAGGCCGCGTGGACCGCGTACCTCGAAGATGTCGCGCCCAAGTTCAAACCTGTTGCTTTCATTCTCGACAAGAAGCTCAAAGAACTCGCCGAGAAGTTTGACAAAACCACCGGTTACCACGAGGTGCTCTACCGCGACACCGCGGCGGATGTCGACCTCTTCCGCGATGAAAATGTCCCTCTCGAAACCGAGCTCGCAAAGCTCGATCAGGAATACGACAAGATCTGCGGCAAGATGACCGTCGAGTTCGATGGCGAAGAACGCACGATGCCGATGATGGGCAAGTACTCCGAATCTGCAGATCGTCAGGTCCGCGAGGACGCGTGGAAAGTCGTCGCCAAACGCCGGCTCCAAGACGAAGACCGTATCAGCGCGATCTACGACGAGATGATCACCAAACGCGATCAGTGCTCCAAGAACGCGGGCTTTGACAACTATGTCCAATACATCTACAAAGCCAAGCACCGTTTCGACTACGACACATCCCACGCCTACGCGTTCCATGACGCGATCGAGAAGCACGCGATGCCGTTCGTTGCCAAGCTCGATGCGACACGCCAGAAAGAGCTCGGGCTCGATGCATTGCGTCCTTGGGATCTCAATGTCGACCCCAAGAGCCGCGGCGAGTTGACCCCGTTTGATGGCGGTGCCGATCTGGTCGCCAAGACCAAGGCCGGGTTCGATAAGCTCAGCCCAGAGCTTGGCGAGATGTTTGCCACGATGGGCGACGGATCAAACACCAACGGCACCGACAACGGCAACGCCTCACTCGACCTCGATTCCCGCAAGGGCAAGGCCCCGGGCGGGTACCAGTACATGCGTGACCGCTCGCGCCGGGCGTTCATCTTTATGAACGCCGCGGGCCAGCACCGCGATGTCGAGACTATGGTCCACGAGGCGGGCCACGCGTTCCATTCGATGTATTCTGATCAGGAGCCGTTGGTCTGGTACCGCAGCGCACCGATTGAGTTCTGTGAGGTCGCGTCGATGAGCATGGAACTCTTGACCATGCCGTACTGGGACGAGTTCTACCCGAGCGTTGAGGACGCCAACCGTGCGCGTCGCAAGCAGCTCGAGGGTTCGATCTCACTCTTGCCCTGGATCGCGACGATCGATGCGTTCCAGCACTGGGTGTACCTCAACCCAACGCACAGCCGCGAAGAACGCGCCCAGGCGTGGCTCGACATCGAAGCTCGTTTCGGCCATCAGGGCCACCGCGTGGACTTCACGGGCATCGAAGAAGAACGCAAGTTTGTCTGGCAGCGCCAGGGGCACTTGTTCGGCGTGCCTTTCTACTACATCGAGTACGGCATCGCCCAGCTCGGCGCACTGGGCATCTGGCTGACAAGTCTGGAGCAATCCGAAGAAGCCGCGCTCACCGCGTACAAAAAAGCGATGACCCTCGGCGGGACGCGTCCGCTCCCCGAACTGTTCAACGCCGCGGGCTTGCCGTTTGACTTTGGGCCTGAGACTGTTGGGCGGCTGGTTGACCGCGTGCAGCTCGAACTCGATAAACTTCCTGAATAAAGCCACCATTTAATCAAACCCCACAAGGCACTCAATAGAGTGCTTTTTTCTATTGCATCCCATTCTCAGTCCAGTACAATGAATCTATTGAGCCATTTGCACCTGCATTCTAATTTATACGGAGGATTTCAACAATGGAAAATACAATCCGCACCGCGGCCGTCGCAGTAATTCTTGCTCCGCTTTCAGCAAACGCGGGCATCACACTGAGCGATATGTACATGTCAAACTCGGATGGTGTGGTGTACCGGGTTGACGGCACCACACTCCAAGCGACTGAAGTCTTTCAGTTCAACGACATTCGCTGGCCTGTACAGATTGAATATATGGGAAACGGGCAAATTGCAGGCAACATGACGATAAGGATTGACGCATACGACCTCAACACAGGAGTCCAAGAAACCCTCGTCACATCAACTGATTTTGACCCACAAGCCGAGTTCGCCTTAGCTTCCGGGCTTGAAATCCTTGATGATGGATCGATCATGACCAGCGTGTGGTTCGTTATAGCAACCGCACTTTGGGCTGGGACTGGTTTCTACGACCCCGCTACCCAAACAGCCACGAGTAACAATTACGGTTACCTTATAGTTAATGATTTATATCAAATTGACGGTTCGCTCACACTTGCATCCGTCGGTACGAACACAGTCTCCATATATGATTATGAAACAGAAGTCGTCATAGACACCTACACAAGCGATATCCCGATTAACTCATTCATAGAAAACAACGGGCACCTCCTTGTGCTCAGCGATAATGGCGAGCTCTACCAGTTCGATTATCTCACCGGCGCAATGTCCTTGCACGGCACCATCACCGGGTTCGAGGGCGATTCCAACAGCATCACGATCCCCACACCATCATCGCTCGCCCTGATTGGTCTGGGGCTCGGAGCACTCGCTCGCCGGCGCCGGTAATCTACTTGCCAATGAGAATTGCCGGCTATTCCTGCGAAAGCAGAATGCCGGTTTTTTCTATTGCATCCCATTCTCAGTCCAGTACAATGAATCTATTGAGCCATTTGCACCTGCATACATATTTATACAAAGAATTGGTTACAACAATGAAAAACAGTATCCAGACCGCGGTCGTCGCAGTATTTCTCGCCCCGCTTTCTGCAAATGCGGGTATCACGCTGAGCGATATGTACATGTCGAACACGGACGGGGTGGTGTATCGGGTTGACGGCACGACACTCCAAGCGACCGAGGCCTTCCAGTTTCATTCAACGGGCTGGCCCAATCTTCAAATTGAATATCTCGGTGATGGCATAGTCGCCGGGACCCTATCAAACCATGTCGACACCTACAACACCATCACCGGAACCCAGGAGCATCTATTCAACGCAATCGACTTTGATACGCTAGGAGAAGCCCAAATCGCGAATACTTCAGGGCTTGCGGTACTCGATAACGGATCGATCATGACCAGTGTTCTGTTCTGGGTAGGATCAGCACTGTATGGCGGCACCGGGATCTATGACCCATCAAGCCAAACAGTCTCGACTTGGGGTGGCTTCCTTATTGTGAATGACTTGCATCAAATCGAAGGCTCGCTCACACTTGCCGCCCTTGAAACAACAGCCAGCAACCGCATATCTATATTTGACTATGAAGCAGAACTTTTAATAGACAGCTACACAATCGATACCCCGATCAACTCATTCATAGAAAACAACGGGCAGCTTCTCGTGCTCAGCGATAACGGAGAGCTCTACCAGTTCGATTATCTCACCGGAGCACTGTCCCTGCACGGCACCATCACCGGGTTCGAGGGCGATTCCAACAGCATCACGATCCCCTCGCAATCATCAATTGCCATGCTTGGTTTAGGCATGCTCGTGTGCACAAAACGCCGGCGCGAGCTTGCCGTTTGACTATGGGCCGATTGAATGGCCCGTCGCAGCTGAGGCCCAACAAACTACATAAATACCAGCGATTTTTCTTTCGAATGCGAAAGCCGAGGGTTTACAACTCTCGGTTTTTTTGTATACTGCTCTCAGAGAGAAACCCGCCGAAGCTTCGGCACATTTAATTGAGAGAAGGAAAAATATGAACTGTTATATCCGTTGTGCGGCAGTAGCCGCGATTTCTGTTGCTGCGCAGTCGCAATCATTTGCCCAGCTCCAAGATTTATTCATTACAAACAGCGCAGGGGTGGTTTATCAGCTCAATGGCCAGACTCTACAGGCAACCGAACTCTTTCAGCTCCAAGACGCTGGATTGATCAACGAAATCATGTATATGGGGGATGGCCAACTGATTGCCAATCTGACCTTCGCGGTCGCCTCCTACGACATGAACACCAACACACAAACCACACTGTTTACAAGCCAGCAAGCACTTGGCTCAAATGAAGGCATCGCTAATGTCGCGGGGCTCGCACTACAAAGCGACGGAAATCTATATTACACTGCGAAGCACTTTACACAAGCTGGGTCTTTCAACTACGGTGGACTCTACGACATGAACACCCAAACAAATAGCTTGATTGCCGGCTCAGATGCAGGCACCTTGTATGCTGACCATTTTGAATTAAGTCCTGGTCGCATGCTCGGAGCGAATCCCACAAGTCAAAGCATTGATATTTTCGATCCAACAACCGGTGCTGTAGAAGCCGCTTATTCAGTAGGATCCGCTGTTGCTTCCTTTGTTGAATCCAACGATGAATTATATATCCTGTCGTCTGCTGGCGATATCTTTACCTTCGACTACACCAACGGGGACACAGAGTTCTACGGCAGTATCAACGGAACAACTGGAAATCTCATCGGGATGACCGTGCCCGCCCCATCATCGCTTGCATTCATGGGGCTGGGACTCGGAGCACTCGCCCGCCGACGCCGTTGATCCTATTTATTCATCCCAAGGCCCGGTCACCGCGAGGGTCCAGCCCATCTGCTGCATGTTGACGAACATCGTTGATCCATCAGGACTAAAGCACACACCCGCGAACTCCGACCAGTTCATCGCGTTCTTGGCGAACTGATACAACTCGCCATCCGGCGTGACACCCACCAAGAACTGCGGGGATTCGCCGTCTTCGCACACGAAGATATCGCCCCAAGGCGAGAAGGTGATGTTGTCGGCGTTCTGCAATACGGACGGATCGTTGGGCTCGATGATCAGCTCGAGCGTGTCCATCCCGTCGCCGAGCCCAGACGGGGTCAGCCGCCAGATCTGACCGGCGCCTTCCTTGCCGCCATTGGTACATGCGAAGTACGCGGCTCCGTTCTCTTCGATCTGATCCTGACTCCCCCACCACATGCCCTCGCCGCGTGCGAATCTGGCCGCGCCCTTGGCGTATCCGCGGTGGCGGAGATCATCGAGCGGGGACTCGACATCATCGAGCGTGATCCAGCCGCAAGCGATGGGCTTGTTGGGTTGGATGAGCTGCGCGTCCCAGTTTCGGGTATCGCCCGTCCCGAGCCCGATGAGCCGGAGCGCTTGGAGCTGACCACCGGCGTGCAGATCGCCGGGGACTTTGGGCACGAATCGATACAACAACCCGTCGTGGCGGTCCTCGGTCATGTACACGATCCCGGTCTTGGGATCGACGCACACCGCCTCGTGGGTCATCCGTCCCATTTCGCGGATCGGTTTGGGATCGGCGAGCTCGGGGTCTTGCGTCACCGGCACCTCGAAACACCAGCCGTGATCCTGCTCGTAGCGATCGCCCTTGGCCGACACGGATTCCTCGCAGCTGATCCAGCTCCCCCAGGGCGTCGTGCCGCCCGCGCAGTTGTGTTCGGTCCCCGCCAGCGACAACCAGTGCCGCTCGACCAGACCGGTCTTGGTGTTGTAGATAACCGTCGTGCACCCGCCACGGGACGGACGCCCGAAGCCAGTGTCAAAGACCTTGTCTGTATCTACTCGATCCATGCGCTCTTGCCGCGATCCAAATGGAGAAGGGGTTTTGTGCGCATCGGCGATCTCGTGATTACGCACAAGAATGCAGCGATCCGGATCAACCGCCCCGTTGTCCTTCATGCACGGGAACGAAGCCATCCCGTCGTGCTTGCCCGGCACGATCAGCCCATCGTCCATCTCCGTGCCCATCGCGCTCACGATGTGGTACGAGAATCCCGCCGGGAGATCGAGGATCCCATCCGGGTCCGGTGATAGCGGCCCAAATCCGGACTTGCCAGCCCCGCTCATCAACTCGGCAATCGCCCCGCCCGCGAGCGAGGTTTGCAACCCAGCAAAGCCCATCGCAACAGTCGAGGTTCGCATCAAAAAATAGCGGCGTGTGATCGGATCCATGCGTAACTCTATCCATCAAACCGATTACGAACCGGTTATGGACACCCGCTAGCAAACGCGGCCAAAAACGCGCTGACATCGAGGAAGTTAAAGTTTCCATCAATCTCAAAGTCCGCTGCGGGATCCATCGCCGAGAACGCCGCGAGGAATGCGCTGACATCCAGGAAGTTCAGATCACCCTCCCCGGTCAGATCCGCTGGGCAAGGCACCACCTGCCCGTAGAACACACGGATGCAGGTATTCCCCGAATATCCGATCACCAGATCCGGACGCCCGTCGTTGTTGAGATCGCCGAGGGCCATCGATGTCCCGACTTCTGGCGCGTCGTAGGTCCATGCGGGATCGGTATCGAGCACGCCATCACGGTTGAGATAGAGATGCGCCCGCCCGTCTGAGAAATGCACCTCGCCGAAATCGTCGTCGCCGTCGAGATCCACATCAAAGAAGTGCACCTCCTGCGGCCCAGTGAACGGCGGGTTGGTCGTAGAGACCTCAAAGACACCACCGTGGAAAGTGGTGAAAATTGTTGATGGATCTCCGCCGATTGCGAACTCCGGTGTTCCGTCTCCCTCAAGATCCGTGAACGCCGCGCCTTTATCTGTATCAACGCCTGGAACGAACAAAGACTGGAATGTATCGGGTGTTCCAGAGGTGTTGTAATAAATCCCGCTGCTGAAGTTCACCCATTTGGCGACCGCGATCTCCGGGAACCCATCGCCGGTGATGTCGCGTGTGTCAATCCCGTTGGAAATTTCTGAGGCCGCCGACTCCCATGAGGGATCGGTCTCCAGCCCGGCGCCGTTGTTCCGAAACATGAACATCGGGCGCGTCGGGGAACTCACGCCCACCCCCTGATTCGTCGTGACCAGATCCAGGTCGCCATCGTTATCCATATCCGAGAGCTTCCCAGATGTGCCCCACGCGTTGGGGCTGGTGATTGAGTTCCACGATGCCGTGGTTTCAACACCCCCACCGATCAGCCCGGCATGGACCATGACATTGTCTGTGCGGACCCCGCCGTGGATGGTGATAACATCGGGGATTGCGTCCCCGGTTACATCGCCGACCTGAACATCGCCCGTGTGTGTCTGCTCGGTTGAAATCCAAGAGGGCGTGGTCTCGAGCCCGCTCTTGGAGTTGAAGAAAATCATGTCGTGCCAGTCTTCATACGGCGGGAAAGAGTTGGAAATATAACACACCGCCACAAGATCGTTGAGTCCATCATTATTCAGATCAGCGATCGCCAGCCCGCCGATCTGCCTGCGGAGTTCGACAACCAGATCGGGCACTGTCCCGAAAGGAACTTCGGCCATCGCAGACCCTGCTGGCGCGTGCCCCAGCTCCCCAACCGGCGCTAATGAAAGCGTAACCGATTGATGCCCGTCCTCGGATATCTCAATATGTGATTGAGCAACCGGGCCGGCCGCATTGGCCATCCCTGCACAGAGTGCTAAAAAAAAGAGGATCGGCTTGCAGGCTTGATCAATCATCGGGTTCCCTTTCGTGGATTGGCGTCGTTACCCCACTCTACCAGTGATCTAGATCCATCACAAGAGAAAACCGGTCCATCTCGCGTAACCGATCAATCCCCGATCCACATCCCCATCAAGATCTCATCAACATATGACCCGTCGGGCTGATGAATCGATCGTGATTTACATCCCTCTACGACAAATCCCGCCCGTTCGTACATCATCAGTGCATGGGCGTTGCCCTTGATCACGGTGAGTTCGAGCCTGTGTATCTTTGGATTGGCCCGCATATCAGCAATGCAGCGATCGAGCATCCATGTCCCAAGCCCTGCCCCCTGCCAGCCGGGAAGCACCCCAGTCCCAAGCCCGGCGACATGAGTGATCTTTTTCCGGGTCCCAAAATTGAATGAGGTATTCCCAACAATCGCACCCGACTCTGGATCAATAGCGCTAATTGAATAGAACTCGCCGGTCTTGATCCGTTGAATATTCTCTTCAAACATCTCCGCCGAACGCATATCCTCTTCGCAGGTCAGGATGAACTCAGTCGAAGCCCCCAGCTCGCTGAGGTAGGCATGCACCCGAACCCCGTCGCCGGGCTGAGCCCCTCGCACGAGCACTACTCGCCCATCTTTGAGTTTCACCGATTCTGATTCCATCGCGGAGTGTATCCCTGCCCGAGGCAAACATAATTATTGTCTATCCTGTCAACCCCCGACAATCCGAGCGGTATAAATCCGAATAGATATACCCGGGCCTGCATGGCCCATCATGATGACCAAAACCGGAGCTTATCAATGCGAACCCTCCCCGCCATCGGAACCACAATCCTGCTCGCCTCGACCCTCGCCCTCGGCGGATGCCTCGTCGCGTCCTCCAAAGAGTCCAGCATCTCCGGGGCTTATGTCCAGCCCAATACCGTCTCAAAGGTCCGCCTCAATGACACCACCGCCCTCGAAGTCGAAGAACTCATGGGCCTCCCCTCGCACACCGCCACAAACGACGACGGCTCAGAAACATGGACCTGGAACTGGTCCAAACGCACCGATGACTCCGGAGCCGTCTTCCTCGTCTTCGGGGGCAGCACCGAAAAAACCGTCCACGAATCGGTCCACATCAAGTTCGTCGATGGCATCGCCGTAAAAAAATGGCGCGACTGATCCGGGTTTAAGTCCCGCGCGTGTCGCCGAAGAGCTGAACATGCACGCGCGGACAGTAGCTCCACCCTCTCTCAACACACGCATCGACCACCCATCGGATCGAGTCCGGATCGGGCACCGTCACGCCCTCGGGCATCAGCATCACATCGCTGGCTTCGTATCCTCGGATCTTCCCGAGCACCGATTCGATCTCTGTCAGATCCGCAGGATTACTCACCACGAACTTGAGCTGCCGATCGCGTGTTGAAGCGATGAGTTCGTTGATCGAGTCAAAGTTCAGCCGCCGCTCCTCGTGCCGCTTAGACCATGCCCCGCTCGGGTCGCGCGGATCATTAATCGGTGTTGAGTTGGCGAGCTTGGGCGACAGGCTCATCAGATCACACACCAACTCCGGGAGCACCAGCGTCCCCGCCGTCTCGACCGTTATGTGCATCCCCGCCTCTGCGAGGCCGCGCGAGAGTTCGACCAACCCCACAAACATCATCGGCTCCCCGCCCGTCAGCACCGCGTGCTTTGCCCCGGACCCAACCGCTTCTTCGACCAACTCCTCAATCGTCCGCGCAGTCTTCTCCGGCTCCCAGCTCGCATACGGCGTATCACACCAGCTGCACCGGAGATTGCACCCCGAGACCCGGCAAAACCAGCTCGGCACCCCCGTCAGCTTCCCCTCGCCTTGGATCGACACAAAGGTTTCAGAAATTAGCAACGATCCGCTCATGATGAAGCCACCGCGTACACCGTCGGGTCATCGATCCCCGCCTGCTCGAATCCGCGCCTGCGGAGCACACACGAATCACAATCACCACACGCCTTCCCACCAACCGGGTCGTAGCACGAATGTGTAAACGAATAGTCCACACCCAACGCCACGCCATGCGTGATGATCTCCGCCTTGCTCATCTCCATCAACGGCGTATGGACCACAATCCCCTTGCCCTCCACACCCAGCTTGGTCGCAAGGTTCGCCGTCTTGGTAAACGATTCAATAAACGCAGGCCGGCAATCGGGGTAGCCCGAATAGTCCACCGCATTGACCCCAATAAACAGGTCCGTCGCATCAAGCGTCTCGGCCAGCGCCATCGCGATCGAAAGAAACACCAGGTTCCGCGCGGGCACATAGGTCACCGGAATATCCGTCATCTTCGACTCGTCGCGCCCCTTCGGGACTTGGATATCCGCCGTGAGTGCAGACCCACCGAACGAACCGATGTCGATCGGGAACACCCGGTGCGAGACCGCGCCGAGTCTAATGCTGATCTGCTCGCTCGCGTCGAGTTCATTGCGGTGCCGCTGCCCGTAGTCGAACGCCAGCGTATGACACTCATGCCCCTCAGCGACCGCCATCGCGAGGACAGTGGTTGAATCGAGCCCGCCAGAAAGCAGCACCACCGCCGATGTCTTGAGTTCCTGTCCCGCTGAATTATCTGATAATGCTGCCATATTCAACGGTAGGCCTTCTCTATCACAGATTGTGTGCCACTTATTGCGTGCTCTCGTGTATAATGAGGCATGCCGTGTTCACTCATCAGTGCGACGGTGCTGCGTATCCGCCCAATCGGGGTCACCTCCGACTATTGCCCGGTCTGCCGGAAAGAATGTCGCTTCCGGCTCGCTCAGGCCGAACACAAACGATACTTCATGTGCATCGACCGCGGACGCCACGGCCACCCCCACCACGAACTCACCTGCATAACCTGCGACTGCCGCGTTGAGCGTCCCACAGAAGAACGCCCGATCTCGATCCTCCCGGACCCAAAAGACGCGGCGGCCTTTGAACCCGAGATGCTCCCGATTGTCCAGAAAAGGATCGAGAGTTGCACCACGATGGAACACGCCCGAAGCGAAGACCGCCTCAACACAGGACAACGCGAGGAGATGATCCGCCACGCGTTCTACTGCTTCTCAAGACTCTACGACGAAGAAACCTTCGAGCGTCTCGTCCCCTTTGCAAGACTCATGATCATGACCGCCGTGCTCACCATCGCAGCATGTGGCTACTACGCGTGGACCCAGACCGAATCACTCCAGGCCCCGATCCTCGCAGCCGTCGCGATCGCCCTCATCTTTGCGGCACTCGCCTATTGGGCCGCCCACCACTCCCCACGCAAACGAGTCCGCACATGGCTGGCGATGGCGCTGCTCCCGCTGGACCCCACCAGCGAAGAAATCCGGGTCGCCCGCATCGAGTTGCAGGGCTCTCGCCTCAAAGCCGGGTTCCAGATCCGCTCAGACAAGGTCCTCGCCAAGATCAAAAAGCTCAAGACAAAGGGATATTCAAGCAAGCCCAAATCGCCCTACGCCACCAACCCAGTTTCAAACTAGTTGTTCTTTAGATCGATATAACCACGGGAGTTGTCACGGAACAGCTTGAGCCGCACGCCCCGGTCGTAATCGGCGGTGGTAAAGAACCCGCTGAGTTGCTCAGCGTCCTCAAACGATCGCCCATCGATCTCGTACAAAAAATCACCGGGTTCTAGTCCTGCTTCAGCGGCCGTCGATTGATCGGTCACTTCAATCACACGGAAACCCGCGATCCGATCAAAGCCGCGTCGCCCGCGTGGGATTCTTCTTTCAGCGGGAGTGACCATAAACCCGAGATTCTCGATGTAAGCCCCGCCGCTGGCGATCGCCAACTGCTCTGCGCGGTCTTGGAGCGTCGCGCGTCCACGGCGTTCTTTGCCGTCGCGGTAGTATTCAATCTCAACAGGAACACCCGGACGAGCGAGCATGATCGCGTTGCCCATCCGTACCAGATTCTCGGTTGTCCGCCCGCCGAGTGCGACCACCACATCACCGTCCTCGAGCCCCGCAAGATCAGCGGGACCGTCCGGCACAACGCGCTCAAGAACCACGCCCCCATCAACCCCGAGCTCGAACGCATCGATCGGCCGCAACCCACCCATCTGCACCCCGAGCCAGCCGCGATCCACGCGCCCGTGCTCGATGATCCGGTTCATCACCGCGCCGGCAATATCAATCGGGATCGCAAACCCAAGCCCGTTGTTCCCGCCGGACCGTGACAAGATCGCGGTATTAATCCCGATGACCTTCCCATTGAGATCAACCAAAGGCCCGCCCGAGTTCCCGGGATTAATCGCGGCATCAGTCTGGATGAACTCCTGGAAACGCTGCGGGGCGTTGCCCCCGGAACCATTAGCCGACTCGACCGACCCACGCCCCTTGGCGCTGACGATCCCCGCGGTCACCGACTGCTGGAATCCGAACGGGCTCCCGACCGCAAGGACCCACTGCCCGACCCGCAAGCCTTCTGAATCCCCGAACTCTGCGGGCACCAAGCCCTCGGCTTCGATCTTGATCACCGCGACATCCGTCTCCGAAAAAGTCCCGATGAGCTCGGCCGAAACCTCGCGCCCATCGCTGAGCCGAACATGAATAAACTGCCCCGCTTCGACCACATGCGCATTGGTCAGGATGTACCCATCGCTGTTGGCAATAACACCAGACCCCAACCCGGTCTGCTGGCGGTAGCCTCGACGGTTCTCGGATTCGGTGATGATGTGGACGACTGAAGATTCGATCGTCTCGCTCGCATACTCAAACGCGAGCGACAGATCCATCGCCATGGACATCGCCTGCTTCTGGGATTCATCCGGAGGCGTCTCGGCGTTCATCGCCAGAGCAGCCCCGCTCAATCCAAACACAGAAACCGCCAACGAAAGCACCTTGGTCATCTTTGAAGACATATCGAGACTCCTTCAGAAAATCGTCCTACATACGCAACAACGCCCACAACCGTGGATCTATTGCTTCCTGAGAGCATTCTTCGGATTTCCTTCTAATCGATTACGAAATCCCGTATTCTGCCCAAGAACTGCTGGTCTCGGTCACCCGAACCCGTTCTAGGGTCAATCCAGCCGGGAGCACAAACTCCTTGCCATGGGTGTCCGTGTAGACACCGCCGATGGCAAGCTGGGCTGACACGAACTCGTAGATGCGCCGGGCCAGGACTTCCGTCGTCGGATCCTCATCTTCGCACACAATCACCCGCACCTGGTTGTCCTTGGTGAGCTGATCGAGGATCGGATCGTTCGAGTTGACCATCAGGGCGTGGTCGTAACTATCTATATAGTCTTCAACAGCGAGCTTGAGCGATTTGAAATCGCACACCATATCCCCGTCGCCCAGATGCCCCGATGCGATCACCAGATCAACTCGCCGGGAATGCCCGTGGGGAAACTTGCACCGCCCGGGATGCTTAGAAAGCATGTGCCCGCTCTCGACTTCAAAGCTTTTACAGACGCGATAGACCATGCGAGAATCGTAGCCTCTGCTCTCGGCTGATATACTCCCCGATGCCCATACCAATGCACCCATGTATCCCCCTCATATTCTGCGTCCTCGCCCTGCTGCTCCCCGCGGCGTGCTCTTCAACCCCTGCACGCAAAGAAACCACCCTCCCCAATCCGATCAAAAACCTCCACCTCCTCGCTCCGGGGCTCTATTCCGGAGACGAACCCGCCACCGCCGCCCATTACGACCAGCTCGCGGCTCTGGGGATCAAAACGGTCATCAGCGTAGACGCCATCGCCCCGGACCCAGACCTCGCGGATCGGCACAACATCCGGATCGTCCATCTCCCCATCGGATACGACGGCATCGACAACTCCCGCGCCACAGAACTCGCCGCCGCGATCGCCCAGCTCGACCACCCCATCTACCTCCACTGCCACCATGGCAAGCACCGCGGGCCCGCCGCCATCGGTGTCGGAGCGATCGGCGCCGGGATCATCACCAACGACCAAGCCATCGAGTTCATGACCGACGTCGGCACATCATCAAACTACCCCGGGCTGTACGCCGCGGCGCGCAACGCCAAACCGCTTGAAAAAGAAACACTCAACGCCGTTCATGACTTCCCCGCCCGTGCCCCGGTCTCGAGTTTCGGGAAGTCGATGGGCAAACTCGATCGGCTCCACGACCGCCTCTGGGACATTGCCGAGGACGATTGGCAAACCCCAGAGGACCACCCGGACCTCTCCCCCACCGCCGTCAGCGGGCAGATCCACGACCTCATGCGCTCGATGCTCGATCTCGACTTTCTAAACAATGAAGGCATCGCGATGCGGCCAGAAATGATTGCGAGCATGAAAGCCGCCGGTGATATCGAGACCAAGATCACCATCGGCGACTTTCCCGCCGCCATGACCGCGCTCGATGCACTCAACAACTTGTGTATTGATTGCCACGACCAGCACCGAGACTAAGATCCCTAATAGGTTTCAGATCCAGCGAACCGGAATCGCAGCGAGTTGCCGACTTCCGTGAGCCGCCCCGTCCCCAGATCGCCGTCGTCCATGTACTTATCGAGCTCAAGAGCAAACTCAAAGGTGTACCTGTTGGACCCGTCCTGGATGATCGATACGGACACGGGTTTCCCAGCAGATGGTCCATCGTAGTCGTACACACCGCCGATCGGGCAGAGCTTCACAAACGGGCTTGTATTCTTAAAGTACTCTTTGAGATTCTCGGCATCTTTCGTTCGGCTTGCGTTGGGCGGGAATGATCCGTTCACTCCTTGATACAACGAAACCGCCCGTGCGATCGTCCGGAGATCCTCCGAAGCCGCCGCCACCGTTGTGTCATCTCGCGCGCTTGCAAACCGAGGCACAACCATCGCGGCCAGAATCCCGACCACAACAGTAACGGTGATCACTTCTATCATTGTAAATGCTCTGCTCATCCCATTCATAACAATCCTCCAAGCGTGGTACACAAAGAATCGACAGTCCATCCAACAACATTGAGCCTCTATGTCCTGAATACACAGATGGGTACGGGCTGTAGGCCCCATTCACGATGTAGCGATTAGCCGCCCGATTGCCCAAAGAGTCCACCAAATTCGCTTGACACTGATACCATGCATCAGTGAAGTCCCCAACACTCAAACTCCTCGAACCCGAACTCGTCGGACTCCTCGAAGACCAAGATTATCGGCAGGTCCGAGATGCACTGGCAATCCTCGAACCCGCAGATATCGCTGACTTCATCGAGTCTCTCGATCCAGAGCCCGCCGGGATCACCTTCCGCGTTCTCCCCAGAGATATCGCCTCCGATGTCTTCGCCGAGCTCGAACGCCCCGTCCAAGAACGACTCCTCAGTATCCTCGGCGGCGAGCGCTCCGCAAGAGTCATCGAAGACCTCGAACCCGACGATCGTGCTGCGCTCCTCGACGAACTCCCCGTAGAAGTCGCCACCCCGCTCATCGCAAGACTGAGCCCAGAAAACCGCGCCATCACCCAGGTCATCCTCGGCTACCACCCCGAATCAGTCGGCCGACTCATGACCCCCGACTATGTCCGCCTCCATAAAGAATGGACCGTCGCCCGCGCCCTCGATCACATCCGCCGCTACGGAAAGGACGCCGAAACCGTCCACTGGGTCTTCGTCATCAAACCCGACGGCACACTCATCGACGACCTCCACATCCGCACCCTCCTCCTGGCAGACCCCGACTCCACCATCGAAGACCTGATGGACGACCAGTTCGTCACCCTCAGCGCCACCGACGACCGCGAAGAAGCCGTCCGCGCGATGGCCCGCTACAACCGCACCGCGCTGCCCGTCGTCGACTCACTTGGGCTCCTCATCGGCATCGTGACCGCAGACGACATCGCCGATGTCGCAGAAGAAGAGTTCACCGAGGATGTCCACAAACTCGGCGGCCTCGAAGCCCTCGACGCCCCCTACACCACCACCCCCGTCCGGGGCATGGTCCGCAAACGCGGCGTCTGGCTCGCGGGGCTTTTCGTCCTCCAGCTCATGAGTATCGGGGTCATGGGGTTCTTCGACGACCAACTCGACAAAGCCGTGATCCTGGCGATCTTTGTCCCGCTCATCATCGCATCGGGTGGCAACACCGGAACGCAGGCCGCCAGTCTCCTTGTCCGCGCGATCGCCGTTGAAGAAGTCCACCTGAGCGCGTGGTGGCGCATCATGCGCAAAGAAGTTTTGACCGGCCTCGCCCTAGGCGCCGTCCTTGGATTGATGGGCGTCCTCACCGTCATCATCTTGTCCGCAACTGGATTCACCCACACCCCGCACGCCACACCCCTCGCACTCACCGTAGGCGGGGCGGTCTTCCTCATCGTCCTCTGGGGCACGCTCATCGGATCCATGCTCCCCCTGATCCTCGACAAGCTCGGCATGGACCCCGCCGCCTCCTCGGCACCGCTCGTTGCAACATTGATGGATGTCTCTGGATTGACCATCTACTTCGGCCTCGCCATCATCATCCTCCGCGGCTCGCTGCTCTAGCTCACTCAATCATCCCATCGATCAACGCTTCGAACTTGGCCCGTTGCTCGGTATACGCGTCCCCGGTCGCCGGGCCCATAAACCCGGTGTAGACCGACTGCACCTCGTTGTCCTCGTTGAGAAAAATCAGCGTCGGGTACGACCGAACCTTGTCCAAGATAGGCAGCGCCACCGACGCCTTGTCCTTATCGCTCAATCCCGCGATCAGGATCGGCCAGTCCGTCCCGATGTGCTCGTGATGCCGTTTGACCTGTGTGACGGATCGCTCGAAGTCCTCCGTGATCTCGAACGCCAACCCCACGACCGCCAGATCATCGCCGTACTGCTCCCGCAGCGACACAAGCTCCCGCCCGGCATCGCTGCAGTTGGGGCACCAGGTCCCGAAAATCTCGATAATCCGCGCCTTGGCACCTGATTCGTCCAACACATCAAGCACCCGCGTCGGCTCACCATCAAGGTTCTTAAACACCATGCCACCGAGTGCCTCTTCATCCGCGATCACCGTCTGCCCGAACGCATCAGGGAGTTTCGCATCCTCATCCCGCACGGCCGTCCAAGTCTCATGCCACCAGTTGCCCGACCAGAAATCACCCTCGATCGTCCCGTCGTCCTGCATGCGAGCATGGAAGAGGAACGCGTGCGCCCCGTCAAAGGTCGAGAGCCGCATGAGGTTGCCGTCGACGCGACCGGATAGATATCGATAGTCGCCGGTGGTGGTGAGGAAGGTGCCAGTTGCGATTTGGTTTTTATCAACCACAAAGCTGCCGACTGCCAAGTCATCCGATGAATCAAACTTCACCGACCAGCGACCGCTGTACGCCGCGGATTCTCCAGAATCCTCGATGGAATCGAACCGGTCATCTGTCGAGATCACTTCAATCATCTGATATGGAATTCTCACATGCGAATCCCCACGCTTCTTAGTCCACACCCCCTTACGCATTCTTTCAACAAGATTTCCTTCGATGACACAACCACTTCTGCCTTCCCCACTCAACGAAGAAGCATAATGATCAAACTTTATAGTTGCCCGTCGCACTGAACCGTCGTATCCACCGCCACTCCCGGAAAGATTATTCAACATGATAATGTGCTCAGTCCCATTAACAATTCGTAATGGCATCGTGGTCGACAGCTCGTATTGATCTCTATCTGAGGACTCCTTTGTTGGAGATGCCACTTCAATGATGAATGGAAGTGGTCCCCCAGGAGTTTCAAGCTCAATTCGAGTAGGGAACGACCATTGAAATTCCGCACGCTCCAAAATAGATGGCTCCTGAGCCAAAGCACATGTAATAGAAATAACGACTGTTGACGCAAGAATCATGATTCAACCCTTTCGATAGACCCCCCACTCTACGGCAAACCCCACCCGCCTGTTCTACCATTGCCCATGCCAAGCACAAAAGAGCCCAAAGTAGACCCCGCCTTCTCCACCATCGAGGAAATCCTCGAGGATCTCCGTAATGGCAAGATGGTCATCCTCACCGACGACGAGGACCGCGAGAACGAGGGGGACTTTGTCCTCCCCGCTCAGTTCGTCACGCCCGAAGCCGTCGCCTTCATGCTCTCCGTCGCCCGCGGCTACATGTGCTTGTCACTCACCGAAGCCGACTGCGACCGCCTCGAACTCACGCCCCAATCGATCATCAACACCTCCGTCCGCGCCACCCCCTTCACCGTCGCCATCGACGGCCACCCAAAGCACGGGCTCACCACAGGCGTCTCCGCCCAAGAACGCACCAAAACCATCCAGCTCGCGATCGACCCAAACACGAACGCAAGCGACTTCGTCCGCCCCGGCCACATCAACCCGCTCCGCTCGCGCGACGGCGGCGTGCTCGTCCGCATCGGACAAACCGAAGGATCGCTCGACCTGTGCCGACTCGCCGGGCTCCACCCCTCGGCAATCATCATCGAGATCATGCGCGACGACGGCGAGATGGCCCGCGTCGATGACCTCGTCAAACTCTGCAAAGAACACAACATCAAGATGTGCAGCGTCAAGCAGATCATCGAACACCGCCTCTCGCAATCTTCAATCATCGAACGCCTCGACCCCATCAGCGGCACCAAGATCCAGACCCCCCAAGGCGAGTTCAACCTCATCGCATTCAAATCACTCGTCGACCCCATGCCCCACCTCGCGCTGACCGTCGGCGATGTCGGGAACCTCGACGAATACCACAACCCCATCGCCACTGAAGAACCCACCCTCGTCCGTGTCCACAAACGCGATCTCCTCGGCGACATCTTCCACCAACAAGGCACCACATCCTCAGGCGGTTCGTCCGGCGACACCCTCGCCAAATCCATGCAGATGATCCAGGACGCCGGCCGCGGCGCGATCATCTACCTCCGCCCCCACGGCATCGGCGACGCCCTCTCCCAAATGCTCTCGCGCCCCATCGACCACGACCAAGAGGATAAACCCGTCCAGTCCGTCTCCCCAGCGATGGTCGAATACGGCACAGGATCGCAGATCCTCCGAGGGCTCGGCATCTCCCACCTCAAACTCATCACTAACTCGGGCGCGTCCTACCCCCACCTCGAATCCTTCGGCCTCACCATCACCGAACGCGTAAAAATCGATTCCTAGCCACTGAACCAACTCATGTAGACTCACCGGACAAACAACTCTTGTTTGTTTGGTATTTTTATGGTATTTCCGATAATTTCCGTGACACACAACCCCCAACAGGGGAAACTACAAACACCACAATGCGGCACAACCCGCAACAACCCAATGACCATCAGAACAGGAGCACCCCAATGAACCGAACATCAATCCTCACCTTCGCCGCAGGCTCACTGGCCACCGCGGGCATCGCCGTCCTCATCGCTGCAGGACCAGATCATGATCACGGACACGACCACGGCATGGACAAAGTCACCGAGCCAGAAATGCAAGAAATGATGGAGATGTCCCCGGAACAAATGATGGCCGAGATGATGCGCATCGGATCACCCAACGAGCACCACCTCGAACTCCACAAAACTCTCGGCTCATGGACAGCACACACCAGCTTCATCATGGACCCAACCCAGCCCCCCACCGAAGGCCCCGCGACCATGACCGTCGAATCCGTCCTCGGCGGACGCTACATCAAATCAGAGTTCAAAATGGAGTTCATGGGCCAACCCTTCGAAGGCTTCTCCTACACCGGGTACGATGTCGCCCACGAGCAATATGTCGCCGTCTGGGCCGACACCATGTCCACCAAAATCACCTACATGACCGGCAACAAAGACGACGACAACACCATCACCATGCACGGCACCTCCACCACCCCCATGGGCGACAACCCAATGAAAATCGTCACCACATGGACCGACGACAACAACTTCACCGACAAGTTCTACGACCAAATGCCCGACGGCACCTGGCACAACTCAGGCACAATCACCTACACACGAGACTGAGCCCATTCCCATCCAATACCCCTCTACCCACGCTCGCCGTGGGTTTTTTGATAGGATCAACCCATGAGCACCAAGCCCCAGTTCGTCTGCTTCCTCGAGCCCACCCGCACAGAAATGCCCGACAACCCAACTCCAGAAGAATCAGCAATCGTCGGCCAACATTTCAACTACTACAAACAACTCCACGCCGATGGCACCCTCATCCTCGCCGGCCGCACCCAAGAACCACCCCACATCGGCATCATGATCTTTGAAGCAGAAAGCCCCGCAGCAGCACAGTCAATCGCAAACAACGACCCCGCCATCATCGAGGGCGTTTTCGCCGCAAGGGTGCAGCCCTATCAGGTCGCATTGATTACTTCATGAATCGCAACACCCAGCCGAAGATGGCAACCTGCTACTCTTCTAAAAAGAGCAAGTCGTACAGATCTTCAGCGATCCGCCTCCCCGTCGCTGCATCCTGCGGGTGCACATGCCAAAGATCCATGTTGTAGGTTGCAGGATCAAAGACCTCAGGCGAAACCCTGTCATAGCGGTCAAAGAGACTCACATACCACTTTGTCCGCGCCGACATCCCGATGCGCTCATTGACTCGATTCGCCGCACCGAGATAAGGCTGCTCATCACTCAACCCAACCCCCCACGGGGACACAAAAATAAAGCTTGGACGCGGTCGCCGAAGACTTGTAAATGCCGAGTCCCAAAGCTTGCTCAGCATGATCAACCCGGGCTCATAAGACAAGAACCCATTCGCCTCGGTGTTGTGCCCGAGCATAATCATTATGTAATCTGGGTCGATCATCTCAATCAATGCAACGCGCGATTGCTGGCTAAAGAGCTCAATATGATCCCAGACAGAAAAGCTTGCCCGCCCCTGATACCCAATAAATGTACCCCGCTCAATATTCCAGAACCGGTCCGCCTTATGGAAGGTCACGCCGAGCACCTGAAGATTCATCCCGTCCTCTTCGGTCCTATTGGGCGGAAAGAACAGACCCACTCCCATCCGATCCGCATCGGGATCGATGGACGCCGGGATTCGTTGCTCGATGATTTGAATGCCCCAACCCTGATCAAGGATATGTGTCCGGCCAAGCTGCCCAACAATTAACTCGCCCCGCTCAGGCCTTGTCTGGATCGCACGAACCGAGTTCGGATTGTTCCGGATCGCAATCCTCGCCACAATGTTCTCCCCAACCCCCCAAGACTCATCCCAAGGCGAATCTGTATTGAGCACACTAAAGTTCAGACGGTAACGAGCGATCCGCGCGCCGTTCGAGGGGATATCCGCAAAGCACCGCCATTCATGACCAGCAACAGCAAAGAAATCTCTCGGTCCAGAATCACCCCACCCAGTAGACACATCAACAGGTCGGTAGAACAGGTCCGGGTTCCCGGCGTTGCCCATCGTCGCCTCATACCCGCTCGCATTGTTCCCCACCGTAACGAGATCGCCAACAAAATTTGAATCCCACCCGTGCATCTGAGTCCGTACACCATTCGAGTTCGGACCTGAAAGCTGCGAATCACCAAGAATAATACAACTGAAGCTGTCAGGATCCAAAACCGGCTGAACCTGCGTGTCATCAAAGGCACGGTCAGCCTGGACACCAACGCTGTGGCTTCCCGACGATTTCGGACCCGCGCCAAAGCAGAGCGCACCAATCATGCACACAACAACCACTCTCAAACCGATCAAGACAACGCTCATCAAGCACCTCGCCAAACTCAAATATAATAAAGTTACATACTACAAGAGAATGCCGGTTGAACAACCAAAAACCTGATGCTTTCAAATAATCTCTGAACCCGATAAGAAAACTGCACCTTCTCAGCAGCATCAAATCCGCTCATACAGCGGCAAATCCCCCACCAAAGGCCTGCAGTAGTCCAAGAACTTCTGCGACACATTGTTATGCCCATCAATAAACTCCGCGGGCATGTGCTTGGTCTTGGCCGCGACATCGCTCAGCTCGATCCGCTGATACTTGATCGCGTAGGGCTGCCCCTCACCGACCGGGCTCGTCCGGATGATCGCGACCGACCCATCCACATCCCCGCTCGTCGCCAATCTCGCCGCATACCGCCCGACCCCGCGTGCTTCCTTCATATCCACAGGCGACTGGTCCGGAAAACAACGCTGCACATACCCAAAGGTATCAGCACGCACACGCACCGCCTTGCCACCAACCGGCTTGAGCTTCGACTTGAGCAGATCAGACAACGCATCACCAAGGGCACCCGATCCTGAAAGCTGCACATTGCCGTGAGCATCGGTCTGCCCATTCTTGATAAGCTGCCCACCAATCGAGTTCCCGTCCTTGTCAGCAATGCCCTCTGAGACCGCAATATGACACCGACCATGCCGATCAAAGATCGTTGCCACATCGTCAACAAACCGCTCCGTGTCAAACGCCACCTCAGGCAAGTAAATAAGTTGAGGCCCATCCGTCGAGCTCCCCTCATGCTCATACCGATCGTCCCGCCTGGCGAGCGCAGACGCAGCCGTCAGGTACCCCGCGTGCCGACCCATGATTACATTGATCTTGATCCCGGGCAATGAAATATTGTCGAGGAAGTCGGCCATGCACGCCTTGGCGACAAACCGCGCCGCGCTTGGGAACCCGGGCGTGTGATCGTTGATCATCAGATCGTTATCAACCGTCTTGGGAATATGGAAGCACCGGAGCTCGTAGCCCTTCTCATTGGACAGTTCATTGACGATCCGGCAGGTATCGCTCGAATCATTCCCACCGATATAAAAGAAGTACCGGATGTCATGCTTCTGGCAAGCCTCAAAGATCCGCTCACAGAACGCCGCGTCTGGCTTGTCTCGCGTCGAGCCCAACCCCGCGCTCGGTGTCCGAGCCAAAAGCTGGAGCCGATCATGCGGATAATCAGTCAGGTCGTATAGATCATCATTGACCAGCCCGGTCACTCCGTGCCGCATCCCGAGCACTTTTTTAATGGGATTCCCCGAGGTTCCAGCCCCTGCTGTCCGCAATCCCTCGATCACCCCGACGAGTGATTGGTTGATGACAGCCGTAGGTCCCCCGGATTGCCCGATGACCGCGTTCCCCTTGATCAGCTCATTACCCATTTTCCGACCTCATGCTCCGGCGATTCAAACCGGTGTTTTGAGCCCAAAATCAGGGCTCTTGGTGAACAAAAATGGAGGATAGCGCGTTCAACGGTGCATGGACCCAATCGGTGCCACCAAAGACCCCGATTCCGGTACCATCTACACTCAGTTACACAAATACGCCCCACAGTCGTGGTCGGCAGGAGTCTCCATCTTATGAAATCAGCTATGAAATCAGTATCCGCAACCCTCGCGGTCGCCGCCTTCGCTCTATGTACAGCCTCAAACACGGCCGCCAACGATCCCCTCGCCCCCCGCCCCAACGGCATGGCCATCGACCGCCCCACCAGCCACATCCTCATGGGCGCCACCATCCACCTCTCCCCAACAACCACCTACGACGCGGAATCCAACCCCGCCATCCTCATTGAAAACGGCACCATCGTCGGCGTGTTCGAATCCGCCGACACCATCCGACTCAAACCCGGTTACCAGGTCCATCAACTTGATCCAGACCAGCACATCTACGCCGGATTCATCGACCCCTTCGTCGAAGTCAAAGCCCAAGATCTCGACACCACCTCCGCGGGCACCCACCACAACCGCTTCGTCACCCCCCAACGCCACGCCCTCGTTGGCCCGGGTCTTACAAACTCAAAGGCCAAGTCCCTCCGCCAACTCGGATTCACCGCCGCAATGATCGCCCCAGACTCCGGAGTCTTCCGAGGCTGGACCGCAACAGTCTCCACCTCCGCCGATCTCCCGGACCCATCTTTGGGCGCCACCCCCGTCTACCAATCCAACACCGCCCAGATGATGGGTTTCGACCGCACAAACTGGCGCGACGCCGACTACCCAACAAGCCACATGGGCGTCATGTCCCTGATGCGCCAATCATTCATCGACGCCGAGCACTATCACAAATCGAAGTCCGATGCTCCGTCGTGCCTCTCACACATCACCCCGGACACCACAACCCTCTACTACGACACCGACCACGAACTCGAAGCGCTCCTCGCCGGCAAAGTCGCCGATGAGTTTGGCCACAAAGACCTCGTCATCGTCGGATCAGGCACAGAGCACCGCCGCCTCGATGCCATCGCTGAAATGGGTTACCCCGTCGTCGTCCCCATGACTCTCCCCAAAGAACCAGAAGTCTGGACCATCAACGACGCCGACAACATCACCCTGACCGCCCTCCAGCACTGGGAACGCGCCCCAGCAAACGCACGCTGGCTCTCAAACTCCGGCCTCACAGTCGCCCTCACATCCAGTAAACTCCGCAACGACGAATCCTTCTTCAAAAACCTCCACACCGCAATCAAACAAGGCCTCCCCGCATCGGGCGCACTCGCGATGCTCACCACAAACCCCGCCAAAATCCTGAACCTCGAAAACCAAGGCACAATCAAAAACGGCAACATCGCCAACCTCGTCATCACCTCCGCCGACCTCTTCGACCCAGAGGCAGACGCCAAAATCATCGACACCTGGATCGACGGCCGCAAACACCACATCAACGATCTCGACCCTACCAACTTCGACGGCTACTGGGAAATCTCACTCGTCAACGACCCCTTCACCATGTGGATCGACATCGATGGCAAATCAATCACCGCCTACGAAGACGAGGGCGAAGATATCGCCACCAACAAAGCACGCAAGGTCGAACTCAACGACAACGCCATCTCCTTCATCCTCGATGACGACGACGACGGCTCAGGCTCCTACATCATGTCAGGAACACTCCTATCCGACAACACCATGCGAGGCACCGGACTCGGCGCCAACCAAACACCATTCAACTGGACCGCCAAAATCGTTGACGCACCCATCACCATGAAGTCGTTCAAAGGCACATGGGATGCAACCCTCGCCGGAGAGTTCGAGCTCAGCTTCAAAGTCTCCGGCGACACAGTCACCATCATCGAGCATGTCCAAGACGGCGACGACATCACCCAAGCCGCAGAAACAACAAACATCAAGGGCTCATCACTCAACTTCACCTTCGACCACACCCCCTTCGGGATGCCCGGCACATTCTCCATCGCCCTTACCGCACCAGCAGACAACGCCCTCTTCGGACTCGGCACACGCCCAGACGGCGCCGCCTTCGAAATCACCGCAGCCAAAGCCGAGGATGACAACACCGAAGAAGATGACGCCGACGAAACCCTCCCGCACCTACCCACCACTCCCTTCGGCCCATACGCACTCAGCAACATCCCGCCGCAAGACTCCGTCCTCATCCACAACGCCACCATCTGGACACAGTCCGATGAGGGCGTCCTCGAGGGCGGCTGGGTCGTCATCAAGGACGGCAAAATCAAAGCCGTCGGCGCCAAAGGACGACCAAGAATCTTCGTCGACTACGAAATCGATGCCAAGGGCAAACATGTCACCCCAGGCATGATCGACGCCCACTCCCACACCGGCCTCTTCCGCTTCGGTGTCAACGAATCCGGCCAAGCCGTCACATCCGAATGCCGCATCGCAGACTCACTCGACCCCGGACACATCGGCTGGTACCGCGAACTCGCCGGAGGCCTCACCACCGCCCAGCTTCTCCACGGCTCAGCAAACCCCATTGGAGGCCAATCCAAAACAGTCAAAATCAGATGGAACGCCGCCAAACCACAAGACATGTTCTTCGAAAACGCCAAGCCAGGCATCAAGTTCGCGCTCGGTGAAAATGTCAAACAAGCCAACTGGGGCGACGACAAAACCACCCGCTACCCGCAAACCCGCATGGGCGTCGAAACCATCATGCGCGACCGCTTCACCAAAGCCCGTGAGTACGCTGACCGAGGAATGAAAACCGTCGAAGGCAGCCAAGACCTCGAACTCGAAATCCTCGCCCAGATCCTCGCCGGTGACCGCCTCGTCCACTGCCACTCATACCGCCAAGACGAGATCCTCATGCTCTGCCGAATCGCCGAAGACTTCGGATTCAAAATCGGCACCTTCCAGCACGGCCTCGAAACCTACAAGGTCGCCGAAACCGTCAAAGAACATTCCCTCGGCGCCTCCATCTTCTCAGACTGGTGGGCCTACAAGGTCGAAGTCACCGACGCCATCCCCTACGCCGGCCCAATCAACCACGAGGTCGGACTACTGACCTCCTTCAACTCAGACTCCGACGACCTCGCCCGCCGGATGAATGTCGAAGCCGCCAAGGCCCTCAAATATGCGCGTGCCTCAGACATCGCAATGACCGAGCAAGAAGCCCTCGCATTCGTCACCACCAACCCCGCCATCCAACTCGGCATCATCGACCGCGTCGGAACCTTAGAGCCCGGCAAAGACGCCGATCTCGTCATCTGGTCCGGACCACCCCTGTCTTCAATGTCCAAAGCAGAAACAACCTTCGTCGACGGCCGTAAGTACTTCTCGCTCCAAGACGACGACGCCCACCGCACCGTCATCGGCGCCGAGCGCACCCGCCTCATCCAGAAAATCGTCTCCAAGGATGCCAAAGGCAAAAAAGACAAACAGAAAGACTCCAAAGAAAGCAATCCAGAAGACCACGACCACACCCATAACAACTACAACCATGACACAAGAGGCGACTGCGGCTGCAACCAACTCCTCCCAGCATGGCACACCGACTACTAATCAACCAACTACGGATTCACCATTTATGAAAGCACACACCATGAAATACATACCAGCACTCATCCCAACACTTATTACAGCAATACTCGCAACAACGACATCAATCGCCATCGCTCAGGACCTCACCCCAACCGCTCCAGAGCAAAGCCACCCGATCTTCCTCGTCGGCGCAACAGCCCACACAGTCTCAGGCGAAACAATCGAAAACGCCGTCGTCTCCATGAACGAAGGCAAAATCGGGATGGTCGGAAAAGCCGACGACATCATGCCAAAAATCATGCTCTCAGCAGACACCCAGATCATCGATCTCTCCGGCATGCACATCTACCCAGGACTCATCGACTCCGTCACCCGCCTAGGGCTCGAAGAAACCTCCGCAGTCCGCGCCACCCGCGACTACAACGAAGTCGGCCCAATGACCCCAGAAGTCCGCGCCTATGTCGCTGTCAATCCGGACTCGGTCGTCATCCCCGTCGCAAGAACCAACGGCGTGCTCACCGTCGGCGTCTTCCCAAGCAGCGGCACAATCCCAGGACGCGCCTCGATCCTAAGCACCGACGGCTGGACCACCGAAGACCTCGCCCTCGTCCGCGATGCCGGACTCATCATCTCCCTCAGAGACAACAACACCCAAGACCTCAACACAATCTTCGACCAAGCCGCCGCCTACAAACAATCCCACTCAATAACTGACCAACGCCTCGACGCTGTATCGACAGTTCTTCCCGGCGAGCACCAGAACCCAGTCTTCATGCGAGCAAGCACCTTCGACCAGATCACAAACTCAATAAACTGGGCACTCGATCGCAACCTCAAGCCAATCATCGTCGGAGGCCGCGACGCCTACCTCTGCACAGACCTCCTCGTCTCCACAAACACCCCCGTCATCATCGGAGGCACCTTCGGATTCCCTAAACGACCAGACGCCCCCTACGACGACCCCTACTCACTCCCACAAAAACTCGAAGCCGCCGGCGTCCAATGGTCCCTCACCATGTCCTCAAGATTCGGACACGAACGCAACCTCCCAGACGCCGCCGCCATCGCCGTCGCCCACGGGCTTTCCCAAGAAGCCGCACTCAAAGGCATCACACTCTCCGCCGCAGAGATCCTCGGCATCGATCACCTCATCGGATCCATCGAGAAAGGCAAGCACGCCACCCTCGTCATCACCGACGGCGACATCCTCGAAACAACCTCCGTCGTCCGTGCCGCCTACATCCAAGGCCGACAACTCGACCTGACCAACAAACAAACCGAGCTCCGAGACATCTACAGAGAAAAATACCGCCAACTCAACCTCATTGAGTCCGGCGACAACTGATTCAAATATCCACAGCCGCCTCACCCGTCATCTGTGATGACGCTCACGATCTCAAAGTCGTCCTGAAACACCTCGATGCTCCCGTCGGCCCGCGCTGTCCTGAACAACACCCGCAGACGCCCGCGCCCCTCAAGCGTAAACCAATCGGGCAATCCAGTGAGCACAAACCGGTAGGTCCGCGTTACTGAATCGAAGTACGACACATTGGTCGAAAAATCCCGCAGATCAATATCCCACTTGGTCCCGCTCTCCCCCAGCGTCGTCGCCCCCGACCGGCGCAGACGCACCTGCACATCCCCGATCCCCTTAATCGTATCCCCCCATCCATCACGCACCTCCACATGCAGCACGATCTGCCCGTTGACACCAACCGCTTCGGCGTGTGTCAGCGGATGGATCCGCATCTCTGTAGGAGCGAAGGGTCCCGGAACCACCATCCCCTCGTCGGCCTCGACCACTTCTTCACGGATCACCACCCCGCGCTGACATCCCGCAACTACCACAACGGGTATCACGATACAGACCAACGCTCTTTGAGCAAATCTCCGCATCCCCCAGTCTAGCCCCTTTGCCCGCCAGACAGTGAACCAGTCGCCGAGCCAGCAACACTGCGCCCCGACAACGCATCAAGCAATCCACGCTGCCCCGCCTCCAAGAGCGACAACGCCCTCGTATTCTCCTTGATCACCGCAATCAACGCCGCCCGATCACCACCCTGCCCGATCAGCAAAGTATGCGCTTCGGTAATCTGCTGCTCGCGCTTCGCCGATGCTCGCCGCTCAATCAGCCACATCGCGCACACCATCCCCGCAACCCCAAACTGTGTCAACGCCCCCAGCACCTCAGTCTCCATTGCTCACCCTCCGATCTTGATTCATCCCGTCAATCGGCCAAAGACCGCCACATACCCAACAGACACATCCCGTCCCCGCTGAGTCGGCCCCGTTTCTTCATAGGTCAAAAACTTCATATCAGCCCACTGATGCCCGTGCTCATCAACAAGCGTTCCAGCAGCAACTCCAAACTGCGTCTGATTCAAAATCGAGTTCCGGAGCGACCACAATACCGAATCAGTCCCCGCCACCAGACGACCCCGGACCTCAACCCAGACCTCCCAATCCCCAGACTCGATCGTCCCCGGAGTCACCGGGTCATTGAGCACCGCCGCCATCGAGATCACACGCCGCCCAAGCCGCCGGTTCACAAACCGGTGCCCACCCGACCCAAATAGATTCAATCCCTTAAACGAAGACGCCATCACCCACCCCCAATCACACTCACCGGCTCAAAATTCCCAGCGCTGCTCACCGCGACCAACCGAACCAACCGCGTCGACCTCGAACCAGAGAACGAATACGAAACACTCTGTACAACCGCCGTCATAGAGATGGATTTTTTGTCTGCATCGTTCCCACGATCCACTTCGACGACCAAGCCCGCCTCAGTTCCAGGATCAGGCGTCGAGAGGTCATCCCCCTCAACATCCTGAAAGACCTGCACACTCGTCTTCCGCCTCGTCGAATCGGCGAACATCAGATTCGGCCCCTCGTCATCCCACTCCTCGGCCATCTCCACGCTCAATGACTCGATCGCCACGCGAACCACGCCCGCCCACTCATCAGCACCAAACTTCACAACACTCGGCCGCATCACAAGCATCACCTGCCCCCTTAACCACGCGTAAGCACAAACGAGTTCGGATGCCGACGCGTCTCGGCAATCCCGTCACCATCAAGGTCAATCAACGCCACCACTGATCCGCGCTGCATCGAGAACCGCTGCTGATACAGCTTGGCCCGATCCAAAAACGCCTCGCCCCCACGCCCCGGTGCCCCCGCAGACGCATAGATCAGATGCAACGCACCGAGCGCCTCAAGCACAACCATCGCCCCAGGATTCGTCACCGCCGCATCGCCCAGCCCATCAGGATCATCCACATCGATCCCAACCATCGACAGAATCTGCCGATGCACAATCTCAATCTGAGGCCGAAAGGTAAACACCTCCACAACCGCACCGCTCACCTGATTGCTCGGGATGATGTTCGAGTTCACATCCCCGCGCATAATCGACACCGTCGCAACCGTCGCGCTCTGAACACTCACCACTTCCATCGGCAGCCCATCAATCAGAATCACATGCCCCGCCCCGATCTCGCCGTCTAAGAAAGTCCCGCTTGTGAGCGTCAGCGTCACACCAAGCAGATCCCCCGTCCCGCTCAATATCCGCTGCCCGTTCCACACCACTTCCCGGAATAATCCGGGCTCAATTACCAACAAATCCCTGTCCTTGGCAAACATCGAAATCCTCCCAAATGCAAACAAATCGTCCAAACCCGGGGCGGATGTCTCCATCCGCCCCAAGCGTTCCAGCCCCCACCAGAACCCCGCAATCCAAACTCAAGAACCGATCAAACCGCAAGGCCCGAGATCAAGCCGTGCGCGTTCTCGTTCTTGAACTCCGTCGTGTACTCACCGATCACCTGGCCCGAAACCGAATCACCCGTCGCCGCCAGAGGCTTGTAATGGAAACTCCGCCCCTGCATCGGCATCACTGAAACACGCGAAGAATCAAGCAGCATAACAGTGTCCGTAGGTACCCACCGCGAAAGAATCACCCGGCACACACCGAAGTCACTCTCGTACACCGAGATCATGTCCGAGTAAGTCTGGTCCTCAGGAAGATACGCCCGGCTCCCCGTCGCGAACCCATTGATCTTCCGCTTCTGAGCACCGCCAACAACAATCGTGTCCACACCACCCGAAGACTGATCCCAGATCTGCTTGAGCGCCGCATTGAGCACAACCTCATTGAGCTCATCGCCACCGCCATCCCCAAGCGGGATCGCCCCCGCACCAGGAACAAACTGATTGGTAGTCATCGAATGAATCAGACCATTCATCGACCGACGAACAGTCCCCGAGCCCTGCTGATCCGCAGTCGGCGCAACGCCGTTGATCACACAGTTCTCAAGATCCCGAAGCAACTCACGCATCCGCTCCTGCTTCTGGTAATCAACCTCATCAGAAATCCCGTACGCCCGCGACGCCTGGAGCGATCCCGAAACATCAATCCCTGAAGTAAAGATCTGCGTGTAGTTGCTCTTGCGGACACGGTTGCTGAACCGAGCCCCGGGCGAGTCATCCCCTTCAAGAGCCGCGTTACCCAGAATGTTCAGCTCCATGTTGTCGGCCAAAGTCTCAGCGGTCGTCGCCCCGTACCCACGGAATACCCCAAGCACATTGGTCACGGTATCAACCGCCTCGACAAGCATCACCTCACCGCTCTGCCCAGGACGCACAAGATCACCGATCTTAAACACGCTCGCGTCATCAACAAAGATCCCCGTCGCAGTCAACGGATCTGGAGTAAACACCGTCTGATCAATCATCCCCTTGTTTGGGAGTAGCGCATCCTCGATCCATTCATGCACCGTCGACATCGCTGAACGCTTCGCATCACCCAAGTGATCAAGCAGCGGCGTCTCAAACGGGCTCACAATCCCAATAATATCGCTCACATCCTCAACCAACTCAGGAAGCCCCGCGCCACCCGAAAAACTCGCCTTACCTGTAAATGCCATTCCTGTTCTCCTTTTCTATACCTGTCATCCCGACCCAAAGTCCATCCAACTCAATCACGCGCTTCAGCCGCCACGACGCGCCCGCAAATACCGGAGCAACTCGTTCCGGTCCCCGCTGCTCCTCGCCGATGTCGCCATCTTCCCCAATCCATTCCCACCACTCCCGACCTGCGAACTCATCGCACCGCCACCCATACCGCCACCGCTCGCATGCGAACTGCACGAAAACAAGAATGGCTTCCGAGACTTGAGCTCCCGCACCGCCACCGCGACATCCGGATCATCCATCTCACCAATCGTCGCCTCTGTGAGCAAGCACGCCGTCTCAAGATCCACAGCCCGCGCCGCTGTCAGCTCACGCTCGATGTCCCCCCGCCTCTGCGTAGAAACCACCGCCGCATTGGCCGACTCAAGCTCATCAGCCAACTCACCAAGACGCGCCTCGCACGCCGCCAGCTTCTCCTCGGCCTCTTCGGCCCGAGACTTCCAGATCACATCCTCGCTGATCGCAACCTCATCAACCCTGCTTGCTTCAGACCCGCCCTGCTCAACCGGCTCGCCGCCAAATCCACCTAATCCCATCGCTGTTCTCCTTGATCAGTTCTTTCGTCACTCAAACAATCCCAGGATCCGCCTCATCGAGCCCTAGCTCATCAAGAACCTGCTCCTCAGGCACACCCAACGCAACCTTCGCCTGCGCCGCATCAAGAGACTCCTCATCCCCGATCGGACCAAGCACACCCCACACCACACGCACACCACGCTCAGATTCAGATACCCGAAGCACCCCCGCCTCATCAATCGCCCGGAGCACAAGCGAACTCACCTGCTCGATCCCGCGTCCGTAGGTCACCCGCTTCCGCATCGTCTTGGCAATCAATCCCATCAGCGTCACCCGGAGCGCATTGGCGCTCGATAGGTTCCCAAGCTTCGCCTTGACCACCCCGCCCGCGAGCGGAGGAACCCCCGAAATCTTGTCGAGCGCCTCGCGGATCTCGCCAATATGCTTATCCTCACTCGGGCTGCTCGCATCACCCCCAAAGCCCACGATCGAAGCATCGGGATTATCCGTGCTCCACACCGTCCCAGGCCCAACCCCCGAACCATCAAACCCCTCAATCCCCCGAGCTAGGTACATCTTGAAACTCTGCAGCGTCACACGATTGGCACGATCACTGAGACGAGTATTCAACTCGTCCTGCAACGGGATCAACGCCTCGACTTCCCCAAGCCCCGAATACACAAACGGCTGACTGATATTCTGAATATGAACCACAGGCACCGTTGACCCAAGCACCGATCTCGACCCACCCGAAACCCGCTCTCCATCCTCATACAACTCCCACCCGTCTTGCGTAATCAACTCCGTCACCGTCGATCGTTTCCGAGCAGTTGCGTCCTGCCCGCCCCCGATCAACCGACCAAACCGGTTCCTGATCGTGTTCTTCTCGCTCGACACTTCTAGCTGATTCAGCTCCCGCTCAAAGTGGATCGCGTACCCCTCAAGCACCCGGTAATCCGAATCACTCACGATCGGAACCCCACGCCTCGGCTCGATCGGTTCAATCGAAATCGCCTCGTGCACAGTCTCAACCGTCGCCCCAACAAGCAGATCCTCATCAATCCGAACCAGCAGATCTACATACCCATACACATGCCCGAGCGTCGCGATGTCCTGCATCAACGCGATCCCCCCGCTCCGCTCCCACACCCGTTCGAGCACGCCCTCGATAATCTCCTGCCTGCCCTCATCATCCGAAAGCGACTCGATCCGCACCGGCGACCCAAACATAAAGTCCACCATCGTCCCGACCCGCCAACCGATATCATTCTCGATCACGACCTCACGACGACCACTTGCCGGCGACACCCCATCAACACTCGTCCCCGTCACCCGATCAGGCAACCCCCGTTCCTGCGCCATCCGGTACCAGCCGCTCTGACCAGCGCCCTGCGCTAGCCCACTCCGCCCAACCAGCTCGAGCGGGTTGCGGTAATACGCCCACAACTGCTCAAGCCGAGGCAACGCCCCGTTCTCGTGCGTATCGATCAACGATCGCACAAGCTCCCATCGTCTTTGAGCATTTCCCGACAACCCACTCGAATCCTGGTCAGACATTTTCCCGCCTCCACTTCCCGGCGTGCATTTGAATCACACGCTCACCCAATGGACCATTCGGACCACAGCGTGCGCACAAAGCAAGTCACTCCGCGACCCTACCGACGCGTAAACCCTTGGAAACAAAGCCCGAAATTTTTATCGAATTCTCAGCAACTCAGAATAAACCCAACCAATCTGTGCGCACAAAAACAGCACTCGGAAGAGTGCCGCATTAAGTCACATGCAAAATCGATCCGTCTCAGCCGATCACTTCAACCCGCGAGTACTGATCAAGATTCACAACCACAATCTCCCCGTCATCCTTCCGGACCTCCACCCGATCGAGCCAGAGCTTCTTGTCCCGCCCGTGCGCAAACCAAGACCCCGTTTTCTGCTGCCCAACGCGTTGAACAACACCCTCGACGCTCGTCACACTCGCAGAATCATTGAGCATCAACTGCTGAGACACCCGAACCCGCGACCCGATCTCGTAATCTGTTGCTGTATCACTCATGCCCCGAGTATATGCCCATCAATCTCCCCAGCCACCCGCTCGGCCTCCGCCTGGCTCGGAGCTTCGACAATCACCCGCATAATCGGCTCTGTATTACTCGCCCGCACATGCGCCCACACCCCCCGCTCATCCCAATCAATCCGGATCCCATCCTGCAGATCCACCCGACAACCATCCATCTTCGAGTAAATCCCATTCAAATGCTCAACCACAGGCACCGCATCGGCCTTACTCGCCAGATCCGACTTTGCCTTCAATATCGTGTACCCATTGGCCTTCACCTCATCGGTCGGCCCCATCTCGTTGATCATTTCCACCAACTCGCTCATCGTTTTCCCGGTCCGCGCCATCAGCGCCATCACCAGCGCCATCCCCGACAACGAATCCCGCACATAAGTCACCTCAGCCCAGATCACCCCGCCGTTCCCCTCGCCACCCATCACGACATCCCGGCCCTCGGCTTCGAGCTTCTTCATCACCTCAACAACATTCGCCTCCCCCACCGCAGACCGCACAGCCTCCGCCCCGTAATGAGCCGCCAAATCATCAATCATCCGCGAAGTCGAAAGATTCACCACAAACACAGGCTTCGGCCCCCCAGCTTTCCCCGCCCGATCCTTCCGCGCCTCCATAAGCGCCATCGCGCACAACACAAGCGTGTACTCCTCCCCGATATACTCCCCAAGCTCATCGACAATCGCGAGCCGATCCGCATCCGGATCCTGCGCAAATCCCACACTCGCCTTCTCCCCAACCACCACATCGCACAACCCCCCCTTGCCCGACAAGTTCTCCCGCGTCGGCTCTGGAGTGTGCGGAAAGTCCCCAGACCCATCACACGCCACAGGCAGCAACCGCCCACCAATCCGCTCAAAGAAAGGCACCGCCATCGTCGATCCCGAACAGTTCACCGAATCAAGCACCGCCGAGATCTTCCCAACCTTCTTCTCAGGCTTCTCGCCCATAATCCGGTAAAACGAATCCACCGCCCAAGACACATGCACCCCGATCTCACTCCCATGCGCCACCACAACCCCGCGCTCCCGTGTCTGCTTGGGTTCCCCCTCGCTGCTGATAAACCGCTCAACAATCTCCTCGGCCTCAGACGCAAGCGGTGCACGCGATGAAGAACCAGACGCACCCTTGTCATTGACAATACATTTGATCCCGTTCCACTGAGCCGGGTTATGGCTCGCCGTGATCACGAGCCCCGCCTCACAGCAAGGCCCAGACACCGCCACCCCAACCGATGGCGTCGTCGCCACACCCATCCGCACCACATCACACCCAGCACGCAGCAACCCCTCGATCGCCGCCTCTTCGATCACTTCCCCGCCACGCCGACCATCGCGCCCCACCGCAACAACCATCACCCCGCCGTCCTTATAGCTCTCCCAGAGCCACTCTCCGAACGCCGCCGCGTACCGCACCGCCAGCTCAGGAGTCAGACTCTCCCCAACGATCCCACGAAGTCCACTCACACCCAATATCAACGGCGAATCACCCATATCAACACTCCTAAACCAGTTCCCCCACTCTATGCCCCCTTCTCACCACTTCCCCCCCTACCCTTCCCCCTATGTCAGAATCAATCATCAACTCCCTCGCCCTCGACCGATACTTCGGCCTCGATTGGGCCGCCGCCGTCTTCATGTTCCTCTCCATGTACCGCCTCGGCAAGCACAAAAAAGACGGCTTCGTCTTCGCCGCCCTCGCCTCCATCTGCTGGGTCGCCTTCAACTTCTTTGCTCAATCCCCCGCCGGCATCGCATCAAACCTCATCATCGCCGTCATGGCCCTCCGCTCACTCTCTACCTGGAACAAAAACCACCCATCCAAACCCACTCCAAAACCAACCGAGTCCTGACATGTTCACCATCCAAGTCACCCACGAGTTCTGTGCCGCCCACTCCATCATCCTAAACGGCACCCCCGAACCAACCCACGGCCACAACTTCAGAACCACCGCCACAATCTCCGGCTCCCAACTCGACCCCGAAGGGCTCCTCTGCGATTTCCACCTCCTCGAACAAACCCTCATCCAGATCTGCCAACCCTTCAACAACCAGAACCTCAACGACATCCCACCCTTCGACAACCTCAACCCCACAGCAGAATACATCGCCAAACACATAGCCGATGAGCTGGCAAGCAAACTCGACGCCTCTCTCGCCCCAAACGCCAGGGTCCATTCGGTCTCCATAACCGAAGCACCAAACTGCATCGCGACCTACACCAAAGCCCCATAACGACCGCCCAGCGCACATAACGCGCTGGACCAAACACTACTTCCAATTCCCCCACATTCAGGCATCTCCAGCGAAACTCATCCCCCATCCCCGCCGATCAAAGCCAACCGATCGCGAGCGCGGTCACCACACACCAACACCCAACCAAAGGGAAATACACATGTTCAACACACCATTCGGATTCAACGGCTTCCAATCATTCCCAGGATTCCAGGGTTTCCAAGGATTCAATCCATCATGGAACCAATCCTTCGGCGGCCAGTTCTCGCCGTTCGCGGGCTTCCAAGGCGGCAACAACTGGGGCGACTGGAACTCCTCGCCATGGTCCGCAACCAACAACTGGTCAAACAACTCATGGAACACCCCATGGAACTGGAACAGCTGGAACGGCTCCCAAGGATTCAGCCCATGGAACCAGCCAACAAACCAGTGGGCACCAACCCCATGGAACTGGTTCAACTCACCATTCGCTTCACAGTTCGGCAGCCCATTCGCAAGCCAGTTCGGCGCCCAGTTCCCAACCCCATCAGGCTTCAACTGGTGGAACGCTGAGAACCCACAATCAGAATCCGGCACCCCAGGCTTCGGCGGAACTCCATTCGGATTCAACCCGTTCACCGGATTCAATCCTGCGACCCAAGCCGCCTAATCAAAGCGTTCACTTGATACAAAGCAACCCCGGCAATCGCCGGGGTTTTTTCATGCTCATCAGACTCACCGCTCTTCACTCACCTGCTCAATCCTGAAGCGTTCACCATCCGTATACCACTTCTGAAACACAGCACTGACAGACTCGCTATCAAGCTCGCTGTACGAACTCCGGATACTCCAGATCGATTCAACATCAGCCCGCCGGCCCCCGAGCTCTGTAAATCTCCCGAGCCGCGCCATCCGACGCGACCAGAACTCGAGCCGGCCCACCCCCTCCTTGATCCACCCATCAATCCGCCCCATCGGTAATTCAAGCTCATCGCCCCCCACGCCCTCAACAGCCAGCCGTTCCATCTCGCGCTCAAGCACGCTCGCCCACATATCAAACTCCCCCGGATCACAATCGACCTGACCAAACATCACCACACGCCCCGGCACAAGGTCCAAGGTCAATGCCCCGCTCCTCAACCGAGCTTTAACCCCCGCCTCCTTGATCAACCGTCCGACCCGTTCATCAAGAACCATCCCCGCAACGGTCAACGCCCGCAGCTCCTCAATCTCTTCAACCCTGCACGCCCCGAACCCCACCATCACACCTTCATTACCAAAATCATCATGCACACGAACGATCTCTTCGCCCCCGATTCCACCAACCTCTCCGATCCCACCGGCCCGATCACTGTTCACAAGAATCAAGTCCTCGTCTGCGTCCCCCTTTCGAATTGAACCCAGAAAAACAGCACACGCCTCGATAGACCGCTGCGCATCAATCCCCCCCGCGATCCCAACCTCAATATTGACGCCCTGAACTCTGTTATAGATCCACGAATGAACTGATCGGGCACCGACCCCATCCCCGATGTTCCCAGAATCCCGCAGCTCAAATTTACGCCCCAATGCCCGAGCAATCCCCATCTCCATCGCCCCCACCGGAACCCCCAAAGACCGAGCCCCAGCTTCAGCCTCCCCCACCACTTCATCGATCAACCCACGCTCGATCCTCAGATCCGTAAGCAGCGCAAGCACAAGCTCTGAGGCCCGCTCAAACGACTCACCCTCAACCCGCACGCGGATCTCAACATCCCATGTCCCCCCCACGACATCAATCTCGATGCCGTGCTCAACCATAATCCCGCGCAGCTCGCTCTGTGTCCGCGATCGGATCAACCCACGCTCGATCGCGGCAACAAACACATCCCCCGCCCCGTGCATCGATTCCTCCTCGATCGAGTCAAACCCCACCCGCACCGTCATCAACACAGACTCGGGCTGATCCGTATCCACCATCTCGCGATGATGCACAACAATCCCGTTACTCAGCACCGCCGACACCACGCCCGATGCCTGATGCACCGTGATCTCATCAACCACCCCGCCCTCGGCAGACCGGTTCAGGATCGGCCCGCGCATATGCTCAATCCAGTCCCCCGCCAGCTTGCCTGGTTCAACCAACCGCGACCGCTCAAGCACCCCATCGACAACCGACTCTTCAACCCCCTCCTCAGAATCAAGCATCACCAAGACCGCGGGATCAACCGCATCCTGTCCAGCTCCTCCGAGCAACCCACGAACCACCCTGTTTATCCGCGCCTTGTCCACCTCGCCGAGTACCACTGGTGCAGTGCTGATCCATTCTTCAAGATCAATCAGCGGGCGTCCTTTCGAAAGCATCCAGTTCAGCGTCCGCGCCTTCTCGCGCGTCGTCGCCTGCGACCACTGATCCATCTCATAGCCCCACTGCTGAATCAACCACTGCCGAGCGTGCTCGATCTCCCCATCACTCAACCCGTCGGTCGACAAACGACGCCTCTCCTGCTCCATCGCCCCGAGCACCGCTTCCCATGATTCTGGCCCCGCCCCAGCCTTGAACTGAGCCACGATCTGCGCAAATCCGATCCGCCCCATCAGATCCCCGACATCAACCCCCGCATCGGCCAGCCCATCAAACTCGCTCCGGAGCATCCGATTCACCCGGTACCGCATCGCCTCGCCGGCAAGCGAAATGACCATCAGATCCTCAAACGCCGCCTCATCCCAAACATTCTCTTGCTCATCACCGAACCACACAAGCCCCAGCCTTGAACCCTCAACCCGCTGCTCATTGAGCGCCACGACATTGCCCGCAACCGTCGGCTTGACAATCTCCCCGTCACACATCAAGCTCGATTCGCGCCCAACGCACCCATCAAACACCCGCCGCGCCTCAGCAATCACCGCGCCCGCATCCACATCCCCGACCACAAGCACACTCGCCTGTCCCGGAGTCCAATGCCGCCAAACAAACCTACGAACCGCCTCGGCATCGATATCGCCGCACTCTTGCCGCGTCGGGATCGCAAGCAGCCCGTACCCGCTCCCATCGAGAAGCTCCGGGAGCCAGCGGTGATACATCATCCGCGATACTTGTTCTGTTTCTATCTTCTCGATCTCACTGAGCACACTCGCCCGCGCCGCATCGATCGCATCATCACCCGGCGAGAACCCATCGACCAACCCGCGTGCGATCTCAAATCCCTCGCCGACCCGGTCCTGCGATTCCACCGCGAGCATGAACGAGAGATGGTCCCTCGTCACATAAGTCCCCGCCCCTTCGCTCGCTTCGGCCTCGTCGATGCCGTAGAACCCGAGCATCTCATCGTATGAATATTCCCCGACCCCGTAGACCGCCGCCCGCGCCGCGATCAGCGACGCCCCGCGTTCATTGCCCAGCTCGCTCATCGATCCCCGGTGCATCCGCGTCCAGACCTGGACCCCGCCATCATCGTCAGGCCCAACATCGGTAAACACCACGATCTCGATCCCGCACTCAAGAACAGCCCTCTCAACAGCCGGGCTGTCCCCAATCGGGCCCGCCGAGACAACCCCGGCGACACACGCCAAGACCATCAACAAAAATTGCCATTGAATCCACTGCACGAGAATGCAACTCCAAAGCCGAGAATCCGGTCAACCCCACAACACAAGGGTACATCAAATATACCGCCCCGGCCGGCCCACGATGCAACCCTGCCCCCCCAGAATTAGCCCTCTGGAGCACTCTTCTTCATATACAGGTGGATCGCTGTAGACCCGTACACATGCGTCTCAGGCCCATCAGCCCCCTCCATCTCAAGCGAGATGTCCCAGGTCCGATAGTTCGGCTTCCCGCCATCGTTCACCTTCTTGGACTCAGCGTTCCACTCGGCTTCCCAGTCCCCATCCATATCGATCTCCACCATCGCCTCCCCCTCGATCATCTCCCGCTTCTCGGCCGGTGCTGGTGCATCGGGGGTCGCCACTTCTTCTTCCCCATCCTCAACGATCTCCTCGCGATGATAAAAAGGCCAAGGCGTACGAATAATCGCGTAGCCCGTCTCGTCGAGCATCCCAATCAAACGCTCAAACTGTTTCTTGACCCTCGGCCACCCCTCGTGATCACGCACCATCGGATACGGCGGATCCATAAACACAATGTGCGCTGGTTTGGGACACCGCGAAAGCGTCGCAGGCCCGAGCGCATCACAACACGCCACTTCCACCCGATCCTCGCACCCCAGCATCTCGATGTTGTCCTCAAGCGTCTTGACCATCCGCCGGTCCCGCTCGATGCACACCACCTGAGACGCCCCCTGACTCGCCATCTCCAAACCCACAGACCCAGACCCAGAGAACACATCGATCACCCCGACATCCTCGAAATGACCACGCAGCAGGTTGAACATCGCCTCCTTGACCATGTCCGGGATCGGACGCGTCTCAACCCCCTTGGGCAAAGGGTGCAAACGACGACGACGATATTCTCCACTGATAATCCGCATGCCCCAATCAAGACAACCCCAGCCCCAAAGTCAACCCATCCCAACACAACAACACACGCCCAGGGGCGTGTGCAGGACAATTCTCAGTATTTTTCGTGCTTCACGCGATTCTGATGATCAATACCCAGAATCAGCAAGCAAACGATCAATCGCACAAAGCGTCGTCCGAGGCGTCGCCTGGCCGCTCACAAGCTCCCAAAACGGGATCTCCCCGGAGACCGAATCCCCCCAAGAGTTCAAGCGAGAATCGACACGCCGTGCCTCACGCTCGAGTGCCGAAGACCCCACATACACACACCGCTGAATCAGCACCGCGCCATCGTCGGCGTACTCCATCTCGGCGCTCACCCCAGCCATGACCTCGACAATATCTTGGAACAACGCCCGGTCACGACGGATCAGTAGATCCGCATCGTGCCACACGAACACACGCATCCGCTCGCTCCGGCGACCCGGGACGGTGCTCCGTTGACGCAACATAGATGAAACACCCCAGGGTCCATCAACAGATCGACTCAACTTGTCCACGGGAATCAAGCACTCGAGTTGGCTGCAAAGGTCATCAATTGTGGAGATTGATCGGCCATGAATCACACAAACTTGTGTATCTGGAAGGCTTGAAAGATACTGCTGGAAATTGGCGGCGAACCGGGTCCGAACCGCGATGTCGTCCCCCCAAGCAACCAAATGACGATCTTCAAGGCGCGCAAGTGCTTCAGGCTGCCATGTGATTGGCTCAAACACAAACCCATGATGTCCCGGAACTGCGGACATAAAGACCTCACAAATCGCTCGGCGCAGAGCCTTCTGCACCTTATACGCCGCCATTTCTCAGGCGTAGACACGCTAAATATGCGCCAAAATCCCCTCCGAACCAGTAAACTCCACAGAATTACTGTCTATTACACCGGCGATCAAAGCACTACAAATCTAGGGAAGAGACCCCACACGACACACACAATTGTCCCATCCCGGCCTGTGAACCAGCCGCCAACACTCGATGCCGAGCACTGGGTGGAAGGACCTAATCTCGCTTTCAACTCAACATACCCCATCAATAATACAGATAATAAGTGTATTCGAGACAGAAGTGTCTTCGAACTTCTGTACGGGACACAAATGCACGCACACGATCAACAATACCAACAAACAACAATCCAACAAAATCAAAGCCATCCCCGACTACAGCTCACAAAAACCACTCTACAAATCGCCCGCTTGCCCTCGGCCCCCACATTCGACTGGACAACCCAAGCAGCAAAGTCTTTGGCCCAACTCAGCGAGCACACCTCGTTTGGGGTGATCATCGCACAACATGACCGAATCACGAACCGGCTCACAACCGAATCTACAGGAGTGTGTATTCACACACTCAACGAGATCTCGAGCGAGCACCAAGCACGCTGCCCGCTCGACCGTCTTGGTTCCTCAGCATTCAATCTTACACCGGAGCAACTGACCGCCGGCTGCGTAGTGCCTGCATCAACCCTCCTCCCCAAATGGACACTGAGTCCAACAAGCGATCCCTGGACAGCCAATACCCCGCTCCAGACACTCGCCGCGTTTGCCCCCATCGTTCCATCGACTCAGCCCAAAACACAAGCACTTGCCCTCCTGATCCTCGCGTGCCCTTCACCCTCTTCGCTCAAACCGGTGAACCCCGAGATACTCGCCGCGGCGCTGGCCGCGATGGCGTACAAAGCGTCAGATGCCATCCGCTGTGACTCGACCGGCACACCGGTCTGGCTCACCCAACGCGAGCAGGTTATCCTCGACCATCTCATCATCGGGCGTTCTGTCCGCGCGATCGCCGAATCCATCGGCCGCTCACCCCACACCGTCCATGATCATGTCAAAAATCTCCACCGCAAGCTCAACGCATCGAGCCGAGGCCAGCTGATCGCAAACGCCCTTGGGCACAGCGATCACGCGGACCCAATCGATCTGATCAGCCCGATCATCGATCCCTCGCTGGCTGATCAACATTCACAGAACACAAAGATGGTCGCGGAGCTCAAGCCAAACGGCCCTCAGCAAGCCATCCCGCTCAACCGGCCGACAATCGCTCACTAATTTCATCACCAATCCGCCGGGCGAGCCTGCCGTCTATCCCGATCGGGGTCACCATCCGGCTCGGCTCTCGCCTGCCGTCTGTGCCGATCACCGTCGCGTGCGTCGATCGAGAGATGCTCTCGGTCTCAATCCGCCAACCAGGACGGTGCACGCGCTGAACAAGCACCGACACAACAACCGACCCATCATCCCCGATCGAGACCAGCACCCTGCGCTCGTGCTGATTGACAAAGTCCGCGGATTCTTGCGAGATCGATCCCTGCTCGGTATCCCAAGGCGACACGATCCCTTGTGTCGATTTGAACTCGGTGGTCACGACGCCCCGCCGCCCATCAACACGATCGATGACAAACCGGTGATCAGAGAGCACCTCGCGGACCACCTCGATAACGCGCTCTCGATCAGAACCCGCAGCTTCAATCGTGTACTCGTGCCCGTTGTAGACCGCCGAGTTCGAGCACCCGCCGGCAACCCCAAGAAATACCGTAAGAGATACCGAGTACCCAACAACCGCCACCAGCCTCAAAAGTGTATTGATCTGCATAGGCCAGTTTATGACCCCCCCGCCACACGATCCAACCCCAGACCAATCTCCTTAATAAGCTCATCAATATCCCCGATCTTGACCCCGGGCGTACCCACGCTCACGCGTGCGATCGACACCTTCTCCCCCTCCCCACCACCGGTTTGACCAATCGGAACCATCGAATGGGTAATCATCACCCGCCCTCGGCTATTGACATCCTCAACAAGCCGTTTGGTTCGTTCTGAATCGCCAACAACCCGGAAGCACACCAGCCCCAACATCCGGTCACACGCTATCACCACGCGAGGCTCCCCTTGGGCCCATCGCTCAAAGACCTCCGCGAGCCCCACATGCCCGCGGATGTGCGATGCCAGCCCATCAACACCAAAGCACCGGATGACCATCCACAGCTTGAGCGCCCGCATCCTGCGTCCCAGAGCGACCTGCCAATCCCGGTAATCAACAACCTCGCTGGACTCGCTCGATTTATCCTTGAGATACGCCGGGGTAATACTCATCGACTCCGTAAGCGCCCCGCGGTCCCGCACCCAGAACAAATCACAATCGAAGTTGGTCAGCAGCCATTTGTGCGGATTAATGCACAGCGAATCCGCCCGCTCGTGCCCATCGAGCAGCGCACGAAACTCGGGACACACACACGCAGCCCCCGCCCAAGCTGCATCGATGTGCAACCAACATCGGTCTTCACCGCACGCACGCTCGATCACATCCGCGATCTCGCTAGCCGGATCAACCGCCCCGGTCGAAGTCGTCCCAACCGTCGCCACCACAAGCGCAGGCACAAGACCCGCCTCAAGATCTTCACGCATCGCCCGCGCCAGCACAGCCGGATCTAGCCGCAGATTACCATCAGATTCCAGCACGCGAACCCGGCTCCGATCGTCGGCATCATCGGCGAGCCCCGCGATCATCGCCGCCTTGATCACCGACGAGTGCGCCTGATCGCTCGTGTAGACCGTCACCTTGGATCGATCTACACCCCGCTTGGTGCATCGCCGCCTCGCCGCGACCATCGCCGCAAGAACCGCTTCAGACGCTGTCCCCTGAATACAGCCGCCACCAGTTTTTGATCGATCAAAGCGGAACCCGTCGTCAAGGCCGAACATGTCGGCGCACCAATCCATCATCCGGACTTCGAGCTCGGTGCACGCCGGCGAGCTAGACCACAGCATCCCATTGACATTGACCACCGCACTCATCAGCTCCCCAAGGATCGCGGGCACCGAGTTGGAACACGGAAAGTACGCAAAGAATCGTGGCGATTGCCAGTGCACCAGCCGATCAACAAACTGCTCGTCAGCCTCTGATATCAGCCCCTCTATAGCATCAATACCGAGCCCCGCGCTGGGTGGCTTGCTATCGAGCCCCGCCAGAACCTCTCCCCATTGAATCTGTGGGCACACTTCTCGATCATCGAGAGAACGCAAATATCCCTGCGCCCAGTCCACAACGCCCTCAACTCCCCGCCCGAGAGCGTGTGCTCCTTCCGGGCTCTGAGCGATCCAATGCTGGTTTTCCATAGCGGTTCCCTTTTTTCGGAGGAATTCAGCAAGAAAGCTCTTGCACCCTAGAGGGTATTCTGTTAGAGTCGATAAGTTCACTCGAACGCCGTGGGGGTGTTTGAAGTGCCAGTTTGTTTCGGCAGGTGAGTGCATAGGTCTCGCATTCACAACTCAACCCCACCGCGTTGTTTCCTGCTTCAGATGCGCATTCGCCGCTTATGAATGGGAACCGGGATGGTGTCGTGTGCCAGCCCGCGAATCAACTCTGCGCTGTGTTTGTGCGCTCCTGGCTATCGGCCAGTGCTTTCGCACAGACACTCTGGGGTCTGAATCATGTTTTCTGCTTCGCGTCGTATCGTGTCCGTGCCTGCGGTTCTTGTTGCACTTTCTTCCGTGTTGACTGCCGGGGAGCCCTCGCTTCAGTTTGTCAATAAGACGATCGAATCGGGTCTGAGTTCTCAGAACGCGTTCTGGCCCGGCTTCAACTACAACGGCATGATCGGCGGCGGGGTTGCCGCAGACTTTAATAACGACGGCTTCGATGACATCCTCCACCTCGGATCTTCCAACCCGAACAGCCTTTTCATCAACAACCAGGACGGTACCTTCACCGATCATGCACAGAGTTGGGGCATCGCAGGACCGTTCCACTCCTTCGCCGCATCAACCGCCGACTTTAACAAAGACGGCTACATCGATGTCTACATCACCGCCTTCGGACCAGCCGATGTTGCCCCCCAAGCGGGCAAGCTCATGCTCATGATGAACAACGGACCAGATCAAAATGGTCAATGGTCATTCACCGATGTCGCAGTCTCAGCAGGTGTCAATCATCTCGAACCCGGAACCAACCGCAAAGAAGGAACAGGTTCAGGCTGGGGCGACTTCGATCTCGATGGCGACCTCGACCTCTTCGTCTGCGCCTACAACTCGGTGAACCCAACCAACCGGTTCTTCCGAAACGAAGGCCCAGACAGCAAAGGTATCTGGCGATTTACAGATATCACCGAAGAATCCGGGCTCTTCCAGACAGGGCTCTCAGGGTTCCTTCCCGCCTTTGTAGATATGAACAACGACCGCTACCCCGAACTCATCATCGTCGGCGACACAGGAACCTCAAAGCTCTACATCAACAACCAGAACGGTACCTACACCAACGCGACCGACACTGTCCACGGCGTGCATGTCGCCAACGCGATGGGCATCGACATCGCGGACATCAACCACGACGGCAAGCTCGACTTCTTCATGTCCAACATCACCTTTGATACCACCGGCGGGCCCGGCAATGTCCTCTTCATCCAACAACCCGATGGTTCATACAACAACACAGCCCGGCAATCCGGGTGCTACGACGGGCACTGGGGATGGGGCTCACTCATCAATGACTTCGACCATGACGGCGACAAAGACATCCTCGAAACCAACGGCTACTTCTTCGGATTCGGCGGAGACCCCACCACCCTCTACCTCAACGACGGCGACGGCTCCACATTCACCGAATCAGCCGAAGCCTGCGGAATCGACCATGTCTCTCAAGGCAGAGGCCTCATCCGTCTCGACGCCGACAACGATGGCGACATCGACACGATGATCTTCAACTGGACACAGCAGAGCGCCTACTACCAAAACAACCTCATAACTTCCAAATCCACCCCGCCCAACACGCACTGGGCACGCATCAAGCTCGATACCTACTCCCGCGACTCGCTCGCGCCGCAAGGACACGGAGCCATGGTCACCCTCTCAACAGCGACCAAGGACTACATCCTCCCGATCCACAACAACACCACCTACTGCGGCACCTCCCCAGTAGAAGCCCACATCGGGCTCGCCGGTGAATCCGAGATCAAGTCCATCCAGGTCGCGTGGCCAGACGGTTCGTTTAACACCTACACAGATCTCGCGGCTGATCAGATCTTCACCTTCCGTGCTCCGGCGTTTGCTGCGGATTACAACTACAACAACGCTGTCGAGTTCGAGGATGTCCTCGTCTTCGCCGACGCACTGGCAAAGCGCGACCTGAGCGCAGACCACAACGGCGATTCCCGACTCAACTACTTTGACATCGTGGCATTCCTCAACGATTACCGCCAGGCTACGAACCCGTAATACAAACCCATAGCCACACGAGCCACGGGCGCTCAGCAGATTCGTCTGTTGAGCGCCTGATGGTTTTTTAGTCGACTGCTTTATTCCTCCGGCTCTTGCAGAGGCCGGATCCGCTGAGTCACATCCTTGGGTTTCCCACCTGTCCGCAGCTCCTCAAGTAGCCGCAGGTAAGTTTCGTATCGCACCAGTGCGATCTTCCCCGCCGCCACCGCGGCCTCGACCGCGCACCCAGGCTCATGATCATGCGAGCAATCATTGAACTTGCAATCGTGCGTGAACTCAACAAACTCGGGGAACATCCAACGCAGCTCCTCGGGAGTCACATCCGCGAGCCCAAAAAACCGCACCCCAGGCGTATCGATCACCCGGATCCCCGGTTCAATAAAGTGCATCGAGCTGGCTGTTGTCGTGTGCCGACCCCGCATGTCCCGCTCGCGAACGCGCCCGGTCTCGATCCCCAGCTTCGGGTCCATCGCGTTGGCAAGCGAGCTCTTCCCAACCCCGGAGTGCCCCACAAACGCGCAGGTCTTCCCCGCCAGCAGCTTGCGGAGTTCATCAACCCGCAATCCTTCGTCGGTCGCCTCGCCGTCCCCGCCGACCCCCCCGCCGGGAACAGCAGCGCACACCGCGATCGGGATCCCGGCTTCTTTATACGGATCGAGCTTGGCGATCTCGTCATCAAACTCGTCGGCCTTGAGCAGGTCCACCTTGTTGACCGCGATAATTGCCTCGCACCCTCCCGATTCGATCGCGACGAGATACCGATCGATCAGCCTCGGATGCAGCGGCGGCGATACCACCGACACCACCACCACCACCACATCAACATTGGCCGCCACCACCCGCTCGGCCCGAGGATCATGCGCATCGGGCCGCGCCAGTTTCGAACGCCGCTCAAGCACGCTGACAATCTCAAACAGATCCTCGCCGTCATCGGTCGCATCGAGCTTGGTAAACACCACCCGATCCCCGACCGCGATCCCTGACTGCTGACGAGCCGCGAGTTCCGCGCTCAAGCGACAATGAAACGCTTTTTCAACATCGGTCTCACCATCGGCAAGCACCGTCGCTCGGCGACGCGTCAACTCAACGACCAACCCCTCAGCCAGATCAGAGTCGCCATCGTCTCCGCCCCCGCCCTTTACCCGCTTGGCGTGTGAAAAATCCTTCTCAACGATCCTCAGCACCCAATCGATCAGCGGGTCCGCCCGGCGCCGTCCCCCGATCCGTTCCCCATCCTCGGTCTCGCGTGCTTTGGAGCGTCTCCGCTTCTGAGCCGCAGACCGCTGAGTGCGCGCTTCCTCGTAGACCCGGTCCTTGTCCTTCTTGGACAACGACTCCAGGATCCCTTCAAGTTTGCTGCGTTGGCGTTTGTTCACTACGCCAATCCTACCCGCCCAATCTTCCTACAATCACGCAAACCCGCCTATTTCAAGGAACTGATCAATATGCCAACCACATCGACCCAATCCCCCTTCGCCATCCGCACCCGAGAAACCCTCGACACCCTCGCCGCCGCGGGGCAGACAAAGATCCTCCAGACCCTCGACTCACCCATGGACGCGACCGTCACGATGATCGACGAGGACGGCAGCCGCCACGAACGCATCTGCATGTGCTCCAACAACTACCTCGGGCTCGCCAACCATCCCGATGTCGTCGAGGCCGGGATCGAAGCACTGCGCACCTACGGAGCCGGCACCGCCTCCGTCCGCTTCATCTGTGGCACCTTCGCACCCCACCTCACCCTCGAAAGAACCATCGCCGAATATATGGGCACCGAAGCCTCCTACACCTTCGTGTCCTGCTGGAACGCGACCGAAGCACTCTTCCCGACCTGCTGCGAAGCCGGCGACATCATCATCTCCGACGAACTCAACCACGCCTGCATCATCGATTCGATGCGCCTGACCCCGGTCATCAAGAAGGGCGTCAAGAAAGCCGTCTACAAACACTCCGACATGGACTCCGTACGCGAAGTCCTCGAGAAAGCCAAGAACAACCCCGAAGTCACCGGCCAGGTCTGGCTCATCACCGACGGCATCTTCTCCATGGAAGGCGACATTGCGAATCTTCCTGAGCTAAGAAAGCTCTGCGACGAGTACAACGCACTCCTCGTCGTAGACGACTCCCACGCCCACGGCGTACTCGGCAAAACCGGACGAGGCACCCACGAACACTACAACATGTGCCCCGGTGCACCCGGATTCGACGCATCACTCGGCACCATCGACATCTTCACAGGCACCCTGGGCAAAGGCCTCGGCGGCGGAGCAGGAGGGTTCATCGCCGCATCCCAAGACCTCATCGACCTCATCATCCAGCGCGGCCGCCCAACACTCTTCAGCAACGCCCTCCCGGTGACGGTCGCAGCAAGCGCAAACACCGCGATCCGCACGCTCATGAACGAGCCGCAGCGTGTCCAAAAACTCAAGGACATCACGAAGTACTGCCGCGAGCAGATCAAAACAAAAACCGAGTTCGATGTCCTCGAATCCCCCACCGCCATCTGCCCCATCATCGTCGGCCCCACCGAAAAAGCCATCGCGATGTCCAAACAACTCCTCGAACACAACATCTTCGTCATCGGCTTCGGCTACCCCGTCGTCCCCGAAGGCGAAGCAAGACTCCGAATCCAAATGTCCGCGGCACATACCGAGGCGCATGTAGACCAACTTGTCGAGGCGCTGAAAAAGCTGTAATCTATAACTATGCAAGATTCCAATGAACGACTTTCGAACTTGCCGTCAGATGACCAGACAATCTGGTTAGTTTTAGCCACTCCCGCTGCTATGTGCCTGCTCGCCATAGCCGAAATGCCATACGGCTACTACCAGTTAACTCGATTGGTAGTGACAGTCGCCGCATTGGTTGGCGCATACTGGATGAACTTCAAGGGCCTACTAGGTATCTCATTGGTAATCGCAGCACTGCTCTTCAATCCAATCATCCCAATCCATCTCGAACGAGAGCATTGGGCTCCAATTGACATTGTTACAGCTGCACTGTTAATCATCTCGGCATGGAGGCTGATTGAATCAAAAACTCATGAAGACCATCACGATGGACCATCTATTTGACTACATAGTTTGGGATCCCATCGGGGTGCCGGGGTGCCCTGCTTACGCGCAGCTTAAGCAGGTCTCAAACTTCAAGATCATGCTTAAACACTGACTGCGTCAGTGCGTAAGCATGGCACCCCACACAACTGGGCACCACTCAACCCAACTCATCATCCGCGACATGATAATCCGGATCTTCGAGCACATTGACCTCGACCATATCCCCAGCCTTATGCAGCAAAACTTGGCAGTCCTCACTCAGATGCCGAAGATGCAAAGTCTTCCCGGCCTTCCGATATTTTTCTGCCAAGTTATCAATCGCCTCGATCGCCGAGTGATCCACCACCCGCGAGTTACGGAACTCGATCACCACATCATCGGGATCGTTGGCCGGGTCAAAGAACTGCTTGAACTCATTGATACACCCAAAGAACAAAGGCCCATTGAGCTCGTAAGTCCGCGAGCCGTCGGGATCATCGCGTTTGATCACATGGATGTGCCTCGCGTGCTCCCACGCGAAGATAAACACCGAAACCGTCACCCCAACAATCACCGCCAGCGCAAGATCCGTCGCCACCGTCACAGCAGAAACCAGAATCAACACAAACGCATCCTTGACCGGGATCTTCTTCATGATCCGGAAGCTCGACCACTCGAAGGTCGCGATCACGACCATGAACATCACACCCACCAAGGCCGCCATCGGGATCTTCTCGATCAATCCAGCACCAAACAGAATAAACATCAGCAGGAACACCGCCGCCGTGATCCCCGAGAGGCGACCACGCCCGCCGGAGTTGATATTGATCATGCTCTGCCCGATCATCGCACACCCGCCCATGCCACCGAAGAGGCCGCACACGGAGTTCGCAATCCCCTGACCCACACATTCCCGGTTCCCACGCCCGCGCGTATCGGTCATCTCGTCAATCAGTGTCATCGTCAGCAGCGATTCAATCAGCCCGATCGCGGCCAGAATAAACGCATAAGGCAATATAATCTTGAGCGTCGCGGCCGTAAACGGGACCGTCAAAGGCACAAACGATGGGAACTTCCCCTCAATCGAGGCAATATCCCCGACCGTCTTGGTATCAAGATTCAAGCCAATCACCAGAACCGAAACAACAACAATCGCGGCAAGCGCAGAAGGCACCGCCTTGGTGAGCTTGGGAAGAAAGAACATGATCCCCATCGTCAACGCGATAAACCCGCAGAACATCAGCATTGGTGTCCCGGTCATCCACGCCGTCTCGCCATCAACCCCCGTCTCCTTGAACTGTGATAACTGCGCAAGGAAAATCACAATCGCCAAGCCATTGACAAACCCGAGCATCACCGGGTGAGGCACAATGCGGATGTATTTACCGAGGTGCAGCACCCCAACGCAGATCTGAATCAAACCAGTCAGCACAACAGCCGCAAACAAATACTCCAAGCCATGCTCAGCAACAAGGTGGACCATCACCACCGCCATCGCGCCTGTTGCCCCGGAAATCATCCCCGGACGCCCACCAAAGATCGACGCAAGCAATCCCACCATAAACGCAGCGTACAACCCAACCAGCGGCTCAACCCCAGCGATGATCGCAAACGCCACCGCCTCGGGCACAAGAGCCAGAGCAACCGTCAGCCCCGAGAGCACCTCGGTCTTGATCCCGCCGCCCCAGAATCCCGCATGCGAGAAGAACCCGTGCAACATCGAAGGCGTTGCAATCTTCACTTTATGATCATCCATGTGCTATGTATTCCTACCCAAGAGGGACAGCACCGACGGAAACCGACGAGAGCCGTGATGTATGCCGTACAAAATAACGCGGCATCAGAGATGCCCATCTTAGTCGCTCATGCACTGGCTTCGCTTGATTATTCGATTACCGACGAGGATTCCGGGGGGTTCCCTTGGCGTGGGGTTGTCCAACAACCGTCGGCCCCTTGATTTCTGCGGGCTTAACCTCATGATGGGACTCATCATCCCCATGATCACTGTGCCCCCCCCCATGACCATCCCCGTGCTCATCATCAGGATGGTGCCCGCGATACCCATGCCCCTGTCCAAACCCTGGATCACCCGGAAGCTCCCCCTCATATCCCGGCTCAGCCATATCTACGCGGGCAAACAGAAGCCGTCCCGCCGCGGTCTGCATCGAGCTGGTAATCACCAGATCACGGGTCTGGCCCACAAAATCAAACCCGTCCTCAGCAACAACCATTGTCCCATCGTCAAGATACCCAACCGCTTGGCCGTGCTGCTCGCCCGGCTTGATCAGATCCACACGGATTAGCTTCCCGGGGATCACCGTTGGCTTGAGCGCATTACTCAGGTCATTGATATCCAGGACCGGGATCTTCTGGATCGATGCCATCCGAGCGAGCCCCGTATCGAGCGTCACCAGCATCGCTTTGAGGATCTCCCCAAGCTCAACGAGCGCCAGATCCACAGCCTTCTTCTGGACCGGTGTCGTATCGATAACAACATCCACCGATCCCATCCGCTGGAGCTTGCCGACCATATCGAGCCCGCGACGCCCCTTATTCCGTTTCATTCTGTCCCGAGAATCCGCGAGCGTCTGGAGCTCTTCGAGCACGAACGAAGGGATCACCACCGCCTGCTGGATAAGCCCCGTTGAAGCGATATCAACAATCCGCGCATCGATCAAAACCGAAGTATCAAGCAGCAAAGGCCGAGGCCCCCGGATCTGCTTGGCGAACTCTACATACGGGATCACCAGCCGGAAATCGTCTTGCGACTGGAGCACCGTCGTGACCCCGAGATACGACAACGACACCCCGAGCATCACCTTGATCGCCGAGACCAACGCGCCCGCCTCAAAGTCCCATGACTGAACCACCAGATCAATAATCGTTGAGAACACCCACGCCGCCATCAACCCCGCCATCAGCCCGAAGACCACGCCGGAGATCATCGAAATCCGTTTGCGAGGCATCAACAAATCGACAGCAAGGAACGCACCGGCCAAAACCAATGCGGTCACCACGGGGACCCACCATCGCTTGGCAAACCCAACCTCAAGATCGCCGGCCTTCTGATTAATACTGAACACATACAGCATCATCACAACAAGCATCAGCCCGACAAAGCCCATCCGCACAAATCGAACCAACATCCGTGAGTCACGGTCCTCTGTAAAGATCATCACTTATCCCTCAACATCAAAAAGCAGACTCAGTGTCCGTGTATATCCAAAGCCAGTTTCAGTAGCTGTGCCAGATCAGCACAATACCTCATAGAACACTCCACTCTATCATCACCCGCACCAAATTGCACGCCCAATCTCCACGATTCACTATCCTGCACACATTCTGTCAAATTATCGCCCGGACCTTGATATCCAGATATGATCCCACCATGAATCGATCTGTCGTCATCACAGGGCTCGGCCCACTTTCTTCAATATCCGACTCTCCAGAATCATTCTGGACAGCCTTGGGCGCAGGGTCTGGCTCGATCACCCCCATCGATTCCTTCGATGCCTCAGGTTTTTCTTGCCCAATCGCAGGACAGGTTTCTGCAAAAGTCCGCGACTGGGTCCCAAAGTCGTACCGCAAAGCCACCAAGGTCATGGCCCGCGACACAGAACTCGCGGTCATCGCGGCCAAAATCGCTGCCGATGATGCCGGGCTCCTGACCACGGGGTCAGATGATTCAGACACAGGCTACAAAATCAACCCCACACGAACAGGGTGCCAGATCGGCGCGGGGCTCATCGCCGCAGACACCGCAGAGATGTCCAGAGCCGTCATCACCGCGACCGACGACAGCGGCAGTTTCAATACCAAAAACTGGGGCACAGAAGAAGGCGGCGATTCCGGGATGAACAACCTCCCGCCGCTCTGGCTCCTCAAATATCTCCCCAACATGCCCGCGTGCCATGTCACCATCATCCACGGCCTCTGCGGCCCGTCCAACACCATCATGGGCGCCGAATCCGGCGCACTCCTCTCCATCATCGAGTCCACCCGCGTCATCCAAAGAGACTCCGCCGATATGTGCCTGACAGGCGGCGCCGAATCCCGCCTCAACCCGCTCGGGCTTCTCCGCTGGGACTACGCCGGGAGATTGGCCGATCTGAACGGCCAGTCCGATCCGGACCCGAGCCAGATCCTCAAGCCATTTGATTCTGATTCAACAGGATCCATCATGGGTGAAGCCGGGGGCATGCTTGTCGTCGAAGAAGAATCGCACGCCACCTCCAGAAACGCAACCCTCTACGCCCGGATAACAGGCTACGGATCCACCCAATCCCTGAATCCGGTCCTCCCCATTTTCAATGAAGAACCAACGATGACCGACAACGCCCTGAGCAGAGCGATCACCATCGCCCTTAAGCAAGCCCGTCTAGACCCAAAGGATATAGACGCGGTCCTCCCCCTCGGAATCGGTCAGCCCGAACTTGACGACAGAGAAGCGAGCTCGCTCCGTGATGCATTGGGCGACCACGCCGAGACCGTCCCTCTCGTCAATCTCTGTAATAGAATTGGCAACACTCTCTCGGCCCACGCAGGGCTCATGACCGCCGCCGGAGCACTGATACTCAAAAACCAGCGGCTCCCGGCGAAAACAACAACTCTGGCAAACGCTGGATTCTCCCCGCCTGATAGCTCGGGTGCTCTAAATAATGTCTTAATCTGCACAAGTTCACTCGCAGGACAGTGCGGTGCGCTTGTCCTGAGCAAAATTTGATCCAATGATCTCAGAATCCATTTGTTTTGACCGATGTTTCGGTCATTCCCCGGCGCGCTGTTTCTAAGCCGCTCCCAAATTCTTTATCGCAGGAACAATACTACATCATGTCACACACCCACCAAGAACGCCGTCGCGGCCGCTCCACCCCTCTCTCAGATCTCGACCCGGCACTGACAGAATCAAGCCGCCGTCTCATAGGCTGCGCTATCGAAGTCCACAAAGAACTCGGCCCGGGCTACCCGATCGATATCTACCGCAAGGCGCTCATCAAAGAACTCGAGATCGAAGAAGTGCCGCACACGACCGAGCACAAGGTTGATGTAGAGTTTGACGAAGAAGTCATCGGCACAGTCGGATCGGACTTCTTCATAGAAGACCGTTTCCTCCTCAACATCATCGCTGATTACCACGATGTCTCCGGTGCAGACCGCAATGCACTCCGCGCAACACTCCGTGCCGCGGACCTCGAACTCGGCCTGATCATCAACTTCGGACAACGCCGCCTCAAGGATGGCCTCGTCCGCGTACTCAACCCCGACGCCCTCCGCAAGGACGACGACGAAGAGGACGGCGACTACGAAGACGACCATGACGGCGATGACAACAACGAATAAATCACAACTCCCCGACTCACAACGCGTCGTCATCACAGGCGCCGGCTGGGTCACACCCCTAGGCACCGATCTCGATACAGTCTGGGATCGCCTCATCAAAGGCGAGAGCGCGGTCGCTCCAATCACACACTTCGACGCCTCCACATTTGCAACCAACTTCGCCGCTGAGGTCAAAGACTTTGATCTCAGCGATTTTTTTGATGACGGCGGGCTCCACGCCACCGCGGGGCTTTCCACCCAATACGCCCTGGCCGCCTGCCATAACGCCTTCAAGCACGCGGGCCTGGATTCAAACACCATCGACCCAACCCGGATCGGGGTCTACCTCGGTGCCGGAGAAGGCGTCCTCGACTACGAGCCATACATGGCCGCAAATGTCGCCGCGTGGGAAACCGAATCCAGATCCTTTAACCCCAAGACCTGGGCCCAGGTCGCCTATAAAGGCATGACCCCCGCGCCCGAGCTCGAACAAGAACCCCAACTCACCGCGCTCCACCTCGCCAAACGCTTCAATGCCCAAGGCCCAAACCTCAACTGCATGACCGCATGCGCCGCTTCGACCCAAGCAGTCGGCGAAGCAACCGAACTCATCCGCCAAGGCGACGCCGACATCATGATCGCAGGCGGCTGCCACTCCATGATCCATACCCTCGGCATCACCGGGTTCATCCGCCTCACCGCGATGTCCACCCGCCGCGATGACCCATCCACCGCATCTCGCCCCTTCGATGTCTCCCGCAACGGATTCGTCATGGGCGAAGGTGCCGGGATCGTCATCCTCGAATCACTCGAATCCGCAAAAGCCCGCGGAGCAACCATCCTTGCGGAGGTCGCCGGATTCGGATCGACCGCAGACGCCTACCGCATCACCGACATCCACCCCGACGGCCAAGGCGGCGCCGGCGCGATGAAAATGGCACTCGACCAAGCAGGGATCGACCCAGAACAACTCGATGACAACGGCAAACCCTTGGTCCAATGGGTCAACGCCCACGGAACATCCACACAAGAAAACGACAAAACAGAATCCAACGCCGTCCGCTCCGTCTTCAAAGACAACGCAATGGATGTCCCGTTCTCATCGGTCAAGTCCATGCTCGGGCATCTGATCCAAGCCGCGGGAGCCGTGGAACTCATCACCTGCGTCAAAGCGATCGAGACCGGCATCCTCCCCCCAACAGCCAATCTCAAAGAAGTTGACCCAATCTGCGGCCTCGACCACATCCCGGGAAAGGCCCGAGATTGCAACCCTACCGGCGGCGTCACCACCACCCTCTCCAACTCCTTCGGCTTCGGCGGCCAAAACGACTGCATCTGCCTCCAAAAATACACCACCTAACCGCTCTTCTCCCATCCAATCAGCCAATTCGAGCGATCGGCCCGATACCGCCGATACCAGTGCTGTATGTCCAAACTCGGCGCTATCCAGACCACCATCACCTCCCTCGCCATCCTCAGCGCTGTCGCGATCACGACAGTCGTCGGTCTCAAGATCGCTAAAGCCGAGGCCGCCAATCAGGTCTACCAAAGCCGCATCGCGGATCTGTCAACCGACTACGAATCACTCGCGGCCCAGTACAACCAAGCCGTCCGCCAAACCGCAGTCACCGAACTGGTTGTCAAAGACCGCAAGATCACCGTCCAGATCCGCACCATCGAAGGCGAGCAAGAAACCATCGAAACCCCCTGCAACGCGGACAAAGAGATCTATGTCGATTTCGCCTTGATCGCTGGGCGTCTCTGGATACGAAGAGTTTTCGACGCCGATACCCCACCATCACAAGCCACGATCATCAATCCCAAACTCGCCGATGTCGACTGGGACTCGGAAGGTGCATTGGTAGGCCAAGCCGTCTACCGCCAGCTCGATGAGGGCCGCTGGGTCGTCAACGCCGCCGGGGACGGGGCCCTTGCCCTCACGAAAGTCCCCGAGGACCAGATTGTGAACCTCTCCCCACCACCATCTATACAGAGCTATGAAGAGGTTCAGTCCCAAGTGGACGAGGAACTTGAAAGCATCACCTGGCGTGATATCTTCGCCTCGGTCTTTACGAACTAGAGCCCTTCCACAGGCACCAGTAGTGCACCGCCGCCGCGTGCCAGACGATGTGCCTGAGCATCACCCCGATCATTTCTTCAAAGCCCATATCCCCGCCATGATTTACATTCCCGCATTGATCGGGGTGCTCCAAGCACCACGCCGCAAACCGTTCAACATCCTCACGGATCATCCGTCCCGCCCCTGTTACGCTCTGTTCGATCGCGGGCCACTCGTCAATCTCATCACCCATCACCGCCTTGGCATGGATCCTGAACACCTCTGCGATATGCATCAGGTGCCAGGCACCGCTCCCAGTTTCGTCAATTTCTCCCATTTCAATCCACGCGTGCCCTTCAAGCGTCTGCCTCAGCGATTCCCAAGGCTCCCGAACCGCCGCTAACAACTGCTCAATCACCGCATCAATCCGTTCAGATTCGTTCTTCATACGGCACTCTACGCCCCCGCATCCCTACACTTTGCCTCACTCAGCAAAGGACCTAATCTAATGACCGAAACAGCCGACACAACAACTACTTCCGTCAAATCCATGGATGACATCATGGCTCTGTGCAAACGCAGGGGATTCATCTACCAAGCATCCGAAATCTACGGCGGGGTCAACGGCTTCTGGGACTACGGTCCCCTCGGCGCCCAGCTCAAAAAAAACCTCCGAGACGCATGGTGGACCGATGTCGTTATGAAGGGCTGCAATGGCAAGCTAGGACCCGACGGCAAACCCGTTTCCATCGTTCCGTTAGACAGCTCGATCATCCAGAACCCAAAGGTCTGGGAAGCCTCAGGCCATGTCGGCGGGTTCAACGATCCGATGGTCGACTGCCGCGAAACCAAATCCCGCTACCGCGCCGACCACATCATGTGTATGGGCGCCAAGGGCGACAGCTCGGGTCAGATCTACGCGTTCATCGAGAATGATGACAAATCATTCGACGGCGCACTCAAAAAACTCAGCAAATACAAAAAGACCGACATCGCCAAAGACGGCGTAGATATCTGCCCCTTCACCGACCTCGGTCCAGACGAGATCGCCATCACCGTCGGCCCAGACGCCAAAGAAGTTGGCACCCTCACCGAACCCCGCGCATTCAACCTCATGTTCAAAACGGTTCTCGGCGCAACCGGAAACGCCGAAGACAACGGCGCCTACCTCCGCCCAGAAACCGCCCAAGGCATCTTCATCAACTTCAAAAATGTCGTCGACACCACCCGCGTCTCGGTCCCCTTCGGCATCGCCCAGACAGGCAAAGCGTTCCGCAACGAAGTGACCCCAAGAAACTTCACCTTCCGCAGCCGTGAGTTTGAACAGATGGAAATCGAGTTCTTCTGCCATCCCGACGACAGCAAAGCCTGGTACACCTTCTGGCGCGACTGGCGCATGAACTGGTGGCAGGAACTCGGGCTCGAAGGCGACAATCTCATCATGCGCGAGCACGATAACGACGAGCTCGCCCACTACGCCAAAGAAGGCGCCGGCACCGCCGACATCGAATACATGTTCCCCTTCACCGCCCCCGGATACGGCGAACTCGAAGGCATCGCCGACCGAACTAATTTTGATCTCGCCCAACACGCCGAGCACGCCAAGACCAAGCTCGACTACTTCGACAACACGAGGGGCGAACTGGCCAAAAACGGCCAGCCCAAGGGCGAACGCTACCTCCCCCATGTCATCGAGCCCTCCGCGGGCCTCGATCGCGGTGTGCTGGCCCTGCTCTGCGAAGCGTTCACCCCAGATCCGGACCGTGCAAGTGGCGTGTTCATGAAATTCCACCCTCGCATCGCCCCGATCAAAGCCGCCGTCTTCCCACTGGTCAAAAAGGACGGCATGCCCGAGATCGCCGAGCCGCTCTATAACGAGCTCCGCAACCGCTTCGGACACCTCGGAACCATCGAGTACGATGTCAAGCAATCCATCGGCAAACGCTACGCCCGCATGGACGAAGCCGGTTGCCCCTTCTGCTTCACCATTGACAGCGACACCCTGACCGACAGCTCCGTCACTGTCCGCCACCGCGATACCCTCGATCAAGAACGCATCGCAATTGACAAGGTCGGTGACTTCCTCGCTGAGAAACTGGGTTTCTAACTTAGCGGCGTCGACGAATCGAAATCAAACCCCCAGCTGCGAGCAATCCAATGCCCCCCGGCGATGGGACTACGACCTGCCCACGAATCTCGCCGGCAGGGTGCAGCGATGAATGTATATTGAGGTAGGACCGTGAATCAAGGATCACGCCGAGCTGGAAAGCGTTGACGCGCTGGAAAGCGTGGAAAGTCCCAGACCGCATAAAGTCCCCCTGGATATCCAGCGAAAAGAATGTGATCTGGGTCGACATCCCGAAATCCGCAGGCCCATGCAGATGCCCAAACAGCACATCCGCCTCCAGTCCCTCAAAGGACCCATCGATCGTGATATCACGGGTGACCGTATCAATCATCATCGTCGCGATCCCCGTCCCCGCTGACCCTGTGGGAGGCACGGTCTGAAATCCATCAAGAAGGATATTGTTAACCGTGATAATCTCCCCCTGCGTAGCCGTGGCGGTGAGCAAACAAGTAAGCGAGATAGAAGCGGCCCTGAAAGTCGGAATTTGCATGGTGTCCTTCCCTAAATTCACACTCGGCAGATACTGCCTGCCAAGAAATGTGCCACACTTTCTGTCCAATGCCCAAGAATATCGAAACTCAGAACCTTAAATCCCATACTACTGATATAAAGGCTGCATTTTCGTAGCCGGTAGACCTCACAGGGGAATCAGAAAATGGGCGTATTCAAGTTCATGGCTATTGGTGCCGTCGGTGTAGGTGTCCTCGCGGGCACCGGCTTCATGATCTACAAGTCCCCCGTCGGACAGAAGATCGTCAACCAGAGAGCCGAAAAGGACCTCTCGATCCCCGTTCTGATGGAACCCATCATCTTCGGCGATCTCGAACGCACCGTCTCGGCCCCGGGGTCGATCGAACCCAAGCGGCTCATCAAAATCTCATCCCAAGTCTCGGCCAAAATCCTCGCCCTCCCCTTCGAAGAAGGCCAGTTGGTCAAGGAAGGCGATGTCGTCATCCGCCTCGACCCACAAGACCTCGTCGCCGCCCTCGATTCAACCAAAGCGGGCCTCAAACAACAAGAAGCATCGCTCCTCGGCGCCCAGGCATCATTGATCAACGCCCGGCTCGTCTACGAGAGCCTCATGAGTCTCTACGAAACCGGCGACGCACCAAAGACAGAACTCGACAGCGCAGAGTCTGCATTCCTCCAAGCCCAATCAAACATCGCCGTCATCGAAGCAACCATCGAGCAAGCACAAGCCCGCATCGAGCAAGCCGAAAAAGATCTCGAAAACACAATTATCTCCTCACCGATCAACGGCATCATCACCACACTCAACGCAGAAGTCGGTGAAACCGTCATCGTCGGCACCACAAACAACGCCGGCTCGGTCATCATGGAAATCGCCGACCTCTCAGAAATGCTTCTCAAGGCAGCAGTAGACGAGGCCAACATCGCACCCGTTGAGATGGGACAGAATGCCAAAATCTATGTCAACGCCTACACCGATCGGGAATACCAAGGCACCATCCAACGCATCGGGCTCAAACGCCAGGTCGCCGGCGACGGCACCGGGACCTTCGAGGTCGAGATCCTCATGGACCTCTCAGAAGGCGAAACCCTGTACTCCGGACTCTCCGCATCCACCGACATTGTCGTCGAACATTTCTACGACGCGATGATCGTCCCGTCCCAAGCCGTCGTCGATCGCCGGATCGAAGACCTCCCCAAAGAGATCCGCGAAGGCAACGACATCATCGACCTCAACAAGACATTCGCCCGCATCGTCTACCGCGTGGTCGATGGAAAGACTATCGCCACACCGGTCAAGGTCGGGCCATCGGATCTCACCCAGACCGTCATCACCGAGGGGCTCTCCAAAGACGACATCCTCGTCACCGGCCCGTTCCGCCTGCTCGTCGATCTCAAGCACGACAAAGCCGTAAGAGACCAGAACGTCGTCGATGAACCCGATGAGAACGGGACCAATGCTGATGCAGATGCCGAGGATTCGGACACAGAATCAGACACCACAAACACCGATTCTGAATCCTCCCAAACAGAGACCGCCGAAGTAGATCCACAGGAGTCACCATAAATATGACTCCGAGCAGTTCCAACAAAGCAACGATCCAGATCAAAGCGCTCAAAAAGCATTTCAGGGTCGGCGATGAACGCGTCCGCGCTCTCGATGGTGTTGATATCAGCATCTACCCAAACGAGTTCGTCGCAATCATGGGCGCTTCAGGATCAGGCAAATCCACCCTCATGAACATCCTTGGTTGCCTCGACAAACCCACCAAAGGCCAGTACATCCTCAACGGACACCCCACCCACAAAATGGGTATGGGCAAGCTCGCACAGGTCCGCAACCAAGAAATCGGATTCATCTTCCAGAGCTACGAACTCCTCTCCCGCTCAACCGCTCTCAAAAATGTAATGCTCCCGATGCTCTACTCAAAGAAGCACCTCTTCACCGCCAAACGGCGCGCAAAGGATAAACTTAAACTCGTCGGCCTCTCCGATCGCATGTCCCACCGCCCCAATCAGCTCTCGGGTGGTCAACGCCAACGCGTCGCCATCGCTCGCGCACTGGTCAACGACCCCTCCATCCTCCTCGCAGACGAACCCACAGGCAACCTCGATTCAAAAACAACCGTCGAGATCATCGATCTCTTCCAGCAACTCCACAAAGACGGGCAGACCATCGTCATTGTCACCCACGAAGAAGATGTCGCAGGCCACGCCGAGCGAATCATCCGTCTTCGCGATGGCCGCGTGATCTCTGATTACCCCTCCGATGAAGATCCCATCCACCTCGACTGGGTCGAACGGATGGCCTCAGGCAGGGCAAGCATCACCGAAGCCGAACTCGAAATAAACGCCGAGGCCGACGCCAAACTTCAGGCCCACCGCCTCGCAGAGAAAAACAACACCCGCTCATTCTTCTCGCGCAAGAAAAAACAGCCGGTATCCTCAGAGAGTGAGATCAAATAATGCTCAAGCTCCTTCTCTCCCCGATCGTCTTTGTACTCCGCCTCCTTTGGCAGACCGTCTTCCTCGCCATCGGTCAGGTCTGGGCCAACAAGGTCCGCGCTGTACTCACAGCACTCGGCATCATCATCGGTGTCCTCGGCGTCACCGTCGTCGCCGCCGGGCTCGACGGCATGCAGGGCTATGTCCTCACGCAGTTTGAGGGCATCGGCGCCAAAAAAATGTGGCTCTGGGGCGATGTCCCCGAAAGCAAACGCTCTGTCATGAGCTGGACCGATGTCAAAATCACGACCTACGAAGCAAACCTAATCCTCGACCACGCCGAGACCATCGAAACACTCACCCCGGGCTGCCGCGCCAGTTGGAATGTCACCAACGGCAAAAAAGTATCCCAAGGCGTCCGCGTCACGGGTATCTGGCCGACTTGGCACGAAATCGAAAATCGTCAGGTCCTCTTCGGGCGACCCTTCTCAAGAATTGATGATGACGAGAATCGCCAGGTCTGCCTCATCAACGAACAAGGCATCGAAGAACTCGATCTCGATACCGATCCTGTCGGTGACTACATCCTTGTCAACGGCCGCCGCTTCCTCATCGTGGGTGTTGTCGAGACCAAAGAAGCATCCATGTTCGAGGGAGGTCAGTCACGCACCGAACTCTATATCCCATTTTCCACCCATAAAATGATGAACCCTTACACCTGGACCGACCTCACCCTCCAGATGTACAACCCAGACAAATCAGAAGATGCTAAGGCAGAAATCCGATTCATCCTCCGCAACCACCGGAACCTCAGCCCAGATGACGAAGACACATTCGATATGTTTGTCGTCCAGAGCGCCATCGAGAACTTCAATAATGTCGCCCGCGTCATCGGCTTCGTGATGGGCGGCGTCGTTGCTGTTTCCCTCCTAGTTGGCGGCATCGGCATCATGAACATCATGCTCGTATCCGTCTCCGAACGCACACGCGAAATCGGGCTGAGAAAGGCGATGGGAGCCAAACCCCCCGTCGTGCTACTCCAGTTCCTCGTTGAGGCCGTCGTCCTCTGCGTTGTCGGTGGATTGGTCGGGCTGTTCATCGGAAATGTCCTTGTCGCGGGCATCCAGTTCGTTCCCAACTTCCCGCTCGAATCCATGGCTATCCCGAAATGGGCGGTCATGCTCTCGCTCGGATTCTCCGCAGCAGTCGGCATCATCTTCGGAATGTTCCCCGCGATCAAAGCCGCCATGCTCAACCCCATCGACGCCCTCCGCCACGAATAAACCACCCCCCAAAGTTCGACGCCGTTGCTATTGAACGGCTTTCGTCATTCACCAAAACGCACAGCACATGACTCCCACAATGACCAAACCACACCACTCGCCATCGATCCATGTACTCCTCCTCTCAGCAGCATTCGCCGCCGTCCCGCTGTTGGGCGGGTGCATGTCCAACCCATTCAAACAAGGGCCGCTCGACACACACACCGTCGCGACCAAAGAACGGCTCCAAAACATCGGTGTATTCCAACTCCAGCGGGCCCCAGACGACGACGCCAGAGACACCCAATCCCAGCTCACCCAAGCGCAAAAAGACTATTCAAGTGTTGAAACACTCGACCTCGCCCTCGGAGACGCCCGCACCGCCGCCCTCTCAAACAACCTCGGACTATCGGCCACCCTCATCGCACCAGAGATCGCCGCCCAACGCGTCAACCAAGAACTCGCCGCGTTCGAATCCGTCTTTACACTCAACGCCTCATGGAACGAGACCGATGCGCCGACCGCATCCACACTCGTCGGCTCCCAAGCACGGAACCAGTCCATCACCCCGGGGATCCGCGTCCCACTTATGACCGGCGGTAACATCACCGTCTCGACACCGATCAACCGATCGGCAACAAACAACGCCTTCTCGACACTCAACCCCGCATGGACCAGCGATCTGGAGATCTCCCTTTCACACAACCTCCTCCGCGGAGCGGGCAGACGAGCAACCACCCACGCCCTCCGCCTGGCCGACCTCGATCACCAAACTTCCCAAGCCCAAACCAAACTCGAAGTCATCCGTGTGCTGGCCAATGTTGACCGCGCCTACTGGCGCCTCTACGCCTCAACCAAAGCCCTCGAGGTCGTCGAGCAGCAGCATGTCGTTGCCCAGACACAGCTGGCAAGCGCACAACGGAAACAGAAAGCGGGCACCGGGACCGAGGTCGATATCGTCCGCGCCCAGTCCGGCGTCGCCGACCGCGTCGAATCCATCATCCGCGCCCAGAACGATGTCAAACTCCAGCAACGCACCCTCAAAGAACTCATCAACATGCCCGGGCTCACCGTCGACACCACCACCCGGATCATCACCGACTCCGCCCCAGACCCGGTCGAATACCTCTACGACCTCGACCAGCTCACATCGGCGGCCGTCGAAAACCGCATGGAGATGCTCGAACTCGAAATACAGCTCGCCCGCCAGGCCGCCGCGATCGGCTTTGCCGAGAACCAAAAACTCCCACTCGTCGCCCTCCAGTACACCTACCGCGTCAATGGCCTCGCCGGATCGCTCGGAAACTCGGTCGATGTGCTCGCCCAGAACGAGTTCGAAGACTGGTCCGTAGGTCTCAACGCCGAGTTCCCACTCGGAAACGAAGCAGCAAAGGCCTCACTCGCCCAAGCGATCCTCGCTAGGCTCCAATCCCTCGCCTCTCGCGATGCACGCCAGCAAGCCATCACCACCGAGATCCTCAACGCTGTTGACAACCTCCAGAGCACCTGGCACCGGATTCTTGCCTCGCGAGATTCCGTGCTCCTGAGCGCCCGCCTCCTCGAGGCCGAGAAACGCCAGTACGATGTGGGCCGCTCGACCTCAACAATCGTCCTCGACGCAGACGCCAACCTTGCCGATGCCCGTTTATCGGAAATCAGAGCCATTGTCGACTACCAGATCGCCCAGATCGACCTCGCCGTCGCATCAGGAACCCTCCTAGGGCAAGCCAAGGTCCAATGGAATACCGATCCCAAACTCCTCGGCGACGAGAGCCGCGAGAAAGCCAATCAAGACGCCATCCCCTACAAGCCAGGCTCGGGAATCTGGACCAAACCCTAACCAGCCAAGACAAACTCTCTTCAAAAAGAATCTATGCAAACAAAGTTCGCTATCTTGCGCGCCCGCTCCCCAATCACTCAACTCAACAAACCGAATCACCGATGTGGGCACCATGGACCGCTCACAACTCAATCCCGCACGCCAAAGCAGAATCGGCGAGCCGAAAGATTGTGGGCAACCATCCGATAGCGTGTCAAAGACAACCACACCAGCCGCAAGCATCGAATCGGTCTTCCCGACCGCAAATGCGAACCAGCTCCTTGAGCTCATCGCCCAAGGCCACAACCCCGAAGACCTCCACCAGCTCATCCAACACTCAAAGCACGCGGCCTAAAGACTCCCATCCGCACCCAAGCCCAGTCCTTCTCAAAGCAAGAGCCGCGAACCCACACAGTTCGCGGCTCTTTCTTTATTCAGCGTTTCAGAGATCCGCTCAGGTCACTTGCAACCAGACGAGTACGCCGACAAGAACGCAGAAATATCCAAGAAGTTGAAACTCCCATCCCCAACCAGATCCGCCTGCGGGTGCTGATTGCTGAAGAGCCCGAGATACGCCGAAACATCGAGGAAGTTCAGTGACCCGCTCGGCGAAAAGTCTGCCGGGCACGCCTTGGCGGTGATCGTGTACCGACCGGGATTCACCGATACAAACGACTCGGTCGAACCGTCCGTATAATAAACCGTCATATCCGCCGATGTCTCGCTCCCGATCCCGAAGTGAACACTCAGCTCGCTCTGAGACAGGTAGTTCGATCCCCCCGCGAGATACCGTACCTGGGTCATCCCCCCCGCGGTCAGCTCGACCCGTGTCCCGAACCCGTCGGGCGCCAAACCGGTCACCCCGCTGGTATTGAAATCGAAGGTAATCGCAGAACCGCCAACCGAATCATTCCGCAGGCACACCATCGCCTGCCGGTTGTTAAAGATCAGCACGTCCTGATCGCCATCATTCTCCAGATCCACATTGATCAGCCCACGCCCCTGCCCAATATCGGTGATCCCGCTGACAAGAGCGCTCTCAGTAAAGTTCCCGGTGCCATCGTTAATAAACAGCACGGTCGGATCGGTCTCGAAGCTCCCCGTGAAGCCATTGGTCGCTATGAGATCGAGCCACCCGTCCTGATCAAAGTCGATCGCCGTGGTCCCCCAGCCCCAATACCCCTCGTTGCAACCGGTAGCAACAGAGACCTCGTTGTAAACATGATCCACGCCGCTCGCGCGGTAGAACATATTGCCCGACCCGCTCGACCCATCGCCATTGATCCGACTCGAAGCGTACCAATCGAGCCGCCCATCGTTGTTCAGGTCACCAAAGGTGTTTCCCATCCCGTTTGAATCAAGCCCGGTTCCAGAACTCACCGTCTGGTCCGTAAAGGTCCCATCTGTGTTGTTGACCAGATACCGCGAGGTATAAAAGTCTGCAACCCAGAGAATCTCAGGGTACCGATCCCCATCCATATCAACAAACTTGGGCGCAAACCCGCGCACCACACTCATATCAGTATTGATAGACGCGATCGTCACATCGGTAAAAGTACCGTCCCCGTTATTCCGATACAGCACATTACCACCGAGCCAGCCCGCGACGGCAAGATCAAGATCCCCATCTAGGTCATAGTCACCAAAGGCTGATGAGAAAGCATCGCCATTGAATGTGTTATTCGTTGAGACACCTGCAATAGCGGTCACATCCGTGAAAGTCCCGTTGCCGTTGTTCTGATAGAGCACATTCTGCCCGGGGAGCATCCCTTGGGCAACCGATCCTGTAGAAGTCACAAAGATATCAAGATCCCCGTCATTGTCATAGTCCCCAACCGAAGCACCAGACCCTCGGTGGGCGCGATCAACTCCTGCAGCGGCCCCGCCTTCCACAAAGTTCCCGTTCCCATCATTCCAGTAGAGCAGATCAACCCCGTCCGATCCGCCAATCACAAAGAGATCCTGATCCCCATCACGATCAAAGTCCCCAACCGCACCACCCGCGGTCATGAACTCCATGTCCGCAGCTACATTCACAGTCGAATGAACATGCGTAAGCCCAACGGCCCCGGTCTGCTCAACAAACGAAACCGGACCACCGACGGCCACAGATCCCAACCCAAATACAGATCCAGCAACAATACAACTGATACCACAACACTTCGACATCCCAGTTTCCTCCACGAAACAGTTCTATGCACTATGACATTGGCCCGAACACCTTCACTCTACCCGAAAATCCCAAAATCTCGACACACAATTTTGGCAGGAATGGCCCAAATAGATAACAAAGTCCGATTATTTACTGGTTTCAGGGCCAATAAACTACCGTAATCCAGCCGCTCGCTCAAATCACGATATCGATACGACCGACTGGAACTTTGCGTTTAGGAGTTCTTCAGCAAGCGATCCTATTGCCATTTTCAGCACATGAACCGATCTGTTAAACTCGTCAATATGGAGGTGTTCATTCGGAGTGTGATCCAGCGAACTATCACCAGGACCATACGCCGCGATCGGGCACCGCCAGATCGGCGCAACAACATTCAGGTCCGCCGTACCTGTTTTAAGCTTCGGATGCGGGCGCCCGCCGCATACACGAATCGCCGAGGTAATCGCGCGGACAACCGGATCGTTACGGCCCGTCGCATGCGCACGCTCAGCGCCATCGAACTCAATGCTGATCCCGTCGGATGCAAGCGACGCAATCAAACCAGAAAGCTCCTGCGGACCCATCGCAGGCGGGAGCCGAAACCCAGCTTTCAATCTCGCACACTGATCAAACCCGTCACCCGAAGACGACATCCCCCCGATCGTCGCCTGGATCTGATCAAAGACTCGCACAGGCTCAACATTGAATCGCTCCACCAACTCGAGCACCGATGCCCACCATGCAAATAACACATCACTCGCGCTCGGGTCCTTCCCCGCCGAATGTGCATTTGGAACAACAGCGGTCGCCGTCGCAAGGAGCCGCCCCTTGTATCCCAAGGTCACCCCGTCCCAGCCGCTGGGTTCACCGATGATGCACGCATCAGGCCGCCACTGATCAACGATGTGCCGAGCCCCAACAGACCCCGCCGCCTCTTCGCCCACTGCACCCACCACACTCAACCGAACACCAGCGGGAAGTTCAGCACGAGATGCCGCGATCAACATCGAAGCCAGCGGCCCCTTCGCATCAACCGACCCCCGCCCATGAAGAACACCATCATCAATACGCACCGGGATCTCCCCAGGAACCGTGTCGATATGACCAAGCAAGACGATATGAATCTTTGCATCATCGCAGGTCGCGCCACGATGAGCAAGAGCGTTGCCGACCTGATCGATGCACGCATCAAATCCGAGCACCTCCGCACGCTCAACAAAGACCTCGGCGGCGGGCCCCTCGTTTCCTGACAAACTCCGCGCAGAAACAAGATCATAGAGAAACTGTACATCATCACTCATGACAGAGCACCTTGCACAAACACCGTTCCTGCGCCGGCACGCGCCAGTTCGATCGGCCGCTCTCCTCCGGCTGTAGCAACTGTGACCCGCAGAACCCCGCCTTCGATTGCCTCTTGTGCAGCAAGCACCTTATTCTTCATGCGCCCCTTGGCCGCGGATTGTGCTTCATGGAGAGTCTCCAGATCAACGGTCTCAATCCGAGATTCCGGGTCTGTGTGATCACGCAGCACGCCGGGAACATTGGAAAGGAGCAGGAGCTCGTCGGCCCCCAACGCCTTGGCGGTCGCCGCCGCCGCGCGATCCGCATCAACATTGATCGCGATCCCGTCCGGAGTAACTGCAGGCGGCGTAAGAACCGGAACACACCCCCGATCAAGAAGTGACCCGAGAAACTCCGCATCCACCGACTCCACCCTCCCAGACAAATCGTCACGAATAAGAACAGTCCGCCCGTCCTCAACCGCCCGGATCGCCGACTTGCGCGACCCGATCCAGATCCCCGCATCGATCCCCGACAACCCGATCGCATCCACGCCCGCTCTCCGGAGATCCTCAACGATGCTCTTGTTGACCTTCCCGCAATAGATCATTGTAAAGATATCAAGCGTCTGGCGATCGGTCCTCCGTGACTGATTCCCACTCGGAGAGGTGATGGTCTTGGCAGGATGCCCGAGCGCCTCAGCGAGTTGATTTGTTTCGTGCGACCCGCCATGCACAAGCACAACGCGGACCCCGGCATTGGTGAGCCCGGCAATCTCCCCGGTCAACGCCGTTGGGTCAATCCCTTCACCGCCGCCGACCTTGATAACAATGGTGTGATTTTCTGCAGTCATATCTGTGTTCCTCAATAATGAAGCGGGATTGGTTAAACGGAAATAGTTAAGCGGGGTGGAGCCCAGGGAATGTGAGCCCTTCGGTTTCGTTGATTCCAAGCGCAATGTTCATGGATTGAACCGCAGACCCCGCGGCCCCCTTGACAAGATTGTCAATCGCACACAGCGCGATGATCCGCCCGGATCGCTCGTCAACCGCAAACCCGACATCGGCATGGTTCGAGCCAACAACAATCCGCGGGTCAGGGAATCTGTTGGGACCCGACCTGTCGGCAACAATGCGAACGAAAGGCTCATCCGCGTACGCCTGCCTGTAATGCCTCCAGAGCTCTTTGGTTTCGATGCGCTCAGTCGGCTCAATATGAGCGGTGCACAGGACCCCCCGGACCATATCAACAGCCGTGACCGTCGCATCGAGATCCAGATCCCCCAACGACTGAAACACCTCAGCAAGATGACGGTGCCCAGACGGGCTATAGGTCCGCGCCGTCCGCGCACGGACCGGATGGTGCGATCCAGCACTCGCCTCTGCGCCCGCTTCGGACGACCCAACCTTCAGATCGGCAACACCCCGCTTGATCAACCCCGCCCTCGCAAGCGGGAGCAGCGCAAGGGTCATTGCCGTGGCATTGCACCCAACACCTGAAATCAGACCCGCGCCTGGAAGTTGCTCTCTCCCAACTTCTGGGAGCCCATACGCAACATCCGAGAGCGAACCCGGCGACGGATGCTCGTCGCCATACCACCGCTTGTAGTTCTCTTCATCCCGGAGCCGAAAGTCCGCTGAAAGATCTACGACCAAAGGAGCAATCGACCGCCAGCGATCGATCTCACCAGCCGCCTTCCCATGCGGCATGCACAGAAAGAGCACATCACACGCCTCGATCTCATCGGGCGTGCAATACACCGTATCGAGATGACCACGCAAATTCGGATGCGAACGATGCACGGGCTGCCCCTTGAGCCGACGCGACGATACCTGCCTAACCTCGGTCTGCTGATGCATACAAAGCAAACGCAGAAGCTCACCCCCGGTATACCCGGACCCACCAACAATCGAAACTCGGCGGGTCATACGCTGATCTCCTCTGAAGCACAAGCCTGCTCGGCGATCCCCGCCACATGCCTTGCAATATATTCAGGGATGTTGACACCGGTGGTCTCAATCGAGTTCCGGAACTCCATCGAGTGATTGAGTTCATTCACAAGCAACCCGCGATCAGGACACTCGAGCAGATCAACCGCCACAAGATCCGCCCCGGTGCAAGCCGCGGCATTGATCGATATCTCCCGAAGCCCGTCGCTTATATCCAATCCTACAGCTGTAGCCCCACGAGCGGTGTTGGTCACCCAGTGCTCGCTCGATCGCATAATCGCCGCGATCGGCTCGCCCCCGACCACAAACACACGGATATCTCGCCCCGGTTTGTCGATGTGCTCCTGAACATAAATCACCTGCTGCTGGACCGACCCGAGCAACTCACGATGCTCAAGCACCGCCTCTGCTGAGTCCCGGTCATTCAGCCGTGCAACGAGCCTCCCCCAAGACCCAACCGTCGGCTTGAGCACCGCGGGGTACCCGATCTCCTCTACGGCTGCCAGCCCCGCCTGACCATTGGTCGCGACACGAACAGCCGGCGTCGGTACATTGGCTCGGCAAAGCGCAATCGTCGTCTCAAGCTTGTCCGAACAGATCTCGACAGCCGATCGAGGGTTGACGCACCGGATCCCGAAATGCTCGAGCACCCGGACCGATGTCAACGAGCTGGTCAAACTCAGCGACCGGTCAAAGACCGCATCGAACCCGCCCCACTGACCCGGTCTTTCAGGATCAAAGACGACTGATCGGATATCGATCGGAGTCACATCAACCCCGATCTGCTCGAAGGCATCGAGAAGCATCCGCTCCTCCCTACGAACCCTGGAATATGTCATCGCAATACGCATAGTTCAATCCTTTGTGTGTTTCAAAGCCCCTTGGCTTACTCGCCCCAGTCCTCGTCGACCTCTGGAGCAAGCTCAAGGGTGATCGGTGCGGTGCAGACAACCTCGAGTTCGGCGGTGCAATCCGGGCAGAGGGCGATCTCCCCATTGAGCGGCGGACGCCGGAACCCCACATCCGACCCGCATTCAGGGCAATCTACATGGATGGTCGCGGTCTGGCTTTCTGCTGATGTCATTGGTATTCTCCTTGTGAAATGGAACGGACTCGTGAACTGTCTATACAGAAACACACCCCTGATGAATCGTCAGGGGTGCGTTTGTCTTTGGGTTTGGTTGTTGAACTCTCTAGCTCATCCAGACCTCGACCGACATCGCAACCCAGACGCGTTTTGCGTCTTTGGCTTTCGATTTAGTCGATTTCATGTTGGTCTGGAACTGGCTCATAGTGGTGGGACTCTACTCAGTATCGGACATATGTCAATCTTGATCTACAAATTCTTATTGATTTTGTTTATCAGCGCAATGAGCCTGATCAGATTCAATCAGATATTTGAACAGACCCGCCACCGCTTTCAAGCTGTGCGCTCACCCGCAGATACTGTTCCGAATCGAGCCCATGAGATCCCGAATACACCTCCGCCGCCCGAGCGAAGTACTCCATGGCACCCTCATGCTGGCCCAGTGCAACATAGCACTTCCCGATCCGCTCGGAGTGCATACCGAGTCTCTTGTCGGTTGCTTCAAGTATTTCTGACGCGATCCCGCAGGTTTCGATCGCCAGCTCGAGCGCGTCTTGGTGCAGCCCCATATCGAGCATGATGTCCGCAAGATTACCGCGTGCCTGGTTCGTCATCGGATGCTCAGCGCCGTAGTTCTCGATCAACCCATCGCACGATTTCTGAGCGAGTTCCTTTGCCGCCTCGTACTCTTCATGCCTGTAGTAATACTTCGCAAGATTATTCCTGATAATCAGGGTGTACTGGTGCAGGTCCCCGAGTGTTTCAAGTGAGATATCAAGCGCTTGCGTCAGAAAATCGCGAGCCTGCTCTTCTTGATCCGCTTCCTCCAGTGACGCCGCGAGATTCACCATGGAGACCAACACACTCGGATGCTGATCCCCGAGCACATGCTGCTTCTGCTCTAAAATAGCAGCGTTCATCTCGACCGCTCTCTCAAAAAGCCCGAGTTCGTGGTAGACCAACGCTAAGTTTGACCGCGTCTTGAGCGTGTTTGGATGATCCTCTCCCAGATACCCCATCTGGTGTTCCAGCACCCGCTCCAGCATCTGCTTTGCGCGATCCGTCTCCCCAACCCCCTTGAGCGCCAGCGCAAGACTGTTGCGGGTGCCCATGGTATCGTTATGATCATCCCCAAGCACCCGAATCCGCGCCGTGAGCAACGACTCCCCAGCGCGAATCGCCCGCTCGGTATCTCCCAAATAGTTATACACCCCCGCAAGATCGCTCAGTATAACCAGCGTGTCCGGATGGTCCTCACCGAGCACGACGCGAGAATCTTCGAGCACATCCTCAAAGATCTCCCTCGCCTTGGCGTACTCGCTCAGGTTCGCATACCCGGTCCCCAGCGCTGTGCGGGCCGCGATCGTTTCCCAATGCTGTTTCCCCAGCGATTCAACACCGAGGATGGCCGCCGATTTCAGCTGTGCAACCGCCTCGTCGAACATACCGATCGATCTATAAAGATTGCCGATCATCACCCGCACGCGAACCTCAACCTCGGGCGAATCAGAAAGCTCGATATTGACCCGATCGCTCGCCGAATCAAGAATCTCCCGGAACAGCTCCGTGTCCCGCCCGCGCGCAACCGCGGGATCAATCCCCCCCAGCATCCGCTCGGTAAACGAGAGCACCCTCTCCTGATTTAAAAGAGTGATCTGTGCATGCTCGTTGGCCCGGTTTATCCGCTGGGCGTACCCGACGCTCAACATGGTGATCGCCATCAAACTCAAGAAAATCAAAGCCGCCACCAGCGTACCGGCCCGATTGCGGGATACAAACTTGCGCGCCGAATACAACCTGCTCGGCGGCCTCGCCCGCACAACCTCCCCCCGGAGCACCCGTTGAATATCTTCATAAAGCGCATAAGCCGTCGGATACCGCCGATCCCGGTCCTTCTCCATCGACTTCATAATCACCCAGTCAGTCTCTCCCTTGAGATCTCGGATGATCTGGTGCATCGACTCCCCGTGCTTCCCGGCAAGCTCCGCCGCACGCTCACGATCAAGCTTTGCAACACGCGACGAAGGACGCGCAGGATCGATCTCGCGGATCATCCGCTCGAGCTGACCAACACTGGCGCTCCGGAGCTTCTGTGGATCAAACGGGGGCAGACCCGTCGTAAGCTCATAGAGCATCACCCCGAGCGAATACACATCAGTCCTCGTATCAATATCCGAAGCAACCATCGACGCTTGCTCCGGAGACATGTACTGCGGCGTCCCCACAAGCTGCATCGTCCGCGTGATGGTCTCGTCGGACTGATGGTCCTCAAAAGCCTTTGAAACACCAAAGTCGATCACCTTCACCGACGCACGCCCATCCACCTCGGTCACCAATACATTGCTCGGCTTGATATCCCGGTGGATCACACCCTTCTGGTGCGCATGCTGAATCGCTTGGCACGCCTGCCCGAACACCTCCAGCCGGCCATTGATGCCAAGCTGGTTGTAGTTGCAGTAGTCCGTGATCAGCACCCCAGCAACATACTCCATCGCAATATACGGCTGCCCCGCATCAGTCTTGCCCGCATCAAGCACCCGCGCAATTCCCGGGTGGTCCATCTTAGAAAGCAGAATCCGCTCCTCTTCAAAACGGCGCAGCACCGACCTCGTGTCCATCCCAGGCCGCAGCACCTTGACCGCGATCCGCCGCTCGATCGGTTCGCTCTGCTGACAAAGATACACCGTCCCGAACCCCCCACGACCGAGCGACCGGATCACCCGATACGGCCCGATCTGCTCGGGATCTTTGGCTTCTTCCTCGGCTGGACTCTCTTGATAGTCAACCGTCTCCCCAAGAAAATCGCCCGCGCCCAGATGCGCATTCATCAAACCCCGCACCCGTTCTTTGAGCCGTTCATTGTCGCCGCAAACACGATCGATGTACATGCTGTGCTGATCTTGCGGGATCGAGAGCAAATCAAAGAACACGGATTTGGCTTCGGTAGCGGCCATCACTCGACCTTCTCATCGGTAAGCAGCTCAAACAATCGCGCCCGAGCAAATGTCCATTCTCGAATTACGGTGCGCTCTGAAAGCTCAAGGGCGAGCGCCACCCGTTCAACAGTTAACCCGGCGTAAAACCTCAATGAAACAATCTGTGCCGCCCGTGGGTCCTCGATCTCGAGTGTCTTCATGGCTTCTTCGAGTGCCATGATCTCCGCGGGGTCCTGATTCTGTGCTAGATCGATGAGCCCGAGCGGGACCCGCTTCTCATCGCCGCCCCTTTTGATTGCGTTCTTTGTCCGTGCGTGATCAATCAGAATCCGCCGCATCGCTTGAGCCGCAGCATTGAAAAAATGAGCCCTGCAATGCCACGAGAGTTCTTCGTTCCCCAGCAGCTTCGCATACGCCTCGTGGACCAACGCCGTCGCCTGAAGGGTGTGATCTTGGCGCTCCTCGGACATCCGGTTCTGAGCGATCCGTTTGAGCTGATCGTAGACCTGCTCGAGCAGCTCTCCGCTGGACTGCTCACCGGACCTATTGAGCAGTTCAGTAATATCCGGGTTTGTCTCATCCATCTGTGGCCCTCGTGCCCACAAATCATAACCACTCAATCTATCAAGCACAGAATCTTGAATAGATGACCCTGTTGTCCCGTATTGAATGCCGCATCCGATCACTGCAAATCCTCCTCCCTATCTACACCAAATGCGTGATCCGAGCATTCCACATGACATCCCAAAGGGATTATTCAAAATATTTCATAATCCATGTCACCCTCGTCATCCACACTCCGCAGTTGGACATGTTCACACACAAAACACACAAACAAGGAGATTTCCGATGTGTTCAAACTGTTCAATACAAGTCAGCCCCCAAGACACCGAGGCTTTCGCCGGGACACTCCTGGACATCCTCAACAACGGCGCCACCGCGATGATGATCTCGATCGGTCACCGCACCGGCCTCTTTGATGCGATGCACAACACCGGACCATCAACCTCAGAGTCGCTTGCACAAGCCGCGGGTCTCAATGAGCGGTATGTCCGCGAATGGCTCGGCACCATGACCACCGCCCAGATCGTCATGTACAACCCGGAAACCGGGCTCTACAAACTCCCAAAAGAGCACGCGATGCTCCTGTCAAACGCACCAGAAGCAACAAACATGGCCGGATTCATGCAGTGGATCAGCGTTCTCGGCGATGTCGAATCAGAAATCGTCGATTGCTTCCACAACGGCGGCGGCGTCCCCTACAGCACCTACGAACGCTTCCACGATGTCATGGCAGAACACTCCGACGGCACAGTCGTCGGCGGATTCGATCAAGGGTTCCTGGATCTCGTCGACGGGCTCGATCAACTGCTCACCGATGGTATCGAAGTCCTCGACATCGCCTGCGGCAAGGGGCACGCGATCCTCGAGCTCGCACGCCGATACCCAAACTCAAAGTTCCTCGGTGTCGATTTCTCCAAAGAAGCCATCACCGATGCACAGATCGCCGCCAGCGCAGCCGACATTACCAATGTCCAATACGAGATAGCAGATGTTTCAAAGCTGAGCTACACGGGCCGATTCGATCTGATCACCGCGTTCGATGCGATCCATGATCAACGCGACCCTGCAACCGTGCTTTCCAATATCAAATCCGCGCTCCGCAGCGGCGGCCTCTTCCTGATGCAGGATGTCGCCGGCTCAAGCCATGTCGAGAAAAACATCGGCCAGCCCCTCTCCCCGCTCATCTACACCATCTCCTGCATGCACTGCATGAGTGTTTCTCTTGAGCAAGGAGGCGCCGGTCTCGGTGCCGCGTGGGGCGAAGAACTCGCCCTATCGATGCTCGATGAATCAGGATTCAACTCCGTTAAAACCCACAACCTCCCACACGACATCATGAACACCTACTACATCGCCCGTCAGGGCTAACCACCCTCACCAACACCAGCCGGGCATCGTGCCCGGAAAGATCCCCGAAACCAACGGCTCAACAGCCGAACCAGAAATGAGAACAACCATGCGTATTCAACCACTGATCATCCTCGGACTCGCAACCACCCCCACCCTCGCCCAGTCCCAAGGATTCCCCGATCTCGTATTCAACAGCCTCGAAATTCTGAGCATCGAGTTCGTCGATTCAAGATTCGAAATCGAGATCGGCTACGAGATCCTCAATGTCGGCCCCTCGATGATCGATCTCGCAGGCCCGGACCCGATCGACCCGATCGACAATGTCGCGATCCAGACCTACATGACTTTCAACGAAAACCAATCCGAACCGTTCTACGCCTCAGGAGGCGGGGTCATCACAAACCCCGAGATCCTCCTCCCAGGAGAGTCCTTCGAGAGCTCATTCTTCGCAAACACAACGCATATCCCTGATCCTCTCAACATCGATCCCGGCATGTGGATTGTCCTCGACATCGTCACCAACTCCATCCCATCGGAGTTCAATAAGAACAATCGCGGGATGATCCAGGTCCCGTCACCGAGCGGAGCAGCACTCCTCGCCGCGACCGGTGCCCTTTGCATGGGCCGCAGGCGCCGGTAAGCCGGTGTATGGTATCCAACAGATTTCCCAATACCCAAAAAAAACGAGCGGCCAACCATTGGCCGCTCGTTGTGTGTAGAGGAACTGCATCGATCTTATAGAACGCGAGTCACGGACATCCTGCAGAGAATACGGCTAAGAACATCGTGACATCAAGAAAGTTGAACGCCCCATCGCCATGAAAATCCGCACGCGGGTCTTGTGCCCCGAACGCCTTGAGAAACGCGGAAACATCCAAGAAGTTGAGCGCACCATCCCCTGTAAGATCCGCTGTGTTTGAGAGATGGTCAGCCCACGCACGCATCTTGTGCGCCTCACTCAAAGACTGGCCTTGGTACTCAAGCAAACCCCAAGATCCATATCTCGATGGAGTCTGACACGAGTTGAACGCGGTCATGAGACCCCCGCCGATCGTTTCCCACCCGCTGATATCATCGGCGTACGCGTCGTACATCCGAGGATGACGATTGGCCGCATGAAAGAGAGCGGTCAGCTCCATGTTGTCTATCCAGCTCCCGACACCCACCATATGCTGCCCGCTCTCATACGCAATCAGATCGAGCCCATAGGACTGGACAGCATTAAACTGCTCAATCGACTGCTGACGCTGATTGGCAATATCAGCAAGGCACGCATCAATAACCTCATCGGGTGTCATCTGGAGTGTCTGGTTCGGTGTGCTCCCAACTCCGAGATACCCACCGAAATAAGGCGCTGTTGCCAAGGCATCGGTTTGGGCCGCCGCGTTGTTCCACTCAAGAAGCTGACCGGTCACCCACGCGTTCGCATGCCACCCCCCCATCACACGCACGAGACGATCGGGTGTTGTGTAGTTGTCCCAGATATCAAAGATCTCAACACTCCGCTGCGAATGGTACCGCATCGCCGCCTGGAACGGATCACCCGGGACCCCGAGCTCAGCCGCTCGCTGCACAGCGTACTGATGCTGATTAAAGATCGAGTTCCATACCTCGTTGGAATGCTCAATATACACCGTCAACTCCGGCTCAAGCAATGTATACACGAGCCCCGCAAACTGATCCACATAGTTGTCGTCAAACCGGTGCGACATACAGAACCATGGATCGGCGTCCAGCTCATTGCACAAATCAATCATCACCTCAATCGGCACTCCTAGCCCAAGACCATACCCGGCATCAGACGCCTTAGGCCGCATCGTCCAGCTATGGTCCCATGTCCCATTGGTGTTCTGCCAATCCATAAACCGGATCACATCAAACCCACGAAGAGAATCAAGAAACTCTGGATGGAACTGCTGCGTCTGATAGGTCGACTCAAACCCAGGCATAATGAGCCGGATATTACGGATATAGTTTTGAGGGTCTATGGCGTCAATTTCTAAAAACATCCCGGTGTTGGTAGGAACAACATCAATCTCCATCCGCCCAGCCGAATGCGAAACAATCTGTGCGTCTCCACGAATATTTATGACCCCTTGCCCCTCATAGAGAAGAACATATCGCCCCCCAGGGTAGTTGCCGTTCGCGTTATCATGAATGAGCGTATGAGCACGCTGGCCCGGGAGCAGCGAGCTCACCCAGCCATCGGCATCCATAGAAATCGGTCGGCCATCGTCCCACCCAGACCCATCAGTGGGGCCGGATATCCAAGGCCGACGAACCTTAAAGCTGTCCACAAAGGGCCAACTGGTCATCCAACTTGAAATCCCCGAAAGATTGACCCCCGATGGTGGACAAGGATCCGGCGCTGCTTGCCCGTTTGCGATAAAGGCCGAAAGAGCGATGAGAACTGAACTGAACAAATGCATGATGTGCCTCCTGATGGTCAACATGGCGAGTAGTTTGTGACTAAAACGGATTCTTTAAACTGTGACGGAACCAACTCCAAGAAGATCAAGCCGCTCATCCCCGAGATTGAAATCGGCTCCCAGTGGCCGATAATGAGTGGTAGACCCTGAGGCCTGCACCTGCGCAAAGAGAGTACTCTGAAATACCAAAGCCAGTACACTGGCCGCAACGATATCAAGGAACCGATGATGATCATGCACGAACATTTGCAGTCCTCCCGAAAAACACTCTCGAACCAACTCTCCAGTAACCGGAGCGAACGACAGAAGGCCAACCCGCCACGCCTTTGAGAGTTTTGTGAACTTTCTTTGCCCCATAACAAACCAAGGCAAAGATCTGCCAAAGCACACGATGGACAACCCAACCCACATCACACACTTCACCCAGACCCATGACACGCAGGGCGCATCCGCCGGCGGATTTGGTACACTCTTCTCCATGGTCTACAGCGATCTCGAACATCTCGCGCGAGGACTCATGAAACACGAATGCCCCGGACACACCCTGGGCACCCATGGGCTCATGCACGAGGCCTACGCCCGGCTACTGGCCACCTATCAACGCACACACAAACTCGAAACCATGGATCAAGCCGACCTCCGATCGCTCACCGCCGTCGTGATGCGCCGGGTCCTCGTTGACCACGCCCGCAAGCGCAACGCGCGGACCCGGGCCAACGACGCCTACGCCCAGTGCATCGAGCAAAGCTGCCAGCAGGTCTCAGGACTCACGATCGATCTGATCTCATTGGAGGAAGCGCTCGCCGAGCTCGAAACCATCGACCCGCGCAAAGCACGAATCGTCGAGCTCCGCTTCTTCGGTGCTCTCCCCATGACCAAAATCGCAACCATGATTGATTGCCCGCTGAGAACGGTCGAGAGAGACTGGTCATTCGCCCGCGCCTGGCTATGCGACCATGTCATTTCGAACACACCGATTCAAGGCAAACACGCATGAATCTCGACTCGTTCAAAGAACTCGAAGCCCTCTTCCATGAGTTCGCAGCGCTCAGCCTTATCGACCGCGCACACCGGCTCCAAGAACTGAACCAAACAGACTCCGCCAAAGCAAATACCCTCAGGTCGATGTTCGCATCGATCACCCACGACCCAGACTTCCTCGACCCAATCGCCATCGAAGCCATGGTAGAGACCCCCGTAGAAATCCCGATCGATGGCTCGGTTACACTCGCAGATCGATATACCATCCTCCAATGCATCGGAACCGGCGGATCAAGCACCGTCTTCCGAGCTAAGGCAACCAACCCCGACCGCGATGTAGCACTCAAAATGCTCCGCTTCGGGCTCTCCTCACAGCGAGCAAGAGATCGATTCAACGAGGAATCCAAGGCCCTGGCGACCCTCACACACCCACACATCGCACATGTCTACGAAACCGGCATGCATGACCAAGACGCCGTCCGCGTGCCATGGATCGCGATGGAACTGGTCCACGGATCGCAAACGATCACCGAGTTCATCAAAGCCAATGATCTATCTCTCAAGCAACGCACCGAACTCTTCATCCAAGTCTGCGGCGCGATCAACGCCGCCCACCAGAGCGGCGTCCTGCACCTCGATATCAACGCATCAAACATCCTCATCGATGCCCACGGCTACCCAAAGATCATCGACTTCGGTCTCGCGGGATTGATGTACTCGTCAACACAATCAAAGAACCCCACCTTCGTCGGCACCCGCACCTCCATGGCCCCAGAGCAAACACTCTTCCTTTCAACACCTTTCAACGAACAAACAGATATCTACGCCCTCGGACTCATCTTTGTCGAAATCCTCACCGGCACCCAGCTCCAAGCCTTCCCGGGACAGCCAGACCAACAAGCCCGCAAACACATCGCGATGGGCAAAGCAAGAGAAATCTTCAGAGAACTCAAAGACTTCCCAGATCAACACCGACCGCTCGTTGACAGCATGCTCCGCGTCGACCCAAACGAACGCCCCTCCAAGGTCGGCATACTCCTAGAACAACTCTGCGCTCCCCCGCCTCCATCTAAAAAACATATACTCCCAAAGGTCGCGGCCGCTGCCCTTGTTGGCACCATTGGATTCACAAGCTGGTATGTAATCGCAAACCCTACCAACCCAAAGACTTCACCCGATCTCCCAGCAGTAAACACACACATCCAAGCCCAAACAAATGATCTGGTGCTCCCAACGGACCTCGCTGTTGAGATCACCTCTGAAAACCCACGCCAGAACAAGTTCTCCCCGAACCACGCCCGCGTCATCGAGGGGATCTCGATGGCCCTTGAATCCAGCGTCCAGATGGAACCACTCCGCGCCGCTGACCTGCACACAACCCTCGCCGACAATTACCGCATCGGAGGCGGGTACGAAGACTCAATCAACCACTATCAACAAGCCATCACCCTGCTCCAAGAGCACGGCACCACCAACGACCTCAACTGGACACTGCTGAGCCAAACCGACCTGCTCCTCTTTCTGGGCCGAACTGACCAAGCCCAATCCGCCCTGGCGCAGATCAACCGCACCGGGAAGCTCGAACCCCTCTTCCTCTTAAACCTTGGCATAGCAGAAACCCAGATCCACATAGCCCTCGGAGAATCAAACTCAGCACTCCGCCAGATCCAGTACACCGCAACACTCCTCGGATCGGTCCCCTCAGAGAATCACCAGGAACGCATAGACGCCATGATCATCATGAGCGGCCTCCTCAAATCCATCGAAAGAGATCAAGACTCAATCAGAATGCTCTACGAAGCCAGTGATTTCGCGGCCAAAGCATTCGCCCAGGACAGCGCATACAGAGCCTTCGTCGATGTCGCGCTGGCAAACGCCCTCTTCAATGAAACCGACCCCTCCACATTCCAAGAAGCAACAAAGAGAATAGAACGCGCGATCTCGTTCTTTGAATCGAGCGGTGACGACTTCCATGCATTCTGGGCAACCCGCCAGCTCGGGCACCTCCTTCTCGCCCAAGGCAACCCCTCCGGCGCCCTCGAACTCTACACCCGCGCCCAATCAAACATGACCCTCTATCTCGGCAAAGACCATCACGAAACAATCCTGTGTGCAAGCTACGCCGCCATCGCCCACCTCGCAAGCAACCACGACCCCGAAATCTTCTCGCAAAAACTTGACACTTCAATCAGCACACTCAGCACACTCCTGGGTAAAAACCATCCCGCAATACAATCGATCCTCGATACCAGGGCCCGTATCAATCAGGCCGCCCCCTAAGACCGGACCGCGACGACAACCACCCCATCCACCACCCATACGATCAGGCCCCCGGTCCATCAACCCAACAAAAAACCGCCGGTATCAAACCGGCGGCCTTGAGTATTTTTGAACTCGGCATCACACCTTATGGGCAGCCCGAGCTGTAGGACGAAAGGAATGCCGACACATCCAAGAAGTTGAACGAACCATCATTATTGAAGTCTGCGATCTGGTCATTGGAAGCGAACGCGTTCAAGAACGCCGACACATCAAGGAAGTTCAACGAACCATCAGTAAACAAATCAGCCCGGCAAGTAATCAGCACATCGACATGATCAGCATACATGATCACCTCTGCGCTCTGACCGATCGCCAGCCCGGAAAGATCCACACTGTCAAACGACCCAGCAACCGAACCGGCGGTCAAGATGGTAAATACCTCGCCAAACGAAACCGAGTACCCATCAACAGTAGAGAGTGCGAGCGTGCCGTTAATCACAGCTGTACCCACAACAAACAACTGATCATGCTCGATCCCGTTGTTGTCACCGGCCAGATCCATCTGAAGCTCCGAGGTATCCGCCAGGGTGAGATCCGCAGCATATGCATGTCCTACGCCATCAAAGAAATCACCGATGGAAAGCGCCCCGTGATTCACAAGCCCGACACCCTGAAGATCCGCGCCGCTGGTCATATTCATCTCTTTCCCCGAGTGAACCGCAACCATGGTGCCTACGCCTGCAAACTGAGCACCGGCATCAATCCGTGAGTGCCCGTCAATCTCCAGGGTTCCAGAGATGCTGTTTACACCCGTATCATCAAACCGGACCCAATCAACCTCGCCAGCACCAGATGCCCGGAGTTGCGAAGTGCCCTGAGTTGTAAACTCTCCGCCCAATATGAGCCCCATACCCCGTACTCTCCCGGAGTTCATCGAAAGCTGTGACGGGACTCCCTCGAGAGCACCAAAGATAATGCCGCTGTTGGTTTCGAGCACCTCTTGGTTGCCCGCCCCGTCACCAACATACATATCACCACCGAAGAACTGGTACCCGCCCGAGTTGTGCGAAGAGGAAATATCACCAAGCTCTGCATGGATAACCCCGCGGGTTGCCAGATCAAACCCGCCCAGATTCAGATGATCGAAGAAAAGCGTGCTGCCGTCTGCGATGATGGTGCCGTAGTTGAGGACTACAGGAGTGATCGATCCGCTGCCTTGGATCAAAGAATCATTCTCAAGAATCCGTCCATCAATCGTGCCCCCATCAAGATTGATGGTTCCCGTTGAGTTCGTCCACCTGACCATCGGAACTGTCTGCATGACATCAAGTGTTCCCTCAATATTGAGGACCGAGTCAAAGTCATTGGATCCAAACCGCTCGATGAACTCGACATCAAGCACGAGCGATGAACCCGAAGCGATGTTCACGGTCATCGAACCAAACCCGTCGAGATCAAACTGCCCCCCGGCCCCGGTATCGATGGTGGTTGTCCCGCCGTTGACATTAAGCACCGCAGAGTTGGTACCGAAACGGATCAGACCGCCGTCCCCGTCCGATGGTGTCATACTCAGCGAATCAAAGATGATACTCGTCGCATCAATATTGAGTTCGGCGTCACTCGCGATCTCGCCCGTACCACGCAGCGCCATCAGTGGCGCTCTGAGCACACCCTGCCGGTTGAAGGTCATCGATCCATACAGATCAATAACCGGCGCCTCAAGAACCGCAAACTCAGGGGTCTGTAGCACTCCCCCGAACAAACTGATATCCGAGTTCGCCGAACCAACAATCGCTTCCTGGCTCACCATCAAGGCATCGCCCGAAACACTCAACGACCCACCGAGCGCCCCAGTGTACGGAATCTGTATATCAACAGTCGTCCCGGGCCAAGCGATCACTCCTGAGTCAGCGTGCGTCCAGTTGAGCCGTGATGTACTCGAGTTGGTGCGTGAAATGAGCAGCGTGTCTCCCTCGGCGCCAGAATCCTGGGCCCAGAGCACACCCTGAACAAGATCAAGATCACCAGTCGTCGAGTTCATCTCAAGCGTCCCGACCCCGAGCACCCCGCTTGCAAGCTCGATCGAAACCGCCTCATCAAACTGAGCGAGCCCGCCGTTCATAATCAGGATCCCGCCATTTCTGAGCAGAAGCGTATCGGTATCAAAGTCATTCAACGCCGCGGTCTGATCAACAGTTAGCACTGTACTGGCACCATTGATCTGTGTATCCCCATTGACAAAGATCGAATACCCGTGGCTGAAAACACCGGCACCGTTAAGAATATTCAATGTCCCGATCGAGGTATTCGCCGCCAGAAGCACCTCAATAAAGTCGCCTGAAACCGTCGCAGAATCAAGAATCGAATCCGGGAACTGCCCAGCAGGCCCAAACCACATCGTGTCGTTATCCCAGTTGCCGTCCCCTCCAATCCATGTAAAGATGTCTGCAGCAGCGGTGCCCCCGGTTGCCGCGATAAGTGCCAGTGCGATTGTTGTGTTGCGTGTCATGGTGCTTTCCTATTCTGAACTGCTCAACTGAGCCGAGTACTTTCGATTGGTTCGCTGATGGTCTGGCAGAGAAGTCATTTCCACACCTGTGATCCATCAGGGCCAAGTCCCAAAGACAAGGCCACCCGTCAATGCGAGAAGCACCTCATGCGAGGGACACAAAAGATCAAAAAAAATACAAATAGCCCCAGAAGCTCAAAAACGGGCTTTATGGAGCACCCTTTGACCGCCCAAGCATCTCCATAAGATCCTGCGCACCCGAAAAGAACCCGAGCGATTCGAGCAGAGCCACCAGATCTTCCCCTACCTCAAAGTACAAAGGCGAAGGCTCAAGCGAATTAAGAATCCCGTGCGCTAACTCCGCCTGCCCCACCGCTTCCTGATCAAGCCCAAGCATCACAAGCGCCCGCGCCTGAATCAAAAGCGCCTGGGCCGCCCGCAGACTCTCAGGCTTGGCAATCTTCAACATAGCGAGCGACTCAGCCCTCGCCGCCTCCCCGTCACCAAGCGCCAGATAACACTCGGCCACATTCAAGTGCGCAACCACATTGTTCACATGACCCCTGCTCCACTGCCGCGCCCGATCCTCCCGAACCTGCAACAACAACTCAAGCGCCTCCTCAGCGCGCCCCGCCCGCAGATAGTGCTCGCCAAGCACAGAACACGCCCCCGTGTGGTATGTACTCGAAGCCCCAAACCGTGCACGGTACCCACGCTCACACTCTTCAAGTAACTCGATTGCACCCGCTTGGTCTTTCAGTTTACCTAGCAAGTTCGCATAGACCCGCATACTACTGAGCGTCACCGGATGCTCAACACCCAGGATCCTCCGGGCCGGCTCGTATGCCTGATAGAGCAGCTCGAGTGTCTTCTCGTCCGGGTGGGTTCTCACCCGCAATGCCGCATAATGACCGAGGCGATTGAATGTCGAGCTGTGATCCGGCCCATAAATCTCGTTGCTCAGCTCATACCCCCGCCGACGAGCATCGAGTTCCTCATCAGCCATAAACGCAAACGAATACAGATTCGCAAGCGAAGTAATCGCCTTGAGCCGCTCCCTCGGATCAGATCCCGGATCATTCTCAAAATCCACAATTAGCCCGCTAAGCTCCTCGATCGAATCACTCGTCCGCACCCGAACACTCCGGTACAATTCATCATTAGGCTCAAGCACCGCCCGTGCATCGCTATTCAACTCCTCGCCAAGCTTCGTCCTTCCACTCCGACCATTGGCCACAATCAGATCAAACAGATTCATCCGGATCTCGATTGCCTCCCGGCAAAGCCCCCCGTGGTACCGCTCGGCAAGCTCCGCCGCACGCTCAAACGCCCCCATTGCCTCGTCATGCGCCCCCACTTCGCTATGCACCATTCCGATCAGCCGCAGCGTGGTGTACTGCGTCTCCAGATCCAGATCCTCACGCTCAGAAAGACGCTCAGAAGCAATATCGAACACCTCACGCACCGTCACATCCCGCCCCTGGCTCACATTGGGATCGATCGCCGCCAGCATGTCTTCGAGCAAGAACCGATTCACAAACTCCGCCCGAAGCAGTTGCCTCTCCGCATCCTCCAGCGCCAGATGCGCAATGTTCCGGCTCGCAGTCGCCCGGTTCAATCCTACAGCAAGCCCAACCCCGCCCAGCACCAACCCGATCAGTGCAACACACGCCAGCGACGAAGCAAGCTTGTGCCGCTGAACAAACTTCATCCCCCGGTACACAACCCCCGCGTCCTTGGCAAGCACAGGCATCCCATCAAGATACCTTCTCAGATCCTCGGACATCGCCGCCGCCGACTGATACCGCATGTCTGGATCACCCGCTGCCGCCTTGGTCACAATCTGATCAAGATCGCCCTTCAACTCCTGAACCAAAGGCAACCGATCAGCCCCGCCACCCGCCGCAAGCACGCTCGGGCGAGTCCCCGCCGTGCTGCTGGTCCGCGACCGCGTCTCCCCATAAGGCACTTCCCCCGTCAGCACCTCGCAAAGAAGCACCCCCAGCGCATACACATCAATCCGGATATCAACCGCCCCCTCCCCGCTCCGCTGCTCCGGGCTCATGTACTTCGGTGTCCCAAGCCTCTGGCCCGTCATCGTGTGCATCTCCCCCCCGCCGTCTTCAAGCAGCTTGGCGATCCCGAAATCAATCACCCGAGGCCGCACCACCCCATCCCTCGTCTCAACCATCACATTGGCCGGCTTGAGATCCCGGTGGATCACCGCACGCTGGTGCGCATGGTGCACCGCATCGCACACCCGCTCAAAGAGCTCGACACGATCCCGCACCGAGAGCCCGTGCCCCTCACAATACGAAACAATCGGCTCCCCCTCGATCAGGTCCATCACAACATACGGCCGGTTCGTATCATCAAGCCCGGCATCAATAACCCGCGCGATCCCCTCGTGATTCATCCGCGCAAGCAACGACGCCTCGGCCCGGAATCGCGAAACCATCTCGGCGGTCGCCAGATCCGTCCGCAATATCTTGATCGCAACCAGCCGTTTAACAGGAACTAACTGCTCGCCCCGGTAAACAACCCCGAACCCGCCCCGCCCGATCTCCCCGCCAATGACATACCCTTCAATCACAGGCGGCTCAAGCACCGTCCCAACCGAAGCGTCCAGCTCTTCATCAGGCTTGCTCATCTCGCAGAACAACCCAGAATCAGCCCGCTTATGAGCCTCAAGAAGTTTCTCGGCCGCTATCCGCACTCCCGGATCAGACTCTTCCAACGCCCGCTTTGCGATCGCATCAACCTCAATAGCATCCCCGTCATCGGACGCAAACGCTTCGGCGGCATCAAGAAGCATCCCGAACAACTCTTTGACCGCGACCGGATCAGGTGATGAACCCTCAGATGATTTGTTCCCATTATTCATCAGTCGAGTCTTGCTCCTCGATCAGTTGCTGCAACCGAGCCCTGGCGAACTCCCAGTCACGCTTCACCGTCCGAGACGAGACCTCGAGCATCTCCGCGATCTCTTCGATCTGCCTCCCCGCAAAGTACCGCAACCGAACCACCGATGCCGCCCGCTCGTCCTCGGCCTCTAGCCGAGTAAGCGCCTCATCGAGCGACAACAAATCATGAGGATTATCCAGAGTCGAAGCCTCAACCAAATCAAGACGAATCCGACGCCCCCGTGTATCCCCGGACCTCTTCAGTGTCGCCTTTGCACGCGCATGATCAATCAAGATCCGCCGCATCGCGGTAGCCGCCGCCTTGTAGAACGCATGACGATGCTCGAAGGAAAAAGAAATCTGCGTCTCGTCCATCCCGCTCTGCCCCGGGCCGCCGAGCAACCGGAAGAGCTTGAAGTACGATTCGTTCACCAGCCCCGTCGCCCCGAGCGTATGGTCGCTTCGCTCATGCCTCATATGCGAAGCCGCGATAATCCGGAGCTCGTTGTAAACTTCCTGAAGCAGTAACTCGCGTGCCTCAGGCGACCCACCACCGGCATCCTCAAGCAAACGAGTAATCTCCCCCTTGTCTCTGGGCCGCTTGGCAAACTTGTCTTTATCGGCATTTTCATTCATAGAAACTCTCGCCCCAGATCCCCCCCGGTCTTCTAAGACCTATGCGATCTCAGTGAGGGCGACTCACGCCACCGGCCCCAGTATAAAAACAATACCCGCAACATGCAAGTTCATCACTATTATATCATCCATTCCAATAGCCTCAACAAACTCCAATCTCCCATTTCGCCCGGATTTCAATAACTGCTAGAATACACCGCACATGAATAACAAACCAAATCATCCGTTCTCACTCTCCGATGTCGGAGGCGTCAATCAAACACGCCCCACTCAACCACTGCATAAAGCGCCGGCGTCGATGAGCCCAAAGAACCGCATGCTCAAAGCCCACGAGCATGTAAAGGCTAAGCAATACCATTAGGCCGCCGAACTCCTCGTTCCGCTGCTCAAAAAGAAAAAATAGACCCGGGCGCCCTCCACCTCATGTCCGTGATCTGCGAGCAACAACGCCAATCTTCCAAAGCAATGGATTTCGCCAAGAGGGCAAACAAGGCCAAGCCCAACGACATGTCAAAGATGGTCATCGCCCGATCGTACCGTGCCCAGGGCAAAACCGATGACTGCGTCTCGTGGGTTAACAAGGTGCTCAAAGCAAAGCCCAACGATGGAATGGGCCTGGCAATCAAAGCGGGCGCCTTTGAAGACGCAGGGCGGATCGATGATGCCGAATCAACACTATTACCTCTCATAGAGAGCGTCGATGGCGAAGTCTCCAAACTCAGCATCCCCATCCTCGATGTCCATTACGAAAGACTTGTCGCCGACCCCGAAAGCGAGTTCCCTCGCCTCATCGAGTTCCTCGAACTCGACTTCGACCCCTCATGCTACGACTTCCACAATTCAAAGCGAACCGTCCGCACACTCAGCTACGACCAGGTCAACCGCCCGCTCTACACCACAAGCTCGGGCCTACACATAAACTACGAAAGCCATATCAAAGATATCGCTTTCCCCGCCTACCACCCCACCTCATCCTGAATCAGAAAGTGCAAGACAAACCACCATCGAGAGCAAAGCTCAATCTCACAGCCTCATCACATTAAAACGCCACTGGTTCAAAACCAATGGCGTTTTCTGTAAGTGGAGACGAAGAGATTTGAACTCTCGACCTCTTGCATGCCATGCAACGCACATACCCCGAAAACAGCCTTCAAAGGCTGTTGTTCAGGATTCGGAGGGACTGGTGTGGACCCGTTTGGACTCAAAGCGGGTCAGCGAACGGGTCAGAATCAACTCGTATCAAATTTGAGTACAAAAAATGTTTCGGCGACAGTCTCTCATACAGCTACGCATAAGTATCGGAAGTCTTTGCAAAAATGATCGAGCTAGAACCTGAAGATAGGTATTCTGATTCAATATACATTGCGAGTTCCCAATACCAAGATTAAAACTCTTAACACCATGAGATCGAACAACTATGAATTAAGGCAAAGTGTGTTGAATCAGTAGGGTTTTGAGCTTCTCGTTCCAGACCAAATCATTCGGCGCGTGTACACTGACTAAATCTGATGCTGTTAAGAGATGCTCGAAGCCTTTTGGATTCCCATGGCTTACATACCACATTCCAAGCATTTCATGCCATTGTGCTCTATGAATGGGCGAAGAGTCTGATGAGCTGAGTGTTGCAAGGTGCTCTTCGGCAATGTCTATCCTTCGGGTTAGCAAACTTTCTGTCATCTTGTGGTCATCATCAAGAAACCCATTCGTTGATACAGTATAAAGAAACAGCATATTTGAAACAGCAAGAGACTCGTCTCCATGATTATCTGCGGCCTGGCTCCAAGCTTGGAGCATGTTCTTGGCCATCAAGTTTCGCGCTCTGAGTTGCTCTACCCGATCTTGTTCTAGTTCGATCTGGCTATTAAGGGCGACTTGTTCCAAACGAGCATCTGATTCCGCCCGTTGGATTACCAGTGCTGCGTTTGATTGTGCTTGTTCAAGCTGAATTTGGGCCTGCGAGCTCATCCATATGGCCACCATTATTCCAATCAATCCCATAACTACAAAGTTGAGTCCCACAATGAAGGGATTCCGTTTTGCGAAGAACTTGGATCTCACCACCCACGATTGATCAAGCCAAGGGATAGGACGCATACTCAAATACGAATCAAGATCCAATGCAAAAGAAGCTGCACTGTTATAGCGAACCGACAAGTCCGATGCAAGTGCTCTTTCGACAACTCGTGCCAACCGAGGTTCTAAATCTCGGCAGTTAATATTCTCAGCACCGACCTCGTTGTTGTTACCTAATCGGGTGATCGCAGCGGAGACCGTATCGCCATTAGGGAATCGCCCAGTCAAAAGCCAGTACAACAACCCGCCCAAAGCATATGTATCTACCGATGGCATCACTCCATCAGTACAACCCTGGTATTGTTCAGGAGCCATGAACGCTAAGGACCCACGCGTTCCATAATAACTACACAGCCCGGCGTCATTTGACAAAGAATGCGCTATCCCAAAGTCAGTAACTATAGGATCATTCTCACGGGTCATTAATATGTTCGATGGCTTAAGATCTCGGTGAATCACACCAGCGTTGTGTGCACTCTGAACCCCCTCTGCTAAATTGGCCACCAGCGAACATGCTTCGCGTGGTGATAACGAGCTTTGCAGATTCTTTATCCAAACATCAAGTTGCAGACCGTCAATGTACTCATAGGTGACATATGACTCGCCCGAGTCAACCCGGCCGCAATCATGAACTCTTGCGACATTTTTGTGACGTACCCGCCTTGCACGAGCCCCTTCGAGCAGACTCCGATCTCCATCCTGATTCTCATGGGCGATCTTTATAGCGACAAGGGATGGATGCCCCTCCTCTGCAAAGACACGATCCACAGCTTCGTACATGACTCCCTGTGAACCACTGCCGAGAAATCGTCGAAGGTCATATCGTTTACACCCATCCAAATCATTATTCCCAAAATCAATGGGTAATCGACGTACTTGGATTGTGTTCTGTCTTGTGGAATGCTCAATAAATGCAGCAACTTCAGCAGATTCTTCAATACATTCCTTATCGAGCACCGAAGCAGTGGATTGAAGAATAGTATCGTACGCGTCCCCCTTTGAAAATCCTTGGGAGACAAGGCCATCAAGACAAATATCAATCGCCGCGTCAAGTACTGATTTACATTCAACCAAGTCTGGAATGCCACTTGTGATTTCTGTAATTTCAATCGGCTTTCCCGATGAAGCCCGCCGATCGGCAATGACATACATTGCCTCTACAACAGAATCCGATTCAGATAGATCCGCACCACGAAAAATACGGCTAATTGGGATTTCATGATCACCGTAGCTCTCGGCAATTTCAATAAATCGGTTCACTATCATCATTCCGAAAATTCCTCTTCAATATAACCTCTGACACGCTGGCGAATCCGAGCCCATCGCACTCGAACTGCAGCGGGATCCATCTGCATTGCTGCCGCAATGGCATTGAATGATTGATCGCGACCACGCAAAAGAACAATCTCACGATCAATAGGATTCGTTATCAATCGACCCAGTTGCTCTACATCCTCAACAGAATATTCTTTCGGGCATGCAGACTGAACATTCTGCTGATCAATAATTTGCTGAGCGACCCTTTCTCGGCGGGTCAACCGCCGACTAGACCTCGCTTTTTCAAGAATTGATCGTTCGATGACCGCGTGCACAAAAGCATAAATCTGCTCATTTGTCTCGGCCCTGAGTTTCCCATTCATGATGACCCGATCGATCCGACGACTTGCTGTTGACAAGATGTCATCGGTGCCTGTCAATCGTCTGGCATCATCTCCTAGCAGAGCGTGAATTCGCGATTGTAATGACGATCGCTGCTGTTCTACTAAATTAGCGGCATGTTTGCGCAGCATCTCTCTTGAGGCGGACAGGCTACTGCCCAGTGAATCAGAATGGCCTGCTTTATCGGTCACTAAAAATATGCTCAAAAATATTATTTCTCTGTTACACGAGTTCCCTGAGCGACCACTTGCTTACAGGCGATTGTGCCCAATCAAGAAAGGCCTCATAAATGAACTCACAACATAATCACTATACCCGATCTTCACTCTGGCGAGTACCAATTTTTTGTGGATTCCTTGGATGTTTTTCCATGGGAACAACGAATGCAGAATCCATCCTCCCTCTAAATGAGACAAAAAAGATATCGACCACCCAATTGTGGGGCGAACAGGCACAAAGCCGGGGGTTAAGTGAAAACTCGGTAGGTATTGACATGCTCTTGGATATCGTTATTAAATATCTAATTCTCATTTTAGAAGACCCAACCGAGAGCAACGCACAACTTTACGAGAACGGAGATTCACTTCTTGAGACCGCCGACACACTGATCTTGGGATACCCATTCTACGGGCTTAAAACAGACCTTACACAAGCAGAAATAGAGCACGGACTTGATGATGCAAACACGCTCATAAATCTCCTTAAAGAAAACCCTGATGACACCTCCCTAGACGAAGACACTCGGTTTGAACTGAATGCCACCGCACTAGCTGTTATTGAGGAACTAACTAATGGAGAATAACAAACTTGATTTTAAACCATCTCTTTATGACGATCGAAAGATACGCGAACTCAATATGGCTGACCGCTTGACCAAAGCTATTAATGGCCAATCCATTCGATTTGTGAGCGACACAACGGGATACCATCCAGAAACAGTCAGGCGATATCTTCAGAGTGGCTCAACAATTCCCGCTGATTTTGTTGGCCAAGTAGTCAATAAATTCGAAGCGGGCTCTCACTATTTACTCACAGGAGAGCAGGACGCCTCAGGCGCATTGGAGCTTGGCCAACTGAGCACAGCCAACCTCATCAATGAACTCGGTAGAAGATTAAGCATGATCGAAGATTGCGCTGTCGGCTCCGTCCTAGTCCACAAGATGCAATAATCAATAAATATCGTCAAGATTCACAATGTTTTCCACTACCCGGATTCGATATCTGCTGGGCAAATCAATAACTCTCTGGCACAAACCGGTGTGGCTATCTAGCCTGAATTCGTTGAATCGATCTTGTCAGCTTTCGAATGTCATTCTTCGATTCCATTAATGAGCCTGATGCCACAAGCGATGTTACAGCTTGCTCAGCAATTTCAGATAACAAATCAAACCCGTACCCGGTTGCCGTTCTGTAGATGGTTGAACACAACTTTAATGAGTGATCATAATCATCTCTAGAAATACAAATAGCCAGCACCTTTCCAATATCCTGAACAGTTTCAACATACTCAGTGATTGCTTCGTCAGAGCAATCTTCTCTCTTTAGTCTAGATTTTATCGGAATCGAGCTATGAACCGGATCATCCGCTTCTTCAAATATATCTCGCAGCGCTGACAGAACCGATTTTAAAGAAACTGGCTTTTTAACAATCGAGCATACGCCGCGAAACTTCCCGAAAAACGTATCGCATGTTTGATGATTCGACAATATCATTATTGGCGCATAGAATTTGACCGATTCCAGCATGCTTATTGTCTCGTCGTATTGAACCCCGTCTGCGCATTTATCCAAAATTACCAGATCAAACTCTTCGGACTGAACTAAATCCATTAAGTCCCCATTTGATGTTGCCGTGACGCATTCGATATTCGCATTCAAGAAAAGCATCTGCATTGTTTTGCTTTCGATTTCGCATGGTTGCAACTGAATCGCACTCCGCTTGTCAGTCCACAAACTATCCCGTATGTCCTTTGCGTGATCTTCCCACATGTCCTCATAAATGAAATTCCTTAGATTGATTGGAGTCATAAACTTGACACCGACAGAATGCATCTGGTCTGCAAGGTAGTAGCACCAGCATACTTCTCCCTCGACCAAAATAGTTTCTTGGTCCACTGTATAAAGCTTGAGCACCACCCTTGTTCCATGATGAACAAACCCTTGGTGTACAAAGCCTAGCCCGCCCTCGCAAATATCCGTCACATGAATATCACGGTGTGATAGCGTGCCCCCAGGGTGTTCAAAATTTGCTTTGTTGTTGGGGTACTTCGGTAGAAACCTTTTCGTTTTTCGGCAATTTGGGAACTCTTCTTCAAGCCGAATCCTCCAATCATCAAGGCTCTCAACTAATGCTCTTGAAATTTGGGTATTATGATTCTCAAAATTTGGTGACATAGTTCCGCTTCCGAAGAGATCCCGTTCGTTAATCCAGTATGATCTGTTTTATCTGTCATAACTAGAACTGAATTCACTCGATGCCCTAAATCCATAAAGATGCAGTAAACCCAATTCAAATTGGCAACTCCACCCCCCCTATTGCATGGAAAACGCTCTGAAAGTACTTATTGACAACTGACTCACCCAGATGTGTGTTTTTATTAAATTGATACAATCTATAATGTGGATGTACATATAGATCGGGTCGCTAGGGTTATACAAAGTGCGTTTGTACCCGTGACCTGCGCCCCCATATTGTGCATCACTAACTTTGTTTGGGCAATCCCATAACCTAGCGGGTCAGCAAAAGGGACAGAGTGGATCAATCCCAATTCCCCCATTCTCAATAGGCATCAAAAAACGCCATTAGCAATATGCCAACGGCGTTTTCTGTAAGTGGAGACGAAGAGATTTGAACTCTCGACCTCTTGCATGCCATGCAACGCACTTACCCATTACTAGCCTTTGAAGGCTGTTATTGAAGATTCGGAGGGACTGTGGTGGACTCGTTTGGACTCAAAGCGGGTCAGCAAGCGGGTCAGATGCCGCTCGGGTTGAGATGGGTAGATCTCTTTGGCTAGAGACCCATCTTGCACTTCACATGGTCCATGACCTCGCCATGTTCATGCTGCGGGCTGAACAGGATGACCTCCGAATCTGCAGTCACCAAGAGCGTGTGCCCCGGGGGCCAATAGAAGAGATCGCCGCCCTGGACGCCTTCGCTGGCACCATCGGCATAGGTCACGGTGATCGCCCCCTCAATGAGATACCCCCAGTGCGGCGACTGGCAAAGATCTCCAGGAAGACCCTCAAGCAACGGCGTGAAGTCAGCCCCCGCCCCGATTGAAAAATATTCACCACTCAGAGTACCGAACCCAGAAGGGTCACCAAAATCGGTCTTCTGTCTAGCGATGGCACCTGGTCCCTCGAATCTTACAGGAATGTCATTCTTTGCAATCCGCATTTTTTGATCTCCATGATTGACAAGCTCATCGAAAGACAGAACAACCTGCCTTCCCATACGCCATGATATGACCCAAAATTATCAGTCCATTCTTTATGCTAGAAATTTCGTAGATTTGGCGTATTGGTGCCAGACAATCACAGCCCCCTTGATCTACAGCGGGTCAACTACCAACCCATCTATCATTATTGAAGATATGAAGGGACTGGTGTGGACTCGTTTGGACTCGAAGCGGGTCAGACAGCGGGTCAGACAGCGGTGTATGCAATCATGACAGTGCTGTAGTGGAATCCATCTGACACTCAAAGGCTTGTCTGATGAGCCCCATTACATAGGGAACGTCTTCTGCAGATTTCAGATTCACCTCTACATCTCCATTACCCCACCGACCAAGGCCTGTTATATCTTTACAGATATTGCGTGGATCGGTAATCTCGTGGAATTCCATATTCAGTGATAGCCGGAGCTTGGATTTCTGGGGAACCACATCGACAAAATTGGTTTCCGCTTTATACGCAACATACAGCTTCTTAAACTCTTCATCCACACACTCGTCAAGAGCGAGTATTTCTTTTCGGAGAATATCAAACAACGGTCGCATTGGGCTGTCATTTGCCAGTTTTGGTTGGTCGAAAATAGTGTAGGATTCAACCAGCTTTGGTGCTTTACGATACCGATCCAGTACCTCATCAGCGAGAGTCGGGGATGCCCAAACTATTGCTGCTTTGCGTGCGAGCAGATCAGCCCGCTCTTTGATGCTGTCCTCGTTCCATTCATCTACTGATGCGAGGCTTTGGTTCAGTCGAATTGGACTGTCCTTGAACCCGCCTTTCATATCCCGTTTTTGATCGAATGGGTGGTCGCTGAACTCAGAGTTGTACGCTGTCAAAGTGAGATTACCCAGCGTGTGAAGCCAGGTCTCCTGGACCTGTTTCCAGTTTGGACCAAGTGCCTCCTGCCATGTTTCAGAAAGGTTCTCATTTTGTGGCATAATGTGTTCAATTGTGTAGTCGTTGACAGGGACGTACTCCTTGCGATCAGCGTTCTCTAAACGGCGGAGCCAATAACTCCGAATTCGTGAGGAGTACAGATTGCGAATCTTGATTTCCCTACGAAACTCATCGTCCCTAGGAAATCGCCTGTACGATGGCATGAGCAAATAGTTGGCCTTGATACTCTCTAGGTAGTTGTCTTTATCAAGCGTGCGTGTGAAGTTGGCAAAGGTCTTGTTGTGGGAGTTCGTCGGTATTTCACTAATGGCCCTTCGGAACACATAGCTCTCGGTCACCATGAGCGATTCAAGGAACTCGTCCTTCTCAAGAATACCTTGCTTGTAGTCGTGATAGAGTTCCAAAAGGAATGGGTATGCGACATCTACTCGAAGTTCTCGCAGATTTTTGAATGCTCTAGCAAGCGTGGAATCAAGCTCCTTGCCGAGTGCCATTGCACAATAGTGATCTGCAAATGCATGGATATCGGTGACCAGTGCCTCCACTCCCTCTTTTTGGCTTGAGGGCGTTCTGGCATATTTACGAAACGCAACATACACCTCCTTCTTGCGTGGAATGTCGCCTGTCTTGAGGGTGAGGTAATGCCTCATGAAACTGTCGAAATGTTCGCCGTAGTTATCCTGTCCAAATGCGAGTTCCATTGGACGCCAGTGATCTGTGTAGAGTGCTGTTTGTAGTTCCGGCTCAAGCCCCATGAGAATGTAGTTGCGAATCAAATCGGCTTGCGAAAGCTCTCGACCTGTGGAGTTCATACTCTCAAAGATTAGCTGTGCATTATCTTGATCCCTGTCAAGCGAAACATCGACAACCACAAGTTTTGCTAGACCTTTGCAGAGCGATTCGAGTTTGCCATCTAACTGTTGAATCTGATCGCAGAAGAACTCAAAGTTCTCCTTGATCCGTATGGAGTGGTTGGCTGGTAGGTCTTTTTGTTGGACAAGAGCAGTGAGGCTGTCTTTGTCTGTTTGTGTGAGTACAACTTTGAAGCGGTCGTCGTTTACCTCATGCTCATTGAGCAAGTAGTAGTTGCGGATCTTATTGGCGGTGAATCCACATACCTGAGATTTGTCGCCAATAGCACGAGCTAAGGCTTCAAGTATGATCGATACGGTTGTGAGTCGTTGTTGCCCATCAATAACAAGAAGCGGAGTTTGTAGACTAACGGAATAGAGACCTTTCTCTACATACACAACAGAGCCTACAAAGTGTGCGGCAACCTCGTCATTCTCGCCGGTACGGATGAGGTCATCCCAAAGCTGTTGGCATTCGCTCAACTGCCATGAATATGTTCTCTGATAGATGGGGATTATGAATTGGGATGATTTTTCGAGAAACTTGAGCAGATTGGCTTCTGTAGCTTTCATTCTTCAACACCTCTAACGATGATCTCATTCAACATTCTTACCACTATATGATAGGGTATCGTTGACTTTGCATCCTTCAGTCAATCTGTAGTGGACTCGTTTGGACTCAAAGCGGGTCAGGCTGCGGGTCAGGCTGCGGGTCAGGCTGCGGGTCAGGGCAGGATAAAGTCAATTGCTCTAATACGCCAATACTCACCATGCCTCTATATTCATATTCAATCTGATTTGTGAAATACATGCGGCAAGGCTCTCGTGAGCATAGATCGTTTGTCTTCGACTCATAGATCGGCTGTTGAATCATACTCTGGAACTTCGACTTCCCATCCAAGAATTGAGCGAACATGCTCAGCGAGACTTTGGGCCGCCTTGGCTTCGCCGTGCGTGAGAAAGAGCGTCTTCGGTGGAGACTTGAAGCTTGAAAGCCAGTTCATCAATCCCTTGCGGTCGGCGTGGGCGGATAGTCCGTTGAGTTCTTCAAGTTTGGCGCGGACTGTGTAATCCCTTCCGTGGATTCTCACATTGGGATCTCCCTGAAGGATTCGACGCCCGAGCGTGCCGGGTGCTTGGTACCCTGCAAAGAGGATGGTTGATTCTGGGCGGCCGATATTTCGGCGAAGGTGGTGCTTGACACGCCCGCCGGTGCACATGCCTGATCCGGCAAGGATCACGCTCGATCCGCCCTTGGAGTTGATGGATATCGATTCGGCGGGGGTCCGCACAAAGTGCAGTCCTGGGAACTGGAACGGGTGCTCGCCTGCCTTAAGCAGGGCATGGGTCTCGTCGTCGAGCAGGTGTTTGTATCGTTTGTATATTTCGGTTGCCTTGATCGCCATCGGGCTGTCGAAGAAAACTGTAATCTTAGGGATGCGCTTGGCGTAGGCGAGTTCGCTGAATGTGTAGAGGATCTCTTGGGCGCGATCAATGGCAAAGGTGGGAATGATTAGATTTCCGCCACGCTCGATGGTTTCATTGACGACCCGTTCGAGTACATCGGCCTCTTTGCCAATATCTTTGTGGTCTCGGTCTCCGTAGGTTGATTCCATTACAATGAAGTCGGCCTCGTGAATCTCATGCGGGTCTCGCAGTAGCGGGCGTTCGGTCATCCCGACATCTCCAGAAAATACGATTTTCTGATCGATCCCGCCCTCCCGTGCAAAGACCTCAAGCATCGCAGAGCCGATGATGTGCCCAGCATCGCGATAGATGACACTCAGGCCCTCACCCAGTTGGATCTCCTTATCGTATTCGACCAGTTTAAGTTGCTTCATTGCAAACTGAGCATCATCGGGCGTATACAGCGGCTTATTGGGGAATGGGCCCCGCCGACCCTCACGCTTATGTCGACGCTCTTTGTAGGCGGCATCCTCGACCTGGATCCTCGCCGAATCTTCCCAAACGATACGGGCGAGATCAATTGTCGGGGGCGTCGCGAGGATATCGCCACGGAAACCTTCACGGACAAACTTGGGGATGAGTCCGCAATGATCGAGATGCGCATGGGTCAGCAGGAGCACATCAACTTCACTTGGGGGGATCGGAGATTGATCCCAGTTTCTTGATTGAAACTTGCGTTCTTGAAACAACCCACAATCAACGAGAATATTCTTCCCACAAGCCCGCAAGAGGTACCTTGAACCGGTCACTTGCCTGTTGGCACCGAGAAACTGAAGTTTCATCGCATCGCTCCTTTTTAGGCCAATCTCCACAGTCAAATCTAGTCTGTAGCCAAGCCTTCTCCGTGCATTATAGCTGCTGTATTTTAAGAGTATATTTGAAGTAAATTGTAATCATAACTGGTTCATCCACGCATAGTCGCGGCTGGAAAATTGCACAAATGGGCCATAGAATCATGTGTGTCAAGTAGGCCCGTTTCTCTTGAAAGGACTTCGTCATGGTAAAGCTTAAAACAATCTTGGTTGCTATCGATTTTTCACCATGCTCCTTGATCGCTCTTCGTCAAGCCGGACGATTAGCTACCGAAAATGGGGCAAAGCTGCATGTAATCCATGCGGTCAACTCGAAAGATATTTATCAAATCGCCGCGGCGGTTCCGTTCTCACGGAAAGAGTTTGATGAACAACTGGTCGAGAATATCAAAGCGCAGCTCAGGGGAGCGGTTGACGATGTGATCGGCGAAACCGAGGTGGAGTACCACGCTGTGATCGGGCACCCGCTTGATGCCGTGGTCAAAGCGATCAAAGACATTGATGCCGATCTTTTGGTTATTGGCGCGTTCGGCGATGGAGGTCCTGGGCGTGGAGCGAGTGCCTTCTCAACAAAGTGCGCTAGGCGTAGTCCGATCAATGTCCTTCTTGTAGACGAATCCTGGCCAGACACCATGAAAACCGTCATGGCATGTATCGATTTTTCGGAATACTCGAATATGGTCGCTGACGAAGCCGCTCGTTACGCCGACTTCACCGGTGCCCAACTCAAACTGGTCCATGCACACTCCAATCCGTTTGATGTCTTCCATTGGGGATTCTCGCCTGTCGATATCACGAGTGAGTATGAACAATATAAGGCATCACTGCAAAGCCAGCTAGAGAAAATTGGCAGTCGTATCGCCTCAGAACACAACGGTCTTCAAGTCGAGACCGAACTTGTCTTTGGTGTCGATTATACAAAGGCGATGGTGTCGCGTGCCAAGAGAGTCGAAGCCGACCTCGCCGTCATCGGAGCCAAAGGAAGAACCGCCCTCAGCTACATCATGCTCGGATCAACGACTGAGAAAATGCTTCGCCAAACAGACACATCCGTTCTGACGGTCAGGCAAAGCTAAACATCAATAGTGCGCTCGAAAAAGAGCGAGGAAGGGCTCCAATGCGGGTCATCATGTTCAGTACCAAGGAGTACGATCGACACTTCTTTGATCAAGCGATAAGTTGCACGGGCCACGAGATTGAGTATGTAGAACCGGCCCTCTCAATACAGAGCGCCTCGATGGCGTCGGGCTTCGATGCTGTATGCGTTTTTTCGAATGACACCCTCGATGGACCGGTGCTCAAAGAACTTCATCGGCTTGGTGTCCGGCATATCGCACTCCGCAGCGCTGGATTCAATCAAGTTGACTTGTTGATCGCCGACGAACTTGATCTCACCGTTGCCCGCGTCCCGGCGTACTCACCCGAATCCATTGCCGAGCACACATTGGCCTTGATCTTGGCACTCAACAGAAAGACACATCGTGCCTACAACCGGGTGCGTGAAGGGAACTTCTCGCTTTCGGGGCTCATGGGCTTTACCATGTACGGAAAAACTGTCGGCGTCATAGGAACGGGGCGGATCGGTGAATCTCTTGTCCGAGTTCTCATCGGGCTGGGCTGCTCTGTGTTGGCCATGGATCCATTTCCGAACAAGATGTGTGAACAACTCGGCGTGCGGTATGTTGAGTTGGACGAGTTGCTCGCGAACTCGGATATTGTTTCTCTCAATTGCCCGCTGACTCCTGATACGCACCACATAATTGATGACCAAGCAATTTCGAGTATGAAAGAGGGCGCGATGCTGATCAATACGAGCCGAGGTGCTGTGGTTGATACCAAAGCACTCATAAGAGGACTCAAATCTGGCAAACTGGGTTCCGTCGGACTTGATGTATACGAAGAAGAGGGAGACTTGTTCTTTCAGGATCTTTCCGAAACCGTAATCCAAGACGATGTCTTTGCCCGCCTGCTGACATTCCCAAATGTCCTCGTTACTGCTCATCAAGCATTCTTTACGCGCGAGGCAATCGAGAGCATCGCCACGACGACCATTCGGAATATCAACGGATTCGCCACAAACAGTGTTCCACCCGAGAACCTTGTGACCACGGCGATGCTCGCCGGATAAACAGAAGCGAGCAGGATGAACTCAGAGAGAACTACATTCAAAGAACCATAGATGCGAGGCAAGGTAATCGAATGCAAACAATTCTAGGAAAGCATTGGCATCATCTATCGAATACTGAAGTCATTGAGTTACTGGAATCTGATATCAAGATTGGTCTTGATGCATCCGTAGCGACCCTCCGGCAAGAACACTTCGGGCCAAACTCACTCACAGTGACAAAGGGCCAGAGCGCCTTCGTTCGATTCATGCTCCAGTTTCACCAGCCGCTTATCTACATACTTCTCGCGGCCGGTCTGGTGACCGCCCTCCTACACGAGTGGGTGGACTCGGGTGTGATCATGGGTGTTGTTTTCATCAACGCATTCATCGGATACATCCAAGAGTCAAAGGCGACCAATGCCCTCGCTGCTCTTGCACGTGAAATGACCACAGAAGCTACAGTCATCCGTGGCGGGCAGCGACGGCGTATTCCAGCAGAACAACTCGTGCCAGGCGATACCGTGCTCCTTCAATCCGGCGACAAAGTCCCGGCAGATATGAGACTCCTCCACGTACGCGAGCTCCAAATCGATGAATCGGCACTGACTGGCGAATCCGTTCCTACAGAAAAGACCGACAGAGAGTTGGAACAACTCACGCTACTTCCTGACCGTAAGAACATGGCCTACTCGTCAACATTGGTGACCTACGGGACCGGAATCGGCGTCGTGACGGCAACAGGCGACAAAACTGAGATCGGACAGATTTCCAAAATGATCTCCTCCGCTCATGTCCTCGCCACACCACTCACCAAGAAGATTGGACATTTCAGTCACATACTTTTGTATGTCATTCTCGGGCTTGCCGCGGTGACCTTTCTAGTTGGCATACTCAGGGGTGAATCATGGTTTGATATGTTCATGGCTGCCATTGCCCTGGCGGTCGGAGCGATCCCCGAAGGGTTGCCCGCTGCGATGACCATAACACTCGCGCTGGGCGTAAACCGCATGGCCCGCCGCAATGCCATCATCCGCAAGCTGCCCGCTGTCGAGACGCTGGGAAGCACAACGATTATTTGTTCGGATAAAACAGGTACACTCACTCAGAATCAGATGACAGTTCAGGAAGTACTCGCAGACGATTGTATGACAATGGTTTCTGGTACCGGCTATGCCCCGGAAGGAGAGTTGTGCCAAGGGGAAAGAGTAATCGTCCCTTCATCAAATATCGCACTCATCGAATGTTTGCGGGCTGGTCTTCTCTGCAATGACTCGATGCTGATTCACACGACGGATGGTTGGCGTGTTGAAGGCGACCCGACAGAGGGTGCCTTGCTCACCTCTGCTCATAAAGCAGGACTGATTTACGAGGAGCAGAATGCCAAGCTACCACGGATCGATACCATCCCATTCGAATCACAGCACCAGTACATGGCAACACTACATGCCATTCATGCTGACCAAACGGGACGCGTGTATATAAAAGGATCTGTCGAGAGCATCGTGTCACGCTCCAGCTATGCGATGAACTCTTCCGGTGAGTTAGAGGAACTCGATAGCAATCGAATCTATCAGAGAGTTGACGAAATGGCGGGAAAGGGTCTCAGGGTTCTCGCGTTCGCATGCACAAGCATTGATTCAGACACCACATCTATTTCCCACGAGGATATTCAATCTGGAATTACTTTTCTAGGCCTCCAGGGCATGATCGATCCGCCTCGTATAGAAGCAATCGAGGCAATCCGTGTTTGCCAGAAGGCGGGCATCCATGTCAAGATGATCACGGGCGATCATTCAAAGACCGCCGGGGCGATCGCCCGACAAATCGGATTGACGGGCACAGGATCGACGAGCTCCCAACAGGTGGTCATTACCGGCTCGGATTTAAACGATATGTCCGACTCCGAACTGCTTGCAAAAATTGAACAGACTGTGGTCTTTGCGCGGGTTGCCCCAGACCAGAAGCTCCGCCTTGTTCAGTCACTTCAAGAACTAGGTCATGTTGTCGCCATGACAGGAGATGGTGTGAACGATGCCCCGGCACTTCGTCGAGCAAACATTGGCATCGCAATGGGGCTTTCAGGCACAGAGGTCGCTAAGGAAGCCGCTGATATGGTGCTCACCGATGACAACTTCGCTTCTATCGAAGCCGCCGTGGAAGAAGGACGCGCCGTATATCAGAATCTGGTGAAGTTTATAACATGGACACTGCCCACAAATCTAGGCGAAGGACTTGTCATTTTCACGGCAGTCATTCTGGGAGTTGCGTTACCAATTCTCCCAATCCAGATCCTCTGGATCAATATGACGACCGCTGTTCTACTGGGTTTGATGCTGGCCTTTGAACCCAAAGAAGCCGGTATTATGACCAGAAAACCGCGCGATCCCCGCAGTCCCATTCTCTCAAAAGTTTTAATTTTCCGCATCTGCTATGTTGGCCTTCTTCTCCTCATCGGATCATTCGGTTTGTTTAAATGGGCACTCATGAATGGGATGAGTGAACCCGCCGCCAGAACCGTCGCTGTAAATGTCTTTGTTGTCGGAGAGTTGTTCTATCTCTTCAACTGCCGATCACTCACGGGGTCGATGTTCTCCATCGGCGTGCTGAGCAATAAATGGCTGCTTGCCGGGGTGGGCGTGATGATCACATTACAACTCCTCTACACATACTCACCACTGATGAATCATGCTTTCCAAAGCGAACCAATTGGCGTGTTTGAATGGGCTCTTGTCATCTGTGTCGGGGCGGTCATCTATGGCATTGTTGGTATCGAAAAATGGATCCGGAGAATGACCTCCGCCTCAGAATAGCCCAGTCTACGAGATTGCTCACATAAACCATGAACTAGGATTAAGGGGCAGGTCATGTCGTCGGAATCGAAGAGTGGCTTCGACGCCGGTATGTGTATGATTGTGCGATGTGGCCCATAAAGACCGCCGTTTCTAATGAAAAGCAAACTACCCAATTCGATGACTCAGGCATACGCGGCCGAAAAGATTTCGGAGTCTGTAGCACGCGGTTCCCGTGCCACGATTTGGGGGATATTGGCCAGCAGCATACTGGCCGCCGTCAAGATCACAGGCGGCATCTTGGGAAACTCGTACGCGTTGATTGCCGATGGTGTCGAGTCAATGCTCGACATCATGAGTTCCCTCGTGGTGTTGGGAAGCCTCCGAATCTCGGCCCAACCACTGAACGAGCAATACCCTTATGGATACGGAAGAGTTGAGCCGCTCTCAGCCCTCGTCGTCGCCACAGCCTTGCTTGTGGCAGCGATCGGTATTGCAATTCAAAGCATCCGCGAGATTCTTACTCCACACCATACACCGGCTGCGTTTACCTTGGTGATTCTCGTTGGTGTTGTTGTCACTAAGGAAGTGATGTTTCGGGTTCTGTTTCGAACCGGAGAAGCGATCGGTAGCAACGCGATGCAAACAGACGCCTGGCACCATCGCTCGGACTCACTGACGTCGATCGCGGCATTTGTCGGTATCTCTGTCGCCCTGTTCGCCGGTGAGGGATACGAAGCTGCGGACGATTGGGCGGCCCTAGTGGCCACAACGGTAATCGCGTTCAACGGTATCCGGCTATTTCGATCTGCGTGGCGAGAAATTCTTGATGCAGCTCTGCCAAAGGAGACCATAGGTAAAATTCGCTCGATCGCAGAGAGTGTAGAGGGCGTAACTCAAATTGAAAAATGCCGAGCACGTAAGAGCGGATTGGGAATGTTTGTCGAAATTCACGTGGTCGTAGACGGAGAGATGTCAGTACGGAACGGCCATATTTTGTCGCATATGGTTAAGGATCGATTGATTAGAGAGATTGCCGGGATTCAGGATGTCCTGACGCACATTGAACCATCAGATGAGTAGCGGCGAGCGATTGGTGACTAACCTACCCCATTGTCTGTACCACTCCCTATGTAGGACGATGCTGTTCTTTTGTCCCATCAGCACATCTTGGACGCATATACCCACAACGATGACTGTACTTCAAACACACGAACAACTTCTTCAATGGACAATCCACTGTTCGTCAGAATGAAGACTATTGGGACTTCGAAATAATCAACGACAAATGCCATTCAGTATTCGAGCGGTTTCTGCTTCATCCTCGCAGCCCATCATGCAACCGCACCATCGCCAGCGTATCAAGCTCGCAGTATCCAAGTAAATCTAATCGTACAGTTTCAACATGATCCGGATCTGTCTTCCCCATCGCAAGGTGTGCGAATGCGGCAATGGCTGCATCACCGTTGTTGATTGTCAACCCTTCATAGGACAAATCTGGAGCAATAACCGGAAGCACTACTTTGATACTCGACTTGCCCTTGAAATCTGGATGGACATACCCATTCCGAACAATCGGCAAGAGATCAAAGAGTTTGGATCTCAAACCCTCTAGACCCTGGGCAAGATCAGGGAACCTTACCGCAAGATTCCCAAGCACAGTCTTCTCGAATGGGCTGTAGACAAACACTGTCTCGCATCCTTGGGTATCAGCCAACAGCCGTTCAGCGAGTTCACGGCGGCAGTCTTGTGTATGGTCAGCGAGATAATCTCGATGCTCCAAAACGGCCTTGTCATGATCTCGTATATGCAGCGAGTACTGCGTGACGATCTGCTCATATGGTGCGATGTCCTCATACAGCGGGAGTGCTGTTGTAACGGTCTCAAAGTCGAGATAGCCCGCAGGCCAAACGACCTCAGCCAACGCCTCCTCGATGTATTGGGCGTCTTCCTGCAAAGTGTCTGAGCGTATTGCCGTCGCTACGACTTCCTGTTTCTCTGAAAGTGCGTACTCCGTCGGGATCTGATGGATTGATAACGCCCCCATGGTGATCAGTTCGCCAAATCTGTTTTCATTCAGGCGAGGTTGGTAAAAAATCGGATCCCGCACGTCCCTGCCTACGCATTTGTCTGCAAAATGCTCGCAGTCTTTGCATACCCATTTCAGATGTGCAATCGGTTTCTTTTTCTGCGAAAAATGAGTTCTCATCTGATCCCACAGTTGATCAAACGAATCAGCCTTCTGGGTCACCTCTTCGGTGATATCTGTCACCACGAAGAGTTCCTCATCGCTCATGCCGAGACGCCACTCACGATCCATCAATACAATTTCGCAGCCTTTGACAGGCAACCCTGCACGACTGAGGACCATCGTGGTATAGGCGATGTCTTCGATGTGCCGTTCATCGGTCTCGTCTTCATTATGCAGGCTTGACTTAATCTCGCCTATTACCCATCCGTCATCAACACGCCGGATCCAGTCAGCTCTCGCCGCATATCCATCGACTTTAAATGCCGCCTCAAAGATCAGTTTGATGGTGCTATCGATAAGTAGTTCGTTGGTTTTGGCTTCGTTCCCTGCAAAGACCCCGTTTTGATGGAGCGATTGGGCACGGCGATGAACCTCTTGACCTTGCGACATCCTGAGTAGGTCGCCCTCTGTTGGCTCCCCACTACCCTCGCCATTGAGCGTGAACCATCCCTTGGTCGAGCACTCGACGCCGGTGAGGAATACATCCTTGGTGATGGATTGATGCTTCATGATTCAGTCCTTTATCAGCCAATACCGACTGCTTTCGATTAAATGGCATGACCAAACTAATAAATCGGTCTCGGACTCAAAGATTACCCATACCGAGCAAAACTATTTAGCCCAGTTTAAAGCCCATAAAGGGCGTTTTTGACACTGGCCGGTCAAATACATCATTCTTGAGGAGGCCATTTCGGGCAATTGTGGATTTTTCAAAAAAAGATTTCCCCTACCCATTTATACCGTATTTTTCCCGTACATTCAAACTAATAATTTCAGAAAAACCCAGATCTGAGACAAATAAGTATCACCAAACCCCTGTTTTTATAGTCCGAAACGCCTCTGTTATAACAATTCTGCTTTGTATTAATTCTTTATCCGCTCTTTATTTAACGCTTTATTTAATAATATAAGCCATTTTCCCACTAAATAAGCTTCTTGATTTGCCTTTTTTCAACCCTACGGTCTCCTGAAGGCCATTTCGAAGATGGCCGCCCGAGAAACGACATCCCGAACACCTGATGTAAGGTTACATCGCTATCAAGCGACTGGGCTGTCCTATGGACTCATTCAAAGGAGAACAGAGTCATGCCGAAGAAGAAAGTACGAAAGATCGTCAAGAAGACCGTTTCACGCCCCAAAACCGCTGTTCACGACACGAATAGCGGTATTTGGGCAAGAAAGACAGCCCCAAGCACCCCGAAGAGGGCTTCAGCACCACCAAACCCGCCATCGATACCTCTTTCATACGTGCCCGAGGATATTGGCGAGATCACAAGCGAGCCATCAGAGACCAACACTAAGACGAGCAAGTCTGGCTTCCGGCCCTCCGGAAAACCAAAGACCAAGAAGGCAAAGGACGCTTTCCGGAGGGACGGAAAGTTCGAAGCAGAGAAACAGGCGGTGATCGAGAAGCTCAGATCAATCTCAGGGCCATCTCTCAACTCGGCCTGGGAGACTGTCCGGTTGGCATCCGAACTCAAAAACAAGTATCACATGACCGCAGAGCAAATCATGGAGGCAGTTGGTCGAAAAAAGACGGTTGTCTATGACTGGCTGAACGCAGCAAAGGTCAGCGAAGAACTCAAGGAAACAATGCCAGACCATCAAGAGGTTTATGGCGTTCATAAAACTCTAGAAATCGGCAATGGATACAAGCAGCTCTCGAAACAAATCCGATCAAAGAAGAGCATGAAGGACTTCGCCATTGAATGCGGCGACAAGAGTACGAAGACTGCTCGCCGAGATTGGGCGACTGAGGAGATCGCCAAATCCAACGAGAAGAATGCCGAGCGTGTTCAAGAACTCTCGGGCACTACTGAGATTGGTGATCGATGCAAGCCGATGGACTGTCTTGTATGGATGGACGAAGAGGCAAAGCGAAACCCGCATTCATACCGAGTGCTCTACTCAGATGTCCCCTACCCATATTTATCATGCGAGAAGCTGCCAGTTGATCATACACAAGTCTCTGGACAGCGTGTTGATTGTGAGAACGCTGAATACGATGAGGCCTTGAAGTTGTCAGAGGAAATCATCAGAAAGGCAGGAGCCTTGCTCTGCAAAGACGACAAGGAAGACTGCAGAGGCGGCGGGGTACTCCTTCTGATGCAAGCTGGCGGCCAACATGTGCTCCTGGAAATTCTAGAAGCACTTAAAGAAACCGATCTAGAGATCAAGTTCACGGTGCAGATTGATACCGGTCATTCCAAGCTGGCCAATCCGGGCCACCCATACGGCAAGAGTTCGGAAACGCTTCTTGTCATCAAACGCAAGGATGACCGCATGGTGCGTTGCGACACTCGCACTGTTGATCAAGGCCCTGGACCTGGTAATCTCCTTGGGCCCGGCGGTTCAGTGATTAGCGAAAGACAGCTCCGCAAATACGTCTACCAATGGCAGACGCTCAATGGTCGAGAGCTCTATCGGTATCACCCAGATGGAGTCATCAAGGCAAATGCTTCAAAGCAGCATGTCTCATCTCGTCGGAGAGACGACTACCAATATGGCGAGACGCATCTTTTTCAGAAGAATGAGGCCCAACTCCTCATGGTGCTCGGCAAGCATGCTGTTGCCGGGGACAAGATTGTTGACCTCTGCGGGTGCTCAGGGAGCTGCTGCATCGCTGCAGACCAGCTGAACTTGGACTGGACATACATTGAGCTGAACAAGAAGAGTTACAACTGGGGCGTTTCACGCATCGCTGACTATATGGAAGCGAAGGCCAAAGGGTTTCCGGTTGCCACAGACGAACAACTCAAAGAGTATAAACAAAGAGCCGAGGCAGAAACGCTGAGCTCTGAAGACATCTATCAGCTTCACAAGAAGTCTGAAGATGCCAAATCGAAGAAGAAGTCCAACTCGAAATCGAGCAAGACAGTTGCAATCGTCGACTCTGACAAATAGTCGGTCGAACAAGCAACGCCTCTTTATCTAGATCCATTTCTAGAACAAACACCATTTCAAATGACCTGGTCTTGTTGAAGCGTATTCATCAAGCAGGGTATCAATGTACCTTTGGTACGGAAAGGAGTGGTCAAAATGGACCATTCACCCATAAAAAGCGATATTGGATCTATCTCATTTACATGCGATCTGAAGCAACAAGTATCTCACTCTAACGATCTGGCATACCCAGATGAATATGCTGCGGATTTAATTCTGAGTGCTATTCGGATCATTGAGAATGCGATTAGCTACTCATTCTTGGTCTCATCCGATGGCGAGTTTGAACTTGAATCCGCACTTGTTGTCGTGAAGAGCCTCTCGAAGATGATGAAAACTGTAAAGAATGTTCAAACATCAATTATCAATCACAATCCCAAACTCAAAGAGATTGATGATCTGGACAGTTTAATCGACTCTGAAAACTTCTAGTGATTGATCAGAATCATCTTCAGTGGATCAGGAAGCCATCGTGCCTCCTGATTCTTTTTTTCATCTCGCAAAATATTTGTATCTAGTTCAGGATGAGTGATCTTTCTATGGTGAAATATGCCATGTCAAACAGGGCCATTGTCGAAGTTCTCTTTTATGCATAGACAAATACAAAAGGAGAACTGAATATGCCAACAGACGAATGGAATAGACCGAACCGCCCAATACCCTGGTACGCTCGACGAGACATTGATGTAGTCGAGAAGACTCAGACTACCTACAAGCAGCGGAAGTTCTTGGAGAACCTGGGGATGCATAAGGACGACATCAAAAAACTCACCAGAGAACAAGCGAAGCATGAAATTGACCGACTGCTTGGCCACTCATCCTACTCTTCAGGCGAGGATCTGTGGGATGAATAAGACAGTCGACATGACTGCATCGATTTCCTAGAGGAAATCAGAATCAATAGTGCCTGACAATATCAATCAAGCGGATGAGGAGTTCTTTACTCCTTCTCCGTTTTTTTATATGCAGTGAATCCGATACTTGGTGCCCTCTCGCATTGTTGACTTCTTGACGATCTCAACAATTTGTTCATCGACAAGGAGCCGAATACTTTGGGCAAACTTCTTATCGTCTATGACAAATCCAATCTCTCCCCGCTTTTTCTTCTTCCTCGAAACACCAATAAAGTAGCTCTTCGCAATGCCTCGCTCATGATTGCTCAGTTGCTTATGCTCGATGATCGCAGCGACCAGAGCAAGGTGATGTGGACGAATGAATCGGCCTGTCGTATAGGCCATTCTCTCCTTCGAGTATTTCTTAGACTCGAAATGCTTGAACCATTTGTCATACAAAGCCTGCTCTGACGGAGGCGTGAAGTTATGGTTTGCTGTTATCCATTCCAATGCAATCTCTGCCCTGACCAATCGGTCTGCTTGAGCTACCCCTGTATGAAAATTGAGTGACTCATAAAAACAAACAAGTTCTTGAGCTGTGTTTGGCAATTTTTTCTTCTCATGAGCAAACATCGATGCTGCCTTCTTCATCCTTCCCAATGGTCCATTCCCTCTTCCACCCGACTTCTTCTTACCTCCGTATTTTGAGACAATCGATGATTTGTCCTCCCAACTACTTATAGTAGTTACTACTGCAGCAGTATCTACGAGCAACGTATTTGGGTTGGGATGAGAATCTGAGTTGGAGAAGAAGAAAAGAAGATCAGAGATGCTGACAGGTTTGTCAGTCATCGATAAAAACTCTGTAGCCATAGCAGAATCATTTATTCTTGGTAGTTTGACAAGAGTTCCATAAAGAGCAGGTTGATGACCAATACGATTGTAATTCATACCCTTTAGACATACTTCATGGCAGCCATAGGATTTGTAGTAGCTGGCGATATCTGATCTGAGATCATTGAGCATTTTACGGATCTGACAATCTTTCAGTTTCGATGAAACCAAAATGCAGAGAGTCACATGAAATCCATTATCATGGGTACTGATCTGAACCATTGGAGATGCTCGCAATTTTTTGATATCAGATACAAACCGGTCTTTGACCTTCTTTGCCTTGTCTGATTCTGAATTTTTACAATGACCAGGATTATCAATATCGAGCGTTGCCATGACGACGGCGACATCGTCATAACGAAATGGTTGAGCGGTGTAGTAGATAGTTTTATTTCCGGCGAGATGGTTGTAGATGTCAGAGACCTTCAACATTGAGGCCCAGGACTTCCCCTTGTAGTTGACATGAGTAGGTTGCCCGAGTCCATAGTCATAACCGCTGATGAGTCTCTGTATCCTCTGAACAACCTCTCCAGCCCGTTCTCCAAGAGCCTCATGGACTTTGGCTTTGGTCTCCGCATTCAATTTTTTGGTTTGTCTTGTTTGTTCAGAGATCCGATCTTGATCGACTCTCTTCTGCATTGCTTCGCCTGAGAAGTATTGAGGATCTGACGGATCCCGATACCATCTGTTTGTTGGCGTGAGTTTCCCATTCCATTTGATGACTCTTTTATTTTTAGACATTTGCTTCCAATCTCTTTTTGTATTTGAATCAGATAATCTAAATCTGGTTCATGATCTTGTTGAACTGAAACACTCGCCAAGGTCTTTCAACCAAGGCGAGGTAGATTTGCAGGGAGATCAGAAGCAATTAGTTCAACCCGCATCTATTCAGTTCGACATTTACAAGATTGATCCCTCTGCGATTCACGCAGAAATCTGAATCATTTATTTCAGTCTATATACATGGATGTTTTTCATCATTCCGCAGAAATTTGTACGTGTATCGCAGCATGCAATCTCCAGCTCTCGACGAAATGGAAGTATGGCGAAGACATCGCTCGTTTGAACTTGGAGTTCTCAAGACCGATGGATCGTCATGGAAATTATTCCATTGAATAGGAGAACAAAAAATGGATGAGAAATCGAGAGAAGAGAAAATTGTTTTACAGAGAGCGAAGGACATGCTCAATCTGCGAGCAAGTTATGACTATGCATGTTTTCATAAGGGCTATTTCTGCAATGTCAGCATTGCAGAGTTTGCGGATCATCTCGATGAGAAGTACAACTTTCACTCGGTCAACAGTATTGAGATTGAGAAATCGCAGAAGGTCATGATCAAGCATAAATGGGCAGTCGTTGATCCTCTAACTGGAGAGCTCAAGATTACCAAACTCGGAAATAGAGTCGCTGTTATTGATCCGAAGATTTTGGGTTGGTCAATTTTCGATACTCTTTGAACTTCTACAAATCATGCAGGCCCATCGGAGCTACTACTCAGTTCTTGATGGGTCTTTTCATTTTTGTTTGTTGATAATTATTTGCGGAAAATGAAATGATTGACCAATGAGAGTCCGTTGATGATTGCGAATGTCAAGGACAACCATTTCCATATGTCATGATGTAGAACAGACGGAGCTGCAAATACTCTGATGGCAACTCCAACCATGACTACAAGAATGAATCCAAAGTAGAAGGCGACTTTATACTCAAGCGACTTGTCTGATTTCAAAATGTCACCATCTCGCTTGCCGCCGCCAACTCCGACTGTTCTCGTTGCACATATCTTCGGGTAGTCTCTAGGCTCTCATGTCCGAGCACCGCTGCGAGTGAAACCAGATCATTCTGTGATTCTTCGAGGAATCTCTTAGCGAATGTGTGACGCATCGCATGGGGATGAAGATGTATACCGGTAATGGCTGAATAGCGACGACAGATATTTCGCACACCTCGATCTGTCAGCATTCCTCGTTCACCAACAAATACATGCTCTGTGTCAATAGGTGGACGACGCTCAATATAGTCAACGAGAGCTCGTCGTGCTGGCAGCGGAACGGGAACCATGCGTTGCTTGTTTCCTTTTCCGAGAATTTTAATCCAACCCGTCCTTTCGCCAAGATCCATATCAGAGAATTTGATTCCAACAAGTTCTGATACTCTCACGCCGCAATAAAGCATGACGTGAAACAACGCTGTCGCACGGTAATCCTGTCGAGCTTCAGCCTCTCTCAACAATTTCCTAGCTTCCGAACGACTCAACCCCTTTGGAGCAAGCGGCTGGCGACGGAGTTCTTTTACATTTTTTGCGGGAGAGGAAGAAATCTGTCCGTCATGAACAAGCCATGCGAGTACTTGCCTGACCATCACAAGGCACCTGTTGACCGTAGAGACAGACCGCTCCTCAACTCGCACCATGTGCTCTCTGAAGTCTGCAATGTCTCTGGTGACAACACGACTCCAATCAAGCGGCTCATTATTTGATCTGACATACCAACGGCCAAATCGGAATAGATCAGATCGAATAGCACGACGGCTCGATTCAGCATAATCTTTAGAGTCGAAGAACCGTTCAAGAGTGCTCTCGATTTTTTCATGAAGAGACCGTTCAAAAACATTATCGCCTGTATTTTGCATAGCTTACCGACACCTTTCAGACACAATATGGACAGCTTGTTTCAGGAACTCGACCGAGAATGTATATTCTCGCCCCAGTTATTCGGTTCAGTTCCGACGCTTTAGACGACGGAATACAGTGGTGAGGAGTTCGCCCTCGCATTCGGTGCTGACACCGGATGGATAAAGTTCAGCCACAATCCCTTTGACGAGTACCGGATCTGGCTCATTCACTCCGAGTTGTTTCAATCCGCCGAGTAAAGTATCAAGCATGGGATTTGGCTTTGTCTTTGGCTTGCTCCGACTCTTTGGCCTTGATGACCTCTTCGCAATCGATGAACCTCTGTTGGCGTAGAACACGACCGGCTCTCCGTTAATCCCCTGCCCAAATTCTCTAACGCTGCGACAGACAGCTTGTAGCTCAGATGGATAGAATGGCTTCCTTGTTCGAATGAGATAGCATGGAGGCGGCATGACTCCTGCTTTGACCAACTCGTAAAAACGAGCTCTCGACATGTGAAGTGTCCGAGCCATTTCACTCACACTGACTGCTGCTTTCAGACGCAAACCGGACATTGAATTATCAGAAACTGATCTTCCACTAGACATCGTTTACCCTTTCTGTTTTGCTTTGAGTTTGACGAACATGTTCAAGACCAGCGACAGTCAATGATCGCCCTTGCTCGCTTCGGTCGATGAAGCCGAGCCATATCAAGTTTGATTCGACAACTCTTGCAACCGCCTCGGGTGGTTGCCCTAAACGAGAGGCAATGACTCCGAGCCTCATGGGTCGCACTGAATCGCTCAAGATTGACAAATACTGAGACTCATCTGAACTCAAGCCGATGCCGTCAAGCTCCTCGATCTCAAATGTCTGGGTTGCGTGCTGTATGGTCAGATTTGTTTCGCCCAGTGACCTCGAAGTACGTCGCACTGAATCCATCAGCCTTAATGCTAACCGTGGAGTTCCGAAGGAACGATTGGCAATCTGTTCAAGGACTTCATCCTCGACATCCCATCCAATCTGCGAAATTTTCTGGCGGAGAATGAGTTGAATGTCATCGCTGGTATACCTTCGAAGCTGACAGTTGAGCTTGATTCGATCCCGAAGCGGTTGTAGCAATCGTTGAGGATCAGTCGTTGCAAGGATGAGCGTAAACGGTTGGAGCTTTAGCTTCTGTACCTTCTGCTGCATCTCATTAGCAAGGAACACACAACCCTCTTCAATCGCCTTGTAGAGAGCAGTTTGGATCCATGGACTCATCTCATGACATTCATCAATTATGAGGATTGCGTTGGCCGATTCAGGACTCATCAGAAATCCATTGAGAGCTTGAGGAGAGGTTATTGTTTGCCCAAGAATCTCATGGAACTCGCCTGCCATCTCCTGGCTTAACACTACAGATAGCATTGTTTTACCAGTTCCAGGCGGCCCCGAAAATAGGCAGTGCGGAAGCGGGTCTCCATCAGCGAACGATGCTTCCACAGCGATCTTGAGTTTGGCGATGACCTTCTGTTGTCCGATGACATGATTGAGAGTTGGTGGAATGGTTTGAACAGACTGATTTGTATTCGTCATTGATGATCTCCTTACCTCCCATTTGAGCCTTTCACTTTTCGGTGATAAAGCTGACAAACACACCACACGCCTGGAACTCCCACACTTCAAGCCAGGACGGTTCAAAAACTGACAAACCTGACATTTTCTAGTTGTATCCTTCTAAAAGCAGGTATTCACGACAATAAGAATTACAGGAACACAACCGCCGTGACTTAGCTCGTGTTTTTATGACGAGCGGTTTTTCACGCTGGAACAAATCGTTATTCTGGCGTTATTCAGCAATCCTGAGCTGCACACTTTGGGAATAAGATGAGTGGCCTGAGCCCTCAAAAACAAAGACCCAAGCAACGCTTGAGCCTTGAGATCTGATTGTTTAACAAGCCATTGCAACAGGTTCGAGTGCTGATCCTCGACGACTACGACTCAAAGAGTGCTCTTGATCTCCATTGAGTTCTTTCCATCGACGAAGAAGGAACTTCCCTGTGTCTCTCAACTCTGGTGCAACCTTCGAGTAAACCTTTGAGTTCACCTTCAAGCCAAGCGTGGTCAGCATTTTCTCAAGACTCGCACGCTCGTTTGGGAGCTGAACTTTCGTCGACTTGCATGTGCGTGTGCATGCATGGTCAGTCATTCGAAGCATCAGTCTCGCCCAATGCCTTGCCTTCTCTACATTGAGGGTGGATGAAGCGTATCGGTACTCGACCCTTGGTTCGGAACCCCACATATGCGTCCAGTTGACACCCGACGACCGTGTGAGCCTCTGGAGCTCAGACTTGAAGCATCCCATCGTGCGACAATCCGCAAGACGCCCTGGCATATCTGGGAGCTTCTGACAGAAATGATTCGTCAGCCGACTTGGTGGCACCAATCCGAATATCACATTTTCATTTCTGTGAATTGTATTATACAAGGAACGAATGACAGCGGGCCGACCTTTGGCCTCAGACAGCTCGACATGGATATGGTAGCCGCAGCTTGAGTTTACCCTTGCTCCGAGGTATTTCAGAACGTCAATCATTGGTGAAACGACTCGCTCGTAATCATCCATTCCGGTGAGTATCCGGGTCTTGACCTCAATCGGGATCCATGTAATTCCTTGAAATCTTGATTCACCACGAACAGATGAATCATATTCAACGCACACATCAGCACCATCAGGAACGGGGCGATGGCTATAACCACGAGCAACGGCGGAAATATTATTGGCAGAGAGGACTTGGGCAATAACTCGCCTCACATCACTCGATTGGCCGCCGCCAACCAATGGAATGGTTACTTCTATTTCGACACCCAGACGACGGTTTCTGGACACTTCTGAACTCAACATTTTTTGCTCCTTGCAGTGTGCTTTGTTTGCTTCTGCAAGTCATCAGATATCGAAGTGAATCGGTGTTGAGCAGCTCTGAAATCAGCCCTTTCATAGCACCCATCTTTCTTCGCAATGGGGTAGCCCGCCATACCCCCCTTTACACATCTAGGGACTCCTAGCTATTTGAAAACGCAAAATCGGCTTTCATGGACCGAGCATATTTCCCATTTGGAGGTGTAGCTCTTTTCCAGTACAATGGCCTTCGTTAGAGAAAGCATTAGTCGGACAAGAGCCGAGCTTTCTCAGAATCGAAAGATTGATTCGGCAATGACCGAGCCTTCAAGCCTCAAGCCAAACAACTCAAGCCATTCCAACTCCGAACCTTGTCCATCAACTCCAGCATGGGCAAATGGAAGAGCAGCCTTGTCTGTGAAGGACGTCGCTGCGTCGTGTGGCGTTTCAGCAAAGACTGTTCGCCGTTGGGTCAGCAATGAAGGCTTGCCGTCTGTGCGAGTTTGTGGAGCTGGTGCGAGAGCGATGACATTCATCTTGCCATCTGATCTTGATGCATGGCTTCAAGCAGCTCGACATGAGTCGTCTCAAACAAAGGATCAGGATCAATCGGTTCAAATACAGGGAAGGCGATTTGTACGCAAATCACTTGACAAATAGGAGTGAATCGCCTCTCGTGTGTGCAATCAAAGGACTGATGCGATGAAAAGAGTACTGACAAAATCGAGCGATGGAAGATGGAGAAAACAGATCGATGGCAAGATGCGATACTTCGGATCTGTAAATCCAAAGAGCGTGAATCGTTCGTACAAGGATGCCGAACTTCGATACCTCAATTTCCTAGAGGAAATCCAAACCAAACAACCAATCGAAATCAAAGTAGCGAAACTGACTGTCGAGGACTTTGGCGAGAAGTATTTGCAGAGCTGCTTTACCCGTTATGAACGAGGCGACATCTCTGCGACATGGTTCGAGAAGATCAGAATCTCAGTTTGTCACTTCGTTGATTATCTCCAAACTGACTTGTCGCTCTTCAAGCTCAATGAAATGATTCTTGATGACTACCGAAATCATGTCCTGGCATTACCCGTTTCAGCAGCAACAGACAAGAGCATTTCACCGTGGACTGCGAAGTCGAGGTTGGACATCGTCAAGCTGATGATCAAGTGGGGATACCAGATGGCCTTGATTGAAACTCTTCCAAGGAATCTTGATGGATACGCCAAGATCACCATCCCTGAACCAACAGTCAATCGTTTTTCTCGGGAAGAGATACACACCCTCTACTCAGCAGCAAGCGAAAGAACCAAGATGTACATGCTGCTGGCATTGAACTGTGGTATGGGTCAAACGGACATCTCGTCACTTCGGACTTTTGAAATCCAAATGAGCGAAAAACGGATTGTGCGGAAGAGAACCAAGACCGGCGTGCATTGCGAATTCGCTTTATGGCCCCTGACTGTTGAGATGCTCAAACGGCATGGCAATCTTGATGGAGAACCCGGGGCCCGAGTCTTCTTGTCCAAATCAGGTCATCCCCTTGTCAGAGAATATTTCATCGATGACAAGTTCAAACGAACTGATGCTATCCGTTCTGCCTTCTTTCGATTGATGAAAAAGACCAAGATGCCCAACCATCGTGGCTTTTATTCGTTGAGGAAGACGGCAGCGAGTGAGATTGAAATCATTGATAGTGCTGTTACTGAGATGTTTTTGGGTCATTCTGAGAAGGGCTTAAAGCGTCATTATGCTGAGCGTGATTGGAAACGATTGGACATGGCGATACTGAAAATGGGCGAGTCGATTGAGCCTGAAGAAAATCAGTTGCTGTAGTCTTGATCGTTCTGAGAGCATGAATAACCAAAGAGCTTTTCAAATATGCCCCTTTGACAAGAACTCGCAAAAAAGCGGACTTGTTATTTCTGGCTAGCTAGGCCAACTCAACAAATCGCTTCATTCTTGGACCACCTGCGGGTAACACCGCCGAATCATTCTACTGCAATGATCCTCGTTCGCACATTTCATTAGCCGAAACAAGTCATTTAGTACGCTCCGACTTTCTGCCAACATGGTCAAATCCTCATCCGCATCTCCAATCGCATCGCTATGCGAATGAGTTTGTACATATCTATAAATCCGTGACAGTGTCGCCTCTTCCAATGAATTCTCTCCGGTTCCAGTAGCACTCTGCATCTTTTCCCACAGCGACCTGTCCCCAATGTCCGGGACACTGAATGCGAGGAACATTTCCAGCAGCCGTCTGGACATGTTGGGGGCATTGAAATAAACCTCTAGCCGCTCCTGTGCAGGGCCGATTGCGAGGGCATATACCTCGCTGAAGAGATAGTGATACTCAGACTCAAAATTGAGCAATAAAGGGTCGAGTGGAGATAGCTCAGAGACCCTCCCTTCGTCTGAAGCAATACATTTCAGCATAAAAAATCGCTTTTGCCTCTTCTCTTGTCCACGCAGATTGCTAAACCACTCCCTAACTAAGCGGAGGAACATGAAGTTATGGGTCAGGATCACGATTTGCTTCGCTTGTTGCACATGCTCCCTGATTGCACCGAATGCTGCGAACATCGCAGACTGATCCAGGCTTGATATCGGATCATCAAGAACGACAACGCCCTGGCTGAGTGCAAAGTCTTTCCCTTTGAGGGACCTCAGGAAGTACAGCAACGCAAGGGCTGTTCGCTCACCTTCGCTTAGATCGGTCGCAGGCTCTCCATTACGTGTAATACAATAACCCGTATCCGTTGGATCAAGGGACAACTCGCTATGACCAAGATAGCGACGAAGGGATTTATTTAGTTCTTCGGCCGGACGACGATGCTCGATGATGTCTGCCTCAAGACTCTTCATATCCTCCGTCAAAACAGACACTTCTTCAATTAATTCATCTCTCGTATTGGCTTTCGCCTTGATCTCTTCCTGCAACTCCTGATACTCAGTTACTGACCGAGCCAATGCGCCATTTGCCATTCGGTTACGAGCGGCTGCTATCGAGTCTTCGATATTCTCTCCATACTCGTTGTGCTTCTTGAGAGAAACATTGATCGACTCGATAACGTCATTTATGGTCGGCGGATCGTCAAGCGGACACTCCAACGCCTCGTTTAGTGCCCCCCGTTTCTTCTCGATAAATACAATTGCATTCTTTAACCACTCATTGACCAACTTATTAGTGTCGGCATAGCTGGCTATCGCCGACTCGTACTCCGGCACCAAATGAGCAAACAGACGGGCTGCGTCCGGGAGTTCAAGATTATTTATCTGATTTAGGTTAGCCCGAGCTGAATCAAGGAGCGTATTGATGCCTGATACAGCTTGCTCATACTCATCGTTGAAATGTGCCTCCAAGGCCGCCAACCGTTCGGCTGGAATCTGATTCGTGCAGTACAAGCAGCGTGTTGCCTCTTTCTCTTCGTGGAGTCTCAAACCTGTGTCTACCCATTGCTCCATGTCCAATGAATCGCTGAGAGCCTGGATCGCATTTCGCACGACCGCCTTACTGAGGACTGTGCGTGTCTGTTGAAGGACACTTTCGAGATGGATGTCGGGACTCTCAATTTCTGCAATCGATGGCTTTGCAATCGTTGTCAACTCCGCCCTAGCAGTGTCAGAGTCTTCGTCTGTCAGTAAGTGCTTCTCAACTTCATCTGCTTCTAGAATTTTCTTTATGTCATCCTTGTAGTTCGCCTTGTTGTAATTGTTGTAGCGATGCGTCGTATTCGGAGCCCGGAGCATATCCTTGATGGCCTGAGCGGCTTTTGTACAATAACTTTCAAAGTTCTCATCTGCAATGTCGGCTGCAGCTACTGCTACTGTCCGCTTTGAACCGGCTTGTGTAAGCTGCTCCTTGAATTCTTCGATCTGCTTCTGCTTCTCGACATTGTCTTCACCGAGTACGAAGATCGGAGGCAATTCGGCTGATCCTTGAACGGGAAACACGCTTACGGCAACAAACTCTCGATTAAAAACCTTGACTGGCAACACACAATCAGTGAACTGATCTGACTGGAGTATGCCATCTGTAGTCTGGAGGACTGCTTCCTTGTCATCTGGGAGATTTTGTCGAAGTTCGATGGCTCGAAACACATTGCTGAGGGTAGTCTTGCCAGTCCCATTCCAGCCATAGATCAGGTTGTACTTCGAGAATTCGTCAAGACTACCAGGCCAATCAAATGCTCGAAAGACACCAGGGAGTCGTAGCTTGGTCACCTTCGTGATCATGTGTTCACCTCCACGACATACGGTTCAGCAACTCGAATGTCCCCAGAGAGCAACTTCGGCAGCAATGCATCCCAAGTCTCGGCGAGCGTCCGATTTTTTGACCGGCTCCACCTAATTACCAGCATCAGATGTTCCGCCCTTGTCCAGTTGTGCGAATTTATCAGCCATTGTTGGGTTTTTACGGGTCAACTTCTTGATGGTGACATCCTGGGCCTTGTCGTTCGCAAGACGGAGATTACGGTCTGTGCTGAGTAAGGCATCCTTTGTTTTTTGCAAGTGATCAATAGACTTATCGATTTCGACAATCGCAGTCTGGAACTTCCGGGAGGCGAGGTCGTAGTTTCTGGCAAACCCTGTCTTAAACTGCTCTAGCGTGTCCTCGAAGTTGGTGATATCCATGTTCTGGGCTTTGACCAATGCAAGCTCGGTTTTGTATTCGAGCGACTTCAGCGCAGCATTACGCAACAGCGTGATGATCGGGATGAAGAACTGCGGTCGGATAACGTACATCTTGGGGTAGCGGTGGCACACATCGACGATCCCGGAGTTGTACAGCTCGCTGTCGGGTTCGAGCAGCGACACAAGCACCGCATACTCGCAGCCCTTTTCGGTGCGGTCCTTGTCCAACTCCTTGAGGAAATCTTCGTTCTTCCTCTTCGTCGCAGTGGTATCGTTCTCATTCTTCATCTCAAACATAATCGAGACGATCTCGGTTCCTACCTCGTTCTTGTCCCTGAATACATAATCGCCCTTGCTGCCCGATGAAGTATCGTTGTCCTTTTCAAAATAGGCGTATGGGAAGGCCGTTGACCGGATACGGTTGAATTCCGTATCGCAATGCTGTTCGAGGGTTTCGCCGACCATCTTGGTCGATAGCTTTGCCTTCATATCTCGCAGGCGTTCAATCGCATCGTCACGATCCTTGATCTGTGTTTCGTATTTGTCTTTCAGGGACTGTTCGCCAAGCTGCTTCTCAAGCTGGGCTCGCTCTAAGCTGCTCCTCAGATCATCCCGCTCCTTTTCTACGGCGCTCACGGCCTGACTCACGGTTAGCCTTTGAGTGACTTCGTTACCGTCGAGCTTGGCCATAAGACTCTGTATCTCAGCATCCTTTGTAGCAGTGGTCTCTTGCAACTCTTTGGCGAGTTGTACTTCGGCGAGTTTGGCTGTGGCCTCGGCGTCACGCTTGGCCTTCTCCAACTCGTTAGCAAGCGCGTCACGCTCTTTTTCAATAGCATTGAGGGCCTCCGTTACAACTAGCTTCTGCTCCACTTCGCTGGCGTCGAGTTTAGATTTCAACTCTTGAATCTCTGCATCCTTGGCAGATGCGTTCTTCTGCATCTCGCTGTGGACATTGCTAATGGCAAGCTCAACGGCACTCTGTTTGTCCTTCTCAGCTAGCTCAAGTCGTTCATTCAACTGCTGCTCGAACTCACTGTCACGTACTTGCTTCAGAATATCCGCATACCCAGCTTCGTCAACTTTGAACGCTTTTTGACAATGCGGGCAAATGATATCATTCATACTTATTCCTTCCCTGTGACGAACATGGACAGTATGGGGGGGCGACCCACTCTCATGATTTGTGCCACAGTCAATAATAGAGCATCCGATTCCCTATGCGCCATCAAATTGCTGCGGAGCGTAGCGGATACCACTTACTCTATTGGGGACTCGTTTGGACTCAAAGCGGATCAGCAAGCGGGTCAGAACAGGTTAATCCCAAAATCGTCAGTTCTCAGTATCCATCAAAAAACGCCACTAAGCTGAAGTAAGTAGTGTTTAGTTGCTAAAAACGGTTCCAGATAGACCCGCTTGGACTTCACCTTGAACTATTGAACTTGTCAATGCACCCTTCGAAATAACCCCGAGTATCTTCTGCCAACCTCCCAAGCCCAATCAATCGAGCTATTTCTCGTGCCGGATCTTCGCTAGATACCAATCCAGGATTATCTGAAATCAACCCCAAGATTTCTGCTTGAGGTATATCTCGTGGCCCCCTATCTAGATGTGATCGATATGGGATTATTGCTTTGTAAGAGGCCTTCGCCCAAACAAAGACACTCTCATTTTCTTTGTGACGTTCGTTGTTACCGAGGCAATGAATAACTCGCTCTTGGATACGACGACCTGCACGCTGCCAACCATGCCGACGGGCAATGGCTCTAAAGAGGAGTGTGTCACGAATTGGGCCTTGTTCTTGAACAACTTCCGTCACAAGAGCCTTGAGTATCTGTGTATACCCCCATTCAAAGAACTGTTCTGGATCAAGAGCAAGCTCACTTGATTTAGTTGATTCTTCATCAACTGCGTTGGGCTCATCACTATGGTCGGAATCAAATTGTTTCGAAACTTGCTCTGGCAGACTGGATGTTTCACAAGCACTATCCTCAACTGTGATTTCAGGGTTGTCATCAACAGAATCTGAATCTGTAGAAGAGGGTGATTCATCATTTTCCATTTTGGCACGACTCTCCACAAGAAGAGTCTTCAGATTATCATCAATCCGCTCCGTTGCCTGACCAGATCGCATAAACCAATCTGTTGACCATATACGAAGAATCTCCCACCCAAGATTTCTCAAAACACCTTCTCTGATTTCATCCCTATCACGAGCAGTCGCCGAACTATGGTATGTTGCCCCATCACATTCAATACCAGCAAGGAATGCACCAGCATGATCTGGATGAACCACAGCTAGATCAATCCGATACCCAGAGACGCCGATTTGAGTTCGAACCTCCCAACCTAAAGAACGGAGAGACTCAGCAACAGATTCTTCGAACGGACTCTCTGCAGGACCAAGAGATCCTTCATCCATGGCAGGGAGTGCGATTGAACCTCGCTGTGCGTACTCAAGATAGTTCTTCAGATGCATAACCCCCAAGCCCTTGCCACGGTTGGTGTCAATATCTTCTGCCAAAATGGATGTGAACACATGAAACTCAGACTTAGCACGAGTAACAGCTACATTGAGCCGCTTTTCTCCGCCGTCTCTATTGATGGCCCCAAAATCCATCTTGAGTTTTCCAGCGATATCACGTCCAAATGTTATTGAAAAGACCATGACATCACGTTCGTCACCCTGAATATTCTCAAGGTTCTTCACAATGACCGGCTCTTCTCTTTCGTCATCGAAGAACCACTCTAACTCGGGCGACTTTCTGCGTACGGTATCAAGAAGGTCCAGTATCAACTCTTGTTGAGGTGCGTTGAACGTGATTACCCCAAGTGTTTTGCGGCTCGCTTCATCAAGTTTTATCCAATCCTTGAGTCTCGTTGTGACGAACTCGACAATGGCTTTAGCCTCAATTTCATTCGTTCGACCTGACCCTCGTGCGTAGATGCCTGGAACCTTATGGAATTGGACTGCGTCAGATGCTGTCCTAGGCGAAGGAAAGGTTACGAGTCGTTCACCATAATAGTGGTGATTCGAGAAAGCAATCAGACCCTCATCACGACTTCTGTAATGCCAGTTAAGTTGATGTAGCGGAAGCCCTGCCGCTGTCGCCTCATCCAAAATACTCAATAAATCTCGCTCATGAAAAGCTGTTTCATCGTCTTCTTCATCATCTGTTCGCCCAAAGAAGTTTGTAGGCGGTAGCTGTTTTGGATCCCCAACAATAATCGATTGTTTGCCTCGTGCAATCGCCCCAACAGCATCCCAAGTTGTGATCTGTGACGCCTCATCGAAAATCACCATATCAAACGATGCGTGATCTGCCGGAAGATATTGTGCGACAGACAATGGAGACATGAGAACGCATGGGGTCAGTTGAGTGAATGTAGTAGGCATACCCTGGATGAGTTCTCGAATAGATGTGCGTGGCCGCTGCAACCCAAGTTGATGACGAAGCATTCCCAACTCAGATTTTCTTGGAACGCCATCACGAGTTGGCAACCCATGCGAAACCGCATGGCGAACCTGACTTGCTGCAAGTTCTTGCACGGAGTAAATTAATTCCCTAAATCGTTCTATCTGATCTTCTTGTTCCCAGTGCACAAAACTACGAAGCCGAGGTTTCTCGTCAATAGCTAAGGGGAGCCACCAGCTAAAGTAGGCAACACAGAACTCCTTACCGGAATCCTGAATAAGCCCTGCAGTAAGAGCCTCTGTAAGTGAATCCAATCCACGAGCTTTCGCTTCCTGTTTCACTTCCGACCATTTTACCCAGTCCTGAAGCCGATTCGAGTTTGTTTTTATATCTGAAAGAAGTTGAATGACTCTCTGAAGAGAAGACGCTTTAATCGGCCCGCCTGATTTTGCGACAAACGTCTTTCCGGCCTGATCAAAGCTAGCCTTTGCCAATCGAAGATTTGTTGCCGATTTTGCTACTTCAGATGAATCCCCGCCCAACTTTGCCACAGTTTCAAAGTCTACAAGTTGATCACTTGTGATTTTGGCAAGTCTTTCGATTTCTGCTACCGACTTTCTCAAGTCCGATGCTTTGTCCAAATATTCTCGCATGTTATTAAAATTGCTTTGTACTCCCTCAAAATTCGGAAGACATGTCAGTGGACTGGCTGAAATTGCACTATAAGTCTCTTGCAAGTCCCTCAATAAAGGTATCTCGCTATCAGGGTCAACTGAACCATCAGCAGCATAACTCTGTAGCAGTTTTTTTACTCGCATTTTTCCCAACAATGAAAATGGCCATAGTTTCGCATTCTGCTGTCGCCAATCTCGATCAATCTCATCTAGTGGAATCCGTGAAAACTCTTTTTCTTCGTAGCTGGCTGTGAGCTGGGAGTGCAGCTTGCGGAATGTGCTAACTGATTGCTCAAGATCATCAATCCCTGAAACAACAGCTTCAAACTCCCCCCTCAGTGCAACACGATAATCATTTTTAGCTATACCGCCAATTGATTTGGCGAAATGCATGAGAGCTGTAAGACGAGAATTCGAAACAAGCTCATCTGGTGTCAGTCCTATCGATTTTTCAAACGCATGACACGCACTCACCAAGTTCTTAGTCTCTACATCAAATGCCTCGGCATATTCAAGAAGTTCCTTTTGCCATGCATATGACCACTCTGTTTTTTCCACACCATCAAGAGCAGTGCAATCAGAAATCGACGAGTATGTCAACCCTATTCGTTCTGCCAACGCCACCAAAGAAGAGAAACTCTTCTCGTCATGTGCATTCACGCCTGCAAACGACAACTCGAAAACCGCTTCTGATCCTGACAGAGACCCAATTGCATCGAAGACGCTGTACCCATGACTGCCTTTCTTGTGCAGCTCGTGTACATACTCGTTCAGCTTATCCCGTTTCACTTTCAAATCTTCAGTTAGTCGAACCCACTCTTCGTCAGTATCTTTTGCCGCACGATCCCATGCTTGTCCTAGTTGGGAAATCACCGATTTTCGATCTGTTTTGTTCGAGTGAAGTTCAAGACAAGCATCAGCCAAGCCGTAGGCTTTGAGCCTTCGATACACAACATCGAGTGCGGCTGATTTTTCAGCGACAAATAAAACTGTTTTTCCATGAGCCAAACAATGAGCGATCATATTGGCAATGGTCTGACTCTTGCCCGTGCCTGGAGGGCCGATGATAACAAAATCCTTGCCCGCTTGAGCCGCAACAACTGCAGCAAGCTGTGAGCTATCCGCTGGCAGTGGTGTGTAAACACTGCTCGGGCTGATTCTTTCGTCGACATCACGGGGTTCAGGAAAATCATCCCCGCCATTTTGAAATCGCTCGGTTGGATTCTCAAGCAAGTGCCTGACTAATCGATTTGTTTTCAAACTATCGGTGCGGTCTACAAGATCTTTCCACATTAAATATTTTGCGAATGAGAATGTAGAAATTGAAATGTCTTCAATCACTTCAAATCCAGGAACCTCACGCACAGCTTGCTGCATGATCTCGAAAATCTGTTTGATATCCAAGCCCGACTGATCCGTTGGAAGCTCCCCACGAAGGGCGGGTATGATCAGCCCAAAATCACGTTCAAGCATCTCAAGAAGTGTTTGATTAAAACGGACATCATCTTCGTGATGCGAAATGTAGTAGCTCGATTGAGCTGATCTACGACTCAGCTTTATTGGCAAAAGAAGCAATGGAGCCCGGTAAACTCGTTCCTCTTTTTCCGATTTTTTCCATCGCAAAAAACCTACTGCCATAAACAGAGTGTTTGTCCCCCCCTCGGCCATGTCGCTCTTTGCTTTTCGATACAGCGTTGTCAGCCTTGACTTTGTTTCTTTCCCTGTTTGAACGGCACACAACTGACTCTTCTCAAACGCACTGGCGGCGAAGTCGCTTTGTATATCCCGTCCCGTTTGTTGCCGATACAGCTTGGGATCACGATTTCCAACTGGATTTTCATCCTTGAGCGATATCACTCGAAATCTCTTGCCGTCCGCTAGGGCATCTTCAAGAGATGGAACATCTGCACAGACAAAGCCGAGGGTTTGACGTGTCTCAGAAAAATTCAGTAAGCGGTTCCTCAGAGACAAATCAAGCAACTTCTTTTGCCATCGTTCTAAGCGACCAGAAGGATCCGAGGGGAGCTCTTCAGCAATGTCTGCTGGCAACATGTCAAAACTTGGGAGCTTTGGCAATGACGCAGGAGCGACAGTATCATCAACGGAGTCACTTGTAGTTATATTTGCTTGATGGCTTGCGAGCGGTCTAATTCCAGCTGAACGAGCACGAGCGATATCAACAGCCATCCGAAACTCATGCTCTCTGTCTTCAGATAACTGAGCTTTCCCACTAGATTTTGCTTGTTCAAATCCAACCACAGGACGCTGAGTCAACAGCGTTGTCTCTAAGGTCAAGAATTCTCTTGAATTGATTGCCTTTCGAATTTCTGTAACATCCGACTCAATGGTCATAGGGAATGTCTTATCGACAAGCCAAACTCCTACAAACGCATGATCCTTCGTAAAAATGATTGCCGGATTGAGCTTTACAGCTTCGAATGCTGCCGCCAAGAATAATGCCGAATCTAAGCAGGTAGCAAGTCCCGTTTCAGCGATAAGACCTGGGTCACGAATCTTCTGACCTTGTTTTTCAAACGAGCGAGGGGGCTGGGCATATGACAGCCCCATCCCGCTCACAGCTGACCAAATCGAAGCCGCAAGCATGTATGTTCTACTAGGGTCGCTAGATTGGTATCCGTTCAATGCACCGCTATGACCATCTCGCTCAAGCAGCCTTGATGCTTCTTTCAAAATGAAAGCAGTTTGCACATGATTGGGTGAAACAAATGCAGCCAAAATCTGCGACATCTCAGCAGAACCGCCCCATTCATCACGAGCCAGTAATTCAATTGGAACCACTTGTTCACTGAGCAACTCATCTTCAGAATACAAACAAAAAGTAAGCTGACCATACTCGGCTTCATTTAGCCCATCAAGCACACTGAAATCGAGAGTTACTTGCAAATCGCCAAGTTGAATATCCTCACCAACAGGTATGCGATCAATAGTCCATTCTTTCGATTTACAGAAAGCGGGCTGAGGCTTCATCGTCAACTTCAATTTCTTGAACTCTTGCTCAGTCTCATTGATGATTGAGATTCGCTTGATGATCGGAACCGCATTCTGAGCGGCTGCGAATGTCGTCCTTGATACCGCATTGATATCGAGCTTTGGAAACTTTGGTGTTTCGAGGTCTTCAGTCATGTCTATCCCAACTGGGAACCAAGACACATCTCTGTCCCCATGTTGATTCTATCCGAAACAACATCGAATCCCAAACTCATACCTAATTGTCTCAATCATCACACCTAGCGGGTCAGCAAACGGGTCAGAGCGGGTCAAGACCCAAATTGCCAACTTAGTCACTCCATCAAAAAACGCCCTTAGCATCAAGCCAAAGGCGTTTTTTGTAAATGGAGACGAAGAGAATCGAACTCTCGACCTCTTGCATGCCATGCAAGCGCTCTACCAACTGAGCTACGTCCCCGTCACGAGTTGTCTCCCGCCAAGAAAGCCGGGACCACCATCGTAGTGACCCCGCTCCCAAGGTCAAGCCATACCGCCCCATCACACCCCCTCCCCTCAAAAAACTCCCCTCTACACCCGCCATATCGGCCTCTCAATCACACTAATCACCAAATCCAGGCGCCCAAGTCCAACATCTCTCAACTCCCCCTTGAGCCCGCCCCCTCATCGACCGATCCCATCAAAGGAAAGGTCCGGATATGGTCTCAGCAAACCAACTCATCTGGTGGATCGACGCAGCAGGCATACTCCATTCCTGCGCACTCATCGCAACCCCACCCCCAAGCGCACAAGCCCAAGGCATCTACGCCCAAGGACGCCTCGACCCCGCGACCCGCACAGGCACAATCACACACATCCACAACAAACCCGCATCGCTCCCAACAATCCCACGCGAACTCTTCGATGTCCTCGATGCACGCTTCCCCAAAACACGCTGGTGGATCTTCGATCACAAAAGCCAGACCACCCCACCAAAAAGCGTCCCCGCCATCCAACACTCTTAAATCGACAACCTAGCTCAACGCCTTCGCAAGCACCGCCTTGCGCACCAGCACCCCGTTGCCCACCTGATCCAACACAACCGATCTCTCCCCGTCAGCAACCGCCGCCGCGATCTCCACCCCCCGGTTCATCGGCCCCGGATGCATCACAACCGCCCCCTCTTTCATCATCCCCGCTCGCGCCTCGCTCATCCCGTACCGAGCGTGGTACTCCCGCGTCGAAGCAAGCACCCCGCCGCCCCCACGCTCAAACTGAATCCGAAGCATCATCACCGCATCCACACCCCCCAAAGTAAAGTCAAGATCGTCCGACAACGAACACCCAAGCGCAGCCTGCGACCCTGGCACCATCCCCGGCGGCCCAACAAGCACCACCTCAGCCCCGAGCGCCCTCAGCAACCCCACATTACTCCGCGCCACCCGCGAAGAAACCACATCCCCCACAATCGCAACCTTCAACCCGGCAAAGTCCCAGTCCGATTCACGCCCAAACGACCGCCCGATCGTCAGCGCATCGGCAAGCGCCTGCGTCGGGTGCTGATGCGTCCCGTCCCCCGCATTGACCACCGCGCACTTCGTATGCTCATCAATCAACGCCGCCGCCCCGCTCTGCCCCGCCCGAACAACCATGCAATCAACCCCCATCGCCTCGATCGTCCACGCCGTATCAAGCAGCGTCTCCCCCTTGGCAACACTCGACCCCTTGCTCGTCAGATCCACAACCGTCGCGCCAAGAGCCTCTGCCGCAATCGAAAAACTCACCCGAGTCCGCGTCGAATCTTCAAAGAACAGATTCGCAACAACCTTCCCACCAAACTCATCCCCGCGCCATGCATCCCCATGCGCCAACGCGAGAAGTGCCCGCGCCTCGCCCGCGTCAACACTGCTCATCGAAAGCAAACTACGCCCAGTCCACATGAATTAACCGTCCTGCTCTTGATCAACCTCTTCAGACTCTTCAACAGCATCCATAACACCAACCTCACCATCAAGTGGCACATACATCTCAGGCGTAGGAACTGTCCCCGGTGCCCAGTACTGCATCCGCTTGACATACCAAGGCCGATCCCCCCCATGCACCCATATCGTCACCCCGCCGTCAACATCACCCTCTATAGGATACACAACATCAACCTTCCCACTCGACCCACGCAGCCACACCCGCCCGATGTGATACACAGGCACAGACCCATCCATCCCCTCATAAGGCAGCACCGCCCCAGTAGGCAACCGCGAAACAATCGTCGCCGCAGTCTCAGGAGTCGTCCCCACAGGCAAATTCACCGCGTACTCCCCATGCTCGTCCCGCACCGGATGCCGCAAAATCACCCGCTCAAGCGACGCCACAATCGACTTAATCGACCCCCCAGAGTTCGTATGCCCCAACGCAATCCCCTTGCTCGGCTCAGGCACACTCGTATAACTCACACACCCCCCCCAAAGTAAAGAAATCGAAGCGGCGACAACCGTGATTCCCAGTGTCCTAAACATGTTGCTCGTCTTTCCGTACATGATCCGCTCCATTCTTCCGCAAGCCGGTCCCCAACCAAGGCCAGCCGCAGAGTTTCCTGTGCCTATACCCATTCTAACCCGCCCACCATACCATTGCCCATGCCCGATCCCCTCACCCCAAGACAAACACCCCCACCCTCAACATTCCCAGCCTCGACCGGCAAAACCTTCGTCGTAGGAATCACAGGCGCCTCCGGTGCCGTCTACTCCATCCGCCTCCTCGACCAACTCCTCACCCTCGGCTCCACCGTCCACCTCATCGTCACCGACTACGGCAAAAGACTCCTCGCCGACGAACTCAACATCACCAGCATCTCCCTCAAAACCCTCTGCCCACACCTCGCCAGCTTTGATCAAGACAATCAGCACGCAGACCATTACGCCGCCCGCCTCATCATCCACCCAAACAAAGATGTCGGAGCCCTCCCCGCCACCGGCTCATTCCTCCACGACGGCATGGTCATCATCCCCTGCTCCTCCACCTCAATGGGTGCCATCGCCACCGGCGCCGGCTCAAACCTCCTCACCCGCGCCGCCGCCGTCACCCTCAAAGAACGCAGGCCATTAATAGTCTGCCACCGCGAGACTCCATTAAACCTCATCGACATCAACAACATGCAAACCCTCACCCAAGCCGGCGCCATCATCGCCCCCTGCAACCCAGGCCTCTACCTCAACCCCCAATCCATAAACGACCTCGTAGACTTCATCACAGGCAAAGCCCTCGACCTGCTCAATGTCCCACACAATCTCAACACACGCTGGCAAGGCTAAAGATCCGCGACTTTCAGGCTCTCAGTATTGTCAGATTTAATAATCTGCATCACTCCCATTGCCATCCAATCCCTATCACGCTTCTTACCCGTGTATTCCGTAATAATCCCCGCTTCTTCCATCTTCTTCAAATCCGAATACACAGTCGGTCCTTTCACATTTAAAATAACGCCGGCTTCATGTGCATTGATAGCAGGAAGTAAAAACAAACGATCGATCAACCTGAACAGCCGACCATGATTATCGCCTTCTTTTAACCTACGCTGATATTCTTCACGCAAATCGATGAGGAGTTCGCTCCGCGTTATTGAATCATTTGCTTGCGTCGTAATCGCCCGAAGAATAAACTCAATCCACTCCTGCCAAGCCCCCTCTACACTAACCGCCAACAACGAATCGACATAATCCCGCTTATGCTCATTGATATAAGCACTCATGTAGACTGCTGGATGTTCAAGGAGTCTTTCCTTGACCAATGCCCGCGAGATCAACACACGCCCAATCCGTCCGTTCCCGTCCCGGAAGGGATGAATGGACTCGAACTGATAGTGCATCAATGCCACAGCAAATAAAGGAGGAATCTTGTTCCCTTCATTATGCATGAAATGCTCAAACTCTTTCAAACACTGGTCCAATATCTCACCCGGCGGCGGAGGCACAAATCTCGCTGCCCTCGGACCCCGCTCAGGATTCCCGATATACACTGGCTGATCTCGAAACTGACCAGGACGCTTATCCTCACCACGAACTTTCGACAGAAGTAAACTATGCATCTCACAAATCAATCGATTGCACAAAGGCAGTTCTGACGAAATCCCATGCTCAAGTGCTTTAACATAATTCCAACCTTCAAGCCCCACACCACGAACACCCTGCTCTCTACCAGCACCCGCCAACACCATGTCCTCTGCCGTAGTTTCAATCCCCTCAATCTTCGACGACATCTTCGCTTCACGCATCCACAACGCACGCAAAAGCGTTGCACCATTCCCAACCCGCTTATGAAGACCATTGACCTGGCCCAACGCCAACAGCGCCTCGGAATGCAAATCAAACAATGATGATTTAAGACTTTCCCAATCCAACTCTGGCGGAAGCGAGTTTGGCACAAATGACTGTGCCGGAAAATCTACAAACTCTTCTTTTCCAGATCGAGTTCGCTTCTCTTTCAGTGTTATGGGCACTAACTTGCCAGGACTCTTATTCGTGAATTGATCGGTGTTCATAGTTCAATGACCTTACGCAGTGAACCCAGCTAATAAAGTAAATGCCAAATAATTTAATTAGTCAGCCCCGTTGTTTCAGTATACCGAACTAAATCCCCCGCCTGTACAGGAAGCGTGGCCCGGTCACCTGCCACAATATGTTGTACCAAACTCACCCCTTGGCATACTGCTTCCGCCGATCATCCTTATTGAGCTCAACACTCACCCCCCCACTGAGACGCACAGAATCCGCACCAAGCTCCTCCCCAAGAGCCCGCACAAGCTCAGGCCGCATGTGCGTCATGATCTTCTTCCCATCGACCCCCTCCCCAGGCTCAACCAAAACCCAAGCCCCATCAATCTCCACGATCACCATCACAGGCCGGGCGCTCTTTCCTATAGATAGATCACTCGCATCCGCAGGCGTCTCAAGGATCCCCCGCACCCGATCCATCACCGCACCCGCATTCCCATTCACGCGCGAGTCCCGCACCATCACCTGGATCGTCCCCTGCTCCAGCGGATGCCCATCAATCGGCACCACCCGATCAAGAATCACCTGCGCATCGCCCCGCGAATGATCCAGCCGCCCCATAAAGAACTTCGGCATGTCCGTATCCGTCAGATGCCCAAACTGCCCGTACACATTCGAGAACATCACCGCATCGGTCGTCCCCGTAGCGTCCTCGATCGTCAGGATCGCCATCTTCTGACCAGCGCTCCGCCCGTTCTTGGTCACAATCGTCCGCACCCCCTGCACCATCGCAGGCACAATCACACGCTTGTCCTGAGGCAAACCCTTCAACTCCCCAACCTTGAGCGGCGTAAACACCCGAACCCAGTCCCCCCACTCCTCCATCGGATGACTCGACACATAGAACCCAAGCGTCTCCTTCTCCTGACGCAAGGTCTCACTCTCGCTCCACCTATCCACCTGTATCAGAGGCGTCTCCGGAAGTTCAGCCTCAACCGTCTCTTCACCTCCACCCATCCCAAACAACGCCCCCTGCCCCGCCGCCTTGTCCGCCGCGATCGACTGCCCCGCGCTCACCGCCGCCTCGATACTCGCAATCATCGACGCCCGCTCCTCGCGACCATGCACCGAATCAAATGCCCCCGCCCGAATGAGCGCCTCGATCGTCCCCTTATTCACCGACCCACTCGGCACCCGCTCACAAAAATCAAAGATGCTCGCAAATACCTTCCGTTCAGGACTCTCCGGATCACCCCCGATATCACGCTCCTTGACAAGCCCCTCGATCGCCTTGGTCCCCGCCCCCTTGATCGCCCGCATCCCAAACCGCACCTGCCCACCATGCGACGAAGGTATTTCCCCATCTTCAAACACCACACAAAAATCAGTCCGCGAAAGATTCACATCCGGCGCGTTCACTTCGATCCCGGTCTTCAAAACATCACCAGTCTTGGGATCAATAAACCGCGTCCGCTTGCAATCATCCAGGTAAGGAATCCAATCGCTCACCTTCTGCGCCTGCGATTCAAAGCTCAAGAACGCCGCCATGTATTGATTCGGGAAATAGGTCTTCAGATACGCTGTCTGGTACGCAACAATCGAATACCCCGTCGAGTGCGATTTATTAAACCCGTAGCCCGCAAACTTCAGGATCAAATCAAACAACTCCTCGGCCTTCTCCTTCGCAAGCCCCTTCTCAACCGCGCCCTCAATAAACTTGGCCCGATTCGAATCAATCACCGAAACCTTCTTCTTACTAATTGCCTTAATCAACGAGTACGCATCCCGCAGCGCAATCCCACCAAGCTCATGCACGATCTGCATGACCTGCTCCTGATACACCATCACGCCATAAGTCTCAGCAGTAAACTTATCGACAATCGGATGCACCTCAGGGACCTTGTCCTGCCCATGTTTCCGCCTGTTGTAATCCGGAATCAGATCCATCGGTCCAGGACGGAACAACGCATTGGCGGCAATAAGGTCTTCGAGCCTGTCAGGCTTCATCTCCGTAAGCAGCCGACGCATCCCCCCAGATTCAAACTGGAAAACCCCCACAGTATCCCCCCGCTGGAACACATCAAACACAAACGGATCGTCATACTTGAGCCGATCAAGATCCAGCGGATGAGCCGCCCCCTTCTTCGATTTCTTCCCCACCGCTTCCCAGATCGCATCCTCAGGCAGCGTCTCCCCGATCAGCTTCTTCGCTTCCTCAATAATTGAAAGCGTCCGCAGCCCAAGAAAATCCATCTTGAGCAAGCCCATCATCTCACAAGTCGGCCCGTCCCACTGCGTGATCAGATCCTCAGACCCCGACTGCTTATACAAAGGCACAACCTCATGCAGAGGCCGCGTCGCCACGATCACCCCCGCAGCGTGCACCGACGAGTGCCGCGCCTGCCCTTCAAAGGTCCGCCCCGTATCTATAATCCGCTTAACAATCGGATCTGAGTCATACCAATCCTTGAGATCAGGCTCCTTCTCAAGCGCCCCATCAAGCGTAATCCCAAGCTCCTCAGGCACCAGTTTCGCCAGCTTGTCCGCATCCCCAAGCGGGAACTCCATCACCCGGGCCACATCCCGGATCGCCGCCCGAGCCTTCAAAGTCCCAAAGGTAATGATCTGAGCCACATGCCCATACTTCTCGCGCACATACTGGATGACCTTCATCCGACCATGCTGGCACAGATCAATATCAATATCGGGATACTCATTCCGATCCGGATCGGTAAACCGCTCAAAGAGCAACCCGTAATGCACCGGGCACGCGTTACTCATCCCAAGCACATACCCCACCATCGTCCCCACACCAGAACCACGAGCCAGCGACGGAATCCCCCGCATCCGCCCCCAGTCCACAAAGTCCCACACAATCAAAAAGTACGCCGAGATCAGCTTATCCGCAAGGATCTTCAACTCACGGTTCAGCCGCGCCCATTTATTCCACCCATCGGCATCCTCGCCCTCTAGACCCTCAGGCAGCTCATCAACCCCTTCAATCTTCTTATGCTGATGCTCCAAAATCCCAGGCCCATACCGCCACACCATCCCCGCCTCACACAACAACCGAAGCGTCTTATCACACTCCACCTTCAACGACGCCTGATCCATGTCCGGGTCATTCGCCGGATCGAGCGAGAAGCAATCGCAGTACGCCTTGTACCACGCCGTCAGATCCCCACCAAACTCCTTGGCAGAATGCTTGGGCAGCTTGCTCTTGGCCGGCGCCTTGACCACAACAACCGGCGCATGATTCGCCCCAATCGGCAGCTCCACATCACACCGATCCGCGATCGCCACCGTATTGTCCAGCGACTCAATCCCCGCGTCCCCGATCTCCTCGTTGTTGTACTCTTCACCTTCAAAGATCGAACGCATCTCATCGGCCGACTTGATATACAGCTCTGTCGGGTACCGCATCCGGTCCGGATCGTTCTTCACCTTCCCAGTCGAAATACAGATCAGCGTGTCGTGCGCATCATGATCCTCTTCCAGTAAAAAATGGCTGTCATTGTCACACACCAACGGGATATCCATCTCCCGCGCCAGCTTGATCACATGCGGGTTAATCGAGTTCTGCAGCCCAATATGGTGCTGCAACTCCAGATAGAACCCCGGCCCCTTCTCCGTACCCTTGAATGTATCCCGGTGCCAGGTCGCCACATCCTTCGCCGCATCCCAGTGCGACTGATCCCGCGTCTGCTCGTACTTCACCATGTGCCGAGCAATCTCAGACCCAAGGTGCCCATTAATCGCAATCAACCCCTCCGAATGCGATTCCAGAATCTCCCTATCCATCCGAGGCTTGTAATAGAACCCATTGATGTACGCCTCTGAACACAAATACAGCAGATTGTTCCACCCAGTAATATTCTCCGCAAGCAGCACAAGGTGATGCCCACCATCAGCAACCCCTGTATAGGTACGATCCGTCCGATCCCCCGGCGCCACATACGCCTCGACACCCAGAATCGGCTTGATCCCCGCCTTCCGAGCCCTGTTATAGAAAAGCACCGCCGCGTGCATATTGCCGTGATCGGTGACCGCCACCGCGTCCATCCCGAGCTCTTTGACACGGTCCACGAGCTTATCCGTCCGGTTACCCCCATCAAGCAACGAATACTCCGAATGCAAGTGCAGATGCACAAACGATTTGGCTCTTTGTTCGTCTTTAGTTTGTGTTTCGGTGCCCAAACCAAACTTCCTATCTCTCGAGTATCGGACCCTCCATCCTACACCAAACCCACCCACTCAATTCCCCCAGCAAGCCAACAGAATTGATGAATTTTGTAACTCTATCTCCCACAATTGCTTGCACACCCCGTTTTTGGAGGCACATTACATCCGAGAACACAAGTAAGTCTCATAAATACCGGGGAACTCGCCCGGGGGAGAAATTAGTACCATGAATACCAAACGCACACTCATTCTCGCAGCAGCCGCCGCGATCGCCTCAAACGCACTCGCATCTGACCCATTGATCCACCTCGAAGACCGCAACTCATCAGCGACCTTCGATGTCAACAACGGCCAGATCGACTGGACCGTCGACGGCGTCTCACAGCTCTTCGCTCAAGAGTTCTACTTCCGCCGGTCAACAGACCAGAACGAAGTCCTCCTGAGCTCGCTCAACCTCAGCCTCGACGGCGTCTTCTCATCGGACACCAACCCGTTCCGCGATGACCGCGACGACGCACTCGGGATGCTCTACTCCGATGACAACGGCATGCAGATCGAAACAATCTTCACCCTCCGCGGCGGCACCGACGGCTCAAACCGCTCAGACCTCGCAGAGCAGATCGTCATCCGCAACAACTCGAACTCAACCTTGTCGCTCTCCTTCTTCCAGTTCGTAGACTTCGACCTGGGCGGAGACTTCGGCGATGACTCAGGCGAAATCGTCAACGGCAACACCATCCGCCAAAGCGACGACGAGTTCATGATCTCAGAAACAGTTGTCACCCCACAACCAACACTCTTCCAAGTTGGCGACGCCGGTCAAATGGAAAGCATGCTCAACGACAACGCCATCGATAACCTCAACGGCAACTCAAGCTGGCAAGGCGATGTCGCCTGGGCATTCCAGTGGGACATCACCCTCGATGCAGGCGAAGCGTTCATCATCTCGAAGGACAAATCAATCGTCCCAGCCCCAGGATCACTCGCCCTTATCGGACTCGCAGGGATGGTCGCAAACCGCCGCCGTCGCAACTAATCAACCATAACCACTTGTATTGACGCCGATTCATTTGCAACACCCCAATCTCGGCGCACATTAGTTAACACACATCTGGAGAGCCTCGTTTCTAGAGGATACATCCGGGGGAGACCAATCATGAAGAAGACCACCGCAATCACAATCGCAGCAATCACCGCACTCTCTACCCTCGCCATCGCAGGCGATGAAGAAGGTATCGTACTCGGTGACGCGAACTCCACCGCAACCTTTGCTCTCGATGGACAAAACTCTTGGATCATCGACGGAGTTGACCACCTCTACGCACAAGAGTTCTACTTCCGCCGCGGAGGGTTCAACGACGAAGTCAACATCAATACCCTCACCCTCCTTGGCCAAGCCGTCAACGACACCAACCCATTCACCGATGACCGTGCAGATTCAATCAGCACCCTCTACACAGATGGAAACGGACTCGAGTTTGAAACCCTGTTCACACTCCGTGGCAGCAACCAAGGCTCCAATAGCGCCAGCATCGCTGAACAAATCTCAATCTCAAACACTGGCACCTCCTCAATCTCGTTCTCATTCTTCCAGTATGTCGACTTCGACCTCGGAGGCGATTCCAGCGACGACTGGGGCCAGATCGTCGAAGGCAATATCGCACAACAGTTCGATGATGATTTCGCGATCTCAGAAGTCGTAGTCACACCTGCACCAAACGCCTTCCAAATGGGCGAATACGAAGATATGTCCGCACTCTGGGATAACGGCCAGATCGATAACCTCAACGGCGATGACACACACCAAGGCGATGTCGCATGGGCATTCCAATGGGACATCACCCTCGCCGCGGGCGACTCCTTCCTCATCTCCAAAAACAAAACAGTGGTCCCAACCCCAGGCTCACTCGCCCTGCTCGCCGGTGCTGGTCTCATGACCACCCGCCGCCGCCGTGCATAACTCTGACATCTAAGACACAACTCAATCACCAAAACACCCCGACTTTCGGGGTGTTTTTCTAATTTGGCCAAATCTGGCCAAATTAGACGCGCCAAACCGAACATTTCCCTACACAATTATCAACGACCCGATAATTATATGGAAATTGAGAAAAACCCCCTTGAACTGGCCGATCACACCACAGTACACTCCCCACAGAGAGATACAGAAATCGCAGCTCTGTTCCGGCTGCTTCATTGAGAAGAGAGAGAGAACACCATGTCAAAGAATTTTGCAATCACAATTGCCGCGTGCGCCGGTATCACATCGGTCGCCCTCGCGGGGAATCCATTCGTAATCGCAGACGGAAACACCTCCGCAAGCTTCGATCCAAACGCGGGTCAAGTCAACTGGATGGTCGACGGCGTCAACCAACTCTTCACCCAAGAGTTCTACTTCCGCCGTTCTACCGACACACGCGAACTCCGTATGGACGCCAACAACCTCAACAATGTTGGCAACTTCGTCCAAGACACCAACCCCTTCTCTGACAACAGACCCGACGCCTTCGGCTCGTTGTTCGTAGACGGCGCAGGTCTTGAAATCGAAACCCTCTTCACCATTCGCGGCAACGCACAAGGCTCAGGCAGCGCAGATCTCGCCGAGCAAATCAGCATCCGCAACACCTCAAACTCCACCATCACCCTCTCATTCTTCCAGTTCGTTGATTTCGATCTGGGCGGAGACGCATTCGATGACTTCGGCCAAATCGTCGGAGGCAACACGGCCCAGCAAAGCGATGACGATTTCTCAATGTCAGAAGCCGTCGCAACCCCGCAACCAACAATCTACCAAATGGGCGACTCATTCAGCATGACCAGCATGTTCAATGACGCAGTTATCGACAACCTCAACGGCAACGCCTCACATTCAGGCGATGTCGCATGGGCATTCCAGTGGGACATCACCCTCACAGCGGGCGATTCCTTCCTCATCTCCAAAAACAAGTCCGTCGTACCAACTCCAGGATCACTCATGCTCCTGGGCTCGGCCGGACTCTTTGCCAGCCGCCGCCGTCGCAGCTGAACTAAACCAATATTCTAATCGAATCTACAAACAACACCCCGCATCAATCGCGGGGTGTTTTTTTCTTTGGTTTCCAACGCATTTCGCCCGAATTTAGCCAAAATCAACGAAAGTCCGAAAATAACAAAATATTCTGCCAAATTCGTTTGTAATTATAAAAAAGACACTTGCATTGGGGGTTTCCGCCACAGTACACTATTGGTTCAACGCGGTTCCGTGCAGGCCGTTTCTTGAGAGAACACAGAGATAAAGAGAGAGAGAGAGAAAACAATGTACAAGAATACAATCATCGCAGTCGCGTCATGCGCAGGTCTCGCATCAGTCGCCATCGCAGGCGGCGGAGTCAACACCCTCGCCGATGCAAACAGCTCGGCAACATTCGACACCAACTCAGGACAAGTCAACTGGCTCGTCGATGGTGTCAACCAACTCTTCACCCAAGAGTTCTACTTCCGTCGCGCGTCAGACACACGCGAGCACCGTGTTGACAGCACAAACCTAAGTCTCGATGGCATCTTTGTCACCGACACCAATCCATTCTCAGACACGAACAACGACGCGCTCGCCCAGCTTTACTCCGATGGCAACGGCCTCCAGATCGAAACACTCTTCACGCTCCGCGGCGGCACCGCAGGATCAAGCAACGCCGACCTCGCAGAACAAATCACCATCCGCAACACCTCCAACACCGCCATGTCCATCTCGTTCTTCCAGTTCGTAGACTTCGACCTCGGCGGCGACTTCTCCGATGACTTCGGACAAATCGTTGGTGGCAACACCGCACAACAAGCAGACGACGACTTCTCAGTCGCCGAAACAGTTGTGACCCCATCGCCTACATTGTTCCAGATGAGCAACGCAGTCGCAATGGCCAACATGTTCGCCGACAACAACATCGACAACCTCGATGGCACCGCAGCAGGTGCAGGCGATCTCGGCTGGTCATTCCAGTGGGACATCACACTCGCTGCCGGCGAGTTCTTCATCATCTCCAAAGACAAGTCCATCGTCCCAGCCCCAGGCTCGATGATGCTCCTCGGCGCCGCAGGCCTCATCGCCAACCGCCGCCGCCGCTAATACCCCTGTTATCTGAAAACTCCTCTTTTGAAGCCCCTACTTGTCGCGGGGGCTTTTTTTTTGCGCACCCAAAGACCCCAAGAGTTATCGCCCCACCATACACCCTCTGTAACGCCAAATCTCGCCACCCTCTCCCTCATCACCCCATCATTGCTGGTTGATCTCCCCAATGAAATGTCAAATTAGGGCAACACCAACACCGCTTGCCCGTGTCCGCAATCGGCCCGGCCAAGCCACCAAGGAGATCACCCATGAATAACCAACACGCAACCATCGCTATCGCGGTTCTGGCCACCGCCGCAAACGCAGATGTCCTCGACATGAAGTTCACAGGCACAGGCGCAGGCAAAAGCGTCCAGATCCAACTCGGTGACGCCGATGCCCAAAACCTCTTCGCGGGCGAACTCAACCACCAAATCACAAACGCCACAGGCGTAGACGCATACCTCAATGGCATGCACAGAACCTTCTGCGCAGACATCACCGAGCATGTCGCAGGCAACTACACCCAGTACCAAACCACCGCCCTCGAAAACATCCCCCTCACCGCCAACAACCCCACCCCAATGACAACCGTCCAAGCCAACGCCATCAGGACACTCTACATCCAGACCGCCCCCACCCTCATCGCAGGCAACCTCTCAAACGAGCTCGCCGCAGCCATGCAGATCACCGTCTGGGAAATCGTTAACGACTTTGACGGCACCGCAGACTCATTCAACCTCAACGACGGAAACCTCATAATCTCAGGACAAGGCGGGGACGAACTCAACCACCAAATCCTCGCCCATGTCGATTCCCTCAAAGACACCATCATGGACGGCATCAACCTCGGTGAAATCAGCACCGAGAATGTCATCGGCCTCGCGAACGAAGGCGCCCAAGACCAACTCCTCGCCGTCCCAGCTCCCGGCGTCATCGCACTCATGGCCGCCGGTGGCCTCATCGCAACCCGACGCCGCCGAGGCTAGCCCAAAGCCCATCGACATCAAAACAAACCCCAACCCCTCTGCCCCAGCAAGCAGAGGGTTTTTTTATATCCTATACAACCACCTGAAAGACCCAACCCCAACATCCCTACAATCCAGAGATGGAACACCTCACCCCCCAATCCTCCCCCAACCCAAGCACAGTCGAGTTCCGACTCCCAGGCCCCCTCACCCGCCTGCTCTCCCTCTTCCTCCTCATCCTCTTCATCATCCTCGGCTTCCTCATCGCCATCCCCCTCCTCATCATCGCCCTCGTGGTAGGCCTCATCTTCCTCTTCTACATCAAAATCAAACGCACCCTCACCAGAGCCAAATCCCCCAACGGCCCCCTCGACGGCCGCCACAATGTCAAAGTCGTCAACCACGACGACTAACCCGCACATTGGATATACTCATTTAAATTAAACATAGTTATGGAGATCTGCAAATGAAAGCAATCATCGCCGCTCTGGCAATCATGTCCACCGTCGGAATCACAACTCAACTCACCGGCTGCGTCACAACAGAGCGTGTCGAAAAGCCTCTCGCTCAAACCACAAATGTCGACCTCTACTTCGCAAAATCAGAAATCACACGCCCCTACCTAACCATGGGCACAATCAACACCGAATCCACAGAACTTCTCACCTTTGAACAACTGGAACAAGAACTCATCAAGAAAGCCATGGCCGAAGGAGCAGATGCGATCCTCATCCAAAACATGAACGCCGTCAAAATCAGTACTTCTGCAAACTCCAACGCCGACGACACCGGAAACCCCCAGTACTACCTAGACGACAACATGAACCTTCAATCAAGAGGCACCCACAAAAAATGGACCAGTGTCTCCTACAGAATGCACCAAAGAGACAAGGTTCTCACAGGCAAACTCATCAAATACAAATAATCCCGCCATCCCAAAGCTCGAACTGTTGAAACACAACCGTATGAACGAATCACGAGATTTGATTACAGTTACAATCTCAGCCCAAAACCCCATCCCGCAAACCCAGCGTCACAACCCCAGGCTCCCCGCTCCCAATCACCTCCGCCTCCACCTTCACCACAGGCAGCACCTTCCAACTCGAGTTCGTCAAAAACAACTCATCCGCATCGAGCAGATCGTCAATCGACATCATCCGAGCCTCAACAGAAATCCCCATCTTCTTCGCCTGCTCCATCACCCGCCCCCGCGTAATCCCAGGCAGCACCGGACTCGGCAGCGCATGCGCCTCCCCGCTCTCCTCCCCCCGAGCGATCGGCGTAATCAGCTTCCCCTCGCTGACTGCAAACAGATTCGACACACACCCCCCGCTCAAGTGATTGCTCACCTGAAGCACGATCGACTCTCCCGCCCCCTTCGCCGCCGCGGCCTGCAGCTCCCGCAACCGCCACCAGTAATTGAGTGTCTTGTGCCCCGCCGTAGGATCAAGCGGATTCGCCCGCGCCTCAGCGATCGTCGCCATCACCCCATTCTCAAACATCTCATCCGGATAATCAGTCGCCGGCTGCGCCTGAATCAAAACCGTAGGCCGATGCCCACCCCCACCACCGCCAGCCGCACCAGACTGCAACAAGTTCAGATCCCCACCAGTCACCGTCAGCCGCACCCGAGTATTCTTGTACCGCGCCCGCCGAACGGTCTCCACAACCGCCTCCCCCAGCGCACCCGTTTTCAGATCATCACTGAGCCCAAGCATCGCCGCAGACCCCTGCAGCCGGTCCATATGCTCATCAAGATCCTCAACCACCACACCGTCAGCGGTCGTAAACGCGTGCATCGTCTCAAACAAACCCACCCCATGCTGAAACGCCGCATCGAAGGCCGACACTTTCGCGTCCTGGCGCGTCACCATCTCACCATCAATAAACACGCTCTCGCACGAATCATTACTCTGTTGATCTTCAGTCATGCCAAAAGGGTACCCCACCCGACCAAGCAATTCCCAGCCCAGAATCAGTCCTCTGCCTCAGCCGCCGCAACCCCAGCCCGATACCGACGCATTGCCGTCACAGGCCCAATCAACGCGATCAAATGCAACAACACCAGCCCCCCATTGATCACCATCCGAACCGTACGGATATCGCTGTTCATCCCCGTATGAATCCGATCAATCGCCTTCAAACATCCACACCCAGTCGCTAAAAGCACCGCATCATCCACAAGCGTCAAGTAATAACTAAACCCAATAATCGAGCACATCGAGAACACAAGCACAACGCGCCCAAACACCTTCGTAAGCTCCGACCCCATCACAAACACAAGCATCAACCCAAGCACAAGCTCCCCAGGCCCGACCCACCACATCATCCCAAACAACTCCTGAGGCAGCACATCGTGCTGCTCGATCGTGTTCACAAACGCAGACATATCCATCACCTTGGACAGCCCCGCTGCAACCCACATCAGCAGGACCAGCCCCACACACACCCGAGGCACAACCATCCGAGGCTTCAGCCCACCAACCTTCCCACCACCAGCATTTATCGGCTGATCACCCATTACCCATATTCTCCATTACGCAAAGACCAACGACCGTTTCACAAAATCAATCTTCATCGCTTCCTTGGCAAGATAGAGCGTCTCTTCCGCCGCGTTATTCGCCTGTTTGGTATGCTCCCGCAACAACTCCAGAATCTTCGCGTCCCCCGCCTCACCCTCATAAGGCAAACGACGCTCACGCATCGGCTCAAGCAACTTCGAAATATGCTCCGCAACCTCCACCTTCACATGCCCGTCACCAATATTGTCCCCCTTGCTATACGCATCCTCGAGCTCCTTGATCCGCTCCTCGTCATGGATAAACGCACGCACATAGTCAAACAACGCGTTCTTGATATCCCCAGGCTCATCCATCGCCACGCGCCCCGTATACAACCCACCCATCTTCTTCTTGATCTGCTTGAAAGTGTCCGTCAAGAAGATCGCGTTGTTGAGCGATTTCGACATCTTGTTGACCCCATCCGTCCCGATCAGCCGAGCAACCCGCCCGACCTTCCCCGCCGGAATCGGAAACAGCCCACCCGCAGAAACATAATCCGCATCCTCGGTATGCGGATCAACACCGCAATACACCTGATTAAACCTTCTCGCCACCTCCCGGCAAGGCTCAATATGCGCAAGCTGATCCTCCCCCACAGGCACAAGCTCCGGACGGAACAGCAAAATATCCGCACACTGCCCAACCGTGTACATCGGGAATCCAAAGCTGTAGTTATCCCCCAGCCCCTTCGTCTCAAGCTCCGTCTTAAGCGTCGGATTCCGCATCACCCGATTAAACGGCAACAACATCGCAAGATACCAACTCAACTCCGCGATCCCCGGAATCTCCGTCTGCAAAACAAAGGTCGACTTCTCCGGATCAATCCCCGCCGCAATCCAGTCCTTGACAATATCAAGCGTCGACCGCCGGATCTCATCAGGCTTATCCGCCCGCGTCGTAAACGCATGCATGTTCGCAATCAAAAAGAAACACTCATACTCATCCTGCAGCGCGACCCGGTTCTCAAGCGAACCAACCCAATGCCCAAGATGCAACTGCCCAGTAGGCGTATCGCCCGTCAAAATTCGAGCCCGGTGTCCAGTTTGTCCTGATTTGCTTTCATCACTCATAGACAACGATCGTAGTCCAATATCCCCCATTCATGCCCCGTATCTCCCCCAATTGCCCCACATTCTCCTTGCATCCATACCCAATCCCCGCTACATTGGCACCACCAAGGAGAGGGACCATGACAACCGACGCCACAAATCTCAACCGACGCCAGTTCGTCGCACTCACCGCCGCGACCGCAGCAACCTCCGCGATCTCCACACCCGCCCTCGCCGCCTCAATCTCCCCCACCAAACCAACCAAACCCCTCCGCATCCCCTCCCCATCCCTCGCCCGAGTCATCCCAACCAAAGACGACCAAACCAAGGCCCGCCTCCTCCCAAACGCACTCCTGACCACTCCCTCCCAGCAGCTCTCAAACCCGGTCTTCTCCCTCACCCCCCTCCCCTGCGTCGACGGCCGCCTCAATCAAGACGCCTCCATCACCATCGAACTCCACTACCCAACCCCAAACCTCTACACCAACATCTACACCGCCCACAACATCACCGTCCCAAACCAAAGCATCCCCGTCTACCCATCCTCCACCCAACTCCGCGCCCCAACCAACACCCTCGGCCGCACAACCCTCAAGATCACCCAACGCATCAACGACCGCGCCCAAACAAAGCTCATCACCCTCAACACCACCTCCCCGGGCCACTACCTCCTCGCCGTCCCAACCGCAACAAACTCAAGCAACACAAACTTCCGATTCACCTCCGCCCACCTCGACACCCAAGGCCAAATCACAAACCTCACCAACCCAATGCCAGCCACATCTTCCCGCTGTGCATATTTCAGCATCACCATCAGCGACAAGAGCACAGGAGATTAATCATGGGATTCGGACAGTATGTAGGCGAAATCAGAATGGCAGGATTCAACTTCGCGCCCCTGGGCTGGGCCAAATGCGACGGCCAACTCCTCCTAATTAACCAGAACACCGCACTCTTCTCCCTCCTAGGCACCCAGTACGGCGGCGACGGCGAATCAACTTTCGCCCTCCCAGACCTCCGAGGCCGAGTCCCCATGCACGCAGGCAACGGCCCAGGAATACCAAACCACCCCATAGGACAAAAGGCCGGCAACGAATCCACCACCCTCTCACTCGCCCACCTCCCCCCACACAACCACTCCTTCACCATCGAGGCCTCATCAGCCGAAGGCGACACCGCACTCCCAGACGGAAATATCCTCGCCAAATCAGGCACCGGAGGCTACACCACCCAAGAATCAGATTCAGTACTCGGCGGAGTCTCATCCCAAAACGCCGGCTCAGGACAAGCACACTCAAACATGCAGCCCTATCAAGCCGTCAACTTCATCATCGCCCTCCAAGGCATCTTCCCATCACCATCCTAAGAGCACACGATGATCAACCAAAAACACCTTATCCCGCTCCTCCTCACCTCTGCCGCACTCGCCGGCGGCTTAGGCGGCCCCTCCCAAATAGGTTCTATCACAACCGATGACCAAACATGGGACCGCCCAACCCCCACAGGCACAAACCCCGACGGCAGCTGCAATATATTCGCCGCAGATTCACTCAACGACGCCGTCCACTATGACGCCTACTACATCCGTGGAAATATAAACGCCATCTTCTTAGACGCAAACATCTTCTCACTCGAACCAAACCCCATCGACCTCGATCCCATGGCCGTTGTCTACTGCGGCGTATTCGATCCCGCACAACCAAACCTCAATGTCATCGACATCGACGATGACTCCAACGGCTACCCAAACGCCCAAATCTTCGCCGAATCAAACATCGACCTCGATCAGGTCTACACGCTTGTCGTCAGCTCATACTCAAACCACCCCCCATCACAGTTCGGCGACTATGTCATCGACCTCGCCTTCGGACTCTACTTCTCCACCGCCTGCCAACCAGACTTCACCGGCGACGGCAACCTCAACTTCCTCGACATCTCAGCATTCCTCGCACTCTTCTCAAGCGCAGACCTCGCCGCAGACTTCAACAACGACGGCTCCCTCAACTTCCTAGATGTCTCAGCATTCCTCGCAGAGTTCAGCGCAGGCTGCCCATAAACTACAACCAACCCGGCCTCAAACACCAGTCTGCGATGCATTCGCGCTCACCATAAGCGCAAGCATCACATTCATCCCATTGAAACAAATATGCATCATGATCGGCACCCCCACCCGCTTGGTCCGCTCGTACGCGATCCCGCAGCTCAGCCCCACCGCAAAGATCGGAAGCAGTGCATGCCAGGGCACCGCCCCCCCGACCCGGTGCATCCCCGCAAAGATTATCGATGAAAAAATAATCGCGAGCCAAGGACTCTTGAGCCACTTGATAAACGCCCCTTGCAAGAACACCCGATACACAAGCTCTTCCCACACAGGCGAACCGATCACCGCCGCAGCCACAATCGCCCACACCCATCTGTTCCCCGGCTCATCAACCAACAACTGAAGAGTACCATGCCCAATCCCATCAGGCGCAATACTCTGCGTCGCCGTATACACCCAGACACCCAACATATTCATCAGCTCTATAAACGGATACGCAAGCACAAAGCACCCAAGCCCCACAGGCAGGTCCAACAAACTCAACCCCAACCCGCTCTCGCTCTTTTTCTCGCTATCCATGCAGCTCCACTTGAGCATGAGCAACATCCCGACCCCCGCGATCATCGCCAGCACAATGCTCCCCACCGTGTTGATCGCCAGCATCTCCGTCTCGCCGTACCCTTGCTGATCAAACCAATCGATCTGCCCAATCAGCTGCGGCCCGGAACTCATCGCCAAAAAAACCACCAAAATCGCAAACACCCACACCACCCCAGGCAGCGTCCCCACATCCCGCAGCCCCGCCTTGGCAAACCCACCAGGCCTGAGCAACCCCCCCGCAAACAGCAACGCGATCACAAGCACCATCGATACAGTCAGCAGCACGAGCTTCCACTGCTCCAGCGTATGAAGCAGATCCCCCACACTCTGATCCTGTACCGGAGCAGAATCCACCACCTGAGCACCCGCCTCAGGCGCAACGCAAGCCAATACACACGCAATAATCAACCACATGACCCAACCACCCCAAAACCCAGACCGGCTCCCACCAGTCCTCGAAGAAATCATCGACTCAAAGCGCGAGCAGGTCGCCGCCGAACAATCCGCCATCCCCCTGTCCGATCTTGATGCAAAGCTCTCAGTCATCGAGCCCCCCCGCGACTTCTTCGCCGCTGTCACAGAATCACCGCGCCACCCGACCATGGCTGTCATCGCCGAGGTCAAACGACGCAGCCCAAGCGCAGGACTCATCCGCCCAGAGTATGAACTTGATTCTTTCGATCCATCAATCATCGCGCAAGGATACTCCAATGCAGGCGCATCGGCCATTTCATGCCTCACAGACCAAAACTTCTTCGGAGGAGACCCCGCCTTCATTCACCAGATCAAGCAAAAAATAGCCCTCCCAGTCCTCCGCAAAGATTTCATCATCCACCCCTACCAGATCACCCAAGCCAGAGCCATCCACGCCGACGCCGTCCTCCTCATCGCCGAATGCCTCTCAGACGCCCAAATCACAGACTTCATCGCACAAATCACCGCCCTGGGCATGACCACCCTCCTCGAAATCCACTCCGAATCCAACCTCCACCGCGTCCTCCCCCTTATCGAGTCAGCACCGACCAATCGCATACTCCTAGGCATCAACAACCGAGATCTCACCAAAATGACCACCGACCTCATCCACTCCATCCGCCTCAAGTCCCTCGTCCCGCCACACATCAATCTCGTCACCGAATCAGGCATCCGAACCCCAGCCGACCTCCAAACCCTCAAAAACGCAGGCCTCAACATCGCCCTCATCGGACAACACCTCATGGCCACCCCCAACCCCGGACAAGCCCTCGCCGAAATGCTCAATGACCAGTAATCAAATCCCACACAATCGACACCCCAAAAACCCCGATACAATCAAGCAATACCCACCCATACCCCTCGTTGAGCAATAGATATGACCAAATACCTCCACATCCTCGCCGCCCTCCTCCTCACCCTGTCCCCACTCAGCGCCCGCTCCAGCGCCCAAGAAACCGACCCCCAACAGATCCTCCAAGACTCCGCCGCCGCCCTCGCCGCCGTCCCAGGCTTCTCCGCCAAGGTCACCCTCTCAGGCGAAGGCTCCCAGATGATCCTCTCCACCCTCCCCTCCATGACCGCACGCCTCACCATGGGCACCCACCCAGAATCAGGCAAAGCCCTCCACATGCTCGGCGAACTCCGCGCAACTGAAAAAGCCGCCCCAGAATCCTTCGACATCGTCTACTCCCAAGACAAATACATCTGGGCCGACCACGCCAAAAGCACCATCAACATCCGCCCCCCCTCGGTCTCAGCCCGCCTCCGCCCCACCGTCTTCTCCTACCTCCTCCTCGCCGAACTCATCAAAGACAACCCCTTCCAAAAAGAACTCGACACCGCAGAGTCCCTCGAACTCGAACCCCAACAAACCATCGCCGATGCCCTCTGCAATGTCGTCCTCATCACCCGCGCCAAACCCGCCAAAGGCGCAAGGCCCACCGGCGCACACACCAAAGAACGCTGGTTCATCGGCGCACAAGACAACCTCCCAAGACGCGTCGAACAAATCACCGACGCAGGCATGATCAAAGCCACCCTCATCATGGAACTCTCAGGACTCAACATCGCCCCCCAGTCCGACGCAGACCTCGATGTCTTCCGCCCAGAAACCTACAAAGTCTCCGACACCACCAAAAGAGCCCCCCAAAGTCAGGCGCCCAACAACAAGATCAAAACCCCAACCCTCCCCGACCGCGACCAACCCTTCACCAAACCAACCCAGCCCCAAACCCCAACCAATCCCCCCGCACCAAACTACACCTTCACCGACACCACAGGCACAGAAATCTCCCGCAACTCCCAAGCCGGCCGCATCACCGTCCTCTACTTCTTCGGCTCCTGGTCCATCCCCTCAAAGCAAACCACCCCCCTCCTCTCAACCCTCGCAAACGACTACATCTCCCAGCCCAACCCCAACACCCCGGTAGACACCTTCGCCATCGCCCTCCGCGAGTCCGACCCAACCACCGTCACCCAAGCACACCGAAACAACACCTACGCCCACCGCCTCACCATCAACCCCCTAAAGACCCTCCCCAATCTCTTCCAGATCCGCGTCTACCCCACCATCATCGTCATCGACGACAACAACCGCATCATCTACAAAGAACACCTCACCCCCGACCGCAACGCCCAGGCCCTCATCGACGAAACCAAAGCCGCCATCACCAAAGCCCTCGCCCCCTAACCCAATAAAAAACCCGACCGAAGCCGGGCTCTCTAAAATTCTTTCTGGGTGCCACGGCTTGACCGTCTTCGGCAAGCAGTGTCTTCACATCACTTTGGGGGGTTCTAGATCACCCGAGGCACCCGCTCACACTCAGGACACTCCTGCAACAACTCAAGCCCCTCCCTGCTATACCCACACCCCCGACAATGCCCCCGCCGCAGTTTGTCCATCTCATCCCTCGTCACTCCAAAGAAACCCACCCGTGCCCCGGCAAGCCGAAGGATTGTCCCCGCACTTGATACCGATGAGATCAGTACCAAAAAAGAAAACACCAACGCAAGCACCCCTTGCAGCACCACCGAAACCGGTCCACTACCACAAGCAATCTGTAGCATCACCACAAACACCACACTCATGATCACCACACCAATATAGAACAGCCACATCGAACGACCAACCGCAATCGGCATAGGGCTCATATTGACCGCCAATAAAATCCACATCACCCACACAAACAAAGTCACCAAAGCCAGCACTGTGCACCGGCGGTGCCACACCGCTATCTCAACCAAATCTAAATCAAAGATTGTCTTCGATGCCATTTGTTCCTCCAGTCCAATCAGTCTAACAAAAAACCCGGCCGAAGCCGGGCTCTAGATTCAACATTTAAACAACAACTCACATATCAAGAATCGCAGCCTGTGCCGCAGCCAACCGCGCGATCGGAACACGGAACGGCGAACAACTCACATAATCAAGCCCAACACTATGGCAGTACTTGACCGACTTCGGATCGCCCCCATGCTCGCCGCAGATACCAATCTTCAGACCAGGCTTGGCCGCCCGCCCCTTCTCGATACCCATCTCAACAAGCTGACCAACACCAGTCTGATCCAAACTCTGGAACGGATCCTCAGGCAGAATCTCCCGCCCAACATAATCAGGCAAGAAGGTATTGATATCATCACGCGAGTACCCAAAGGCCAGCTGCGTCAGGTCATTGGTACCAAAGCTAAAGAAGTCCGCATGCTCCGCGATCTCGTTGGCTGTCATCGCCGCACGAGGAATCTCGATCATCGTGCCGATCTTGATATTCAACTTCTTCTTGATCCCATTCTCACGCTTGACCTCACGGATCACCTCAACCGCCTGCTCACGCAAGAGACTCAACTCCTGATGCGTACCAACAAGCGGAATCATGATCTCAGGGAGCGCCTTGACCTTCTTCTTCTCACACGCAAGCACCGCCTCAACAATCGCCCGCACCTGCATCGCAAGGATCTCAGGATAGGTAATCGCCAATCGGCACCCACGATGACCCATCATCGGGTTCGACTCATGCAGCATCGCCACCCGGTGACGCACAGCATCAACAGACAACTTCTGGTTTGAAGCAACCCGCTGGATCGCTTCCTGCTCGTGAGGCAAGAACTCGTGCAAAGGCGGATCAAGCAAACGAATCGTCACAGGCAACCCCTTCATCGCCGTGAAGATCCCAACAAAGTCCTCCCGCTGATAAGGCAGCAGCTTGGCAAGCGCCCGCTCGCGGTCCGTCGTATTCTCCGCAAGAATCATCTCCCGCATCGAAACAATCCGGTCACCCTCGAAGAACATATGCTCCGTCCGCGTCAGCCCGATGCCCTGAGCACCAAACTCACGCGCCCTCGCAGCATCGTTCGGCGAATCAGCATTCGTCCGCACATCAAGCTTCCGGTACTTGTCCGACCACCTCATGATCTTGGAAAAATCACCGCTCAGCTTCGGCTCAATCGTCGAGATCGAACCACCGAACACCTCACCAGTCGATCCATCAATCGAAATCAGATCACCCCGACCAAAGGTCTTCCCATTGACCGCAAAGGTCCCCCCCTTCTCATCAATATGAACCGCACCAGCGCCAGCAACGCAGCACTTGCCCCAGCCCCGAGCCACAACAGCCGCGTGCGAGGTCATCCCGCCGGTACTCGTCAGAATACCCACAGCACTGTGCATCCCGTCAACATCCTCAGGGCTCGTCTCCTTCCGGACAAGAATAACCTTCTCGCCCTTGTGCGCCCGCTCCACAGCCTCATCAGCCGTAAACGCAGGATGCCCAACAGAAGCACCCGGTGATGCAGGGAGCCCAACCGTCAACGCCTTGTTCAGATCCTTCGACTTGGGATCAAAGCTCGGCAGCAACAACTGCGTCAGATCACCCGCAGGGATCGAAAGCAACGCCTCGGTCTCGCTGATCAGCTTCTCGCGAACCATGTCACACGCGATCTTCACCGCAGCATTCCCGGTCCGCTTCCCGCTCCGCGTCTGCAACATGTACAGCTTGCCCGACTCGATCGTAAACTCAATGTCCTGCACATCACGGTAGTGGTTCTCAAGAATCCCCTTGATCTTGATCAACTGCGTGTACGACTTCTTGTCCCACTTAGACATCTCAGACACAGGCGAAGGCGTGCGGATACCCGCAACAACATCCTCGCCTTGCGCATTGATCAGGAACTCACCAAAGAACTTGTTCTCGCCAGTAGATGGATTCCGCGTAAAGGCCACGCCCGTACCACAGTCCTCGCCCATGTTCCCAAACACCATGGTCTGGATATTCACAGCAGTCCCGTTGAGACCCGTCATCCCCTCGATGCGCCGGTACGAGATCGCCTTGTCAGCCATCCATGAACCAAAGACCGCCTCGACGGCCGCCTTGAGCTGCACCATCGGATCCTGCGGGAACTTCTTGCCCACATGCATCTGGTACACAGCCTTGTATGAATCACACAACTCGCGCAACCCCCGAGCCGGGACCTCATTGTCCTCAGTCGTGTTGTACCGCGCCTTGATAATGTCAAACGCCTGCTCAAAGTAGTGGTGGTCCACACCCATCACCACATCGCCGAACATGTTGATCAATCGACGGTACGCATCAAACGCAAACCGCTCGTTGCCCGTCAGCTTGGCCAAGCCCTCAACAGATTTGTCGTTGAGACCAAGGTTCAGGATCGTGTCCATCATCCCAGGCATCGAAACCGCAGCACCACTACGAACCGACACAAGCAACGGATCATTCTGATCCCCAAACTTCTTGCCCCGCTGCTTCTCCAGCGACTTCATGTGCTTCCCAACCTCGTCCATCAGCCCCTTAGGGAGCCGCTTCTTGCTGGTGTAAAAATCAGCACAAGCCTGCGTCGTAATCGTGAACCCCGGAGGCACAGGCAAACCAATCGAAGTCATCTCAGCAAGGTTTGCGCCCTTGCCACCGATCAACGACTTCATGGTTGCATCGCCCTCGGTCTTGGCGCCGAACGCGTAAACCATCTTCCCCTTGATGATCTTCTTGGTTGCTTTCTTGGCCGTCTTCTTGGTCGTCTTCTTGGTCGTCTTCTTCGCGACCTTCTTGGCCACCTTACGGCCCGACGCCTTCTTAGCGGCCTTCTTGTTCACCTTCTTGCCAGATTTCTTGGTGGCCTTTTTGGTTACTTTCTTCGCGACTTTTTTGCTTGCTTTCTTGGATGCTTTCTTGGCCGTCTTCTTGGCGACCTTTTTCCCCACCTTCTTAGCCGCCTTCTTTATAGGCTTCCTCGTCGCCTTCTTGGTCTTCTTCTTGTGCCCGCTCCGGACCGATTTCTTCGCAATCTTCTTGCCGACCTTCTTCGTAGACTTCTTTGGAGATCTTCTGGTTGCTGTTGCAGACACTGTGTTAGAACCTTTCGTATGGGCCACCGCGCACCCGTCCCAGCCAGACCAAAAACCCGGCCTCTCAAAATCATTCAAAACGCACGAAACACCCGCACGCAAGCAACTGTAAGTGTAGCAGTCAACTCTCCCTCCCTCCAATCATCACCCCGTTACCCGCACAAAAACCAGCCCCAAAACAGGGAATACCTCCGCTAAAAAAAAGACATATCATCCACCGTGACACAATCTGCACACCACATCCCAACCCTCCAAACCACACCAGAGCACAGCCCCACCGCCATCCTCGCAGGCCTCGGCAACCACCCAAAACAAACACCCCTCCAAATCCTCCAAACACACACCACCCCATCATCAGACCCAAACCCTCTAACAACTCTCCAATCACTCCTCAACCACCACCCAAACAACCACTGGCTCCTCACCCTCTCATACAACCTCGCCCCTACCATCGAAACCTCAGTCCCCGCTTCACCATCAACCTTCCCCCACATCATCGCCCAACGCTGCACCCCAATCCCCACCCCCCACCCCCAACCCACACATACAGCCCCCTGGTCCATCGACCCAACCAAACTCAACATCATCCCAAAATCCAACTACACCGAAATGGTCAACAAAGCCCTCGCCTACATCGCCGCAGGCGACATCTACCAGGTCAACCTCACCCACCCAATCACCCTCCCCTTCCAAGGCTCCTCCCAATCCCTCGCAAACCACCTCTTCAACGCAACAAACCCAGCCCAAGGCTCATACACAGTCTTCGACGAAGACCAAACCCGCCACGCCATCATCTCACTCTCCCCAGAAACCTTCCTCACCTACAACCCAAAAACAAACACCCTCACCACCGAACCCATGAAAGGCACAAGCCCCGCCGCAACAAACCCCAACGACCTCTACAACAACCCAAAAGACCGCGCCGAACTCAACATGATCATCGACCTCATGCGAAACGACCTCGCAAAAATCTCGACCCCCGCCTCCGTCAAAGTCACCAACCCAAGACAAATCACCACCCATCACAACTCCGTCCACCAAGCCACCGCAACCATCCAATCAACCCTCCGCAACAACACCAATCTCACCCAAATCCTCCAAGCAACCTTCCCCCCAGGCTCCATCACCGGCGCACCCAAAGTCCGAGCCATGCAAATCATCAACCAACTCGAATCCACAACCCACCACACCCCAAGAAGCCCCTACTGCGGCTCAACAATCGCACTCTCCCCAAACGGCTCCTTCAACGCCTCAGTCAACATCCGAACCCTCCACATCCAAGGCACCCCCTCAGAATCATCCCCAGACGCCTTCAAAAACGCCACCCTCACCTACCACACCGGCGCAGGCATCGTCGCAGACTCAAACCCAGAGCAAGAATGGCAAGAAACCCTCACCAAAGCCGCCATCCTCGAATCCACCCTCAACATCACGCTCCCTATCCATTAACTCTTCCTCCCTCTCCCATTCTGATGGGAGAGGGCCGGGGTGAGGGCTCCCCGACTTCTCCCCCTCCTTCTTCATCTTCTTTTTCATCGTATTACCCCCCTCATTGCCCAAAAACACACAAAGTCCGATGATTACCGGCTTTACATCAATATATCCTCAACTCCACCGCCCCAGTCAACCGATGACAATCCGGTGTGAACCTGTGATCCCACAGACACTTACAAAATCCCATCCGTTCAAAGGGGCCATACACGATGACAACGCCAAACCGACGACGCTATGAACGCACAGACGCCGAAATCGCATGCAAATGCCGTCGCAGTGCCCACACCCTCTTCGCCCTAGCCCAAACAATCGACCTCTCCCCAGGCGGAGCCGCCCTCGAGATCACCTCCCCAAGACCAACACAAATCGGCGACCGCCTCGCCCTCGCCTTCAACTCCCCAATCTGCCCTATCTTAAACGCCTCAAAGATGATCGGCGCCACCGTCGTCCGCGTTGATCCCGTCGACTACAACCATCAGCATGTCGCCGTCGAGTTCGACGCCCCCCAGTTCAGCCTCACAGAACTGGCCACCCACCGCGTCATCCCCCAAAACAAAGCCGCCTAAACAATCGGCCTGTCACTGGATCAGATCAGAAACTCACCGACGGCGCTTCCTTCACAGCCGCATCCTCAATCTCAAAGTACTCCGCCTTCGTGAAGTTAAACATCCCCGCGATGATCACGCTCGGGAATGTCTGCACAGCAGTATTCATATCCCGCACATTCCCATTATAAAGCCGCCGCGACGAAGCGATCCGATTCTCAGTCTCAGACAACTCCCCCTGCAAACTCAAAAACTGCGAATCAGCTTTCAGATTCGGGTACTGCTCAACAACCACCGACAGCTGCTTCATCGCCCCAATCAACATCCCCTCATCCTTCGCCTGCGATTCAGGCGAACCGTTATTGGCAACACAAGCATTCCGAGCCGCGATCACATTTTCGAGCGTCTCCGACTCATGCGTCGCGTAACCCTTGACCGTCTCAACCAAGTTCGGGATCAGGTCATACCGCCGCTTGAGCTCAACATCAACCCCAGACCAAGAGTCCTTCAAATGCTGACGAATCCGCACCAACCCGTTATATACCCCAACAACCCACCCGATCACAACAAGCGCCAGCACGCCAACAACAATCAACCCGATCATAATGCCACTCATACGATCTTCCCTTCTTCTAAATCCTTGACCACAAAGTCAGGCCATTGCTCAATAAACCGATCCACCCACCCGAGAGTGTACTCGAAACGCTCAACCTTCCACACCCTACTGCCCTCAGTCATACACAATCTACCCCGCTCCATATCAACAACCGCAGGCTCAGTCTCAAGCAACCACTCAATCATCCGCGGATGACAAATGTCATACGCCAACTTCTTATTGGGAGATTTGACAAAGTATTTCTTCGAGAACTCACCGCTCTCAAAGTCGATATCGTCAAACCCAAACGCCGAACTGATCTTGTCAAAGAACCCCTCCCGCCGGATCAACACCCCAGGCATCCCCTCCCAAGGCAACATCACAATGCAATACGAAAACCGATGCGTCACCGTCCGCCGATTCTTCCCCGACCCCTCCCGAGTCTTGTATTTGTAATCCCCCATCTTCACCCGCATGGGTTGCCCCCCGACCTTAACCCCCCCGCTCAGCGTGTTATACGCACTCCGCCCAAACCCCCGGCTGAACAACTCAAAGTGCCCAAACTCCTCATCATGATACGAATCATGCCCCTCCGAAAACGACAACCCCATCCGCCCACTCAACGCCAACAAATCCGACCGCCGCTTCTTGGCCGCCTTATGCCCAAAGTACATCCCAACAACCGCAATGATCAAAAAGACCACAATCATCACAACCTGAATAGCACCCTCAGCAAGCATCATCACCATACATCCTACTTCTTCCCAACTCCCCCCGCTCACTTTCACCCCAATCTTCTCCCATCCTCCCCTCTGGGTGCCATACTTTCGCCGTCTTCGGTTAAAGCATGTCTTCTCTTCCTCCCTCTACCATTCTGATGGGAGAGGGCCGGGGTGAGGGCTCCCCGCCTTCTCCTCTTCCCTCCACATCCTCTGCCTTCTCTTCCCGCCTCCCCCGGGCCTCCGGGGGAGGTGTCGCGCAGCGACGGAGGGGGTCTTTCCTCTCTTATAGATGCCGGGTGCCGGGTGCCACGGCTTGTCGTCTTCGCAAGCCGTGTCTTCTCCGATCTGGGTGCCATGGAGATGCGGTCTTCGGCTTCTCCATGATCTTCTCTTCCTCTAAATCTGAGTACCCTGATTACACCCAATGTCTTCATCGGGTTGAAGCAAGATCAAGGGCCGAGCTATTTGCGAGGCGGTTTAGCAACGACTTGCCAGCCATCTTCGTACAACACTGTGCCGGGATGATCCGTTGTTATCTGGTCAATCACGACACCGTATTCACGAAGTATTTCAACAATGGCACGCACACGACGAATAGGCTCTTTCGCACGAGGATGGAACCAAGAAATCGCTCGCTCATTACCGATATCTTTCAAGCAAGCAGGGGACTTTAAGTGCATTTTCAGCCAATCCAGATGCTTGTTAAGCTCATCGGCATCGTGTGTTGCAAGTTCACCAGAATCGCGAAGGTCATATAAAGCAACAAATATACCAGATGGACGATGAGAATCGCTATCTTGGCGCTTCGTTTGGAACCGCACATACCGCACAACAGGCTCTTTTTCAGGGTATCGTATAGCGAGCAATAGTACACAAAAAATCAGCATGGATTCACAAACTGAACAATACTCATAATTGGAACCGGCCGGGCGCCACGGCTAATCGTCTCCGCTAGCCGTGTCTTCTCCCCTCTGGGTGCCCCGATCTCGCCGTCTTCGGCGCAGTCGGGTCTTCTCTTCTCTCTAACTTTCCCCCTACAATCAAAGATGCTCTGGCAACCCTCCATCCCCGACCACTACCACACCCTCCCCGAAACAGAACTCTTCACGCGCATAGAAGCAAGAAGAAAGCAACTCGGAAACAAACTCCTCATCCTCGGCCACCACTACCAAATGGACTCCGTAGTCCAACACGCCGACTTCACCGGAGACTCCCTCAAACTCGCACAACTCGCCGCCTCCGTCGTCGAAGAACGAGCAGCCGCAAACACCCCAGTAGAACACATCGTCTTCTGCGGCGTCCACTTCATGGCAGAAACCGCAGACATACTCACACCCGACCAAGTCAAAGTCATCCTCCCAGACCTATCCGCCGGCTGCTCCATGGCCGACATGGCCGACTACGAACAAACCGTCGAAGCATGGGAACTCATCCATGCCTCTCTCCAAGAACAAGGATGGCAAGGCCGCATCGTCCCCATCACCTATGTCAACTCCACCGCCGCCATCAAAGCATTCGTAGGACACCACGGCGGCGCCTGCTGCACCTCCTCCAACGCCGCACAAGTCTTCGAGTGGGCAATGGCCGGAGGAACCCAGCCCAAACAAGACAACGAAGAAATCAAAGTACTCTTCCTCCCCGACCAACACCTCGGCCGAAACACCTCCGCCGCCTTCGGCATCAATGTCAAAACAAACACCTGCGTCTACGACCCAAAGAAAACAGAACAAGGCCACCCCCTCGGCGGAGCGTCCGACAAAGAGTTATACGACGCCGCAACTATATTGTGGGCAGGACATTGCAGCGTCCACATGCTCTTCGCCCCAGAACACTGCGCCCAAATCCACGAGGACAACAAACAACTCAAATCAGGCGAAGAGCCAGTCCAAATCATCGTCCACCCAGAGTGCGCCAAGGAAGTCGTCGACCTCGCCGACCAAGCGGGCTCAACCGAGTTCATTATCAACACCATCGCCGATGCCCACCCCGGCTCCCGCTGGGCCGTCGGCACCGAAGTCCACCTCGTCAACCGCCTAGCAAATGAGCACAAAGACCGAGGCGTAGAAGTCAAAATGCTCTCCGACTGCCAATGCCTCTGCACCACCATGTACCGCATCAACCAACCCCACATCCTCTGGATACTCGATGGCTTGTGTGGACTCGCCCCTAACGGACAGCCCACCAAAGACAACAAGCCAGTCGAACACAACATCATCTCGGTCCACCCCGAAGCCCAGACAAGGGCCACCCTCGCTCTCGGTCGAATGCTCGCCCATACCGGGACTCCATCAGTACACTAAAAACTCAGCACAAACGCGCGACCGAAACTCATGCGCAAACGAAATGTGCAGATTCTTCAAAAATATTATATTTAAACTTTTACTGAATAATGTTTTTTTACATATTCCAGTAGGCACCTATCCCTACTTTCCTGTAGCATATGGCATGTTAACTTGACATCAATACCACATACATTGGAGTAAACGAATCATGATTCATCAGAAACATCACCTAGCGGCAATCGCAATCGCTGCCTGCGGAACTACCACCGCGATCGCACAAGTACAATCGATTCTACTCGGAGACCCCGGCTCCCCGAATGCCTCAGGAACAGGAGAATGGTTTACCTATGGAGGCGATTTGATCGAAATGTCCATCCGCGGGGAAATCAACTGGGCCAACAACGCCGATAGGACAATCACACCATGGGATGACGCATGGGCAAGCTCCCCACCCGGCCCCGCAGATGGCTCAAATCAACAACTCCCACTCGAACCATACGGCGATGTTCTCGCGTACACAGCATCAGGACTCGGCGATGTTGACAACGATGGCTACGGAGACTTTGGCGTCACATGGTACAACGCAGACACCCAACTCGCCTTTACAGAAGACCACTCAGATAGTTGCAGGCATCATGTAGATCACGCCTCAGAGTATGTAGGGTTTGTGAGAATAATATCGGGAAACCCGAACTATTCCGGACCAGGCGTGATCTATGACAACAGCACCAACAACGCTGATGGCAGAAAGAGCACTTGGAATAGAATCTCTGCCGGGGACACTGCACTAAGCTTTAACGACAACACAAGACGCATCGGAAACAACTTCTGGGGCCACCGCTCAAACTCGCTCTGGTCGCACGAAATCAACGCCATAGGCGATATTGACGGCGACGGCCGTGACGATGTACTCCTCACCGCAAACGGCAAAGCAAATGATCAGTTCGGGTACTATGACGGCCTCGTAGAAATCTGGTCCTTTACCAGCGAATACAACCTAGACGGCGACAACAAAGAACGCTGGATAAAGCTTGTGGAAATCAAGGGATCCATCTCCACTGGAGACCCAAGAGCATTAGAACTCGGATACCAATCCCATCACGGTCCGGTCCCAAAGAACCCGAGCAACTCAAGCGACGATTCCGACGGATTTGATCTAGATTTCAACAACGACGGACAACAAGACCTTCTCCTCTCATCAAAGTTCTACAGAGATTCAGCAAGCGGCGACTTCGTTGGCACAGGAGCGCCATCAGGAAATAGCGATCGCAACTACGCTCCGGGGGCGGCATGGGTCTTCCTCCTGCCAACCGCTGATGTCTTCCAACATATCAAAGCAAACGGGAATGCCAACACTACAGATGTCAAGTGCAATGCTTCTGGGCCCGCAAATGTAAGCGACAACATCTCAGACCAACTCCCACTCAAGTTCACCTCGAAAGACTACAGCGTGCACATCACCGGGCACCAAGGATACAAATCAGCCACCAACACCCCACCGACAGCAGACTCAAACACATATCCACATCACTTTGGATATGACATCGATCCCGCTGGCGATGTGGATGGCGATGGTAGCCTAGACCTAATCGTTTCTGCTCCGCATCACATGCGCAATCACGATCCGGTCACAGGGAACTATACCTACAACTCAAACGCACCACTCATGAATGGTAAACACGAAGGTGCCGTCTACATCTTCTTATCCAACTCAAATATGGACAGGGATGGAAGCGGCTCCTTCACATCATTCTCTGAACTCCTGCCGAAATACTATCTTGACACGGGTATCTATCCAGGACCCTCGCCGTTTGGCTTTGTTCATACCAGCTCAATTGGTATACCAGGAACGATTAAACAAAGATTTATGCCAAATAATCAACTCGCGTTTACAAGCGAAAAAGCAGACTTTGTCTTTGCAGGCGTGAATGATCATGGCTACACAGCCAATATCGCCGCAGTAGGGTCATCAATCGAAGCCGGAATCAACCTGAACGGAAACAACGATCCCGACTTCGTGATCCACAACAGATTAAACAGCAGAGCGGAAGTCATCCCCGACCTCTATTCCAGGCTCTATGCAAAATTCCCTGGCCCCAACGGTGTAATAACTAGACCCTCAGAGATGACCGAAATCTGGGACTCGGATCACGGTACAAACAACGCCTATGTTGGACCACTAGATACCGGGCCAGGTACTGCTGTTCGCCATATTGATGAAACAGACGCATACGCGATGAGCAGGAGCGCACTAACTTATGGCGGGGTTGGTTACAAACAGTTTGACATCAACGAGCAAGACTCAACCGACTACGCCGCCATCGGCGGATTCAGGATCGCAGGAAACCACGACGGCGACAAAGGAGGCGATTGCGAACTTTTCCTCTTTACAAACTCGAACGAAAGAAGTTTTTGCAATGAACACCCCTCATGTGATGTTGATCTTAAGACTCTTAAAAAGGGCACAATAGTTGTTGACATCGAATCCGTTGTCCCAACAATGATAAAAGTTTTCACTTCGTATTTGCCAGAGCACGCAAACTTGTGTACAGAAACGAACAATACAATGTTTAACAAAAACGGCATCCATGTCGGATCAGACGGCCTCTCCGCTTGGCCCATATGGGCCGGCGAGCTTGAGGACAACAAAGACGATGCGTTTATCGGCGCTCGAGGCTACCCCAGACAGGCATTCTACTACCCCAGCTTTGATCCAGGACTGTACATGCCGGGCGGCATGTATCCGAACGCGCCCACTTGGCTCCCTATCAGCTACCCCGCAATTCAATCATCCTGCGAGTACAACTCCATGAGCGTCGTCCCAGCAGGAAAGGCCTATGTCGTCCGCACACCATAAACTCCAACCCGACAATCAACACAATTAGCCCCGGCCGGGAACACAATCTCCGTGTTCCCGGTTTTTTTACATCGAGCCACTAACACCCACCCTCGTGCGCACACAATCGGCAGTTAGTACGATTTGAGTCCAGCAACCCAAATCGCCGATTGTTCCACGTGGAACAATTGAATCCCAAATCTGCCCCCCCAAAAAAGAATCCCGACTGGGCCTCCGAAATCGCCCGCTGGGGATTCTTCGCCTGCGGCATCGTGCTCGTAGTCGCCGCCGCCATCCTCCCCCTCAACGCCGACCTCGAATGGACCCGCCACCAAGCCGACCTCGCGCTGGTGATCGAACAAGAAAATATCGCACGAAACGAGTCCTACGCCGGGATGGTCGCCGCGATCGAAAACCAGAACCCCGACACCCTCCGCCTCCTCGCCCAGTCCAACATGGGCCTCATCCCCGCGACCCACGACGCCCTGCTCATGCCCGGCCAGCGGGCCGACCCGATGCTGTTCGAGCTCCTCGAACCAGCCGCCTTGGACCGCCCGGTATTTGCCCCGCAATACTCGCGGCTCGAAAAACTAGTCATGACCCCCAAGTCCCGGCTCTGGGTCATCGCCGGCGGGATGCTGTTGGTCCTGATCGGCGTGCTGCCGGCCGCCAAGCCGAAGTAAGCTCGGCTACAGTCTGACCATGAGCGGCGTGCAAAAATATCCTGTGATTGTTGGCCCTACGGCCGGCGGGAAGACGGCCCTTGCTGTGGCGCTGTGCCAGGAATATGCGCGGCGGGGATTGGGGGGGTTGCCGGTTGGGCAAGCCGTGACGGCCGATGCGTACCAGATTTATCGCGGGATGGATATCGGGACGGCCAAACCCACCACTGAAGAAATGAACGGGACGGTTCATCATCTGATCGATATCGTTGATCCCGGCGATCGGTTTACGGTGGCGGACTGGCTCGTAATGGCGGATGATCTGATTGGGCGGCTGGTTGGGGATGGGATCCCGCCGGTGGTTGTTGGTGGGACGAATCTGTATATCCAAACTTTCCTCGACGGCATGTTTACCGCGCCGGAGCCGAGTGATTCCGTGATGGCCGAGGTTGAGGGGATGGAACAAGCCGAGCGGCGGGCCAAACTTTTGGAAGTTGACCCCGTAGCGCACGAGCGGATCGATTCGAACGATCTTCGGCGGACGCGGCGGGCGCTGGCGGTGTATCTACAGACCGGCACGCCGATCACGGAGTTGCAGCGGCAGTGGGATGCCGTGGACCACGGACGGCCCGGCGCGGTGCTGGTTGGGTTGCACTGGGCGGCGGAGGATATCAACCCGCGGATCAATCAGCGGGTGAAGATCATGATCGAGATGGGGCTGGTTGACGAGGCGCGTGCGCTCTGGGAAGCGGGCAAACTCGGGGAACAATCTTCGCAGGCGATCGGGTATAAGCAGTTAATCGAGCACTTTGAGAATCGGTGTTCGCTCGATGAGGCGATCGAGCGGATCAAGATCGACACGCGCCGGTTCGCCAAGAACCAACGCACATGGCTCAAACGCTTCCGCGGCAGGCGATCCGGCGACGGCTCGATCTGGATCGATGCGGCGGGGGTTGGGACTGAGGAGTTGTGCGAGCGGATCTTTGAACGATTGGATGACATGTAGGCGGGTGCCCTGCTTACGCGCAGCTTAAGCAGGTCTTTCGGTGACGGACGATTCCTGATCCTGCTTAAACCCGATGAAGACATCGGGCGTAAGCAGGGCACCCGGCTCACTCCTGGCCCCAAACGATACGGCTTTTACAAAGCCCAAGTATTATTGATGGCAAACCAACCATCCCAAAAAACAATATGACTGCTGTGTACACAGCATCCAAATCTACTCCGATATACGGAACCACTACATACACAGCGATTGCGTAGAACGCAGCTACACACAGTATTGAAACTAAACCCAAAACTGCTCCAACAGCAACTACTCTACTTTGTTTCACCTTTGTTGCAGCTTCCCAATCCACGCATTCGGCTGCCAAGAGTACTTGAAGGAGCGGCACGGTCAGTGGGGCACCTAGTAATATCCAAATGTCGGCTAACTCTATACTGTTTTTACTGACATGCTGGACAAATAAATATCCTGGGATTATCTCAAATACAACTGCAAATCCAATCCACAATCTTATAGCAACTCGAATCATGTCTGCTCCATGCCAGTACTGTATGTGCAGTTGCCGGGCGCCCTGCTTACGCGCATCTTAAGCAGGTCTTTCGAAAGCCGGCAGCTCCTGATCCTGCTTACACCCGATGAAGACATCGGGTGTAAGCAGGGCACCCTTTTTATTGTAGTCGGGCGTCACACTTGATCTGCCCCTCGTGCTCTCCGTTCAACCAGCGGGCGGAACTCCAGGCCCAATCAAGCGGCGTCTTGACCAATCCCGCACGGACTGGGTTCATATGAATGTATCCGATTTTTTCATTGAACTCTGTTTCTGTATAGATATTTCGGTCATACCCGCCGCCGCGTTGCCAGAGGTGGCGGGTGCCTTGTGCGTCAACCAGCCGCTCTAGGATCGGTGCGTCGAGTTTGATCCAGCGGTTAAGAACCCTCTTGGCGAGGCCGAGTTTGAGTGTTTTGAGTATGGCTGTTATGTCGCCGTCTATCGGCTCGCGCAGGAATAGGTGGGCGTGGTTGGGCATCAGGACCCATGCGTAGAGAGAGAACTTGTGCCTTTCACGGGTGCGTACAAGTTGGTCTACAAATGCGTTTCGGAGTGCGTCGGTGCTTAGAAGATTGAGTCGATTGTATGTGGAGAAAGTGATGAAGCGGGCGTGGTTTGGATCGTTGATCCGTTTCATCTTGAGAGTTTAGCAGAATCCTGCTTTGGATGTGTGCAGGTTGGCATTCGGGTGACTTAAGGTATTTGATCCTGCTTAAACCCGATGAAGACATCGGGCGTAAGCAGGGCACCCGCTTTGACCGCTCTGACTTCATTGGTGGTGTCTGCTATCATGTTTGCTTGTCCGGAGTCACCTTGAGACGCTTATGAAAACTGTTTCTGTTCAGATCGCCTCGGTGCTTCAGCATCGGAATGCCAAGCGGAATATTGGCGCGATGGTGCGATTGTTTGTTATTCTTGCGGCGTTGATCTGTATCTATAGCGTGTTGTTTCATCTGATCATGCTGCACGAGGGGCAGGAGCATAGTTGGCTTACGGGGTTCTACTGGACGCTTACGGTGATGTCCACGCTTGGGTTTGGGGACATTACTTTCCATAGCGATCTTGGGCGGGTGTTCTCGATCTTTGTGTTGTTGACAGGTGTTGTGTTTTTGTTGATCTTGTTGCCGTTTACGGTGATTCAGTTTTTCTATGTGCCTTGGGTTGAGGCGCAGGCGGCTGCTCGGACGCCGCGGGAGCTTCCGGAGGACACGCGTGGGCATGTGATTCTTACGAATGACGATCCGGTTTCGTTGTCATTTATTAAGAAGCTCGAGAAGTTCAACTACGAATATGTCTTGCTTGTGCCTGAGATTGAGGAGGCGATGCGGCTTCATGATCTTGGGTTTCAGGTCATGCTGGGGCAGTTTGATGATCCTGAGACCTTTGAGCGGGCTCGGGCGGACCAGGCGGCGTTGGTTGTTCTGACACAGAATGATCTTGTGAACACCAACATCACCTTTACGGTTCGACAGGTTGCGTCGGATGTTGCTTTGGCGGCGAGTGCGGACAAGACGGCCTCGCTTGAGGTGCTCAAGCGTGCGGGCGCGACAGAGGTGCTTAATCTATCAGAGATGATGGGTAAGGCGCTGGCGCGGTGCATGGTTGGGGGCAATGCGCTCACGCATGTTGTTGGGTCGGTTGATGAGCTTTTGATTGCCGAGGCGAATGCTTGCCGTACGCCGCTGGTGGGCAAGACTCTTCGCGAGAATAATCTCAGTGAGCTGGGCGTGAGTGTTGTTGGCGTTTGGGATCGCGGGGACTTTCAGAATGCGACGCCTGACACTGTTGTTGGGGAGAATACGATTATGCTGCTGGCGGGTTCTGCGGAGCAGTTCCTGCAGTATGACGAGCACTTTGCGATTTATAACAACTCTGTGAATCCGGTGGTTATTCTTGGCGGGGGTCGTGTTGGGCAGGCGACTGCACGGGCTTTGGAGGCTCGTGGTGTGGACTACCGGATCATCGAACACGATGTCGAGCATGTTCATGATCCCGAGCGCACAATTGTTGGGGACGCATCGGACCCCCAGGTGCTTCGTGAGGCTGGTCTTGATGACACCCCTGCGGTGATTATTACCACACATGACGACAACCTGAATACCTATGCGGCGATTTATTGCCGGTCTGTGCGTCCTGATGTGCTGGTGATCTGCCGATCGACGCTCGAGCGGAATGCGGAGACTCTGCACCGTGCGGGGGCGGACTTTGTGTTTAGTTATGCGTCGATGGGTGCTACGAGTTTGCTGAACCTGATCAAAGGGCGACGCATCATTTCGATTGCTGAGGGGCTTGATCTCTTTCGGCTGGGGGTTCCCAAGTCGCTGGAGGGGAAGACGATTGTTGAATCTGGTGTTCGGCAGCAGACGGGGTGCACGATTGTGGCGGTGCGTGATTCCAAAGGCGGGCTGGTGATTAATCCGCCTGCGCAGATGGTTCTGGAGGCGTCGCACGAGATGGTGCTGGTGGGGAGCATGCAATCAGAGAGTGAGTTTTTGAAGCATTATTCTGAGGGGTGATTCTGGAGTTGGGTTAGGAGCTGCTGATAGGCGAACTTGGCTGAGGCTCGGGGTATGATTGCTGGATATGGCACTCTGGGATGTATTGTTTGATATTTTGGTTCTGCTTGGCGGCGCTCTGGTGCTGGGGGTTTTGTGTGAGCGGCTGAGGCAGAGCCCGATTTTGGGGTATCTTGCGGCGGGGACATTGCTTGGGCCTCATGCCTTGCAGATTGTGTCGAGTGCCGAGGAGGTTTCTCAGCTTGCCGAGCTTGGGGTGGCACTGCTTTTGTTTACGATCGGGCTTGAGTTTTCTTGGCCGAGACTGAAACGGCTGGGGGCGGCGGCGCTTGGGGGCGGGGCCGGACAGGTTTTGATCACGATGGGGATCGGTGCGGGGATTGGGTTTGGGTTTGGGGTGTCATGGAAAGCTGCGGTGGCGATTGGGGCGATTGTGGCGCTGAGCAGCACGGCGGTGGTGCTTCGGTTGCTGATCTCCCGGGCGGAGATTGAGAGTGCTCATGGGCGGCATGCTCTGGGGATCTTGTTGATGCAGGATGTTGCTGTGGTGCCTTTGGTATTGCTTGTGACGGTGCTTGGTGGGGATGGGTCTGCCAAGCAGGTGGGGACCGATGTGCTTGTTGCGATTTTCGGGGCGGTGGTGCTTGTGGTGGTGTTGTATGTGCTGCTCAATATGGTTGCTCCGCGGGTGATGGGGCTTGGGGAGCTGCAGAAGAATCGTGATTTGCCGATTCTTCTTGCGATTGTGATCGGGCTTGGGTCGGCTTGGGGGTCGCATAAGTTTGGGCTTTCTCCTGCTCTTGGCGCATTTATCGCTGGGATGATTTTGGCCGAGTCGCCGTTTGCGGCGCAGATCAGGGCGGATGTAGGATCGGTCCGGACGCTGCTGGTGACCTTGTTCTTTAGTTCGATCGGGATGCTCGGTGACCCGGCGTGGTTTGTATCGAACCTGCCTGCGGTGCTTGGGCTGGTGGCGGCGATTGTTGTGGGCAAGAGTGTGGTGATCTGGGTTGTGCTTCGGGTGTTTGGGTTGACGCATCGGAACGCATTGGCGGCGGGGATCTGCCTGGGTCAGGTCGGGGAGTTTTCGTTTGTGCTCGCGGCGGTTGCGCGTGGGACGGTGATCAGCGAAGAGATGTTTACGCTGATCATTTCGACGACGATTGTGACGCTGTTCTTGACGCCGTATTTGGTAGCCAAGGGGCCGAAGGTTGCGGGGGTTGTTGTAGGGGGCTTTGAGCGGCTGGGGCTATTGAAGCCGGGATCGGTTGGTGGGGGTGACGAACAGAGCTTGTCAACCGGGGGGTTGATAGTTGTCGGGTTTGGTCCTGCTGGAGAAGCTGTGGGGACCACGCTTACGGAGCATGGGGATCGGGTGTCGGTGATTGATTTGAATCCTGCGAGTGTTCGGATGGCGCAGCGGCTTGGGTTTACGGGGCATATCGGGAATGCGGCGCAGGCGGAGGTGCTTGAGCATGCGGGGATCGGCCACGCGATCGCGGTGGTGGTGACGGTGCCTGATCCTGCGGCGGCGCGGGAGATTGTTGAGCTGGTGCGTGCTCTGTCGCCTGAGGTGCATGTGATCGCGCGGTCGCGGTATCATCGGTTCTTTGACGATCTGCAGCGTGGGGGTGCTGATGAGGTTGTTGATGAGGAGCGGATTGTGGGGGCGATTCTGGCTTCGCGGATGCGGGCGCAGATTCGGAAGGCCGATTCGCAGGAAGACGAATCTGGGGAGGGCTAGTCGTCAGGCTTTTATCATCGATCAATCGTCGAGGGAGATGGACTTTGGTCCTTCTTTTCCTGCGGTGCGTTCCATGTAGCCGTCGCCTCGTTTTTCGTATTTGGTGAATCCGAGGCGGTCTAGGTTTTCATTTGAGAGTTGTGACTTGCCCTTCATGTCGGACCATTTGCCGGCGATGTTTGGGGGCTGGATGACTCGTTCGACTGGCTTGCCCTCGTGCTCTGTGAGTGCGTCTTCGGACATTTGTTGTACGAGTTCGAAGGTTGGTTCGCCGGTGGGCTCGCCTTTGTCGTTGAGATATTGGTAGACATAGATGGGCATGGTTTACTTTCGTCGATCGTTCAGTCGTGTTCTAGCGAATCATTACTTTGGGGGGTTACTTTGGGGGGTTAGCCGAAGATTTGGCCTGAGTCGGTGTCTTGCATTTTCCAGCCGGTGGATTGGCAGATTTTTTGAAGGACTGGCCAGGCAAAGTCTGTGTTGTAGACGACGACCATTGCTTGGTTGAGGGTGTCGTGTCCTTGTGCGTATTCGACGGTGTATCCTGGGCCGTGGAGGACCATGGTGCCCATGCGTGTGAGGGTAGCGCCGTCGGGGAGGGTGTTGAAGGAGCCGAGTTCTTTGCAGACTTCTTTGGGGGTGCCTAGGGGGAAGTTTCCTGCGATTGGATCGTCGGTGTTCTTTGGTTTGATGAAGACGAGGATTCGTTTTTTTGATTTGGCCATGGCGGGGGATTGTAGGGAGGATCAGTCTTCTTGGCTTTCGAGGGCGTCGAGGGCATCGTCCCTTGCATCGAGGAGTTCTACGGCTTTATCGAGGAGGAGGGAGAGGGGGACGGGTTTTTGGAGGTAGGCGTCTACACCGAGGGATTCGCCGTAGGCCTGGTGGCGTTGGCCTTCGTTGGCGGTGACCATGATGACGATTGGTGAGTTCTCGAGGCCTTTGATGCGTTCGAGGACGAGGAACCCTGAGCGTTTGGGGAGCATCATGTCGAGGATGACGATATCTGGCGGATCGTCTGCGCAGATGCGGACGGCTTCGTCGCCGTCGGCGGCTGTCAGGGTCATGGCGTCTTCGGACTGGAATGCTGCGTCGAAGGATTCGAGGATGTCGCGTTCGTCGTCGACGATGAGGACGCGGACATCGGCGAGGCGGCCTTCGTCGAAGCTGCCTTGATCTACGCTGTCTTGGGCGGCGTTGTCTTGCTGGTCCATTGCATTGTCCTCTGGGTTCGTCGTTCTACTTTACTTGAAATGGGTGATGTTGTGTTCTTGCATGTAGGCACGGTCTTGGTCGCTTCGGTCGATTATTTTGGCGAGTTCTTCGTCGGTCATCCAGGGGAGAGCGGAGAGCTTGTTTTTGAGTGCGTCTGGGAATGGCTTGTTGAGTCTTTCGTGCCTTGGGCGGCTCTTCCAGATTCGGTGCATCCAGAGGTACTGTTCCGGGCTTTTGCGGATCATTTGTTCTAATGAGCGGCGATAGCGGGCTGTGATGTAGAAAAGCGGATCGGGCTGGTCGTTCCAGTCTTCGGGAGCGAACTGGTCGACGACCTCGATGCGGTAGCGCATGGACTCGTTTGAGCCTGGGGTGATTGGGAGTCGGCGGGCTTGGCCGATGAGGATGTTTGCGTTGTACTGGAGGGCGGTGAGGCCGATGGATTTGTAGCTCGAAGCGAGGCGACCGAAGTAAGGGACTTGGAGTCCGCGGTCGCCGGCGTTTTGATCGGCGACGAAGGCGACGGCTTCGCCGTTGCCCATGAGGGTTGGCATGGCGCGCATAGCGCCGAACTTGTCGAGGAGGTCTAGGCCTCTGCGTGATCTTGATTGGCGGACCCAGTCGTCTGCGGGGCGAAGGTCGAGGGGGCGGTAGATGGCGTGCATGTTGAAGCCGAGGAGGGCCATTGTGTAGCCAACGATTTCCCAGTTGCCGCAGTGTCCGGTGAGGAGGAGGGTTGGGCGGTCGTTGAGGAGTGGTCGCATGACGGACTGGAGGTTTCCGAGTTCGACATAGTCTGTCCAGGCGTCTTCGGAGAGGAGCCTTGGGGTGACTGCGAGTTCGACGGCGAGCATGACGAGGTGCTCGTAGGCCTTCATTACGAGGTCGTGGCGTTGGTCTTGGTCCATTTCTGGGAAGGCGATTTTGAGACGGTCTACGGCTTGGCTGACTCGCTTTTTGTTGAAGCGGGCGCCGCCGAAGGAGCGGCCGAGGATCGAGGCGGCGCGGAGGACGACGGGGAGTGGGAAGAGGTGCGTAGGCATAAGCGCCGAGCGGAGGGCGGCGTAGGCGGCGGGCTGGGTGATGTATTTTTGTACAGGGGTAAGGGTACCCCTTGGATCACGGGCCATGTCGTCCTCGATCTATTCCATCAAAGCCCCTATCAATGCCCCCATCAATGCCCTGATGGAGGAGGGATCGAGGATTAGTTTGGGAAATCGCCGATGAGTGTCTGGAGGCGGTTTGAGTTGAGCAGGGGGATGGAGGCGTCTTCGGCTCTGATCAGGAGATCGTCGTAGCGTTGGATTTCTCGTTGGAGTCGTACATATTCCTGCATGGTTGCGATTGGTGCGCTTGGGCCTGGAGGTGGTGGGAGGACTGGTTTTTCGCCGAGGACGACGAAGTCGATGTCTCCGACGACCTGGTCTTCGAGTTTGCCGCCCCACTGTTCGATGAGGGCTTCGAGTTCATCGGTTTCGTATCCTGTGGCGACGCCGTCGCCGTCGACATCGAAGAGCCCGTCAACGACGAACTTGTAGGTTTTCTTTGGGTCGTAGACTGCGTTTGCGATGACATTTCCTCTGATGATGGGGTTGCCCTGGGAGGAGATGATGATGCGTGCGCGGGAGAAGTCGTCTTCGACTTCGATGATTTCGATAACGGCTTTGCCTGCGGGGTATTCGCCGGTGGTTTGGTTGATGCGGATCTCTGTGGCGTTGTCGTAGACTGCGAAGGTCATGCCGAGGACTGCTTTTTGTTTGCGTCCGATGGAGAGGAGTACTTCGTTGTCTGAGGTGACGACCTGGTCGATGCGGCCGTCGATGAGTTCTGCTTCGTTGAGGGGCTGGAGGCGGTCGGAGACGCCTTCGCCGCGGAGGCGTGCGACTTGGTCGCGGAGGATGTTGTTGTCGCTGACGACATCGTCGAGGCGTGCTTGCATTTCTTCGATGGCCTGCGCGGAGTCTGAGGCGGAGTCTTCTATCTGTGCGACATAGCGGCCTTCGATGTGGTTGAGTGTGCCTTCGAGGTTTTCGACTCTGACGGAGTAGTCTGAGATGTTGCCTTGCATTGATGCGGCGGAGTTGTTGAAGTCTGATTCGATGGTGGCGACGCGGTTTGCTTCGTACTCAGCGGTTTGTTGTGCGTTTCTGCGGTCGTCTTCGGCTTCTTGGAGGCGTGTGTTGAGCGAGCTGATCTCGTCGTTCTTTTTGTTGAGCAGGTCGAAGAGGGAGCCTTCGGAGATGTCGCTGAACTGTGTGAGTTGTTCGCGGTATTGGGTCATGGCGGTTGCGGTGTCGCCGGTGATTGATGAGAGGAGTTCTGAGCGGTTCCCGGCGAGGTACTCGACGACGGTTTTGTTGCCGTCGGAGCGTGCTTCTTCGAGGATTGCGCGGATGACTGCGTGCTCGCGTTGGTCTGGGGAGACGAACTGCTTGTAGTTTGCTTCGGCGGTTGCGAGGTCGCCGTTGGCGCGTTGTGCCTGGCCGTAGAAGACCATGGTGGTGACGAAGAATCCGAGCGCGAATGCGCCAAGGACTGTGATGGTGACGGCGACGCCGACGCTTGCTCCGGTGCGAGCTGCCATAATGACTCTCCCGTTGGGTGTGTACCCAGTCGAAGGTGAGTGGAAATCGAGATTCAGCCCGCAACGATCGCGGGCCTGATGTATCCGCACGCGGACGAAGATGGTTCGATCGCGTGGGCGTTATAGTAGATGGGTTTTGGGTGCTGGGGGGCAATTGGGGACAGAAACAGGGGCAGGTCGGATTGTTTGGGGGGCGGGGGCGAGTTGAGAGAAGTCTTGACTTTTGTGCTCTGTTCGTATCTAGTAGAGCGAGTGAGCTTCTTTGGGAGAGAATTATGCGAAATTTGATTGTTGGGGCTGCTTTGGGGACCTTTTTTGGGGTGTTTGTGTGTGGGGCTGCGGGAGCGGATTGTCCTGAGGGGGTGGAGTACGGGCATGATGACGGGTCGGGGAACTTTAACATTGGGCCTTCGCAGTTTGATGCGAACATGATCTGGATGAACAGCTTTGAGACGGCCGCCGGCGGGGAGGTCATTGAGCGGGTGCGGGTGTCGTTTGGGGGGATCGAGGACGACATGGGGGTCTTTGGGTCTGACGAGGTGCGGATCGGGATATTGGATGACCCGACGGATGACCATGATCCGAGCGATGCGGTGCTTGTGGGGAGCGGGGTTGGGACTTGGGTAGATGTGGGTTTCTCTGAGTTTTTGGAGTTTGAGGTTGAGCCTTCGGTTGTGGATGGGGTGTTTTATATCGCGATCGAGATGGATGTGTTGCAGCGGGCGAATCCTGCGCGGATGGATCCGGATTCATTGACTGGGGGGACGCAGAGCTGGTTGATGTATCACGATGGGCCGAACCTTGCTTCGGTTGGGACTTCGTTGTACATATTGAAGATGAGCGAATCGCCGTTTCTTGGTGCTTGGATGATCCGTGGAGAGGGTGGGTCTTTGTGCCGGGCTGATTTGACGGGTGATGGGTCGTTGAACTTCTTTGATGTTTCGGCGTTTTTGAGTGCTTTTTCTGCACAGCAAGTGTGCGGGGATTACAACCAAGACAACTCGTATAACTTCCTTGATGTGTCGGCGTTTTTGGCGGGATTTGGGGCGGGGTGCCCTTAGCCATAGGCATTTTTGCCAATGCAAGTTTTGTCCAGTAGTGCTCAATGCAGATTGCTCTTGCGTTTATTTTAGTTTCTGGTACACTGTGCCGTCGCAAGTCTGTTTGATCGAGGGACTCAGTCGTATGAACACCACTACCCGAGCAATTCGCCCGGATGATTTTGAAATCTTTGCACAGATCCCTGAGATAGCATGCATTGCTCGTGATGATCAATCGCGGGTGATTTGGCACACGCCTTTGTTTTATAGATGGCCTGGGGTTTTGATCTCGGATGATCAGATCATGGGAACGACAGTCGAGGAAGTCATTCCTGGGGTGGCGGCTCAGGAACGGATCAAGATTAATAAACGGGTGATGGAAACGGGACAAAATGAGAGTCACTACCAGCTGAGTGCTGATCGCCGTATTTTCTGTTCGATCTTTCCTTTGGACGAGGAGGCGTTTGGGCACAAGGGGGTGTTTGTGGTTCTGAAGGAATCACCGTTCAAGCTTGAGCCGATAGATCACGTTGGAATACCTGTGATATCAACCCCGAATCTGGATCAGTTGAGTACTCTGTCTGGGCGTGAGCTTGAGGTTTTGCATTATGTGGCGTCGGGGATGACGACCCATGAGATTGCCGAGCGTGTTTGCCGGGCTGACAAGACGATTGAGCATCATGTCAACTCGATTCATGGGAAGCTTGGGACGCATAGCCGGGCGCAGCTGGTCCGGTTTGCATCCGAGCGGGGCATCCAGTCGTTTACTGCTCAGGAATGGGCTTCGATTGTTGAGGGCGCTCGGGCTGTGCGGAAGAATAAACCGGCGGCCAAATCGGAAACCGAGGCGAAACCGAGGTCTAAGTTTGGTGTTCAATCGGTTTGATTCGGCCATTTTGGGGGTGAGAGGCGGCCGAATAGTTGCGAAATCTGAATGAATCTCTTATGATGACCGAATGGACTTTTTGATAACTCTGAGCGACTCTGGGTGGATGCCCGCCTTGACCTTTGGACAGATTGACTGGGATGTGCCTTACGACGAGAAGGTGAGCGTGCTGATGCGGCTTGTCTTGGCGGCGGTGTTTGCGGCGCTGCTCGGTTGGGAACGGGGGCGATCTGAGAAGCCTGCGGATATCCGCACGATGATCCTGATCGGGACCGGGGCGGCGATGTTTACGCTGCTTGGGGAACGGATGATTGATATTGGTGGCGACGAGGCGATTATCCGGGCGGACCCGACGCGGGTGCTCTCGTACATTATTTCTGGTGTCGGTTTCCTGGGCGCGGGGGCGATCCTGCACTCGAAGCGGTCGATCATTGGGCTCACGACGGCGGCGTCGATCTGGGCGGTCGCGGCGATCGGGGCGGCGTGCGGGGTTGGGGAGTTTATGGTGGCGTTCTTCTTGTTTGCGATTGCGTTTGTGACGCTTTGGACGCCTTGGGTGTTTGCGCTTGCCGATGGGGAGATTGATGGGAGCGGGAATGGGAATGGGCACAAGAAGGATGACGGGGACGGTGGGCCGGCGCCATTGGCGTAGGGGGAAGAGAAGGCAGAGGTGGGGAGAATGAATATAGAGAAGTCAGAGAGCCCTCACCCCGGCCCTCTCCCATCAGAATGGGAGAGGGAGGAAGATGTTGGCTTAGACGCCGCGATCTGCTGAACCCAGGGATTCGAGTTCGTCTTTGTAGCGATCTTTTAATGGTTCGACGACTTCTTTGAGGAAGCGTTCGGTTTGTTCTACGGAGCGGCCGATGAAGTTTGATGGGTTGAGGATCTGGTCTTCGGTGAGCATGTGGCTGATGTTGCTGAAGGCGGGGTCGGCTTTTAATCTGTCGATGAGGTCGTTGTCCAATCCCTCTTGTTTGACGCGGTGGCCGGCTTCTTGGGAGTGGACTCGGATTTTTTCGTGGAGGTCTTGGCGGTCGCCGCCGGCTTTGACGGCTTCCATGAGGATGTTTTCGGTGGCCATGAACGGGAGTTCGAGCATGAGGTTCTTGCGGACCATGGCTTCGTTGACGACGAGTCCTGATGCGACGGTATGCATGAGGTCGAGGGCGCCATCCAAGGCGAGGAAGGCTTCGGGGAGGGAGAGGCGTCGGTTGGATGAGTCGTCGAGGGTGCGTTCGAGCCATTGGGTGGCGGCGGTGTCGTAGGCGTTTCCGACGAGGTTCATGACGAAGCGTGTGAGGCCGCAGATGCGTTCGCATTTCATCGGGTTGCGTTTGTAGGGCATCGCGGAGGAGCCGATTTGGTTTTTGCCGAAGGGTTCGTCGATTTCTTTTCGGTTGGAGAGGAGGCGGATGTCGGTGGCGATTTTGTGGAGGACGGAGGCGATGGAGGCGAGGTCGGCAAGAATGAAAGTATCCACTACACGAGGGTAAGTCTGTCCAGTCAGATCAAAATCCAATGGCTCATCGAATAAATTCTGAAGCGCTTGACGCTCGAATCGAGCAATTGTTTGCTCATTTCCTTCAAATAGGTTATGGAATGATGCCTGCGTTCCCGTTGCCCCTCTAAAGCCCCTCGCCTGAAAATGAAACAGTTGTTCTTCAAATCTTTCAAGGCAAAGTCCGAGTTCGTAAGCCCATCCTGCTGCGCGTCTCCCCACCGTCATTGGTTGTGCTGGCTGATAGTGAGTGAACCCCAATGTAGGCGATGTTTTCCATTTATTAGCAAACACGCCCAACGCTAGAACAGTTCTTCGAACCTTACCCGCGAGAAGTATGTATGCTTCGAGTTGCGCTTTTCTATCGCCATTACACACCACATCTTGGCTGGTGCAGCCGAGGTGGATGATGCCCTTTGCGGTTGGGCAGCGGTCTCCGTAGGCGTGGACATGGGCCATGACATCGTGGCGGAGGTCGCGTTCGTATTTGGCGGCGGTGTCCATGTCCTCGTCGGTGACTTCGAGGTTTGCTTTCATCTCGTTGATTTGTTGGTCGGTGATGTCGAGGCCGCAGGCTTGTTGGGCTTGGGCTACGGCGAGCCAGATTTTGCGCCAGGTGGTGAACTTGTGTCTGGGGGACCAGATTTTGCACATCTCGGGGGATGCGTTTCTGGCGGCGAGGGGGGAGGTGTAGGTGTCGTGGGGGCTGGTTTGGGTGGGCATTTTGGATGGTAGGTTTATCGACATCGGAAAGAGAAGAGAAGGCGGAGAGGGAGGAGAAGAGAAGGCGAGAACTGGGAGCCCTCACCCCGGCCCTCTCCCATCAGAATGGGAGAGGGAGGAAGAGAAAACGAAGAAAGACCCCTTCCGTCTGCTGCGCAGACACCTCCCCCGGAGGCCCGGGGGAGGCGGTTTATTGACGAATGCATTGGGGGTTAGTTGGCGACGATGTTGACTAGGCGGCCTGGGACGACGATGACTTTGCGGACTTGTTTATCGCCTAGGAAGGCGATGATTTTCTCGTCGGCGAGGGCGGCGGCTTCCATGGACTTGTTGTCGGCGCCTTTGGGCATGGTGATCTTGGAACGGAGCTTGCCCATGACCTGGACTGGGATCTCGATCTCGTCGTCGATGAGTTTGGATTCGTCGTAGGTTGGCCAAGCCGCATGGGCGACGCAGGGGGGGTTTCCGAGCTTGGACCAGAGTTCCTCGGCCAGGTGAGGGACGAAGGGGGAGAGGACGCGGGTGAAGCGGTCGAGCTGGTCGCGGGTCAGGGATTTGCTGGCGTTGACGAACTCGAAGATGGCGGCGATGGCGGTGTTGAAGCTGAGCTTCTCGATATCGGCGCCGGCTTTGGCGATGAGGCGGTGGAGGTTTTTTTCGGTTTGCTCGTCGGCAGCATCGGAGATGGAAATGGATGCATCTTCGTTGGTGGTGAGTCGCCAGATTTTTTGGAGGAGGCGTTGGAGGCCGACGATGTCTCTTGTGGACCAGGGTTTGGATGCTTCGAGGGGGCCCATGTACATTTCGTAGAGGCGGAAGGTGTCGGCGCCGTAGTCTGCGATGACATCGTCTGGGTTGATGACATTCTTGAGTGACTTGGACATCTTGGCGATGATGCGGTCGACCTCGTTGCCTGTGGCGGTTTCGATGTAGGTTGGGCTTTCTTCGGAGCCTTTGTTTTCGACTTCGTCGATTGGGACGAGTGATTTGTCTTCTCGTTGGTAGGCCATGGAGGTGATCATGCCTTGGTGGAAGAGTTTGCGGAAGGGTTCTGGGGAGTCGACGATGCCGAGGTCGAAGAGGGCTTTGTGCCAAAAGCGGGCGTAGAGGAGATGGAGGACGGCGTGTTCGTTGCCTCCGATGTAGAGGTCTACGCCGGATTCTCCGAGCCAGTAGTCTTGTGCGTCGTCGCCGATGAGTTTGGCGTTGTTTTTGTTGTCGCAGTAGCGGAGGTAGTACCAGCAGGACCCTGCCCAGCCGGGCATGGTGTTGGTTTCGCGCTTCATGGGTTTGTCTGACTCAAACTGTGAAACCCCCACTTCACCCGCGGTGACATTGACCCAGTCCTCTGCTTTGGCGAGCAGGGGCTGTGGTTCGTCGGATTCGACTGGCGCGTAATCGGTCAGGGGTGGGAGTTCGACGGGGAGTTGGTCTTCGCTTACGGGGTAGTGGTTCTGCCATTCGTCGAAGACGATTGGGAATGGTTCGCCCCAGTAGCGCTGGCGGGAGAAGAGCCAGTCGCGGAGTTTGTAGTTGACTTTGGGTGCGCCTGATTTCTTTTCGAGTAGCCAGTCGATGATTTTGGGTTTGGCTTCTTCGACGGAGAGGCCGTCTAGGAAGTCGGAGTTGATTGCTGGTCCTGATCCGGTGAATGCTTCGCCTTCGAAGCCTTCGGTTGGCTGGACGGTGCGGATGATTGGGAGGTCGAATGCTTTGGCGAAGTCCCAGTCGCGTTGGTCTTGTCCTGGGACGGCCATGATGGCGCCGGTGCCGTAGCCCATGAGGACATAGTCGGAGGTCCAGACCTGGACGGGCTTTCCGGTGACGGGGTTTTTGACATGGATGCCGAGGTAGACGCCGGATTTTTCTTTGTTCTCTTGGCGTTCGATGTCGGAGCGATCGCGGGTGATCTCGACATATTCGGTGAGTGCTTTGGCGTCGAGGCCTTGGGGGGCCATGTCGAGGGCGAGCTCGACGAGGGGGTGCTCTGGGGCGACGACCATGTAGGTCGCGCCGAAGATGGTGTCGGGGCGGGTGGTGAAGACGCGGAGGGCCTCGCCCATTTCTTCGGCATCACGGTCGAGGATCGGGAAGTCGATCTCTGCTCCGACGGATTTGCCGATCCATTCGGCTTGTTGGATTTTGGTGGAGCTTGGCCAGTCGAGGTCAGTCAAGCCTTCGAGGAGGCGGTCGGCGTAGGAGGTGATGCGGAACATCCACTGGCGGAGCGGTTTGCGGTGGACTGGGAAGGAGCCGCGTTCGGAGAGGCCGTTGATGACTTCTTCGTTTGCGAGTGCTGTTCCGAGTTTGGGGCACCAGTTGACTGTTTGTTGACTCAGGTAGGCGAGGCGGTAGGAGTCGATGATTGCTTTTTTGGTTTCTTTATCGAGTGTTTGCCAGTTGCCTGCGTCTGTGCCATCGGGGAGGTCGCCGGCGCCGGTGTATTCGGCGGCGTTTGGGTTGAGCTTGGCTTTGCGGGCACCGGATTCGAGATCGGCGATGAGTTCTTCGATTGGGCGTGCGCGGCCTTCGCCTTTGTTGGCTTCGACATCGAACCACGAGTTGTAGATTTTGAGGAAGACCCACTGGGTCCATTTGTAGTAGTCGGTGTCGATGGTGCCGAACTCTCGGGTCCAGTCGTAGCAGAAGCCGAAGCGTTTGAGCTGGCGGCGGAAGTTGTCGATGGCGGCTTTGGTGGTGACCTCTGGATGGACGCCTGTCTGGATGGCGTACTGCTCGGCGGGGAGGCCGAAGGCGTCCCAGCCCATGGGGTGGAGGACATTGTGGCCTGTCATTTTTTTGTAGCGGCAGATGATGTCGGTGGCGGTGTAGCCCTCGGGGTGTCCGACATGGAGGCCGGCACCGGAGGGGTAGGGGAACATGTCGAGGCAGTAGTACTTTGGCTTGGTGGCGTCGAAGCCGGGATCGCTTGGATTTGGGGCCTTGTTGGTCTGGTGCTCGTCCCAGTAGGTCTGCCAGCGCGTTTCGATATCGGCAGCGAGGGAGGCGTCGTAGCGGATGGCGGTTTGGTCTTGAGAATCTGAGGGCATAGGGCTGTAGTTTAGCACATTGGGGGCGGGTTTACCCCGAATTACAGTGCTGATAAGGGCTGGAAGAGAAGGCAGAGAGGAGAAAGGAAGAGGAGAAGGCCGGGAGCCCTCACCCCGGCCCTCTCCCATCAGAATGGGAGAGGGAGGAAGAGGAAGATACCGAGACCCAAGAGAAGACCCCCTCCGTCCGCTGCGCAGACACCTCCCCCGCAGGGGCGGGGGAGGGGCAAGACTGTGTGGTTGGGATCGGGTATGGTTTGGGCATGTGCGGACGGTTTGCCCAGGTATTTACGGAGAAGGATGTGTCGCGGATCGAGGAGATCCTGCGGGCGGCGGCTGGTGCTGAGGACCTGTTGATTGATTCATATAATATCGCTCCTACACAGGAGGCCGTCATTGGGCGGGTGGTTGATGGTGAGCGGAGGGTGGATCGGGCTCGGTTTGGTCTGGTGCCTTCGTGGGCCAGGGATCGGTCGCATCAGGCCAACATGATCAATGCGCGGGTGGAGACTGTTTCGGAGAAGCCGGCGTATCGGGAGCTGGTTGGGACGCGGCGGTGTGTGCTGCCTGCGAGTGGTTTTTATGAGTGGGAATCTGTGAGCGGGGCGAAGTACAAGCAGCCTTGGTATGTGACTCGGGTTGATGAGGAGCCGATGATGCTGGCGGGGCTGTGGGATCGGTGGGTTGGGGGGAAGCATCACGACGAGGTGGTTGATTCGTTTACGCTATTGACCAGAGAGGCGGGTGGGTTTATGGCGTCGATGCATCACCGAATGCCTGTGGTGCTTAATAGTGATGGGGTTGATGGATGGATAGGGATGGAGCTGGCGGTTGCTGAACTAGAGAATCAAGAAGACGCTCTGGGCGGGAGACGGGTGAGCCGGCGGGTGAACTCGGTGGGGGCGGGGCATGATGATGCGGGGTTGGTTGATGAGGTGGGCGAAGGTGAGATCGAGGGCGAGGGTACGCTTTGGGGGGGGTGAGCTCTACGGTGTTTCAAGTTTCGATTGCCATTCTTCGGCTTGGGTGTCGCGGCCGGCGGTTGGTTCTGTTTCGTGCCATTTGGTGTAGAGGTTGATGAACTCTTTGATGATGAGCGTTGTGCGGGGGTGCGACGGGCCGAAGGTTGCTTTGAAGATGGTGTGGGCTTCGGTGAGTTCGGGTTCGGCTTGGGCGTAGTGGCCTTGTTTGATGATGATCTGTGCGTGGTAGCCGAGGAAGTTTGCGAGGTTCCAGTGGCCTTCCGGGAGCGTTACTCGACCTCTGGTGATGGCTTCTGCGGCGAGTTGTTCGGCTTCTTCGAGTTTGCCCAGTTCGCTCAGGACGCGGGCCATGTTTCCCATGACGATGAGTGTTTTGGTGTTGTCGTCGCCGAAGAGTGTGCGGTGTCCGGCGAGGGCTTCTTTGAAGTGCTGCTCAGCACCGAGGAAATCGCCGTTGGCTTGAAGGAGGAGGGCAACCGAGTTCATTGAGCTCAGGGTTGTGGGGTGATCGCTTCCAAGGGCTTGGCGTTGGCCGGTGAGTGCTTGCTCTAGGTAAGGTTGGGCTTGGTCGAGTTTGTTTTGTTCTCTGTAGAGTTCTCCGATGCCGTGTTTGCTGCTGAGGGTTGAGAGGTGGCTGTTGCCGTACATTGCGGAGATTGATTCGAGAGATTCGAGGTAGAAGGGTTCGGCTTGGTCGTATTTGCCTTGTGCTTTGAGGAGGATTCCAAGGTTGCTCTGGAAGCTCCAGGTGTCTGGGTGGCTCTGGCCGAAGGTTTCGATGCTGCCATTGAGTCCTGCTCGGAAGTATGTTTCGGCATCGTCGAGTTTGCCCGACATGAACATGAGTCCGCCCATGGAGCTCGTGGTGTTGAGGGTGTCTGGGTGGTTTGGGCCGAGGATTGCTTTCATGCCTTGGAGGGCTTCGGTCAGGAGGGGAGCGGCTTCTGGTAGATTGAACTGGTAGAGGTAGAGATCGCCCATTGAACCTATTGAGCGGAGGGTTGATGGGTGGGTGCCTCCGAGGGACGCGCGCTGGGCGGCGAGGGCTTCGGTGAGGAGGGGCTGGGCTCCGGCGTAGTCGCCCATCTGGCGGAGGAGATCGCCTTGGGCGCTCATGGAATCGAGGGTGTCTTGGTGGGTATCGCCGAGGGTCTCACGGCGGATTGCGGTGGCGCGTTGTTGGGGATCGGTTGCGAGGGCGAAGAGGCCGAGCTCGGTGGCTGTAGAGGCGATGGATTGGAGAAGTTGGGCGTGGACTGCGGGCTGGGACTGGAACTGCTCGTCGATGGTTGCGATGGATTGGTTAAAGATGTTTTTTTCGAGCGATCCCAGTGCGAGGGTGGTGAAGTTGATCTTGGCGATGGATTGGTTGAGTTGTTGCTGTTGATCTGCTGGGAGGCTTTCGAGCAAGGCTTCGCGGAGGCGGGCGCCCATGAGTTCTGGGTCGATGCCTGAGAGCTGCTGGGACTGGAAATCGGCGACGAGTTTGAGTTCCTCTGCACGCTGCTGGGCTTGGGCGTTTGCGAGGCGTTCTGCTTTGAGGGCCTTGTCGCGATCGGAGAGTGCTTCTACTGCTTGTGTGCGCTGGGCATCGGCGATGAACGAGAAGCGGACGCTGACGGCGGTGGCGACGACAAGAATGGTTACAAAGAACATAGCGGCGGCGACGGCGCTCTTGTTGCGTTTGACGAGCTTGCTCATGCGGTAGGTGGTGCTCGGTGGACGGGCGAGGACTGGTTCGTTGCTCAGGTAGTGTTCGAGTTCTTCTGCGAGGGCAAGGGGCGTGGCGTAGCGGCGGTCGCGGTCTTTTTCGAGGCACTTCATGACGATCCAGTCGAGCTCGCCCCTGAGTTGTTTGGGGAGTTCGGCCATTTCTTGGCGGCGGGATTCGTTGAAGGGGGAGTCGGTGCCGGGCTTGTCGGCTTGGGTGAGCACGGACTGGAGACGGACGCTGGGCTTTGGGGGGTTGACCTCTTTGATGAAGCGCTGGATGTCTGCGTGTGTTTTTCCTCGGATATCGGAGGACTCGAAGGGGCGCATGCCTGTGAGGAGTTCGTAGAGGACGACGCCGAGTGAGTAGACATCGGTGCGGGTGTCGATGTCGAGTCCTGAGGACTGGGCTTGTTCGGGGCTCATGTATTCTGGGGTGCCGATGAGTTGGCCCTCGGCGGTGTGGACGGCGTTGTCTGTTAGATGGTCGTCGAGTGCTTTGGCGATGCCGAAGTCGATGACGGTTGGGACGGCTTGGCCTTCGGCGTTGTGACCGACGAGGATGTTGCTTGGTTTGAGGTCGCGGTGGATGACGGCTTTGGCGTGGGCGTGCTGGATGGCCTGGCAGACGGTGATAAGAAGTTTCAAGCGGTCGTCGATGGAGAGTTTGTTTCCGGTGCAGAAGTCGGTGATGGGCTGGCCTTTGACGAGGTCCATGACGAAGTATGGGAGGCCGCGGTCGGTGATGCCTCCGTCGAGGACTTTGGCGATGCTTGGGTGGGTCATCAGGGCGAGGGCTTGGCGTTCTGCTTGGAAGCGGGCGACGACCTTTGCTGAGTCCATGCCTGGCTTGATGACTTTGAGGGCGACGCGGCGTTTGACGGGTTGTTCTTGTTTGGCTTCGTAGACGATGCCGAAGCCGCCTTCTCCGAGCTGGGAGAGGATTTTGTAGGGGCCGATTTGATCGGGGGCCTGGTCTGGGGTTTGGGAGAGGATTGACTCGAGGGAGTCTGAATCGTCGTCCGAGGGCATATCGAGGGTTTCTGTTTCACTCATGGTGACATGATAGTGGATGGAGCATGGAGGGGGGAGCGGGTGGATGCCTAGAATGGGGCTTGATTTGGATTTGCGAATGCCGCAAGTTCGGCGCTGTGCTCAATTTACTGCGAATACCGCTTTGCGGGGAGACCTAAGGATGACGACCATGACTCTGGAACGGAACCTGACGATCGATGTGGCTTCGGTGCTTGAAGATGATGCACTGCTGAGCTTTAACACCCCTGCGATTTCAAAGGACCAGTTGCATGTGCCTGGGCCTGACTTTGTTGACCGGATTTTGGCGATGAGTGATCGGAATCAGAACACGCTCAATAACTACCAGCGTATCTTTAACACCGGTCGTCTTGCGGGAACCGGTTACACTTCGATCCTTCCGGTAGACCAGGGCATCGAGCACTCGGCGGGCGCTTCGTTCGCTCCGAACCCGACTTACTTTGATCCTGAATCAATCATCCAGCTCGCGATCGAGGGCGGTTGCAACGCGGTGGCCTCGACCTTTGGCGTCCTTGGCGCGACGGCTCGGAAGTACGCCCACAAGATTCCATACCTCGTCAAGTTCAACCACAACGAGCTGATGACTTATCCGAACACCTTTAATCAGGTCCCGTTTGGTTCGATCAAGCAGTGCTGGGAGATGGGCGCGGCGGCGGTTGGGGCGACGATCTACTTCGGGTCCGATGAATCCGAGCAGCAGATTCAGTATGTGGCTGACATGTTTGCCGAGGCCCATGAGTACGGTCTGGTGACCGTGCTCTGGTGCTACATCCGCAACTCGGCCTTTAAGGTCAACGGCGTGGACTATCACTCATCGGCTGACCTGACCGCACAAGCGAACCACCTCGGCGTGACCATCCAGGCGGACATCATCAAGCAGAAACTCCCGACCAATAACGGCGGGTACACCGCGCTCAACTCGGGCGATTCGTCGTATGGCAAGTTTGACAACTCGATCTATACGAATCTTGCTGGGTGCGAGGAGAACGGTGGCGGCGGGCATCCGATTGATCTCTGCCGGTACCAGGTGGCCAACTGTTACATGGGTCGGTCGCCTTTGATCAACTCGGGCGGGGCGAGCTCCGGTGCGGGTGATCTGAAGGAAGCTGTGACTACGGCTGTGATCAACAAGCGTGCGGGGGGCATGGGTTTGATCTCTGGGCGTAAGGCGTTCCAGCGTCCGATGGGCGAGGGGGCGGCGTTGCTTCAGGCGATTCAGGATGTGTATCTTGATGAGTCGGTGACGATCGCGTAATTGAAAACCAACTGAATATTAAAAGGCCCGTGCCAATATGCACGGGCCTTTTTTTGTTTTCAATAAACCGTTTAGCCGTCGTCGCGTTCGTTCCAGAGTTTGAGGACTTCTTGTTCCTTGACGGGGTCGAGGCCGCCTCGGATTCGTTTGGCCCATGTTTCGTAGAACTCGTGGCCTTTTTCGGCGCGGATTTCTTGGCCTCGGTTCATGTAGTAGTTCACTGTTGATTCGGTGGTGTCGTCGATGTGGCGTGTCTTGAGGCCGGCCTTGATTGATTTGGCGGTGGAGAGTTGGCCTTGGCCTTCGTAGCCCTCGACCGAGTTGGGGACCCATGCTGGCATGTGCTGCCAGGCGTTGACGCCGTTGGCAGCTAGGAAGTCGGAGTCGACCCATTCGATTTCTGATCCGCCGCCGTATTTTTTAGCAACGCGTTGTGCGCTCTCGACCATGTCGCGGGTGGTGCGCTCGCCGGAGGGTGAGATGCCGTTGTAGGCGCCCATGTGTTTTTGTTCGATGCAGTGGATGGTGAAGTCTCCGAGGTCGCGGACATCGATGTACTGGACATAGTCGTCGCCTGTGCCTGGGGCGATCATGGTGCCGCCTTCGGTGGCGCGTACTGGCCAGTAGGTGTAGCGGCCGCTGGTGTCGCGTTCGCCGACGATGAGTCCGGGGCGGATGTTGCAGACCTTGCCGGGGAATCTTGCTTCGGCGGCGGCTTCGACGCGTGCTTTCATCGCGCCGTAGTGGGCGCCGACCTGACGGTGGCTTGTGATCCCTTCAGCGGTGGCGTCGTCCATTGTTGCGAGCAAGCCGTTCTCGTCCATGCCGATGTTGGTGCGGTTTGCGTAGACGGAGGTGGTGGAGATGACGACATATTGGCCCATGTTTTTAAGGAGGATGTCCATGGTGTCGGTGACGGTTTTGGGTACATAGGTGAATGTGTCGATGACGGCGTCGAAGTGGCGGCCGTCGGCGACGAGTTTTTCTAGGCCGCTGAGATCGGTGTAGCGGTCGCCTTGGATGTGTTCGAGATCTGGGAACATTTTGGGGCCGGTTTTACCTCGGTTGAAGAGGGTGACATTGTGGCCGTTGTCGAGGGCGCGTTGGACCATTTTGGGGCCTGCGAACCCGGTGCCTCCGAGCATGAGGATGTTGAGCGGTTTGGTTTTTCCTGCAAAGAAGCCGCTTGCAAGAGCGGAGGGTGTGAGTGCGGCGCCGATGGTGATGGCACCGGCTTGACCGATGAACTCGCGTCTGGTGGTCATGATGTGGGTTCCTGTTCCTGTGTGATGACTGCGTTTTGGATCGATTTACGATGCTGTGTTCGGGCGAGCATTATGGAGAGTGCTGTCCAGAAAGCCGCGATTGGGGCGACTGCATAGACCATACCCATAACCCCGACCACGGTTGCAGCAAGGAGCGACTCGATTGCGGTGCCTGCGACATCGCCGCCTCTGTAGAGGAATACATCGATGATGGGCTTGGATTTGTATTTTTCTTGGCGGGTGACGACTGAGAAGAGGGTCTCGCGGGCGGGACGGATAATCGCGTAGCGGCTGGCGCGGTGGATCGCGTTGAAGGCGGCGAAGACGGCGAAGATCTGCCAGGGTTCGATTCCGGGCCGGCTTGAGACCCATGCGAGGATCGAGAATCCTGCGATGGTGACGATGGGGAGGACGGACAGGGCGACGGCGATGCCGAGGCGTTTGATGATGTGGGCGGTGATGAAGAGTTGGACGAAGAGGGTGGCGAGCTGGGTCCACATGTCGAGCTGGGCGAAGAGGGCGACGCGGGATTCGAGTTCGTCTGCTGCGTCGGCGACGATGTTGGCCTGGGTGAAGTAGATGAGGGTGGAGCTGATGGCGATGAGGATGATGTAGAGTCCGATGCCGAGCAAGTATGGCGAGCGAAGGATTGTCGAGGCGCCTTCGTGCCATGTGCCTCCGATTGGTGTTAATGCTGGGCTGTGCTGAATGTCGCAGTGTGACGGCTTGATGCGGCGCATGGTTTGGATCGCGAGCTCGAAGCAGATGCATGCGCCGAGCATCTGCCAGATGGGGCCGATGATGTCGGCGGTGTTCCATGCGGTGAATGAGCCGAGGAGTGCGCCGAGTGTCCCCCCCACTCCGATCATCGGGTAGAGGCGTTTGGCGTCGGTGAATGTCCAGGTGTCGGCCATGAATCCCCAGAAGACGGAGACCATGAAGAGGTTGACGACCGAGAGCCAGACATAGAAGACATAGCCGGAGTAGAGCTTGAGGTCTTCGGGGAGCGTGAGCATTGAGACGACGAAGACCAGCAGGCAGGCGATGACGGCTCGGTAGCCGATGGCGATAAACCTTCGCGGGTTGGTTCGTGCGACAAGAGACCCGAAGGCGAGGGTCACGGCGAGGGAGACGACCGAGGTGATGATAAAAAGCGTGCGGAGGTCGCGCATAGACCGCTCGACGCCCATGGCTTCTCTGAGCGGGCGGAGGAGGAAGTAGCCGTAGAGGAGGAAGAAGAAGAGGAGGGCTGAGAGGATGATGGTTGGGAGCTGGCTTGGCTCTTTATCTGATTGTGGGTTCCCCTGGTGCATGTGGGGTAGTGTACTTTGGAGATTGACTTTGGGTTGCAGTTAATTGCCGATTTAGGCGTTGCAACGCTGGAATATGGACGGGTCTTTCGATGAGCGTTGAATTTACTAGCTCGCACTACCTCCGGTCACAAATCCGGTCCAATCTTTATCTCGACGATGGTATGAGTAGTTGCTGGTGTGGTGTTTTTCGAGAAGTTCATCGATTTCTCCTTCTTCGTAGAGATCTTTGTAGCCGATGTCGAGCGTGTTGCTGCGGGCTTGGATCACTCTGAGGATTGAGCTGTATTCGCTTGGCCGGATTGGGATCTGCACGGTTCGGGTGATGAACCGAGTGGCGCCGAGGTCTGCGAGTGCTCGGTAGCCATCTTCGCCGAGGACACTTGACCCAAACCTGATTTCTATGTATGCATTGGCGACTGAATCGTTCTTGTTTATGGTCAGGTAATGCGGGCCGTCTTGGAGATGGAGGGAAACTCGCTCCCCTTTGCCCTCGAAGATGCGGGCTCCATCTTTATCCATCTCGTCGCGGAGTGCCCACCACGCCGCATCGCCTTCCATGACTTCGATCCGGCGGCTGGGCATGGGGCCGTCATAGCGACCACCCGGAACAACTTCGAGGACGACTTTGATCTCTCCTCCGAAAGTGAAGGCCGGCAGGCGTGCGCGTTTGAGTTTATCTGGATCGACCCAGAACTGGAAAAAGTCTGGGAAAGACAGAGGTGTTTGTTGATAAAATTGAGCCATGCGATCTATATGGCTGATATTGACACGGATGTTCTTTGAAAGCCAATCTAATGCGATCTGTTGGTCACTGGCGATTTTGAAGCCGTCTATCTCGGTGACGAGTCGATTGTTTGGTGGCGGGGTGTCTGGGCCGGCCTTTTTGATTTTGGAAATTTTGAACTGAACAGTTTCGTTAATATTCGCTACTGGCCACCAGATATCAACATCCTTGTCGCCTTGGTATATTCGTCCTTTGATCGTGCGGTCGAAAGTTGTCGGTGGTGTCCCGCCCCAAAAACCGTTGTTTATAAAGAGTTGATCGAAAATCCGCTGGTTGTAGTCCCAGCGTTCGTATTGACTCCCAACAGGCCTGAGATCGTAGAAGCCGTCCCATTCCTGCCACCTACCAAGCATCTTTGGTTCATAGAGTGTTCTATTGATTTGCACGCGCCAGTCAGGAGTCTTGAGAAGTTTTCGGACTCGTACATTGGCATAACTGAACCATTGTTCAAGCCCGTACTCCGTATGTAAAATTTTTAGTTCATAAACTCTTGATGCCCATCGGGTATCTGCGTCTGTGAGCCGATACTGTCGCTCCCATGCTTCAAAGACATAGATAAAGAGATCGCCACGGATTGATGATTTTTCCATTAGCGACGCTGGCGATTGACGCTTTGAAACTTGCATAAAGAGCCAATGGTCAAACTGGCTGGTATCTTTGGATTCGTAGAGACGGATTTTGAGCTGATGTGCGATGCGTTCAAACATGGGGCGTTGTGGATAGGGGATCACGGCTGCCTGAGTATTGCGATCGATCATTGTGCCTGGCTCATCTGGGAGCAGCGGGATTGCCAAGATGAGTGCGGGTGTAGGTACGGCGCCGAGGATACCGTTTGAGTAGTTGAATCTGCTTACCCTGGGCCAGACTGCGGCCGTGTACGAGCCCATTACAAACACCAGCGAAACCGAAATCCATTTCTTGCTCCGTCTCGTCTTTCCCATTGCGCGGCGGCTTGGGTGCTTCTTGCCGCACTCCGAACATTGGATGGGTTCGATGCGGAGGTCGCCGGGGGAGTCGGTGAGGTCGTACCAGCATTTTTTGCAACGGAGCTTGGGGCGGCCTCGGAAGCCTGGGCGGTCCCAGAAGAGGGCGTAGATCGCGGTGGTGATGGCAAGAAATAACAATGTCCAATAGGCAATGGTCCAGATCATGCATGACTATACCAGAATGGACCTTGGGCTGATCCATAAACCTATGCTCCTTCATGAAACGCGCGGCGATATTTTTGGATCGGGATGACACGGTGAATGTGAACGCTGATCTTCCCGAGGCGGCTTGGGAGGGGGTCAAATGGGGGGATCTGTTGAAGCCTGAGTATGCGGTTCTGATGGAGGGGGCGCGGGAGGCGTTAGTGGCTCTGAAGCAGGCGGGGTTTGTGCTTGTGGTGATTACGAATCAAGGGGGATTGGCACGGGGCGGGGGGACGACGCGGGATGTTGAGGCGGTGAACGATGCGTTGCGGCGGAAGCTCAATGAATCTGGGGAAGGCGTGTTTTCTGAGCAGCTTATCGATGGGTGGTACTTTGCGCCGCATCATGCGGAGGGATGCGTTGAACCGTACAACTCGGATCATCCTTGGCGGAAGCCGCATGGGGGGATGATCCGGGCGGCGTGCGATGAGCTTGGGTTGGATGCTGAAAAATCTTGGATGATCGGGGACAAGCAGCGGGATCTTGATGCTGGGATGGATGCGGGGATTCCGGAGGTGCACACGATTCAGGTTGGGCCGAGCGGGACGCATGCGGATCTGATGGCGGCGGCGGAAGAGATTCTTACTGAGCCGGAGGGATCGGGATCGGAAGTTGATGCGCATCCGGAGATTGTGCCTGGGACGCGGGTGGTGTTGAAGTCTACGGATGAATCGTTTGTGCCTATGGCGGATGAGCGGACGCGGGAGATGGTGGAAGCCGTCGCACGGGGGATTGCGGAGCGGACGGGGATTGTGATTCATGAGTTGTTGTGTGATGAGAAGAAGATTGAGGTCGTGATCGGGGTTCATCGGCTGGGTGCGCTCGCGTTTATGGCGCAGTTGCGTCGGGATACGAATCGGTGGCATGAGCGGCAGTTTGGGACGGCGCTGTGGTCTTTGAGTAGGGATTGGTGATGAGTGATCGGCCTTTGAAGTTGTTGGTTGTGTTGCCTTCTTGGGTGGGGGATGTGGTGATGGCGACGCCTGCGATCCGGCGGATCCGTGAGGCGATGCCTGGGATCTTTATTGGGGCGTTGTGCCGGGGTGGGATTGATCAGTTGGTGGCTGGTTCGGATTTGTTTGATGAGGTGCATGTGTTTGTGCCTCATGGGATGATGGCGACGAAGAAGGCGGCGGCGAAGGTTCGGCCTCGGCGGTATGACACGGCGTTGTTATTCACCAACTCATTCTCGACGGCGCTGACAACACGGTTGGCGTTTATTCCTCGCCGGATCGGATACGACCGGGACGGGCGGGGGATTCTTTTGACGGACAAGGTAGTGCCTCCGAGGAATGGGGATGGATCTTGGAAGATGGTGCCTGCGGTGGATTACTACTGGAACCTTGCGGGGCATCTGCTCGGGGAGGAGTTGGTTGATTGGTCGGTGCATACGCCGGTGGATTGTGTGTCGATGCCTTTGGCGCTTCCTAGCGATGTGATGATGGAGCTGCCGGTTTCGGATGCTGACCAAGCGAAGTGCGATGAGATACTTACAAAGGCTGGGGTTGGCGGCGACTTTGCCATTCTGAATCCCGGTGGGAACAACGAGGCGAAGCGGTGGGCAGCGGATCGGTTTGCTCGGCTGGCGGATTGGTTGAACAGCGAGTATGGGCTGAAGGTGTTGATCAATGGGTCGCCGGCGGAGAGTGATTTGGTTGATGAGATCTGCGGGCTGTGTGTTTCTGATCCGGTGTCGCTGCCTGCGATGGGTAACACACTTGGGGGATTGAAAGCGATCTGCAAGGGGGCCAAGATCATGGTGACCAACGACACGGGTCCGAGGCACATCGCGGCGGCGATGGGGACACCTTTGGTGACGCTGTTTGGGCCGACGGACCCGCGGTGGACGACGGTCCCTGTGAAGAAGATGGCCGATGGTGAGGCGAGCGAGGTGGTGGTGGTTGCTGATCCGAGTTTGCCTGCGGATGAGTCGGCGAATGATCATCCTGAGCGATGCGGGATTGACCAGATCGAGGAATCTCGTGTCTTGAAGGCCGTAAAGTTCTTACTTGGGCAAAAGTAGGAAATTTTTTGGATAGAGTTGCTGAGGCGTCTGGTGGAGCGGGGCGAAGTCTCAAATTTTTACGATGCTGGCAGGGTTGTTGTTATTGCAACCAACGACCGTGCACCCATATCACACCGTATTAAGTTTGCAACGCCCCCACCGCACGGCTGAGCCGAAACCTCGAGCTGTACACATTATTGAATTCTTTTGTTTGTCAATGAGGGTGTTGCGGTTCCAGCCCGGGTCGCTCTCTTTCATTTTTTAGAAGTCTTTGAAGGGAAGAGTCCCCAAGCCGGGAGCCTCTTCACTTTGGGGGGTATGCTGGTTCGTATGGAGATGATCACGATGGATACCGGCTACCCACGACTTCCGACCGACACCGACAACGGGCTGTTGCTGATCCTTTCTGGGCCTTCGGGCGTCGGGAAGACCACGATTACACGCGGGGTTGAACGCGGGATCGGGGATTCGGTATTCTCGGTGAGCTACACGACACGGGCCAAGACCGAAGCGGACACCGAGGGGGTGGATTACCACTTCATCACCGACGAGGAGTTCGACGCACTCGTCGAGCAGGATGCATTTATTGAGTCGGCCAATGTCTTTGGCAAGAAGTACGGCACCCGCAAGCGGTGGGTTGACGAACAACTCGCCCGCGGGCGGCTCGTGATCCTCGAGATCGATGTCGAGGGTGCCCAGCAGGTCAAGAGCAAAATGCCCGAGGCGTTTGGGATCTTTATCCTGCCTCCGAGCGAGGACGAGCTGCTCAACCGGCTCCGGAACCGCAAGCGGGAGCCCGAAGAGCAGATCCAGAAACGGTTTGCAGAAGCGAAGCGCGAGATCGCGTTTGCCAAAGAGTCGGATGTGTACGACACCTTCGTGGTGAACGAGGATGTTGAGACAGCGATCGCTGAGGCAATCGAGAAAGTCCGCACGGCCCGCATGAATCACGCCAAATAATCAGTATTCAGGCTCAGCAATCGCCCGGGCACTGGTAGCAGAACTCTTCTTTGGTGATCTTGCCATTCTCAACTGTGTAGACGGCGACTTCCTTCATGTTCATGCGTGGGAATGAGCCATTTTTACATTCCATATCGAGATCGAAGATGACGCTAAAGCTATTTTGACCTATGAAGGGCCCCTCGGCCTTGCAACTGTGACAGATGACACCCGCTTCCCACTCCTTGTATTTGGCGGTGACTTCTTCCCGTCCTGTATAGGTCTTGCCATTGCCTTCGATGCTGACCCAGCCCTCGGCGAAGTGCTTGTCCCAGATTGCGTTGTCGTAGGCGAGATTGTCGGCGGGCGGTGTGCTGCAATGGGCAACGAGGTCGTTGGCGATCTGGGTGATGGTGGCGGTTTCAGTGGTCATTTCTTGCTCTCCTAACAGGATGTTTTGTTTGCTTTCTGTTTGGAGTATACCGCATGTTTGAGATAGTGGATGCGTGAAGGTCCGAAATCATCGTTGAATTGTAAAGAGCGTGTAAAATCGGCGGTTTTGGGTTGAGATTAAGGAGCAATTCTGGTGTACTGGGTATGGAATTTGGGTTCATATCGAGGGCGTGTGAAATGTCTGTGCTTTGTTCATCTCTGTTTGGATTGATGTTGTGCCTTGGACCGGGCGGGGCGGCGAGTTCTTCGCGGCCTGCCGCGGGGGGAGTCGATGCGATCGATTCGGCTCTGTCGATGGTCAATGTCAACGGGCTTGTTGGGATCTGGGCGTACAACCCCGGGCTGGGGATGGGGTCGGGGTTGATCGCGGCGGACTACGACAACGACGGGGATGTTGATCTCTTTGTTCCCAACGGCGCTGGGCACACCTCTCAGTTGTACCGCAACGAGGGCGGGGTGTTCATAGAGATTGCGGTGGCTTCGGGACTGACCGATCTGGACAACGCGCGGTCTGCGTTGTGGTTTGATGCCGACGGGGATGATTTGCTTGATCTGGTTGTTCAGTATGACCAGTTTCAGAACCCGGGTGTGATTGGGACGCGGACGCTGGCGTTGTTTGCCCAGCAAGCGGATCATTCGTTTGTTGAGGTGACGGCTGGGTCTGGGTTGGATGTGCTGCCGATTCTTGTGCCTCAGACACACGGGGGCGCGATGTGCGCTGGGGATGTGACGGGTGACGGGCGGCTGGATTTGGTGGTGACGACCTGGGATCAGGGGGCTTGGATCTTCCGCAATGACGGGGGGATGCAGTTCACGGATATTACCGCTGATTCGCCTCTGGCGGCGATCGGTGAGACGACCTACTGGCAGCCTGTGATGTTTGATCAGGATCTGGATGGGGATCTTGATATATTTATCGCTCATGACTTCTTTACCAACCCGATGCTTGATAACGACGGGACCGGAGCGTTTATTGATACGGCCGGGATACTGGGGCTTGATAGTTCGTTCAACGAGATGGGCGTGACTATCGGAGACTGCGACAACGACGGGGACATGGATCTGTATGTGACGAACCTGTTTGGAAACCCGGGCGGGGTGGCGGAGCACAATGTGTTCTTTACCAAATCCAATGACGGGATCGGGTACGACGAGCAGGCGGTCGCGCTGGGTGTCGATAACGGCGGATGGGGATGGGGGACTGTGTTTGTTGATTACGACAATGACGGGAGGCTGGATCTTGCAGAAGTCAACGCGGTGGAGTTTGGCGGGGCCGATGTGCCTTGGAAGTTGTGGATGAACCGGGGCGCGATGGCTGGGACACCGGTGTATGAATCGATGGAAGAATCCATCGGGTTCGCGTATGGGGACTACGGCTCGGCGCTCGTTGATGTTGACTTTGATCGCGACGGGGATCAGGACTTTATTGCGACTGCGATCGATGGACCCGTGCGGGTGCTCCGGAGCAATACGACCGAGGCCCGCCCCAACAACCGGTGGCTGGTCGTTCGGCCTCGGATGCCTGGGACGAACAACACGCGCGCGATTGGTGCGGTCGTGACGACTCGGACCGGGAGCGTGACACAGACGCGGCTGATCAGCGCGGGGACGAGCTTTATGGCTCAGGTACCCGCAGAGGCGCACTTTGGAATCGGGCAGCACACGGTGATCGATGAGGTGGTTGTCAAATGGCCCGACGGAACGCAGGCCGTGCTGACGGATGTTGCGCCGGGTCAGGTGCTTGATGTAGTGCCTGTGGTGCCGCGCAAGGGCGCTGGGTTGCGTGATCGCATCCGGTCGAAACTTCGAAAATGATATTTAGGAAATGCTGAGCGTTGGCGTTGATGCACCTTTGGACATCGACGCGAGGGTGACCTGTGCGACGAGTTGGTCGGTGAGCTGCTCGAGTGCGGCGGGGAGTTGTGGGCCACCTGCGGTCGATTCGTCAAAGTTCTTGGTTGGGTTCCCATCATCCATATTTGCCCGCAATGCGGTGTTGATGGGGATGGATCCGAGGAATGGCAAACCGAGGTTCTGGGCCATTTTTTGGGCACCGCCTTTACCAAAGATGTCGTATTCTTTGCCATCGTCTCCGATGAAGAATGACATGTTCTCGACGACGCCGAGGGTTTCGACGCCGAGGGATTCGAACATCTTGGCGGCGCGGACCGCGTCGTCTTGAGCGACCTTCTGAGGGGTGCACACAATGACGGAGCCGGTGAGTTGAACACTCTGGGCAAGGGTTAGGGGGACATCGCCGGTACCTGGCGGGAGGTCGATGATGAGGTAATCGAGCTCGCCCCATTGGGTGCGTTCGATGAGTTGGTGGAATGCCCCGTGGGCCATGGGGCCGCGCCAGATGAGTGGTTTTTCTGGATCAACGAGTTTGCCCATGGTGATGGATTTGATGCCGTGGACCAAGAATGGTTGGAGTGTCGATTCGATCACGGCTTGGTCCATTGCTTGGAGGCCGAGCATGGTTGGGAGTGATGGGCCGTAGATGTCGCCGTCGAGGACTCCGACGGAGTGGCCCTTGCGTGAGAGCCCGATGGCGAGATTGATGGCAACGGTCGATTTGCCGACTCCGCCCTTGCCGGCCCCCACCGCGATGATGTGCTTGACACCTGGCACGCCGGCGGCCTGGTTGTTCTGGGGTGCTTGTTCTGACTGTTTTTCTTCTGGTGTCTCGGCGCTCGTCTTTGTGTCGCTTTTGAGTTTCAGGACTACCTGTCCGGCGTGGTCTACGAAGTCGATGACGAGGCCAAGGTCATTCACGCCTTCGGCTTTGGCGGCGGCGCGGATGACTTGCTCGGCGAACTTGCCCATGCTCGAGAGGGCGTTGCGGTCGGGCTGGGGCTGGTCTGGGTAGCCCTGGGTGTAGCAGATGCGGACCGAGGCATCGTCGCTGCAGATCGCGATGTTGAGGACGCAGTCTCGGCTGACGAGGTCGCCGCCGTCTGGGTGGGAGACTCCAGAGAGGGCATCGTTTATAAGTTCTTTAGTGAGTGGCATGGGGAGTCTTCCGTGGTAGGCTTTGGCAGGGAATCGCTTGAATTACAGGCGTTGGACGGCCATAACCGTCACAAACGGAACCGGTGGGATCATAGACCGGCCAAGTTTTGTGTGTGGGTGCAATACAGGGAATCGAGCGGCGTTTGGCTGGTCGATAAGGACTCTGAAACACACCGCTGGGCATTCCGCTCGGCCTCGCTGGGAGACACTCAAGAATGAACACTCTGAACACGAAACGATTCGGCGTTGCGGTCATGATCGCGGCTCTTGCGGGCAGCGTCAGTGCCGCCGAACCAAACTCTGATGACGCCAACTTGCTGAAGGGCCCAAAGGTCGTTGACAACTCCGGTCCCGACGGCGGCGACACCATGGATGGCAAACGGAGCGAAGCGAGGCCAACCGGCGACATGCCATTCCGTGCGTACCTCGGTGCGGTTCGTGGATTGCAAAAGGCTGCCAAAGACAATCCAGAACTCGCACTGACCGATGAGCAGAAGGATCAGATCAAGGCGATCGGTGAGGCACACAAAGAGAAAATGGCCGCCTTTATGGAAGAGCATAAAGAAGCGTTCGCCGAGTTTCGTGGACCAGAGGGCCAGCGCGGACAGCGTGGTCAGAATGGCGAGCAAGGTGAACGCGGCGAACGCGGTGAACGCAAAGCCAAGGGCGAACGCAAGCCTGCTGATGCACAGGATGGTCAACGCGGACCCCGCGGCGGCCAGAAGGGCGGAGCCGGAGACAAAGAGCGTGCACGCGGTGAGGCGGGGGATCGCCCATCACCAGAACAACGCCAACAGATGCGCGAGAAAATGGGTGAACTGATGGCGAAGGCCCCGTCAGACCAGGACGCGAAGAAGCAACTCTGGGCGGTGCTCACGCAAGAGCAGCAAGCAGAGGTCAAAGAGAATATCGCCACCATGCGCAAGCAACGCGAGCAGCGCGTTGACAAAGCAATGGGCGGGCAAGGCAAAGGCAAAGGTAAGAATAAGAGCGACCGCAAAATAAGGGGCACACAAGAACCTGAGGGCATGGCCCCGATTCAATCCCCGATTTTCGAGATTGACCAACCCCTCCCAGATATTGAAGACTGCTAAAGACCCTTCTACACAAACCACACCATCCTGATTTCTTCAGGCGGGCAGCGGGCGGAAACGGCCGCTGCTTGTTTTTTTATGAATCGGTTGAGGGCAGGGAAGAAGATTCGGCGGCGAACTTGGCACCGATGATCGGGAGCTGCGACCGGCGGATGACGAGAACAACAAGCGATGAAACGAACACAACCATCGCCATGGTAAAGAGCGACGGGCCTTCGAGCGGGACAAGGCCTTCGTTTCCGAGGGCAACGGGGTCGATTGAGATACCGAGTTTGGTGATGTGGGCCATAATCGCGCCGGAGATGACACCGAGCGAGCCGATGGCCCCGATGACATGGGTCTTGGGAACGAGAAGCAGAATCACACAGACGAGCTCTGCCAATGCGGTCGCGTACCGGCCCATGGGTTCGGCGCCGAGGACCTCAAAGAGCGCAACCGTTTCAGGTGCTCCTGTGAACTTAAAGAACAGAGTCTGCCCGAGAATGAAAGCGATGACAATTTGGAAGATCCAGCTGACGATTGTGGCGGGCTTGCTGAGCTTGGGCATGTGATGTCTCCTTGAATGCACACGGCCTATCTTGGCCCTGCGGAGAACACAACAACACCATAGATTGATTTATTCGATCTATTCCCGGCACAAATCACAAAGGGCTGGCTATTGGCCCGGGATCTTCGGATTTAAGCCAATCCAGCCATGTCCACGGTCACCGGAACGAAGGTTCGTTGGACGCGATCTTGGAACTCTTCGGGGAATTTTTCCATGATGGTTCGGGTCGCCCAGGCATTGCCGTCGGCGAGGCCGCAGATTGTTGTGCCTGGCATCGAGCCCATCGAGTTTGCGATCTCGAGTGCAAGGTCGAGGTCCTTGCTTTTGGCGTCGCCGGCTTCGATGCGGGTCATGATCTGGTACAACCAGCCCGAGCCTTCTCTACAAGGCGTGCACTGGCCGCAGGATTCGTGCTTAAAGAATCGTGTGATGTTCCGGCAGACGGCGACCATGTCGGTATCCTCGTCAAATACAGTTGGGCCCGAGGTTCCAAGCCCGAGGACGCCGTGTTGTTTACCGATGTCGAAGTCGAGGCAGGCTTCGTATTGGTCGGTGCCGAGGATGCCCATCGAGACGCCGCCCGGGATGGCGGCTTTGTATTTTTTACCGCCCTTGATTCCGCCACAGTAGTCTTCGATGAGTGTGCGGAGGGGGACGCCCAGTTCAAGCTCGTAGCAACCGGGTTTTTCGACATGGCCGGAGACACCCATGAGCTTTGTCCCGAAGGACGGTGGGCCGCCGATACTGGATTCGACGCCGAGCTCGCAGAAGGCTTTGGCACCATCGGTCATGATGTAGGGCAGGTGTGCGAGGGTCTCGACATTGTTGATGATGGTCGGGCGACCGAAGAGGCCTTTGATGGCGGGGAATGGGGGCTTGATGCGTGGCCAGCCGCGTTTGCCTTCGATGCCCTCAAGGAGTGCGGTTTCTTCGCCGCAAATGTAGGCGCCGGCTCCGCGGTGGACATAACAGTCGGCGACGAAGGGGTCGCCGGAGCTGGAGCTTTGGTTGATCAAGCCCTTCTCACCAAAGATGCCGTTGTCATAGGCTTCTTTGATTGCGGTCTCGAGGACCTTGGCTTGGTGGTGGTACTCGCCGCGGATGAAGATGTAGGCCTTGTCGAGTCGGCATGCGTACATGCAGATCGCGATGCCTTCGAGCATGCTGTGGGGATCGAAGTCCATGATGAGGCGGTCTTTGAATGTGCCCGGCTCTGATTCGTCTGCGTTGATGGCGAGGTACCGGCTCTGCCCGTCTGGGTCTGGGAGGAAGGTCCATTTGAGACCACAGGGGAAGCCCGCGCCGCCTCGCCCGCGGAGGACGGAGTCTTTGACCTCGCTGGTGACATCCTCGGGTTTCATGGTGAGGGCTTTGCGGAGTCCTTCGTAGCCGCCGGTCTTGATGTACTCGTCGTATCCGACGACATGGCGGTCGCGGATGTGCCCGAATGGGGCCGTTGGGATTCGTTTGAGCAGGAAGTGCTCGGAGAGTGTGTTGTCCCATACTTTCTTCGGCATTGATCGGCTCCAAGCTGATAGCAAACAAACCCCTCGCGATAGCCACAGGGGCAACTTTGGGGGGGGCGGTCGATTCTAGCCGGTTGGAGGGTCATTTGTGCATCAAGATGGGTCTATGGCGGTATGCTGAGGCATGAAAATACTTGTACTCGGCGGGACACAGTTCAGTGGCAGGGCGTTTGTAGAGCAGGCGAGCGGGGCGGGTCACGATCTGACCGTTTTGCACAGATCCGCAGCGGATCCGGGGCTCCCGGATTCGGTCCGGAGACTCGTTGGCGACCGTGACCCCGAGAACGGGGACGGGCTGGGAAAAATCAAGGCGTTGGTCGATGCCGGGGAGCGGTTCGATGCGGTGGTTGATATGTGCGGGTATGTGCCGAGGGTGGTAACTGCGAGCTGTGAGCTGCTCAAGGACCACACGGATATGTACCTGTTTACCTCCACGATCAGTGTGTACGCGCAGACCGAGAACGGCGAGGCACCAGATGAAGACTCAGAGCTGATCGATCTGAAGGATAAAGCCGTCGAAGAGGTCAACGGCGAGACCTACGGCGGACTCAAAGTCTTGTGCGAGCAGGTCGTGACAAAATACTTCCCTGAGAACTCTTGTATTGTGCGGCCGACGGTGATTGCTGGGCCCAACGATCCGACGGATCGCGTGACTTGGTGGGCGCGGATGCTGGGAACGCAGGAGCGGGTGATCTTCCCGAAGGAGCCCTGCGGGCTTGCGGGGTTTGTTGATTCGCGTGATTTGGCGGAGTTCTTTCAGCACTGCATCGAGCAGAAGACCTTTGGAATCTACAACGCGCTGGGGCCAGAGCGTGGGTTGACGCTCCGGTCGTTTATCAAAAGGACACACGGGGCACTGGATTCCAAATCGGAACTGGTTGATATCGATCCGGCTCGGCTTGCTGAGCTTGAAGTGAAGCCCTGGGTGGATGTTCCGACCTGGATCCCGGAAGACGGGCAGTTTATGTACAGGCTCTCGGCACAGCGTGCGATTGATGCAGGACTCACGATGCGTCCGTTCGAAGAGACGATGCGGGATGTTCGCGCGTGGGATGTTGATCGCGGGGAGCCGGAGTTGAAAGCGGGGATGTCTGCCCAGCGGATGGCTGAAACGATTGATGCCGTGCTTGAGGGCTAGCTTGCGGACCGGAGTTGTTTGAGGAATCCAAGCTTTCGAGATCGGATAAACTCGGGGTTATAGATCCGTGAGACCAGATCGCGGAACCCGGATTCAAGTTGCTCTCGGGTCATTCCGATGGGCTCGTAGTTGAGATCGAAGAGTGTGCAGCGGTTCCATTGGCCGGGATGCGTCAATCGACCGGCCGATTCGAGGCGTTTGTACAACGGCGTGCCGGGGAACGGGGTCTGGAGCGTGACCTGCACATCGTACAGGTTTGTGCGCTTTGCGAAGTCGTAGACCGCATCGAACGCTGCTGGTGTTTGGCCGTCGAGACCGAGGACGAAGCATCCGATGACGGTGATGCCGTGGGACTGGATTGTGCGGACGGCTTCTTCGTACTTGGGGTACTGAGCGAGTTTCCAGTTGCTGTTTGTTTCGATGCCGTCGAGGCCGGATTCATTGGGCGATTCGAGACCGATTAAGACCTGCCGGCACCCGGCCCGGGCCATGAGCCCGAGGAGTTTGTGGTCCTTGGCGATCGAGATATCGCATTCCGTGAACCAGTGGACTTCTTCGGGGATCATGGCCTCGAGCAGGTCATAAGCCTTGGCGCGGCTCATGAATGAGTTGTCGTCTGCGAGCTCAATGAACGGGTCTTTCCAGATGGATTTGATCGCGCGGATCTCTTCGATGACTTTATGAGCCGGCTTCACTTTGTAGCCGGGAGTGAGCATGATCGAGGATGCACAGAAGTCGCACTTGTGCGGGCAGCCCCGGGTTGTTTGGACGGTGAGGCGGTTGTATTTGTCGATGTCGAGGAGGTCGTATCGCGGGATGGGGGCGTTGTTGAAGTCGTATGAGCCATCGGAGTCGTAGCGTGGCTTGAGTTTGCCCGATCGGAAGTCTTCGAGAAGTGTTGGCCAGACGGGTTCGCCCTCCCCCACTACGACTGCGTCGGCGTGTTTCATGCATTCATCGGGGACACAGGTCGCGTGGAGTCCTCCGATGACCACGCTGATGCCCGCTTCGCGGAACTCATCGGCGAGTGTGTACGCGTCGAGTGCCTGCGCGGTCATGGTCGAGATCGCAACGAGGTCAAAGCCGAGATCAGGAATACGGTCACGCTCGATTTTGTCCACCTCGTGATACGAAACTTCGATGTCATCGGGCGTCAGCGCAGCGAGCGTCAATAACCCGAGCGACGGGAGCGAGGCGATGACCTCTGAACGCTCGACGAATCCCGGGAGCGTGAGTCCGAGGGCGAGGAGTTCTTCGTCCTGCACGCGCACGCCGCTCATGGCGATGAATCCGATCCTCATGACACACCCCCCACACCCCCCACACCCCCACCAATGAACGCTTGCGACACCACGATGGAGATCATCACCCCGCCGGCGGTCAGCGCAATGACCGGGACCGCGAAGATCGACTTGGCACCCTTCCACTTGGCGGCGATGAAACAACACACCGGCATCGCAGCGGCGCCGACAATGAAGGACCACGAGGCGATCTGCCAGAGCTGATTGGTTGTGTGGAGGTCCCCCATCATGATCCCGGTCAGTGCGACGAGGACATTGAGGAACCCGGTGCCGAAGAAGGCGATGTGCCCGAGGCGGGAGAGGCGGCGGGGCCAGGAGTTGTAGCCGCCCATGAACTGCTCCTTGTGGAACCCCAATCCGAGGGCGGCCCCTGTGAGGAAACCCATCGTGATCCAAATCCATCCGAACGCGAGATTGAGCATGACACCACTCCTTTTGTATAGTATTAACTAACCTAGTATACACTATACTACAAAGACGGTGATTCGGTGCATGAAATCTCTAAAAATTCCAAAATCAGCTCTGAATAGGGATTATGGCTGGTTTATGGGGCCTGATTGTGCCCTGGATCATCGCGGAACTCAACCTCTTCGATGGTCGTTTTACGCAGGATGACCTTATTGCCTTCGATCTCACCCTCGGATTCTTGGGTGGTTTTGGAGATGGACTCGGTGTGAGAATCGGGTCCGACTGGCTTTGAGGTCGAGTGCCAGAGGTGGCCGAAGAACTGGCCGATGGCTCGGGTGATCGGGATGTTCTTTGGATCTTCCACGCTCTATTCTAGTGCTCTATGAGCAAGAAGACCCCCGAAAGTAAACATCGATGCGAATGGGCCCGAACGAAATCCGAGATTCTGTATCACGATACCGAATGGGGGGTGCCGAACCGGGATGAGCATCATTTGTTCGAAATGCTGACGCTCGAAGGGGCTCAGGCGGGGCTGAGTTGGTCGACGATCCTGAACAAGCGCGACGGGTATCGGAAGCTCTTTAAGAAGTTTGATCCAAAGAGGGTCGCCAAGTTCACGCAGGATGACATCGAACGGCTGATGCTCGACCCCTCAATCGTCCGCAATCGGCTCAAGATTGAATCAACCGTCAACAACGCGAAAGCAGTGCTTGAACTCTACAAGCAAGGGACGAGTTTGAGCGAGTTGATGTGGTCGTATGTGGACGACACGCCGATCGTGAATCGGTACAAGACGCTCAAGGATCTTCCGGCACAGACGGACCTGTCGAAGTTCATCTCGAAGGATTTGAAAAAACGCGGGTTCCGGTTTGTGGGGCCGACGGTGATCTACGCGATGACGCAGGCGTGCGGAATGGTCAACGACCACACGACCAATTGCCCTCGGCACAAAGACTGTTCGGCAGTAAAATAAGTGAAGGTCGGCTTAGAGGTCTTCTTTGACCGCACCGGTGCCGCCCGCTTTGTAGGAGCCGTTCTGGATCTGGTCGATCATTTCCACGGCTCGCTCAGGGGTCAGGTTCTCGTGCAAGTCTTCGTTGTAGAGTGCCGCTGGGGCGGTGCCGCAGGAGCCGATGCATTCGAGTTCGACGAGGGTGAACTTGTTGTCGGGGGTGGTTTGTCCGACATCGATGCCGAGCTTTTCTTTGATCGCTTCGGTGCACGCCGTGGCGCTGCAGAACTCGCACGCGATCGACCGGCATACAGAAATCAGATTCTCGCCCTTGTTGTGCTCCCAGTACTCTTCGTAGAAGGTGACGGTGTCGAGGACTTCGCCCGGGGTGATGTCCAGGACATCGGCGATTTCTTTCATCGCTTGTTTGGGGACCCAGCCGTAGTGGTGCTGGACGAGGTGGAGGGCTTGGAAGAGGGCGCCCTTTGGTTTCTGGTAGCGCGGGATGTACTCGTCGCGGAGTTTTTTGACCATGTCGGCGGTCAGGTAGGGCTCCTCGCGGGTTTCGATGGTTGCAGAACCGGAGTTTTTAGTGATCCAGGGCATTGAAATTCCTCGTTAATCGGTCAGCCAGATCGTAGGTCCGCTGCGACGATCAATCCTTGCTCAGATCCACCTCATACGGGGTCCAGCTTGTGGAGGTGCCCTTGGAAACCCGGGCGGTGTAGGAGCCGCGTTTGATGACAAACCGCTCCGGGGCGGAGATCGAGCTCCCCGAGCCCCCGATCAGGAAGACCACCCGTTCCAGCGGGGGCGATTCGACCGGCCCGAGCGTGCGTTCCTCGCCAGCCTTGATCGCGATGGATTCGAGAATCACTGTGCCATCGAACTTGGGACGGTGCTCGATCCGGGCGTTGAGATTGGTCGTCGAGTCGTTGATGACGCGGACGGTGTAGGTGGGGTTGATGGAACAGCCTGTGAGGATCAACACAGACGCCAGTGTGAACAACAGGATTAGAGTCTGCAGGAATCTCATCGGTCAAGTTCACCCGCAACGATGTTGAGTGAGCCCATAACCGCGACGAGGTCGGCGAGCATGTGGCCTTCGAGCATCTTTGGAATCAGCGAGTAGTTGATAAAGCTCGGCGGGCGGGTCTTGGCTCGCCATGAGCATTTGCTGCCGTCGGCGACAATGAAATACCCCAGCTCGCCGTTGGCGGTTTCGTGGGCGCCGTAGACCTCGCCGATGGGGGCTTCCCATCCGCGGTTGGTCATGATGAGTTCGAAATGCTGAATCAAGCCTTCGATGGAGCCGTAGACATCGGACTTGGGCGGCTTGGTCATCTTCTCGTCAGCAAAGACATCGGTCGGGCCTTCGGGAATCCGGTCGATGAGCTGGTCGATGATGCGGATGGACTGCTTGATCTCTTCGATGCGGACCAGGAAGCGGCAGTACGCGTCGCCGTCGCGTGCGATGGGGACATCGAACTCGACTGCTGGCGCGCCGTTGCCGTCCCAGTTGTCGGCGTAGCAGAGGTAGGGTTCGTCCTTGCGGAGATCGCGGCGGACTCCGGAGCCGCGGGCGATGGGGCCTGTGGCGCTGTAGCCAATGGCTTCGTCGTGCGTGATGACGCCGATGCCTTGGGTGCGGTCCATGAAGATGCGGTTGCGTTCGACGAGATTCATCAGATCATCGACGGCTTCTTCGAGGACGCCGTGGAGAAATTTTTTGGTCATGCGGGCGAAGACTTCTTCGTCCGGGATTTCTTTGACGATGCCGCCGACGCGGGACCAATCCGGATGGAATCGCTGGCCCGAGGCGTAGTCCATGATGTCATAGATGTGCTCGCGTGGATTGAACGCGTAGAGGAATCCAGTAATCGCGCCAACATCAAGACCGGCGGCGCCGACGCACAGCAGGTGGTCCTGGATGCGGCCGAGCTCGGCCATGATGGTGCGGAGGACCTTGCACTTTGTTGAGATTTCGATGCCGAAAAGTTTTTCGACGGTGTGGTGCCAGCAGATGCCGTTGGAGATCGAGGAGAGGTAGTTCATCCGCGAGACGATGGTCACATACTGGTTGTAATCCATATGCTCGGCGAGCTTCTCGAATCCTGAGTGCAGGTACCCGATGTGGGGCGTGCACCGCGCGACGCGTTCGCCGTCGAGTTCGAGGACGAGACGAAGGGTCGTGTGGGTCGCGGGGTGCTGGGGGCCGAAGTTGAGGACCCAGCGATCGCCTGTATCGACATGGTCTTTGAGGTAATCGACCTTGTCGGTATTTGGGTCGATCCCGGTGTCCGGCGTGAGTGTGTATGGCATCTTCGATCCCTTTGGAATATGCCCCGGATTGCAAAAGGGGCGTGCCGGGCATGATAGAGCCAAAACCGGCACTTTGGCACCCCCGATGGCGGGAATGCGTACGATCTTTGCTCATGTGGGAATCTTTGAGCCCTCGGGCGGGATATTGAACTATGGAAACTTTTTTCTCAGAACTGTGGATGATCCTGACCGAGTCGTCGGTGTGGCTGATCTTTGGATTTTTGCTCGCTGGCGTGGTGCATGTGGTGGTGCCTCGGGAGTGGATGATGAAACATCTGGGCGGCAAGGGGATCGTTCCGATCGCCAAGGCGTCACTGCTGGGAATCCCGCTGCCGTTGTGCTCATGCGCGGTGATCCCGGTTGCTGCCGGGCTTCGTGAGCGTGGGGCGTCCAAGGGGGCGAGTGCGGCGTTTGCGATCTCGACGCCTCAGACGGGCGAGGAATCGGTGCCGCTGACATGGGGATTGTTCGGGCCGTTCTTTGCGCTTTCTCGTCCGGTCATCGCGGTATTTACGGGGCTGCTGGCGGGGATTCTGATTGATCTGACGCACCGTAATGAATCAGGATCCAAAGCTGAAACCCAAACTGACTCGATTGAAGATCCCAACGCGATCGGGTTGTCGATCACCAACGCCGACGATGCGGGTGCTGTTATTGCTCAGACAGAAAAGAAAGCAACCGGCTCGTGCTGCTCGTCCAAAGCCGATCCAGCCGCGGGATCGTGTTGCTCGTCATCCAAACCCAAGGCTGAACCTGCTGGTGGGTCGTGCTGCTCATCGACGCCTCAGAAGACGGGGCTCGGGTTTGCAGGATCAACCAAAGAAGCGTTCCGGCATGGGTTCGGGGTGATGCTGGTTGATCTTGCGATGTGGCTGGCGATCGGGCTGGTGATGGCCGCGATTATTGGTGCGGCTGTGCCTCCGGGGTGGTTCGAGGAGCATATCGGGTCTGGGCTCTGGCCCAAGCTGGTGATGCTGGTAGTGGGGATCCCGCTGTACATCTGCGCGACGAGCTCAACGCCGCTCGCGTTTTCGTTGGTGGCCGCTGGCCTCTCGCCCGGGGCGGCTCTGGTGCTGCTGCTGTCGGGGCCTGCCACCAATGTGGCGACAATGAGCTGGCTGATCAAGGATCTTGGTATGAAGGCGTTGGTGATTTACCTCGGCGTGATTGCGGGGGTCGCGCTCGGCGCCGGGATTCTTTTCGATGCGTTCTTTGTCAACATGGTGACACTGGCCGACACCGCATCCAAACACGAGCATGGCATGGCGGGAATCGGGTACAAAGAAGTCGCGGCCGTGATCTTTGTGATGCTTATGGCATGGGCACTGGGGATCAAGGCCCGCAAGTGGCTCGATGACCACAAGGTCGGAACACCTTCCGCCGATGGATGCTGTTCTTCAACCGGAGCTCCTACTTGCGGGTGTTCATCGCAAGAAAAACCCGCTCCGAAGAGCGGGTGCTGTGGATCTTGATATGAACTCGGTTTAGCTCCGTTCGACAACCTCTGCGAGCAATCGTGCGCCGAACCCGGTCGGTCCCGGATTGATCGGGCCCTTGGTGGACTTGGTCGCGTGGGTGCCTGCGATGTCAACATGGGCCCACTTGACGCCGTCTTCGACGAAGTGCTCGAGGAACGCAGCGCCCTGGATTGGATGGGCCTCGCGAACAGGAGCGCTGTTGAGAATATCAGCAATCGGTGATTTCATAAGTGATTTGTACTCGGCGTGCAACGGCATCCGCCAGACGCGCTCGCCCGAAGCGGCCGCGGCCTCGTTGAACTTCTCAACAACCCCGTCGTCATTCGACCAGAGCCCGGAATACGTTGAGCCCAGCGCGACAACGACGCCGCCGGTGAGGGTCGCCATATCGACGACGAACTCGGGGTTCTCTTTTTCACACGCCCAGCACAGGCCGTCGGCCATGACCAAACGCCCCTCGGCGTCGGTGTTGGTGACTTCGACGGTCACACCGTTGCGGAACTCGATGACATCGTCGGGGCGGTAGGCCTCGTCGGAGATCGAGTTCTCGGCGGCCATGAGCAGCGCGACGACCGGGCGATTGGGTTTGATGACATTGGCGATGATGTCCATCGCGCCGATGACGCCGCAGCCGCCGTCTTTGTCTCGTTTCATGCCGACCATGCCGCCGCCAACCTTGATGGAGAGCCCGCCCGAGTCGTAGGTCATGGTCTTGCCCACAAAGACGATCGGCGATTTGGATTTACCGCTCTTGGGGGTGTACTCCATGCGGATCATGCAGGGCTTATTCTCGCTTGCCTTGCCAACATTGATGAGGCCGGTGAACTTCTCGTCTTCGAGCTTTTTGCCGCTGAACACGGTGCACTTCATGCCCGACTTGCGGGCGATCTTCTTGCATTCGTTTGCGATCCACATCGGGGTCGCGATGTTCGGCGGGGTCTGTGAGAGCGTGCGGGCGATGTTTGAACCATTTGCCATCCCGAGCCCGCGTTTGAGGCCGTCGTCGAATTTTTTGTGATTGCCGGTGATGGTGAGCGACGACTTCTTGGACACGGTTGTTGCCGAGCCACGCAGGATGTCGTAGGTCCAGGAAACCAGCCCGAATCCTTCGCCGAGCATGGTGCCCACATCGAAGGGGGCGACCTGCGCTTTCTTGGGAAGCTTGCCCATCGCGCCGCTGAGCGCAAACTCGACCGAGTTGATCCCGGCAGCATTCAATGCCCGCCCGATCGCGCCGCCCGCATTGCGGAGTGAGCCGATGTCGAAGCCGGCTTTATCTCCGAGTCCGAGAATCAAGACGCGGTCGTAGCCCTTGGATGGGTACGCCTGGACGATCGACCCGGCGTCGCCTGTCGCTTCGGATCGTTTGGTTGCAGCGGCAATGGAGCCGTCGGTGTCGAGTGCCTTGGTGGCGGCGTCGAGTGATTGGCCGCTGAACATGCCAACAACGAGTGCCTTGGGCTTTGAACGGGAGCCGACTTTGATGGGATCGAACATTTCAGAATCTCCTATGTTTCTGAATAAATATATCGGTATCACGACTGAAAGTTGCTCATACCAATCCAAAATGGTTCTTGATCAGAGCTCATTCAATGAAATGTAGCCAGGCCAAGGCAATTTGGCGCAAGCTAGCGACCGCCCAAAGCGATCAATGCTCCTACGCCGACGCCGCTTTTTTCGCTAGGAATAACGATTTCACCTCGCCGGCAAGATAAAAACTACCCAGAACCAGCACCAGATCGTTTGGCCCGATGGATTTGGCCGCCGCCCGGATCGCGAGTGTCGGGGTGTCGTAGGACTCGCATGATTTGTTGGATATCTCGGTGTACTGCAGGGCGAGTGCGTCGGGCTTCATCGCGCGGGCGTTGGTGGTCGCTCGGGTGAAGACCACCTTGTCTGCACGAGACTGGAGCATATCGAGCATGCCCTCCGAGTCTTTGTCTGCGCTGCACCCGAAGACCACAACCAGCGAATCAAAGTCCACCTGCTGGGCCACAGCTTTGAGGGTCTCGCGGACACTCTCCGGGGTGTGGGCACCATCGATGAAGACGCCTGGGCGATCGTTGATCTGTTCGAGACGACCATCGCGCGGGGTGCGCTCAAGCCCGACGATAACCTGGCGTTCGGGGAGGTCAAAGTCATGATCCCTGAGAGCAAGAATGATCGCCAGCGCTAAGCCGCAGTTGGCGCCCTGATGCTCTCCAAGGAGCGGGACCGACATGTGCTCGAAGCATCCATCACCCTGGCCTACGCAGACCTTTGAGTGCGGGCCTTTGGTTGTTGCGGATTGGAACCTGCACGAATACAGAGTTTCCTGACCGAGCACGCTCAGGTCGCACCCGATCTCTTGGGACTGCTTCTTGAAGACTTCGATCACTTCTTCAGATTGCGGGACACTGACCACGGTGACGCCGGGCTTCATGATCCCCGCTTTTTCGCCCGCGATGACTTCGAGTGTGTCACCGAGCACCGCGGTGTGTTCGAGCTGGATGCTCGTGAGACCGACGACGACAGGGCTCGCGACATTTGTGCAATCGAGCCGCCCGCCGAGACCGGTCTCTAGGATCACAATATCGACCGCTTCTTGTGCGAAGACCACGAATGCGAGGGCGGTCATGAGTTCAAAGTAGGTGCACCGACCGTGGGTCTTTTCGATCGAGGCTGCGGCGTCTTTGCACTGGCTCAGAGCGTCGTCGAAACTGTCTTTCTCGACCATCGACCCGCTGATCCGGACGCGTTCGCGTTCATCGGTCAGGTGGGGGCTGGTGTAGAGCCCTGTGGTGTAGCCGCTGGATCGCAGACAGCTCTCAAGCATCGCGCAGGTCGAGCCTTTGCCCTTAGATCCCGCGATATGGACCACTGGTACAGCCAGATGTGGGTTCCCGAGTGCCGTCACGAGCGCGTGCATGCGGTCGAGTTTGAATGATTCTTGCTTGAGCTTGCTGGAGTGGAGCTGCTCGAGGTTCACGCTCGAGTTTAAGAAGTCGATCGCGGCCTCATGATCCACAAACGGGCCGGAAACCTGGCGTGACTTGCCGCGGGCTTTGGGCTTCGACTGAACCTGACTGGTACTTCCACGGCGCGGCATAGAGGGCATGATAACAGTAATCCTGAAAATACAAAGCGCAAAACTTACAAACTCAACTTTGTCAGGGTTCTCACCTACAAGCGCGATCATCGGCGCGGTTCATGATCGCTTTCATGTCGGCGACCGCCGTCCGCAACCCGACAAACACAGCACGGGCAATGATCGAATGCCCGATGTGTAACTCGTCAATACCCTGGAGCGATGCGATGTGGTGAACATTGTTGTAGTTGAGCGCATGACCCGCATTAAAGCGCATCCCGCGATCGCTGATCCGGGCGCCGGCTGCGCGGACCTGCTCGATCGCATCGACGAGCGATTGATGATGCAGATCGCCGCCGGTTTGATGAAAGACCTGCGCGTAGGAGCCGGTATGCACTTCACAGACATCGAACCCAACCTCTGCAGCAGCATCGACTTGGCGTTCATCCGGCCCAATAAACGCGCTCACGATCAGCCCCCCGCCCTTGAGCCGAGCGACCACATCTTTGAGTCGGTCTTTCTGCCCTTCAATGTCGAGCCCGCCTTCGGTGGTGACCTCCTGGCGACCCTCCGGGACCAGCATCGCGGTGTGGGGCACCTCGGGCTCAAGATTGCAAGCAATCTGGACCATCTCCTCGGTCGCGGCCATCTCCAGATTGAGCTTGACGCCGACAAGACGCCTGAGCAGATGGACATCGCGGTCCATGATGTGGCGGCGATCTTCCCTGAGATGCACGGTGATCGAGTCGGCACCGCCCATTTCGGCCTCGTGGGCCGCGCGGACAGGATCAGGCTCTGCGCCGCTGATCATCGGATCGGGCTCGCCTCGATAACGGGCGTTGCGGACGGTTGCGACATGGTCGATATTGACACCAAGCTGGATCATGGGTGATTGTAGGGTTCAAAGACGGCGCTGAGAAACCCCCGCGTTTCTATCGCCGAAGTCGTTCGAGTGCTTTGTTGAGCGATCTGGTCTCAGAAGCATTCCTGAGGGTCGGGCGAAGAGATTCGAGAAAGGCGATCGCGTTTGACAGTGAATCACGGCGCATGACCATCGCAAGTTCCTCGGCATCTTGAATCTCTTGTTTCTCTCTCAGATTGGCACGCATCAATACCATTGCCAGGCTGTCTTGGAATCGATTGAGCCGATACCGCCCGGCCATCCAGAGTGTGTCTTGGGTGATCCGCTCTGAACGAGCCTTCGGAGAGAGCCGCTCGAATGCTTCGAGGACGAGGCTGTGCTCCCCCTGACGGAACGCGGCCTGGATGATGATCTTGGCGCCAAGATCATCAATCTCCTCGGGCTTGTCTTTGAGCAGTGCCTTGCCCAGTCGAACTACCGCCTGATCTCGATCGGTCAGCACAAAGTCCATGATCGCGTCCGTATACTGCCCGGCCTTGAGCAGGTCCTTGGCGCGTTGCCCGAGCCGTTGCCCTTTCTGCTTCTCGATCAGCTTGTCGATCGGGTCCGGGATGAACTCAAGCCTCGATCCACAGGGGCTGATGGTCTTGAGTGGGTCACCGAGCACCGCTATTTTCCAGGCTTGCCCATCGTCATAATGCACCGCCGCGGCGAACGCCATCTGCCCGAGGATCCGGCGGGCGACCATCGGTGTTGGCACAAACCCAGACAGGTACGGTTCGTCGACCGACCCGGCGTACAGATAAACTCCGCGTTCGAGCCATCGCCCCCCCACCGTACGCGGGCTGTGCGGCGTGCTCAGCGAAAATGAATGAACCATATGGAGCACACTTGGCTTGTTGAGTGATGGAAGATCACCGGGCTTGCCCTGCCCATCGGGTGCCATCGGTAAATCAAAGTATGTCGGGGTCCCCTTGGTATTCATCAAAATAAGCGACGCATCTACCGGCCCTGATGAGCCTCGGCCCTTAAACCCCGCAAGCGAGTTTCTGGGTTCGTCAAAGACCTCGGTGGGCATCCCCGCATCAGCAAGCACCTGTCCCGCTTGCGTCCCGTCATAGTGGGCAAAGTCACCCTCGCTTGCGTACCCGTCCCAGATAAAGGCACTGTCGATTGGCAAGAAGAGTGAACACATCGCCTGATAGACCGTTGACGAAGTCGTACCAAAGAACTGCCCGCACCACGCCCACCGCATGCCCCCTAGGGACAACTCTGACCTTCCAACTTGGTCGGTGGTTGCTACTCGGTCTCTCGGCTGAGGGCCGGTCTTGATCTTGGCTCCGATTCGGAACGCAAGCGTGATCGCATCGACCTCGTCTCCGATTGTATCAAAGGACAGATCGAGCCTTCTGAGACCCTGCTCGATACTTTGGTTAATCCCGACGACCTGGCCAGGCTGTATCTCGTCGTAGTCTTTGACCGGCCTGCTGAGATAAACGATCGGCTCAAGACGACCCGCTGCAATCGCCAAGCCCGCGGCCCAGTGCATGTCCATCGGATCGAGCACCACCACTCCCGGCGATGTCACCCCGGTTGCTTTGAGAGCTTTGAGCGTAACTTCCCAATCAGGCTCGGGCTCGTGGATAGCAGCCGCCAGTGCTTTATTGATCGAGTCTTGGCGCTCCTGTGCGTTCTTGCCAAACGAACTCCCGCCTTTCTTGGCGATCCGGACGACTTCCTCTGGACCAAATGCACGCACAAACCTTGCGATATTCTCGCGTGAGAGATCGGTCCCGTCGTCATACAAGATCGGGAACTTGACAGGCCCCTCCCACCCGCTGATGGTCTCTAGGTAGGCATCGGGCGTATCAACAATCACAACGACCGGGACGACCTTCATCGACTGGGCTAGCAGCGAGGACCTGAGCCCTGCCCGCCGGTTTGGTTCGGCGCTTTCGACAGACGCGTACATTTGGCCGAAGGTCATGGTTTTTTGCTTGGTCTCCTGCTGGGGAGCGGGGATATCTTCGGGAATTGCCGGAGGGATTGCCGGGCTCTCTTGAGCATTTGTGCCCACCGAAAGTGCGCCTATAACCGAACACCCGAAACGAACCAATAGTGGAAAATGTTGTGTCATCACTACACTGTACCGCCGACAATGCCCCCGGGTTCGCCGGCTATGCAGATCGAGGCGCATAGACTGCCCCTCATGCCCTCATCCACCCTTGAAGAGTTTACGAGCACCATCACCGAAGCCCGCCAGAACGGCCACGCCGTTGTTGTGGTCCCTGTCGGGATCCGCGTGCTCGCCGACCAACTCACCCCGGTGCTCGCCTACCGACGCCTGGTGAGCGCCGACGATCGGACGGCCCCGTCGTTCCTGCTCGAGTCCGTAGAGGGTGGCACGCACCAAGGCAGGCACTCGATCCTCGGATCTCGCCCGATCATTGAACTGACCGCCAAAGACGGGCAGGTGACTATTGCTGATCACCGAACCGAACAGACAACCGCCGAAGCGTGTGCCGACCCGCTCGCCAAGGTCCGCCAGCTCTCCGATGGCTGGCACCTCGCCCCGCCCGCCAGGGCGGTCGACCAGGGGCTCATCCCCGAATGCGTCCTCGGCGGATGGTTCGGGTACGCGGGCTACGACTCGGTGCGGTACGCCGAACCAACCAAGCTTGATCCCAAGAACGCACCAAGAGACGACCGCGGATTGCCCGAAGTCTCCTTCGGATTCTACAACACGCTGGTGGTCTTTGACCATGTCGAAAAACTCGTGCACCTGATCCGGCTCGCGATTCTACATCCAGACGACGATCCTTCTGCGATCTACAAGCAATCACTCGCCGATCTCGAATCGCTCGCTGAGGAGATCCAGCACCACGCCAAGCCGTTGGCGCTCGGACGCGTAGCACGATCGCCGGCCAAGAAGAATATGGCGATGCCCGCAAACACAACACTCGACGAACACGCCTCGATGATCGAGAAGGCCCGTCAGTACATCAAAGCAGGGGACATCTTCCAAGTCGTGCTCGGGCACCGCTTTGAGCGCCGGACCAACGCCGACCCGTTCGATGTCTACCGCTCGCTGCGTGCTGTCAATCCTTCGCCGTATATGGTGTACCTACAGACGAGCGGGTGCATCCTTGTTGCGTCGTCGCCTGAGATTCTTTGCCGGGTGCGCCGGGGTGATGACGGGAAGCTGATCGTCACCAACCGCCCGCTGGCGGGAACGCGTCGCCGCGGGCGGACCCCCGAAGAGGACCTTGCGATGGAGCAGGAACTCCTGGCTGATCCCAAGGAATGCTCCGAGCATTCCATGCTGGTGGATCTTGGACGCAATGATGTTGGTCGCGTCGCGGTGCCGGGTTCGATCAAACTCGACTCGATCATGGACATCGAGCGGTACTCGCATGTCATGCACATCTCGTCAACCGTCACAGGCATCGTCCGCGAGGGGCTCGACTGCTGGGACGCGCTCCGCGCGGCTCTCCCAGTAGGAACAATCTCAGGAGCACCAAAGGTCCGCGCTATGCAGATCATCGACGAGCTCGAAAAAGTCCGCCGGGGCCCTTACGGCGGCGGGCTCGGATGGGTGGGGCTTGATTCGGAGATGGACATCGCTCTAGCACTACGAACGATCGTCGTCCCGATCGACCGGATCGATGAGGCCAACCCTGATGGCACCTGGGAATACCACATCCAGGCGGCGGGCGGGATCGTTGCTGATTCGGTGCCCGAGCTTGAGTTCAAAGAAACGATCAACAAAGCCGCGGCTCTGGGTCGCGCGATCGATCTTGCTGAAGACGCGTTCTCGGATTAATTCCAGAGTAGCTACAAAGAAACCCCGCCAGGAGCGGGGCTCAGAGAGATGTTGGTTCGGATCAGCGTGTCGGCGATGAGTGTGGGTCAGGCTTCGCGATACGAACCAGAAGTATTTGCAAACCGTTGGAGACTCAGGAGGTTTCAATACCGTTGGTGTGCAGGTTTTCTTTGAGCTGTTGCGAAGGTTTAAATGAACAGGTTGTGGATTCAGAGATCTGAATCGGTTGCTTGGTCGCGGGGTTCATCCCGGTACGGGCCGCGCGATGTTTTTTGGTAAAGGTCCCGAAGCCGGAGATCGCAACTTTTTGTTCGTCCTGAAGCCCTTGAGAAATCGAAGCGATGACCGCCTCAATAGCCCGTCCGGCGTCAGCTTTGCTGGTCTCGAGCTGGGAAGCCACTGAATCTACGAGGTCTGATTTGTTCATTGGTGCGCCTCCAAAAGTGAATGGTGCTGCGTGATGTGTCCCGCGCGTGTCATCCTTGACCCCGCGTCCGATTGATATTTATTCGGACATTGTTGCGATCTTGCATGAATTTCCCCATACGCCGGGTATATCCCGCCGGGCCCGCTGGGGTGTAGAATCAGCCATCGGCAGCCATAGCCCGCAATGCCGAGATGTCGCGATATCACTAACCCTCTTTGCAACAACCGCTTACAACCGTGAAACCCCCACTTGTGCTCATCTCCGAACCAATATCTAACGAGCCCAGCTCGTGGCTGGGTCGGCATTGCCAGACAAGAACGCTCAAAACAGATGACCCAGAGTTCGATGAGGTGATTGCTCAAGCAGATGGCTTGGTTGTGCGGACCTACACGCGCGTCGACCAAGCACTGCTCAAACGGGCGCCCAATCTGAAAGTCGTTGGACGGGCCGGGGTCGGGCTGGACAATATCGATCTTGATGCGTGCACCGCGCGGGGGGTCAGGGTTGTTCACACGCCCCACGCCAACGCGATGGCGGTCGTCGAGTACACCCTCTCGATGCTGATGACCACACTCCGCCCGATCAAGCCGATCGCTGGACCCGCGAGCGGCGACCACTGGCATGCCATCAGAGAAAGCGCCATCACGCCGGGCTCGGTTGTCGGGACATCGCTGGGAATCATCGGGCTCGGGCACATCGGATCACGCGTTGCGCTTGCAGCAAAGGGGCTCGGGATGGATGTCCGCTTCAACGATCTTCGTGAGATTGATCAGACCGAGGCAACTGGCACCCGGTCGGACTCACTCGAAGGCCTGCTCCGCCAGAACCGATGCGTGTGCGTGCATGTTGACGGGCGATCAGAAAACCAAGGGCTGATCGGAGAGCGGGAGTTTGCGATGATGCGTCCCGATGTTGTATTCCTCAACGCATCGCGTGGGTTCGTGGTTGATCCGCACGCCGCGGCGGGCTTTGCCAGAGAGAACCCATCGGCGACGCTGATCCTGGATGTCCACGAACCCGAGCCGATCGGGGAGGACTCGCCGATGTTTGGGCTTGCCAATGTGATCCTGACACCGCACATCGCGGCGGCCACTGTCCAGGCGAAGACCGCGATGAGCTGGGTGGTCCGCGATGTCTGGGCTGTGCTGAGCGGGAGAGACCCTGAGAATCCTGCAAACTGACTATTTCCGCTTCTGATATAGATCCAAAGTGGTCCATTCCATGCAACCAAATGCCCCCGAAACACGAATAGTTGGCCGGTGTCTTGTTTTTGACGCCGTGGGCTGTCTTTCTGATGGCCTCTGCTGATTTCTATCAGTTGCGAGAAATGGAATAGGTTCTCGGACCAGGATGGTGTGGTCCGTTGGGTTCTCCGTGTTGGAGAGTCCGAATCCATGTTTGGTAAGGCTTGAATCGTCTGATTTTGGCCTTCCGACGGGGTATCTGCCTTGATTTCGGGCAGAAATCGGGCATTGTGTGTGTGGCCGCTTGGTAGTTGCTGAGTTCACGCGCGCTGGGTTTGTTTGTGGTTTATCCAAGACCACCTCCAACTGGCCTCAGCTCGATCAATGACATATGTATGCGACGGGGTTCATCTCCCGCCCATATCAAAGAGGATGACACGATATGAACCATTCGATACTCCGCCGTACAACAGCATCATTTACCACCGTAACTACACTCGCGATCGCACTGACATCCAGCGCGGGCATGGCCGGGGATTCATACACAAACCCCGGGGTCAAGGTCCTTGATGGCACCATGCTCACCGGGTCAAATGCCCCTGTCGTCCTGAGCAGCGCACAGAAGCGGAGCATCAACAACGCCTTCAGCTGGACCAGCCGCGATGCGGGTCTCCTCGATGGCACCATCACCCCAACAACCATCTTCACCGAGGTCATCGGCCTCAAGGAAAGAACCGGTCGCCTGACCGTGCAGGTCAAGACGCAATCGCAGATGCTCCAGCAGGTCGCTACAGATCTTGCTGTTGCCCGCGCTCTTGAGCCGCAGATCCGCGGCGTCGCTGGGCTCAACAATGTTGCCAACAACATTGATTGGGACCAGTACACAGGGCAAGCCCAACAGCGGATCCTCGACGCACGCTCACGCATTGCGCCTTCATTGATCGAAGCGTTCGACGATGTGGACATGCACACCATCCACCTCCCCGCCGGCGTCAGCGCCGAAGCGATGGCCGAGGTGTTGATGCAGACCGGCGACTATGAGTTTGTCTCGATCGACTGGCTGTGCTACCCAACCGATACCGTCCCCAACGATCCACGCATTGGCAACCAGTGGTACCACCCCTCAACACGCATCGACACCTACGGCGCCTGGGATCACACAACAGGATCGGGCGAGATCATCGCGGTCTGTGACTCTGGTGTTGATATCGACCACCCAGACCTGCAAGCCGCCCTCGTTCCCGGGTACAACGCGGTCACCAACACCGCCGAGGTCAATGGCGGGATCGTGGACGACAACCTCAACGGTCACGGCACACTCGTCGCCGGCTGCTCGGCGGCGATCGGGAACAACGGCACCGGGATCTCCGGCATCGGCTGGAACTTCGGGATCATGCCCGTCAAGGTCTCAAATATCGCCAGCGGCAGCGCCTTCCTTTCAGACATCCTCGAGGGTGCCCGTTGGGGCTCCGACAACGGGGCCTACGCATCCAACTGTTCCTTTGGCGGCGCCGATGACCCCGCGACTTTCTCGACCGGATCACACATCCGTGCTGAAGGACACCAACTCGTATTCGCATCGGGCAACGACGGTCTGGGTAACATGCAGAACGACTGGGCCAATGTCGTCATCGTCGGTGCATCAAACTCCAGTGATAACTACGCGACCTTCTCGAACTTCGGCGTCGGTGTCGATTGCATCGCCCCGGGTGTCACGATCCATTCAACGACAAGAACCGGGAGCTACGGGAACACGACCGGGACAAGCTTCTCGTCACCGATCACGGCCGGCGCCCTGATGCTGATCCACTCGGCCAACCCTGCATTGTCTGCTAACGAGGTCGAGTTCACGCTCTTTAACTCTTGCGACGACAAAGAAGCCGCGGGCGAGGATGACTTTACCGGTCACGGGCGGATCAATGTCGGCCAGGCCGTCAGGGACGCTATCTTCGGCCCAGAGACCATCTCGCTCCCATATATGGACGCGTTCAACGACCCGACGCTCACGCTGTGGCGTGACGAGTCCGGTGGTGTCGCTGTCAACGCTGACGCCACCAACGAACCAAGCCCGACAGACTCGCTGAATCTCAGCGGCACCGCACAGATCAACACCATCAAGGTTCGCGCAGGCGGTTTCTTCTTTGACCCAGGACAGATCAGTTTCTACACCCAACACTCGGGCACCGAAGCGGGCGAGGACCTCCTCGTCGAGTACACCGATCTCTTCGGAACATGGGTCCCATTGGCCACCATAGCGTCCGATGGCGTAGATCAAACAGACTTTGTGTACCACCGTCTCGAAGTGCCTTTCTTGGGAATCCATGACCAGCTCCGCCTCCGCTTTACGACCTCGGGCGATCAGGCCGACGACAACTGGTATATCGATGATGTGGAAATCAAATACTTCGAAGGTAACTCGGTCCCGTGGTCTGATGATTTCGAAAGCGGGATCTCGCTGAACTTCAACTGGGAATCAAGCTCCGCGCTCGCAAGCTCAGCAGCAGACAACGAGCCCTCCGGAACCCAGAGCGCCAATCTCGACAGCACAGACACCATGACCTCGCACTCGATCGATGTCACCCAGTCTTCGCCGATCGTCTATGTCCAGTTCTACACCCAGCACAAGGGCGTCGAGAGCGGCGAGTCGCTTCTCGTTGAGTACAAGGATGTCATCGGCAACTGGTTCGATCTGACAACCGTTGTTTCCGACGGCGTCGACCAAACTGAGTTTACGCTCAACCAGTTCGAGCTCCCGATTCTCGCCTACGGTGGGGACCTCCAGATCCGCATCACCGCTCAAGGAGACGAAGCAAACGACGACTGGTACATCGACAATGTCGCGGTCACTAAGGATTTCATCGAAGAATCCGACCCTTGCCCCGCCGATCTGGTCGAAGACGGCCAGCTCAACTTCCTGGATGTGTCCGCATTCTTGAGCGCCTTCGCTGCACAGGACCCGGCGGCAGACTTTACGGGCGAAGGTGACTTCAACTTCCTTGATGTCAGCGCATTCCTCGCAGCGTTCGGGGCGGGGTGCCCATAAGATTGATTCGTTTCGGTATGTTCTTAACTAAAGATCAGTAGCACAGAGCTGATATCACAACACATCGAGGGTCTCAGGTCTCAATACCGCCTCGTAAAATTCTCTCGGAGAAAAACACCAATGACCATCCAGAACACGCTCTTCAAAGCAACCGCCGCTGTTGCCCTCATGTCAGTCTGCGGCTTGCCCGCAGGCGCACTGGCCGCCCCCAAGGCCGCCTCGTCAAACTCCTCCCAGCAAACAGCACGCTCCTCGACAAACAAGCTCAACACCGTCATGTTCGCGCTTGATCTACAAGCAGGCGACCAGCAGATCATGGCCCATGCCCTGAATAACCCGTTGGTCTTTGTGCCAAAGGCCAACAGCCGGGAGTTTACCTCAGAACTCATCGTCCACGCAAACACCGGAAAAGCCGCCATCGGTCAGGCACGCATCGCCCCATCGATCGTCAAGTCGAGCCAGTTTGTTGACGAGTATGTCATCACTGTCCCCCAAGGCGTGAGCGAGGGCGAGATGGCCGCGATGCTCATGGCGACCGGCGACTACCTATTCGTCGAACCCAACTGGAAGCTCTTCCCGCTCAATACCCCGAACGACTCGCAGTTCGGTTCAAGCTGGCAGCACACCAGAATCCAGTCCGCCGCCGCGTGGGATATCCACACCGGCGACAGTGATATCATCGTCGCGGTTTGTGACACCGGCGTAGACACCAACCACAACGACCTCCAGGCCGCTCTTATCCCAGGATACAACGCCGTAAACAATCTCGCACAGGTTGACGGTGGGCTGGTCGAAGATGTCAACGGACACGGCACATTCGTCTCGGGCTGCGCCGCCGCACAAGGCAACAACGGTACCGGGGTTGTCGGTGTCGGCTGGGATTTCCGCATCATGCCCATCCGTGTCAGCAACAACTCATCGGGCACCGCGAGTGGATTCGATCTGCTCGAAGGATCACGCTGGGCGGTTGACAACGGTGCACAAGCAATCAATGTCTCCTTCTCTGGTGGATCATCCAGCGGGAACCAAGCAACCGCCAACTATGTCATCGACCGCGGCGGGCTGCTCTTCTGGGCATCAGGAAACGACAATGCATTTGTCAGCTATGACGCTGCGGACCTTGTGCTTGTCGGTTCGACGACCTCGTCAGATTTCAGATCAGGATTCTCAAACTACGGCACAGCCGTGGATGTAGTTGCACCGGGCTCGAGTGTCCGCTCAACCCGCAATGGCGGGAGCTACGGGACCGGATCAGGAACCAGCTACGCCTCCCCGATCGCCGCCGGTGTCGGTGCGATGATCTTCTCTGTCCGCTCGGACCTGAGCGGACGCGATGTGCAGGATGTCCTGTACCGGAGCGTTGACGATCTTGGTGCCGCAGGCCGCGATGATTTCTACGGCCGCGGCCGGGTCAATACCTTTAACGCGATGCAGGTCGCCCAGACCTATATCCCCCGGATCAATCTGCCGATCAACGAATCATTCGAGACATCCTCATGGATGGACCTCTTCGACGCAACCAACGGCTCCCCCTCGGCGGTCATTGACGCAGAGTCCGCAGGGTCCGGCTCGGTGCTCCTGCTCGATTCTTCAGACCAGGTGACCTCCGTCCCACTCGCGGGGCGATCACTCCCGCTCATCCCCGGGATGAGCTTTGATCTCAAGGTCGCCGGCGTTGATGCGGGCGAGACACTCACCGTCGAGATGTTCGATGCCAACGAGACTTGGCAAACGATTATTGACTATACCGCCACAGGCGTAGACACCGACGGCTATGTCACCGTCGCACTCTCGCTTGGACCAGACTTCCGCTCGCACAGTGCCGCGATTCGCATCACCTCGAATGCATCGAACTCATCAGACCAATGGATGGTCGACGAGTTTATGATCGGCGAGCTCACATTTGAACCGGTCGCGCCGCTTGTAGACACATTTGAATCAGGCATCATTTCGGATATCGCATGGGCGAACAACTCCGGGGCTTCGATTGAAATCTCCAACGCGTCGCATGTCGCCGCCCTGGCTGGTGGGGCATCGCTCACTTCACAAGAAGTTCCCATGTTCCAGTTCGGGTTTGTGCCCGGCTATGTCCGGTTCGACGCGTGGGCCGATGCAGGCGCGGGTGCCGACGACACAATCATGATTGAAGTCACAGACATTCTCGGGAACTGGTCAACGCTGGCGACGCTCGATGGAGCCGCCCTGGGTACGGATTCAGAAACATTCGAGTTTGAAACCCCGCTGACATCATGGACCGCCGATGATCTCCGCATCAGCATCACATCGGCCGGCAACGACCCGATCTATATCGACAATGTCTATGTCGGCCCCGACGCCCTCACCGAGATGTGCTCAGAAGCCGACTTCGCCGAACCGTTCGGGCAGCTCAACTTCCTCGATGTTTCCGCGTTCCTTGGTGCATTCGGGAACGGTGATCTGGCAGCCGACATCGACGGCAACGGATCGTTCAACTTCCTCGATGTCTCGGCATTCCTTGCTGCGTACGGGCAAGGCTGCCCCTGAGTCTCTTCAGACCTGACCTACAACTGAAAGCCGGATGCGACTTGTTTCGCATCCGGCTTTTTTACTGGTCATTCATAGTGTTCCAAGCCGCGTTACGGGCAGCCCTCGTTGTAGGCGGACAAGAACGCTGAAATATCCAAGAAGTTGAACGATCCATTACCATCAAAGTCCGCAATGGAATCACCGATCCCGAATGATCCAAGGAAAGCCGAGACATCCAAGAAGTTAAGCGATCCATCATCATTCAGATCCACCTGGCACATCGTTGAGCCGTCGCACACGAACCGGGTAATCCGAACATTATCAAGCCCGGCCTCGATGACATTCTGTGTCCCGATGTCGCTTGCGCTGAAGCGGAAACGCATCGTCGATGTCGCAGCGATTTCATCACCGACCACAATCGTATCGCTCCGCCAGACCTGCGCCGCGGTTGTGATCGTCCGGACGCGGACCCAGCTGCCCCCGCCGTCGGTCGAGGCGTCGACCGCCCATTCATCACCATTGACCTCCCCGGTCGGGATATCGGCGAACCAATAATCGAACGAGAACTCGCCACCGCCTTCGATGTCGTACACCGGCGAAGTCAGCGTGGTGGTCCCATTATCAACATCGGAGTTGCAGGTCGCCCCAGAATCGTTGTCGGTCACCCAGCACTGACCGGAACCATCCGAATCCGCCCCCGGGGCGCCGCGACTCGAACAATCCACAGGCACCCCGCGTGTCCACTGGCCATCAGCGGAGTCACCCGAAACCGACCAGCCTTCGTCGATCTCAAAGTCATCAGACAAAACAACAAGAACCTCACCGACCTCAGAACGCTCCGGTCCACCAGCCCCCGCCGGCGGCGAGAACATCGACCCGGCGATTGTGCCGGCCGCGGAGATGTAGTATTCGATGAACTGGCCGCAATCAGCCCCGGGGATTGTTCCCGAGTACGAGCCATCCCCATGATCATCCATAGGCAACTCAATATAGCTCCCCTCGGCGTATCGGTAGTTCAGTAAAACCGATCCCGGTACAACCGTATCAATGCCCTCACTAACCACCGCCATCACCTCAAGAGGCATCCCAGGCACAATAGTCTTTGGTGCCGCTTCTGAAATCGATATCGACAACAACCCTTCGCCTAGATCAAGTGCGGACGCGAGGGCAAACGATTGTGGGCCGTCAGACACAGACGACCCAACAACCTGCACCTGCCACACGCCGGCCATCGGGTTCTCGACCTGCACCTGCTCGACATTGTTGAGATGATCTTCTTGCGTGCGGACTGCGCCCGCGCTGGGGCTGGCGGGATTGAGTGTCCACGGGTAATGCCTTGTCCCATCCGGGTCGGTAACGATCAGGTCCAGGTCGTTGACCAGCGCCGGCGAAACATTGGGCGCCCCCGCTGGATCGTCCCATGCGATCGTCACCCGGAACACGGGGTCGTTTGGATTGACATTGACTGTGAAGCTCGAAGAGACCCCCTGGTCAACACTTTCTTCTTTGAAGTTCCCGGTCCGCATGAAATCGATGCTGTTGACCACACGGATCGAGCCATAGCCGCTCTGGTAGTCGGGGCCGTTGTTGAGAATATCCTCCGCGCCCTCGATCAGGATCACCTTCATCAGCTGGTTCGACGGGTCGCCCCATGCTGGGAACTGATTGCGGAAGTCCTGCAAGATCAACGCCCCGACCCCCGCCGCAGTCGGCGAAGCCATCGAAGTGCCACACAGTGAGATGTACTGTGAGTTTGAACCATCCCCGGTCGAGGTCACACCGTTATCTGATCCATTCTGGCATCCCGGAGCCGAAACCACAGGACGGATTCGCCCGTCGTCTGATGGCCCCCAGCTTGAAAAACCCGTCATCGAATCATCATTGGAGTTCACCGCGCCGATCGAGATCGCGTTCTTGTTATTCCCGGGGGGGGCAGTCGTGCCATAGCTTGTGCCGCAGCGCCCATTCCCGCGCTCGTTACCCGCGGCCCAGAAGACCGTGATCTGATCGCCGAGCGACCCACGGATCACATTATCAATCACCCCCGCCGTGATGCCGTAGTCGCCGTGCCACGAGCAGTCGTAGCCGTTCTGGGCAACATTAGAACCGATCGAGTTGTTGGTGATCGAGGCCCCGAGCGACATCGCGAGCGAATAATCCGCCTCAAGATCACCAGGATCGGTGTACAAAAACCCCGCCGACAACCCGCCGGCAACCTCAAACCCAGCAGCAAGCAGATTCACACCCGGAGCCATGCCCCGGTTATTGAGATTCGTGCTCCCGTCGCCGCCAATCGTCCCGGCGACATGCGTCGAGTGGTAGTTCATCGCCGAGGAATCGATATTGGTCACGCGACCCGAAAAATCATTATGAGAAGCGCGGACGCTCCCGCCGTCGTACACAAGCACGGTCACCCCGGTCCCGTCGAGCGAGTACGGCGCCGACTGGGCGGTGTTGACCTGCGTAAGCACACGATTCGATGCGTTCGTCGGCTCCATCGGAGGCAGCGGCGGCTCGATCCACTGAACACGCTCGTCATCAGACAGCTTCTTGAGCTGCCAGTACGGCATCTCAACAACAACCGTGTTCATCGACATCACGACCGAACGGATGGTCCCCTTGTGAGACTTGAGCAGCGCATCAACCTCCGGCGAGGCCGCATCTACATCGCGGTGCAGCATGACATACGCCGCCACGGTGTAGTTCTCTGTTACATCATCGACCCCGCTGACCGTGTCGCTACCGACGATCGCCCACGCAGGCATGTTGTCGTCCATGATCATCGGGTGAAGCTTGTGAGCCCGCGAAATCTGCCCCGCGTCGGCCACGCCGCCTTCAAGAGCAGCGCTGTCCGCGTTGGCATGTACACGAGCAAAGTATGTCGTGCCGCTCGCCGGGCTGAGCAGCTCGAGCCCGTTGTCTTTGAGCGCGTCTCGCGCCGCCTGATCAGGCACCTGAGGCAACCGAACAAGAATGTACCCGCCGTGCTTGGTGGTCTTGTTGCTCAACGCGGCACTGCGGAAAACACTGGCGGGAGACTGATGACTCAGCCGAGCGTTCTGCAGATCCGGGCTGCCCGCGTTCTTCCACTGCACTGGACCGGCAACCGCCGCCCCGCTCGCCATCATCATGACAGCAAGAAAGCTTGTAGATAACCCTCTCGATGACGACCCTGTCCCGTTGGTTGACCTTAAAAACATATCGGCCTCCGTGATGTCGCCTATCGCTCGAACCCAAACATCACGGGCGCTAAGCAATAAGCCAAAAGCAACACGCCGGCCCTTTCGGGCCGGCGCGAGGAACCAATCGTTACGGGCAGCCCTGCCCGTACAAGACCAAGAACTCTGAAACATCAAAGAAGTTCCATGTCGCGTCGTTGGTCAGATCCGCGCTCGGGTCCTGATTGCCGTAGGCAACCAAGAACGCAGAAACATCAAAGAAGTTGAGCGATCCATCATCGTTGAAATCAACCGGGCATCCGCCGGTGAACTTGATGGTCTGGAAATCCATCTCAACGATCGGGCTCTTGCCATGAAGCTCCCATTGCTCATAAGCGATCTCACCCGTACTCTGAGGGGTCATCGGATCGCCGGACTCATCGTTGTCATCACGAAGGAACTCGATGTACTCCTTGCTCACAAGCTGGAAGTACACCCGGACCTCGGCCTTAACAGCACCCGCTGGGATCACAAAGTCAGTATCGTCCCAGTACTGCCCATCCATATAGGAATACGCAACCGGGGCCGCCTGAACAGACTCGAATCCAGCGTTGGTAAACCCACGCGGCGGGATCCGATTGTCCTTGAGCCACACATTGTTTGCAGCAAAGTGGAAACCCACACCCTCAGGAATCCCGGTCGCCGCAGAGACCGCGGCATCAACGCCCAGATGGGCCTCGTACACCTTGGTGTCACCAGCCGTCAGGATCGCAGTAACAGGGTCATACGCGCCGCGCTCCTCAACGAGTGCGTCGCCCGCGTCGAGGAACCGGACATTGATCCACATCCGCCGCCCCTCAGGGTACCCGGTCGGAAGCTTGTGCCCGGACTGGTTAATGATCCGGGTCGTCAGCGTTGAGCCGTCTTCTGAAAGTTCAAGATCCGAGGCCCGTTCAAGCATGCTCTCGGCCCGAGCAACCGTGTCGGCCACGATGTCGTCGGTCAGCCCGGTCTCAAGATCGGGATACAGCGAACGCACCGCTTTGATCACCCAGTTGTTGCCGCCATTAAAGGCATGCTCAGGCATATCAGGGCGTGCGGTTGGATCGATGCGGCATGCGTTGGCATTCCGGTCTGGCATGTGACAATCCTGACACGACGAAACCAGCGGGTTGTCGCCCCCGAACCGACCGCCCATATCAATCGGGGCAATCGCAAAATCGCTCTGAGCCCACTCCGACGAGGTCCGCTCGACGGGGAACATGTCATACTTATCAAACGGCGGGTCCATTGGATCAAACGCCTCGTGCGGGGTATCGAGCTCGTTGAGCGCGTAGGTCCCGTCGGGCTGCTTTGTAAACGCCGGGTTCGACACATCGTGACAGGTCGCGCACATCGCCGAGTCCTGATGGAACGGCGAGAGCTCCCACGCGTGGTAGAAGAACTCGGGCCCAAGATCAAACGGCCCGCGCCGGCGATCAAAGAAGTCCACCACATATGCGCCACTGTGCGGATTTGGTGTCGTTCCCTCGATTCCCGGGTTCGTGCCCTTGATGCCGTCAAACACATCAAGATCAACCACCGGGCTCACGCCGGGCTTGTATTCAGGGTCCACCATCCGGTGGCAGAAGTTACACGAGACGCCCTGGAAATCGATGTCCATCATCGCCGAACCATCGGGCGGATCAGAGCGGCCCGCGAGCCACCCGCCTGGGGTATGACACCGTAGACAGAGATCACCCGCGAAGGCGACATCCTGGTTGGCGATGGTCATCGCCGCGTAGAAGATCGGATCGCGTGCCGCCTGCCCCATCATCGAACCAACCCAACCCTCGTAGGGGTCAAAGTCATGCTCGGGAACCGAGTGGCACGCCGCACAGTTATTCCCGTCCGAGATCGGGTGATTCAGCGTGTCCGGCTGCGTGCCGGGCAAGAAGAAATCCTCGAGCGTCGTCGGGACCGGTGCTGAAACCGAAATCCCAGATACGCCAACCAAAATAGCAAGGCCCGCTGCAAGACCTGTTCTCTTCAAAAATACAGCGGTACCGCTGGTGTTACCTCTCATCGCACATCCTCCAGATTGTTTTGTGCAATCATCTCTCTGCCCGATCGGGCAGTTCCACATTACTATTGTCCTCAAACCAGCATAAGGATGCAAGAAAACACCCTGAACCTCTGGATCTTCTCATGGGTTTATTTGTAACGAATAAAACCATGCCCAAGCGTCCGATATCTCCGGGTCAATATCTAACTCCCCTTACGGACAGCCCGCCCCGTACGACGACAAGAACGCCGAAACATCGAGGAAGTTGTACATGCCGTCTAGCTCAAAGTCCGCCGCGGGGTCCTGTGCAGCAAACGCCGCGAGGAACGCCGAGACATCAAGAAAGTTAAGCACCCCGTCGCTATTCATGTCCGCGGGGCAGCTCGGGAGATCCGCCGTAGCCACAACAGTCGCGGCTCCAGAAAAAATCACCTGCCCGACCTCGGTTCCGTCATCCAAGAACAACGGCTGAGTCCCCTCAAACAGAATCGTGTTGCTCATCGTCACAACCCCATCACCCTGCACGATATCGCCAGCGATCGGCGTGTCCGATGGGGCCAGCGTTGACAGATCGACCACTTCTGATCCAGAGCCAACCAAGAAGATGTTGTAGTTCACAGACAACACCCCGCCAACCGTGACAGGCACAACCGGGAACTCAAACCCGCCGCCAACCACAGGCACAGGACCAAGCACCGTCCCCGGCGCCGCGTACTCAACAACACCGCCCGTCAGCGACGCATCGGCCGTAGACAGAAACGCCGGCACCCAGTTGAAGTTCAGGTCCGAATCCATCACCGCCTGAAAGTCATGCAGCGATGTGTCCGAAGGTGCTCCAGGGTCATCAAACGAGGCGAGCATGAAGCCCGACAGCGAAGAAGAATCCGAATCCGTATCACCACCCAAACCGCCAAGATCAATCGTGATTGTCATATCAAACGACGACTGTGCCGGGTCGATCACAAACTCCAGAGGCTGCGCCGAGGCCATCGCCGCAACACCAGCCAAACACATCATTCCAATAGCTTTCATACAAACTCTCCTATGCAGTGAACCCGGTGTGCAAACAGCACCCAGAACAAACTAAGCCTTACAAACAGTCCCCACTAAAGATCTGGAGGAACAACGAAACATCGAGGAAGTTAAACGAACCGTCCCCGTTGATATCACCACGGGCATCCCCATCCCCAAAGTACCCCAAGAACGCAGAAACATCGAGGAAGTTGAGCGCACCGTCCCCGGTCAGATCCGCAGCACAGGTCAGCACCACAAACACCCGCGTCGGCTCGTAGATCGTTTTGTACTCAAGACCCAAAGCCGATGGGGGATAGTTCACGGCTGCAAACTCACCGTTGACCGTCCCGCCGTCAATGATGTCCCAGCTATCAAGGAATCCAGGCACATACCCGTCATCCAGATTCACCGTCAGCGTCCCGTCAAGATTCATTGTGTCCGCCCCGCTCAGGAGCACCCTGTCAAACTCTCCGGCGAGTTCCCCCCCAAGGTCGGTCACCATCTCAGAACTCGATGACAAATGCATCGTGTCAATGTCAAACCGCCGGAGAATCCCACCCGGGTCCATCGAGCCGTCCATATTGATTTCACCGACGATCAGCCCATCACCAGACACCGATTGGCCCGATCCGATCGTCCCGACAAACCCGGTATCCGCGATGATCTGCGCGTCGCCGTTGTTCCCCGCCGTGAACATATTGATCGTCCCAGTCCCATCAATCGAAGAATCCGAGATGAACCGGACATGGGCGTTGAAGACCGCCCCGTCGGTGTTGATCGTGATGTTCCCGTTGTTCGTCAGGTTGGTCGGCAGATCAATGATCCCGCCCTGTCCACGGACACCCATCTCGCCGTTATTGATGATGTTTGAGAGTGTCGCGATACCGTTATTCGTTTTTTCTACGATCCCTGTGCCCGACGAATCAAATGTTCCGCCGTCAAGTGATACGCCTCCGATGAGTGCGAGTACGCCGTCATCTGACCGGTACTCGCCGGTGCCTGTATGGTTGCCACGGAGTTCAAGAGCGAATGCGGGATCATTACCGTTGATCGTCCCGTTGTTAATGACAGTGCCCCCGCTCCGCCCGTCGATCTGACCCGAGCCCTGTACAGTCAGGTCCGCCCCTATGGTGCCGAGGAACACGCCGTCGGTGAACAACTGCGCATCACCCGAGTTCCCGGCACTTGCCATCGTAACCGTACCAGTGCCGTCGATCGCCGTGTTTGCACCGAACCGGAGGTGGGCGTTAAACACCGCGCCGTCGGTATTGAGCATCAGATTCCCGTCATTGGTCATCGGACCAACAAGCGTAATTGACCCTGCTTGCCCGCGGACACCCATCTCGCCGAGGTTCGTGACATTCGAAAGCGTCGCGGTGCCGTTGTCAGTAACCTCTGCAATCCCAACACCTGAGGAATCAAAGGTGCCGCCATCAAGGATCAATCCACCACCAAGCCCGAGGAGCCCGTCGTCGGATCGGTACACACCCCCACCGCTCCCGTCATGGTTCCCAAGCAAACGCAACTGTCGCGCCGGCACTTTGTCCGCCGCGGCATGATTGCCATTGATAATCCCGTTGTTCACGATCGTCCCACCGCTCCGGCCGTCAACCTGACCAGAACCTTGCACGGTCTGGCTCGCGCCGATGGTGCCGATGAACGCGCCATCGGTGAACAACTGCGCATCATTCAGGTTTGCCGCAAACATATCCACAGAACCCGATCCACTCAGCGTGGTTGATGCACCGATCCGCAGATGAGCATTGAACACCGCTTGATCAGTGTTCAGCGACACCGTCCCGTTGTTCGTCATCGGCCCAGCAAGCGTGATCGACCCGCCCTGACCGCGAACACCCATCTCGCCGTTGTTGGTCACATTCGAGATCGTTGAAATCCCGCCCACAGTGACCTCCACGATCCCGCCCGCCGACGAATCAAAGGTCCCGCCATTGAGCACCAGCCCGCTGCGGAGCACGATCGAGCCGCCATCAGAGCGATACACGCCCCCGCCAACACCGCTGTGGTTCCCCGCGAGCCCGAGCCCGACTGATGGGTCGTTGCCGTTGATCGTACCGAGGTTGACGATCGTCCCGCCGTTTGCACCAGTAATAAGTCCGCTGCCCTCGGCCGTCAGGTTCGCGCCGATGGTCCCATCAAAGAGCCCCTGCGTCAGAATCTGAGCGTCCGCCAGATCGCCATTGCTCTTCATGAGCACATTCCCCGAACCCGAAAGCGTTGTCGCCCCGTCGAACCAGAGGTGGGCATTAAAAACCGAGCTGTCCGAGTTGAGTGATATGGTGCCGTTGTTCTGCACATCATCATTCATATGCAGCGACCACCCCTGCCCAGGAACCTCGATGAGCCCTGAGTTGGTGATGTTCCCAATCGTGGCCGATGTCTGCACAGAAATGTTGCCGCCATTGACACTGATCAACTCCCCACCCATTGTCACAGACCCGCTGCCAAGGAACATCGTCCCCGCATCGGCACCGGCATTACCGCCCGCGGTCTGCGTCATCGTCCCCGCCAACCGGAGCCCGGCACCCGCAGGGTCATCCGCAATAATGTTCCCGCTGTTGACCATGTTCCCCGAGAGGTCACCCGAGCCATGAATCAAGTGCCCCGCGCTGTGCGTCACCGTAAAGGTATTGGCAAGAATCCGGGCATCATTCGGCTCGCCCTGCGCATTGAGCAGGATCTCCCCGCCCCCCGAGATTATTGCATCTGCCGCAAAGCTCAGGTGGGTATTAAACACAGTCGCAGGAAAGCTGATCGTAAGCGTGCCCTCATTGCTTAGATTACCATTGAGCGTCAGCGTCCGGTTATTACCGATCTCTAGAACCGCCAGCGGGTTGGTAATCGTCAACGATCCGATCGTAAAGTGGTCCGTTTGCGAGACTGTGTACGCCCCCACCAAGCCAAGCACCGCGTCCTCGCCGGCAACATTGGGGATATTGGCCCCCGTCCAGTTGGCCGTGTCGTTCCAGTTCCCATCAACCGCCGCGGCCCACTCGATCACCTGAGCCCCCGCACTGCTCCCAGCCAAGGCCACGATCGCGCACGCCGATAGTTTCATATTCCGCTTCATTATGATCTCTCCCGTTCAGATCTGAAAGTGCCAATCCGTACACCTCAGGATAGCACGCCGGCCCCGATTCCCAAAGTCCAAAATAGGCAATTACCCCAGTTTCTGGACGAATAAAGACCCCTTCAGTTCCTGTGCATCCATAAAAACCGGCCGCATCAACTGCGGCCGGTCATTGAAATATGAAATCATTCAGAGCACGCTCTGGTTACGGGCAGCCGGCCCCGAACGCGGCCAGAAACGCGGAGACATCAAGAAAGTTGAAATCTCCTTCGCCGGTAAAATCCGCGGCTGGGTCTTGCTGACCAAAGGCCGAGAGAAACGCCGACACATCAAGAAAGTTGAGGTCGCCCTCACCCGTCAAATCCGCGGGGCACGCAGCCTCGCACGCATCGGGGATCCCATCATCATTTGCGTCTGGCGCGCTCGGGTTCACGATTCTGTACACCGTGCCACCAAAGAGATCCGCGATGTACAGCTCCCCGTCCTCGCCCTCGCCGAATGACGAGAGGCCGAAACCGAAGTTAAACTCGGTGCTGCGTGTGTACCCGTTGGCCGGATCGAGCGTCCAGACATTGCCACCGCAGTAATCACCAAAGAAGTACAAACCCTGGAACTCTTCGCCGAGCTCACACCCACGGTAAACATACCCACCGGTCACCGAGCAGTTGCCCGAGTTGTGCCCGTAGACATGCTGCGGATCGGTCCACCCGGTTGCCCCACAAGAAAGACCAGTCGCAACAAGTCCCTCGCGGCAGCGCCAGCCGTAGTTCTTGCCGCCGACATTACCGGAGTTGTGGTTGATCTCTTCCCATGCGTTCTGGCCAACATCGGCCATCCACATGTCGCCGTTGTCACGGTCAAAGCTTGTTCTCCATGGGTTCCGGACACCATAGTGCCAGATCTCAGCGAGCGTCCCAGCGTCGCCATCATCGGCCCATGGGTTCCCAGCAGGAATCCCGTACTCAAGCCCAGCATCCTGCGTATCGACATCGATGCGGAGGATTTTCCCGAGCATCTGCCCAAGATTCGCAGCACGGTTTCCTGGATCGTTGCCCGACCCGCCGTCACCCATCCCGATGTACAAGAACCCATCAGCACCAAAGCCCATCCAGCCACCGTTATGGTTGGAGAACGGCTGCGAGATCGTCATCAGTGTGCGAGCCGATGCAGGGTTGGCAACATCAGCAACGCCCGAAACCTCGTACTCAACAACGCGGGTCGCCCCGCCAGCGCCGGTGTAGTTCACATAAAACAATCCGTTATTGGCGTAGTCCGGGTGGAACGCGAGCCCGAGGAGCCCACGCTCATCGCCACCGCTGGTCCCACCGGTCACGAGCGGATCGATATCAATAAACGGCGCCGGGAGCAGGTTGTCGTTGGCATCAACGATGCGGATCGCGCCCTCTTGCTCAATGATGAACAAGCGGCCCGAATCGTCGCCGGCATGGGTCATAAACACAGGACGGTCAAGGCCGCCAACATACACTTGTCTGGCCAACTGGCCCTGGGCCGCACTCGCGGCCCCCATTGCCAGAACACTCGCGCACAAAAATTGCTTCATCGGATGGTCTCCCTACAGATCCATGTGGTGTTGAGTTGTCTTTGTCAAAATCGGGAATCAAATATCCCGGGTCTACAGCGTACACAAGGACGATTGTCCATACAAGAACATTCGTCCCAAAAGCCCCGCGGTTGCAATGAATTCAGACGACTAGATCCAGAACAAACCCAGACCAATCATCACATCCCTCAAGGACAACCCGCAGCAAACGCCGCCAGGAACGCCGAAACATCCAAGAAATTGAAGGATCCGTCCCCGTTGATATCCGCCGCCGCATTCTGCGCCGAGAACGCACCCAAGAACGCCGAAACATCAAAGAAGTCCGATAAACCGTTCCCCGTAAAGTCCGCCGCGCACACCACGCTGCACGGGATCGATTCTGTACAGAACAGATCAACCTGCGCAACCGCCGATCGGATAAACCCATCGCCGCCACCAACCCCGCCGGCCAATCCAGCGGGATCAGAAATCACCCACTGCATGTACAGCCGCTGGCCATCGAGCGCAAGGTTGTTGTCGATCGGATATGCGAGCGTCCCGATCCCGTTACCATCGCCCATCCCGCCCAGCGAGATCGGCCCGAACAAATCATCTGCCGCAACAACCCCGCCAACCGGAGGGCTCTGCGAAACCGCGACCCACGCCTGGGCCCCGCCAAGCCCAAAGTCCACGCCGATCTTAAAGTCATCGTTCCCAAGGTTCGGCGGGATCACCGCGATCATCTTGGGCACAAACCCACCGGACCCAACATCCCCACTCCCAATAATCTCAGGATTCGGCACCTGACGCTCTGTGTGCAGCGAAGGACGGTCAAACGGGAAGGTCTCATTGGCTACGCGCGGATCAGTCAGACCATTGGTCAAAAAATCCTTCACCGCTACCTCTACACCGGGGCTAAACGAGATCCCGCCAGCCACAAACCCATTCAGGTTATCCGGGAACGGGATACGCCCATTCCGGCGTGCGTAGTGATCGAACACATCATCAATATTCTCAAAGGTCCCCGTGTGCATCAGCTTGTCACGCAGGCCCACATTCCGGATCGAAGGTGTCCGGAACCGGCCGCGATCAGAGTTGAGCCCAGTCACAAGTTGGCGCCCAAGATCCTCAAAAGGCGGACGCACGCCATCAACAAAGAAATCAGAGTTCGCATAGGTCGGCGCTGGGTGACAGAAAGTACACGCCGAGGCTTGATACGCTGTAAAACCTGTTATCTGCTGAGCAGTCATCGCCCCTGAATCACCGCTGTTCCATAAATCCCAAGGCGACTCATTGGGCACCAGTGTCCGCTGATAGGTCGCCAGTGCAAATGCAATCCGCACCGCGTTAATCTCCGGATCACCGAACGCTTCATCAAACAACTCGCCGTAGGTCGGATCAACCGCGATCGCGTCGGACATATCAGCCGGGATCGAATCGGCAACCGCCAATGGTCGAACCCGCGTGAGCTTGTCACGCACCTGGTCCCAGGTCCGCCCCGCGTGCCCCATCTCAATCTCGTTGAGTATCGGCGCCGTCGCCTGAATTTCCAGCCCCGCTACCCCCGACTGGAACATGTGCTCGCCGGTTTCTGGATCAACAAAGTTCAGCGACGCCCGTCCGTCCCAAAAAAGACTCCCGTTAAACATCGACATCAGATTCGAAAACGACACCCGCCCCGTCACCTGCGCCTCGGTCCCGAACGAATCGCTGCGCTGATAGTTATCAAACTCGTCCGTCCGGATCACACCGGGCGACCCGATCACATCGTCTGCGGTCACAAAGGTCTGATCAAAGCCCGGATGGTGACCAGGCCGAGGGTCCGAACCCCCGCTCGATGGGATATGGCATGTGCCGCACGACACGGTGCTGTCACTTGACAACTGCTCATCCCAGAAAAGGATCTTGCCCAGCACACGCTTGGCTTCCGACGGCGAGTTCTGAATCGGCGAACTCGGGTTCCACAAACTCACCCCCGCGTTGGTCTGGTCGGTCTCAAGGACCTGAATACCGTCGTCGGCATTCTCGTCCCGGACCTGACCCTGCGCAGCAGCTCCCATCACCCAAGAGCAGCACACAACCCCAACAATCGCTCGGAATGCATAACCCATTGGTGAAGAGGTAGCCATCATCTGTTACTCCTGTGCAGTTGCAGGCCGCCATCAAACGGAGATCCTTTATCCGTCCGGCAACCCATGTCACTCTATACACCCAGCGTTCTAGACGCGCATTCTTACGGACACCCCTGCCCGTAAGCCTGCAGGAACGCCGATACATCCAAGAAGTTAAAGTCGCCCTCGCCCGTAAAGTCGGCAACATTGTCCTGATTCCCAAAGGCCTGCAAGAACGCGGAAACATCCAAGAAGTTGAGCATCCCGTCGCCGGTTATATCAGCAGGACACGAGCTCGCACAATCCGTAGACCCCGGACCAAACCATTCCCCGCCCACAAGGTCACAGGTAAAGCTATCAAACTGCACGCACGCCTCGGTCTGAGGCACAAAGCACGCACCCACACACTGCGCCGTCGCACATGTCGACCCAGGACCGCTCCACACCCCGCCAAGCAACCCCGCCTGCTCTTCGGTTAGCCCATCAATACACGACCCATCCTGCAAACACGCCGAGCCAACCTGCCCGCCGGTGCAATCAACAATCACACGGATAATCCAGTCGCCGGTCACGCCAAGCGATTCGGCAGAACGCCACTGCCCATTGCTGATCCGCACCGAGTTCTTCCCGGGCGTGATCCCAGAATCATCAAACAGAATACTTGGATTGAATGTCGCCGAGTCATTAAAGAACTTCAGCGACACCACAAACTCCTCGCCCGCGGTCACCGGAATATCGATCGGGATCGTCTGGTTCTCATCAGAAAACCGGAACTCATTGAGCCCGCCGTCCTGCAATGCAGGAGCCAGCAACTCGTCCTTAATCAATCCGGTATTAGGAAAGGTTCCGCCTTCATACACAATGATTGAATCTTCGAGCGACACCTGAGCACCGCCAACAAGCGAACGCCAGAAAATCTGGATCGCCACAATCGAGCCATCACAAGGCGAGGTCAGCCACACCGCCGCCTCTTCGCCCGCAACAAAGCACGGACAGATCGTCGCATTATCACCGGCCGTCAAACTGTCGTTCTGAAGCGTCACCTCATCGCCATATCCGGCCAAAGCCGTAAGTCCAAGGAGGGCACACAACGCTGGAATTTTCATACGCATAACTACTCACTTTGCTCGCTATAGGGGTACACATACAGCCGGCACGCCCATTCCGCCCGTGCCTTCCATCTCCCAGTCTACCAAAATCCCGATTCAACGCGAGTAAAATCCACAGTTTCTTCTTACCCCACCCCCCCCTATCGGACGCGCTCAAACCCAGGAAACAACCCCAAAGCACACCCATCGCTCGACAATCTACGCCGTATCGTGTCAGAATTGTGATACACTTCGGGTTCTCGTGACAACGCGGTTGTTCCATTCACACATTTATTCAGCACAACACCATGACCAAAACAAGCCCACCCGAAACAATCCCCTACTTCGTCGTCGAAGACACCCAAACTATGCAGGCCCTCGCCAACCCGGTCAGATGGGAGATCCTCGACAGCATCATCGCCCTCGGAGAATGCTCAGCAGCAGACATCGCAGAGTTCACCGCCCGCGCCCGCACATCCCTCTACCCGCATATCCAGGACCTCGTCGAATGCGGCCTCATCTACGAAACAGACACCCGCCTCATGGGCAAACGCTATGAACAACTCTACCGCCCAAAGGCCATCGTCATCGGCACCCGATTCAACCAAGACGATCCCGACAACCTCGATTACCACACAACCTACGCGAACGCGCTCGCCAGACTCCTTGCCCGAAAGTACAACCGCGCCTCAAACAACCCCGGAGCCGAGCCAAGAACAGACAAACGAAACCACCACTGCGGCAGCCACAGTGTCTGGGTAGACGATAAACAACTCAAAAAACTCAATCGGATGATCGACGAACTCTGGGACTTCTGCGAAACCTCACGACCCGCAAAAGGCAAAAAACTCGTCCACCTCGGGCTCTTCCTCAGCCGGCACATCCCCAAGTCCAAAAACAAATAACCAAAGAGCACAAACCCCCCAAAGGCTTACGGGCAACCCGCCCCAAACGCCGCAAGGAACGCGCTAACATCGAGGAAGTTAAAGTCCCCCTCGCCAGTAAAGTCCGCCGCAGGGTCCTGCGCCCCAAACGCACTCAAGAACGCTGACACATCGAGGAAGTTCAGATCCCCCTCCCCCGTCAGATCCGCAGCACACCCCATCACAGGCGTCGCAACAAACACACCAACAGTCCCGTTCCGCAAGAACGCACTAAACGCGACCTGCCCCGCGTCATTGATATCAATCACCCCGCTGGTGACCTGCTTGCCATCGAGCCCGCCAAAGTCGATCCCCAACGCCAAAGGCCCAAGATCCGTTTCAATCAACTGGTCATACTCGATCAGCTTGACCAAGCTCTCGCCATCGCCGACCCAGATCGCCGTCGAGTCATTGGCAACATCGCTCGCCCGGAACGCGACCCACCCATTGGAACTCACCACAGGCGGGAAGTTGGCCAGCGAACTGTTCTGAATTGTCGCATCATCCCCGCTGGCGATCAGTGTCGTCGTAGCCCCGTCCCAGTGATTGACTTCCCAGATCGATCCAGAGGTCCGCCGCGCCGAAAACGCCACATCCCCATTCTGCGCAATCGCTGTCGAGTTGACGATCGCGTTCCATGTCGCCCCGGTCTCTGCAACCGTCGTCGGCACACCCGCAGAATCAAACCGAACAACCCGCCGGCTCGGCCCGCTCGCAGGGATCGTCCCCGTCACGATCTGACGAGCGTCGTTCATCTCAGGCGAGAACAAAAAGGTGTAGTCCCCAGAAAAAGTATCCGCGATTGTCACCTGCGTCCGCCCGCCCCCGACAAAGTGGTCCGTCACAATCTTGTCCTCAGACCCGAAGTCCCCGCGATAACACACCGCCCCGTCGCTCGCCAGCGTCACCGCATTGACACTCGACACGCCCTCCGAACCCCCACCCGAAAAACTTTCGAGCAGCACGCCACCAGTATCGTACAACTCCGCCCCGTCCCCGAAACCCCCGAGCTCAATCGCGATCATCCCGTTCCGAAGATCGAGCGTCGTTGACCACACCGGGTCAACCGGCGCCGGAGCCGTAAAGATCATCCCCCCAACACCACCCTGCCCATAGAAAACGCCTTCTTGACCAGAGAGAACCACCCGCGTCGCCACATCCCCATCTTCCCCGATCGACACATACTGCGAAGACAACGAACTCGGGAAAGGCAGATTCAACGGCGCAATCCCCGAATCCAGACTCGATCGACACTGGATCTCAAAGGTCCACCCCACCGGAACCTCAGCAACCGCACCCCCGCACAAGGCAACCAGAACCAAACCACACACAGGGGCTCTCAAACAAATCATGCTCTTCTCTCCGCTTCTCTAGGGCTTCATTGGGGGACAATCAGACCGAGCGTACCCGAACCAGCGAAAAATTCAAAGTGAATTCCCGCTAGACCGCCCGTACTTTGTACTCAATGACCATTCTCGGCCTGCTTACGCCTTGCCAACCAAACCCTCGTTGGTCTCAAAGCGCGCAAGAGCCGCGAGCAACTGCTCCACCTGCTGAGGCGGAGGCATGTTCATCATCCGGCGACGCAACGCCGTGATCGTCTTGAGCGGCTCGGCCCCGATCAGCTTCTCGTCTTTTCGTGTGCCACTGGCCGCCAAGTTGATCGCCGGGAACAACCGCTTCTCGGCAATCTTCCGGTCCAGGATCAACTCCATATTCCCCGTGCCCTTGAACTCCTCGAAGATCACCTGATCCCCCTGCGAACCCGTATCGACCAGACATGTCGCGATCATCGTCAGCGACCCGCCCTCTTCGGTGTTCCGCGCCGCGCCAAAGATCCGCTTAGGCACCTCCAGCGCCTTGGAGTCAATCCCGCCCGAGAGCGTCCGCCCAGAGTTGGCGTGCTTGCCCGAACGGTTAAACGCCCGTCCAAGTCTTGTGAGTGAATCAAGCACCACAACAACATGCTCCCCGTTCTCCACCATCTGCTTGCAGCGGTCGAGCGTCTGGGTCGAGATATCAATATGCCTCTTGATGTCGTGGTCATTGCTCGATGCAAAGATCTCAATCCGATCCCTGGCCCAAGGCTTATCCCACTCAGCGTCCCCCTCGCGCTGCGCAAGATTCCCCAAGAACGCCCGCGTAAAGTCCGTCACTTCTTCCGGACGCTCATCGATCAGCAGCGCGATCACCTTCACATCAGAATGATTAATCAGGATCCCGCTGGTAATGTCCTTGAGCAGAGTCGTCTTACCCGCCTTGGGTGGCGAAACAATCATCCCACGCTGGCCACGCCCGATCGGGCAGAACATATCGATCAACCGGCACGCCGGTGGGCACCCGGGGTACTCAAGATTCAGGATCGGCTCGGGATCGATCGAGGTCAGATCCTCGAACTTCTTGCGATTGGCAAACTCCTCCGGGGTCATCCCCTCGATGCTCACAAACCGCTCGACCACCGGACGAGGCTGCCGCGGCCCGCTGCTCCCCCTGCTGTTCTTCCCCCGACGCCTCCGGCGAGGCTTCTTCATCTCGACAACAACTTCCACACGCAAACCATCGCGCAGCGGAAACTCCTCACCGAAGTGAACAGGAACAAAAGGATCGTCTTTAATCTCGGAGCCCTCGTCGGCGTTCGCCGCAGCGCCGCCCCCCGTAGAAGTAATACGGACACGCCCCTCGGTGCGCTGTGGCCATTCCAGTATGCCTGTGAGCATAGTCATCCAAACCCATTCTTCAAAGTGAAGAGTTCTGCTGCCTAGTTCTAGTTCCGGCGATCCAAGATTCGGGGGCAACAGGAGTCGCCTCGCACAAACCATAAATCACAACTGCGTAATCGGGCAAACCCTGCCCTCAACGCAAAAAGTATAGTCCTGCATTCCACCCTGCGTGTCAAGCACCATTTCCGCCATTCAACCAACAGAAACCCGAAGAAGTCCGATAGCTACCCCCCAATCCTTCTCCGCGCTAAGATAGTCACCGAATACACCTCTATATATGAACAGAATCACAGGCATCCCGGTCTCCAAAGGTCTCGTCATCGGGCGCGTCTATCTCTTAGAAGAAGACCGCTCCTTCCGTGTCGGCCCCCAGGCCATCAACGCCGTCGACGCCCCCGCCCAGCTCGAACGCTTTGAGCTCGCCCGCAGAGCCGCCATCGCTGACCTCGATGCACTCCACGAAGAATCCACAGGAGAAATGGGCACAGAAGCCGCCAAAATCTTCCTCTTCCACATCGGTGCACTCAACGACCCCACCATCCTCACGCCCATCCGCTCCATGATCTCCAACGACCATGTCACCCCAGAATACGCAACAAGCTCCACCCTCAAAAAACTCGCCGACCGCTTCGCAAAGCACCCAGACTCCACATTCCAGTCCAAAGTCGACGACCTCCGCGACCTCGCCTCCCGCCTCCTCCGTAAACTCAGCGGCAAGTCCGCCGCCTCCCTCGCTCAGGTCGGCGAGAACACCATCATCGTCGCCCGCGACCTCACCCCCACCCAAACCGCAGGCTTCAACCGTAAGCACATCACCGGATTCGTCACCGACCTCGGCGGACGCACCTCACACACCGCCATCGTCGCCGGCGCACTCTCTCTCCCCGCCGTCGTAGGCACCAAAGACATCACCGCAAACACACGCGACGGCCAAACAATCATCGTCGATGGCAACAAAGGCACCATCATCCTCGACCCCGACGATGAGACCATCGACCAATACAGATCCCTCATAAAGTCCGCAGAAGAAGCACGGATCTCCCTCCACGAACTCGCAAACCTTCCCGCCATCACAACCGATGGCGTCGAAATCCAGCTTTTAGGCAACATCGAGTTCGCAGACGAAATCACACGCCTCCTCGACGAAGGAGGGCAAGGCGTAGGTCTCTTCCGAACAGAGTTCCTCTACCTCACCGGCAACCAAAACCCCACCGAAGAAGACCACTTCAACGCATACAAAAAATGCATCGACATGCTCGATGGCAAACCCCTCACCATCCGCACCATCGACCTCGGGGCCGACAAATACACCCAGACCCAAGAAGAAACACCCGAACGCAACCCCTTCCTAGGCCTCCGCTCCATCCGCTACGCCCTCCAGAACCAACCCATGTTCCGCACCCAGCTCCGCGCCATCCTCCGCGCCAGCGCCTTTGGACCAGTCCAGGTCATGTTCCCGCTGATCACGAACATCAGCGAGTTCCGCTCAGCACGCTATTTCCTCAACGAAGAAATGGAAGAACTCGCCGAAGACGGTATCGAATATAACCCGAACATCAATGTCGGGATGATGGTCGAAGTCCCCGCCGCCGCCCTCATGGCCCCAGCATTTGCGCGAGAAGTAGACTTTTTCTCGGTCGGAACCAACGACCTTGTTCAATACACCCTCGCCGTTGACCGAACCAATGAACGGGTCGCCTCGCTTTATACGCCTATACACCCCGCAATCCTCCGCCTCGTCCGCGATGTCGCAAGGGCCGGCCGCAAGCGAGATGTCCCAGTTTCCTGCTGCGGCCAGTCCGCCGCAGATCCCGCCTTTGCCGCGTTGCTGATCGGCCTGGGCGTGCGTACCCTTTCAGTGACCGCTTCAAGCCTCCCCCTCGTCAAACGAGCAATCCGAGGCCTGAGCGTCCAACGATGCGAACGGATCGCCAAACGAGCGATCGGGTTCGATTCCGAAGCCGAATCATCGAGCTATGTGTTCAATCGGCTAAGAAAGATTGTCCCAGAGGTCTTCGACGGTCGTCCCGTCGGCTGATCCTCTCAAACCAAACCACCGCGCCGTGTGCACACCAGCACCGCCGGGAACGCCCTCCGCCAGCTGCTCTGCCCAAACAGACCCGCTCCGCGACCAAGACGGCTCCCCAGCAACGCAAGACACGCACCGCGCATAACCAGTCTGCGAGCGACGCGTTTGAACAACCGCACGCGCCTGACCAACACGATCTACCCAACCGCCCACACGGGCGACCCAGTATCCATAACCCGATACCAATCGATCGCAAGCTCAGCCGCCCTGCCTACTACAAATCCACGCCGCCCTACGACGACTCAGGAACCTATCAATGACCGACGAACCCAAAGACGCAGCAGCGTCCACTGAATCCGAATCCGTTTCAACCACTAAAAAAACAACAAAGAAAACTACGAAAAAAACAACTAAGAAAACGACCAAAAAGCCCGCCGCAAAGAAGGCGGCTTCAAAGGCCACCACCAAAAAGGTCGCCAAGAAGACCACCAAAAAACCAGCCGCAAAGAAGACGGCTAAAAAAACGACCAAGAAAAAGGTCACCAAAAAATCATCAAAGAAAACGACAAGCAAAGCGGCCGAAGCCGAAGAAGAGCCCGTCGCCGCAGATACTGTTGCAGCCGATCAGCCAGTGCAGCCCGAGCCCGAAAGCCAGGAAGACGCCCCAAAGAAGACCCGCCGCAGATCAACCAAAAAAACCTCAAAGGTCGCATCATCCAAGAAAGAAACCTCCTCAAGGTCTGACTCAAAGACCAAACACAAATCAAAGGCCGAAGAAAAACGACCCTACACCGAGATGATCGTTAACTATGTCCCGGGCGAAGACTGCCGCATCGCCATCGTTGAAGACGGCCAGCTCGAAGATGTCTTCTCAGAAAACACCAACAAGGTCTCCCGTGTCAACAACATCTATGTCGGACGCGTCACCAATGTAGAAGCCTCCATCCAGGCCGCCTTCATCGACTTCGGAACCGAAGAAAACGGCTTCCTCCACATCACCGATATCCACCCACAGTACTTCGCCAAAGGCGATGACAAAACCGAACGCGTCGGCAAAAAAACACCCCACCGCGAGCGCCCACCGATCCAAGATTGCCTCAAACGCGGGCAAGAAATCATCGTTCAGGTCCTTAAAGAAGGCGTAGGCACCAAGGGCCCATCCCTCACCTCCTACCTCTCAATCCCCGGCCGCTTCATCGTCATGATGCCAGGCATGGACAAGGTCGGCGTCTCACGCAAAGAAGAAGACGACGACAAACGCAAGGCAGCAAAAAAAGTCCTCGGCACACTCGATCTCCCGGATGGGTTCGGGTTCATCCTCCGCACCGCCGGATTCGACCGCAACAAAACCGAACTCAAACGCGACCTCGCCTACCTCCAGCGCCTCTGGTCCGACATGGAGAAACGACGCAAGGGTGGAAAGAAACCACGCCTGCTCTACTCCGAATCCGACCTCCTCGTCCGCACCGTCCGCGACCTGCTCTCATCTGAAGTAGACCGCGTAGTAATCGATTCCGAAGCCGCGCTCAAGCGAGTCGCCCGCTTCATTAAAATCGCGGCCCCGCGCTCACACGCCAAGCTCGCCCACTACGCCGGCACATCCCCGATCTTCCACGCCTTCGACATCGAACGCCAGATCGAAGAAATCCACGCCCGCGAGGTCCACCTCCCATCGGGCGGCCGCCTCGTCATCGACCAGACCGAGGCCCTCGTCGCCATCGATGTCAACTCGGGTAAAAGCCGCGGCGCCAAAGACGCCGAGACCAACGCCTACAAAACAAACCTCGAAGCCGTCGACGCCATCTGCCGCCAGCTCCGCCTCCGAGACCTCGGAGGCCTCGTCGTCAATGACCTGATCGACATGCGCTACGCATCACACCGCAGAGACATCGAGAACCGTTTCAGAGAACGCCTCAAAACAGACCGAGCCAAAACCTCCATCGGCCCGATCTCAGACTTCGGCCTCCTCGAAATGACCCGCCAGCGCATGCGCGGCTCAATGGAGTCCCAGCACTTCGCAGACTGCCCAACCTGCCGAGGCAGAGGACTCGTCCAACGCCCAGGTTCGGTCGCCGACACCGCCCTCCGCGATCTCGCATCGTTGGTTGACCACAGAAGCGTCCACCGCGCCGAACTCGTCGTCAACCCTCGCGTCGCCTCCGAACTTCTCTCGACCAAGAGATCCCAGCTCATCCGCGTTGAGCTCGGTTCGGGCAAAGCCGTCGATGTCCGCGTCTCGGATTCGCTCCCAATGGACCGCTTCGCGCTCTACGCCTACGAAGCCAACGGCAACGACATAGACACCGACAAACTCGCCAAGATCACCAAACCCAAACCAACCGTCGTCGAATGGTCCACAATCGACACAGACGACTCCGGATGGGCCATCGACCTCGCAGAAGAAAGCGACGAGGCCACAGTCCTCAAACTCGCAGAGGACTACGCCAAGAAAGCAGAGAAGGCCGAGAAAACCGATCTCCCGATCGACGACTCCACCCCGCTCCTCGACGAGAACGGCGAACCCGTCAAAAAGAAACGCCGCCGACGCCGACGCGGCCGCGGGCGTGGCGATTCAGATACCAACGCCGAAAGCGCTTCAGAAGATCAATCCCAAGGCAAGCCCGAAGGCAGATCGAGAAGCAAACCCAAATCAGAGAACAGTTCCGAAAAGAAAGACCAACCGGAAGCCCAATCCTCCGAAGAGTCCAAACCAGAACTCGACGAGAACGGCGAACCCATCAAGAAAAAGCGCCGCCGCCGTCGCGGGGGTCGTGGCCGCTCGCGGTCGGATGGAGATTCAGGAAACAACGAAGGCTCAGAGTCCTCGTCCAATTCCGAATCGAAACCAAAAACTAAGACTCAATCAAAGCCAGAACCAGCCCCAGAGCCCAAGCCACGCCGCAGGGGCCTGTACTCCGGCGGACGCCGCAAACTCACCAGCGCCGAAGTCTCCGCCATCGACCGCGACATCTAACTCATGCCAGATGACCCGGACATCATCGCCGCCGCCAAGCCCGTCCTCCGGGTCGCTATCCTCGGCTCCACCGGTTCCATCGGCACACAAACCCTCGAAACCATCGAGCACCTCAACGCGCTCAATTCACAAGGCAACCACCCCACCCACTACGAGGTCGTTGCCCTGTGCGCCCACGAGAACACAGCCGTGCTCGCCAAGCAAGCAGGCGTGTATCCCAATGCAGCCATCGGTGTGTGCAGCCCGGCCGCAGATACCAGCCGCTTTAACACTTCAACCCTGATCCACAACCCCGGAGCCCCAACACAACTCATCGATGACACCCAACCCGACCTCGTCATCGGCGCCATCGTCGGCATCGCCGGGCTCCCGAGCACCCTCCGCGCCGCGCAGCTCGGCATCAACATCGCCCTAGCAAACAAAGAATCCCTCGTCGCCGGTGGTTCGATCGTCACCGACGCCGCTTTCAAATCCGGAGCCAAAATCCTCCCCATCGATTCCGAACACGCCGGCCTCTGGCAGTGCCTCCTCTCGCTCCAAGGCCCCAACTACGCGCCCCCATCAACCGCCCCGGATTCAATCCGCCGCGTCACCCTCACCGCATCCGGCGGCCCCTTCCGAAACAAACCACTCCAAGAAATCCAAAACGCCACCGTCGAGCAAGCCCTCAATCACCCGACCTGGTCCATGGGCAAAAAAGTCTCCATCGACTCCGCCACCCTCATGAACAAAGCCCTCGAACTCATCGAGGCCCACTGGCTCTTCGGCTTATCAGCAAACCAACTCGACGCCGTCATCCACCCTCAATCAACCGTCCACGCCCTCGTCGAAACAAACGACGGTTCTGTCCTCGCACACATGGGCCCCACCGACATGCGCTGCCCCATCCAGCACACCCTCACCCATCCCCTCCGCGCCACAAACCAATCCAATCCCCTCGACATCACCGCCCTCGGTTCCCTCGACTTTAAACCTATTGACCCAGCCCGCTTCCCCGCAATCAACCTCGCCAAGCAAGTCATCAGCCAAGGCAAAAACGCAGGAACCGTCCTCAACGCCGCAAACGAAGCAGCCGTTGAATCATTCCTCAACAATCAACTCGCCTTCGGCGACATCACCACAATTGTTCAACAAACCCTCGAACAGTTCGAGTGCCACCCAGCGGGCTCGCTCGACACCGTTATGGATACACACAACAAAGCCAAAGCTTCCGCCTCCGATCTCATCCATTCCAAAGCGGCCTCCGCCCGATGAATAAAAAATCCCCCCAGTCCGCCGCCAAACACAACCGTCTGATCCAACAGATCCAAGAAATCTACGCCCTCTATCAACAAGCCCAGTTCACCAAGGCCCACGCCCAGATCACCCGCCTCCTCTCCAAAAACCCAAAGTCTTCCCATGCCCACACCCTCGCAGCGATGATCGCCTCGGCAACCGACGACAAAGACCGCGCCCTCTACCACGCACAAACCGCCACCAAACTCGAACCCAAAAACACCGACGCCCTCACCACCCTCGCTTCCCTGAATGCCCTCGCCTCTCAACACGAGCAAGCCCTCGCCCTCTACCAGCAAGCCCTCGCCATCCAGCCCGAACACCCCGGCGCCCTGGCGGGTCTAGGAACAACCCAATCCGAACTCGGCCAATACGAAGCCGCACGCAAAACACTCAAACAAGTCCAAGCCCAATCCCCAAACCTCCCAGACCCAATCGTCAACCGCGCCCTCCTCGAACTCGACACCACCCACGCCCACCGCGCCATCGAAATCCTCGAAGCCGCACCCCCCGCCCTCCAAAAACACCCCGCCCTCCTCGACCTCTACGCCCTGGCCCACTCCTACGACGACACCAAAGCACCAGAACAAGTCTTCGACGCCCACAAACGCTACGGCCAAGAACTCGAATCACAACTCCCCCCATCAACCAATCACCCAAACTCCAAAGACCCATCCCGAAAACTCAAAGTCGGCTACATCTCCGGCGACTTCCACCAGCACTCCATCACCTACTTCCTCGAACCCATCCTCCACAACACCAACAAAAATCAGTTCGAAACCCACATCTTCACCACCTCCTCCCACCGCGACGAGGTCACCGAACGCCTCAACACCGCCTCCGACCACTGGCACCTCTGCAGCGCGATGCCCCTCCCCCAACTTGTTCACTACATCAAAGAACAACAAATCGACATCCTCGTTGAACTCGCAGGCCATTTCGCCGGACACAAACTCCCCGTCTTTGCCGCCACCCCCGCCCCCGTCCAGATCACCTTCATCGGCTACGGCAACACCACCGGACTCTCAAGAATCAACGCCCGCCTCATCGACGAAATCACCGACCCCCAAGGCTCAGACCACCTCGCAACCGAATCACTCCACCGCCTCCCAGGCTGCTTCCTCTGCTACCAACCCCCAACCCAACTCCCCGCAATCAAAGACCCCGACACCTCCCGCCCCTTCACCCTCGGCTCATTCAACAACCTCAAAAAACTATCCGACTCCACCATCAAAGTATGGTCAACAATCCTCAACGAACGCCCAGACACCAAGCTCCTCATCAAATCCTCCAAACTCGCAAACAAAGAACTTAAAGCAGAACTCCTCGAACGATTCAAAAATAACGGCATCAACGAATCCCGCCTCAACCTCCGCGCCTTCTCCCCCACCACCCAACAACACCTCGACACCTACAACGACCTCGACCTCGCCCTCGACACCTTCCCATACACCGGCACCACCACCACCTGCGAAGCCCTCATCATGGGCGTCCCCACCCTCACCCTCCTCGGAAACACCCACGCCGGTCGCGTCAGCGCCTCACTCCTCACCGCCGTCGGCGAGCCAGGCATGATCGCCGATTCCGAATCCGATTACATCGCCAAAGCACTCACCCTTATTGACCAAGGCGCACGCCCCAAATCTGCCCGCGACACCCTCCGCACCCAAACCCTCAACTCTCCCCTATGCGACCAAGCCCCCTACACAAACAAGGTCGAAGCCGCATACCGTACCCTCTGGACGCAATGGTGCGATTCCAAATAATCACCAAGCCAAACCAATGCCCCAAAACGCCCCCATCATCTGGCTCGCATCCTACCCAAAGAGCGGCAACACCTGGCTCCGCTTCATGCTCTACGCCGCCCTCTACGGGTCGCCAAAGCAATCCATCGACATCACCACCAAAATCGCCGACATCCACCGACCACTCCCGACAAACCCCGACCCGTCTGGCCCAACCTACATCAAAACACACTTCCAACTCACCGACCAACACCCACAACTCGGTAGTACTCTCAAAGCCATCCACATCATCCGCAACCCCCGCGACATCCTCCTGAGCGCACTCAACTACCGTAAGCTCCTCGGCAAAGGCTCATGGGCCGTCACCAAAAAACACTACGCAAAGGCATTCCTCAACACCGGCGGCGACCCAGACTGGAAATCCCACGGCTTCGGGACCTGGGCCTCCCACGCACGCTCATGGAACACAGACCAGTTCCCCGTCCTCCACCTCCGCTACGAAGACCTCAAAGCAGACCCAGCAACCCAACTCAATAACATCCTGAAGTTCCTCGAAATCTCCCGCACCGACGACCAGATCAAAGAAGCCGTCACCGCCAGTTCATTCGACACCATGCGCGCCCTCGAAATCCGAGAAAAAAACGCCGACAAATCAAACGACCTCACCAAAAGACTCTTCGTCGGCTCAAACGACGCCACCCGCAAGGGCGTCTACTTCATGAACAAAGGCGAATCCAACCAATCCCTAAACGCGATCGCGCCCGGATTCGACGCCCAGTTCAACGCCGCCCTCAAAGACGACCTCGCCGAGTTCAACTACCTCTCTTCGTAAAGTAGATTAAACTAAACCTCGTACCCAAGCAGCCGGCAAGTCTCCTGATACCGCTCATCAGCGCGGAACCGCTCAACAAGCCCCTCGTCAACCGACTTACTGCGTTCAAACGATTTAATCTGAACCTCTGTGGCCCCCCGCCCCCCGCCCTGATCGCTGGTGTCCCCCGTCACCGTCGTGTACGAAGCCCAACGCTTCGCGTACTCCGGATCAAACCCGATCTCCAGCATTGAACACAGCTCCTTCAGCTTCCCGTCAGGATCACTCGCCAGATCCTCGTACCGAATAAATCCGCCCCCGCACCGGCAACCAACCGCATACTTTGCAAACGCCAAATTCCCATCAAGAAACAACTCCCAATCAACCTCTGTAATCGCCCCGATTTTGCCAAGCGACAGGTACTGATCGATCGGATGCCGAACCGTGCATGCCTCGACAACATCAAAGAACTCAACAAGCGAATCCCGTAACCCCGAACCCATCAGTGGCTTCTTAACAAACGGCTTCCCGTAATAATCAATATGCGACCAATCACGGAGCACCAGCGTATCACCCCTCGACTCGGCAGCATCCTGACACGCCCACACAAACTGCTCGAACCGAGGCCCACGCAATGCCCGCCACCTCATCACCTGCTTCTTGCTCACAAGCCCAAACCACTCCACCGCCTGCATCATCGGATCAGTCGCGTTGAGCACCGCAGGATGCACCTCAGACAAAACAACAACCCCGTCCATCGATCCCAAACACTTGGTAATCAGCGTCCCCCCCGTCCGTGCAAGATGTCGCATAATCCGAACCTTCGGCTTCCCGGTACCCATCAACAACTCCTCAAGTACTTCTCATCTGCTTATCAACTGCCAAAAGCCTCGGCATGCGCCTGCATCCAAGCCCATTGCTTGACCATCCCATCACGAATCGATGTCGTAGCCCCGTACCCAAGCTCTTTCTTTGATCGCGTCAGATCCGCCCAAGTACGATCAACATCCCCCGCCTGCATCGGCTGCTGATCCACAATCGGCTTGCGCCCAACAACCTCACCAACCGTCGAGATCAACTCGTGCAACTCCATCGGATGATCGCTCCCCAGATTCCAGATCCGGTACCCAAACGAATCGATCCGCTCATAACTCGCCACCACACCCGCGACAATATCATCAATAAATGTAAAGTCCCGGCTCATCGACCCATCACCAAACATCGTGATCGTCTCGCCCCTCGAAACCTTATTGAGAAACAACCGGATCGCAAGATCAGGACGCTGCCCAGGACCAAAGACCGTGAAAAACCGCAGCATCGCCACAGGAAGCCCAGTCAGATGATGGTGCGTATCACCAATCAACTCGCACGAACGCTTGGTCGCCGCATATGGAGAAATCGGCTGCTCCACAGAATCCTCTTCGCCAAACGGCACCTTCTCATTATTCCCATACACCGACGATGACGAAGCCGCCACCACCCGCTTGCACCCCGCACCAGTCGCTGCGCTGAGCACCGACTGCGTCCCCACAACATTGGCCAACGCGTACCCAACCGGATCCGCAATAGAAGGCCGCACCCCCGCCTTGGCCGCAAGGTGCACCACCCCCGTCACCCCGTGTTCGCCCATCAAACGCTCAAGCCCGTCAGTATCACAAATATCCATCTCAGAAAACGAGAACCCCCCAAACCCCCCGCCCGCAACCTCAACCATCTTCAGGTTGTAATCCTTCATCTGTCTGGAGTAGTACGGATCAAAGTTGTCCACCCCAACAACCCTCACACCAAGCCCCAGCATCTTCACGCACACATGCGACCCAATAAAGCCCGCAGCCCCAGTCACCAATACACACTCGTTCCCAAAGTCCATCAACTACCCCATTCAACAAAGGAACCCGATCCTAGCGAGAAGCCCTCACCGCTCCCCATCAGCGCAAAAAGAAAGCAGGGTGCCATGGGTCCACGGCACCCCGCTGGAGGAGAGAGAGATCTGTATAGAATGATCGAAATAGTCTTCCTTCAAGCTTTCTTATCGGTATTTTATCATAATTCCTTGCCTATCTTTACATATTACACCGTCTGATAGGGCGATGTTCGTGCTGTTATGCATAAATCCTGTGGATATCTCCATTTCAATCTCCCAACTATGTCGATACACTAGCGTGCTTTTTCACTTGTTCTGATCACAACTCAGCAAAACAAAGACCCCCCAATCCAAGCAATACAGCCAGACGAACAAAGAAGGAAAAAGCCTCCACCTCATGAACAACAAGCCACAATCTTCACCCCCCCCCTCCATCGGTGCTCAATCCGAAGCAGACGATGACCCCCACCCCGCGCCCACCCACCAAGCCACCCTCGAACTCATCGATCCTCTCAGCCTGCTCTCCCAAAGCGACCACGCCAATATTAACACTTGGGCCGCCGCCGTTTTCGCTCATCTCCCCGCAACAGGCTCCGTCCGCGCCAAAGTCGTCAACGATCTCCAGATGGCAGACGCCCACCAAAGATTCTCCGGCATCCCAGGTACCACCGATGTCCTCACCTTCGACCTCGCAGCCGACACCTCAATAAACGACGCAGGCATAAAGACACTCGACACCGACCTCATCGTCTGCGCAGATGAAGCCACGCGCCAAGCACAAGACCACAACCACACCACCGCCCACGAGATCCTCCTCTATATCATACATGGCACACTCCACTGCCTCGGATTCGACGACCACGAACCAGAAGACTTCAAAGCAATGCACGACAAAGAAGACCAACTCCTCACCCTCGCAGGCATCGGCCCACTCTTCGGAAGAGGTACACACGCATGATCCCCACCCCAGGATGGCTGTTCATAATCCTCTGCGTGCTGCTCGGCATCTCTTGCGTCCTCTCCTCGCTATCGGTCTCGCTCATCACCATGTCACGCGCCAAACTCGCCTCGCTCATCCAACGCGATGAGGCCTCCCATCTCGCCAAACGCCTCTCGGCAATCGAGCAAGACCCAGACGGCCACGCCGCGGCGATCAAAATACTCGCCCTCTTTGTCAATATGCTCATAGGACTCACAAGCATCTACTGGTTCTCAGGCATCCTCAGCCTCCCGACCCCAAACATCGGCTCAGTCTTCGTAGGAATCCTCATCGCCACACTCGTCACATGGCCCGCAACCATGCTCGTCCCCATCGGCGTCGCAAACCACGCGGGCGAGCGATACATCGCACTCCTCTCACGCCCAACCAGAACCATCCACGCACTCTTCTACCCCCTGCTATTCACCATGAGGTTCATCGACGAGGTCATCCGAAGACTCGCCGGCACAGACCTCACCCCCGCCGAAGACGCCATCAGTTCAGAACTCCTCTCCGTTGTATCCGAAGGACAACGCGAAGGACACATCGACGAAACAGAACGCGACATGCTCGAAGCGGTCGTCGAGTTCCGCTCCACCCTAGCCGAATCCGTCATGACCCCCCGCACAGAAGTCGACGCACTCGAATACACCGACGACCTCGACGCCGTCCAGCAGTTCATCGACGAGCACGGCCACTCACGTGCGCCAGTCTTCGAAGAAAACCTCGACCACATCGTCGGCATGCTCTATGCCAAAGACCTCCTCGGATGGATCATGGCCAACGGCCCGCACACAAACAACGGACAACCCACCCCATTCAACCTCAAATCAATCCTACGCCCACCCACATTCGTCCCCGAGACCAAAACAGTCCGCGAGCTCCTCGCACAACTCCTCATCGAAAAAGTACACATCGCCATCATCATCGATGAATACGGCGGCACCTCAGGACTCGTCACCATGGAAGACATCGTCGAAGAAATCTTCGGCGAGATCCAAGACGAATACGAAGACCCCGAAGACGACCCCTCCGGTGTAGAAATCGACGAAGCCGCAACCTCCGCCGAGATCGACGCACGCACAGAAATCGACGACGCAAACGACGACCTCGAACCACTCAACATCCAGTTCCCAGAATCAGACGATTACGACACCGTCGCAGGCTACATCAACACCACCCTCGGACGCATCCCAGACAAAGGCGAACAGGTCACCCAGGACAGCATGAACATCATCATCCTCGAAGCCGAGCCCACCCGCGTCCTCCGCATCGCCGTCGAACCCGCACCATCCGACACCATCAACGATTAAAGAACAGATCGTCACACACTCCAAGGCTTGGCCAATCCCAAAAAACTCAACAACACCCGCCACCCTTCGAAGATTCACACATCCGCGACCGCTTCGAATCATCAACCGTTAATCCCGCATCTCGCGCGATCATCGCCAGCTCCACCTTGTTGGATTTGTTCAGTTTCGCCCCCAGTGATATCCGGTGGTTCTCAATAGTCTTCACCGATCGGTGCAAAAGCCCAGCGATCTCTTTGGCCGTCAACCCCTGCCCAATAAGCGCCAGAACCTCAAGCTCCCGCTTGGTCAACACACACAACGGCCCAAGCCCCGTCACCTCAGATTTGACCACAGACATCTCAGAATCAAGCAACCGATCAGATTCCTCCCCAGTCCCGACCCGCCGAGTCACCACAAGCACACGAAACTCGCCGCCCTCTTCTTGTCCAAGCGAGCGAGCCCAGCTGAACTGCTGGTGCCCCTGCCAGATCGTCCTCATGATGTACTCTTCCCCCGTCTGCTCCATTTGACGGAACCGCTCCACCCGCTCGTCGGCCCAACGCCTCGGGAAACCGAGTTCATAGAGCGTTTTTCCCTGAATATCTTCAGGATCCATTGGCTCCGAAAAATGAATCCGGACCGATTCCTTGTTTATATAAATAAATCGCCCGTCTCGATCCAGCACAGAAACCCCTGTGCCCGGCTCATGATTTAAAAACTCAAAGATTTCGGCGTGTCTATCCATGCTGTCAGTGTCCCGTTTAACTGGAACGATATGCGCGACACCTAGTCGGCACCCTCCCTACGATCACACAATGACATTTAAACTCTACAACACAATCACAAAAAAACAACAACCGTTTGTGCCCAACGATACAAACAGCATCACTTTCTACACCTGTGGCCCAACCGTATATGACGATGCACATATCGGGAACTTCCGTTCCTTCCTCGCAGCAGACCTCCTCCGAAGATGGATCGAATCACCACTCTGCGCCCTCCAATCAACTGAAGGCAGCACACATACCGGCCCCAGAACAGTCACCCATGTCATGAACATCACCGATGTCGGACACATGACCGACGACGACAACGCAGACGGCGCAGGCCAAGACAAAATGGAACTCGCAGCCCAAAGGATCACCGAATCAAAGAAAGATGGTTCAATCCACAAAGCCGCCGACATCGACCCAAACGACCCAAGAGCCATCGCAAACTTCTACGAAGCACGATTCAAATCAGACGCCATCAAGCTCGGACTCAAAGTCGCAGTAGAAGCCGAGTCCGATCCAACCCTCATGCCCCGCGCCTCCGATCATGTCAACCACATGAAACAGGTCATCGTTGAACTTATCAACAACGACCATGCCTACACAGCAGGACAACCCGGCGCCCGCGCAGTCTACTTCAACACCCAATCCTTCCCAAACTACGGCTCCCTCTCCGGCAACACCCTCGACCACCTCAAAGGCGGCGCAGGCGGACGCGTAGACGACTCCCAACAATCCGAAAAAAAACACCCCGCCGACTTCCTCCTCTGGAAAGAAGACGACACACACAAAATGAAATGGCCCGCCCCAAACCACCCAGACTGCAAAGACTGGAACGAGGGCTACCCCGGCTGGCACATCGAATGCACCGCCATGGCCCTCGCCCGCCTCGTCCCCGGAGGCCTCGACGCCGCAAACGCCAAACACTCCACCATCGACCTCCACTCCGGCGGCGAAGACAACATCTTCCCCCACCACGAATGCGAAATCGCCCAGTCCTGCTGCTTCACCGGAAACGACTCCTTCGCCAACCACTGGTTCCACGCACGGTTCCTCAAAGTCGAAGGCCAAAAAATGTCCAAGTCCAAGGGCACCATGTACACCCTCACTGACCTGACAGACAAAGGCATCGACCCCGCCGCAGTCCGACTCGAACTCATCAAAACCCACTACCGCGCCAACGCGGATTTCTCCATGCAAGGCCTCAAAGACTCGACACGCCGTATCCAAATCTGGCGGCGGGATGCTAAAGAAATGATGGCGGTGATTAACGACCCGAGATTGAATTGGAACTACACCAGATTCGACAGGCTAATGGGTTTCTCTGAAGCGATGAGTGATGATCTGAACATCGCGGGGGCAATTTCAGTCTTTGAAAGATCTAGAGCATCTTCATTATTTGCTGACAATCTGGATGATGAGAAGGAAAAACACCAGCTTGATGCCGCAGTTGATTCGATCACATTGCCCGATTCCCCTCTCGAACCTGCGGAGGCATTGAGCGTCTGGCAGGACGAATCAAAATCTGACACAGAAAGATCACTTGCTGCCACCCATGTGATTGACAACATCCTCGGCGTCATCTTCCGCCCCCTCCCCAAAATCCAAGACTCCGGCATCGCCCTCTACCAACCCGGCGTCATCCCCTCCGAAGAAATCGAATCCCTCCTCGCCCAGCGAGCCGAGGCTAAGAAGGCCAAAGACTTCGCCGCCGCCGACGCCATCCGCGACCAACTCTCCGCCCTCAACCTCTCCATCATGGACAAACCAGGCGGCAAAGTCGAAGTCGCCCCCGCAAACTAACTCTTCCTCCCTCTCCCATTCTGATGGGAGAGGGCCGGGGTGAGGGCTCCCGAATTCTCGCCTTCACTCCCCCTCCTATCCGCTCTTCATCTTCTCTTCCCCAGTGGCGAATGCCGAGCCCCCAGTCCCTACCATCCCCCATGCTCTGGACCCTCTGGCGAGCCATCCTATTCGAGTTCTGGCGGATGCTCATCATCACCACCGCCGTCGTTGTCGCCGCCATCTCCTTCGCCGCCACCGTCAAGCCCCTCGCCGACGGCTCCCTCACCATCGACCAAGCATTCCGCTTCCTCGCCTACGCAATCCCCCCAATGCTCGCCTACGCCCTCCCCTTCGCCGCAGGCTTCTCCGCCACCATGACCTACAACCGTATCGTCGCCGAAAACGAGCTCACCGCCGTCTTCGCCTCCGGGGTCTCCCACAAACAAATCCTCTTCCCCATGCTCATCAGCGGCATCATCCTCTCGGGATCACTCGTCGCCCTCAACAACCACACCATCCCCCGCTTCCTCCAACGCATGGAAGAAATGGTCACCCGAGACTTCGCCAAAATACTCGTCAACTCACTCTCCCAAGGCCAATCAGCAATGGTCGGCAACACCGAAATCCACGCCGACCGCGTCGAAGAAATCACCCCAGACCCAGACTCCCCAATCGAACAGCAGTTCCTCCTCGGCGGAGTCGTCATGGTCGAAGCCAACGACGACGGCACCATCAAAGTCGACGGCACCGCCGCAAAGGCATGGATACAACTCCTCCCCGCATGGGCCCTCCAACCAGAAACCCGCGCCCGCTTCAACGACGACAACGCAAAAGCAATCGTCATGACCTTCGAAGACCTCACCATCAACGAGCAAGGCGACGCCGTCGCCTGGGAATCCGTCACCTCCCCCGCCATCCCGATCCCAAGAGTCTTCAAAGACGACCCCAAGTTCATGACCGCTACAGACATGAACTCACTCAAAGACAACCCGGACCAGATGAACTTCGTAGACCGCCGCCGCGTCGCCCTCGCAAGAGCCATCGCCTCAACACAGACATACGCCTCCCTCGTCGATCTCCTCAGAGCCGGGCAGCCCATCCACTTCACCTCCGGACACAACCAGACCATCACCATCCTCGCCGGATCAATCAGAATCCAAGGCAGCAACTGGACACTCAACCCCCTCCCCGCAACAAACACTGTCGAGATCGAGATCACCAAACCCGACGGCCACACCGACCGCCTCAGCGCCGAATCCGCAACAATCAATCCAAACGCAACCGCCACCGTTGACCCCTTCGATAACCAATCCGCCCCAAACAAACTCGCCCTCGACCTCGAGCTCACCAACATCACCGTCCTGGGCCAAAGCTCAAACCAGCCGCAAACCCAGATCGCCCAAACCCAATACTCCACCCTCCACCTCGACACCGACCCACTCCCAACCCTCCTCACCAAACCAAGCAGCGAGATGCTCATCGCCGCGACCAACTACCGCCACCCGGATTCAGTCCAGCACAACAAACACATCGCCAAACTCGCAACCCAACTGGACTTTGAGATCGCCCACCTCGACCGAGAGGTGCTCTCTAAAGTCCACGAACGCTGGGCCTTCTCCGCCGCCGCACTCATCATGGTCCTCGCAGGAGGCGTCACCGCCATGCGCCTCCGCTACTCCCAGCCTCTCATGATCTACCTCTGGTCCTTCTTCCCCGCACTCACCACCATCCTCTTCATCTCAGGCGGACAACAAGCCGTCCACAAATCAGGACCCGTCGCACTCCCCCTCCTCTGGTCAGGCATCCTCCTCATCACCCTCTACACCCTCAACGCACTCCGCAAAGTCTCCAAACACTAATCCATCAATGAGCACTCCAGACCAACCATCCAACTCGATCGCCCCAAAGTGGTGGATGCGCCTCGGATCAAAGCCAACCGCAGGCCTCGCCCTCATCGCCGCACTCTTCCTCCTCCGCCTCTTCTGGCAGATCGTCTCCCCCTTCACCCTCGCAGAAGACGAAGCACACTACTGGGAATGGTCACGCCACCTCGACTGGTCCTACTACTCAAAGGGCCCCGGCGTCGCATGGGTCATCTACGCCTCAACCAACCTGCTCGGTCACACCGAACTCGCCATCCGCCTCCCAGCCCTCACCGCCTCCGCCCTCGGCTCCCTCGCGATCCTCAAAACAGCACAAGTCGCCTACAACGACCACCTCACCAGTTTCACCGCCGCCCTTCTCTGGCTATGCGTCCCCGGACTCGCCATCGCAGGCCTCGTCATGACCATCGACGCCCCCTACACCGCATGCTGGGCGTGGGCAACCTACTTCGCCGCCAAAGCACTCATCAAAGACAGCCCACGCGCATGGATCGGCTTCGGTCTCATGATCGCCCTCGGGTTCATCTTCAAGTACACCATCCTCCTCCTACTCCCCGGCGTTCTCCTCGCCGCCATCTTCATCAAGCCAAACAAACTCAATCCCAAATGGTTCGCCCTAGGCCTACTCATCTCACTCATCGGACTCCTCCCCGTCCTCATCTGGAACGCCGACCACGACTGGGCCACCGTCCGCCACCTCCTCGGACATCTCGGCCTCGCAGGAGGAGACACCGCAAACACCAATGTTTACAAAGAACCTTGGACCCCACTCTGGGCACTCGAATACATCGCCCTACAAATAGCCATCGGCGCCGCCGTCCTCGCCCTCGCCCTCTTCGCGATCCCCAACACCAAAAAACACGCCGGCCAATCATCACGCAATGCCACCACAACCCTCTGGCTCTTCGCCCTCCCAATCTTCGCATTCTACTTCATCGTCTCCCTCATCACCCAGACCGAAGGCAACTGGGCACTCGCCGGATTCGTCTCCATCATCCCCCCCGCCGCATGGGCAGTCATTGACGCCACCAAACGAAACGACCACCCCGTCAAGTTCGCGTGGGGCGCCGCCATCTTCCTAGGCGTCGCCTCCCTCCTCCTCTTCCCCGCCGCCACCTGGCTCTCGAGCCGCGCCATCGTCGGACAATACATCCCCCTCTCCCGCATGACAGGAATGCGAGAACACGCACAAGCCGCACAAACCATCCTCGACGAACTCCAATCCCAAACCGGACAACAACCCCTCATCATCACCGAGCACTACGGCCGCGCCTCCCAGCTCGCCTTCTACCTCAAAGACCACCCCACCACCTACTGCATCTCCGCCCTCGTCGGAGGCCGAAAAACCCAATACGACATGTGGACCTCAACAGACCTCACCAACCCCCAAACCCTCGCACCCCTCCAAGGCCGCCCCGCCCTCCTCATGGGAGGCCGAATCTCCCAATGGACCCCCGCATTCGACCAAGTCAAAGACATCGGCCAGCTCGATTCAGAGCCCATCGACAACAGAACCTCATACATCGGCCACAACTTCACCAACTTCAGCTCATGGGCCCCCCCGTACAAACTCGATAAAACTCCTACACAGCCATGACCTACAAAAGCCCCCAACAACAACGCCAACGCCACCTCGCCCTCTACCAACTCGGGGCCGCTTTCATCATCGCCTTCGCCCTTGTCTCCCTCTTTGACTTTGTCCTCCTCCACGCCCTGACAACAATCGACCCCGAAACCAACCGCGTCGATCGCTCCTTCGAATCCAAAGACTGGTACACCCTCCTCCGCAACACCGGATTCGTAGGCACCTGGATCGTCGCCGCCCTCGCCCTCCTCCTCACCGACCGCAACACCAAACGCGCCCTCCCAGTATTCCTCGCACCCCTCTTGTCAGGCGCCGCCGCAGAACTCCTCAAACTCGTCTTCGTCCGCGAGCGCCCAGTCAGTGACGCCATCATCCAGCCCGGAGGCTACCACTTCCGATTCCCATTCTCCGGATTCATCGACGGTAGCAACCTCGGGCTCCCCTCAAGCCACGCCGCCGTCGCCTTCGGAGGCTGCTGCATGCTCGCCTACTACCTCCCCAAACTCCGCCCCCTCCTCATCCCCCTCGCCATCGGATGCGCCTATTCCAGAATGATCACCGGAGCCCACTTCGCCTCCGATGTCTTCCTCGGAGCCCTCCTAGGCATCACCATCGCCCACCTCTTCGCCAAATCCCTCCCCAAACCAGACCGCAAGTTCACACTCTGATCACTCGCTAGGCGCATATCATCCACCCGATGTCCCTGATCGACCGCTACATCGCGCGCCAGTTCCTGACCAATGTGGTCCTGCTCTTTGTGATCCTCTTTTCATTCATCGTCGTCATCGATGTCTCCCTCAACATCGACCAGTTCCTCGACATGGCCAAACGCCTCGGAGCCCAAGCCGGCCAGCAAGACCCAGGAACCATCCGCAAATCCGTCCTCTCCGTCCTCCTCATCGCCGACCTCTGGTGGCCAAAGCTCCTCCAGCTCTACAACTTCCTCCTCGGCATGATCATGGTCGGAGCCATGGGCTTCACCTTCTCCCAGATGTCCAAGAACCGCGAGCTCATCGCACTCATGGCCGCCGGCATCGGGCTCCACAGAATCATCAAACCCATCATCCTCGTCGCCCTCGGACTCACCACCCTCCAGGTCATCAACCAAGAACTCATCATCCCAAGAATCGCACCCCTCCTCGTCCGAGGCCACGAAGACGCCGGCGACCACCGCCTCTCGGTAGACTCCGTCCCCCTCACCCTCGACGGCCAAGGCCGCCTCTTCCGAGCCGCATCCTTCGACGCAAACACCAACACCCTCGAAGGCCTCTACATCCTCGAACGCGACGAGCAAGGCCACACCTCCAAATCAATCACCGCCGCATCAGCAACCTACCGCGACGGCGGCTGGGACCTGACAAACGCCACCGCCCAATCACGCACCAAAACCTCCGTAGGCCTCGCAGAACCAATCAACAGAATCGAATCCTCCCTCGACCCCAACGAACTCCGCATCAACCGCTACGAGTCCTACTCCCAAGCCCTCTCATTCGCCCAAGCCAAACAAATGCTCAACCGCGACACCCTCAAAGACCCCAAGAAACGAGCCAAATACGAACGCATCGCCCTCGGCCGCTTCTCCGTCATGATCTCCGCAATCCTCACCCTCATCATCGCCACCCCCTTCTACGCCACCCGCGAACCCAAAAATATGGTCATCCAATCCATCCGCTGCGCCCCCATCGCCATCATCACCCTCATCGCAGGCGTCATCGGCGCCACCGCCGCCATCCCCGGCCTCCCAACAACCATCGGCGTCTTCATCCCCGTCATGATCCTCTCCGTAGTAGCCGTCGCCCAGTTCAGCGCTCTCAAAACATAAACCACTCCACTTCATCTGCTAGCATTGAGTATGAATGCGCTTGCAATGCGCTTCAGCTTCGCACACAATGGCGAAAACACCGAGAGGCACTTCCCATGGCATCAATCAACTTCTATTTCCAGGTCCACCAGCCCCACCGCCTCAAGCCCTACTCCGTCTTCCACACAGACCCCTTCTACTTCGACGAAGACGCCAACGGCGAGATCTGCAAAAAAGTCGCCGACAAGTGCTACCGCCCCACCACCAAACTCATGCTCGACCTCATCAAAAAACACGAGGGCAACTTCCGCATCTCCTACGCCATCACAGGCACCGTCATCGACCAGTGGAAAAAATTCTGCCCAGATATTCTAGACCTCTTCGTCCAGCTCGCCGAAACTGGCTGCTGCGAGTTTGTCGCCGAAACCTACTACCACTCCCTCAGCTACATCTACTCCCAAAACGAGTTCGCCCACCAGGTCGACATGCACACCAAACTCATCCAGGAACACTTCGGACAAACCCCGGCCGTGTTCCGCAACACCGAGCTCATCTACACCAACGAACTCTCCCAAGCACTCGCCAAAATCAAAGACAAGCACGGCAACCCCCGCTTCCTCGGCACCATCTGCGAAGGCACCGACCGCCACCTCGGATACCGCTCCCCAAATCACATCTACCGCCCGCCCCACGGCCCCGACGGCGAAACACTCATGGGCCCCAACAACCGCCCCTTCGGCCTGCTGTTGAAAAACTACAAACTCTCCGACGACATCGCCTTCCGCTTCTCAAACAAAGGATGGGAAGAGTGGCCACTCACCACCGAAAAATTCGCCAAGTGGGTCCACGACATCAACGGCGACGGCTACCTCTGCAACCTCTTCATGGACTACGAAACCTTCGGCGAACACCAATGGGAAGACACCGGCATCTTCAACTTCCTCAGTAAACTCCCCGAAGCCGTATTCGACATCGCACACAAACAAGACGGCACAACCGAAAACCACTTCATCACGCCCTCCGAAGCTCTCAAACGATTCGACCCCGTCGGCGTCTACGATGTCCCCGAGTTCATCTCATGGGCCGACACCGAACGCGACCTCACCGCATGGCGAGGCAACGACATGCAGCACAACGCACTCGAAGAAACCTACAAAGTTGAAGACGCGATCAAAGAACGCCTCATCGAAGTCAAAGCCACCGGCGACACCAAACGCGAAGTTGAGATGGAACACATCATCAACGATTGGCGCAAACTCACCACAAGCGACCACTTCTACTACATGTGCACCAAGTACTGGGCCGACGGCGATGTCCACAAATACTTCTCCCCATACGACTCCCCCTACGACGGCTACATCAACTTCATGAATGTCCTCGACAATGTCCGCACCCGCATCGCCAAGGCCTAGCGGTCAGTTTCATCCGAATAAACAAGCGGTTTTTACCTTGTAAACCCACCCCCCTTTGGTATACTGGACACCAAGTCCATAAACCACAGGGGGAACCCAGATGTTCAAATCCATAATCACCGTCCTCGCACTCACCGCATCGGTCGCAGCCGCACAAAACTTTTTCACCTACCAAGGCACACTCAGCGACAACGGCACCCCCGCCAACGGCAACTACGACATGCGCTTCACACTCTGGGACGACGCAACCCCCGGCGCGCCCGACAACCAGATCGGCTCCATCTTCACCAGCCCCGTCACACCAGTCACCGACGGCCTCTTCTCCGTCAACCTCGACCTCGACGACGCGGCATTCCAAACACACCAGTCCCGCTACCTCCAGATCGAAGTCCGCCTCAACGGCGATCCATCCTACACCACCCTCACCCCTCGACAACAAGTCGTCTATTCCCCGCGGTCTATGTACGCGCTCAACGCCGACCAAGCATCCAGTATCGAACTCCCATACTTCGGAGCCGGCGCACCTGACGCCCCCAACACCGGCGTGTTCTCCATCCTCAACAACGACGCCGCCGGCTCCGCCATCAGCGCAACCGGACCGACATGGGGCATTGTTAGCTTCTCCGGTAATGTATCACCTTGGCCACCCGCCCCCACACCCTCAGGCGTCCATGGCATCGGCGAAAGCACCGGCGTCGCAGGAGCAAGCGGCCAAGGCTCAGGCATCTGGGGATCCACCATCAACGGCACCGGTGGCGAGTTCACCGTCCTCAATACAAACCCAGGCGACGCACTCTATGCTCGCACCGCAGGACCCGGACACGCCGGCATCTTCCGCAAAACAGAAACCACAGGCGCCACCCCAACACTCCTCGTCGAAAGCAACTCTTCATCATCAAACACCTTCGGCGTGCATTCCATCATCACACCAACAAACCCGGGAGGATTCTCCGCCGCGCTTCGAGGCCAAAATAACGGCACCGGAGGATCAGGAATCGGCGTTTGGGGATCACACGACGGTACAGGCTGGGGTGTCTACGGCACAAGCGGATCAGGCGGACTCGCAGGGAGATTCGTCGGCGATGTCTCCGTCATCGGAATACTCTCCAAATCCGGAGGCTCATTCAAAATCGATCACCCACAAGACCCCGAAAACATGTACCTCTCCCACTCCTTCGTCGAGTCCCCAGATATGAAAAATATCTATGACGGCGTCGTTATCCTCAACAAACAAGGACAAGCAATCGTCACCCTCCCGAGTTACTTCAATGCACTCAACCAAGAGTTCCGCTACCAGCTCACCACCATCGGAGGCTACGCCCCCGTCTACATCGCCACAGAAATCGAATCCTCGCCCAACGCCCAACACTTCACCATCGCCGGCGGCACCCCAAACCTCAAAGTCTCCTGGCAAGTCACAGGCATCCGCCATGACGCATGGGCAAACCAAAACAGAATCCCAACCGAAGAATACAAATCAGATTCAGATAAAGGAAAGTACCTCAATCCCGACGCCTTCAACCAACCCAAAGAAAAAGGCATCGGCTACATCCAATCGCCATAACCAACCCCTCCCCCATAAAGCCGCGACCATCAAGTCGCGGTTTTTTCATGCGCCCGCCGAAGCGCTCCCTGCGCCATCCGCCCCGCATGCATCGCAGGCGTACCCAACCACTCCCCAAGTTCCTCAAGCCCCCAAGGCCGTTCCCCCCCAAGCCCATACCGACGAACCAGAATCTCCCCATCCCGATCACCCATCCCCTTAGGTAATCCGCCTACCACCGCCACGGGACGCAGCCACCACCACTTCCCCCAAATCCCAGCCGTCCAATCCTCAACCGCATACCCCTCAACCACACGCCGCCCCGCCTTCCCCTCAACAGCAGCCACCGCAACATCATCAAGACGCGAGCACCACCGCGCCATCGCCATGCCCACCGGCGCCGCCAATCTCCGATCCCCAACCCCATCAAACCGCTCGACCACACCCTGCACCACCCCGATCGCCTCGTTAAGAATCTCCACCGCACGCCCAGGCGCAAGCGTATCAATCGGCCCACCGATCCGCTCCTCGATCGTCGACAACATCAGCGACAACTGTGTCGCAATCAGCTCGATCCGAAGCAACACCATCCACCGCATCCCCGTCTCGATCTCATCAAGCACCCGCCCAGAAGGCGTCGAGACATGCAACGACCCCGCTAACCGATCGCACCGCGAAGCAATCGCCGCCGCCGCCCTTGCCCGCGCCGTCTGCTCATACACCACCGCCGCACGCTGCTCCCGAAGCTCACAAATCAACCCAGCAAGATCCACCGCCCCCCGCGTATTCAACCCCGAACACACCACCGACTCATCCAACACACCGCCACCCAACACGGCCCCTTCTTCTCTTCCTCCCTCTCCCATTCTGATGGGTGAGGGCTGGGGTGAGGGCTCCCTGTTCTTGTCTATCTTCTCCACCCCGCTCCTCCCCCTTCTCACTTCTTCATTCCCTCCCCCAAACCCCACATCCAATATCAACCCCCGCCGCGCCCGGTTCACACACCGATTCACCTGCATCGCCGATCGCCCAACCCGCGCCCCGATCGTCCCGCTCCGCTTCCCGCAAAGCGACTCCCGAAGCATCATCATCTGCTCATCAGCCCCCGCACTCCCCTTCATATCAAAGATTTCATCACCCCGCTCGCACCCCTCATCGTGCTCAATCAGCACCCGCCGAATACTCTCCCCAGACCGACCGATCCGCTGCCCGATACGCGTGCACACCCGCGAACGATTCCACCCAAGCCGTCGCACATACCGCCGCGCGTCCCGAACGATCCGCCCCCGCATCGCCTCGCTCATCCGCGAAAACCCCGCCGCCCCACCGATCCGATCCGCGAACCGTTCTTCAAACCATCCCACCGCACTGTTCATAAACACCACCACCCGATGCCCAGAACCAAGATCCACCCGCCGCCCCACAAGCCCCAGCCGCCGATACCGCTCAATAGTCTTTCGGCTCACCCCCCACCGAGCCCCGAGCGAATCAATCGTCTCGTAATCCTCCCCCTCAATCCCCACATCATCAACAGTAAGCCCCGCCGCCTCACTCAACCGCTCCCCAAGCGCCGACAAATCCCCAAGCACCGCATCCCCAGGCACCATCACATCCAACCCCCCATCACCCAGCTCCGCCGCCCGGTACCCCGTCACCCGGAACACCAAAAACTCCGCCGGATATACCCCATCAACCTCGATCCCCGGCGCCAACCCCTCGATCCGCTCAAGATGCCGAACCAAGGTCCCCTTGCCCGCAAACCGCAGCTCCCCCGCAAGCGATTCCATAACCTCCGTCCGAATGGCGCTCAGCGCAGGCACTACGCCCCCGCCCCGGTTTCACGGCCAATCTCCATCCAAACAGGATCAACCCGAGGCACCAAACCAGCAGCCCCCGCCTTCTTCAGAAACACACCCACCGCCTCCCGCGCACGATCATCAACCTCAAAACGCAACAACTCCCCGATATACCGCTGCGCAAGATCCGTAGGCCACCCAAGCTCCTTCGCATGAGTCATCACAATCCAATCAATCCGCATCCGGTTCCGAAGCATCATCCGCTCAAGCACCACCGCCCCCGCCGCGATATCCCCATCCCCCGCCCGATCAGCCCGGCACATCCAGGTCGCATACACAAACGGCAACCCCGTCATCTCAAACCAAGCCAACCCAAGATCAACCTGATACGGATACCGCACCGCCGCAGGCGACCCCGTCACCACCTTGTCCCCAATCATCAACACCGCCTCAGGCCACCCATCGGCATCCGGGTCAATCCCATTCCCATCACCACACGCCACCCGCTCCCGAACATCAAAGTCCACAAACTTCGCATCAACCCCATACGCCTCCCGCAACACCAGATCACACAGCACCACCGATGTATGCGAATCCGTATCCGCATACACCGTCGTAATCTCATCAATCGGCACCGAAGAAAACAGCCGCACCGTCAGCGTCGCCCCATCACACCCAATCATCCCCGAAGGCACCATCACAAGCCCCCCAAAGTTGTCTCCTCTTCCTCCCTCTCCCATTCTGATGGGAGAGGGCCGGGGTGAGGGCTCTCTGTCCTCTCCCGTCTTCTTCCCATCTTCCACTCCATATCTCGCAAAGTCCACCACCGACACCAACCCCAAATCCGCCACCCCATCAACAACCATCCCAGCAATCTGAGCAGGCACCGCCCGCACCATCTCGCACCCATCCCACGCCTCAAGCCCCTCAATGAGAGGGGCCGTATTCAAATAACTCACCGCCGCAATCTGCATAACCTTGTCCTTTTTAGATCCCCAATGCATCCTATTGAAGCCAAAAACACCAAAGATTCCAGAAAATACCCCCAGATTCTGGCGGGTTTGGTGGTCATAACCCGCAAAATCTGTACATTCAAACTCGGAAGGCGTGAAAGCCGCCCCCAAGACATCGGCAAATCCTGTTGCTCAACCGCACACAGCACAATAACCGATGTCATAGGCCCACCTCTCTTGCAAAGGGCCAATACATCTGAAGGGTAGAAGCTCAAATCTGGTGGGAGTGAGATCAGAACAAGGTCGCCATCGGCGTCCACGCGAGCTACGAAAGCACGACTTTCCTACCCACCCGGCGTCGGGTTGCGCTACAGCCCGGCGTCGCATTCAAAAAAGGCCGATCCACACTCTGGATCGGCCTTTTACTCTTTTTCACTCTTCATCTCTTTCTCTCAATCACATGCCAATCGAGCCGATAAAAACCACATGTCATCAACACCCTCTCTCATCCTCATCGGCGCCGGAGGCCACGCCGCAGTCGTCGCCCAAACCGCACACCAACTCGACCTCCAAATCCAAGGCCTCTACGACGACAACCCCTCAGCCAAACTCCTCCACCGCCCACCCCCCCCAAACCCACCAACCTATCTCGGATCCATCGCAGATTTCATAACCAACCAACCCTCCGCCTGGCTCCTCGCCATCGGCGACCTCCCAACCCGCCGCGCCATCCTCGACCAATACAACGAATCCGCCTCCCCCCCCATCATCCACCCCACCGCCATCATCTCCCCAGACGCCGAACTCGAAGAAGGCGTCTTCGTCGCACCCGGTGCGATAATCCACACCGGAGCCAAAATCCAAGCCCACGCCATCATCAACACCGGCGCCATCATCGAACACGATTGCATCATCGGCACCAACACCCACATCGCCCCAGGCACCACCCTCGGCGGCGCCACAACCGTCGGCACAAACACCCTCGTAGGCATCGGCTCAACAACACTCCCAGAAACCCAAATAGGCGACAACACCACCATCGGCGCCGGATCAGTCGTCATCAACAACATCCCAAACAACACCACCGCCGCCGGAAACCCAGCCCGAGCATTCACACACAACTAAACGGGTGCCCTGCTTTCACCGTCTTCGGCTAAAGCAGGATCAGATTAATTCAAACTAGTCGTCATACAGCTGATACCGAATCTCATGCACACTCTGCATCGCACGCGCCAAGTGGTATCCCCAATGCGATTCATAACCAAACCGCCACTTCCACGACGCTTCGATCTGGCTCTCGGTCGTCCCCATCCTCCAAAGCACGAGCCCGCCATGCAAGTCTCGATAAATATCCGCAAGATCATCCCAAAGCATCCCGGCACGAATCATGCAGTAATCATCGCCAGACTCTGATGTACCCCGAAGGTCTTCGTGCCATTGGCTCAACCCATCCGATTCTTTGCATGTAATGCTCTGAATCAGCTTTGCCATCTCTCTCCACTCCTTGTGAGACATGTCAACATTCTCAAGTTCAGGATGTTCTTCTTCCCCCAACTCAGCCATAACAGGCAGTATGCCCACATGAAGCTGAGCCAGTATCAATTCAAGTTTCGTATACAAATCAATCGGCCGTCCATCAGAGAACGATTCAATCAACGCGCAATACTCCGTGGCCACTCCAATAAATGCTCTGAGTGCAGGGTAATTGAGATTATGAATCGACATGCCCCGCCCCTACTCGCGCATCTCTTGTGCACGCCCGATCAACCCATCTCTATCCCGGTTGAGCTCCGAACTCTCCACCAAAACAAAGTGCCACCTGTTCACCGATTCAAACTTCAAAGGCACAACAGTCGCCGCGATATCCACAATCGGATACTCGTAAATCGGCGCCTTCATCACCCGCCCCTCATGCACCGGCTCAAACCCATCAAGCGCAAGCCGAACATCATACTTCCCGTAGTACTTAAACCCCGCCTCACAAGGCGTCACCCCGATCAACTCATCATTCAACCACACCCGAGCCCCGCTCGGCTCACTCGTCACCTCCACCCGCCGCTCCACACACCCCCCCAAAGTAAAGAGTACGGCTGAACATGCAACTGTCATCCGGAATGCAAACTTACCCATTACTCACCCCCGCCATGTCCCCATGCTCAAGATCGCTCTCATCAAACTCGTCCCCCTTAAACATCGAACCAAGATACGCCCGCCGCACAAGATCAGAGTTAATCAACTGCTTCGGAGTCCCCTCCGCAAGCACCCGACCCGAATCCAGAATATACGCCCGGTCACACACATTCAAAGTCTGCTGCACATTGTGATCCGTAATCAGAATCGAAATCCCCCGCTGCGTCAGCGACCGGATCTCCGCCTGCAGATCCTCAACCGCGATCGGATCAACCCCGGAGAACGGCTCATCAAGCAGAATCAACTTCGGATTCGTCACAAGCGACCGAGCAATCTCAAGCTTCCGCCGCTCCCCACCAGAACATGTCCGCGCCGCATCGTTCGCTTTATGGGTCAACCCAAACTGATCGAGTAGCTCTGCCGCCTTCAACTTCCGCTGACGCCGATTCAGACTCTGCGTCTCCAGAATCGCAAGCAGGTTCTGCTCACAAGTCAACCGCCCAAACACCGAAGGCTCCTGCGACAAATACCCCATCCCAAGCCGAGCATGCCGGTACATCGGAAGCCCAGTCACCTCGGTCCCATTAAAGATCACCCGCCCCTCATCGCGATCAATCATCCCGATCGTCATCCGGAAGGTCGTCGTCTTCCCCGCCCCGTTCCGCCCAAGCAGCCCCACGATCTCCGAGTGCTCCACCTCAAGCGAAACCCCGTTAACCACGGCCCGCCCGCCGTAAGACTTCTTCAGATTGATCGCTTCAAGCAGAGACATCCGAGGACTTTAGGCCCATCTGCCCTTCAAGATACACCCGGACACCATTCCAATTAATCGTCCCAGCCATGCTCAAACGACCCCCGCACCACCCCCATGAACTCGTTTGGATTCTCAGCCACCCGGTTATTCAGAGAAACAACAATCAACTCTCGATCCCGATCAATCATAATCAGGTTCATGAATCCCGGAAGCATCCCCGCGATCATCATCTGCCCATCATCCCCATCGGTCCCAAACTCGGTCATCATTAAGCTTCGGCTCTCCTCGCTCAAGTACTCTTCATCAAACACCCCGCGTGCAATCGCAACCATCTGTTTGCCAGTAGCGCTCAGCGATCCGGAGCTGTACCGCGCATGGACCGGGTAATCATCAACCTGAACAGTCTCGCCCCCCTGCCGCTGATGCCCCGAAGCATCGTGCCCATCACCAAGCTTCTTAGGCGAAACCACAACCCCGTCACATCCGAGCGGTTCGCACACCAATGTATCAAACGCTTCGACAATCGGCTGACCCGTCACCGATTCGATCACCGCCCCGAGCAGCCAGTACCCCACATTGCTATATGAGCTGCCTGACCCCGGATCAAACTCAAGCTCCAGCCCTGCATTCCGGTCCAAGAATGAGCCGCCCATCCCCTTACGCGACAAGGTCACCCCTTTGAGTGGATCACTATAAATCTCCCGTGGCAGCCCGGAAGTCATCGACAATAGGTGACGGATCGTTACCGTGTCTTTCCACTCCGCCCGCAGCCGAGGCCTGTACAAAGAAATTGGCGCATCAAGCTCAACTTTCCCCTCGTCAACCAACCTCATCACCGCCAGCTGTGTCACCAGCTTTGTCAACGAAGCAATACGAAACCGCGTGTCATCATCAACCAACACGCCGCTAGATTCAGAAAGCACCCCGCAGTATGAATCCAGATACACCTCATCCGCAGAGGCAATTAGAACAGCCCCGTGAAGCACCCCATCGCGCTGAGCGTTATGGATCGCCTCCGCGGGCCCCGCATACGCCAACTGACCGGAAACGACCGACACGAAAGCTACGCCGATCGCCAAGAAAATCTTCTGCTTCATCATCAATGACTCCTAGTAGACCCTGGGTTCATACGGGTTGTTTGGAAAGCCATTGGTTATATTTCATTATTTTCATAAAATTTGAACAAATAATATACCCCGCCCTTCGTATCACAATAACCAACGCTTCGCGCAACTCTCGTACAAGACAACCCCTCCAATACACCCCATACTGATATACAGACACAAATAGATCTGAAAACCTCTTCCCAAACGCACAGGAGTTCCAATTGCGCCCAATCCACACATCAACAATCCACGCCGCCATCATACTTTCCATCACAGGAATCTCGGCAGCAAACGCCGAGATCGCCTACAGCCAAACCCTCGTCGATCTCGACTCCACCGACTTCGGCTGGTACAGCAACTCAGAACCAAGAGCCACCAGGAACTTCAAGCACGCCGACAACTTCCAGCTCTCAGCAACCACCCAGATCAACCAGGTCAACTGGTGGGGCATGACCGAAGGCGTCGCCTCAACAACCCTCGAAAACTTCGACACCTTCCAGATCGAGTTCTACACATCACGCACCACCAACAACAACCGAATCAAGCCAGACACCCTCATCGCGAGTGAATCATTCCACATCAGCCAAACAAACACCACCGACACAGGACACCGCACCACAACCGGCGCCATCAAATACAGCCACCAGATCACACTCGACTCCGCCGTCTCATTCCAAGCAAACACAACCTACTGGATCGCCATCAGCGCCCGCTCAATCGACGGCTCCGCAGATGCCTGGCAATGGCTCGACTCCGACCTCCTCGACGGCGCCTCAAGCAGCTGGACCTACGCCACAAACCGCTGGCTCGCACTCCAAGACACCGACAGCGCCTTCCAACTCGTCTCAGTCCCCGCACCCGCATCCTCAATCGCATTCATCCTCGGACTCGCCGCAACCACCCGTCGCCGACGCTGAAACCAATCACGCCCTAGCCCCGAACCCCCGCACGAAACACCCCAGGCGTCAACCCATAGTGACCCCCGAACGCCCTAGTAAAGTGCGCCTGATCAACAAACCCCGCACCGCACGCGACCCGCGCAATCGGTGCATCCGTGTGCGCAAGCGCCCGAGCAGCACGCGAAATCCGAACCCGCCGGTGATACTCCCCCGTCGTCATCCCCATCGCCCCCCGAAACCCCCGCGCCAAATGCCCGCGGCTCACCCCCGCTACCCCAGCAAGCTCATCAAGCGAAACCGCCCGGTCATGCAACGCATGGAGATAATCCCGCACAACCCCGATCCACCCCGCCCGCCCACGAGTCCGCCCGAATACCCCCGCCACCTCGTCAAGCAGCTCATACGCAAGCGATTCCATCTCCAAAACAGAAGACCTGTCAGGCCGAGTCAACTCCGCAAGCACCCGTGATGCAAGCCCCACCGCCCGCGTGTGCTCAAGCTCCTCAACCCCAGAATCCCGCAACCCAGGAATCTCATCGAGCAACCCCCCCGGGATCACAACATGCATCGTCCGGATCCCGGTCACACCAGATTTAAACCGATGCCGCATCCCATCACGAAAGAACCCAACAAGCCCCGGAGATGATCGAACATCCCGCCGCCCATAAGTCCCATCCCCGCCACCCGCAAGCACAAAGTCGATACTCGCAACCGGATGCTCGTGCCAAGACTGCTCAAAATCATGCGTGTACGACTTGTGGGATATCAAAAACACCCCCGCATTCACGCGGGCGTGCACACAAGCATTGCCACCAATATCGGACTCTGACCTGGGGAGAATCATCACCTCTTATTCGAGTAATCACCACACCCGGTTGCACCCAACAAGCAGCCCCCCATTATCCCTTAAACTGCTTCCGCATCCGTGCCGTAGGAATCCCAAGCTGGTCCCGATACTTCGCAACCGTCCGCCGAGCGATCTCGATCCCCCGCCCTTTGAGCGCCTTGACCATCGCCTCATCGCTCAAAGGCTTCGCCTTATCCTCCCCCTCAATAAGTTCCTCAATCGCCGCCCGCACCGCATTGGAACTCACATCCTCCCCGCTCTCGGTCGCCAGCCCCCCGCTAAAGAACGACCGCAGCGCCACCACACCCCTCGGCGTCATGATGTACTTCTCGCTCACCGCACGCGAAACCGTCGCCACATGAATCCCCAACCGATCCGCGATCGGCTGCATAGGCAATGGCTTGAGCGCCTCAGGACCAAAGTCAAAGTACTCCCGCTGCTCATCAACAACAGCATTGACGACCCGCAACAAAGTATGCCGCCGCTGCCCGATCGCATCAATCAACCACTGCGCGTTCGACAGGTTCTTCTTCAAGAACTCCCGATCATTCTTCTCCACACCCCGGTCCATCGCCATCTTCGCATACTCGATATTGATCTGCACATCAGGCAGCCGCCCATCGGTCAAGTACGCGATGTACTGATCAAGATCCTCGTCGTACTCAACAACCGCATCCGGGAAGACCGCCGTCTCCCTCCCCACAGACATCCCCCGCCCGGGCGAGAGCGACATCTTCTTAAGCACTCCAAGCCCAAGGTTAATCTCATCAAGCTCCAGCCCCGCCTTCCCCGCGATCTTCGGCAGCCGGTTCTTCATCATGTCCTCAAAGAACTCCCCAACCAGCCGACGCGCTACAAGCAACCCCTCCCCGCTCAGCGTCACCTCATCCTCATCAACCGCCTCCACCCGGTCCAGATGCGAATCAATCTGAATCAACAAACACTCCCGCGCATCACGAGCCGCGATCCCAGCCGGCTCAAGCAACAACTGCATCGCCTGCAGCGCCATCTCCCAGTCCGCCTCAACAGGCCCGGTCGCCTTCACAGACTCCGGAGCCGTATCGGCCACCTCCTCAAACGAACTCCGCAGGTACCCATCATCATCGAGCGCCGAGATCAACACCTCCCCAAGCACCCGCACCCCCTCCTCAACATCCGTCAGCGACCACTGATCAAGCAACTGCTCCCCCATCGAAGCCCCCCGCGCCGGCGCCTGCGCCATCGCGTCCATCTTCGCGTCCCGCTCCCCAGACCCCGTCCGCACCCGGGGCCCAAGCTCGTCATACTGCCGAGTCCGATCCTTCGACCCCGAAAACTCGTTGTCAGCCGCCTCCGGGTTCGTCTCCGTGTACTCGTCCAACCTCGCAAAGTCCGCCGCACTCTCAGGCACAATATCAAGCGCCCCGTCACTCACCGCACGATCAGACTCACCACCAACCACCCCACCACCATCAGCCGAAACCTCAACAATCTCCATCGTCGGATTCGACTCAAGCTCCTGCTCAAGCCGATCATGCAACTCCGCCAAGGGCATCTGCAGAATCTCCATCGACTGGATCATCCGAGGCGACAGCTTCATCTGCTGCCCGAGCTTCATCTGTTGTGATGTATCAAAACGCATAAACAGTCTCACAAGCCAGCCACAGCATGCAAACCACATGCCACACCCAACTATCCCATTCTAACACATCGACAACAACCCATCACCAGAATAAATCCCCACATCCGATTCTTTCTCTCACCCCATCGACTGCCGACCCGCAATCGCATCGGCAAGCACCGCCTTATTGGCAAACTCCAAAGAACTCCCCGTAGGCACCCCGCGAGCAAGCCGCGTCACCCGCACCCCAAACCCGTTCAACTCCTGAGCAAGATACAACGCCGTCCCGTCACCCTCAAGCGTCGGATTCAACCCCAAAACAATCTCCTCGATCCGGACCCGCCCGTCCCCCTCCCCCGCCTCCTGCGAAGCCTTCACCCGCCCGACCAAATGCGAAACCGTCAAGTCCTCAGGGCCAACCCCATCCAGCGGCGACAACCGCCCCATCAACACATGAAACAACCCCCGATACATCCCCGTCTGCTCAAGCGCAATCAAATCCTTCGGCTGCTCCACCACACACACCAACGACCGATCCCGCTTCGGATTGGCGCACACACTGCACACATCATCATCCGACAGATTAAAGCACACCTTGCAATGCCGTACCGATTCCTTCACCGCCCGGATTGCGCTCGATATCGCCATCGCCTCGGCCGGATCAGACTTGAGAATATGAAACGCCAGCCGCTCCGCCGACCGGATCCCGATCCCAGGCAACCCACTGAGCCGCTCAATCAACTCCCGAACCGCCGCAGGGTACCCGCTCCCCACATTCCCAATCTTCCCATTCCCATTTGATCCGTTTTTACCCATGCCACCATCCTATGCGATCCTCTCCTACGCTTCACCAATGCCCCGTCTCTTGATCCAACTCCTCGCCCTCGTCACCCTCTGCGCCCTCATCACCCTCCCCAACCTCGCCGCCCAAGGCCTCACAAGCTCCGAAGGACACCGCGTCATCCCCGCGCTCGAAATGCTGGACACCGGAAACTACCAAGTCCCCACCATGTTCGACCAGCCCTATGTCCGCAAGCCCCAGCTCGTCCCCTGGCTCTTCGCCGCCGCCCTCAACATCCACAACGACCCAACCCTCACCCCCGAACTCCCAACAAGACTCGTCTCCGCAACCGCCTTCACATTGATGGTCCTCGCCTCGTTCTTCTACACCCGAAGATGGTTCGGTAAACGAGCCGGCTTCCCCGCCGCCACCGCCCTCGCCCTCACACCCCTCTACTGGTCACCCGCAAGAGCCGCCGAAATCGAATCCATCAATAACCTCTTCACCGCCCTCGCCGCATGGATCGCCATCGACCTCATCATCAACACCCAAAAACCAATCAAACACAAACTCCCCGCCGCACTCCTCCTCACCCTCACCGCCCTCCTCATGATCCTCACCAAAGGCCCCGCAGGATTCCCAATCCTCCTCGCCCTCGTCTTCTCTGCCGCAATTCTCACCCGCTCAATCAAGTCGTTCTTCAACCCATTCATCTGGACACCAGTCACAATCGCCGCGCTCATCTTCGCATGGCACTGGTCAAACACCCTCGACGCCGCAGGCCCAAACGCCATCACCCAATCCCCAAACGCCTTCATGTTCGAAACAGGCCGACTCCTCAAACTCGCCGCCTTCATCCCCGTCTCCCTCCTCACCGCCCTCCCAATCACCCTCGCCCTCCTCTTCCCCTGGGGCAAAGACGCCAAAGCCGAAGCATCAGAATCAGAATCGCTCACCCAACAACTCAACACCGCCAAACTCATCGCCCTCTCTATCCCCCTCGCCCTCCTCATCATGATGCTCACTGGAGTCTCCAACGACCGCTACGCCCAGCCCATCCTCGCCCCCCTCGCCCCACTCGTCGGCTGGCTCCTCATCACCAACCTCAAACCCCACCGCAAAAAAATCCTCCACGCCCTCACCATTGGCTCCCCAAAAAACCTCGCCACCATCCTCTGTATTGGGGTCTTCATCAACATCACCATCATCGAATCCGTCAGTGGCACCAAACGAAAATCCTCAGGCCTACTCCCCGCCATCCAACTCGCAGAAGACCTCCAATCAAATCTCCCCCCCGCCCCCCAAGGCACCCGATACACACTCGTCGCCGACGCCATGATCGAGGCCCGCCCCGAAACCCTCCTTTATCTCCGCACCGCGCTCGAAAGCACCAACCACCAACTCACCATCCTCTGGATCCCAAAGCTCTCCCCCGAACACCTCTCAAACCTCGCCGCAAGCAGCCAAACCCCACTCCTCGCCCTCCTCCGAACCGACCAAAGCGGAAACGAGTTCAATAAAGTCTTAACAGGCAAAACGATAGCCACAGGCACCGTCCACGAGTTCAACTTCACCCTCGTCACACTCAACTGATTTGAAATCAATCAACGAAAAAATCCCCGCTCTTCCGGGGATTTCCACCTAAACCCCTTGCAACACACCACCCAATTAGGTACGCTGATTCTTCAAGCCAGCAGCTTTGGGACTCTTTTGTGGAGAGAGGTTCGTCCCAAAGCTGTTGGTTTCTTTTTGCCCTTACCGCACCACCATCCGGATCGGGATAATCAACTCCCCAACCTTCCCCTCAACCAAATCACGCATCACCACCTTCAGGTGATACCGCCCGACCCCAAGATTCCTCGGCAGCGTGATCTTGTTAATCAAATAGTAATCCCGAACCTTGTTCCGAGACACACTCACATCAACCTCCGCAGCACGGTTCCAGGTATTCAGATCATCAGCAACATGGTACAACTCAAGCCGCTGACTCATCTCTACCTCATACCGCGCCTGCCCATCGTTCCCCGTAAGCTCGCGATGCCCGAACCGATCCACCTCCACATACACAATCACTTCCTGCGCCACCCCCGCAACAAACTCATTACTCGCAAAGGGCTCATACCGACCGAACCCATCAACCCGCGTGCACAGCAACCCACGAACCACACGGATCCCCGACGCCCGATCAAGCTCGTCCTTCACCCGATCCAGAACCTCCGCAACATCCGCGGGCGAAGCAATATCCCCGGAACTCGATATCGAATCCAGAACCTCCCTCGCCGCCCGCAATGTGCTCAGCTCAGAATCCGACAACACCCCCTCCCCGTGCAATCCTTCGAGCACCTCGACCGACATCGAGTCCATCCCCGCAAGCGCCGCAGCAGCAGCCCCAGGATTCTCGCTCGTCCGCGCAAGCCCCGTCAATACATCAACAAGCTCCGCCACCAACTCCTCTTTTCGCTGCTCAGCGTCAACCTCAACGACCTCAACAGGCAACTCCGCAGCAACCTCACCGCCCCCATCGGTCTCAGCATCCATCCCCGCAGATTCCTCTTCCAACTCATCCCGCTCTGCCAGCGCCGTCGTCAACGAAAACGAACCATCACCCATCCCGTCGCCTGCCACTTCATTGGCAACCTCTTCACCACCCAGATCCAAAGCAGGATCTAAAGCAGGATCAGCCGCCGGCTCAACATCCGCCGAATCATCAATCACCACCGCCTCGTCCAACTCTTCCCCCGCCGCCATCCCAGAAAAATACTCATCCATCATCCGAGCAGATTCAACAACCTGGTCCCGCGTCGACCCAAACCCCTCCCCGCTATCAACCGCCTCGATCGGATCAATCTGATCCCCCTCCCCCGACAACGCCGTCAGCGAAGTATCCACTTCACTCCCAGACTCGCCCGAATCCGTCACCGGCTCATTATTATCCTTCCACCACCGATCCCCCTTCCCGCACCCACCAGCGATCAAGAGCCCCACCAGGCCCACTACACCCCCCGCGCAAACCACCAACCGCACCCTACGACTTCCTGTCATCCGTGCCATAACGAGCCTCCTGCTCTCAAAGCCAACTGTCTACATATCGACTATACCACACACACCACCCCAAGGTTTCCCCAATCAGCCCCTTACCGCCCGCCAGACGCCCCACCAGACGCCTCCACAAACGACAGCATCAGCCGCTCAAGCATGATCCCCGTATCAATCCCCGACGATTTGCTCGCCACATCCGCAGCAACACACTCATCAAACAACGCCCGTGCCTTGGCAGGCCCGAGCCGACGAGCCGTCCCAAGAATCGCATCCTTGCTCGCCCCCCAGAGCTTCAACTCTTTACTAATCATCTGAGCACTCACCCCCTGCGCCATCGCCTCGCTCGCCCCCATCAGCTTCCGAGACAGATCACTGCACGCAAACACCACAGGCACCGCGTTACTCCTCGGCGAGTTCCCCAGAATCACCTTGAGCTCGCCGAGCGCCCGGTTCGCATCGCCGCACAACAGATGCGACTGGATCGCCCACACCTCTTCCTCACGTGTCAGCCCAACAAGCTCGGTGATCAGCTCCGCCGTGATCGGGTTCCCGGCCCCCGCCGCCGTCGCTAGCTTGCTGAGTTCCGTATCGATCCGCCCAAGATCCGCACCGAGCCGCTCGACCAATCCCGCGGCCGTCCGCATATCGATCGACGATTGATATTCTTTTTGCGCCCGCCGCACCACCCACTTGCACGCCGTGCCCTCGTCAACCGTATCGCACTTGAGGATCAGCCCCACCGCGTTGATCGCATCGTCGAGCTTCCCCTTGTTCCATTTTCCGCCGCGAAGCACAAGCGTCGCCCCGTCACTCGGGGCCGCCGCATACCGCTCGAGCATCGCCCGCGTCGTCGCGTTGACAAACAAATCCGCCTCGTCCACCACCACCATCTTGTGGCCCGCCATCAGCCCGAATGATCGGCACTCATCGAGCACCGCCGCCAGATCCACCGACTCGCCATCAAACCGGAACACCTCGATCTCGCCGTGCTCGGCCTCAAGCTTCTCCTTGAGCATCGAGGTGTACTGCGTCCGCAGGAACAACTCCTTGCCCACCAAGACAACAATCCGGTGCTCGGCCCCGGGAACACGAGCCCCGCCCTTACCGCCAGATTTTGTTGCTGCTTTGGCCACGCCACCATTGTACGCAACCCAAAACCACACTATCCTCTCCCAATGCCCAAACTCACCGTCATCGCCGGCCCAGACGAGGGCAAAGAGTTCCCGCTCCCCACCGATCAGCCCCAGCTCATCGGCCGCTCCAGCGAAGCACTCCCCATCACCGACAACACCGTCTCACGCCGCCACGCCGAACTCACCCCTGACGGCTCCATCTGGTACATCCGTGACCTCAAATCAAATAACGGCACCCAGGTCAACGGCGTCAACATCAAAGACCGCATCCGACTCGAACCCGGAGACGAGATCACCGTCGGCATCACCGTCCTCCTCTTCGGCATCGCCCCCGACGAACGCACCTTCTCCCCCGTCCTCCTGACCGACGACAACGAGCACGAGATCGATGTTGAGCTCACACTCCCATCCTCAGGCGACTCATACATCGGCGACGCGATCGACCCGACAGCCGCCGCCGAGGATCACCTCCGCGTCATCTACGCGCTCACCTCGATCACCGCCAGCATCGTCAACAAACGCGAACTCCTCGACGCGGTCATGATCCTGATCTTCAACGAGTTCAAGCCCGAGCGCGGCGTCATCATGATCCCCGGCGCCACCCCCGAAGCCCCGATGGTCCCGGGCATCATCCGCTACGCAACGCCCCCTCAAGACGAAGACGCCGCCAAGATCCGCGTCTCGACCACCATCCTCAATGCCGCGATGGACGGCGACGGGGTCCTCTCAACAAACGCGATGCAGGACCCGCGATTCGCCGCCGGAGATTCTGTGCAGCAATACCAGATCCGCTCGGCAATCTGCTCGCCCATCACCTTCGGCGACCAGCCCTTCGGTGCTATTTATATCGATTCATCCACCGTCCACCACGCCTTCGACCGCCAGCAACTGGCGCTGCTCAATGCGATCGGCCAGCACACCGGGCTCGCGCTGGCCAACGCCGACGAGCATCTCAAGAGGGTCAACTCTGAACGCATGGCCGCCATCGGCGAGACCGTCGCCAACCTCTCGCACTCGATCAAGAATATTCTCCAGGGGCTCAAGGGCGGTGCCGATGTTGTGGAGATCGGACTCCACAAGGGTGACCTGGACATCTCAAGAAACGGTTGGGGGATCCTCCGCAGGAACCTCGACCGGATCGCGTCGCTGACGATGAACATGCTGACCTTTGGGCGCAAGCTCCAACTGGATCTTGAGTTGACTCACATCAACAAGATCGCCCACGACATTGCGCAGTTGATGGAAAGCATCTGTGCCGAGAAAGGTGTGGCATTGATTGTCGATGCCGACCCCGAGATGCCCCCGATCAGCGTTGATCCGTCGCTGATCCACCAGGCGATGATGAACCTGGTATCCAACGCGATCGAGGCGGTCGAGCCAGAGACCGGCGCGGTGACGGTGCGGGTATCGTTTGTCGAGTCTCGGCCCGACACGAAGAAGGCCGGGGCGGTGCTTCGCCCGTCGGTTGTGATTTCTGTGATTGATAATGGACCCGGGATTTCGCACGATCGGCTGGCGTGGATTTTCGAGCCGTTCAATACCACCAAGGGGCTCAAGGGGACGGGGCTCGGCTTGGCGGTGACCAAGCGGATCGCGTATGAGCACAAGGGTCGGATCCGTGTGGAGTCGACGCCGGGTGCGGGGTCGGTGTTTAAGGTGATTCTGCCGGCGGATCTTGATTCGCAGCTTGATCCGAGCGCGACATCGAATCAGCAGGGGAATAGTTCGGATTCGATGGGGCTGATTTAGGACATTGGGCGAATTGTTCCACGTGGAACATTACCGCATGGTTTGTGCGGGAAACTCTTTTTTGCGCACGGGGGTGGTGCTTTAGGCGGCCGATTGGCCTCTGGTTCGCTCGGGGTCGAGGAGGCGGGTGATTGTTCGGATGAGCCTTGCGTTGTTGAGTGGTTTTGTTTCGTATTCGTCGCAGCCGCAGTTGATGCATTTTTGTCTGTCGTCGGACATTGCGTGGGCGGTCAGTGCGAGGATGGGGAGTGTGCATCCGGCGTTTCGGAGTTCTTTGGTTGCTAGGTAGCCGTCCATGACTGGCATCTGCATATCCATGATGATGAGATCGAAGTCTGGATCGTTGTTGAACTCGTCGATTGCGAGTTTGCCGTTTTCGACGATATTGACTTGGAGCCCGGCTTTGGTGAGGAAGTACTTGAGTAGTTTTTGATTGTCTGGTCCGTCTTCGGCGATGAGTATCCTGCCTGCGAGTTGGTTGCTTTGTTGGGACTGGTCTTTGTTGTGTGTGATGCTTTGGCAGGGGAGTGTGGTGATGAACTCGCTTGATCTATCGGATGGTACTTTGAGGGGGAGTGTGCAGGTGAAGGTAGAGCCGTTGCCTTGGGTGCTTGTTGCGGTGAGGGTGCCGCCCATCATTTCGGAGAGCGTGCGTGAGATTGAGAGTCCGAGGCCGGTGCCTTGTTTGGAGACAATGCTGGAAGAGTTTGTTTGGACGAACGGCTTGAACAGTTCGTTGAGTTGTTCTGGCGGGATTCCGATTCCGGAGTCTTTGACAGCGAGCGATATGGTGTCTTTGTCTGCGCTGACCATGATTGTGACTGAGCCTTGGTCGGTGAACTTGATGGCGTTCCCTACGAGGTTGAGGAGGATTTGTCGGACCCTGTATGAGTCGGTGATGATTGTTCCTGGGACCGGTGTTTGGAACTCGACTTGCAAATCAAGGTTTGATTTGTTAGCCCGTACTTTTAGTGTGCCTACGGTTTCGGTCAGGATTTCACCGATTCTGCACGGTGCGGTTGTTATTTCGAGCTTTCCAGATTCGATCTTTGAGAGATCGAGCACATCATTGATGACCATGAGGAGGTGCGATCCGGCGCCTTTGATTCGATCAACTGTTTTGTACATCGAATCGGGGTCTTTGTGCATGGGTGCGATGTCTGAGAGTATTTCTGTGTAGCCGAGGATGGCGGTCATGGGTGTTCTGATTTCATGGCTCATGCTGGCGAGGAAGTCTGATTTGGCGTTGTTTGCTTTGTGTGCTTGGAAAGCCAGTTCTCTGAGTTCTTCTTGGCTTACCCTGAGGGACTTTGTCATGCGGAGCGCGAGTTTCTGTGCCCTGCTTCGTCCTGCGGTGATGAAGATTGTGAGGAAGAGGACGAGCAGGGTGACCTTTATCCCGACGAGGAGCACAGTATGTGCTTTTTGTAGGTTGTCGTGGAATTCGCTGAGGCTCAGTTCCCCAGCGGCATCGGAGTGGTTGATCGACACTTCGACATCAAAGACTCGTCCAAAGATTTCTTGCGAGAACTCTATGGGCTCGCCGGCGTGGTTGATCTGGCAATCGGCGCAGGTTGCTGTTTGCTTATCGATATCGGTTTCGAAAAGCTTTACTTTATTTCCAGAGTAGTCTGTTGAGGACATACAGATGTTGTCTTCCTCGCCGTTGAGGACGGCGAATGCTTGGTGGAAGTGGTCCATGTTTAGGGAGATGATGACCCATCCCCGGATGGCCGCGCGGCGGTCTTTGGTTGTTGTGGTAGGCATGCCTTTGGCGAAGTGGGGCAGAGCGAAGACGAGGCCATTGCTTTCAAGGCTGCCGGCTTGTTGTTTGAGGCGGAATGGCACTGAGACTTGGACTGTTCCGGTGTCGGTGGCGCGGTCGTATACATCGCGGTTTGCTGGATTGGTTGCGGTGTTGAGGCCTAGGGCTGATCTGTTCTTTGGTTCTGGTTCGTAGTACTTTACGATGTAGTACGGATCTTGCGGATCTGCTCTCTCGAAACCTGTGTGGTTCTTTATTTTGAAATCGTTTACGCCTTGGTCGTGTACTTCTTTGATGAATGAATCGAGGTCGTTGGGCTCGACCCTTTGGACATATCCGAATCCTTGAACACCTTTGAACTGTTCGTTCAGCTGTGCCGAGGAGACAAAGTCTTTCCATTCTTGGCGGTCGACATAGTTGCTTGACTGTATGAATCCGCGGGTGAATATCAGGGCTTGTTCGTAGGCCTTGAACGAATCTACGAGTCCTCGGTTGAGATGGTGTGCGTGGTCATTGGCCTGGGCGATGTGTACTGCGTGTGCTTCTTTTTTGAAGGTGCTGTAGGCGAAGAGGGAAACGGTTGTGCAGATCGTGCCAACGATGACAACGGCCCAGTATTTCCGTAGAAACTCTGCGAGGCGGCTCTGATGGCCGGCCTGATTTTGAACAGGTTTTGTATAATCAGACAGCATGTCCATTACGGATCGGCGTATCCGATAGGGCAATTTACCCCGATTCGTGCTCGCCACCTAAATATGGGGGTCCGGGTTTGTTATTGCGCTCGTGGGACAGGATGGACTGGCTCTGTTTGAGCGGGTTTGGAGCAGGCTGTTGTAAGGGGGTCTTTAGACGGCCGCGGGTTCGAGTTTCATGGCTTTGGCCATGGCGATGCCCATGTCTGCGGGGCTCAGTGCCACCTCGACACCGGCGGCTTTGAGTGCCTCGATTTTGGTGTCTGCGGTGCCTGTTGGTTTGCCCCCGGCTCCGGACGAGATGATGGCGCCTGCGTGTCCCATTCGCTTGCCGGGGGGGGCGGTGCGGCCTGCGATGAAGGCGGCGACGGGTTTGGTGACATTTTTGGCGATGTAGTCTGCGGCGTGTTCTTCGTCTTCGCCTCCGATTTCGCCGATCATGAGGATGGCGTCGGTGTCTGGGTCTGCCTCAAACATGCGGAGGCAGTCGATGTGGTTGATGCCCCGGACGGGGTCGCCTCCGATACCGATGCAGGTTGATTGTGCGAGGCCGATTTGCGAGGTTTGCCAGACAGCTTCGTAGGTGAGGGTTCCTGAGCGTGAGACGATGCCGACGGATTTACCGACTTTGGATTCGGAGATGTGTGTGTTGATGTATCCGGGCATGATTCCGATTTTGCAGCCGTTGTTTGTGTAGTGGGAGTCTGCGGTGTTGTCGCCGGTCTTTGGTCCGGGGGTGATGATGCCGGGGCAGTTTGGTCCGATGAGGGTGAAGAGTTCTGTGGAGTGGCTGGAGTCTGCTCCGCGTGCGGCGGCGTTTCGTTCGTCCATGATTGCTCGGACGCGGATCATGTCGTTGACTGGTACGCCTTCGGTGATACAGCAGATGAGGCGGATGCCTGCGTCCATTGCTTCGAGGATTGCGTCTGCGGAGAATGCGGGTGGAACGAATATCATGGTGGCGTCTGCGCCTGTGGCCTTTACGGCGTCGCGGACGGTGTTGAAGATTGGGAGGCCGTTGGCGTCTTTTTGTCCGCCTTTTCCTGGGGTGACTCCGCCGACCATTTGAGTGCCGTAGTGGAGACATCCTGCGGTGTGGAGTGCGCCTGCGGAGCCTGTGATGCCTTGTGTGATGACTTTGGTGTTGGCGTTGATGAGGATGGCCATTTTGGGGGCTCCGTGGAGAGGATTTGGTGTTACTGGGTAGATGATAGCGTTTGGGTGGTTGTCGGGTTGGGAATTTGGCGTTTGAGGGCTGATTGGCGGTCTATTATGTTTCTCTAAAACATTGGGAGATCGAAACATGCGTGCGATTGTGACTGGACAGGTTGGGATGGAGAAGAAGTCATACCTCAATGGGGTGGCTGAGTTTGCGGGGGGGCAGGGTGAATCGATCCCGATGTACCATGTGGGGAACATGATGTACGGGGAGGCACCGGATATCCGTGCGGGGCGGATTCTGGATCTGCCGATCTCGCGTTTGCACTCGTTGCGGCGGGCGGCGTTTAAGGACATCATCGCTGAGTCCCGGGATGAGGAGACGATGGCGGTGAACACGCACGCGACCTTCCGGTGGCGGCATGGGTTGTTTTCTGCGTTCGACTTTGATCAGATTACAAAGTTGGGGCCTGATCTGTTTATTTGTTTGGTGGACAATATTGAAGTGGTGCACCAGAACCTGCATGAGGCGCATGATATTGATGCGACGCTCAAGGACTGCATGGTTTGGCGTGAGGAGGAGATCCTTGCGACCGAGCTCATGAGCCAGGCGGTGCCTGGGAGTAAGTTTTATATTGTTTCGCGGGGGCGGCATAGTTCTACGGAGCGGACGATGTTCCGGTTGTTGTGTCGGCCTGAGATGCGGAAGGTGTATCCGAGTTTCCCGATGAGCCATGTGGTGGATATGCCTGAGGTGATGGCGGAGATTGATGCGTTCCGGGCGGAGCTGGCGGAGCACTTTATTACCTTTGATCCGGGTGATGTTGACGAGAAGTTGCTTTTGGATCGTGCGATTGATGCGGTGAAGGAGGGCAAGGATTTCTTTGACCACATGCCTCATCAGCTTGGGGGGGTGCAGACGGAGATGGAGCCGATCCGGATGAAGACTCGGGAAGTGATGGATATTGCGGGGGATATCGATGGGCAGATCTATATGCGGGACTTTAAGTTGATCGATCAATCGGACATGATTGTGAGCTTTGTGCCTGAGTTGAAGAGTGAGAGCGGGAAGATTATTCCTGGGCTTTCATCGGGTGTTGAGCGTGAGCTTCAGCATGCTTGGGAGCATGCCAAAGAGGTTTATGTTGTTTGGAAGCCGAGCAAGCCACCGAGCCCGTTTATTACTGAGACTGCGACGAAGGTGTTTACATCGACCGAAGAGGCGTTGAAGTACTTTGAGGAGCAGGGGATGTTTTCGCAGCAGAACTTGTTTGGGCAGTAAGCCTTCTTGTAATTGAAAGTCCGATGGCCCGCATCCCAATGAGTGGTTGCGGGGATGGTCTCGCTATGGGATACTGGTGCTATGAATGATCAGCATGTACAGAACGGGCATCCGGCGCCGCCGGTCAATGAGCGGGGGCGGGCGTATGACCCTGATGCGACGAGTGAGGAGCGGACTTATGCGATGTTTATGCATCTGACGCTGCTGTTGAACCTGACGGGGGTTGGGGGGCCGATCTCGTTTATAGCTGTGTTGATCATGTGGATGATTAAGAAGGACGAGTCGCCGTTTTTGGATGATCACGGGCGCGAGGCTGTGAACTTTCAGATTTCGCTGTTTGTGTGGGGTTTGATATTCCTTGTTGCGATCTTCTTTACATGCGGGGCTTCGGCGCTGCTGATTATGGCGATCCCGGTGCTGGGGGCGGTTGGGATGGTCTTGGCGGCGATCGCGGCCAACAAGGGGGAGTTCTTCCGGTATCCGATGACGATGCGGTTTATCCACTGAAGCTGATGATTCCAAAATGGATTCGGCTTGAATCCCAATGATGGGTTGCGGGGATGGTCCCGCTGCGGGATACTGGTGAGATGAGCGATCAACACATGCATAACGAGCACGATGGGTTTCGGGAGCCTCCGGTCAATGAGCGGGGGCGGGCCTTTGATCCTGATGTGAAGGCCGAAGAGCGGTCGTTTGCGTTGTGGATGCATTTGTCATTGCTTGCGCACATTATTCTGAGTGTCGTCGCGATTGTGATCCCGATCATTATGTGGCAGGTGAAGAAGGACCAGTCGCCGTTCTTGGATGATCATGGGCGGGAGGCGGTGAACTTTCAGATCTCGCTTTTGATCTGGTCTGTGGTGTTTACTTTGGTCGCGATCCCGGTGGGGATTCTGACTTGTGGGATTGGGATTGTGATTGCGCTTGTGCCTTATGTGATCGGGATTGTGGGGATGATTCAGGCGTCGTCGGCGGCGAATCGTGGGGAGTTCTATCGGTATCCAATGACGATCCGGTTCTTTAAGTAGGGGTTGGGACCGATCGGATTGACAGGAGAAAGCCGCGTGATATCGCGGTTTTTTTGTGTTGTATTAACTTGTGCCCGCAAGTTTGCGGACGGTGGTGTCGAAGTTTTTGACCAGGGCGCTGATGACGGCGTAGACGATTCCGATGTAGACGCCTGCGGCGATGAGTGCGCCGATGGCGAGGGCGAGACGGGCGGTGGCGAGGCCTCCGGAGCCGGCGTCGACGGTTTCGGCGAGGCGGTGTGCGGGGACGACGAGTGCGTCGAGGAGGGAGGCGGGGGAGAGTGATGCGAGGGCGGGGCCTACGACTGGCATGTCTGATGCGGAGGCCCAGCCGCAGAGGCCGAGGATTCCGGAGACGATAGCGACGATTGCGACGGTGCCGATGACGGCGCTGAGGGTACCTTTGGATTTGAGTGACCATTGGAGGCCGATCATGACGCAGAAGGCGACGAACGGGACGAGGACCAATGGCGCGAGGAGTCCGGATTCTGGGAGTACTACTGGTACGGTGATTGCGTTTCCGGAGACTGTGGAGGCGGGGATGTTTGCGAGGGTGTCTTGTCCTAGGCCGCCGGTGAGTGCGTAGAGGCCTGCGATTCCGATGGTGAAGACGGGGACGGCGATGAGGGGGAGAAGGTAGGCGACGAGGCCTCGGAGTTTGCCGGTCATGTACATGCGTGGGGTGATGGGTGTGGTGAGGATGAGGTCGAGGGTGCCGTCTTCTCGTTCTCCGGCGACTGCGGTGGCGGCCATGTTGATGGCGATGAGTGCGATGACGAAGACTTCGGTGAAGACGACGGAGCGGAGGATGAACTGGAAGTCTGTGGTGTTGATTGCCTTGGTGTGGTAGAGGACTGTGAGGGCGAGTCCGAGGGCGGCACCTCCGATGACGAAGGACCAGCGTGCGAGGATGCGCCAGTAGGTGGCGTTTCTTGCGGCGGCTTCGCGCCATGCGATTGGGTTTGACCAGACTGTTCTTGGGGGGCGGTGATCGACGGCGGCGCCTTTGCCGAGGAGCTTTCGGTGGATGGGGACGCCGCTGCTGGTTTGGGCGATGTTTTTGAGTCCACCTGTGCGGACGGTGAGGGTGGAGACGAGGACGAGGAACCCCGAGAGGAGGAGGGAGGCATAGACCCATGCCTTTGCGGGGGTTTCGAGCATGAGTGCTTTGATGCCGGTGTAGGTGCCCGGGATTGCGGCGGGGTAGGAGGCGGGGGAGAGGAGTGCTTTGAGTGCGAGGAAGGGGTTTGCTGCGGAGATGATGGTGACGCCGTTGCCGGTTGGGCCTGCGCCCATGCCTCGGCTGCTGAGCCATGCGTCGAGTGCGAGGGTGATTGCGAGGTAGGTGATGACGGAGACATAGAAGGTGAAGACGGCGCGTTGGCCTACTAGGCGGGACACGGAGAGTGCGATGGCGATGGTGCCTACGAGGGTTGCGGCGCCGGCGCTGACGATGTAGGCGGCGAAGATGGAGCGGCCTGGGACGCCTCCGAAGAACTGGGTGAGGGCGAAGAGGGGGAGGGATGCGAAGAGGAGTGCGAGGACGAAGAAGAGTCGACCGAGGAGATTGCCTAGGACGATTTCGAGTTTGGACATGGGGGTGGTGAGGAGGATGTCCCAGGTCTTTGGGTTTGCTTCGTGGGAGATTGCGCCGGCCATGAATACCGGGGAGAGGATGCAGATGAGGGCGACCTGGAGGTAGGCGATTCCTGCGAAGGAGGATGCGCCTGCGGCGGCGAGTTCTCGGTAGGAGACATCGCCGGTGGGTGTTGAGCCGAGCATTGCCCAGAGGAGGACGATGATGAGGACGGCGAGGTATCCGGAGCGGGCGTAGTTGTGCTTTGTTCGCCTGGAGGCGTTTTGAACGAGGCGGACGGCGATGGGGTTTGCTGGGCCGAGTCTGAGGAGCCAGCGGATAAATATGGGCATGGGGAGAGTGTATCGCGGATTGCGGGTCCCGAATGACCGATAACACAAACAGAGCCCAAATAGTGGTTTGTGCCAATAAAATTATCAATTGCTAAGTCTTTTGCTTGAATTCGTTTACGAGAATCGGTTATGCTCTGGGGTATAAGGCCAGGTCGCTGGTCTAAGAGAGAACGAGAGAGCCCCGAGATAATCTGAAAACAGCTCTGTTTGCTGGCTTCCGCTTTGTGGCTTTTCTCATGTGTGTACACCTGAAGAGAAAGGTATTTTCAAATGAACAAAATCGCAACAATCGCAGGCCTCGCAGTCGCTGCAACAGCACTGACCGCTTCGGCTGACCAAGTTTTGAGCGTTGACCTCTCGGTCATCAATGAGCTCACCATCAGCTCCACCGGTGGTCTTTCGGCCAACAGTGGTTCGGGCAGCACCTTTACCGGGTTCCTCCTGGCTGATCTCTTGAACAGTGCTGGTGCTGGTCCAGGCATCGCTGACGGCGTCGGCGATCTGACCACCGCCAACAACCCATCTGACTTTGGCCCATCGATCTTCAACGGTGCATCCGATTTCGGTGTCAATGTCTGGTCCTACTCCCCAGATTCCACTTCCAGCGTTACTGCTGGTGCTGTGGCATTCTCGGGTTCGGCAACCTGGACTGTTGACGCTGGCGTCTACGGTGCGTTGCTTGCTGGTAACCTCTTCGGTGATGTACACCTTGGTGCGGACACCGATGATGACATCGGCAACGGCTCGACTTATGTCGGTACATGGGCTGTAGTTCCTGCTCCAAGCTCACTGGCACTGCTCGGCCTTGGCGGTATTGCCGCTGGTCGTCGTCGTCGCTAATCGATGGCTTCCGCTTGCGGAAGATTGATTTGACGAATCTGTTTTTAAACAGACTCTGCTTTGCAGAAACCACCGCACACCTTCGGGTGTGCGGTGTTGTTTTTGTGTGGGCATGAAAAAACCCGAGGTTGGAGCCTCGGGCTTTGGAGTGGTTGGGGTGCGGATTAGGTGGACTGGGTTCCGGCGGACTCTGGGGGTGGTGCGTTTGATTCTGCATCACTTTCGAGGCCTTCGATGGTGTCCGAGTCCTTTACATCATCATTTTCGACAAAGGATGTTTCGAACTTGAGTTCTTCGTCTGTGCCGATGCGGGTTGCGTTGAGGACATTCTTCTCGTGGAGCTCTCCGCTGAGGAGGAGTTCTGACAGTGGGTCCTCGATGTAGGTGCCGATGGCTCTGCGGAGCGGGCGGGCACCGAAGTCGGGGTTGTAGCCCTTGTCGATGAGGAAGTCCTTGGCGGGCTGGTCGAGTTCGAGGGTGAAGCCTTGCATTTTGAGACGCTCGGCGACCTTCGAGACTTCGAACTCGACGATGTGGACGAGGTCCTCTTTGGTGAGCGGTTTGAAGACCACGACATCATCGAGACGGTTGATGAACTCTGGGCGGAAGAACCGCTCGATTTCTTTCATCAGGACTGTTTTGATGGATTCGAACTTGTCGCTCGGGGCGTGCTTGCCGAACCCGAACCCGCCGCCGCCCTTGATGAGGTCGGCGCCGATGTTTGAGGTCATGATGATGATGGTGTTGCGGAAGTCGACATGGCGGCCGAAGGAGTCGGTGAGGCGGCCTTCTTCCATGATCTGGAGGAGCATGTTGAAGACATCCGGGTGTGCTTTCTCTACTTCGTCGAGGAGTACGACGGAGTATGGGCGGCGGCGGATGGCCTCGGTGAGTTGTCCGCCTTCTTCGTAGCCGACATACCCGGGAGGGGCGCCGACGAGACGGGAGACGGTGTGCTTCTCCATGTACTCGGACATGTCGAGGTGGATGAGTGAGTCGGCGTTGCCGAACATGAACTCTGCGAGGGCCTTTGAGAGGAGCGTTTTACCGACACCTGATGGGCCGACGAAGATGAATGAGCCCATTGGGCGTTTCGGATCTTTGAGGCCTGCTCTTGCGCGGCGGATTGCTTTGGAGATCGCTTTGATCGCGTCGTCTTGGGAGATGACGGATTTGTGGAGTTCGTCTTCGAGGCGGAGGAGGCGCTTGGCTTCTTCTTTCTCGAGTTTTTGGAGCGGGACGCCTGTCATCTTGGAGACAACTTCAGCGATGACGGCTTCGTCAACGAGCCCGGAGGATTCTTGTTGTTTGGCGCGCCATTCCGCTTGGATCTCGTCCTTTTTCTTGCGGTGCTGCTCTGCTTGGTCGCGGAGTTCGGCGGCTTTTTCGTAATCCGCGTTTTTGACGGCGTCGTCCTTGGCGACCGAGAGCTTCTCGATGTCGGCCTCGATGTCGGCGAGGTTTGGTGGCTTGCTCATCGATTTGATGCGTACACGCGCACCGGCTTCGTCGAGGACATCGATGGATTTGTCCGGCTGGACGCGTCCGGTGATGTAGCGGCCCGAGAGCTCGACGGCGGCGCGGACGGCGGCGTCGGTGTACTTGACACGGTGGTGCTCTTCGTACTTATCGCGGACGCCTTTGAGGATTTCGATAGCTTGCTCGTCGCTTGGTGGTTCGACGGCGATGGATTGGAAACGGCGATCGAGGGCGGCGTCTTTTTCGATGTACTTGCGGTACTCGTCGAAGGTGGTGGCGCCGACGCACTGGATTTCTCCACGCGCCATCGCTGGCTTGAGGACATTGGACGCGTCGATGGCGCCTTCGGCGCCTCCTGCGCCGACGAGGGTGTGGAGCTCGTCGATGAAGAGGATGATGTTTCCTGCACGGCGGACCTCGTTCATGACTGCTTTGATGCGTTCTTCGAACTGGCCTCGGTATTTGGTGCCTGCGACCATCATTGCGAGGTCGAGGACGACGACGCGTTTGTCGTGGAGGATGTCTGGGACTTCCTGGGAGACGATGCGTTGTGCGAGGCCTTCGACGATCGCGGTCTTGCCTACGCCTGCTTCACCCAGAAGGACCGGGTTGTTTTTCGTGCGGCGGCAGAGGATCTGTGTGAGTCTTTCGATCTCGTGTGCCCGGCCGATGACGGGATCGAGCTGGCTAGTTTGTGCCAGTTCGGTGAGGTCGCGGCCGAAGGAGTCGAGCGCGGGGGTTTTGGATTTGCCCTTTGACTTGCCTGAGGCGCTGATTGGCGCATCGGAATCGCTTGGGCCTGTGACGGATTCGGCGCTTGATTCTGCGCCTGCTCCGAGGAGGTTGAGGACTTCTTCGCGGACCTCTTCGAGTTTGAGTGAGAGGTTCATGAGGACTTGTGCGGCGACGCCGTCGTGCTCGCGGAGGAGGCCGAGGAGGATGTGCTCGGTGCCTACATAGTTGTGGTTGAGGTTGCGGGCTTCTTCGATCGCGTACTCGATGACCTTTTTGGCACGAGGGGTTTGTGGGAGTTTGCCCATGGTGACCATTTCTGGTCCGGCGCGGACGAGGCGTTCGACTTCGAGGCGGACCTTGCGGAGGTCTACTTCGAGGTTTTTGAGGACATTGGCGCCGACACCTGAGCCTTCTTTGACGAGACCGAGCAGGACATGCTCGGTGCCGATGTATTCATGGTTGAAGCGTTGCGCTTCTTGATTGGCTAGTGCCATGACTTTGCGGGCACGATCTGTGAATCGTTCAAACATGCCTGAATCTCCCGCCCCCGGTGTTGTTCCGGGTGCTTATTGGCGTTTTGAGGCGCCTGATTGTGTGTCCCTGCTCATTATTGAACGCGGGATCCGTATGAATTGTTCGTGCTGGTGCCTGAATGGATCCTTAATCCGATCCCGGTGTGTGCACAAACACTCCTATTGCTCTCTATCGGGTGCATGGGGCGTGCCAGTTGGGTAAGACCTGAAAATCGCGCATAGATCGTTGTTTTGGGTGTAAATGGTTGATATTACAGAGGGTTGGGGGCGATTTTTTTAGGGCTTGGATCGGTGTTCTTGAGGTAAGGGGGTGCCAGTGTGGCGTTTTGATGCCGTTTTGGCATGAAGTTGGGTTGGTGTGTCTGTTGATGAAGAGAAAACTGGTCGGGTGTGTTTTGGGAGTGGGCGGGGGAACCTATAGTGCCGATGCGTGTGTAGAAATGACTCGTAAGCTCGCCTGAGGGCGATTTTGTAAAGGATATTGGCGTGGCAAACAAGCACTTTGATGTTGTGGTAATTGGCGGCGGGCCTGGTGGGTATGTTGGGGCGATCCGGGCGGCTCAGCTTGGGTATAAGGTGGCGATTATCGAGCGGGCGCGGCTCGGCGGGGTGTGCCTGAACTGGGGGTGTATCCCTTCAAAGGCGCTGATTTCCAATGCTGAGCTCATGGAGAAGTTGGCTCATCAGGAGGATTGGGGGATTTCTGCTGGTGAAGTGAAGTTCGACTGGGACAAGGTGATCGGGCGGTCGCGTGGGGTGGCTGACAAGCTCAACAAGGGTGTTGAGTTTTTGATGAAGAAGAACAAGATCGAGTTTATCAATAAGCACGCGAAGATTATTAAGGCCGGCACGAAGGTAGAGATCGAGCTTCGGGATTGCACGCTCAATGAAGAGTTTACGCCATCTCCGGTGAAGGTTGGGAAGGCGAGTGAGACGATTACTTGTGATAAGGTGATTGTCGCAACCGGCGCTGTTGCGCGGGATTTGCCATTCGCCAAGTTTGATGGTGACAAGATCTGGGGTGCCCGCGAGGCGATGAACAACTCGGATCGCCCGGAGCATCTGATTGTTGTTGGTGCGGGGGCGATCGGGATGGAGTTCGGGTATGTGTACAAGAACTTCGGATCGAAGGTGACGATTATTGAGATGCTTGATCGCTTGGTGCCTGTGGAGGACGAGCAGGTCGGCAAGGAGATGACCAAGATTTATAAGAAGCAGGGGTACGATGTCCGCGTCAAGACCGGGGTGATGGATATCGATACCAATCCGAAAGATGGGGGCAAGGGTGTGAAGGTCACGGTTGCTCCGATGGGCAAGGACGGGAAGCCGGACGCTTCTAAGAAGGAAGTAATCAGCGGCGACAAGGTCCTGCTTGCGATCGGTGTTGTTGGCCGGTTTGACGGTTTGTTTGACGAATCGCTCGGGCTTGAGACTGTCAAGGGTCATATCAAGACGGACTATGTGCCGCTGAGTGCTGATTCTCCGAGTGAGCCCAAGGCGCTTGATTACAAGACGAATCTGCCTGGGGTGTATGCGATTGGGGATGTGATTGGTCCGCCTTGGCTTGCGCATGTTGCGGGCGAGGAGGCGGTGCTTTGTGTTGAGCGGTTCGCGTTCAAGGAAGGCAAAGCGAAGCACGATCCGATCCCGATGGACTATACGGTGATCCCTGGGTGTACATACTGTCACCCGCAGGTTGGGTCTGTTGGATACACCGAGCAGGCGCTCAAGGCGCAGGGGATGAAGAAGGGCACCGACTACGAAGTCGGTGTATTCCAGAACCAGGCGCTTGGCAAGGCGATCGCGACCCAGCACACCGATGGGTTTGTCAAGATTATCCGGGGGCTCCCCCGCGGGGAGATTTTGGGATCGCACATCCTTGGTGATCAGGCGACGGAGTTGATCGCGGAGATGTCGCTGGCTCGCCGGCTTGAGGCGACGACCGAGGAAATTATTGCGACGGTCCATGCGCACCCGACGATGCATGAGGCGGTGCACGAGGCGGCGCTGGCGTCTGAGGGGCGGGTTATTAACTCGTAGTTCAGATTTGCATCTTGCTATTAGGCCGCCTTTGGGCGGCTTTTTTATGATTCAGATTTCAAGACCAATCGGAGCAAACCGGAGTGTGGGTTTTGTCGTACACTCATGTAACACGCGTTCTCCCTCGACGCCCCATATTCCATTTCTGCGCTTCGGGGGCACGCTTAACGCATAGGAAACATCATGTCCAAAGCTATCAACATTGCCAAGTTCACCCTAGCCTTTGTAGTTATCGCTGGCGGATTCTCGATCATCATTGGTTCACTCATGGGGGGTGGTGCTTCGAGTAGATATGACAAGATGAGAGGGATCAATACAGATCCGCGATCGATTCTCGTTCAGGCTGTGCTCATCGAGACCGATGCGGGCGCGGCCCAACCTGTGTCCATTCCTGAACCCGGCGCGAGGCTGACTGATACAGCGTTCAATAGTCTTTTGTCTGAGGCTGATAGTCTTCGTGCTGCTGGTGACGCACGCGTCCGCACCCCCGCTCTGCTCATTCAGCATTCCGAATCCGGCCACATTACTGTCAAACTTGGCGACCGTATCTTCGATGCTGATTTCTCTCCAAGCGTGATTGACACCAAACACGGGCCGGTGCTCCGCGTAGCGCTTCTGATCAACCGGACGGACACGGATTCATCGGCAACACCTAGAGAGCTGGCTTTTTCCACCGCTTATACCGCTGCTCCGGGTAACACTGTGGTGTTCGACTTGGCTGGGCTCGGACTTCCGGGGACCCGTGCGGTGCTTGCCCTTCGTACAACACTCAGTGACCCTACTCCTGTCACAACCAACTGATGGCTGCGACATGAATGATCTCAACAGGGATGATGGGATGAACCTCCTTGGTGATCAGGTGACGGGGTTCATCGCGACGGTTCATGCGCACCCGACGATGCATGAGGCGGTGCATGAAGCGGCACTGGCGTCTGAGGGGCGTGTGATCAACTCTTAGCGGTCCTCAACACAGCGAATTCGTTGTATTTATTCATTAATAGAGGCTTTCGGCTTGGGGCTGGGGGGGGTTTCTATTATGCTTGTACTTCGAGCTTAAACAAAAAGCAACCACAAGAGAACTCATATGAAACTGATTCAACTGTCTGCAGGGTGTGTGTTGTTGTGTGCGTTGTGCGCCTTGCCCGCATCGGCACAAACGATCAACGAAGATATTAAAATCGTGGCATCCGATGCAGCAAGTCCTGACTTCTTCGGCTACTCCGTCGCGATCTCGGGCACCACCACCATCGTTGGAGCCTATCAAGACGGCGGCGCATCCGGCTCCGCTTACCTCTTCGATACGCTGACCGGGCAAGAACTCTTCAAACTCACCGCATCCGATACAGCTGAACAGGACCGGTTCGGCTACTCCGTCGCCATCTCGGGCACGAAGGCCATCATCGGGGCCCATCAAGACGACGATGCGGGCAATAACTCCGGTTCCGCCTACCTGTTCGATACACAGACCGGGATTCAAATCGCAAAGCTCACCGCTTCTGATGCAGCAAGCTTTGACCAGTTCGGCCACTCCGTCGCGATCTCGGGCACCACCGCAATCGTCGGCGCGCACAACGATAACGGCGTCACTGGATCGGCGTACCTGTTCGATACGCTGACCGGGCAAGAACTCTTCAAACTCACCGCATCCGATGCAGCCGCAGGCGACCTGTTCGGCTACTCCGTCGCGATCTCGGGCACCACCGCGATTGTCGGTGCCTGGGCGAACGACGACCATGGCCCCATCTCCGGCTCGGCCTACCTCTTTGATACCGTCACCGGCCTAGAGATCGCAAAGCTCACCGCCTCCGATGCAGCCGCAAGTGACTTTTTCGGCGAATCCGTCGCGATCTCGGGCACCACCGCCATCGTTGGCGCCTTTGGAGACGACGACGCGGGCGGCACATCCGGCTCCGCTTACCTGTTCGATACGCAGACCGGGATTCAAATTGCAAAGCTCACCGCTTCCGATGCCGCCGCTGGTGACTTATTCGGCGACTCTGTCGCGATCTCAGACGGAAATGTCATCGTCGGCGCTAATGGAGACGATGTCGCAGGAAGCTCCGCCGGTTCCGCCTACCTGTTTGATTTCTCACTGAACATCCTACAGCAGCCACAGGGCACGATCGTCACCGCAGGCGAGGCCGTCGAGTTCAGTGTGCCGATCCAAGATGAGACCGGCGTGGGATTCCAATGGCGTCGCAATGGCATCGATCTTGTCAACGGCGGCAACATCAGTGGGACCCAGAGTTCAACACTCCAGATCATCGCCTCGGAGGACGACGAAGCGTATTACGATTGCGTCGTGACGGATGTTTTAGAGATCACAAGCGATCAGGTTATCCTCGCCGTCATGCCAGACCCCAATGAGTGCGTCGTGGATCTGAACGGGGACGGTTCGTTGAACTTCTTGGATGTTTCGGCGTTCTTGGCGGCGTTTGGGGCGGGGTGTCCGTAGCTTTGGTTGGAATAGAATGCACAGGGAATTTTTGTGCCGATTGGCGTGCTCGTAATGAGTCTTAGTGACTTACAGAAAAGGATATCTTTCATATGAACTACTGGAAAACAACACTCGCGGCGGCCATCGCTCTCGCTGGCGGGCAGGCGATAGCCGATACGACAACAACCGTCACCTTTGACAACGGATCACAGGGATGGGTTGGTGGCAATGGGACATTCATCAACACCGAAGTCGGCGGGAACAAGCACCTGCGGTCGATTGACGAAACCTTTGGCGTTCACTACACGAACAGCACAAACAATGCGTTTCTTGGCGACTACACCGCACACGAATCGATCACAATCTCGGTGGATGTGCGGATCGACAAGATCGACACCTCCAACGCGTCGAAAGGATTTGCCAGTGTCCCGCTGACCCGCTCGCTTGTTCTGGATATCCGGAATACGAACTTTGGTAATGGTGGGATCTTTGACTACGGTGCGGTGATCTTAGTACTCGATAACGACATGTCGTCAGCGAACAACTCGGAGTGGCAAACTTTCAGCGTGACCATTGATCCGAACCAGGTGGACCTTCCGGCTGGATGGATTGGGTTTGGCGGGGGCGAGGATGGCAACGGTGATCCGATCCTTCCGGCGGGCGTCACTTTCGCTGATATCGTTTCCAATGTTGACGAAGTTTCCTTTAGCACCTTTGTGCCTGGAGAGTTCTATCTGCAGGTGTTCTTTGATTTTTCGGTTGATAACTTTACGATCACACGGACCGATCCGGCCGCGTCATGCCCCGCAGACCTGACCGGCGAGGGAGACCTAAACTTTCTTGATGTGTCGGCGTTCTTGAGTGCTTTCGGTTCATCGGATCCGGCCGCGGACTTTACGGGGGAGGGTGACTTTAACTTTCTTGATGTCTCCGCGTTCCTCGCGGCGTTTGGGGCGGGGTGTCCTTAAAGAGTTGTAGGTCCAAATAGAGATCAATACTGATCGCGCATTGAATAACCCTCGATCTGCGGGGGGTGTATTTTAATGTGTTGTTCGTATTGATGATTGTTCGGTATTTTTGAATTATGTTGTTTTTTCGTTCATGCCGGGTTCTTATTGGTTGAATCTTGGTAGGTGTGATAACATTGCCTGAAGCCCGTTCGGGCATATTGAGAGGGTAACAGATCGCATGCGGGTCAACACGACCAACCACGAATGAGGGTGCACTGGGTATTGCTCGGTGTTGGTGTGTATGTACACACCGGCTGGTGTGTTGACTGATGCGGATGGATCATTGCCTTGGGTTTTTTCTCGGGATTGATCTAGAACAAGCACTGGAGAATGTGATGAACAAGAAATCGAATGGAATATCTGGACGGCTGGGCTTAGCGGGCGCGGCTGTTCTGGGTGTTATAGCGATGGCGACGCAGGCGGATCCTGCGGGCATTGATGGGCGCGAAGGCATGCGGCCTGTTGCGGTTGATCGGAACGCGGGACTCCCCGATGTGGGTACGGGGACTCCTGAGTTGTTTATGAATCGGCAGGTCTTTGATCGTGCAAACCCTCGGCCGATGCACCCGCCTATTGATCAGATCCCGTGGATGCCGATGCCTGAGATGAATCAGGCGCCTGGGGTTCAGCCGGCGATCAAGGACAATCGGATGGTGCTCCATGATGCATTAACCGGCGAGACACGGGTTCTTGATGAGCAGATGCCTTCGGGACTAATTGGTGCCGAGAGTATCGAGGGTGATTACAAGGGTGTGATGCCTTATGACGGGCTGCAGGAGCCTGCGGGCTTTGGGACGATGTCCGCGGCTAGTGCCCTTGATTCGTGGCCACGCTCTGGGAATGTCAAGCTCGTCATGCGGTTCACCGATACGGGCGGTACACAGCGTTGGTTTGTGTGTTCGGGCTCGATGGGTGATGCGGGTGTCGTTGTGACGGCTGCCCACTGTGTGTATGCACGGACACCGAATGGGCTGACGATCAATGATTACGCTGACATTGTGTATGTGTATCCCGCATGGGATGGTGTTGCGAACAATGGTCAGTTCTCGGCACCGGATGGGGATGAAGTCATCCAGAACTTCGGGTACGCGTTCGGGACCACTTTTTATGCTGGTGCTGGGTATGTCAGCACGGGCGACTGGGACCGGGACGCTGGTTTGATCCGTATTTCGCGTGGTTCATCGCGGAATGTTGGCATGCTGACCGGCTGGTTCGCTTGGGCCTGGGGCGGGAGCTGTGCAACGATCCAATCTCGTACTTACAACAACTTCTCGTACCCTGCTGAGAACTGCCCGACTGCTGGGCTGCACACCGGCGGGACGATGTACTACTGGAGCGGGACGATTGATTCTTGCCCGGACAACCAGATGCGTCTGAACACCGGCGGCAACTGCCTCGACACTGTCTGGGGCGGGATGTCTGGATCGGGTATGTATTACATTGATGGTGGCAACCGGTATACCCACGCGGTGTGCTCGACCTCGAACCGGAACGATATCGGGAACTACTGCAAGCTCTGGGAGCAGTATGTGCTTGATATGCAGAGCTTTGAATCCAATACCCGGACCAACAGTGAGGACTGGGAGCCTTTGATGATGCGTGCGCGTGGATCGACGACGGTCCAAGCGGGCACGACGATGGACGATTCGTTTGATGTCAAGATGATCAACGCGACCAATGCGAATCCTGGGGTTCAGGATTACCAGCTCAAGGTGTACCTGTCTACCAACAACAACATCTCGACGGCTGACACCTTGCTCGGGACATGGAACTGGAACGCGCGTGACTTTGGTGCGATGAACAATGTGAACTTTGTTGTTCCTGCACCGAGCATCCCTATTGATACAGCTCCTGGGACCTACTGGATCGGTGTGATTGCTGACTCGGGACTCCCCGGGACGACCACCAATGACGATACCGATACATGGGATGCTCAGCAGGTTACGGTGACGCTCGGGCTTCCTGGGCTGGCGGGGATCGTTTCGCCGGGCAATGGTTCGTCCAATGTTGATTTCAATGCCAATGTTGATTGGACGGCTGGTGCACGGGCGACAAGCTCGCGGCTGTACTTCGGGACAGATCCGACCCCGGATGCGGGCGAGTTTATTGTGGCGACTGTTGGGTCGTCTTGGTCGCTCCCGCCGTTGGATTTCAGCATGACCTACTACTGGCGTGTTGATTCTGTCAATGGGACCGGGACGACAACGGGGCAGGTGTGGTCGTTCACGACCGAGCCTGAGCCGCTGCCCGATTTGAATGCGACCGTTTGTACTTATGATGAGGTGCCGAACTATTACCCAGGACGGACAGTATTCTTGACACACAGGACATTCAATGACGGGACGAGCAACGCTTCTGCGGTGCACCTTGATTTCTATGCGTCGACCAACAACTTCATCTCTGTTGCCGACAACCTGATTGGTGTGCGTGACTATGGCGCACTTGCACCCGGTGCTTCGGTCTGGGTGAACTCGATCTTAAGTATCCCGTCGGATTTGGCGCCCGGGACCTACTACCTCGGGTTTATCGCTTCGGATCCTGGTGGTACCGAAACGAATCTTGGGAACAACTGGATTGCGGGCAGCTTTCCGATCAATGTTCTTGAGTGTGTTCCGGACCTGAATAATGACGGTTCGCTGAACTTCCTTGATGTATCAGCATTCCTTGCAGCGTTCGGGGCTCAGGATCCATTGGCGGACTTTACCAACGATGGGAGTTTCAACTTCCTCGATGTCTCGGCGTTCCTTGGAGCGTTTGGGGCTGGATGTCCATGATCGGACCTTAAGCGTGCCAAATTAGCATTCGCTGCTTGATTTGACACTACAATTCTGTAACACTGGAACCCAGAGAATGGAGATTTCTTATGGGTTCCAGTGTTTTTAATTGGTGCGTATTGTTGTTGAGCGCGGGGGCTGTCGCGGCACCAACGACATGGGACGGGGATGCGGGGGACGGGTTCTGGGTGACGGATCAGAACTGGGATACCGATACGGCTCCGAGCGGGTCGTCGGAGGTGATGATCCCGAGTGATGCTGGTCAGGTGCAGATTATTTTGTCGAGTGAGTCGTGCGCTTCGGTGAGTTGCTTGAGCAGCCTGAGGCTAACCTCTGCGACCCTGACGGTTTCTGGAACTGGTACAGTCACGAATATGATCTTCGACGGCGGTGGTTTTATCCCGGCGGTGGTGACCAGCGGGGCCTTTACGATCTCTGGGAATAGTTCGTGCATCACCGGTGAAGCTCGCGGGAACGGTGGGGAGTTTGAGAACGCGGGTGTGTTTGATGCGTTCTCTTTTGGGATCGATGGGAACAACGGGTTCAGCGGCACCAACTCGGGGACTTGGAATATGCCGACAAGTTCGGCGGCGTTGACACTCTCGAACGGTGCGTTGTTTGATAACCAGGGGACCTTTACGCTGCAGCCGTTTGGGGTGATTACGGGGTCGTCTGGGTTGTTCTCAAATTCTGGGACACTCTCGCGGACCGGTGGCGTTGGGACGACGACGATTGATACGGGCTTGACACAGCTCTCGGGGACGATCTCGGCGAGCGGAGCGACGGCGGTGATTTCTGTGCTGAGTGATGGGTGGCAGCTTGTAGCCGGGACGCTTGAGGTGAGCAACGGAGGCAGGCTCTCGATCGCGGGAACTGACCAGGCACGAACGCGGACGCTTGGAGTCAGTGCAATCACAGGCGATGGAACGGTTGAAATTTTTCCGTCCAACGCGACCATCGACTGGATCAATACCACGACGACGAATGTCTCGACCGGCGGGTTTGTTGCCCACAGCGGGACGCTGAACCTGAGTGGCAATCTGACCAACAATGGGTTGTTTGTTGGGCGGGGGGCTTCGGTGAGTGGGATGGGGTCGTTTACCAACTCAGCGATCGGAACGCTTGAGGTGCCGACGAGTAACGGGTTTGAGTTTAAGATGAATGCGACAAGCTCGGGTGCTGTTGATGTGCGGGGTTCGTTGCTGCTGAGCAACGGGGCGGTTTTCAATCAGTTGTTTGGGAATGGCGTTTCAAAGATCAAGCTGTATGACCAGAGTTCGGTTGGTACATTGACATCGGGGACGCCCGGGGTGCTGCATTCAGGTGGAGCGATCGAACTCCAGGGGGATGCCACCGGATTGGTCTCATCTTCGATATCGTCTCGGCTAGAAACTCAGGGTGGCAACTCGGTCTCTGTCTATAACGGCAGATTGATTCTTGATGGCGGGGGGTCGATTTCGAACTCTGTGGTCCGGATCAAGAGCGATCTTTCTGCAGCGGAGTTGCTCTTTGAAGGGGCGTTGCCTTGGAGTGTTGATGAGAGCACGGCGATGTTCCGTACAGGGACGCTTGGTCCCAACAGCGCAAGTGTAAACTTTGGTACGATCAGTGTAGCTGGACCCGCGATTACTATTGCCGCTGGGAAAGAACTCAGCTTTGAGGAAAATCTCACTGCAAATCTTCGTTCGAGCAACTTTGACGGAGATGGCAAGTTGAAGAATAACGGCACACTGAACTGGATCGGTGGAGCACTTGAGTGTGATGTCGATAATCAGGAAGCCCTGAACATCGAACCCGGAGTGTTTGGAAAGACCATTGGTGCCAACTTTGAAAATGGTTTCTTTGATGGGTATGTAGTTCAGCATTCATCGATCTCGGTCGATGGGGGCACCATCCAGAATAGTGGCGACTGGGAGATGAGCGGTGGTTCGGCGATCAACCCAGCCGGAGATGGCGGGGCGATGCACAACTTTGGGCAGCTCACCGTGCTTGATCCGAACGGGGCTACCAGTGTTGTTGGGGTTGATTTTGATAACACCGGCACGGTTATCGCTTTCCAGGGGCACCTTGTGTTGACCGGCGATGTACTTCAACTCAACCAACTTGATGGGACGCTCTCGGGCGGGCAATGGGCGGCTCAGCCGGGGTCGAGCATTACTTTCCCCCGGTCGCTTGTGCAGCTTCGTGGCCCGGGGCGGGTTGAGGGTGGAACCAATGAGTTTCCTCAGTTCTCTTCGCTCCAGAGCATTGATAATGCTGGGGTAGTTCAGGCGCTTGAATCGACATTTAGCGGTGATCTCGGGCTCTCGGGTGGATCGAGCATGACCGCGGAGGGTGATGTGACGGTCAATGGGAAGTATTCGTCGACTGGTGGATCGACGACGACGATCGAGCCCGGCGCAAAGATCGAAGCGACCGGCGGGATGGAGATCGGGGAGCTTGATAGTGCGGCCGACGAAATCAATCCGATTGTTGTGATCGCCCGCAACGGCGTTCCTTCGCCTTCGATCATCACCCCACTGCTCGAGCTTTGGGGCGGGATCCGTGTTGGGGAAACCGGGACGAGTGTGATTGAGTTGGACGGGGATCTTGTGGTGTATCCATCTGGGCGTGTGCATGTGAGTGTGCTGGGGTCGGGCCAGGGTTCCAACACGAGCGATCATCTTGTTGTATCTGGTGCGGTCACACTTGGCGGTACGCTGGAGATTGATGCGTCGCGGGCCGAGTTTGTTCTTGGGGAGTCTCTAACAGTGTTAACGGGGTGGGGAGATATCAGCGGTGTGTTTGATCATTACCGGATCAGTGGTCTCGGGCTCAACCAGACAATGGTTGCCTCGGTTGGTGTCAATGAAGTTGTTCTCACAATGGCGGCGAACTGCAGCGCGGATCTCAATGAAGACGACTCGCTCAATTTCCTTGATGTCTCGGCGTTCCTTGCGGCGTTTGGATCACAGGACCCGTTGGCGGACTTCACTGGTGACGGGAGCTTTAACTTCCTCGATGTCTCGGCGTTCCTTGGGGCGTTTGGGGCTGGGTGTCCATAACGCGAGGTTTGATCTGTGAATTAAAAACAACCCCGGACGAATCCGGGGTTGTTTGGTTATTGAATGAACTGATTGTCTTTTAGACGGGGACGCCGAGGAGTGCCATGACTTTTTCGACGATTGCTTCGGCGTTGAGGCCACACATCTGGAGCATCTCGTCTGGGGTTTTGGCGCTCTTGGGGATTCGTTTGACGAACATTTGTGTGAGTTCGAAGCCGTCGCCGGATTCCATGAGTGCGTCTGCGATTGCTGATCCGAGGCCGCCGCCGTAGTTGTCTTCGAGGGAGACGACGAAGCCGCCGTTCTCTGCGACGATGTCGAGGAGTTTGTCGGAGTCGAACGGGATGGAGTACATATCGAGGAGGGTTGCCGAGACGCCGGCCTTGTCGAGAAGCTCGACGGCCTTATTGCCTTCGTGGACCATAATGCCCGATGCGGCGAGGACGATGTCGCGGCCTTGGGCGAGGGTCTCGAACCCGCCGAGGTTGAAGACATGGTCGTCGGAATACAACAGCTCGGTGTCTGCACGCAGGGTCCGCATGTAGCACATGCCTTCGTACTCGGCCATGGTGGTGGTGAGTGCGTAGGCGGCGTAGGCGTCGGATGGCTGGAGAACATAGCAGCCGGGGTTGCCGTTGTGATCGGTGGTCTGTGAAAGCGAGCGGAACCAGGCGACATCGGGGAGCGACATCTGTGATGGGCCGTCGGCGGCCAGGGTGATGCCGGCGTGGGAGCCGACGATCTTGAGGTTGGCACCGGAGTTCATGCCCATCTCGATCTGATCGTATGCACGGGTGAGGAACTTGGCGAAGGACGAGCAGAAGGGGACTTTGCCGGCGGCGGACATGCCAGCACCGACGGAGATCATGTTCTGTTCGGCGATCTTGCATTCGATGAAGCGATCGGTGTTGTCTTTGTTGTTGGCGAAGGTTTCGGAGAAGGTGGAGTTGGAAACATCGGCGTCGAGGACGACGACATCCGGGTTGGTTGCGCCCAGTGCACGGAGGGCGACGCCGTAGGCTTTGCGGGTTGCGAACTTACCGGTGTGGAGGACGCTTTCCATGTCGAGGTCTTTCATGGCCTCGGACAAGGTGAGCAGGTCGTCGGATGGGAGCGGGCGGTCCGGTGCTTGTGCTGGTGGTTCGATGGTGAACTGGTCGGTTCCTGCAAGAGCGGAAGTGAGCTCGATGCGGGTCTCGTTGAGTTCGGCGAATGCTTTTTCGAGTGCGTCGCCGGCGGCTGGTTTGCCGTGCCATCCGCCGCCCTGGAGTGATGGGCAGCCCCAGCCTTTGACTGTTGTGGCGATGATTGCGATCGGCTTGGCGTTGGCGTCTGTGGAGACTTCGGCGAAGCGATCGAAGGCGGATTTGATCTGGTCCGGTGCGTGACCGTCGATGCTGATGACCTCGAAGCCGAAGGCTGCGAACTTGGCGGCCATGACTTCTGGCGACTGCTGGTTGGAGACGCGGTCTGCTTGGCCGTACTCGTTGCAGTTGACGATGGTACAGACATTGGAGAGTTGATGATCGACGATGAAGTCCATGGCTTCTGCGATTTGACCTTCGCGGACTTCGCCGTCGCCGCAGATGCAGTAGACGCGGCGTTCGATGTTGTCGAGGCGGGCGGCCTTGGCGACGCCCGCGGCGACGCTGAGACCCTGACCGAGCGAGCCGGTCGCGGCGTCGAAGAAGTCAACGCCTTCCATCGGGTTTGGGTGTCCGTCGAGGACCGAGTCCCACTGACGGAGGGTGTTGAGATCTTCCGGGGTGAGTTTGCGCCGGTCGTCGGCTTTGCCGACCATGACGCCAAGGGTTGCCATCGCTGCGTAGACAGCGGGTACGGCGTGGCCTTCGGAGAGTACGAGGCGGTCTGAGGTTGGGTAGTTTGGGTAGTCTGGTGACCATCGCATCGAGGAGAACATGAGGGTCGTGACGATGTGTCCGATGCTCATGGCGCTGGTAGGGTGACCGGTGCCCGAGGCGGCGGTCATCTCGAGGGAGAGTCGGTCGATTTCGATTGCTTGTGCGTGGACTGCGGCTTCAAATGACATATGGATGGCCTCCAAAAACGACGATGCCGCCCTTCCTGGACCCCTCTCACCGGCCTCAACACGAGGAAAAAAGGGGTCCGGAGCGCGGCGGTCGCGGGTAAGTTGTTCTACTAACGGGTAGTCTAGCGCGTGAGAGGGCTGGCATCATGGTTGCTTAAGGGTGGGTTGGCCAAATTGATGGTATTGGGATGGATTGATGAAGAATTCGGGGGTTTATCCTGTATGAATACAGCGGTTGGGGGTGCTTGCAATGGGGGTCTCTGCTAATATACGGGACACTTGATACCGTCCGGATGGGCGGGCTGGAGCGAATCTATGAAAGTTATCTGCGAACGGGCGGCACTGCTCGAAGCGGTCAATCAGGTTTCTGGGGTTGTTGCATCGCGTTCGCCGCGTCCGCAGTTGACCTGTATCAAACTCACCGCGACCAATGACGCTCAGGGTGCTGAGCTGATCTTGTCGGGTACCGACGCGGAAATCGCGCTCTCGGTCAGGATCGGGCGCGTTGAGGTCGAGCAAGAGGGCAGTTCGCTGGTCCCGGCTGATAAGCTCCGGCAGATCGTTTCGGCTGAAGAAAACGAGCCAACACTTACGATTGAGTCGACCGGCGAGACCACGCATATCCGCGGGGCCGACGCCCATTTCCAGTTACACGGATTCGATGCGGCTGATTTTCCACAACTTGCTGACTTTAAAGGGGTTTCGGAGGGTTCGGCGGCTTCGCCGGCTGCGAAATCGATCTTTGGGATCGAAGCGGGGACACTTGATGAACTGATCGCCCGGACATTGTTCGCGGCTGCACGCGAGAACTCTCGCTACGCGATCAATGGTGTGCTTTTGGTCCGTGATGGGAAGAAACTTGATCTGATCGCGACTGATGGGCGTCGATTGGCCAAGAGCCATGCGACGATTGATTCTAAGGGGGATGCGACGCAATGCATCCTGCCTTCTAAAGCACTCTCGATGATCCAGAAGTTGACCGCTGACGAGAACGAGATGGTCCATATCGCGGTGACCGACAATCAGGCGGTGATCGCGTTTGGTGATGATCCGACCGATTCGCGGGCGACATTGTCGACCAATCTGGTCGAGGGGACCTTCCCGCCGTATGAGGATGTGATCCCCAAGGATCAGGACATCAAGGTTGTGTTCAACCGTGATGTGCTCGCCTCAGCTGTTAAACGGGCGGCCCTGCTGACCAATGAAGAGTCCCGTGGCGTCCGTCTGGCGTTTAGCGGCGGCGACAAATCGCTCGAACTCTCCTCGCGGGCACCAGAAATGGGCGAGGCGACCATCAATGTCGAGCTTTCGAGTTATGACGGGGATGATATCGAGATCGGGTTCAACCCGGCGTTTATCACCGATGCGCTCAAGGTCATCAATGATTCTGAGGTCATGATCGAGCTCAAATCAGGCAATAAGCCCGGGCTGTTTAAGGCCGGGGGCGACTTTGTGTATGTGGTGATGCCGGTTAATCTGAGCTGAGCCCGCTCAAACCAAACCCTGATATTTAAGCAATTTATACAGCTATCGCTGTTTGTTTTTGCTCGGTCATTGTGCGCGATGAGCGATGGGTGTCCGGGCTTGACCCGTGGGGCTGGTGGGGCTGGTGTAACACTGCTTGGCGGCGTGGAGCGGTGAGTTGCTTACGGCTCGCTGGATCTGGCAGGGGTTGAGATTTGGGCCTAGGTAAGGGTAGTCGTTCGGGCTCTGACTCGATAGCAACGCGTTGGACCTTCATGGCACTCTTCCGATGCCCGCGTTCGAGCATGAGTACCGGGACAGGCACGCAGAGTAAGACCAGTACGCAGACGAGTGCGACGGTCGGGGCCGATCGCAGGTTCTCTGGGCTCATCAGGGCGACAAGGACGGCGATACCGACCAGTATCGTCATTGAGCCAACACAGATGAGCACGCACCATTGGAGTCTTTGATGGGCTGGAACAGCACTTTGGGGATGAGAAACAGATTCACGCATCATCGCTCGATATCACAGATTGAATGGCACTCGGTTGTGCTGATTTGGGTTGGCGCATCCGTACGCAGGGGTGAGGATATAGTGAAAACTCCCCCTAGACCAATCCCCGATCAAAACATTCTTTGTTGATAGGTTTCTTTGTCTGGGTTGAAGGTTTGTTCTTGGGTGATTCTTGGCGATTCGGTGCGGTTGATGATGGTGTTGGCGTGCTTGGTGGTGTATTGTGCCTCACATATGAATTGTGTTGAGTCCTCAGAAATTCCGATCTCTGGCTTGCGGCGGGCGATGAACACCGGCGGGGCGCGCAGTGTCCTTGGCCGAGCGGCGGCGATTCTTGTGGTGTGCGGATGTACACTCGGGATGAGCGCGGGCAGCGCGTTTGGGCAGAACACTGGTGACCAAGCGGCGGGATCGCCGACAGAGGGCATCTCGGATATCTCGATCTATGAGAACCGTCCGATTGCAGAGGTCTTGGTCCGGGGCTCGATGACCGCTGAGGGCGTCCGCAATCCACTGAGCGAGGAGGCCCGGCAGCAGGCGGTCAATGTGCTGACCTCGAAGGCGGGGGCTGTCTTTGACGCCCAGCGGGTCCGCGATGATATCCGTCAGCTCAACCGGCTCGGTCACTTCAAAAGTGTCGAGATTTATGCCGGGCTGACCGACGATGGCTCTGTGCAGCTCGCGTTTGATCTTTTTGAGCGGATGCAGGTGATCGATGTTCAGGTGACGGGGAATACCGAAATCAATGACGCGGAGATCCGGAGCGTGATCGATGTGATTTCGGGGACGCCGATCGACCGGTTCCAGATTGATCGCTCGGCCAGGCGGGTCGAGGAGCTCTACCGGGAGAAGGGGTACTACTTTGTCCGCGTGAATATCGATGAAGATGAGCTTGCGGAAACGGGTCTGGTGATCTTCCGTGTGCTGGAGGGGAACCGGCTCAAGGTGACCGGGATCCGGTTTACGGGGAACGAGGCGTTTGATAACAAGAAACTCCGGCGGGTGCTGGCGACCAAGAAGGCCAACATCTTCCGTCGTGGACAGCTCGACGACGAGGTGCTTGATATTGATGTTGCCAACCTAATCGAGTTCTACCGCGACCGCGGGTACCTCGATGTGCGGACCGATCGGTTGATCCAGCCTGCTCCCAACGGGCGCGAGGCGATCATTACCTATCTGGTTGAGGAGGGCCCGCTCTACACAATGCGTGAGGTGCAGGTCGATATTGTTTCTCCCGATGGTGCCGATCCTGTGTTGGGACGGGCGCAGATCGCGGGGCTGATGAAGATCAAGCCCGGGGATGTGTACTCGGTCCGTGATCTGAATGAGTCGATCATTTCGGTCCAGGAAGCGTACGGGCAGATGGGGTATGTGGACGCTCAGGTCGAACGGCTTGAGCGGCGTGACGAGAACGAGCCATTGGTGGATCTTGTTGTTGCGATCTCTGAAGGCGGACGGTCGCGGGTTGGGGAGGTGATAATCCAGGGGAATGATCTGACTCGGCAGGAGGTTATCCGCCGGCAGATCGAGCTCAAACCGACTCGGCCACTGGATACGAAGGCGATGGATCGGTCCAAGACCCGGTTGCGTCTGCTGCGTCTCTTTAATGAGCGTTCGGGCGCTAAGGTCACCCCGCAGCAGTCCGGGGTTGAGTTCTTTGCCGAGGTTTGGGACGACGAGTTTGTGCCTCGGGCGCGGCGGTCTGATCTTCCGAACGGGAACAGTCAGCAAGACGATGTGATGGATGATCCGATCTCGCTGACACTGACGCCTCCTGATAAATCGACTTTCCGCGATGTTCTTATTGAGATTGAAGAGACCAATACAGGGAGCTTTGATCTTGGTGGTGCGGTGTCTTCTGACTCCGGTGTGGTAGGCAGGATTGCGCTGACGCAGCGAAACTTTGATATCCGTGACACACCCGATTCGTTCGGCGAGTTTTTCTCTGGACGCGCGTTCCGGGGCGGGGGCCAGACCTTCCAGATCGAGGTACTCCCTGGTAACGAGGTCCAGACATTCCGGGTCTCGCTTGCCGAGCCGTACCTGATGGAATCGAACTATTCGGGATCGGTCAGTGCGTTCTTCCGCCGGCGAAACTTTGACGAGTTCGATGAGCAACGGGCCGGCTTTACCCTTGGTCTCGGGCGTCGGTTTGGTACGCGGTGGACAGGAAACATGAGCTTCCGATACAACCTGATCGAGCTTGGGGATGTCCAGCCAGAGCGGCCGGTCGATGTTTTTGCAGCTTCTGATGCCAACACGCTTGTGGGGCTCTCGGCGTCGCTCTCTCGGAACACGCTCGATTCGCGCGTCCGGCCAACCAAGGGTTCGCGTTCATCGATCAGTATCGAACAGGTGGTCGGTGATTTCCAGTACACACCTATCAACCTCAAGCACAACACATTCATCCCGATCCGCGAGGATTACCTCGGGCGATCCACGATCCTCAAGCTCAGCTCGCGGCTCGGGTATATACCGCAGGGTCGCAGCAACACCCCGACCTATGAGCGGCTCTACTCGGGTGGCCAGGACTTCCGGGGCTTCGAGTTCCGCACGATCTCTCCCAAGGGTATCCGCAACGACAACGGACTCCCGTCGGACGACCCGGTGGGCGGCACCTTCGAGTTCTTCCTTGGTGCTGAGGTTCAGCAGCCGGTCTACGAGGATATTTTATCGGTTGTGGGGTTCGTAGATTCTGGTATTGTGTCGTTCCAGCCGGGGTTTGATGAGTACCGCGTTTCGGTGGGGTTCGGGTTCCGGATCTTTATGCCCGCGCTCTCGCCGGCTCCTTTGGCGTTTGATTTCGGGTTCCCGATTTTGAAGGAAGACGACGACGAGACGCGTTTATTCACCTTCTCGGTGGATCTGCCGTTCAACTAAGCGGGATTTGGGGTGTCAACCTCTGGTGGCGGGTGCGGTATATCATTGTGGACACCCAGAAACCAGACCATGGAGAATAGATTCAATGCAGACCAAACAACACACCCTATTAACGCTCGCCGGGATCGCTATGCTGCTCTGTGCCGCCTTTGTGCTGCGTGCAAATGCCAACTCGGCCCGCCCACCAGCTCAAGCGACCGCGGTCGCGATCGTTGATATTGTCGATATCATTGCCGGACTCAACGAACGCGAGGTTCTTGAGGGCCAACTCAATTCCAGGATGGAATCCCGCCAATCACAACTCGATGAGGTTGTTGAGGCCCTCAAGGTTCTCGAAGCGGATATCCAGATGCTCACCCCGGGCACCGATGAGCACCGCGAGAAACTCCAAGAAGGAATCGAGAAGCAAGCGCTCGCCAAGACACGCCGGGAGGTCCTCTCTCAGATCGTTTCGATCGATATGGGGAATGTCATGGCCGAGTTGTATAAAAAGATCGAGATGGCGGTCAATCAGATCGCGGAACGCGAAGGGTACGACATCGTATTCTTCGATGACTCGAAGTTTGAACTTCCACAAGATGCACCCAATGCAGATGTCTACCGGGCCATTATCACCAAGAGTGTGGTCTACCGTCACGACTCGATCGATATCACAGATCAGGTGATCACGCTCATGAACAATGAGTACAGCGCCCCGTAATTATTGTGACTGCTTCATAGCCTCTTCCTTCTAGCTGTAATGAGCCTTATGAAAACATCTGATGCAGAATCTGTGACCAATACCCACGGAGACGATGGGGCCACATCGGGTTTGTCGCTCCCGGTCAGCGCCGGGATGCTCGCGGCGTTGCTTGACGGCGAGCTGATCGGAAACCCTGATGTACCCCTGAGCACATTGGGTTCTATTGAAAGCGGGTCTGCCGAGGCGCTCACCTTTATCCGGTCATCGAACTTCGCCAAGTTCTGGGCGGATTCGGAATGTGGGTGTGCGCTTGTCAGCGAGGGGATCGAGGTTCCCGGGCATGATCCCGAAAGCAAAGCGATCATCATTGTTCAGGACGCGGATGAGGCGATGGTTATGGTGCTCGATGCGGTGAACCCAAAGCGGGTCCGCCCCGAGATTGGGATTCACTCTTCGGCGGTGATCGATCCCGATGCGGTGATTGATCCGAGTGCCGCGATCGGTCCCGGGTGTGTGGTCGGTGCGCGGTCCTCGATCGGGGCCAATGTTGTGCTGATGTGCAATGTCACGATCGGCGTCAATACGCGGATTGGTGAGGACACCATTTTAGAGCCCGGTGTTGTGGTTGAGGATCGTTGTGTTGTTGGTTCTCGCTGTCATCTCGGGGCCAACTGCGTCATCGGGACCGATGGGTTCGGGTATCTCCCGGCTAATGATTCCCGTCCGGCGATGAAGGTGCCTCAGATCGGGACTGTAGAGATCGGCAACGATGTGGAGCTTGGTGCTTGTGTTACTGTTGACCGTGCCAAGTTTGGAGCGACAACCATTGGTGACCGGGCCAAGATTGATAACCAGGTGCATGTCGCTCACAACTGTGTTGTGGGGACCGACACGCTGATCGCTGGGCGGACGACGCTCGGTGGTTCAGTGGTGGTTGGCGACTTTGCGATGATCGGCGGGGCGGCCGTGCTCAACGATCAATCGGTTGTCGGGAAGAACGCGAAGGTCGCCGGGGGAGCGGTTGTTCTAGAGAGTGTTCCTGACGGCGAAACTTATGTCGGTACGCCCGCGATGCCCGCGAGACAGGCGCTGCTCAACTACAGCGCGTTCCGCGATCTCGGCTCGTTTGTACGAAAGGTCGAGAAGCGGCTCAAAAAACTCGAATCCGATTAACCGCCCCTCTGATTGAATGATGATGCGATCGTCACACCAAAGCACATCTCAGAGCACGCTCAGTTCATCGGCGGTTGTTGAGGGTGTCGCCCTCTTTACCGGCCTTCCGAGCAGATGCACGATTCGCCCGGCGGGGATCGGTCATGGCTTTGTCTTTGTGCTTGATGGAATTGAAATCGCGGTCAACTCAGAAAATATAAGCCACGAACCTGTGCACCCGGCGTTTCTCAATATTCCCGCACGGTGCAGTGCTCTGGGTTCTGCGGGGGCCGCCGTGTGGCTCGTCGAGCATGTGCTCTCTGCGCTTGTTGGGACGGGCGTAACCAATGCACTCATCGAGGTTGATCATTGCGAACTGCCGATCTTGGATGGCTCGTCGCTTGGATTTGTAGAGGCGATACTGGACGCGGGGATCGAGACCCAGGGTGCCCCGGTAGATCTGATTGTTATTGATAAGACCATCTGTGTTGAGCAGGGGGATTCGTGGATCGAGGTGGCTCCTTCCGGATCATGTTCGTATGAATACACAGTTGACTATGGGCCGGATTCTCCGATCGCACACGCGGCGGTTGGTTGGGATGGGGAAGCCAATGTTTATAGAGACCGGGTTGCGCGGGCTCGGACTTTTTGTCTTGAGCATGAGGCCGAGGCTCTTGTCAAGGGCGGACTGTTTGGACACCTCAACCCTGGCGATATGTTGGTGCTTGGAGATTCTGGGCCGATCGGTTGCGAGCTCCGTGATGAGCACGAATGCGCATACCACAAGCTGCTTGATCTGATCGGGGATGTTGCGCTGATCGGGCGGCCGATCGTTGGTCGAATCCGCGGGCACAAATCCGGTCATGCGCTCGCCCATGAGTTCGCTCGGGCGGTAAATGATTCGCTATGACCGGATCTGTGCGCATTTATGCTGGTCATTCTTGTGAATCTTGAGCGAACACATCGCCGGCTCTGATACAATTCAATCCCCCCCACTACTTCTTGTTCCCCGCGGTGCTTGATCACACGGCGCTCTGTGGTTGTGCATCTTATCGAGAGCGCGGGAGAAGTGGAATGCGGAATTTTTTAGTAGTGGTATTGGCGTGCGTGACGGTCTTTGTTGGTGGGTGTGCAGGGGTTGGTCAATCAATCGATCAGCTCGGATCGATGCGGGATCAGGCGGCTCAGATCCAGAGTGATCTCAAGAACCAGCTCGATGAACTGGCACTCATGCGAGAATCGATCCCGGACGACAGTGCCCAGGGGGACTCGGTCGATACCCTGATCTCGCAGGTCCATGCGAAACTGGCGGTTGTTGAGGCGGCGATTGTGCACGCGGATCAGGTGATCGAGGGAGTAACCAATCCGAGTGATCCGCTGACGATAGCGGCCGATGCGGTATCGCCTTGGGTTCCTGCGCCGATCCAGGCGCCGCTTGTGCTTGGGGCGGCGCTGCTGGCGACGGTCATGCGATCGCGGTCGCTCAGCACAGGAACCCGGTCGATTGTTGAATCGATTAACTATGTGCTTAAAAAGGATGACTCGTTCAAGGCGGCTTTTAATGCCAACGCGGACACGATCCGAACGATCCAGACCCCGGAGGCTCGGAAGATTGTGAACAAGTGGACGCCTTGAGTTAGTCGGCGGGTTGAGTGCGGAGCGCAAACTCGAGGCGTTGGTCGCCGGTACGGAGGGCGCGGATAAGGACAACGCGTCCGTCGCCGAGGTCTACCTTGGCGTCTCCGAGGTTGTCTTTGGTGAGGTATTTAGAGGCGAAGGTCTTTGGGATTCTTGCTGAACCGATGTAGACACGGTCTGTGGTTATTGTAAAGCGGCTTTGATCATCGGTGCCGAGTTGGATGATCGCCCAGATGATGGTGGATCCATGGGTGTGGTTGAGCTTGGCGCCGATGGTTATGCCGTGTTGGCTGACCGTGATGCGGATTTCTTCGAACTCGTCGATCCAATCGTCGTCGGTGAATGAATGGATGGTTTCATTGAGTCGATGGGTGAGCCAGCTGTTAAGTTGGTCTTGGTTGATCGCGGCGTTCCAGTCGGAGTCTTCCGGTAGTCGCAGGCGGGTCAGTGCGGTGGTGATGCGGTTCTCGAGCTCGATTCCTGATTGTTCGGTATTGAGCGGGTTATTGTCGAGATCACTCCACCATTCGGGTGTGTTGTTGAGCCCGCTGAGCTGCCAGATGATGAGTATTGGCGCAATCGCTACCACAATCATCGCGATGAGCAGGCCCACCACGACGCGGTCGTGGGGTTGATCGGGATGTCGAAGCGACCGCAAACTCATGACCACACTATAGAAAAACAGCCCGGCGAAACCGGGCTGCTGTGGATGAATCTGTTGAAAGGGTAAAAACCTTGTATTAACGCTTTGAGAACTGGAAGCGACGGCGAGCACCTGGCTGGCCGTACTTCTTGCGTTCGACCTTACGAGCGTCGCGGGTCAGGAACCCTGCATCGCGGAGGGCTGGCTCGAAGTTTGGGTCGTATCCGACCAGTGCGCGGGAGATCCCGAGACGGACGGCTTGGGCTTGGCCCATGTATCCGCCGCCGTGGCAGCGGACGATGACATCGAGCTTGCCGGTGGTTTCGGTGAGCTTGAGCGGTGAGACTGCGTCTGCGCGGTCACGCATCTCTGTGAAGTATTCTTCGATGGTTTTGAACTGCTTGCGCGAGATCTGGATCTTTACTTCGCCCTTGCCTTCGGTGGCGGCTGGGCGGAAGCGGACGCGGGCGACTGCACGCTTGCGGCGACCGGTGCCCCACCACCAGCCGTGCTTGTCAGCGGGCTTCGGGTCTGGGAGGACGCGTGTTTGGAGTTCTGCGGGTCCGGTGTCAGCGACGGTTTCGCCGGCGAGTTCCGGATTGGTGATGGTGGTTTCGTATCCAGCCATGGGTTCACTATCCTTTTCGTATCTGTCCGCATCCACGAATCTCGGTACACCCGGGACCGCTTTGGACAGCGTAAGTTACTTGGGGGGTTAGATGGCCGTTGGGTTCACGCCGGCGTGCGGGTGATCGGCTCCATCGTAGACCTTGAGCTTTTTGAGCATCTGGCGACCGAGGCGGCTCTTTGGGAGCATGCGACGGACGGATTCAGAAACGAGGACATCTGAGCGGCGTTCGCGGAGATTGCCGTAGGACTCTGCGGACTGACCACCTGGGTATCCCGAGTAAGTCAGGCGGAGGTTCTGGTCGGCCTTGTTGCCGGTGAGCCCGACCTTGCCCGCGTTGATGACGATGACGAAGTCGCCACAGTCAACATGTGGGGTGTACTCTGGGCGGTGCTTGCCCATGAGGTACGGCGCGATCTCTGCAGCGAGACGACCGAGCGAGACGCCTTGTGCGTCGATGATGCGCCACTGCTTGGCGACATCGCCGTTCTTGGCCATGTATGTTTCGCGACGCAGGTGGTGGCGTTGTGGTTTGCTTCCCATGACGATCTCCTATTCCGGCGTTCGGTTCTGACCCAGTTTGATATAAACAGTCGGGACGATGAACCAGCAGCCGTTGTTTGGTGCTTGACACGCTGCCTACCGGGCAGGGCGGGCTGGAGGAGTGCTCTTCCAGCAGATTTGTGACATATGCCAACAGACAAGCCGTTGGGGATGAAGAATTTAGGCGTTGGAATCGGTTGGGTCAAATTGTTGGGTGAATCGGGGGATTGAAAGCGTCAATTTGCCCGATGAATGGGCATGGACGAACCGAACCAGACGAATGATGGCCTTTCCCAACCAAACGCCGATTCTGTGAAGAAGAGGGACCCTGGGACGCCTGTATCTGGGCTCATTGCTTTGGTTTTAGCGGTGGTCTTTGCTGCGGGGATCATCCTGTGGCAGAACGCCTCTGAGGACGCCCAGTACAAGATGGTTCGTGAGGAGATGCCGGAGCTGGTAATCGGGGCTGATACCCCGGCGGCGGGTCGGTTCGGGCAGTTTGATCTCCCGGCTCGGATGTTCATCCGTGGGCACAAGCTGCTGATGGAGCAGCCGACCGACTACAGCACGATGGTGATGGAGCAGTTCGCGGCGGTCTACACCCCCGAAGATCAGATCCGGGCGATCATCATGAGCGGGGAGTATGAAGGGGCTGAGTCGGCACTTGATCGGCTTGAAGCCGCCCATATCGAAGTCCTCCAGAAACTCGGTGATACCCAAGGCGATGATGACGGCGAACACAAAATGGCTGATGGGTTCGAATTGATCGAGTTGGGTAATGAGGGGGCCTATGAACTTGCTCGGTATGGGCTCGTATCCGATGAGCTTAATGCACTCCGGATGATTTACACAGATGGCCCGGACACTGTCGAGCAGCCGATGCGGGATCAGCTTGTGGCACGGTATGGGGTGTTGGGGCAGGTGGTGCTTACACACGGGCTTGAGGATAACAACCCAAGGCGAGAGCCGTTGGTGACGGGGTTTGTCCCGATCGCTGTGTTGCTCTTTGGGGTGTTGCTTGTTGTTGGGGTCAGCACGCTTGCAGGGCTGGTGCTGTTGGTCATGGGGATTATCAATCTGGCGAGCGGGAAGATGAGGTTCCGGTGCGAAGCACCTGAACCTGGTGGCTCGGTATTCCTTGAGACCTACGCGGTATTCCTGGCGGCCTTTGGGGTGCTTTCGATTGGGCTCTTTGTGCTGAGTGTGAAAATTGATCCATCACTGGGGGCGCTTTCAATTCCACTGCAGTGGGTGTTGATTGTTGTTCCCGCGTGGGCGTTGCTGCGTGGGATGAAGATGAACAACTGGCGGAATGCGATCGGTCTGCACTCTGGCGAGGGGGTCATGAAAGAGATCGGGTGCGGGTTCCTTGTGTACCTCGCGAGTATCCCGGTGTACATGGTCGGCGTGGCGATCACGGTGATCGTGCTTGTGATTCAGGGTTTGATGGCTTCGGGGAGCGGCGAAGAGCTTGAGCCGATGTCGAATCCGATCTTTGATCTCATCAGCGATGGTGGGCCTTTGATAATCTTGCTGGTCTTTACGCTTGCGACTGTTTGGGCGCCAATTGCTGAAGAACTTATATTTCGCGGTGCGTTGTTCCGTCATATGCGCGGGCGGTTGCACTGGATTCTGGCGGCGTTCTTTAGTGCGTTGCTCTTTGCGTATATGCACTCGTACGGGCCGTTCATGGTCGCGCCGTTGATCGCACTCGGGTTTATGTTCGCGTTTATGCGGCAGTGGCGTGGGTCGATCATCGCACCGATGACAGCACACTTTATTCACAACGCGACGCTGATCGGGTTCATGATTATTTTCATCAACCTGCTCAAAGATCCGGTGATCTGATTCTATTGATCTGGTTTGATCAGATTTGGTCAGTCGGTTGTCGATAGTTTTTTGAGTGTCGATGCGGCGATCTTGCTGACGACGATCAGGAGCACGATGGTTGCGGTGATCCCGGCGGCGATCATCCATCGCGGCTGGCTGTACTCGCCGGACCAGTTGGTGATTGAGACGCCGATGAGCACGGCTCCGAGTGTTCGGGGGAGCATGCCGAGCATGGTACCGAGCAGGAATACAGATCTTGAAACACCGAGGCCTACAAGCACAAGATTGGTGAGTGCGAACGGTGCGCTGGGGGATGCTCTGAGCAGGGTGACGATCAGGATCGCTCGCTTTGGGCTTGCGGTCAGGAGTGCGTGGCGGACCATTGAGGTTTTGGGTGATCGGTTGAGTTCGTGCTCGATGCGGTCGCGGGCGAGATGTTTAACGACCTCATAACCGATGAGTGCTGCGCCCCCGAAACCGATCATCGCGGCGGGGAGCCCGAGGGTAAATCCAAACGCGTATCCGGCGAGGACGGCCTGCGAGATGGTGGGCAAGAGCCCGAATCCCGCGAGGATGACAAAGCAGACCGTGTAGATTCCGAGCCCGACGACGAGTTGTGAGCTTGAACCGGTGTCACCGATCAGCAACAGACTGATGGGTTCCATATTGAGGAGCAGGATCACGCCTGCGAAACTTGGGAAGAACGACCATGCGATGCCTAGGGCGGTCGCTGGAGCTAGACGGCGGAATCTTGAGTGGTGCGGCGTTTTTGAGAGGGAAGGTTGGGTTTCGTTGTTGATTTCGGTGTTCACATTGAAATCGACAACCACGGGTTTGGCTGCTGTTTTTAGTTGAGACTGTGTTTCAATAAGACTCATGTGACAAGATCGTAGTCCACCCAACCCGATCATTCTCAGTCGGTTGTGTCAGAATCGGGTGCTTGTGGATCATGTAGATCATGGCCCATTGCTTTGTCGATGGCTTTGTTGGCCATGTGTCCTAGGAGCATCAGGACCCCGACCATGAGGACGATGCCCGCGATGATGAGCCATTTGGGTTTGTCGTATTGGTCCCAGCTTTCAATCTGCGAGCCGATCCAGACGGCGGCGAAAGTGCGCGGGGCCATGCCGACGAGGGTGGCGATGACATAGGGAACCAGTTTGACACCCGATACGGCCATGAAGCCGTTCATGAGCGAGAAGGGGGAGGCAGGCGAAACACGGAGTAGCACCAGAATCCCGGTTGCTCGCCAAAAACCGTGGCGGATGAAGGCGTCGCGGACGATCTGGGCTTTGGGGTGTTTGTGGATTTCGGATTCGACACTTTTGCGTGCGATTTTGAGTGCGATGAAGTACCCGATGATTGACGCGCCGGTGAACCCGGCGAGGGCCGCGGGGAATCCGATGCTGATCCCGAAGGCGAAGCCGGCGAGGATGGCTTGGGAATAGGTCGGGAGGAATCCGAGCCCGGCGGAGATGAAGAAGATCCCGATATACATCGCGACGCCGATGGCGAGGGAGCCGCCGCCCTCTTCGTTGCGTTGGAGGAGGATATCCGAGGCTTTGGACATATTGGCCAGGAGGAGGAACCCTGCCATAGCGGGCATGACTGCCCAGGCGATCCCGAGATAAGCGGCGGGGCCAAGGCGGGAGAATATCGCCTTAGCGGATTGGTCTTGGTCAGATGATGATTCGTTGGTGGGTTCTTGGGTAGTCATGTGGGCGATGATACGGGTCTACACTGCCAGTATCCGGGCTTGTTGGCCTGGTTATCAACTGTTTCCACCCGCGCTAAAGCTCGGGTTTGAGGAGAATTGGCCATGATCCCGCGTCCGCCGCCCCGTGAGGGCTCACTTGGATTTCTTTATCTTCCGCCCTTCCGTGTTCAGGGTTTTTCTGTTGCCGGCGAAGCGACCACGATCTCGATCCCCGAGATGGATGTCTGCTTTGATATGGGCAAGTCGCCGCGGGCGCATCTGGCTCCTAAATACTGCGTCCTCTCCCACGGCCATATGGACCATATCGGCGGGCTCGCGTACTGGTGCTCGCAGCGGAACTTTCAGGGGATGGGTCCCGGGACCATTGTGTGCGACAAACGCATCGAGTCCGATGTCCGCGGCATGATGGATGGGTTTCAGGCGCTCGAACGACAGAAGACGCCGTATGAGTTGATCGCTCTTGAAGAAGGCGAAGAACTCGAGCTCAAGAACAATATTTTTCTACGGCCGTTCCACACCGAGCACACCTGCCCGTCATCGGGCTACTCGATCATCGAGAAGCGGACCAAACTCAAGCCGGAGTTGGTTGGGCTGCCTCAAGAAAAAATCAAAGACCTCAAGCAACGCGGCGAGGAGATCGTCAACACCTTCGAGGTGCCATTGATTGCCTACACCGGCGACACGCTCCCCGGGCCGCACCTGCTGCGTGAGGATGTGATGAACGCGCAGATCATCATCACCGAGTGTACATTCTTTGAGAAGGATCACCAGCAGCGCGCCAAGGTCGGGATGCACATGCATGTCAACGACATCGCCGAATGGCTCAAGGTTGCTCAGTGCGAGCATATGGTCATCTGCCATATCTCGCGCCGGACGCATCTCGGCCAGGCCCGCAAGGCGCTGATTGATGTTGCGGGTAAAGAGTTGTGCGAGAAGGTGCACTTCTTGATGGACCACAGGACCAACCGCGACCGGTACGACATCCAGGCTGAGGAAGCACAGAAGTTGGAAGAAGAGCTGGCCAGCCGGGCATGATTCAGATCAATCTTCGACGCCAAGATCGCTCTTTGTAAATAGTGCATGAAACACGACGCCCGCGGCTTCGATGTTCTCGCGGGCGCCTTCTTGGCGGTCGATCACGCTGATGATCGCGGGGACCGTTGCGCCGAGTGATTTGAGGATCTCGACCGCTTCGAGTGCTTGGCCGCCGGTGGTGGCGACATCTTCGACGAAGATCACAACATCGCCTTTGTTCACTTCCCCCTCGACCTGTTTGGCTGTGCCGTATTCTTTTTTGGCGTTGCGGACAAAGATCGCGGGCTTGCCGGTTTCCATCGCCGCCACCGTCACCAGCGGGATCCCGCCGAGTTCAGCCCCGGCGAGGCGTGTAACCGATCCGGACTCTTGCTCGATCGATTTGATCGTTTCGGCGAAGATCGGACCGAGTTTGGCGAGGATCTCGGGCTTGGTGGAGAACTTGTATTTGTCGAGGTAGTAGCTGCTGATGCGGCCGCTGCGGAGGGTGAACTCCCCTCGGAGAAGCGAGGCATCAGCAATTTGGCCCGCCAGTTCGGATGTTGGTTCTGTCGATTTGGGCGGATTCATGGTATTTCTCGCGGCTTGGGATGTGGAAAGTCCGGGAATTATGGGCTTCTGGTGCCGAAAAACCTGAAGTTGGGCTGTTTTTTATCAGCCAGCCGTCATAATTGGCACCCGTCGGCGTTTGGCTGCGTGAGCCTTGCCTTGGGATGAAGCATACCCCTTGGCACGCCGATATTTGTACATTCGGCCAGGGATGGTGAATGGATGGACAGTGTGGCGGCAATCGTGCCGTGAGTCCAGACGATTTAAACATGAACGCTTGAAGGATTCGGGAGGATCTACAGATGAAGTTGAATGCACGCCAGTGTTGGTTGATGGCCGGTCTTGCGATGGGAGTGATGGGCTCGAGCGTTGTTGCTCAGGTTGCCCCGCCGCCAACCCAGCCTGCCAAAGAAGAAACAAAGTATGAAGCACCCGAAAAGAAGGCGGCTCCTGCCCAGCCTGAGACTAAGCCGGCTGCTCAGCCAACCCAACCTCAGCGTGCAAACCCGGCCACCAATAATCAGTCCGGGCACCAGACCGCTTCGCTCCCGACCAACACGCCATATCCAAAGCTACTTGCAAAGGATGAGAACGGCAAGATCGTTCGCCTGATCGAACTCCCAGACATCCTTGCTCTGCGATCAAACCCGACCGTTGGTCAAAAATCTGTCAAAGCGATCATGCCTGTGCTCTTTGGACGACGCGCACGCTTCGAGCGTATGGTGATCGATAACCTTGATCTCTACTGGATGGCGACCGATGGCCGGGTCGACACGATGAACCTGAATGATATCAAGAATATGACCGAGATCGCGGAGATGATCAAGCCTTTGGTTGGCCGCACCACACTCTCGCAGGAACTCCAGAACCGCGGGATTTTGTCGAGAACCCAAGGCGGGATGAATGAGCATATCGTCAACGAGTACAAACAGGCGGTCACCGCTGAAATTCAGTTTGATTCAGAGGACCCTTTGAGCGAGGTGATGCGGTTTGTGCTTCAGGATTCCATCCACGAAACCGAGCAGGCGTACCGCGCGATGGTGGCTGAGATCTCGACCAAAGTTGCAGTACTCGTTGAAGAAATCGGCCTGACCTCATCAGCCGCGATGGAGGTCGCCAAACTCCAACGCCCGCTCCATGAAGACAAAGAAACCCAGCGTGCGAATCTTGCAGAACTTGATTACGCTCTGCGTGGTCTGGATATCGAAGAGGGGATCTCGCTCTTTACCGCGATGAGGAATCACCGCAAGAGCCCTGACATCTCGCCGGCTGTTCACACGATCAATGTAATGCACGACCGGAAAGTGGATATCAGTGACTCAGACACGATGGAAGGTGTGATTACCTACCCCGACGGTCGTACTGTGAATACCGGCGAAGCCCGCAAAGCAAATGATGAAAAAATCAAGAAAGAAACCGAAGAGTTCAATAAACAACAAAAGAACCCTTCAAAGCCATAACTCTGTTCTGATTTGAATCAACTTTGAGTTTAACAAAGCACCCGGCCTTTCGCCGGGTGTTTTTTTATAGTGCTTGTATTCGTCTACTGATTTGATTGCGGACGCATCATCGGGAACGGGAGCACATCGCGGATCGTCCGTGAGTTACTCATCAGCATCACCAATCGATCAATCCCGAGCCCGAGCCCGCCCGCGGGGGGCATCCCGACCTTAAGGGCGTTGATAAAGTCCTCGTCGTAGTTTCGGAAAGTTGATTCCTCGTCGTCAACGCCCGCGAGTTGCTCGCGGAACTTGGCTTCTTGGATATCTGGATCATTGAGCTCGGTATACGCCGGGCCGATCTCCATCCCGCCGATGAACAAGTCCCATCGCTCTGCGAGCGGGATTGGGTTGTTGAGTGTGTCCGCCTTGGGGCGGGTGAGCGGCGAAAGGGCGGCCGGGTAATCAACCACAAAGGTTGGCTTTGCGGGATCGATCTTTGCTTCGGCGACATCTTCGAAGAGTTGGTTGATGATGAAAATATCTGCGATAGGTGTGCCATCTTCGGACTTCGTCTTTATGCCTCGTTTGGTTGCTTCCTCGCGGGCGCGATCGGTCTGATCGATCGTGAATCCCAGGGCGTTCTCGAAGAGTTGGCTGTAGGTTACCTTCTCAAAGCTGTTGGCGTAATCAATACTGAGATCACCGAATGGCATCGACGATGATTGATTATCGGTTTCTTGAGCGGCCAGTTCTGCAAGCTCTCGGATCAGCCCCTCGGTGATTTCCATCATCGTTTCGTAGTTGCCGAATGCTTGATACAACTCAAGGCTCGTAAACTCTGGGTTGTGCGATTTATCGAGTCCCTCGTTCCGGAAGTTTCGGCTCACTTCATACACTCGGGGCATCCCGCCAACAAGCAAACGCTTGAGATAAAGCTCGGGCGCGATCCGCAATGAGAGATCAATCCCCAGCGCGTTCATGTGCGTGAAGAATGGACGCGCCGCAGCGCCGCCGGCCTGGGTCTGGAGCACCGGGGTATCAACTTCGACAAACTCTTGCTGATCAAGATACCGACGGAGCGTCTGCATCATTTTGGATCTGAGCACAAAGACTCGCGTGGTCTCCGGGTTGACCCACATGTCTAGGTACCGCTGGCGATAGCGGAGCTCGGTGTCGGTCAGGCCGGCGTGCTTTTCTGGTGGTGGCACCAAACACTTGGAGGCCGGGGCGAGTGAACTGGCCCAGCAGGTAACCTCGCCGGTGTTGGTTCTGGTGAGCGGACCCTCGGCGACAACGATGTCTCCGACATCAAGTTTTTTAGCAAGCGCAAACCCTTGCTCGTCGCAGTCTCGCTTCGAGACCGCTACCTGAAAGGCGTCGCTTGAATAGTCGCGGAGGTTGAGCCAAATGAGTTTGCCGTTGTCTCGGGAGAGCACCACACGGCCGGCAACCTTGACGCGCGGTCGTTCATCAATCATCACCGGGAGATCACCCTCAGTTGTATCAGGATTCTCGCGTTTGGCGGCTTTGCGTGCCTGGTTTGACTCTTTGTTGGCGGTATCTGCAGATTCGTCGTACGCGGCGTGGGCAACGCTCAGCGAGATCAGCCCGTCGGTGCGTTGTCCATAAGGGGACATGCCGAGGCCAGAAACCTCGTCGCGGTTGGCGCGGCGTTGGAGTTCGAGCCGGTGTATATCTTGTGGATCAGAACTCTCGGTTGTCGGGTTTTCGGTGGTTTGGTCACTCATCGTTGCGATGGTATTCGCCCGAGCGTGGACGGTCTTGATTTGAACAAGAAACTGGTATCCGCCGAAGAATATGGATCGGCTGGTTTATTTTTTTCCGCTCATCGTCAGTTCGACCTTGGCGGTCATCTCTTCATTGCAGAGCGGGCGGCTGTCGCCGAGTTCCCCGATTAGGTCGGCCATGGAAATGCCGGTGAACTGCTTGATGAGCATATCGATCGATTCATCGAGCTTGCTATGCAGCGGGCACAGGGACCCGGAGTGGTTTTTGAGCCCCAGCGGGCAGGCGTTGATCCGGTGAATCGGATCAATCGAGTCGATGACATCGAGCATCGAGATATCAGCGGGTGGCCTGGTGAGCTTGTAACCCCCTCCAACACCGCGGCGTCCTGAGACAATCCCCGCTCGAGCAAGCAACTGGAGTACCTTGGCGAGGTAGTTCATCGGGACCTTGGTCAGCTCAGCGAGTTCAGAGGTCGATACCAAACCATCTTTGGTGTACGCGAGACAGATGGTGGCTCGGAGAGCGTATTCGGTAGTTTGTGAGAGCAAGTGGACCTCCGTATAAATAAATCGACGGTATATGAATACTGGCCATTCTACATCCAGAAGCAGAAAATAAACTGGAATGATTCCAATTTACCACTAAATACCATTGTTTTTTCATCTATTGCTTCGCGATCTTGTTTATCCACCGTCGATCAGGCCCCGGATTGCGCTGCGAGAGCGATCATCGAGACCATCAACAGGGACCGAATCGAGCAAGTTATCGATCACTGTTTCTGGAGTGACCTGATCCGCCTGAGCATTAAAGTTGAGCACGATGCGATGACGGAGCACCGGGTGGGCAATTGCGCGGATTGTGTCAACGGTCACCAGCCCATCGCCAACAAGCATCGCGTGGGCCTTGGCGGCGTGCACGAGTGCCTCACTCGCACGCGGGCCTGCGCCCCAAGAAACATAATCGCGGACCATGTCAGGAATAGGTCCGGACTCATTTGCGCGTGTTGAGCGGACCAGCCGCAACGCGTACTTGCAGACATGCTCGGGCACCGGGGTGTGCTTGATGATCTTTTGGACCTCAAGGATCCGATCCGTGTCAACCACCGGCACAACAGCATGCTCACCCTTGGTCGCGCTCCGTTTGATCACTTCGAGTTCTTCTTCTTCGGTTGGGTATCGCACAAGAATCTGGAACATAAAGCGGTCGAGCTGGGCTTCAGGGAGTGGGTAGGTGCCCTCTTGTTCGAGAGGGTTCTGGGTTGCCAGGACAAAGAACGGGTCTGGGAGTGTGTGCCTCGTGCCTCCTGCGGTGACCTGGCGTTCCTGCATCGCTTCAAGCAATGCCGCCTGGGTCTTTGGGGGCGTGCGGTTGATCTCATCGGCGAGGATCACGCTGGCGAAGATCGGCCCGGGAACGAATCTCAGCGACCGCTTGCCGGTGGCTTTGTCTTCTTCGATGACCTCGGTGCCTGTAATATCGCTGGGCATGAGGTCGGGGGTGAACTGGATGCGCGAGAATCCGAGTTCCATCGTTTGGGCGATGGTCGAGATCACGAGTGTCTTAGCGAGCCCGGGCACACCGACGAGCATCGCGTGGCCACGCGAAAAAACACACATAAGGATCTGATCGACCACATCGTCCTGCCCAACGATCACCTTGCTGATTTCTGCCTTGAGCAGGTCGTAGCTCTCGCGGACCATGGCGATCATTTCTTCGCCGGACTGACCAGAAGATGGATTGGCTGGCTGGGATTCATTATCGGACATCGACGATTCTCCTTCGATCGGACGATTGAGAAACGCACGCCCGAGAACCATCATACCGGTTCGTGCCCGGGAGGTTGAAAAAAAGAATGGCGGCTGCACGGGGTCTCATCGCGCAGCCGCCGGGGAACGGTTTCGCATAAATGCGAAACCGGCGTCGTGGTCAGCATTGGGTGCCTTTCAGCACTATTCGTCACATCGTCATGATTGGGAAACTCCCAACCTTTCTTTCAACCGATGAACATTATTTAAGTTGCACATCGAAGAAAGTTTGATCAATCTTTTTAGATCAATCCTCGTCGAGTCGCTCGATGAGCTGCTCGATGAGCCCGGTCAGGCTTTCCATCCGGGAATCAAGCACTGATTCGAGTTCATTGAGGCGTTCTTCGAGTTCGCCCAGGCGGCCTTCGAGTTCAGCCTCGATCTCTGGCATGGACTCATGAAGTTTTGCTGTCATCTCGTGGAGCTTGCCCTCCAGACCCTCGAGGCCTTCGAGCCCTTTGAGTTCGTGAAGCCGTTCTAGACCTTCGGCGTGGCGTTTGAGGAGCAGCTGCCCATCCTTAAACTCCATGGTCATCCGCTCGGCGTCCTGCATCGCTTGCTCGGCCTTCATACGCATTTTTTCGGCCAGGTACTGGTGTTTAACCGCGTCTTCTGCGTGTTCATCAGATCTGAACTCGAACTTCATCGCACCGTCATCACCAAAGGCGGACCAGACATTCTCGTCGAGTGAAGCGATGATCTTGGCCTCGATCTCGGCGATCTTCTCGTTATCAATCCCTTGATTTCGGAGGGCCTCGATGATCTTGGCGTGGGTCTTTTTCTGTGCTTCAGGACTAAAGAAGAACCGGTTTCCCTTCGGGGCGAGATGAACTTCGCCGGGAAGCTTGTCGTGTGTCGTCCATTGTCCGACCTCATCAGAAATTTCGACATGGCCGAGCGCTTTGGCGTTGTAGGCATGGAGCTTTGTACCGAGCTTCATCTTCTCGCCATTGCGGATCACAACGATCTTAATTTCGTCACCCGGGCTGTGCTTGCCGAGGATTTTGGTGAGGTCTTCTTGTGAAACACCGTCTGAGCCATCGATCGAAATGATGATGTCATGATCTTTCATCCCGGCTTTATCAGCTGATAATCCTTTGATCACGGATTCAACAATGATTGCTTCGCCCTTGATCCCGAGATGCTCGCGGAGTGATTCGCCTGGTTCGTCGGAGTAAATCCCGAGCATTACCTTCGGCGTCGCTCTTGTTACGGTGATTGTCTCACCCTTTTTCTTATCACCAATAAGATCAAAGGTTGTCATATCACCGTCTTCTGTTACAAAGATTGTATGCTTCCCGTCATGCTTCACATGTTTCGCATGCTTGGGGTCAGTGGTCATCGCGATCTCAAACTCATATAGAACGCCGCCGTCATCTTTGAGGATGACCACAGCGTTGTCGTCTTTTTTGATCTGCTTCGCTGGAACCTTATCGCCGTCTACAACAACGGTGATCTCACCATTTTCGATGCGGAGCTCGTAGGTGTGCTTACCGTCAGCGACTTTTTCGACCCAGACAATATGCTCCGAGGTCTGTTTGTTGTCGTGTTCTGGATGGGCGGTGCTCTCGACGACGAAGCCGTCGGTCGCGGCCAGTGCCGATCCAGAAAGTCCGAAGAGAACTGCTGCAGTAAGAAGTGTCCGTTTCATTGTGATTGCCTCCATGAGTGGTTTTTGGGGGTGTGGTGTTCTGATTGGTGTACAGAGTCGTGGTTCTGTGTCCTGTCGGTCTTGAATGCCCGAAATGCACAAGCGGGCTTGGTTACCCAGATGCGCGGCGGTGATTAACCTGTCGGTAAATGGAACAAATTCTGGTCGTTTTTGTGTGTATCACTGAGATTTTTTGCTCTTGAGTTGCCCAAGATCGACCGGGACAACAACCGAGTTACCAAACTCGTCAACCGCCTCGCGGAACGCCTGGTCAAGCACCCGGCGTTCGACAACCTGGCGGATGAATGTCACCTCGATGGTCCCGTCTTCGAGCGGAAGCGTCTCAATAACAATCTGGTTTGGCATTTCACCAACAACCTGTCCACTGGTCTGACCGGCGTGGAGATACTGGCCAAACGCCTCGTCCGGGCTCGCTTGTTGAAGAGCCGGTAACATCCCAGCAGTCGGTCCTGTATTTGTTTGTCCAGGATTCATCGAGATTGTCCCGGTAAACCATCCCAGCAACACAACCGCCGCGATCGCCCAGCCGCCCCACCGCGATGCTGTTGTCACACGGCTCTCAAAGACCAAAGGCGAACCCGATCCACCAGGAAGATCGACACCATCGGCAATCGCTGTCGCCGCGTGCATAACTTCACACAACGCCTCGTGCTCACGCTGGGCGTCGCTCAGATCAGTCCAAACCTCCGCATCAGTCGCGGCCAGAATCCGGAACGAGGACCAATCCTCGGGACTCGCCGAGCCATCAATCACACGCGAAATCAACAGATCACGCAGGTGCGCCGAGTTCTCTGGGCTCATATTTGATTGGTTCTGATCATCGTTCATCAAGCACCTCCAACGCGAGCGATCCGCGTCCCTTGCTTCTTCCTGGCTTCGAGTTCCTGCTTTGTCTGGAGTTCAATCGTCTCACGGAGCATCCGTCGTCCTCGCGCAATCCGTGTCTCGATCGTCGTCTCCGGGAGCGAGAGCACCTCGGCGATTTGTTTATAACTCATTGATTGCTGGCACCGCATGAGCACCGGCTCGCGGTATTTTTCGGGCAGGCTCAGTGCCGCATCAAGCACACGCTTGGCATCTTCTGAGAGCTGCATGTTTCCGATTTGATCTGGTTCGTTGCGCGAGCGTCCGACGAGCCGAAGCATCCCGGCGCGTTTGCGGGTTGCCTTGCGTCCCTGCTCGCGGGCGATATTGATCGTCACGGTTCGCAGCCAAGGTTTGAAAAGAGACGGGTCGCGGACCTCGTGCACCTTCCTGCAGACTTGTAATGCGACCAGTTGCAACAGATCCTCCAGATCCGCCTCGCGGGGTTTATGAGCAATCAGGATCACCGCAACCCAACGGCGCACGCCGACCCACACCTGTGACAACGCGTCACTGTGCCCGGCGATCGCCGATTCGATCGGCAGTGTTTGATCCCATCGTTCGTTCACGACCCGAAGTCCCCTTCCATAATCAACATATCGACACCTACCCAGATGCGCCACCAGACCGAGTCTGTCAACAACCGTGCGAATTCTTGACAAAATTGATCGGCCTCTGATTGCCGCAAATGGCTGTTCCCATAAGTATTACTGGCCAGAAGCCCCCTAGAGTTGCACCGCATGCCCAGATCCAGCTCAACATCCCAATCGGCAGGCCAGTCTACAAGCCAAATTCCGGGCCGGATCGAAGATCCGATCGGGACCATGTCGCTGGGGGATCACCTTGAAGACCTTCGAAAACGTCTTTTTTTGGCTTTAATCGGGGTTATCCCGATCTTTATCATCGCGTTTGGGTCAGGCCGTTATCTGCTCGATCTGCTCATCACCCCGGCACGCAATAAACTCCTCGACGGTGGGCACGGCTCATCACTCCTCGCCACAGGACCCTTTGAGACCTTCGGCACTGTTGTCCACCTCGCCATCGTCGTCACCCTCTTGCTCGGATCCCCCTGGATCCTCTATCACCTCTGGAGATTCGTCTCTCCAGGACTCTACAAGCACGAACGCCGCGTGGTGTATTTACTGATCCCCTTCTCAGCCATCCTCACCGTCCTGAGTATGCTCTTTCTCTACTTCGTCATCCTCCCCGTCATCCTCACCTTCTTCATCGGCTATGGCTCAAATGTCTCCGGAATCCCATCCGTCGCAACCGCACCGGTTCCAGAAGGCATCGTCATCCCGATGATCCCGGTTCTTGAGGCCGACCCGGAATCTCCAACACTGGGCATGACCTGGATCAACGAGCCCCTCATGCAACAGCGTGTCGTGACCGGGATCAACCAGATCAACCAACAGCCCATCATCAAAACGATCCACCTGACCAACGACATCGGGATCATTCAGCAGTACCGGATCAGCGAGTACATCAAAGCCGTGCTCAACATGGGCCTCGCCTTTGGTATCGCGTTCCAGACCCCCGTGGTTGTCGTGATGCTCGGGTGGGTCGGGCTCCTCGATCCTCGGGCGATGGGCAAGTATCGCAAGCACGCGATCGCGGTCTGCTGCATCTGCGGCGCATTCCTGACGCCGGCCGATCCGCTCTCGATGGCACTGCTCGCCGGGCCGTTGTATTTCCTTTACGAGCTCGGGCTGTTCATTCTCCGCGTCTTCCCCATCTCAAGAGTCATCGGCGACCTCAAAGAACAACAAGACCAAGACGCCATCACCCCTGAAGATCCATCCTGATGCCTGATCAATCCAGCCAGACCGATCAGTCTAATCATCCGACCGAGGTCGATCTGGAGATGATGACCAGGGCCCTCGCTCTTGCTCAAACAGGCGGGGATCGCGGAGAGGTGCCGGTCGGAGCCGTGGTCTATGAAACTCAAACCGGAAAGATCCTTGGCACCGGTTCCAACACCCGCGAGTGCGACAAAGACCCATCAGGTCACGCCGAGTTCACGGCCATTCTCAACGCCTGCAAATCCATCGACGACTGGCGGCTCAACCACTGCACGCTCGTTGTCACCCTCGAACCCTGCCCGATGTGCAGCGGGCTCATCGTCAACGCTCGGCTCGGGCGGGTGGTCTACGGCGCGGATGATCCCAAAGCCGGAGCCGTCCGCACGCTGTACCGGTTGTGCGATGACGACCGCCTCAATCACCGCTCAACGATTGTGCCCGGGGTTATGGCTCCCGAATCCTCCGAGCTCCTCAAGTCGTTCTTCAAGCGACTGAGAGACGCACGGAGCGAATCCTGACCAGCGAGCCGACCCGATTTATCCCACAACTATCCACATGGGGATAGGTCAAACCACTGATTGATTCAATGACTCCTTTCTGTGTGTTCTTCTCTTCTATTACATCAATTTAATTAATTAGGTGGTGGTAGTAATTGAAGCGCCCATTTGGTGGGTAACACCGCCTGTAGCGGAGCTAATCTACTGATAACAAAGTGATTATAATAGACAGAGCCCTATGGGTACCCTGTCGGTTGTCTGTCACCATTAGAGCACTGCGCGCGGGCGTTTGAGCGGCTTGAATCAGCACCCCCTTGGCGGGCTCTCAAAGAATTGGCGCCGCCGAGCGCAATTATGCGCTTATCCACGGGTTGTCCCCAGAGAAACAGACAGTGACAAGACTGAATTTGACCTGAGTTTAAGGGTTAGGAGCCCGAGCCAACACGAAGGCGGGATTCGATCGCGAGGACATCGCTGTGGAGTGACTCGTCTTCTTTGCTCCGGCTGGTGACCGTTTTGACCGCGTGCATGACGGTGGTGTGGTCGCGGCCGCCGAAGTGGGCGCCGACTTCTTCGAGCGAATGCCGGGTGTATTTCCGTGCGAGGTACATCCCGACCTGTCTTGGGAGTGCGATGGATTTGTGTCGTCGCTTGCCGAGGAGTTCGGTGCGTTTGACGGAGTAGTAGCCCGAGATTTCGGAGATGATCCGCCCGATGGTCGGGCCGGTTCCCTGGGCGCTGACGGCCGCGGCGAACTCCTCTCCTAGTGCATCACGCGCCAGATCGAGATCGATCTCTCGCTTTTCGACGCTCGCATAGATTTGCAGCTTGGTGATCGCGCCTTCGAGCTCGCGGATGTTGGTATCGATGTAGTGGGCGATCTCGGTGACGACGGGTTCAGGGAGCGTGAGCCCGCGGGCCTCGGATTTGCGTTTGAGGATCTCGATCCGGGTCTCGAAGCCCGGCTTGTCGATTTTGGCGACCAATCCCCACATAAAGCGTGAGACCAGGCGTTCTTCGAGATCCGGGATCTCTTCTGGGGGCGCGTCGGAAGAGAGGATAATCTGTTTGTTGCTCTGGTAGAGGGCGTTGAAGGTGTGGAAGAACTCTTCCTGCGTCCTGTCGCGGCGGGCGAGGAAATGGATGTCGTCGATGACCAAGAGATCAATATCGCGGAAGGTATGGCGGAACTCGGCCATGCGTCCGGATTGGACCGCGCTCATGAACTGGGTCATGAATCCGTCGCATGAGACATAGTGCAGGTTGATGTCGGGATTCTCTTGGGTGATCCTGAGACAGATCGCTTGGAGCAGGTGGGTCTTGCCGAGCCCGACGCCGCCGTGGATGAACAGCGGGTTGTAGGCATAGCCCGGATTCTCAGAAACCGCGACCGACGCGGCGTGGGCCAATCGGTTGTTTGGACCGATGACAAAGTCCTCGAAGCCGTAGTCTGGATTGATCGGGAGGGCACCACTCGAATCGATCCGGGAGCGTTCAGAACTTGCGTGGATTATTTTGGTTGGTGTCGTTTGGTGTTTCAACTCTTGAGCAGAGAATCCGGGCTCATCGGTCCAGACCGACGAGCTTGTATCGCCGCCGATGTTGATCTCGGTAGCCGCACCTACAGGCACTGTGGTTGAAGCAACAGCTTTCGCAGGAGTCAAATCCTCTGTGCCACGCTTGGTCATTCCTTTTTTCACAGTCGTGATCGGGGATTCCCACGCGTCACTCGGGCCCAAGAACCGGACGGCCAATAGCTGACCGGTGACATCGCGGAGGGACTCGTTGAATGCATCCAAACAAGTCCGGCGGAGGTAGTCGCGGTGCATATCCGTCTGGGCGCGTACGCCGAAGGATCCCGAAACGATGCCGAGGGCCTCGAGTTCTTCGAACCATTTCCGGGTGTGCTGGGGGTAGAGCTCGCGCATCTGCGCGAGGACATCCTCTAAAGCACTCCGATCAGAATGGCGGTCTTGAAGCCCCATCTTTGAGCGTATACCTTCGTGTTCGTGCCGATCTGGCACCTGAATATGCTTCAGATGTTTGAGCGAGCGGTGTGTCCCTGCCGGATCATCATGCCTTCCAAAAAGACACGGATGTTGTGGTGACTACTACCGTACAAAGGACACCGGGTATTTGTCAACCATGAACACGAAAGACGGCGTGTAGTCTTACATATTTCATTTAATTTCTATGCCATAAGTTCGCAGAACGACTCTGCAAGGGAATCCGGGGCGCATGGATAGGGATCCCCTATGCATTAATACACCGATACGCTATTGTGTGTGTATGCCTGATCTTGGAATACGACTCTCCAATATGAATCCAGAAGAGCGTGCGGCGATGATCGAACGAGCCGCCCAAGCCCTGCGGAACTCTCAGTGTGTAGTGCTCCCGACCGACACGCTCTACGGGCTTGTGACCCGCGCCGATGAGTCCGGCTCAGCGTTACTCAACGAAATGACCGGGTATCCCAAAACAACCAACCAGCCGCCAATGACACTCCATCTTGCGGATCTTGATGAGATTTTGGAACATCTTGTGCTTGATGCCGCGACGGTTCGTCGGCTGGTGGATCGTTTGGTTCCTGGACCGGTGCGGCTCGTCATCGAACAACCAGAAGAAGCGATCGATGCACTATGCAGCACGCTCAAGATTCAGCGCGGGCTGATCGACGACGGTAAATACATCGCATTGCGTGTTCCGGATCACCCGGTCTTTCGTCAAGTGCTTCGGAGTGCTGGGGTTGCGTGCGTTGCTCGCCGCTTAGGAGCTGCGGTCTGGGCGACCGGCGAGAACCCGGGTACAGATCTGGGTCCGATCCCTGAAAGTTTTTCAGGAGATTCAGCCCCTCAGCCCATCCTTGTTCTTGATGATGGGGCAACCCTGCATCAGCAGAACTCAACAACCGTCCGGCTCTCGATGGATGGACGAATTGAAGTAAGCACCGATGGGGTGTTCAGCGAGCGTGAGGTGCTTGCGCATCTCGAACGCACCATCCTGTTTGTCTGTACCGGCAACACCTGCCGGAGTCCGATGGCCCAAGCGATTGCCCAAGACCTGATCAGCCAGCAAGATCCGACAGGGATCACCACCCGCATCGCCAGCGCCGGGGTTGCTGCCGGCGAGGGGATGCCCGCGACCAACGAGGCGATCGAGGTTCTCGGTGGGATGGGGATCGAGCTCAAAGGCCATCAATCCCGTTTGTTGACCCTGCCGATGATCGATCAGGCCGAGGTGATCTATACGATGACCCCATCGCACGCCCAGGCGGTGATGACCATGGCCCCCAACTCGGTCCATAAAGTCTTTGTGCTCGACGAGCACGAGGGGGTGCCCGATCCGATCGGTCAGGGCACCGAAGTTTACCAGCACACCGCCGAGCGGCTCAAAGAACTGATCGCCCGCCGGCTTATGGAGATCCGTATATGAGCGACACATCTGTCACCCACAATGTAGCGATCGGATCCGATCACCGCGGCGCCACAGCCGCGAATCAGATTCTTGAGACCATCAAAAACCTCGGCCACGACGGATGGGTCATCGGGGCTTGTGAAGATCAGCCATGCGATTATCCTGAAAAGGCATGGCAGGTCGGCCAGCAACTCTCGTCCGGGAAGGCGGATCGTGGGGTGCTGATCTGTGGAACCGGGATCGGGATGTCGATCGCGGCTAACAAGATCGACGGGCTCCGAGCCGCGCTCGTTCATGACGAGCTCACCGCCCAGCTTTCGCGATCGCACAACGACGCCAACATCTTGTGCTTGTCCGCGGATCTACTCGGCGCACGGTTGATGGACAAGATTATCGAAGTCTGGATCAACACCCCGTTCGACGGCGGGCGTCACGAACGCCGGATCCAGAAGATCACCGAGATCGAGCACGGACGCGACCCAGCGATGGCTGGTATTTAGCAGATTGAAGATCCAGATTACTCGGTTTCAAGCACAACGCTCACCTCACCGAACCCGACGATCACCACGCCGTTGGCGGCCTGCGCATTGACAGGCTGACGCTGGATTACGCTGGGGAGTTCGAGGTTGATCGAATCAAGAAGCTGTGCGTTGTGCTGGTCGAGGAGTTTGACCGGTATGTGCATCGTCTTGTCGTCGTTAGACGAAGCCCTCTGGACAAGCACGACACGATCACTCGCCCAAGCCCGATCAACATAGACCAGATTGGTGAGTTCTGGATCCAGACCGATGATTGTTCCACTGTGATCAAAGATCCCCATCCCGCCAGATGCGGTGACGGCGATCTGATCACCGTGGGCGCGGACATCGACCCACCCACGCTCGAAGATCCGGTTCATGGTGTCGAGGGAATGGAGCGGCGTGTGCCCATCACCAAGACCGATCGGCCAGAGATTCACAAACTCATCAAGCACGACCAGCGTGTCGTCGATGATCCATCCGGCGTTGGTATTAAACAGGCTCTCAATGCGGATTACCCAATCAAGCGTACCGGTGCGCGTCGAAACCGAGAGCACACGCTGGCTGGTCCCGACCAGCAGGCTCCCCGACGGCGCGACACGAATCCATCGCGGGGTCGAGGTTTGTGCGTGGAGCAACTGGATGGTTTGCCCGGTGCGTGCATCGACCGATGCGATCCGCGGGGTGCGGGTGAGCACCTCTCCGGTATCAGGATTGTGATCGACATACCACAGCCCAACAACACCAAGAACACCAGATGATAAATCAAGATCATGCACACGGTTGATGGGGAGATCCCCGTTCCAGAGGATCTGGCCCGTCAGGATATCTACACCCATCCCGCGTCCGATCCTGTCAACAAGCACGAGCACCGAGCCATCGCAAGCATTCAAAATTTGGTTCGGCTGAACAACACCCTCGGTGGGGGAAACAAACTGTCCATCGATCTGGATCGCCTCGTCGGGCTCGCGGATCGAATGCTCAAAGATATGGGTGGTGAGGTTGTCGATTTTCCATCGGGTCTTGCCTGAGATGGTTTCGATGGATTCGATACTCCCTGTTTGTGGATCATCACCCACCGGCGCCCACAACAGGACGGTCTGGAAGTCATTGTGCACAACCGCGATCGGAGGCGCCACATCCGGGCCGCGGCGTGTCCAGAGGACCTCGGGCGGTGATTGCGTGAAACTCATCATCCGCGCCTGGGCGAGTTGGGGCGCGAAGAGCACCATCGTGTCAAACTCGGTCCTGATCGGTGACTTAACCGGAGTGCCTGCGATAAGGGTTGGTTGATCGGTTTCTACAAAGCGGCTCCCCAAGACCGGTGCGGGTTGTCCGGACGATAAACCGGTCGAGAGCGTTCCCGCATCGATGGGCTGGCCGTTGATCTTAATCGTGATCCCCGGATACGAACTGGCAAGCATTGCTGCAGCACGCGAGGCCTCGCTCTGGCGCTGAGATTCGAGCAGACCACCGACAAGGGCGGATCCGATCGAGTCGATTGTTTGCGGGTCCACATTGAACCCGTGCACATTGAGCCGTTTGATTGAATCGAGCCCGGACTGTGCCGCGCGGACCGCCGCCGGGGCGTTGTTATCCTCGAACCATTGATTCGCGGCCATCGCCCATACGCCGGGAGTTGTCAGGGCCCACGGGTAGTTCCTTGCGAGTTGTTCATATTCTTGTGGCGACTCGTTCTGGCCCATCGCAAGCAGATCCGCAGCGGCTAACTCGTCAAAGATCACGCACGCGTCTCGCCCATATTCCGAAACAATATCACTGAGCTGATGGGTCGCCTCGATTTCTGCACGGATCGCCAGCCCGCCCCCTTGCCACATACCCGATGCCAGTGCTTTGTCCTGGAGAATGCCGTGATAGAGGCGTACCGCCTGCGGTATCTCACCGAGCGCGTGGTGCCAAGCGCCGAGGGTCATCTGGTGGGAAAGAGATTGTTGGGGCGACCGGGCGACAGACATGGTCCGCTGGAGCAGACTTTTCCTGATCTCTGAATCAAGCGATACCGATGCGAGTTGTGCTTGGTTAAACTGATCATCGGGGAGGCCGACCATATCAAGGATAACGGTAAAGAGCCGGTCCCTCGCGCCTGAAAGCCCGCGGCTATCAATAACCGATCCACGCAGCATCAAGATCGCCCGATCAATCGCGGGGAGGATCTGGTCATGATGATTCGACCGGTACGCCAGATCAGCAAGGGTGATCGCGGCGTGTATATCACTGTGCTCCTCGATTCGTCCGGTTAAAAGCTGGCGGGCGATGTCCCACGAGAGATAACTCGAGACCTGGTTCTCGTCTGTGATCAAGATTTGTCCGTCGAGTGCGACCACGATCCCGGACTGGTCGAGCTCGATCAGGTCGCGCTGGCCGATATGAAGTGAATCGAGCACCGCCAGCCCGCTTGAGACCGGCGCGATCAATGTTGATCCCGAACTGACCACGCGCCCGTGGATTATGCTGCGCCCGTCCCCGGTCGGGGTGATCATCTTCGGCTTGATTACCCCGAACTGATCGAGAGAGTGGAGTGTGATCGTGGTCTGGTTCACACTCGCCAGGTGGTCCGGTGTCTCGATAAGGTACAACCCTTGGCCCGATGTCATCGCGCGGGTGGTGGCCAATCTTTCGCCGGTGATTTTATCGAGCTGGTCGATCTGCTGTCCGTTCACGCCCAGAATATAGATGTGGTCATCATGAACAATCGGTGTCGAGGTGGTCCAAGGGTCACGCTCGTAGCGGGCGTAGATGTCGGTCGTAGGCATCGATCTGGCCCAGAGGATTTCGCCGGTCGCGGTTTCGACGCCGCACATCAGGCCCATCATATCGGTCCAGTAGATCACACCATTATCAAGAACCCCGGAGTGTGAGATCTGCCCGATCTGCTGGAACGGGAGCGACCCGGCGCTGCCGATCTCTCTTGTCCAACGATGCTCAAAGGTGTGGCGATCGATCCCGACGAGTGATAGAGCAACCAATCGCTGGCGCCGAAGGTTTTTGCGTGCCGCGATGATGAGGGTGTCACCATCAATAATGACCGACCCACGGATGGTGGATTCAGAAAGCGAAGGATCAAGATCCTGTAGCCTCGCCGAGTTGATCAACGCGCCGGTATTGATATCAAGGGCGAGCAATCGGTCATCACCGGTCCGCCCGCCGGTCCTGGCCAAACCCGCAGCAACATACACCGTATCACCCGCGATGGTCGCGCTGGACATATCTTCGATCGTCCGCGCAATTCGGGCGCGAACATTCATGCTTGTGCGGTCCTGCTCTTCGGTGTTGAGCGTGGTCGTGGTGACCCGCCACCTGGGTCGCATGGTGAACCGATCAAAGCACGAGATCGTGACCCCGTCGTTGGTAATGAGTGTATCGCCCGAGACGACAGGCATTGACCAAGGCTTCGGCCGAGAGACCGCGCCGGTTCTTGTAGCTTCGGGTTGATCATCAATCCCTGTAAGCTCATCAGACGACGCGGGCGGGGTGAGTTTGGCTGTGGCAATCGGGCGGGGGACGATCCCATCGAGACGCAAAGCCGGCGCGTCCGGATCGATCGGCCTCCAGATCAGTGAGGTGCTCTCGTGTGAAATATTCTTTGGTTGACCAAACGGCTCGGTGCTGCTGATCGGCAAACCGCTTTGTTCCGACCACCACTCAAGGATTCGGAGTGATTCATCACTCGGCTGGGCGCGGTGCGCTGTGCGGGCGATCTCAAGCCCTCTGCCCCCGAACGCTGAAATATCTGGATGCCCGGACAGCCGATCAAGCACTCTGAGCCCGCTCCAAAACCGGCCGGACTCAATCAACATCTGCGCGGAGTTGAGCGAGCTCTCGCATCCGGGGAGTGTGAGCCAATAGTCGCGGGATGCCTTGACAAACTCGGATTCATCGAAGAGACGCCGGGCTTTGGGGGTGCTGATCCTTCGGTATGCTTCGAGTAGCTCCGGATCAGACATCAAGACCGTATGAATACGCAACCGGACCGGCACCGAGACATCAGCAAAGAGCAGGCTCGGGGTCAACCGCTCGCCTTGTTCAAGAATTAACTGGCTCAGCGACCTTGCCGCCTCGGCGTGGCTGCCTTGTGCCGAGAGCATCAACGCCCTCTCGATGGTCTCAATCGCGACCGGGGCATCGGCCAGGTATACAGGGTTTGCTGTGGCATCGGTGTTGGTGCGCTGGGCGAGTGATGTTGACGATAAAAGTACGAAACCGCCGCAGAGAATAAACCGCTTGAAATGTACAAAGATTGGTTTCAATGGCCTGCTCCATCACCGTAGCTCAAAGAAATTACCGTGCCTTCAACTGTTGAACATCCGAGAACCATCTGTGTTGCGTTCTCCAGCCGGCACCATAGTGTAGTGGATCCGGTCATCAAAGCCCGAGAATCCTGATATACCAGATACGGCCGGGTTTGCCCGATTGTTCTGGTCAATCCGGCCGATTCAGTCTACATGGATACCTGTACAAACCCCGCCGGCCCGTCTTTGAGCACACTACCCAAGCTCTTCACGGATCGTTCCTTCCGGGTCATCGTGCTCGTCGCACTGATCGCTGTGATGTCGATGGTGGATCTATACCTGACCGTGCTCTACATCACCCATACCGGGATGAACGAGGTCAACCCGCTCGCCCGCGCGATGATGGAGTACCAATCCCCCGCGATCCTCGGGCTGTGGAAAGTGGCGACCGTCACACTCGGGGTCGGGATCTTGGCAATCATCCGCCGCAAGCGGAGCGCTGAGTTTGGTGCGTGGATCGGTTGCCTAATCCTCGGTCTCCTCATGACCCACTGGGTGGCTTACATCAACGAGCACGCCCGCCTCTCCGACGCCCCGATCCAGATCAACGCCTTTGGCGACCCAAACTGGGTCTATATCGAATCCGACCTGATAAGCCCGAGCTGGGCCACCCCCTAAACAATTTGCTTCGGCGTGCATACGCTCGATCATGCGCATCACAACACAAACCACACTCATCATCCTGCTTATCGCCAGCACCCTCACCTCGGTCGGATGCTCTAGTGTTCGTGACCCTCGCTTCGAGACCATGGGTGTTCGTGAGGTCGAGCGTACTGAAACGCGGACGGTCTATGCCTTTCTCGTCAAAGCGACCAACCCCAACAAAGAACCCATCCCGCTGCGTGAGGTGTCTTACAAGGTGACTTTGGATGGAGATTACACCTTCGAGGGTGTCCGCAGCCCGGAAACCACACTCCATACCTACGGCGAGCATACATTCGAGCTCCCCGCGGTCTTTGAACTCACACCTGGACAGCTCTCAGGAGTTGTGGATTACAAACTCAACGGCTCAGTCAAATATCTCCGGCCAGGAGCACTAGCTGAGGTGATGTTTGAATCCAAAGTCAGCGTACCCAAAGCCGGGTTTCACCTGCGCGGACAGGTCAATGTTGATGATCCTAATAAAGAATAAACGGTCGCGGATTTTATCCAACCACAATACAGTCTCGGTCGCGCTCTGAAATGATCGTTTTAATCTCTGGTTGCAGTTCGTGGAGTTGCGATTGGAGTCTTGGCAAATACCCGCGTTCGGTGTTGGTATGACCAGCGAGCAGCACCGAGATCCCGGATTGCCGTGCAGCCAAAATCTCGTGGTGGGTCATCTCTCCGGTGATAAACACATCACAACCCTCAGTGCGTGCAAGCTCTACAAACGAAGCCCCGGACCCGGGAACCACGCCGATTGTACGGAACGGGCGGTCATCGCCCGCCAGCGCGTAGCGCATCCGTGATCTTCCGAGATGCCCCTTGAGCCGATCGATCAGATCGCCCATTTGTGCGGGTTGATCAAGGGTTAATCGTCGTCCAGAACCAACGCGCCGGAGTGGCTCTGGAACAAGTTCAACAATGTCGTAGGCCGGCTCTTCGTACGGGTGCAGAGTCTTGAGTGTCTCGATCACCAAAGGCAGCGCCCGACGCTCGCAAACCATCTCGAGCCGATCTTCTTCAACGCGTTCCAATGATCCAGGGGTGCCAATAGTTGGGTTTGTGCCTTCGCCAGGCACAAAGGTCCCTTGCCCTGGTGTTGTAAATGAACAGAGTTTGTAGTTACCTAATCCGCCCGCACCCGCCGAACCCAGCGCGCTGCGGACATGGTCAATCTGATCCTTGGGCACAAAGGTAATCACCTTCACCTCACGGCTTGAATCCCCACCTGTCGCCGGTGACAATGCCCGGCAGTCCCCGTTGATCACGCCCGGCTTGGCATCGCCGCGGTGCGAACCGATCCCCTCGCAGAGCCAATCGGTGATCCCGCCGGGCGCGGCATCAAGCGCTGTGTGCGGCGTATAGATCGCGATCCCCGCTTCGGCGGCCCCTCGGATGATCCGCTGGGTATGGGTCTCGTCTGTTAGTGCCGTCAGCGGATTCCATAATGGCGGGTGGTACGCGATGATCGCCCCGGCCCGGCTTGACAACGCCTCATCGAGCACCTCCTCGGTCAGGTCGATCGTCAGCAGCACGGGACCACCAATCGCACGATCGGCAACACCGAGTTGCAAACCCACCTTGTCCCATGACTCAGCAAACTTGAGCGGGGCGATTGTTTCCATCGTGTCGATCAGATCTTGCACATTCATGGTGAATCTCCTATCTGATCGTAGGGTGCCGGGTTGAGGTCTACCCTTACCCGATGCCCGCAATCGATACGATCCAGAGTTATGCAAAGATCAACCTGATCCTCCAAGTCGCCCCACCGATCACCGATCCCTCAGATCCAAACTGCGGCATGCACCCAATCTGCTCCTGGATGCATGCGATCAATATCGCTGATGAGATCACTATCGAACAATCCGCCGGGACCCAGAGCGCGTTTGATATTCGTTGGTCTCTGAGCAAACTTCCTGTTGAATGGGAAGCCAGCAGTGACCTGATGGTTCGGGCTCACGCCCTGCTTGAGTCCGAGGTTGGCAGATCATTGCCAATAAAGCTGACGGCAAGAAAGAACATTCCCGCAGGCGGCGGGCTCGGAGGCGGATCATCCAATGCCGCGGGGGTTTTCATGGGGCTCAATGACCTGTTTGAGCTTGGATATGATGAACTCCAACTCCAAGCCATCGCCCTCAAACTTGGCTCAGATATTCCATTCTTTATAGACTTCGAATCGCACCGTGTCGGGATACCAACAAAGTCTGCTGTGGTCAGTGGCATTGGTAATCAAATCCATCGCACACCTCGACATTCAGATCGGATTACTCTCTTGATTCCAAAGTTTGGATGTTCGACCAAAGAGGTTTACAAAGCCCTTGATGACCTTGGTTCGACTCGAACCCTTGATTTTGATTCTGTTTACGAAGCCGCTAACACAAAGAGAATTAAGCCGTGGGAACTCAAGAACGACCTTGCTGAGCCGGCGATGGTTGCACAACCTGAACTCAGACGATCATTTGAGTTGCTCGGGTATTCAGAGGTTTACCCACTGCTGTCTGGTTCAGGTTCAACAATGTTTGTTGTTGGTCGTCCAATGTCGTCTTGGGTGAGTAATTTCCGAAAGGTACTAAGTGATATGTTTACCATTGAGGTCACCTCGCTCACCTAAAAAACACGGACCAAACGGCCCGTGCTTTGAGTAAGTTCATTATTTATTTTTTAAAGGGTTGGGGTGATTAGAGGGTGAACTCTAAATCTTCTTTGATCCCGTCGATCGCAGCTTCGAGCTTCTCTGGGGTGTCGTACTTGCCCGCGTCGATTTCTTGACGCACGCGGTCGATCAGGTCGGCCCGTTCTGGGGTGCCTGTCTTGAGTTCAGATAGATAACGCGCGACATTTGAGAACTCGACCTGATCTTTGGATCGGGCGGGTCTTGTCCGCGTATCGTTGAGGGCCGCGTCGGGACGCGATACTTGTTCAGACCGAACTCTCCCAACACCCGACGCTGCGCCGGTGTTGATTGGTGAAATGTTGTTCATGAGGAGTACTCCTTCTTTGTCTGCCTGCTTGTGTCCTGCCAGTGCCCACCACTCGGACACCACTACATGTTGTTGTTCGAAGGATCGTTCCACCATCCTTCTAGAGTGTGTATCGTCAGGCACTTGAACCGAAGAACACAAATGGGCAATTTTAGTGAATTTCATCTAATCACAAGTCATGCAAAGGCTTACACAGTATAACACAACAAGGGACCAGCGAAAAATGTTCGACCAAAACCAACCAAACTCAAGATTTGCCCATCACAAGCCGGTTTTCTGTTTGTTCGGTTGTCGCGCACTTTGTGCGCATAGCCTGATCAGGGTGATTTTTGCCATGATTCTGACCGTCCCGCTCATCGGATGCGGCTCCGGGCAATCGAGTGATCGCAAAGAATCAGGCTCATACGCAGAAGAGGGCCGCAAGGTTTTCAGCGACGATTCTTCGCTTGATATCCCAGATACCCAAGATAAATCGACCCGGTGGTCAATTATCCTTGTATCGCTCCCCAACGCCGATCTCGCCCCCCAAGTGCTCAGCAATGTCCAATCAAAGCATGGCTTACTCAGTGCCTACATCACCGAGAGGCAAGGCAAGGCCGTGATCGCCTACGGGAAATACTCTGGGCCAGACGATCGAAGGGCTTTGGTTGATCTTGATCGCGTTCACGAGATTGAACTCAACGGGTCCCGCCCGTTCGCAGCCGCGTTCTTGGCACCACCCTCTGGAGATGCACTTGGTGGGAACACCTCCGAGCACGATCTCCGCACTGTCAAGGGGAGATTTGGGCCAGCGGCTTTATACACACTCCAGATCGGCATCTATGGCACGATGGATAACAGCGCCCCAAACCCGAGTGATATCAAAGAGTTCCGGAAGGCGGCAGAACAAGCGGTCTTAGATTTAAGGGGTCAAGGAGAACGGGCATTCTATTACCACGCTCCTCTTCGGAGTATGGTAACCATCGGCGTCTTTGGGGAATCAGATTTCGACGGTTCAACAACGCCCGCGATCGAATCCATGCGGCTCAAAGAACTCCGCAAGCGCTTTCCACACAACTACTTGAACGGCCAGGGCATCCGAGAGTCCGTGCACTCGGCAACCGGACAGCGGGTAACCCGCCTTCAGCCATCAAGCCTTGTTGGAATCCCAGATTCTTAAATATACAGACTGGTCTATTGTTTGTTAACCGCTTGGATCACTGACACCCTGTATCCAAATCGATTTGATGTAAGTGGCTACCCAGTCGGAACTTGTATCTTCGGGTCGTTGCCAATGAATCATCCACCAACTCGAAGTGGTCGGCATGGTCTGCCCCTGGGCGCGGACTTTCACCAAAGTCCGCCCGACACGAGGGCCTGCGAGATCGGCCCTGACTTCAGGCACCGAGTGATCCTCAACCAGGCGGGGTACCCGCGAGCTGGCCAGGGCGACCACCTTGTCTCGCCCGCTGGCGCTGGCAAATCGTGTCTGGACACTGACCTCGCCTGCGAGCAATGATTCCATTGCTTGCTGATCCCCCGCCGCGACCGCGTTGACCAGATCCGCAGCCCGGATCGACATCGCTTCGCGGTCGGTTGTTACGAGTTTGCTGGTAATCAACAACCCGGCGGTGATCAGGATCGAAACACCGAACGCCACGAGTCCGTGCATGGCTTTACCGCGGGCTTTGAGCGCGAGCAGCAGCAGCACCCCGAGCAAACCAACACCAGCCATCGCAATGAATGGTTCCTCAAAGAGCGCCTGGCTCAACGGGCCGGCGGTTTCGAGTTGCGGGAGGTTGGTTGGTTCAAAGAGCGTTGATTGCATGGGGTCTCTCGGGTGTGGATTCAACTCCGTGTATACCCCGCGATCCGTCTGTGGTCGCAGCGAGGTTTCAACAGTCGTCCTGCAAGAGTCAAATGGTCGATATTCTGGGGTAATTCTGTGGGTTCACCCGATACAGACCGGGTGTAGCCGACTTTATTTCCGACCTGCGGAGCGGGCCAATGACCATACAAAGCAGTCCATCAGTGCAATCTCAAGTGTCACTGGATCCAGATCCAGAGATCCTTGAACGGAATCTCAATGCAATCGGGGTCCGGTCACCAAAGGCCGCGGCTCTGATCCGCGAGGCATCACCAAATACCGAGATCGAGTTCTCGCTGGCGCCGACCGGTGATCTGGTCGGGGTTTTGGACGGGCGGGCGTTGTGTTCGAAGCGTCGCCCTGCAGATGAGGCGAGCACCTGGGCCGAGCAGTTCGACCCGCAAGAGTGCGGCTTTATCGGGATCCAAGGCTTCGGGATTGGACACCACCTCCGGGCTCTTTATGAGACACACAAAAATTTCTCGGTCATCCTCTGCTTTGAGCCCGACCTCAGTCTGCTCCGTGCGGTCCTCGAAAGAGTTGATCACAGCGAATGGATCAACCAATCAATCTTCCTGCTCGCGACCGACCCCGACGACGCGCCGACACTGACACAGCTCATCACCGGCGCCGAGGCGTTCCTTGCAACCGGGGTGGAGATCGGAGCCCATCCGGCCAGCACGAAGAGGCTCGGTGAACTCGGCTCGCAGTTCTCGGCCACGCTCCTCAATGTGGTCAAATCAACACGCACACACCTCGTTACTATCCTCGCGCATTCAGGATACACCCTCCGCAACATCGTGATGAACGCGGGGGCCTACACAACAAGCTCCGGGATTCTCCCGCTCAAAGATTCTTGTGAGGGCCGAGCCGCGATCTTGATCGCAGCCGGGCCGAGTCTGCAGCGGAATCTTGAGCTGCTCGAAGACCCAACGATCCGCGAGCGTTCGGTGATCATCGCTGTTCAGACCATGCTCAAGCCGTTGCTTGAACGCGGGATCAAGCCACACTTCGTGACCGCGCTGGATCATCACGAGATCAGCAAGCGGTTCTACGAAGGGCTTACCGAAAAAGATGTTGAGGGCGTGCGGCTGATTGTGGAACCCAAAGCGAACGCGGCGATCATCGAGGCGTTCCCCGGCGAGATTGTGTGCACCTGCGAGAAACAACTCGACGAACTTCTGGGATCCAAGCTTTCGCGCGATATGGGTGAAATCCCGCCGGGGGCGACTGTTGCCCATCTCAACTACTACCTTGCGCGGTACATGGGCTGCACCAACATCATCCTCATCGGTCAAGACCTCGGCTTCACCGACGGACAGTACTACTCAAGCGGTGCCGCGATTCACACCGTATGGTCGGGCGAACTCTCCGAGCACCGCACGCTCGAGATGTTCGAGTGGGAACGCATCGCGCGGATGAAATCATTGCTCCGCGTCAAAGAAGACATCCACGGGCGGCAGATCTTTACAGACGAACAGATGTCCACCTACATCGCCCAGTTCGAGAGCGACTTTCAAGAAGACACAAAGAACAATATCCGGGTCATCAACGCGACCGAGGGCGGCGTCAAGATCGCCCACACCGAGATCATGACGCTCAATAATGCGATCTCTGAGTGCCTCACAGAAGAGCGGATCGAAATCCCTGAAACACGATCGCACGCGCACAATGACCCGGAAACCAAGAGTAAACTCGAAGCAAGGATCAAACTGGTCATCGGCCAGCTCCAGACCATTGAGCGCAACTCAAAGCGGACCATCGAGCTGAACCAAAAAGCCCAAGACTCAATCGACAACCCCGAGCGCGTCGATCGCCATATCAAATCGATGCACGCCATCCGCGATCAGGTGCTCTCGCTCCATCCGGGGTTTGATCTGGTGAATTATTACAACCAGCGGGGCGGGCTCAACAGGTTCAAGGTCGACCGGAAGATCAAGCTCCAATCAGAACTCTCGCCAACCGAGAAGATGGCCAAGCAGCTCGACCGCGACGCCCACAATGTCCGGTGGATCCAGGAATCCGCCGTCGAAGTCCGCAAACTGCTCGAGCGGTCACTCGGATTTATCCAAGGCACCGCCAGCCCGTTGACCCGTGACGAGTTCGCCGATGAAGAGATAACCATCGAGTCCGAAGAACAGGCATCGCGCCGCGTTGAAGCGGTCATCTTCGCGGACCCCGAGATCGGCCCGCTGGGCCTGCCCCGCAATCTTGCCCAGCCGATCTATCAAGGCCTCAACGCCCTCCAGCTTACGATCAAACGCCTCCAGAACTGCACCCAACTGGACGGCATCACCATCGTCACACCGATGCCGGGCGAGATCGAACAGATGATTTCGACCGATGGCCCGCTCTTAGTACGCCTTGTCGGGGCGGACCCAGAAACGCTCCGCACTAGAACTCGCAGTATTGGCCAAGCACGCATCGCATCGAGCGAATGCTGGCGGGGGTCGATCGGCTCGCTCGGGTGCTACGACGAGGGGCTCGAGCCACAAGCGCTCGCACGCGTCATGGCCCAATACGAGATCGAATCTGCCGCGATCGTTGGCAGCGACTGGGCGATGGTTGACCCTGATCTTGTGGATCGCATCATCTCCCGCCACCGCGCTGAACCAGAGCGATGCCGAATACCATTCTCGCAGGCGGTCCCCGGGATCGGGTGCTTCGTGCTCGACCGCAACGCCGCTGACTCACTCGAATCCGCAGCAAAGAACGCGAGCGCCTTTGGATCGATCGGCGCGATGCTCGGGTACATCCCGATCGGGCCGCAGGGTGATCCGATCGCGTCGCCATTGTGTATTGGAGTCGACCCGGTGGTTCGTGACGCGGGTGTTCGCGTCGTGGCTGATTCGACCATCCGTGTCCAGGCGATGGCCGCGGCGTATTCCGGACTGGGCGAGTTCGCGATGACCGCAGATTCCAGCGTCCTGATCAAAGCCTTCGCCAACGAACTCAATACACGGCAACAGACCGCCCCGGTCCGGATCGAGATCGAGCTGACAACCAAACGGAATGCCGCGGGCTTATGGGCGAAGATGCGCGATGCACCAGCCCAAGATTGCTCGATTTCGCGAGAACAAGTCCGCTCACTTCTGATCGAAGCCCGTGCACTCCGTGACGACTGTTCGGTGTTGTTCCACGGCCGCGGCGATCCGCTACTGCATCCTGAAGTAATTTCACTCATCCAGCAAGCCAACGAACTCGGTGTCGCAAGTGTCGAGCTCCGCACGGACCTTCTCGGGCAATCGCACACCCCAGAAGAAATCATCAACGCCGGTATTGATGTGCTTTCGGTCGATGTACTCGCTGATACAGACGAATCCTACCAAGCCATGTCGGGTACAGATGGGTTCACAGGATTGCTCAACCAGATGCAATCACTCTTTAATACAAGAAAGAACACCCAAGGCGTGCTCCCAATGCCCTGGATCGTCCCAAGGATCACCCGCTGCGACGCAGTCTACAGCGATATCCAAACCTTCTACGACCGGTGGCTCTCCGTCTGCGGCTGCGCAATCATCGACCCGAACCCAAACCCCGATCCATCCGACCGCATCCAGCCTCTCACTATCCCGCACCACCGGGCCGGCCAACTCACCGACACCACCCTGCGGATCCAAGCCGATGGGCAGGTTGTTGATGAGCACCACAACCCGATCGGATCGATCAACGCCATCGAGCTGGGTGTCCAAGAGGCCTACACACAAATGCGCCGCGCAATCGATCAATCAAATCCAGAATCAGGTATCGAACCCAAGGCGTCCACCCTGCGACCGGTGGTCCAGCCATGACCAATCCTTCCAACTCTTCACTGCCTGCTACCGCGATCATCCTCGCCCGCGCCGGATCAAAGGGACTCCCCGGCAAGAACCACGCCCCGGTCGGAGGCCAGCCCTGTATCCAATGGAGCATTGATGCTGCGAACAATGCAGATTCTGTCGGACAGATCGTGGTGTCATCGGATGACCCAGAAGTGATCACCATCGCGGCGGCTTCGGGCTGTAAAGTGATCGATCGGCCGAACGAGTTTGCCCACGACACCGCGACCATCGACAGTGCCGCGCGTCATGCGTATGAAGCAAGCGGCTCTCCCGACGCACCGGTTGTGATCTTGTACGCCAATGTCCCCATCCGACCCGACTGGCTCATCGACGAAGCCGTGAATCTACTCGTCAAATCAAACTGCCACTCTGTCCAGTCCTACGCCCGCGTCGGCAAGCACCACCCCTGGTGGACTGTCAAAATCGACGACGACGGCACCGTTCAGCCATGGCAAGGTGACACCCTCTACCACAACACTTTCCGCCGCCAAGACCTCCCCCCGGCACAGGTCCCCGACGGCGGCGTCATCGCCCTGACCCCGGACGCACTTATGCAAAGACTCAACGCTCCAGAAGGCCCACATAGCTTCCTAGGCATCGACCGCCGAGGAATCATGACCAGCGAGGGCGAAGTGATTGATATTGACAGCCGAATCGACCAACTCGTCGCCGACGCGATCCTGAGCGAAAGAACCGCCCATGCGCATCGGTAATCAAGAGATCGGGCTCAATCATCCGCCTTACATCATCGCCGAGATCGGGGTGAATCACGACGGTGATGTCAACCGCGCCCTCGAACTCACCGACGCCGCCGCAGAGGCCGGCGCTGATGCGATCAAACTCCAGTTCTTCGAGACCGATCGCCTGATGAGCAAGGCCGCCAAACTCGCGGCCTACCAGAAGACCGCCGGCGAAACCGACCCCATCGAGATGCTCCGTAGATTAGAACTGACTATTGAAGAGATGGCATTGGTCGTTGATCGAGCACATGCCAAAGGTATCCACGCCATCGTCACCGTCTTCTCCACCGAACTGGTCCCCATCGCCGAAACCCTCCCCTGGGATGCTTACAAAACCGCCAGCCCGGACATCATCAACTACCCATTGATCGAAGCATTGATTGTGACAGGCAAGCCGTTAATTGTCAGCACCGGCGCGAGCACAATGGACGAAGTAATCCAAGCAGTGGATTGGCTCGATTCAGCACGCGATCGGCTTGCAATTTTACAATGCGTCAGCTCTTATCCGGCACCTACACACGAACTTGGTGGTATCCGCTTAATCTTTGATACGACTGAGATTCCGACAGGATATAGCGATCATACTACTTCTCATCGAACCGGTAATACAGCCGTCGTCGCTGGGGCTTGCATTCTTGAAAAACACATTACAGATGATCGAAATCGTACAGGTCCTGATCATCGAGCATCGCTTCTTACCTCGCAGTTCGAGGCATATGTGAACATGTGTCGAATGGCAATAAGTGGACGAGGCATGTTTCGCCGGCTAGTTGACAAGGTTATTGAACTACAAAGCAGCAAATCGAACAACTACCCATCTCCCACATTTAGTGCAATGATGAAAATCGGTAAGAAAGAAGTGGACAAAGAACTAGGGGCAGATGCGGTTGCTTGTGTGAAGGAGTCGTTTCCTATCAAACGCGTCCTCGACTGCGAACAAGATGTCCGCCTCGTCGCCCGTCAATCCGTCGTCTCCACCCAGCCCATTCCAGCCGGCACCACCATCACCCGTGACATGCTCACCATCAAACGCCCAGGCACCGGCATCCTCGCGTTCAACATCGAAGCCGTCGTCGGCTGCACAACGTCACAACCCATCGAGGCTGATGTCCCCATCAACGCCGAGGATCTCGTTCAGTTCGAGCCGTCGATGGCGATCAGGTAGCGCTCATACATCGCCTCTAGCGCACTGGGGATCACCCGGATCCCCCCCACACTCGAAATAAAGTTCGTGTCCCCGCCCCACCGCGGGATCACATGCACATGCAGATGGCTCGGCACCCCCGCGCCCCCAGCCTTCCCCTGATTGATCCCGATATTGAGCCCCTGCGGCTCAAGCGCTTTTTGCACCAGCGCCGTCGCCCGATCTACAAGCGACCACAACGCCGCGCGTTGCTCTGGTTCATAATCAAGAAGCGTCGGCCGCGCATCGCCAAGAGCGATGAGTAAATGCCCATTGGAGTACGGGTACCGATTTAAAAGAATCATCCCATCATCGGTTCGCTCGATCACATGGTTCGAAGCATCACGCTCCGGCGTGTTCCAATAATCAAGCAAGAAACTCCCGCTCGAATCAGCACTTTTTTTCGGGTCCTTACCGGACGACTCCCCCCCCTCCGATAACGACTCAATATACGCCAAACGCCAGGGAGCCCATATCGCAGACGGCCCAAACCCTACACCTTCACGACCAGATTGGTTATCGCTCATACCAAAGTGTAGCGTCTCCCCGCTTCACCCGATCAACCAATCATGCCAGCACTCACCGTCAACGATGTGATGACCCAACCAGTCGTCTCGATCACTATGGATGACTCGATTCGGGTAATCCGCGATATGTTTGAATCCAACAAATATCACCACCTCGTCGTCCAAGGCGACAGTCACGAGTGTGTTGGTGTCATCTCAGACCGCGATCTCCTTAAAAATATCTCGCCGTTTGTTGGGAAACTCAGCGAGAGAAATGAGGACCGCTCATTGCTCGAACGACGGGCACACCAGATCATGACCCGCCAACTGGTCGCTGTGCGTTCCAATACTGCTCTCCGTGCCGCCGCACGCGTGATGCTGGACCACAAGATCTCATGCCTCCCTGTAGTCGATCAGAACGGGCACTGTGTCGGGATCATCACCGTCCGGGATGTGGTTGGATGGGCCGTCGAAGAACTGGAATACCCGGCCAATGCCGCGGCATAATAGCAGAATCTTCAAATCGCTCACTGTTATAAACTGTTGTTAAATCACAGGTTGCAGTTATTGCCAAACTGCTCACCAAGGATATTCTATGAGATTCATGGCATCACGCCGGATCTGTGATCTATTGCATCTGGTAGGAAATCGGGCTCTATGGCCCATTGGGGATCGAAAGTTCCCCGAGAGATGTTTGAAATGCCTTCGGTAGCGCCGAGGGCATTTCAGTTTTTATCCCCCACCCCCCAAAGGTAAGACACCCTTTAGAAGCCTCATTATTTGATCGTCTGGGCATACACCTCTTCGAGCGTCTCGATCATTCGCTCCGTGCTGAACTGCTCCTCGCACATCGCCCGCCCCCGCTTCCCGATCTCAACGCGGAGATCGAGATGCTCAAACATCCAAACCAAGGATTCCCGGATGTCCGCCGGATCACCAATCCCGACAAGCAAACCCGTCCCACGCTCAGGATCAACCCGCGCATCAATACACACCTCGGGCGTCCCGTCCGTATCGCTCGCCACCACAGGCACCCCACACAACAACGCTTGGGGCACCGTCCGGGGCAGCCCCTCGCGATAACTCGGATGCAAAAGCACATCCATCGCCCGCATCATCGCCGCCACCCGGACCTGAGGCACCAATCCAGTATGCACCACCTGATCCTCTAAACCCATTTCCCGAACCCGCCCCATCAACCGATCCGTCCACCACCCATCCCCAACCCACAACAGCTTCCAGTTGGGATTCGCTTTGAGATCATCCCCGAGCCCATCGAGAATATCGTCATGCCCCTTGTGCTGCGCCAAGCGGGCCACAGTCCCGATCACAAAGTCATTCTCATCAAACCCTAACTCCCGGCGCATCGATTCCCGGTCTTCATTTGGGAGTGGTTGTAAATACTCCTCAACATTCATCCCCGACCGCACCGTCACATACTGCTCTTTCTTCCCGATCTTCCGCGCCAAAAACTGCTCGGTCATCGCGTCGGCCACTGATGCGATCACATGGCACCGCTTAGCGGCAAACCGCTCAGCAACCGTGTACACCCAGTTCTTGATTCCCACCTTGGCTTTGTTGACCACCGACCCCTCGATCGGCATAAACGGCGGCCCATGAATCGTGTGGATCACCCCCACACACTTGCCGGCCTTCCGCATCTTCTTCATATACAACCACGCCGCCCATCGACCAAGGATACCTGCTTTCGACGAATGCGTGTGCACCACATCAGGATCAAGCTCATTCATCAGCCGTTTGAGATCATGATGAAAACAGAAGTGATCTTTGATCGGATTAATCTCCCGCACCATGTTGGGCAGTTCGTGCATCCCAACCTCCGTCGCAAGTTCCCCCTCCAGCCCATCACGCACCCGTGCATTAAACCGCTCGATCGTCTCCTTATGCGACCCCTCAGGCCCAAAGATCGGCCCATATGCCAAATGCACCCGATGCCCAAGCCGGCTCTGCCCCATGCACGACAACACCGTGTTCTCCTGAGAACCACCAAGGATCAGCCGCGTCGAAATATGCACAATCGTCAAAGACATGAGTTCATAATACGCAATCGTTTTTGCCCATCCGATACACAATCGTCGGCACGCCGTAGTACAACTCAGACTCCCCGACCTCGCGGAACCCCGTCTTGATCAGCACCCGCCTCGACGGATGGTTCTCAGGATAAGTCACCGCTACCAGCGCGTCGAGCCCCAGCGCGTTGAACGCATACGCCGCCGACGCCCGCGCAATTTCGGTCGCGTAGCCCTTTCCCCAGTGCGCGTTCCCGAGTCTGTACCCGAGCTCAAACTCCTCGCCATCAAAAGCGATCGGCACAACACCGCCCTGCCCCATCACAACGCCCGTCGCCTTCTCAACTACGGTCCAAAAAGTCATCCCCCGGTCATTCTGCATTTTGATCGCCCGCTCGATCCGCTCGGCAACCTGCTCCCGTGTCCACACACCCCCGGCCCCAATATACCGCATCGTCTCAAGATCGCCCCAGAGCCCAGCCAGTGCATCAACATGACACAACTCGGGCGCGCACAAGGCTACCCGATCTGTTTCCACAATAATCTGTTTCTGAATCACAAACGAAGTCTAGCTCGACTCGCCGAGGATCATCGCCGCCCCGACCGTGTTGTTCGTCTGCTCATCAACAATGATAAAGCTCCCCGTAGCCCGGCACTGCCGGTACGGATCGAAGAACAAAGGCTTGGTCGTCCTAAACGATACCCGCCCGATCTCGTTGAGCTTCAGATCAGCCGCCCCCTCAACCCGGTGCAGCGTATCAATATCCATCCGGTAGCGGAGCTCTTTGATCACACAGCGGGCTTCATTGGAGGTATGCCGGATCGTGTATTTCTTGCCAACAACCATCGGGGTCTCGGCCATCCACACGACCATCGCATCAATATCCTGACCAGAGGTCGGCTGGTTGTGAGGCCGGCAGATCATGTCCCCGCGCGATACATCAATATCCGTCTCGAGCTGAATCGAAACACTCTGAGGCGGAGACGCATGCTGGAAGGTCTCCCCACCAATATCGATTGACTTAATCTTCGATTCCATACCAGAAGGCAACGCAATCACATCATCCCCAACCTGGAACACGCCCGAGGCAACCTGCCCGCCGTATCCACGATAATCATGGTGCTCATCGCCCTGCGGGCGGATCACCCACTGGACCGGGAACCGGGGATCGATCATGTCGCGGTCGCCCGCGATGTGTACATTCTCAAGATGGTGCAGCAGCGATGGTCCCTGGTACCATTCCATATTCTCTGAACGGTTTACAACATTGTCGCCGGTCAACGCTGACATCGGGATAAAGGTGATGTCGGTGATTTCAAAGCGAGCCGCGAACTCTTCGAAGTCTTCGCGGATCTTGTTATATTCTTCCTCTGACCAATCAACCAGGTCCATCTTGTTCACACACACAACCAAGTGCGGGATGCGCAATAGACTGGTGATAAACGAGTGGCGACGCGATTGCTCGATCACGCCGTGGCGTGCATCAATAAGGATGAGCGCAAGGTTTGCGGTTGACGCACCCGTCACCATGTTGCGGGTGTACTGGACATGCCCGGGACAATCAGCGATGATGAACTTCCGCTTCGGCGTTGCAAAGTACCGGTACGCCACATCGATCGTGATCCCCTGCTCCCGCTCGGCCCGGAGGCCGTCGGTCAGCAAGGCAAGGTCCATCCGCTGATCACCACGCGAGAGCGAAGCGCTCTCGGCGGCCTCGAGTTGATCCTCAAAGATCGATTTGGAGTCATAGAGCAACCGCCCGATGAGCGTGGACTTCCCGTCATCGACCGACCCGCAGGTCAGGAAACGGAGCAGGTCCATATCGAGGTACGCATCGGTGGAGAACTCCATGCCCTGGCTGGCATTGGTGCTCGTCGAAAGGTCTTCGGCTGTATGTGTAGATTCTGAAGCCATGTCCTAAAAGTACCCTTCTTTTTTGCGGTCTTCCATCGCCGCTTCATTGGTCTTGTCATCCATCCGTGCGCCGCGTTCGGACGCCCTGGCCGCCGCAACCTCGGCGACAATATCTTCAAGTGTTGCCGCCGGAGAATCTGTCGCTGCGGTGCAGCTCATATCGCCAACCGTCCGGAATCGGACTGTTTGATTTATAATCGCCTCGCCCTCACGCGCCTCAAAGGGTGAGTCGCCCACAGGCACAAGCTGCCCGCGACGCTCTACCACATCTCGCTTGTGTGAGAAATACAGATCAGGGATCTCGATATTTTCCAGCATGATGTACTGCCAGACATCCATCTCGGTCCAGTTCGAAATCGGAAACACGCGGATGTTTTCACCCATCTGGTGACGTCCGTTGTACATATTCCAGAGCTCGGGCCGCTGGTTCTTGGGGTCCCACTGACCGAAGTCATCGCGGAACGAGAAGATCCGTTCCTTGGCGCGAGCCTTCTCTTCGTCCCGCCGAGCGCCTCCGAAGAGCGCATCAAACTCATACTTCTCGATCGCATCAAGCAGTGTTGGGATCTGCGCACGGTTTCGGGATGGATATGGCCCGGGGTCTTCAGTCGCAATTCCGCGATCAATCAGATCCTGCACCTTATGAACAATCAGTCGCTCTCCGAGTTCTTCGCACAGTTTATCTCGGAAGTCGAGTGCCTCGGGGAAGTTATGGCCGGTGTCAATATGCAACAGCGGGAATGGGAACTTGGCCGGGCGGAACGCTTTCTTGGCAAGGTGGACCATCACGATCGAGTCCTTGCCCCCGGAGAACATCAGCGCCGGCTTCTCAAACTGAGCCGCCACCTCGCGCATGATATGGATCGCCTCGGCCTCTAAAGCCTTCAGGTGCGTCAGTTTATAGTGTGCATTGCTGTCCGCAGTCTGGGTCATACCCAAGGCCTCCGCCGTTGTAAAAAGTGCCCGTTCTTGACGCTAAGAGCCCATATCGGCCATCGAATCGTCTCGCTCAACGCAAAGAGCCACGATCTGTGCCAAGAAACAGCCGAAGTATAGACCACACAGCGGTTTCAGCACCCCCCACCAAACCCCCAATCGGCCCAGTTATCCAGACCTTACCCGCTCAGCCACGCATATCCTCAAGTATCAGCATCCACTCCCCCGCCCGGAGCTCAAAAAGTGCCCGACCCTAAACCAGCACCCAAATCAGACAACATCACCTGGCACACAAGCCAAATTACCCACCAAGACCGCACAAATGTCCTCGGCCACACCGGATGCACCCTCTGGCTCACCGGGCTTTCGGGCTCTGGAAAGTCCACCGTCGCAGTCGCCCTCGAGCACGCCCTCATCAAAAACGGACACCTCGCCTACCGCCTCGATGGCGATAATGTCCGCCACGGGCTCAACAACAACCTCGGATTCTCCACTGACGATCGCCAAGAAAACATCCGCCGGGTGGGCGAAGTCTCCAAACTCTTCGCCGAAGCTGGGGTCATCACAATCTCTAGTTTCATCTCCCCCTACCAGTCCGACCGCGACCAGGTCCGCAAAATCCACGAGGACGCCGGACTCAAGTTTCTCGAGGTCTTCGTCAACACCCCAATCGAAATTTGCGAATCCCGCGACCCAAAAGGCCTCTACAAAAAAGCCCGCGCCGGCGAGATCAAAGGCTTCACCGGTATCGACGACCCCTACGAAACCCCGACGAACCCAGAGATCGATCTCAAAACAGACAATCTCTCGCCAGAACAATCCGCCGAAAAACTCATAGAAGCCCTGATCACCCATAGAATCCTCCCAGAAGATTCACAGGAGGAGAACCAATCATGACCGACCATGCCCGCTACGCCGCCGCCGGAAGAGAAGCCGTGATCGCCGCTTCGATCGTTTGCAAAGAAGTTCAGGACAACCTCGACAAAGTCTCCGCGATGACCAAGGACGACAAATCACCGGTCACCATCGCAGACCTTGCCTCCCAAGCAATCGTCGGCATGATCCTCAAACAAAAACTCGGCGAAGACCTCCACCTCGTAGCCGAAGAAGACTCGGCCTTCCTCCGTGATGAGGACAACGCTCTCTATCTTCAGGCAACCCTCGCCGCAGTTCAAGGCGTCTGGCCAGAAGCCACAGAACAAAAACTCCTCGACGCTATCGATCTCGGCGCAGGCGACACCGACCACCACTCCTTCTGGACCCTCGATCCAATCGATGGCACCAAAGGTTTCCTCAGAAACCAGCAGTACGCCGTCGCCCTCGGTTATGTCGAGCACGGCACCCCCACCATCGGCATTATGGGTTGCCCAAACCTCCCCGTCGACCTCTCAGAACCATTCGATATCCGCGCAGAGCACGGCTGCCTCTATATGGCAATCCAAGGCGACGGCGTCTACGAGTCGACCAGCGATGATGTGAACTCCGAAATCATCCGGATCACCCGTCTCGATCATATCGAAGGCGAAGAAATCTCCGTCTGCGCCTCAGTCGAAAAAGCACACACCAATGTCTCAGACACCGACCGGATCCTCGAATGGATCGATCAGCAAGGCCTCGGACATCCCGGCGAGCCCGCACGCCTAGATTCCCAGTGCAAATACGCCGTCGTAGCGCGAGGCCAGGCCGACGCCTACCTCCGCTTGCCATCCAAAAAACCGTATGTCGAACGCATCTGGGATCACGCCGCGGGCGCATGCATCGCATCAGAATCCGGCGCATTCGTCACCGATATATTCGGTCGCAACCTCGATTTCTCTTGCGGCAGAGGCCTCGAAAAAAACAAGGGCATCGTCTGTGCCCCGCCACGGATCCACGGCATCATGATCCGCGCCATCGAAGAACTCGGTATCGGTAAAGATACAACCACCGCATGATGGCCAACTGGGAACCCATCCTGACCGGGATCCTCATCGTCCTTATGGTTGGAACCATGGCGATGGGCCGGTTCGGCGCCGACATCGTCATGATGGGCGGGCTCCTCATTCTTCTGATCACCGGGGTTCTCGAACCAAGCGAAGCGGTCGCCGGGTTCGCGAACCAAGGCGTCATCACCGTCGCGATGCTCTACATCGTCGCAAGCGCCATGCGCGAAACCGGAGCCATGGCCCGCATCACCGCCCTGGTGCTCGGAAAACCAAAAGACGAACGCGCCGCCCAGATGAAACTTGCTCTGCCCGTTGCGGTCATGAGCGCATTCATCAACAACACCCCGATCGTCGCGATGTTCCTCCCGACACTCGCCACCGTCGCACGGCGATGCTCGTTCTCTCCCTCTAAGCTCTATATGCCCCTATCCTTCGCCTCTATCCTCGGTGGTGTCTGCACACTCATCGGCACCTCCACCAATGTCGTCGTCGCCAAACTCCTCGACGACGAACAACTTCTTGGACCAACAGGTGAGACACTCAAGTTCGGCATGTTCACCATCGCCAAGGTCGGGCTCCCCATTGCCATCGCGGGGCTCCTCTATATTCTGATCTTCGGACGCAAACTCCTCCCCGACAGAATCACACCGTTGCAGGACGCCGAGGCGCACGACGAGGGCTACCACGCCGCCCTCCGCGTCGAAAGCAACTCACCGATCGTCGGGAAGACCGTCGAAGGGGCCGACCTCCGCGATCTCCCGGGCCTCTTTCTCGCCCGCATCGAACGCGAACACACAACCCTGGGCGCTGTATCTCCACACGAACGCATCAACGCCGGCGATGTCCTGGTCTTCGTAGGCCAGATCGATTCAGTCGTTGATCTCCAGCAAATCAAAGGCCTCGTCCCCTCCACACTCCCGCACTCCGATGAATCCATAGACGAAACCCAAGACCCCCATTACCGCCCAAACCTCTGCATCTCCGAAGCCGTTATCTCAAATAACTCCACACTCGTCGGCCTGACCATCAAAGAATCCGGCATCCGCACCCGCTACGGCGCCGTCGTCGTCGCCGTCCGCCGCCAAGGCCAAAGACTCACCGGTAAGTTGGGCGAGATCCGCCTCCGCGCCGGCGACACCCTCCTTCTCGAAGCAACACCCGGCTTCGGCGACCGATTCATGACCTCAGGTGATTTTTACCTGGTCAATGAACGCATCACCCCCGCCGCCCTCCGCCATGACCGTGCCTGGGCCGCACTCGCGGTGCTCGCATTGCTCATCGTGATCCTGAGTTTCGGGATTCTTCCACCAATGACCGCCGCAATGCTCGCCGCTGGACTCATGGTCCTGACCCGCTGTTGCACCGGTCCACAAGCCCGCCGTGGTGTGGATTTCCAGATCCTCGTCGTCATCGGTGCGGCATTCGGGATCGGCCACGCGATGACCAAAACCGGGCTCGCCGCAGAGATCGCGCACTTCATCACAGAAACCGTTTCCGCACTGGGCCCAATGGGTCTGCTCGCTGCTATTTATACATTAACCTCTGTCTTCACCGCGACCATGACCAACAACGCCGCAGCGGTCCTTATGTTCCCGATCGCCATCGCCGTTGCCGCCGAGCAACAACTCAACCCGATGCCCTTTGTTGTCGCAATCACCGTCGCTGCCAGTTGCGAGTTCTCGACCCCCATCGGTTATCAGACGAATCTCATGGTCATGGGCCCAGGCGGGTATAAATGGACCGACTACACCAAGTTCGGTGGTCCTCTCACCATCCTCTGTGGCCTCATTTGTGTGCTTCTATCCCCGGTAGTCTTCGGTGGCTTCTAGCCAACTCCGCACCAGACGCACCCCCGAATCGCCGATCATATCTACAATCAGCGAACATCAGCATGGCCGGTTCGTACAATGGTATTACCAATGCGGTCTCACCAAAACAGTATTCATTGACAGGTATCTCCCATGAAAATCCTCATCACCGGCGGCAGCGGCTTCATCGCAGAATACTTCCACCGTGATCTCTCAGCACTCGGGCATGACCTCGTCACCCTCGACCTCATCGACCCCACACCAGGTACGCCATCGGCCAACTCAACCTACATCAAGGGCGACATCCGCGATCCCAAAGCACTCGACAAAGCCATGGCCGGAGTCGACATGGTCGTAAATCTCGCGGCCGCACACCACGACTTCGGCATCGCCCACGACACCTACTACTCCGTCAACGAGCACGGCTCACAAATGGTCTGCGACGCCATGGACCGCGCCGGGATCAAGCAAGTCGTCTTCTACTCCACCGTCGCAACCTACGGCGACGCCCCACCGCCACACTTCGAAGACTCCCCAACCCAGCCAAACTCCCCCTACGGCGGATCAAAGCTCAAAGGCGAAACAGTCTTCAACAACTGGGTAAACAAAGGCGAAGGCCGCAACGCGCTCGTCATCCGCCCAACGGTCACCTTCGGCGTCCACAACTTCGCCAACATGTACTCCCTCATCCGCCAGATAGATTCGGGCAAATACGCCCGCTTCGGCCCGGGAGTGAACATCAAATCACTCAGCTATGTCGAAAACATCGTCGACGCGACCCTCTTCCTCGCTGGTCTCAAAGACGACAAGCCAAACCGCGACATCGAATCCTTCGAGATCTTCAACTTCATCGACAAACCAGACCTCACCAGCACCGAGATCTCCGATCATGTCAGCAAGTGCCTCGGCAAAAAACCGGCCTTCGCCGCACCCTACGCGATGGGGATGCTCATCGGGCTTCCGTTCGATCTCATCATCAAACTCACCGGCAAGAACCTCCCGATCTCGACCGCTCGTGTCAAGAAAATGTTCAAAACAGAAACCAAGTTCGAGGCTGACAAACTCCTCGCCACCGGATACCAACCAAAGGTCCCCCTCAAAGACGGGATCGACCGCATGACCAAGTGGTACATGGAGTCCGGCAAAAACGAGAACGCCCAGTGGCACCAACCGCCCGCCGACCCAGTCATGCAAGATTAACCTACGCCTGTATAGCAGCCTTCACATAGCCTCATCCGGTGACAGCTCTTCGTCAATATTGACAACCGCCGCACCACCCGCAAGCCATTCGGTCAGTCGTTGGCGACGCTCAGCGGTCTCCGATATACTAAACCGCGGATCCGCAAGCTTGAGCACCTCGGCATACTTAGCAGCACACACCCCACGCGTGTACCCCGCCTCAAACACCTGACGGGCACTCTTGGCCATCGCCGCAGACGCCGCCTTGTCATGAATTAACCCGCGGATCTTCTCGGCCAAACCCTCAGAGTCACCAAGCGCAGACCATATCCCACAGTGGTTTGTTTCAACAATCTGCCGGAGCTCCGACCATTCCTCCGACAACGCAACAATCACCTTGCCAACAGCCAGCGAAGTGTACAGTTTGCTCGGAAAGCTGATCCCCTCAATACCTTCTGCGATGGTCACCAGCGAAGCGTCACACGAGTTAAGCGCCTGGTTCAACAACTCAAAGGGCTGATACGGAAGAAACAACACATTGGTTAGCCCCTCTTCTTTAACATACTTCTCGATCGCATTCCTCTTCCCGCCGCCACCCGCCAACACAAGTTTAAAGGGATCATCCTTCAGCAGTTTCGCGGCCCCTAGCACAGTGTCAAAGTCATAATACAACCCCATGTTCCCAGAATACAGCAGCACGAAGTCATCAATCAAATCGTTGTCTCTGGCGATCTCTGATTCATGTTTCTCGATAGGAAACAAGTCCTCGCCATCCGCCCAGTTCGGGATTACATGGATATGCTCAGGCGGGATCGGGTACACATCAGCCACGAGTTCCTTAGCAGCACTGCACAAAACAATTGCTTCTTTGGTTCTCTTGTACTTCCGCTTATTGAGCGCAAGCCAGACCCGATCGATCATGGACCCCTTCTTAAAGGTCCCCACCCACACACCCATTTGCGGGTACGCATCGTGAAGCAGCGTTACATAGTGGTGTGTCCGAAACAGCGAAACAAACCAACCGATCGCACCCAAAAATGGCGGGTTCGTTGTGTAGAGATACACCGTATCCCGCCGGGATCCAAACAACACCGACAGAATCATCGGGACCACAAAGGTCAGGTAGTTGAACATCCGCCCAGGCAAAAAATTCTTATCAAAGCGAGCCACCCGGAGCCGGTGAATATTGACCCCGTCAACAACCTCTCGGAGCGGGCAGTCCTGCCAGGTATCCTTAGGACCGTAGCTCGGCCTCCCTGTCAAAACCTCCACCTCAAAGCCCTGCTTCACCAGTTCCACAGCCAACTCATGCAATAAGTGCCCCGTCGAAGCGACATCCGGCACATAGTACTGATTTAGTATGACGACACGGGTTGCTCTCAAAGCGGTCTCCGGATGGTGATCAGTAAAATATGAGCATAGATCGGCGTTTCTTCAGGACTCCTTTGGTCCGATGAATACATAGTTGGAACAAAAATGCCGATACATTGAACCTGTACACCGGGTGTACAGTAGAGTGACCAGATTATGGACCAGTCAAAAATACAATCAAAGCCCAATTCTATCGGGCGCCAACAATATGCTCAGCGTAGGCCTCTGAACAGAGTTTCGGCTGCGGGTATCCCACAACTCTCTCTGAACACCATTTCACCCTGCGGTCTCCCCGCTGGATCTACCAACGATGATGTGCAAACTGAACAATGGATATCATTTTTTGCGGTTGGTCCCATAACAACAGAGTGCCGCGCAATCATGAGCCAGTTTGTTCACACCCCCGCCGGCACGCAAAGCTTTGAACGCCCCAGCCCCAGCAACCAAGCTTGCACATCTGATGAACGAAAGCCGATCGCCACACTCCCTTTGGAAGGGCCAGCCCAATGAGCGTCTCCATCTTTATCCAAACACTCAATGAAGAGGACAACCTCCCAGGTCTCCTAGAGACCGTCAGCTTCTCTGACGACGTTGTTGTTCTCGATTCTCTCTCCACAGACCGCACACGCGAAATTTCAGAGGCCGCAGGCGCCCGCTGGTTCGAGCGTGCTTACGACGGCAGAGGAAACCACCAAAACTGGGCCATGGAAAACATCGAGTTTAAATACCAATGGGTATTCTACCTCGACGCCGACGAACGCATGACCCCGGAACTCCGCTCCGAAATAGAATCAATCATCGCGGATTGGGATTCAGGAAAAAAAACAAACAGCACACACCCGGTTGCCTACTACTGCGGTCGAAAGAATATCTTCAGAGGAAAATGGCTCAAGCACGCCATGCCCCCGTCAAACATCATGCGGTTCTTCCAACCCCCCCACATCCGCTTTGCCAGAGACGCCAACCCAGTCCCCATCGTTGATGGCCAGGTCGGCTACCTCACCAAACACTTCATACACTACAACTTTTCCAAAGGAATCCGCGAATGGATCGAGCGACACAATAGATACTCAACATACGAAGCAAACGAAACCGTAAAGGCACTCAAAGAAAATCCGGTGCAACTCAAACAACTCTTCTCAAGAGACCGCAACACAAGGCGCCTGGAACTCAAAAATATCTCTTTCAGAATGCCAATGCGCCCACTCCTCAAGTTTATCTACATGTATGTGATTTCAAAGGGCTTCCTCGACGGCCGGACCGGATGGACATACTGCAAGCTCCAGGCAATGTATGAATACATGATCGTCCTGAAAGTCAGAGAACTCAACCGCCCAGACCTCACAGCTGCCGACCGGGGTGATAAGAAGAATCAGCCGTGGGAAAGCCAAAGATGACCAGCGATCAAAGCAAAAAGCCCAAACGAGTCGCAGTAATCTATCACTACTTCGCACACTACCGCGAGCCGGTAGTCAATGAGTTGATTAAAAACAGCAAACACCACTACGAGTTCCTCGCCGGGGTCCACAGCTTCGACAGCGGGATCAAACTCATTGACCACTTCCCAGACAACCGATTCCGCAAAGCCAGTTGCTGCTTTATTGGACCATTCTTAATCCAGGTGGGAGCGATAAAAGCCGCGCTCGGCACCCGCTACGACACCCTCATACTCTTAGGGAACAGCAAGTGGCCAACCACCTGGCTCGCGGCAATCCTCGCAAAGCTACGCGGAAAGCATGTGCTATTCTGGTCACACGGCTGGCTGGAAAAAGAATCAGGGCTCAAAGGATGGTTCCGAAACACATTCTATAAACGCGCACACGCGCTGTTACTCTACGGACATCGATCCAAATGCATCGGGATCGAATCCGGATTTAATCCGGACAATATACATGTCATCTACAACTCCCTCGATTGCAAACTCCAAGACTCCGCCCGCGAAAAACTAGGACCAGATGACCGCCAAATCACAAGAAAGAAACTCTTCGGGGAAAATGCAGAGAATCCAATCCTTGTCAATGTGACCCGCCTTCATAAATACAAAAAAATTGACATGCTCATCGAGCTCGCCGCACTACTCAAAGAGCGATCCGTCCCGGTGAACATCCTTGTAGTTGGAGAAGGCCCCCACAAAGAAAAACTCGAACGCCTCGCCAAAGAAAGAGGTGTAAACGCTGTCTTCACAGGCGCACTCTACGACGAACTGGAAATCGGCCGGATGCTCAACGCATCAGACCTCGCCGTTATGCCAGGGCCCGTAGGACTCCTGGCAATGCACGCCCTAGCGTACGGCGTGCTCGTAGTAAGCAACAACAATTTCAACACACAGATGCCAGAGTTCGAATCGATCAACCCCGGAGTCACGGGCGATTTCTTCGAAACAGACAATTTACAATCACTGGCAAATGTTGTTGAAAGGATGCTCAAAGACCAACCCTCCTTTGAACAGCGGTGCGCAAACACCCGCGAGATTATTGAGAGATTCTACAACCCCGTGTCACAGCGAGTTCTAATCGATCGAGCGGTCGACGGACACCCCGCGGACGACCGATTCAACGCAGACCTCCGCTCATACAAGAACACAAACCCATGATCAATGCATTACTCAACAAAATGCGGAGCAACAACAACCTTAGACTTTTTTGCCGAAAGAGTATCATGCTCTACAGGCGAAAGAGGTACAGGCTCAAATACTGTCACCCAACTTTCTACACCAAAGACGCGAGAGAACTCAGTAAAGACATCCTCGCCCATGAGTTCGTTTTCTGCGCAAAGGCCTGCAACATCGGCCCGCAAGTTGAACTCGGCGCATACACAATGCTCGGCCCACGCGTCCTGATCGTGGGCGACGACCATGATATTAATGTGCCCGGCGTTCCCGCCTACTTCGCGGGACGCCCAGAAAGACGAAAGACAATCACAGGTCGCGATGTCTGGATTGGAGCAGGGGCGATTGTGATGACCGGTGTAACCATCGGCCGAGGGTCTGTAATCGCCGCAGGGGCCGTGGTCACCAAAGATGTGCCACCCTACGAAATCCACGGCGGGGTGCCAGCAAAGAAAATCAAAGACCGCTTCGATAACGACCAAGATAGAAAGATTCACGACGAGATGCTCGAAAAAGAACCATTCCTCGGGGATTTCTGCAAACCAATCGAAGAGCGCAAGAAATAAACCGAAAGTATGAAACAAAGACCAAGCCGGTTGCCCGTCTAATACTCGTCGCCCTGGAAGTCAGAGTCAGCATAGTCCTCGTACTCGCTATCAGGGCTAAGGTCCCCGGAACTTGATCCTTCCAGAGACACACGAGTGTAGATTTTGGAAATGACCAGATACATGTAGAACGGCAAGGGGTACAACAAAAACGATCCTTGCTTCATCGAAATCATCGTGACATACGCCGCCAAGGCGAGAACGATCGCAATAGAACTCCGGTCAACCGCCCCCGAAAATCCAGAGCGGATGAGCGAAAGCGTGTGCTTGCCGGTAAATGCAAAGATTCCAATAAGCAGCGCTATCCCGATTATCCCATGGTGGGTTAGGATCTCGATAATCAGATTGTGCGGGTAGATGTACCCGTCACCTTTGTGTGAAACAAAGGCATTAAAGGCCCCACTCCCGAGCCCCTGAAGATAATGCGTAGGCCGCGACGCATACTCGTCAAAGATAGTGGTTATGTAATACATCCGCGAAGATAATCCATCCGAAAGACTCTCCGAAGAAAATCGTTCTGAAGCATCGGACGAACTCAGCACAATCCTCGCGGCTGAGAAAATTATCAAACCAAGAACGCCCACTGATACCGCCCGTGTAAAGAACTGTTTCAGGTTCCGAATCTCATGGGCAAGCGGATAAAACATGACCGCAAATGCCACAGAGAACAGCAACTGCCCCCGAGATCCCACCAAAAAGGAGATCAAAAGTCCAAGAAGAATCGATCCCACCCGAAGTATACTTATCAATGGATTTTTATTCTTAGGCTCCATCAATACCGCCGCGATCATCATGAACCCGCCAACCTCTGCAATAGCCAACGGATTGCCACGCTCGTCCGCCCCCTTCGTGTAGCTCATATCAATGAACAAACGGGTCCCATAAATTTCAGTACGAGGGCTGACAAGAATCATTAAAACAAGAGCTGAACCGACAAGCATCAGCGGGATGCACATCTTCTGTATCTGATCCTCCGAATATACGAGCAACGGAAGAATCACGCACATCAAAAATATACTGGGGGCCCCGGTGCGTAAAAAATACATCCCGGCACTGGGCATCAAACTGTAAACCACACTGGCAGACGCAAATACATACAATGCAAAAATCAGCATCATATTGGCGTTGAATGTCCCCCGAAATGGCCTACGCCCATTTATCATCGCCGAAATCACCGCCATCCCTGCAAGCCCCGTTGCGAGCACATTGATCAACCACGATTTTTGAGCAAAGATCGGCATGAACGATGTCAACAACTGCTCATACCCGAAAAAACTTAATATCAAAACCAATGCCCAGTGTGGCTTAATGACAGCCATTAAGCACATCAGCCCAAAGATCCCCAACGCTAGTGCTATGAGTCCAGATGCCATTCAAAGGCTCCAATATCTGTTCGTTGAGGCAAGCCTCATCAGTCCGAGTTTATCAGCTCCGCCCGTACGCCAAAGTGATCAGATCCCGGGATATCCACCGTAGCCCAAGAAATGGATTCAAATCCGTCACTCATCCAAATATCGTCTATCAGGAGCCCAAACATCGATAGATTCGAAGGATATGTGCCGCGATAATCAAAGAACGACGATGCCCGCTGGACATCGAGCCCCCGCCGGAGCACGCGATCCCGCACACTCATAGGGCCACCATTCAAATCCCCAGCAATCAACAAGGGAATCCCGTCCTCAAGGCCCAACCTCCCCGCCTGATCCACGACCCCGCCAACAATCCGATTGCCGAGTTCCCAACGCTCACCACTCCGAGGCGAATGCGCATACAGGCCCACAACCCGGAACGGACCCCCGATCGACTCATCACGGTTGACAACAACACTCACCCCCGCCCATGTTGAAAGCTCCGAATCCCGAGCCATCTCCCACCGGCTTAAAATCATAAGCCCCGCGGTTATATCGCTTTCACGAAGCCGATACTCACGGAACGGATATTTGTTCAACGAGTCAGACCCGGCCCTGATTGCTTCAAACACCTCCCACCGTGGTTCGACAAGCACAATCACATCATCATCAAGCCGCAGCAGCATCTCGTAAATCTCGTCGGCACGCGGGTTCCCAAAGTTCAGATTCATACTCAAAACCTTCAGATAGGTTTGGTCTGAACCAACCCCCACAGGGAACACCCGCCGCTCATGAAGGGTCATCGCTCCAACCGTAGAACAACACACCCAGACAAACACCATCCTCCATGAACGCCAAACCCCCAGCGACAACAGACTCAACAGAAAGAGCACCACACCAACATACGCGCTCCCGCTCAACAAGATATCCCCAATCCACCATGTCTCAGATAGCAGGTACACACCCCACCATGCCACAGCCAGAATCACAAGCGACACACCGGCCGCCCGCCGATTGAGGCACCCGCGAGAAAGAAGACGACACACCAGTCTTATCACGCTCACGACCCCTCCTCCTTCGCACGGATCATCATCGCCCGCATCGCAAGCGGGCGAGCCCGGCCCGGGAGGGCGCCGATTGTGCTCAACAACACCCCAGGCAACAGAACACGCAAGAGAGCCCCATACACAACTAAAAAACCTACCCCAGAAACAAGCCCGCGACCAGCCAGCTCAACACGCGGCGCATCATCCCCAAAGCCAGCTACAGACCGGATCCAGAGCACAAACCCAAAGGACACCAAAGCCAAAACCCACGCAGGGAATAGAGTGCCAGATAGATCCCGAAAGGATATTCCAAGCGACACAGCACCCATAGACCCAACAAGCATCATGCCGACAAAAATCCCGACGCCAACAACCATCGCAAACTCCCACGCATGCTCAAAGCCAATACCCGCCACCAACGAGGCAAGAATGATCACAAAGGCCTGGGCGATCATCAAGCAAGCCCACCTCCGATACAACCCTTTCGAAATCATCGCTGGCTCAAACACACCCTGCAACATTCTGAATGGAAAGAACACCGCCATCCACTGGACCGCGGGGATCGCGTCAAGCCATTTCTCCGCCCAGATAAACCGGATCAGCTCAGGTATCCCGCACGCGATACTCATCCCCGCCGCCGACCCGATGACAAGCAACGCGCCCGCGGACCGTATCACCGCATCGCGATGCCGTGCATGCTCCGCCTTGATCGCACTCAGCGTCGGCAGTAATACCGATTGAAGATTGACGGAGACCACCATATCAATCTGTAAAATCAACTGGAACGCAAAGAAGTACACACCCAAAACCACCGGGTCCTGAAAGTAACCAATAACCCCGTACGATCCGAGCCGCAAAATGGTTAAACCGATCGCCCCGACAAGCATCCATACTGTCGTCATAAACAGCAATGGCCAAAGACGAAGCCTGAGTTTACCCCAAATCGGGAGCCGCCCGCACATCCATAGACCAAGCACCCACCCAAAGACCGATTGACACACCAAGGGCCACGCAAAGCTCATCGCTCCCATACCAAGCACCGCAAAAACGATCATGCTCGCATTCCGGAAGGTTCCAGAAAGCACCTCAAAGCGAGCCAACTCACGGTACCGAAGTTCTACCGAAAGCTTCGCCCGATACATAGTCCCCGGCGTACCGAGTAGTGTCCCCAATGCGAAGACCATCAACATTGAAACCAGTTGCGATTCTCCGTACAACCTTGACACAGGAATCGAGATACCCACCATGATGAGTGCTGTCAAAATGTTAAACCCACTCGCCATCCAGAACACCGCCGGGCATAACCGATCAAACCGCCGAGACCCCTTCTGTACAATAATCTTCCGCGTACCCCCATCCTTGAGAACCTGCACAAACGACGACACACTAATCGCGATCGCATACACCCCAAAGTCCTCTTTGAGCAGCAACCACCCAAGAACAATCTGCGCCGCAAAGCTCCCCCCCTTGGCAATAAATGTAGACAACAACATCCACGCCATCCCATTGGTGACATGCCCACCAAGACCGCTCCGTTTCATGTCGTCAGAATCCTGTTTCCTACTCACCAACAAAACCTCTATCAAAGTCAGTACCGCACGACAACAACGCCGCCATCTATATATCGGTCGTATCCACACCGAATCTCGATACGCCCCAGTTTCTCACAAAGTTCAATAAAAAAACGGTCCCAACAGGGACCGTCAAAAAATGAATCTTACACAAACTCGGCTTACGGCTGGTCACGGCCTTCCTGACCAAACATAAACATCGGCATCCCACCAGAAGAAATATCCTCGGTGTTGTAGATGTAATCAGCATCCAGCGCCTTCTCGATCCGCACCGAAACCTCCTGCAGATGCGCCTTGGTGTACGAATCAAGATTCCCGCCGTTGGCAAGCACCCGATCAGCGGTACCCTTGAGATCACGCAGGTGCATCGACGCAAGCGTCTTGACCGACATCGAAGCCGAGTTGAACCCAGAGTTATCCATCGACATGTCGATCAAACGATCCAGGTGCTCCCGCTGAAGGTTCCGGCGAAGCGAAGAAGTCATCGGCTTGCGGTTCGTGTACTTACCGCTGGAGCCCTCAATCATTTCGGACCACACCGAAGTCGTCACCGTCTGCATCAGCTCGGCAACAGTCAGTGCATCCTCATCAGCAGGCACAAACATCTCGTAGTCATACACACGACTAATCGTCTGAGGATTCAAAAGCATCGTCAATGCCGATGCCTGCATCCCCATCACACGGTCGTGAATCTGGAACGCCGAATCCGCCATGATCCCGCTGAAATCATCCCACCACTTGTCAACACTCGCGTGTGCAAGCAGCTCAGGAGTGATCCCGTAGGCATCATCCTCAAACGCGTTATCAATCACAAAGTCGATCGCCGCACGCTGACGCTCCACAGGCACAACCTGAATCGGCGCCTCGCCGTTGGGGTCACCCTTCTTGGAACGCGACACATACGCCGATCCAACCCAGTTGCCCATCATCGACAACGACTGCATCTGTGTACCGAGCGTAATCGAGTACCCACGACGCACACGCGACCATGAATCGCCGTCCTTGACAAACCCGTCGAGCAAGCTCCCACGGATCGCCTTGACAAGCGCCATCTGGTTATTCGCGTAATCAATCGGGTTCTCAGCAAGGTCATACCGACGCGACCGTGGGTCAGGACCCCATGTATCCTCATCGGTACCATAATCAAGCTTCGGCTCAGCAGCCCGGCTCAAGACCTTCTCAAGATCCCCAGACCCATAGCCATACTCGATCGCCCAGAGATCGTACTCGCCGATCCCGACCACCGAGTAATCACCCTGAATCTCGCCGCTGCCGGGCATCCGGATGTTAATCCCGTTGTAGTCCATCACCGAGCTCGACCAAGGCTCAACACCCTTGACCTTGTCGGAGTTGATGTCCTCAAGCGAGTGAGCGCTCGAGCCCTTGAAGTTGTGACGCAGACCAATCGTGTGACCGACCTCGTGGGCAACAAGCTCAGCGAGCATCGGACCAACGAACCACTCGGGCACACCGTCGATCATATCGCCAGCTTCCTTCTTATCACCAGCATCAGCCGGGGCCGCCTCGCCACCCTCATCACCCTCGTCCTCCGCATCATCATCAGCAGAGTTCTCAAGCATCGCAAGGTGCTCGGCAGGGATCATGTCACGCAGCCCAGGATTCTCCTCAAGCTGCTTGCGGATCATCTCGAGCATCTCATCACTAATCTCAGGCTCAGCAGGCATCTCCGCAGCGATGTTCAACATCCCGGCCATCGAAAGATTCATCCGCATCATCGCAAGATCAAGCGCCTTACCAGTCGCGGCCTGGCACATCCCAGAAACCTGAGAAGTCCGCCCGCCAAGACCATCAAACTCATCATCGCCGATCATCATCGCCGACTCATCGCTGATCCCATGCCCGCCGTACATCCCCATCGAGCGATGCTGCGCACGCTCATGAAGAATCTGCTCACGGCGCGAAGGCGAAGCCAACCGCAGACGAGGGTCCCACTTCGGGTTCGCCTCAAGCCAGCCCATCGTCTCAGGGCTCATCCCCTCAACAGCAAGGTTGCTCAGCAAATCTTCCCACCGGTAAGTAAATACGCGGATCCAGCCGTCGGTAAGAACAACATCAGCATCAAGAATCTCGCCCGTCATCGGGTTGACCCGTGATGGACCGATCGCCGTTGCGATGTCGTTGGAGATCCAACGGATAAAGTTGTAGCGGACATCCTCAGGATCCTTGTCCATGTTGGCGCCAGTGGTTTTGTCCTGATACTGAACCTGGATCGCCCCATCAATCCCGATCTCCCGGAACGCCTCGTTCCAGTACTCGATCCCCTGCTTGACATACCGCCGGTACCGCACAGGCACCGTGTGATCGATGTAGTAAACAATCGGCTCCTTCGGCGGACTCAGGCTCAGCTTCGGATCAGCCTTCTGGATATTCCAGCGGTTGATCATCCGCTGCGAGGTATCCGTCCAATCAAACTTCCCGAGGTCCGTGTAGTTGGTCACAAAGTACCCAACCCGCTCATCGGCCATCCGAGGCTTAAACCCCTTCGAGCCCTGAATGTTGGAAATCGAATAGTGGAACGACTTCATCGTCCCCCCAGCGACAGGACCCTTAAACTCGATCTCGATGTTCTTCGGGAACGCCTTGACCGAACTCACAACAGTCAGCGCTGGGTTGAGCCCGCTCGCAGAACGACCAAAGAACTTGCTCGATTTGCCAACAAGCAAACCATCAAGATCAATCACAGGCTGCCCGCTCGGACCCATCGTCAAAATCGGCACATCCAGAATCACACGGTCCGTCCAGATCATCTCAACAGAATCACGCGACTCCTGATCACCCGAAGACCGATACGAAATCTGAGGCTGTACAAGCATCAACCGCTTACCAACCTTCCGCCACTGCGTGTACATGTCGCCCGCCTGAAGACCCGCAAAGACCTCGCCCCCAGCAACAGTCATCGCAAAGAAGTGGTGCTGCTTGTCATACCCGCGAGGGAGCTCGGCGAGTACCTGATTCGTTTTGTTGTTCACATAGACCGAATAGAGCGAACTCCCATCAGCCGTAGAAACGACCTTCGTGAAGCCCTTGGAAACATCTTTCCAATCCTTGTAATCCTTCGCCGGCGCCGCAGCACCGCCCCCCCCGCGTGCCGCCGCCATCGCCGCCATCGCAGCAAAGTCGATCGACTCCTCCGGACCCGCCGCGACCGGCTCCTCCGCCATCGCCATCGAAGACCCCGCAACCAGAGCGCCAAGCCCGATCACCGATCCAACCAGTCCGCTCAGTACTTTACAGTTCGTCCGTAAGTTTGCACGCATCGATTACTCCATTGCTTTCTAAAAGGGGCGAGAGAACCTCGCCAGACCTGCCATTTCAATTTCGAGTCGACCAAAGACCGACCACCACCGCACCATCTCAAACGGTGCAATACCAATCGGCCCAAGCCACCACAGTCTCGATCGGTATCGGCCGCACGACGCGCCATACCAAACATCGCACAACTCTGGTGCGCACAACATGCGCCAGAACCGGCAATCCTCTATACAGCCCAAAAACACTCAGGTTTCAACAATTACCCAATTCAACCCCCACCCCATAGACCAACCCCACCCCAACCCCTCTTTAGCCCACCACCAGCACCGCCCCAACTGTCAGCACCACAAACATCACCCCCGACCAACGCACAACCGAATCCTTCATCGCAAGCTCCGTCGGGTCGTCATACCGACCGTCCATAATCAAGGTAATCGTCCGAAGCAGCCCCAGCATCGCAGGCATCACCGTCACCCAAAGCAGATTAAACGAGAAGCTCCCGCCAACCCCGCTCGCGAGCACAACCGACATGTCACCCTCCCGGCTTTGTACATAACCCGTGTAAGTCAAAAGGGTTGCAACCCCAACCACCACAACCATCATCCGAAGAATCTGATCCGAATACCGCTGCTGAACTTCCCTCGCCGCCGCCACATCAGCATCCCCCATCACCCGGCGCTCGCCAAGCCTTTTCCCGAATGCCAGGAACATACTCAGGAACAGCGTCGCATTGAGCAGCCAAGTCGAAGGCGTCACCGCCACCGCCGCACACCCCCCAAGCACCCGGATCACAAACCCGCTCGACAAACTCAGCACATCCAGAATCACCATGTGCTTAAACACCGCCGTATACAACAAAACATTGACCACATACCCCCCCACAAGCCCAAATACCCACCATTTGACCTCGCCAGGCACCAGCAAACCCAGCCCAGGTCCGATAATGAGCAGAGCAACCCCAAACACTTTCGCCTGCCCGATCGACACCCGCCCAGAAGCGATCGGCCGCTTGCATTTCCGAGGATGCACCCGGTCCTGCTCAATATCCGCCAGATCATTAAAAACATAACAACCCGAGGCCGCCAAACAGAACGAAAAGAACACAAGCCCCATCGTCACAAACAGTTGCACCCACCCGTTGCTCCCGCCAAGCGTCCCGTCCCCCACTGCAAACGCAGGCCCCGCAAGCACAAAAACCCCCTTGACCCACTGATGTGGCCGAGCCAGCTTGATCAAACCACATACAAGCCCACCATGACCACCATGACCACCAAGCCCCGCCTGTCCACCACGCTCAGTTGTATCAATTTCACTCATAGCATCTCCGCATCGACACAACGCACCCCAGCACTCAACAGTTCGCCCATCGATCAGATTGAATCCCACTCATTTGCCCAAAAACCCGGCATCATTCGCCGATAGACCACCTCAATGCCGATATATCTTTCACATATGTCTTCTGACCAGTGCCCATCCAAACAAATCACCCCGGCCGGAAAGTGGTGCATGATCACCACGGTCCTCCTCCTCCTCGCCATCACCTGGCCATTTATCCTCACCGACAATCAATCGGGCCGCGGGGCCTACGACGACCTCATCTACCACTGGCCAACCATCCAATCCTTCGCCCAACAACTCCCCTCCCCAGACCTCTCAGACTACGCATCGGCAACCACCCCCGCCTACCACCTCGAACTCGCCATCGTCAACCGCCTCGGATTCTCACGCACCTTCGTCCAGCTCTATGCCAACCTCTGGACCGTCCTCCTCCTCGGACTCCTCGCCTACAGAGCCGGCAAATCCTTCGGCAAACAAGGCCTCCTCATCACCCTCCCACTCCTGACCTCGATGTATGTCCTCTTCCCCGCCATCTGGCTCCTCCCAGACAACGCCGGCTGGCTCGCCGTACTCCTCATCCTCATCCTCGCCCTCGATTACCCCCTTTCAACAAAAAACACCCTCACCGCAGGTATCGTCCTCGCATTCCTCGTACTCATCCGTCAGGTCCACATCTGGGCCGCCGCCATCATCTGGATCACCGCCTGGATCGGCACCGACCCCCAAATCCCCACCCTCCCCAAACTCTTCACTGATCCCGCCAACAGATCCCGCTGCCTCATCCTCGCCCTCATCGCAACCATTCCAGCGGCCCTCCTGCTCTACTACTTCCTCCGCCTCTGGGGCGGACTCGTCCCCCCATCCTTCCAAGACAACCACCAAGGCCCAAACACAGCAACCCCCGCCTTCATCCTCACCCAGATCTCAATCCTCTCCGTCTTCTTCGCCCCCCTCCTCTACCCCCAACTCAAAGCCATCCTCAAATCCCACCGCAACTGGATCATCGCCGCCCTGGCCCTAGGCCTCCTCATTGCAATCATCCCAGAGTCAACCTACTCAAAGGATGCCGGACGCTTCTCAGGCTGGTGGAACATCATCAATAAACTCCCCACCCTCGCAGACCGCTCCCCCATCCTCCTCCTCGGTGCCCCCGCAGGTGCACTCGCCTGTGTTGTCTGGTCATCCCTCATCTCCCGCCGTGACACCTGGATTTTCGCGACAACTCTCGCCGCCTTCACCGCCGCCCAAACCGCAAACCACGCCAGCTGGCAGCGATACCACGAACCTCTCCTTCTCATCCTCATTATCCTCATCCTCACCCGAGCCCCCATCGCCATCCAGCACTCAAAGCGAGTAATCCTCAGTTCCCTCGCCCTCGCCGCCATGCTCGCCGCCATCACCATCCCCACACTCTTGAACGCCCAGCCTATCACTACACCAACCGCTCAAACAGCCACAATTACACAATTCACGCCCCACTTCTCCCAAATTCCATGATCCAACCCACATCTAGCAGCGTAATCATCCTCCCGGGTCAACAAACCCACAAATCCCGCCGATGAAACGCCATCGGCGGGTAGTATGTACACCCGCTGGTCTCTATCCAGTTATCACCCAGTGACCACAACAATCGCACCAAAGGAACAGGCGCTATGACCGATCAAAAAAGAGCACTTATCACAGGCATCACCGGACAAGACGGCTCATACCTCGCCGAGTTCCTCCTCTCTAAAGGCTACGAAGTCCACGGCATCATCCGACGCGCCTCCTCATTCAACACCGAACGCCTCGACGAAATCTACCAAGATCCGCACATCGACGGCGCAAACCTCAAACTCCACTACGGAGACCTCTGCGACGCAAACAACATCAATAAAATCATGGACACCGTCAAACCACACGAGGTCTACAACCTCGGCGCACAATCACATGTCCGCGTCTCCTTCGACATGCCCATCTACACCGCCGACACCGTCGGCATGGGCGCCCTCCGCCTCCTCGAAGCCATCCGAGACTTCCAAGACAAGTCCGGACAAGAAGTCCGCTACTACCAAGCATCCTCCTCCGAAATGTACGGCAAAGTCATCGAGACACCACAAAAAGAAACCACACCCTTCTGGCCACGCTCCCCATACTCCTGCGCCAAAGTCATGGCACACTGGGCAACCGTCAACTTCCGAGAGTCCTACGGCATGCACGCTTCCTGTGGCATCCTCTTCAACCACGAATCACCACGCCGAGGCGAAACCTTCGTTACCCGCAAGATCACCCGCGCAGTAGGCCGCATCAAACTCGGCATGCAAGACAAGGTCTACCTCGGAAACCTCGACTCCAAACGAGACTGGGGCTTCGCAGGCGACTATGTCAAAATGATGTGGATGATGCTCCAGATGCCAGAAGCAGACGACTATGTCGTCGCCACCGGCCGCACCATCTCCGTCCGAGAGTTCGCAGAAATGGCCTTCAACTCCGTAGGCCTCAACTTCGACGACCATGTCGAGTTCGACCCACGCTACCTCCGCCCCGCAGAAGTCGACCTTCTCCTGGGCGACGCATCCAAAGCCAAAGAAAAACTCGGCTGGGAACCAGAAACAACCGTCGAAGAGCTCGCCGCCATGATGGTCGAGCACGACATGGAACTCGCCTCCCGCGAAAAAACACTGAAGGACGCCGGCCACAAACTCCCAGAGTTCACCGGACACGATCAGTAATGAGTCCATCGAAGTCAACACCACCCGTTCGTCAGTCTCCGAACGGCGCCGAACGAATCCTGACCATTGTGCAGGATCTGGGACCGGGCGGTACCCAGCGTTCCGCCGAGAATAACGCAATTTCATACCACAATGCAGGACGCGCTTCCGCGGTGCTCGCGCGATTCAAAGGCGGCGACCGAGTCCAAAGAATCGAAGACGCCGGCGTTCCAGTCTTTCTACCAGACCCAAACCGGGATGAAACAGACCCTGCGATCATTGAACAAATTGCAGAGTGGAATCCAAGCGTCATCCAGTTCCACAGGCACGGATGCAGCGAACCCTCATGCGGCATCCTTCTCAAAGCCATCGCTGACAAACTCGGTCACCGAGTACCCACCGCCGAACTCAGCCATTTCGGGCGCTGCGACCGCACCGAAGACCGACTCCTCTTTGATCTGCACATGCAACTCTCTGTCGCATGCCTCAAGCGATACCGCAACTGGGCCAGAGGCCTCAAACCCCAGCCAGTGTCGATCACCGTGCCCCACATGATCGACACGGACCGCTTCTTTGCCGCCACCTCTGAAGAAGCGAACAACTTCCGCAACGAACACAACATCCCCCGCGACGCATTCGTCTATGTACGCGTCGGCCAGCCCATCTCCTTCAAATGGACCACAGGGATCGTCCACGCCTTCGCGGAGGTCGCCAAGAAACAACCAAACTCTTATCTCGTGCTCGTGGGACTCCCAGACAATGTCCGCGCAGCAACCGAGTCACTCGATGCACAAACCCGTGAACGCATTGTCATCATCGATTTCCTCAACGGAGATCCAGCCCTCCGCGCCTGCTACACCGCCAGCGATCTCTTCATACACACCGCCAATGTTGGTGAAACCTTTGGCCTCGTCCTCGCCGAAGCCATGGCGTGCGGCACTCCATGTCTCACCGTATCAACACCCACCCGTGACAACTCCCAAGGGAGTGTGGTCGGTCATAACGATGCCGGGATCGTCCTCGCAAACGAATCACTCCTCGCCCAGCACATGCTCATGCTCGCCCGCGATCCCGATCGCCTCGCCCAGCTCGCCAAACGAGCCCGCCCACGCGTGCTCGAACACTTCCATCACGACACCGTGATCCCCGATGCACTACACGCCCTCGATGCCACCGCAATGCACGCAGGAGATCCTGATGCACTCCGCAAAGCAATCGAGCAACGACCCCACCTCATGCCCCACAACAATGTACTCCAAGCCCCAGAACAGATGGTGGGGGCACACGCACTCAAAGATCGCATAACCGTCGCCTGCAAGGAAACCTTGTTCATCTACCAAGCATACACCGCCATCAAAAAACGCTGTGCACGATAATAAAAGCCAGCAATCAAAAATGAGCACAAGAATCGCAATCATCGGAGAAGTATTCTCACCAAACCTCGGTGACGGCGTCATTGCAGATTGCATGTCACTGCTCATTGATCGCGCAGGCGCAACCCCAGTCCATGTTGATCTTTCAGGAAAGTCCTCCTGGACAGATTCATTCCACCCACAAAGCGTGCGGATAGCACCAACATTCAGTAGAGCCATGTCCGCCGCCATCCCACAACGAGTACGCGGTGCTCTCAGAGAACGCGAGTGGCTCAAAAAAAACCACCAAAAACTCGCAAACAGAGTCGCGGAGTATTCCAAAGACTGCGACGCCGCAATCCTCGGCGGCGGACAACTCCTCCACGATAACACCCTCCGTTTCCCAATGAAAATCCGCTCCGCGACCAAAGGACTCAAAGACGCCGGGATAACACGCATCGCAGTTCTTGGCTGCGGCGTCGGATACACATGGTCACCGCGCGGGACGCAAATCCTCAACGAAGCATTCGAACCACTCGACCTCGCTTGGCTCGGAGTTCGCGACCCGACATCACTCAAAGTCATCAAATGCGTCATGCCCTCCCACGCCAACAAAGGACATTGGAGCACCGATGTAGCGATATGGTCCGACGAAGCCTACAAAATCAATCCGATCCCGCTCGACGCCGACCGCACACATGTCGGTATCGGCATCATCAAGCCAGGAAGTGCGCTCGGTCGCGTGCTGGGCGACAATGATCCGCTCGTCCACGAACTCGCCTCACGATGGAAGGAAGTCGTCTCGGGACTCCAAGCCCGTGGCCACCGCGTCACACTCTTCAGCAATGGCGACCCGCACGACCACGCCTTCGCCCAGCGCGTCGCAGAAGTATGCGACGGCTCACAACTCAACCCACGTCCGACACGCCCGGACGAACTCGTTGAACAAATATCACAGTTCGGCAGCGTCATCGCACACCGGCTCCACGCGCACATCATCTCGTATGCTCTCCGCGTCCCCGCCCTCCCGCTGGTCTGGGACAAGAAAGTTCAGGGATTCGCCGAGATCACCGACCGAGAAAATCTCTACCTCCCGCGCGATCGACAATCCCCACAAGACATCCTCGACGGGCACAAAAAACTTCTGTCCACCGAGTTCAACGACGCCAAGAGAATCGAGCACCGGGAACTTACAGCCTCCCATGTCCGTGAAGTGGTCGCACTGCTCAACGCGTAAGACGCAGACCACGCAGCACACTTTCAAGCGGCTGGGCAACCCGACCAGGCACGCTCTGAAGCACCCAAGTGATCGTCATCGTCAACGCTTCGGACCGCATAAGTATGCACAACAACAGATACAAACCACTGCCCACAATAACGACCCCGCTCGCAAGCACCCCGTCGAGGACCAGCGATCGTCCATAGAAAGGCGTAGCAGCAACCGCAGGTATCCCGAACCCCAATACGCACGCGAGGATAATCGGGGTGAGTTGTTTCGCTCCTCGTCTCAGACCAACACTCGAAGGCAGGAGCGAATCGGCAAACCACGCGATCGCTGTGATCAAGTGAATCACCGATTGCGTCGTGGCAAGAGCAATCACGCCGAACGGTGCCGACACAATCGCACCAATCAAATACAGCAACGCAGAGCCCGTCGACAGCCACAATGCAGCTGAAAAACGCCCCTGCGCCAACAAGTAACTCCGCGACGGATGCGCAAGCAACCGGATTCCCATCGCGACCGAAAGCAACTGGAAAGCAATGATCAAGCCGGGCCACTTCTCGATCGGTAAAGCGTTAGAAAGCACCGGCTCGGCGAGCGCCGCCTGGAGAAAGCAAACAGGCATCCCGATCGTGGCCAAGACCCCAACAGACTTGAGAAAGCCATTGCGTTGACGCTCGGGCTCCCGCGCGGTTCCCGAAAGCGCCGCAAATAAAATCGTTGACAAGTTGATTGCCATCAACCGGATCGCCTGCGCAGACATGTTCGTCGCATACGCAAAGATCCCAACAACCGCGTCTGAAAAATATAGCCCAAGCACCAAAGGAGGAGCATTGACAGAAAACCAATCAGCCAAGCGAGTACCCACCAGCCGACTCGCGTCCCCCAGCAAATACTTCCACCGCCTCACCCGAGGCTTAAGCGAACAACGCGGATGCCCCAACACCCAGAAAATCACCACACGCGCAGCCGTACTCGCAACAAGCGCCAGCGGGAATGTCTTGGCGCCGAAATCAAGCAACGCAAAAATGATCTGGCAGACAAGCAGTAAAATGCCGCCAGTAAACAGACCAGTGACATACCCCCCGAATCGATTTTCAGACAGCAACTTCGCTTCAGGAACCGACTGAAGCGATCCGAGAAACGGCGCAGGCACACACAACAACACAAGCACAATCAACTCAGGACGGTCATAAATCCGCGCCATCGGGTACGCAAGCGACGCGGTGACCACCGAGGCAACGAGCCCCATCAGCCCCGAAATCCAGAAAGCCGGACCCGCCCAAATCTTGAACGCCTTTTGACGAGTCACTAAGATCTCGCGTGCCCCGGATGTACGGATCAGATCCGAAAACGCCATCACAGGGATCGTCAGCGCCCACGCACCAAAGGCATCAGGCCCCAACAGCCACGCAAGAATGAACTGGACCACGAGCCCAAGCAGCTTGAGCAAAATATTCGAACCAGCCGATTGAAACACCCCGCGCGTCGTGGACTTGTTCAGTGATCCTGTCAAAGTACTTTACTCCAGTGCACCACCACCAATGGGGACAACAACCCGCTCTTTGACAGGAGTATACCGCGGCATCGTCCGGATGGTCGATTCACCAGCACGCCCGGCATACTTATCTTCATCAACACTCTCAGGCATCGAGACCTGATTCAGCACGACTGGATTCGCGTCATACATCACAATCGAGAAGTTGTCCTGAACCGCAACATTCCCCGAGTTCAGATCCCAAATCTTCGCAGCCACATCCCCGCCGAGCGTGTTGAAAGTCGCCAAACGCGGTTCGGCGAGACAAACCACAGCCACGGTGACCGAGTGGGTCGCAATGTTAATCGTTTCACCCACAACAGTCACATCATACATGGTACCCGAGGCGTCCCTTCAAGCTCAAGATACCCCTGGTAGTTTCAGCTCTCATCTTGAACTACTCAAAGCCCAAGCCCGATCTCCCCACCAGCCAAAGCTGCAGGGATTGCAGCCATCATCGATCCAACAAGTACAGACAATCGCAAGCTGCGTTTCACAAGTTTCCCTCTCTGATAAGATTGTTCTTGGTCAGTTAATGATTCAGTAATTACAGCACGCCTCTTCGGCCGTCCTGCAGAAATAGAACTCTCAATGATTACCGCTCAATATCAACCACCTGAGCCCGATGCGAAACACCGCCATTCCCCCACACCGCCCCATCAGGCAACACCAACTCATACCCATCCACCCACCACCCATTCCCCACCAACGACAAATCAATATGCCAACTCGAACGCGAGGCTACCCACCCTTTCAAACCACTCAATCCGCCAGGCCTCCAAGACCCACCAAACGCACCCCGCTCCTCAAACGCATCAACAAACCCGCCCCCCCCCTCGAACTCATCAAACAACCCAAGCGAAGCCGACCCCCGCACCGTATTAAAATCACCAATGATCAAGGCCGGTTTCAAAGCAGGCCTCTCGTCGCGCCCCTCTATGTGCAGCGACTCAACCACCCTCCCCATCGATTCCATCCGATGCACCGAAGGCTCACTCGGCAGATCCACAAACCACACACCAAACTCCCCAAACTGCTCCCCCCCATCAAGCACCATCTTCACCGCCCAACCAAAGTCCCCCGTGGTCCGCAACGCATCATCGCCCGCCCCCTCCCCGCCGCTTGCCGAAACAGTCACCGTTGACAAGTCCAGAATTTCAAACCGCGACACCACCACCCCCCGCAGCACCCGCCGCACGCTCCATTCCTCCCCCCCAAGCCTCCCCGTAAAGCCATCGATCAGCACCCGCCGCTGCCCGTCCCACCGCGCATTGGCAATCAGCACCACATCCGCACTCGAATCCTGCACCCAATCAATCATCCGTTCTACATCAATCTCCCCCGCAGAAAGATTCCAATGCACCACCCGAACCCGCCCGTTCTCATGCACAGATGTCCAATGAATCCCATACCCCCCAATAGCATTCTGCCACCGCTCCGCAAAGAACACCAGATTCACCACCATCCCCACACAACCAACCAACAAAGCTCCTCGCAGAACCAGTCCCCGCCTCTTCCCCCCCCGCCTTCGGCTTATCCATCCAGCCAGCACTGAACTTATAACCAACCCCCACCCAGCCACCACAAACCACCCCGCAGGCACCCACCACACCCACTGCGACCACCCATACCGATCCGTCAAAACCCGAGAAACCACAAACACAACAACCACCCCAATCCCAAGCACAGCCATCAAAAAAGACAACCGCCCCAGCCGCCCCCTGGGCCCCAGTCTCCGCTCTTGTAATCTTCGTCGTCTGCTCACACCCAACGCTATCGACCACCCCCCAAAAGAACCACCACAAACCACCACAAACCGCCCCTATCATCAACACCTCAGTTCATCAGCCCCGGAGCCCCAAGAAATGTCCAATACCGATTCCGTCAACTGGAAAGACCAACGCATCATCATCACCGGCGGCTCAGGCTTCCTAGGCAAACACATCGTCCAAGCCCTCCACGCAAGAGGCGTAGACGACAACCAAATCTTCATCCCAAGATCAGCAAACTACGACCTCACCGAAAAAGACGCCTGCGTCGCCCTCTACAACGACTGTTTCGGAAGCGACCGCGCCACCATGATCATCCACCTCGCCGCCGAAGTCGGAGGCATCGGCGCAAACATGAAAAACCCCGGACGATACTTCTACGCAAACATGGCCATGGCCATGCACCTGATAGAACAAGCCCGTGTAGACGGGCTTATAGAAAGAAACGGAAAGTTCATCCAAACCGGAACCATCTGCGCCTACCCAAACCTTACACCAATCCCCTTCAAAGAAGAAAACCTCTGGAACGGATACCCAGAAGTCACCAACGCACCCTACGGCATCGCAAAGAAAGCCGCATGGCAAATGCTCGACGCCTACAAACTGCAGTACAACATGAAGTCATGCTTCGTCCTCCCCGTAAACCTCTACGGCCCGCACGACAACTTCAACCTCGAATCCTCCCATGTCATCCCCGCCCTCATCCGCAAATGCGTCGAAGCCCTAGAACGAGGCGACGACCACCTCCCAGTCTGGGGCACCGGCTCAGCAAGCCGAGAGTTCCTCTACATCGAAGACTGCGCCGACGGCCTACTCACAGCCGCTGAAAAAATGGACGACCCAACCCCCATCAACCTCGGCACCAACATGGAAATCACCATCAAAGACCTCGTCCACCTCATCGCCAAACTCACCGGCTTCGCCACCGAAGAAACCATCGCCCAAAAAATCCAATGGGACTCAACAAAACCCGACGGCCAACCCCGCCGCTGCCTCGATGTCTCCAGAGCCAAAGAACTCCTCAACTGGAACGCCAAAGTAACCTTCGAACAGGGACTACGCCAAACCATCGACTGGTTCACCCAAAACCAATCCAACCCCGAAGCCCGGATGTAGTTACATATGGGGCGAATAGCAGAGAAAAACCCAAGGTATCGAACCAAAGAGCAAATGGCTTACGATGTAGCATCTGTGTTGTCTTCGGATTTGTCTTTTGCAGCGAAGTACGCCGTGCTTGCAGATACATATTGGCAATGGACAGAGTTTTACGGCAAATACAACGGATGCCCGTTCTGGACCATAAATGCAATCGCTGAGTACGATTCAAACCCGCTGCCCAATGAAAAGAAGTATCGGCATGAGCACATCGTTCCAAAGATAGTACTGAATCAGCTTCTCTTTGAGTTACCATCACACACAGAAGAGTCAATTTTCCGTTTCATGTCATCCATGAATATTGGCGTTGTGGTGACCAGAAAAGAAGATGATTTGTTGAGTGTTAATTACAGAATGTCAATGCCGTCAGAATTTATTGACCCCGACTCCAGTGACTTTCATGATCCGTGGCTACGGTACAAACGATGTGGAATCAAAGTTGTAGATCGAAGCAACAACGATACAATTATTGTTGGTTAAGCCACTATTCAAAGGGTGCCACGGCTTGACCGTCTTCGGCAAGCCGTGTCTTAAATCACAATATGAAAATCACCCCCTACACCCAATCCACACTCCCCGCCTGGCTCAAAATGCGAGCCGCCCTCTTCCACGACGAAGACCCCAAACTCCTCAAACAAGAAGTCGAGCAAATAACCAAATCAAACACCCTCAAGTCCCAACCCTTCCAATGCCTCCTCGCATTCGATGAAAGCGACTCGCCCATCGGCTTCATCGAACTCACCATCCGCTCCTCCGCCGAAGAATGCATGACCTCCCCCGTCCTCTACATCGAAGGCTGGTTCGTAGACCCCAACCACCAAAACAAAGGCGTAGGCCGCGCCCTCATGAACGCCGCCTTCCAATGGGGCCGAGACAACAACTGCAAAGAAGCCGCCTCCGACACCCGCCCAGCAAACACCCCCGCAACAAACGCCCACAAATCCCTAGGCTTCCAAGACGCAGGCATCATCCAATGCCTCCGCCGCACCATCGAGTAGCGCGCATTGAAACATCTACCCCCCTCTCCCTTGGGGAGAGGGCCGGGGTGAGGGCTCCACCTTCTACCGGCTTCCCTCCCAGCCACCGTCTTCTCTTCCACCTCCCCCGGGCCTCCGGGGGAGGTGTCGCGCAGCGACGGAGGGGGTCTTTCTTTGGTTCTTCAACCCCCCATTCCTACCCCAAACAAACCAACATTCTCTCCACAACAGAAATTCCTTGCACCAACCCCAAAAACAAGTACCATCTCGATAGAAGCCCGGTCTACACCCGCGCCCTATCGAAAGGAATTCAGATGCGATCCCTCACCCCGGCTTTCACCATCGCCCTCGCTTCCACCGCCCTATCTGCTTCCATCACCTCCGCCCAGGTCGCCGACGCGAACTACTCCGTCGAGCACAACTTCAACTACATGCCCTCCGGTGATGTCGTCCAAGTCACCGGCTCCGATTACCGACACGCGTGGATACGCACCACCGGAATCTTCGGCAGCGTCTGGGCCGCAGAGTCCATCGCACAAGACCCGCTCTTCGATCCCTTCGGCACCGACTCCATGGGCACCGCCTCCTTCGCCACCAACTCAGGGCTCGCCATGCCCGTCCCATGCGTATACAACACCTTCAACATCCCACCAGCCGGCATCAACGGATTCCAGTGCATCATCCTCCCGCTCGACCAATCCTTCGCCGACGCATGCACCGAATACTTCGTCGCCCCCTACAGCCCATCCCCGCCATTCAACATCCAAGGCCGCATCGCCTCCAGCGGCGGAGTCCACGCCGTCAACGCACGCTGCTACGCATTCAGCTCCGCAGGGATCTCCGTTAGGGGCGGCATCGACATGGGCAACGGCAGAATCAACTGGAACCCCCTCATCACAGACTTCACCGCCGGCGGCGCCCAAGCAGACGGACTCCACTGGAAAACAGACCCGGTCCACCTCACCGCAAACAACCTCGACACAGGCCTCGTCATCGACGCCACCCTCTTCGAACTCGAAATCAACTCAAACTCACAAGGTGCACTCAACCTCAGCATGGGCATCTTCGAGACAGACCAAACAGACCTCGAGTTCATCCTCACCATCCCCGCCGCCTTCGTCGCCCCCGGAGAAGCCGGTTCGGTCCACCTCAAGGTCGAGCACGGCATCGTCACCATCGCAGACGACACCGGCGCCTTCGATAACATACTCCCCCTCCCCGGAACCCCAACCCCGCTCATCTTCCCATTCCCAAACGATTTCGATATCAACTACGACCTCAACCTCGATCCCGCATTCAACTGGGATGTCCTCACAGACCTCACAGGCGGCGCCGGAACGCTCGCAGACTCAATCTGCCAAGCCGACCTCAACGCCGACGGCTCACTCAACTTCCTCGATGTCTCACTCTTCCTCCAGCTCTTCGCCGACCAAAGCCCCGCCGCAGATTTCAACCAAGACAAGAGCTTCAACTTCCTCGATGTCTCCGCATTCCTCGCCGCCTTCGCCCAAGGCTGCAACAACGGAGACCCAAAGCCAGGACTTTAGTAAACAAGCAAGTTCATAAAATCAACGGCTCACCTTTCCGTATAATGTTTGTATGAACACCCTCCCAACAAACCTTCAAACCAAACTCGACCGCGAACTCGACGAAGGCGAAACAATCAACTGGTCCGCCCGTCCAAACTACCGAATCCTCAGAAATGAAACAATCAAAGCGTGGCGTGTGCTCTTCTTTCTTGCAGCATTGCTAGCGGGGGTATTCACACTCCTTGGTGTCTTGGCGTATTTCGATCTTATGGATGACGACACACCAATCGGCTATGCCATCGCAGTTGTCGTGACCCTTGTCCTCGGCGTACTCCTCCTCTGGCCAATGCTTAATAGCGCGAAATACACCTCAAACAACACCATCTACGCCATCACCAGCAAACGCGCCATCATCATCACGCTCAACCGTAACAAATCCATCACCGAACGCGACTACCGCGCCGACGAACTCATCCACCTCGCCCGTATCGAGTTCCCCGACGGCTCAGGATCACTCACCCTCGAATCCGCTCGCGGCGCAGGATCAACAAGCCAGGTTAACTACCGCCACCAACTCCGTGCCATCGAAAATGTCATCGAAGTCGAACGCCTCCTCAGAAAGCAGTTCGGAGACGCATAGGACAAAGTACCCATCCCACGCCGGTATCGGACCACCCCCCCGCCACAACTCGCACCACCCCAACCCCCCCTCACCCCAATACCCTCTCCCCCAAACCAACGCTGATTCCTCGATATAAACACGCCGATCCATCCCCGTCGCAACCAAACTTCCACGACGGAAAAGGATCATCCCATGCCAATCTCATCACGCACCACAGCACTCACCGCCTCCCTTCTTCTCGGACTCGCCTCCACCGCAACCGCCCTCCCCGCGCCCCAATCCCCGGCAGATCCCCACGCCCAAGCCAACCCAATCCAGAACACAACGACCTCCCCCCAACTCACCGCCATCAACGATGCCGTCGAGGCCACCAAAGAAAACCCAGAGGCCACCTGCTTCGTCGTCGCACTCCCAGAAACCTACACCGAGGCCCGCGCCATCCGCGACCACTGGACCAACGCAAACAAATACTTCAACAACTCAACCAACCCGGTCTTCTTTGTAAGAGGAGAAGACGCAGAGTTTGTTCTCGATAATGCCTTCATCACAACTTCCCCCGCCGTCATCGCCTACCGCCACGGCCGCCCCTACCACTCACGCACAGGCACCTTCACACAAAAAAACCTCCACGCCTTCCTCGCCCTCGCCCTGGACAACTCCGCCCCAACCACAAACGCCCCCTCCCAAACCGAATACCTCTACAACTCCATGAACGACATCGCCATGGCAGGTCAACAAGCCCCCGCCGCCCAAGGCGCCTGCCAGATCATGCTCAACCTCCACGCCCTCATCCACGGCCCTTACGCATCCACCTACTCAAATCAAGACATAACAGCGATGACCACCCTCTACAACCAATCACAGCTCACCCTCGCCTCCTTCGATATAAACGATCAATCAGTACTCGACCAGATCAACGCCTCACGCGCCATCGCCATGAAGACATGGAACAAACGCACCAACTCAACCTTCGGCATCGGTATCTGGTTCGACCTCGCACTCGTCACCGGAAACGACAGCGAAATCCTCGCCTGGATAGACCAAGGCCTCGAAAACCCCGCCCAGTACAAACGCATCGAACGCTCCCTCGCCGACTACGGCCAGCCCCTCGCCCAGCTCCTCATCGATACCCACCGCTACGAAGCCCTCGCCATGACCATCAACTCCCCAGACCAAATCCAAACCCAGCTCGCACAAGCAACAAAGCTCGCCGATGAAATCGACGCCATCGCATCCTCAAGCAACACCACCGCCTCCTCCCGGCAACTCATCAACTCCGCAACCGAAGAAGCCGCCGCTTCTCACGCCGCCCTCCTCGTCGCAGGCCGCGACCGTGAAGCATGGCAGGTCGCACAGTTCACCCAAGACTTCGCAGGCCCCCAGCTCGCAAGCGCCGCCCTCTGCGCCGCCGCCATCAACGCCGCGGTTCTCAGTGACCACCACACAGCCCTCACCAAAAACCTCGACCCCTCCACCCACGCCTCCCTCATCAATACAATGAACACCAGCTTCGCCGTCGTCCCCACCGACGATTAATGCCGGAGCTGATCATCCAACCAATGACAGGCCAATCACAATCGCCTCGTAATTGTCATGCTTGTTTTGTTTAACAAGAACGAATCAACCATCGCTTCGACGAAAGCAATCTTGATACACAATTCACCACCCAATTGTCTTGAATAGCTGGCCGCCCGATAAATCTGTGTCATGCTCTAGTACTGACCGCGTTCTGGAGAACCGTCAGCAATCTCGGCTCTGTTTAATCTCAATACCAGATGTAAGGAGTGGGTTATGAAACTCATCAATGTGATCTCGTGCGCATGCATCACCGCAGCATCCGCAACCACAAACGCAGGACTCGTCTATGGTCAAGCAGCACACGACCAGTTCCAAGCACTCCAACTCCAGCACAACGAAGGATTCAACGACTTCGAATCACTCGCCGCACAAACAAACCTACTCCCAGGCACAGACCCCTTCGGCGACGGCACACACTTCGCCTCCGTCATCAACACCAGCGGCTTCCCCTTCGGACCAGAACATGTCGAAGTCTCAAACGCCTACGCCCCCACAACATACGGTAACTCTATCGTCGGTTCACCCTTCCAGTTCGGAAGCGACGACGGCAGAGTCGGATACGAAATCACCTTCGACACCGCACAACGACGCGCCGGCCTCCTCCGCCTATGGAACACATCCTCATTAACCAGCTTCTACAACGCCGCAGGCGATCTCCTCGCAACCCACCAAAACACCGCCAACCAAGAGTTCGTTGGATACATGGCCGACTCATCAGACTCCTCCACCTGGGTCGCCCGAATCCTCATGGATGGCGCCCTCCTCGACAACACCCGCCAGGTCGGACACTCCGACGACCTCTACTTCGGCAGAGTCATCCCAACCCCAGGCACAGTCACGCTCCTTGCCATCGCAGGCTTCGTGATGAACACCCGACGCCGCTGATCGAAAACATATCTGATTCCTCATCATGACCCACCACAAACCCCGGCCCTCCCGGGGCTTTTCAATTCCGAGCCATGCATGGCTATCCTTCATCCATGGACCAGCCAACCCCTGAAATCCGCTTCTGCATCAACAACCCCAGAAACCTACAAGAACGCCAGGACCTCATAGATAAAGGCATCCCCTCCAGAGACTGTCTCGGAAACTGCACCCGCTGCTTCGAAACCCGCTTCCTAGAAATAGACGACGAACAAATCGAAGGCGAATCCTATCAGCAGATTCTCGATTCCATAAAGACCGAATAATCGGCCCCATCCGCAGTTCTCTACTCCATACAAACAACAACCAGCAGGAACCCCCATATGAAAAACCGAAACCATCTCCTTATCGCCCTCGCCGCCCCCCTCATCTTCTCCTCGCCCGCCCTCGCTCAGGTCAAAGCCAAACAATCCAAGCCCATGACCAAAGCCAAACAAGCCCAAACCAAAAATACAGAAGAAACCAAAGTCGCCCCGCCAGAAACGAATCAGGAAACAAAGGAAGACTTCAACACCGTGAATAGACCAGGCTCCGTAGACATCGCCACCGAATACGACCTCTCAAACCTCACCATCCCCAAAGACCAGATCCACACCCTCCTCCCCCGCGACGCCATCCCCGCACTGATCGACCCAGAACTCATTCCCCTCGCCGATGCAACATACCTCAATGACGACGACCGAATCATCGATGTCACCGTCGCCAATGGATCAACAGTTGAATCCGTCGCAGTCCCACTCAAGATCCTCAACTTCCACGAAGTCTCAAACTTCACCATCAGCGGCAAACCCATCGCCGCCACCTACTGCCCCCTCTGCGACTCCGTCACACTCGTCAGCCGCACAGTCACAAACGCCGATGGCAAAACAGAAATCCTCGAGTTCGGAGTCTCCGGTGCCCTCTACAACTCCAATGTCCTCATGTACGACACCGCCTACAAATCCCTCTGGTCTCAGCTCGGACTCAAAGCCGTCTCAGGCCCACTCGCAGGCACCGATCTCGAACACCTCCCTGTCAAAATCGTCCCCTGGTCACAGTTCAAATCAGACCACCCACAAGGCCAGGTCATCTCCATCAACACCGGACACGAACGCCCCTACGAGGGCAACCCCTACCAACGCTACTTCGACGACCAAGACTACATCATGGTCCCCCTCGCCACCCACGGCAACGCCCTCCCCAAGAAAACCCTAGGCCTAGGCATCAAAGCCACCACCGAAGAAAGCGACGAATCCTACTTCGTAGCCGCAGCTTCAGTAGGCGAACGCTTCGTCATTAAAACCAAGCTCGGCAATGTCATCGCCGTCTCCACAGAAGCCGGCGTCCAGGTCATCTCCGCACCAAACAGCGTCCACACCGTCCAATCCTTCTACTACGCCTTCTCCGCCTTCCACCCAAACACCAAAGTCCTCACCGAATCCGCCGAATAATCTTCCATCCTCTCCCATTCTGATGGGAGAGGACCGAGGTGAGGGCTCCCCCCACTCTCTTTCTTCTCTCCCCATTCACAAAAAAAACAACCGGCCCAATCAAGGGCCGGTTGTTCTATAATCAGATAATCCCGTCTATCAAGCAGCGCGACGACGGGTCGTCTTGCGAGCAGTGGTCTTCCGACCAATACGCCCAGCAACAGCCCGGCGTGCAGGCTTGCGTGCCGTGGTCTTACGGCCAGCAGTCTTGCGAGCGGTGGTCTTACGAGCAACCGTCTTGCGTGCAGTAGTCTTCCGCTTAGTCGCGGTCTTCTTCGCGGTCGTCTTACGCTTCACAGCACTCTTCTTCGCCGCTGGTTTGCGCACAGCCTTGCGAGCCGTGGTCTTCTTCGCAGCAGTCTTACGAGCAGCAGTCTTCTTCGCGGTCGTCTTGCGCTTCACAGCGGTCTTCTTCGCCGCAGGCTTCCGGACCGTCTTGCGAGCGGTCGTCTTGCGTGCCGTGGTCTTCTTAGCAACCTTCCGCTTGGCGGTCGTCTTCTTGTGAGCGGCCTTGCGGACCGGCTTCTTGGCAACTGCCTTCCGCTTCACAGCAGTCTTCTTGGCCGCAGGCTTACGAACAGCCGTCTTCTTGGCAGTAGTCTTCCGCTTCACAGCGGTTTTTTTCGCTGCAGGCTTCCGGGTTGCGGTCTTCTTGATGGTCTTCTTTGCCGCTGGCTTGCGAGTCGCTGTCTTCTTGGCGGTCGTCTTACGAGCAGTGGTCTTCTTGGCAGCGGTCTTGCGTGCCGGGCTCTTCTTGGCCGTAGTCTTCTTAGCAGTCGTCTTTTTCGGTGCAGTCTTGCGGGCGGTGGTCTTTTTCGCTGCAGTCTTGCGACCTGCCGTTTTCTTTGCTGTTGGCTTCTTAGCAGTTGTCTTGCGTGCTGTCTTCTTAGCAGCTGGTTTCTTGGCCGGTTTCTTCTTCGCAGTGGTCTTTCGTGCCGCAGGCTTCTTTGTAGTCGCCTTGCGGGTAGTTCGCTTCGCCGTCGACTTCTTCGCCGGGTGTTTCTTTGTTCGAGTTGCCATGACAGTTTCTCCGTAGGCCCAAGCTGCACGCCGGGCGGGTGTTTCATCAGCCGGGATTCCTTCCCCAGCATTACAGCCCGCCGACACCGACAGGCAACACACCTATAACAAGGTGCACACGCCGTTTTCGTCTATGCATCGTCCCCATATAAAGAACGCATCCCAAATTCACCAAAAAACGCGCAACAACAACACCCCCTCCCCCCAATTCATCGCAACACACAAACAATGCGCAACATCAGCGCACAACGCCACAACCACACATCCAAACATCATTTCATTCAAGGCTCAACCGATAACGCTTCCATCGCCTCACGCCGCCGCTCAGACTCATCAACCCACTCCTGGTTCTTCTCAGCCTTACCAAACGCAGAATACATCCCCGCAACCTTCTGCGCAATGACAACACTCCGAGTATCAAACCCGGCAGCCCTCTCCATCGCCGCGACCCCCTCATCAGGATGCCCCCCATTAAACATCAGCGTCGCGTAATCCACCATAAACACAGGCACATCCGCCCGACGCTCCGCAAGCTCCTTATAATGCGCAAACCCCATCGCAAGCGCATCCTCATGCTGCAGCATCAAACCAATCCGCACCATCAACTCAATAATGTACTTACGATCAAAGTCATTCTCCGCCCGCTCCTCAGCAAGCTCCAATAACTCAAGCGATCGATCCACCTGCCCATCATCCGCAAAGATCCCCGCCGCCCGCCGCAACACCTCCGACCGATGCCCCCCCGCCATCGTCAGCGCCTTCTCCCCCCGCTCAACAGAAACATCGATCTGCCGCAGCGCATTGGCAAGCTCCCCAGCACTCAGCCAGGTCAGCCCCGTTGCGTCCTCGCTCTCGATCGCCTTTCTCGCCATCTCATCCATCAAATCCCGCATCCCAAACGCCGAGGCGCCCCGCGCGATATCTATATACCAACCCGCCTTATTCCCCTCAAGCGAAGGCACCATCGCCACCGCCTCGTTATACAAAGCCGTAACCGCAGGCATATCACCCGTAAACGCAACAAACGCAGCCTTGGCCATCAAGAACCCGATCTCGTTCTCCCCGGGCTTATACTCAAACATGGCCACAGCCTCGTCCCGATTCCCCCGCGACCAGGCCGACTTGGCAAGCTCGCTCCGGATCAAGTGCAGATCCGGATGCGCATCAAGCCCCTCCTTATACACATCAAGCAGCGTCCCAACATCCCCAGACGCCAGCTCGGCAAGCTGCCCCGCCTGAATAATCAGACTATCCGTCGGATTCCCATGCGCGATCACATCCCGCAGAGCCTCAAGCCCCGCTCCCGGATCACCCATCACCGCCTGCAGATACGCCACCCGCACCCTATGCTCCGCATGAAGCGACCACCCGTACCCACCACGATCAAACGAATCCGCCCGTTCATACCACCCAAGCGCCACCCTCGCCCGTGCCTGCATCTCAGGCGATCCCAAAAAATCACGCCGCATCATCGCATTACTAGGCACATCAAAGCTCGCATACCCCATATCCCCCCGCCACCGCGCAAACTTCGAATGCCCGCTCCACACAGAACCCACCATCATCACAACAGTCAACAGCCCAACAACAACCCCGCCCAACCGAATCTTCCCCTTCTTCTTGAGCTGCAACGAATGCATCGACACATTATCCTTGCGAACCATCCACCACACCTGCACAACCAGCATCGTCACCACCGCAGCCAAGCCCCCCGCCATCAGCATCGGCACCCGATCAAACAACCCACGAGTCGCATAAAACGCCCACGCGAACACCAGAACCGCAACAACATCCTCCCCAAAGCTCAGGTCATACCGCCGAGCCTTCTTCGCCTTGTGCGCAGCCCCAATCTCCGCAGTCCTCGCCTTCTTCAAAACCGCAGGCCCACCAATCCCAATCGACAACGCGTCATTCGGACACGCACTCACGCAATCCAGCGTCTTCATGCACCCCGAATCAATCACCGCCCCGAAATCCCGCACCTCTTCATTCACCCGCACATTGGAAGTACACGCCGCCGTGCAATGCCCGCACTGCCGGCAATCATCATTCACAACAATCCGCACCGGCGCAATCTTATCAATCGGCTTAAAGAACCCCGCATACGGACACGCATAAGTACAAAAACCCTTCGCACCCAAAAAATACACCGTCACAAAACCGCACACAATCAAAAACACAACCGCCACAGGCCAAGTCGGCATCGTCGCCCAGTAATCCGTCACAATCAGCTCTTCACTCAGCTTGTGAATCTCCCCAACAGGCCGCAGCCACACAGGCCAATCAATCCCACGAGCCTCCAAAACAGGCTTGAGCGCCAGCCGTTTGAAAGTCGGCCACACAAACATGTACCCACCCAAAATCACAGGCACCCACATCAACAACCGCGACCGGAACGCCTTGGGCCGAACCCCAATCCGCGACATCACCACCGCACACAAATCCTGCAACGCCACCATGTGACACAACCACCCACAAAAGAACCGCCCGAAGAACACCGTCGCCAAGATCGCCACCAGAAAGAAAATAGCCCCCGCATTGACCACCCCAACCTCTAAAGTCTCCATCGCCTCACTCGGCTCAATCGGCGACACCGTCACCCCCATAATCAACCACTGAATCAAATGCGCCACCATCAGCACATTCACCATCACCAAAACCCCAGTCCGCCAGCGGGCAACCTTCGTCCCGCCCATCTTGGGTGCCTTCGTCTTCATCACAGGCAATTCGACCGTCCGCCCTGAATTATCACCCGACCCAATAGATTCATCTTTGTTGCTCATACCCCCACTCTATCATCAACTCCCCCCCCAACACACCCGATTTACACCCAGACCTATCCTTACGACATACACCAATGATCAATATGCCCAATAACGACCAAAATAACCAAACCTGGACCCCAAGCTCCTGGAAATCCACGAGCTTTACTCCTCCCTACAAATACAACGACCCCGCCGCCCTCAAAGCCGCATGCGACCGCCTCGCCCAACTCCCCCCCCTCGTCACCTCAGGCGAAATCGACAAACTCAAAGCCCAAATCTCAGAAGCCCAGCAAGGCAAACGCTTCATCCTCCAAGGCGGCGACTGCGCAGAAACCCTAGAAGAGTGCCGCCCAGAATACATCACCAACAAACTCAAAATCCTCCTCCAGATGTCCCTCGTCATGATCCATGGCCTCTCCCTCCCTGTCACCAGAATCGGACGCTTCGCCGGTCAATACGCCAAACCAAGATCCTCCCCAACACAAACCGCAGACTGCGACGGCAACACCTGCACCCTCCCCTCCTACTTCGGCGACCTCGTCAACCGCGAACCTTTCACCCCAGAAGCAAGAACCCCAGACCCAAACCTCATCGTCGAAGGCTACAAACACGCCTCCATGACACTCAACTTCATCCGCTCACTCCTCGACGGCGGCTTCGCAGACCTCCACCACCCAGAATACTGGGACCTCTCCTTCTTCCACAACGCAGACCTCGACGCCGAACGCAAAGCCCAATACCAACGCATGTCCCAAACCCTCGCCGACGGCCTCGCATTCATGGAAAACCTCGGCGAACAACAAGTCCACGAATCCACCCGCGTCGACTTCTACACCTCCCACGAAGGCCTCAACCTCCACTACGAACAAGCACAAACAAGAACAGTCCCAAGAAAGCAAGGCCACTTCGACCTCACAACACACCTCCCATGGATCGGCGAACGCAACCGAAACCTCGACGGCCCACACATCGAGTTCTTCAAAGGCATCCAAAACCCAGTAGGCATCAAAGTCGGCCCAACAATGCAACCCGCCGAACTCCAAAACCTCATCGACACCCTCAATCCAACCAACGAACCAGGCAAAATCGTCCTCATCGTCCGCATGGGCGCACACAAAGTCGCAGATAATCTCCCCCCACTCCTCAACCACATCAAACAGTCGGGTAAAAAAGTCCTCTGGATGACCGACCCCATGCACGCCAACGGCACAACAACATCCACCGGCATCAAAACAAGAAACTTCAACGACATCCTCACCGAACTCGAACAAACAGTCGCCGCCCACCAAGCCGCCGGCACAATCCTCGGCGGAGTCCACTTCGAACTCACCGGCGAAGATGTCACCGAATGCCTAGGCGGCGCAGCAGGCATCACCGAAGGCGACCTCACCAAAAACTATGTCTCCCTCTGCGACCCAAGACTCAACTACCAACAATCCCTAGAACTCGCCTTCCTATTGGCTGGGGTCTTGGGAAATCGTTGAATCGTTTTGATCAATGATTCTTTCATACTCAAACCGGTATTCAGGGACGCGCAACCACGAATCCAATACCGCTTGCTCTGTCGTCGTTCCAGCACATTGAGAACATGTGATTGATTCGTTCATGTCATCATGAATCTCACATAATTGGACCCCGCAGCCAGGACAAATTAGCTGATTGGTTAGAAGCAGTTTTTTGGCCCGACGAACAAACAGTTGTGCCCGGATTAAGTAGAAAGCCATCAATATGGCAAAGGCAAACAAAGCAATCGCGTAGGGAACTTGTTCCGTTCGGATAAATATGTATATGTTTATGCAACCAAGACCAGCGAAGCCAATGGCAATAAATGAGTTCTTGGCCCAGACTTTGGGTAATCCGATCTGATACATACCCTGAAGTATATCTACATAATTAGCCCCCAAAGCCCTATCCTCCCCCATGGACATACGAATCCTCTCCATCGGCACCCTCTCCGCAAACCCACTCTGGGACGAGCGATCCCCCACCCGCACCGGCCACGCCACCACAACCCTCATCCAAACCGACTCTTCTGCAGGCAACGCCAAAATTATCGTCGATCCCGGCCTCCCCCCCCAAATGGTCGCCGCACGCCTCGCAGAACGCGCCAACCTCACCCCAGACCAAATCACCCATGTCTTCCTCACCTCCTTCAACCCCGAAAACCGCAGAGCCCTCGAACTCTTCGAAAACGCAACCTGGCTCATCTCCCCCACCGAACGCGAATCCGTAGGCATCCCCCTCGCCCAGTCCCTCGCCCAGCTCGCACAAGCCAAACAAGAAGCTGACGACCGGGGCGCCGACCTCCCCGAAGACGAACAACTCCTCCTCGACCACCTCACCAAAGACATCCAACTCCTCCAAAGAATCCAGCCCGCCGAAGACACCATCACCAAATCCGTAGACCTCTTCCCCCTCCCCGGAGTCTCCCCCGGAACCTGCGGCCTCCTCATCTCAGAACCCACAACAACCACCCTCATCACCGGCGACGCCATCCCCACAATCGAACACCTCAAAGCCGGGCAGGTCTTAGAAGGCGCCGACCGAAAATCAGCCCAGGCAAGCTTCCAAGAAGCCCTCGAAATCGCAGACGCCCTCATCCTCGGCAGAGACAACATCACCCAAAACTTCGCCGCCCCAACCAACCAAATGGCCCCCCAAAAACACTGAACCAACCAACAAAAAACGCCGAAAGTACAGCCATGACCGAAGCCAACCAAACCCAATCCTTCGAGCTCGCCCGCGACCTCTCCCCAAGACGCCACACCACCGACGCCTCCACCATCCAAGGCCTCGTAGACGAACAACTTGAACACTTCGGCATCGATAAATCCACCCCCTACGGCCAACACCTCGCAAACTTCGCAAACAACCTCTATTCCGCCAACGCAGACCTCAAACAACTCTGGGACCAAGGCACCAAAGAACTCGCAAACCTCCCAAGACAAGAACGCCTCGAACGCTTCTCCTCACAACGCTTCCTCTCCTTCCAACTCGCCAAAATCCTCGACACCCTCCAGCACCCAACAAGATCCCTCTACCAATCCATCGTCACCGAAACCTCCAACCGCGCAAACAAAGGCCCCTACCCCGTCTTCGACAACATCACCGCAATCTTCTCCTCCAAGCCAGTCATCACCCGCACCGCAACCTACATCTACGCATGCGCCGAATGGGTCGAAGACGCCTTCCACGGCAAAGAAATGCTCCACCAAATCTATTCCCGACTCCTCAACCCAACCTCCATCTCCCTCGCAAACCACATCGTCGACATCGAATGCGGCGACGAAACCGGAAACTACATGGCCTGGAACTTCAACTCAGGTATGGCAGCCGTAGACGCAATCCTCTCACACCTCTGCGGCTACCAAGACATCATCCTCGCATCAAGAAATGTCTACGGCGGAGTCTACCAACTCCTCGAAGACTGGTACGGAAAACAATCAAACCTCGACATCGCCATCGAGTTCTTCGATGGATACGAAGAACAAGACTTCATCGACGCCTACAACAAAGCCGCAGAAAAACACAAAGACCGCCTCGCCCAAGGACGCAAAATCTATGTCTATGTAGAAACCCCCTGCAACCCCCACGGCCTCATCCTCGACATGCCCGCAATCTCAAAGGCCGCGCACGACCGAGGACTCGAAGTCATCTGCGACTCCACCGTTGGCACCCCCTTCCTCCACAAACCACTCCAACGCAAAGACCTCGCAGAACGCCCAGACTTCGTCATCCACTCCTACACCAAAGACATCTCAGGACACGGCTCAACAACCGCCGGCTGCGTCATCGGACGCAACGAACGAATGTTCATGCCCAAAGACTCCACCCTCACCATCAAAGACTTCCAAGGAAACGACAAAGAACTCCTCTGGAATGAAACTCTCTTCTGGAATGTCTACTACATCAAGGGCGCGTTCCTCGACGCAGACAAAGCCTACGAAGTCATCAACGGCCTCCACACCCTCGATCAACGAATGATCACCAAAGCAATCAACACCCTCACCCTCGTCGAAGCACTCTCCAAACACCCACACATCAATGTCAACTCCTCCGCATGCGAGAACCACCCAAACCACCACATGCTCGAAAAATGCATGCACCTCGCCCTACCCGTCCCCCTATTCACCTTCGACTTTGAAACAGAAAACAAATCCGACCAGTTCTCCCGCCTCACCTTCCAACGCTTCTTCGACCAACTCGACCCCGTCTTCGGACACCAAGTCTCCCTAGGCACCCCAAACACCATCATCCTCTGCCCCGCCATCACCTCCCACTCCGAAATGTCCAAACAAGCCCTCGACGAAGCAGGCATCGCCCCAACATGCATCCGCGTAAGCGTCGGCCTCGAAGACCCCCGAACCCTCATCGCCCACCTCATCCGCGCCGCAGAATCATCCCTCGAAACCCAAACCCCAGGCTTCAGCGACCTCTTCCCAATCCCAGAAGAAATTGACGCCATCTACAAAAAACACTACCTCTCAGTGCATAAACGCTTTGTAGAATCCACACCATCACTCAATCAACTCATGAGCTAACCCGCACCATATTCACCCATGGCCAAAAAAAAAGCACAACCAAAGCCCTCCCCCATTGATAAGCACCTCAAGCAGGCCGCAGATCTCATCAAAACCGGACGCTCAAACGAAGCCCTCTCCGGCCTCCTCCAGATGGCCAAAATCAAACCAAACGACTTCCGCGTCTTCGACTGCCTCTGCACCGCAAACACCGCCCTAGGCCGACACGCCGAAGCCATCGAAGCCGGAACCAAAGCAATCGCACTCAACCCAAAGTCCGGCGAAACCAGAATGCGCTTCGCCAAAGCACTCCAATCCGGAGGCGAGTTCGAACAAGCAATCAACGAATACGAACGCGCCATCTACCACGCACCAAACAATCTCGACGCCATGCGAGGCAAGCTCAACACCTACTCAGACCTCGGCGAAAACGAAAAAGCGGTCAACGAACTCAGACACATCGAACAAACAATCACCAAGCTCAACCTCAAGCCATCCGAAACCATCGGCCTCGCCCTCGACAAAGCCCGCCTCTCCCCCAAAATCATCCCCGCCCAAGAAGCCATCGACACACTCCTCCCCCTCGTCACCGACAACTCAATCCCAGATAGCTTCAGAGTCATCGCCCTCCACCATGTCGGACGCCTCTACGAAACCCTCAAAGACTACGACAACGCATTCAAACACTACCACGCAGGAAACGAACTCAAAAAAGCACCCTGGGACCCAGACCTCTACGACAACTACATCAACAAACTCATCAAATGCTGGCAAGGCGTCGCCAAAGTCCCAACAACAGATCTCCCCCCCAGCCAAACAATCGACCCCTCCCGCCTCATCTTCGTCGTAGGCATGATGCGCTCAGGCACCTCCATGACCGAGCAAATGCTCGCTCAACTCCCAGATGTCACCCCGGGCGGCGAAATGAACGCCGTCGCAAGAGCACCAGTCCCCTTCGAATCCCTCCCAAACCCCACCGGCGCAAGATCCCTCCCCGTCACCCGCCTCGTATACAACCAAAGAGTCGTCAACGAGATGGCCAAATCCGCCTCCGTCTTCTACAACGAAGTCGCCGAGACAGGCATCATCACCGACAAACAACCAAGCAACACCTTCTATGTCCCCCTCATCACCCGCATCTTCCCAGGCGCCAAGATCATCCACTGCTGCCGCGACCCCCAAGACACCTGCCTCTCAAACTATGTCCAAACCTTCGCAAGGCCCCACCCCGAAACCCACGACCTCGCCTGGCTAGGACGCTACCACAAAACCTACCAACGCATGATGGCCGCCTGGCACGAACTCCCAGAAGTCGACATGCTCGATGTCCAATACGAAGAAATGGTCTCAGACCCAGAAACCCAGTCCAAACGCGTCTGTGAATACCTCGGAAAGCCCTGGACCGAAGACATCCTCAACTTCCACAAATCCTCCCGCACCGTCCGCACCGCCTCAAGAGACCAGGTCCGCAAACCAATCTACACCAGTTCAATCAAAAAGCACGAACACTTCGCCGCCCACCTCGCACCCCTCCGCAAAGCACTCGGCATCGAAGACTAACCAACCCCCTCCCCCTACCCTCCCTCATGCAAATACTCCTCACAAACGACGACGGCATACACGCACCAGGAATCGCAGCACTCCACAAAGCACTCACAACCAACAACAACACACAAGAACCACTCGGCGATGTCTTCACCGTTGCACCCGCCTCCACCCAGTCCGCAACCTCCCACGGCATCACCTACCACATCCCCCTCATGGTTGAACAGTCAACCATCAACAACCAACCCGCCCTCGCCGTCGAAGGCCGCCCAGCAGATTGCACCAAACTCGCACTCACAAACCTCTACACAGAACACTTCGGTGACGGCGCACGCCCAGACCTCGTCATCTCAGGAATGAACTCCGGAGCAAACTGCGGCATCAATGTCATCTACTCAGGAACAGTCGCCGCCGCAATCGAAGCCGCCTTCATCGGCGTCCCCGCAATCGCTGTCTCCCTCCACATCGACAACCAAAATGGAAACCAGTTGCCAGACTGGGACCGCGCAGCACAAGCCGCACGAAAAACAATCGACACCCTCCTCAAAGGCGGCCTCCCCTCAAACCACGAAGTCCTCTCAATAAACATCCCCGCCACCCAGTACCTCACCGACGACACCAAACCAATCGTCTGCCCAATGAACACCCACGCCCTCGTAGACCAATACGAACGCCGCTCAACCCCAAAGGACGCCGCCTACTACTGGTCAACAGCCCACGGCCTCGAGTTCCGCTCCACAGACACAGGCACAGATGTACACCTCCTCTTCGAACGCAACATCACCATCACCCCCCTCACCTTCGACCTCACAAACCACAAAAAACTCCCCTTCTGGCAAGACCGCATTGCACAGCAATAAAAACCACACATAAAAAAACCCCGGAGTACAAATCCGGGGCCAGTTCAGTCAATCAAATGATCAGGTCAGATTCAATCAGATCACAGCCTCAGCCTCTTCAAGCTTCTCCTGCAAATCAAACAACAGCGAATCCAGAATCTTATCCGTAAGCTTCAAAGACTCACGAACCTCAGGAACAATCTCAGGCCTCGGCTGATCAAGCTTAAACCCGTTCTCCAGAGTCGCCGCCATGTAATCCGCGACATGCACAAGATACACAATCTTCTGCGTCTCGCTCGGACACTCAAGCGGCTTATGGTGGAACCCCGCAGCAGCCGCGAACGGCGCCGGGAACTTCCACTTCTTGCAAAGCCCCGCACCAAAGTCCTCATGATTCGCCCCAAAGACCTCTTCCTCGCACTCCATCAGATTTCGCTGCGGAACCCCATTCATATCAGCATCACAACGATCGATCGCATCAATCAGATCACTCCGATCAAACTGCATCTCGACCATAATACCGATGTCATGAATCAACCCAGCAAGGTACGCCTCGTCGCTCAAACCCATATCCAGCTCGTCCGACAGAAGCTTGCACCCAATCGCCACCGCATTGGAATGCTCCCACAAATCCTTCGCACTAAAGAATGGCGTAAGCTCGCCGCCACGGAACAACTTCGCAAGCGAAGCAGCAATAGCAATATTCTTCACCGCATTGAGACCAAGCATCACGATCGCACGATTAATCGAAGCAATCTGACCCGGAAGCCCATAGAACGATGAGTTCACAACCTTCAAAATCCGTGTACACAAAGCCGGATCATTGCTGATCACCTCATGCAAATCCTGAGCAGTGCTCTCAGGATCCTCCACCAACTCAATAATCTTCAGCGTCACCTCAGGAAGCGTCGCGATATGCGAGATCTCCTTAAGTGCACCATCCACGGCCTGTTCGCGCTGCTCCTGAGTTACCGTCATGCTCAATACTCCATCATGTTGGTGTCGATCGCCAAAGCCGACCGATGCGGTGTTGATTCATCAACTGCATCGACCCATCCACCCCCCCACTTGCGTTCCATACCCACATTCAACCCCCCACCACCAAATAACCACCCGCACACCCCAACCCGCCCGATAATCCCCACCCTTAATGACAGGGTGCCACTACTCGCTGTCTTCAGCGCAGTAGTGTCTTCATCTTCAATACACACAACGCTTCCGAACAAACCCATCAACCGACGGATCAACCTCCGCAAGCACCCGAGCAATCGCCACCCCAGCTGCCCCATCCCCATACGGATGCTCTTCCCCTCGCTCAGTCCGAGAAGTTATATCAACCAACGCACTGCCAACACCCTCAGCATCAACATGCACCGTCCACCCACTGCACCGCTCCCGCCCAGACTGCCGAACCCCAACATCAACACTCGGACACCCAATCACGCTGCACTCAATCAGCCCACTCGAAGAGTTCCCAACAAGAGCCCCCCCCTCACGCCCAACCCTCTTGAGCAACCCAACAAACTCGTCCCGCACCAAATGATCCCGAACCACAAATCTTCCCGCCTCCCCCGGGCTTCCGGGGGAGGTGTCCGCGCAGCGGACGGAGGGGGTCTTCTCTTTTCCAACAACCTCTCCAATCGCATCCAATATCCCCCGCCGCCCAGCATCCAGGTTCGGTGCCATCACAACCACCCGCTTCCCCTTCACCGCCTCCAAAACCTTCCGCATCTCCGCCCCCTCAATCTCATCTGATCGCCCGCAAGGATGCATCATCACCACAACCTCAGGCGATCCCAACTCACCAAAGTCGGCATCCGACATCTCAGGAACCACGCCCAGCCCATCAACCGCAGGCGACCCAACAACAAACACCCGATCAGGATCTTCCCCCATCCTCAAAATCCGCTCACCACTCCCCGCCGTAGCCGGCAGGTGCAGCTGGCTCAGCTTCGTAATCGCATGCCGCATCGCCTCATCGGCAACCCCCTCCGCCCGGTCCCCCCCATGAATATGCGCAAGAGCCCACCCACCGATCGACGCCGCCGATGCCGCCGCAAAAGCCTCAATCCGATCCCCCAACACCACAACCCAGTCCGGCTCAAGCATCGTAAACGACCGACCAAATCGAGAAATCCCCCGCCCCACAGCCTCAACATCCTCCCGCCGCCCAACCTTCCCCGCCACCTGCATAGGCACAGAATCCGCCACCTCAAACTCCGCCTTCACTTCCCGATAAGTCAACGCAGGCTGCACCAAATGCGACCCCGCCGCCACCACAACCAACTCCAACTCCTCCCGATCCAAAACAGCATTCATCACAGGCCGAAGCAACCCAAACTCCGCCCGAGTCCCCGTCACCACCAAAACCCGACGCTTGCATTCTCTACCCGACTGTTTCATTTCACTCATCCCCCATCCTAGCAGCCTCTTATCGCCTCCCCCGGGCCTCTTCTTTGGGGGGCGGGGGAGGTGTCCGCGCAGCGGACGGAGGGGGTCTTTCTGACTCTACACCTGCTCTCCCTCCCTCTCCCATTCTGATGGGAGAGGGCCGGGGTGAGGGCTCCCAACTCTTCTTATCTTCTCCCAACCCTACTTCTTACTCTCCATCCCCAACTCACCCCCACACTCAGGACACACCCCGCCATCCAGCCCCTCAAGCGAATACTCGCACTTCTTGCAGCACCCAATCAATTGAACTCGCTTTCGTTTCCGCAGATAGGCAGCCCCAAACAGCCACCCCCCCAGTACCAACACTGGATATGGCAAAAAAATACTCCACGGAGTAAACCACCGTAAACGAAGCCGTTCACTTGGCGACAATCCGCTAAACACATCATCGATCGACTCGCTCGAAAATTCAAAGGTCCATGTAGGCGGTAGAATTATTGATAAGTTTCCTTTGCCATCAATCACGGTGCCTCCACCAGTTTGCGAACCGTACCGAACGCGTCCATCGTCAAGAACAAAATAATGATGCTTAATTGTGAATGTCTGCTGTGTGGAACCGGTTAGATGATTTATAAAAACCCGCGGCCGAATAGTCAATGATAACGGAATCGCAAGCACCATCAATCCAAGACACACATACACCCCCCACCGTCCAACCGCCCACAATCTCTTCCGCTTACTCCTCATACCGCACCCACTCCAACCGCAACCCCATCGGAGGCAGCGTAGGACCACGATTCATCAGCCGATCCGCCCCCTCAACAACCCCCCGCACCTCATCAACCGACATCTTCCCCCGCCCAACCTCCATCAAGGTCCCCGCAACAATCCGAACCATGTTGTACAAAAACCCAGACCCCGAAACCCGCACACGAACATACTTAATCCCATCCCCCTTCCCCCGTGGCACAGGCGTCCCGCCTGTGATCTTCTCTTCATCCAACTCTTCAACCGAACAGCTATAGATCGTCCGCACCGTCGTCTTCCGCCCATGATTAATCTGCGCAAACCCCGCAAAGTCATGCTCCCCAACCAACACCTGCGCCGCCTCGTTCATCAACCCCGCATCAAGATCATGCCAAGTATGCCACACATACCCCCGCCCAAACACAGGCCGCGACTCCCCGCACGCAATCGTATAAGTATATTCCTTCTCCACCGCCCCCCCGATCACATTGAACTCCTCCCCCACAACCTCCGCCGACCGCACCCAAACATCCCTCGGCAGCTTCCCATTAATCGCCTTCACCAACCGATCAACCCCCCGCTCCGCAGGCCACCCAACACCCTTATCAACATCAGGCCGGCTCACAAAGAACGCCACCTGCCCCCAAGCATGCACCCCCGAATCCGTCCGCGACGCCCCCGTCAAAACAATCTCTTCCCGAACCGCCTCCCGCACCGCGCGCTCTAAAACATGCTGCACCGTCCGCAGCTGCACCCGCTCAACACCATCTTTAACAACCCGCCCAACAACACTCCCCTTTGTCCCCTCAACACCCCAACTCTTCTTCGCATTTAATCTTCCTCCCTCTCCCATGTGGGGGGGTCTGCTGGGAGAGGGCCGGGGTGAGGGCTCCGTATTCTCTAGACTTCCCTCACCAACCTCTGACTTCTCTTCTCTCTCCTCACCCAAAAACTCCCCCGCCACCTCAACCGGCGGCTCCTGCTTCTGCCACCCACAAAACTCCGTCCCCTCATACGCAACAACAAGCCTGTACCCAACCCCGCTCATTCCCTATCCTCATCATCCCCATCTTCATCAAAGCTGTCCTCGTCAAACCGGCTGATCACCTTCGGCGCATCACCACCCCCAGGCCCCCCGCCCCCATGACCAAATCTCTTATACTCAGCATCCGCCCACTGATCCCCAACCTTCCACCACACAACCGTAAACACCCCCGCACCGATCGCAAGCACCAAGCCCCCAAGCAGCCACAGTCCCCAATGCCCCATCATAACGAACCCCTCACAAACTTACCATCTCCATGTCCGACTCAACCAACTCCTCCTCAGGAGCAGCAATAACCGACGAGACATACCCAGAGAGCGAATCAATCCGACCCATCTCAACCCGAACCGCATCAACATCAAACAGCTCCCCCCGCTCAAGATTCACAGACTCACTCGCCCCAGAAACCTGCCCCGGCTGCGCATCAACAATCTGAGCCCCAAACGCCGGAGGCCTACGCGTTAACTCCCCGCCGCTCCCAAGCTCAACCAAGTCCATCGCGATCTGCCCCTCGCTCTTGCTCGCATGCTGCCCAGGAATCGCCTGCCCAAAGTGCTGCACAACCCCATCACAGTTCTCAAAGCTCCCGCTCTTCTCCGCAAAGGTCGACGATGGCAACACAACCCCCGCCATCTCAACAAGCGAAGAGTCCAAGGTGTCAATCAACACAATCTCGCACTCGCTGACCGCCTTAATCAACGAATCAGTCACCCAGTCACTCGGATAGTTCCCCGTAAGCACAACACACCCAAACCCGGATGCATCCCTCAAGAACGAACCAAACTCCCCATCAAGCGCGACCATCGACTCAAGCACCCGCCGCACCCCCCGTGCATTCGGAGCCTTCTCAGCCCGTAAAACAAAGTCCTTCGCGTCCCCCGAGTTCTGAAACACCCGGTCCTCCCCGTCCACAGGCACCGCCCCAACATAAAACTTCGCCCCATCAACAACCGACCGCACCGCAGTCACCAAAGCAAACACCTCTTCCGAAGTCAGCATCGGAGAAACAACAACACCCAACCCCCCATCGCCGCCCTCACCATTCATCATCCCGATCGCCTGCTTATACGCCCGAGGCCAAGACGCCTCCACCATCATCCCGTGCTCCCGCCGCATCGGCCCAACAAGCCGATCCTCAGAATGCACAAACTTCCACCCATACCGAACCTCATCAGTCATCCACCAAGTATTCATCCCCATATTCTCGCGAGGCTTCAAGCGATACACCATCCCCTGATTATGCTCAACCCAAATATTGTCCCCAGAAGAAGTCAACGGATCAATCCCAGCAGTCCGCTTCAAGAACCAAACACGCTGCGCAAACAAGAAGTCCTTGTCCAAGAGCGCGCCCACCGGGCACAGATCAATCACATTACTCGCCAACGGATTGTCCAGAGGCACCCCAGGGAACACATCAATCTGCGCCTGATTCCCACGCCCATCAATCATCAGCTCCGTCGTCCCCGCAACCTCATCCGCAAACCGCACGCACCGTGTACACAAAATACACCGATCCGAATACAGGTACACATTGGGCCCAAGATCCTTCTTAGGCTGCTTCACCTTCTGATCCGTAAACCGAGAATGCCCCCGCCCAAACTGATATGAGAAATCCTGAAGCGTGCACTCCCCCGCCTGATCACACACCGGACAATCCAGCGGGTGATTAATCAGCAAGAACTCCATCACCGCCTTCTGGTTCGCCACAGCCGAGTCGCTCTCGGTCGTCACCACCATCCCCTCAGCAGCATCCGTCGAACAAGTCGGAAGCAGCTTCCCGCCCATCATCAACTCAAGCTTCCCATCATTCCGCGGGTTCGGAGCAGAGATCTGCGCCAAACAAATCCGGCACTGCGCAGGCACACTCAACCCCTTGTGATAGCAATACTGCGGGATCTCAACGCTGCAACGATTCGCAACATCCAGAATCTTCTCGCCCGCTTCAAACTCACACACAAGCCCGTTGATCGTAATCGTGCCCATCACTACCTCAAATCGGCGTCAAATAAACCAAAGCCAGCCCAAAGCCGACCCACAACACTCTAGGACCATTCTTCTCCCCTCTCCCCTCTCCCCTCTCCCTTCTCCCTTCTCCCCTCTCCCCCCTCTTCCTTCTCCCCTCTCCCCCCTCTTCCTTCTCTCTTCCTCCCTCTCCCATTCTGATGGGAGAGGGCCGGGGTGAGGGCTCCCCGGCTTCTCCTCTTTCCTCTCAACCCTCCCTCTTAATCTCCCCCATCCCATCTTCTCTGCCTCCTCTGCGCCCTTCGCCCCCTCTGCGTACAAAAACCCTCTCTTCATCCCTCTTCAGATTCTTCATTCTGGGGTGCACTTTGAAAGGATCCGATCTGCCAGAACCGGTCATCCTCCCACAGATCCTCAAAGTCAGGATCAACCCGCCACCACCCGTTCCCCGCATTCAGGTCATACCCCCGCTCAACACACGCACCCCAACACGCAATCGCCCGCTCAAACTCCCCCGCCATCGCCCAATAGCACGCAAGGTTATACAAAATCCCGCTCCCAGCTCCATCCGGGATCTCCCCCCCATCCCCGAACCCGACCAGTTGCTCGGTCAGCAACGCCGCCCTCAAAAAATCAGCCCGCGATTCCTCCAGCCGCCCAAGCCCCCGAAACGCCCACCCACGCAGATACAACGCGTTATTCAGCCCCCCCGCGCTCAGCGCATCAAAGTCCACGCCCTCCGCCATCCCAAGCAACCGCTCCCAGCACTCCAACGCCTCTTGATCGTGCACGCCCCCGCCCCCATACCGCAACGCATACCCCCGATTCAGCCAAGACCGCGGATCGTCCGGGTACAGCCGCACCAGATCATCCGCCGCCGACCGCACAGACCGGTCCTGCCCCGTCGCCATCCCCGTCCGAATATTCCCAATCAACCGCCCCACACTCGGCTGCGCCCCAAGCGCACCCGCCCTCGGCGACCGCACAGGATCAATCTCCGCAAAACCCACCACATACCCAAACCCCACAACCGCAAAGATCGCCGACACCACACACACATGCTTCACCTGAATCCCCATACCAAAGTACTCCTTTTCTATATTCTCTACCATCTGGGTGCCATGGAGGTGGCGTCATAGAGGGGGTTCGCCTCCTCCATGATCTCCATCTCCCCCTCTTCCCCCTCCATCTCCCCCTCCATCTCCCCCTCCATCTCCCCCTCCATCTCCCCCTTCATCTCCCTTCATCTCCCCCTTCATCTTCTGCTCTTTCTTTCGCCTCCCCCGGGCCTCCGGGGGAGGTGTCTGCGTCCTCGCAGACGGAGGGGGTCTTCTCTTCCCTCTCTTCCTCTCTTCCTCTCTTCCTTTCTTCCTCCTTCTCCCAGTCTGCTGGGAGAAGGTGTCGGCCTTGCCGACGGATGAGGGCTCCAAACCCTCTCCCCCCTCTCTCCTGTCTTCCTCCATCCCCTTCTTCATCTCAAACTCATCCTCAACCTTCAACCCCCCTACCCTACCACACCATGCCAAAGACCTCAAAAACACCCCAACCCCCCAAAGGCACAAGAGACCTCTACCCAGACGACCTCCTCAAACGCCGCTACATCCAGAACGCCTGGCGAGACGCCTCCCTCCGCTGCGGCTTCGACGAAATCGAAGGCCCAACCTTCGAGTCCACAGACCTCTATTCGATCAAATCAGGCCAAGGGATCCTGAGCGAACTCTTCCAAACATTCTCAGGCAAAGGCGGACAAGAAACCCTCGACAAACTCGTAGAACGCGGCCAAGCCGACTTCGCCCTCCGCCCAGAGTTCACCCCCACCCTCGCCAGAATGTACGCCGCCCGAGCCAAACAACTCCCAAAACCCTGCAAATGGTTCACCGCGGGCCCCTACTTCAGAGCCGAACGCCCCCAACGAGGCCGCCTCAGAGAGTTCCTCCAATGGAACTGCGACATAATCGGATTGCCTTCCGATGACGACACTCCCGAAATCCGCGCACAAATGGACGCGGAGATCATCGAAGTTTGCACTCTCCTTCTTCAAGACTTTGGTATCTCTCTCGATGATCTCACTGTTGGAATTTATGATCGCCGTGCAGTCGAGTTAGAGTTTGAGCTCAATGGAATACCTGCCGAGTTCTATGGGGCGACAATGGGAGTATTGGATGGTGCTTCAAAAATGAAGCCACCAGCGGTGCTGAAACAACTAAAAGAAATAGGTCTTTCCGGCAAACCTCTTGATGCCGCAAACTTCATGGCGACTTGGATCGGATATGAAGAAGGCACCGTCGATACGAGTACTTCTAATTTTGTAGAAGCACGATCAACTGCTCAAACACAAATTATGGATCGCTTACTGAATGTCTTAGACAACACCGGCTTTGGGGGTTGGTGCGAAGTAGATCCAAGAATCGTCCGAGGCCTCGCCTACTACACCGGCACAGTCTTCGAAGCCATCGCCGACGGCGAACGCGCAGTCTGCGGCGGAGGACGCTACGACAACCTCATCGAACTCATGGGAGGCCCACCAACCCCCGCATGCGGCTTCGGAATGGGCGATGTCGTCCTAGGCAACCTCCTCGACGACAAACAACTCATGCCAGAAGGCCAAGACCTCATGGAAGCCGTCTCGCGCAAGCAGACATCAATCCGACCCGAGGCCTTCATCGCCGTCCCCAACAACGACCAAGAAAACAAATCCGCCGCCCAATCCTTAACAGCCGCCCTCCGCCGAGGCCAAGAATCCCAAGCCTACCTCAACCGCGAAGACCGCAAACCCTGGCAACAAGACCGCTACGCAATCCCCCCCCTCCACACCCGAACCTCCTACAAATCAACAACAAACCCAGGCAAACTCCGCAAAGACGCCGACGCCCAGCACGCAAAATACTTCATCGAAATCCACGCCCCAAACAAAGTCGAACTCACCGACATGGACAAACGAGAATCAATCACCCACCCAACCCAAGGCTCATTCTCAGTAAACCCCACCGATGAAAACTACATCGGAACCGCCCTGCGAGACCTCCTCTAGCCATGCCCTTCATCAAAACAATAAACGAACAAGACGCCACAGGCCCCCTCGCAGACCTCTACAAACGCTACGCAAACCCCGACGGCTCCGTAGACCAAGTCCTCAAAGTCCACGCCCTCAACCCCGCCTCCCTAGAAGCACACTGCCAGCTCTACATCCAGTCCTGCCACAAACCCTCCCCTCTCTCCCGCGCCGAACGAGAAATCATCGGCACCACAGTCTCCCGCCTCAACAACTGCACCTACTGCCAAACCCACCACTCTACAGGCCTAAGAAATCTCCTCCCAGACAACCGCAAACACCTCGCCGACGAAATCTTCAACGCCGACTACACAAACCTCACCCCTAGAGAGCAAGCCCTCGTCGACTACGCCACCAAACTCACAAAAAACCCCTCTAGCATCACCCAATCAGACTTCGAAACCCTCCGCGCCGCAAATCTCACCGACCGAGAAATCCTCGACGCCGCCCAGGTCACCGCCTACTTCGCCTACGCCAACCGAATAGTCCTAGGCCTAGGTGTCACCCTCGAATCCCCCTCCCAAATCGGCCACACCCCCAAAGAATCCAACTCCTAATTCTTCCGCCTCCCCCGGGCCTCCGGGGGAGGTGTCGCACAGCGACGGAGGGGGTCTTCTCTTATCTTCACTCCCCCCCTACCATCCCCCCTTATGGGCACCAAAATACAAATCAACAACCTCGTCAAAACCTTCGGCACCGGTAAAAACGCCGTCAACGCCGTCGATGACCTCACCCTCACAATCAATCCAGGAGAACTCTTCTTCCTCCTAGGACCCTCAGGCTGCGGCAAAACAACACTCCTCCGCATGATCGCAGGATTCATCGACCCCACCCAAGGCTCCATCACCTTCGACGACAAAGTCGTCACCCATGAACCACCAAACAAACGAAACACAGGCATGGTCTTCCAGTCCTACGCACTCTGGCCCCACATGACCGTCGCCCAGAATGTCGCCTTCGGACTCAATGTCCGCAAAATCCAGAACCCAGAACGCGACAAACTCGTCATCGAAGCCCTCGAAGCCGTACAAATGGCCGAGTACGCACACCGCAAACCCACCCAACTCTCAGGCGGCCAGCAACAACGCGTCGCACTCGCACGCGCCATCGTCATCAAACCCGCCGTCCTCCTACTCGACGAACCACTCTCAAACCTCGACGCCAAACTCCGCAACGACCTCCGCCACCAGATCCGCGACATCTGCAAATCCTCAGGCATCACCACCGTCTATGTCACACACGACCAAAAAGAAGCCCTCTCCATGGCAGACAAAGTCGCGCTCCTCCGCGACGGCAAAATCATGCAACTCGGCACACCCGTAGACCTCTATCGAAAACCAAAATCAAAGTTCGTCGCAGAGTTCCTCGGAGAAACCAACCTCATCCACGCAAACGCATCAGGCTCAGCCGCAAACACCGCCCTCAGCATCGAAGCAGGCACCTTCGCCGCCAACCTCGACAACGAACACTCAGGTGACTGCCTCATCTCCATCCGCCCCGAAGCCATCACCCTCAAACAACCCGGTTCACCCGACACCCTCCCAGGCAAACTCCTCCACTCCACCTACCTCGGCGAAACCGCCCAGCATGTCATCGAACTCAAAGGCGCACCCCCAATCAAGGTCGCCCAGATGAACCCCTTCGCCCCCACAACAATCGCCCCAAGCCCAGGAGACGAAGTCGCCCTCCACCTCTCCCCGACCGACATCGTCCCCATCGACCACGACTAATCCCCCTCCCCCTCTCCCTCCTTTGAGCCGGGTGCCCCGATCTCGCCGTCTTCGGCGCAGTCGGGTCTTCTCTCCCTCCCCACTTACCCCAAAACCGTATATAAAAAAACCCGCCACAAAGACGGGTCTCATAAATCAAGTTTCACTCAAATCTGAGTATCACTTCGCAGTGTACTGCCCACGCGAAACCTTCTTAAAGGTCTTCGTCTCCCGGATCAACGCCTGGTTCACGATCGTGCGGAAGTTGGCCGCAGTCGTCATGTATCCAGAATCCCGAGCAGCCTGAGCCGCATCAGTCACCGACATGGTTTTGTTCTTGAGAATCTTCTGCAGCGTCTCAACAAGATTCATCTCATTACGAGGGCGACGACGGATCCCGCCGCTCGCGCTCAGCGCTCCAAAGCTCGAAAGCTCAGCATCAACCTCAGCAAGCTCCGCGTGCAGCTTGGCACGCCGACGCTCAAGCCGACCAACAACCTTCGATCGCCGAGCCATCTCGGCCTGCAACTCTTCAAACGAGACTGCACCAAGCCCCGAGCCCTTGCGGGCGGTTGAGCCATTCTTCTTTGTATTTTTTTTAGCGGTTTTTTTCTTCGCCATGAGAACCCACTCCTTCAGTAGTTGGGTGATGAGCCCACATCGATAAGCAGGCAGGGTTATTAACAAGTTGTTCTGGGAGTTGCAATCAGATCAGCAAACACAAATCATAAACAATATCGAATAAAGAAAGATTAAGCGAATCAGCAATAGAAATATCGTAGTCAACAGCAGCGAAGTTGTCGAGAAAATATTCTCAATTAACCTTCCGACTTGACTCCAAGCCGAGCAAGCAAACCATCGAACTGGTCAAGGTCATAAAACTCAACAACCATCCGCCCCCGAGTACGGCTCTTGTCCGTACGAATCTTCACCCGCGTCCCGAGTTCCTCCCCAATACGACGCTCCAGATCACGCAAAACACTGTTTGCCCTTTCATTCACAGGGTTTATACCTATTTTTGACGAACCACCCTCAGACTCGTCTGCGCCATCTCCCTCGCCATCAAGCTCAGCATTGCACGCCTCTTGCAGTGTACGAACATTCCAGTCTTCCTTTAAACACCGCGCCGCAAACCGCCGCTGCTTCTCGGGCGCTCCCAAAGACAACAATACTTTGCCGTGCCCAGAAGACAAAGCACCAGACGATATCAATGCGCGGACTTCGTCAGGAAGATCCAGCAACCGAACTATATTTGCTACAGAAGAACGCGACACGCCAACCGTTTTGGCAATCCGTTCTTGCGTCATCGAATACCGCTCAGACAACACCCGGTACCCCTCAGCAAGCTCAACAACATTCAGATCCTCCCGCTGCACATTCTCAATCAACGCGAGCTGCGCGCTGGTCAAATCATCAACCTCCCGCACGATCGCAGGAATCGTCTCAAGCCCAGCCATCTGGCTCGCCCGCCACCGCCGCTCGCCGGCAATCAACTCATACTGATCTTCAGACCCGTCCCCAACCCCCCCGCCATCAACCCGGCGCACAACCACAGGCTGCATCAGCCCGTGCTCCTTGATCGATCCCGACAATCCCGCAAGCGCCCCCTCATCAAACACCCGCCGAGGCTGATCCTTATTGGCCACAATCAAACCCACCGCAACCTCAACAACCCCACCCGCCGCCTCGGCGTGAACCACAAGCCCGCCCCCCGAAGCAAACCCATCAACCACCCCACTGCCATCGCCCCCCCCAGCCCCACGACCAACCGCCAAGCCCCGGCCCCCGCCATCTCCCACAACTCTGCGTGCCCCACCCAATTTACTCGACTCACTGTTAGGTGAGTGTTCGCCAATTGCAGACAAGGGGTCGGAGGGAGCAGCGTCAAGGTTATCGGACTTACTGCCCGCCCCGCCCTCAGGCCCAGCAACCTCAACGGCAGGCACCTCAACAAGCGCGCTCAACCCGCGCCCGAGCCGTGATCGTTTCGTCCGGACATTCTTTTTCTCTGCAGCCATATTCAGTTCGCCTCCATGCCAATCTCAATCACTCGCCAGATCACAGCAAGCAAAAATTCTACTTGCACCAATTCTAGCCCCCGCATACCATCCCCCATGACAACACCCGCCAATGCTCCCCAAAATTCCGAGCTCATCGCCCGAGCACTTATCTTACACGAATCCCATGCCCTCATGTGCCGGAACACCGCCAAGGGCTACCTCTACCTCCCCGGCGGCCACATCGAGTTCGCCGAACCCGCCTCAGAGGCTCTAAAGCGGGAATTGCTCGAAGAAACAGCCCAAAGAATCACCGTCGGCCCCCTGCTGCTCACCACAGAAAACACCTTCAACGACGGCCGCCAGGACCACCACGAGATCAATCTGGTCTTCCGGGCCCAATTGTTCCACGTGGAACAATTGGGAAATCCCGCCCCGGATCCCGCCGCCGGGCTCCCGGAAATCGAGTCCCAGGAATCACACATCGATTTCGTCTGGACCGATCTCGCCGCCGTCGCCGACCTTGATATCCGCCCCACCCAAATCAAAGCCTGGCTCGCCAGCGGCGGTCAGACCGACGGCTCAGCCCCCCACCTGACCAAATTCGAAATCCCAACCCCGCAAACTCCATAACCACCCCCCACCCCCCACCCCCCACCTACTGCCCTACACCATCCCGGCCGTCAGGTTGCCTGGGTGCGGGATTCAAATTGTTCCACGTGGAACAATTTGAATCTGGGATTCTGCCGGGCCTCATTTGGGATCGTTCGGCGGTGGGGTGTGGTTGGTTGCCGAGGATGCTGTTGGATGGTAAATGATTTGGGTAAATACGGTTGCGGCGTAGAGGTTCTCCCCTAATTTGTAAGTTTGGATTCATATGGGATTGGGATGGTCCGATACCCGACCGGTGTCTTCTGAACGAATGCCATCCCGAGATGTATCACTCAACCAGACTGGTAGCGGTGATCCTGCGGCGGGCAAAAACCCCGATGCGGAGCTTCCAATAGGGATTGGTGATGGAAGCGGGGGGGAATTGTTCCACGTGGAACAATTGGGTGGTGCCGATGAGACGGTTGCTGCTGTGGAGCAGTTGTCGGAGCTGGCGGGTGGGTTGGCGGCTGAGATTGATGGGCCGGACCTGGATCAGCGGGCGCGGTACTTTGCCCATGAGGTGAATGGTTTGGTCGCCGGGATTTCGGGGCGGGCGCAGCGGGCGATGATTTCTGGGGATCCAGATCAGGCACGCGTGGCGATGAAAATGGCGGCGGATGTGGGGCTGCAGGTGGCGAGTTTGTGCGAGTTCTTTATGGGGGAAAGTGGTGGCAAGGGATTGGACAGAGGGTCCGATAACACTGTTGAGAAGCGCGGGGAGCAGGGGCTGGGTGCGGCGCAAGTGCTTGGTTTGCATGGGGATGCAGTTGAAGCGGTGCGGTTGTCGTTTGGTGATGTAGTTGGTGGTGTGGTTGGCTTTGATGTAGAATTGGGAGATGATTTGGGGAGGGGGATTCCAATGCCTGGGATTCTGTTGGAGCGGGTGCTGGTGAACTTGTATAGCAACTCGATGGCTGCGATGTCTGGTCGGGTGCGGGATGGGGAGGGTTTGATCCGGTTGAGCGGTCGCGTGATGCGGGCGAGCCGCGGGAAGTGTCCGGTTGAGGGGAAGTGTGTGCCTTGTCCTGGGCAATGTGTGGTTCCGGGGTATGTCTCATTGGTGGTGGAGGATTCTGGTCCTGGGATGGAAGGCGGGGAGCCTGGGGCTGATTCTGTTGGTGGGCATGGGTTGGGGTTGGGCGTGTGCCGGTATGTGTGCGAGCAGTGGGGTGGGGAGTTTTTGGTTGGTGCGAGTGATGGTGAGGGCGGGCTTGGGGGGCTGCGGGTGGAGATGCGATTTGGGATTGGTGGGTAGGGCGGACTTACTCGGGTTCTCTAGGGCTCGGACTTTGATTGCATTCCTGAACACAGATCCGTTGATCCTGTAATTGAGGGCAGTGTGATTGATGGTTTGAATGGGGACGCCATTGGGATATCGTTTATTGAGCTTTGTTCTTTATGAGTTGTAAGTCTTTGACAACAGGCCTGCGGTATTGATCACAAGCGGAGTGCTGCAGTCATTCGGGGGTTTGCGGGCTGCTTGTTTTTGCAGAATGATTTGGCGGATGAGGGGTATGTATTTTGGATGCGTTTTTGTAAGCATCACCACGCTGTGGAGGAAGATTCTTTGTGGAATCGAGTGGTTGTGGTTTGTTGATTTGGTTGGGGTACCCCTAGAAATGGGGGGCAGTTTGGCCGGTACCTGTGAGCGGGTGGTTTTCCCAATTTGATTTTGGACAGCCATAAGTATGTGTGATTTTGTGGTATACGGGCGGTTTATTTTGTAGGCGGGGCGGGGCGCACGCGCTTCTGGGTTTAAATCTATTCAAATCCTTAATGGTGTGTTTAGAAGGGTCGATGTGAATGATCTTGTCTCGTATCTGTTGTGCGAGGGAATCTTTGACGGGCCTTGCATGGCCCATTGCACGAAATAGGAGTGGCTCAAATGAATATGTCGATCCGGACGAAGTTGGGATTGGGTTTTGGTACGACGATCATGATGTTGATCGTGATGCAGGGGGTGGTGCAGTACAAGACTGCAAAGTCTACGAAGGCGACTGATCAGGTGTTGTATAAGGCGACGCCTGCGGTTGATTTGTGTTTGTCGTTGCAGGGTGAGATTCATCACGCGTTGTCGATGCATCGTGGGTACATGATTCTTGGTCTTGAGTCGCTTGCAGAAGAGCGTCTTGATACATGGGACCACATCGACGAGCAGATTTCTGAGTTTGATGTGCTTGCTGCGGATTGGGACGACATCGAGTTGCTCGATGAGTATGCACACTTTAAGTCCGTTATGGGTGAGTTCCGCTCTGGGCAGCAGCAGATTGCTGATGTTTGTCAGACGCCTGAGAATTTGCCTGCGACGGTGCATTACTACGATGTAGCGGAGCCGTTTGGTGATGAGATGATCGTCTTTTTAGAAGCGATTCTTGATGAGGAAGAAACGCTTCTTGCTGATGCTCAGCGGAAGAGTTTGGTCCGAGCGGTATCTGAAGCCGAGGGGCATCTGCTTAAGAGCCGGTACGCGATCTCGAAGTTCTTGTCGACTGGCAAGGAAGATCACTATCAGTATATTTATAAATGCCTAGAGGCTTGCCAGGAGTCTGTGGATCATTTGTACACTCAGATTAGTTTGTTTACACCTTCGCAGAAGGAGAACTTTGATGGGTATATCGCTGCTCGTGAAACATTTATTGCGGAGGCTAAGGTGGCGACGGGGATTCGTCATAGCCCAGAATATAATGCTGCCGAGTATCTGTGTTCCAATGTTGTGACACCGCTTGCTGTGCAGGCTGCTGATATTATGGATTCGATTGCTGAGAAGCAGTACGAGCACAAGTATGCTGCGGTTGGTCAGTACAAGGCTGCCAAGGCTGCGATGCTGAGCACTGTTTGGATTGTCGGGATTGTTGCTGTTGTCTTTGCGGTCGGGGTTGCGTTCTTCCTGTCGAACTCGATTACACGGCGTTTGACTGCGGTGATGAACTATTCGAGGAAGATTGCTGACCGTGATCTGAGCATGGACGACATGGACATGAAGGCGACCGATGAGATCGGGCAGCTTGCGCAGACCGTGAATGACATGAAGAACGCGATCAAGCAGGTTATTTCTGATGTTTCGGGTTCGACACAGGCGGTTGCGAGTGCGTCTACTGAGATTGCTGCGAGTGCCGAGCAGATGTCTGTTGGTTTACAGACTCAGGAGCAGCAGACGCAGCAGGTTGCGGCGGCTGTTGAAGAGCTTTCGCAGTCTGTTGGCGAGGTTGCTGGGAAGTCGTCGGAAGCGACAACGGCGACCGAGGAGTCGCAGAACTTGGCCGAGGACGGCGGCAGCATCGTGAGCAGTACTGTTGAAGAGATGAAGGGTATTGCCAGCGAGGTACAATCGAGTGCCGAGGCGGTCAATACTCTTGGCGAGAAGTCTGAAACGATTGGCGAGATTATCGCTGTGATTAATGACATTGCTGATCAGACGAACCTGCTTGCTCTGAATGCTGCGATTGAGGCGGCACGGGCGGGCGAGCATGGTCGCGGGTTTGCTGTTGTGGCCGACGAGGTCCGGAAGCTTGCCGAGCGTACTACCGAGGCGACCGAAGAGGTGTCGTTGTCGATCCGTGGTATTCAGGCGGAGACTAAGACGGCGGTGACGCTGATCGAGTCCGGTTCTGAGCGTGTTGGTCGTGGTGTTGATCTTGCGACATCGGCGGGTACTTCGCTTGGGAGCATTGTTGAGGGTTCCAAGGGCGTGCAGTCGATGGTTCAGGACATTGCTGCGGCGGCACGGGAGCAGACTCAGGCGGCGGGTGAGATTGCTCGTGCGGTTGAGGGGATTAATGCGGTGACTCGTGAGTCGTCTGAGGGCGCTTCGCAATCATCGCAGGCTGCTGCGGATTTGGCTCAGCAGGCCGAGCAGTTGCAGTCGATGGTTGGCCAGTTCAGACTCGTTTGAGCTTGGCTGAGTATATTTGACTTTGATGCGGCCCCTGTTTGTAGCGACAGGGGTCGCTTTATTTTTTGGCGTTGAGCATGTGTTTGGGGGGCATTGGAATTCTCCATCGGGATTCTAGGGAGAAGGGGAGTGTGGAGATCTGGTATATTGGGGTGATGAGTGTTGATGGTGCTGTAGGTCGGGCTTGGTGGTGTGTTATTGGGGGGGTGGTTGGGGTGTGGTTATTTGGGGTTGTTGGTGGTGCTGTTGGGGCGTGGTTTGCGGTGGGTTGTGGGCTTGTGGGGGTTGGGATTGTTGTGAGTGGGGTTTGGCGGTCTGGGTGTTTGGTGCTGGCGGTGGGGGCATTGATGGGTGGGTATACGGGGGTGCGGGTGGGGACGGTTTCTGGGGATCGGGTGGATGTGTTGAGCGGGGTGGTTGATGGTGGGGAGGGGATTGTGCGTTTTCGTGGGGTTGTTGTGGGGGGGATTGAGCTGCGGGAGGGGCGGGGTGAGGTTTGGGAGCCTGTGATGTGGGAGGGGGTTCGGGGGCGGTTATTGGTTCGGGTGGAGGGGGTGTTTGTGGGGGGAGAGATTGAAGAGAAGAGAAGACCCCCTCCGTCGCTACGCGACACCTCCCCCGCAGGGGAGGGGCAAGAAAGGAGCGGGCGGTGGGCCAGGGCGAGTGGGGTGGTTCGGGTGGTGATGAGCCGGGAGGACGGGGAAGGGTTGCGGGTGGGGGATGTTGTTGAGGTGATGGGGATGATGCGGGGGAACTTTGAAGCGCGGAATGTTGGGGGGCGGGATTGGGTTGGGGTTGCCAATATGGAGGGGCGGGCGGGGGTGATTTCGGTTGTTGGGGGTGGGGGGATTGAGGTGGTTGGAGTTGGGGGCGGGGTGTGGAACTCGGTGATGCGTTGGCGGGAGGGTGTGCGGGGGCGGGCGCTTGTGTCGCTTGGGTTGGACGGGTTAGCCGATGGGGAGGATGCGGGGAGGGTTGTGCTTGGGGCTTTGATTCTGGGGGAGCGGGCTGCTGGTGGGCGGGAGGTTGAGCGTGGGTTTGCGCGGGTTGGGGTTGGGCATGTGCTTGCGATTTCTGGGTTTCATGTGGCGTTGTTGGTTGGGATGTGTGTGTTGTTGGTGCGGTTGGTTGGTTTGGAGAGGTGGTTTGGGGGGTGGGTTGAATGTGGGGTGGTGTGTTTGGTGTTGATTGGTATGTGGGTGGTTGTGCCTGTGCGGGTGCCGATGGTTCGGGCGATGGTTTTGATTGGGGCGATTATGGTTGGGCGGGGGATGGGGCGGCGGTATGACACGATGTCGGTGTTGGGGTGGGTGGCTTTGGGGTTGATGGTGTGGAGGCCTTTGGATGTGCTGGGTTTGGGGTGGCAGTTGAGTGTTGGGGTGACGGGGTTGCTTGTTTGGATGGGGAGAAGCAAAGAAGTTGGCGTGGCAAGGAAGACGCGGCGCGGTGGAATGCTCGTTGGGATGTTGGGGGGGGGTTGGAATGTGTTTCGGATGAATGGGGCGTGTTGGTTGCTTGCGATGCCTGCGATTATGTTGCATGTGGGGACGGTGAGTGTTGTTGGGTTTGTGATGGCGGTGGTGGTTGCGGCGATGGCGGGGGTGCTGATGGTGCTTGGGTACCTGCAGGTATTGGTTGGGGTTGTGTGGCCTGCGCTTGGGGGGGAGACTTTGTTTATTGTTGAGTGGGCGGCGGGGGTTGTTGCTGGGTTTGTTGGGTGGGTAGATGGGATGGGGTGGAGCTCGGTGCGGGGGTGGAACTTTGGCACGGCGTGGACGATCTGCGCTACGGGGCTGGTTTGGTTGGTGCTTACGGGCGCGAGGGTTGTGACGAGGGGGCGGGTGGGTGTTGCGTGTTTGGTGCTTTTGGTATGGGGCGGGGCTCAGTATCGGATGGTCTCGTATGTGGATGGGGTGCGGGTGGAGATGGTGGATGTTGGGGACGGGAGCGCGTATCTGGTTCGCTCTGGGAATGAGGCGATGTTGTATGACTGCGGGTCGCTGGACTTCCGGGTGGGATCGACAGTTGAGCGGATGGCATGGGCTCGCGGGGTTCGGCGGATTGATTCGGTGATTGTTTCGCATGACAATCTGGATCATTTCAATGGGTTGGTTGAACTGGTGCGCGCGGGGGTTGGGTTTGAGCGGTTGTATGTTGGGGGGGCGATGGAGTTGGAGCCGAGTGTTGCTTGGGCGGGTGTTCGTGCGGAGTTGGTTGGGCTTGGGGTTGAGATTTTTGAGATGGGGGTGGGGGATAGGTTTGTTTTTGGGGAGGGGTATGTGGAGTGTGTGGGGGGCGGGGGGATGGAGAAATTTTCAGAGAAGATAGAGGAGGCGAGGGGAAGCCAGAAGAGTGGGGAGCCCTCACCCCGGCCCTCTCCCATCAGAATGGGAGAGGGAGGAAGAGGCGGGCTGCATGTGAATGACACTTCGCTTGTTGTGCGGGTTGAGGTTGAGACTGAGGCTGGGGAGCTTGCGGTGTTGTTTACTGGGGATGTTGATGAGGGGGGGATTGGGGGGTTGGTTGAAGAGGATTTCGAGGGGGTTGTGGTTTTGGAGCTGCCGCATCATGGGTCGATGAACTCTGCGGTGCGGGGGTTTGTTGGGTTGGTTGATCCTGCGGTTGTGTTGCAGTCTACAGGGCCTGAGCGGGTGGATGGGCGGTGGGAGTTTTTACATAAAGGGCGCAGTTGGTATGCGAGTGGGGGGGTTGATGGGGGCGGGGCTTGGGCTCAGGTTTTGGGATCGGGGGAGGTGTTGAGTGGGTGGGCGGTTGGGGAGTGAGATTTGGTTGGGCTGTGTGAAGACCCGACTGCGCTGAAGACAGCGAGATCGGGGCACCCAGAGGGGTGTGTTGGGCGTGGTCTTTACTTGTTGTTACTTTGGGGGGGTGTGGGGTTAGGGGCAGGCGATGGTGAAGGCGGTGAGGAAGGCGGAGACATCGAAGAAGTTGAACTGGCCGTCGTCGGTGAAGTCGGCGCGGTCGTCTTCGTTTGCGAAGTGGGTGAGGAAGTCGGAGACATCGAAGAAGTTTTGTGCGTTGTCGTTGTTGATGTCTGCGGGGCAGGGGAGGAAGGTTGCGCCGAAGGTGAAGTTGTTTATTGAGATGGCGGTGGCGGTTGGGTGGGTGATGGTGAGGGAGGTGATGCCTTGGGTGCTTGCGTTGTATCCCCAGAATCCTGAGTTTGTGGTGGCGAGTTGTTCGATGATTGATTCGTCGCGGGTGTGGAGGGTGATGATGAAACCTTCGCCGGTGAGGTTGTCGAATCCGATGGCGATTTGGGGTTCGTCGAAGTCGAGGGTGAGGTCTCCGGTGATTCTGAGGTAGACATCTTCGGTGCCTCCGAGGAATCCGCCGAAGAGGGCGACTTGGGACTCTGCGGTGATGGTGTAGCCTTGTTGGATGGCGTCGTTTGAGTTTGCGGCGGTGGTTGGGTTTGGGAGTGGGAAGGTGCTGCCGGAGTGGAGCGAGATTGATTCGTAGTCGTCGATGATTATTTGGTCATCGAGGATTGTTTCGAGTTCAGTTCTTGAGGAGAGATGTTGGGCTAGGGCGGATGAAGAGATGAGGAGGGTGAGGGTGGGGATGAGGAAGTTCATTTGGTTGATCCGATTTGTTGTGGGTTGATTTGGGCTTAGATGGGGGGTGATTCTCAGATAAATGTATCCGGTTTAAGAGTGTGTGCAAGAAAAAACCCCTATACAAGGGGTCTTGGGGTGATTATGGAGTGTTGAAGGGGATTTAAGGGTCTTCTTTTTTGCCGAAGGGGTTGAGGTTTTTGAGGCCTTCTTTGACTTCGTCTGCGGCGTCTTCGACGGCTTCTCCGATGTCGTCTCCGAGTTCTTCTGGGAGGATATCTGTTGCGCCGTCGACGATGTCTCCGGCTTGGTCTGCGACATCGTCGATGACGGCTCCTGCGTTTTCGAGGACTTCGCCCATTTGTTCGCCGACGATTTCGCCTGCTGATCCGATTGCGGTGATGCCCATGTCTCCGAGTGAGGTGAGGCCGTTGAGGCCGTTACCGAGTTCTCCGAGGATGTCGTTTGGGATGATTCCGCCGCCGGATTCGACTGCGGCGGTGATGACTGTTTTGACTACGAGGTTGACGATTTCTGGGATGGACATTGGATCGTCTTTGCCGATGTCTCTGAGTTCGATTTGCGGGATGTTGATTGCGATGTCTCCGGCGACGAAGCCGATTCCTGGCATGTTTGCGAGGTGGATGTTGATGTCTTTGAGGAGGAGTGAGTCGATGGCGACTGTTTTGGCGGGTTTGCCTGAGGGGCCGGGTTCTTGTGGTGGTTTATCGCCTGATTCGAAGCGTTGGAGTGCCGCGAGGATTGCGTTGTAGTTTGAGGGGTCTTGTCCTTTGTCGAGGATGACATCGAGGCCATCGAAGGTGACTGTTGGGACGGAGATGGTGTCGCTGATGATGGAGGCGGGGTCGAGGGTGACTGCGGTGGAGTTGAGTTTGAGGAAGTGTGGGGTGTCGAATCCTTCTGGGTTGTTGATGTTGAAGCCGTTCATGGCGAAGGAGCCGTCGGTGAGGCCGATTTCTACGGTGTCGACGGTGGTGGTTGTTTGTGTTGCGTAGGTGCCGCCTTTTTCGATGGCGAGTTTGACTCCGGCGTTGACTTGTGAGAGTCCGAAGGTGATGAGGGCGATGAAGAGGAGGATGACGATGATTGAGATGATGGCTGCTATTTTGATGAGGTTTTTCATTTGGTGCTCCTGGCGAGGTGTTTAGGGGATGGTAGGAGGGGGGAAGAGAAGAGGAAGAAAAAGAAAGACCCCCTCCGTCTGCGAAGACGCAGACACCTCCCCCGGAGGCCCGGGGGAGGAGAAAGAGAAGAGGAAGAGTTGGGGTTGCGGGGCGGTGGTTAGGGGGCGGTGGTGTAGGCGTTGATGAAGAGGGTGATGTCGGCTTGGTCGAAGAGGGCGTCGTTGTTGAGGTCGGATACTGGGTTGTGGGACATCAGGGCGTTGATGAAGATTGAGATGTCGAGGAAGTTGAGAGTGGTGTCGGCGTTGAAGTCGGCGAGGTTTGTTGTTGTGGAGATTGTGAGGGTGGGCATGAGGGTGACGGTGTGGCTGTTTGTTGTTGATTGGATTTTTAGGGTGTGGTTGCCGGGGGTTGCGTTGTTTGATGAGAGGGATTGGAGGGGGATTTGGTAGATTCCGGGGGCGATTTTTGTTGGGAGGCCGGGGGTGAGGTTTGCTGGGTTGTAGTGGAGGGTGAATGTAGCGGGGTCTGTGAGGAGGTTTGATTGGTAGTCGCGGAGTTCTATGCGGATGGAGGGGATGGTGCCTTGGTTGTCGATGAGGATTCTTGAGGGGGTGGTGACTGTTGTTTGGACGGCGTCTACTTTGTTTACGAGGGTGGCGCGGAAGTCGTCGAAGCGTGGGAGCATCTGGTCTACGGGGTCGTCGGCGGAGGCGAACTGGTTGGCGACATTGATGAACATGAACTTGTCGCCTCTTGCGAAGCCGGTCTGGCGTTGGACTGTTGCGTTGTTGAGGTTGTCGTAGATGAGGAGTTGGTCGTCTGCGGTGGTGATGAGGTCTTGGTCGCCGTCGTTGTTGAGGTCTGCGAGGATTGCGTTTGCGGGGGCGCCGCCCATGCGGGTGCGGTCGGTTTCGGTGAAGTTACCGATGCCGTCGCCGAGGTAGTAGCGGAGGTTTGGGCCTGATTCGAAGACGACGGCGAGGTCTGTGAGGCCGTCGTTGTTGAGGTCTGTTGCGGTGAAGTCGATTGTGGGGGCGTAGATTGGGGAGGAGATCTTTGGTGCGAAGGTTGGGCTTTCTGGGGTGCCTGTGTTGATGAAGGCGTCGATGACTTGGGAGGAGCCGGTGGCTACGAGTATGTCGATGAGGTTGTCGTTGTTGATGTCGGCGGTTGTGACTCGTTGTGGTGAGGAAGAGGTAGGAAGGGAGAGTGTTGTAGAGCTTGAGAAGGTGCCTGCATTGTTGCCTGTGGTGTAGCGGAGTTGGTTTGCTGTTTGGGAGATGTAGAGGAGGTCTGGCGTATTGTCGTTGTTGAGGTCGGTGGTGAGCGCCTCGGCGATCGAGGTTCCGGGGATGAACTCATCGTGGAGGACGAGTTGGTTGTTCTCAAACTTGAGCACAGAGGAGGAGGATGGGGGGGCGTTGAGAACGAGGAGTTGGGTGGCTGGGATGTCTGGGGCGTTGTAGGGTTCGATGGTGTTGATTGTGATTGAGCCGAGGCGGTTGATCGGGGGCGCGAATGTGTTTGGTTCGGTTTGGAGGAGGACGGTGATGTCGGTGTTGCCAGTGAGGGCGATGAGGTCGGGGAGGCCATTATTGTCGAGGTCTGCGGCGGTGAGTTTGGTGAGGTTTGGGAGTGTTGTTTCGATTGTTTGTTGGAAAGTGAAGTGGGCGACTTGGTCGTTTGTGTTTGTGGCGTTGTTGTAGATGTGGATGTTGTTGTCGGTGTCGGAGACTGCGAACTGGTTTGGGCCGAGTTTGGTGAGGGCTGTGGAGTCTGCGGGGAGGTCGTAGAAGGCGCGGATGGAGTCGGTGTCGTCTGCGCGTGAGCCGATCATGTAGCCTACATGTGCGGATTTGAATGGTGCGGGGGGCGGGGAGCCGCAGCCTGTTGGGTCGATGTTTGAGCATGAGCAGCGGCCGTCTCCGCCGGCGACGCGGGCGGCGAGCATTGAGGCCATGAGTTTGCCGGGGAGGTCTGCGTCGGTGTTGATGATGGCGTCTACGGCATCTTGGACGACATTTGGTCCTGAGAGGATGTTGCCTTGGACGGCGTAGACGATGTCGTCTTGTGGTCCTGGTCTTCCTTGTTCTATTAGTCCGGTTTGTCCGCCGGCCCAGTTTGCGTTTTGTGGTCCTGAGTAGGTGAGGGAGTCGCCTGCGGTGGTGATCATGCCGTACTGGCGGTTGTCGTGTCCGGGGTCGAAGAGTGCGAGGTCTTGGAGGATTTGGTCGAGTGGTTGTCCTTCGAGGAGGCGGTCGCGGACGAACATTCGGTTGATGCCGTTGGCGTCGACGGAGGATTGTGCGGTGATGGCGCCGATGCCTGTGAGGATGAGTGGGGTTTCGCGTGCGAGGTCGAAGCCGGTGAGGCAGGTTGCGGAGCCGACGACGAACTCTCCGGTGCGGGTGTCGGTGATGAGGATGGACCATGTTGCGGCGGCGGGGGTTGCGGAGATAGCGAGAGCGGCGATGGGTGCGAAGAGTCGGGATGCATTTTTGGTGTTGATCATGGTCTATATAAAGTACACTAGACAGGTTGGTATTCCAAGGAAAAACGGGGGATATTGGGCAATTGAGGGGGTACTGGTGTTCTAGTGGGTGTGAAAAAAGGCCGTCGGTTGACGGCCTTTGGGGGTTTGGTTGATTGGGTTTGTTTATCGGCGGCGGCGTGTGGTGGCGAGGGCGGTGAGGCCGAGGAGTGCGATTGAGGAGGGTGCGGGTACTGGTCGCATGGAGACGAGTTCGATGAGGTCTCCGTCTGAGCCTGGGCCGCCGTTTGTGATGTTTTCTATGCCTCCGGTGATGAGGACAAATGGTGCCCAGCCGGTGGGTGCATCTGGGGCTCCTGGGCCTGCGAGATCGCCGCCAAAGGTGCTGCTGAAGACATTGAAATCGCTGAAGCCGGGTTGGCCCATGAGTTCTGTGTGGAGGTCGATCGGATCGACTGGGTCGCCTAGGCCTGGGCCCGGGCCGTCGTTTTCGCCGACATTCCATATGACTTCTGAGAAGTCGCCGTTTGCGGTGGAGAAGGTGCCGTTGCCAGATTGTGCGTCTACGACGGTGATGGAGAAGTTTGAGAAGCCGGAGTTTGCCCATTCTCCGTTGTAGAAGCCTGGGTTTGGTACGAGGTCGGTGTCGAGGGTGACTTGGCCTGTGGCGGTGGCGTTGTTTTCGAACTGGATACCTGACCATTGGAGGTCGTAGGTGATGAGTTCGGCTTGGGCGATTGAGGCGGTGAGCCCCGCGAAGATGGTGGTTGTGACTGCTATTTTGAGGGCTTGTTTGGTGATTTTCATGTGGTGTCCCCTTTATGAGAGCGTGCGGGTGTCAAAAATGGACTTTTTGAGGGTCCTGCAGGGGAATGTACCTCAGGGTGTGTGAATTGCCAGCGATTTTGAGATTGGATTATTGGACGCTCTGGGGAGTTTGGAGTCTTGAATAGATGATGGTTGTGTGGTGTGTAGATGAGGGTGTGATTTGTGATGGTTTTTGGGTGTTGTGGGAATTGGTGTAGATGGTAAGGTGAGCGGGGGCAATTGGTTGACAGTGGCTTGGGGGGGGGTATGATCCCATCCCGCTCGGTTGATCAGCCGGGCGGTGTTTGTGCCGCTGTAGCTCAGTGGTAGAGCGCACCCTTGGTAAGGGTGAGGTCGAGAGTTCAAATCTCTCTAGCGGCTTTTGCTCGGCACTGAAGTGGTTGATTTGGGTTGAAAAGCCCGTGTTGGTTACTGAAATGGCGGGTTGACATACGAAGATTGTTCAGTAGTCGATCGCGAACGGTCGGCTCAAAACAGAGTTTGCGGCCATTGGATTTCAGGTGGTCGTGTTAGAAACAAGATAGTAGAGGAATCGAACAATGGCAAAGGGAACCTTTGAGCGGAACAAACCGCACGTAAACGTCGGGACGATTGGTCACATTGACCACGGTAAATCGACCCTTACTGCAGCTCTTGTTGCTCGCGCGGCGGCCAAGGGTTTGTCTGAAGCGAAGTCATATGCAGATATCACCAAGGGTGGTACCGTTCGTGACTCCAACAAGACTGTGACGATTCACTCGTCGCATGTTGAGTACGAGACAGAGGGTCGTCACTACGCCCACGTGGACTGTCCTGGTCACGCTGACTTTGTCAAGAACATGATTACTGGTGCGGCTCAGATGGACGGGGCGATCCTCGTTGTTGCGGCTGACTCTGGTCCTATGCCTCAGACTCGTGAGCATGTTCTGCTCGCTCGTCAGGTGGGTGTTCCTTACATTCTCGTGTTTATGAACAAGGTTGATCTTGTTGATGACGAAGAGCTTCTTGACCTTGTTGAGATGGAGATCCGGGAGTTGCTCGACAAGTACGAGTTCCCAGGCGACGACACCCCGGTGATCCGTGGTGAGTCGAAGGCATCGCTGGAGAACCCGGGCGATGACGGGATCTGCAAGTGTCTCGATGAGCTCTTTGACGCTCTTGACAGCTACATCCCAGAGCCTGAGCGTGAGAACGATAAGCCGTTCTTGATCTCGGTTGAAGATGTGTTCTCGATTAAGGGTCGTGGTACTGTTGCTACGGGTCGTGTCGAGCGTGGTGAGGTTAAGGTTGGCGATGCAGCTGAGATCGTAGGTCTTGCGACCGAGAGCACCAAGACGACCATTACTGGTGTCGAGATGTTCAACAAGACTCTTGAGTCTGCGATTGCTGGCGACAACTGTGGCGTGCTGATGCGTGGTGTTGAGAAGAACGACATTACTCGCGGGCAGGTTATCTGTAAGCCTGGTTCGATTGCACCGCACACCAAGTTCAAGGGCCAGGTCTATGTCCTGACCAAGGACGAGGGCGGTCGTCACACTCCATTCTTTGCTGGCTACAAGCCTCAGTTCTACTTCCGTACGACTGACGTGACCGGTCAGGTGTTGAACCTGTTTGGTGACGGCGGGGCGAAGGCAGAGATGTGCATGCCTGGTGACAATGTGACCATGGAGATCGATCTTGGCGACAAGTCGGTGGCTATGGAGAACGGGCTGCGTTTCGCGGTTCGTGAGGGTGGCCGGACGATTGGTTCGGGTACCGTGACCGAGATCATTGCTTGATATAGGCATTGACATCGGGCCTGAACTGGCCTGATCGGTTTGAAAGTAACTTCCCCGGCCCGAAGGCGGAAGCCCTCGGGCCGGTTTGACGAAACGATTTGCCTGCTGGTGGCGGGCTGAATATAGAAGAGGAGGCCGATCATGGCCAAGAAAAAAGCAGGCGCGCGTGAGTATGTCTGGCTGCAGTGCAGCGAGACCGGCGATCTGAACTATCGCACGAGCATCAATGTCAAGGGTGGTATTGATGACCGGATCAAGGAGGGGTACAACAAGTACTCGCCGAGATTGCGTAAGCACACGCTGCACAAGATCAAGCGGAAGTAATCATCTACCCCTGCCGGCCTCTGGGCTGGCTGCGGCATGGGCGAAACCCTGTGCTGGACCTGATGAGATCGCTTTAGAGGGTTGTGCGGTAAACGGAGCGATCCCGTCCGCACCAGAGGTTTTAGCTACGGCAGTAGCTCAGTCTGGTAGAGCAGCGGATTCCAAATCCGCCGGTCGTAGGTTCGAATCCTTCCTGCCGTGTTTTGTTGAGGGTTGTCGGGTTTCTGATGACTGCTTAGAGAATGTGATTGATTTCGCTTTGATACTGCGAGGGCCTGGCACCGATGGCACTGGGAATATACAAACAAGGGCAGGGATACTGGATGCGGGTGATGACCGCGTTGTTTGTAGGGGTTCTTGTGCTTGCGGGTGCTGGTTGGGGTTGGAATCAGGGGGGTGCTGTGCGGCTTCCTGCTCGGTCTTGGACATTCTCGCTGATTGATACGCAGATTTCTGGCGCCAGTCAGGTTGGCGTTGGGGAGACCGTGGTGCTGATGGGGTATGTGGGGGCGAGCGATGAGCTTCAGGAGATTGGGCGGGCTGTGATTGAGGAGTTTGTTCCTGATCGCGGGAGCACCTCGACGCTTGTGATTGGGAACTTTGATTCTGATACGACGCGTGACACGGCGGGGGATGCCGAGCGTGTGTATGTGGGGGAGAATGCTGATTCGCCGTTTATGGGGGCGGCGGTTCGGAGTGCGACGAGCACGCCGATCTTTCCTGTGCAGTATTTGCAGACGGCGATCGCTGGTGGGTTGATGCTGTTTGGGGCGGTGTTCTTGTTCTGGTATGTTGGGATGGCCCGGCGTCCGGTTGAGTTCTTGATCGCGACCGATGGTGAGATGAAGAAGGTGAACTGGACTTCGTACCGCGAGGTGAAGGGTTCGACGATTGTAGTGATCGTGGCGACCTTCTTGATTGCGGGTATTTTGTTCTTGGTTGACATGGGGTTCTCTTGGTTATTCGGCGCGATTGGCGTGCTGGAGCGGTGATTTTGGGGCAAAGAATCGGGGCTTATGATGAATGAAGAAACGAACAAACCGGTTGAATCGACAGACGCGGGGACGGTTGAGTCTTCGCCTGAGCAGGCTGCCGAGGTTGTGACGACCGATGCGGCGGCTGAGGCGATTGCTGATGCACCGTCGGCATCGTCTGTACCAGCACCATCTGCACCGGCTCCATCTGCACCCGCTCCTTCGGTCTCGGGGACGACGGCTTCGGACCTGCGTGAGGATGTGCCTCAGATTGAGGGACGGATCGGGCAGGATGAGCCTTTGGTTCAGGACGGGATGCAGTGGTTTGTTTTGCGGGTTGCTTCCAATAAGGAGAACTCGGTTCAGCAGACCTTGCTTCGGAAGATCCAGATCGAGAACATGACGCACCTGGTGGGGCGGATTTTGGTGCCGACTGAGAAGATCAAGACGATCAAGGGCGGGAAGACGAAGATTAAGGAAGAGAAGCTGTATGCGGGCTATGTGTTCGTTGAGATGCGTCTTGAGGATGATGGGCGGATTCCGCAGGACATCTTCTTCTTGATCAAGGAGACGACCGGCGTTGGTGACTTTATTGGTACGGCCGGGCGGCCTACTCCGATGGAGATGCACGAGGCTGAGAAGATGCTGCTTGATTCACGGAAGCCTGAGGACGAGCCAACGATTAAGTTGATGTTCGAGAAGGGCGAGAATGTGACCATCCGCGAGGGTGCGTTTGAGAACTACGAGGGCACTGTTGATGAGTTGTTCCCTGAGAAGGGGATGGTTCGTGTGCTTGTGTCGATCTTTGGTCGGCAGGCTCCGGTGGATCTTGAGGAGTGGCAGATCGCCAAGGCCGACGAGAGCTGAAGCAATCTGCGAGCAGATTTGGTAGAATGTAATTCGAGAGCCCGTTCGGTTGAACGGGTTTTTTCGTGGATGAGTTTAAACAGCAATGAGAGGCGGAAATGATGAATGGTAAAGCTGCGATCTGGATGGCGTTGGTTTGTGGTGTGGCGTGCGTTGGGTTTGTTGGTTGTGAGTCAACGCAAGATGCTGGGGCTGGTGGGGTTGTGGAATCTGCCAAGCGGTATGCGGGGTTTGGGGGGTACTCGCGGGTGGTGACGACGGATTCGAAGGAAGCGCAGGATTGGTTTAATCAGGGGATCCAGCTGACTTATGGGTTTAATCATGACGAGGCGGTGCGGTCGTTTGAGAGGGCGGCGGAGGTTGATCCGTCGATGGCGATGGCGTGGTGGGGGGTGGCGTACTGCCAGGGGATCAATATAAATGATCCTGAGATGAGTGAGGAGCGGTCGCGTCGGGGGCGGGAGGCGGCTGATATGGCGCTCGGGGCGTTGGATAATGAGACCGGTGTGGAGCGGGCGATGGTGGAGGCGTTGAGTGCTCGGTATGCTTGGCCTGCGCCGGAGGATCGGTCCGGGTTGGATCAGGCGTATGCGGATGCGATGGGCGGGGTGTATGAGCGGTTCCCTGATGATGTTGATGTGGGGGCGTTGTATGCGGAGTCATTGATGAATCTGCAGCCTTGGGATTACTGGGAGACTGATGGGTCGCCGAAGGGCCGGATCGAGGAGGTTGTTGGGGTGATCGAGGGTGTGATTGCGGATGATCCGCAGCATCCTGGGGCGTTGCATTTTTACATTCATGCGGTGGAGGCGTCGCGGGATCCTGATCGTGCGGTGGCGGCGGCTGAGGAGTTGACTGATCTTGTGCCTGGGTCTGGGCATTTGGTGCATATGCCTTCGCATATCTTTATTCGTGTGGGGAGGTACTCGGACGCGGCGGCATCAAATACCGATGCGATCGCGGCGGACCGGGCGTACTTTGCTGATGCGCCTGATCCGGGGATTTATGCGATGTATTACGCGCACAACCAGCACTTTCTTGCGTTTGCTTCGATGATGTCTGGGGATTATGAGACGGCGATTGGGGCGGCGCGTGATCTTGAGAATGAGATGCCTGAGGGGCCGTTGCGTGCGTTTGCGGGTTTGATTGAGGGGATCATGCCGAGCTCGTTGCATGTGATGATCCGGTTTGGGAAGTGGGAGGAGATTCTTGAGGAGCCGGACTATGCGGATTACCGGTTGATGTCGCGGGCGACCTGGGCGTATGCGCGGTCGGTGGCGTGCAGTGCGCTTGGGAAGACGGAGCAGGCGCGGGCGGAGATGGCGGAGTTTGAGCGTCGGGTAGCGCTTGTGCCTGAGGAGTGGTTTGTGTTTAACAACTCGGTGCATGAGGTGCTGCCGATTGCACGGGCGATGATGCGCGGGGAGTTGTTGTATCGCGAGGGGAAGAAGGATGAGGCGTTTGCGATTATGCGTGAGGGGATTGCGCGGGAGGATACGCTTGTGTATGACGAGCCGCCGGCGTGGATGCTCCCGGTGCGGCATGCGCTTGGTGCGTTGTTGGTTGAGAGCGGGGGGTTTGTCGAGGCGGAGAAGTTGTATCGCGAGGATCTGAAAAAGAATCGGGGGAATGGGTGGGCTCTTGTTGGGTTGCGCGAGGCGCTTGCGGGACAGGGGAAAACTACGGAGGCGATGGCGCTGGATGACAAGATAACGCGGGCGTTTGCTTCGGCGGACACGGTTGTGGAGTCTTCGTGTTTCTGCGCTCCGTGAGGGATGGTTAAAATTCAATAAGGCCCGCTCGATTGAGCGGGTTTTTTTGTGGTGTGGCCAGAATGTTGTTTTGTTTGCGGCTGTGTTGTGGTATTCTGGCGAGGCTATTCAATTTGACCAGAGGGAGATCTGAAGATGAAGCTTGGAACAGTACAGATGGGTATGGGCGCGTTGGTTATCGGGGCGTGTGGTTGTGGGGCTTATGGGGGGGTGACGCCTTGTATTGATCCGTTGCTTTTGAGCCAGCTTGATCTCAACGCGAACTCTTTGGGGGTTGAGGTGGTGGGGAACACGGCGTATATGAGTCAGAGTGGTAATGGGCTTGATATTGTTGATGTGACTGATGCGTTGAATCCGGTGTTGCTTGGTTCGTATGAGATGCCGTTTGATGCGATTGCTCAGGTTGCGGTTGATGATGTCAATGGGGTTGCGTATTTGGCGGACGGCAATAATGGGTTGGTCGCGGTTGATGTGGGTGATCCGGTCAACCCGTTTCAGATCGGATTTTTGCCCTTTGCGAACTGTCACGCGGTGAAGATTTCAGGGACGCGGGCGTTTGCAGCGATTCTTGGGGAGTTTGCGATGGTGGATATTAGTGATCCGGCCAATATGTCGGTGATCGGGTTTGGGGTGCCTGCGGCGACGGCGAGTCAGGATGTTTTTGTGGTGGGGTCTGTGGCGTATGTCGCCAACGCGAACCAGGGGTTGTGGATTTACGATGTGAGTACGACGGCGATCAACCCGGCCTTGCTGGGGTCGATTGACTTTGGGGGCATCGCGGTGCGGGTGTTTGTTGAGGGGACGACGGCGTATGTAACGCAGATTGCTGGGCCGAGCGATCATCTGGTGGCGATTGATGTGAGTGATCCGGCCAACCCGTTTGTGCTTGGGACCTTTGATACGCCTGGGGATGCTTGGAATGTTGATGTGGTTGGGACGACGGCGTATGTGGCGGACCAGTTCTCGGGTTTGTCGGTTGTGGATGTGAGCGATCCGACGATGATGAGTTTGATTAGTAACTACGACACGCCTGGGCAGGGGTTTGATGTTGTGGTTGATGGATCCACGGCGTATCTGGCTGAAACGCCGGGCGGTCTTATGATCTTTGATGTTGGGAATAGCTGTCTGTGCGGGGCGGATCTGACGAACGATGGGAACCTGAACTTTTTGGATGTGTCGGCGTTTCTTGCGGCGTTCGGGGTGATGGATCCGGTCGCGGATTTCAATAATGATGGGAGCTTTAACTTTCTTGATGTGAGCGCGTTCTTGGCGGCGTTTGGGGCGGGGTGCCCGTAGGATCGAGGATGAAGAAGCAGTGAAGGCATGGAGGATTTAAAGAGGACTTCTCCATTGCACTCTAATCGTTGGAGGCCCGGTTGCGGCGAAATCGTCGAGTCGAGGTGTCTGTGTGATATTTTTTAAGTCCCAGTTTGTTGAATGGCTTTAGTTGTTTTGTTGGTGCGGCTGGAGTTTGTGGTGTAGATTGAGGTATCTGTTGCGGTCATCATTTTTATATAAGGGATTGTTATGTTGAAGAATGGATTGATTAGAGTTTTGGCGATTTCGATCGGTGCTTGCATGGCACAGGGGGAACTGATCCAATACACCTTTGAGGGGAGCCTTCTCAAGGCTCCAAAAAGCGATAACTTGCCTGGGGTGGGTGGATTTGCATGGACGCTCTGGGTGGATACAAACGCTGATCGTGTTTACGCCAACGACTACTCCTTTCGAATTCAGGTGGCCCACTCTGAACTGATTGTCGGTTCTCTGATGGTGGAGGGGACTGCAGATCTCATTATTACGAATGACATTCCGGTTGGTGACTTTTCGATCGATTACATCGGCGCGAGGTTTACGGGTAATCCAGTAGGGTTCTCGAGATTCGATTTTGAAACGGGGTTGATTGGTGATAATGGAGATCAGCTCATTGATAGTCTCGATTTACTTACCGATCCAATAGTTATCAGTGGCCACGGGGCTGCTGAGGAATACAACATACGTACCCAGGGGCAGAGGTATACCGGCTACACGGAGGCCAATACGCTTCGAGTGGTGCCTGCGCCCAGCGGACTCGGTTTGCTCGTGATGAGTGGATTTGTTGGGGTTCGTCGTCGGCGTTGAGTTCCATGAGTTCTGTCATCCTCGATACCGTGAGTACTTCTACACCCTGCTCGATTTGCAGGGTTTATTTATGCGCATCAACCAGCCTCTGATTCGGAAGCAGCGGGGGGGTGGGGACGCCTAGGGCGTCGGCTATTGCTCGGATGAGTTCTGCTTCGGTGGTTGTTATTTGGTGGTCGGCGGCGGTGATGAGGGCGCAGGATTTGAGGAGTTCGCGTTTGAGTTTCCATGAGCAGGAGCTGAGGGTGGCGAGCGATTCTGCGAGTTTGGGGAGGGTGGCGTCTTGCTTTGGGAGGAGGCGGGCGCCGGGGTTCTTCAATGAAGCGTGTCCGAGGTCGAAGGCGGTGGATGCTTGCTGTTTGTTTGCTGCGCCGGAGTGGGCGAGGGTGGAGAGGAGGATGGAGAGTTCGTCGGTGAGTTTGCCTAGGGCGTAGTACTGGGTGATGGAGGGGGCTGCTAATCCGAAGCGTTCGTCGAGGTGGCGGGTGAGGACGCTCAGGGTGACCCATTCGAAGAGATCGATGGCGTTGTCTATCTCGACGAGGGCTTTGACATTGGCGCGGAAGGTTTGGTGTTGTTGGTCGGACAGGTGGGCGAGGGAGGCGAGTGTCATGTCGAGGAGGGGGAGGCGGAGTTCTTTTTTGAGGGTTGATGCTGGGGTTGAGAGGGATTCGGTGAGCTTGGCGACGGCGGGGTCGGCGTTTTGGAGGAGGTGGTTGAGTTGCTTGGTGTGGATGCGGGCTTCTTTGCGGTCGAGCAATAGGGCGTAGACGACGGCTCTTGATGAAGAGATGTCGTGGGCGGCGTCTTTGAGTTGTTCTGGGATGGACTCGATGATGGTGCGGGCGTGGTCGATGTGTGCGGGGGTCATGGTGCCTGAGAGGGCGAGGAATGGGAGGAGGATTGCGGCGGTGTCGAGGGGGTTGCTTTGGGCGCCTGGGATCATGCTTTCGAGGCGTTCTCTTGGCGTTTGAGCGGGGATGTGGACATCTTGGTCGTCTTGATCATCTTCGATTGGGAGGGGGTCGAGCATGGTGCCGTCCCATGCGGGGTGGATTCGATTGATGCGGTCGGCGAGTGGTGGGTGGGTGGCGAGGGTGCTTCTGAGCATGGAGGCTTGTGGGAGTGCGGTGCCGAAGAACATGTGGGAGGACTCTTGTGTTCTTGGGTGTCGGACTCTTGAGGCTCTTGGCTTTGAGCCGATTCTTCGGAGTGCGTTTGCGATGCCTTCTGGGTTTCTGGTGAACTGGACTGCGGAGGCGTCTGCGAGGAACTCGCGTTGGCGGGAGACGGAGGCTTGGATGATTCTTGCGGAGAGGGCGCCGATGGATCCGATGACGAGGAGTGCGAAGGCGACGGTGAGCATCACGACGAGGATGGCGATGCCTTCTTTTCCTCGTGCGCTTCTTGGGGCGGCGTGGAGGAGGATTTGTCCGATGATGGTGAGGAGGAGTATGCCGTTGAGGAGGCCGATCATCCTGATGTTGAGTTTCATATCCCCGTTGAGGATGTGTGAAAACTCATGTGCGATGACGCCTTGGAGTTCGTCGCGTTTGAGTCCTTGGATGCATCCTTTGGTGACGCCGATGACGGCGTCGCCTGGGGCGTATCCTGCGGCGAAGGCGTTGATGCCTTTTTCTCCGGGCATAAGGTAGACTGGGGGAACGGGGACGCCTGAGGCGATGGCCATTTCTTCGACGATGTTGAGGAGTTGTCTTTCTTTGGGGTCGCGTGCGGAGGGGTCGATGAGGATGCCGCCGAGGGCGCGGGCGACGGAGGAGCCGCCGCCTTTGAGTTCTGCGATTCTGTAGAGGGAGCCGCCGAGGATAAGGAGGGCGGTGATGGTTGCGGTGATTGTGCCTGTGAAGAGGGCGATTTGTATACGGTGGTCCGGGGCTTCGCTGAGGGCGACAGCGACGAGCGAGGCGATTGCGGCGACGGTGAGGCAGATGAGGATGACGGCGAAGATATAGAGGAGGGTGAATTTTTTGGAACGCGCTTTGGCGCGGTCTTGGTGCTCGAAGAAGTCCATTGTTTGTCTGGGTGATTTGGTCATAGGCATTGGTGTTCTGGAAGAGAAGACCCCCTCCGTCCGCGAAGCGCGGACACCTCCCCCGTCAGGACGGGGGAGGAGGGTTAGTTGATGTTGATTTCTGGGGCTTGCTGGATTTGGGCGGAGTCTTCGAACTCGAGGAAGGCGGCGTCTTTGGCGTGGCCGAAGATTGGGGCGACGATGACAGTGGGGAAGGATTGGCGGGTGGTGTTGTAGTTGGTGACCGAGTCGTTGTAGGACTGGCGGGAGAAGGCGACCTTGTTTTCGGTTGAGGTGAGCTCTTCTTGGAGGGCGGTCATCTGGGTGTCTGCTTTGAGGTCTGGGTAGGCTTCCATGACGGCCATGAGCCCGCCCATGGCGGAGGTGAGTGTGTTTTGGGCACCGGCGAGTGCGGTCATTGCGGATTGGTCGCCTGGGCTTTGGGATGCGGCTTTGAGGAGTGAGGCGGCGGAGTTGCGGGCTTCGATGACTGATTGGAGTGTTTCTTTTTCGTGTGCCATGTAGCCTTTGACGGTTTCGACGAGTGCGGGGATGAGGTCGTGGCGTCGTTTGAGCTGGACTTCGATTTGTGCGAAGGCGTTCTGGAAGCGGTTTTTGAGTGTGACGAGTTTGTTGTAGATGGAGATGATGAGCAAGAGGACAGCCACGATGATAAGTGCGACGATTCCGAGTCCGATCCAGATTCCCATTGGGTATTCTCCTTTGAATATATGATACCAGCGCCTAACTGCATTATTAGGCGATTGGGTTTGTTGATTTCATATGGGGTTGTGTTGATTGAGTTCGCGTTGTGTATGCGGTGCTAGCTCTCGCTCTTGTTGTCAGGGGGCGGGCGGTGCTCTTGGTGGGCTTTGATCATGCGTTTGGCGAGTTCTCGCATGTCGACCTCGTCGTCGGTTTCGTCGACGATCTCGGCGCCGATGAGGGTCTCGATGGTGTCTTCGAGGGTGATGATTCCTGCGGAGCCTCCGAACTCGTCGGCGACGAGGAAGAGGTGTTCGCGCCTGCGTAGGAACTCGAGGAGGATCTTTGAGAGTGATGCTGTTTCGGGTACGACATAGAGCGGGCGGGCGAGCTGGCGGAGTTTGGTTTGGTCGTGGCCTTGGCGGTGTGCGGTGTAGAGTTCTTGTCTGTGGATGACGCCGACCTGGTCGTCGAGGGAGGAATGGACGATGGGGACGCGGGCGAACTTTGAGGGGCCTTGGGCGAGGGTCTTGGCGACTGTGTCGTCTGCGCTGTATGTGTAGACGACTGCGCGGGGGGTCATGACTTGCTCGACATTGATCTCGCGGAGGGCGACGAGGTTGCGGACTACGCGGAGTTCGAGGTCGTCGATGACGCCTTCGTCGTGGGCGAGTTTGGCGAGGTTGCTGACTTCCTCGCGGGAGATCCGGGGTGTGGTTTGTTCGCGGGCGAAGAGTTTGGAGATCCAGTTGCAGACGGCGACGACGGGTTTGAAGATCAGGATGAGCCAGTCGATCGTGATGGCGGTAAATGGGGCGAGGGATTTGGCGTGTACGGCTCCTATGGTTTTGGGGATAATTTCTGAAAAAATGAGTACGAGAAGAGTGAGGACGAAGGAGACGGCCCCGACCCAGGCATCGCCCCAGATCGCGGCGGCCTGGGCGCCAACGCCGGCGGCGCCGAGGGTGTGGGCGAAGGTGTTGAGTGTAAGGATCGCGGCGAGGGGTTGGTCGATGTCCTCTTTCATGCGCTCGAGCCGATCGGCGGCTTTGGATCCTGAGTCTCTGAGCACTGCGATGTGGGTGCGCGGGACAGAGAGCAGCACGGCTTCAAGCAACGAGCAGAAGAAGGAGACGAACAGTGCGATGGACAGGTATGTGATGAGGAGGATCATGGTTCTGTGAGTATGCTAGATTTTTCGTTCCAGAGTTTTTCGATGCGCTGGGTGAAGGATGGGGTTTTGGGGAGGTCTGTGCCGCAGGCTATGAGGAGGTCGATCATGCCTTGGTAGTCGTCGATGCCGATGTGTTCGCGTCCGACTCTTGGGGGGGAGCCGTGGGCTTGTTCGTGGTTGCCGGCTTGTGCGTCGGTGAGGTTGGCCATATTGTGGTAGTTTCCGAGGGGGAGGCAGACGCAGGTGGCGGTGTAGCCGTAGGCGCAGAAGACGGAAGCTTCGCAGGCTCCTCCGGCCATGAGTTTGCGTTGCCATTTCCATTTGGGCATATCGGATTCTTTTTGTGAGGCTTTGGGTGTTGCTGCGCCGCCTGAGATTTGTTCGGCGACTTTGGCGACGGCGCCGGTGAGATCTGGGGAGAAGATGGAGATGCGGTCGCCGACGCGGACGATTGGGCCGGCGTGGATTGGGGAGTCGTCGAAGGCTCTTGAGTTTTCGAGTGCGATGATGCGGGAGGCTTTGGGCATGAAGTAGTCGCGGCTTGCGCCGATGGCTCCGATGAAGCCGACTTCTTCTGCTCTGGTGAAGAGGATTCTTGTGTCGTTTGTGGAGTGGGCGTGGCGGAGTTCGTCGAAGGCGGCTAGGGCTGCGGCGGCTGCGGCGAGGTCGTCGCAGGCGTTGGTGTAGAGGATCTGGTTGCCTTCTTCGCCAACTATGATTTCTTGTTCTGGGAGGTCCCAGGTGGCGAGGGAGCCACGATCGATTGGTCTCGGGTTTTCGAGGATGGCGTGGTAGCGTTTGTTTGAGGGCTTTGGGTCGGCTTCTGGGTCTGGTTTGATTTCTTCGGAGATTGTTGCGAGGGTGTAGTCGTTTGGTTGATCGTCTGTTGGTGTGTGGATGCGGATTTTTGCGTTTGGGAAGTAGTCGTCCATGACGCCGCCTCTGAACTCGAGGGTGACTTCGGCCTTTGAGAGGACTTCATCGACGACGAAGGCGGGGTGATCGAGGTGTGCGGTGAAGTAGATGGGGTTGTCTGTTTTGGGGTTGTTGTCGATTCGGATTTCGATGTTGCCGTGGGCGTCTGTTTTGGAGTTGAGGTCTGGGCGTTCGTTGATCCAGTTGGTGATCCAGGCGATGACGCGGTATTCGTGACCGGCGGCGGTGGGGATTGCGGTGAGTTCTTTGAGCCACTGGATGTGGGTTTGAGCGCGGTTATCGGGAATGGGGTGCTTTGTTGGTTGTTGTGGGGTTTCGGTGGTTTTGGGCATGTGGGAGGATAGGTCGTGAAGTGGAGGGGGTGGGTTGGCCGATGTGTATGAGGCTGCGTAGAGTGCAGTGCAGGAAATGGACGGCGTTGCCGATAGGGGCGGTGCTGATTAAGGACCGAATAAGGAGTAAACGGATGACTCATATTATTGCAGAGCCTTGTGTCGCGACGAAGGATACGGCGTGTGTGGATGCGTGTCCGGTGGATTGCATTCATCCGACGAAGGATGAGCCTGACTTTGCGACTGCGGATCAGTTGTATATTGATGCGGATGTTTGTATTGATTGCGGGTTGTGCGTTGATGAGTGTCCGGTGCAGGCGATTTTCCAGGATGAGGATTTGCCTGATGAGTGGTCGAAGTACACGCAGATCAATATCTCGTATTACGAAGACAAGTAGCTGGGCGCGTGCGTTCAGTTTGGGAAGTGCTCTTTTAGCCAGTTGATGATTGTTTGAGTGACGGCCGGATCGATTTTGTCGATGCGGTTGTTTTCTTGAGTGCTGAGGTTGTGTCCGCGTTCTGGGTAGTAGTGGGTGGTGAGTAGTGCTTGTTTGTTGGCTTGATTAAAGAGGTGCTCGAGGACTGGGCCGTGGTAGCTTATGGGGTCAAGGGAGCCCCATATGGCGAGTATGGGGGTGTTTGAGTTGATGAGTGTGTCTGATGGCCAGGGGTAGGTGTGGTTGTTGTTTGAGAAGGTGTCGTGAGTTTTGGTTTGGTTGTTTGTGATGGCTTGGTGGGCGGCTTGCTCGAAGGGGTCGGTGGTTCCTGAGCGGTCGTAGTCTGTTGCGGATGTGTTGGATTGGGCTTCTTTGGCAAGGCTGAATGGATTGGTCATGGTTGGCGTGATGTAGGCGCCGGCGAGGATGATGTGGGCGGCGGTATCTGGGGCGGTGATGGCGGCGCGTGTTGCTCCGAGGGAATGACCCAGGGTGATGCAGCGGTCGGGGGAGATGGCGAGATTGTCACAGGTGGCTTTGAGCACCAGCTGGGCGAGTTCTACGGTTTTTGGGAAGGAGATTGGGCGTGGTTGGTCTTGGGTTTCGTCGATGTTGATTGAGCCGTAGCGGATTACGGCGTATCCGGCGTTGAGGAATGCGTTTGCGAGGGTGTCTGCGTCGGTGGTTGGTTTGGAGTCTTGGGTGATTGGGATTTCTTTGCCGTCTTGTATGTAGGTGCCCGGGACTGTCCAGTGTGGGTCGGAGAGGTATCCGCCGTGGTAGAGGATGATGGCGTAGTTGGTTTTTGGGTTGAAGTTTATTGGGGTGTCGATAAGGAGTGGGTAGTTGTTTGTTTGATCTGGGGAGGATTCTTCAGAGAGCGTTATGGTGAGGGATTGATGTTGTGGGGGTGTGTACCCGCTGGTTGTGAGGTGTATGGATAGAGAAACCGCTATGAGGGTGAGAATGCTCATAGCGGTTTATAGCGGTGATTTGGGTTTGCGTTGCGGGATTATGCGGCTTCTGAGAAGTCATCGTCGAGTTCTGTGAAGTCTTCGTTGATGGTTGCGTCGGTGAAGTCTTCGTCGCCATCACCGAAGGCGGCTTCGAAGGCGTCGAGGGCTTCGTCGGTGAGCTCGGCTTCGGACTTGGGCCCCTTTGAACCTACTGAGCCGACGGTGATCTGGTCGGATTCGGCGGCGGTGAAGCGGGAGGCCCAGCGGTCTGGGCGGACATTGGCTGGTGAGTGGGGGGATTCGCGCCAGTCTTCGGCGTTGGTGAGGTTGAGCTCGCTGCCCATAGTTTTGCGGTAGCCGAGGAGTCGTACGACTTCGAGGACATCGGTCCATGTTGGGAACATGCGGTCGTTGCCTTTTTTGAAGGCGTCGATGGCCATGAGGAAGAGGAACTGTTCTGGGGTCATCTCGCCTTCTTCGGCGGATTTGGTGAACTCTGATAGGCGGCGTCCGCGTCCTCGTTTGCGTTCGAGGCCGGTGGTGGTCTTGGAGTCTTTGATTGCTTTTTTGGAGGAGACGAGTTTGCCGTTGTTGGTTGAGGCGGTGTCGTCTGATGGGGAGTCTACGGAGCGGGATTCGAGACCTAGGCGGCGGTCGATGACGGTCCCTGGTGGTGGGGTGCCGTTGCGGTCTTTGCGGCGGTCGCCTGAGCGGCGGTTGTTTGAAGAGTTGCTGGTCATGGACGGGTCCTCCTGAAAATGGTGACCCGTGTTGATTTCCAAAGCGAACTACTTTGGGGGGTCAGAAGTCATCTTCGTCCTGATCCTTGTCCGGCTCTATTTCATCGTTGTCATCGTCGAAATCGTCGTCGTCATCGTCGTCGTATTCGTCATCTTCATCGTCATCGTCTTCATCGTCCTCGTCGAGGAAATAGGCCTCATCCTCATCAACATCATCATCGACGCTGCAGAAAGGGCTCTCGGACCATCTTTGGGTGGAGGGCGTTGAAGGGGTGATAACGGTGGTATGGAGGCCCAAACGCGAGGCGTGTTGCTCTGGGGTGAGTTGGGTGGTGAGCTGCTCGATCAGGTGTGCTACGGCTTGCATTTTCTTGTGTTCTCCGGGGCAAGTCTGCTGTTGAATCGGGTGGGTACGAGATCGTTTGTCGCCACTGTATGCGCTTGGGCGGGCGTGTCAATGGGGGAGGGGGAGGAGTTCTTGCGGTTTTGTTCGCATTTGGGGGGTGGGCGGTTTCAGGTGGATAGGATGGGAGCGATGAATACTGGATCTGATCGTCATGACGGGGGAGTGAACGCGGTTGCTGGGATATGCGCTGTGCTGATTCCTGGGCTTGGGCACATGGTTTCTGGGCGGATGCATCGGGGGGTGCTGGCGATGGTGGGGGTGTTTGGGTTGTTTGGGCTGGGGTTGTTTGTGGGGGGGATTGATGCTGTGGATTCGAAGAGCGGTTCTGACCGGTTCTGGTTTATTGGGCAGGCGATGGTGGGGCCGATCGCGTTTGGGGTGGACTATGTGCACCAGAACCATTACAAGGCGTTCGATATGAATACGGGGGTCAACCGGACGGGGAATCCTGGGGAGGCGCGGGTCAATAACGGGTCGCGGTGGGTATGGGATGCGCTGCCTGCCGAGCGGGTTGCGGCGGGGGATCTTGGGGATGCGAATGTGCCTGGGCTTGGTCGGCTTAATGAGATCGCGATGTTGTCTTGTACGCTTGCGGGGATGCTGAATCTGATTATCTTTTTGGATGCGTTGCTGCCGACGGGGTATGGGGGTCGGAAGGAAGAAGTATCTCCGGTGGTTCTGGGTGCGGGCGAAGGGGCCATTCATGCTGTTGCTGAGGTTGTTGCAGAAGGGGTGTCGTCATGAACACGCTTGCTTCAACTTTGGCTTACACGCCGTTTATTGATGCGTTGTCGATCCATGAGCAGTGGTATCTTTTGATTGTGCCGATGGTTTTGTTTGTTGCGATTGGGTACAAGGCTGTTCGGGTGAGTGATATGGGTGGGTATTGGAAGAATGTGTTTGTTTTTGTGGTGCAGGTTTTGGGTGTGATGGCTGTTTTGGCGGTGGGGTTTACGATTGTGGTGACGGTGTTGGTGCCGATGCTTGCGCCGATGCCGGGGTAGGGAAGAAGAAACTTTGGGGTGATTGAGCTGTAATGGGGAGGTATGGGCTTGAGATTTTTAAAGAAACGATTTATTCGGCCTTGGGGCGTGTGGATTTTTACGACTGTGTTGTTGTTTATCGTTCCTGTATCGTTTGTTATTCAGCCGTCTGTTGAGTTGCAAAGCGGTACGCTTGAGTTTGGTACCTCGCGCAGCGTTCATCTCTCAGAAGGTGTGTTGACCTACCAACGCAACTTATACAGCACAATTGTGGATTATGTATCGCCAGGACCGACCGCAGAGGATCTGGCTCGGCTCCGACAGAAGAGGCGGGTGCTGCGTTGGAACAGCGGTCGGGGAATCCAGATAATAGGTAGAAATCCAAATCCAGTTCCCAAGCCTGATTGGAAATGGTTTGTTCCAAGTCGGCCACATGCGTCATCGTTCAGTGTTCCTCTCGTTTCTCCCTCGGTACTGTTTGCAATCTTAAGTTACTATTCGTTTTTGTCCGAACGGAGAAGGCGACGAATTCTTGCGGGACATTGTGGTGGGTGTAACTATTCACTGCATGGGTTGGATGGCGGGGTGTGTCCGGAGTGTGGGGAGGGGGAGAAGAGTGAAGATTAAGAGGTAGGGATGGGAGGAAGAGGAGAAGGCGGGGAGCCCTCACCTCGGCCCTCTCCCATCAGAATGGGAGAGGGGGGAAGAGAAGATGAAGAAAGACCCCCTCCGTCCGCGGAGCGCGGACACCTCCCCGGGAAGCCTGGGGGAGGAGAGAAGACATGGCTTGCCGAAGACGGACAAGCCATGGCACCCTGATTAGAGAAGACCCGACTGCGCCCAAGAGGGCGAGATCGGGGCACCCGCACCCGGAGAAGAGGTTAGTTGAGGTAGGTGGATTTTTTGTGGGTGTAGGGGTGGTCTAGGTTTTGGATCATGTATCTGAGGGCGTCGATGGCGTGGTCGGAGCCGTCTTTTTCGGGGGTTGGGTTCAAAGGTTGGTCTTGGGGGTAGTGGTAGGTTTCGAGGCATTTTATTAAGTGCTCGCAGGACTTGTGGATCATGAGGGTGGGTGTGCCGGTGGCGGGGTTGAGTCTTGTGCGGATGAGGGAGAGGCCTTGGTGGATGGACATGCGGTTGTCGCGGATGGTGAGGGCGGCATTGCGCATGGCGGCGATGTCGGAGATTCCTGTTTGGTTGGCGCGTTGGCGGCCTGCGGGGTCTACGCCGATCCATGCGAGTGGCGTGAGGGTTTGTTGTTCTTTGATTGATTGGATGTGTTGGGTGAGGGGGGTGTCTGCTTTTAGGTATTCGCCCGTGACCCAGAGGGTGTTTGAATGATCGAGAGAGGCGAAGAGGACGACTGTTGGGGCGCGGATGCCGAAGTCCATGCCTGCGATGGTTTGGGTGATGGTGGATGGGTCGGGGAGTTGGGTGTTGATGTGGATGTCGCGGTTGAACTCTGGGAGGACGCAGTCGGTTCGCTTTGGGCGGAGGCAGAGCATTTCGGCGTCCCAGGTTGATTGGGAGACTCTTGATTTGAGTGCGATGGCATTGTTTACAGTCAGGTGTCCTGGGGTGTGGCCTTTGGCGTCGCGTTTCTTTGCTTTGCCGGCGCATTCATCGAGGAGATCGCAACTGGTTGAGTCTGTTTTGCATTGGTGATGGTCGGTGCATTGATCGAGGATGTCGACGACGCCCCATTGGAAGAGTTTGCGGTGTTGTTGGTTGTTTTCTTTGGCTGCGGTGACGAGGTCGTGCATGAGGCCGAAGGGGACATGGAGGGTTGATAGGCATTCGATTGAGCCTGGGACCATATTGTTGTCGCCGGTGGCTCCGTAGTGTGAGGCGCAGTGTTTTTCGCGGATGGTGAGCTGTGCGGCTTCCCAGACATCTTTGTCGAAGAGTTCTACTTCGTCGCATCGGAGTTTTTGGACTCTTGTGCCTCTTACGGAGGTTTGTGATTGTGCGAGGAGTTCGACGATTGAGCCGTTGATGAGTTTGATCTTGCGTTCGGTGATTTTGCCTGCGATGAGTTCTTCGAGTGGTTCTGTTGCGAGGAGTGCGCGGAGGTGGGTGTGCATTCGCTTTGCTTGGTCGAGTGATCCTGCGAGGATTCTTATTTCGATGCCTGGCTTGAAGATCATATCAAGGAGTGTTGCGATGGCGGCGTAAAAGGTTTTGCCTCCGCCTCGGTTTGCCCAGACGACGCAGTCTCTTGGCTGGCGGTTTTCGAAGAAGGCGTGGGCGAGGTACTGGAGGGGGGCGTGGTGGGATTCGATGAGGGGTAGTGTTGGGACTCGGATGTGGAGGTTGGTCTCGATCCAGTCTGCGAGTTGTTGGTCTGTTTGTGGCGCGGAGCCTGCGATGGCGTAGACGGCGTCGTGATTGTGGTTGTTTGAGTTGTGGTCGTTGTTCATGTGTTCCCCCTGAATGGATATATGGTTATTTGATGTTTAATGCTTTGATGAGTGCGGTGACTCTGTTTTGGTCGATCGATTTGAGAGCGATGAGGATCTGTTTGCGTTGATCTCGGGTGAGGAAGAAGGTGAGTGCGCTTGGGAGGTGGGACTGGTTTGATTCTTTGATTGGTTGTGGGATGGTGTTCATTGCGATTGCTCCTGCTTGTGTGGTTGGACATGTTGGACATGGGTGTAGGCGCAGGGTTTGGTGAGGAGCTTGAAGGCGGCGCAGGCGGGGAGGCATGGGTCGTTTGGGTTGAGGTTTTTGGCGCGGGCCCAGGTTTTGAGTTCGCGGGTGAGGAGTGGGTCGAGGGTGGTTGATGGGTTGAGGAGTTGGTGAGGGGTTTGGTTGAGGTGGTGGAGGGTGTCGAGGAGGCGATCGTCGGTTGGGGTGTGGGGGATTGGGTACTCGGTCATGCCTGCGGCTTTGAAGAAGGGGTTTATGGAGCCCATGGCGGCGAGGGCTTCGGTTGCGGGGGTGATTGGGTTTGCGAGGTAGTTTCTTACGAGGGTGGAGGCGATTCCTAGGCCTCTTGATCTTGGGTCGATGATGACTCTTGCGAGGCGGCGGAGTTCTTTGTTGACTTTTGTGGCGTTGTGTGATTTGTTGTTTGTGGTGTAGCGGTTTGGCCAGGCGCGGTTCCGGTGGGTGGAGTTGAGGGTTGGGTAGGCGACGACGAGGATGCCTGCGAGGGTTGGGGTGTTTGTGACTGGGCAATGGCGGATGGCGCGGGTGATCTTTGCGATGGAGACGGGGTCGCTCTGGATGTAGTGATGGTGTTTGAGGGCGTGGTAGTCGTTGATGGTGCCTGGCTCGTAGGTGATTGGTTCTTCTTTGTATTGAGATGGGAGGATGGTGTGGTCTGAAGCGTTGATGAGGAGATTGGTGTCGAGGAAGGAGGGGAGGTCTTCGTGGGCGGCGGCGGCGATGATCTTCATTGAAGGGGCGGTTGATGATGCGCGTTTGATGAGTTTGCTGAGGGAGGCGCAGAGGGCGCGGGCGGTGAGGCGGTCGAGGGGGGTGGCGAGTTCATCGAGGATGATGGTTGAGTTTGGGTTTGCTATTGAGATGAGTCTTGCGATCTGGAGCCTTGCTTGTTCTCCTGTTGAGAGGGCGCGTTCTGGGAGTGCCCAGAGCTTTGGTTCGGCGAGGCCTGTGGAGCTGAGGATGGCGAGGGTTTGGTTGAGTGGTTGGTTGAAGAGGTTGACGATGGGGTGGGATTGGTTGATTGGTGGGAGGTCGGTTGGGGTGATGGTGATTGGGAGTTTTTGTTGGAGAGTGTTTAAGAGTGTGGATTTTCCAGATCCTGAGGGGCCTGTGATGAGTGTGAGGGGGGAGGCGTGGATTTTGTTGAGGAGCCTGGATGAGAGTTTGCATTGATGGGCGTGATCTTTGCCGTCTTTACTTTGGGGGGTTGGCAGGAGGCCGAAGGGGAGGAGGGCGCTGAGGGATTGTGGTGTAGGTGTTGCGGGGGTGGTGATGGTTGCGGGCGCGCAGAGGGGGCGTGTTTTTTTGTTTTGTTGTGTTGTCATTGGGCCCACCCCGTTGAGTTTGATTCGATTGATGTTCAGTCGTGTTCTTTGGTGTGATCTTTACTGATTTACTTTTGGGGGTGGGGGGTATTGCCAGGAGCGGTTTGGGGAGTTTGTGGAGGGGGGATCGTTGAGTTGTTCGAGGATTGCGGCGCGGTGGCGGCGGACCTGATGCATTTTGAGATTGAGGTTGTCTGCGGTTTGTCGGATGGAGCAGCCGGCTTGGAAGAGGGATTGGGCGACCTTTCGGCGGGTGTTGGACCATTTGGATTGGTGTGTGATGACGAAGATGAAGACGGGGTCTGTGAGTCTTGTGAGGGCGCGGCGGATTCTGCGGCGGACCTGTCTTGGGTCTTGGTTTCCGAGGCGTGCGATCTGTGCGGCTGATTGTCCGTCTCGGTACATTGCGAGGACGAGGGTTTTGTCGCTGCCTTTGAGGTGCTGGGCACGGGTGACGATGGAGTCTGTGAGGGCGGAGTTTTGCCTGCGGCGGAAGTCGATTCCTTCTGAAACTTGATCAAGCCAGTCCGCTTGGTAGACCTTTGATGGCATAAATAACTCCTTTTTGTGGCGTCAACCCTTGACATTCCACGAACATGTGTTCACAATACAGAGAACGCTCATTTGATTATGATACGCCGAAGTGAGAACGATTTGCAAGGGTATTGTATGGAGTCTGTTTTAATTCGCGCACAAAACCTGTCTGTGTATCCCGTTCAGAAGCCGAGTATGGGGCCTGGTGTGAAAATTAGGGTGTGATGAAAGGTTGTGATATGAAGAGTTGTCCACAGTGTGATGATTGATTTCTATTGGAGGCTTAGTGCTGAGTGATTCTGAGAAAGAACTCGGGATTGGTGTGGCGATTCACCAGCGTCGAACGGCGTTGCGGTTGTCGCTTGCTGAGGTGGCGCGGCGTGCGGGATGCGCCAAGTCGTATCTGTCTGCGATTGAGAATGGTGTGAAGGGTGCGCCCGGTGAGGAGTTGTCGGGGCGGCTTGAGCGGGTGCTGTCGTTCCGGGAGGGGGAGCTTGTAGAGATGTCGGTGTGGGCGCGTACCCCGGCGTCGGTGCGGGCGGATGTTGAGGCGATGCGCGCTCGTGATGCGGTTCGGGATGAGGCGGGGCGGGAGATCGCGGAGTTGCTCAGGGGGGATCTGGATGAGATTCATAAAACGGGGAAGTTGGAATCTTTGATAAAGGTGTATGAAGGTGGAGGGGGGCTGGTGAGAGAGCAAGAAAGGAGCGCGGGCGGGACGCCTGCGCGATGCAGGGATGATGGGGGTGGTGGTGTTGAGCGTGTGGGGTTGCCTGTGGAGATTCCTTTGATTAATAAGGTGACGGCGGGGTATCCGGGATCGTTTACGGACATGGGGTACCCGGCGCGGGTGGCGGATGAATATATTCGGGCGCCTGATGTGCATGATCCGGATGCGTTTGCGGCGCGGGTGGTTGGGGATTCGATGGAGCCTCAGTACCGGGAGGGGGACATTGTGGTGTTCTCTCCGGGCAAGGTTGTTGAGAGCGGGATGGATTGCTTTGTTCGGTTGGAGCCTGATTCGGAGACGACTTTCAAGCGGGTGTACTTTGAGAGGGGCGAGGATGGGGCGGAGATGATCCGGATTCAGCCTATGAACAGTGCGTATGGGCCGATGATTGTGGAGCGTGAGAGGGTGGCGGGGTTGTATGCGGGGGTGAGTGTGACGCGGGCTATTGGGTCGGATTAGCCTTGTGGGGTAAGTAAGGATTGATTGTGAGGCGGGTTGTAGGTTGTGTTTAGCCGGCGGTGATGTACTGGCGCATTGTTTTGACTTCGATGGTGAGGTCTGCGTTTATGGCTGCGTTGAGGTCGCCGATGGAGATCATGCCTACGAGTTCGTTGTTGCCATCTTTGTTGTCGGTGACGGGGATGTGTCGGATTTTGCAGTCGCTCATGAGGTGGCGTGCTTCGGTGAGGGAGGTTTCGAGGGTGCAGTGGATGACATCTTTGGTCATGGCGTTGGTGACGGTTGTTATTGCGGGGTCGAGTTGTGCGGTGACGACTCTTGTGAGGATGTCGCGTTCTGTGATGATGCCTGCGATTTTGTTGAAGGTGTCGGTGACGACGAGGGAGCCGACGCGGTGTTCGTTCATGGCGCGTGCGGCTTCGAGGGCGGAGGCGGATTGGGGGATGGTGTGGACGCGTTCGATTCGGTTGTTGCCGTGATCGCCTTCGTTCCAGTGTTCTTTGTTTGCGAGGAGTTGTGCGACAGTATTCATGACCGATTCCTTCCGGTTTCGATCAGCGGCCTGCCTTCACAAAGGGGGGTAAAGATTGGTTGGCGGATGGGCCTGTGGAGTGGGCCGATGATCTAGGACTGTGTTCTATTATGCATATTTTGGGTGGAATTGGAAGGGGAAAGTTGAGGCGTGTTTGGGGTGTGGGGGGTGTTTTGTAGGGGAATTAGGAGGAATTATGGAGAAATCTTTCGTGATCCGGGTGAGTTCAGGAGGCGAATTGCAATGAATCTGTAAGAGCAACCGCGCTGAATGGGGGTGCGTATCTGGAGTGCCTGGCGGTGTCTGTGGCATCAATTCCGTTGCATCTTGGCGGTGAGACGGGGGTTGGCGCGCTATTGTTGGGGCTGACTGGACTTGGATGAGTCTGGGTATAGATGGATATTTGCGTGGCCAGTCCGTTTGAAATGGGTTGGGCTGTGCTGAATGAAGAAACCGGAGCGGATGACCTATGGCGAAGATGTTTTACACACTCGAAGAAGCGGCGGCCAAGTTGGGGATGACGACTGAAGAGGTTCAGGCGCTTGTTGAATCTGGGCAGTTGCAGGAGTTCCGGGATCGGGACAATCTGATGTTCAAGGTTGATCAGGTCGATCTGCTGGGTGGGGATGATGAAGATGATATCGAAGAGATCACGCTTGCTGATACCGCTCTTGGCGGGACCGGGGCTGGTGGTTCTGGGATTGATCCGATCTCGCTGACGGCTTCTGGGAGCGCCAGCGCGTTGTCGCTCGAAGGGACCGGGGACGCGACGGGGGTTTCGATCTTTGATGCTGATGACGATGACGAGGCCGAGTCCAACGCTGAGACGCTTGTTTCTGGTGGTGGGCTTGGCGGGATCGCGCTTGGCGGTTCTGGTGGTGGCTCCGGGTTTGGGATGGACGCGGGTGCGAGCGGGTCTGGTTTGGCGCAGCTTGCGTTTGAGCCTGATGACACATCGCTTGGTGGGAATCTTTTGGATGACCTTGCGTCTGATTCGCAGGGAGGCGGGTCTGCGGTTGGCGGTTCTGCTCTTGGTGAGTCTGCGGTTGGAGCTGTGGGCGGTGCGTTGTTTGAGGGTGCTGTGGAGACACCGAGTGCGTTTAGTGCTCAGGGTGCTTCGGCTCCGATGGCGATGCCTATGGGCGAGGCGTACGACGGGCCTTCTTCTGGTTTGTTTGGTGGGATCGCGATGGGGTCGGTGCTGGTCTTGATGCTTGCGATGGCGGTGATGATTCTGGGGTTGAGCGGCGGGTCAGACTCGGTGCTTGCATCTGTTGATCAGAACATGCTGTACATGGTGATGGGCGGGTCGCTTGGTTTGATGCTTGTGCTCGGCGGGATCGGGTGGGCGATGCTCCGCAAGGGGTGAGCTCTTGACTGTGAATGGATATTGAAGCCTTGGCGGTAGCCGGGGCTTTTTTGTTGGGTGGAATGGCGTTCCTATGATGGTTCATGGTGTATCTGGATCACAATGCGACGACGAAGCCTACAGCCGGGGTGGTTGAGGCGGCGACGCGGGCGATGGTTGAGGGGTGGGGGAACCCTTCGAGTGTGCACCGGTTCGGGCAGGAGGCGAAGCATTCGGTTGAGGTTGCACGCGGGCAGGTGGCCAAGTTGCTTGGGGTTAGGGGCGGGGGCAGGGGGATTGTGTTTACAGGGAGCGGGAGTGAGGCGATCGCGCTGGGGATCGGTGGGGTGATGCACGCGATGAAAGGGACTGGGAAACGGGTTGTGGTGACGAGCGGTGTTGAGCATTCGGCGGTGCGGGGGGTGTGTTCGCAGTTGGAGAGTGATGGGGAGATTGAAGTTCGGACTGTTGGGGTTGATGGGGATGGTGTGATTGATCTTGATGAGTTGTCGAGGATGCTTGATCGCACGAGCGAAAGCTTTGGGGGGGTTGCGGTGCTGAGTGTTCAGTGGGTGAACAACGAGACGGGGGTGGTGCAGGATGTTGGGGCGATCGGTGCGCTTTGTAGGGAGCGGGGGGTTGTGTTTCATTGTGATGCGACGCAGTGGGTCGGGAAGATGGAAGCTTGTTTAGAGGTTGGTTTGGAGGGGGGCGCCGATGGCGGTGATCCAAACTTTGGGGGGCTTATTGATGTGTTGACATGTTCGCCTCATAAGTTTCATGGGGTGAAGGGGGTTGGGGTTTTGTGGGCGAGGTCGGATTCGGCGCGTCGTGTTCGGATGGTGCCGATGGTTGCGGGATCGCAGGAGCTTGGTCGGCGTGGGGGTACTGAGGGTGTGCCTGCGATTGTTGGGGCGGGGGTTGCGGCGGAGGAAGCGATGGAGTGGTTGGCGCTTGGGGACGGCGAACGGGCGCGGCTGGCTGAGATGCGGGATCGGATGGAGGGGGTGATTGTTGAGCGGTGTTCTGAGATCATGGGTGAGCGGGTGGTCGTCAATGGCGGGAACGCACGGCGGATGTGGAATGTTTCGAATCTAGGATTTCCTGGGCTTGAGGGCGAGGCGCTTTTGCTTGCGATGTCGGAGCGGGGGTTGTGTGCCTCAGGTGGAGCGGCGTGTGCATCGGGTTCGCTTGAGGCGTCGGAGGTGTTGGTGGCGATGGGGGTTGACCGGCGGGTCGGGCGTGGGTCGGTGCGGCTGAGTATGTCGCGGGAGACGACGGAGGCGGAGATCGATGAGGGTATCGAGATTGTGTGCGCTTCGGTGGAGGTTGTGGGGAGGTCGATGGTGTGATGGGTGATCGGGATGAACATGTTGATGGGGAAGGGGAGATCAAGCGGTTCGATCCGTTGACGCGGTTGCGTGGGTTCCGGGTGTGGCCTGGGCGGGCGCGGGGGATCGAGGAGGATTGCGAGGGGTTGATGCGTTCGCTGACGAAAGTGAGCAAGGAGCAGGCGGCGGTGGGTGCGGCGTGGGAGACGGCGGCGCCCGATGAACTGCGGGAGCTTGGGTGGGTGTTGGGGATTTCGGGGGGGCGGCTGGAGATCGGGGTGGGGAGCGCGGGGGCGCGGCACAAGGTTGATCGGTGGCTGCGGTCGGGGGGATTGGAGTTGATCCGGGAGCTTGCGAGGGTGCGGATTAAATCTGTGGTGCTGCGGATTGGGGAAAAACCCTGAACTGAATGCGGCTAAAGATGGCTGGTACGGCGATCAATGCGCAGAAATGATGTGAAGTTGGGTAATCTTTTGGTTGATTGGAAGAGAGATTCTGGGAATGGGTCTTTTTGGGTGGTTTGGCTTTGACACGGGGGCGGAATTATGGGAGTATGTTGCGTCGGCGTCGTGGCTGACAGGGTTTTGTGATCGCTTGATCCATTCCTGTGCTGCCTTCCTTCGGGGAGGTGGGGTCTCTCTCAGCGTCTTTCTCTTGCGCTGGGTTTGATAGGAATGTGGTTGCGATCGACAAAGTACTTGGGCGTTTTGATCACAGATCCTCCTGTGTGATCGACGCTCGGGACAAGAGCAGCATTCTTCGTGGGATGCTGCTTTTTTTTTAATTGGGGATAAGCCACTGGCCACTGGGGCAGAGAATAGAAAGACCCCCTCCGTCGCTGCGCGACACCTCCCCCGGAAGCCCGGGGGAGGTGGAAGAGTTTAGGGCTTGCGTGCGTTTTGGTGGATTGACCAGTAGTGTTTGAAGCTTGACTCGAAGGTGAAAGATTTCATGTGCTCGATGCCTGCGGCTCCCATGGCGGCGCGGCGTTTGGGATCGAGGGCGAGGTCCACGATGGCGTCGGTCCATTGTTTGGGATCGTCGATGGGGAGGGCGAGGCCTGTTTGTTGCTTTGATGGGTCGTGGAGGATGACTTCCTTTGGGCCGCCTTGGTCTGTTGCGATGACGGGGATTCCCGAGGCTTGGGATTCCATGACGACCTGGCCAAGGGTGTCTGTTGTGGAGGGGAATGCGAAAATGTCGGAGGATGCGTAGAGGGTGGCGAGTTCTTGTTTGTGTTTGAATCCGAGGAAGTGGGCGGATTGGCTTTGGAGTTTGGATTGCATTTCTTTACGGTATGGGCCGTCGCCGATGATGATGAGTTGGGCGGTTTGTCCTGTTGCTTCGATTCGTTGTTTGATTGATGGCCAGTATTGTGTGAGGACGGGGAGGTTTTTTTCTGTGGAGATGCGGCCGCAGAAGATGATCTTGATGCCATCGGTTGGGACGCCGTTGGTGTTCCATACTGCTGGATCGCGGAAGGAGGGGGAGAACTGTGTGTTGTCGAATCCTGGGGTGAGGCGTTCGATTCGGTTTGGTTTTATGCCGAGGTGTTCGAGTCTGTTGGCGTAGTCGGAGGATCTTGTGAGGACTGTTGCGAACTGTTTATAGAATGTGCGCATGGTGATGCGGGCGCCCAGTGACATGAGGGAGGAGCCGAAGAGTTCGTCGATGTAGGCGGGGAAGTCTGTGTGGTAGAGGCCGACGATGGGGACGCGCATGAGCTTGGCGGTGATGAGTCCTACGGTGCCTACTGGTCCGGGGGTTGAGATGTGGATGACATTTGGGCGGTGGTCCTCGGCGGCGCGGAGCATGGTGAGGAAGGGGGGGATGGCAAGGTCGAGGGTGTCGTAACCGGGCATGGGGCGGGCGTAGATGGGGGTGAAGTTTTTGATGTTGGGTGTGTCTGGGATTTGCTCATTTGGGAGGAGGCGTGTTGAGGTGTAGACGGTGAGGTCGTGGTTTGTTTTGAGTGCTGTGTTGGCGGTGTTTTGTATGAAGCGGCATACGCCGTTGATGTCGGCGAGGGTGTCGGTGAACTTGAGGACTCTGGTGTGCGCGGGCATTGTTTGTGAGGGTATGCCGGGGTTGGTGTTGGATTGGATTTAGTATGAGATTGATGGTGATTTGTGGAGGTAGAGGGTGTCGGTGAGTTGTTTGAGGAGGAACTCTGCGACATGGGGGCGGGAGATTTGTGCTTGTGATTTTTTGTCTGCGATGGTAAAGCCGTGCCTGTAGGTTTGGGTGGATGGGTTGAGGGCGTCTTTGGTGAATGCGCCGGGTCTGACGATGGTCCAGTCGAGGTTGGATTGTTTGATGGCGTGCTCTTGAAGGGCGTGGTCTGCGAAGAGACGGCGCATGAATAGGGGGGCGATGAGGTATTTGTATTTTGCGGGGAGGAGTTTGTGGCTTTCGGCGGTGCCCATAGATGAGAGGCAGATGAGGCGGGAGACGCCAGTGGTATTCATGGCGTGGATGATATTTTTGGTGCCTTTGGCGCGGAGTTTTTCGTTGTTGAGAAGGGGCATGCCGAGGGCGCAGATCACGGCATCCTGGTTCTGGGTGGCGCGTTCGACGGCGGCTGGGTCGTGGATGTCGCCTTGGATGGGGATGAGGCGGTCGTGGTTCTGGGTGAGCTTTGCGGGGTCGCGGGTGAAGGCGGTGATGGTGTGGCCTTGGTCGAGGGCTTGGTTGATGAGATGCAGGCCGATGCTTCCTGTTGATCCGAAGAGGGTGATGTTCATGGGGCGCTCTTTCTGGGTTTGGAGATTCGATGACGGGGTCGCTTTACACAGTGTCAAGTGGATATCGGTGAAGAGTACCGTATACTTGACACTATGTCAAGCGGAGATATAAAAACTCGTGTTCGGATTCTTGATGCGACCTGGAAGTTGATGGAGAAGCAGCGTGGCCAGGGTGTCCGTATGGGGGATATTGCCAAGGCTGCGGGTGTTTCGCGGCAGGCGGTGTATCTGCATTTCGAGTCTCGTATTGAGCTGATGCGGGCGACGACTCAATATGTGGATGAGCGGTTGGGGCTTGATGAGCGGATCGCTCATGTGAAAGCAGCGGGGGATGGGGGAGAGGCGTTGGCTCGGTTTGTGGAGATGTGGGGGAACTACATGCCTGAGATTTATGGTTTGGCCAAGGCTCTGCTTGCGGTGCGGGATTCTGACGAGGCGGCGGCCGAGGCGTGGGATGAGTGCATGGGGTGCTTGCGGGACGCTGGGGGGGAGATTGTCGATGGGCTTATTGGGGAGGGGGTGTTGCGTGATGGGCTTGGTCGGGAGGAGGCGGTGGCGTTGCTTTGGACGATGCTTTCGATCCAGAACTGGGAGCAGTTGACTGTTGGGTGTGGGTGGTCGCAGGGGGCGTATGTGGAGCGGATGAGGGGGGTGCTTGGGCGGGTGTTGATTGATTAGGTTGGGTACAGGGTTGTGGAGAAGTTGATGGATCGTGGCTGAGGTTTGAGTCTGTAAAAGAAGCCCCGCGTCGGGGGGATCGACGCGGGGCGGTAGCGGGCATTCCCGGCTTACGCGGCGGCTCGGCACTGCCGCGAGTTGTGGGACGCCTGGGATATTTTGCCCGCTGGGACTCGGTTTGAATATGCGTTATGAGTGGGGTGATGGCGCGTTGGTCGGGGGGGGAAATTTGCTTAGGGTGGGGTTGTGCGGTTTGGGTTGGGAATGCGCGTAAAAAAGCCCACGGGTGGTGTGGGCTTTGTGGTGAGGCTGGTTGTGTGGGTATCTATGGGGGTTTTTATGGTTTGATGTTGTTGTGGAGGCGAGATGGGCGGTTGAGGTGGAGGACGCGGTCGAAGTCGTTGTTGAATGACCGGAGGTCTGTGTCGATGGTGCGTGCGTGGGTGTTTGCACGGTCGCTTGCGCGGCGAGCGAGGGTGTGCATAGCTGGGGTTGGGTTTGCTCTGATGGAGCTGATGTTGCCAGCGTGTCTTGTTGAGGAGCCTGTGCAGGCGGTCAGGGAGAGGAGGCCTGCGGCGAGGATGATGGTTGCGGCGGCTTTGGTTGATTTGTTATTGGTCTTATTGGTCATGTTGGTCATTGGGGGGGGTGTCCCTTGTGTTACTGATGTGGATTTTGCATTGATTGTGCTGGGGTCACGATAGCGCTGGATGAGGGCGTTGGCCCACTATACGGGGGATTGTGGGGAGATGTTTCGTGTTGTTGGATAGAGAGTTGTGTCCCGTTGGTGGTTATCCACTGGTTGTGCTCAATTGTTGATGATGTTGGGAGAATGGGGTTGTTCTAATTGGGATGATGTGGTAGATTTTTGGTGACGATGCGTTCTTGCTGGCAGGGGTTGAATTCGATCCCTATGGACCTCTGATTGGGAGCCAAGGCGTTTTCGGGCGAAGATCATGCCTCCTTGTGTGGACGATCGGGATCCGGGCTGAGGCACCCACCTTGATATCAGGGTTTCGGATACTGCTGCTGGCGAGGGCGTGTCGTTTTTTGTATATATAGGGGTTTTTGGCCAATGGCTCGGATTTGTGGGGATTTGCCGAAAAACAAGCATTTGAGCGTATAACAGCGTTATGCTGGCCGATGAAATTAGCATCGGTTTACTGTTTTGCGGGATCGATGCGCAACACAGGAGTTGGCTCGATGAAAGGTATTGTGTTTACAGGATTTATTGACATGGTCGAAGATGGCTTCGGGATCGATATGGTTGACGACCTGATCGATGAGACGAATCCGGCTTCTGGGGGGGCGTATACGGCGACTGGGACATACGACCATACGGAGTTGGTGGCGATGGTGGTCAAGTTGAGCGAGAAGACGGGGACGGCTGTGCCTGATCTGATTTGTTCTTTTGGGAAGCATTTGTTTGGTCGTTTCAAGAGGTTATATCCGACCTTCTTTCAGGAGAACTCGGATGGGTGGTCGTTTCTCAAATCTGTGGATTCGTATATTCATGTGGAGGTGCGGAAGCTGTATCCCGATGCGGAGCTTCCTCGGTTTGAGTGTCGGGATATTGAGGGTGGTGGGCTTGAGATGGTGTACACCTCTGCGCGTTGCTTTGAGCAGTTGGCGCTCGGGATGATCCAGGGGTGCATGGCTCACTTTGGGCATGATGTTGAGATCGAGATGATCCCTATCGAGGCTGAGGGTGGCGGTACTGTGTTCCGTATTCTGCCTGTGGTTGGCGTGGAAGGATGAGGGGCTTGTGAAGGACCATCCAGAGCATGTGAGTCGGAGGGCCTTTGATCGGGAGCGTCGTGCGCGTCACGATGCTGAGGAGATGCTCGAGAACAAGGCTCGGGAGCTTTGGGAGACCAACAAAGCGCTTGCTGCGATGAACGAGGCGCTCGAGGAGCGTGTTGCTGAGCGTACCGCGGGGCTTGAGAAAGCGATTGAACTTGCTGAAGAGGCATCGAATGCGAAGTCTCGATTTTTGGCCAACATGTCGCATGAGTTGCGGACGCCGATGACGGCGATTCTTGGATATACCGATGTGCTGCTTGATGGTGATGAGAGCGCAGAGGAGCGGCTGGGGCGGCTCAAGACGATTCATCGGAACGGCGAGTATCTATTGGCATTGATCAATGACATTCTTGATATGTCCAAGGTTGAGGCTGGGAAGATGACTGTCGAGCGGATCGAGACGAGGCTGCTTGGTCTTGTTGAGTCGGTGCGTGAGATGTTTGCTGATCAGGCAGCGGAGAAGGGGATCGGGCTTGAGGTGTGTTATTGCACTGATCTGCCTGGGGTGATTGGGAGCGATCCGGTTCGGCTGCGGCAGGTGTTGATTAACTTGGTTGGGAATGCGATCAAGTTTACAAATCGCGGAAGTGTCCGGATCCTGGTTTCGTATGATGACGGGATGGTTCAGTTTGGCGTCGAGGATAGCGGGATCGGGATGAGCACTTTGCAGCTCGAGGGGGTGTTTGAGAGTTTCAAACAAGCGGACAACTCGATGGTTCGGAAGTATGGGGGGACGGGGCTTGGTCTGTATATTTCCAAACGGCTCGCGGGGCTTCTTGGTGGGGATCTAACGGCGGAATCTGTTGAGGGCCGGGGTTCGTTGTTTACGCTGAGGGTTGAGGGGTTGGCGGTTGGCGGGGGTTTGGTCGATCCAAGCGGGATGATTGATGTTTCGGAGATTAAGAGTTCGGTCAATGTGCCCGGCGAGGCTTCTTTGACTCCGGGCAGGATCGGATTCAATGGTGAGCTTGATGGGATTTCGATTCTTCTTGTTGAGGACGGGATTGATAACCAGCGGCTGATACGACATGTGCTGACCAAAGCGGGGGCGAAAGTCGAGATCCGCGAGAACGGGCGGCTAGCGGTAGATCATCTGGTTGATGAGGGCGGGGCGGGGTTGTATCAGTTGGTGCTGATGGATATGCAGATGCCTGTGCTTGATGGGTATGGTGCGTGCCGTGAGTTGCGTGCGTTGGGGGTGGAGATCCCGATTATTGCGTTGACGGCTCATGCGATGAGTCATGATCGTGGGTTGTGTTTGGAGGCGGGTTGTGATGACTTTGCGACCAAGCCGATCGATCGTGCCAAGCTGGTTTCGATGTGCAGGCGGTGGGGGAGGCCTGGGCTGTCGAGTGCGGCTTAAGGGGTATTTTGGGCGGGGACGGCTCCGATGGGCGATAGATGGTGTAGGCAGTTTTCACTTTGTAGGAAGGTACATTCTTTGACATCGAACGTTCAATCAGGCGGGATGGCCCCGGGTGTTGGGGTTGCGCGGCTGGTGATGAGCTGTGCGGATCGGCGCGGGGTGATCGCGGCGGTGACTGTGGCGGTGGCCGAGGCTGGCGGGAATGTGCTCGATGCGGATCAGCACGCGGACCCCGGGGACGGGCGGTTCTCAATGCGGCTGGTGTTTGAGGGGGTGGGGGACCGGGCTTGGCTTGAGGGGGCTTTGTCTTCGATGAATATCGGGTACCGGGTGCGGTGGGAGGGGGCGCTGCCTCGGGTTGCGATTCTTTGCAGTAAGCAGACGCATTGTGTTGCGGACTTGCTGTGGCGGGCTTCGATCGGGGAGCTTCCTGCGGAGGTGACTCGGGTGGTGTCGAATCACAGTGATGCGCAGGGATTGGCTGAGTCGTTTGGGTTTGCGTTTGATGCGATCCCGGTGACCGCTGAGACGAAGGCGGAGAAGGAGGGGGAGATTATTGATCTTCTTGAGCGGGACGGGGTGGAGCTTGTGGTGCTTGCTCGGTATATGCAAGTGGTGAGCCCGGCGTTTATCGAGCGGTTTGGTGGGCGGGTGATCAATATTCATCATAGTTTTTTACCGGCGTTTGCGGGGGCGCGGCCTTATCACCGGGCGTTTGAGCGGGGGGTCAAGCTGATCGGTGCGACGGCGCATTATGTGACCGAGGAGCTTGATGAGGGGCCGATCATTGCGCAGCAGACGGCGCATGTGTCGCACCGTGATTCGGTTGAGGACATGATCCGGAAGGGGCGTGATCTTGAGCGGGTTGTGCTTGCCTCTGCGGTTCGGATGCATCTTGAGGACCGTGTTTTGATTGATGGTTGCCGGACTGTGGTGTTTGAGTAGGGCTTGAGTTGGGCTGCCGGGGTGGCAGGGATGGGGTTTTTGGCAGGGTTTTTGAGTCTGCTGGGGTGTTTTAGATTCAATAGGTCGGTTTTTTGATTGGCGCGCGGTTTGCAACTTGTGATGCTGGCAGTGATATCGCTTGCGCTTGTGCAAGGGGTTAAAAGGAGGATGCTCACATGATGGATCGCATGACCAGTTTGGCTCAGCAGGCGTTGGCTTCAGCGCAGCAGTTGGCTCTTGGGGGTTCGCACCCGGAGGTGGGGTCGTTGCATGTGTTGTCTTCACTTGTTGAAGATGAGGGCGGGCCTGTGGATTCGATTTTGAAGAAGATCGGGGTTGATGTTGGGCGTGTGCGGGCGATGCTGTCGGGCGAGATCGGTCGGCTGCCTACGACGAGCTCTGGGGCGGGGTCGAGCGGTCGGGAGATCATGGAGATTCTTGGTAAGGCCGACGCGAGCGCGAAGTCGATGGGGGATTCGTTTGTGTCGTGCGAGCATCTGCTTGTGGCGCTGACGCAGGTGTCGGGGGCGGCTAGGGAGCTGCTGAAGATCAATGGGGTGGAGACGAAAGAAGTTGAGAGCTCAATCGCGGCGATCCGCAAGGCCTCGGGGGTTGAGAACATTACTGATGCGGGCGGGGAGGCGTCGTTTGAGGCGTTGAGTAAATACTCGATTGATCTGACGGAGCTGGCGTCATCGGGCAAGCTTGATCCGGTGATCGGACGGGACGAAGAGATCCGTCGGTGCATGCAGGTTTTGAGCCGGCGTACGAAGAATAATCCGGTGTTGATCGGTGAGCCTGGGGTTGGGAAGACGGCGATCGCGGAAGGTCTGGCGCTGAGAATAGTTCATGGGGATTGTCCCGAGGGGATGAAGGACAAGCGGATCATGGCGCTCGATGTCGGGCAGTTGCTTGCGGGGGCGAAGTATCGTGGGGAGTTTGAGGATCGATTGAAGGCGGTGCTTCGGGAGATCGAGGCGAGCGATGGGCGGGTGATTCTGTTTATTGATGAGCTTCATACGATTCTGGGTGCGGGTGCTGCGGAGGGGGCGGTGAGCGCCGGGAATCTTTTGAAGCCGGCTTTAGCAAGAGGCGGGTTGCGGTGTATCGGGGCGACGACGCTTGATGAGTATCGCAAGCATATCGAGAAGGACGCGGCGTTTGAGCGTCGGTTCCAGAAGGTCTTGGTTGGGGCACCGAGTGTTGAAGAAACGGTTGCGATTCTGCGCGGCTTGAAAGAGCGGTACGAGACGCATCATGGGGTTCGGATTCTTGACAGCGCGATCTTGGCGGCTGCGAGCTTGAGTGATCGGTATATCACGGATCGGTTTTTGCCTGACAAGGCGATTGATCTGGTTGATGAGGCGGCCAGTGCGCTGAAGATGGAGATCGAGTCGATGCCTGGGGAGATCGATGAGCTGAGGCGGAGGATTATGTCGCTTGAGATCGAGCGCGAGGCGCTCAAGCTCGAAGAGTCTTCGGAGATCAGTGCGGGCGAGGTGACGCGGGTTGAGGGTGAGCTTGCGGAACTTCGCGAGCGGAACAACGCTTTGACAGCTCGGTGGGAGGAAGAGAAGCAGGATCTTGATGTATCGCGGGCGATCAAGAACGAGATGGAGCAGAAGAAGATCGAGCTTGACCGTGCCCAGCGGATCGGGGATCTGGAAACTGCGGCTCGGATTCAGTACGGGGAGTTGATCGAGCTTGGTAAGCAGCTTGAAGAAGCTGAGCGGGTGATTGATGCTCGGCAGAGCACGGGCGATGTGCTGATTAAGGAAGAGGTTGATCCTGAGGCGGTGGCGCAGATTGTTGGTCGCTGGACGGGGATTCCTGTTTCGAAACTGATTGAATCGGAGCGTGATAAATTAGTAACGATGGAGACGCACCTTGTTGAGCGGGTGGTTGGGCAGGACGAGGCGCTTCGTGCGGTGAGTGATGCGGTGCGTCGCTCTCGTGCTGGGCTTGGTGATCCGACCAAGCCGATCGGGAGTTTCTTGTTCCTTGGGCCTACGGGTGTGGGGAAGACGGAGACTTGCAAGGCGCTTGCGGAGTTCTTGTTTGATACCGAGGATGCGTTGGTGCGGATTGATATGAGCGAGTACATGGAGAAGCACGCGGTGTCGCGGATGATTGGTTCGCCTCCGGGGTATGTTGGGTATGAGGAGGGCGGGGCGTTGACTGAGGCTGTACGGAGGCGGCCGTACTCTGTGATTCTGTTTGATGAGATCGAGAAGGCGCATCCGGATGTGTTCAATGTGCTCTTGCAGGTGCTTGATGATGGTCGGTTGACTGATGGTCAGGGTCGGACGGTTGATTTCAAGAACACGCTTGTGGTGATGACCAGTAACATCGGCAGCCAGAAGATTCTTGAGATGGCCGAGCATGGGTCCGAGGATTGGGAGATCGAGGCGGCGGTGCGGGATTTGATCCGGCGCGGGCCTGGTGCGGATCTTGATGCCAAGGGATTGACGCCTGATCTTGAGAGCGGGCGGATGAACGCGAACCTGAATGTTGGGATGCGGGAGCAGTTTTTCCGGCCTGAGCTTCTGAACCGGATTGATGAGACTGTTGTGTTCCATCAGCTTGGCAAGGAGACATTGCGAGGGATCGCGCGGATCTTGTTTGGCGGGCTTGAGGCGCGATTGGCAGATCGGGGGATCGGGCTTGAGTTGACGGACGGTGCCTTTGAGAGGTTGATCGCGGAGGGGTACGACCCGGCGTACGGGGCGAGGCCTTTGGCGCGGACGATCCAACGGCAGATCGAGAACCCGCTGGCGACGAAGATATTGAGCGGGGAGTTTGAACGCGGGGACCGGATTGTTGTTGATGATTCGGGGTCTGGGTTCAGCTTTGCTCGGGGTGAATCGGAGCATGCAGGTACATAAGTTTTGGATGATATTTGAAGTTTATATTGGGGTGTCCGTGTTCGGTCGCCCCTGTTTATTTGTATACTGGGCGTATGGATGATCAAGAAAACACGCGGGGGACACCTGGGCAGCGGAAGCGGGCGGAAGAGCTAGTTCGTTTGGCTGAGGCGGAGTTTGGAGAGTTGCGTGGGGAGGAGCATTTAATACTTCGGTCAGCCGCAAAAGGAGGGAGTACGAAGTTTGATAACTATGAGGGCAAGCCTCCTGTATGGAATTGGGAGTCATTGATTGATGGGGATGAACCTTGGAAAGAATGGGATTCTAGAGCAATTGTGCGGTCAACCCTAATTAGATGGTTGTGTACTGATAAAAGCGCACGGCTACTTGTTTCGCTACAGGGAGTGAGTCTAGATGGTGCCTGGCTACAGGGGGAGTTGGATTTACAAGGTGCAGACATCCCGTTTTCCTTATCTTTGTTTCGGTGTGCAATTCCAGAAGGTATTCGACTATTTGATGCCAGATTATTATCGCTAATGCTGGATGGTAGCTTTGTTGGCTATGTGGATGCTGGTCGAGTTATTGTTCGCGGTAGCGTACATTTTCGGAATAATTTTTGTTCGACCGGTGAGATTCACCTTTGTGGATCAAAAATTCAAGGCAATCTGTCACTACGGAACAGTCAATTGGGGAGTAATAATTTATATGCTGTCGACATAAGTACTTGTGTTGTAGAGATGACATTATTCATCGATGGAATTGTCGTGAGGCGTGGCATTGTTGCAATGGGCGCAACACAGGCGGATACGTTGTGGGACAATTTGTCTGATTGGCCTGAGGAAATAGTTCTGACTGGATTCCAGTATCGATCTATTTATCCAAATTCGGTTGGAACTTTGAATGATCGGTTGGCGTGGCTTGCAAAGCATGATTCGAGCTGCGTTGGAGCAGTGCGATTTGATCCCCAGCCGTATCGGCAACTTGCGAAAGTGCTTCGGCATAGTGGGCATGATCAGTTTGCGGATAAGGTGATGTACGCTGCCAGTCGCAAACAGGCGAAATCGAGAGTGAAGCAACTTCGGGATATAGGCGATTGGGTTGGTACATTTGCAAGCTTGATCATGGGTTTCATATATTGGGCTTATGATCGACTCACCGGGTATGGCTACAAGAGGTGGAATCCGTTCTTCTTTCTTGTGGGCATGATTGTTCTTGGGGCGATTATCTTTAGCGGGTTGAGTGCCGGCGCGATCTTTGGTTCGGATGATGCATCTCCGATTGTGATGCAGCCGACCCAGGCACTAGCGTTGGCCAATGAGGGGAAGCCTTGGCTTAAGGACTATCCGGCATTTCGTCCTCTTGCGTATTCGGCGGATGCGTTTTTGCCTTTGGTGAACTTGCATCAGGAGACCTACTGGACGCCGAAGCACTGGGCGGTGAAGCGGGTGTATCTGCCGTTTCATATATTGGCGGGGTGGATTGTGACGACGCTGGCGGCGGTTTCTGTGACGGGGTTGGTTCGGCATGAGAAGGAATAAGGGTGGTTGTGTGGGGGGCGAGGGGGGAGTTATGAAATGGGAGTTATTGAGGTTCTTGGGGTCTGGGGGCGGGGTTTTGGTGGTGGTTTAGAATTTTTCTAATTCGGTCTGTATGTTTGCAACCGGGGGTTTTGGGGTGCGTATCTTTGGGCGTGGCCCGTTCGGGTCGTATCTGATTTGCGTTTCCAAGCCGGTATGTGTGTTCGGTGTGGATCAGAGATTGAATGAAGACATTTGGATGGTTGTGGTGCTCGGGCACGCTGTATGTGCGTTCGTGTGTCGAAAGAGTTGTTGCGGCTGTCATTGTGTGATCGGTTCTTCGGAAGGGGGATTGGTCATTTCATCCGGCTCCGGGTGGGTAGGACTTCTCGGAGTTTCCCTGTGATGCTTGGCGCTGTGTGCGGTTTCTTTTGCGTCGCGTCATGGGTGATTAATCTAAGTGTGCGTGTGCCGCCTGGGGAGAGTCGGCGCCCTGCTTAGAACAGAGCGGCTGGTTGGATGACCGACCGCTCTACTGGCCCGGTTGGGAATGTCCCCCTCAACCGGGCCTTCTTTATTTTTGGGTGTGCTTTTTTCGAGCCTTCGGGGCCTTGTTGGGGTGAGGCAGCACTTTGGGGGGGTTTGGGGGGTAGGGTTGGGTATGGGTGAGCGGTTGTTCTATAGAAAGAGGCATCGGGTGAAGGGCTCGGACGAGTTCGCGGCGGTGTTTGATTTCAAGGTGCGCAAATCTCGCGGGGCGATGACGGTGTTTGTGATGCCCAATGGATTGGACAACCATCGGCTTGGGTTGTCGGTTGGGCGGAAGGTGGGCAATGCGGTGGTGCGGGGGCGGGTCAAGCGGATGATCCGTGAGGCGTTCCGGCATGAGCGGGAGAATGTGCCGATGGCGGGTGATGGCGGTGGGTATGACCTTGTGGTGGCGGTGCGGGGGCACGATGGGATTGGGGGGGGTGGGCTTGATGTGTGGCGGGAGTGGTTTTCGGGTGCGGCCAAGGCGGCGGTTCGGGTTGTTGAGAAGCGGGGGGAGAGCGGGGGCGGTGATGAAAGATAAGAGTTTAGAAGATTCGATGGGGGTGTCGATGGGGTTGGCGGCTTCGTCTCGGGTGAAGTCTGAGATTGGTTGGTGGGGTCGGATGGGGAATGTGCCGTTTCTTTTGGTGATCCGTGTCTATCGTATTGTGTTGTCTCCGGTGATTGGTGGGCAGTGTCGGTTTGAGCCGACATGTTCTCGGTATGCCGGTGAGGCGTATCGGTTGTATGGGCCGGTACGCGGTACGCGGATGACGGCGGGGCGGATATGCCGGTGTCACCCGTGGAATGCGGGTGGGTTTGATCCGGTGCGGATTCCGGGTGATGAATGTGTAGACCCTGATGGGGTCGATCAGGAAGGTGAAGCGGATGGCTCGACTGCCGGCGGCACAGAGGCGTGAACAGTTGCTCGATGTGGCGGCGCAGTTATTCTCGAGTAGGGGATATGCTGGGGCGACGACGGCGCAGATCGCCAAAGAGGCGGGGGTGACCGAGCCGATCATCTATAGGCACTTTAAGAGCAAGCGGGACCTGTTTGTGGCGCTCATCGAGCGGACGGGGCGGCAGACGATTGAGCAGTGGGAGGGGGATCTGAGTAAATCGGAGAATCCGGCGATCCGGCTGGCTCGGCTTCTGGGTGAGAACCCGATGGTGTCGAGTGACGGGCAGATCGGGTACCGGGTGATGCTGCAGTCGGTTTCTGAGATTGATGACGAGCTGATCCACGCGGCGGTGTCGAACCATATGACGGCGTTGCATGCGTTTATCTCGAAGGAGATCGTGCGGGCTCAGGAGAACGGGTCGGTGGATGACCGGTTTAGTGCGGATGTTCTTGGGTGGGTGCTGGTCAATATTGGGATGGGGTATGGTGTGCTTGAGGCGATGGGGGTGCCGGGGCATGGGCGTGACGAGGAGGGTGTGTCTGTTCGCGAGGTATTGGCGCGGGTGCTGGTTGGGCCCGGGGTCAAGCGGGGGGAGTAGGGGCGTTGGTTAGCCGAGCTTGTTAGGGTGTGGGGCCGGCGGGGCGTTTGTGATTTGATTTGTAGAGTTGGTGAGGAGGTCGAGCATGGACTCGACTTGTTTGCGTTGGATGACCATGGATTGGGTGGTGGCTTGCTCGAGGATTTGGGCGCGGACGAGCTTGGCGGATTCGACGGCGAAGTCGGTGTCCTCGATTTGGGAGAGGGCTTCGGCGGTGTTGGTGAGTTCGGATTGGAGGGTGCGGGATTCGGATTCGATCGCGTTGATGCGGTTGCCGATAGCGCCACGGCGGCCGGTGACTTTGGCGGCGGCTTGCTGGGCGAGGTTTTGGGCGGCTTCGGGGTCTGTCTCTAAGAGCTGGGGGAGATCGGCGAGGGTCATCTCGGTGAGTGTGGGCTCGCCTGTTTCGGGGTCTGTGGTTTCGACCATGATGGAGCCGAGGTCTGCGGCGGCGAATCCGGAGAGGATGTTTGAGCCTTGGAAGGTTGTTGAGCCTGAGATTTGGTTGATGGCGGAGATGATGGAGCTGGCGTTGTCTTGGTTGGCGTCTTGTTCTTCTTGGGTGGTTGTTGCGGTGCTTGCGGCGGAGACGGTGATGGCGTTGAGATCGATGAGGAGTTCTGAGAGGACCGAGAGGCCGCCTTCTTGGGCGCCCAGGGAGGAGGATTCGCGCTCGAAACTGTTGAGGCGTCGTTCGATGGAGAGTTTACTGGCGTGGAGTTTGGTGGAGACGATGAGCCCTGCGGGGTCGTCACTGGCGCGGTTGATTTTTTTGCCTGTGGAGAGTCGTTCGAGGGATTGGGTGATGTTGGCGCGGTGTTGGCCGAGCTTTCCGATCCCGAAGGTGAGGGATGAGAGGTTGAAGGATGAGGAGCCATAGATGGGCATGGGAAGGATATCGGGCGATAATTGGGTGTGTCTGAAGTATGTTTGTGTATAAGAAGTTATGATTGTTGATGAGCGGAGGTGATGTAGATGAATGTTGATTCTGACTGGGATTTGGGTGAGGGGCTCGATCCGGAGGGCCCGAGCGGGGCTGATCTGGACCGGTTTGGGGATGAGTTGATGCGTTGTAAGCGGTGCGGGGCCGAGATGTATGACCAGGCGACGGCGTGCCCGCAGTGCGGGGAGTATGTGATTGAGGGGGAGAAGCGGATGTCGGTTTGGATGATTTTAGGTATTTTTTTGATGGTGGTGTTGTTTTTGGTTGTGGTGATGTAGTGCAAAGTTGGGGTTGTGGCATCCAGTGGGGGGGCGGTTGCGTATAGAGTGCGGGGATACGCTGTGATTGTGTGGCTTGGCCGGAGTGGCGGGCTTGTTATTGCGGTGCTTGTAGGCGGGTTTTTGTTTCTGAAAGTTGGAGTGCAGGGTATGCCCAGTGGTCATATGAACTTGGTTCGTCGTGATGGCGTTGATAGCCGGAGCGGGTTTAGTCTGGTGGAGATGTTGCTTGTGATCGCGGTGATCGCGCTGCTGATTGCGATCCTGATGCCCGCGCTTGCGGGGGCTCGTGATACGGCGATGCGTGTGCGGACGCAGTCGATGATGGCGGATATGACGAACGCGGCGCAGCGGTTTGGGAACGATAATGCGGGCCGGAATCCGGGGTATTTTTCGGAATCGCAGATGGGGCATGAAGACAATATTGATATCGGGATGTCGGCGATGGAGAACGCGATGCTGGAGCTTGGGGGCTCTGCGGCGATTCTTGGTCGGATGGACGATCCGGATGTTCCCAATGCGGATATTGACAAGGGGATCATTGAGATTTCGCCTTCGGACGACCCGACGAAGGTGATGCCTGTGGTGGTCAATATTAATCTGATCGGTGCTGAGGGCGCGTACTTTACGCCTGATCCGGGTTTTTGGAGGGCGCAGGTTCATGATGGGTCTGCGCTTGCTGGTCAGGCGGGGAGTCCTGTGAATGAGGGCCAGGAGTTCATGCCTGATTTGGTTGATGCGTGGGGGAATCCGCTGCTTGTGTGGTCGAGGGACCCTGCGGCGCGTGGGTCTATCCAGATGACCGGTGATGCTGATGAGGTCTACACACAGTTTGCGCGTATTAGTAGCAATGATGGTGGTGCAATGGGCGATGTGACCGGGCCGGCGTGGTTCTATCTTGCTTCGAATGCTGCGTTTCTTGAGGCACCGTCGTTTAGTGATGCGGGGATTAATATGAGCGGGGATCCGCGGACTGGGAGCGCCAGTGCTCTTGGTACGGGGGTTGGGGATGACCTAGATCGGATCCGCACGCTGGCGAGTGTGCTTGCTTCGCCTTCGTCGTTCCAGCTTGATCCGTCGGTTGATGGGCTTGAGGATGCGGGGTTCGAGGATGTGTTCCCATCGCAGGCGCGTGGTCAGTTTATTGTTCACTCGGCGGGGAGCGACGGGATCTATCTGAGTAGTACTGATACAGGCTGGTCTCAGAATGGGCATTCGGGGGCTTCGGAGTTTCATATCGACTTTGGGAATAGCTACTTTGACCAGAGCGATGTTCGGTACACCGACGACAACGGGGCGTTTACCACGATCGATCTGATTGATCCGTTCGATGATTTGATGTTTGGTACCAAGTAAGGGCGGGTTGGTTTCGCGGATTGGTTGTCATCTTGAATGAATCGCGGCTCGGGCTTGGTCCGGGCCGTGTTTGTGAATAGGGGTGTTTAGGGGGTGTGTTTGGCGATTGGGGTGGTTTGTGTGGGCAAACTCGGATAAGGTGGGGTTATGACACAGATGCAACAGTTTGACGGGACGGAACATATCACGATGTACAACGAGCCGGAGCGGACAAGCATCGCGGCGATTCTTGGGTTGGTGTGTTCGTGTATTGGGTGTTGCTTTGGGGTGACGGCGATCCTTGGGGTGTTCCTTTCGATCTTTGGGGTCGTGGGGATTTCTCGTTCAAAGGGTCGGATTGGCGGGATGGGGTTTGCGATCGCGGGATTGTTGATTGGGTTGTTGATGCTTGCGTTGTGGGGTGGTGCTGTTGGTGCCGCGGTGTATGGCGCCAAGCAGATTGACGCGGCGGTTGTCCAGCCTGTGTTTGGGGTGTTGGGTGATCTTGAATCTGGCGACTTTGACTCGGCACGCGGGGCGCTTGGTTCGCCTGCGGCTGATGCGACTGATGAGGAACTGGTTGTGTTCCTTGCTGGGTATCAGGCGATGTTTGGTTCGGCGGTCTCTACGCCTGGTGGGTTACTTGAATATATCGGTGAGGCGATGGAACTCGGCGAGCCTCTGGGGCAGTTTGGTGGTGCGAGCAACCTGATCCCGATCCCGATGGAGTTTGAGCGGGGCAAGGGTCTTGTGGTGATATTCTTTGATCAGAACCAGGCCAACAGCGGGGCGCCGATCGCGGCGGAGATTGTGATCTTTGATCAGGACGGCAACTCGGTGTCGCTCCCGGCGGGGATTGCTGAATCTGTAAGTGATGCCCCGGTTGATCCGGATCTTCCTGGTGTTGATGTCGAAGACTTTACGAATGATCCGGATGCCGATCCGGCCGATGAACCAGTTGAGGACTCTGCGGACGGGCCTTGACACTTGGACTGAAGCGATCGGGGAATGTGTGGATCTAGTTGACGGGAAACTTGCATGTGAGTCGGACGGCGATGAAGATCGCGGGGGTGTCGAGCCGGTTGTTCGCTGCCGGGGGGTTGTCAAGAAGTTTGATGGGCAGACGGTGCTTGAGAGTATTGATCTTGATGTGTATCCCGGGGAGACGATGGTGGTGATGGGGGGGTCTGGGTCTGGGAAATCTACACTGCTGCGGTGCATGATCGGGACGCACCAGGTTGACGGGGGATCGATCGAGCTGTTCGGGCAGGATATTTGTGGGCTCGATGAGGAGGGGCTCAACGAGGTGCGGAAGAAGTTTGGGATTTTGTTCCAGAGCGGTGCGTTGTTTAACTCGATGACGCTTGCGGAGAATGTGGCGCTGCCACTGCAGGAGCACACGGATATTGATCCCGAGATTATTGATATCCAGGTGAAGATCAAGCTTGAACTTGTGGGGCTGCGTGAGCATGCCAATAAATACCCGGCGCAGATTTCGGGGGGGATGAAGAAGCGGGCGGGGCTGGCGCGGGCGCTTGCACTTGATCCCAAAATTCTGTTTTATGATGAGCCCAGCGCGGGGCTTGATCCGGTGACGAGCGCGCAGATCGATCAGTTGATGATCGCGCTTTCTAAGCAACTCGGGGTGACGAGTGTGGTGGTGACGCACGAGATGGATTCGGCTTTTACGATTGCGGATCGGATGGCGATGCTTGACCGTGGGCGGATGCTGTGTGTGAATAAGCGGGATTGGTTTGAGGATCTGCGTGATCTGGATGACGAGCAGACGAAGTCGATCCAGGAGGATGGGCAGCTGGTGCGTCAGTTTTTGCGTGGGGCTCCCGAGGGGCCTCTGGCGGCTCGGCGGGACGAGAAGGGGTATTCGGAAGACTTGTTCGGGATGACGATGGATCGTGTGACGCGGACGCCGAGTGTTGAGCCGACGCGTGGGTGAGGGATGATTGGGGTTGTTTGATTTGGTAGACTAGACCGGGTGGGTTGTTCGGAGGTTCAAAGGTATGGGCACACGCGTGATGAGTAAGAACAATGTCATGGCCGGGAGCTTTGTGATCAGCGCGATTCTGCTGGCGGTGGCCTTCGCGTTTATCCTCGGCGACCTTGCGGGTAAGTTTGGTGTCAAGAATACATACACGGTGCGTTTCCCGACGAGCGTGGGTGTGATGGGGCTTGAGCCTGGCGCTGAGGTGACTTTCGCGGGGATGTCGGTGGGGACTGTTGTTTCGGTGGGGATGCACTTTGAGGCCAGCGGGGAGTCTGGGGTTCAGGTGCCAACGGCGATGGATGTGGGGATCGAGTTGCAATCGGATCTTGTATTGTTTGAGGATGCGATCGCGGATCTGTCGCCTCCGATTCTGGGTGGGATCTCGCGGATCAATATTGCGTCGGCGGGGACCGGGGCGATTGTCGAGGGCGGGGAGCGGGTGGTCTACGCGACCGATGCGGGCGGGGTGCTTGATGAGGGCGAGATTTTGATGGGGCGGTTTGCGCCTTCGATTCTGACGCAGATGGGGCTTGGCGCTGAGGAAGCGAAGAAGATCAAGGACACAATTTCGAACTTCCCTGAATGGTCTGAGCAGGTGAGCCAGACTGCGGAGAATGTGAAAGAGACCTCGGCGACCGTGCGGCGGATGACCGAGAAGCTCGAGCCTGACTTTAATAGCGGGGTTGATGACGGGAAGACGACGATGGCCAATATCCGTGAGTTTTCTGGGAAGCTCAACGGGGATGATGGGTGGGGGAACAAGATCGATTCGGTGGTGGGGGATGTGAAGGATGCGTCGGAGAAGATCGGGCCTGCGATTGATGATGCGCGGGACACGATGGCTTCGGTGCGCGAGACGGTTGATGAGAACCGCGATAAGGTCGGGCGGATACTGGATAATGTGGAGCAGTCGACCGAGCGGATCCGGTTTGAGACGATTGATAAGGCCAACGACCTGCTCGCTGATGGGGCCCTTGCGCTCGGCTCGGCGCGGGAGACGATTGACGAGGTTGGGGATGTTGTTGCTGAGAACCGGACGACGATCGGGGCGACGATGGTGAATGCTCGGCAGCTGAGTCTGCATGGGAAGCTTTTCCTTGAAGAGATCCGTTCGCAGCCTTGGCGGCTGCTCAATAAGCCTTCGAAGAAGGATCTGAGGCGCGAGCCGATGTATGAGGCGGCGCGGACTTACGCGAGTGCGGTGGCGGATCTGCGGCAGGCGAGCGAGTCGCTCGACACCGCGGTGCGGATGTCGGGGGATGACACTGGTGCTGCTGATGGCGATGAGTTCGCGGCTGAGCTTCTGCGATTGGCGTCGGTTGTCGAGCAGGCGTACGGGCGGTATGAGCATGCTGAGCGTGGGCTGCTTGGTTTGCTCGCGGAGTCGCCATGAATCGGAAGGGTGATGGCGGGTCGCATGTTGATGAGTTGATGGGGCTGGTGATCGGGGCGGTGGGGGCGTTGTGTATCTGGTTGTCGGGGATGGTGGGGGGTGGTGTTGGCGGTGCGGACTGGGTGGTTGAATCGGCGGGGGAACTCCGGTGGTTTGATGGAATACGGAACCGGGTACTGAATCCTGATGACGACGGGGATGGGTGGTTTGGTACCCAGAGTGCAACATTCAACTTTAATCGCGGGGTAGATATGACCCCGGGTTGGCCGGGTGATCGTGTGGTGTTGTTGGTGCACGGGCTCGATGAGCCTGGGGGGGTTTGGGACGAGCTCGCGCCAGTGTTGATGGACGCGGGGTACCGTGTTGCGCGGTATGACTATCCGAACGACCAGGCGGTAGCCAAGAGCGCAGCTGGGTTGGTTGAAGCGATGGGGGTGCTGAACAGAATCGGTGTCGAGCGGGTGGATATCGTGGCGCACTCGATGGGGGGGCTGGTGTCGCGCGAGGCGCTGACGAATCCGGATATGGGGAACTCGGGTGGGGCAATCGGGGGGGTGGAGATCGGGCGGATGATTCTGGTGGGGACTCCCAACGAGGGCTCGGCGTGGGCGCGGCTTCGGGGGGTGGCGGAGGTGCGGGAGCGGGTGCAGCGGTGGATGGCTTCTGATGATTTGGATCTTTCGATTTTGGGGAATCTGGGTGAGGACGGGGACGGTCAGGCGGGGATTGATTTATTGCCCGGTTCGGATTTTTTGACGGCACTCAACAGCCGGGCGATGCCCGGGTCTGTTGCGGTGACCTGTATTGTGGGGCGGGTTGTGGATCCTTTGATGACTTCGGGGGTCGCGGGTGCTGATGAGGCGGCGGCGGCATTGGGAGACGGGGTGGTTTCGGTGGAGTCGGCATCGCTTGATGGGTGCGAGGATGTGGTTGTGTTGGTGGCGAACCATCGGAATATGGTGCGGACGGTTGAGATTGAGGAGGGGTGGCGGGCGATGGTCGGGCGAGAGGCGGCACCGAGGCCTGAAGGGATCGCGATTATCTTGGATCGTTTAGGGCGCGGGGCTGATTTTGAGTGATGCCGAACAAAAAATGACAAAAACCTTACGAAACCCTCTCAATTGTGTGGCGATTTCTGTTAACTTTGGGGGGTGGCAATACGACGGCATCATTATGAGCGGGCCTTTGAGGGGTATCTGCGGGAGCAGCGGCTGCCTTATATGGCGGTGAATGAGGCCAAACGGGCGCTTTTGCCGGCGGGGGCGAAGCTGAAACTGGAGGGTGCGCTCGACGGCAAGATTGGTGGCGGTTCTGGGGGGGCGATCAAGAACTTTGACTTTGTGGTATATGGGGATGGTGTGGGGCGGGCTGAGAACCTGTTGGTTGAGATCAAGGGGCGGAGGCTTCCTCGGTTGCGGTTGGCTGATGGGAGGCCTGCCAAGGCGCGGCTGGAGTCTTGGGTGACGATGGATGATGTGGAGGCGCTCAAAGTCTGGGAGGGGCTGTTTGGGGAGGGGTATGAGGGGGTGTTTGTGTTTGTGTATTGGTGTGATGATGTGCCCCCGGATGGGTTGTTTGCGGAGGTGTTTGAATATCAGGGGCGGTGGTACACGGTGCGGGCGGTGACGCTGGGGGATTATGAGGTCAATATGAGGGTGCGGTCGCCCAAGTGGCGGACGGTGAATCTGTCGAGCGGGGACTTTGAGCGGGTTTGGAGGGGTTTTTGTCCGGGCGGGGCGGTGTGCGGCGTTTGATTGATGGGGGCGGGGCGAATAGCGTACAGGCATGATGCAAGCAGTACACCAACGGATTTCGTCGCTCTACATGTGGTTTGTTGTTGGGGCGATGATGGTGATGAGTTCGCAGGCGTGGGCCCAGGCGGCTGATGCGGTCGAACAACTTCGGCCTCCCAAGACGAAGGAAGCGCCGAGTTCGCCTAAGTTTTTGATGATGGGTATTGTTCTGGTGCTGCTGGCGGGGGTTGTGGTGGTGGTGACACTCAAGACCAAGCGTGGGCACCAGGATTAAAGTTCTGGTGTGGCATAGGGCGGTTTTCTTGGGTGAATCCGTTTTGGGAGCGGTGCGGATAGGGTGTGGGTGCTGATTGGACCGCATGGCGATTGTGCTGTGCCTGAAGCGAGAATCGGGGATACACCATGACGAATACAATGAAGAATGAACAGCGTAATGGCCGGCAGCGGGTTGTTGTGGGGGTAAACCTCGTGCTGGTCGGTGTTGTGGTGATGCTGATCGGCGGGATCGCCGGGGCGCAGTCGACCGAGGCGCGGAGGGTCGGCGGGCAGTACACCTGCGTAGGCGGCAAAACGCTCGGCGGGTACACCAATGTGATCTATGTACTCGACTCGGCCAATCGCGAGATGGTCGCTCTGAAGTGGAACGACGGGACCAAACAACTCGAAGGCGTCGGCTACCGAGACCTCGTCGAAGACATCACCAAGGAGAACGACCGATGACCCCCCCCAAAGTGAAGACCCCCCCCAAAGTGAAGATCACGGCGATTGAAACGGAGACTGTGTTATCTGAGAATCAGCATGTCGATCGTGGGGGTCCTGCATCGAGCGGTTGGATGACGCTTGGATTGCTGATTGTTGTCGTTGTGGTGCTCTCGCGGATTATGGGTGGGACGGGGAGCCCGGCGATGGCGGAGATGGTGGTCAGTGATAGCGGGTACACGATGATGACGACCAACGGCGGGGCCGATGAGGTGTTGGTGCTGGTGGATTCTCGTGAAGAGACGATTATGGTGTACCGGGCGACGCCTACGACAGCTGAGGGCGGGGGGCTTGAGTTGCTTGAGCGTGAATCGCTGAGTGGTCTGTTTACCAGGGCGCGTGCTCAGGCGATCGGCGGGCCCTAAAGTCTCCCTGTGTCTATCAATCCATTACCACAGTTTGAAGAGGATCTGGCTTCCTATCTCAAAGAGAAGGAAGATCGTGATGCCTATGAGCGGCTCAAGCCGCCGGATTCGATTGTGGTGCGGTTTGGGTATTCGCAGATGGTCGGCGAGTTCCCCTATTACGGGGATGTGAAGCCGGGGTGTGGGTCCAAGCTTGTTGTCAAGACGCAGCGGGGGGTCGAGCTTGGTGAGATGCTGACGAGCACATGCGCCAACTCTGGGTGTTCCAAGAGTGTGACGCGGAAGGAGATGCTCGAATACATCGACAACTCTGGGGGGCGGAAGTATCCGTTCTTTGAGCAGGGCAAGGTGATGCGGGTCGCTGAGAAGAAGGACCTGGATGAGAGCAGCAGGCTTGAACAGTCCAAGCACGGGATGCGGACGGTTGTTCGCGGGATGATTAAATCGCACGGGCTCGATATGCGTCTTGTTGAGGTCGAGCCGATCTTGGGCGGCGAGCGGGTGATTGTGTATTTCTCCAGCGAGGACCGGGTTGATTTCCGTGAGCTGGTCAAAGAGCTGCAGGTTGCTCTTGAGAATCGGGTGGAGCTTGTGCAGGTGGGTGCGCGGGACGAGGCGCGGATTGTTGCGGATTATGAGCGGTGCGGGCAGTACTGCTGCTGCAAGAATTTTTTGAAGGTCTTGAAGCCGATTAGTATGAAGAGCGCCAAGATCCAGAAGGCGACACTTGATCCGTTGAAGATTTCTGGTCGATGCGGGCGGTTGATGTGCTGCTTGCGGTACGAGGATGAGACTTACGAGGCGCTGCGGAAGAACCTGCCGCATCGGAAGAGCCGGGTGGGGACGCCTGAGGGTGATGGGGAAGTGATCGATTCGCAGATTCTGACGCAGTTGTCGAAGATCCGTTTGGATGACGGGACGATTGTCGCGGTGCCGATTGAGGAGTTGACTTCGCCGGTGCTTGCCAAGGCGCCTGAGCCGGGCGAGCGGCCTGTTCGCAAGGAGCCGCGGCGGGATTCTCGGAGGGCGGCTGGGAACGAGGGTCGGAAAGAGGCACGGAATGGGCCTCGGCGGGATGCTGGCGGGGGCGAGAGCACTCGTGATGGCGAAAAACCTCGGCGTCGGAGACGGCGGTCCGGTGAGAAGGGTTCGGCTACCGCTTCAGGGGCTGAGTCCAGCCAGGGCGGGGGAGATGCGGTTGTTGAGGGTGGGGTTGAGAGCGGTCAGGTGAGCAAGCCTAAGAAGCGTCGGCGTCGTCAGGGGAGCAAGCGTCCTCGTCCGACCGAGGCTGAGCGTGCGGCACGGGCTGAGCGGTCACAACAGACGGATGGGGAATCCAAAGCCCAAGATGGCGGCGGAGGAAGCACGGGAGAGGGCGGGGCCAAAAAGAAGCGTCGGCGTCGGAGGCGGCGGGGCGGTGCTGGTGGTGAGGGGACTTCCGGTGGAGATTCGGGCGGCGGATCTGGCGGGGAATGATTTTTGAACGCTCGGGGGGCGGGTGGCGTATTGTTGGGCAATGAGCACACCACTATCCCCTATTATTCAATCAGTGTCGGACTCAACCACTCCGGCATCCAATACGCATCATCAACCGGTTGGGATCAAGGAGACGATCACGAGTCTGGTGATCGCCTTTATGCTCGCGTTTATCTTTCGTGGGTTTATTGTTGAGGGGTTTCAGATCCCGACGGGGTCGATGGCGCCGACGCTGCTTGGCAAGAACATCACGCATACGAGCCCGCACAACGGGTACAGCTGGACGACGGGGCCTTGGAACATGATCGGGCGGAGCCAGGTGCCGATGAAGGTGCAGGGGCCTTTGGTGGTGACGGACCCGATGACCGGGCTTGATCAGGGGGAGAGCAACCGGAAGCTATCGTCTGGGGACCGGGTGTTTGTGCTCAAGTATCTGCCTGTGTTACATGAGCCGGAGCGGTGGGATGTGGTGGTGTTTAAGAACCCGGGGACGCATGAGAACTACATCAAGCGGCTTGTTGGGCTTCCCGGCGAGCAGCTCGCGTTTGTGGACGGGGATGTGTTTGCGCGGGAGTTTGTTGAGGGGCAGACGGCGACGAGTGGGTGGGACGCTTGGGCGGAAGGGGACTGGGAGATTGCTCGCAAGAGCGAGCGGATCCAGCGGGTGATGTTCCAGGATGTTTCGGATTCACGGTATGCGCCGGTGAACTTTGATCCGGGGTATCGCTCGGTTTGGGATGCGGGGGGTGCCGGTTGGGCGGGTGTGGGGGATGCGTCGAGCTTTGTGTATTCGGGGGCTGGGGAGACATCGCTTGTGTGGAACGGGAGCAAGCCGATCACGGATCGGAACTCGTACAACCAGCTGATGGAGAGGTTTAGTTTGTGGGCTGATCCGAATGATCGATCGATGGTGGGGCACCTGCCTTTTTATGTTTCGGACATCGCGCTTTCGGCGGATATCGAGATGGTAGACGCGGCGGTTGTTGCGACGCCGATGATTTCGGCACGCGGGCATGAGTTCCGCGCGGTTGTTGATACTGGCGCGGGGACGGCGGCTGTTGAGATGCGGGTTGATGAGGACGGGGAGGCGTGGGCTGTTGTTGATACTGGATCGTTTGCTGGTAAATCTGGCGGGGAAGTTGTCGGGGTAGAGTTCTGGCATGTGGACCAGGCGTTGTGGTTGTTTGTGGATGGGACGCTTGTGTGCGGGGGCATTGATGGCGGTGGGTATTCGATGTCGCCGCTGGAGCGGGCAACTGCGGCGACGGGGATGAGCCGGGTGGAGCTTGAGACGGATACTGGGGCGGGGAACGGGATTACGCAGCCTGGGGTGTTGTCGCGTCCTGAGATTTATAAGCCTGCGACTGTGGAGTGGGGGTTTCGTGGTGGTGGGTTTACGCTCCACAATGTGCGGGTTCGGCGGGATATCAGCTACAAGAACATGTCATCTGATTCATCACGGCAGGCGACGCGCGGCGGGCACGGGGAGTTTTTCCCGACTCTGAATGACGAAGAGTATTTCATGTGCGGGGACAACTCGGCGCGGTCGTTGGATTCTCGGTTGTGGGCCGATGGCACGATCGTGCCTTGGGTTGAGGAGTTGATTGATGACCGGGTGGGGATGGTGAACGGGGATCTGATCGTGGGCAAGGCGTTTGTGGTGTACTGGCCGAGCATGCTCAAGGATGGGAAGGTGCCTGCGCCGGATGTTGGGCGGGTGCGTTGGATCTGGTAGTGTGATTGCTTGTTAGCTCAGGATGATGTCTGCTGTTCCGAGTAGTCCGATGAGCAGTGAGATGATGCCGTTGAGTGTGAAGAATGCCATGGGGATGCCGGCTTTTCCGCGTTTGGCGAGGATGATGTGCTCGTAGACGAGCAGTGCGGCGGTCAGGGCGATTGCGATTGCGAATAGGGTGTTGAGCTGGGGTGCTTGTCTGCGTGCGTAGATGAGGGCGGCGAGGGCTGCTGCGTGGAAGAGGCGTGCGATCCAGATGGCGGATTTGTAGCCAAACTTTGCGGGGATGGAGTTGAGCTTTGCTTTGCGGTCGTGGTCGAGGTCTTGGAGGGCGTAGATGATGTCGAAGCCTGCGACCCAGAGGAGGACCATCGCTGCGAGTGAGAAGATTGCTGGGGTGGAGAGGAGCACTTCTGGGTTGATGGCGATGGCGGCGGCGATTGGGGAGGCGGCGAGGGCGCCTCCGAGGAATACATGGCAGAGGAAGGTGAAGCGTTTGGTGAAGGAGTAGAAGCCGATCCAGACGAGGACGGGGGTGGAGAGCTGGGTGGGGAGCCAGTTATCGTAGAAGACCCCGAAGCCGGCGGTGGTGACAACGAAGGCGGCGGCGGTGGCGGTGAGAAGAAGGAATCCATCGCGTTTGGAGAGTGATCCTGAGGCGAAGGCGCGGTTCATTGTTCGTGCGTTCTCGGCGTCGAGGCTCGCGTCTGCGACGCGGTTGACGAGCATGGCCCAAGTGCGGGCGAAGACCATCGCGAGGATGATGAGGGTGAGGGTGCCTGGGAGGTCGGTGAAGTCGATGCGGTTGTCGGTTGTGCGCGGAGCGACGAGGAAGGTGGCGAGGATGGCGAAGGGGAGGGCGAAGACAGAGTGGGCGAGTTTGATGTCGGCCAGCGCGAGGTTGATGCGGCGCGTCCACGGGAGGGGGGTTGTGGGGGTCGTGGGGGCTTGGATGGGGTTGGTGGTGGTCACTTGTTGTTGGTTACTTGTTGTTGAGCTTGATTGTGAGTTGTTGGAGGGCGCGTAAGGTTTGCTCTGAGGTGTGGTGTTCGATGCCTTCGGCGTCGATCTGGGCTTGGGATTCGTCGATGCCTAGGGCGAGGAGGAAGGCGAGGATGATCTCGTGGCGGGCTTGGGATTGCTCGGCCATTGCCTTTCCTGACTCGGTGAGGTTGATGGGCTTGCGAGGCTCTTTGGTGACGAGGCCTTCACGGGAGAGGCGGTCGATGATGCGGGTGACGGTGACATGGGAGACACCCATGCACTGTGCGAGGGCTCCGACGCGGGCGTTGCCTTGTTGCTCTATCAGTTGTGCGATGGCCTCAACATAGTCTTCGGCGGTCTCGTCGCGGTGAGCATCGCGGGTTTTTGCGAAGCGGGCGGACTGGGTGATGTCGGGTTTTGGAGATTGGGTGGTCAATAGAGGATCCTGCCTTGTTTGGCATGGATTGTAGGGGGTAGATTGGTGATCGGGGGGGGCTGGGGGTCAGTTGCAGGCGTTGTTGAATGATTCGAGAAAGGCGAGGATATCGTCGTAGTTGATTGAACCGTCGCTGTTGAAGTCAGCGGAGGTGTGCTGGGCGCGGTAAGCGGCGAGCAGGGCGCTGGCGTCGAAGTAGTTGAAGTGTGAATCGTTGTTGAAGTCTGCGGGGTGGAACGCTTGGACGGTGATCTCTTGGTTTGCGGGGATGTTGAGCATTGTGGTTGTTGAGCCGTCGGCCCAGTCGATGCGGAGTTCGTCAACGATGGTGTGGTGCGACATGCCGATGTGGGTGGTGATGTCGGATTGGCTGAGGTAGGAGGCGTTGTTGTGGACGGCGTGGAGTTGGGTCTGGCCGTTGACGGTTGCGGTGATCATGGTGCCGTAGCCGTTTGGGGCGAGGCATGGGTGGGTGCTTGTGTCGAGGTTTACGCGGAGGTAGTTTGTGAAGCCGTCTTCCATGGCGAGGTTGTTTCGGTAGAAGCGGAGGGGGCCTTGGTTGTCGATGAAGATGAGGTCGAGGTCGCCGTCTTTGTCATGGTCGAGTGAGACGAGTCCGCGGCCGTTGATGTTGAAGAGGAGGCCTGCGGAGAGTGGTTGGTCTGAGAAGTGTCCTGTGCCGTCGTTGTCCCAGTAGCGGGTGGTGGCGTTTGGCCATCCTGGCCAGCCGTTGGTAGCGATGATGTCGGTGTCGAGGTCGTTGTTGAAGTCTCCTGCGACGATGCCCCAGCCCCAGCCGTTGTCTTGGACGGCTCTTGTGGCGGCTTGGTCTTGGAAGATTGGGTCGCCGATCGGGTCGATGGACTCGCACATGTAGAGGGTGTTTCCTCGGAACTCGGTTTGAACATAGATGTTTGTCTGGAACCAATCGAGGAGTCCGTCGTCGTTGAAGTCTGCGACGGCGGCACCCATGCCGTTGTGGTCGGCGTTGATGTTCGATTTGTTTGTTGTAGTGCGGTATGAGGCGCGGCCGTCTTTGTTTACGCCGTTGTTGACGAAGATTTCGGAGGTTGTGAAGTCTGCGGTGAGGAGGATTTCTGGGTAGCGGTCGCCGGTGATGTCGACGATGTGTGGTGTGAATCCGCGGACGATGTCTTGGCGATCTGGGTGGGACATTGCTTCGGTGGTGATGTCTACGAAGGTGTTGGTCCCGGTCTGCATGAACTGGTTTTCGAAGAGGCGGTTTCCGCCTTCGAAGAACATCCATGTGGCTACGAAGAGGTCGAGGTCGCCGTCGAGGTCGACATCGCCGAACGCGGGGGTCATGCCTCCGGGGATTCCGAGGACATTGTTGACGCCTGCTGATTCTGCGATGTTGGTGAAGGAGAAGTTGCCTTGGTTGTCTGGTCCTGAGTTGAGATAGAGCTTGCACTGTCCTGCCTGGGCGTTGTCGAAGCCGGGCTGGCCGAGGGAGACGGTGTAGATTTCTGGGTAGCCATCGTTGTTGATGTCTGCGGCGGCGACGCCCATGCCGGTGTGGGTGTCTGCGATGTTCCATTGGGTGGCTTGGTCTGTGAAGGTGCCGTCTTGGTTGTTGATGTAGAGCTTGTTTGGGGAGGTGCCCAGTGAGGGGATGAAGATGTCTTGGTAGGTGTCGTTGTTGAAGTCGGCTACGCAGATGCCCCCGGCCATGCGGTGCATCTGTCCTGGGTAGCCTTCGGAGGTGACGGCTTCTGATGAGATCCCGACCTGAGAAGTTGCGAGTGAGTATTTGGGGGTCGATGCGGACGCGGGGGTAGCGAGGGTTAGGATTGCAAGGAAGATCAGCGCGTAGCGGCTACGCCCGGAGATGCTCAGGGGGGAGTGGTTCATGCCTATAGGGTGGCGCGTAAACGGCTGAAATCAAGGGAAATGTGGGTAGACTGGGTGGTATTGGGCGGGAATTCAGCCAGTCAGATTTCCGGACGCTTAACTGGGCGTTGAAATAGGGGATTTGGATGGGTTGGCGCGGCGGGTGCGCGGGCGGGTGGTGATGGCGGTGGATGTGCCCCGGGCGGCGGATAGGTCGCGGATGGGTCCGAGTTTGATGCGGTCCATGGCGGCTTTGGCGTTGTCTTTGGAGTATTCGGTGCCGATGAAGTTTCGGTTCATCGCGGTTGCGACGACGGCGGTGGTGCCTGAGCCGAGGAAGGGGTCGAGGATGGTGTCGCCCTCGTTTGAGGTCGAGGCGATGACGCGGTGGAGGTAGGTTTCGGGGAGTTGGTTGTCGTGCTGGGGTCGTCGTTCTTTGTTGTTGCCTTGGATGCGTCCGAGGTGTTTGCCGTACCAGACATCCATGGGGAGGCGGAGTCCGGCGGGCATGCCGTCGCGTTTGTTTTCGGTGCGCGAATCGGAGTACACGGCTCGGCGGTCGGATTCTTCGAGGATTGGGTCGGGGTTCCAGGTGCGGTTGTTGGGGTCTTTGGCGAAGTAGAGGGCGTGGACCTTTGAGTTGATGAAACGGGATTTGGTATTTTGGCCGAAGCGGTAGTGCCAGATGCACCAGTTGATCATGGTCAGGTGGCGTTGCTTGAGGTGTACGACGATCTCGGCGGCCCAGTCGTCTGGGATGTTGACCCAGATGGCACCTGTTGATTTGAGGGCGTTGATGCAAAGATCGAGCCAGTCGTAGGTGAAGGATTTGTATTCTTCTGCGGACATGGCGCTGTCGTCCCAGACCTTGTTTGATTTTGTATTTGGGGTTTCGTGCTTGTTGTAGTCGCGGTTCCAGTTGAAGGGGGGGTCTGCGAAGACGAGGTCGACGGACTGTGATTGGACCTCCGGGATTTTGGGGAGTTGAGTCCGGCAGTCACCGATCCACACGCGTGCGGTGGAGCCGTTGTCGAGGGTGAGGGATCGGGTTGGTTTGGTTGGTGGCATTGGTTGTAGTGTATTCAGTTTTCTCCGTCGCGCCAATGCCATGCGGATTGAATCATGGCGTAGCCTGCGGGGTCGTGGTATTTGAGTTGATCGCGGGTGAAGGGGTAGAAATCGTTGAAGCCGAAGAATGATTCGGTGAGTTCGGCGAAGTATTCGATTTCGTTGTTCATGGCGTAGTGGACTCGGGGGGTGCCCGAGATGTGGTCGACGAGGTCATAGGTGCCTGAAGATTTGGCTTGTTCGTATGGCTTGGTGATGAGGGGGTTGTTGTAGCCGAGGGTTGCGTGCTGGTAGGCGTGGGCGAGTTCGTGGAGGATCATGCTGGGCTGACCGTTGTTGACCCAGTTGACGAAGTTGATGGTGTTTGAGATCTCGATGCCTTTGGCTTTGTCGGTGTTGTAGTGGTTGTCTGCGAGCCACTGGGCGTCGGGGTGGTAGCAGGCGCAGGGGAAGCCGGGGTTGTTGTGCTCGATCCAGATGTGGGTGTTGCGGAGTGTTGAATGGGTAGATTCTGGGGTTTGGGCGATGGTTTGTTTGAGTTGTTGGCGGAGGAGTTTGAGGGCGGGGTCGGTGGTGGCGGGATGGTCTATTGCGGCTTGTGAGATGTGGACGGTGAAGCCTTCGATCTGGCGGGCGGCGTATTGGTCTGTGGTTTCGTGGATGAAGGGCGGGGGCGAGCTGGATTGCTGCTGGGCGGCGCAGGATGCGAGAATCATGGGCGCGAGCAGGAGGGCAATAGAGCGGGATGTTCGGGTTGGTGTGGGCATGTCAATGGGTTCGGTGGGTGATATGTGCTAGTCTACAGGATCATGAGTGATGGCGCAAATGAATCTGGGGCTTTGGATTTGTCGGTGATGATTCCGTGTAGAAATAACGCACGGACGATCGGGCGGGTGCTTGAGTCGGTGCGGGGGCTGTGCTCGCAGCTTGTGGTGATCGATTCTGGGTCTACTGATGGGACGCTGGAGCTTGTTGAGGCGTGCCGAGAGTGGTGTGAAGTGGTCTTGGTGCAGACGCACTGGCGGGGGTTTGTGGCGACGAAGTCTATGGGGCTTGAGTCTTGTAATCGGGAGTATGCGTTATGGCTGGATTCGGATGAGCCGGTGAGTAGCGAGATGGCGGGGTCTGTTCGGCGCATGGTTGGCGAGGGGATTGATGCGGCGAAGGTTCAGCGGGTGGTTGAATACAAAGGGAAGCTGCTGATGCACTCGTGGCAGCCCGAGTGGCGGCTGCGGCTGGTGAAGATGGATCTGGTACGCGATGGGCGGGCGCGGTTTGCGGGGATTGATCCGCATGATTATTTAGAGGTTGAGGATGGGGTCAGTGTGGCATCGCTTGATGGGGTGCTGGTGCATGATTCGTTTGAGACTTTTTCTGAGCACCTTGGGAACCAGTTGCGGCTATCGCAGACGAGTGCTGAGTCGCTGTATGCGATGGGGGAGCGGGGGAGTGTTTGGAAGATTGTGAGCTCGCCGATGGGGGCGTTTTTGAAGCAGGCGGTGGTGAAGGGGTCTTGGCGGGATGGGTACGCGGGATGGCTTGCGGCTTCTACGAGCGCGGCGGGGGCGTTGATGAAGCATGTGGTGCTGTATGAGTTGGGGCGGGAGACTTAGGGGTAAATGGGGTGAGGGTTACTCTTCCGTTGATCTCCTTCGGCGGCAGCCGAGGAGTCCGATCGCGAGCGCCGCGGAGCTTGCGGGAGAAGGCACAACATTGTACACGAGGTTGTCGTAAAAGAGCCCGCTGAAGTCCGCTTCGACACCGAACTCGACATAGGAGATGTTCTCTCCAAGAACAGAGATCACCGCGCCGGTTGGGCCGAAGAGATCGTTGACGGTGCTTTGTGCGACGAGTTGATCGAGCTCGCTGTAGGCACGCAGGTGGAGGATATCGATGTCGCCGCCTTGGCCGTCGAAACCTTCGAGCTGAACGAAGTTGACGGCATTGGTGAAATCGATCCGGATGGGGGTCGTAAAGTTGGCTCCGAATGGGTCACGAACGGAGAGGCGTCCGCCGAAGATGGTGCCGGTCGGTTCATACCAGCGCAGTTGTTCTTCTGAGTCTGGGAGCGAGAAGGTGATGCCGTAGTCTGGTTCGAGCTGGTCGGTCAGGAAAACGAATGGTTCATCGTTGGGATAGAACGATTCGTCGAAGTCGATCGCGATCAGTTCGGCTTGTGCGGTGCTTGAACCTAGGCAAGCAAGCAGGGTCACGGCGACAGGGAAACCGCGTGCGGTGCGGTGAGACATAATATTTCTCCTTTTTCTCATATTCAGATCCGCACAATGGGCCGGTCCGGTTCCCTGTTCACCATCGGGATTTGAGGGGAGCTCAATCATCTCATCGCCTATGATCCTCGCGTGCCTTGGCGTTGTGCTGGGGTGGTTGAAGGTGCCGAGGGTGGTTTTTGAGCTGCTCGGTTCGGCGAAAGCCCTTGATGGGGCAGAATGGATGATTTCTTATGGGCGATCGAGATCGTGACGGCGGCGGTGGTGGTGGACGACGACGCGGGGGTTCAGACAGTCGCGGGGGAAACAGTGGCGGGGGTAAAGGGCGAGGTCGCTCTGGCGGCGGTGGGGGGCGCGGGAAGCGTGAAAAAGATGCTCCGGAGCCGACGCGGACGCGGACGATTAAAGAGCCTGAGGGCGGATGGTCGGAAGAGTCGTTCCGGCTTGATATGACCTTTGCGGATCTTGGGCTCGGTGACGACATCCTCAAGGCGATGGACGATCTTGGGTTTAAGCACCCGACGAAGATTCAGGCGGAGCTTGTGCCTTTGGCGTTGACCGAGGTGGACATTCTTGGTCAAGCGAAGACTGGTACGGGTAAGACGGCGAGCTTCGCGTTGCCTTTGCTTGAGTTGATTGAGCCTGGGGACTCGATGTGCGCGATTATTCTGGCGCCGACGCGTGAGCTTGCGGTGCAGATTAAGCAGGACATCGAAGAACTCGCTCCGCATACCGGATTGAGTGTGTGCGCGATTTACGGCGGGCAGTCGATCAATGTGCAGGCGGATCAGCTTAAGAAGCATCCTGAGATCATCGTGGGTACGCCTGGGCGTATTCTGGACATGATCGAGCGTGGGATTCTTTCACTGCAGCATATTGAGTTTGCGGTGCTTGATGAAGTGGACCGGATGCTTGATATTGGTTTCCGTGATGACATCCGCCGGATTCTTGGAAAGTGCCCCAAGGACCGTCAGACTATTTTCGTCTCGGCAACCTTTACGCCTGAGATCGAGAAGCTGGCGCGGAAGTTCATGCAGGACCCGGTCAAGCTTGAGGTTTCGGCGGGTGCGCTCACTGTGGATCTTGTCAAGCAGGGGTATGTGTCGGTTGAGGCGTGGGATAAGCGGCGGATGCTGGCGCATTTGTTGACCCACGAGGAGCCGGCGTTGACGCTTGTGTTCTGCCGCATGAAGCGGACGGTGGATTCGGTGGTCCGGTATCTGGACCGCAAGGGGATCACGGCTCACGCGATCCACGGGGATCTGACGCAGGCCAAGCGGAACCAGGTGATGACCAAGTTCCGGGGCGGGGACCTTGCGGTGCTTGTGGCGAGTGATTTGGCATCGCGGGGGATCGATGTTGAGGGGATTACCCATGTGGTGAACTTTGACCTGCCTGATGATCCGGATATTTATGTGCACCGGATCGGGCGGACGGCGAGAGCCGGGCGCGAGGGTCATGCGTGGTCATTGGTGACGCCTCAGCAGGGGTCGTTGCTTACCGAGATCGAGATTCTGGTGAATACCGAGATTCCTTCGATGGACTACGCTGACTTTGAGGCGCGGGAGCGTCCTGAGGACTGGAAGGACGAGCCTACGGGTGGGCGTCCGACCTATGAGGTCAAGGGTGCGAAGAAGGAGTTTACGAACCGGTTTGCCGATGAGGCTCCGCCCGCTGAGGCGGAGTTGAGTGACGCTGAGAAGGCGGCCAAGTTCCCTGGAGGTGTGATTCCGAGCAAGAAGCCGCCACGGCTTATGCGTGGGAAGACGCGGACAAGAGGGAGATAGGGACTGGCCACGAGTCATTGGGAAATTGAAGAGAAGACATGCTTTGCCGAAGACGGTCAAAGCATGGCACCCAGACAAGAGTAGAAAAAGACCGGGCCGTTTGGCTCGGTCTTTTTTAGATTGAGTTGGTTTTACTTTGGGCGGTTAGCTGTTGACGACTGCTTCTTCGCGGGTGATCGAGCCGATGATCGCGGGGGCGTTGCCGGTGTTGACATGAACCTGTGGTTTGGGTTCTGCGGTTCTGGAGCTTTCGACGGCTGCGGTGGAGGTTTCGAGGGCCGCGGGTTGGGCTTCGAGGGATTCACGCATGCGGCGACCGGCTTTGAACTTGACTGTTCTTTTGGCGGGTACTGGGACGCGTTCGAGTGTCTTTGGGTTCTGGGCCATGCGTGGGGCACGGTGCTTGACTTCAAAGACGCCGAAATCGCGGAACTCGAGGCGGTTGCCTTCTGCGATTTCATCGATCACCATATCAAGAAACTCCTGGACGATTTGCTTTGCGACGACTCTTTTATGGCCTGTGCGCTGTGCGATCTGGTCTACGAGGACTTTCTTGGTGATCGTTTTCATGGTTTTTTATCTTTCTATCCGTGTTGTGGACACGGTGGATGAATCGTTCTGAATGTGTCCTTGGGGGGCCCAAGGGAGATGCCCCAAACGAATTGTGCTGATGCCCTGTGCGGTTGGGTCATCTGCTTGTCGGACCCCGGTGGGGACGCCGGGGCTGCGGGCAATTTTGATTACCTGCACATGCAGTATCGCAGACTTATGGGCTCAGGTCAACGGGGTAATGCGAGTTCTTTTGTTCGTAACTCAAAATTGAACAAGCACTTGCAATTGTGTTTCAGGTCTGCTATGGCTGGGTATGGAATCCGGTTTTTCAGACAATGCGGCGGTGTCAATTGGTGGTGGTTTGACCATCAGTGGTGATCTTTTGGTGTTCACTTTTGTGCGATCTTCTGGGCCTGGGGGGCAGAATGTGAACAAGCGGGCGACCAAGGCGCAGCTGCGGGTTGGGGTTGAGGATCTGGGGCTTCCGATGATGGCGGCGGTGCGGCTTCGGAAGATCGCGGGGGGGGCTATTACGCGTGAGGATGAGTTGCTTATTTCGTGTGATACAACGCGGAGCCAGGGGCGGAACCGGCAGGGGTGTTTGGATCAGCTTCGGGCGATGGTGAACGAATCGTTGGTGGTGCCTAAGAAAAGAAAGAAGACCAAGCCGACGCGTGGATCGGTTGAGCGGCGGATTGGTGAGAAGAAACGGCGCGGTGAGATCAAGAAACGACGCGGGTCGTCTGGTGAAGACTAGAGTTGAATGATGGCAAACGAAACTGCACACAAAGCAAAGTATGTTCTTGGGATTGAATGCTCGAACCCGAGTGTGCGCGGCGTCAATCGTGGCGAGGTTGGGCTTGCGATGGTTGGTGATGATGGTGGGTTGAATTTTGTGGGATCAAAGGGATTGTCTGAAGATGCGCGGGGGAGCGATGGGCTGATGGGGGCGGTTGATTCGTTGTGCAAAGCGTATGGGGTTGGGCCAGAGGATGTGGAGCGGGTTGCGGTTTCAATAGGTCCTGGGGGGTATACGGCGTTGCGGGTTTCGGTGACGGTGGCCAAGGTGCTTAGTGCCGCGATCGGGTGCGATGTTGTTGCGGTGCCTACGGCGGCGGTAGCGGGGGTTGCTTTAGATGGTGTTGATGCGGTGGTGGCGCTTGCGAGCAAGAACGGGAAGTCGCACTGCACAAGGGTGGTTGGCGGGGAGCTGATTGTGCTGGGAGTTATTGATGGGGATGAGCTTGCTGGGATCGGAGCGGGGGTGCTTGTTGGGGATGAGCATGTGCCGGGCGGGATGATTGATGCGGCCAAGGCGGCGGGGATGGAGATCCGGGGGATTGAGCTGACGGGGCGGGCGTGTCTGGAGGCATCAGCTGGGTTTGAAGGCGTTGATCGGGGGAAGCTGGCTCCGATGTATGCGAGGGAGCCTGATGCGGTGACGCAGTGGCGGGCGCTCCACGGCTGAAGGTATGTGGGGCCTGAATTGGGGGGGTAGAAAGTCAAGAAAGTATGGGTTGATTGGTTATCGGTGTGAAGTTGGGGGGATTGGGGGACGATGAACGGGTGTATGGGTGCCTACGACGGGCACCAACACCGAGGTTGTCGATGAGCAAAGCACCGCAAGATTGGTCAGGAAAGAAGGTCTTTACGACCGGTGAGGCCGCGCAGGTGTGCAAGGTTTCTCAGCAGACGATTATCCGTTGCTTTGATTCTGGTCGGCTCAACGGGTTCCGTGTTCCTGGGTCTCGGTTCCGGAGGATACCTCGCGAGGAGTTGATGCGCTTTATGCGGACCAACGAGATCCCGCTGGAGATTCTGGAAAGTTCGCTCAAGCGGGTGCTTGTTGTTGATGATGATCCGCAGATCGCATCGTTGATGAATGATGTGTTCGGTGATGACGGGCGGTTTGAGGTTCGTGTGGTGCATACCGGGTATGACGCCGGGCTTGAGACCGAGCGGTTTAAGCCTCACCTGATTGTGCTGGATTACATGCTCCCTGATATTAATGGGAACATCGTGTGCGAGCGTGTTCGTTCGAGTGAGGTGCATCAGGACACTCGTATTTTGTGTGTGTCTGGTGTGATTGAGGCGGATGAGGTTGAGGGGTTGATGGATTCTGGGGCGGATGACTTTATGAAGAAGCCGTTTGATTTGCGTGAGTTGATCAGCCGGGTTGAATCACTTTTGGATATGACCCATCGGAGCGCAGGGTGAGCATGAACGACTACGAGCAACGAGGAGTTGGCGAGGGTGTCAGCGGCCGTCAGGCCGAGGCGATTCTTGCTGGGGTGACGCGGCTTCCTACGCTTCCTGCGGTGGCGGCGCGGTTGTTGTCGATGGGTGCTGCCGAGGATGTTCGGCTTGATGAGGTTATTGAGCTTATTGAGGCTGATCCGGCGCTGAGTGCTCGGATGTTGTCGCTGTGCCGGTGTGCTGATACTGGTCTTGGGGACCGGATAACGACGGTGCGTCGTGCGGTGATTATGCTCGGGATCGAGGCGGTGCGTTCGGCGGTGCTGAGTGTGCTGGTGTTTGATCAGATGAAGGTCGATGAGGAGGGCTCCGAGGCATCGTCCTTTGATATTGAGGGGTTCTGGACGCGTGCGATCGCGGTTGCTTGCGTGAGCGAGCGTGTGGCGGGGCGTGCTCGGGGTATGGACATTACCGCGGACCAGGCGTATCTAGCGGGGCTTGTGCATGGGCTGGGGAAACTGGCGTTGTACAAGGTGCTTCCAAAGTCTTGGGAGAAGGCGCTCTCGATGGGCGAGCGTCAGCGGATTTCGTTGAGTGCTGCTGAGCGGGCGACGATCGGGATCGATCATCACACGGCGGGGAAGAGGCTGGCTGAGCACTGGGGGCTTCCGGATTCGATCCGTGATGTGGTGTGGTTGCATGGTCAGCTGCCTAGGGCGCTCCCGGAGCAGTGCAATCGGGAACTGGTTTCTGTTGTTACGCTGGCCAGCGCGTGGTGTGAGGGGCGGCATCTTGGGTGGTCTGGGGAATCGAGGGCGAGCATTGAGCTCGATGAGATCGCGCGGGATATGGACTTTGGGCTTGATGATCTGGATGCGATGTCCAGCGAGATTGTTGAGCGGGTCAGCGAGCGGGCGAAGATTCTTGGGGTCGGCGAGTTCAGCGCTCCGGAGTTGTTGTTCGGATCGTTGACGAGGGCCAATACCAAGCTGGCGGCGATCAACCAAGAACTCCGAGGGAAGCAGGTCATCGCGGATCGGTCGCACGGGCTGTTGTCTGCTGCGGATGCTTTTTATGATGCGATCGGCGAGGGGACTGATCCCGAGCGCGTGGTGGGGGCGATGGTCCGGTCCGGGGCGACGCTGACGGGGATTGAGCGCGGGGTGGTTCTGGTGCAGGATGCGCCGGGGGGTGACTGGCTGAAGTATGCGGTGGTTGACGGGGTGGTAATCGCTGACCAGGACGGCGGGCGGGGCGTGCGGGTTGAGAGCCCACGGATGTCGGACGCTGGGGAGATCCGGCCGGGGCATATCGCGGGTCTGAGCGGGGATCAGGTGCTTGAGCTTGCGACACTGGATTGGTTCCGCGGGATGATTCAATCGGTCCGAGAGGTGGGGGTCGCGGCGTTGATTGGTGTTGGGGACTGTGAAGAAGAAATGGACTTTAGCGAGGGGGTGTCGAGTCTGGTGGTGCTTGTCAAGCCCAACGCTGAAGCGGCGCCCGAGCTGAGCGCGAAGGGTTTCCGTGTGCTTTCTCGTGCGTGGGGGCGTTCGCTGAATAATGCGATCCAGTCGCGGGCTGGTGTGTTGCTTGCTGAGGAGCTTGCCAGCGCGAACCGTGAGCTTGCGTCGATGCAGCGGGAGAAGACCGAGAACGAGTCGTTGTTGCGGCTCGGTCAGATGGCGGCGGGGGCTGCCCATGAGATGAATAATCCATTGGCGATCATTAATGGGCGATCGCAGCAGTTGTTTGAGCGTCTCGGATCTGCTCGTGATCGTGAATCTGCCCAGGCGATTGCTACGGCTGCGGATTCGTTGTCGAGCATGATTACATCGATGCATTTGCTCGCGGTGCCGCCGGAGCCGACATTGGCTCCGGTTGATCCGGTGCTTGTGGTCCGGCAGGCGATCGAGCTTGCCAAGGGTCATTGTCATCGTGCGGGGGTCCGCGCAAAGGTGAAGCTGCATATAGAGGGGGAGGTTGAGCCTATCGAGGTTGACCGTGATCTGATGGCCAAGGCGATCAGCGAGCCGATCATCAATGGGGTTTTTGCGAATCCTATTGGTGTGGTGAAGGTTTCAATTGAATCCGGGGGCGAGGATGACCGACTTATTGTACGGATCGTTGATACGGGGCCCGGGCTTTCCCAGCGGGCACTCAATCATGCGTTTGATCCGTTCTTTTCTGAGCTTAAGGCCGGGCGTCGTCCGGGGTTGGGTTTGGCGAGATCGCGGAGTGTGATCGAGCTTCACGGCGGCGTGGTCTCGATCAGCAATACGACTGGAAAGGTTTCCGGGGCGCAGATCCAGATCTCGCTTCGTGGCAAGAACAAGGGCCGGCGAAGAGCGGCATGAGAGAGAACTATTGGCGAGTCGTTCCAACAAGAGATAGAGCAAACGCATGAACCACCGAGACACTTCATCTGAGATCCCCGCCGGAAACGACGGGAATGATGCGCTGATGCCCGGCCCGCTTGATTCGGGTTTGGTTGGCCAAGAATCGATGATGCTTGAGACTGTGGGTCTCAAAGCCCGGGTGATGGCTGTCACTACGCGGCGGTCTGTGCGGCGTCGGATTTCATCGATGCTGCGGGGTCGGGTTGAGTCTTTGGAGTTTGTTGATACGCCATCGGGTGCCCTTGAGCACATCAATACGAGTTCTACGGATCTGGTGATCATCGAGCGGGCGCTCGGTGATGACGACGGGATCGAGCTGCTTGAGACGATCACCACGCATCACCCAATGATTGTTGGTGTTGTGCTTGGTGCGATTCACAGCGCCGACGACGCGGTTCGTGCGATGCGTGCGGGGGCGTGCGACATGATCCCGATCGGGTCGGCGGGGGCTGAGACGATGCGGCGTGTGGGAGAAGCGGTTGATCGGGCCCAGCGTGTCCGGAGGCGCGATGCACGGATGGATAGGCTCAAGAAACTCTGCAACAAACTGAATAACGCTCGCCAAGAGGTCACTGGGCAGGTCGGGGGGCTTTGCACGGATCTGACCGAGGCGTACAAGGATCTGACACAACAGTTCGGGGAAGTGAAGGTTTCTAGCGAGCTCGAAACACTGCTCCGGCAGGAGCTCGATATCGAATCGCTCTTGCGGACGCTGCTTGAGTTTACATTGTCCAAGCTTGGTCCGACCAACGCGGCGGTGTTTATGCCGACCAGTGGTGGGGACTACTCGGTCGGGGCGTATGTGAACTATGACATCGCCAAAGAGACCGCGGAGATCATGCTCGATCAGCTTGCTGATGCGATCCCCGAATCGGTGGAGCAGCTCGAGGGTGTCCGGGCGATGTCGGGACGGGTTGAGCTCACCGAGATGCTCGGGACCAGCGCGTACTGGGTCGAGGACGCGACGATGCTGACGATTTCGTGCCGGGAGGACGATGAGTGTCTTGCGGTATTGGCGTTGTTCCGTGATCGGTCGCGGAGCTTTAGCGAAGACGATGTGCGGATGCTCGATATCATCGGGCGGTTGTTTGGTCGCCAGCTTGCTCGGGTGATCCAGACGCATCATCGGCACCTGCCTCGTGATGAGTGGGGACTCGCGGGGGATTACGGGATGGACCAGCCTGACGAGGATGACCCTCGCGACTTTGGCGATGGGCTCGATGACTACGGCGGGTTCGCGGCCTGATCTGATGACCGGCATCGTCTGTTAATTGCTTATCCCATTTCACTCAATGATTCATAGAACATGATCGGGTTTCCGTCGGGATCGTAGAAGGTCGCGAGCCGGACCATATCCGGGATGGTGATGGTGTCGCCGTCGAACTTGACGCTTTGGGATTCGAGGGTGGATCGTGCTTGGTCGATGTCCGAGACGCCGAAGGTTGGGGTTGGGCCTCCGGGTTTGACTGCTTCGACCTGGCTGAGTCCGAGATTGACATCTTTGACGGATGATTTGAGTTCCGCCCAGCCCATGTCGTCGAGTTTGTAGAGGAGCTCGAAGCCGAGGGTTTCGGTGTACCACTTGATTGATTGTTCGAGGTCTGAGCAGTGCATGGCGATGGTGAGGCCGTTGACATAGGGGAGGGTTGCGGTCATTTGGATCTCCTGGGTGGGGTGTTTGCGTGGTTTATCTTGACAGCTGGGAAGTTAGAGTATATAGTAACTATACATTCTGTCAATAATATTGATCATACTTTCTGGAGAATCTCATGTCGGCGGGTTCGGGGCGGCTCAATCTGATCTTTGCACGGAGGTGGGCGATCCCTGTGCTGGCGCAGATGAACAATGGCGGGGGCGCAAAGTTTGTTACGCTTTTAGAGAAGCTGGGTGCACCGAGGGCGTCAATCAAAGGTTCGCTTGAGCTGTTGATTGATCTGAAACTTGTGCATCCAAATCCTGGGTTTGGGCACCCGATGCGGCCTGAGTATGTTTTGAGCGATCGGGGAGAGATGGTGGCGCCACCCGCGGCGGCTCTTAAGGGGGCACTCGAACGGATCGATGCGATCGAATGCGGGCTCAAGAAATGGACGATGCCCACGCTTCGGGCGGTTGATCTTGGTGCGGATCGGTTTAGCGCGATCGCCGAGCGGTTGTCTGAATCCACCGACCGGGCAGTGTCGGGGGCTTTGACTGATCTTTCGCGGTGCGAGCTTGTTGGGCGGAAGCTGATGGATACGCGGCCGCCACGGGCTTCGTACATACTGACGCGGCGGGCAAAGCGGATTGTTCCTGTGCTTGCGGAACTTGATGTTGCTCTGACAACTTATTAATCGTCGAAGTAGGCGGCGGCGTCGTCTGGGAGGTCCAGGAGGAATGCGTCGCGGTCGATGGTGTCGTGGGTCATGTCGTCGTCGAAGCGGCCGGTGGTTTGGTCCGGGACATGGAGCTCGTGGCCCTTGGCGGACTTTGATTTCTTTTCGACGCGGTTGCGGGCTCGGAGGATGAGCTTGATGGGGACCTCGCCGAAGGGGAGGACTTCGCGGATGCGGTTCATGAGGTAGCGTTCGTAGTTGAGCGTGAAGCGGTCCGGGTCATTGACAACCAGCACGAGGGTTGGCGGGTTTGATTTGACCTGTGAGGCGAAGTAGACGCGGGCTTCGGCACCGAGTTTATTGGTTGGGCCTCGGGCTTGGATGATCGAGCCGATGGTACGGTTGAGTTGTCCTGTGCCGACGCGGGTGGAGGCTTGCTCGAAGATATCGAAGGCGACCTCGAGGGCTTTAGTGATGTTGAGGCCTTCCTGGGCGCTGATGATGGCGATGGGTGCCCAACTGAGGCCTTTGAGTTCTTTGCGGATGTATTCTTCGTATCGCTTTGGCGAGGCCTTGCGTCCGGCTTGGTCAGAGCCATCTTTGGCGATGTCCCATTTGTTGAGGACGATGACGACGGGTTTGTGGGAGTCGACGATGAGCTGAGCGAGTTGTTCGTCGACCTGGGAGATCTCGGTGGTGGCGTCGAGCATGTAGAGAACGACATCGGAGCGGGATATTGCGCGTTTGGCGCGGTCGAGTGCGTAGTACTCGATTTTGTCCTGAAAGGATTTTTTGCGTCTTAGCCCGGCGGTGTCGATGGCGAGGATTGATTTCTCGCCGATCTCGATTTTGACATCGATCGCATCGCGGGTGGTGCCTGCGATTTCAGAAACGATGACGCGTTGTTCGCCGGCGAGGGTGTTGATGAGGGTGGACTTGCCGGCGTTGCGCTTGCCGACGATGGCGACCTTCATGTCGACCTCTGGCTCTGGGTCGCCCTCGTATTCTGGGACGAGGTCGTAGAGTTTGTTGAGCATGTCGCGGCGGAGGTATTTGGAGGTTGCCGAGCAGATGAGTGGGGTGTCGAATCCGAAGGCGGCGAGTTCGTAGGCGTGGGGTTCCCAGCTCGAGTCGTCGCATTTGGTGGCGACGATATAGACGGGGGTGAGTTCGGAGTTTTTGTTGCCTTCTTTGTCACGGCGGCCGAGCTTTTGTTCGCGGAGCATCTGGGAGATGGCTTGGTCTTGGGCGGTGATGCCGGCTTGGCAATCGACGGCGAAGAGGATGATGTCTGCGGTGGAGACGGCTTGGGCGATCTGGTGCTCGATGTCGTCGGTGAGAGTGGCGAGGTCGGCGCCGATTTCGTTATAGCGGGCGCCGTCGGCGACATAAACACCGAATCCGCCGGTGTCAGTCAGTTCGACTTGTTTGGCGGTGCCTTTTTCGTTGAGGGGGTCCTCGGGGTCGATCAGATCGACGATGATCGAGAGGCGGTCGCGGGTGACGCCTGGGGTGTCGTCAACGATGGCGATGCGCTCTTGGGCGATGAGATTGAGGAGGGAGGACTTGCCGACATTTGGTCGGCCCACGATGGCGATGCGGGGGATGGGCATAGTCGAGGATGATAGACACGAACCCTCAAAAGCCTAATTGAAAGAGTCACAAAGCACGATCTGACCGGGATTTGCGGGGAATTCGTTTTGGATTTCTGAGATCAGATGCCTTGTGTGAGATCGGCGATGAGTTCGTGGTGGGATTCGATGATCTGGGTTGCCCCGGCTTTGAGGAGATCATCAGCTGGGGTCAGCGAGGCGATACCGATAACACGCATGTTGGCGTTGGCGGCGGCGGTGACCCCTGAGATGGAATCCTCGACGACGATGCAGTCCTTTGGGGGGCAGCCCATCGACTCGGCGGCGTGGAGGAAGAGGGCGGGATCGGGCTTCCATTTGCCGACCTCGTAAGCGCTGAACATGGTGGGTTTGGTGGAGTCCGTGGGGTGGGCGAAGCGGTCGAAGAGGTTGGCGCCCGTCAGGGTAAGGGTCGCTTTTTTGAGCGGTGCGTTGGTGGCGACGCAGCGGTGCGGGGCATTTGTGCCCATGTTGTCGAGGGTGTCGAGGAGTTCATGGATGCCATCGAGGGCGGGGACGCCGCAGGAGTGGATTTGTTGGTACATGCGTTCTCGATACTCATCGAGCAGGGTTGGGAGTTTCTTTCCAAGTGTTGTTTCGACATCTTCGAGGATGTCGGCGAGGTTCCGGCCTTTGAAGTTGTCGATGGAGAACTGGGTATCGACGGGCCAGCCGGCATCGGTGACGCACTGGGCGAGGACGCGGTTGGTGAGGGGTTCGGTGTCAACGAGGACGCCGTCGCAGTCGAAGATGATGAGTTTGGATGTGAGCATGGCTTACTCTTTGGTGGCACAGGCGTCCCGCCTGTGTTCTTTGTTTGGTTGGTTGAAATACAAGAAGATCACAGGCGGGACGCCTGTGCCACCGGTTCATGTGTTTATGCTCGCAGCTTCGGGTGCGGGTTCTTTGGTGTCGGCCCGCATGAAGAGGGCGTCGCCTTTGGTGATGGTTTGGCCGGGCTTGAGACTGTGGTCGCCTCCCCATTTGGCGAGTTCGCTGAGAGGCGCGATAAATCCAGAGTTCGGGTTCGATGGATCGGTGAGGTGGTTGCAGTTCCAGTTCTGCCAAAGCTCGGCCATTTTTTCGGGCATTGCGGGGCTGAGGAGGAGCGAGGCGATGCGGAGTGCTTCGGCGCAGGAGTAGAGGATGGATTCGAGGGCGTGTTTGCCGTCGTCGAGGGTGTCGAGTTGTTTGGCGAGGGTGAAGGGGGCGCAGTAGGAGATGAAGTCGTCGACATGGCGGACGATGGAGCGGCCTGCATCGAGCATGGATTCGAGGTCCATACTTCCGAGGGCATCGGTGGATTGATTGACGGCGTTCTGGGTGAACTCTGGGAAGTTGTAGGTGCGGGTTGGATCGTCTACTGATTTACTGGCGTTTTCGAGTGCTTTGAGGGCTGTTTGCAGGGAGGAGCCGTTGGGGAACCCGAACTCGCCGTTGCATGTGGCGGGGACGGTCCCATCGAAGTATTTGTTGACCATGTTTCCGACGCGGCTGGTGGAGTTGCCGACGGAGTTTGCGAGGTCGGCGTTGTAGACCTCGATGAAGCGGGAGTGGGCGAAGTCGGCGTCGTTGGCGCCGAGGGGGCCTTGGGTGGTGAGGAACCAGCGCATCGCGTCGAGTGAATATTTTTCTGCGTAGGCCTGGAGTAGGTCGATCTCGATGAAGTTGCCGAGGGACTTGGACATTTTTTTGCCTTCTGCGATCCAGTAGGCGTGGGCGTACACAGTCTGTGGGGGTTTCTTGCCTAATGCGTGGAGCATGGCGGGCCAGACAATGGCGTGGAACCAGAGGATGTCTTTGGCCATGAGGTGGGCGACCTCGCCCTCCCAGTATTTGTTGCGTTCGTCGTTATCGACGGTGGTGAGGTAGTTGCAGAGTGCTTCGATCCAGACATAGATCCGGTGGGAGTCGTCGCCGGGCATTTTGATGCCCCAGTCTGCGTCGCCTTCTTTGATCTTGCGGCTCACAGGCACGGCGCGGAGGCCTTGCTTGAGGCGGCCAAGGACTTCGTTTTTGCGGGCTTCGGGGAGGATTTGGAGGGCGCCCGAATCGATCTGTTCTTTGATCCAGGGCTCGTAGCGTGGGAGGTCGAAGAACCAGTTCTGTTCGACTCGTTTTTCGAGTGGTTTGCCGGTGACCGGTGAGTTGAAATCGTTTTCTTTGGCGACCATTTCGGTCAGGTATTCTTCTTGGGAGGGGTCGTACCAGCCCTCGTAGTCGCCGAGTGTGACGATGCCTTCGTCTTTGAGTTTCGTGATGTACTCGACGGCTTTCTCTTTATGGCGGTCTTCGGTGGTGCGGACGAAGTCGTCGTTGGAGAAGTTCATGAACTCGAAGGCGGCTTTGAAGCGATTGGCGTTGATGGTGGCCCATTCCATCGGGGTTTTACCGTTCTCGGCGGCGGTCTTGGAGACTTTTTCGGCGTGCTCGTCGGTGCCTGTGAGGAAGAAGACATCGCGTCCGATCAGGCGCTGGGCGCGGGCGGCGACATCGGCGATGAGGGTGGTGTAGCAGTGCCCGATGTGGGGGCGGTCATTTACATAGTAAATGGGGGTGGTGATGTAGTACGGGCTTTGATTGGATGGGGATGTTGGCATCGTTGGGGATTGTAAGTGAGGGATCGGCCATTAGCCACTAGCCACTAGGGAAGAGGGGAAGAGAAGAGCCAGATAGTGAAGGAAGAAGTGAGAAGTCAGGAAGCCCTCACCCCAGCCCTCTCCCATCAGAATGGGAGAGGGAGGAAGAGGGGGTGGGGTATTTCGGAATGTTCGGTTTGTATGGGCGTGGAAATTGTCCTATGGTTTGTGCTTGTGGGGAATAGAGTCCTGGGATGTGCGGTTGATTTATGTGTTGAGAGGCGGGCGAGTTGGAACGGATCAAGTTTGAACAACTCGCTTTGCAGCATCTTGACGCTGTCTATCGCATGGCGTTCCACCTGAGCCGGGACGCGGATGTGGCCGATGAGTTGGTTCAGGAAGTGTATGTGCGGGCATTCCGGCCCGGCACAATTGAGCGTTTTGAGGACAAGAGCGCTGACGACGACGAGACTTCGGGTACGGGTGGCATGCGGTCGTGGTTGTTCGCGATCACACACAATGTCTTCTTCTCGAAGATCAAGAAGGACAAGCGGCGGCCGATGGCTGTTGAGGAGTTCTTTAATGAGTCGTCTGACGAGTTGCTGCCCGATGAGGCACCGCCCGTGTACGACCGGGCATCGCTCGATTTCGAGCATGTCGATGAGAAGCTCAAAGAGGTTCTCATGGGATTGAAAGACGAGTACCGCGAGGTGCTTTTGATGTGGTCGGTCGACGGTCTGAAGTACCGGGAGATCGGCGAGATATTGGGCGTCCCGATCGGGACGGTGATGAGCCGGTTGCACAGGGCTCGGAAGTTGTTGGGTGATGCACTCATGAGCGATGAGAAAGCGGTTGATGATTTAGGCTTGAGGGCAATGAGCAACGGACGGACCGACAATGAATGATGACCAATCCAACCAGAACGCTGATGACCAGGCCGGAAGCGAGCGTGGCAACACGACCGGCATGAGTGCTGAGGATTTGTGCATTGCTGCGATGCTGCGGGCGTGTGCTGACGATGAGCTCTGCCGCGAAAAATGCGAGCGATTGAAGCAGTACCTTAAGGACCACCCAGAGGCCGAGGCTCAGGTTGAGTTTGAGAAGGCGCTCAAGGGGTCGTGCGAGCGTGTGATGACTTCATCGTGCGGGTGTCCTGATTCCCTGCGGGCCAAGATCGAGGCGATGGCGTGCGAATGTGAAACGGCATCAAATATAGCAGTTTCAAACGAACAATCACGCAAGGCGAGCTTCTGGAAACTGAGCCCGATGATGAGCGCGATGGCGGCGGTTTTGGTGCTTGCAGGCGGGGCGTTGATCTGGCAGAGCGCGTCGATTATTACGCAAGGGAGCGGGCTTGGGTTTGTTGACACATCGCCTGTGGCCTACGCCGAGCGCGTGGGAAACTTTGTCGCCCGCGAGCACATGCGGTGCTGCGACGAGGAGGCGGCGTCTAAGAAACTGATCCACGACGAGATCGAGGATTCGATCGCGTATTTCTCTGAACGGTTTGATCAGACTGTTGCCTCTCCGGCGGCGATGAGTGATGATGCCGAGATCCGGTACTACGGCGGCGGCGATTGCAGCGTTCCGGCGACTGATAAATCCGGGCATCTCCGGTTTGATGCGGTGGGTCCCGACGGGCAAGCGGTGTCGCTGAGTCTGTTTATTGCACCGAATCCTGGGTTCCTCGGGCTCGAGGAGGGCGTGACCTACTTGCTCAACTCGACCCAGTGCAGCGAGCAGGGGGCAAACCTGTTTGCGTGGGTTGCTGATGGGGTGATGTACCTCTTAGTCTCTGAGGCCAAAGAGGACATGTGCGCCAAAGTCCGCGGGATGATGAATGCTCCGGAGGAGTTGCGGCAGCTCTGAGAGCAAAATCGGCCTAGATCTGTCCTGATAACACAATTTATGACTGACTTTGATCCAACCGGTGCTGATCGCCGATTGGGGTATGGTGCGTGTATTGGGTTAAATTATGCCAAATACACGGTTATTCATGAGCTTTGATCGGTCTCGGCGCGAACCGGCATGGGGGCGCGGCAAGTATGACTGAGGGGCAGAAGGAACCGACCATGAGATTCTACCAAAGATCTGTGATTCTGAGCAAACTGGTACTTGTTGCGGGGCTGGCTGTATCTTCGGCGTTCTCCAATAACGCGCACGCGCAGAACGCTCTGGGTGATGGACGGGGGCTCGAGGCCAACCCGCTGGTGGGTTCGGGGGGAAGAAACTATCAGGTCCCGAGCTTTGAGCGGGAGATCCAGTTCCGCAACGCGATCGCGACGGGCAACGCGCCAGGGGGGCTGAGTTTCCGGGGTGATCTCGGGTATGAGGCATCGGGGGAGTTTACCGGGGAGCTCGGGTCTGATTCGTTGTATTCGTTTAGGCGGGACTCGTTGTATTCTGGGCTTGCTGGGATGGGGATACGCGGGACCGATGCGATCCAGTATCAGTTCGCGATGACGACCGGTTCACGCGTGACGCGGAACCTGATGGGGAATCTGTCTGTATCTCGGTTGGGCGGTTCGAGTTCGTCAAGGCTTTCCGGTGGGATTGGTGATCTTGGTGATCCGTTATCTGTGAGCCCGGTCGTTGAGTTCGAGCAGGCGAGCAGCCGGGTGAGCGGGACGCTTCGTTCGACTTCTTCGTATTCATCGACTTCGGGGCTTGTTCCTGAGTTGATGTCGGTGTTTGCGAAGGGGATTGAGCGTGAGCGGTATGGGGTTGTGGCGTCGCCTTTGATGGGGCTGGTTTCGACTCCGATGAGCACAGGAAGCACGCTGCTTGATTCTGATGTCAATGCGCCTTTGAAGACCTCGTATGACGATGTGATCGCGACGGTCCGCGCCCGGGCCGAGGAGATCCGTACGAGAAATGCGGATCCGATGGACGGTGCTGATACCGGGGCGTCTGGGGACGGGCTGGACCAAGATGCGATGGACCAGGCAAATAACAACTGGATCGCAGAGCGGCTCAACAAGCTTCAGCGTCAGGTGCTTGGGATGCCTGAGCCGGCTGGCGAGGATGAGCCGGTTGAGGTGATAGTGCCCGACAGTTCTTCTTCAATTCCGGGTCGGGCCAATCCGATTGATATGCGGGACCCGACCAACCCTCGTCCTGATGATGATGGGGTTGAAGGGGGGTTGTCGGATCACGCGCTGCCTGATATCGGGTTTGATAGAGGTGAATCTCTGGATGCTGGGACTATTTTTGAGATCGATCCTGAGACCCTCGAGATTATCCGGGGCGATGGGAGGCGGGTAACTTATCTGGTGGACCCGAAGGCCGAGAGTCGGAATCTTTACAGCGAACACATGACATCGGGTGAGCGGCTGTTGGCTGACGGGCGGTACTTTGATGCCGAGGAGCGGTTTACTTACGCTCTGGGGATTCGGCAGGCGGATGTGTCGGCACAGCTCGGCCGGCTCCATTCGCAGATCGGTGCGGGGCTGGTGATCAGCGGCTCGGTGAATCTGCAGTTGCTTATGAGCGAGCATCTGGAGGTGGTATCGAGAAGGTACTCAGGCGGGCTGCTCCCAAGCGAGCAGAGGTTGCGTGAACTGATCACGAACCTTCGTGAGCGGACACGGCTTGATGCACGGCCTTCGTATGTCGTGGTTGAGTCAAGGCAGGTCCGGATTGCAAGCGGGTTGCTGCTTGCGTATCTGGGGTATCAGATTGATGACGAGCAGCAGATGCAGGACGGGTTCTCGGTGATGCGGGATCTCGGGTCCGAATCCGACAAGCGGCTTGCGCTCTTGCTTGAGACGGTTTGGGGTGCGGTGATGGCAGAGCCTGAAGAATCATTAGAAAGCGAGTCCACGCCATGAGTCCAGCCGGTGGGTCACTGCGTGACTACTGGACAGATGGATCGGTTGCGACGCTGTGCGCGACTTTGAGCGAGCTGACCGGGGTGAAGGTGCAGCTGCGTGATGAACGCGGGATCGTGCTTGAGCCTGATCATGGTGCGGAGTTCTTTGGTGGGCGCATTGAGCCAATCGAGAGCGGGGCGATGGTGTTTCCAATTCATTTGGGAGGCAAGGGCGTGGGGCCGTCGATCGGATCGGTGGTGATCGGGTGTGGGAAGAATCCTGTGACTGAGTTGGAAGACGGGTCGTGCTCGCTGATCGAGCGGATGGGGGACCTGATCGCGACGATGGCGATCCAGATGTGCACCGATGTGTCCGAGCTCCGGGTGCGGGTCAAAGAAATAGAGGTGCTGTACCGTCTCAATGCGCTGCTTGTTGCTGGCGGGCGGGTTGACGAGACGCTCGAGCTGGCGCTTGATGCCGCGGTGGATGCTCTGGATCTGGATGCGGGTGCGATTATGCTGTTGCCTGAGGATTCGGAGGGGCTTACGCGGACGGATCAGGAGGACGAGCTTGAACGGAGCGCGTCGGTGGGGTTGTCGGGTGCTTGGTTGGAGTGCCCGCTTCCTTTGTCGGAGGGGCGGGTGATTGACAAGGCGAGTCTTGACGGTGAGGTCATCGCGATCGAAGACTTGCACGCTGATGAACGGATCTTGGCGCGGGATCAAGTGATCGAGGAGGGGTTGAAATCATTCCTTGGCGCGGGGATGGTCTTTGATGGGCGTCCGATCGGGGTGATCAGGGTGTACTCTCGTAGTGGGCGTTCGTTTACGGGGGCCGAGCGGCGGCTGATCCGTTCGATCGGGCAGTCCGCGGCGATGGCGGTCGAGCAGGCGCGGATGATCAAGATGAAGGCACGGGAGCGCCGAACGCAGCGGTCGCTCAAGATCGCGGCGACGGTGCAGAAGCGGATGATGCCCGACCGGCTGCCTGAGGTGAAAAACCTAGACATCGCGGCGCGGTTCAGCCCGAGTTTCCAGATCGCGGGCGATTTTTATGATGTGTTTGAGGTCCGCGACAAGCTCGGGGTGATGGTCGGGGATGTTGTGGGCAAGGGGATCGTTGCGGGGCTCTTGATGAGCGCGGTTCGGGCGACATTGCGGGCGTACGCGGAGCTGAGCGATGATCTGTCTCGGGTTATGGCGCGGACCAATGAGGCGATCTGTAGGGATACAACGGTCGCTGAGTTTGCGACGATCTGGTACGGGGTGTTTGATCCGGATACGAATGAGCTTTGCTATGTGACAGCGGGGCACGAGCCTTCGGTTGTGCTGACCCGCGGGGAGGATGGCAGGTGGGCCCACGAGATGCTCAAGGGCGAGGGGCTGGTCGCGGGGGTGCAGGCCGGCGAAGAGTATGTGATGGAACGTATGGTGCTCGCAAAGGATCAGGTTGTGGTCGCCTACACCGATGGGATGATGGACGCTGTGGATTTTTCGGGGGAGCGGTGGGGGCGCAAACGGCTCATCCAGGCGGCGATTGATTCGCTTGATGAGAATCCTGATGGGGACGCGGACTGGATCGTTGAGCGGATCTTCTGGCACCTCCGCCAGTTCCGGGGCTTGCAGGCACAGGCGGATGACGAGACCGTGGTCGTCATGCGGGCAAGGTAGGATTGCACACTGAGACCAATTGAAAAACGCTCGCTGCATCCTTGCGGCGGGCGTTTTGTTTGAGACAGGGTTTAAGCCGTTGTCCCGGCTGGCGGGAATACCAACTTTGGGGGGTCAGGCCGCGAAGGGGCTGTCGTCGTCATCGTCGTGGGGGGTTGGGGCGGTCATGCGGGTGAAGTTGTAGGACTCCTCGATTTCCTCATCGATCAGATCGGAGAGTTCTTCGAGCTTGGACTCGGCATTGGCGAGAGCTGACTGGGCAAAGTCGATGGAATCCATCGCGTCCTCCTTGGTGGACTCCCCGGCATGGCGCCAGGTGGCGATGCTTGTGAAGGGGAGCGGTGCTGGGGGATCTTCGATGGTGTCGGTCTCTCGGCAGAGTCTCAGATTCGGCATTGATGGCCTCCTCGAACAGGGGTTGGTCCTAATGAGTCTGCATAACAGATCGTCATTTGGTTCCTGTGGATGAAGAGCAATCCGTGATCCGGAGTCGGTTTGAGCCGATGAGTCAAGACAGATGATCCCATGAGACGAGTTATCGGCACTTGGGGGCTTGGGGGTTGAGCTTTGGGTTGTGTGGAATTAGTCCGTCGGAGCGGTGGAATCGGATGATTCACTTGCTGGGGCTGCTTGGACAGCTTCACTTTGGGGAGTGGGGGTGCCGATTTTGGGTTCGGTGCCAGCCATGGCTCGTTTGAGGTTGGCGCGGTGTTTGTAGATGACCAAGGCCGCTAGAACAATCGCGGCGACGAGGAAGGGGAAGCCGTGGTTGGGGACCATGGCTTTGAGGTCTGAGGCTGGGAGGTCTGCGAACTGGGTCTGGGATCCAATTCGGCGTTCCTGGAGGGTTTCGAACTGACGGAAGGCGTACCAGGTCCAGAGGGGGAGGGTCGCGGCGGCGACCGATGAGGCGGGCCCGACCATTTTCCAGAGCGCCAGAACCACGATGAAGACCACAGCGGCGCCCGCTGCGGGGATGGTCATCGCGGGCATGACACCGATGAGGGCACCTAAACCGGTCGCGACACCTTTGCCGCCCTTGAACCCGAGCCAAGGGGTGAACATGTGTCCGAGCGGCGCGGCGAACATGATTGCGAGCCAGATCCAGGCTTCGGTGGCGGGGATTTCCATTTTTCCGAGCGTGCCGAGGACTGAGCCGGCGACGAGCGATGGGGTGAGTCCTTTGGACATATCGAGGAAGAAGCAGAGAAAGAAGTAGGGTCTGCCGAGGGCTCTTCCGAGGTTGGTGGCGCCGATGTTCCCTGATCCGTGTTGTCTGAGGTCGATGCCTTTGGCGCGGGCGATGAGGAATCCGAAGGGGATCGAGCCCATGAGGAAGGCGCCCAGTACAAGGAGTGTGTTGACGAGGTAGGGGCTCATTGATTAGGGAACAAAGCGGGTGGTGAGTACATCGATGATGTTTGTAAAGACTCGTTCGGGTTTGCCGGTTGCGTCTACGCGGAGGTAGCGTTGGGCACTGGGGTCGGATTCGATGAGGTCTTGGTAGCCTTGGCGGACTTTGGCGTGGAACGCGGCGCCCTTGGCTTCCATGCGGTCGAGGAGCGGGTTGAGCCTGGAGGCGGCGGTGTCCTGGTCGACATCGAAGATGAGGGTCGCGTTGGGCTCGGTGCCTTGCATGGCGATCTTGGCGGCGTCGTGGATCTCTTGGATTGGGATGCCGCCTGCGGTGCCTTGGTAGGCGTAGGTTGAGGAAACGAAGCGGTCGGCGACGACGAGGTGGCCTTTTTCGAGTGCGGGGGTGATGAGTTGTTCGCAGAGTTGGGCGCGGGAGGCCATGTAGAGGAGCATCTCGCAGCGGAGGGACATGGTTTCGCGGTGGAGATGGTCGAGGAGGGCGTCGCGGATTTTTTCACCGACTTCGGTGCCTCCGGGCTCGCGGACCTCGGTGACGGGGATTCCCGCGTCACGGACGGCTTGGAGGAACATGGTGAGTTGTGTGGATTTACCTGAGCCGTCTGGGCCGTCGAAGACGAGGAACTTGCCACGGAGTGCGGTTTGTAGTGCTTCCGGGAGTTCTTGTGGTGGGAGGGTCATGGCTTGAGGGGGGACGGGAACGGCTTCGATGAATGATTGGGTACTCACGGGAGTGAGTGTAGCGTGTTTTGGGCTTTGATGAGGCGTGATCGGAAGGGTTCTGGACCGAGATTTGGGTCGATGAGTTTGAGACGGGTGAGGTGGGCGCGGGCGATGTCCTTGTCGGCGGCGTTGCCCTTTTCGATGATGGTTTCGAGAATGAGAGTCCACGCGTGCCAGAAGTGTTTGTTTGGATTGGCGTTGAGTGCGGAGGCGAGTGTTGTCAGCCTGGCGAGGGCTTGATCGGGTTGGTCTGCGCCCAGCAGAGCGCGGGCGTAGAGGAGTTCGAGATCTGAGTCGTTGGTGTTGGGAGAATTATTTACGAGATTAGAAAGACGGATTGCTGCCGAGGTTGGGTCGGTGTCCACTTCGAGCTCGGCGGCGGCGCGGTGCCAGAGGCTGGCAAGCGGGGAGCGGAGGTTATCGAGGGCGGTGGCGGTTTGGATGGCGTGGGCGAGTGGGTCTGTGGGGACGGCTTGCAATGCGTTGGTGTGGTAGATCTGGGCGCCAAGGTCGGACTCGCGGGTCGCGGGGGTGAGGGACTTGATGAGGGCTAGTTGTTCTTGGCCGGTGGTCAGGTTGATGAGTTGGAGGCGCCAGAGGTCGATTTCTATTCTTGTTGGGTATTGAGCGATGGCTAGGCGGAGCAGTGGGGTTAGGCTTGCTTTGATATTGGGGGATGCGGATTGGGTTGCGGTGTCGATCGCGCCGGCGAGGGCGTCGGGGGCGCCGGGGTGGTCTGGGAACCGACCTGCGAGCTTGGACGCGGCGAGCACGAGAGACTTGTTTGCGTCGCGGGTATTGAGGGCGCGGGACCCGAGGCAGGCGAGCCAGAGGGACTGTTCGGCGAGGTCTTGGTCTGATGAATCTGATATGGACAGCAGGGTGTTGATCGCGGAGAGGCGGTGGTCTTGGTCGCCGGTCGAGATGTTGGCGCGGGCGATGATGAATCTGGCGAGGTCGGGGAGGGTTGACGGGTTGGTGCCGATTTGGGCGATCAGGCGGACGATGGAGGAGTCGATTTGCGGGGCCAGTGGTGGGAGGTTGTTGCGGAGGGCGAGGAGCGGAGCGAGGGGATTTGATATTGAGTTTTTGAGATTGAAAAGTGTTTGGGTTTCGGCGAGCATGAGCGCCCAGGCAGGGTCGGTGGTGAAGGGTGGTTGGTTTGTGCGTTGTGAACTGGTTTGGATGTACGAGTTGAGTACAAGGATCGCGTGGGCGGCGGTGATCTGGGAATAGTTGAGCTGGGCTTGCTCTTCAAGGAGCGTGTCGAGATCAGCAGGGTTGTTGGTGAGCTGGGCGAGGGCGATTCGGCGGCGGGCATCGAGATCCGGAGAAACGAAGACCGCTTCGGTGAGGGTTTCGATGAGGGATTGAGATTGGGTAGCGGTGTTGAGCAGGTGGGACTCGGCGAGGAGGAGGGCGGTTCTTGGGTCTTGAGGGTCGGCTTTGGTGAGCATCGCGTTGATGCGGATGAGTGCGTTGTTGATTGAAGCCTTGTCTTCGTCTGTGGGGACGGAGGTGGTGGCGCGGTAGTATGTGCCCGATGCTTTGAGGGCGGCGAGTTGATCCTCGGCGGTGGATAAGCGGGCGTCGGTGTTGCTCGGTGGCGGGGCTTGGGGTTCTGGATCGGGAGAAACCAGTTGGTTGTAGGTGATGACTTGGTGGTCATTGTGTCCGTCGCCATGGAAGACGCCGATGGTGCGCATGATGCCTGTGGGGTCTTCGTTGAGGAGCTGGATTGTTTTGATGACGACGGGGCGGGTGCCTTGGATTGGATCGAGCGGGTTGAGTTCATCGAGGCGTTGGCGGACATTTTTGAGACCGCCGGCCCATGGGACTTCGGTACGCTCAATGCCTCGGGAGATGAGGAGGATCATGTCGGGCTTGAGCTCGAGTGCGGCGGCGAGGCCATCGACGGGGTTGGAGCGTCCCTGGGCGGGCATGCTTTCGAGCCAGTCGGCGACGAGTTGTTTGTTGGCGCGGGTTGAGCGGGGGAGTTTGTTCTTTGAGGTTTCGAGTTGCGGGGAGGTGAATTTTGAATCGTTGAGCTGGCGGAAGGCGATGACATCGAAGCGCTGGGTCGGGCTCAGGCGGTCGATGGATTGGAGGAGACGCTCGCGGATGTAGGTGAGGGAGGTGAGGGTCGCGCCCGAGGTATCGATAACATAGACGATCGAGCGGGCGGCGCCTGTTGAGACGCCTGCAAAGCTGATCGGGGCGGGGGCGTTGCTTGGTTCGGATGAGAGCGTGGTTGATTGTTTGGAGAGCTGGTCAAGGGTCGCGGCGCTCATCGCTTGGGTCGCGACCGGGGTCGGGGCGGCGAGGGCTCTGGCGTTCTGATCGAGGACGCTTGGGGCTTGCGATCGCGAGGGTTGGTTCTTTGGTAGAACCGGTTTGCTTTGAGTTGTTTCAGGGGTCGGTTGAGGCGGGGGGGCTGTGTATTGGAGTTCGGCGAGTGGGAGGCGGGTGGTCTTGGGTTTGTCTGCAGCGATGGCGGCGGCGCGGGATCCGAGGACGATGAGAAGGACAACAAGCGTCGCATGGATAGCCAGCGATACGCCGGGGGGGAGGGCCCATCTGAGGATCGAGTTTCTGTTGGACACGGATGATTATACGGAGTTGTTCAAGGGCGGTTACGGGGTCGGGTTGCTCTGAGGGGGCGGGGCGCGGTCAAACTCGGTCCGGTCGTGGGGCTGGGCCTGCGGGTCGGGCTTGGAAGGCTTTGGGGGGTTGGGTTTGGATTCGCCTGAGACATACGGATCGCGGCGGCTTGGACGGAAGAACATTCGATCAAGGGAGAGTGGTCCGGCACCGAGGAGGGCGACGCTCAGCGACATGACAATCAGGGCAAGTTGCCAGAGGAGAACGGAATAGGAGGACGGGTCCCATGGGTCTGCGACAGCAGGGATGAACCCGAGGATCGCGTCGGAGGATTGGAGGGCGGCGGGGCCGATGTTGGTGGTCCAGAGGGCGACGAGCATGACGATGGTGAGCGAGATAGCGCTGAGGCGGGTGAGGAGTCCGAGGAGGAGGAGGAAGCCGCAGGCGAGTTCAGTGATCGCAGTGGCCCATGCGGCGTAGACGGGCATGGATCCGGTGCCCATCCATGAGGGCATGGTGGAGGGGACGGTCTGGGAATCATCGGTGAGGTTTGGATTGACGGCGTGGTCGAGGAGCAGGGCGATTCCATAGACGCGGCGGAAGGAGACGGGTTCTGGGTAGTCTGAACCAACAGCGGGGGAGTTCATGAAGGCGATGTTGCGGATGGTGACGGGATCGGTCGCTGGTTCCTCGTTGGCTGGTTCAGATTCCAGCTCTGTGTCTGGATTGGTGTCTATTTCGGAATCTGGGAGCGGATTGATGGGTTCGTCTGGGAGTGTTGAGTCTGGGTCTTCGGCGGATTCTTGGATGAACGAGACGCCGAGGTTTGCGAGGCGGGCGGCGTTGTCGCCGTGGGCGGTGGTGGTGCCTGCGAGTTTGGCGGTGCCGGCCCAGAGGAAGGTGATGGCGAGGGTGAGCCTGAGGAGGAAGGAGGGGAGTGTGAGGGCGATGTGGTCTCTGCAGCGCATGGGGGCTCTCCCAGTGAGGGGGACGATTGCGGGTGATGGGTCTACCATCCCCTCTATAACTTCACAATATACTGCATCTATCGGCCAATAGATCGTGATTCGGCCTGGAATCGGCTGGTAAAGTGTGCCGATTGGCGGGATTGGGCCTAGAAGTGCAGGCGAGCGTTTGATGAGATGATCAAGCGGGTGTGGCGGAACTGGTAGACGCGCCAGATTTAGGTTCTGGTGGGCATAGCCCGTGCAGGTTCGATTCCTGTCACCCGCATTGAAAGAGAAGACCCCCAGCATGACTGATCATGCTGGGGGCTCTTTGTTTTTGGGATTCGAGGGTGCTTATGGGCAGCCGGCGCCGAAGGCGGCGAGGAATGCGGAGACATCGAGGAAGTTGAAGTCGCCTTCGCCGGTGAAGTCGGCGATTGGGTCCTGATTGCCGAAGGCGCTGAGGAACGCGGAGACATCGAGGAAGTTGAGATCGCCTTCACCGGTCAGATCAGCCGCACAGGTGGCGATATCTTCGCAGGAGACGAGTTCGATGCTCACAGCATCAACGCCGGCTTCAACGACCGAGCCATCGCCCGTATCGCCGGCGCGGAAGCGGATGCGGACCTGACTCGATGGGCTGGCGTAGATCTGGGTGAGGTCATAGGTGTAGGTGTTCCATCCGCCGCCGGCTGCGGGGTCACCCGGGCCGATGGTATCGAGGGACTGCCATGAGCCGCCGTTGTTGTTGGAGATGTCGACGAACATGGTGTCATCGATCACGCCGATGTTGTTGGAGTACCAGAGGGCGTAGGTGAGTGTTGGGGTGCCCGGGCCGGATGCGTCCATTGCTGGGGAAGTGAGTGTGGTGGTACCGCCATCGACATCGGAGTTGCCTTCGACATTGTCGGTGAGGTAGCAGCGTCCCGAGCCGTCGTAGTCGGCTGCGGGGTCGCCGCGGCCGCCGCCGCCTGCTGGGACTGCTCGTTCCCAGGCGCCGTCGGAGACGGAGCCGGAGACGGACCAGCCGTTGTTGGATTCGAAGTTATCTGCAAAGATTTCATCGAATGAGGACGCGACGCCCGCTGAGAATGACGAGGCGGGGGCATTTGCGGGGAGGGTTTTGGTGAGGCCGTCGTTGTCGGTGCCTTGGAAGTAGTAGCTGAGGGTCTCACCACAATCGATTTGAGGCGAGTTTGCTGAGTATGAGCCGTCGCCGTTGTCGGACATTGGGATTGCGGAGAATCCTGATCCGGTGTTGGCGAACATGGACACATTGGTCATGGACGCGCCCTCGCGCGTGACGGTGTTGACGGTGATCTGGTCGCCGCCGGCCGGTGAGACATTGGCCGGGAGGTTGTCAGATTCTTGGAGCGCAAAGCCGTCGAGTTGTGCGTCGAGGCGGAGGAGGAAGAGCCCGCGTTCGATATCGGAGACGGCGATGGTGCCTGAGGGGAAGAATGGGTAGTTGGACCAGGCACCATTGAAGCTAGCGCTGTCTGAGCCTGGGAAGGTGTCGAAGTAGGCGATCTCGGTTGGGTTGATCGGGTCGAGCCCGTCGAAGACGCGGAGTCCGGAGCGGTAGTTGGATTGGTAGATGACATGGTCACGGGTGTAGAGGTTGTGGTCGATCGCGGCTTTGCCTGTGGTGAAGGTGCCGAGGAAGACTGGGTTTGTTGGGTCTTCGACATTGATCACACGGGTTGTGGTGACCGGGACCGAGTTGCCCTCGTCGAGTTCGTCGTTGAGGTAGAGGGTTGTGCGGTCTGTGGAGAGCCAGCACTGGTGTGAGTAGCCGGCGTTTGGATAGAAGAGGGTCGAGAGGGTGACGGGGTTGTTTGGGTTGGTGACATCGGCGATGCGGAGTCCGGTTTCTGAGAAGCCGCCTGAGAACCCGGAGGAAAGAAACGCGAGTTCGCGTCCGTCGTATTGGCCGCCTTGCCAGGTGACGACCTGGGCGTCGTGTACATACATCTCGGTCCAGCCGCCGTCGATGGAGGGGAGTTCTGGGTTGGAGAGGTCGATGTGGACGAGCCCGCCGTTTCCGATGTTGGAACCGACGACCCAGAGCGACCCGGTTTCTTCGTTGGTGACAATGTTGTGTGTGGTGGAGTATCCGCCGCCGGACCAGTTTCGGACGAGAGTGACATTGCCGTTGTCGATGTTTGAGAGGTCCATGACTTGGATGCCTGCGCCGCCTTCGGAGACGCCGTAGGCGTACTGGCCGACGACTTTGACATCGTGCCATAGGGAGACGGGTCCGACGATGGTGTCAATCACGACCGGGTTTGTTGGGTTGGTGATTTCGACGAATCCGTAGCCACCTTCGACACCCATGATGACATACTCGCGACCGGAGGGGGCGACATAGCCCCAGCAGTCGTTGCCCGAGACGGTGTTGAGACCTGGGAAGTTGTTGAGGGGGATCTGTGCGAGGAGGGTCATGTTCTGGAAGTCGAATGTCCCGCGTTCTTGGTTCTCGGCATCGGCGGTCCAGATGGGTCCGAAGACTGGGGGAACCTGGTCGAGGAGTTTGCGGTAGTCGTCGTCGTGCGCGTGTGCGACAGAGCCGCAGGCGAGTGAGAGGAGGAGTGCGGTCGAGAGCGATCGCCGGGAGGGCAGGTGACGCATCGGGTGTGTCCTTTCTGGGGGTCGCCGATCTTGACTTGGCGGTCGAGACTTGATTGGCGCGTACACTGAGCTTTGAAACCTCGATCGAGGCACTAATGTATTCGATGAATCGGGCTTTTGGTTGCTTTATTTGTGAGAATTGGGGGAATCTAGGGTGTTAATCGGATCTTGGGCGTATAAGAAAACAGAATGGAGATTCTGTGATGTTTCACTCTCGATCTGTTTGGCGTTCGTTTGCTCTGGTGTTCCTTCTTGGGAGCTCGGCGATTGGCACTGAGCCGGCTGAGGTTGACGCAACGACCGATACAAAGAGTCCTGTTGAAGAAGTTGTCCGTGGGATCTTGCTTGCTGATGACACGATCGAGCCTGTGATGACTGTGCGATGGGTCACCAGCGATGGCTTGCGGGAGATTTCTGGAGCGATGGGCTACGGCCCTCCGTCTGGCGGGGTGGTGCTGCTGAGTGGTGAGGGCGAAGGTTTAGATGTGCAGAGCAACATCCGTGCATATTTAGCGTTGGGGGGATCAAGAGTTGATACGGGGGCGGGGCATCCGAAGGGGGTCGTGATCCGCGCTGGATTAACCAAGGTTGAGAGTGCTCGGCCATTCTTTAAGGATATTGAGCCTGGGACCGATGTTGAGATTGAGATCAGGGGGGTGGTGCTGAGTGAACCGATCCAGTACCACAAGGGGACGGGGATCATGCATCTCAAGTACGCGATAGGCGATCTGCTCGCGTGCTCCCTTCCTGGGACGGCACGGAATCAGTATTTGTTGTCTGATCCGAAGGACACGCTGGGGGGGCGGGTTGTTGCGGGGGTTAACGCGACGCCTGGAGCCCTTGAGGGCGTGGCGGAAGGCGGCGGGGCGTTTGAGGTGACGGTGGATGCGGAAGACCCGACGAGGATGGGGTATGTGGTGACTGTGCCGTATGGGTATTTTCGGCATCTACAGGATCCTTGGGACTCGACGCTTCCGGGGACATTCTTTGAACCGATTCACTTGCACGCTGAGGCGGAGTTGATCCCTGTTTGGGCCGAGGGGTTTGATCGCGAGTGGATTGTGGAGAGCAATGATCCGGTTGTTACCGATCCAGCAGATGAGGATTCCAATGTGGATCAGCAAGATGGTGACGGGTGAATGGAAAGCGAGTAGAGTGGTTGTATGAGCACACTCAGCAAACTCGACCAACGCGCACTCGATGCGGCATATCAACAGGCGATCAAATCACGCGATGAGGGAGGGATCCCGATAGGGTCGGCGCTGATGGCGCACGACGGGACGATTGTTGCGGCGGGGCACAATGAGCGCGTTCAGAGCGGGGATCCGACGGCTCACGCCGAGACGGTGTGTATTCGTAATGCCGGGAGACGGCGGGATTGGCACGAGCTGACGCTTGCTTCGACTCTTTCACCCTGCGCGATGTGCACCGGGACGGCGGTGCTGCACCGGATCCCGCGGGTGATCATCGGGGAGCACGAGACCTTTTTGGGGCGGGAAGACTGGTTGATTCAGGAGGGGGTCGAGGTGGTACTCGCGAATGATGCCCGCTGCATTGAGTTGATGAGGTTGTTTATTGAATTGAGCCCGGAGCTTTGGAATGAAGACATCGGGGTGCCTCCGGGGGAGTGAACTGGGGTTAGACGGTGCCGTACATGCGGTCGCCGGCGTCACCGAGTCCGGGGACGATGTAGCCCTTCTCGTTGAGATGATCGTCGAGGGTGGCGGCGTAGATGGTAATGTCTGGGTGATCTTCGTTGAGACGGGCGACGCCTTCGGGAGCGGCGACGAGGCAGATCATCCGGATATCTTTGGCGCCGGCATCTTTGATCATGGAGATGGCGGCTGATGCTGAGCCTCCTGTTGCGAGCATGGGATCAACGAGGATGACCGGGCCGGCGTCGATGTCAACGGGGAGTTTGTTGAGGTAGGCGATGGGCTCTAAGGTTTCTTCGTCGCGTGCGAGTCCGAGATGGCCGACGCGGGCTTCGGGCATAACTTCGAGGATGCCATGGATCATGCCGAGGCCGGCACGCAGCACGGGGACGATGGTGATGGTGCCTACGAGTTGGTGGGCGGTGGTGCTGGTAACGGGGGTCTGGACCTCGATGGGTTCGGTTTTGAACGAGCGTGTGACCTCATAGACCATGAGCCCTGCGATCTGCGAGAGCGTGGCACGGAAGGGGCGGTGGGCGGTGTCCTGATCACGGATGATGGTCATCTTGTGGGCGATGAGGGGGTGGTCGAAGACGATGAGGCCGGTGTGATTTGTGTTTGGCATGGATAAGTGTACGGCGGCGGATCGGGGTGATCATATAAAAAACCCCGAGGCCGCGGGGACCTCGGGGTCGAGATGTTGTATCAATCAAGCGATCCTTGTGGACCGGGGATGATTATGGGCAGCCTGCGCCGAATGCGGCGAGGAATGCGGAAACATCGAGGAAGTTGAAGCTGCCGTCACCGGTGAAGTCGGCCGATGAGTGCCCGCCGCCGAATGCGGAGAGGAACAGGCTGACATCAAGGAAGTTGAGGGAGCCGTCGCCGTTCATATCTGCTTCACATACCGTGTCGGCTGTTGGGACGATCCCGCTGAATGTCAGGGTATCTGCACTCTTGAACGCACCGACGGTGGTTTCGCCGGTGGTTGGTGCTGAATCGGTCTCGAACCAGTAGTTGTACATGGTGCCCCAACGGATTGCATTGCCCATTGGGTTCTGCGCGTTGGTTTCGGAATTCCATGTGACATTCGAGCCACCTTCAACTGGGGCCCAGTCGGCTGGATTGACGTTTTCGTCAACTGTTGAGTGGTAGTCTACATCGTTGAAGCCGTGGTTGGCTGTGGCGGTACTGACTGGGACACTGAATGAAGCGACACCGAGGTCGGAGTTCTGGTTGTAGACGCCGTAGTCGTAGCGCCATGTGCCGTCACCGAGATCAGTGGCTTTGGACGCAACGATGATGCGGCCTTCGCCAGGGTAATCTTGCTCAGTGATGACCACACCTGGATCTTGTGCCTGCCATGCGTAGATGGCTGGGACTTCACGGTGTGTGGTGCCTGAAGTGTTTGCGTTGAAGCTTGTCTGGTTAATGTTGAGTTGGCGGTAGGTTGCGTTGTTCATGTTGGTGCCGAACTGGAAGTCCTGCTTATGAACATAAACGCCTTCAACATAGAAGGTCGCGGTTGAGTCGGTGATGTCTGCCTGCTTGACCTGGATTCTTTTGAAGATGGCGTTGCCACCCTGGTTGATCCCGGTGTATGGGTAGACGAACTCGCCGTTAAAGCCGTTGACTTCGGTGCGTGGACCGAGGTCGCCCTGCGTCCCGTTGAGGCCCGCGCCGTATGGGTCCGAGCAGCCTGGGCCGAGGTGGGAGAAATCGCCGCCTGGCTGGCATGGCTGGCATACCGAACCCTGGAGCGAAGCGAATGAGTGCTTCACTTGGGTGACGCCGAGTTGTGTCAGGCGTGCGGATTCGTTATCGTATTTCCAGATAGTGACCGCGATGACCGGATGGTTCGGGGTGTTGTCGATCCATTCGGCTGGGGTGTCGCCGATGTTACAAGCGGTGGTGCCTACCGAGTAAGCGCGGATGCCGCCGATATTGCCGTGATTCTGAACATCTGGCATTGCGCCACAGATGACATCGGTGTCAGCCATTGCGGTACCAGTAGTGGCAGCCAACACGGCCGCGAGAGCGAAACGATTCATGTTTATTCCTCCAGTAGGATTTTCAGGTGGTTTTGATGATCAAGATTACAGTGAAACTGGGGTAATTGGTAGCACAAAGTGGACAGAAAGGCCAGAATTTTGCCCCCAATCAAACACCGACCTATCGGACTTATGGGCATCCAGCACCGAAGGAGGCCAGGTAGGCGCTGATATCGAGGAAGTTATACGATGAGTCTCCATTCCAATCAGCCACCGAGTCTTGGTTGCTGAAGGCTGTGAGGTAAAAGCTGATATCGAGGAAGTTGAGGGATCCATCGGAGACCAGATCTGCGGCACACTCGGCGACCACCAGATCGCATGGGGCATCATTGGTGAGGTAAGCGAGAATGGCGTCTTGGACTCTGGGATGGAAGCGGAGATCTATGTTTGAGAGACCCCCCGGGCAGAGGTGGCAGTAGGACATGATGGTAGAGTCGAGTGCGAGCGAGCAATCTCCGTTGCCGCAGCCATCGATTTCGGGGGTGTATGAATCGTGTGTGTGTCCGGTTCCGAAGTTGTGGCCGAACTCATGAGAAACGACCATGATGTCCCAGTTATTGTGGGAGTTGTCTTGGAGCGGGTTGGGGAAGAACCCATCGAGATTGGCGCTGACGCCAATGCTCCAGAAATCGTCGCAGGTGCTTGGGAAGTAAGCAACACCTCCGCCGAGGCCTCGGGCGCTGAGCCCATGGACGTTGGTGCGGTCGATGTTTGCTTCGGCACCGGTGTTGAACTCGTCCTGGACACGGTCGAGGAAGTCGATGATGTCCGAACCGCTGTAGGGGTCGTTGTTTGTTGCGTATGTTCTGAGGTAGGAGATGGCGAGGGTCATGTTGACATCACGGTCATAGATTGATGAGGAGGCGGCCATGAGCGTGGTTGCGTATGAGGCGGCGGCGGTGGTGTTTCCGCTAAAGAGCCATGAGGAGAACTCGTAGTCTGTTTCGACGGCGATTCGTGCTTGGCGCTGCGGTGGTGTGCCCTGGGGGGCGAGCTGATTTTCAAGGCTCTTTGGATCAGGGGAAATCTGCAGCCCGTGCGGGTTAAAGACTGGGTTATTGACATCCATGGCACAGTTTTGGCCGACGGGCTGGATGTTGAGTAGATCCGCTGGGAAGAAAGAGAGATCCGCGGCGGTCTTGGATTGTCCGGTGAACTTGCCGGTTGAAATCACATGGGTCTCGTGGGTGATTTCGAGGAATCCTGAGGTGCCGAACTCGGTGACAGCGATGTAGACGATCTGAGTTTCGTCGCCGGCGACATGGCCTCGGAGGTGGACATCTCCTGAGAGATCGATTGGGTGCTCGGCGCCTTTGGCGTCAACCGACACGATGACCGCGCCGGGAGCAAATGGGCTGAAGCGTTTGAGTTCGAGTTCGACCGGGCTGCCGTCCTGGAGGGTGACGGACATCTCGACGGTGTCCCCGATGCGGACCTGGGTGAATGAGCCTGCATCGGTCAGTGCGGCGGGGCTCGCGTCCATTGAGATGGAGTGGACGTGGGGGGCGGCAAGCGCTGACATGCAGAGTGCGGATGTGGCGGCGAGGGAAAGCAGGGTGGTCGGGCGCATGGATTGATCTCCGGTTCTTTGATGGCTGGGGGCAATACACAAGGGCGTTTTTCCGAAAGGGTCTCGGTAGAGACCAATGGATCAATGCCATGCGTGGGTACGCCCGGTACGGTGATGAGATGTAGAAACACACAACGCGGGGAGAGTTCCCCTCTTGATATTACTCGATTCGGGTGAAAGAGAGCCCGGTTCCGCGGATAATGGGTCAATTTGTAGGGTGCCGAGCAGGCGGGTTCTGAGTCGGCAAGAAAAACCCGCGTCTGGGACGCGGGTTGGGGTTTGGGTTATCAGACTTTCTATTTAATCGTCGTCTACCAGTGGTCCGATTGTTTCTGGTTCTGGTTCTGGCTTTGATTTGCAGCTCAGCAGCACGGCCCCGCCTGCGATGGCGGAGATGGCCGAGGCGACAAGGATCGCGAGCTTGGCGTGCTCGAGGTGCGAGGGGTCATTGGCATAGGCGAGGTTGGCGATGAAGATGGCCATGGTGAAGCCGATGCCCGCCAGGATGCCGGCACCGAAGATATGGCGCCAGGTGACTCCAGCTGGGAGAGCCGCAATCCCGATTTTGCACGCGAAGAAGCAGCAGAGCAGGATCCCAAGGGGTTTACCGATGAAGAGGCCGGCGATGATACCGATGGCCGCGGGATCTGAGAGGTTTTCGGTGATCCCGCCGTGGATGGGGATGCCCGCGTTTGCTAAGGCAAAGACGGGGATGATAACGAAGGCGGCCCATGGGTGGAGGACATGCTCGATTCGATGAAGAGGGGGCATGACGAGGCGTGAGTTCTGCATGATTGCGGTGACGGCGGCCCGGCGTTCGGAGGATTGGGTGACATCAGTTTCTGGGTCGTCGTGTGCGTTTGCAAAGACCTCGAGGGCTTTGCGGGTTGAGAAGACATAGTTGACCGCGTTGACGCGTGCGTGTGCGGGGATGGTGACCGCAAGGAGCACGCCTGCGATGGTTGCGTGGACCCCGGACATATAGACAAAGTACCAGAGCGGGAGCCCGAGGACGAGGTAGAGGGTGATCCACCTGACACGAAGGACATTCATAAACATAAGGATCGCGACGACCGACCCGGCGTAACCAAGGTAAGCCATCTGGAGGTGATCTGTATAGAAGACCGCGATGACAATGAGAGCACCGAGGTCGTCAACAATCGCCAGACTGGTCAGGAAGATCAGGAGTGAGTTGGGGATGCGTTTGCCGAGCATCGCGAGGATGCCGACTGCGAAGGCGATGTCGGTGGCCATGGGAATTCCCCAGCCTCCGATGGTTTCTTTGCCGTAGTTGAAGGCAACAAAGATGAGCGCGGGGCCGATCATGCCTCCAAGGGCACCGAAGATGGGGAGTGCCGCCCGCTTGGGGGAGGCGAGTTCACCTACGAGTACTTCTCGTTTGATTTCGAGCCCGACGACGAGGAAGAAGATGGCCATAAGGAGATCGTTGATCCACATCGCGGTGGAATGGCCCTGCCACCAGGCGGGTTCTTCTGTGATAGGTGTCCAGCCGTGCCCGCCGTGGTCGTCACTTTCGGCGTGGTCCGCGTCATTGCTGTGATCTGTGTCTGCTGGTTGTTCGGTTTCGTTGTGATCTTCAGCGGTTTCATGGGCGGCATCGGTTGCGTGTTGGCCGTGGGCATCGTCTGCGGGTGCGTAGTGCGGGTTGTGTGCAACCGAGATGCGTGTTTCGGTTTCGTTGAAGATCTGGTTGTATGAGTCGGCGTATTGGGAGTTCGCCCAGATCATCGCGATGGCGGTCATCAAGAGCAGGACGATGCCGCCAGAACTTGAGAGTTTGGCAAAGCGTTGGAATGGTCGTGCGAGTCGTTCGCTGGGCTCTGGGTTGAGGCCATGCTTTGCGGTTGGGATGTTGTGGTCGTCTGACATGCCGAGGGCTCCTGTCGAAAAATCTCGTCACCACCCGGTGTTGGGGGGCGATTATGAATCAATGGACAGAGTTCTATCGGGCGTTGAGATATGGGGGGTTGACCGGGAGCGATTGGGATCGATGAAAACCCGCCACAATGCGTCTGAGGGGCCGTCTGAGCGATGTTGAGTGGCCAAAACTGCGCGGTTAGTGCTGGAAGGGGTAGAGCTTTGGGAGGTCCAGGATCTGGGTGAGTTCGTCGAGCGCGTCTGTGCATGACTGTGCGAGTGCAGGGTCGAGGAGATCGGCGGGGGTGATCTCGTCTGGGTAGGTGCGGGAAACGAAGTCGGTGAGTTTGTCCATGAGTTCGTCGGTCATGATGACGCCCGGGTGCACCGCGGCCAGTTCGGCATCGCTGAGCGGGACGCGGAGGCGGAGGCAGGCGGGGCCGCCGCCGTTGCGCATGGACTCGCGGACATCGAGGTAGTGGACGGTGTTGATAGGGTTGGAGGTGTCGGCGATCATCTTGTCGATGAACCTAGCAACGCGTGGGTTCTCGGTGGCTTCGAGCGGGGCGATGAGTGCCATTAAACCATCTTGAATGGTGACGATCTGGGAGTTGAAGAGGTAGCTGGTAACCGCGTCGTTGATCGAGAAATCTGAATCATGCGCTTCGATGGTGATGAGGGGCTGGCCGAGCGGGGAGCTCAGGTCCGAGAGCATGGAGCGTGATGTGGCGAATGCTTGTTCGTGGTAGAGGAAGACATTCTCGTTGCCGGTGGCGATGACATCGTTGTGGAAGACGCCCGCGTCGATCGCGTCGGGGTGCTGGCGGGCGAAGATGACCTGCGTTGGATCGAGCTTGTGGATCCGGGCGATTGATTCGCAGGCGGCGCGGGTCTGGCGGGAGGGGTAGTTTCGCGCCGAGTTTGAGGGGTCATGGATGTCTACGCCGTAGACGAAGAGTTCGATTCCAGGCTGACCGTGGGTTGCGGCGAAGCGGATGTGGTTGGCGGCTCCTTCGTCTGCGAAGCGGGCCTGGTCTGGGAGTGGGTCGTGGACGGTAAAGTGGTCCTGGTTATTGAAGATCATCGAGAGCATGCGTGTCGTGGTTGGATGCTCAAGGGATCTGTGAAGATTAGAGACGAGGTTCGCGGGGGTGATGTGGACCTTGTTGTCGCTGGTGTCCGGGCTTGGGGAGATGGTCGCGGCGTTGGCGGCCCACATAGAGCTTGCACTCCAGACCGCGTTGAGCAGGGTCGGGTCCGCGTCGTTGGCGCTGGCGAGGAGCTGGGCGTCGTCTCCGGTGAATCCGATTCGGCGGAGGAAGGCGAGGTCCGGGCGTTGTTGCGGGGGGAGGACGGCTTGGGTGAGCCCGAGGTCCATGAGGGCTTTCATCTTTGAAAGCCCTTGAAGCGCGGCGGCTTTTGGTTTGGAGGTGCCGCCGGCGTTGCTGAGCGAGGCGATGTTCCCGGCGGAGAGGCCTGAGTAGTTGTGTGTGGGGCCGATGAGCCCGTCGAAGTTGACTTCTTGGAATTTGTTGCTGTTCGTCGGGCTGGGCATAGGGAGAGGATAGGTGCTTAGTCTGAATGGGGCGGGACGGGGCGGCCGTGGGGATCTGTTTGTGTGTTCGAGTCGGGCTCGTCTGTTGGAAGGTGCTCGAGTTGCTCGGCGATGTCGTGGACATTGTCCGGTCGGATGCCCGCTTGGTCGACGAGGTAGCCCTCCCAGAGGCGGTGGCGGCGGATGATCTTGGCACCGGCTTGCTGGCCTGCATCAGTGAGTTCAATGGCATTGTTGGATTGGGTGACGAGCCCTTGGCGGGTTGCGAACTGGATGACTTGGTTGATGTCTTTGGTGTGCATGGCCGGTGCGATGGATGAGACTTGGGATCGTGGGGTTCCTGTTTCGCTGGCGCGATAGAGGAGGCCGATCAGGTCCTCGATGGCGACTGTCTTTCGGAGCGATCTTTGGCGGATGGATTTGGCGATCAGGCCATGGGACGGCGAGACGATTGCCGCGAGGGCGACCATTGATCCTGCGACGACGGAGATCATCCCGGCGGCGTTGAGCGATGAGGGCATGCGGAGCATTTCGGGGACGAAGGAGGCGAGGATGTAGCCGAGGATTGCGGACACTACGGCGAAGAGTGCGCTGAGTTTGATCTGGGTTGAGAGGCGGTCGGTGCAGAGGCGTGCGGTGGCCGAGGGGCAGATGAGCATGGCGATGACAAGGATCGAGCCCACGGCTTCGAAAGACGCGACGGCGCAGGCCGCGGTCATGACCATGAGTAGCACGGTGATGAGTCCGGCGTGGATGCCTTGGGTGGTGGCAAGTCCGGGATCGAAGGAGGCGATGCGGAGTTCTTTGTGGAGAGCGAGTTTGAAAATGATGACGAGGACGGTGAGGCCGAGAAGGGTTGATACCTGGGTGGGGATGTCTTTGAGGGTGTCAACGGTGAAGAGTTGGCTCCATTCTGTTGGTGCGATAAAGAAGAGGGTTTCGAGCTGGCCGTAGAGAACGCAGTCTGCGTCGAGATCGACATGGTCGGCTGCGGCTTGTTCGAGCATGAGCACGCCCAGTGCGAACATGACAGAGAAGACGACGCCCATCGCGGCGCCGGGTTCGACGCGGCCGAGTCGTTTGACGAGCTCGATGAGTCCGACGGTGATGAGTGCTGATGCGCCCGCACCGAGGAGCATGGCCATCGGGGACCTGGATGAAGCAAGCAAGAACGCGGCGACGAGGCCGGGGAGGACGGCGTGGGAGATCGCATCGCCCATCATGGACTGGCGGCGTAGGACAAGGTGATTGCCGATAAGCCCGCACGACAGTGCGACGCAGATGGCGGAGGTGAGCGGGAAGAGATCGAAGGAGATGATTTGGCGAAGGGTTTCAGGGATCACGGGTTGATCTCCTGTATGTGGCTGTCTATATCATGGCCGCTGGCGCGGATTTCGTTTTCTAGGCGGGTGATGAGGTCGTCGTCGAGTATGTGTTCGACTTGGTCAACGGACCAATCGACATGCGACGGTGCGATGTCGGCACAGGAGATGAGGTACTGCTCCCAGAGCATGTGGTTGCGCCGGACGCGGCGGCCTCGATTGAGTCCTGATTGAGAAAGGGCGCTCGATGGGCTGAGTGATTGTGTGAAACCCTTGAGGCGGAGTAATACGCGGAGGCAGAAGGTGGTGCGGGGGTGGTGCTCTGGGTATTGGTACTTGGATTCGAGGGTGTGGTCCACGGCGATCTGGAGTTTGAGCTTTGCGTGGCGGATGAGCTGGGCGATGACGCCTCGGGCGGGGGCGGCGAGCATGGAGATGATGAAGATCGTCCCGGCACACAGCACGATGACCGCTCCGGCGGGTTTGCGGGGGAGGAGTGCGCTGACGCTGGATCCTACGAATCCAGATAAAGCGCCGATGAGTGCGCTCAGGATGATGAGCATGCGTACGCGGTCGGTCCAGAAGCGTGCCGCGGCGGGGGGGATGATGAGCATGGCCACTATGAGGATGAGGCCGACGGCTTGGAGTCCTGACACGGTGACGAGGACGATGAGCGCGAGGATGAGCCCGTCGATGAGTCCAGCTGGGATGCCGGTGACTCTTGCGAAGGATTCGTTGAAGCAGACGATGGTGATTTCTTTCATCGCGAGGATGGCGATGGCGATGGCAATGAATGCGATGGTGCCCATGAGGATTGCGTCGTTTGTGAGCATTGCGGCGGTCTGGCCGTAGATGAAGTGGTTGAGCCCGGCGGCGCTGGATGTTGCTGTGGATTGGATGACTGACAGGAGAACAACGCCGATCCCGAAGAAGACGGAGAGGACTATTCCAATGGCGGCGTCTTCGCGGAGTCTTGTGTAGGTGAGGATCAAATGGATGCACAACACGCCGAGGATGCCGGAGATTGTTGCGCCCAGGAGGAGGATGGGGAGTGATCGGGCGTTGAGACCCATTGCTGATGCGATGAGGAATGCGCAGGCGATGCCTGGGAGAGTTGCGTGTGAGAGGGCGTCGGCGGTGAGGGAGCGTTTGCGTAGGAGTGCAAAGGCGCCGATGATCCCTCCGGCGATGCCGAGGAGGGAGGCGGCAACAATGACGGCGTTGGTGTTGAATCCGGATTGTAGGGTGATGGTGTCGAAGATCTCGCGCAGCGATGGCATCTCGTCGTGAACTTGTTTGAGGGTGGGGGTTAAGGATTGCGCGAGGGTGAGGTTCACTTGTTTGGCTGGCCTTGCTGGGCGCGGGCGACGGCTTCGGAGGCTTCTGCGAGAAGGGTGAGTCGTCCGCCATAGGTTTTGTTGAGGTTCTCGTCGGTGAAGATCTCGGAGACCGGGCCGGCGGCGACGATGCGCATGTTCAGGAGCATGGCGTGGTCGAAGTAGGCGGGGACGGTTTGAAGATCGTGGTGGACAACGATGACTGTTTTGCCTTGGGAGCGGAGTTCGCGGAGGACTTCGATGATTGCGGCTTCAGTTGCGGCATCGACCCCGGCGAAGGGTTCGTCCATGAAGTAGAGATCGGCGTTCTGTACGAGGGCGCGGGCGAGGAAGACGCGTTGCTGCTGGCCTCCGGAGAGTTGGGCGATCTGGCGGTTGGCGTAGTCGGCGAGTCCCATGCGGTCGAGCGATTCCATCGCGGCGGCTTTGTGAGCTTTGCGGATGGGTCTGAACCAGCCGATCTTCCGGTAAAGACCCATGCAGACGACATCGAGTGCGCTGACGGGGAAGTCCCAGTCCACGGTTTCGCGTTGGGGGACATAGCCGATCTGGGCGCGGGCTTGCTTGTAGGGCTTGCCCCAGAACTCGACTGTGCCTGCGGCGGCGGGGATGAGTCCGAGGCATGCTTTGATGAAGGTGCTTTTGCCTGCGCCGTTTGGTCCGACGATCGCGACCAGGGAGTTTGGGGGCGCGTCGTAGTCGACATCCCAGAGGACGGGCTTGCGGTGGTAGGCAACGGTCATCGCGTGGACGGAGAGCGGGTTGTCTGCGGAGTGTTCAGGTCTCGCGTCGAGTGTTGAGCGGGGTTGGTTGGGGGGTTGTTGAAGGGTGCTCATGGTTGTTGCTCGCTCAGTTTGCCCTGCATGCCTGTTACAGGTGCATCGCCGCCGAGGGCTCTTGCGATGGTGGTGATGTTGTGATCGATCATGCCGATGTATGTGCCCTCGTAGGTGCCCGCTTGGCCCATGGCGTCTGAGAAGAGGGACCCGCCGATGGTAACCTCATGGTCTTGGGCTTTGGCTCCTGCGATGAGGGCGTTGATGTTGCGATCCGAGACTGTGGTTTCTACAAAGACCGCTTTGACTTTGTTGTCAACAAGCAGGTCTACGAGTCGTTCGATGTCTCGGACGCCGGCTTCGGATTCTGTAGAGATGCCCTGGATGCCGACGACTTGGTATCCGTAGCGTCTTCCGAAGTAGTTGAACGCGTCGTGGGCTGTGATGAGGATGCGTTGGGACTCGGGGACGGATGAGAGGACACGCCTGGCATATCCGTCGAGGTCGGCGATCTGGGACTTATAAGCATCCGCGTTGGCGCGGTAGTCGGCTGCGTGATCGGGGTCGTTGTCGATGATTGTCTGGGCCATGACATCGACGGCCTCCATCCATGCGATGGGGTCCATCCAGAGGTGGGGGTCGTTGTGGCCAGCGAACTCTTCAGGGGAGAGGAGGAACTCTTCGTCAACGGATTCCGTTACGGGGCGGACAGCAATCCCGGAACTGGCAATGCGGACGAAGGCATCGGTCATGCGACCTTCGAGCATGAGTCCGGTGTAGAGGACGATGTCGGCGTCCATGAGTTTGGCGATGTCGGTGCGGGTGGGTTTGTAGAGGTGGGGGTCGATCCCGGTGCCGATGAGCCCGGTGACGGTGGCGTGTTTCCCAGCGATGATGGTGGCGGGGTCCGAGATCATGCCTGTGGTAGAGACGATGTTGATGGGGCCGGAATCTGCAGATTCTGTGGCGACTGAATCTCCGCCGCAGCCAGCGAGGATGAGTGCGGAGAGGGCGAGAATGATGTTTTTGGTGTGCATTGGGTATTCCTTTGTAGCAAAAGCTACTTGTAGCCACTGCTACAATAGCACTTTAAATCAGGCTTGGCAAGGGGGCGGCCGATATGCGGTTATCGGGCCTTGGCGGTGTGAATGATGGGGCAGGGACTTGACAAATGGCAACTCGGCGCGTTCCGTGTCGGCTCAGACTATCTATATATAAATAGTTGAATCCAACGAGAGGCGTGCATGGCGAAGAAGACGGCATCCAAAAAGGCCACCAAGAAAGCTGCCAAAAAGACGACCAAGAAGGTCGCAAAGAAGGCTGCGGGCGGTGCGTCCAAGAAGGTCACCAAGAAGGCCGGCGGGCGGAAGTTTGCCAGTGTGTATAAGGCTGGCGATGCCAAGGGCAAGTCGCTGGTGATCGTCGAATCCCCAGCCAAAGCGAAAACAATCAATAAATATTTGGGCAACGACTATGTGGTTCTCGCGTCGGTGGGGCATGTGCGGGATCTGCCTTCTAAAAACCCTAAAGGTATCAAGGACCCGGTGCCTGGGGTGAATCTGGATAAGCGGTTCCAGCCTTCGTATGAGATTCTGTCTGGCAAAGAAACGGTCATGAAGGATCTGAAGCGGGCCGCCAAGGATGCGCTCTCTACCGGGGGTCAAGTCTGGTTCGCGACTGACCTCGATCGCGAAGGGGAGGCGATCGCGTGGCATGTTGCGCAGGAACTGGGGATTGATTCGAAAGATGCCCAGCGGGTGATGTTCACGGCGATCACCAAAGCGGAGATCGAAAAAGCGTTCCATAACCCGCACGCGATTGATGAAGAACGGGTCAATGCGCAGCAGGCGCGGCGGATTCTGGACCGGATTGTTGGGTATCAGGTGTCGCCGCTGCTCTGGAAGAAGGTTGCTCGGGGTCTCAGTGCCGGGCGAGTGCAGTCCGTGGCTGTGCGGCTGGTTGTCGAGAAGGAACGGCAGATCGAGGCGTTTGTGCCTGATGAATACTGGACGGTGACTGGAAACTTTGTGCTCGACGCATCGGCGGCGGGGAAACTCGGACCGCAATGGAAGTCGTATATTGAATCTAAGGACGAGAAGGGGAAGGGGCCGACGGTCAAAGCGCAGAACGGGTGGTTGAGTCAGAACAATGCGGTCCGGGCGCAGCTTGTCGAGTTCGACGGGAAGAAGTTTGATCCTCGGACCATCTCGTCCTCGATTGTGCCCGAGCTTGAGGTGCTGACGCACGACACGATTGAGGAGCGTCGCGAGCAGGTTAATGCTGCATTCGCTGATTCGGGGTCGCATGATCTGAGCGGGGGCGTGCGATCGGTTGTTGAGGCGTGCGGGCTCAGCGATGTGTCTTGCGATGTCCAGGACCAGAAAGACGGGGTTGGTCCGGCGCGGTGGGTGCGGACGATCTCGGGTTCATGCAAGGGTGATCTTGAATACCAGATTGAATCGATCGAGACCAAGCGGACCAAGTCGCGGGCGGCTGGGCCATTCATAACTTCGACGCTGCAGCAGGCGGCTTCGAGTCGCTTGGGCTTTGGTGCTCAGCGGACGATGCGGGCGGCTCAGGGGTTATACGAGGGTGTCAATATTCCGGGTGAAGGTCCAGTGGGTTTGATTACCTACATGCGTACCGACTCGACACACATTGACAGCGGGGCGCTCAACGATGTGCGTGGTCACATCAACAAGACCTACGGCGACAAATACCTCCCTGAGAAACCAAACTTCTTCAAGACCACGAATAAAGGGGCGCAGGAGGCACACGAGGCGATCCGTCCTACCGATGTTTCGCGGCATCCAGATTCGATGCCCAGCTCGCTCAAGGACGATCAACGGAAGCTGTACAAGCTGATCTGGGAGCGGTTTGTCGCGTGCCAGATGGTCGCGGCAGAGTGGGACGCGACGAGCGTGATGATCCGTGGCGGCGTGGACAACAAGGCGTTGTTCAAGGCGACCGGGCGGACACTGGCGTTTGATGGTCACTACCGCGTGTCGGGCGTGCCTACGAGCGGGGACGAACTGAATCTGCCCAAGCTCGCAGAGAAACAGCCGATGTACCCGTTTGCGATGGACCCGGCCCAACGATTCACGGCTGCTCCGGGGCGGTATTCTGAGGCGAGCCTGATTAAAACGCTTGAATCCGAGGGGATCGGGCGGCCGTCGACCTACGCGAGCATTATCTCGACGATCCAGGATCGGAAGTATGTCGAGCAGATCGCGCGGGCGTTCTGGGCAACGGATCTCGGGATGGTTGTCACTGACAAGCTCGTCGAGGGGTTCCCGATCCTGATGGATCTGGGCTACACCCGCGACATGGAAGGCAAGCTCGACGCGATCGAGGACGAGCACCTCGACTGGATCGAGATGCTCCAAGGGTTCTACGGGCGGTTCTCCAAGAGTTTGGAACGGGCGCACGAAGAGATGATGCACGCCAAGGCGGAGCTCCGTCCTGCGCCCGAAGAATACCGATGCGAAAAATGTGATTCATCGCTGGTGTACCGGTTCGGGAAGAACGGGCGGTTCCTCAGTTGTTCGCAGTATCCGGATTGCAACTGGGCGTGCCCTTGTGATCGTCAGGGTCGGCCTCAGATGGCGGAGTTTGTGGATGTCAAGTGTCCAAAGACCGGGCGTCCGATGATCCGCAAGGTGGGGCGGTTCGGGCCGTTCTTGACGACGCCGCTTGAGGAAGGCGAGACGAACGATGATGGGATGATCCTCAATATCGATAAGAAGGGGTTTGTCAATGCTCCGAGTGTGCCTCCGCTACTGACTGAGCTTGAGTGCGGGACTTGCCAGAGTCCTTTGAATCTTCGGAACGGGGCTCGCGGGCCTTGGCTCGGGTGCAGCCGGTTCCCGAAATGCCGGGGCCGCGGGAAGTGGACGGGGCTCGAAGACGCTGAGCGGGCGGATCTTGAGGCCAAGCTCGATGCACAGGAGAAGGCCAACCCGGTGCCGATTATCACGCGGATGGACGGGACGGCACTGACAGATTCGAAGGGGAAACCGGTGGCCGAGGCCCCGAGTGTTGATGAGCTTGTCCTGCAGGATGATCCGCGAGCGGCCAAGAGTGCCTGAACCTTTCAGGTAGCCCGCTTTGCTGGCGTACCATTGCTGCGATGAGCAGCTTTTTGATGACAACCAACTTCGGGCAACTGTTCCGGAAGTTTAACGGCTGGGTGCGTGAGCATCCAGACGGGTGGCTCAACACCCTTGGGGCGGTGATCGGAGTGCTGACGGCGTTCGGCGCGGTGCTGTTTGCGACGGGGCTCAAGGCGGTCGAGCACTGGACCGAGGGGATGCAGGAAGATTGGGCGACGCATCTTGGGTATTGGTGGTTGCTGCCTTTGATCCCGATGATCGGTGCCTTGTGTACAGGGTTGCTGGTGTATAAGTTTGCGCGCGAGGCCGGCGGGCACGGGGTGCCTCAGGTTCTTGATGCGATCGTGCGCAAGGGCGGGGTGATCCCGGCACGGATCGGGTTGGTCAAGGTTATTGCTTCAATCTGCACGGTCGGTACGGGTGGGTCGGCGGGTGCTGAGGGGCCGATTGTTCAGATCGGTGCGGTGACCGGTTCGGTCATGGCGCGTCGCTTGGGTGTGCCTCGGAAGCATGTGATCACGCTGATTGGGTGCGGGGCGGCTGCGGGAATATCGAGTATCTTTAATGCACCGATCGCGGGGGTGTTCTTTGCGCTGGAGATCTTATTGCGAGATTTTTCGCTCAAGACCTTTATGCCGATTGTGATTGCTTCGGTGTTCGCGACGGCGATGACACAGGTGGTGATGGGGGATAACGAGGCGATCTTTACGACGCACCTGCCCAACTATGTTTTTAGTGCCTTAGAACTCCCGAGTTATATTGTGCTGGGGATTCTGTGTGCGTTTGGGGCGTGGGGGTTCACGATGGTGCTGGAGAAGGGCGAGGACTTCTTTGCGGGTCTTCGGCTCCACCCGGTGCTCAAACCTGTGCTTGGCGCGTTGATGCTCGGTGTCTTGGGTATCGGCGGGATGTATGTATTCGGCCAGATCGAGAACGGCGACATCCTCGGCGTTCACGGCGCGACGCCCGCGTTCTTCGGCAATGGCTACGCGGTCATCACCCACCTGCTCGATCCGGTGACCTACACCGACGGAAAATTCTTGTGGGGCGCGATCGCAGTCTTGGGGTTGCTTGTGATTGCCAAGATATTGGCAACGACCTTTACGCTTGCCTCGGGTGGCTCGGGCGGTGTTTTTGCGCCGGGCCTGTTTACCGGGGCGGCGATCGGTGGCGTGTTTGGGATGCTGCTCGATAAGATGGGATTGATTGCTGACGGGTCATCGCCCGCGAGCTACGCGCTTGTTGGGATGGCGGCGGTGATCGCGGGGACGACCTTTGCGCCGATGACGGCGATCTTGATTCTCTTTGAGATCACGCGCGAGCCTCGGGTGCTTGGGCCGATTATGCTGGCGGCGATTGTGTCGACTTCGCTGACGCGCAAGCTGATGCCGGATTCGATTTACAACGCCAAGCTGCGGCGGGCTGGGGTCCGGATCGGGACGAGCCGGGATCTTGGTGTGCTCCGGCATGTCCCAGTTACAAGTGTGAAGTTTGCAGCAATGCCTGACGAGCCGGTGTACGCGTCTGATCCACTCAGCAAGTTGATCACGCTCCATGCGCATCACAATGTGCCTGACTTTGTGGTGGTGGACCACAGCGGGTGTTATATGGGGATGGTGACAGGTCGAGATATGCGGTCGGCGTTGATCGACCGTGAGGCGATCCCGTTATTGTTGGTTGCCGAGTTGATGCGGACGGACATCCCGACGGTCTCGGCTGATGAGCATCTCGATACGGTGATGGAGAAATTCGCTAGGTCCGATGTGTCGAGTTTGTGTTTGGTTGATCAGTTCGGGCAGATGAACCCGGTGGCGTTGATCACGCGAGAGCATGTGATGACGCGGTACAACCAGGTGCTTGATGAGGGGTGAGGGAACTTATTGGGGATTGGGACGGATGGTGTGGTATGAAAGAGTTTCTGTTTGGGAAAACAAACTGGAGAGCGTTACAACTTGTTTTGCTGGGTGTACTTGGTTCTCTAGTCGTTCTCGCACTAATTCCTGTGTCAAGTCATAGCCATGAGAGAGATCCAATCTTGCGGTCATCAAGACAAGTCCGGAGTTTGGCTCAGGGTGCGATCACCTATGCAAGCCTTCATAATGACATATTTCCATCGCAAGAGCAGTGGCCCAATGCACTAATTGATCTCGGGATTCTCGAAACAGAGATGCTTACATCAACAGCGGAAGACGGCGATGGTGTGTCGTTTATTTATGTGCCAGGATGTTTGATCTTTGAAGCGACACAAATCCTTGTTTATGAAGACCCCAAACATTGGGAGGAAGGTGTGATCGTCGGCTTTGCCGATGCTCATGTGGAGATCGTGCCTTTGGATGTGTTTGAGAAGATGATTGCAGAGCAACTTAAAGCTCGATCAGCTGAACCGTAAATCAGTTTTCGCCGAGGGTTTTCTTTCTTCTTAGGACATGGTGGTAGTGCTGGGCGAAGCGGTGGGATTCGTCACGGACTTGTTGGAGTAATCTTAATCCCGGGTTGTTGCGGCCGAGCTTGATGGGGTCGTCTTTGCCCTGGACATAGATCAGTTCTTCTTTTTTGGCCAGCGAGATGACCATCGGGGGTTTGAGTTCGAGCTGGTCGAAGGCATCCATCGCGGCGTGGAGCTGGCCGATGCCGCCGTCGATGAGGATGACATCTGGGTAGAGTTCTTGGCCCGCGCCCGCGTCGCGGTAGCGGCGGGAGATGACCTCGCGCATGGATTGGAAGTCGTCGTTGGCGCGTCCGCCTGGGAGGTTGGTGAAGGATTTGATCCTGAAGCGGCGGTATTCTTGTTTGAACGGGCGGCCGTCGATGAAGCAGACCTTTGACGCGACGGTTTCGCCGCCTTGGAGGTGTGCGACATCGAAGCCCTCGACGCAGCGGATGGGGGTAGTGATGTCCAGAGCGCGGGCGAGGGACTGGCAGCCCTTGATGGGGTCGATGTAGCTGATCTCGGCTTCGGGCTGCCATTGGTCGCTGGCTTTGGCGCGGTCGTCGATTTTGTGCATCGCGTTGACCTGGTCGCGGAGCGTGGCGGCGCGTTCGAAGTCCATTTTCTCCGAGGCCTCGGCCATCTCCTTGGTGAGCTCGCGGATCATGGTGGAGCGTTTGGTTTTGAGAAACCGTGTGAAGCGGTTGATGTCCTCGCGGTAGTGCTCTTTGGTGATTGACTCGTTGCACGGGGCGGTGCATTTGCCGATGGCTGCGAGCAGGCACGGGCGGAAGAACTTGTTTTTGGGATCGCCTTCCTCGATGTCCAGCGAGCAGGTGCGGAACTTGAAGATGGACTGGAGGGCATCGATGGCTGTTCTCAGTGCGCCGGGTGAGGTGAACGGGCCGAGGATTGAGGCGTTGGAGAATCGCGGATCTTTCGAGCCGTCGGCTTTGACACCGGTGGGATTGCGAGAAACGAACACGCGCGGGTAGTCCTCGGCGGTGGTGACGACGAGGTACGGGTAGGTCCGGTCGTCTTTTTGGGCGGAGTTGAACTTGGGTTTGATGTCCTTGATGAGCCTGTTCTCGGCCAGGAGCGCTTCCCATGCGGTGTCGGTCTTGAAGACCTCGAAGGTGTGGACCTCATCGAGCATCATGTTTTTGCGCGGTCCAAGGTCGGTGGAGGGGAGGAAGTACGACGAGACGCGGTCGCGGAGCTTGGTGGCTTTGCCGACATAGAGGACGACGCCGGTGTGGGATTTCATGAGGTACACGCCGGGCTCGAGTGGGAGATCGCGGGCGGTTGAGTGGAGGCGTTTGATGCGGTTGATGTCATCCTCGGTGCCCCACGCGGGGATCTCCTGCGGGGTGTCGTTGGGCGTAAACGGGATGGGGTCGTCAATTGGATCCACGGGGGATGGTATGGGCAGTAAGGGCTTGTGATGGGATCAGAAGTCGGATCCGATATCGGGGTCGATCATGTGGAGATTGGGATTCTCGTCGAGCGGGGGGGACCCGGGCTGGGCCCAGACCGCGGTCCAGCAGAACTCGAAGGGCGGCCAGGCGACATCATGAAACAGCGCGGGCCACGCTTCTTCGGTTCTGCGGCTCAGATCCTCTTGGATGGATTTGAACCCGGGTGTATCTTCGTCGATACATCTCAGATTCTGTTGGTCATCCTTGATCCGGAAACCAAAACAGATCTGATCGGTCGAAACGAGATCACGCTTGTAGGCGACCACCGCGGTGACATCGCTCCAGCTGAGTGACCAGTTGATTTGATCGTTGATATACAGCGAGAAGCCGTTGGTTTCGCGGACGATCTCTCGTTGCTTGGAGTTCCCGTTCCCCCGAAGCAAATCAGATAAAACAGAAAAGACCGACCTCCGAGGGGGTCGGTCATCTGGATGGTGGTCTTGTTCTGGCATTGTTTATTCGTAGATGTAGTCTGGGCCGCGCCATTGCTGCCATTTCTTGAGGCGGAATCTCCAGAAGCTTTCTTCGAAGTTGGCCTGGGCTTCTGGAGACCACATGCGGAAGGCTTCGAGCTGGCGGGCCTCGCTGGCGATGCGCCGGAGTTCGTCTTCTGCTTCTTGGACGGTCAGCGGATCGGCCTCGCCGCTGCGGACGGCGGCGTTGACCAAACTGATGTAGAGGTCGTTGAGGTGGGCGTAGCTCTCTAGGGTATCCTCGGAGAGCGACTCGTCATTGAGACGGCCGGCCTCGGCACGCAGGATGGTGTCGATGGCGCGGGCCTGGTGGCGTTGACCGGTGGTGCGTTCGACGCGGCAGCCGGAGGAGAATGCCAGCACGAGTGCGGAGGCGACGATCACGATTGGTGTTAAACGAAAGCTCATGGAGTCTCCATCGGTTCTCGGACGAGTTGGCTTGAATGATCCTATTGGAAATCAGTCATGAAATGGACTTTAGGGGCGATTTACGACAGGGCAAGTCGGCACATCATCTCTACGCCCAAAGGGATCGATTGATCGTTGAAATCGAAACTCGGGGTGTGTAATCCGGGGAATGGCGTATTTTCGTCCTTGGCGAGCCCGAGGAAGAAGAAACAGGCCGGGACGAGCTGGGCGTAGTAGGAGAAGTCTTCTCCGCCGAGGGTCGCATCGGGGACAATCTGAGTCGCGGTGCAATTCCCCGCAGAACGGGCGATTTCAAAGACATGTTCGGTCTGGGCAGGGTCATTCATGGTGACGGGATAGCCGGGGATCCACTCGATCTGGGCGGCGGTGCCATGGGCTTTGGCGGTGGATTCGATGAGTTCAAAGAACCGGGCTTTGGTGGCCAATCGGGACTCATCGGACAAGGTCCGGACGGTGCCTTGGAGGATGGCGGCCCCCGGGATGACATTGAAGGCGGTACCGGAGTGGAAGGTTGTTATCGAGACGACCACCGAGTCGGTGGGGGCCGTCGTTCGGGAGACGATGGTCTGGGCTGCTGAGACAATGGCTGAGCCTGCGACGATGGGGTCGCTGCTCAGGTGCGGATACGCGGCATGTGCCTGTGTGCCTTTGACGGTGACGGTAAACATGTCGGTCGAGGCGAGGAGTGGTCCCGGGCGGGTGGCGATGGTGCCGAGGGTTTGGTCTGGCCAGCCGTGGAGCCCGAACATTTTGGTGATGGGGGGCCCGAGGAGATCGCCCATGATGCCGTCGCGGATCATTTTTTCGGCGCCCGCGCCGCCTTCTTCTGCGGGTTGGAAGACGAGGGTGATTGGATTGGGGCGGTGTGTCATGTTTGACAAGAGTTTGGCGACGCCGAGAAGGATGGTGGTATGTCCGTCGTGGCCGCAGGCATGCATGACGCCCTCGTTGGTGGATTTGTAGTCGTTGGTTGAGATCTCGGTGATGGGGAGAGCGTCCATGTCGGCGCGGAGCCCTATGCATGGGCCGGGGTTGTCTACCGTCGCGGGGATGTGGGCCAGGACGCCTGTGCCTGTGTTGCGTTCTTTACCACCGATGTCAGCGATGAACTCGATGCCCAGATCGGCCAGGTGTTTCTGGACGACCGACGATGTGCGGGATTCTTTGAACTTGAGTTCTGGGTGGGCGTGAAGGTCGTGGCGGATGGCAAGAAGCTCATCCATGATGGATTCGATCTGGGCTTGTAGATCTGATTCGGTGATGGCTGATGTTGTCATGGGAGAGTGTATGTAGAGAATTCGAGGAGGGATAGGGCTCAGGCCGCACGGCGGTTGGAATGCTCGTCTAAGAAATCGCGGGCGGCGTTCTCGATATCAATGCATTGGAGCTGGTGAGGCTTGTCGGAGTTGGCGCCGGCACGGATCTGGTCGAAGGTCTCGGATTGAGCGATGAATGCGTCGGCAATCTCGGGATCAAAGTGCGATCCTTTCCCTTCTGTGATGATGCCGCTGGCTTTGTCGTGGCTCATCGCGTCCTTGTAGACCCGCTCGGAGGTCAGGGCGTCGTAAACATCGGCGATCGCGACGATGCGGGCGGCGATCGAGATGTCCTCGTCCTTAAGACTGAACGGGTAACCCGAGCCGTCCCATCTTTCGTGGTGCTGGAGAGCGATCTCGATGCCCATGTCGATGAACTCGTCAGCTCCGAACTTGGAGCGGATTGAAAGAAGTGTCTCGCCACCGATCAGGGTGTGCTTTTCCATAATCGCGCGTTCTTCGTCGTTGAGGCGTCCGGGCTTGAGGAGCACCGCGTCTGGGATTCCGACCTTGCCGATGTCGTGGAGCGAGGAGGCAAGCACAAGCCGGTCGATCCATTCATCGGTGATGATTGGGTGATTGGGCTGGATGTGCTCAGCGATTACGCGTGCGTAGTAGCCGATGCGGTCGAGGTGATCGCCGGTGTCGGTGTCGCGGTAGTCGGCGAGTTTGGCGAGCCCGTGGATAAGGGCGTTCCGCTTGGCCAGCCCGCCGGTGACCTGGCGGTGGACCTCTTCTTGGAGCTGATGGTTGTTCTGCTCAAGGGCGTCTTTGTATCGGCGGGACGCGAGGTAGAACACGGTCGTGGTCAGGATCATGACACTCAAGGCAATCGAGAGTTCGAGGACGAAGAGCTTGTCGACCTGCGACTGGGGCATCTTGACATTCGCTTGAACCCAGGTATCGGTCAACAGAACCGAGCCCAGGAGCAGCCCGGCTTGTGCGATGAGCAAGCCCGTCATAAACGCCCTGCGGCTGCGGGGTCTGAAGGCTATTTCGATGGCTGGTTTACTGCTCACCAATGGATCATCGGAAGCGCCGGATTTGAGATACAGCTTTGGCAAGGAGATCCTGTGGAATCGGAGTTATCGCGGAGGATTGCGCCGATCAGGCGTGTGATACCGTCCGATTCATCGATTATCAGGGCTGTTATGGGGTAAGAATGCGATCGCAGGCATCGAGGGCTTCGGGGATCATCGCGCCCGCGTCCGAGAAGTTTGGATACATGCTCTGGCCTTCGAGACGGTTGGGATCCGGCTTGGTCAGCGACTCGGGGGCGATGGTTTGAAAGAGATCGTGGAGAGACGGGTTGGCGGGGATGTTTCTGGATGTGGATTCGGCAAGAAGCTGTTCGACACGCGGCGAGAGCAAGAACTTTGCGAGGTTGATCGCATTGATCATGCAGGGGCCGTCTTTGATGATCGCGACGGTGTTGGGGAGCATGACGGGGCCCTTGGAGCTCAGCGTGTTGAGGGTCATTGGTGAATCGAAGGATTCGTAGACACAGTCGACCTTCCAGTTGTTGCGCTGCCCGGCCCAGACATCATCGGTGTCTGTGAGTCCGAGGTCGATCTCGCCCATCGCGATGGCGCGGACGACGCTGGCGTTGCCGTCGTAGAGGCGGATGTTGTTGCTCTTGAGCATGGCGAGCCAGTGTTCGAACTGCGGGAGCCCCCACTGGGCGGCGAGGATGCCCATGTGCCCGCGGGTGGTGCCGAACTGCGGACGCGCCATCCCGATGCGGCCCTTCCATTGGGGCTGGGCGAAGTCTCGGAGGGTGGTGGGGGGATTGTCGATGCGGTCGGTGGCATAGGCGATGACACGCGGGCGGCTTGCGAAGCCGACCCATGACCCGTCTTCTGCGATAAGCTTGCTGGGCCAATCGGTACCAACAAGATTGCCGATGCTGTCGGGCATGAGGATGCCGGAATTCGCAAGATCGATGGTGCCGAAGGGTTCGCTGGACCACCAGACATCGCATTGTGGATTGTCAGCCTCGGCTTTGAGACGGGCGATGAGCCCGGTTGTTTTGGTGGCTTCGGTGTCCCCGACGATCTTTACGGTGATGCCGGTTTCTTTGGTGAACTCATCAACCACCATCCGGGCGAACTCGTCATCGACGGAAGTGTAAAGGACGACACTTGGTTGGCCATCTCGACGAGGAACCTTAAAGATCTGGGAAGGTGAGAGCAGGTAAGCCACCACTGCAAGAACAGCGACGCCGAGAATCAAGGGGATAAATCGTTTCATAGATCGAGTGTAGCAGAATAGAGGTGCTTAATTGTCGCTGGATGTAGCCGGATCAGGAGCGGGCTCTGGGGCCGGGGTCGCTTTTGGCTTGTCGTCAGACTTGGCTTCTTTGGCGGCTTTGTCGAGGCGACCGAAGTAGCTCTGGACGGCGGATTCGTATTCGCGGGGGATGCGTTTGGTTTCGATTGCTTCGCTGGCTTCGGTCTTGGCGCTCTCGACGGCTTGCGAGAAGACTGCCGTAGACTCGCCCTTGATCTGTGAGCCCTGGACCATGGTCGAGGCGATCACGGGGCCTTCAGCGGTCGTGCGGACATCGGCGTGCTCTTTGTTGATGGTGTAGTCAGCGCCCTGTTCTGGTGGGGAGGCGCCGAGCCCCTTGCCTGCTCTTCCTGAGCCGGATCCTTGTTGTGAGGAATCTCCCTTTGCGAATGTGCCGGTGGTAGGCCATTGGCCTTGTTGTCCGCCACCCGGGTTCTGGCCGCCTGGGTTTGAGCACTGGGAGAGCGAGTCGAGTTGTGATTGGCACTCGCCCATCGCTGATTCGAGCGACTGGGCTTCTTGCTGCATGTTCTCTAGGCTGGAGAGCTGGCTGCCCATCGCGTCAGAGCCTTCGGCCATCTGCTGTTGGCTGTCGCTCTGCATGCCTTGGGCCATCTGTCCCATCGCTTGGGACATTGCGCCGGCGGCGTCAGAAGCTTTCTGCTGGGCCTGGGCGGCTTTGGCGAGTGATTCCATTTGTTCGGGGGTTGCGCCCGCTTCTTCGAGTGCTTTCTTGAGGGCGTCGGGATCGGAGGTGAGTTGCTTGGCTTGCTGCTCGCTGAGTCCCGCGGCTTTGAGTTGTTCTTCGAGCTGCTGGGAGTTTTGGGCCATCTGCTCCATCTGCTTTTTCATCTGCTCGAGCTGCTTGGCGGCTTTCTCTTTGTCTTCTTCGGACATGTCGCCGCTTTGCATCTGCTGGGCAAGTTGTTCGAGTTGTTCCTTGGCTTCCTTGAAGTCGCCGCGGGCCATGGCGCGGGCCATTTCGGAGGCCGGAGATTCTTCGGTGGTGTTGAGCGACTTCATCGCGTCCTTGATGGCATCGAAGGTCGCGCCGTCCTCGTTGTTGCGTTTTTCTTCGAGCTTGTCAGCAACGCTTGTCAGGTTCTTGATGGCGCTGCGGAGCGATTCTTCAGGAGAGATGTACTCGTTGGCTTCGGGCTTGAGGAGGTCCTCGAAGGATTCGCTGTCGATATCTTCGAACTCCAGATTGGTGTCCTCAAGAATTTTCTTGAGGGTTTCCTGTGACTGGGCGACGGTCTCCTCGACTTCCTGGGTCTGGACAAGCTCGGCTTGCTTCTCTTGCTGCTTTGCGTAGAGCCCGGTCAGGTCCTTGACGGGGAGCCACCAGACCGCGAGCAGCGCAAGCCCAGCAACAACCGGCGTTGGCCAGAGCTTGGGAGCGGTGATCGGGAGTGCGGATTTGAGATTGACCTTCGTTGCTTTTTCGGTGGCGTCGGTGACGACCGCCTTCGACCAGCCATCGTCTTGGGTTTCGATGATGAGTGCGGTGGAGATGGATTCGCGCAATCCGGCTTTCTCGTCGATGATCATCGCGGCCTTGGCTTGGGAGGGCCTCTTGATGAACGCCCAGGCGAGGCCGAAGAGAACAGCCGATACCGGCGCGGCGATGAAGACGATGTCCCAAGGCACAACAAAGACGGGGGCGACTTTTTGCACGGCTCTGGCGAATACCATCAGGGCGATGACGGCGGCCATGCAGATGGTGATGGTGCGGATCGAGTCGATCAGTATCATCCGGCGTGTGGCGGATAAAATGGTGGCGTGGATTTTATTCATGAGTAGATACCTTCGTAATAATCTGAATCATCGGCCTTGGCGTCTAGCAATCTTCCAATATAACAAGAATTGCGTGGGTGCATGTATGATTGTACGGGCCGGGAGGGCTCTGGTTGCTGCGTTTGGTTGCCTGTGACGATAGAGTGACATCCTTGAAACAGCGATTGCTATCCAGTTTGGGCGGTTTTGTGACGGGGTCGTACATCACGCGCGATCGGTGTGATCTGGCCTTTGATCGGATGCACCGACGGGACCGGATCGGTGACCGGATTCATCTGGTGCTGGCGTGTTTGTTGATGGTGGGGATTTCGGGGCCGGTGAGTGTGGTTGATTTTAAGGCAATCCCTTTGGCGGGGTTCTTTCTGATCCGGGTGGTCAACACCTTCCCGGTGTGGATTCACGGGTTCGGGCAGCCGGTGGTGCTGGTCGGGTTGATGCTCGCGGGGCTGATGGGGCTGAGTTTGTTGTGGTCGCCCGATCCGGCGGCGGGGCTTGAGCACATCGGAGAATTGCGATGGCTCGCTTTGATCGGGTTCGTGTATCCCGTGATCGAGCATCGGAGAATATTGATTGCGTGTTTGTGCTTTGGGTTTGTGATTGGGTACGGGGCGCAGGTGGTTGATGCGTTTGATGGGTTTGGGAACGCGTGGCTTGCCGAGCGTCTCTGGCACGAGCCGGGGCGGGTGTCGGGATGGTGGGACCCGGCGGTGGGTGGATCGCTCCTGGTCGCGGCTCTTGGGTTGCATCTGCCCGCCGCGTTGATGGGCGGGGGGCGGATTCGTGGTGTTGGATTGGTGGGGTCGGTGGTTACAGCCGTGGCATTGATCGCGACTGGAACACGCGGGGCATGGATTGCTTCATTCGCTTTGCTGGTTGTGGCAGTCGTGGTGTCGGTGCGTTCGGGTCATCTGAAATACAGGGCGGTGCTGATCGGCGTTGTTGTGGTGGTCGTTGTGGCTTCAGCGATTGGCGCATTGAAGGCCGACACGGTTTCCGCCCGGTTCGAGAATGCCCGCGATGAAATAGCGCGGGCGGTTGATGGGGATCTGTCTACTTCAACGGGCGCGCGAATCTCGATGGGCAATCAGGCGATCCGCGCCGGTGCTGATCACCCGGTAGGCGGGCTCGGGGCGGGGGGGTTCCGGGATTGGATGGAAGAGCGCACGAGCGAAGGCCTCGATGATCAGGCCCATGCGCATTCGTCTTTGCTCCGCTTATGGTCCGAGCACGGGTTGCCCGGGGTGTTGATCGGGATGCTGCTGGGGACAGTTGTGCTGGTCAATGCGTGGCGGTGTGTCCCCAGCGGGAGCCGGGGGACTTACCTGATGGGGCCGTTCTTTGCGGCATTGGGGCTGCTGCTGGTGAGTGTGTTTGATTCGGTGCTGCTCAACCTTCATACCGCGGCGATGATCGGGGTCCTGGCCGCACTCTCCCCGGCGTATATTCCGGTGCGACCAGAGGGACCGGGCAATGGGCCGGATCCGTCCTAGAATCGGATTGCTGCACATCTTGCATATTTCACATTGAAAGTACGACCCGATGAGTCCAACCGAACCAACAAAGACAACACAGGAAAGCGGGGTCTCGCGATCGCTTATGGGCAAGATCCGCGATAAGACAGCGCGGGTCGGGATTGTTGGGCTGGGGTATGTTGGGTTGCCGTTGATCAAGGCGGTGCATGACGCGGGGTACCCGGTGATCGGGTTCGATGTGGATCAATCGAAGATCGACCTACTCGATCGCGGGGAGTCGTACCTGAAACATCTCGGTGATGATCTTGTTCGCGAGTTGAAAGCATCCGAGCGGTTTGTCGCCAGTGCAGACGAAGCGGTTCTTGGCGAGGCGGACATTGTCGTCCTCTGCGTTCCGACGCCGCTCGACGCGCAGCGTCAGCCGGATCTGAGCTTTGTGACCGGGAGCACCGAGACCATCGGGCGGGTGCTTCGGCAGGGGCAACTCGTGATCCTCGAATCAACAACCTACCCGGGAACGACACGCGATGTGGTGGTGCCGATCCTTGAACGGGCGGGCAAGGAACGAGGGCTCTCGCTGGAGTCTGGTGTCGATTTCTTCGTGGCCTACTCGCCCGAGCGAGAAGACCCGGGGCGGGCCAATACGGTGACTTCGATGATCCCCAAGATCGTCGGTGGGGTCGATGAAGTGTCTGGGAAACTCGCGGTTGAGTTCTACAACGCATGCATCGAGCATGTGTACCCGGTGGGGAGTGCTGATATCGGGGAGGCGGCCAAGTTGCTGGAGAATGTGTACCGCGCGGTCAACATCGCGCTGGTCAATGAGCTCAAGCTGGTGTTCGACCGGATGGATATTGATATCTGGGAAGTAATCGAGGCGGCCAAAACAAAGCCGTTCGGGTTCGAGGCGTTCTATCCGGGTCCCGGGCTCGGGGGCCACTGCATCCCGATCGACCCGTTTTATCTTGCTTGGAAAGCCAAAGAGGTCGGGCACGAGACGCGGTTTATTGAACTCGCGGGCGAGATCAATCGGCGGATGCCAGAGCATGTCGTAGAGCGGGTGTCCGAATCACTCGGAGAAGACTCCAAGCTATTGGAGGGGTCAACGGTGCTGATTGTTGGCGTTGCTTACAAGCCCAATGTCGATGACATCCGCGAGGCGCCCGCGGCTGAGATCATCAAGCTGCTGACGGAGCGAGGCGCGGTTGTCAAATACCACGACCCGCTGATTGCGTCGTTCCCTTCGATGCGTCGGTACCAGATCAAACTCGATTCGGTTGATCTCTGCGAGGGCGAGCTGTCTGGCGCAGATTGCGTGCTGATCATCACCGATCACGACGGGATTGATTGGGATCTCATCGGGCGGGGTGCTCCGCTGGTTGTCGATACACGCAATGCGATGGGTCGGCACAACGAAAACGCGGACGCCTGGGGCACCCGCGTGGTCAAAGCGTAACTGATTTTCTGAAACGATTAGTCTTCGAGGAGCTCTTTGATGTCTTCTGGAAGTGCGAGCTCGTCGTCGCCGATTTCTCCATTAATCTCGACGCTTGAGAACTCAATGACTTGTTTCATTGGCCCCGACAGGGAGATTGATTTGAATGGGATCATCATGCCGCTGATATCTCGGTAGTCCATTGTGTAAGCGGTCGATGGCATCTTTGCTCCGCCTGGGATCGAGACTTCGGTGACGGCCTTTGCAAGCAGGCCTGTTTCGGTGCTGTAGTACCGTGTGGATGGTGTGCCATCTTCGATGGAGACGAGCTCAAGAACACTCGTTGTGATCTTGGTGTCGTCCGGCATCTCGATTGTTTCTTCGCCTGTGTATGAGATGCTCTGGTAGTATTGTTCCCAGTTCAGATCGGCGTAGAGGTCGATCTCCTTGAGCAACTGGGTTGCTTCGTTGCCTTCTAGAATCTTCGGTCCTTCCATCATGCTGTTGGACCATACGACATCACCGGAGACACCTTGTTCGAAGGAGCCGAGTCCGGGGATCTCGATGCTCAGTTGCATGCCTTTGGAGTTGACGATTAGGACATTCATTTCTGCGCTGATACCTTGGGAGGGCATGCTCATGGTGCCTATGAGTCTCATGTTCTGGAGCCAGTTTTCGCCCTTCTTTCCTTTCATGGATTCCTCGAGGGACCGGTCCCAGATTTCTTTGGCTTTGGCGTTCATTGATGGGGCTGGGGCAGCCTTGGCGCTCATCGCGTCAGGCTCAAAACCCAGAGCGGGATTTGCGAGCGAGAGCGGCATAACAGCCGCGGCCAGGATCATGAGTGTGAGGCGCTTCGTGTTCTTCATCGTAATTAACTCCTACTCGGCGAGTGGTTGTTTTTGGGTTTGGTGATTCTATCAGTATTGATATTGAAATATACTTCAGATTATGGGATTAGTCGTTGCTGCCGATCCAGTCGGTTGCCGCTTCGAGCACTTCGTCGCGGCCTTCGAGCAGGCCATCGCGGGTGTACTGGACCGGGACATCTGGGTGGGTGCCATGAACTTCGAGTGAGTATCCGCCCGAGGTGGTATAGGAGGCGAACGCGTATTGGAAGCCGTCGCCGTTGGGGAGGCGGTCAACTGTCGAGGGCAGGGCGAGCCCGGCGGTGCGGGTGCCGAAGATCTTGGCGCGGCCGATGTCTTTGAGCCCAGCGCTGAGGAGTTCGGCATTTGAGATACTCATCTCATCGATAAGCACCGCGACTCGGCCCTTGTAGTGATTCTTTCTTGGGTTGAGCATGAGGGGTATCTCAAACGGGCCACGCACGGCGTCGCGCATTTTCATCGTGCCCATCAGGCCTTTTTCGTCGATGAGCCAGTTGATCATCCCTGGCGCCATCAGGATGATCCCGCCGAAGTTGCCTCGGAGGTCGATGACGATGCCCGGGGAATCCATGTGATCCTTGATGAACTGCTGGTAGGTTGGCAGGACGGTTCCGGGGCTCATGAACATGCTGAGCCGGAAGTAGCCGATGTCGCTTTTGAGTGTGTCGGTTTCGATCTCGATGAGCATCTCGGGGAGTTCTCCGAAACCACCCATAACCCCCGGGGCCTTATCGAGTGTGATCGCTATGTCCTTGGGTTGGTTGCTTTCGTCTAGGAATGAAATTTCGATAGTGTCGCCGGCGTCTCCCTGGAGTCGGGAATGGACGATGAGCCCGGCCTGTGTTTCAGGACGCATGATGCCATCGATTTCGGTGACAACCTCGAGGAGAGAACTCACCTCACGCTGGCGGATGGAATCGATGATCCAGCCTGTTTGAACGCCGGCTCTTTCGGCGGGAGAATCTTCCATGACCCGGGTGACAAGGAACTGGTTGTCGATAAGGCGGGTGTTGATACCCGTCCAGCCCGGTTCGGGATCGGAGTTGAAACTTGATGGATTGTTGTCAGTGGTGTCGTCATCAGCGGCCGCTGTGGATTCTTCTTCCAGCCGATCGTAGGAGGTGCCTGGGATGATCCCGAAGTGGGATTGTTCGAGTCGTGCGAGGAGCTCATTCATGACGGCGCGGGCCTGGTCGTCGGATTCGGCGTTCTGAACCTTAGGTAGCAGATCTGATCTGGCTTGATCCCAGTCAACCCCGTTGAGATCTGGGTCCCAGTGCTTGTCCTTGACGCTGTTCCAGATGTACTCGAAAGATTCGACATGCTGTGTTCGACGTTCGGGGGACATTGAGAGTTGCGGAGATTGCGTCTCGATCTTTGAGTCGGAGGCGCAGCCATTGAACCCGAGTCCAAGGAGGAGCAGTGTTGCCGGGATGGCCGCCGAGAGTGTCCGGCGGGCGGTGATGAATGATGTTGATCTGGATGGCAAGTTGAGACTCCTAAGGTGACACAATCGTGAACAGGTTCTATTGGGGGCAGGCGGGTAGGTTTCATCCGCTGGGCATATTCGGGGGGTTCATTGCGGAATGAGCTCTTTGGGCAGCGGCTCTGCTGGTTCAGCCCTGCTCAACATGAGGGCTCGGGGTATGGATGTTGATGCTATGCCCTGAATTGGTGCCTTTAAAGCAGCGCCGAGGGCTGAATCGGTCGATATACGGCCAATTATTATGGGGGCATCAAATGGGGGGAGAATTTATGGTGTTCTCTCGATGGTTTGAGTTATGGCTCTATTTCGTGGACCCGATATAGAAGCCATGACACAATCAACCGCACCTACCGTTAATGAATCAGATCCTAATGAAACCCAATGCATCGAGGGCAACTCTGTTGTAGCCGATGATGTCACCAGGTATGTAGTTGTTGAGATCAACAAGAACATGTACGGGATCTCGACAGACTCGACTGTCGAGCTCATGGATTCAAGCTCGATACAGATTACAAGAGTCTCGCACGCCCCGCCGTATGTTCAGGGCGTGATCAACCATCGCGGCTCGATTATCCCGGCGATTGATACAAGGTCGCTGCTGGGATTCAAGTCACACGAGGAAGGTGTGAACGAGCTTGAAGCGATGCTCAACGAACGCGAGAAAGAGCATGTCCAATGGCTGGTTGAGCTCAAAGAGTCCATCGACACCGGTGCGCCGTTTACCAAGCCGACCGATCCGTCGAAATGTGCTTTCGGCAAGTGGTATAACAATCTGTGCAGCAACGAAGTCTTGCTTGAAGGGATGACAAGGGGTGATGTCGGCGTCAACGCGATCATCATGGAGTTTGACAAGCCGCACAAGAAAATCCACTCGATCGCCAAGAAGGTGCTCAAGCTGGTTGAAGAGAAAAACTTTGCCGAGGCCAAGCAAATCGTAGATGATACATGGGACAACGAACTCGGCAGGATGCGTGAGTTGTTCAAAGCCCTCGTTGATGCGGTCCGCCCGATCCACACGAGCATGATGATCATTACCGAGTTTGGATCACAAAAAATTGGGCTCATGGTTGACGAGGTGCACTCGGTCTTTGACTGCCCGGACAACTCGATCGAGATGCTGCCCGATTCCACAGAAAACGCCGAGTTCCTCAAGGGGCTCGTTCACCAGAGCGACGGGTCGTACATCCTGATTGCAGATATCGAGCATATCTACAACCAGACCTGCCCAGAATAAAGATTGCAGTCAAATGAGCGAGAGAGCCGCGTGGTCTTAATCTTCGGATGGGTCACGCGGTTTTTGCCATGGGAAGTCGGGGTCTTTGTGCAGGACGCCCGCGGATTGCTTGAGGCACCGGCGGCATGCGATCGCGTCATCAAATACCGGCGAACGCCAGTGCGGGTCGTCTCTCCCGTTCTCAAGGCAGAGCAGGCATTTGTCTTCTGGATCAACAGGAGAGCCAAGCTTTAGATGTACAACATCCGTGTAGGCGATCGAGAGGCAGTTGCTGCAGACCAGCGATCCGCGGTGACCCTCGACCATCGGGCGGTCGTCGGCCCAAGGCTGGTGACAAAAATCACACACGAATACCAGGTTGCCATCCGCGTCTTTGTTCTGCATTAGGAATGGTTCTCGTCGTGAGAGAGAAGTTGGTGCTGCGCAAGGTTCCGGTAGAGTTGGCAAGAATCAAGCAGCTCCTCGTGCTTGCCCTCGGCAACGATCCCGCCCTGATCCATCACCACGATTCGATCCGCGCCAAGCACGGTCGAGAGACGGTGGGCGACGATGAGTGTGGTCCGGTTCGTGCAGAAGGTTGCGAGGACATCGCCTATGAGCCGTTCCGAGGCGGCGTCGACCATCGAGGTCGCCTCGTCGAGGATCAGGATTGCAGGGTCACGCAGGATTGCGCGGGCGATGGCGATGCGCTGGCGTTGTCCGCCCGAGAGCGTGAGCCCTTGTTCGCCGACCGGGGTGTCGAACCCCAGATCAAGCTCATTGATGAAAGGTAAGGCCCGGGCTTGCTCAGCCGCTCTTTCGATTTCCTGGTTGGTTGCGCGGGGGTTGCCGTAGGCGATGTTGTTTCTGATAGTTCCCTTGAAAAGGACGACCTCTTGGGTTACTACGCCGATCTGTCTGCGGAGCGAGCGGATTCGGACTCGGGTGGTGTCGATCCCATCGATGAGCACGCGTCCCTCGTTTGGGTCAAACAATCGAGGGATCAGCGAGAGGAGTGTTGTTTTACCGCAGCCGTTGGGGCCGACGAATGCGACGGTTTCGCCCGCTTTGATACTGAGCGATACATTGTTGATTGCTCTTGCGCTGCCACCCGGATAGAGAAATGAGACATGGTCGAAAGCCAAGGACTCCTTGTGGCGTGCGAGCTTTGGCATGCGGACATCGTGTCCCGGCTCGGTGTCCTCGTTGAGGAGCCGCTTGAGCCGGTCGGCGGCGGCGCCCGATTGCTGGATGTCGTTGACCAGGCCCGTGATCGGTTTGATGCTCGCCCCGGCGATCGCCAGCGCGACGAGCACGGTCATGAACTCGGATTTATCAAGGTGTCCATCAAGAATGAGCTTGACGGCAACAAGCGTAAGAGCACCGAGGGTGAACACGGTGATAGTCTCAATCAACGGCCCCGCGATAGCTCGCGCGGTGCGGATCCGGAGCTGCTGGTGGAGCACATCCTTGTTGATCCGTCCGAAGCGTCCCGCCTCATAGCGTTCGGTGGTGTGTACCTTGACGACGCGCATGCCCTGGAGCGATTCGGTCGCGGCGCGGTAGAGCCCGGCCTTGCTCGACAAGGCGCGGTCCGATGCTCTACGGATGCGTTTGCCGAGCTTGCGGATGACGACCGCGAGCACCGGCATAAGCAGGAGCGCGACAAGGGCGAGCTGCCAGTTGGTGACCAGTGCGACGGCCAGGGCGACAATCCCCTTGGTGATCTGTGCGACGGCTTTGGAAAGCAGAGCCACAAATCCTGATCCGAGCGCCTCGGTGTCGTTGACAATTCTTGAGATTGCATCGGTCGGCCCTTGAGACACAATCGTTTTGAGCGGGAGGTGGATGACATGGCCGAAGGCACGCCTGCGGATCATCGCGATGGATCGCTGGACGACGGTCAGGGCGAGGTACTGGTGCATGAAGTTGGCCAGGGCGCCGAAGATGGTCAGGACACCCAGCGAGATCATGATCCACATCACCGCATCGAACGGGCCCTCGGGGAGCGAGTCGATGAGCGATTCGGTCAGGTACCCGCTGGCCCATGCGTTCTCCGAGTATTCCTCTGCGAGCTGAGGCAGTCCGCGGTGTCCGGGTTCGAGGATTGTATCGAGGACAGGCTTCATCGCGACGATGCCCGCGCCCATCCCGCCCGCAGAGACGACAGCAAAGAGCAGCCCGAATATCAGGTGGGTGCGCCATCGCAACATCTGTTTGGCAAAGTGCCAGAAGGCGTCCATTGTCATGATTGATTATTCGTCCGTAACCCGGCTGAGAACAGGGGGGGTAGAAGAAGCGTTCAGGGCGGCGATTTCGGGTGATTCGATCGCCGGATTCCGTCGAGGCAGATCGGCTCGCCCTGACCATAGCACCCGGAACAAATGAACGATGTCGTCGAGGATCATCAACAGACACGGCAGGAGTATCAGGATAATTACAGTCGCGCTGATGAGCCCGCACGCTATGGTGATCGCCATCGGGATCAGGAACTGGGCTTGGAAGCTCTGTTCGAGCATCATCGGGAGCAGTCCCAAGACTGTCGTTATAGTCGTGAGCATGATTGCGCGGAAACGGGCCTGCCCGGTAAGCAATCCGGCTTCATAGACACTGAGCCCATCTCTGCGTTTGGAGTTGAAGAACTCCATAAAGATCAGCGAGTCGTTGACCACGATGCCTGCGAGTGCGACGAACCCGATCATTGACAAGAATGTAATCGAGTACCCGAGGATCATGTGCCCCCAGATCATCCCGATGATCGCAAACGGGATCGCCGCCATCACGATCAGCGGCTGCGTAAAGCTCCCGAAGAGCCATGCGAGGATGACAAAGATCAAACCCGAAGCAACCAGCATCCCGATCGGGAGCGAGGTCATGGAGTCTTTGAAATCTTTTTGGCGTCCTCGTTCGATGAGATTGACGCCGTGCATGGCTTTGAGTCGTTCTTCGATGATCGGCTTGATTTCACCGGCGAGCTTGTCCGGGTTGCCCAGCGCGCGATTGACATCCGCCTGGATCGAGACGGCCCGCTCGCGGTTGATCCTGCGGATCGTCGCGTAGGACTGCGATTCTTCGATCTTGGCGATCTCGCCAAGAGGGACGGCGATACCTGTTGGTGTGAATACATACTGGCGCTCGATCGCGCTCATGGATCGTTTGGTAACTTTCGGGAGCGTCACGCGGATATCGACATCCTCGCGGTCGCCGGCGAAGGTGAATGCCTCGATCCCGAAGACCATGCCCTGGATCTGGCGGCCAAGATTGGCACGCGTGAAGCCAATCTCCGCGGCCCCGTCGCGGAGCGTAAATCGGACCTCTTGGAGACCGCGGTCCAGATCGTCTGATATGCCATAGACCGCATCGAACTCGCCCATGGTGTGCTTGATCATCGAGACCGCGGCGTCGATCATCTCGGGGTGTTCGGATGCGACGGTGTAGTTGAGGTCAGTCCCGCTTGGGCCACCGGACATCCCGGCCATGCGGATGCTCTTTGCGTCGGGGACCGGGCCCGCCAGTTCGCGGATTCGTTCGATGAGCACTGATGAGCTCACCTCGCGTTGTTCAGCGGGGTAGAGCTCGAGGATGATCTGGCCGATATGCGGGGCCGATGCATCGCCACCGGCTCCATCAAGATCGCCGATCGCGCCCGCCTGGGCGAAGGTGGTCTGGATCTCAGGCTGCGCCATGCAGACTTCTTCGAATCTGCGGACGATCTCGTCGGTCCGTGTCACGGGTGTGCCGATCGGCATCGAGATGGTGATGTTGACGGTCTCGGCGTCGTCGTCCTCAAAGAAGATCCTCGAGACGCGGTCGGAGGCGACGAGGCCGATCGAGAAGATAAAGACGGCAACAACAATCGAGAGGGTGATGTAGCGGTAGCTCAGGGCGAGCGCGAGGAGTTTGGTGTAGGCGGGGATGATCTTGCCGTTGATGATGTGGTCGCGGGCTCCGTCGTATCGTTCTTCGAATCGCTGGATCCGTCCGATTTTCTTGCCGCTCTCGTGCTTCTTGTCAACACCCTTGAGGCTCATCGCCATGTGTGCCGGGAGGATAAACAGCGATTCGATCAGTGATACCGCCAACGCACAACCAACCACGATCGGGAGCACACTCATAAAGTCGCCGATCATCCCGTTGAGCAATGCCAGCGGCAGGAATGCACAGATGGTGGTCAGCACCGTTGAGACAACGGGCCACGCGACCTGATCGGTCCCCGCGACGGCCGCTTCGTATGCGTTCATCCCAGATTCGTGCTTGGTCGCGATATTCTCGGCGACCACGATCGCATCATCGACCAAAATACCGATCACGATGATGAGCCCGAACATGGTCAGCAGATTGAGCGAGACCTCCATCCACGCCATCATCGCAAGAGTTCCGAGGAGCGAAACGGCCAGCCCCATCGCGACCCAGAACGAGATCCGCCAGTTGAGCAGGAGCACAAGCGTCAGGAACACAAGGATCCCGCCGTTTCGCGCGTTGCGGAGGAGCAGATCGAGACGGCCCGACACAAAGCGAGAAAGTTCGGTGGTGGTGATGAGCGTTCCCGGCGGAGGCGAGAGCGCAAAGCGTTCGCTGCCGAGCTGATGTGCCTGCATCCGCGGGGACAGCATCCCGGGCGGCCCAAGTTTTTCTTTCCAGGTGAGTGTAATCGGATGGCCATTGCGACCAGCGACATAAGCCTTGACCACTGCCGAGAGACTGATAATGTCCTGTTTACCGACACGGAAGACGGTCAGGTTGACGGTTGGGTGGCCCTCGTAGCGGGAAGTCAGATCGATATCCACAAACCCGTCGTGGACCGTTGCCACATCGCGAACACGGATCACCCCGCCGTTGTTGTTTGCTTTGAGGACGATGTTGAGGACCTCGTCGCCGCGTTCTTCGATGCCCACCGAGCGGACCGAGATGGTCGAGGTGCTGGTGCGAACTGATCCTCCGGGGAGTTCAATCATCGCGTCGCGTATGTGGTCGCTGATATTCGGGAGACTCAGCCCGTGCTCGATCGCCCGCGCGGGGTCCACTTCAACGAGGATCTCATCGGTGCGCACGCCCCCGGTGGAAATGTCGGTGACACCCGGCAGTGAGAGTAGGTCGTCGCGGGTGGTGTTAATAAAGCCTTTCATAGTGCGTTCATCGCTGTCGCCATAGAGGGCAACGATGATCGCGGGGAGTTTGGGTTCGATTTTGTCGACGATGATGTTGTCTACATCGTCTGGAAGGTCCTGGAGCGCATCGATCTCTCGCTTGACATCGGTGACGGCCTGGTCGATGTTGGTGCCCTCGATGAACTCGACCATGAGCGAGGCGACGCCCTCGGAGATGGTCGTGGTGATCTCTTTGACCCCAGTCAGGTCGGCGACCGCATCCTCGATCTTGACCCCGAGCGAGTCTTCGATCTCTTCTGGTGCCGCGCCGGGGTAGGGGGCGACGACAGAGACCATCCGCGGGGCGACATACGGGAAGAACTCTCTCTTGAGCGTGGTGCCAAATGCCAAACCTGCAAAGATCAGCGCAAACATCACCAGATTGGCGACGACATGCTTCCGGACTCCGAACTTGGCCAGACTCATGGCATGGCCTCGCTCTGATTGTTTGGGTTGCTCGATTCGGCTTGTTTGGATTCATGCCCGACGACTTCGACAATCAGCCCCTGGCTGATCTGATCGAGCAGGGAAACCACCACAAGCTCGCCGCCACGAAGTCCTGAGCGGATCACTGTCCACTGGTCCTCGTTGGCATCAAGCGATTCGATCTTGCCCTCGACCGAATAATCGGTGGTGATCGGGACGATCTGGATGCGGAACCCGCCGTTGTCTTGGGGGACAGCAACCATAACACGGCCGCCTTGGATCGCTCGGCGGGGGACGATAAAGCGCGGGTTCTCATCGGGTGATCGGACACGCCCGAGAATAAATCGGCCCGGGCTCAGCCGGTCCTGTACACTGGCGTCTTGATCGACCTCTACATATACAGTTATGGTCCGGCTCGAAGCGTCGGCCTCGGGGGCGATGCGGGTGATGATCCCGATTTGGTCCGGGTCATCGATCGGGTCACTCTCCCAGAGCTGGACCTCGTTTCCGAGCTTGATCCAGCTCAACGCACTGGCCGGAAGACGGACGGGGATCTCAATTTTCGAGAGATCGACCACGCGTGCGACTGGTGAGCCGAGCCCGACCCAGTCACCGACGCGAAGATCAACACTCTGGATCACACCCGCGATCGGCGAACGGATCACGGATCGTTCGAGATTCTCCTGAGCGGTTGCAGCGATGGCGTGCTGTCCGGCTAGCTGGGCCAATAGCTGGGCGCGTCTAGAGGGGATCAGCTCGAGCCGTTGTTTGAGTGACTCGACCTCGCGCTGTACCCTGCGGACCGCGGCGGTCTTTGAATCCAGTTCACCGGCGCTCCCCGCGCCGGCTTCAATTGCTTTTTGGGTCCGGTCCAGATCGCGCTGGGCCGCTTCGATTTCGTCGGTGGCGAGTTCAATCTGAGATCCCACCCGTTCGGATTCGACGCTCAACCCATTGATCTGCGCCTCGATTGCGGATGCTGCCTGGTTGGCGGCATTGAGCGCGTTGGTGTAATCGCTCGAATCAAGACGCATCAGAACGGTGCCGACATTAATTCTTTGTCCGGGTTCAATCGAGCTCGGGCGGTCGATCACCCGGCCTGCGACCTCGGCGACGATGTTGGCGTCGTTCATCGAACGGGCTGTGCCGTAGCCATCCCATGTGCGGTCTACATTCTGGAGTTCAGTCGCGATGGTTCTGACCATAATCGGCTGGAGGGCTTCGTCGGTGCGTGCTGTGACCTCTTTGGTCGCCATCAGAACTCTGACCGCCCCCATCGCGATGCCCAGAACAACGACAATGATCCCGATGCGGAACAAGATTGAAACGATGCGCAGCCCGGCAGGTCGATGCGGGGAAGCACCTCCGGAATCTTTCTGTAGTTCAGTGGTCTTCGGAGACTCGGTCTGCTGGTCGGTGTGTGTCGTTGGTTGCACGCAATGTCTCCATGTCACTCAAGAAAAAAATTGTCGTGGATCACTCCTCGGTAGAGGCCGCAAGCTTGCGGAGAACCCATCCTGTGACCCATATAATGACTCAGGGGACAGCATTCAAATCGTAGGCGTTGGTAGCCGCACCGAATTCGACCAGACTGCTGGCATGAATATTGACCGTCTGTGGGCGGGGTTCATCTAGATCGAGAAATCGGGGTGCGAGCCCCCAGACCATGAGCGTGATAATCACGATGCAGATCAGGTTGAGTCCGAAACCTGCCAGAGCCATCTGCTTGATGCTGATCCGGCCTGAGGCGAACACGATCGCATTGGGAGGGGTCGCGACAGGGAGCATAAAGGCGCACGATGCCGATACCGCCGCGGCGATGACCAGGAGCGTCGGGTCGATGCCCATCCCCTCGCCGACCGCAGCGAGCACCGGGAGCATGGTGCTGGTTGTTGCGGTATTGGATGTGATCTCGGTGAGGAACACAATCAGCGTGGTCACGCCTCCGAGCAGCGGGAGCTCTCCGGGGTTTCCGAACGCGGCGATCTGCTCGCCGATCCAGACATCAAGCCCGGTGTGGGTAACACCCTTTGCGAGAGCCAGGCCGCCGCCGAAGAGCACGAGGACACCCCAAGGGATGGACTCGGCATGCTTCCAGTTGAGCACGCGGGTCTTGAAGGTCATGTCCGTCGGAGTCATGAACATCAGCATCGCGCCGCCGATGGCGATGGTCGCATCATCGATCTTGGGGAGATTGAACGCGTGCTCGATCCAGCCATGGGTGATCCAGAGAAGCGCGGTGAATCCGAAGATTGAGACGGAGAGTTTCTCAGCACCACTCATAGGTCCGAGCGCGTCGATGCGTTCGCGGATGTAGTTTCGTCCGCCTGGGATCTCGCCCACTCGAACAGGCAGGGCGATAAAGACCAGGTACAGCCAACTGATTGGGAGCATGACCACCGTCAGCGGTACTCCAAGCCCGAGCCAGCGGGCGTAGGTCATCTCGATGCCCATTTCCTGGGTTAAAAACCCCGCGAGGAACCCGTTTGGTGGCGTCCCGGTGATGGTCGCGATGCCTCCGATCGAGGCACCGTAGGCAAGGGCAAGCAAGAGACAGACGCTGAACCGCTTGGCTTGGGGGGTTTCATAGTCTTCGCCCGCTGCCAGCACACCGATCGAGAGCACGATCGGGAGCATCATCATCGCGGTGGCGGTGTTGGAGACGAACCCGCTGAGGATCGCCGAGGCGAGCATGATCCCGCCGACGATCTGCCGCGGCCCGGTACCAACGACGAGGATGATGTACAACGCGAGGCGTTTGTGGGCGCCCCAGCGTTCGAGCCCTTTGCCGAGCATCAACCCGCCCATAAAGAGGAAAATCAGTTTGTGACCGTAGCGGACGGTGGTGTCCCCGACAGGAAGGATATTGAGGAGCGGGAAGCAGACAATCGGGAGCAGGGCCGTAGCGGCCAGCGGGATCGCTTCGGTCACCCACCAGGCCGCCATCAGCACAGCAACGGCGGCCAGCCTGCGGGCGTTCTCGTCGAGCCCTGTTGCGTTTCCAAGAAGGAGGTAGACGCACACCGCGAGAATCGGTCCGACGACAAGCCCGATATCGTGTGTCTTTGAGTGCGGGCGTGTCACATTACGAGTGTCTTCATTCATAGGGTCCTCGACCCCAATGATATGACCTCTCCGATCAAGAAACCGGGGATGAGGGTTTAATCGCTGCTCATATCTCGGTGGCCAGAGATCTCTCGCCACTGGACTACCCGGAGCTTCGTTGGGGTTGTGACCAGCTCGTAGGCTCCGAGATCGATCTGAGCGACCCCGTCGTTATTGCCATCGGTTGGGCGTGAGCGTCCCTTGATGTCGGTCGAGGGGGCGTTATTGACGGTGCCCGCATCAATCCCAGGCGACCCGGCTTGAAGCGAGAAATCGCCTGATTTCGGATCCGCGAACATTGGGCTTGCTTGGATGATGTCAAACTCGAAACTCCTCCGATACCGCACCATGTCATATGTGATGTTGTTCTCCAGCAATCCAGTGACGACCGCAGGGCTGCCCCGGTAGGAGTAGGAAAGCAGCCCGAAGTAGCTGTTGTCGATGATGTTGTTGACCAGGTGCGTAGATTTGGCGTTGTATCCGTAGGAGTAGATCCCGTACATCGACCCGCTGACCGTGTTGTTGGCGATCACCGAGGTTGTGGGGTATCTCGAATAGACGCCGGAGTAAATACCGAGGTAACAATCCGAGAACTGGTTGTTCGAGATTTCGATCCGTTCCACCATCGGCCTTCCCCAGCCGTACACAATGGCCCCATAGGTGTAGCTGCCTCTTTCGCTTCCATAAGAACCATCATTGCCGAGTTTGCCTTGATTGAACTTGGTGCTCAGGTACAGGTTATCCTTGAGTGTTGCGTCGTTCCGTGTGATGGTGACTGATGTTGGTGTCGCCCTGTTCATCGGGGTGATCCACATTGTGTGCCCTGAGGTCTGATTGCGTTCAAACTCGCAATCGGATACGGTGACATCGCCCATCGCCGAGATGTAGATCGAATAGCCTTTTGGTACTTCGAGTGTGCTGTTGAGAATACTCAGCCCGGAGCTGACGCCGTAGACCGAGTACTCCCGCTGGTTCCGTATCGAGAATCCGTCAATGACCCAGTGGTCCCGCGAGCTGATTTTTATGCCGTGCGTTTTGGAGCCCTGTCCATCGATGAGGACTTCGCCCGGATCATCCTTTGTATGAACACCTCCAACATCGGCGATGATCATATTGGGCGAGAGTTCTGCTCCGTCTTGCGCGCTGGTTCCAGCGCCGGTGCCGATCTCAAGGGTTTCTGTGTATACGCCAGGGCCGACATAGATTTTACATCCCGGGCTGACACACTCTTTGATCGCTCGCTGGATAGTCCTGAATGCTTGACCGGGGGTGAGACCGGAGTTGCTGTCGTTGCCTCTGGTGCGGACATACTGAACCGTTGGTCCGCCGAATCCTTCGTAGCAGCCGATGTCCCAAGCTCCGCCTTCTGGGCGAGGTTTCCCGGTCAGATCGACTTCCGTAAACAGGCTCCCGTCGGTGCCTGTGTTGCGTGCCGGAGAGCTTAGGGCGAGGTAGTACGAGTTGGTGCTTGCAAACTCGGGGTCGATACTCAGATCTGTTTTGCTTGGGGTAAAGCCCTTCCAGTCTTTGAATTTGTTCCCGAAGGAGATGTTGTGGTGATGGGTGGCAGCAAGGGTCTTTCCCTTCTTAGCGTCAAAGCGGATACCGTCCCTGCCGTTTTTGTAGCTGATGGTGTTGACAACCTCGATCATGGCCCCATCGTGGGCCTTGATCCCGTAGTCCTTGTTAGCAGCTGATGTGCAGTTCCATATTTTGATATCGCAATCTTTGTGCGTGTGGAACCCGTCCTTGTTCTTTGTCGAGAGCGTGTTGAGAACCACCGCTGTGACACCTTCTTCCATCGAGAGCCCGTGGTTCCCGTTTTGGGTGAGGATGCAGCGATCCACCAAGATTGATGATCCGGCCTTCTTGATCTTTACACCTTTTTTTTTCGATGTTGTGACCGTGCTATCGATTAGACTGATTGATGTTCCGCGTTCGATATTGATGCCGTCCTCGCCGCTGCCTTGGACGGTTGATCCGGTGATCAGGATATCTGACGCGTTCTTGATCCAGATGCCGTGCTTGATCGAGTCTTCCACGAGGCAGTTGTCGAATGTAATCTGACTTGCGTTGGAATCAATCTGAACGACCGAAACCTTCGACCCACTCCTTCCCCGGAAGGTGAAACCAACAAAGCTTGTAAATGATTTTTCAGAAATCAGCACTACGGGGGCGTTGGCGAACCGGATAACAACTTCACCCGCATCGCCTGTTTGCGACCCATTTGTATCGGCGATGTACTGGATCCGGTCGTCGTCGGTTCCGCTGTTGGCAGTGATAATCTGCGAGGTGTACTCGCCCCCGCCGATGTACACAATGTCCCCGGCTTCGAGCATCTCTGAAGCCATCTCCGGAGTCGCGAACGCCTGGGCGGGCGTGGTGCCCGAGTTCGCGTCATTCCCACCTGTTCGCACATAGTAAGTGTCGGCGAGGGCTTGCGATGCAAACAGTGCCGTGATCGCAAGCGTTGAAAGAGCGGCGGAAGTAAACAGATGACGCATAGTGATTCTCCTGGAAGGCCTAGGCCTATCACTCAATTCGTCGATGCTTAGATAGATTTCAACCCAAGTGCGCAAATGTACTTGAGATCGATGGGCACCGGGCGATTGGGCGGGTCGGTGCAGTTATCTCGCTCGGTTATAGGGCCTCGTCGTTCCTCAGAGAGGCCGCGATGGCAATCTCTTGAACCCGCACCGAGGCTTGGTCGAGATCATCCTTGGCGTGATGGAACGCGTTGGGATCCACGCTCGACCAGTCCTCGTGTGCTTTGCTAATGAAACTCTTGAGGGTCTCGATCTTTGATTCGATCTCAGCTCGGAGATCGTCATCGAGTTCGTCTTTGTGTTTCTCGAAGCGATCGCCGATCCACTTGAGGTCCAGCGAGGAGTTGGCGATCAGATCCGCGATCTGGTGGCGGGTCATGTCCTCGCGGGCGTAGGTGAAGCTTTCTTGTTCTATGCGGTCAACCTCGGATTCGGTCAATCCGTGATTGGGGACGATCTGCACCGATGCCCGTTTGCCGGAGCGTTCTTCGATGGCTGATACATTGAGGATCCCGTTGGCGTCGACAAGGAACTCGACAACCAGCTTGGGAACACCCGCGGGCATCGGTGGGATGCCCCGGAGCTCAAACTCCCCGAGCGACCGGCAATCAATGGCCATCTCCCGCTCGCCCTGCAGCACATTGAGCTTGATATTGACCTGCCCGTCTACCTGCGTCGAGAACCGTTCGACGGCGCGGGTTGGGACAGCCGTATTCCGCATGATGAGCTTGGCAACCGCCCCGCCCGCGGTCTCGACCCCGAGCGACAACGGCACTACATCTAGTAAGAGCGAGCCCTTTGTCGTCCCGGATAAAATCGAAGCCTGGATCGCCGCGCCCATCGCGACGACCCTGTCTGGATCAAGAGCCGTGTAGGGCTCAGTCCCAAAGAACTCTCCCGCCTTGGTTTGTACAAGCGGGATCCGGGTCGAGCCCCCAACCATAACCAGCGCGTCGATCGAGCCCCCGCCGGGCTGCTTGGACGCGTCGCGGGTCGCCCGGTCGCATGCGGCCATAGCACGATCAATCCACTCCGAAATCAACGATTCGAACTCTTTACGGGTCACGACCCGCTCGTAGACCCGGTCGTTCCCCAGATCGATCCGGACGCTGGCCGAGTCTTTCTCTGAGAGCGTGTGCTTGATCGCGCGGGCGAACTGGGACAGTGCCGTGCGTGTTGATGCGTCAAAGGTCTGCTCGTTGGCGTCAACATTGATATTGAGTTGCTCGCTGATTTCATCCATGAACAGTCGGACGAGCATGTGGTCCACATCGTCCCCGCCGAGGTGCGTGTCGCCGGCTGTCGAGAGGACCTGGAAGAAATCGGTCGGGTTCGTGTCGTCGCTCGGAGTAATCCGCAGGATCGAGATATCAAAGGTCCCGCCCCCGAGATCAAACACAGCGATGGTCTTTGGTTGTGTCCCCCCAGTCCCAAGGCCATAGGCAAGGGCGGCGGCGGTGGGTTCGTTGACAATGCGGACGACATCAAGCCCGGCCAGTCGTCCCGCATCGCGCGTCGCTTGGCGCTGGGCGTCATCAAAGTATGCCGGGACGGTGACGACGGCTTTGGTAACCTCGGTCCCGAGTGCAGATTCTGCGCGATCTTTGAGCGACCGCAAGATATGTGCGGAAACCTCTTGAGGCGACACCAGCCGCTCGCCATCAATCGTCGGAATCGAAACACGGGCGGTGTTGTGCTCGCCCTCAACAATCTTGTAGTTCAGGTATGCGAGGTCTGATCCAATATCGTTGATGGATCGCCCCATGAGCCGCTTGGCGGAATGGATTGTGGTCAGCGGGTGCAGTGTTGCTTGGGAGAGTGCGTCTTTACCGATGGTTGTTGAGCCGTCGGGATTGAAACGAACGACGGATGGGAGCATTGGGTCATCTGAATCCTTGCCGAGGATCTTTGATCCGGCCGCGTCGTTGTAGGCGACCAGCGAGTTTGTGGTGCCCAGGTCGATCCCGACGATCAGATTTGCGTTTGATTTTGTCATGGGAGTTTGGTAGATGTGGTATCGACCCATGCGAGGGAGGCCAACGCGTCAACGATCGCGGCGGCCTGCTGGTCGGCAGAATCAAAAATAAAGACCTCGTCGTTGGCGTTCATGTGGAGCTCGATGATCGTTCCTGATTGGGCATCAACCATGCCCTGAGGCTGCCCTGCGTGGAGCCTGGAATGGTGCTCGTTGTGCTCCAGCAGGTCCTTGGCCATGAGCCAGATCGCGTCCATCTGGTCGTGGGTCAGCCTGCGGGTGAATCCGGGGAAGGTGTCGAGCGTCGAGCCAGACCCGAACGACGCCCGCAGGATGGAAGAGGAATCGACGATGTACCGCCCGTCGCCTCCTGTAAGATTGGTATTATGGTCTTGGGAATCGCCCTGGTCCCCGCTCATGACCACCACCCCGAGCCGAAAGTCGCCCGGGCGTTGGTTGGCGGGGGCGATCCGGGTCGCGGTACACCCGCCGATGGTCTGGATCAGCCCAAAGACCGCCAGGCTCAGCGTGAAGAATGTCGTGAATCGTCGCATGGGGGAGTCTATGCAGGCAGGGCAGGGGCGCTATCCTTGCAGTCCTATGGATATTTCAATGCGATGGCTCAACCAGTACCTCTCCCCTTCGGACCTGACCCCCGAGGAGGCCGACCACATCCTGACCGAGGCCGGGATGCCCATCGAGGAGTACAAACCCTCCGATGATGGCGATATGGTCCTCGATGTCGAAGTCACCTCCAATAGAGGCGACTGCCTAGGTCATATCGGCATCGCCCGAGAGATCGCGGCCGCCCGATATACAGACAAACGACGGTTGCTCCAAATGCCTGAACTGGCCAAGATGGACCTCGGTCCTGCCATCGGCGACGAACTCAAGCTGACCAACTCGGTCCCCGATGTCTGCCCCCTCTTCACCGCCCGCCTCCTCCGGGGCATCAAGGTCGGCCCCTCCCCAGAATGGCTCGTTGCCGCGATCGAATCGCTCGGGCAACGCTCGATCAACAATGTTGTGGACATCACCAACTTTATTACCCTCGAACTGGGCAACCCGTGCCATGTGTTTGATTACGACAAGCTCGCCGGTCATGAGTTGCAGGTTCGCTACGCCAAAGACGGCGAAGAAGTGAACACGCTCTACGCCGGGAGGCACAAGCTCAGAGCAACCGATCTCGTCGTCGCCGACGCCAACGGCCCACAATCACTCGCGGGCATCATCGGCGGCAATGATTCGCAGGTCGACGAGAACACTACAACAGTCGTCTTCGAGATGGCGACCTGGGACAAGGTGAGCGTCCGCAACACCGGGCGGCGATTAAACATCCGCACCGATGCCGCGTTCCGGTTTGAGCGTGGGATTGACCCACGAACCATCGATTACGCTGCCAAGAGAGCGGTTCAGCTTATCTGCGAGGTTGCTGGTGCAACGCTTGCTGAGGGTGTACTGAGCCAGGGTTCGCTTCTCCCAGAAGAGACAGTCATCGAGCTGCGTCCAGCGCGGTGCGATGTGGTTTTGGGCGTGCATTCAGAGCCAGCCGAGATCGCTGAGCTGCTCAATGCCTTGTCGATCCGCACTGAAATCAAGGGCGAAGTGCTCCATTGCGCCATCCCGCCGCACCGGAGCCATGACCTGCTCCGCGAGATTGATCTGGTCGAAGAGGTCGCTCGTGCGCGTTCGCTGGCGGTCATCCCCGCATCCAAGACCATCGGCGTCCAGATCCGCGAGCCCCAGCAGTCCGAGCGTGGCGTCCGCGCCATCGGCGCATGCCTGAGCGGGCTCGGATTCTACGAGACGATCACCTACAGCTTCACCAGTCCCGACAAGGGTAAGATGTTCCTGCGTGATGGGCAAGAGAATGTCGCGGTCGATGATGACCGCCGCAAGGCCGAGCCGACGCTCCGTCCATCGGTGCTGCTCGGATTGATCTACAGCCGTAAGGCGAACCAGGACGCGCGGGCAGAAATGCCGGGCGGCGTCCGGTTGTTCGAGATCGCATCGTGCTTTGCGCAGAAAGCCGGTACCCGCGAATCCATCGAACGCCGACAACTCGCGATGCTCGCTGATGTGCCATTTGCAGGAAAGTCCGCCAAGCATGAAGAGATCCAACATGCTGTTCGCGTAATGCGGGGTTCGATCGAATCCATGCTCGCCCTGACCTTCGGCGGCGATGTCCCCATCACCCTGACCCCAGCCCCACCAGCCCACGGCGGGTACGACCAGACCGCCCACGCGATCATCAGTATGGACCACGATGGAATGACCATCGAACTTGGATCAGTTGGTCTGTTATCAGGTCAAGCCAAGAAGGTCGAGGGGCTCACCGGCATGTATGTCGCTGCGGAACTCTGGATCGATGAGGTCGTCGCCCCATTCCCCCCGATCTCGCGTGCCTCGCTCCTCCCGGCTTACCCCGGCATCGACCGCGACCTGTCGCTGATCGTCGAGGAAGCCACCCCGTGGAGCTCGATCGAGACCCTCGCTCGGGCCCAGTCGCTTGCCAAATGTATCAGCTATGAGATGGTCTCGGTCTATCGAGGCAAACAGGTCGGTGAAGGGAAGAAATCGGTCACCATGAGGCTTCACTTCCGTGACGATGAGCGAACGCTCAGGCATGAGGAGGTGGATCCCCAGATGGACCAGCTCGCGGGGATTGCCAAATCGACCCTCGGTGCAGAGATCCGAACCTGATCGGACGGGCATCCCGGCACGATCGCGACCAATCGATGCAAATTCGCTGCATAATCGCCACACTTGGCAACATATTTATCCACTTCCATGGTCGCAGAAACGGTTAAATTGACATAATACACGGTCTTTGTGCGGGTATTTGGGCGAGGAAATCGGCTTGAGTGCATCCTCAAAGCCCGACAACTGCTAGAATACACACACGCCTGAGAGGATTCGGGCAGCAAGGATTCAATTATGGAGGACAACATGACCCAACTGACCAGTGAGCCGAGCGTACAAGCCGCCCCAAAGACCACAAATGGTCTGGACGCATCACGCCGACCATACATCTGGGTCAATGGTGATTTAGTCCCCAAGGACGAGGCCTCGATCTCTGTCTATGACCACGGGCTCCTTTACGGCGACGGGATCTTCGAAGGTATCCGCGTCTACAACGGCAAAATCTTCAAGTGCGAGCAGCACATGGATCGGCTCTACAAGTGCTGCAACCAGATCTTCATCGATCTTGAGAGCCATGTTTCACGCGAGGAAATGGTCGCTATCCAGCGTCAGTGCATTGAAGCCAACGGCATCGTCAACGGCTACATCCGCCTGGTCGTCACCCGTGGCGTCGGGACCCTCGGGCTCAACCCGTACCAGTGCCCGACCCCGGGCGTGATTTGCATTGCCGACAAGATCTCGTTGTTTTCACCAGAGATGTACGAGAAAGGCATGCGGGTCGTGGTGGCCCATCGTCCAAAGACCCCGATCGAGTGCCTGGACCCACGCGTCAAGACGCTCAACTATCTCAACAACATCATGGCCAAGTGCGAAGCGATCCACCTGTCCAAGAAGATGGGAATTACCGATCCTTCTGAGCAGCTCCTCGAAGTTATTATGCTTTCAACCGAAGGCAAGGTTGCCGAGGGATCGGGGGACAATATTTTCGTTGTCAAGGATGGCAAGATTATCACTCCACCGAGCGATGTCGGGATTCTTGAAGGCATCACCCGCCGATTCGTGAAGGATGTCCTCTGCCCTGCGTGCGGCTTGGAGATCGAGGAACGCCTCTTCGAGCTCGCCGAGGTCTTCAACGCCGACGAGGTCTTCTTGACCGGATCAGCCGCCGAGATGATCGCGGTGCGTGAAGTGATCGAGCATGTTGATCTGGAGGTCGCCAAGATCCACACGATCTCCGAGGGCGAAGGCCCGATCACCAAGAAGCTGCGTGCGATGTTCACACAAGTTGTGACTTCGGACAATGTCCCTGAAGATTAATCCCTGAAGATTGATCCGCTGCTGATCCGGCTCAAAATAGAGTTAAATATCAACCCGATCCCGCGTGATGCGGATGTGCTTTGTCGTGTGCAGCGGGCCCTCGTTCATCCCGGGGCAGTCCTCGGCTTCTTCTTCCCACGCTTCGAGTGATTCGAGATTTGATCTCCAGAACGGCCATGTTCGGCACTGCTCCGGTCGGCTGTTGTAGACATTGCACAGCGCTTTGCCGTTCTCGTCGCGAGCGAGGAACACGCAGTCGTAGCCGTGCTTGGTGACGGTTTCTTTGAGCGATCGCCCGACGATGGTTTCGCGAGTGTGCTTTTCGTAGAACTCGTCGGTGGTGATCCCAAGGTCCTTGGCCATCGCTTTGGCTTCGGTATCGGTGAAGAGGACGAATCCTGTGGGTCCGGTGCAGCACTTGCCGCACTGGGTGCACTCGAAGCGGAGACCGACCTCACCCGTGTCGGTCAATCCGGTGGGATCTGGCTCGTCGAACCATTCTTGCTTTGGGCTGATCTTTGGACTCATGGTTGAATGCTTGTCTGGTCATCTGGGTGGTTGTGGCGGACGACCACGATGGTCTGGTCGTCGTTTCGCTGATCGGAACCCACAAACTCAAAGAGGGCGGTGTTGATAGATTTGATGACGCACTCTGGTAGCCCGGTGCACTTGGTCAGCGCGGCATCGAGCTGGTCTTCTCCGAACATCTCGAATCCCGAATCGTTGTCCGCCGGGCGAGAGGCTTCGGTGATCCCATCGGTGTACAGAATAAGGGTTTCGCCAGGAGCCAGGGTGCTGATTTGAGACTCGGCGGGGAGATCTTCGATGACGCCAAGCGGGAGGGTGCCTGGGTCTTGGAGTATGCGTATCGATCCGTCGACGCCTCGGATTCTTGGTGGGTTATGCCCGCAGCGGGTCCAGTTAATGGTCCCACTCGATGGATCGAGAATCGCGATGAACGCGGTGATGAACACATTGGGCATCGGCGAGTTCAACATCGCTTTGTTGAGATACTTGGCTGCTTCAACCGGATCTGGCGATGCGCCCAGCAAAATCTGGCGTTCGCCAAATGCTTTGAGGTACGCGCCCATCATCGCCATGACCGTCCCAGCCGCGGCCCCGTGCCCTGCGACATCGGCGATCATCACCGCGAGGCGGCCGTCTGGGAACTGGAGGTAGTCATAGAAATCGCCACCCGCATGCATGCTGGGGTGGTAGCTGGAAGCGAGCTCGTAGTCATCGAGTTTGGGGTTGGAAGCGGGGATCAGCGCCCGCTGGATCTGGCCCATCTGCTCGAACTGGCTTTCGAGCTCGGCGTGGAGTTCTTCGATCTTCCGGCGTGAAACCAGATTCCGGGTCGCGGTGCCCATCATGTTGAGATCCAAAAAACCCATCTCAAAGTTTTTTAGATCACTCCACTCGGGGTCTGTATGGAAGCTCAGCGTCCAGTTGATTGCCTCGCCCTTTTCGTAGACGGGGATCGCCGCGACCGAACGGAGTTGGGCTGCTTCAGTTCCGAGGATACGAGAGAGTATGGGGTCGTGGCTGAAGTCTGCGTGGTTGATGAGTTTGGGCTCAGGGGTGCTGATCAGTTCCCAGACGAACCCGCCGCGATGGGTTTCCAGTGAATCCCAGCTGGACCACGGATTGAGCGGCGGGTTGGTTGGATCGAGCTGCCCGCCATTGTCGACCATTACCCGGGTGAACTTATAGCATTCGTTATCGAGCCCACGCTTTGAGATCGAGATAAACGCCTCTCGCGGGGCGCGTTTGGCAACCCAAGGCCCGAACTGCCCGAGCATATCAGCCGGATCGCTCATCGAACTGGCGGCCCGCAGCATCGAAGCGAGCTCAGTAATACTCGGATTCTCCGATAGATCTACACGGTGGGCGGGGATGTTGAGGATTGTTGTCGTGTGATCGCTCATCGGCAGGCGTCCACGATGGCGTCATGGATCGAATCAACACTCGACAGGGCCGCAGTCATGGATGATTCAGCATCCGGACGCTCGGCTTCGGGGAGCAGCGGGATATTGATCCGGATATTGCACGCGGCGCTGTGGGCGGCGGCTCGAAAGGTGATCGCGGCAACCGCGAGATCGGACCGGAGCTGACGGTTGGTTGTGGTGGTGAGGTCTTGCACGGTCTGCATGAGTGTGTTACACAACGCGAGCATTGTGGTGGGTGGGGAGATTGCGCCGCTGACCGCATCGTCCCACTCGGCTTGGCGTTTGGAGTCAGTTTCTGGGAGTGACCAAAGCTCGTTGAGCTTCCCGTACCCCGCAGCATCCGCATCGGCGAGTGCCAAGAACTCGGACTGTGCTGCCGTGAGTTGTTCGAGACTTGCAGCGTTGTCGTTCTCAAACTCGGCGTATTTCTTCTTCCCCAGCGTGTAGTGGATGACCATCCCAGCGATCGCGGCGGCTGTCGCCCCGGTTGTTCCTGCGACGGCCCCGCCGCCGGGTGTCGGGGCCTTGGAGTTGAGGGCACCAAGATAGCCCGCGATGGTCTGGGAGGCGATGGGTTGGTCGGGTGTTTGGGTCATCGGGTCAATCGTAGTCGCTACGGGCAGCGAGCATCTGGGCAATAGCGCCGGTCGTGGGAATGAACTGGTCGGGGCGTGATTCGATCCGCTGGACCAGCTCGGCGAGGGTGACCCAAGCCTGGTCCACATACTCCCAGCTCGATTCCGTCTGGGGGATTTCAGCAAGCTCGACCAGAATAGCAATATCCACCGATCCGACCGCATCGTCATGGACCAAGGCTATTGGTGATGGAGTCGCCCCGGACAAATCAATCCCCGCTTCTTCCATCGCTTCACGGCCAAGTTCGCCGACAATAGCGTCGAAAACCAGCGCGTTGATATCTTGGGCTGGCACATCGATCCCGCCGCAGGGGCCAAACTCCCATTGGTTTCCATACCGATGTGTGGACGGGGATCGTTTGCCGATCAAGAACCTTGGTTGGCCATCAGTATCATGAGCAGCAAGCACCCCGGTGACCGCTAGAAGTTTGATACCCAGATCAACCTCCTCTCGGACCGCGTGATGCTTGTACTGCTCAACAGTGTCAGAGATCACCCCGGTCGATGAATCGAAACCTGTGAAGGCGAGCATGCCGCCATTGAAATATCGAGGGTTGTGATCGCACAACTTCTGCCACGCGGCATCAATGCTGGCGCATTGGTCATCCGTCCGCTCAATGACCGATCGTTCAATCTGAATCGTCGGCTGTGCTGTGATGGGTTCAATGCGTACAGGCTGTATCAACTGAGCAGCCCAGTGAGCTGCGGGGCGAGATCCCCGAGCCCGAGTTCTTCGGCCTCGCGGGCGATGAGTGTTTGGACTTGCTGCTGGGCGTTCTCGGTCGCGTCGTTGATCGCGTCTTTGATGAGCGTGGTTGCGAGCTCGCGTGTTTTTTCATCGACGGCCATGCCCGAGAGCAGTGCCGGATCAAGCGTCAGATCGATGAGTTTCATCTTTCCATTAACCACCGCCCGGCACGCGCCGCCCCCCGCCTCGCCCTCGACGCGCATGGTCTCGAGCTTGGACTTGATCCGCTCACCGGCTTCTGCGAGTTGTTCTTTATTTTTCATCAGCGACCCGAGGGCCTGCATGGCTTTGAGTTTGTCGAGCATTTGGGTGTCTTTACTTTAAGGGGCTACTTTCTTGGGTAGACCTGTTTGACGGTGCCGTGGAAGGTTTCGAGCACGGCTTTGACCAACGGGTTGTTGGCTGCTTCTTCCGGAGTCGGAAGATCCGATGGCGGGAGAATCTGCTCCGATGCTTTGATCGGCGGCGGGGTGTCCGGGATTGAAGGCGTGGGGGCTGGCTTCGCAAAATCAGCACGCTTTGTAGGAGTGCGAGGAACAGGCGCCGCCTCATGCCGAACGGGCTCGGTGTTCAACTTTGTGGGGTTGCTTGGGGGCGACGGTCGGCTCAATGTCCCAGGAGCCGACGCCGCCCTTATGTTTTTTTTACGGGGGCGGCTCCACTCGAAACTGTTCCGCCTTGGACCAATGCCGTCAGGTCCGCGATTTTTTCGGTCATCGCCAGTCGCACCATGCACGCGTCGATCAACGCTCGTGGTGCAGGCGAAGATTTGAGCGCACGCTGGACTGATTCGCACAACGCGATCATGTGTACCACGCCCGCGGCATCAAACTGCTTGGCCCGTTCAAACTCAGATTGGCGAACATCATCAGAAAGCTCAACCAGATCGGTATCAACCCCGCACGCGCCCAGAACCATCAGGTCGCGGAAGCGTTCGAGGAGTGTTCCGAGCATCTGCTCAGCAGCGATGCCTTTGCTCAACAACTGTCCTGTGGCGCGGAGGACCGTCGATGGGTCGCCGCCGGCGATCGCGTCGATGAGCTCGCCCATGATCTGGCGGTCAGGGAGTCCAAGGAGCTCTTCGAGGAGCGCGACGGTGAGTGTTTTTTCACCCGATGCCATGAGCCTATCAAGCAATGAAAGCCCGTCACGCATCGAACCGTTTCCGAGCCTTGCGAGGGAGTAGATCAACTCTTGGTCGGCTTTGAATCCTTCTTGTTCAAGGACACTGGTCAGGTGGTCGGCGATGCGGGACACCGGGATGTTCCGGAAATCGAACCGCTGGCAGCGCGACTGGATTGTCGCGGGGACTTTATGAGATTCTGTAGTGCAGAGGATGAACTTGACATGCTCCGGTGGCTCTTCCATCGTCTTGAGCAGAGCGTTGAACGCCTGCATCGAGAGCATGTGCACCTCGTCGATGATGTAGACTTTGTATCGCCCTCGCATCGGGCGATACGCGGCGTTGGCGATCAGCTCGCGTGTGTGGTCGACCCCGGTGTTGGAGGCCGCATCAATCTCGATGACATCAGTGTCTTGGCCTGAGAAGATCGCGTCGCCGATGTCGTCCTTGTGCTCAGGGTTGTTGAGCTCGTTTGCGAAGATCCGGGCCATGGAGGTCTTGCCGACGCCCCGGGTTCCTGTGAAAAGGAACGCGTGGTGAACGCGGTCCGAGGCGATCGCCGCCGCGAGTGTCTTGGCGATGGGTTCTTGACCGATGACGGTGTCGAATGTGCGGGAACGGTGTTTACGAGCGAGCGCGGTGTAGGCCATGGCGGATGGTAGGGGCCTGAGGAATCGGAGTTTCGATGGGAAAAAATGACCCGCCCTGATCGACGCCCAGGACACCAACGGCACCGGGCGACGGCTGCTTATGGCTGCTGCGGTCAAGCCCTGACCAGGTTCACAGGCCACCCGTGCATCGGGCCCGGGCGTCGATCAGAACGGGTCTGAACGCGGATCGTAGGGGGGCTGCCCCATAAATCCCACAGCCCGGAGAATGCATTGGCGATCAGGGAGAAATCCGGTATCATGGGCCCATGATCTGGACCGGGAAGCTCTCCAAAAAAGAACTCGACGCCGGCGTTCGCTTCCGGGCCGTCCATTCAAGTTTCCTTACGCGGGCGCTCAAATTCGGTCTCCGAAGCCCCAGAATTCCCGCCAAGCGGGTCGATGAGGGGGGCTATTCGGGGCTCCTCAAGATCCCCGAGCAGGAGAAGCGGGCGACCCTCTGGTGGGCGGCAGCAATGAGCCGTATGGATCAGATAGACAACCGGGTGGACAAGTAATCACCCGAGATTGTCAAACCGAGAGCCCAAACCCGCATGAATGGCAAAGAAACGCAGATCCGATGAAGCCGGGATTGTGAATCAACCGATTGATTCTGTAGCGATTCCGCATATTCTGCTGTATTGAGTACCGATTCCAATCAATGGGGATTCCATGAGCGACACACCAATCACGCCCGACGAGACACCAACCCCAGAACCAGTATCAGAATCGGCATCTGAGTCTGGCCCCGAGCCGATCCCGGAGCATGTTTCACAGGACTGCGCCAAAGCGCCGCTGAATCCCAAGTGGACCTTTAAGCTCTTTATCATCACATTCTTTGTGATCGGGTTCGGTGCTTTGGGTTTGTATGACGCGGTGATCAAGTACCCCGCTCGCGGGGAGCGGTTTGCTGATTGGGCCAAGTGGCAATATTTAGACGCGGCCAAGAGTGCCGGGACCGAGCAGTTCGGGATCTTTGAACGCGAAACCAGCGTTACCGACCCGGTCGAAGAGCTTGCTCGGCTGTCCGATTCTGAAGCCATGCGCCGCAACGCGAGCGATGCACAGAACACAACTTCTTCCCGCCGTCTCCGCGCCACGATGTACAACACCCGGCTCCAATGGCTCAAGGGACTCAAAACCATCGGGCAACTCACCCCCGAGAACACCATCATCGAGAGCCCCAACGACACCCTCGACGCACTCGCTGCCAAGTGGGCCGCCGAGAGTTCTCCCAAGCCGCTCAAGGGGTACGACATCCCTTCCCAGTGGGGCATCATGGTGATCTGCTGGTTCGTTGGCGGCTGGATGCTCCTCAACATCATCAAGGTGCTGGGTCAAAAATTCTCCTGGCACGCCGAGACGATGACACTCATGGTTCCCGGACCGCTCGCGATTACCCCAGCCAATATCGAAGAGGTTGACAAACGCAAGTGGGACAAGTTCATCGTCTTCATCAAGCTCAACGACACCCACGGCTCACACGCTGGCAAAGAAATCAAGATTGATACCTATCAGCACGCTCTGGTCGAGGACTGGATTCTTGCGATGGAAACCAAGGCTCTGGGTTCCCAAGAAGACGGGGAATGATCCCACTTCTTTCAAATCGCATTAAGAGTGAGCATCGCCCATGATCTGGGTTGTGCTATCAATCGTGTTTGTCATCGTGATGGTGGGGATGGCGATGACGGCGATCACGCTGCCCGGCATCTGGACGATGGCCGCGTGTAGTGCACTTCTGGCGCTGAGGGTGCCCGAGTATGTCGGCTGGTGGACGGTGGGGGCCCTGTTTGCAATCGCGGCGACCTCCGAGTTTGTGGATTTCATTGCTTCGGCGTTGGGCGTCAAACGCATGGGAGGGTCGCGGGCCGGGGCGATCGGATCCGTCATCGGAACGCTCGCTGGGGCGATCCTGGGGACATTCATGATCCCGATCCCCATCGTTGGATCGATCGCAGGGGGCGTGCTCGGTGCCGGGCTCGGGGCGTTTATCGTCGAGCGATCAGTTGAGAACCGATCCATCAAAGATTCGGTCCGTTCCGGATCAGGGGCGGCGATGGGGCGGCTGGTCTCGATGGTCATCAAGCTCATGCTCGCCGGGGCTGCTTCTGCGGTTCTGGTCACCATGGTTCTTTACAACGCGTTCTAAGCATTGCTCTTGGATGCACGAACTCCTAACAGCCGATATGCTGTATTGGGCGAGATCACGCCCGCAACCAGGAGAACAGCCGGCTCGGTGCTCGCCGTTGAGCAGCCAGCGGGCGACGACATATGACCGCCAAAAAAGATACCAGTTCGTCTATTAAATACTATGTGCTCGATACCAATGTGCTGCTGCACAATCCGAACGCGATGTTCGTGTTCAAAGAGAACCACATCGTGATCCCCTACCCCGTGCTCGAAGAACTCGACACGATGAAGCGTCGCGAAGACGACATCGGACGCAACGCGCGGACCGCAATCCGCCAGCTCGACCGTCTCCGCGTCTACGGCAAGCTCATTGAAGGGGTCTCACTCGAAAAGCTTGGTGTCCATTCCAGTGGCGCAACGGGGTGGCTCAGTATCGATGTGGAGGACCATTCGCGTCCGCCGATCTTGTCAAAGGATATGCCCGACAACCGGATCATCGCCGCGGCGTGGTCGCTGCACAGGGCGAATAACCATGTGGTGTTCGTGTCCAAGGATCTTGCGGCACGGATCAAGGCCGATGCGTTGGGGATCAAATCCGAAGATGTCCGCGACCAGCGAGTTGACGGTGAACGGCTTTACACCGGCTACATGGAACTCGCGGTCGCTCGCGACATCATCGATGAGCTCTACGCCGACCGGATGCTGCCGCTTGATAGGCTTGAGCCATACCTCAAAGTCGAGACTGAAACCGGGCAGACCTATCAGCGTGAGATCACACCGAACCAATATGTGATGCTCAGCGATGCGCAGGACGAGACACACTCGGGGCTGGCGCGTCGGCTGACCGACACCGAGCATCTGATCCCCGTCGCCGGGCAGCGCAAGCCGACCTTCGGGATCATGGCCCGCAATGTTCAGCAGACCATGGCTCTGGACATGCTACTCGACGACGAGATCAAGCTCGTCACGCTGCTTGGGAGTGCGGGAACGGGCAAGACCCTGCTCGCGATTGCTGCGGGGATGACCAAGGTGTTCCAAGAGGAGCGGTTTGACAAGCTGCTGGTTGCTCGTCCGATCATGCCGATGGGCAGGGACATCGGGTATCTCCCGGGCGACAAGGACGAGAAGCTCGGCGCGTGGATGCAGCCGATCTTTGACAACCTGTCATATCTGCTCTCAACGCGGGGCTCACCGAACCAAGCGCCCGAATCCAAAACTTCTGAACAACGCATAGACAAGCTCGTCGCCGATGGTCGGCTGGTCCTTGAGCCGTTGACCTATATCCGCGGGCGGTCGATCCCGCATCAGTTCATGATCGTTGACGAGGCGCAGAACCTGACGCCGCACGAGGTCAAGACCATCGTCTCTCGGATCGGCGAGGGGACCAAACTGGTGTTGACAGGCGATATCGGTCAGATCGACAACCCTTACCTGGATCAATCATCCAACGGGCTCAGCTACACCGTCGAGAAAATGCGAGGCCTAGGGATGGTTGGGCATGTGACACTCGCCAAGACCGAGCGTTCCGAGCTCGCATCGCTGGCCGCAGAACTGCTTTGAGCCTTGTGCGGCGTGAAGGATTTTAGGTGCTCTGATCGATTATTTTTTCAACCCGGAAACGCTGACGATCGAAGTACTCGCGCCACTGGTCGTCGTTCTCGCGGAGTTGCCCGTTGCGGATGAACTCGAGCACGCGTTGGTCCCCGATGCCGAGCATCTCGGCGCTGCGTACAGCACCACGGAGCGAGGGTAGGTAGTTGGGGTCGCGGTCCAGCGAGAGCTTGAAGTGGGTGTAGGACTCGTCGCCCCAGCCGATGGTCTGGTACGCGAGCCCGATGTTGTAGTCCGGGCGTGGGTCGGTGTTCTGGAGATCCGAAGCAACCTTGTACGACGCGACGGCGTCTGCGTAGTTGCTCTGCTGCATAAAGAGCTGCCCCATATTGTTCCATGCGGCGAAGAGCGTGTTGTCTTTCTCGATCGATTCACGGTATTTGAGGAGCGCCTTGTCGAACTCGCCGTTCTCGTGGAGATGAGAGGCTTGGCGGAACAGCTCGATCGCCTCTTGGCGCGAACGCTCGTTGTATGCTTCGACCGGGTCGATGGCGACGGCCGACGAATCGGCTTCTCTTGGCTGGCCCGACCCAGAGCATCCTGTGAGCACCGGGGCGCCGAGAACGGCAAACCCGATGAGCGAGAGAACACTGAGTGAGCGGCTGGGGTTGCGCGATGGTTCATGGATTGGCATGACTGAAAGCTCCTATTCGATCCGTTCGTATCGCGTGAGCGTGACCTTGACCAGCCAGCTCTTGGCGTTGAGGTTGATGGTGATCTCCCGGACCTGGAGCCCGGGGACTTGGTCCTGGGATCGCTGGATCCACATTAGGATTCTTTCCAGCGACGCATCCCGGATGGTGTATTGGTAGCTCAGCAGGCGGGCGGCGCCCTCTGTGCGAGCGGGGGGGTTTCTGGGCAGGTTGAGATCATTCTCGAGACCCACCTGCTCGCCGATCCGGGTGAGGCGTGTGAGGATGTCTGGGATGGGCGCGAACATGTCATCGCCGGTGGATTGGCTTCTTGCGGTCTCGAGTTCGGCGATCTGATTGATCATCCGCTCGACATTGATCAGCTCCACGCTGTTGTTGACCAGCTTGTCGTCCGCTGCGGAGTTGTGGTTCCAGGAAACGGCCAAGAAGATCAGCGACGCGACAAACACGAACATCCCCATGACCACAAAGTGGACAGGGCGGGACTGGCGTTCGTGCATCACGGCTCGTGATGCGAGCTCGTAGCGATCGTCGGGGCTGAGTCTTGATTCATTGTGGAGGGTGCTCATGATGAACTCCCCGTGTTCCACACTGCCGAGAAGGTCGCCTCGATCTGCTCGCCTCGGTTGGCCAGTTCGGGCTGTGCTCTCCATTGGAGGTGCGAACCTTCTATCGACCGGAGGGCCTCGTTGATCTGCTCTGCGAGGGCCAGGTCCTGAGCGCGGATTTTGATCTTGACGAGTGTGTGGGTGATCTGGATCGAATCGATCTCGATACCCGACATGCCCAAGATCATAGAAATCGTTTCGAGTTCTTCGAGCACGGGCTTGGTCGGGGTCACCTGCATCGGGCCGGCGTTTGCGACAAGCAGGCTAAGCCGGGCTTGGAGTTCGGCGGTCGGCAGGCGGAGATCGTTGATCGGTGGCTGGAGCCGCATAATCTGATCGACCATCTGAGCGCGGACGGCCTTGGCATCGCTGGCGGTTTGAGAGCCTTGTTTGTAGAGTGTCAATGCGGTCCATCCCACTGCGGCCCCCGCAAGGACCATCGCGGCACCCGCCCAGCGGTACATCGATCGGTGCGATCGGCCCGGGCGGTTGGTGAGCTCCCCGCCGGCTGGGTTGTTGCCAGAGTCGAGCAGATCAAACTCATGCACCGACCTGAGCGTAGCGAGGACGGGATCAGTTTCGGTGACGATATCGGTTGTTGCTGTGGGCCAGTGCGACGAGAAGGCATTCCCTATCTGATTCCGGTCCAGACCGCCATCGGTTTCAGGAAGGACCAGCACCACACGCATCGGCGAGACCCCGATCTGCGAGGCCCACCCGAGCCAGTCGGCGCACAGTCTTGAAAGGTCGCTCTTGTGCAGTGTTGGGCCCTCACTCCCCAATCCGGTACGCATCGAACCCGCGGCGATCAGTTCTCCCCGCTTAGACCAAGTCCAGATGATCCGAGAGCGCGATGGATCGAGAACCACGCAGCCGCACACGGGATCGTCTGAAGAAACGACGCGCTGGGAATCACGGGCCGATGAGCGGTGAGGCGCACCGGGGTCCCAGCTCGTCGCGATCAGCGACCAGATGTTCTCGACGCGGCCAACGCGGATGCCCATCGAATCGAGCTGATCGATCAACAGACGCGCGGGGACATCGGGGGTAGCAACCACAGCTTTCCGAGACCCGTCGGAGGTTTGTTCGTCGCTAAGTGGTTCGTAGTTGACCTCGAGAGGCAGATTCGGGAACCGCTCGCCCATCGTGGATTGGAGCCCGCCCTCGAGCGTGTCTTCATCATGGTCGGCATCGAGCTGGTCGATCGCCGCGTTGATCATCTCTGGGCTGGTGTCCTCGGGTTTGGTCCAGGTGCATACCGCGCCGTCGGTGTCAAGACATAGGATCGGGAGTGTCTTTGAGGAGCCACGCCCGCCGCCGGATTTGAGTCGTTGCCTGATCCAGACAGCCGCGTCGTCGATTGTTTCGAGGACCGCGTCGGGCGATCCCCCGGCCGTCGCGTCCCAGTGGTCGTCGGCATGGGCCCCGATCATGCGGACTCCGGATAGAGCAAGCCCCCGGTCGGTGCGTTCAAGATAACAGATGCGATCGCTCAATTGGTCTTCTTTGTGTCGATGTGTTTGATTGCCCTAATCAGGGATCATTCGTTGTCTGGCTGTTCTTTTTTGCGATTGTTCCCCGCTGAGGCGCGGAACGAGGCCAACGGTTGACGCTCGAAACTGGGGACTTCTCTTCCCAGTTTCTTGTTTCTCATGATACGTTCTTGCATCGCCCGTTGCCTAGCAGGCATCTTGGAGAGTTGTTCGAGTTCTTCTGGACTCAGAACGACATCCGCTTCTCGGGTTGGTTTGGCGGCGATGATCTCGGCACCCGATGACATCGTGACCGAAGGCCCGGTTTTTGCGGCCAGCTTGATCCGGTCCTCGACCTGACCATCCGTCACCAGAATGAACTTGGGACGCACGCCTTTGATTGTTAAGTCATCGAGCCCCATCGATCCCGCCTTGGCGATGCCGCCCTCGGCGACGATCCGCTGCGTGCCATCAATACGGATAAAGGCCAGCGGCTTGTCGCTGTCATTGATGTAGCCCGTGTAGCGGACACGCTTGGCGAGCGACCCGGTATTTTCAACCGGGGTGGTGTCTGTATCTACTGCAAGAATCTCATTGGGGATCTTGCTGGTCTCTGGAGCGTTGTCGAGCATCGCAAGACGAGCGGCAATCGAACCCGGATCAATCCGTGTCTGTGCCCTCTGATTGGTCTCTTGGCCCGGGTTGGTAGCATTTTCAATATTCACCCCTGGAACAGGGGGGGTTGGCGGCTGAGAAACACTGTTAATCCGGGCTGTCGCGGCGGATTCTGGGAGTCCTACGACCCCAATGGCGACAGCCCCGAGCAGACATACGACGGCTGTAACTTGATAGAGCAGCGTGAGTTGCTTCGCCTTTGTTCTTGAAATGATCTTGCTCATTGAGTGTGCTCACTTGAATATCGGATATTGGACTCCCAACAGGGTAGCCCGTGCTTTAGTACAGATCGGCTGGATCGATGCTCTGACTGTTAATCCCGAGGTCTTTCCAGGTATAGAACGCACCAATTTCCATCGCATTGCTCGTAGATCTGCGCCCTGTGTTGGATCTGATCCGGGTAACCCCCCCGTATCTGGCCAGTAATCGCCCGTTGCTGAGCCCTCGTCCGCCTCGGACTTCGACCACGACGCCCCAGATCTGAACATCGGTGGCGAATCGTCTTAATACGGCTGCCCTTTGTTCTGAGTTGACCCCTGCTCGCGTTGCCGTCTCGACCAGGAGTTGCCTGGTCATCCGCTCGCCCGATGCCCTTTGGAGCATGATGTCATCGGCCAGTCTCAAGCCATTATTCTTCGCGATCGCCATCGAGATCGACCGCAGCACCGGTTCGGGGGTGGTATGGATACTGACCGCCGCGGGGCCAAAGGGTCGAGTGAGCTGGCCATATTCTCTCGGGCCGACCATCTGTGACAGGTTTTTGAGCGAGCGTCCGACCTCGTCAACCTGATTGACCGCAACGCTCGAGAGGTCTGAGAGCAGCGCCCCCTGGGCATCGAAGAGATAGATGGAGACCACCGAGGCGTCGGCTAAGGTGATGTCCATCGCTTTACCTGTATTGAGCTCGAGCACATCCTCGAGTTCTCGCCCGTTCTGCTGGCGGAGCCAGGCACCGATCGCTTCTTGGAGTCCGCGGCCGGAGTGGTGCTCGTAGTACGAGTCAACCTGTCTCGATACCAGCAGCTGCTGTGTCGAGAGTCGTTTGAGAGAGAAGGACATCGAAAGCCCGACGACCACCATCAGCAGGATCACCATCGGCATCACAAAGCCAGCATTCGCTGATCGTTGGGTCTTCCATTGGGTATCTGGGCATCTGGGCATTAGGTGTCGCCTCCGCCCATGTTGTTATTGTTGTTGCGGGGCGGGATGATGACGCCGCCATTGTCGCCGGGAGGACTTGGGTCGTTGTTGTCGTTCCCGTTGTTGTCATCATCGCCATCTGCATTGTCGTCGTTGTTGGCGTCATCTTCGCTGATGTCCAGCGGGTCATCGCCGAGGACCCAGTCCACCTCGAACATCCACGATGCGTACTGCCCGTTGGTGAGCAGCAGCTCGAACTCGGCGTACGCTGGGAGCTGACTCATCGAGAGTGCTCTGTATGCGCTGACTTTCTCATCGCTCTTGTAGACGGTCCATGAGCACAGCTCGATGTTTTTGACCAACGGGATCGCGCCGGCGAGGCGGTAGCGGATTTCTTCCGCGGTGCCCGCTGAATCCGGGAGCGGTGACCCGCCGTTTTTGAGAAAGTTGCTCTCGGTATGGAGGATCGGACGCCACCAGAGTGTCCAGCCCGTCGGGGTCATTTCAGCCAGCAAGCTTTTCTGATCGGCGTTGGGGTCCGGGTCCAGAATCCCCACCTGGCGCATAAGCCTTTCGCGGATCCCGTCTGGACGGAGTTCGAAGACGGATCGCATCACCCCACCCGAGGCGTCTTCGGAGGAGAAATCAAGCGAGTCCTCGTCGCGGTCATTGATCCTCGCCCAGGCCGCGGCTTTGGTCGCCATGTTGAGGGCGATCGGGGGCGTCGAAAGAACCACCTCAAACCGCTGCGGCTGCCACTGCCCGGGATGTGAGGCGTAGGCCGGATCGGTCTCGAGGATAATGCGTGGTCGATCCTCAGGGATTGAGTTGCCGTTCTCGTCTGTGTTGGTATCGTCGGGCGCGATCTGCCGCTGGTCGGCTTCGATCTGCAGAGTAAGCATCGCCCTTCGGATGGTCATCTGGGTGATGTGGAGCTGTGTCGAGGCGTTGTACTGGACCCCAAAGATACGCTCCATATTCCGAGCGGCGGCAAACACGCCTGAGACTCCGAGGAGCACAAGCGAACCAACCACAATCGCGAGCGTGAGTTCAACGAGGGTAAAGCCACGGGATTGATGGCGATTGGAGATGGTCTGGTTCATGGCGCGGACCCGCCATTTTCGTCGAGCTGCATGAGGCGTTCAAAGAGTCGTTCCATCCCGCCCGGTGAATCGATCATGGTCTGGAGTGAGTCGGGGTTTGAGAACGCGAGCGGATCGATCAGTCGGGTGATCTGGGCGTTTGGGTACTCGGTTGAAAACCCGCGCGAGCCTCCGGAGTCTTCTCCGAGCCAGACACTGATCGAGACTAACCGAATCCTGTCAAAGTTGATTCCCGATCCGATCGTGTTATCCTCGGTCTCGGGCGGGGGCTGGGCCATGGTGAACTCGACAGGGTCGACATTCATGGTCCATCGGAAGAGGTCCATGTCGTACTCGATCGGGAGTTGCTTGTTGGGCATCGCGTCCTGATCGTCGATGTACTGGAGCATGAGCCGATTGGCGAGTTCCGCGGCCCCGAGGCGCTGCTGCATCCGGCGCTGTGAACCGCTCATAAACGACACCGCGCTTGCAAGCGTAGCGGCCACCATCCCCAGCAAGACCGTCGCGAGCACCGCTTCAATCAGTGTCGCACCGCGTCTTGCATGTACCATTCTCCGTCGGCTTATTGCCGTGGATAGTGCTCGATGAGTTGGGAGATACTTGCGGGGCATTGGTATTAGTTGGCGCTATTGACATCCATGTTCCAGACATTGATATCGTCCTCGGTGCCCATCTCTTTATCAGGTCCTGCCGAGCGGAGTTCGTATGGGTTCACTGCACCGGGGGTCGGGAGGTAGTAGAAAGCTTCTTTGAACGAGTCGATATCCGATCCCACTTCCATGAATGAGGGGATCAATACTGCGAGTGTTGCAGGGGCATCGCCGGCGTTCTCTGCACGGTAGGATTCAATCTGTGTTTTGATTGTTTTCATGCTGGTCTTGGTGACTTTGATGCGGGCCCTTTCGATTTGGTTTGGTACCATGACAGCCGCGCCAGCCATCAAAATTCCAAGGATCACAAGCACCGCCGTGAGTTCGATGAGTGAGAAGCCAGGGCGTGCATTCCGATTGAGATGTGCATTGAGTGTGGTCATTGTGTGCTCCAGTGTTTCAACGCCGGTGATTGGCGTATGTTGCATTCTTGGTTGATCAACAGGCACTGGTGCCCATTGATTGTTTCGTTATAAGACCGAGCCGGTCATGTTCATCATCGGGAGCATGATCGCCAGGATCATCGTTCCCACGATCATAAAGAGGATAATGATCAGCAGCGGTTCGAGCATCGCCATCAGGCGTGCGGTCTTTTTGTCTACATTTTGCGCGTGGTCCTTGGCGAGCGAATCAAACGCGGATTCGAGATCCCCGGCTTGATCAGCCGCGACCAGCAGCTTGCGGGTCGCCAGCGGGAGCGCCTCGACCTTCTCGATAAGCGAGCGGAACAGTCCGCCCTCGATCAGTCGTTGTTGGAGGCGTTGGAGGTCTTTGTTGAGTTTGGGGTGCCCGATCACACCGGCGGAGACGGCGATCGCGTCGCTGAGCACGATGCCCGAGCGGGTCATCGAGCCCATGACCGAGAAGAAGCGGGTCAGTTCTTGTTCGAGGACGACATCGCGGACGAAGGGCATGTTGCGGGTGAGTTGCACCGCGAGCTTGGCCAGGGTGCCCCGCCAGAGGATGCCGCCGACGATGATGACCACAAAGCCCCCGAGTAAGAAGAGGATGTTGTCGCGGAGCATTGATCCAGCGGAGACCAGGATTTTGGTGAACATCGGGACCTCGATCCCGGAGCTGGCCATGGATTCGCCGATGGTCGGGATGACGAGTGTCATCATGACCAGGCCCGCGACCAGCGCGATGCTCAGCACAATGCATGGGTAGATCATCAGTGTCGCGGCCTTGCCCGAAACTTCGAGCCGGCGGCGTGCGCCGATCGAGAGCTGCTTGCAGGCGCCCGCGAGATCACCCGTTTTCTCGGCGGCTTTATAGACGGCACAAGTGACTTCATCAAAGCTTCCTACCTGATGGCATCCGTCGCTGAAGCTGGTGCCTTGGGCGACGAGTGAGCGGAGCCGGAGGATGCGATCCTCGTTTGCGGATTTGACCACACTTGCCGCGACTTCGAGTGCCTCGGTTAGCGGGACGCCGCGATCCAGAAGCTGGGCGAGTTGGGCGTCAAACTCGGCGTGGTCCTTGAGCGAGAGTTCGGTCTCGTTGACCGCCCACGCGGGGAGTTTCCAGGTTTTGAGGAGCACCTGGCGCTCTTTACGGAGGGCCCCGGCCAGTGCGCGGTGGGAGCGGGCGGTCCGGACACCGATCGCCTTACCCCCGGCGGGCTTGTTGGCGATGTATATGAACGAACTGTTGATTGATGCTCTGGACATGTCTTGAGGTCAAAATTCTACGGAATTCAGGTCTGTATCTACTCAATACCAATAACGCCACCCATTGGTTCAACATCGGCGGCTCAGGGGGCCCAACTGTATACGATATGGGTGGTTGAGGGCCCGAATTGACGGCTTTGGCAGGTGATTGCCGTCGCCCCAAGACCAAACGCCCAAGAGGCGCCGAGAATGCGATGCATTCTCAGAATTGTGCAATGAATCTCCCCTTTCGTTGAGAAATACTGATGACCATGACCTCGACCACCGCTCAAGACGACCCGACCGCCACCCAGACCACCATGCGGGGGCTGATCAAGCACCACGCCGGGCCTGAGCTTCGGTTGGTCAATGACCGCCCGATCCCCGAGCCCGGGCCTCGGGAGGTGCGGATTAAGGTCAGTAAGGTTGGAATATGCGGCACGGACCGTCATATCTGGGAATGGGACGAGTGGGCTGCAGGCCGTGTTCCTCCCGGGATCATCACCGGTCACGAGTTCGTCGGGCATGTGGACAAAGTCGGGACTGCTGTGACCAAATGCGAGATCGGCCAGCGGGTCAGTGCCGAGGGGCACATGACCGCCGGGGTCGATTACAACTCCCGCACGGGAAACGCCCACATCGCGGCTGATACGCAGATTTTCGGGATTGATTGCGATGGATGCTTCGCCGAGTACATCGTCGTGCCCGAGGACAATGTCTGGCAGATGCATCCTGATATTGATGACAAGTACGCCGCGATCTTGGATCCGCTGGGCAATGCTGTTCATACGGTGATGTCCGCCGATGTGAGCGCCAAGACGGTGTTGATTTCTGGGGTTGGGATTATTGGTTTGATGGCGGTGACGGTCGCCAAGGCGGCTGGTGCATCGCGGATCTATTGCAGCGACATCAATCCGCCTCGCTTGGAGTTGGCCAAAAAGCTCGGTGCCAACGAGGCGTTTGATGCACGCGATGATTCGTGGGTCCACAAGGTCCGCAAAGAGACCCACCAGGGTGTCGATGTGCTCCTCGAAATGTCAGGTGCTCCGGCGGCGATGAACCAGGGCTTCCGGGCTCTCCGCAACGGCGGTACCGCGGCACTCCTCGGGCTTCCTGCCCGAACCGTTGACTTTGATTTCAATGCCCACATCATCTTCAAGGGCTGCAAGGTTCTTGGAATCAACGGGCGGCGGATGTGGGAGACCTGGTACCAGATGGAACAGTTGCTCTTGTCTGGCCGTCTCGAGCTCGACGACATCATCACCCACGAGTTCCCGATGAGCGAATACCAAGAAGCGTTCCGCACCATGATCTCCGGCGACGGGATTAAAGTGCTCATGAATGTGGGCGAATAAGAAACTACGGAGTGAGTTATGAAGCGACTGTTTGCAGTTGTAGCGTTGATTGTGCTTTCGTCATCGTTATTTGCTGGCGAACCCGTTGAACCGCTCCGGATCGCGGTGATCGGGTTGGTGCACGGGCATGTCGAGGGCGTGCTCTGGCAGGCCAAGGATCGTGATGACCTGCAGATCGTCGGCATCTACGACCCGGACCCCGCTCTGTTTGCCAAGTACAAAGACAAGTACAATCTTGAGGAGTCGCGGTACTTTGATGATCTCGATGAGATGCTCGACGCCACCAAGCCCGAAGCCGCCAGTGTGATGAACTCGATCAAGGATCACATGGACGCTGTCCGCGCGTGCGCCCCGCGTGGTATTCATACGCTCATCGAAAAACCACTCGCGATCAACGCGGTTGATGCGCTCGAAATGAAGTTTCTCAGCGAGCAGCACGATGTCCTTGTGCTGACCAACTACGAGACCTCGTGGTACGCCTCGGTCCGCACCGCTGCCCGGCTTGCCAAAGAAACCGGGCCGATCAATCGGGCCGTGTTCCGCCACGGACACAAGGGGCCTCGGGAAATCGGGTGCTCTGAGGAGTTCCTCGAATGGCTGACCGATCCAGAAGAAAACGGCGGCGGGGCGATCGTCGATTTCGGATGCTACGGGGCAAATATCATGACCTGGCTCATGGATAACAAACGCCCTGAAACAGTCACGGCTATCACCCGCCAGCTCAAGCCCGATGTGTATCCACATGTCGATGACGATGCGACGATCGTGCTCGGGTACGAGGATTCGGTGGCCGTGGTGCAGGCGTCGTGGGCGTGGACGCACGACAATAAGGACATGGATATCTTCACGCCGGGCGGTTCGTACTACGCGTCCAAGTGGGACGGGTTGTCAATGCGATCGCCCGATGGCCCGCTTGAGCCTCATGCTGTGGATGATCGTACCGATGAGCAACGCAACGAATGGACCTACTTTCGTAAGGTTGTCCGCGGGGAGTGCGAGGTCGATCCGCTGTCGAGTCTTGAGAACAACCTGATTGTGTGCCTAATTCTGGACGCTGCGCGGGAGTCTGCAAAGACCGGCAAAGCCGTCAATCTCAGCGAGTGATCAAAGTACCAGCGAACCAAGCCCATTGAGCCCGACGGGTTCTTTCGTAAAGAACGGCTCCCCCGCGTCGGTGCCGATGCGTGAACCGAAGTAACTCGCTGCATGCTCGACCCAGTCGGCGATTTTCGCATTCTTGGGTGGTAGCACGAACTGCGTGTGATAGGCACGGATGGATTCGATCTTCTGGTCTAGAACGCCTGAGATATCGAAGACGAAGCTCGGATCGGCGACCCATCGCAGATGCGTTGCGTAGTAGTAGAAAAGCCACTTGGGATAGATCGGATCGCCGAGTTCGAAGGTTCGCCCTGTCCATGCATCGGTCGGAGCCGGCATGTCGATTTTGGTGAGTTTGGCGTCAAAGCGTGCGTCTTCGACGCAGCGCGTCACGGCTCGGTGGTCTGGGTGTGCGTCGATATCGAAGGTCGTAAAGATCATCTCCGCCTGCCAGGCGCGGATCACGCCAGCAAGAGCGTGACGGTTCTCGATGGTGTGTTCTACGAAACGGTTCGGGAAGTCGAGGAGCCAGCGGTCAACGGAGCCCGTCGCGTCGCGTGTCAATATTTCAAACGCGTCGGCGGCTTCGCCCTTGCGGATCTCTGGAGAACCCAGCGGGGTTGGTTCGCCATTGGTGACATCGAGGATCAGGACATCGTGCCCTTGGTTGGCGAGCTTGATGATGGTCCCGCCCATGCCGAGTTCTTGGTCGTCGGGGTGCGGCCCAACAACGAGGATGCGTGCCATATGAGATTTTCCTTGCGTGCCCAATGACACAAATAAAACTTTGGGGGGTGGGGGGTTAGTCCATTGCGTTTTCGACGACGACGAAGCCGTGCATGACTGGGCCGTCGCCCTCGTCGGTTTCGAGTTGGCACAGGACGACCGGTGCCGGGACGCGTTGCGAGAAGAACCCGCCGGCGCGGTAGGTCTCGCCGAACTCATCGACAAAGATCTTCAAGTCCATCTCGATGGTCTCGCCGGACGCGAGCGCGTCGATCGGTGAGGAGTAGCGCTGGTTGAGCCAGACGGTGGATGGGCCGAAGTCGCGGGTGGTCGTGTTGGTCAGGCGGAGGGTGGTGGATTGTCGGAAGACCTGGACATCGAAAATCTCGCCCTTGGTCATCGAGTCTGGGTAGATCGGCCCGGCGGGGGCTTGTGCTTGTTCGGAGAACAACTGGCAGCCCCCCATTCCACCAAGCATGAGCAATGCCCCGGATGCGGCCGGGAGGAGGATCAGGGCGGAGAATGCGGTTCGGATTCGTTGGTTGGGTTTCACGCTCCTATCCTCCCCATCATGGGCTGTCAAAGCAACTCCAATAGCAAGAATGCGACCGAACCGGCCTTTGCGATCGCCGAGGGTGCACAGGAAATCAATCCCAAGGCGGTCGCTGCGGACTTGGTCGCTCGGCACGGCCCAACAGGCATGGATCCCCGCGTGACCGCCCTGATTCCGGGGTTTGACGCCCCGTTTTACCAAGCGGGGCTCGCGGGGTATTCAGATGCTGCGATGCGGATCATCGCCCGCAGGCATGGGTGCCCGATGTGTGTGACTGAAGCATTGCTGGATCGTACTTTACTTGCTGGTGGTAAAGGGTTTGCGAAGGCCGACCTGGGTGATATTGTGGGTAATGTGCCTGGGGGTGAGGAGGACAATCCGCTCATCGGGCAGATCATGGGGAGCGATCCGCCCGAGATGGCGGCGGCTGCACTCAAAATGATCGAGCAGGGGAGCCGGTCGAACAAAGAATACCGCTCAATGGTCCGTGGGGGCGTGGAAGATTCAAGATCCGACGGGTCAGACTCCTTCGCGGGGATCGATATCAATCTCGCGTGCCCGGTCAAAAAAATCGCCAAGAAATCCCGAGGCGGGCACTGGCTCCGCGAGCCCGAGGGGGCGATCGCGATCCTCAAGGCCGTGCGTGATGTGCTTCCTGGGTCGATCCCGCTGAGCGTGAAGCTCCGCCGGGGCTTTGACGACACGCCCGAGATGAAGAAGAATTTTTTATATCTGTTTGATGCCGCCTACGACCTCGGGTGCTCATGGGTGACGGTCCATGGCCGGACCGTCGAGCAAAAATATGTCGGCCCCTCACGCTGGGGCCCGCTCAAAGAACTCGTTGATCGTCATCCGGATCGATTGATCTTCGGGTCCGGCGATGTCTGGGATGTCAACCAGATCTTCCGCATGATCGGCTACACCGGATTGACCGGGGTGTCTGTAGCGCGCGGGTGCATCGGCAACCCATGGATTTTCAAACAAGCAAGGGCGATCCTCGCGGGGGAAGATCCCAAGGCCCCGACCATCGCCGAGCAGCGGGCGGTGCTTGAGCAGCACTTTGAGTTGCTGCTGGCGGTTAATGCGAACACGCGCGATCCTGAGTATCTCACTGCACGCAATATGCGGAAGTTCGGCATCCGCTTCGCGGCTCATCATCCCAATGCTGATGAGGTGAAGCAGGGGTTTATTTATGCGAAGAGCTTAGATGATTGGCGGGTTGTTTTGGAGCAGTGGTACGCAGAAGAGTTCAATCATGAGTGATGCAAAATATTCTCATCCTCTTTCCGCCGGCACCTTCGTAGTCTGGCGGCAGGTCTTTGAGCGACAAAAGGCATTTGGTGAACACGCCTTCAATCAGCTCACCGACGAACAGTTCTTCACAATCCTCGCGCCGGGGCTCAACTCGTGTGCGATCATCGCGAATCACCTCGCGGGGAATATGCTCAGCCGGTGGACGGATTTCCTCACGACCGACGGCGAGAAAGCAAACCGGGATCGGGACACCGAGTTTGATCCGCCTGCTCAGCACACCGCAGAAGAACGCTCCAAGATCATGGAGCGGTGGGGGGATGGCTGGACAATGCTCTTCGGGGCACTCGATTCGCTGACCGCTGAGGATCTGTCAAAGATCGTCACGATCCGCAAGGTCGAGCATTCGGTGCATGCCGCCGTTGTTCGCCAGATTGACCACTACAGCTTCCATATCGGGCAGATCAACATCATCGCGCGTCAGCTTGTTGGGACGGATGATTGGGAATGGTTCACGCTCGCGCCGGGCGGGACCAAGGCATTCAACAAAGAACTCATGGGTGAGTAGCCGCAACCGTCTTGGCGCGGGCTGGAAATCTGGTATACTGAGATCGGAAGGAATTTGCCATGTCGCTCAATATCATCCTGCTTGTTGTTCTTGGAGTTGTAGTGGTCTTTACCATCGTGAGTGTGATCGCCATGTTCACCGAGATGGGGACCAAAAAGAAGAGCGGCAAGATGAAGGGCAACACCCATAATCAGGCCAAGAAGCGCAAGAGCTAGCGATCTCGTAAATCAAGCTGTTTTGTCGGTTGGTGTCTTTGTGGTGTCGGTGCTTTGGGGAGCACGCTTTGGCTCGTCGGGTTCCGCCGAGTAACGGATGCGGCCGTGGTAGATGCTCGCGACGGTCTTGGAGATCGAATCACAGATCGTCTTAAGTTCGCGGAAGTTGAGATTGCATTCGTCGAACTGCCCGTCCATCAGCCGTTTGTTGGCCAGCGACCGCACGAGCGCATCGATGCGTGACGGGGTTGGCTCAGTCAGGGTTCGCGTCGCGCTTTCGACGGCATCAGACAACATCACGATCGCGACTTCTTTTGTCTGAGGCTTAGGTCCTGGGTACCGGTAGTCCACCTCGTCGGGGAACTGGTCGCCGTCGTTGTCGGCCATGATCTGCTCGGGCGAGCGTTCCTCGTCCGCTTGTGCGGCGATCTCTTTGGCGCGGCGGTAGAAATATTCGACCAGTGTTGTGCCGTGGTGGGCGTCGATGAAGTGGTGGAGCGATTTGGGCAGCCCGTTCTCGCGGGCCATCTCTACGCCGTCTTTGACATGGCCGACGATGACCAAGAGCGACATCGCGGGATTGAGCTTGTCGTGCTTGTTTGGCCCGCCCGATTGGTTCTCGATGAAATAGTCGGGCTTGTTCATCTTGCCGATATCGTGGTACAAGCAACCAACATAAGTGAGCAGCGCATCGGCGCCGATCGACTCAGCCGCACTCTCGGCGATCGAGGCGACATTGAGCGAGTGGTTGTAGGTGCCCGGTGCACGCTGCTGGAGTTCGCGGAGCAACGGTTGCTTGGGATCACGCAGCTCGATGAGCGTCATGCCCGTCGAGATATCAAAGACTTTTTCAATAAACGGCAGGATAAACAACGCGATCCCGCCAGCGAGCAATCCGGAGATCCCCGCCTGAGCCGAAGCGCCGATCAGAGGGCGCACGATCTCGGACCCGCCGACACCAACGGTCGGCAGCACGATGAGCTGATCGAAAACAGCGACCAGTGTAAGCACGCCAGAGATCACCAGCGACATGCGGATGATGGTGCGTCGATCGCGGATCTCTTTGAGCTGCGCGATGGCGCCAGCGGATCCGACGAGCATGAGCACGAACATCCCGGTGTGCATCTTGAGGGCGAGCCCGACGAGGATTGCTGTGACGCCGCAGACCGCAAGCGCGGTGCGCTGGTCGTAAGCGATGCAGACCAGTATCGCAACAAGAATGACAGGAGTGATCGAAGCGAGCCAGATCAACCGAGGATCAAAGACACTCAGCACGCACGCCGAGAACACACACGCGGCAACCATGCCCGTGAGCCATCCCGTCCGCGCGGGTCGTTTGGCGATCTTGGGGCAGTACATCGAGATGTATCCCGCGAGGATAACCCCGAGCATCGCGACCATGCCGTAGAGCGACAGGAACTTGAGCAACCTGCGTGGGGGGCTGCCCTGCTTTGAGAACTGATGGATCTCGGTCTTGGCGAGTTCAAAGGCGGCTTGTTCGAGCACATCGCCCCTCGCGTAGATCCGCTGCCCGACGGTGATTGCACGGCGGACCGGTTGGATCCGATCGGCGGCGGTTTCTTGTGTCGCGGCGGTGGTTGATTCATCGAAGGCAAAGGTCGGGCGGGTCTCAAAGCTGAGGCGATTGAGCACGATCGTGTCAACCGGGCCCGCGAACCCTGCGATGCGGATCATGCGTTCGATCTCGATCTTGAGTTGGTCGGCGTTATCAATATTGATCGCGTCGTCACGGCTGATACGGGCCGGTGGCTGGATGCCTTCCTCAGCAGGACCAAACCGGAGCTCGATCTGGGTATTGAGACCCTCTTGGGTGGCACGCTGCCAGGTCTGCCGATCAAGCAGCGGGCGGCGGCGGAGGATCTCGTCGAGTGTGTTGACCTGATCTGTCCAGAGTTTGAGGCTCGCTTCCTGAGCCGCGGTCTCTCTGAGTGTCTTGAAGGATTCCTCGGAGAGCCCGAAGAGGACACGGATATCACGATCGACTTCATCAAGGGTTGCCACGCCCCCGAGTGTTCTGGGGAGATTGGCGAGCGAGGCCCGGATCTCTTCGAGCACCGGAAGATCCGCGTTGTGGATCCGAGGCACATTGAGTCTTGCGGCTTGTTGCTGCATCTGCGTCTGCTGGACATCCTCGGTGTTGAACTCAACGCGTGAGGTCCGGGTTTCTTGCATGACCTGGCCGACCGAGACGAGGAGCTGCCCGCGTGTCCAGTTGGTAATCGAACCGACGATGAGCACGAAGCCGAGCAGTGCGACCACGCCCCAGAATAGGTTGGGCGAGGAGATCAGGTCTGCGAGCTGCTGGCGGATTGGCTTTCCGGCGATGCGCACGGTCGACCGTTTCGACCCGTTGCCGTTGCGTTGGCCGGCTTTGGATCCGGTCTTGGTGATTGGTTTGCTTGGGTCTTTGGCCATTGTGAGTGGTGGGCCTGCGTCCACGCGGATAGGCCGTGCTCTCTTGGTTCTTGTATCGGTCGGATCGGGTCACCACTGTGGTCCGAGAACCGGGTTTGCGCCAGACTTTGATTGCTGGCATCAATCATAAGCCTGATCCATCGCCGGGGTTTATTGTCTCTCCGGGATGCAGTTCGGGAGTTCAACGACCATGGTTGTCCCCTGCTGATGGACACTTTTGACTCGGATTGTCCCCCCGAGTGTCCTTGCCGCGTGTTTGACGATCGCCAGCCCCAGCCCGGTACCTCTGCGGGCCGATGAGCCATCGCGGGCTTCGTCGACCTGATAGAACCGCTCAAAGATTCTTGTTTGTTGTGAGAGCGGGATCCCGATCCCTTCGTCTCGCACCGAGATCCGGGCGCCGATTGGCCCTTCCATGCCCTTTGGGAGCTGGGCATCGGGATCAAGTTCTATGGGCGTAGATTCAACACGGATTGTGATCGGCGTCCCTTCATGGGCAAACTTGGTCGCGTTCCCGATCAGGTTCCGCAGGATCAACTCAATCAATGAATCGTCCGAGATGATGCTCGATGCCTGCGGGTCGATCTCTGTCTGTATCGACAGGCCCCTTCGTTCGCACACGGAAGCGAAAGGTTCAGCCGCGCGTTTGATAATCTCAGATAAATCAATATCGACAAGGACTGTTGGGATGGATGGTGATTCGAGCTTTGAGAGATCAAGCAGGTCTTTGACCAGCAGATCGAGCCGGGTGGCGTTTGACGAGATCATGGTGACAAGCCGCTGCGTCATATCGGGATCATCGCTGGCGGGGCCTTCGATGGTCTGGATGGCGCCCAAGATCGATGCGATCGGAGTGCGGAGTTCGTGGCTCGCGTTTGCGGCAAAGTCCGCCTTGAGTGTTGCCGATCTCGAGAGTTCTGTGATGTCCGTAAAGGTGCAGACCGCCCCTTGGGTCAATGCAATCTGATCTGCGGCGACATCAAAGACCCGCATGTCGCCACCCACCGGGAGCTCGAGCCGGGCGTGGCCCGACTCCGCCGAACGGGCGAGTAGTTCGATATGCTGGACTGTTGTTTGGGTGATAAGTGAATCAAAGTGCTCACCGAGGAGGGGGCGTCCTGAGCCGAGTACTGCTTGGGCCGCTTTGTTGGCCTGGATGATTTCGCCATTGCTGTTGGTCGCGATGATCGGGACATCAGCGGAATCAAGGATTGATTCGAGCAGTTCTGTGAGTGCATGGGATTGAGCGACCCGGGCAATGAGTTGGTTATGGATCAGGTTGAGCGATGAAAGATGCTGGGCATAGGACCGATGGATCATCGCCAGCCAGATCAGTGCCGCGATCCCGACGAGGAGCAGCATCGGCTCAAAGACGCCGATGATGATCGAACCTGCGAGAATAGAAGCCGGCAGAGTCCATCCCCCCACATTCGGGGTCTGCTCTTCCTTCACGATTGCATGTTGATCTTGAAATTCCATCTATCTATATATACACACCATCAGGCCCGACTTCCCCGATCTGGGTTAGGAGTCTGGGGCAGAGGCTGAATCTGGCTCGTCGGCTCGGTATCCGACCGCCCGGACAGTTGAGATCAACGCGGAGCTGTCCCCGAGCTTCTTCCTGAGTGCGGTGATATGGACATCGACCGTGCGTGGGGTCACGGTTACCGCCGGGCCGATCGCTCGGCTGATAAGCTCGGCGCGAGACAAGACCTTGCCCTTGGATTGCACAAGTGTCGCCAGAAGTCTGAACTCGGTGATCGTGAGATGGACAGGCGTGCCATCGACGCTGACCTGGTGCTCATTGAGATTGATCGAGACCGCACCCAGGGTAAGGATCGGATCGGAGCCCGATTCCGCCTTCGTTCGGCGAGCAAGCGAGTTGATCCTTGCCAGAAGGATCTGCATCGAGAATGGTTTGGTGATGTAATCATCAGCGCCCGCGTTGAGTCCCTCGAGCTCGTGCGCTTCCTCGGCCTTTGCGGTGAGCATAATAATGGGGATGGAACTCGTGGCGTCCGCTGCACGGAGGCGCTGAGCGACCTCGATCCCATTGAGCCCAGGCATCATGACATCGAGAATGATGACATCTGGAATCTTCGATAGTGCGATATCTACAGCGGCCTCGCCATCGGCGGCAGAGAAAACGGTGTGGCCGCTCTGGACGAGGTTGTACTCGATGAGTTCGCGTATATCGGGCTCGTCATCGACAACCAAGATCTGCAAGGGCTCTGCAATGCTCGATGGATCCAACTCGGTACTGGACATGGCGTGCTCCGGTCAATGCTACAACTGGGTCGATGTAATCCTATGAGGAGCGGCAAGGCGATCGATCTGCTGAGAACAGAGTTCATCAAATCTAAACATTCTGAGGTCGGAGTTCCGTATGGATCTTCATTCTGGTTTGGGCCGTCTCATGGCTTCATATCAGGGCTTGCTGAGGAAGCGAAACGGGCGCAATTGTTTTGATAGAGTGAAAACAAAGGCGGTTTAAGGTGTTTGTTCGGAATTGGGTGAAGGGAATTGTGGAAAAAATGAAAGCTGGATTTGCGCGAAAACAGGCGTTTAAGGGCTTGGAGGGGGTTTGAGGAAGTTTTTTGGGTTGGCAAGGCATGAAATTGATAGTTAGTGCCAACAAAAGGTCGAATAACAGGACGCACAATGGTTAGTCTGGCCTATCATCGGGTTCAGATGGCAAGCCGTTCGGATTTCGGCTTGTTGAATAAACGACATTTCCAATCACTGCCCAACGAGAAGGAGCACTGAAATGAAGAAGACAATTACAACCATCGCTTTGGTTACCATGAGCGGCTCGGCGCTGGCTCAATCAGGACTTGACATCGATCGTGCATACGCAGCTGAGCTGCGTGCCGACGCCAACACCCGTTCGAGCCTCCTCGGTTCATCAGGTTCGGCACTCGATATGTCAATCTTTACACAGTTCCGTTACAGCTATAACAACGTTGACGAAGTCGGCGGGACCACTCTGGGTGACGCAGACACAACCATCGGTTTTTCGACACCACGTACTCAGATTCGTTTGAGCGGCGGCGTTGAAGGTACAGACATTACCGGTCACGTCAGCTTTGACTTCGGTGGTGCATTTGATCACGGTGCTTCCGGCGGTGCTGGCGGCGACGGTGGTGCAACCCTCCGTGACGCATACGCAACTTGGGGCCTTGATGACAACTGGACATTCCTGTTCGGTCAACTCAAGAACCCACTGCACTGGGAATCCAATGTAGCCCCTGAGTTCTCCCAGGGTGTAGAGCGTTCACTCACCAACTCGTTCTTCGATGTCGGTTACGCTCAGGGTATTGGCCTCAACTACACAGACGATGAGTGGAAGTTCACCGTTGTTCTCTCAGACGGCCCAGTCTCAGCAAACACCTACTACACATCGGCTGCTGAGTCAGATTTTTCTATTACCGGTCGCCTTGATTGGCTCATCTCAGGCAACTGGGATCAGTTCAATGACTTTGCTTCCTGGCAAGGTTCAAACACCGGCTTCCGCGCTGGTGCAGGCCTCCACTGGTCACAGTCTGGTGACACCAACCCATCGCTCGCTCCTGTCGATACCGCAACCGTTACCGCATGGACTGTCGACGCACAGTACGAAGGCGACGGCTGGGGCGTCTTCGGTTCATACATGAGCACCAATGTTGACAACGACCTCCTCGCTGGTGGCAGCGCTGATCAGACCGACGATGGCTTTGTCCTCCAGGGCAACTTCTTCTTCACTGAGCAGTTCGAAGCATTCGCTCGCTACGACATGATCATTCTTGATGATGACACCGCGGCAATCACCCCTCTCGCTGTAACTGACGACGATGCCTACTCGACATTCACTGTTGGTTTCAACTACTACCTCGTTCCTGAGTCATTCGCTGCTCGTTTCTCGATGGATGTTTCCTTCGGTCTCGACGATACCTCAGGTCTCAATGCACGCTCATTCGGTGACACCCAGACAACTGGTTTCATCGGCGGCGTACCTGCCTCAGCTACTGTTGAGAGCGATCTCATGATCCGTGGCCAGTTCTCGCTTCTCTTCTGAGTTAGCGAATCTGACAGCGATCAACATCTTGTGATGTAACTGCGGGAGGGATCTTCGGATCCCTCCCGCTTATTTTTGGGGTTTGCAGCCATTAAAACTGGGGGGGATACCGAATAGATTGCGGCCAAAACCGTGAAGAAGTCATTCATATTTAATGGTTTCCCGGAATCGGGCCGATACCAAAAACTGTGCCATAGATACTTGGTCTAATGCGAAAACACTAAACGAAAGAATCCTATGAATACCACACTCATTTCAGCATGTGCTGCAACTGTGTTGTCAGTTTCTTCAATGAGCGCCCTTGCAGGAGAAGGAGAGGGGGTCTTGCTTGATCTCGCCGAAGCGGTCCGGGCCGATGCGTCATACAGAGAGACACTGGCACCCACTTCTGATGAACTTAAGGTAAGCGTTCAACAGCAGTTTCGCTATAACTTCAACCAGAGAGGCTCGGAGAGCACAACACTGGCAAACCCGAATGATGATGTAACGGTAGGGTTTATTAGCCGTCGCACAAAGATCGGCTTCGAGGGCAAGGTCACTGATGATATCTCGGGTAAGGTAAAGATTTCCTTTAGCGAGAAGACCGGTACCGGCTCGCTCTACGACGCATATCTGAAGTGGAAGCTCAGCGACACTGTCGTATTCCGTGCAGGGCAGTTTAAACCGGCGGTCCTGCGAGAAGAGAATCTCTCCTCGAAGTACATGCTGGCAACAGATCGTTCTTCGGCCAACGAGACATTCAATCAAGACTTTACCCAGGGTGTTGAGCTGATTGTGACAGAGGATGAATGGCGATTGATTCTCGGGTTTAATGATGGATTTTCAACAAAGAATACGTACTTTACTTCAGCATCGGAATCGGATTACGGCGTGACAGCACGCGGAGAACTCAAGTTTGGTGAGGCTTCGTGGAAGCAGTATAAACAGTTTACTTCATGGCGTAAGGCCAATGGCGGGCTCATGCTCGGTGCCTCAGCGCATCACCAGTCGATGGGTAATACGAATCCCGCAACCATCCCGACTACCGATTCGACAACCTTCACCGTTGATGCTTCGTTGCTTGGCGATGGCTGGAACCTTTACGGTGCCGGGATCTGGCGTTCGATGAACACGGGTTTGATGACACTTACCGATTCGGGCTTTGTTCTTCAGGGAGGTGTCTTCGTTTCAGATAACGACGAGTTCTTCGCCCGCTGGGACCTGATCGCTCCATCGGATTCGAGTCCTGTCGTGGTGGGGGTCTCCGGGTCCGATGACTTTAATACATTCACGGTTGGCTGGAACCACTACATCATCCCCAACTCCCACGCGGCGAAGTTCACTCTCGAAGTTCAGCACTTCCCAGATCCAACTACCGAATCGATCGTGGTCCTCAAGAACAACCTGCTGGCGGATTCAACATCGGATCAGTTCGCGATCACCGCTCAGATCCAGCTGCTCTTCTGAGTGGCTGAACCTGACCACGATCAACATCATCTGATGTAATCACGGGAGGGACCTTCGGGTCCCTCCCGTTCTTTTATAGTTACGGATGCCTTTGGCCCTCTGAATTGGGAACCAGAGAGCCGGTGGCGCACTGGTTTGTTAAGAGTATTTAACCGACTGCATTGCCAATAAAGTTCTGCTAAGAGCTATAACAGTGTGTAAAGATCTGATGTGGTCTTTGTCGCGACTTTTCTTGAATCCGGAGTTTGAAATGCTTTTGAAGAATGCCACAATCGTCGCTGCTCTCGCGGGTAGCTTGGTCGGAAACGCTGTAGCCGGAGATGAGTCAGAGCGGCTCCTCGAGCTCACACACTCGTATGCTCTGGCAGAAAACGCGTCGCTCTCGTTGCTTGGATCGCCTATTCCCGATTCACTCAAAGTGAGCATCCAGACCCAGTTTAGGTACAACATCAATCAGCGCGGGGATCAGAGCACCACGCTCGCCAGCCCAAGTGATGATCTCACACTCGGATTTACGAACCGCCGCACGAAGGTTGGGATCGAGGGCAAGGTTACCGATGATATCTCGGCCAAAATCAAGTATTCCTTCAGCCAATCATCAGGCTCGGGAAAGCTCGAAGACGCGGTTATGAAGTGGAAGCTCAGTGACACGGTCACTTTTCGGGCCGGGCAGTTTAAGCCTTCGGTGCTTCGTGAAGAGAACATGTCATCCTCAAAGCAGCTCGCCACTGACCGTTCCTCGGCCAACGAAACATTCAACCAAGACTTCTCCCAGGGCGTCGAGATCATTTTCACCGAAGATGATTGGCGATTTATCGGGAGTGTCAATGACGGGTTCAAGGCTGGCAACACATATTTTTCATCATCAACTGAGGCAGACTACGGGCTCTCGGCTCGTGCAGAGCTAAAGCTTGGTGATGCGTCCTGGAAACAATACAAGCAGTTCACTTCGTGGCGAGGATCAACCGATGGTCTCCTGCTCGGCGTTGCGGGACACTACCAAGGAATGGGCAACACCAATCCATCGACTACACCAGAAACCGAAATGACGACCTTCACCGCCGACGCGTCGCTGGTCCGGGATGGCTGGAATCTTTACGGGGCCGGGATCTGGCGTTCGACAAACTCCGGGACCATGACGATGACCGACAGCGCGTTTATCTTCCAGGGCGGGGTGTTCGTTTCCGACCAGGACGAGTTCTTCGCTCGCTGGGACCTCATCATGCCATCAGACTCAAACCCAACGGTCGTTGGTGTTTCGGGGGCGAATGATTTTAATGCCTTCACCATTGGCTGGAATCACTACTTGATCCCAGAATCCCACGCCGCCAAGTTCACACTCGAGGTCCAGCACTACCCGGACCCGACCACCGAATCAATCGTTGCGATCAAGGGCAACCTGCTCCCTGATTCGACCAGCGATCAGTTCGCGATCACCGCACAGTTCCAGCTCCTCTTCTGAGTCACTGCTGATTTAACAATCGAAGGCCTGCCCGTTCAGAAACGGGCGGGTTTTTTTACATCCGATCAACAGTCGGGATGCCAAGAGTCGCGCAGCCATCTTCGAGGACACGCAGCGCGAGCATACTCAGGCGCAAGCGGCCATCGCGGGTGGATTCTTCGACCCCGTCCTTGAGGACCGGGCACTGTTCATAGAACTTGGCGAACAGCGAGGCGAGTTCATAAAGATAACCGCACAAGCGATGGGGCTCGTGGTTGTCGCCGGTTGCTTGGATGATTGTTGGGTACCGCAGCACCATCAGCGCCAAAGCACGCTCGGCAGGATCGGCCATCGAGAACCCGGCACTCTTGGCGGCTTCAACATCTACGCCTTTATCCGCCGCCTTGCGGAGCATGTTCTTCACCCGTGCAACAGCGTAGAGCATGTACGGCCCCGTGTCGCCCTCAAAGGCGAGCATCCGATCGAAGCTGAACACATAGTCCTTGATCCGTTCGGTTGAGAGATCAGCGTACTTCACCGCCGCCATCGCGACGGCTTCGCTGATAGGCTGGCGTTCAGATTCGGGCATGTCCGGATTCTTCTCGGCGACCGATGCCGAAGCACGCGCGACCGCCTCGTCGAGCAGGTCGCTCAGGTTCAGATTCTCGCCGGAGCGGGATTTGAGCGGCTTGTTATCTTCGCCGAAGATCGTCCCGAACATTGTGTGGATGAGCACCGCGTCGTTTCCTGATGGTGTCTTGTCGTAGCCCGCCTTATGTGCCGCGGCAAAGACCTGCTTGAAATGAAGCCCCTGACGCGAATCGACGCAGTACACAACCTCGTCGCCGCCGAGCTTGCCGACCCGGCGTTTGATCGCGGCAAGGTCGGTCGTCGCGTACAAAAACCCGCCGTCTCGCTTGCGGATGATGGTGGGTTCTTTGATGCCCTCACATTTGACTACGAGCGCCCCGTCGTCCTCGATGGCGATCTTCCGGTCAATCAGATCCTGAACCAGTGGTCCGAGCTCGTCGCGGTAGGTTGATTCGCCGGCACTGTGCTCGTCGGTGATGTTGGCGTGGAGCCGCTGGCAGGTTGCGAGGCACGCGGTCATCGTGATGTCATAGATCAGCTGCCATAGGCGTACCGATCGTTCATCGCCGGACTGGAGCGCCACAAGCCGGGCTTTGGCTTTGTCCATCGCTGCGTCCGCATCGGCGATGCGCTCGGCCAGTTCGATCTCGGCCTTGGCGTGTCCGCCGACCTTCTTGATGATCTCGAGTGCTTTGGTTTCTGGTTTGCACTTAGCCCCGACGACTTTGTAGATCGCGTTGAGCTCTGAGAGTGTCACCGATGACAAATCGGTCCCCGCGTCTTCCATCACGGCCAGTTCCTCAACAACCATCGCGATCGGGCGACCCCAGTCCCCGACATGGCTCTGGCGTTTGACGCAGTGGCCGAGTCGTTCCTGGACGCGGGCAATCGCGTCGCCGATGACCGTTGAGCGGAGGTGTCCGACATGCATCTGCTTGGCGAGGTTGACGCCGCAGACATCAACGACGATTGTTTTGGGAGTCGCAGGGGGGGTGATCCCGAGCTGGTCGGAGTCGATCGCGTCGAGCGCCGAGCCGAGTGCTTCGGGGAGCAGTGAGACATTGATAAAGCCGGGTCCCGCGATTGAATCTTCACTCAGCGGCTGAGCGACCCCTGTCACATCAATCGCTTCGACGATCTTCGCCGCGAGTTCACGCGGTTTCATCCCGACGCGCTTGGCAATCGGCATGGCGCAGTTGGACTGGAAATCCCCGAACTTGGGCTGGCGTGAAGGACCGATGTGGGCCTTGATCTGATCATCCGGGAGATCGGGGACGACCGCGCGGATTGCCGCACAAAAGCGGTCATCGAGGGCGGCGGCGGGGTCGAGCGTCGGTTGGTTTTGCGTGTTGGTACTCATCACGCAAGTGTAGGTTCTCACTTGCCCAATCGACCCTCGTCGACCGGATCTTCGTCTATCGGGAGGGCCAGCCTTGCTTCGACCTGCTCGGGGGTCTCGATGGCCCCCTCGCTCGACGCGACTACCGCACACACCATGCAATCGCCCGTGACATTACAACTGGTCCTGCACATGTCCAGAATCCGGTCCACGCCCAGAATCACCGCGATCCCCTCGAGCGGGATCCCGACACTCTCAAGCACGATCACAAGCATGATCATCCCGACCCCCGGAACCCCTGCCGTGCCGATAGAGGCGAGGGTTGCGGTCAGGACAATGGTGAGCTGGTCGGCGATGGTCAGATCCATCCCATACAACTGGGCGATAAACACGGCCGCGACGCCCTGATACAAGGCCGTGCCGTCCATGTTGATGGTCGCGCCGATGGGCAGCACAAACGCGCTGACCTCTTCCTTAATCCCGAGGCGTTGCTCGCAGCATTCCATGGTGACTGGGAGCGTGGCCGAGGAACTGGCGGAGCTGAACGCGAGGAGTTGAGCTGGGCTAATGGCTTTGAAGAACCGGCCATAAGGCAACCCGCCGAGGAGCTTGAACCCGATCGGGTAAACAACAAACGCCATCGTCGCTAGCCCAGCGACGACAACAAGACAGTACACCGCCAGCGATCCAAGAATATCCAAACCAAGCTCAGCGATCTGATCGACGATCAATGCGAACACCGCGTACGGCGCGATCATCAGCACAATCTCGACGACCTTGATAATCACATCGGTCATCGCATCAAAGAACCTGATGACCACCATCGCCTTCTCTCGTTTGATCAGCGTCAGCGCGATCCCAACGAGCAGCGATGCAAACACCACCTGCAGCATGTTCCCCTGCGCGATCGCATTGAACGGGTTCTTGGGGACGATATTGAGAACGGTGTCCCAGATATCGGGGGCTTGGGCGGCCGCTACCTTGGCATTTGCTTGGTCACCGAACTGCGCAACAAACCCATCACGGGTCTCCTCGCTGACAAAGGTGCCGGGCTTGACAATATTGGCAAACAACAACCCCACCGAGATCGCCAGCGCGGTCGTGACGAGGTAGATCCCGATCGTCTTGCCGCCGATCCGGCTGAGTTTCGACAGATCATTGAGACTCGACGCGCCAACGATTAGGCTAAAGATGACAATCGGGACGGCGATAAACCGGAGCCCGCGCATAAAGAGATCTCCGATAAACCCGTTGAGATTTCGCACAAATCGCGCGCCGTGGGCGGCGAGATTGGCATCGGCGTTGGCCGCGATATCAGGGGTCCCTTCTACCCACGCCGCCGGATCACCGACCCCCATCGAGTTCCATGTCGAGGCGTCCCACATGGTGTTGATCGCAAGACCAACAACCACGCCTAGGACAAGTCCAATGAGGATTTTCCAGTGCAGTGCCAGTCCGTTCTGTGAGCCCATCGGTGTCCTTTCGATCCAGATCCCGGCATAACCAATGCCCGGGTGATCTACTTTACCGGACCTCGCCCTCGCGTGCCAGTGTCGGGATTCCATTGCTTTGGAACGGTTGGGGTGGTCATGCCCCCTTGATTGGCCAGAAGTGGAGATGTGCCCCCCTGAACAGATGGCAGGCTATCAGATCCGTGGCATGTTCTACCCAGAGCGAGTCGCTCAAAGACAACTAACAAGGAGCACACACTATGAAGAACCGCAACACAATCATCGCTTTGGCAATCACCTCCGCAGCAACCATGGCTCACGCAGACATCGCAGATCCAGGTGTCTACTCCCCATACGACAACGCACAGGCCAAGATCACTTTCATCAGCTCAAGCGCGGGGTACACCGGTGTCATGAACTGGCTCAATCCAGAAATCGGTTCCACAGAAGTTGCTCTACTCAATAACCACGAATCCGCTGTAGGAGATTTTGTTACCCTCCCCAAGACTTTCCAAGCGGGCGAGCGGATCGACTTCAGCTACGAGGTCGTCAGAGGCGGCCTTGATCTGTTCAAGACTTCAGATCCTGAAGACTGGGCCCAGTTCAGTATCGATGCTTCGGATCCTTTCAATGTCTGGATCGGCGTCGAAGATATCCGTCTCCCCGGCGGTGACAGCGATTACAACGATGCGGTCTTCCAGGTCAGTTTCACCCCTTCAGTCCCGGCTCCAGGCTCAATCGCACTCATGGGTGCAGGCGTACTCATGGTCTCACGCCGTCGCCGCGGCTGAATTCGCCGCTGATATCAACAAATCATGTGTTCTCCAAGCGCACAGCGGGTAGCATCCCGCTGTGCGTAATTCTAATCGATCCAGCAAAGCCCGCTTTCTACGCTACCTCCAGGTCCGCCGCGTCAAGAACGCCCAGCAGTCCGTCCACGAGAGCGTTGATAAAGCGACCGACAAAAAACATGCCCAGGGTGCCAAGCGATCGGCGATGGGCTTGCTTGCAGAGTTCTGGGATCTCCTCGCCGGCTTCCAATGGACCATCGTCGCATCTCTTATGACCCTCTCGCTGGCCGTCCTCTTTGGTCTCGCAATGCCCATGAGCATGAAGGTCGCGATCGATTACATCATCACCGATGTCCCAGGCCCTATCGGGCTCCCCGATTTCCTGGGCACCCACGACGGCTCCCGCGCCGACCGTGTCGGATTGATCTGGCAGCTCGGGATCGCAATGCTGGTGATCACAGCGTTCTCAATCTCATTTGCGATGTGGGGACGCTGGCAGTGCACACGCATCACCAAGCGCGTGCAGGTCGCGCTCCGCAAGCGGGTGTTTGACCACGCTTCGCGTTTGCCGTTGCACCGGATCCATCACCTCAAATCCGGCGGCGTCTCCTCGATCCTCCGCGAAGACGCGGGCGGGGTCGGCGATCTCGTCTTCTCCATGATCTACAACCCATGGCGAGCAATCATCCAGTTCCTCGGTACGCTCATCGTCCTCATTTGGATCGACTGGCGGCTGGTCATCGGTGCACTCATCCTGCTCCCTGTCATCTGGATCAGCCACCGCACATGGATCCAACGCATCCGCCCGATGTACCGCGATATCCGCTCCCGGCGCCAAGGCATCGATGCGATGAGCGCCGAGTCCTTCGCGGGCATGCGCGTTGTCCGTGCGTTCAATCGTCGTCAAGCCGAGGCCGCACGGTTCACGACCGAAGGGCATCTACTCGTCCGCCAAGAGCTCTACACATGGTGGTGGGCACGCACCATCGAGATCGTCTGGCAGATCATGATCCCGGTCGCGTCGATCGCCGTGCTGCTCTATGGTGGAACGGCTGTCATTGATGGCACACTCACCATCGGCGACCTCATGGCGTTCTCCGCCTACATCCTCGCCCTCCTGGGCCCGCTCGAATCACTGGTGTCCAGCGCTACGAATGTCCAGAACAACCTCGCTGCGCTCGATCGTGTTCTGGACCTACTGGCCGAGGATCGAGAGTTCGCCGGTGTGACGCCAACACATTCCATCGAGCACGGGTCCGTCAAAGGCCATCTGTCGATCTCAGAGATCTCCTACGCTTATCCAATCCGCACCAAAGACCAAAAGGCTTCTAGCGAACCGATCACCCGGGGCGAGCCGGTTCTTCACGACATCACGCTGTCCATTGAGCCAGGCGAAACCATCGCCCTCGTCGGGGCATCGGGTGCAGGCAAGACCACCTTTTGCAATCTCATCGCCCGTTTCGATGACCCAACCTCCGGCACAATCGCCCTCGACGGCATCAACCTCAAAGACCTCCCGATCGAGCAGTACCGAGCACTACTCGGAATCGTCGAGCAAGATGTATTCCTCTTTGATGGGAGCGTTACCGACAATATCGGGTACGCCAAACGACGGGCGACCCATGAACAGATTGTCAATGCAGCCAAAGCCGCCAATGCACACGGGTTTGTCGAAGATCTCGAAGAAGGCTACGACACCGTAATCGGTGAGCGGGGCATCCGCCTATCGGGTGGCCAGAAACAACGCATCGCCATCGCCCGCGCGATCTTGGCGGATCCGAAGATCCTAATCCTCGACGAAGCCACCAGTTCGCTCGATACCGAGTCCGAACGCTTGATCCAGCAGGCCCTCAACACGCTGATGAAATCGCGGACCAGTTTCGTCATCGCCCACCGCCTGAGCACCATCCGCCACGCGAGCCGGATCGTTGTGCTCGAAGAAGGGACCATCCAAGAGGTCGGCACGCATGATGAGCTGCTGGCCGCCGATGGTCGGTACGCCCAGTTGCTTCGATTGCAGTTGACTGATGATTCTGACGAGCAAATACAGCCAGCAGCCAGTTTGTAAAAAACTGTTCGTGGCCGTGATCTTCACTTTGGGGGGAATAAGGGATAAGAGACTTGAACTCTTACTAAGGGTATCAGAAACCCTCGTGCTACCATTACACTAATCCCTCAGATTGTCGCCCAGATCGGCCAAATGGCCTGATCTGCAGCCCGGTATCCTATCCGCTCCATCGCTGAGGGCAACCCGCTATTTATATGACTCGGTTGTATGACTCCTATGCTGGTGGATGCTCAAATCAATCCAGATCACGATCTCCGTCCTCGTCATAGGCATCTGCTCGTTTGCAATCGCTCAGCCAACTCTCCCGGAATGCCCGTCCGACCGTGATGCGGCCCTCTGGGGATTCATGGACCGCTATCTCCTTGAGATGTACGACCAGAATCCGGGGAGCTATTACCAGATCCTCAACGACGAATCCCGATTGGGCGAGATGGGGGATGTGTCGGCCCCGGCTCAGCAGGTGTGGCTCGACCAGGAGCGTGACCTGCTTGCAGACCTGCAACGACTGGATAAATCAGGATATTCAGCCGCTGATCAAACAGACTTTGATCTGCTCGAATACCGCCTGATGACCAGCATCGAGCGGAGCAAGTTCAAATCGTTCCAGACCCCGATTACTTCCATTTCAGGCCCTCAGATCTGGCTCCCCCAGATGGGCTCGCGGATGCCGATGACGACCCGCACCCACGGGGCGATGTATATCCAGCGTCTCAAACGGATCGATATCCTCATCGGCGATCACATCGACAACATGCGAGCAGGTATTCAGTCCGGGCGGGTTCCGCCGCGGGTGATCCTGTCCTCGACGGTTGACCAGGTTCTGGCGCAGTGCTCGGGCGAGATCCGTAGTGACCCGACCAAGTCTCATTTTTATGGACCATTCCGCTTGCTGAACCCTGAGGACCCGCAAGCAAGTGAGGCTGCGGACATCATCGAGAGCCGGATCGTTCCGGTGTTCATGGAGCTCGCATTGTTCTTGCAGAACGAGTACATCCCCGCGTGTCGTGATTCGATCGGCGCCAGCGAAGGAGCTGATGGGGCGGCGGGTTACGACAGCCAGCTCGCGTATCACACGACCATTCCAGATATGACCGCTGGGGTTGTGCATGAGATCGGGCTCGATGAAGTCGCCCGGCTCAAAGCGGAGATGATCGGGGTGATCCACCAGACCGATTGGTTCGCTTCTGGCGGCGGGGAAAGTGATTGGAGATCAGACGACGCGCTGTTTGGTGCATTCACAAAGTATCTCCGCACAGATCCGCGGTTCTACCACACCGATCCCGATGCCCTGCTCGCTGAATATCAAGCGATCAGCAAGCGGGTCGATCCGGGCATGGTCAAGCTCTTTGGTCGCCTCCCACGCCTTTCTTACGGCGTTAAACGACTCCCCGAATACCAAGAAGAAAGCGCCCCGACCGCGTATTACTACCCAGGAGATATGGGCTCAGCGGTCCCCGGCTACTTCATGGCCAACTGCTCAAAGCTCGACCAAAGACCCCGCTACGAGATGCTCGCCCTGACCATGCACGAAGCCGTACCGGGGCATCACCACCAGTACGCGCTGGTCCGAGAGATCGAGAACCAGCACCCGATCCGTCAGACGATGAACTTTACAGCGTTCGGCGAGGGCTGGGCGCTGTATGCAGAGGCTCTCGGGCTTGAGATGGGCGATCAGGCGACCAACGGGCTCTACGCCAATCCATACGACAACTTCGGGCGTCTCAACATGGAGATGTGGCGTGCGCTGCGGCTGGTTGTTGATACGGGAATCCACGCCAAGGGGTGGTCGCGCCAGCGGGCGATAGATTACATGATCGCCAACAGCGCGTTGGCTCCCCATAACATCACTTCCGAGGTCGATCGTTATATCGGCTGGCCGGGGCAAGCCACCGGGTACATGATCGGGCAGATCAAGATTCGTGAGCTGCGTGCACATGCGGAGAGAGAACTCGGTGACGATTTTAATATCCGCGATTTCCACGACGAGATTCTCAAGGACGGCTCGCTCCCGTTGCCTGTCCTTGAAAAACAAATCAACCGCTGGATTGAATCCCAGCGGTTGATTCCGTCCCCCTAAAGGGCTGCGTGTTTGATTCGTGTGTTAGCCGATCGTGTCGTCGGAGCCGGTGGACTTCCACTGGCTTGGCGAGTCGTTGCGACCGAGTGGTTTGGCGCGACCGAAGGCGGCACGCTTGCGTTGGAGGTCGGTCATCGGGCGTGCTGGTGTTGAGCCGCCGACTTCCTGATCCAGATCAACCGAGCCGTTGGTGCCTGGCTTGCTCTGGCTCTTGGCTGGAGAACCGATCGGAGGGCCGAGTCTTTTAGTCCGTGCATCATCGATGGAGCGATCCATCTTATTGAGCAGTGCCCGGACTTCATTGAATGCTTTGCCATTACTTTCCATAATAAACCTCCGTTGACCCTTTGCATCGGCGAGTCAACCGGCCCACTTGGCTGCGGAAAAGGGACATATGGCATTCCGCCGGGGGCTGTGCCGGTTATGACGGTGGGGGTCTGGAATATGAAAAAGAGACCTTTGTGTGTATAAACTAAGGGACTATGGATAACAATCCGAATCAGCAATCCGATACACATCCGGCATCCAACTGGTCACACCCGGAGGATCCCACCGGATCGATGTTTCCCCAGTCCGCGCGTGTCCAGGCCCGTCGAGACTTGTTCTGGTCCAATGTGGTCCGTGACAGCCTCATGGCAATGGCCAGCGCCGCAGCGAGTTCCAGTTCCCGTCTGAGCCCAACGCCCACCGCTGCGCAGCATTCGATTGCCCCGATTGATGACCTCTTTGACGGGCGGATGGGGATTATCACCACCCTCGGGCAACGGATCCCCATCGCGGACATCTTCCCCGTCTTTGCATGCTCAGCGGTCGGTTCGCAGGTTGACCGTGAACGCTCGGCGGATGTCCAATGCTCGGTGTTCAGGATCACCACCCCTTCCGGGGAGGCCTACACCCTTCCGATCTCACAGATCATCGGCATCCACTCGCTCTCAGAAGAACTCGTCCAACAGCTCGAAGCGGCGGCTGAGGACATCCAAGATGAAGACCATGAGTCTATCGAAACACGCCCATTTGGGTTCGGGGCCTATACAGCACTGGCCAAATCAGAGGCCGATGAAGATTCCGGGGATGATTCTTCACAATCGTGAGATCTGAGGGAATAATTATTCCCGAACGAGCGTTCCGGTATAAGCCGTTTGTTCACCTATCATTGTCGCATCCCTGGAGAGCTCTTGATGTCTGTACTGATTGCCATCCCTGTCTATAACGAAGTGGGCTATGTCCGTGGGATTCTTGATCGTGTCCGTGAATACCACGACAACATCCTGCTCATCGACGACGGCTCAACAGACGGCACACCAGAGATCCTCGAAGAACTCCGCGTCCCGATGGGCCTGGACATCATCCAGCACACCACCAATATGGGGTACGGACGCGCCATCAGCGAGAGCTTTATCCGCGCAGCTCAATGCGGGTACGACTGGGTGATCACGATGGACTGCGACGATCAGCACGAGCCGGCCCACATCCCAGCATTCATGAAAGCGATCGAGCGCGACGACCTCGACATCATCTCAGGCTCCCGCTACCTCAACCTCGACGCCACATCCGAGATCGCCCCCGCCGACCGGCGTGCGATCAACATGACCCTCGCCAACGAGATCAACGACCGTCTCGGATTCACCCTGACCGATGCGTTCTGCGGATTCAAAGCCCACCGCGTCAGCGCGATGCAGCGGATCACCCTGAACGAGAGCGGCTACGCGTTCCCGATGCAGCTCTGGGCACAGGCAGCGGCTCATAATCTTCGGGTTGGCGAGATCGAGGTCGATCTGATCTACAACGATCCAAACCGGACCTTTGGTGGCGGTCTTGATGACGCGGTACACCGCCTCGCCCATTACCGCAGCATTTTTGCTCAAGAACTGATCAACGCGAGGGCTCAGGCTGAGGTCGCGACGGTCAAGCAATCATCGCGAAGTGTTGAATCTCGATGTCGGTGTTCGTAAACCCATCACCCACGCTTTGTTGTCCGCAGGAACCCGCGTGCATGGCCAATCGCACAACACAGCCATCCACATCTCTGAACCCGCCCGAGCTCACACTGCTCCCGGAGCCAGATGCGTGGCCGAGCACACTCGCCCCGTCTGAATCACCACAAGCGATCAGCATCCGCTCCCAGCTCGATCTCCCGACCGATCGCCCGATCGTTGCATCGGGACACCAATCGATTCTCTTTCATCCCGGCATCGTTGCCAAACTGATCGCGCTGGATCACTGGTCCAAGCGGACCGGAGCAGCGAGTGTCTGGGTTGTTCCTGATCAGGATGTCGTCGATCCCGCGTTGGTTCAGTTGCCCGATCTGAACGGCGATCTCTTGTCTTCAAAGAGCGTGCGCATTGGTGGCGAGCCCAATGTGTTCTCGCCCGCGGCATCACTCCCCGCCATTTCAATAAATCCGGATCTTCCCAGCGAGCTTGAATCTGTCGGTACATGGCTCATGGGCTACGAGCACGAATCATCGCTTGCACGCCAGTTCGCAAGCGCGACCATCGGGATGCTCTGCGAGCAGCTCGATCTTGAAGAGCCAGCGGTCATCTTTGCATCTGACCTGTTATCGCTCGATGCGAGCTCGGCGTTGCTCGGTTCCATGCTTGATGATCCCAATGCCGCGATTGATTCATACAACGCGAGTGTTGCAGAGTTCCCGCACGCCGGGGTCCGCCCACTCTCGATGACCGACTCTCGGATCGAACTCCCGTTCTGGAGGCTCGTTGGCAGTGATCGCCTACCGGTCTTCATTGAGACGGCTCGATTGTCCGAGTTCGATCGCAACAACCTGATTCCGCGAGGGCTCATGATGACCGCGATCATGCGGGCCTTTGCGAGCGATCTCTTTATCCATGGCACCGGCGGGTACGAATACGACCAGATCACTGAGCACTGGTTCAACAACTGGTTAGGGCGAACTGTTGCTCCAGCCGTTGGTGTAAGTGCCACGCTGACACTGGGTCTTGATCTGCCGGGTTCATTGCCTGATCCAGATCACAGCGTGTGGCTCGCCCATCACGCTCGGCATAATCCGGGGTTGGTTGGTGATCACGAAGCCGCCAGTCGCAAAGCTGAGTTGGTCTCAGCAATCACTCAATCAAAGTCCAAAGGCAATCAGTCCAATACCGCCACACTCTTTGCCCAGCTCCATCAGCTTCTCAGTGATTCCATCGCGAGCCATTCTACTGAGATCGCAGATCTTGACCATGCCGCCGAGCGTGCCCAGCAATCTAGAGAGGCCCACAGGCTCGCTTCGGATCGCACATGGGCGTTCCCGCTGTATTCCGATCAGCAGTTGTTATCGCTCAAGTCGGAAATCGTCCGTGCTCTGGGGGCCAATGGCTGATACCCTGTGGCATGCACACTTTCACTCGCCGAGCTTCTTGTTCGTTCATGCTTCTCATTGCCGCACTGGTTCTTACTTCATGCGGGCGATCGCCATCAACGACTACCGCTTCGAAAAACTCCCAAGAGTCTCAAGAGATCGAATACCGATTGGCGGCTCTCTCGCCGGCGATCGCGGTGATGCTCCGTGATCTTGGGTATGAGGACCGGATTGTCGCCAAGCACGACTACGACATGGTTCTTGGGGATCAGATCCCCGCCGCGGGATCTGAACTGGGGTTTGATCTCGAAGTGCTCATCCAAGCAAACCCGACGCATCTGTTCTTTCAGAAGACATCGGCAGAGCGGTCGCTCAAGCTGCTCGCGCTTGCCGAGGAGCACGGCTGGGTCATTTTCGAACGCCCGCTCAACACGCTTGACGATATCGCCGCGACGATGGACGATCTGTACTACGACTTCAAGGGCAAACCTCAGACTCAGCCGGATCAGTTTGAAGTTCAAACCAACCAGGACCGTACGCCTCCGAGCATGGGTTTGGCCGCTTCGTGGGATGATCTAGGACCGGTCGCCGACGCTGCGGGCAAAGTGCTGGTTCTTGGTTCTGTAGATCCAATCGGGGCGATGGGCCCGGGGTCGTACCACCACCAGCTCATCGAGCGCCTCGGGGCAACCCCCGCGATTGATGAAGGCTCGATGTGGGTCGAGCTCGACTACGAGGACCTCATCGCCCTCAACCCGGATTCGATTATCCTGATCGCTCCTAGGCAATCGTCGGATGGCGATCGGTTCGGTGAGCCATCGCCCCCGACACTCAAAGACGCAAAGGCCGCACTTGGACCGATCGCCGATCTTCCGATCTCAGCGGCACAGAACGATCGCCTTGGGGTGATTGATCACCCGATCGGGCTGCTGCCGTCGGGAGCGCTGGGGCAAGTAGCCGAGGATATCGCGGAGATGATGGAACGCTGGGCCCAGTAGTTCTGTTGTAGTAGCCCGGATCAGTCCGCCGGCTTGACATGCACCGAGTGGCCCTTGACGAATACATCGTGATCGAGCGACTTTCCATGGGCTGCGAGCAGCTGCTGGTCGTCCATGTACTCTTCAAGATCCAGATTGATCGTCAGCACATAAGCGGCTCGTGTCCCGGCGAAGAGTTCATCACGCTGATCTTTGGTCAGATCGAGGGCATCGATGCCTTGCTTGAAGCTCGCCCAGTCGCCGCGTTGCGATTCACCGAACGGGTCATGGCTCAGCATGCCGTCGGACGGGTGATCGATCCCGAAGACCTGACGAAGCTTGCGTGCGACAAAGCGGTTGCCGTTGAGGGCACCCATCCGAACATAGTGGAGCCCGAAGATGTGCAGGGGTTGATCGGCGTGGGCTTTGATGTGCTCAATAAACCGTGTGGTGCCCGGCGTGAGTTCTGCGGCCAATCCTGCTTGGTAGTACTCCAGATCTCTTGCGTAGTAAGACTCAAACTGATGCTTTGAAGTCACGAGGTAATCAAGGTCTGGCATCTGCTGAATCGCTTCATTCAGTGCTGCGTCCAGCGCCCGGTGCACATGAACTGTCTGGCCCAGATACGCAGCGAACTGCTCGCGTGTCATCGTGCCCTTGATCATGGATTCGGGGGTGCCGCCTCGCTCTGCGATCTGGTGGAGATCCCAGTTGTCGTCTTTGAGCCGAGTGGTGATTGGGGTTGCTGGGGTGTTGGAGTTCATGGGAGCGTCCTGCATGAAGTGTGCATAATAAGTAGCTGAGAACAAGTCTCAATGGTAGTCCTTGGCATTATTGCCTATGCGGAATTTTGAGGCTTGTTCTGAGAACTGGGGTGAAATGCCAGTTAATTAGAAGTCATAAAGATCAGTAGAAAAAAAGGTGCCCCCCGATCGATCCGGGGTGGGGGGTGGACCATATCGGGGGGACTTTGGGGGGCAAGGTTGTGGTGAGCACGATTGGAGCGGCTCAAGTTGTAGAAGTCTTATGTAGTATACGCCAGATTCGTCTTCTGGTTCATAAGTATAGCCCAAATCAATCATCCGGCTCCAAAGGCGGCAAGAAAAGCGGAGACATCCAAGAAATTCCACTGGTCGTCGTTATTGAAGTCCGCCTGCGGGCTCTGTACCCCAAAGAGGGACAGGAACTGGGACACATCGAGGAAGTTCAGGTCGCCGTCGCCGTTGAGATCCGCGGGGTTTCCTGTACAGCCCACAGCCTCAATCCGGAGGTCATCGACCCCCGCTTCAACGATTGAGCCGGCACCCAAATCAGAGGCGATGAATCGCACACGGACCTGGCTTGAGTCTGGGGCTGGGAATCTTTTCTCTACCCATACGCCTGCGTTTTCGGTGACGGTTTCGAGGGTTGACCACGAGCCGCCGTTGTTGTCTGAGATCTGAACGAGCATCGAGTCGGCATCGGGGCCGGCTCCTGCGTTGTTTGAATACCAGCGCCAGTAGACCAGTTCTGCGCCGCCGCCGGTTCCTGTTGCGTCCATCGCGGGGGAGGTCAGGGTGGTGGCACCGTTGTCGATGTCGTTTGCGCCCAGTGATGCACCCGCGTCACCATCGGTGATCCAGCAGAGGGTGCCGGCGCCGTGGGTATGGTCGTCTTCGGGCTGGGCCGCGGTTGCTTGTGGGTTGGTTCGCTCCCAGATTCCGGTGGTCGCGGTGTCGGATGGTTGCCCGACGGCCCAGCCGGTGCTGGTTTCCATGTCGTCATCGAAGGCGATGGTGATCTCTTGGGAGAGTGCGGATAGGGCGGATGATTCGCCGCCGACCGGGTAGCTCATGGATACGCCGCTGAGTGAATCGGCGGTGAAGTAGTACTCGACAGTCTGATCGCAAGGGACACCTGGGAGGTGTCCTGCGAACTCTGATGGCCCGCTGATCACCATCGTGATCGCATCGAAGGAGCCCGTAGTTCCGGTTCTTGTGTGGAGCATGACCGTTGAAGGATCGACCTCGCTGAGTCCCGGGGCTGCGGAGAGTGTGACAGGGGTTGGGGTGTTTGCTTGAGTGATCAGCAATGGTTCATGGGACAGCGACATCGCTTGGGTGGTCCGCTGGGCGAAGAGCTTGGCGGCTTCCCAGTTCTCTTGTGCTGTCGGGAGGATGACGCTTGCTGGTGGTGAAAAACCATCAAACCCGGCACCGCTTGCAGGGCGGAGTTCAAAGGTGAAACTCGGGACATCGCGGTCGTCGTAGAACCAGTCAGAGCATGTCCCCGCAGCCGGGTAGAGATGCCAGGATTGGATCGGGTCATAGAACGCACCTGAGACCGATTGGATCAGGGCCGAGAGATCGCCAGCGAGGTTGATGAACATTGTTCTGTCTGGTTCAGGGGTGACAAGGCCAGAGGCATATCCAAGAGGCCAGAGGATGAGTTGGGAATAGGTATGGTAATCGATGTGGGCGGCAAGATCAGTCCCGAAGCTGTTTGCAAGGCTGCTGACGGCGAGTGTTTCTGGTTCAGAGAAGGGGCCAGATCCGTGGTAGACATCTGACGATGGGTCCGATGAAGTGCCGTCGCCGCCGAACGCGACCGAGTCCCAGTTGCGGTTGAGATCCACGCCGAAGAAGGATGACCCGAAGTTGTCGCGTCGGTTTTTGCGCCAGTAGCGCTCATTGGACCATGAATACAAATATCCGTCAGGGTTGGTAACGGGGATGATGACAAAGCGGACCGAGTTCAGGAGTGCCGCCACTTCTGGATCTGTGTCGGCATCGTCGAGAAGCTTGGATGCGATGTAGGTGACGGTCATCGGGCTGACCCATTCGCGGGCGTGCTGGCAGCCGTTCCAGAGGATCACCGGACGATCCGAGGCAAGATTCCCCGGCTCATCGGGTGCGGTAATCGTGAACGACAAGATGTCACGGGACTGGATGGTGTCCCCAATGTCGGCTTTGGTGATCAGGTCCGGGTTGGCGGCGACTTGAGCATCCATGTAGGCGTAGATGTCTGAGAGTTGCTTGTAGCCGGTGAACCAAGATTCGTCGTGGGAAGAGACGCCTAGGTTGATCTGGTCTTGGGGGCGGTGAGCGCCGGCTTGGTTGGCGATGTCTTGTCGTTCCCGATCAACGAGTGCTGACCATTGTTGCTGGTTGTGTGCCTGAAGGTCTTCGATCTGAACGAGCGGGTTGACGCCGAGCTTGGTGAGTGCGTCGAGTTTGTCGCTGGTAATCTGGAGGGTGACCTGCCCGAGCCCGGGGCGTTCGGTCCAAGAGGATTCGGCGAGATCCATCGCGGCGTTGAGTTGTTCAATGGTGTTGATCCGGACCGAGACGACCATGTGGTTCTCGTAGACGGCCGGGGCTTGGTGGGTCAGGAGATCGATCCGCTCAACGGGTTTGGCATTCTGAGCATTCTGCGCCAATGCGAGGCTGGTTGTGAGGCCAAGAACAGCGAGCAGGAACCGGTGGGCAGGGGGGGTGTGCATCTCTTCTCCAGAGTGTGTTTGTTGTCTCGCTGGCCCGAGGGCATTGGCGATTTGGGTTGGGGATGTATCGGCTTGGGAACAGCGGCGGTTCGATGCTGATGATGACCAAGCTCAAGAGGATAGATTGTACGAGCGGGTGGGTGGACTGAAGGTCCGAGAACAGATTGATCAAGAGCCACAAACTGGGTTAATCGGTGTTCCGCTCAGGCAAGAAACTCTACGCATCGCGGGGAAAATGGTTGCGAATTGGGACCAGATGATGATCAATGGTTGCGTTCTGGGCTCGAACATGTCACAATCAAATAGGTAGACGAACTAGGTGGGCTGCTTTTGAGCAATTCGTCTGGTTGTGATTGCGGAGTTGTTATGGGCATACAGGAAATGAGCCAATCCAGCGGGGGCCAAGAGCACCGGGCATCGACCCATGATGTGCTTACCGATCTGCGTGCGCTCGAATATATGCTTGATCACGATATGTTCGAGACCGGGATTACCCGGATTGGTGCCGAGCAGGAGCTTGCGTTTGTGGACGAAGCGATGCGCCCGGCTCCGCTTGGGCCTCAAATCCTTGCGTTGATCAACGAAGACCGCGCGACGACCGAGATCGGGCAGTTCAATATGGAGTTCAACTGCAACCCGAAGGTGTTTGGCGGGCCGGTGCTTACGGATCTCCACCACGAGCTCGAAGAACTGATGACGCTTGCTCAGGATGCATCAATGAAGCTCGGCGCGATGCCAATTCTGATCGGGATTGTCCCGACGCTTCAGCAAGAGCATCTGTCCAAAGAGTACATCACTCCAAAGCAAAGGTACTACGCACTCGATGAGCGGATCACCCAAGCCCGTGGCGGGAGGTATGACATCCGAATCAAGGGGATTGACGAGATCAATTTTTCGCATGATTCGGTGATGCTCGAAGCACTCAACACCTCGTATCAGCTGCATTATCAGGTTGATCCTGAGGACTTTGCACTCGCGTTTAATGTTGCCCAGGCCGTGACCGGACCCGTGCTTGCGGCGGCGGCCAACTCGGCGGTGCTCTTTGGCAAGCGGCTCTGGCACGAGACACGGATTGCGATCTTTGAGCAGACCGTCGATACTTCGGGGCAGGACATCCCGACACAGAGGGATATGGTCAAACGCGTCCGATTCGGGGAAGGCTGGGTGAAGGAATCGGTCATCGAGCTGTTTAAGTCGGACATCGCTCGATTCCGGAATATGTTCAAGGCCGATGTCGCTGAGGATTCGCTTGAGATGGTGATGGGCGGGGAGATCCCCAAGCTCTCGGCATTGCAGACCTACAACGGGACGCTGTACCGCTGGAACCGCCCGTGCTACGGGATAACCAACGGCAAGCCCCACCTGAGGATCGAGAACCGGGTGCTGCCCGCGGGGCCGACGATAGCTGATGAGGTCGCCAACTCGGCGTTCTGGTTTGGGTTGATGAAGCGGATGCCCAAGGTGTACCCGGATCTGACGGATCGTTTCTTGTTCGCAGACGCCAAGGCCAACTTTGTAGCCTCCGCTCGGTCAGGGCTGGATTTCAAAATGCGGTGGCTCGACCGCAAGGTCATCCCGGTGCGGGATCTGATTCTGGGCGAGCTTGTCCCCATGGCGATCGAGGGGCTGAGAGACGCGGGGGTGGATGGGGACGATATTGATAAGTACATGAACATCATCAGCGAGCGGACCGAGACGGGGCGCAACGGGGCACGCTGGATGATTTCTTCGGTTGAGCATATCCACGACCACGGGACCCGCTCCGAGCGGCTCTCAACGCTGACCGCTGGGACGATCACGAGGCAGCAAGAGGGAACACCTGTCCACGAGTGGGATCTCGCCGAGATCCGCGAGAGCGGGGAGTGGAGGCATCATTATTCGACGGTGGGGCAGTACATGCAGACCGAGCTCTTTACGGTTCGACGGGACGAGCTGATTGATCTTGCCGCGTCGATTATGGACTGGGAGAAAATCCGGCATATCCCTGTTGAGGACAAGGAACACTGTCTGGTGGGGCTGGTGAGCTACCGGGCACTGTTGCGGCTGGTGGCGGATCCAATTAAACGCAAGAGCGATTCAATTGCAGTCGAGGACATTATGGAGATGGACCCAGTCTCGGCAAATCCTTCGATGCCGACGCTCGAGGCGATCCAGCTGATGAAGAAGCACGGGGCGTCGTGTCTGCCTGTGGTTCAGGAGGACGGGAAGCTGGTGGGAATTGTGACCGAGCACGATTACATGCGGATCGCGGGCAAGTTGCTCGAAGATCAGCTCCGGGGCGGCAATGATACTGAAGATTGATACTGATTGATGGGCGTGTGTATGCCGATATCAGTATGTGGGGTTCGTTGCGGAGCGTGTTGTGCCGATGACTGAAGCCAAACCCGAGATCGAAACTGAGCGTGCGGATCAACTGCCAGCCCGCTATCTTGAGCGTGAGCTCGGTCGTGCTGGTGATGGTGAGGTCGGGACGACGCTGGTTGTGCTCGGTGGTGTACATGGCAACGAGCGGGCGGGTCTCATCGCGGGCCGGCGTGTGCTTGATCGGCTTGATGAACGCAACGATTCAATGATGGCAGGCCGGTTGATTGTGCTCGCAGGGAACATGGCGGCGATCAATCATGAAGATCCGGATATGCGGTATGTGGATCACGACCTGAACCGGATGTGCCAGCGCGAAAGATTCGACGAGCCAGCGTCGACGAGTGTTGAGCATGGACAAATGCTTGAACTCTTCGCGTCTCTCGAAGCGATTCTTGAATCATGCAATGAATCCGGGCAAGAAATGGTTGTGCTTGATCTGCACACGACCAGTGCGCCCAGCCGTCCTGTTGTGGCGTTCGAGGATTCGCTCCCGGCCCGTGTGCACGCTATGGCGATGCCTTGCCCGAAATATCTTGGGATCGAAGAAGAGGCAAACGGGCTGGTCATCGACGCGGTGACCAATCGGCTGGGGTGCGTGTCGTACCTGATCGAGGGCGGGCAGCACAATGACCCTGTGTCGGTCGATGTACTCGAGGCGGGGGTCTGGATCGCGCTTGATACGGCTGGGATCATTGGGCTTGATTCGAATGATGCCGACCCGCTCGGATACATGAAACAAGCGTCGAGGGACCGCGGGCATGTGGTGTACGATGTCCGTCACCGCGAGCCGATTGTTGATACTGACTTCACGATTTGCGATGGGATTGAGACCGGCACAGAAGCACATCCACACAGAACCATCCTCGCGATGCAGGGCGGGGAGAAGGTGTACTCGCCGATCTATGGGCTGGTGTTCTTGCCAAACATGCAGGCACACAAACGGCTCGGCGATGATGGGTTCTTTATTGTGCGTTCGATTAGCACCGGGTGGGTGAACTTGTCGGCTCGGCTCCGTCAACAGAGCTGGGTGCATTGGTTGATTGGTATGATGCCCGGCGTCTATCAGGGCGAGGATTCGACGCTGCTGGTTGATGGCGATCTGGCGTGCGTGCTCCGCAGACAGGTGTTCCATCTGTTCGGGTATCGGCTTGTGCGTCATGACGGGCGCGAGGGCGGGGTCGGGTTTGCTCGCTTGGTGAACGGCACCATGGCGTTCTTTCGAGCACTATTCCGTGGCCCGATCCGTGGTGAGGATGGCAAGGGACCCGATGCTGGTGACCATAGGTTCTGGATCGTTCAACGCCGCCGGCTTGATCGCCCGCTTGATCACTGATCCAGCCGTATAGTTCTGCATGATACAAACCAAACTGATCCGGCTCCTTGTGCTGTCGTTGTGCGTGGTTGGGCTTGTTGGCGGGTGTGGCAGTGCACCGGTCCGCGATGCCGAGGTGTTCTTTGATTCGTACGCCCGCGGTGCGGTGGCGGCGGATCACGCGATGGCTTCGTCTGCCGGGGCGCAGATGCTCGCTCAGGGCGGCAATGCGGTCGATGCGGCGGTTGCCGCCTCGTTCACGCTCTCGGTCGTTCGCCCGTACTCTTGCGGGATCGGCGGCGGCGGGTTTATGGTGATCCATCTGCCCGATGATCCGACGCACGGGCATGTGCATACCGCGGTCAACTACCGAGAGACCTCGCCGTACGACAAATCTGTATACGAAACAGGGTTGTCGATGACCAATGGGCGGTATGCCGTTGCGGTGCCGGGGACGGTGGCGGGGTTGCTTTATACGCTTGAGAAGTACGGGACGCTCGATCGGGAAACGGTGCTCGCCCCGGCGATCGCGGCGGCGGTCGATGGGTTTGTGGTTGACGATCACTACATGCTCGCGGTGGGTGGGCTGATCAATACATACACCAAGAACCCTGATTTACAGAGTTCGCACATGTCGTATCCATGGGAGAAGTTCGCGTTGTGGGGTCGGGTGAAGCTGGGCGACCGGATCAAGAACCCTGAGCAGGCACGGGCCCTGGAGCTGATCGCTCGCGACGGGCTCGATGCATGGACTGGGGAGATCGGAAGAGCGGTGGTCGAAGCGCTCAAATACAAGGGCGGGACGATGACGCTTGAAGACCTCGCGTCGTATGAAGTGCTGGAGACGGAGCCGGTCGGGGCAACGATTGCCGGGCGTCGGTTGATCGGGATGCCCCCGCCATCGAGCGGCGGGGTGACGATGTTTGAGACGCTGGCGATCATGGAGGCCAAGGGGTACGACTTTGATGATGCGTCGGTGAAGAACAAGCGGGTGCACCTGATGATCGAATCGCTCAAGCACGCGTTTGCGGATCGATCGCGGTATTTGGCTGATCCGGCGTTCTCGCCGGTCCCGGTTGAAGCGATGCTTGAACCCGCCAACATTGATCGCATGGCGAGGCTCATAGATGATCGCGGGCATGAACCAGAGTACTACGGGACGCACGATGCGCTCCCAGACGACGACGGGACCAGCCACCTGAGCGCGATCGATCAATGGGGCGGCGGGGTTGCGTTGACCGAAACGATTAACTTTGAGTTTGGTTCAAAGGTCGGGGTTGAGGAGTTTGGGTTTATCCTCAACAACGAGATGGACGACTTTACGCATCCCAATGCCCAGCCCAACGGGTTTGGGCTTGTGCAATCTGACCGGAATATGCCCGAGATCGGCAAGCGGCCATTATCAAGCATGTCGCCGACGATCATGCTTGATGGGAACGGGAACATTCTGGCGATCGCCGGGGCGTCTGGTGGGCCTCGGATTATCACGGGGACGATGCAGGTGCTGCTCAATATCATGGCGGGGATGGACGCGGGCCTCGCGGTCGCGGCCCCGCGGCTGCATCACCAATGGATGCCCAACGAGGTGCTCTTTGAGGAGGGGTACAGCGTATATATACTCAATGTCTTGGGCAACCCCTCGCATGGCTACGAGCAGAAGATCAGCCGGCGGGACGCCACGGTGGGCAATGTGCAGCTGATCATGCGTAATGTAGACGATGGGTACTTTGGGGGGTGGGAAGCGGCGAGCGATCCTCGCAAGGGTGGGCGTCCCAGCGGCATAGACTAAGGGCCAATGGAATCCGCTGAGAATAGTGAGAGCACGATTACACGAGCACCGCTGCGTGCAGGGGTGACCATCGGCGCGCACTTTATTGTCGATGTTTTTTCTTTCATCGGCGTTGCGCTGTTGCCGATGCTCGCGGTGATGCTTGATATTCGTCCTGAACAAAAAGCATTATTGCTTGCGCTGGGGTCGGTATGCTCCGGGGTTGTCCAGCCGATTGTTGCGTGGGCGAGTGATCGGTTTGATTCGCGGGCGTTCGGGACTGCTGGGTTTGTTGTGGCGGTGCTGTGCATCGGGAACTTGGGGATGGCGCGGGACTTCACCGAGCTGACGATCCTCTACAGCATCGGCGCGATGGGGATCGGCGCGTTCCATCCACCCGCCGCAGCAACAGTGGGGCGGATGGGCCAACTCAGCGGGCGGCGGTCGATGTATGTCGCGGTGTTCTTCCTCGCGGGGATGGTTGGCGGGATCGTTGGCAATGTGTTTACGCCTCAGTTTGTTGAATGGATGACACCCGATGCAGTGGCGATCGAGAACGGTGCGAATGCCAAAGAGGGATTGCTTGCGATCCGCTGGTTTATACCCGTCGGGCTGATCGCGGCGTTGGTGCTCGCGATGGCAATCCACAAGTCCGGGCACCGCCATCATGCGGCCCACGAACATCAGGACGGGTGGGACAGCCGGGAGCGGTTCTGGCGTTGGTTCGCGGTCTGGGTGTTGTACGCGAGCAATGTGCTCCGGTTTACGACCAACATGGCGTTGATGTATTTGTTTACCGAATGGGCTTCGCAGTATGTGCTCGAGCGCAATGGGGCCGATTCGATGACCGACCAACTGGGGATCGAGGCGTCGCAGGTCAATGGGACGCTGCAAGCGTCGATGCAGGTCGGGATGGGCGGAGCCGGGATCACGCTCGGGTTTATTCTCGCGGCTCGGTTTGAAAAAGCGGTGTTTGTAATCTTGCCGATGCTCGGGGCTGTTTGTATCGCGATGATCCCTAAGCTGTCGGCGATGGATCCAGAGATCGGACGATGGATGGTGATGGGGGCTTCAGTGCTGTCTGGCGTTGGGTTCGGGGCGGCGATCCCAGTGAGCATGTCGCTTTCGCAGCGGTTATTGCCGCATCGGACGAGCTTGGTTTCGGGACTGATGCTCGGGGGCGCCTGGTCGTTGTCGTTCCTCGGGCCGCTGGGTGCTGAGGTGGTACAGAATGGTTTGGGGACCAAACCCAATGTGCCGGGATTTGTGATGTGGATGGTTGAGCGGCTACCCGGATCGATCCAACTGAGACTAATGGATGGCATGGGGATCAACGCGGCGTTTATGGTCACGGCGGTTGTGCTTGCGATTGCGGGATTTGTCACAATTTTATTGCCACACAAGCTGATAGTTCGCAGCGCGGACTGAATCGCGATTTCGAGTGATAGATCAAGATCGGTGTGACACGGCTGTGACGGGCGCGTGACACGGTTGTGACATTGCTGGTTTGTGGGCTTGGTGTGACATTTGTGTGACGATCTCGGGTGCAATAGGTTGGTATCTCTATGCGTGGAGCGGTTGGCGATGATGCCTGTCCAGAACACCCACGCAAGGAGATTTTTTATGAAACGCGCAGCAGAACTCTTGGCCTTTACAGTAATCGCATCAGCGGGGCTCGTCCCTGCATCGTCAGCGGCAGACGAACCGGTCGTTCGTGTTCCGTGCCATACGGCGGAGCTCATCAAATGCGGGGTTGGGCATGTGCAAACGCCAAAGGTCGAGGTGGTCTTTGTGCTTGATACCACAGGCTCGATGAGCGGGCTTATCGAGGGTGCGAAGCAAAAAATCTGGTCGATTGCTTCCGAGATCGCTCAGGCCCAGCCGGCGCCCGAACTCAAGATGGGGCTCGTTGGGTACCGAGACCGCGGGGATGATTACATCACCACACGCACCGAGATGACTGACGACATCGACACGGTGTACGAAAAGCTGATGGGTTTCCGGGCCGGAGGTGGGGGGGATACGCCCGAGAGTGTGAACCAGGCGCTCTTTGAGGCGGTCGAGCGGTTTGATTGGTCTGATGACCCATCAACGCTCAAGATCGTATTTTTAGTTGGTGATGCACCGCCTCAGATGGACTACCAGGATGATGTGAAGTACCAGGCGTCGTGTAAGTTCGCCGCGGAGCGCGGGATTATTGTCAACACGATCCAGTGCGGGAATCTCGGCGGGACCAAAGAGCACTGGACCAAGATGGCGAACCTGACCAACGGGCGGTATGCCGCGATCGCGCAGGACTCTGGAGTCCAACGCATTGCGACACCCTTTGACGCGGAGATCACAGAACTGGACCAGCAGCTCGCGTCGTTGATGATCGGGTATGGGAATTCTGACGAAATGAAAGCCCAGCAGGACAAGCGTGCTCGATCGTCGCGGATCTCTTCGAAGTCAGCACCAGAGGCGTCGGCGGACCGGGCGATGTATAACCAGTCAACGGCGGGCAAGAGAAACCTGTATGGATCGAAGGAACTGATTGATGATCTGAATTCCGGGTTGATCGAGCTTGAGGAGATCAAATCAAGCAATCTTCCCGCCGAGCTTCAGAGCAAGTCCAAGGACGAGCTCAAGGCGATTGTCGCCAAGAACGCCGAGCTTCGTTCGAAAATTGAATCCCGGCTCGGGGAGCTCGCCAAACTGCGCAAGGAACATCAAGCCAAGGCACGCGAAGAACTCCCAAGCGACGGATTCGATATGAAGGTGCTCAGGACACTCAAAGAGCAGGGCGCGAGTATCGGGCTCAAGTTCTCGGCCGGGGGTGATCCTGAACCAGGAAGCAAGAAGGAATCAAAGGGCAAGAAGGAAACGAAGGACGAGGACTGATCCGCGATCGGGTATGATTCATAAGTACACATCGAAAGGGAACCAATGATCACTCAAACGATTCGATATTTCGCAGCCGTCCTTACACTCGGGGCGATGCTCCCCGGAGCATTGGCCGACGACACCGCACTGACCATTTATTCGACAGCGACACCCGGAGCGATTCCTGCCGAGTGGTACCGTCCGGTGCCGGGGCAGTCTCAGGGGTATGGGTATAACCGGTATAACCAGATTCCGGGGTATGCCTTGATCCGTCAAGACCGGACGCTGGATATCGAGCAGGGGTTCAGTGAGCTCAAGTTCACCGATGTCGCGGCTCTGCTCGATCCAACAACCGTGAGGTTCTCTTCGCTGACCGATCCCGATGGAACGAGCGTGCTTGAGCAGAGCTACCGGTTTGATCTGCTCTCGATGGACCGGATGCTTGAGCGGTATATCGATCAGACGATCATTCATAATGGTAAGGAAGTAACGCTGATGTCCACGGCCGCGGGCGGGATGCTGTTGCAGCTCGACGACGGCCGTGTGCAGTTCCAGCAGGGCTACCACGGCGTGGTGTTCCCTTCGCTCGACGAATCGCTTGTCACCAGACCGACGCTCATGTGGCAGGTTGATGCCAACAAGGGCGGGGAGCACGAGACACGGGTGTCATACCAAACGACCGGTATTACCTGGTGGGCGGATTACAACCTTGTCTATACCGAAGGCAAAGACGCGAACTCGGGGACCATTGATATCGGCGCATGGGTTTCGATCCTAAATCAATCGGGCGGGACCTACGAGAACGCGAAACTTAAGTTGGTGGCGGGTGATGTGCACCGAGCACAGCCGCAGAATCAGTACGCACGGATGGAAAGTATGTCGAGAATGGATACAGCAGGGAAGTCTGCTGGTTTTGCTGAAAAATCATTCTTTGAGTATCATTTGTACACGCTCGGTCGTCCGACAACAATCCCAGACAGATCGACGAAGCAGATCGAACTCTTCGAAGCGGTCAACGGGGTTCCAGCTCATAAAATCCTGATGTACGACGGCACCGCCCAAGCACGGTGGACCGGGAATGAACCGATGATGGATCAGAACTGGGGGGTTCGCTCCAACTCCAAGGTCGAGGTGTATCTGAAGTTTGACAACGCGGAAGATGATGGGCTCGGGATCCCGCTGCCATCAGGGCGGATGCGGGTCAACCAGCTCGATGAGGCCGACGGGGCATACGAGTTCATCGGCGAGCATGTGATCGATCACACGGCGCGCGAAGAATCAATCATGATCAAGCTCGGCAACGCGTTTGATGTTGTTGGGGAGCGTCGTCAGGTGAATTTTGAACGCGGACCGGGATGGGCGCGTGAGACAATCGAAGTAAAGGTTCGAAATCGCAAGCAGGAGTCGGTCAAGGTCGTGGTCCAGGAACGGCTCTATCGGTGGGTGAACGCCGAGATCCAAGAGATCGATCATAAGTACGAGATGCTTGATGCACAGACGATGCAAGTCCCGGTGACCATCAAGCCCGATGAAGAAAATGTGATAACCTACACCGTTCGGTATTCGTGGTAATGTACTAGCGAAAGGATTCTGAGTTGTCATTAGGTGTTCTGGTAGTAGTGGAGGACGACGATTCGATCAGGCGAGGCCTGGTCGATGCGTTGTTGTATACGGGGTACACGGTCCATGAGGCGAGCGATGGCGAACAGGGGCTGGCGATGTGTTTGAGTGTTGAGGCGGATCTTGTGCTGCTCGACATCATGATGCCCAAGATGGACGGGCTGGCGGTGCTCAAAGAGCTCCGCAAACCCAAGCCTGATGTGCCTGTGATTTTCCTGACCGCCCGCGGCGAAGAGAGCGACCGGATCGGCGGGCTCAAGCTGGGCGCGGATGATTATATAGTCAAGCCGTTCTCGCTTGACGAGCTGATCGCCCGGATCGAGGCGGTGTTCCGGAGGATGCCCGCGCGTCCGTCCCAGCGTAAGAAGATGACAATCGCAGGTCGAGAGATCGACTTTGAGCGTCGAGAGGTTGTTCTTGCTGACGGTTCGAGGCGGACAATGACCGAGCGTGAGGCGGAGGTCATCGGTTTCCTGGCGGCCAACCCCGGGCGAGCGGTGAGCCGAGATGAACTGCTGCAGAAGGTCTGGGGGCTCGATCCACGCGGGACCCATACACGGACGGTCGATATGGCGATCGCCCGTATCCGCGAAACGCTCGATGATGATCCGACGAACCCAGAGGTTGTCCGTACCGTGCGGGGCAAGGGTTACATGCTGGCGGCTCAAGACAGCGGTGGCAACAACGGCGGTCAAGATATATGAATCAGGGACGCAGCAAACTCTGGTGGGCGTTCTGGGGGGGGGTGTTGTTGATCGTTGCCACTCTGAGCTGGGCGAGTATCACGGTCTATACGCTCGAGGCCCGCAGCGCGGTCTCTCGGGCGATGAACCAGCGCCAGGAACTTATCCGTTTGGCGCTCTGGCGGATGGATTCGAGATTGGCCCCGATGATCGCGCTCGAAGCGGCACGCCCGATCGAGGATTATGAAACAGTGCTCGATTCCTTCGCATCCGATGGAAGACTCGAACGGTCCAGCGACACAGCCGAGCGAGCAACGAAATCGGTTGTTTCAGGAGACTTTGCACGCGGCTACTTTGAGATTAATGAACTCGGGGCTACCAAGGGTTCCGGGAGCGAGGCTGACGAGATCGCTGCATTGACGCAGACTCAGCAGCAGATTCTCGACGATGGTTTGGTTGAACAAGAAACAAAGAATGATTTAACGAGATCCACTCTGGAAACGGAGGGAGAACTCGCTAATTCGAATGCAAGTGGGATGAGCAGCCCGAGCTCACTCAATGCAAGCCCGCAAAGGGTGGCGGATTTCGAAGCAAGGCAAGAGATCGCCAACATCGCCCAGAACAGCCAGGCACTCTCAACAAGCCAAGCGAAAGAAGATCAAGACGAGATTGCCCTCAATCAAGCCGACAAAAAGAAAGCGGATATACCAGCGGGCGATTCGATGGCCTATCGGGACATTGCGGATGCCGTTGTCGTTGATAAGAGTACGGAGGGACAGGGTGCTGGTTCTGATCATGGTTTAAGTGAGGGTCTACTCGATGGCATCGAGTCCTTAAAGAGCCAGAGTGTTTCCACTCCTGAAACGGTTGTGAGCACCATCGAACCCCGCTGGGTCTTGCGCGGCGATGGAAGCCACGAGCTGGTGCTGACGCGAACGATCGAACGGGATGGAGAACCCGTTGTTCAGGGGGTATGGCTCGACTGGGCATCAATGTCCACAGAACTCCTTGGATCGATTGATGACCTACTCCCGACTTCAACCCTGACCCCGATCATCGGGGATCATGCCCAGCCCTTGTTCAGCAAGAAGGGACAGCAGCTCCCGTCGTACCAACTCGCGACCGTGCCTGTGTCGTTTAACCCGGGCGGCGCGATTGATGTGGCTGGGGACAGGCTGACCCCCGCGATGATGGCGATGCTGGTGACCTGGATCGCGGTGATCCTTGCGATGATCGCGGTGGGGATGGTGCTTCGGACGGTGCTGAACTTGTCTGCCCGCCGCGGGCGGTTTGTTGGTGCGGTGACCCACGAACTCCGAACCCCGCTGACAACATTCCGGCTCTACTCGCAGATGCTCGCAGACGGGATGGTGACCGATGAAACGGTCCGTAAAGAATATCTGAACACACTCAAGCGAGAGTCCGACCGGCTCACCGGAATCGTTGAGAATGTGCTCGAATACGCGCGGATCTCCCGTCAACGCTACGGCAAAGACAAGCCCAAGGGTGAGCAACAGCTCTCGGTCGGGGAGCTTATGGCGCGGATCGTCCCACCTATGTCCCGGCTCGGAGAGCAGGCGGGCATGGATCTGGTTGTGTCCGATGAAACCGGCGATCATGCTGAGCGGACGGTAACGCTCGATCCTCACGCCGTCGAGCGGATCGTGATGAACCTGATGGACAACGCATGCAAGTACGCGGGCGGCGATATCGATCCAGCCGATGACCGCGATCTACGCGTTCATCTCGATGCCTCGGTCGATAGCAACTCGTTGCTGCTCGTGGTTGCGGATCACGGCCCGGGTGTTGCCAGCCGAGATCGAAGAAAGATCTTTGGCGAGTTCGTGCGTGGATCGTCATCTGCACTGCGAGACCGATCAGGATTGGGGCTGGGGCTCGCGCTCTCGCGCGGGTTGGCGGTAGAAATGGGCGGGGACCTTTCGCTGATTCGCAAGCGTGGTCACGGCGCGGAGTTTGAACTCCGGGTGCCGCTGGATGAAGAGCCGATCAACTAGCACCAAAGCACGCGAGCGATTCGTTGAGGGTGAGCCGTTGATTGAGACCGATCGCTGCTGATTCGTCCATGCCGCTGCGTCTCCGGTGAACGGCCGCCTGAACGGAGTCCTCATGATCAGCGCGGACGATGGGGACATCGGATCCGAAGATCAGTGATTCTCCGGGTACACATCCCGACTCGATCAAAGAACGCAGGGGGAGCACGCGATCGAGCCGATCGCTGAGCCCTGTGTTGAGCGCCTCGATATCCGGCAGCAGATGGCACGGCTGGACCGAGACGATCACGCCAAGTTCTACAAACCGTCGAATGTCATCTGGGTGGACCAGCTCGGCGTGCTCGATCCGCGCGTTCATATGCGTGCATCCGGTCCGCTCGATCGAATCCAGAACGCTACGGACGGCTGCGTCCCCGATCGCGTGGGCCGCGACCGGGAGATTGTGGGCTTTGCTCTTGAGCATCGCGTTGTCGATTTCTTGAGGACTCATCATCGGGGTGCCAACGGTGTTGGTATCGGTGTAAGGCTCAAGCATCCACGCGGTGCGGGAGTTGAGCGCCCCGTCTGTAAAGATTTTTGTTCCCGCGAGGACGAGGCGGTCGGACTTCCATTCATTGTGTGTTGCCAGTATCGCATCAAGATCCTTGGTCAGCGGGAAGAGCTGGAACCGTTGGTCGATCTCACCTGAGGATTGAAGATCGTGAAGGACTTGTCCGAGCCAGGGCTGGGCCTTGAGATCATGGACCTCGGTGAACCCGAGTTTGCCCAGATGCTGGCAGGCGCTCAGGACATGCGATCGGCGTTTTGAGGCATCAGGCTCGGGAACCGACGACCAGAGCTTGAGTGCCGCGTGTTCAAAGAGTACGCCCGTCGGAGTTTGGCAATCGTCGAGCTCGATGATGCCACGGTCGATGATGGTGGTCCTGGTGATCCCCGCCTGCTTCAGTGCGGCTGACGATGCGCCCATCGAATGGTAATCGAAGCACCACGCGCAGACCGGGCGGTTGCCGCTGGCGTGATCAAGTTCCTGTCGCGAAGGCCAGCGCGGATCGGTCCAGCCCTCGGGGCGGACGCTGTGGGCAAGAACCCAGTCCATCGGCTTGAGCTTCTGGCTGAAGTCGGCAATCGAGTCAAGCATCGCTTCTCGGCTTTCACACCCGGAGCAGTCCAGCATCGTGAGCGAACGCCCGAGCTGAAAGAGATGTGCGTGTGCTTCACGCATTGCACGATTCCAGTAGCGCCTCGATCGAACTCATCGCTTCGTCAGCATCACCAACCGGCACAGGGAACACCAGTCGCACCAACCCAAAGCTTGCGCGGATATCGATCCCGGCCGGGTCGATGCCGACGGCCAGCGGCAACTCATGTTCAACACCTGAAAGAAACCTGCACAACCCAGCGAGCGCATCGCGGTCCGCATTGAGTGCTCTGCACAGCGAACCCATCGAGCCAACCAGCGGATTGATGAGCGTGCATTCGTCACTGGTAACCACCTCGCCCGAATCGAGTTTGGCGTATTCAAGCTTCCCCGCCGCTAGCAGCGGGGTAGTGGAGGGTAAGTGGTAGGCGGTGAACCGATCGCTCTGTTCTTCGGTGACATCTTGGGAGAGTTCGATCGAGATACGGATCTGCGTTTCAAGCGAATCACGCGGGCACGCCAGGACAATGTCGTCGGCTTCAAAGGCGTCCTTTGCGACTGCGACGAGGAAGTCACCCGTCCGGGGGTCGATCATGCACTTGGTTTCAATTGGGGATTGATCGAAGAGCAGCGTCGCCGACCACGCGGATCGCATGAGGTGCATCGCTCGCGTGATCGTACTGGCGTTTGGGTCAAGCATACATGGAGTGTATCAGCTTGAATGGTCTGATATTGCCTCGTCGATATTCAAGACTGGCGGGGGAGGGTTGGTCAGCTCGCCGAGGATCATCTGGTAGTAGCTCACATCGATCCACTGCCCGTGCTTGTAGCCCATCGAAGCGTTGTATCCTGTGCGTTCCATTCCGATGGACATGTGCAGCCCGACGCTGGCCGGGTTGGGTTCAGAGACCCCTGCCACGACAACCTGGAACCGTTGGGCGCGGAGGGTGTCGAGCAATCGGGTATACAGGGCCTTGCCGACGCCCTTTCCTTGGGCGTGCTGAGCGATGTAAATGGTGATCTCTGCAGTCCAGTCGTACCCGCCTCGCGGGCTCCATGGGGCGGACTTGCAGAAGCCGAGAAACTTGCCGGAGTCATCCTCAGCCGTGTACCAAGGGAATCGGTTTTCCGCGGCTTTCAGTTCTGTTGAGGTTGCCGAGTCGTCGATCGGTTCAGTCCCGAAGTGGGCGACGCCATTGGCGATTTCAGAATTGAGCATCGCCGTGATGGCGGGGACATCATCGGGATGGGTGAATCTGATGTTCATTCGTTTAAACTCTAAAGATGGAACCGAGCTTCTTGCCCATCATGACTGATGCGCCGACGAGTGTGACGGTCAGGAGCGTCATGCCCCAGACACCCATCGCTGAGGCGATGTACTGCCCATCGCCCAGCCGGTTCGTGAACTCGTATATCATTTTGGTGATCGGGAAGTGATCTGAGCGCTGGGCCAAGATCAGCGAGTCGGAAACTTCGAGCATCGAGAAACTAAAGACCAGCAGTCCGCCCGCGATGAGGTTGGCCATGATCAGCGGGATGATGACCTTGCGGACCGCGGCAACGCGCGTCGCACCAAGATTCACCGCGGCCTCTTCAAGCTCACCAGAGGTCTGCTCAAGACCGGCCACCGTCGAACGCACAATATAAGGCAGACGACGCACCGCATAGGCAATGATCAGCAGCGGGAAAGGGTTGGGATTAGTCCCAAAGACCGCAAGTGTTCCTTCGAGCGGATCGCCCGCACCGAACGGCCAGCGGAGTGTCATCGCGACATAGCCGAACGCCATGACCAGTCCCGGGACCGCCAGTGGCATCATGCACAGGGCATCGAGTACCCCGCGCCCGAGCACCTTCGTGCGGACGAGGATATAGCCGATCAACACGCCGAAGCCCATATTGAGGATCATCGCCAGCAGCGAGAGGATCAACGAGTTTTTGATGGAGTTGAACGATTCACCCGCGGTCAATGCCTGCTCGAAGTGCGAGAGTGTGAAGGCTTCAGGGAGTGCCGAGGAATACCAAGAGCCCGGCTCAGCGAGTGAAGTCAGGATGACTCCTATGTGAGGCATCAGCGCCAGTGCGGTGACACCCCCGAAGGCGAGCATCGCCATCAAGCCCCAGAATGGTTTGAGCGTGATCTCGGATCCGGCGCGGGAGGCCTTGGAATACATCGCGTATCCCTTGCGTCCAAACACAAGCTTACCAAGCACATAGATCATGATCGCCGAAAACAAGAGAACCACGGTGAGTGCATATGGCTCGGCGCTGTTCTGGACTTCTTTGAGCCCATAGAAGATTTGTACTGGGGTGACTGTTGAGTAGTCAAACATTAGGGGCGTGCCGAGTTCGGTAAAGCTCCAGATGAACACGATCGTCGATCCCGCAAACAGACCCGGACGGATCAGCGGGAGTGTGATTTTGAAGAATCGTTTCCAGCCGCCGGCGCCCAGGTTTTCTGCGCACTCATCAAGAGCGGGATCGAGATTTGCCAGCGAGGCGACCGTGTTGAGGTAGATGATGGGATAGAGGTGTAGCGCTTGAACAAGGACGACGCCCCAGAACTTGCCGTTGCCAAGCAGGTCCCAGTCGGTCCCGAGCATCGCGTTGAGGGCGCCCTCGCGTCCCATGAGCTTACTGATCCCGATGGCCCCGACGAATGGAGGCAGGATCAGCGGAACGAGGATCGCGGCGTTGAGAATTTTTTTGCCCGGGAAGGTGTAGCGGGCGCTGAGGGTCGCCAGCGGGAGGGAGATGACGATGCAGAAGAAAGTGGTCATCACCGCGATCTTGAACGAGTTGATGAGCCCGGTGATTTGCAGGGGGTCCTGGAAGACCAAGAGGATGTGATCGATCGTCCATCCTGACCCTGTAGCGGGGTCGGTCGCGAAGCCGCCTCGGACGGTCAGGCCGATCGGGTAGAGCAAGAAGAGCCCGAGAAGCCCGAGAAGCATCGCCAGGATGCTGTATTGAATTAGGTTGCGGAGGGCTTTGGCGGACATGGTGGCAAGTCTAGGTGGTTTCTTGGCCCGAGGTGATCAAAAAAGGGGCTTGGAAGTTGGGTGTAGATATCCTAGAATAGAGCAGTCACAGGGCGCGTGAGTTTGCGTGCCCCCAGCCCAAAGGAGACCTCCATGCGTATTAATATTGTTGGGCGTCAGTTTGAAATCACCGATCCAATCCGCCTTCACATCGAGAAGAAGGCAGAAAAACTCAGCACATACAAGGGATTTGTTCAGCAGATGGACTTCCTTGTCTGGAAAGAGAGCCCGACCAAAGAGCAATACGCCGTCGAAGTGACGGTTGATGTTGAACGCCACGAGGACTTTATCGCAAAGGCTGATGGCCCGGATGTATACGACGCGGTCGACGAGGTTGTGGTCAAGGCTGACCGCCAGCTCCATGATCACCGCGAGAAGCTCAAGTCTGTGCGATAAACCGCCCTGCTGCGCATAAGTCGCTCACAGACCACCTTTTGGATGGTTTGGGGCTATGGTGTATGCGTACAGAACGCTCGTATGGGGCTCACATGAAACTGACCGAGATTATCCAACCCAGTGCCATTTGTAGTGATCTCCAATCGGAGGACCGCGATGGCGCAATCGCCGAGATGATCGATTTGCTCGTCGCCAGCGGATCGGCCCCGGCCGAGATCCGCGATGAGCTACTCGAGAAAATTCTCGAACGAGAGCGCAAATCCTCGACCGGATTCGGGTACGGCGTGGCGGTGCCTCATATCAAGCACCCCAAGATTGCCAAACTGGCCGCGGGTATCGGGCTCAGTCAGCGCGGGATCGACTTTGAATCCCGCGACAAGCTCCCTGTGTACACCGTTGTGATGCTTTTGACCCCGGCCGACCAGCCAGAGGATCACCTGCAAGCGATGGAAACGATCTTCAAGAACCTGTCCAAAGAGACCTTCCGTCGCTGTATGCGTCAGACGCAGGGTGCCGAGGAAATCGCTACGCTGCTCGATGATGCGGACCATCATCGGCTCGGCGAGGCGTGATCCCGGATCTGGGTTCGTTGGGTTGTGTGAAGAAGTAGCGAGAGATGATTTCTTTCAGGCATCCCGCTTATGGCGAGATGTGTGTGTTGAGTAGATAAAGCTGTGATTGACGGAGAACTGTGTGTCCAAATCGTGCTCGGCCAAACTCAAGATTGTTAACCGATACGGGCTCCACGCTCGCCCGGCGACCGATTTTGCGATCGCGGCCGGCAAGTTCAATGCCGATGTCCGGGTCAAAGCCAACGAAGAGGACGCCGATGGAAAATCCGTCATGGACCTCATGCTGCTCGCAGCAACCAAAGGGACTTCAATAGAGGTTGTTTGCAACGGGGCCGATGCCAAAGCATGCCTCGAGCATCTCAGCGAGATGGTCAGGCGCGGCTTTGATGAAGAAGATGATTGATAAAAGCTCGATCTAGAGCGTCATCGCTGAATCAGCGAACTCCTCGGCATCTGCGCGGCGGATCGAGGCCCCAACCCCAGCAAGTTTTTCTTCGAGATTCTCATACCCGCGGTCGATGTGGTAGACGCGGTTGATGACGGTTGTGCCATTGGCGGCAAGTGCCGCGATGACCAGACCCGCACTTGCTCGGAGGTCCGATGCCATGACCGGTGCGCCGGTGAGCTCTTTGACACCGGTAACGACCGCGGTCGCCCCCTGGCGATGGATCTGAGCGCCCATGCGTGAGAGCTCGGCGACATGCAGGAATCGTTCGGGGAAGATTTTTTCGGTGATGACCGAGTTGCCGTTGGATAGGCAGAGCAGAGCCATGAACTGGGCCTGCAGATCTGTCGGGAATCCCGGGTGGGGCTGGGTCGTGATCTGAACGGGTTTGATCTGCCCGGTCTTGGAAACCGTGCACGACTGGCGCATCGGATCGTTGCTGGTTCCTGCAGAGTCGACATGGATGCCCATGTGTCCGAATGTATCGACGGCACTCATCATCGCGTCGAGCGGGCAGTTCTCGAGTGTGAGATCCGAGCCGGTGATTGCCGCGGCGCACATGTAGGTCCCGGCTTCGATCCGGTCGGCCATCACGCGGTGGCTGGTGCCCCCGAGCTCTTCGACGCCCTCGATGATGATCCGGGGCGAGCCTGCGCCGGTGATCTTGGCCCCCATGGCGATGAGCATGTTGGCCAGGTCCACAATTTCGGGCTCGCACGCTGCGGATTCGATGGTCGTGGTGCCCCTTGCGAGGGTCGCGGCCGACAAGATATTGGCGGTGCCTAGAACGGTTGAGCCAAACGGGCCACCCAGAAAGATTGGGGCCCCGATCAGGCGTCCGCCTGTTCCGGCTGGTGCGACGGCTTCGATATCCCCGCCATCGAGTGTGATTTTGGCCCCCAGGGCTTCGAGTCCTCGGAGGTGGAGATCTACGGGTCGTTGGCCGATCGCGCAGCCCCCGGGGAGCGAGACGCGGGCGCTGCCGCGTTTGGCCAGTAAGGGGCCAAGGGTGCTGATGCTGGCCCGCATGGTGCGGACAATCTCGTACCGAGCGTGGGAGAGGGTCGGATCGGTCACCTGGTGGGTGATGGTCTGGCCGTGGTCTTGGGGCTCGTGGTCGCTGTGGACGCCCAGTTCTGCTAGCAGGCGGGTCATATTGCGGATATCTGAGAGATTCGGGACATCGCTGAGTATGAGGGGCTCGTCGGTAAGCAGGGCGGCTGCCATGATGGGCAGGGCGGCGTTTTTGGAGCCGTTGATACGGATTGATCCGGTGAGTTGTCGTTCGCCCTCGATTACAAATACATCCATGTGAGCCGATCTCCCGCATTAATTCCATTGCGTGTGCAGTGTATCACAACACCTGCTGAATCCATCGGGCAAACCGGGCCAGAGTCCGCAAATTCTGATTTGAGAAAGAACGACCTCCCCGATTGGCCGCCAATCGGGCCTACAGGCATCCCAGTCCCTACAGGTGGACAAGGTTTACTCACTTCTCATTTACAGAGAGTTGGCTCGCGGGGATTCGTATTTGACGCTATAGGTGCGGGATCAACACCAACCACCCCCCCGCAAGGAGAACATGCCATGAGCAACACAGCACCACCAGAAACACTCGGCGAGCCAGAAGCCCCGCTCGCCAACTCGAACAAACTTATGCAGGCATTGCTGATCGCAGCGATCACCGCATCCGGGCTTTCCATGATCTTCTCGATGGGTACGGCGTTCGTATCTGCATCGCAGGACTCGTCTGCAAGCATCGCTTCGGTCGAGACCACCCTGGACTGACTTGAACTCAAGTGGTCCTGATTTGTACGGGGGTGCAGCATCTCGCTGCTGGAAGGATTGAAAGCATGCAACAGCACACAGTAACCACATCCAAACCATTCTCACGGGCAGCCGTACTTGCCTATCTCGTCGGTGGGGTCGGTGCGATGTCCATCGCTTGGGCCGCCTCGGCTCAGGATGGAACGGACGAGAATGTGAGTATGCCCGACACGCTTCAGCTTGATTGCGTGATCCGTGACTTCAAACCCAAGCAATGGGAAGGCGGGCACCCCGACTTCGAGTTCTTTGGTGGCACCACGACCGTTGGCCTAGTTGCCGACACGCTGGGGGAAGACGGGAAACCGGTATCGTCCGGCGATCTCCGGGGGATGAAAGTCTACAGCGAGTTCAAGGATGAGTTCGGGCGGAACATCAATCCAGCGATGTACGACCCTGATCAAGGCGACCAGGCCGGGCAACTCGTCGATGGACCTACAAGCAACGGCTTTACATCCTCTGAACGGTTCGACCAGTGGTACCGCGATGTTCCGGGCGTGAATCTTTCATCGACCATCCAGCTCACGCTCCAACGCGTGCAGGGTACAGACCGCTATGTCTTTGATTCAGCCAGCGATACAGAGCACGGAACCCACGGGTTCTTCCCCATCAATGGAGAGCTCTACGGCGACTTCCGTGATGAGCGGAACTATCACTTCACGACCGAGATCAATACAGAGTTTACCTTCCACCGAAATACGGGCCAGGTCTTCAAGTTTACCGGTGATGATGATGTCTGGGTCTACATCCACGGCCAGCTCGTCGTCGATCTCGGGGGTCTCCACCCGCCTCGCGAGCAGTTCCTCGATCTTGACCGCCTCGACTGGCTCCAGGACGGCCGAACCTACACGCTTGATATCTTCCATGCCGAGCGCCGGTACAGCGGATCAAACTTCCGCATCGAGACCACGCTTCAGCTCAGAGCGGTAGAGCTTCCCCCAACCGCGGCGCTCTACGACTAAGTAAGAATCCATTGGTGCATGTTGGTGTTGGTGATGGGCCGATCCGGTTTTTCGGGTCGGCCCTCTCCTTTTTTTGAGTCTCAATCAATCGCGGTAGTAGCGCCGGTAGCGGCGATGCCCTCGGCGGTCCTCGCTCGGGTACGCGTACTCGTCGGCGTTGCGAGAACTGCGGTATGTCCGGCGGTTGTTGAGTGATGGGTGTCTTTCTTGACGGACACCAAAGAGCTCGTCACGACGAGAAAGGTCACGGCTCGAGAGCGTGTGATCCAGCCGGCCAAACTCTGGGCCCGAAGTTCCAGACAGCACCAGCGACCCGTTCGACTCACGCTCCGGCATGAAGACCAGCGCGGACGAGCTCCCGTTTGAGCCCGCGTCGTACCCGCGTCCCTGCCATGCCGCCGATGGGTGCGAGGATGTGCATCCCGAGATAAGTACAATGGCTGCAAGTGTCGCACCGATGGCGATTGATCGTGTCTTCTTTTGGAGTTTCATACCCATAACGGACCACAAGTTCTCGCTCTCGGCTACTAAAAAACAGTCGCGGAGCCTGAACACGCGAGAAAACAAGGTCCAAACGCGGTTTGTTGAGTGTTATCGGATTGCTTGTGCGAACAACAATCCCTTGCGAGCAATGGACTGTTCGATATGGCTTTGGCTGATTGAGCCGGCGCGTAGTGCGTCGAGTAACGAGGCGTGCATCGCTTGGGCGGGATGCTCGCTTGATTCATCACCCGGGGCATTGAACCCGTCAAGAACGATGTCGGCACCCGCTTGGATCGCCAGAACGCTGGCAGGCCCGGGCTGATGATGCAAACGGACCGCGCCCATGTCGATTGAGTCGGTGATGATCGTGCCATCGAACCCGATGCTTTCTCGTAAGCGGTTTGTTGTGTGGGCGTGCGAGAGACTGGCCGGTAGATCGGGGTCAATAGTCTTGTTGATCAGGTGCCCGGTCATTGCGGCGCACCGTGGGGTGTAGCCGGCCTTGATCGAATCGGTCATGAGTATGTAAACTTGCTGCTCGTCGTTGGTTGTGGAGTCCGTGATGTCCGCAAGCCCGTCATGGGTGTCGGTGGATGATGATCCATGACCTGGGAAATGCTTGATGCAGCACCGGACGCCATGGTGCTGGTAGGCGGAGATGATCGTTGAAGCGGCGCTGGCAACGCGTACAGGATCTGTTCCGAGTGAACGACCTTTCCCCGCGATGATTGGGTTGTCTGGGTTTGTTTCCAGATCTACGCATGGCGCAAAGGTAAGGTTGATGCCAGCATCTGAGAGTGCTTGGGCAATGGGATCGATGATTGCTGTGAGTTGCTTTGGGCTCATCGCACCCTGCATGCGTGCGCTGAGCTGCTCGCTGACCGCGTTGTCTTGAAAGAGTGTGAGTCGATTGATCTCGCCGCCCTCTTGATCGATACCGATGATGAGATCCTCGCCCAGTTCGTTGCGGAGGTCATCGGTGAGCTTGCGGAGTTGGTCTTCGGTGATGATGTTCCTCATTCCTCCGGTCGGGAGGTGCTTGTCAAAGAGAATCACGCCCTTGATGTGCAGATCCTTGAGAAGCTTAATATCTGACCGGCACTGCGGGTCGTCGAGCGTTGCGCCGCGGAACCCGGTCATGATGCACGCGCCGGCGAGTTCACTGGGGTTCATGACGGGTCACCAAGAATCGGACGCACCCGCCCATGGTGCCGGGCGAGCAGTTCGTTGGCTTGGTCGAGCGATAGATCCTTTGCATGCATTACCAGCGCCGGTTTGACGCTCCCCTCGGCACGGTCGAGCAAATCGAAGGCTGAGTCGCGATCAACGCCGGTAACCTGCGAGATGATCCGTGCTGCTCGGTCGCGGAGCTTCTCGTTGGTCGCCCGCATGTCGACCATCAGGTGCCCGTAGACCTTGCCGCTGTGAACCATCGCGCCGGTGGTGATCATGTTGAGGACCATCTTGGTCGCGGTCCCGGCTTTCATGCGTGTTGATCCGGTGACAACCTCGGGACCGGTCTGGACCGCGATCAGCACATCGCACCAAGACGGCTGGTCGATGGGTGTGCAGGTGAGCATTCCTGTTGAGGCTCCGAGTGCTTTGGCGTACTCAACCCCGCCGAGCACGAAGGGCGTTGTTCCTCCAGCCGCGATCCCGATGATTGTGTCCTTGGAGTTTACGCCAAGTTCATCGAGTTGTTTGTGTACCCCAGCCGGGTCGTCCTCTTTGTGTTCTGATGATTTCCGCAGCGCCGAGTCCCCGCCTGCGATGATCCCGATGACCAGATCCGGGTCGCTGTTAAAGGTCGGCGGGCATTCCGAAGCATCGAGTACTCCCAACCGACCGCTGGTCCCGGCTCCAAGATAGATCAGTCGCCCTCCCGATTCGAGCGACCGGACGATCATCTCAACAACCCGCCCGATGGGCTCGATCTGAGCGCGGACGGCCTGAGCGATCCCAGAATCGGCGTCGTTGATCGTCCTGAGTGTGTCCCCGATCGACCCGGCATCGAGATCCGACGAGGCAGAAAGCCGCTGCTCGGTCAGCAGGTGCCCACGATTGGGAGGCACAGAGGATGGGGTGTTCTGAGGATTCATAACTTTGGGGGGGTGGTGAACACCCGAGACAGGGATCGAACCTGCGACCTGCGCTTTAGGAAAGCGCTGCTCTATCCAACTGAGCTACCCGGGCTTGGACACTGATTTGGTCAGGGGCATTGTATTCCGTGAGATGGGCCGGGCGACTACAATCGTGGCCGCGACCGATGAAGGCGAGCGGATCTGGAGATTGGCTATGAAAGCAGGCATTGTTGGACTCCCCAATGTGGGCAAATCGACCCTCTTTAACGCGCTGACCAACGCGGGCGCGCTGGCGGCGAACTACCCGTTTGCAACAATCGATCCCAATATCGGCGTCGTCCCCATCCCCGATCCCCGGCTCGAAATCATCCATTCCCATATTGAAACCCAGAAGATCATCCCGGCTGTGTTAGAACTTGTTGATATCGCTGGGCTCGTTAAGGGGGCATCGACCGGCGAAGGCAAGGGCAACGCGTTCCTGGGTCATATCAAGGATGTCGATGCGATCATCCAGGTTGTTCGTTGTTTCGAGAAAGCACCCGGCGGCGAGGACATCACCCATGTCGATGGCTCCGTTGATCCGCTCCGCGATATCGAGACAATCGAGCTCGAACTGATTCTCGCTGATATACAAACACTAGAGAACGCGGCAAGCAAAGCCAAACGCAACGCCAAGGGCGGCGACCGTGAGGCGGTCGCCCGAATGAAGGTCATCGAACTCCTGACCCCTGTGCTAGAAGACCAGAAGCCCGCGCGTTCACTTAAGCTGACTGATCCAGACCTGATCGATGCGCTTAAGAAACTCAGCTTGATCACGATCAAGCCGATTCTCTACATCGCCAATGTCGCCGATGATGATGCCAACGGCGAGGGTGAACTCTCACAAAAAGTCCGCCAGCACGCAGATTCCGTTGGCGCGGTTATGGTTCCCGTGTGCGCCCGGATCGAGTCCGAACTCTCAGAGCTCGACGAGGACGACAAGCTCGAGATGCTCCAAGACATGGGCATGGACGAACCCGCACTGGGCAAGCTGGCGCGTGCAGCGTACAAACTGCTCGGGTACCAGTCGTACTACACCGCAGGCGAGAAAGAGGTCCGCGCGTGGACCATCCCTGAGGGCTGCAAAGCCCCGCAGGCGGCCGGGGTCATCCACACGGACTTCGAACGCGGGTTCATCCGCGTCGAGTGCTACAGCGTGGACGATCTGGTGGAGTTCAAGTCTGAGAAGGCAATCAAGGAAGCCGGGAAGCTCCGTGTTGAGGGCAAGGGCTATGTGATGCACGACGCCGATGTGTGCAACTTCTTGTTTAATGTCTGATTCAGACTCCTAAACAGGCCTATTTATGCAGAGAAACGCTCAGATTCGGCATCAATCAGGCCGATAACGGTTCTTTACTGCACTGATTTCTCAGGATCCTTCACGGAGCCATCATGAAGACGCATTCGAAAACTCCTATCTGGGATCTCGCAGATTCCACATGCCCGGCCCACGCCAAAATCGTCGCGACCCTCGGTCCGGCCTCGGATTCTCCAGAGATGCTCGACCGGCTCATCGAGATGGGAGTTTCCGTCTTCCGCCTCAACTTCTCCCACGGCACACTGGCCGACATGGATACACGGATCCGCAATGTTCGCGAGGCGTCCCTCCGTTCGGGACGCTGCATCGCGGTCCTCGGGGACCTCCAGGGCCCCAAGATGCGTGTTGGCAAAGTCCCGGACATTGACCCCGATGGCGGAATCATGGTCAAGACCGGCGACACAGTGATGTTCCGCATCGATCAGGGTGAAGCCGCGATGGTCGATGGCGTGGCGACTTTCAGCGTGACCTTTGACCCGCTGTACACCGATGTACTCCCGGGCCAGCGCGTTCTGATCAATGACGGTGCGATCCGGATGCTCGCGATCGAGCACGAGAAGGGCAAATGGCTCAAATGCACCGCAACAGTCGGCGGCCGGATCACCAGCAGCAAGGGGGTTAATCTCCCTGAATCGGACATCAGTGTCCCCGCGATCACCGAACGCGACTGGGAATGCGCCCGCTGGGCAGTAGACAACGGCGTGGATTATCTCGCGCTCTCATTCGTTCGCACAGCAGACGAAGTCATCGAACTCACGACCAAGCTCACCGAATGGTGCACACCCGATCTGCCCTGGGCAGAGAAGGATTTATCGTTGCGGATCCCGGTGATCGTCAAGGTCGAAAAACCCCAAGCGGTGGATAATCTCGAAGCGATCATTGAGGCGACCGACGCCGTGATGGTGGCGCGTGGCGATCTCGGTGTGGAGATGGATGTCGCCAAGGTGCCCGTAGTCCAGAAGCATATTTTGGCCAAGTGTAACGAGCAGGGCAAGCCTTGTATCGTCGCGACCCAGATGCTTGAATCGATGATCGAATCTCCGACCCCAACGCGAGCCGAGGCGTCCGATGTTGCCAACGCGGTCTTTGATGGCTGCGACGCGGTCATGCTCTCGGGGGAGACCGCAGTGGGCAAGTTCCCGGACATCGCGGTCGAAACCATGCAAAAAATCATCAAGGTCACCGAAGCCAGGATGGACGAGCTTGCTCATGCAACGGGCGCTCCGACGGACCTCAAGGAATACCCGTTCCGGTCGGCGGCGATGGCGCGAGGCGTCTGGCATATGGCCGAGGAAATTGAAGCCAAAGCGGTTGTCGTCTGGTCGCAGGCCGGCGGGATGGCTCGTTACCTTTCGCAGAACAACTTCCGTGTACCGATTTACGCCTACACCTCATCGCCGATCGGCTCTCGCCGCATGGCACTCTTCGGCGGGGTCACCCCGATCCTGACCGACCCGCCGCCTCGCGGCAAGCTGAGGACCTGGACGGATCAGGTCGAGGACATGCTCGTCGCGCGGGGATTGGTCGCCGAGGGCGATCCGGTGCTGCTGGTTGCGGGCAAGCCTCTGGGTGCGATTTTGGCCCAGAGCACGGTCGCGATCTTGCGTGTCGGGGACCAATCATCGGGCTTCCGCGTCGCCGACGAGGCCGAGGTCCGTGCCTGCACGATTGTCTAGGGCGCCAGAAGCGGCAATTACCAACCGAAATAGTCTTTGGAAGTACGGCTCGGCCGTTCTATAATATCTCCACGGGACCTGGGCTCCCGCCTGGCGATCTTTGTATCTGCTCGGCACCATCACCGCCCAAGATTGAAACAAGGAACTAGAGATGACCACCGCCACCGAGAATGCTTCGATATCGGCCGACCCACTCACCCTCATCGATGTGGACCATGTCCGTTTTTATGTGGGCAACGCCAAGCAGGCCGCGTATTTCTATGCCCACACCTTCGGCTTCCGCATCGACCAGATCGCGGACCTCACCACCGGCTCACGCGACGAAGCCGACTACCTCCTTACCCAGGGCAACATCCGAATTCTGCTCACCACTCCCCTCAACAAAGATCACCAGGCCGCGGAGGAGATTAAGCTCTACGGCGACGGGATCAAGGATGTCGCACTCACCGTCCAAGACGCGACCGCCGCCTACAACCAAGCTCTCAAAAACGGTGGCGAATCCGCGCAAGCCCCCCGCACCCTCGAAGACGAGAAGGGCACCGTCACCGTTGCATCAATCAAAACCTACGGCCGCGTGATCCACACCTTCGTCTCACGCACAGGCGAGTACGCCCACGAAAAACTCCGCGAGGGCGGTCTTTTCATGCCGACTTTCCAGAAGTTTAACAGCCCGCTGAATCAGTACAACGAGGACCATCCGTGTGGACTGATGTTCACCGACCACCTCGTCGGAAATGTCGAAGAGGGCAAGATGAACGAGTGGGTCCAGTGGTACGAGGATGTCATGGGCTTTGCGATGTTCAAGCATTTCGACGACGCGGACATCTCAACCGAGTTCTCGGCTCTCATGTCCAAGGTCATGGCGAGCGGCAACAACCTCATCAAGATGCCCATCAACGAGCCCGCCGATGGGGTCAAAAAATCCCAGATCCTCGAGTACCTCGAATGGCACAACATGATGCCCGGCGTCCAGCACCTCGCATTCCGCACCGATGACGAACTCGCGACCGTCGCCGAGCTCCGCCGCCGCGGGGTCGACTTCCTGAACATGCCAGACACCTATTACGAGAATGTCTGGAACCGCGTCGACACCATGCTCAAAGAGCACGGCCACGAGATCGTCAAAGAAGACCACCAACGCGTCAAGGACCTGGGTGTGCTTGTCGATGCAGACGATGAGGGGTATTTGCTTCAACTCTTCACCAAACCACTGCAGGACCGCCCGACCTTCTTTATTGAGATCATCTGCCGCCGCGGGAGCCAGAGCTTCGGTAAGGGGAACTTCAAGGCGTTGTTTGAGTCGTTGGAACTCGAACAGGAGCGAAGAGGGAATCTGTAGTTGGCAACTCGATTTACATCTTTTCCTAGAACGCTTCCCCCGCCGGCTGTTGTGCATGAAGTTGTTAGTTGCTTTCACAAGAACGACTTAGCTATTGGGGCAGCATCCGCAGAGAAGGGTTTTGGGAGTGATCGGGTTCTCTCAGTGCTTTCGGATGGTTTAATACAAATTGGTTTTGCTGTTGAGTCATCTAAAAAGAAAGCAGATAAAATATATAGGCCAGTATTTTTTGGCGAGGGTGGCGCTCCAACGCTTCAGTATGAGGTTGATGCATACCACGAAGGCCATAGGTGTGGGCTTGAAGTTGAAGCAGGGCGCGGATTTCAGGGCGGTGCTTTTTATAGAGATCTCATTCAAGCAATGGTCATGATACAGGTTGATCATCTATGTCTTGCTTTACTAAATCGCTATGAATTTGCGTCGGGCCACAGCAATGATTATGCGAAGGCCATAGATGTAGCTGATGCTTTGTTTGCGCACAGCCGTGTGGCTATTCCATTTGGATTGACAGTTATTGGATACGGACCAGAATGAACATCATCGAAAAAATCCGAGACACCGAGACCAAGCTCCGTGCGATCGCTGATCCCATGAAACAGCTCGATTCCTGGAATCTCCTCGAAAGACTCCTCGGCCGCATGCCTGTGGATCAACCAGAACTCGCCCGGATTATCAAAGACCGCGACGCCATCGGGCTCGATGTGATGATCAAAAAACTCGAAGACCCCGACGCCTTCAAGACCAAGGAAGAACCCCTCCCCGACTTCACCCAGGCCGAGATGAACGAGGCCCTCCGCGTCTTTCGCCACCGGATCAAGTTTAAGAAGCTCGACGACGAGAGCCGCATCTCCCAGCGGAACCTCACCGGCGGCAAAAAAGCCCAGATTGACTCGATGCAGCCGCCTGGGGCTTCGGAGTTTGACCCGTTGATCTGGAAGGTGATGGTCAAAAAAGGTTTATTGGCCTACGACGGGCAGGGTTTTTACCACGAACCCCCGGCCAAAGGGCAGATGAAGCTCGATTGAGTTCTTGGCAAAATCCTGTATACTCTATGGATACGCAGCGTTCGCTATCGACTAGTTCACACGGGGAAGCACACGCCTATGAGCACCGGCCACATACAAGCCACGGACTTTGCAGACAATGGCGCGATCGTTCGTATTGTCGATCATAAACTCCACGAGCATGAGTCCTCGCAGCTCATCGAAGAGTTCAAGGCGTACCTCACCAACAGCGGCAAGCGCCTCATCGTGATGGACTACACCGAGGTCGAGTTTGTCTCCAGTGCCGGGCTCGGGGCGATGATCACCATCTCCAGAGCCGTGACCGAGCTTGAGGGGAAAATGGTGCTGACGGGGATCAACGAGAACATCATGCAGGTCATGAAACTGACCAAACTCGACCGCCTGCTCAATATTGAGAAGACTCTGGCCAAAGCGCAGAAACAAGTGCTTAAATAATCATTCAACATGCAGCCGTCGTCGGCTCAGTCCCGGGCTTGGAGCTTGGAGAGCAGACGCAGGATCTCGATGTACAACCAAACGAGTGTCACCATCAGTGCCCATGCGCCGACCCACTCCATGTACTTCGGTGCCCCGGCTTCGACATTCTTCTCGATGTACTGGAAATCAAGCAGCAAGAACAACGATGCAAGCGCGACGCAGAGCCCGGTGAACCCGATGCCCATCGCCCCGGTGTCTGCGTAGCCGTTCCACATGTTGATGCCGAACATGCCAAGCAAGAATAAAGCTCCGACATAGAGCAGAAGTCCGATCCCGGCGGTGATGATGATTTTCTGGATAAATGGCCCAACCCTCAGAATTCCTGAGGCGTACCCAAGCAGCATCCCACCAGCGATCCCGAAGGTTGCTAGGACAGCTTGGAGAATGAGTGTCTGCATCGCGTTGCTTGACTCCGGGTCGGCCGCGTTGCCAAGGAACTGCATCGGGATCACATAGCTGAGCGCCCCAACGAACACGCCTTCGAGCCCGGCGTGGATTGGTCCAAGCACGCGGGCGGACTTGGGCTTGGCGTAGATCATGAATGAAAATACGATGCCAAGGATAAAGGCCCCGATCATGATCGGGTAGACGAACTTGACGAATGGCCCGCCTGAGACCATCTGCTGCCAGGTAAAGATCCCCACGGCTGCGACGATTGCTAGAAGGATCGAGGTCGCCGAGACGGTGCCCCCGATGGTCATGGTGTTTGATTTGCTCTTGGCGATCTGATCGTCACCAAAGCGGCCTTCTTGTTCGAAAGCGCCCATAGCGGGGTTGCGTGATTGAAGAATGCTCATATGTGTGTTCTCCTGTTGGGGAGGGATGGAACTGGTTTGAATACCGATGCTTATTGGGATCGGCGATCGAGCATTTTAGACTCGAATTCCAAGGAATATAGGGGTCAAATCGGCTCAGAACCGGGGTTGGACGCCAGAATCAGCACCCGAAGCGTCTCTGCGATGGACCACGCTTGGGCGGGGCAGCCATCGGGGCGGTGGTTGCCGTGTTTGTCGGGAGCGGCGTCGTAGATCTCATGGATCTGTCCAACGCTGTCGCGGGTCATGACCGAGGCCAAACCCCTGAGCCGCTGTATAGTCGTCGCGCGAGAAATTTCATCGAACCCGCGTGTCCGCATCAACGCCTCGCACGCCGGGCCAAGCAGCCATGGCCAAACGGTCCCGTTGTGGTACGCCGCGTCGCGGTCCATGAGCGTTCCAGTGTAGTGGGGGTGGTAGTTGGAGTCGTCAGGTGCGAGCGTCCGGACACCCGACGGCGTGATGAGCGAATCCCAGACCGCATGAATCGCATCGTCACGGATCGCGATCGGCAGTTGAACATCTGGAAGCGACAACGCAAAGATCTGGTTCGGACGGAGTTCGATTGACCGTTCCCATTGCGAAGCCCGCGTCTGGTTCAATGGGGTCAGACAATCGACGAGCCCGCGCGATGGACCCTTGGTCATCGATGTATATATCGACTCCTGAGCGAGATTAGCCTGGGCCCGGATCGCAGTCGCTTCGGTCGGTCGCGTTGGATTGATGAGCCGGGCGTAGGCGCGGAGGGCGTTGATCCACAGGGCTTGGATTTCGATCGATTTCCCGTGTCGCGGCGTGAAGGTGACGCCCTCGCGCTGGGCGTCCATCCAAGTAAGCTGCGTGTCTTCGCTGCCCGCGGCAACCAGCCCGTCGATCGGATCGACCCCGATGTTGTGGATGGTGCCACTCGTGTAGGCCTTGAGAATATCGCCGCATGCGGCATCGAGTAATTCGGGCAAGGGCTTCGATGTCGCGGCGCACCACTGCGAGCATGCATGGACAAACCAGAGCGAAGCATCGACCGTATTAAAGTGTGCTGGGCCCGCGTCGTCGTCGAACCGATTGGGGATCAAGCCGTCTTGGCGGGCGTTGGCGAAGGTGCTCAACACATCAAGGGCTTCACCGAAACGCCCCGTGACCAGGAGCAATCCGGGCAATGCGATCATGGTGTCGCGTCCCCAATCGCTGAACCACGGGTACCCTGCGATGATCGAGGTCGAGCCGTCGCGATCAACAATATACGCATCTGCCGCCGACGCGAGCATCGCTATTAAATCCCGTGTTTCCTGATCATCTGGATCACCCGCCGCAGCGATTGCGTGGTCAATTGAAGATTGGATCCGTGTGGTCTTTGCTGTCGCCAGACCATTCCAATCAACGGTTCCCACATCAGCATCGACCAGCTCGATCTGTACCGTCTGCGAGATCCCCTTGCTGATCTCAACCCGCCATCGCCCCGGTGCAAACAAATCTTCAAGGTCCGGCTGACCGCGATGAGTCTCGTGATCGAGACGGATGCCGTTGTAGACGGTGGGCTGATCGGTCCAGTTGATATGGAGCCCACGCAGAGTGACCCCACGCGAGCCGCGATCAACCCGGACACCCTTGACAGCCGGCTCATCGAGCATACCGATATCAAAGTCATCGGAACAGATCGATCCTGGATGATTCAGCTCATGAAAGTCCCGCATCGCAAGCAGCGGTGTCAGGTCCATCGATGCATCGACGGGGGACTGGATCTCGTAGGTGAGCAGAGCCGCGTTTGTGCGGTCGGGGATGGTCAGTGTCTTGCGGATCGAGATCGCGCCCTGCTGGGTGGGGATGTGGTAGGTCCACACGCACCGATCATGCGAATGCTCAAAGCCGACCAGCCCCTGCATGGTGATCGGCGGGGACTGGTCATCGGCAAATCGAAACTTTGTCAGCCGGATCGCAAGTTCTGGGGTACAGCAGTGTTCTTGCTTGATCCGGACGCACTCGTCCATCGCCGAGACGAGATTGACCCGCTGGACGGGGGGCGATTGGCTCGCAATGAGCAACCCGTGGTACCGCCTTCGCGGGGTCGCATCAATCGAGCCCATCGCAAAGGACCCGTTGCCCGTCGCCAGCACCCACTCGGCATCGGCCGAGAGCCCGACCGAGAGACCGACCGAGAGACCGATAGGTTGCTTGGGTTCCCATGAAACCGAAGGGATCTGGGTTTGATCTGTATTTGTCGCACACTTCACACCAAAATCGTAGACAAGTGGGCACCACCCTGCGATACTCTCTCATGGAGCATCCCCAAAAACAACCATCGAGCGTCAATCCCAAGATCGTCATGGAAGGGATCACCTTCGATGATGTCCTACTTATCCCGCAGCACTCCAATGTCCTCCCCGCTAGCACGATCACGGCGACACGCCTAACCAAATCCATCATTATCAATACCCCATTGATCTCCGCCCCGATGGATACCGTCACTGAATCCGCCCTCGCCATCGCGCTGGCTCAAGAAGGCGGGATCGGGATCATCCACAAAAACCTCTCGGTCGAAGACCAAGCTCGTGAGGTGACGACTGTAAAGCGTTCCGCCAACGGCGTCATCACCGATCCGATCACCCTGGGACCAACCGACACCGTCGGCAAAGCCATCGAACTGATGCACGCACACAATGTCTCAGGGTTCCCGATCACCCAAGACGGCGACTCCACACTCCGCTCCAAGGGCAAACTCCTCGGCATTCTGACAAGGCGCGATCTCAAGTTCGCCAGCAACCACCAGACCCCGATCGATGAGATCATGACGAAAGAGGGACTTGTCACCGGTCCCGCCGGGACGACCCTGAACCAGGCTGAACAGTTCCTCAATCAGCACAAGGTTGAAAAGCTGCTCCTTGTTGATGACGCCGGGTGTCTTGCAGGGCTCATCACCATGCGGGATATCGAGCGGCTCAGCCAGTTCCCGCATGCCTGCGTGGATTCGCGCGGCCGGCTCCGTGTCGGTGCGGCTGTCGGGCCAAACCAGTTTGATCGAGTCGAGGCATTGCTCGCAGCAGAAGTCGATGTGCTGGTGGTTGATACCGCCCACGGGCACTCCGGGGCGGTAATCGACACCGTCAGAGAGATCAAGAAAAAATACACAATCGATGTCATCGCGGGCAACATCGCGACCGCCCAAGCCGCCATCGCTCTCGCCGAGGCCGGCGCCGATGCCGTTAAGGTCGGGATCGGTCCTGGGTCGATCTGTACCACTCGGGTCGTAACCGGTGTAGGGATGCCCCAGATCACCGCGATCATGAACGCCGTCGAAGGCATCGCCTCGATCGGCTCAGACATCCCCGTCATCGCCGACGGCGGGATCCGGCTCAGCGGGGACATCGCCAAAGCGATCGCCGCCGGTGCCGATGCTGTGATGATGGGTTCGCTCTTCGGCGGGCTCGATGAATCACCGGGCGAGCTGGTCATCTCCGGCGGCCGGCGGTTCAAGTCGTATCGCGGGATGGGCTCAGAAGGCGCGATGGGAGCCGGTTCGGCGGACCGCTACCGCCAGTCCGACAAACTCGCCATCCCAGGCAAGAAAGCTCAAAAATTCGTACCCGAAGGTGTCGAAGGGCTTGTCCCATACCGGGGCTCGCTCGCCGAGTTCTCGTATCAGCTAGTCGGGGGGCTCAAATCTGCGATGGGCTACTGCGGCTGCGCGACCATCGAAGAGTTCCGCAAACACGCGAACTTCGTGAGGGTTTCGAGCGCAACGGTGGTTGAGAATCATCCGCACGATATTCGGATCACAAAGGAATCCCCAAACTACACACATGCGCAGGCAAACCTGTAGCTCAAGAGTTCTGATCCGACTACAGAGTCTCTATTCTTCATCAGTGTCCGCTTTGAGAATTCGCTCGGCATCCGCTGGGGTCATCGATCCTTCGGCAACATACGCCGCAAGTTCGCGTTTGGTCCGTTCTCGTTCTTTTCTGTTCTGGGTCGAAGAAATCGTCCCAAAGAAGATTCCAAGTATTCCGAGGACTCCACCGACACCAAAGACAATCGCGACAACGAGGTTGTCACCAAGTGCAGTGATAATTGCAGACGCATCATCTTGTGCGAGCGTTTGACATAGTGTGCTGGTTGCGAGTGTGAGGTTCATGGCCAAATCCTGTGTGTAAGTGTTGTGCTATGTGCAGGTTGTCGTTATTCAGGTGGACGACAGTCTAGTCATTATGCTTGGTCGACTTGGGCTCTACTCTGTTCAGAATCGGAGTGGTTGTCCCATAGGAACTTCCACGGATGTTCGTTTCCGGAAGCGAGGAGTCGCTCCCCTTGCTCTGGAGTCATAGATCCTTCAGCTACATATGCCGCAACCTCGCGTCTGGTCTGTTCGCGTTCTTTTGATTTTGCCATGGCGTGAATAATGCCGAGCATCGAGATAAAGCCGAGGATGCCCACGAGGATGACGATAACGAGATTTGTGTCCATGGTTTTTCCGTTTGTTCTGATGTTGAGTGTTTGGGGTTCGATGAGTGAAACTTGAGAAAATTAATTACAACCCCGGGATTTACCTGAGTTGAGGAGTCGTTCGCCTTGCTCGGGGGTCATGGATCCCTCGGCAATGTATGCCGCGATTTCTCTGCGGGTCCGTTCGCTTGCGATGTTCGTGACCATCTTTGTGATGGCCTTAAACAGAATAATGACCACAACCGCAGTTGCGATGAGTGAGGGGAGATAGATTTCCTCATTGGTAATGAACTCTTGAACTAGGCTTTCCATATCGGCTCTCCAGCGAAAAAAGTCATTCGGGCTCATCCCCTTGATGGGTGCCTTCCAGTATGTATTCGGAAGTGCCCTGTTCTTATTTCAGTATTCTACCAGAATTCGGATCACTGATACAGAGAAATAGTGCTGGCGGATTCTACCCAAGATGTCCAGAATCGGGGATACGATGCGGGTATGACCAATGAATGTACAAATCCGATCGCTTGGCAGCGGTGTCTAAATCCTGACTGCGGAGCCGAGTATCCCGTAGATCAGGTCTATTTGGCCTGCTCAAGGTGCGGCGAGATGCTCGATATCGCCTACGACTGGGATCGGGCATGGCCCAAGGATCAGCGGTCATGGGACCTGTTTGAACGCCGCGGATCAACCTTCAACCCACGGATCGCTGCAGGGGGGCGAGGGGCGACTGAGTCCATGCTCGACTATTCAGGCGTCTGGCGGTTCCGTGAGCTGCTCCCGTTCTGGAAGCTCGCTCCAAACGGCCAATCCGATATTGTGACCATCGGCGAGGGCCGGACCAATCTTCAGCAAGCCGATCAGCTCGCCAAGCACATCGGGTTCGATCTCGACAACGGCGGCCAACTGTTTCTCGAATACGAAGGCTTCAATCCATCGGGGTCATTCAAAGACAACGGGATGACCGCCGGGTTTACGCATGCTCGGATGGTCGGGGCGAACAAAGTCGCCTGCGCTTCGACGGGGAACACCAGCGCCTCGCTGGCGATATACGCCTCGCTAACCGCGATGAAGGCCTATGTCTTTATCGGTGAGGGCAAGATCGCCTATGGCAAGCTCTCCCAAGCGCTCGACTACGGCGCGACGACCCTGCAGGTGGCCGGCGATTTCGATGCGTGTTTGGCGCGCGTGCGCGAGATCGCCCAGAACCACCCGGAGGTGGGGGTGTACCTGATGAACTCGGTCAACCCGTTCCGTCTCGAAGGGCAGAAAACCATCATGCTCCGGATCCTCGAAGGCATGAACTGGGAGGTCCCCGATTGGATCGTCGTGCCCGGCGGAAACCTTGGGAACTGCTCTGCCTTCGCCAAAGCCTTTATGGAACTCAAAGAACTGGGCATGATCGACCGGATCCCGCGATTGGCCATCATCAACGCCAAGGGAGCCCGCACGCTCGACCGGATCGTCAACGAGCAGGGCATCACCTGGAACGGCGGTCGGTACGATCGCGACGCAGTCAATGCAGAATATGAACGCATGGATCGAGAGAACGAGCGGGCCCAGACCGTTGCCAGTGCGATCGAGATCAATCGGCCTGTAAATCTCTCCAAAGCCCTTCGAGCGATCGAGGTCATGGATGGGGTGGTCCGCAGCTACGACGACGAAACGATCGTCGAGCACAAAGGGTTGGTGGGGCGGTTCGGGTTCGGATGCGAGCCCGCCAGTGGGGCATCGGTAGCCGGGACTCGGTATCTGGTTGAAGAAGGGGTCATCAAGCCGACGGACACGGTCGCGTGCGTGCTGACGGGCCATCAGCTCAAAGACCCGGATGTGACGGTTGGGTACCACACAGGGCTTCCAACCAAAGCCGCCCAGCAGTGGCTCGGGGAGCAATCTCCGAGTGATTCGATCAGTGAATCGGCCAACCGGCCGATCCGGGTGGCTGATGATCTTGAAGCGATCATCGAGGCCATGGGGTCATAGCCAGGGTTGGCTATCTAAACGCAAGGCTTCTACCCACCCGGCGTCGTGTTCAGATCTTGGCAAACGCCATCAGATCTGGGATTGATTTAAAAACGGACGCGGGCTCTCGCCTTCCCGCGTCCGAAGGTGGCAGCCACTGTGGCTGCCCCCCTCCCGAAACCCCGGCGGAGCGGGAAGCCCCGCCGGAGAGGGTTTCCAGACTGGTTGGGGACATTGACGATCCAGCCTGGAAGCCGCACGATGAAATATTTTGCACACCTGAGAGAACGAGTTGTTCGGTTCGATTGAGATTGAGTTCAGGGTCAATGTATGGGGAATAACAGGGTCATGTTTAGGTTTTACTGTCCGATGTTCTTGCTTTGAGACTCGTACGCGGAGTTGAAAGAGATGGTCTAACATCCGCCACAATATCCGGATCAATCCGTACACTGGATCCAACTCTCACGAGACTTTGTGCGAATCAACCATGCCAGAATGCTCCCAAAAGCGTTGCGACACGCCGCAAATGATTCACATATGGCTATTGATTGAATCGGAACTCCGATCAGAAACTTGGTTCTCAGATTGCAATAAATTGTCAATGGAAATCAGCCGATGTTGCAAACCAGAGAGTTTCAGTACCGAACAAAGCTATGGAGACGGAGTGAAATAAATCGGATGAGGGTGTGCGGAAATAGGGCTGTGCGTGTGGCGGGTTTCTGATTTCGTGTGCTTTCAAGCCTTTTTATTCTTGCGATCGGTACTGAAAATCATGTAGGATTTAGGGGTAAAAATCCCGGTCGGGAATGTCGCGGGCTCGTGGTATTGGCGGCATCCAAGCTGGGGCAGAGAGGTTTGTAAAATGTTAGGCAAAATAGGTTTTTTAACCGTTGGTTTCGGGGTGTTGGTGTCGGTACCTGCTGCGGCGGCTCCGCTCTCGTTTACAGATGAGGCCGTGGCTCGTGGGATCAGCTATACCATTTCTCCAACAAACTATGCGCAGTTTGGGCCTGGTCTGGCATTGATTGATCTTGATGGTGATGATGATCTGGACATTGTATTGTCAGGAGCCAACGGCGGGGCAGTCAAGGTTTATGAGAACGATGGGACCGGCAACTTCACAGATCGCAGTATCGGTTCAAACATCGCTGCGATGGTGGCGTCCGGGGTTGCAACAGCCGACTACGACAACGACGGCGATCAAGATATCTTCATTTCGGGATGGATGACATCGAACAAGCTGTACCGGAACGATGGGGATTTTGTCTTTACGGATGTCTCGGCAGCTTCAGGAGTTGATGTGGTCTCAGCGGCGATGGCTCCGAGCTGGGCAGATTACGATCACGATGGTTACATGGACCTCTATGTCCCGACTCGATCCGGAACAAGCAACAACTGGGTCGCCAACATGATGTTCCACAACAACGGCGATGGCACCTTTACTGATGTTGCGGTGGCGGCCGGTGTTGATGCGGGGACAGACCCAACCCTGCTGTCCGCATTCTTTGACTACGACCGTGATGGCGATGACGATCTCTATCTCGGGACGGACAAGGGCTCGTCGTTCAACTGGTGGAACAGGTTATATCGAAACGACGGCGGCGGGAACTTTACCGAGATTACCGCTGCAGCAAACGCGTTCGCGTACATCGACTGCATGGGTATTGCGGTTGGCGATCTCAATAACGATTCGTACTTCGATCTCTACATGACCGATGTTTCTCGGAATGTGCTGTTCATGAATGACGGGACTGGTGTGTATGTTGATCAGACCGATGCCGCGGGTGCTACTTCGGGTCGGATCGGATGGGGTACGGTCTTTGCTGATTTCGATAACGATACTTTCCCCGATCTGTATGTCTGCAATATGAATGCGGAAAACCGGTTGTACCGCGGCGAGGACATCGCCGACTGGCCGATGACTGACGATGCCCCTACTGCTGGCGTCAACCTTGGTGGGACATCCTTCTGTGTTGCTGTTGGGGATATCAACAACGACGGGCTGCTTGACATGATTGTTGATGATATCGGTAACGCCGTGAAGATGTACATCAACTATTCACCAGATGCGGCTGGGAACAACATGGTCCGGTTTAAACCGATCGGTGATTCTCTCAACAAGTTGAGCGTTGGGACCTGTTTCAATGTGCTTGCCAACGGCAAGTGGCAGACGGGCGAGGCCCGATCGGGTGTGAACTACAAGGTCAGCGAAGGCCGGGCGGTTCAGTTTGGTCTTGGGACCGACTCCGAGGCGCAGGTGGTCGATGTTGTTTGGCCCGGCGGTGCAATCCGTCAGCTGACCGGTGTTCCTGCTGACCGCACATGGTCGGTCTATGAAGAATCTCGTCTCGGTGATCAGAACAACGATGGTGTGATCGACTGGTCTGATCGCAGTGCGGCCCAAGCCGCGTTCACTGGGTCTGGTGTGAAGATAGAACCGGGTGTTGAGATCTTTGATATGGATGGTGACTTTGATATCGATGAAAGCGACCTCGCCGCGATGGCGCCGTGTCCCGCTGATCTCAATGGTGACGGCAGTCTCAACTTCTTGGATGTATCCATGTTCCTGGGTCTTCAGGCTGACTTTAACGGTGATTCCTCGTTCAACTTCCTCGATGTTTCCGGATTCTTGCAGTCCTTCGCTGGCGGATGTCCATGATCGATTGTTCCGGGTTTGTTCATCTGTGATGGTGTCATAAATTATCGATTTCTCTGTATTTATGGGCAGATTGTGATAGCATCTACATTGAATTTGACTACTCAAGAGGTGAAAAGATGAACCGTTTATCGATTGCAGTGGCTGGTATCTCCTTGGCAACACTTCCCGTTCTCGCGGGCGGCCCTGCAGGGGGCGTGTTTAGCATCCCTTGGTCAACCATCGATGGCGGCGGAACGCTCAACGCGACCGGCGGGTCGTACACCCTCAGTGGCACCATCGGTCAGCCCGATGCGGGCAGTCCTATGACGGGCGGCTCATTTTCGTTGACCGGTGGATTCTGGGCGGGTGTGAACTCGGCACCGCCGTGTCCAGCCGATCTGAACGGTGATGGATCTCTCAACTTCTTGGATGTGTCCGCGTTCTTGGGGGCGTTTGGGGCGATGGATCCGATCGCCGATTTCCAGCCTGACGGGAGCTTCAACTTTCTCGATGTCAGCGCGTTCCTCGCTGCATTTGGGGCTGGGTGCCCTTAAGGGCATTCCGGATTCGAAAGCATTCTTTAACGCCAGCGGATTTTGGTACGCTGGTTTTTTTGTTCAAATATTTGAATTGAATGACTTTGTGCAACAAATCATGCGGTTAATTACTTTGTTCTTGTAGCCATACGCAAAGTGCGTTATAACAGCACAGGTTGGGGGCTGTCATTCAAGAGAACAAGGTGCACAATCAGGAGAGATGTACGATGAACTGGAAGAAAGTCATGATCGGTATTGGGCTTGCAATCGCGACCCCTGGATTTGCTCAGACGACCGAGGTTGCGCCTCATGTGTTCCGTGTTGAATCCGGCGTAGCCATCGAGATCGGGAACTCCGGGATTGCAAGCTACCTCTTTAGCTGGACTGATTCGAGCGGGAGCGTGGTTGACGAGGTCGATCCGACTTTCATCCTGACAGCCGGCGAGACCTACACCTTCCGGAGAACTTCCGGTGGGCATCCGTTTGTCATTACTGACTCATCACTGCCCACAGCAGGAACTGATGGTTCATACTTCCGATTGACAGCCAACGGTGGGGTCATCGATGCGGCGACGCTCGCACCGATCGCGGACTTTACAGCAGACCCAGCACCGACCACTGATCTCATCGAATGGGCGTTGACGGCCGCGGATATCGGAGATTATTTCTACACCTGCCGAGTCACCGGGCATATCGACATGACCGGACGGATTGAGGTTGTTGAAGGTACCAGCCCATGCCTCGCTGATCTGACGGGCGATGGATCCCTGAACTTTTTGGATGTCTCGGCGTTCCTCGCTGCGTTCGGGAATGGAGATCCGATCGCGGATTTCCAAGCCGATGGCAGCTTCAACTTCCTTGATGTCAGCGCATTCCTCGCGGCATTCGGGGCGGGATGCCCATAAGGGTTTTTTCGCGATATCGATCATCAATCGGCACCCCGAGCTTTCTCGGGGTGTTTTTGAGTGTGTAAACAACGATATGGGTGGTGGTTCTTGGAACATTAATTGGCGATCGCTCGAATGAATCTGGGGATCGCGTATATCGTACCGGGTGCGCATCTGGTGCGGACAGGCGGGAATGCCCGCTGAATGAGCCGAGTCCTTTAGATCGAAAGTGACCCAGAGCAATGACCATCTTTATCACAGGCGGTGCCGGTTTCATCGGTTCAAACTTTGCGATTGATTGGCTCAGCGCACACGATGAGACCGTTGTGAATCTCGACAAGCTGACCTACGCGGGGAATCCAGAGAATCTTGTTTCGCTCGAAGACAATCCATGTTACCGGTTCATCCACGGCGACATTGGGGATGCGGAACTGGTCGAAGGAATCCTCACAGAACACAAGCCACGCGCGATTATCAACTTCGCGGCTGAGTCCCATGTGGATCGTTCCATCGAAGGTCCTGAGGAGTTCATCAAGACCAATGTGCTGGGTACTTCGCGGCTGCTCCAGGTGAGCCGGAAGTATTGGGAGGGGCTTTTCGATGATGAACGAACAGCGTTCCGGTTCGTGCACATCTCGACCGACGAGGTGTACGGCTCGCTCGGCCCCGGCGATCCCGCGTTTACCGAAGAACACCGCTACGAGCCCAACAGCCCGTACAGCGCGAGCAAGGCCGCGTCTGATCACATGATCCGGGCGTATTTCCATACCTATGGGTTCCCGGTGTTGACGACCAACTGCTCGAATAACTACGGGCCGTTCCAGTTCCCCGAAAAACTCATCCCACTGATCATCCACAACGCGCTGGCGGGCAAGGACCTCCCGATCTATGGCGACGGGATGCAGATCCGCGACTGGCTCTATGTGACCGATCACTGCAGCGCGATCCGCAGGGTGCTCGAATCGGGAAGGCTCGGGGAGGTCTACAACATCGGCGGGCTCAACGAGAAAACAAATATCGAGATCGTGCATACCCTGTGCGACATCCTCGACGAGCTGCGTCCAAAGGATGGCGGGGGGTCGTACCGTGACCAGATGGTCTTTGTCAAGGACCGTCCCGGCCACGACCGGAGATATGCGGTCAATGCATCCAAGATCGATCGGGAGCTTGATTGGACGCCCGCGGTGACTTTCGAGGGCGGGATCCGCGCGACTGTTGAGTGGTATCTGGATCATCCGGAATGGGTCGCCAATATCACGAGCGGTGAGTACCGCGAGTGGGTTCAGAGGCAGTACACATGAAGACGCTGCTCCTAGGAGCCAACGGGCAGGTGGGCTGGGAACTTGCCAGGGTGCTGGCTCCCAAGGGTGAGTTGATTGCGTGCGACCGGGCGACGGCGGATCTTGAGGATCTTGACGGGTTGCGTGAGTTGATCCGTTTGCATGAGCCTGAGATTGTCATCAATGCGGCGGCGTACACCGGTGTGGACAAGGCCGAACTCGAACCCGGCAAGGCTCGCCAGATCAACTCGACGGCGGTTGGTGTGATGGCCGATGAGGTTGGGAAGCTGGACGCGTTGCTGGTTCATTACTCGACGGATTATGTCTTTGATGGCAAGAAGCCATTGCCTTATGTTGAAACCGATGAGCGAAACCCGATCAGCGTGTACGGTAAAACCAAGCTCGAAGGGGAGCGGGCGATCGAGGTATCGGGGTGCAGGCATCTGATTTTCAGGACGAGCTGGGTGTACGGTGAGCGCGGGCCAAACTTTCTGCGGACCATCCTCCGTCTCGCCCAAGAACGCGAATCACTTGATATTGTGTCCGATCAGATCGGGGCACCGACCAGTGTCGGGCTCATCGCGGAGGTGACCGTGTCGTGTTTGGATCAGATTGCAAGGAATCATTCAAACGCGGGGCATCCGCAGGGGGTGTTTCACCTGACCCCGGTTGGTCAGACAAGCTGGCACGGGTTTGCGGCGTACATACTTGAGCTTGCCGAGGCGCGGGGGATGGATCTGATGGTGCGTGCAGATCAGGTTCATCCAATCACATCGGACCAATACGCGGGGGCGGCTATCCGACCGAAAAACTCCAAACTATCGACCGAGAAACTCTCTAGAGAGTTCGGGATCACGCTTCCCGATTGGCGGTGTCATGTGGACGAATTGATAGCTACGATGATGCGTCAGGAGTGCGGATGAATCGGAAAGGCATTATTTTAGCGGGTGGTTCGGGGACGCGGCTGTATCCAGCGACGCAGGTGGTATCCAAGCAGCTTCTCCCGGTGTACGACAAGCCGATGATTTATTATCCGCTCTCGACGCTCATGCACGCGGGCATCCGTGAGGTTCTGATCATCTCAACGCCGCAAGATACACCTCGGTTCGAAGAGTTGTTCGGTGATGGGTCGCGGTGGGGGATCGATATCCAGTACGCGGTTCAGCCGTCGCCAGATGGTCTTGCACAGGCGTTTCTGATCGGTGAATCGTTTATCGATGGGTCACCCTCGGCGCTGATCCTCGGCGACAACATCTTCTATGGGCATTCATTATACTCCCTGCTCGATTCGGCCAATACACAAGAATCTGGTGCCACCGTATTCGCGTACCATGTCAACGACCCGGATCGCTATGGGGTTGTTGAGTTTGATGGTGATGGTCATGCGATCAGTCTGGAAGAAAAACCCAAAGAACCCAAATCGAACTACGCGGTCACCGGATTGTATTTCTATGACGAGCGTGTCGTTGAGTACGCGAAGCAGATCAAGCCCTCGGCACGCGGGGAGCTTGAGATTACAGACCTGAACCGGATGTATCTTGAGAGTGGGGATCTCAATGTTGAGCAGATGGGGCGTGGGTACGCATGGCTCGATACAGGGACCCACGAGAGCCTGCTCCAGGCGCATCACTTTGTGCAAACAATCGAACAGCGGCAGGGGCTCAAGATCGCGTGTCCCGAAGAGATCGCATTCAGGAAAGGCTGGATCGATGCGGAGCGTTTGCAAGAGCTCGCAGCCCCGATGAAATCCAATGAATACGGCCAGTACCTGATGCGTATCCTCTCGGAGGACCAGGACCGATGAAGGCTGTCGAGCTTGATATCGCGGATGTCATCGTCTTTGAACCAAGAGTGTTCGCCGACGAGCGGGGCTATTTTTATGAGAGTTTCAACCAGCACGCGTTCGAGCGGTTGACTGGTCTGTCTCCGGTGTTTGTCCAGGACAACCACTCCGAATCCTCAATGGGCGTTCTTAGGGGATTGCATTACCAGTTGGCACCGCGAGCGCAGGCAAAGCTGATCAGGGTCGTTCGCGGCGAGGTCTTTGATGTGGCGGTTGATATTCGTCCAGGATCGAAGACTTTCGGGCGGTGGGTCGGCCAGATACTCTCGGCTGAAAATAGAAAGCAGATGTGGGTCCCCGAGGGGTTCGCGCATGGTTTCCTCACGCTCTCAGAAACGGCTGAGGTGCTCTACAAGACGACGGATATCTATGCTCCAGAGCTCGAGCGGTGCTTACTGTGGGATGACCCAAGCATCGGGATTGAGTGGCCTCTGGACCGGCTTGATCAATCAGATCAGGGCGTGCTGGTCTCTGAGAAAGACAAGTGCGGGCGGGTGCTTTCCTCGTGCGATGTTTAGGTGGGTTCCATTGTCGATATAACCCGCTCTGAGCAGGGTTATGGCGGCACTCTTCGAGCGTCATAGAGCACTCTACTCCGAGAAGATGCTTATACTCTGGGCTACGGAGCTGGGGCCCAAACTCAGTTTCAGCATGTGTATGCCGTGCGTTTAAAAGAAACACAGAGAACCATGAATGGCAAACGAACCCGGACAGAGCATGAGTGAGACGGTTGGCGCAGGGGACGACCGCCCGACGGCGCTCATTGTACTCGGGATGCACCGCAGCGGGACCAGCGTGCTCTCGGGGACGCTCGGGCTGTTGGGTGGCGGCATGCCGACCAAGCCGATGGCTCCGGGTGCGGATAATCCGAGCGGGTTCTGGGAGCCGACATCGATCGTCGAGGCGCACGAAGAGTTGCTCGGCCAGCTCGATCTGCTGAGCCACATCCCGATGGTTGATTCGATCGGGCAGCGCGATGTGATCGAGCAGATCCGGGCGACATCATCGGTGTCCCAATGGGTTCAGCGGCTGGCCGATTGTGTTGAAAATGAGTTTGATCAAAGCAAACTGATCGTGATCAAGGATCCACGGATGTGCCGGCTGATGCCACTCTGGATCCAAGTGCTCGAAGAAGTTGAGATGCGCCCAGCGGTGGTGATGCCTTTACGTCACCCAGTGGAAGTGGCGGCATCACTCAAAGTAAGGAACGGACTTGATACCGGAAGAGCGATGTGGCTTTGGATGGATCATGTCCTCCGCGCCGAGTTTGATACTCGCGGGCTCGATCGGGTGGTGGTTCGGTATTCGGATCTGGTCACGGACTGGCGATCAACCCTGATCCGGATGGATAAGGTGCTTGGGCTCGGTCTGGATATTGATCAGGATGCGGCCGTGGTTGATCGGTTTATCTCCAAAGAGCAAAGGCATCACAGCGCAGGCGAGTCGCAGACGGACGGTCTCCCCGGGATCGTTCGCCGGGCGTACGGAGTGCTTCGCGAGGCCGCTGATTGTGGTTCAGAGATTGATACTGAAGCTATGGATCAGACAATCGGTGCCTTTGATGAGGTCCGGGGGTTGTCAGCCCGATGGATCGCTGACGCTGAAAGCCGATGCAGGCAGGCGTATTCAGCACATAATCAATCTAAGCGTGCGGCCGAGCATACACAAGGAGTGTTGGATGCAACCGTGCTCAAATCCAAGACCGATGCCGCCGAGCACGCCGCGATTGAGGCAGAACTCCGGAATGTAGTTGCTCAGCTCGATACGCGTTTGGTCGGGCAGGTCGAGCGGTCCTCCCAGCTCGGCGAATCCTTGAAACAAGTTCAATCAGATCTCGCTCTGAGCAATGAAAGGATTGAGCAGGCTCGCGTGATGCGGGATCAGGCTCAAAGCCGCGCCCGTGAGATTGAGCAAGAGGCAAAGCTCAAGCAAGAGCAAGATCAAGAAGCTCTCCGGGAGCTTGTAGAGAAGTATGACAACGATCGCACCGAGCAGGCCCTGCTCTCCCATCAGCTTAGAGAGCGGATAGCCAGTTCCGAGCACCATGCCCATGAACTCAAGCAGACCAACGAGTTGTTGTCCGAGCAACTCCGGAATCTTGCGGAACGGACGACGCCTCCGTGGCGGGTGCCTTTTAAGATCGCGTCCGCTGTGGTGACATTCCCCGTTCGGCACAAGCGCCGCAAGATCGAAGACATCAAAATGGTTGCCGCATCGAGTTTGTTTGATGCCGAGTGGTACTGTGCAAACAATCCAGATGTCTTAGCCGCGGGAGTGGACCCAGCGGCTCACTATGCAGGGCGCGGACATATCGAGGGCCGCGAACCATCGTCCCGGTTCAACGCAGCTTGGTACTTGTCAACACACCGCGATGTGGCGGCAAAGAACATGAACCCGCTCGTACACTACCTGCGGTCTGGCTGGCTTGAAGGGCGTGCGATTCAATCGGATACTCAAATTATTGATCCGGTGTCTCCGGCAACAGCTGTCCCCGCCGCTCTTCCTCAGGTTGATATTGAGATCGTCAGCACTGCCTCGGACCGGTTCCCGATGGCGGATGTGGATGTCGACCAGCTCAAGCGGACGACTGCGGTGGCTTTTTACCTTCCTCAGTTTCATCCCATCCCAGAGAATGATGCGTGGTGGGGGAGTGGGTTTACAGAATGGCGGAATGTCACGCGCGCAAAGCCGCAGTACGCCGGGCACAACCAGCCGCTGCGTCCGGGGGCGCTTGGGTATTACGATCTTCGGCTCCCAGAAATCCGCGAGCGTCAAGCCGAGCTTGCCAAGCAGCATGGGATCGGCGCATTCTGCTATCACCACTACTGGTTCAATGGGCGCCGGGTGCTTGAGCGTCCGCTCAACGATGTGCTCGCGTTGGGGCAGCCCGACATGCCGTTCTGTATCTGCTGGGCCAACGAGAACTGGACGCGGCGATGGGACGGGCTCGAGCAAGAAGTGCTGCTGCACCAGAAGCACACGCTCCAGTCTGATCGCCAGTTCATGCTGGATCTGATCCCGACGCTTGAAGACAACCGCTATCTACGCGTTGATGGCAAGCCCGTTGTGGTAATCTACCGTGCGGATCTGATGACCAGTCCCGCGGACACCGCCGCGGTGTGGCGTGATGAGGCCCACCGGGCTGGGCTTGGTGAAATTCATTTGTGCGCGGTTCGATTCCGAACAGATGATCCCCGCCCGCTCGGGTTTGACGCGGCGATCGAGTTCCCGCCGCACCATTTCCCGGCACCGGAAATCACCCACAAGATCCCGAATCTTGATCCAAGTTTCAAGGGCGCGGTCATGGACTGGGCGGCCGGGGTTGACGAGCTGATGCGGAACCCGATCAAAGCAGACTATCGCCTCTACCGCAGCGTTAATCCCGGATGGGACAACACCGCAAGGCGGATGCAGGCGGCAACGATCTTTGCTGGGGCAACCCCCGAACGATATGAGGCGTGGCTGCGGAGCTGCATCAATATCAAGCAGCCCGATGATGGCATCAACGACAACCTGGTCTTTATTAATGCATGGAATGAGTGGGCCGAGGGTGCGATTCTGGAGCCAACCGAAGCCTGCGGGTCGGCGATGCTCAAAGCAACTGCTCGGGCGATGGGCGTAGAAGCTGTGCCTGATCTAGTGCCAGGCCCAGTGGTGAAACAAATGGAACCAGAGGTTGTGGTGAGCGCAAGCCAACCGCAGCTTGCCGATCGGCTCAAGCGTGTCGTGCGGACAACGCCCGCCCTCAACAGCTTTGTCAATCGGCACCCGAATCTCAAGAATAAAGCCGCGTCGATCGTGCAGCGGGTTTCGGACCGGTCATCGAATGGTGATCATGGTAAAGTTGATTCAGTAAGTTTGCCCGCGTCTGATGTTTCTTCGCTCTGGAAATCCGGGGCCAAGGAACAAGCAGAGGGCGATGCGAAGACGATCCTGGTCGTGTCGCATGATGCGTGCCTTGCCGGGGCGCAGATTGTTGTCCTTGAGTTGCTCCGGCACTGGGCGAGCGATCCTTCGGTCCGGGTGTACCACCTGCTGTGTGGTTCTGGCGCTCTGGAGGCGGAGTTCAGAACGCTCGCGACGACGCTGTGTATCGATGACCTGATGAACCGCGGCATGTCACGGGATCAGGCGATCCGCGCGGCCGTCGAGTCTGTTCCCGATCTCGATGCCGCGTTGTGCAACACCGCCGCGGTCCCAGAAGCTGTTCGCCACTGCAAGAAGTGCTGTGTCCGCACGGTTTCGTATCTTCACGAGCTCCCGACCACGATCGATTCGATGCTCGGTGGCGAGCGGACGATGCGGACGATTGATAAGCACGCCGACGAGATAGTTGTGGTGTCAGAGTTTGTGCGGGATCGGCTCTGTGATCGTTACAAGTTGGCCAAAGACCGGCTCAATGTTGTTCACATGGGAATTTTCCCCTCCAAATCCTCCCCGCCTTCAAGGAAAGCCGCAAGAGCGCAGATCTGCCAGGAACTCGGTATTGATTCACAAACACCGATCATACTCGGGTGCGGGGCGATCCATTCCCGTAAGGGCACGGATCTCTGGGTGCGAGCCGCGGCCGCGGCGTCCGGAATGATGAAGAAAGCCGGACAACGCGAACCGGTCTTTGTGTGGGTCGGGTGGGACCAAGCGGGGCCAGAATTCCGATCATGGTGCGAGCACGATGCGCAGGCCGCGGGGATTCAAGAGCAGGTCCGGATCATCGGGGTCCGCGAGGACACGGAGCCGTACTTTGCCGGCGCTGATGTGTTTGCGCTTTCTTCGAGAGAGGACCCGTTCCCGCTGGTGAATCTTGAGTCGCTCGTCTGCGGCACTCCCGTTGTTGCCTTTGCCAACGCGGGCGGAGCGCCCGAAGCGTTAATCGATCCGGACGGTGATTCAGGCATTGTCGTTGGATACGCCGATGCCGAAGCGATGGGGCGAGCGATCGCTGATGCTTTGGGTGATGCACAGCTCTGGGAATCTTTGTCAACGCACGCTGTGCGTGTGACAAGCGAACGATTAGGCTGGGATCGATATATCAACGGGTTGCTCGCTGCCTTGCTCCCTATACATACGCCCAAGGGTGAACCGGTGGAGGCGTGAGCATGCGCGTCGGTGTAGTCATCCCGTCTTACAACCATCAAAAATATGTTGGGGATGCGGTACGCTCGGTACTCAACCAGAGTATCGATGGCGTTGAACTGGTTGTGATCGATGATGGCTCCAAGGACGACTCAGCATCGGTAATCAGAGATGCATTCCGGGAGTATCCTGATCGCAAGACAGCACTCGTTGAGCAGGAGAATGCCGGGGCGCATGCCGCGATTATGCGTGGGGTCGAGATGCTCGATACCGAGGTGGTGGCGATTTTGAACTCGGATGACGCATACGAGCGGGATCGTTTCGAGCGTGCATTGCCATCTATTGACGGGCAAAGACACGCTTTGGCGTTCACCGGTCTGCATCTCTTTGATGGTGATGGCCGGCCACTGTCAGCTGATCGAGATTGGCCGAGATGGTACGGGCAGGCGTTGGGCGCGATTGACACGGAGCCAACGATCGGATTCGCATTGCTGGTTCAGAATTTTTCAGTAACCAGCGGCAACTTTTTATTCACCCGCGCTTTGTACGACCAGCTCGGCGGGTTCGGGGATCAGCAGTTTGCCCATGACTGGGATTTTTTGATTCGAAGCCTCTGGTACACCGAGCCGGTGTTTATTGCTGAGAAGCTTATGTCGTACCGGGTGCATGATGCCAACACGACCGACCGTGTCCGTTCACTCCTCAAGAGCGAGTGCGGCGGGACGGTCCAGCGGTACATTGAGATGTGTCAATCGCTCGGGATGCCTACCAATCAGCTAGCACCGCATCCGGAGCATTGGCCCTGGTTCTTTGATCGGTTTATTGACAGCCGGGCAACATTCTGGGATACAAACAACTCAACGCATCCGTTGAATGTGCTCGCAAACGGCTGAGGTTATCAGCTTGATGAGTTGTTGAAAACGGGATGGTCAGTCCATCGTTCAAGCATGCTTTCTCGTTCGGCTTGGCTAAAGAAGTGTTTGCTGAGTGCCGAACTCGCGAGTGCGTTTGCGACTTCTTCGGGTACTTTGAAGCTGCTAGAAATATCTTTGTACACATCTGCATAAAACTTCTTGTCGCCAGTGTTTTTCTGTTGGATCTTTAGATTTGACATGCCCATAAAGTCCGCGATCGGTTTGTCAAGCTTGTGGATCGAGTCCTGGCGGTACAGGAACAGATGCATATTGCGGTGCTTGATAACCGTGTAGCCCCGCTCGTGATCGAAGGGGTGCTCATGGATATTGAGGTTGCAAAAGAAGTTGTGCTGGAACCAGTTGCAGATCACGCAGGCATCGTTGATGAATCGGTTTGTAAGTTTGTTCATCGCCTGCTCAGAGTCTTTAACAATACGATTCATGTTGAGAGACTCAGCTTCCTGAAAGTATCCAGAGATGATACGTTCGAATGGGTCTCTGACACCCGCGATCACACGAACGGGTTTGCCAAGTGCCCGATTTAGAATTCTGCTGTAGTGGATGCCAAGTTTCGGATGCTGGTCATGGTAATGGTCGACCCAGTGGATATGGGGACAATCGATGTCACTGGCTTCGAGAATCGCATCGCGGATTGCGATTGAACCAACCTTGCCCATTTGGTAGAGGTGTGCGGGGGCGAGCATGTGTTGTTCGGTGATCAGGTTTGGAATTCGGTCTTCATATCGCCCGAAATATGCGTAGTGTGTCCGGGCCTGAGCATCATCAAGAAGCCCGAGCTCTGGGTATTTAGTGTTGTAAAATGAGATGTCGAGAACATTTCGTAGTGACTTTGAATAAATCCGACGCTGTCGGTACCCGTCGTTGCAAAAATGCTCGAACGCATCATCCTTCGTGATCCCTGCTTTGGCCAGATCCTTATTGGCCTTAAGGTAGAAGCCGGGATCAAAGAGCTCGACGAGTTCATCTGATCGCGGGTGCTCGTCAAGATAAGCGCTGAGCCCGGCGATCGGGTACCTAGGCGACGGGTCCGACCAGCCTGTGGGCCCATCGTGAAGATTCCCGGGTGCAATACCTGGACGCGGCAAATCGAAGTTGAGTTCATTGCAGCCCGGGCGCAATCTACCGGGCTCAAGAATGCAGGGGGTCTCAGTGTTTGACAGCCGTTGATTTTGCAAGTTTACAAGGAATCGCTTTCGTCCTTGGATGGATGATGTGTCAGGGCCTTTCGGATCGGTCGGGGTGATGGCTGAAGAGGCTTTCTGCGTGAGACAAACCTCGATGTACTCGGCTTGAATGCCTGCGGCAAGATCGTCGATGTGGATAAGCGTCGAGTTGAGCCCGCACGCCTCTTGGATGCGGGCTGTGATATCGAAACCCCAGCGGAAGGTGACCAGCGATCCGGAACTGTCGATTGGGTTGCCGTGGTACTCCGGTTCGCGGAGGTGCTTTACGGTGCCATCGTCATTGAGGACCGCGCAACACTCTGTTGGGTTTTGCTTGTTGACCAGCGGCGTCGTAAAGATGTGAGCACCACCGGGACGTAGTGTGCGGGCAATCTCTCTGCAGGCCTCATCGGGATCAAATACGTGCTCCATCACATCCTGCGAGATAACCAGGTCGAAGGATTCATCGTCGAAGGTCTGGTCCTCCAGATTCTCACTCTGGTAATGGCCATGCGGATGCATCTTCCCGAAGGCGACTTTCGTATCGTATTGTGTAGCGGTGTAGTGCTTGCATTCATTGCGCAGGCGGATGCTTGTGCCACGGTTTCCGGGTGAAGATTCATGGATTCGTAGATTGCGCCAGTCGGGGTAATATGTCTCGATGACACGCATCAACGCTCGCTCGCGGGGGATTGAGCCGCAGCTTTCGCAGAAAAAATGGTCTCTTAGCCATTCTTGTTTGGATCTAAAAATTGTGTCGTTCCCACATGCCGGGCAGTGTCCGTGGGAAACTAAAAAATCGTTATCCATAGCAGTAGGGTAGTCCGCAGTAGTGTTGGGGTTTGAACCGGATTGGTCAACCAAGGAGCGTAATACTTGCTGGCGGACCCGCATGCCGGCTTTGGTTCTCATCACCGGTGCTAGTGTGTACTTTGTCAGAGGCGATCTCCAAACCGAACGCACCGCTTTGTAGCAAATCGATCGGTTTGGCCATTGGACACCGTCGCGTTGGGGAATGGTCTTCCAATCGGGTGTGATTTTGTCTTTCCATTGACGAAGAAACCGGCGTTCGTTGATTGAGTCGAACTTGTATCGCCCTGGAGTAGACCCGCCATGATGGACGATCACGCTGTTGCCGGCGACCCAGATACTCAGGTCGTGTTGTAACACACGCTGGCAATAATCCACATCCTCACAACCGGTGCGGTACTGGGCATCGAACCCGTTGAGTCTTTCAAAGAGTGATCTTGGTGTGATCCAGCAGGCCGCCATGACACTCTGTACTTGTCGGTCTTGTTGTACACCGGGCGTGTTGATTGCAAGGCCGTCGTACAGGTTCCTTGGGATACGCTGCTTGTTGAACACAACCCCCGCGTGATTGACGATGTTGCGATCTTCGAACACATGAATGTTTCCGATCACGCCCGCCTCAGGATGCTCCTGAGCGAGCTCCAGCATGGGGGCCAGCCAGCCTGGCTCAAGAATTGTGTCATTGTTGAGCATACAAAGCCAGTCGCCGGTTGCTTGCTTCGCCATCGCGTTGTTGTTGTCTGCGTACGACCCCTTCCCGTTTCCCGAAAGAATCGTTACTCGCTGGGCATATTCATTGAGGAGCTCGTAGGTTCCGTCCATGCTCGCATCATCAAAGACAATAACCTCGTAGTCTCGCCCGAGTTCATAGCTCTCAGGCATTGATGCGAGAAGTGAGCTCAGGCAGACGCGGGTGTATTGAACCCCATTTCGAACCGGAATGAGAAATGAAACATTGATAGTTGGCTCCCAACACAAAGCGGTCCCAATGGTGTGTGCCTGATTACAATGCGCGATGAGCGATTATCACGCTTTGGTCAAACTTTCCGTGCTCGTGGGCATGGACAAACTCGATGCGATCAAAGTATTTGCTCCACTCTCGTTCTACGAACTGCTGGGGCACAATGGCTTCGCCGTAGTACCCGCCTGTCAGATCCTTCCCCCCGCCGCCCTCGATATCAAAGCAGAACTCCCCGGCATCGTATCGTCCGAGCCATGCCGATGTGTCAAGGAACGCCGCCGCAGCGCCGTTGGCGTGGGCGGGTACATCTTTTCGTTTTCTTAGTTCATTGACCATCGTAATAAATGATCGCGGGCGAGTGCTGGCCGCGAGCACGCCCCCGGGCTTGAGCTTTGATGCCAGTTCTTCTACCCATGCCATGTGGTTCTTTTGGGAGAGGTGGCTCAAGACCGAATAGGAAAAGATCAGGTCGAAAGATTGGTCATCAAGACTTGACGGTGGCCAGGGGGTCACGTATGAGAGCGCGCACTTGAGTCCTGATTGTTCACAGATATCAAGCACTCCTTGCTGCACATCTGCGCCGACAAGATTCTCGGGTTGCGTGTCGCGGAGCAGGGTCTGGGTAATCCTTCCCCAGCCGCATCCAAAATCCAGAATCCGAAGATCCGGCCTATTCAGATCAAAGCCACATTTGGTAGCACCCTCGCGGAATACATTGACGACGCTCAGCGCCGTCTTGAGTCCGTCGTCGCCGTGCTTGCCGGTGTACTGCATCTGGAGTGTGTCGTCAGGTAGTGTCGGAAGAAGTTCTTGGAGCCGCGGGATATCCCGCCGTCCATGAGTGAGAACCCAAAGCCAGAGATCGTCCGAACATCCAAAGAAAATATCGCATAAAGAAGCACCTCCCGGAGCGGCGTCGATCCGCTTGCGGGCTTTCTGCTCGAGTGAAGATTTGCTGAGTTGGTTGAGCATGTGCGGCGGTATCCTGTGGCTGAATAATCTGATAGTATCGCAATTATAGTCCCTCGGGCAGGGGGGCAGCCTAGAGGGAAACCGCCTTGAGATCACCTGCTTCATGCGCCATCCCGTCTTCGATACTCACGACCCGATCGCACAAGAGCCGCGTTTGGACGAGCGAGTGGGTCACCAGGACCACGGATTGACCGGACCGGATCTTAGAGGCCAAGGTGCGTTCAGATTTTTTGCGGAACTCCTGGTCCCCGACGCTGAGGACCTCGTCGATGAGCAGGACATCGGGGCGGGTGATGGTTGCGATCGAGAACCCGAGGCGGGCCCGCATCCCTGTGGAATAGGTCCGGACCGGTTCAAAGAAGAAATCTCCGATCTCTGCGTAGTCATGGATCTCGCCAAGCTTGCTTGTGATCTCTCTCCGGGTGAGCCCTTGGAGCATCCCGCTGAGGATCGCGTTCTCGCGTCCGCTGAGCACCGGATCGAATCCCGCTTGCAATGCCAGCAGAGAAACCGAGTGCCCGTTGTTGACGACTTTGCCCTGGTCCGGGCGGAGGACGCCTGAGATCACGCGGAGCAGGGTTGACTTTCCTGCCCCGTTCTTTCCGAGGATCCCGAGCGATTCGCCTCGATTGATATCGAGCGTGATCGACTTGAGTGCCTGGTAGTAGCTCGGTCGGCGGATGATATTGCCCTTGCGTCTGTAACGCACCCCGACATCGGTCAATGAGATAAGTGTTTCCATGAGACTTACTCCATGACCTTCCGGGGGTACACATACCGTAGTTTGTGATAGCACATAACCATCAGTCCACATACTGCCGCAAACACGATACCGCGCCATGCGAGGCTGTAGAAATCGGGGGTGGTGTGATCGAGGAAGACATCGCGGTAGCATGTGAGCAGGTAGGCGACCGGGTTCATCAAGAACAGATCGTGCCATTTCTCATCAATGAACTTGTAATCGTAGAAAATACCCGAGAGGAACATCAGCAGTGTCAGTCCTGTGGGGACAAGGTTGGTCAGATCACGGAGGAACGGGATCACCGCGGCGACAGCCAGCGAGAACCCGGCTGTAAACAAGGCCTGAACGATAAAGATCGGGATTACCGCCAGCCAATGCAGCCCGGGTGTGCTCCCGTTGAACCACACAAAGCCCACGAGCAGGATGAAGACCGGGATCTGCTTGATGGTCGCCTGCAGCAGCATCACGAGCGGGAAGAAGATCGGGTGGACACCGGTCTGGAGCATCAGGTTCTGTCCGCCCAAGATACTCACGCTGCTGGTGCTGATGGCTTTCATCGTCCACATCCATGGGATGAGCCCGGTCATCAATAGCATTGAATAGTTCTCGCCGCCTCGGTTGAGCAGGACATCGAAGACCACCATATACACGACCATGTACATCAACGGCTCCAGGATCCACCACCCGAAGCTCAGGTAGTTCCTTCGGACTTCGGACCGCAGGTTGAAGACCGCCTTGGTCCAGACGAGCCCGAGCAATCGGGCGAGCGGTGATTGGGGTTGCCGCCGAACATGCGTGTCGGTGCTCTCGTCGCTTTCGATGAAATCATTGCCGTACTGGTGAGCAAGCAACAGGTCGCGTGCGGTTTCGTGATCCCCGAGAGCGCGGGCGGCTTCTGAGGCGCGTTTGTACCCCTGCGGGAACTCAGGGAATCGTTCCCGAAGAATCTCCCACCGCCTGAGTGCTTCATCAAACCGCTCGGCGTCCATCGCCAGCTCTGCGTATCTCATCAACAGGTTTGCTTGAGTTGGAGAGCATTCGACTGCTCGCCACTGGCAACGCGAAGCTTCGTCGAAGTTGTTGTCGTGCAGGGCCAAAGTGGCGCAGCTTGTCCAGGTTTGTGCGTTGCCCGAGTGGATCTGGCGGGCCTGGTCCAGAAGGTCTTTCGCGGATTCCCAATTTTCACGCTTCATCGCCAGTAGTGCGGGCTGGATCGTTGAGCTTGGATGGTTCGGGAACCGCTCGATGGCGATGGCAAGCAGCGGGTCCACAGCTTCGAGTTCATTTGCCTCTAGATGTGCATTGATGCACTGGAACCACGGGGCGGGGTGGTCCGGGTACGCCTTGCGGATCACGCCCCAGCGCTCGGCGGCCTGCGACCAGTTCCCGGCTCGCATGGATTCCTGGGGCCAGTCGAACGACGACTCGGGTGTCATCCCCTCGCCGAGCACTGGTTGTTGAACTGAAACATCTGAATCCATAGCCAAGAAGATACCACGCTCCAGACCATGAGTAAAGCATGGGGGGGGACTTCTGGAGAACTAGCACCCCTAATCGCCAGAATCCCCTATTTAAGCAGAGATATAATGGCCAAGATCACTCGTGGCGCAGCGCCACGATCGGGTCGAGATTTGCCGCCCGCATCGCGGGGTACATCCCGAAGATCACGCCCACCCCGATACTGATCGCCACCGAGAGCAGCACGCTCCACATGGTGACGACCGTCGGCATATCAGCGAACATCGTGATGAGCCACGGGATCAGAACCCCGATCCCGATCCCGATGAACCCCCCGGTCACCGAAAGCACAACCGTCTCGATGAGAAACTGCCCGATGATCTGCTTCCGGCGAGCACCGATCGCGCGGCGGATCCCGATCTCGCGCGTCCGTTCGGTTACCGATGCGAGCATGATATTCATAATCCCGATCCCGCCGATCAGCAGTGAGATCCCGGCGATCGAACCAAGGACGATATTAAATGTCCTCTGGGTTGCTTCCGCTTGACGAAGCAGCGCCAGTGGAACACTGGTGCGGTAATCACCCTTGGGATGGAACATCGAGAGCACCCGCTCGATACCCGCGGCTGTCGATTCAACATTATCGATGGAATCAATCTGGACGATCAACTGGTGGAGTTCGACCTTCTCGCGTGTGTTTGAGCCGTTGCCCCGTTCAACATTAATATCGCCGAAGCGATCCTTGGCTACATTGAGCGGGATGTACGCGTCGATCTGCTGGTCGGGCGTCTGCATCGTGCCTGATTGGGTGCTCTCGGATTTAATCACGCCAACAACTTTAAAGAACCCGCTATTGATCCTGACTTGTGAACCGATCGTTTCTTTACCAGAGAGCAGCTTGCGTGCGCCGTGTTCGGTCAGGACGACGACATTGGCGTTCTGCTCCATGTCCCGATCAACCATCACCCGTCCTACGAGCAGGTCTCGGGATACGAGTTCAAACCAAGCCGGGGTTGTCCCGACGAGCCTGAGTTCTTGTGTCCGTCCGCCGACGCGTCCCTCGCCCCGGATGAGCTTTGCAGGAACTGTGCGGACGACCGTCGCAAAGCTGTTCTGGATCCGGTCCATGTCGTCGTAGAGCAAGCCGTAGATATTCATCCTGACCCGCTGGGCTCCCGATGCGGCCTGCTCAATGGGCTGCTGGGAGTTGATAATAATATTCTGGCTCCCGAGCTTTCTGATCTGGTCGAGCGCGTCCTTTGATGCACCCTCGCCAACGGCAAGCATCGCGATCACCGCGCCGACGCCGAAGACCATGCCGAGCATGGTGAGGATCGATCGCATTTTGTGCAAGAGCAGGGTCTTGATCCCGAGCCGAACATTGCGGATAAAGCGTGTAGAGATCATGCCGGCACACCCTTCTCGCTCCGGGTAATCGATTCGATCTTTCCGTCCCGCATCACCAGCTGGAACTGCGCGTAGGCGGCGATCTCCGGCTCATGGGTCACCATAATGATGGTCTTACCCTGGTCGTGGAGCTCGGTCAGGAGTTCCATAATCGCATCGCCAGTCGCGGTATCAAGATTGCCCGTGGGTTCGTCGGCGAGCAATACCGATGGGTTGTTCGACAAGGCCCGGGCGATTGCGACGCGCTGCTGCTGGCCGCCGGAGAGTTCGGTCGGGCGGTGACGCAACCTGTCGGTCAGTCCGACCCGCTCGGCGATCGCCTGCGCCCGCTGGGCGGCTTCGATCGCGTCGATCCCTTGGTAAAACAAAGGCAACTCGATGTTCTCTTGAACGGTGAGCTGCGGGATCAGGTTGAAGTTCTGGAACACAAACCCGAGGTGCTTGAGCCGAAGGTCGGAGAGTTCGTCATCGCTTGTCGATGCGATGTCCTGACCTTCGAGCGCATAGGAGCCTTGCGTCGGTCGATCCAGACATCCCAGCAGGTTGAGCATCGTGCTCTTTCCCGAGCCGCTGGAACCCGAGATCGCCCAGAAACTGCCCCGCTCGATCGTCAGGTCTACTCCGGCCAGCGCGTGGACATCCTGATCGCCCATCCGGTAGGTCTTCCAGACCCCGTCGAGTTCGATGACATGGTTCGATTCGTGATGACTCGTCGCCCGCTCGCTCAAGGGCGTCTCCCCTTGCCCATCTTGGTATTCTTTGGCGGGCTCGGGTTTGAGACCTGCGCCATCCGGTCTTCCTTGGAAGGCTCAACGGATGGAGACTCGTCCCCGCTCAGCGGCGGCGTCAGGAGGACCTTGTCGCCCTCGTCGAGCCCGCTGAGGATGTGAACAACGCTGTTGTTGTCGAGCCCCGCGACGACGGTCTTGGGGCTGAACTCGCCGCCGTTGGAGACATAGACAATGGATTCGCCCGCTCGGCCAACGATCGCTTGGATCGGGACCGAGAGGGCGTTGTCGTGTTCTTCGATGAGGATGGTTGCTTTGCAGCTCATCCCGGTGCGGATCTCGGGGAAGATGCCATCGATCATGACCTGCGTGTCATAGACCTTGAGGTCAGGGTTCATAAATACCGAGGTTGCGTCTGGGAGCGGTGCGATTTTGGTGACCTTCCCTGTGAAGCTTCTGCCTGGCAGTGCATCGATGGTGATCTGAGCCACCTGATCGAGCTTGATCTTTCCGAGCGAGGTCTCGTGGATCTGGATGGAGACCATCATCGAGTCTGCCGTGGGGAGATGGATCAGCTCTTGACGTTCGTAGACTTCTTGCCCCTCGTCGAGTGGCTGGGTGTCTCCTCGCCAGCTGAACTGGGAGCTTGTGGCGTAGACCACCATCCCGTCGGCGGGTGCGAACATCTTTGTTTTAGAAATTTGATCTTCGATTTTTTCGAGTCTGAGCTGCTGGCGTGTACGCTCGGCGCCGTTGGCCCGCAGCCGAGCCTCGGCCTGAACAAGATTGCTCGACGATTCACGATTTACCCGCTGGAGAGCGAGCCCCTTCTGCTTGATCTCCGAATCGAGTTCGGTGAGTCTGCGGGTGTGGGTGTATTCCTTGAGCAAGTTGAGGTCTTCGCGTGCAAGGGCGACCTGAAGTTCGGCGCGTTTCTTGGAGAGTTCGTCGGCACGGTACTCGGTCTCGGAAAGATATTTTTCATTGAAGAGTTTTTTAGACCAATCAAACTCGTCGGTTTCTCGCCGGTAGTCCTCTTCAGCGAGCGTGACATCCGCCTCCGCCTGCATCAGCATCTTGGGCCATTCGCCGTCCAGATACTTCGACTTGTCCTCGATCGCAAACTGGTTGTCCTGTTCTGCGCGGGCGACATTGCTCTGGTTCTGGATCTTGACCACTTCAAGATTTTCCTTTGACGAAACATAATTCGCTTCGGTGTTCTCAACCTGGATCTGCTGATCGACGAGTCGATCCTGAAGCGAGCTCGAGTCGAGCTCGATAAGCAGCTCGCCCTCCTTGACCACCGCGCCCTCGTCGATTACATAGATGATCGATGTCCGCCCCTCGACTTGGCTCTTGACGATGTGCTGGTCTCTGGATTTGATTGTCCCAGTTTCGGTGAGGTTGATCGCCAGTGTGCCGCGCTCAACGGTGTACATCATCGACGAGATCGAGGCGTCCGATCCCTGGTTGCCCATCATCGCAACACCCGTGACGGCTCCCCCGATCACTACGAGAGCGAGCACCAGCAAGATCATGTTTTTCATTGTTCGGTTCATCACGAGTGTCCTTAGTTGTTCAGCTCGTCGCTGTCCTCAGTGTCTTGGCTGGGTCTCATTTGATCGATTGTCGCTTGGAGTGCGGCGATGTCGTATTGGCTTGGGTCAAACTCGACCCAAAGCCCGTCGTTGTTCACTTCGAGCACGCCCAGATCTCGCTGGAGCCGGAGCTCGCCGATGCGGTAGTTGACCACCGCATTGGTCAGCGCGTCCTGCGCCGAGTTGAGCGCGCTCTGTGCTTCGAGCAGGTCGCGGATCTGGGCCCGGCCCGCTTGCAAGAATAAGTTTGTTGAATCCACACGCCGCTGTGCTACGCGCACCGCCTCGGCCTGAATCCGGATGGTCTCTCGCGCTTCGAGCAGTGTTCGCAGCACATTGCGGACATCGAGCTTGACCGAATCTTCGATTTCTTGAAGCCTGCGAACGGTCTGTTCGTAGGCAATCAGCGTGTTGCGGTAGCTGTTGCGTTCGGAGGTACGCTCGAACGGGAGATCAATCCCCAGCAGCAACGAATAGAACCCGCGGTCGGTCCGGATCTGAGCGTTGTCAAGAGTGGCGCTGCTCAGCGATCGGCTCTCCCCGAGCGATGCAGAGCCTAGTAGGGTTACATCAGCGCGGAGGTTATCTGCCGCGATCGCGACGCCCCGCTGTGCATCGACAATCTGGCCCACTGCTACCCGCAGATCCAACCGATTCATCAGCGCGATCAGGATCGCGTCGGTCTCGGGCATTTCCATCGGGCCCGCATCTTTGTCAGAAGGTGCTTCGAGCGTCACCGGTGCATCGGCTGGGGGGACAATCTCATCGCTCTTGGACTCTCTCGGGTCAAGATACCTCTCGTAGCGTTCTGAGTTGAGCAGCAGATCAAACTCCCCCGGGTCGAGCTCAATAGTCGCGTCGGTTGGGAGGCCCAGCGAGATCTTGAACCGGTCAAGGGTCTGCTCAGCGGATTGGACCGCGCTGATCCATGAGTTGCGTGCTCTGAGTTCGTCTTGTACAGATTGATCCACCTGGATTTCGGGGAGCCGGCCTGCATCAGCGAGGCGGCGTGCGCGTCGTGTAGATGAAACCACACGCTCGTAGTTCTCGACCGAGTTGTCCACGCGGTCGAGCTGCTGGAGCACCGAGAGGTAGTCGCTGGCGACCTGGACCGCAAAGGTTCGCTTGAACCGCTCGAAGTTGTAAATGGAATACACCACATCACGCTCGGCCTGCGCGAGTGGTTCGGTGACCACAAACCGGCTCGATCCACGCAAGAGCGGGATGGACAGGCTCGTATCAAGACGCAGCCCGGTCGAACCTTCTTGCGAGCCGCTGAGCAGCTTGGCGAGATCGACCGCGAGCAACCCTGTGAACTGGGCACCGTTCTTGAACCGTCTTGAAACGCTGAGTGAATCCTGATTCAAGATCCCTGAGGTATCCGAGTCGGCACCAATATCCGAACTCAACATCGTATCAACCATCCCGGTCCAGGTATTACGGAACGCGTTGCGCTCAAGATCGAGCTGGAGGGCCGTCTGGAAAACGATTTCCTTTTGGGTTTGATACGACCGGCTGTTGCTCGATGCGATCTGTAGCGCACTTTCGAGCGTAATGATCAAGGATTGTGTGCTCTCAGAATCGCTTTCGCTTTGGACCGATCCCCGAGTCTCAAAGTACTCCTCATCGGGCCACTGTTCGATGAGTTGGTCATCACCAGACCCCACGCTGGCGGGAACGCTCATCGGCAAATTCTGGTCGAGCAATAATCGACGACGGAGCGATTCGCTCGCGGGCTCAACTGTGAACCCATCGCTGTCCTTCCCAAGGGCAGATTGCCAAGACTCATCGAGAATCTCATCGGCGACCTTGTCGGCCTCGGCCCGGTATGACTTGGGCGAACGACAGCCAGCAAGGACTACAACCGATCCAGCTGCAATAAGTGCTTTATAGAAGATTGGGTTATTGCCAATAATGGCCATGCCAGCATCCGATCACAACACCGACTGCAAACACACAGTTCCAGTGTGCAAGGGCCGAGACCCATTTTGCGGCTGGTAAGACCCACAGAAAGAACCCACGCCGGTTCCGTTCAGGATCATACAACCCAAAAGGATTCTGGTTGCGGTTTTGAGCCATGAACCCGTCATCTCAGGGGATCAAAGCAGCGAGACCGAGAGCAATCAGAGGAGATTTCGGCTCCAGGACTGGATTGATTATTCTGTGATTTGAATCAAACGCTCGATCTCATGGATAGGGTCGCCATCGAACTCGGGATTGATGTTCTTCAGGTCCTCTTTAAGCACCTCGAGGGCCTGGAGATAGGCCTTGTGTGCCTTCGTCACATCATCAGAATCGAGCGCTTCGAGCCCTGTGATGACCTCGTCTGAGGCCTGCGACGCCAGGAGCGGGAGATATTGACGGAATCGGCGTGATTCTGGCCAAGTTGTCCATCCTTTCTCGACCATCCCACCTCCCATACTCAGAAGTTCGGAGGCTTGCCTGTAGTCTCCGTTCTCAAAGTGGCCAAGCGCTAGAGCACGAAGATTCTTGTACCGCCAAGGGTTGTGGTGGTATTCGGGGCCGTGCTCGACTTCATGGAGCATCAGCCGGGTGGCGTGGGTAAGCAACCGTTCGTCGGTGAGTATTGCCAGTGGCTCTTCGATCTGGTTTGAGGCTGTGCTCATCACCCCAACGAGGGCCCTGCCCATGTTGTCGTGTTCTTCGGATTGCGCAATGATAAATCCCATGAGTCCATACAAATGTTCCATGCTCCCCTGCCACTTTGGTGTCAGGGCGTAGGCGAAGTCTACATACGCTGAGTAATCATCGATCCGCGCATTGATCGCTTGCTCGAACCAGAAGTTGATGTCGCGGTCATTGCGCATCTGGTGGCCCATCGTGACGGTGATGAGTTCAGTTGCCGCCTCCGGCCATGCTGGGTGGATCTTCCAGGCTTTGGTCAGGTGCCTGTGTGCCTTTACAAGGTGCCGTTCAAACCCCCTCCACTGTCTCTCGGTGACATTCGCCGCATAATCGCTGCCCCTCGCTTCCCATGCGAGGGTGCGTTCGAGTGACCCGGTGCTGAACTGACCGATCCAGGGGTCGGCATCCTGATCCGCGATGAGCCGGGCGTTGAGTTCCAGCTTGTCGTCTCTTGGGAGCGTGGTGTAAATTGACCCATGGTTGGCGATCCGCAGGGCGAGATACTCATGGAACCGAGGTTCAACCCCCCTGAGCGCTGCGGCTTTGACCAAAAGATCAATGCCGTGCTCCCTAGCGAGGATAACAGTTGATCGATCCTCCTCGGCCCCGGCTTCTTCTAAGTATGATGCAGCTCGGAGCCAGGCGACGGCAGAGAGGTAGTCCGGGTACCCGGTCTCATCCATCTGATAAGCGATCTCAAGGAGCCGTTCCCCATGCCACCGGAAGTCTTGGTCTTGCCCCTCCCAGCTGGGTTGTGAACTGTGGTACCGATACTGAACATAGAGTGGCGGCGTATCATCGATTTCGAGCAGCTCCGGATACATCGCCCTGAGTGAATCTCGTTGGCTCTTTATCCTGCTCCCGTAATGCGAACTCGCCCGGATCGTCATATCAATCAACTCAAAGTGCTGCTGTTTGTCCGAGGGGCTCTCTGGCGCGAGTTCGTCGGACTCGTTCTGGATGACCATCCAAAGGTAGTCGTACCCTGATTTTTTGAATGACTCAGAGTCCGGATGCAACGACTCCTCTTTCCCGCGCGAAACGGCACAAGTAATAGTTGCGAGTAGTATGTATGCCCAGGTCCAGATCCAAGTACGATTCATATGTTCTCCTAATGGGGAACAGTATAGAAGACTGGACTGGTTGTACACGAGTTTGTCAATGGAGCCGGGGGGAATCGAACCCCCGTGCCGGGATTGTCAGCAAGACGCTTCTACGGGTGTAGTCGTTGGTTTCATCTCGATCTAGTACCGGGCAACGACACCCTGTATTTCGATCCAGCCTCTCGAAACCTCCTTGCTAACCCGCCAAGAGGCGCCACGGGTTAGCCAGTCCGAAGATCGTGATCCACCGCCGTATCGGACGTCGAGCGGTGGATCCGTAGCCAGTAATTAGGCTGCGAGTGCGTACTGCGGTTCGGCAGATATAAATTTGCGTACTTTTTACGAGGCTAGCACGCTCCTCGACTCGCCACACCAAGCCTTCCCAATCCGGTCGAATGCCATATCGGCCCCAGTTTGTTGGCCATCGGACCAACCGATGACAGCTCTCGATACTACGCCATATGACATTATCAGGTTCCGAGCATCATCAAACTTTGAAAATTCAAAGATTGCTGGCAGGCAATTTACCCCCTGCTTCCGATATAAAAATGGGTATACCGTTGTTCTAAGCAGGATAATCAGCACGGACCTTCCGGGTGCCGTTAGGTTCCTCAATTTCAAGGAATTTTGTTGTATTCCAGACAGGAATGTGTACATTGGAGTGAGTCAATTGGCGATTTATCAGCCAAATAGTCGTGCAAGTTCCTCAGGAGGGAAGAAATGTCCTTACTCACCAACAAGCTTTCAATATGCGCCGGGATGGCCTTAGGCGTCTCAGCAACAGCCACCACAGCATTGGCCAACGATGTGCCGACAACGGTCATGCAAAAGCAAGTTTCAGCATCCACAGCTGAAAAACGCGAAATCATCCGTAATAACCAGGGCACTCTGAACCACTCGGTTGCTCGCCAGTGGAACGAAGTTCTGCTTGACTCGATCCGCAAGGACTTTGCTCGTCCAACAATTCACGCTCGCAACCTGTACCACACCAGTGCAGGCATGTGGGACGCGTGGGCCGCCTACGACGCCCAAGCCGATCAGATCCTGCATAACGAGAAGCTCAGCGCAAAGAATGTTGAAGCCGCTCGCGAAGAAGCGATCAGCTACGCCATGTACCGCTTGCTGCGTCACCGCTTCTTGACATCACCCGCGGCGATCCACATGTTCCCAGAGTACGACCTCCTGATGGCCGAGCTTGGGTATGACATTTCGTATTTTGGTACGGTTGGGAATGACCCCGCCTCGCTCGGTAACCGCATCGCCGCGACCATCATCGCATTCGGTATGACCGATGGGGCCAACGAGCAGGGTGCTTACGAGAATCTGGTCTATGCACCGATCAATCCGCCGCTGCTCCCCGACTTCCCGGGTAACCCAGACATTCTCGATCTCAACCGCTGGCAGCCGCTGGCACTCGAATACTTTGTTGATCAGTCCGGCAACCCAATCCCGACCGGGTACCCCGGGTTCCTGAGTCCAGAATGGGGCGATGTTGTTTCCTTTTCGCTCAATGACAATGACCTGACGATGATCAATCGTGATGGCTACGACTGGTCAGTCTGGCACGACCCGGGCGCACCACCCTACTACGGGACCCCTGAAGGCGACGCCCGTTTCAAATGGGGCAACGAGATGGTCATCACTTGGTCAGCGCACCTCGATTCATCCGACGGCGTGATGATCGACATCTCTCCAGGCGCTATCGGCAACTCGCCGCTCGCTCAGATGAACGAAGAGTCACAATACTACAACCATCTCGAAGGTGGCGATTGGGGTACCGGATACGATGTCAACCCTGTGACTGGATTGCCGTACGATCCACAAATCGTTCCCCGTGGCGACTACGGCCGCATCCTCGCCGAGTTCTGGGCCGATGGACCTGACTCAGAAACACCTCCTGGTCACTGGTTCACGCTGCTCAACTATGTCAGTGATCACCCGCTCAACGAGAAGCGGTTCATGGGCGATGGGCCACTCGTCGACGATCTTGAATGGGATGTGAAGTCCTACCTCATCATGGGCGCGGGCATGCATGACATCGCCATCGCGTCATGGTCGGTCAAGGGATACTACGACTACATCCGCCCGGTCTCCGCGATCCGAGCCATGTGTGATCTTGGCCAATGTTCAAATCCTGAAATGCCGAGTTTCAACCCTGGCGGGATCAATCTGTACCCGGACATCATTGAAGTTGTCACCGTTGCGACAACAGCTCCCGGCCAGAAGCATGAGCACCTGCTCGGAAACGAAGGCAAGATTGCGATCAAGGCATGGCTCGGGCCAACCCAGATCGTGAATCCTGATTCCGACATTGCTGGTGTCGGCTGGATGCTCGCCGAGAACTGGTGGCCATACCAGCGTCCATCATTCGTGACTCCGCCGTTTGCGGGCTATGTCTCCGGCCACTCCACCTACTCGCGTGGTGCCGCCGAGATCATGACCATGCTCACAGGCACCGAGTACTTCCCGGGCGGGATGGGTGAGTTCAATGCACCGATGAATGAGTTCCTCGTCTTTGAAGATGGTCCATCAATGGATATCGTTCTTCAGTGGGCGACTTACCAAGATGCATCGGATCAGTGTTCACTCTCACGCATCTGGGGCGGTATCCACCCACCCGCCGACGACCTCCCCGGCCGTCACATGGGTCAGGTGATCGGTCCTGAAGCATTCACCGAAGCCCGCCGTTACTTCAACGGCATGAAGTCCTGTCCGGCAGACTTCCAAGGCGACGGCCGTGTGAACTTCTTTGATATTTCCAAGTTCCTCACCTACTACATGAACAACGATCAACTCGCTGACATGACGCAGGACAACGCTCTGGATATCGACGATGTCTTCGCCTTCATCGACGCGATGAACGCCGGCTGCCCATAAGCCGACGCATTCAATCAGCACTTTCAAACACCCGCATTCGTGCGGGTTTTTTATGCTTTGGATTCGGTAGTTGTCGCCGATGATTCAGCGATGATCGCTTGCACCGCGTTGAGAAACTGATCGATTTCGTCAGGGGTGGTCGTCGGACCTGGGGAAACCCGGATGCCGCCGTCTTCACCGTTGCCGAGTGCATTGTGGGCCAGCGGGGCGCAGTGCGATCCCGCTCGTGTCGCGATGTTGTAATTGCGATCCAGTGAGTCTGCTACCTTTCGGGCGGGGATGCTGTCCACATTGAAGAGCACAACGGGGGTTCGTCCATTGGCGTCTGGGGTGCCATAGAGTGTCACATTGTCGAGGGTATTGAGTCCATCAATGATCTGAGCGGTGAGTTTCATCTCGTGTTCGTGTGCACCCGGGTCGAGCGCGTCCATCGCCGCGATGAGCCCGGCGAATCCGACCGTGTTTGTGGTGCCTGCTTCGAGTGCATCGGGGAGTTCGGTTGGCATTTCAAGCCCCGGTGCCTTAGAGCCCGTCCCGCCTCGTCGTTCGCAGAAGACCCGCGACTCGTTTTGTGAACAGTTGTCGGGGAATGCTTTGCAGCTCAGATACAGCGCCCCGGTGCCGGTCGGTCCGCCGAGCCCCTTGTGCCCGGCGATCGCGAGCAGATCGATGCCCATCTCTTGTACATCAATATGGAAGTGTCCGAGAGTCTGAGCACAATCTACGAGGACAAGAGCATCGGGTGCGGTTTCCCGGATTGCCTCAATCGCTTCTTTGATCGGTTGGATGGTTCCGACTGCGTTTGATGCATGGGAAAGGCAGACCAACGCAGTGGATTGATTGCACGCATTTGCGACATTTGCTGGATCAACTCGCCCTTGTTCATCGCAGTCCACAAAGACTAAATTGACCTTGTTGTCCGCCGCATAGCAATGCAGTGTTCTGAGTACCGCGTTGTGCTCGATAACCGATGTCACAATATGGACCGGCCCATCGCATCCACAACGCTCGGCGGCACGGATTACGCCATGGATCGCCAGGTTGAGGGCATCGGTGCAGCCATGGGTCAAGACGACGCGCGAGGGGCTCGGGGAATTGATGAGCCGAGCGATCTTGAATCGTGCTTCTTCGACCACATCGTTGGCCGCTCTGGCCAGATGGTGCCCGCCCCGTCCCGGGTTGCCCGCTTTGTTCTTTAGGAAATCAACCATCGCGTCGCCGACGCATTGTGCTTTGGGCCAGCTGGTTGCCGCGTTATCGAGGTAGATGAAAGGCGTGGTCATGAATCCCTCTCCGGATGCAGTGGTGCTTGAGCCATAAGAACTCGGCTCTCGTATACTCAAAGAGAGAATCATCATATTCCACCCAACCCCCGAGAGCACCCCCGCAGACACTGGCGGGCCAACGAACCGAGGTTTGCATGAAGATCGCCGTCATCATCCCCGCAGCGGGCATGTCCACCCGGTTCAATGGGTCGGGCAAAGACGCCGACCTGCTCGGCATGGGCCGCTCCAAACTCGACGAAGACTTCGGTGGAAAGACCGTCCTCCAGCGGACCATCGAGCTCTTTCATACGCATGAGGATGTCTGCCAGGTTATCGTTGCCGGCCCGCACGATCCCGAGGCGATGTCATCGTTCAAGCTCCGCCACGCCGACCGGATCAGCCTGCTGGGAGCCGACCTCGTCGCGGGGGGAAAGGACCACCGCTGGCAGAGTGTCCAATCCGCGCTGGCGAGCGTTTCGGATGAAGCAACCCATGTGGCGATCCACGACGCGGCGCGTCCCGCGACCCCGCCCGAACTCGTCGACCGGGTTTTCGATGCCGCGGCGCGGTTTGATGCGGTGATCCCGGTCGTCCCGGTGAGCGACACGCTCAAGCGGGTTTCACCAGAACCGATCGATGACAAATCCGATGCCGATCCGCTGGCGGCGATCCTTGGCGCCGGGGACGCGATCCCGATGCACGAGGTGGTGAGGGGGATCGATCGCCAAGACGCGGTGATTGTGCAGACGCCCCAGGTGTTCGCGAAAGAACTGATCGTGCGTGCTTATGAGCAAGATGATCTCTCAAGCACCGACGACGCGGGTTTGATCGAGCGGCTTGGCGAACGGGTCGTGACTGTCGAGGGGGATGAACGAAACATGAAACTCACCCGTGCGGGGGATCTGCCGGTGTTGCGAGCGATCATGAATGTTCATGGCAACAAGCAGCGGGCATCGCACAAACGCTTCTGATCCGGATTACTTGAGCGAGCTGGCGTTGTACAAGCCCATAGTGATGACGATCCGCTTCGCTTCCGGCTTCCTGGGCTTATTGGCCATCAGCCCGATGATCGCATCGATGTGCTCGTTGAGCTCGGTGAGTTCGTCTTCGTCGAGCCATCCTGCGGGGTTTCCGAAATAAGTGTCCCGGAGCGGGACCGGCAGGACCGCGGAGCCCGCGTCTAGAACCTTTGTAATCTTGTGACCGGTGTCTTTGAATGACGATCTTGCGAACTCGCCCAATGCCTTGGTCATCTCTGGCTTACGGGGGCTGTACCGCATGAACTCGAGCTCGGTCGAGTAAATCTTCGCGTCACGCCGAGCGGTGCTCTTGGTCCCGATGTCAATCAGCAGCCCAACCTCCACGAGCCGGTCAATGTGCCGATACAACGAAGCGGGCTTGCGTCCCATCTGTTCTGCGATCTCACGCACCGAGGCCTCGCCTTGGCTCAGCACGACCTGGTGGATCTCGTGGCGCATCGGGGAGCAGAGAGCTCGTATCTGGTCTGGGCAATCTATGGTTTGGTCGTCTGTGGGGCGTTTAAAGGGCATAAAGAAAGAATAGTCAGAATAAAGTTTGCAAACTGCAACAAATGCAAAATAAAGCCGTACACATACATACACGGGTGACCATGAGTGTGGTCCGTATCAAAATCCTGGAGAAACCATGAAAATCCCACGCATCGCGTGCGTGATCGGGTCGGCGATCGTTGCATCGGCTCTTCACGCTCAAACCGTTACCGATGACTTTGAATCACACCAAGTCGGATCCTTCCCCGGCGGTGATTGGCATGATATAGCAGATCGAACCGTTGGGAGCCCCGCGGTGTCGCCCACCATGACGATCATTCAGACAACCGATGCCCAAGGCAATCCGACAATAGCCGCTCAGACCAATCAAGAGCCCGGCACCAACGGGTTCTATCAAGATATATCGACAGGCACATCAATCCATCGATTGAGTATGAATGTCCGTGTGGATTCGATGCACTCTGCCAATGCGGGTTGGCCGGTCGGTGTTGGATACTCTCGATACTCAGGGCAAGACGATGTCAACGCGAATCCTCACGCCGTGATCTATGTCTGGACCGGGCAGGTATGGAATCTCTTTATCGCTCCTGGAAATGGTCGACCAGCGGTTGATCTGCGTGTCAATGGTCCACAGTTTACGGTCGGGCAGTGGTACACCCTCTCGCTCGATGTCGATGTCGAAACAGGATTGTTCGAAGCCAAGGTGTTTAACGCGGTTACCGGCGCACTTCTCAACAGTGTCTCACACACCTACGCCCAGTGGGACCCCGAGATCGATTCGTTCAACTCGATAACGGTCTTCGATGGAGGCAATGTCAACTCGCCTCTGCAGGGTCAGTCCACAATCGACAATGTGGAATATAACCCAGCTCCAGCCGAGCCTTGCCGGGTTGATTTCATCGAAGACGGCGTGCTGAACTTTATTGATGTATCTTTCTTTCTCAACGCCTTTAGCTCTCAGAACCCATCTGCAGATCTCACAAACGACGGCAGTTGGAACTTCTTCGATGTCTCAGCCTTTCTCACAGCGTTCAGTGCCGGCTGTCCGTAATTTGGTCGAGCTTGGGTGACTGTAACGACAGCGGCCGATGGAATGATCCATCGGCCGCTGTGTGTTGTTCTGGTATACGAAAAGTCAGTATCGCCGGATGACACCCTTGACGATGCCCTGGATCTGGCAGAACTGCACGCGGATGGGATCAAAGTCTGGGTTCGCTGGTTGGAGACGGATGTGGTCGGCTTCTTTGAAGAATGTTTTGAGTGTTGTTGAGCCGTCTTCAAGGAGTGCGACGACGCGGTCGCCGTTGGAAGCGACCTGGGCGCGTTTGAGCAGGATCAGGTCGCCGTCGAGGATGCCTTCGTCACGCATGGATTCGCCATCGACGATCAACGCGAAGGTTGAGCCCGCGTCGTCAACGGTGCCGAGGAACTCGATCAGATCGACCTCGTCCGCGTCTGCGACCTTCTCGATCGGGTACCCGGCGGCGATCTTTCCGACCAGCGGGTACTTCATCGGGCGGGACTCGTCGGGGACCGCGATGCCGTCAGCAATCGACAAAGAGCGTGCCTTGTTCGCCTCCCGAACGAGGGCTCCTTTTTTGATCAGTGCTTCGACGTGCTCGAACACCGTGACTTTGCTGACACCGATCTCGTCTGCGAGTTCTTGCATCGTCGGGGAATAGCCACGGCGAATTCGTGAATCGCGGATAAGCTGGAGAATTCGGAGCTGCTTTGGAGTGAGATTCATGGTTCTGATCCTTCCGCTTGCTTGTGCTGGATTGTTGATCGCATGAGGCGATGACTGGTGTTCTCGTTGTGCCCGATAGCTTGGACATCTGACCGAGCAAGGCCGACAGCAGGTCCTGCTGGGCGTTCATCTTTCGTTGCCCGCTTACGAGGATGCCCAGATCGAGCAATCTTCGGCGACGGACAACCGTGATCAGGCCAGGGCCCTGATCGTCATCTCCGGTAATAGAACTCCCCGGGCGGAGTACGAGTGACCCAATTGCAGCGTGATGATCGTCATATTCAAATGAATAGTCGCCGCCGGGGCCGAGCTTGAGAAGAGGTGCGTGGGTCTGACATGTCATGAGAAGCACTCGATTTCAGGGTCTGGATTCTTGATGCACACGCCGAGTGTGCTCGTATTTCTTCCAGTCTGATCGGGTCTTCCTCGGGTGACCAAACACCTTTTCTCCCTTAATGTTCGGTCAATGATAGCCGATCATCACCCCGACGACAAGGATAATTCGCATTTCTGTGTAGATTTGCCCGAAACCAAGCCAGAAGTGGGGGTTATCGGGGCAAAGAAATCCCGGCGCAAATCCTGCCGCGACCCGAACAAAGGGATGGTTATCGGGTCAAACACCGGTATCTGTCAGGTTCAGCGGGTACGCTCAAAGCATGCGCCGGTCCGACGGATTCGGCCTTGGATCTCGAGCATCGTCGCCGCCGATCGGATATCTCCGGGTGCCATACCCAGCTGATCGGCGAGCTGATCCCCGGTCCTAGGTTCGGTGAGTGCTTCGAGGATCTGCTTCCCGATGGGATCAATGTCGCCGATCGGTTCAGCTTTTGATGAGGGACTGGCTGATCGTGGAGCCGACTGGGCCTGACTTGAGCCGCGTTTGAGATTCCCGGCGCTGCGTTCGAGGATTTCTATAATCTCACCCGGATCGGTGACAAGGTGGGCGCCGGATTTGAGCAGGTCGTTACTCCCGCCTGAGGCGTTTGAATCGATCCTGCCCGGGATCGCAAAGACCTCACGCCCGTGATCCTCGACAGTATGCCTGGCGGTAATGAGCGCCCCGGATCGTCGGCCCGCCTCGATGACCAGCGTTCCGAGCGATAACCCGGAGATGATCCGGTTCCTCGCTGGAAAGTTCTCACTTGTTGGAGGGGTCTTAAAGGGAAGTTCGGAGATGATCGTGCCGCCTTGCTCGACAACGCGATCAAAGAGGGCCGCGTTTTCCTTTGGATAGACATGCCCGAGCCCGCAACCAAGGACAACAAGCGTTTGCCCGCCCGCATCGAGTGCCCCTCGATGGGCGGCAGAATCAATACCACGCGCACCTCCTGAGACGACTGTGAACCCCGCACTCCCGAGCGAGCTCGCAAAGCGGTTGGCCTGCTCGGTGCCATAGATGGTGCACTTGCGCGAGCCGACCATGGCGATGGTGTTTTTGTGTAGTTGAGGGTCCATCGCGCCCCTGTACTGCAGCACCGGCGGGGCGCCGGGGATGGTCCGTAGCAGGTCCGGGTAGTGGGCGTCCATGATGGTGACCATCGAGCACCCCGCGTTTTCAAGGGTTTCGAGTTCTTTGCTCGCGAGCCCATTGGCATCGGCGCGGGTGGTGATGATCATTGATGCGGTCTGCTGACCGATGCCCTCGACGCGGGTGAGCTGGCTCTGGGACATCCCGAGCACCGCTCCGGGCGAGCCCGCGGCCTGGATCAAACGATCAATTCTGACAGGGCCCAATCCCGGGATCATGGTCAGGGCGAGGAGGTCGCGAGATGGTGCACTGATCGGATCCACAGCAATCAATCAAAGGTCTCAACCGGCGTGACCGGGGCGTACCCCTTGCCTTTGGTTTTCTCGTCGTGTTCGAGTAGGCGTCCGACGATGGCAATCTCTGAATCGAGCCGAACACTGGTCAGGACGCGCATCTGGACAATCTGCTGTGGGTATTCATATGAAGGGTCAGGACGACGAAGCGTGACGAAGACGCGTTTGCCTTGAGGCGTGCGTTCGGTCGCGTCGAGTCGGATCGACCATCCGGGCGATGGGGCCTGCATCACGACAAGGTGGTGGGTGTCGTTTTCTTCTAGCATGATCAGCGGGGCGCTTTGCATCCGTTCTTGGGCATCGTCGTCGCGGAGCCAGATGCGTTTCATGCAGCCTGTGGCGGATAGGAGCATGACCACCACGAGCGCGGATGACACGATCCGTACAGAATTTTTGAGGGTCACAATGTGATCAAGGGCCAAGGCCATACGCATATCTCCACGGGTGTTCGATATGTGTATGGTAGTGTGGGGGCCGCTGGGGTGCAAGCGGGAACTTGATTATGCGTAGATATCCAGCGCACGACCGGTCGCGGGGATGAGTTGTTGGTAGAGCATGGTTTCATTCACAGCGACCTTTGGACGCGGCTGTACCTCTAGAACCTCGCCAAGATTCGGGAGCAGGGGGGCCGACATCGGGCCTGTGGCTTTGGGGGCTTCTTGAACTGGAGTTTGATGAATAGTGGATGGTTCGAAGGTGTCGCCGGGGCGATCGAGGCGGTTGGTTTGGAGAAACTCGGAGAACGGGGCGAGTTGTGTGTCATGGGCGTCGCGGGGGCGGACACTCGAAATACACCGAACGATCGGTGTGACGAGGTGAGCGGGTTCAATAGGGGCGGCGGCCATGCCAAAGGAGTTGCGAACCCGGTGCCCTGGGCCCGATCTTTGGCAAGGTCCGGGAATGCATGGGGTGGCGTGGTTGTGAAACTCAAATGCACGATTTGATGGTGATTGAACGGTTGCGGATCATGCGGGCTGTGGCGTCTTGGCAACATGACCGGTGCGTATCATCATCCACGATGCGCACCGATGAACTTGATTTTGACCTCCCCGAATCGTTGATCGCGACGACGCCTGCGGTGCCTCGGGATTCTTCTAGGTTGCTCGTGGTGTCGATTTCGGATCCGGATCGGTTGGAGGACCGGGTCTTTTCAGATCTTCCGAGTCTGCTTTTGCCTGAAGACCTGCTGGTGTTCAACCGATCGAGCGTGATGCCCGCGCGGTTCCTTGGGAGCAATATCGAGACTGGTGGTGCAGTTGAAGGGTTGTATCTACACGATGCGCCGGGCTCGACGGACGCGCGTCCGATGTGGGTGGCCTATGTGAAGACCAAGCGGCCAAGGGTTGGGCGACGGGCGGGGCTTGTGGATGCTGGTGGAAAGCCGACTCCGATCGTCGTGGAGTTTGTAGAGCCGTATCCGAGCGAGGGGCCTGGGGCGTGGGTGCTTGCGGTTGATGGCGGTGGGGGGATGGAGAGTGCTGAGATTTTGAACTGTGTTGGGGGGACGCCGCTGCCGCCGTATATTTTGTCGCAGCGGAAGGCGCGGGATGAACATATAGATGATGCATCGGATCGGGATGCGTACCAGACCATGTATGCGGATCTCGATGATCCTGGGTCAGTCGCGGCACCCACGGCCGGGCTGCACTTTACAGATCGGGTAATGTCGGGATTGGGCGACCGCGGTGTTTCGACCAGCGAGGTGGTGCTGCATGTCGGTGCGGGGACATTCAAACCCATCGATGCGGAGAATCTCGAAGACCATGACATGCACTCAGAACGATGCTCGATGGGCTCGGCGGCCAGTATTTTTGAGCACGGCAAACCCACGAATGGTCGGGTCTTTGCGGTGGGATCGACCAGCGCCAGGACGCTCGAAAGCTTTGCGGGGGTGCAGGATTCGGGGGGGGGCATCAGCAATCCGATCGATACCCGGATTCTGATCTCGCCGGGGTACGACTGGCGGTGGGTTGATGGGATGGTGACCAACTTCCATCTTCCGAGATCGACACTGATCGCGATGGTGGCGAGCATGCTTGATAGAGATGGAGAACTAGGGAGTGGGATCGAGCGGGTCCGGGATATCTATGCACACGCGATCCACAATGAATACCGGTTCTTTAGTTATGGGGACGCGATGCTGATCCTGCCTTGAGCCATTGATTGGGCGGGTGTGGTATGGTGTGTATATGTGTTCGAGATGTGCTCGGTTTGTCGATGCATGATGTCAGTCATACAGGGATGAGTTGATGGATTTGCACACACTTATTGATGGGATCGAGCTCAAACATCTGGGGGGTGCTGGTGCTGATTCCATTCGGATCTGTGACCTGACCGAAGACTCCCGCACGGCCATGCCCGGCTCGCTGTTTGTAGCCAGGACAGGGTCGCAGGACGATGGTGCCAAGTACATCGATCAAGCGGTCCACGCGGGGGCGGTTGCTGTAGTGACCGATGATGCGGATGCTCAGATTCCGAGCGGGTTCAATGCGGCGTTGTTGTATGCCAAGGACGCATCGGGGGTCGGGGCGGTCCTAGCCGAGCGGTTCTACGGGCACCCGAGCAAGAAACTCGCCATCGCGGGGATCACGGGGACCAACGGCAAGACCACCATCGCCCACCTGACCCAGCAGATCGTAAAGCACGCGCGGATCAAATGCGGGCTCATCGGGACGGTCGTGATCGATGACGGGCGAGAGCGCGGCGTCGCGGCGATGACAACCCCGCCCGCGATCGAACTGAGCCGAACGCTGGCGACGATGGTTGAGCACGGGTGCCGCGCGTGCGCGATGGAAGTGTCCAGTCATGCGCTCGACCAAGGGCGGACCAGCGCGATGGGGATCGACGCGGCCGGGTTTACCAACCTGACCGGGGATCATCTCAACTACCACAAGACGATCGAGGAATACACCAAGGCCAAGATCAGGTTGTTTGCATCGCTTCAATCCGGTGCGACGGCGCTCATCAATACGGATGATCCGGTTGGCCAGGTCATGATCGACGCGTGCGGCGATGGGGTTCGTGTGCTTCGGTGTTCGATGAAAGACGGGGGGGCGGATTGGCATCTTTCAGTTGTGGAGAGATCGCTTGATGGGATGAAGCTGGTCCTCGGGTGCCCGTATGGATCGTTTGAATCAAATGTGCCTTTCTTTGGGGACTACAACGCGAGCAATGTGCTGATCGCGATCGGCCTCGCAGATGTGCTTCTTGAAAAACTCGGAGTTGACGCCGCGGTACGGATAACCAACTTTGGGGGAGCGATGCGGGAGTTGCGGCTGCCCCGGGGTCGGCTCGAACGGGTTGATTCTGCAAAGGATGATGTTCGTGTGTTTGTAGACTTTGCGCACTCTGACGATTCGATCCGCAGTTGTCTCGGTGCAGTGCAGGCAGTACTCCCGGCTGGGGCGTCCTTGTGGTGTATCTTCGGGTGCGGCGGGGACCGGGATCGGAGCAAGAGGCCTCGGATGGGTCAGGCGGCGTGCGACGGGGCGGACCGGGTGGTGCTGACGAGTGACAATCCCCGGAGCGAGAAGCCTTCGCAGATTGTCGATGATGTGCTGGCAGGGCTCGATGGGTCGCAACGGGCCAAGGTTGAGGTGCAGGTTGATCGGGCGATGGCGATCCGGTTTGCGGTCGAGCATGCTTCGGCGGGGGATGTTATTGTAATAGCAGGCAAGGGGCACGAGCCCGAGCAGGTCATGACCGATCGCTGGGGCCGGCTTGTTGCCCACGAGTTCGATGATGTACAGCACGCGAAGGATGCATTGGATACCAGGCGAACCCAAAGCGAGGACGGCGAATGAGCGGCATGGACTGGGACACCATCGTTTCAGTAACCGGGGGCAAGTGGGCGGTCGAACCCGCGTCGGGTCAGCAGCCACCGGTTGGTGTTGCGATTGATACACGCGAGTTGCACCGCGGGCAAACTTTCGTTGCGTATGTCGGCGAGAAGGTTGATGGGCACGAGTATCTAGACCAAGCAAGGGGTCTCGGTGCGGCGTTGTGTGTTGTGACCGATCCTTCAAAGATCCCAGATGGGTTTGATGTGCCGACATTGGTAGTTGATGATTCAACGGATGCGCTGACGGCGATGGCCAAACACTGGGCGTCGCTGTTGCACGGAATTATCATTGGGGTCACCGGATCCAACGGCAAAACCACAACCACCCGATTGATACACTCGGTGTTGAGCTATGCGGGCGAGAGCTGGGTGTCGTCCAAGAGTCATAACAACGCGATTGGCGTTCCGATGTCGATCCTCAACGCGCCGATCGAGGCGCGATTTGTGATCTTCGAGCTCGGGACATCGAGCCCGGGCGAGATTGCTGATCGGGCATCGCTCGTTGAGCCGGACATCTCGGTGATCACTTCGATTGGACGGGCGCATCTCGAAGAACTCGGTTCGATCGAGGGTGTGTGCAAAGAGAAGGCGAGCATACTGCACGATACCCAGACGCTCGGGATTGTGCCCGGGGGGATTGATGAGCTTGAGCACGCGATCGAGAATGCGTCGGTTTCGTGTGAACTCGAACGGGTGTCCGATGGTCGGCTGGCGGAGGTCAAGATCAGCGAGCGGAGCGTTTCGTTTGAGCTTGATGGCTACCGCTTTGCCGCCCCTGTTCCTGGAACGCACAATGCGTCCAACGCCTCGATGGCGGTGCTGGTCGGGCGGGCGTGCAATATGAGCGATGCGGACATCGCGGCGGGGCTTGCAAAGTCCAAACTCCCCGAGATGCGGCTCGATCGCGTAGAGATCCCGACCAAGACCGATTCGATCGTGATCTACAACGACGCGTACAACGCCAACCCGGATTCGACCCGCGCGGCGCTCGCGTTCTTTGCATCAATTCAGTCCGAGGCCAACAAAGTCGTGGTGCTCGGGGACATGCTCGAACTGGGCAGCGCCGCTGAATCTGAGCACAAATCAATGGTCGCCGACCTGGACATCGATACAGGGCGTGTTGTGCTGGTCGGTCCGATGTACGCACATGCGGCGGGGCAGGCCGATGAGATCTGTCCCAAAGCGGATGACCACGCGATGAGTGAGTTGGCGCGGACGATCAAGCCTGGGGATTTGGTGTTGTTAAAGGGCTCGCGGGGCATTGGTTTGGAGCGTCTGGTGTATATCCTCATAAACCGGCACACCCCCTTTGCAAGAGCGGGCCAGCGATCGGGCGAGGGTAACGCTGATTCATGATTTATGTTCTGCTCGACATCTTGCGAGGATGGCTCAGCGACCACGGGTTGTACTCCTATTTCCGTGTTCTCGACGAAATTCAGTTCCGCACGCTCGCTGCAGCGGGGCTCGCGTTTGCGATTGTTGTTTTCTTTGGTAAGCGGGTGATCCTGATGCTCGTGAAGCTCAAGATCGGCGATGCCGGGGAGACCGACGCGGCTCTTCTCCGAGAGCACGCGGCGACCAAGGCCAATGTCCCGACGATGGGCGGGATCCTGATTTGTGCCGCGATCTTTATCTCGACTTTTCTGCTCGCGGATATCCGTGTAAATCTGGTGTACCTCGGGCTGTTCACACTCTTGTGGATGGCGGTGGTGGGCGGGGCGGATGATTATCTCAAGCTGACCGCATCGAGCCGGGGGACGGGGCGGCAGGGGTTGTATTCGTGGGAGAAGCTGGTCTTTCAGCTCGGGATCGGGTTGATCGTTGGGTTCTTTGTGTACCGTTACGGGATGCAGTTTGAAGGGGGCAAGGCGGTCGATTCGATCTCGCATGTGTTGAACCTGCCTTTCCAGAGGACTTATGACCCTGATACCAAGTTTGCCGCCGACGGGCTGATCTACCTTGGCCTCCCGGTGTTCATGATTTTGTCAATGCTGGTTGTTGCGGGACTTTCCAATGCGGTCAACATCACCGATGGCATGGACGGGCTGGCGACCGGGATCAGCGGGATTGTGTGCTTTGCATTGATCCTGCTCACGCTCGTCGCGGGGCAGCTGAGCTCGTCGCAGTATCTGTATGTGCCTTATGTCCCGCTGGCCGATGAACTCGCGGTGTTGTCTGGTGCGATGTTCGGCGCGTGCCTCGGGTTTTTGTGGTGGAACTGCAAGCCGGCGCAGATCTTTATGGGCGACACCGGGTCGCTCGCGCTGGGCGGGATGATCGGCTACATCGCGATCGTCATCCGCCAGGAGTTCGTCGTGCTGCTCATGTGCGGCGTGTTCATCTTTGAGATATTGTCGGTCGTGATTCAGGTCGGGTGGTTCAAGTACACCAGGATCAAAACGGGCACCGGCCGACGGATCTTCCGGATCGCTCCATACCATCACCACCTCCATCAGGGCGGGTGGGCCGAGAATCAGGTGGTTGCCCGGTTGTGGCTGATCACGATCCTGCTCGTGGTCGTTGCGATGGCCTCACTCAAACTGCGTTGATTGAGATTCGATAAGCAATCGAGGCCGGCGGAGGATCACACGGTCCTGGATCGGTCCCTTTTTGCCGGGCTCGATACGGATAATGAGTCTTGAGGCGCCCTGTGGAAAGTCGACGAGTAGCCGGTGGGTTTGGTTGTCAGGATTCAGTTGGACGAGATCGAGTTGCTGAACTGAGGATTGAGCGTCCATTGACTCAACAATCAGTGTGCAGTCCGACCAAGGCCCGGCAACGAGATCGACGGTACACGCAAAGCTGGTTGCGCCTGGTTCGAGTACATAAGTCACCGAGACCGGGGACCGGAGATCAAGGTCACCGAGCCCTGAATGGGGGATGGTTGAGAGGAGCGATTTTGGTTCCGGGGTCCATGCGCGTTCACCGGTTGGCTCGATTTCAAGTGGATCAAGGCTGGTCAGCGCAACAAGTCTTTGCTGATTGTGGACGATGCCCAGGCCGCCGAAACGGTGGGATTCGAACTCAACGATCTCTGGTGTCCCGAGTCCTGTGATGGTCGCGGAGCCAAAGTTGTTGGCTGAAGCCGCCAGATCAGTTGCACGCAGGCGGGTCTCGGTATCGAGATGAAGGTAGACGCCTTGGGTTCGTTGGGGGTTGTTGGCGAGCCGGACGAGCTGGGTTTGATCAAGCGGGTATGTCCGGAGTCCTGTGCTTGTATCGATGGTCACCGAGAGGTTGATCGATTCGATGAATCCTGAGATGTGATCGCCGTTGGTGAGAACGACCAGGTCGTCGTCTTCGCTGAAACTCATGGATCCGGATTCGGTGGTTAATGAGGAGACATGCTCGAGATCTACAGACCGGATCGCGTTATTGAACACGCTTGTGAAGCTGAGTGTGTGTGGGTCGCCGTCGTTCATGACCAAAATGGGGAAGTGCTGGTTGTCGGTCATGGTGAGCCATGCGGGCGAGCCGGAGCCCGAGGTGGACCGCGAACGCGGGGGCGGGGTTTGGTCCGGGAGGGCAAAGAAGATGTCATCCATTGATCGGCGTACTTCAAAGCCTGAAGAATCGAGGTAGTACAGCGTCCCTGATTCGATCCTTGGCGACTGGATCTTGGTGATGTGTAGATCTGTGCTGCAGAGGTACCAGTCGGTCGCGGCACTGGCAACGCTGCTCAATGCGAGCACGACGGAAACCGAGATGGGGAACAGAGGTGGGGTCATTTCTGGAAGATCGGCAGATAGCGCTTGGGCATCTGAAGAATTATGAGGGCCATCGCGGTGCCATAGGTCTTTCCTGCGGATCTGTCCTCCCAGGAGCCATCATTGAGCTGGGTGGTGATGAGTTCGGCCCGGATCGCGGGCCACCAGGTCGCCCAGTGCTCATCGCCCGCGAGGAACATGGATTGGACAGCGTAGTACTGTCCGTAGAAATAATGAGATCGCGAGGCGGTCGTCGCGCCAGGCAGCGCGGTGGCCATCAGGTATTCAAGCCCACGGTCGATGGAATCGTCGGAGTAGATCCCTGCGTAATACAAACTCGCCACGCCCGCGGCCGATCGAGGCCATGCGCTCGAGCCCGCGCTGATCTGGTAGCGGAACCCGCCGTCGGGGTTCTGGGCGGAGTGCACATACTCGATCGCCCGGTCGATGGTCTCGCTGGAAACCTCGATCCCGGCGTTGCGTGCACTGCGGAGCGCCATGATCTGGCAGATGGTGACCGAGACATCCGCGTCGTAGGGGACAGGGTTGTAGCGCCAGCCGCCCTCTTCGTTCTGGGTTTGCTCGATGAGACGGACCGCTTTGACCAGTGCCTCGTGGATGCGGCTGCTGATCGCGGTGTCGGCCCCGCCGGCGGTCATGCCGTAGACCTCGCCAAGGAAGAGGGTGGCAAACCCGTGCCCGTACATCGGGCCGTTGTTTGCTTGAGCGGCGATGAGCCCGTTCTCTTTGGTCGAGTCGAGGACGAACCCGAGTCCGCGCATGATCTGATCGCTGTGGGGGCCTCGGGATGCGGTGTTCCCGTCGCCCATCATCGCCAGGCACGCCAGTGATGTGATCGCGACATTCTTCCCGAAGCGTCCGCCCTCCCAAGAGCCGTCGTCGGTCTGGGTGGTTGCGAGGTAGTGGAGCCCGTTGGCGATCGCACGGTCGAGCTCGGGGGTGATCTCAGAATCGGCGATGGGTGATGGGTCGGATTGCGCCGATGCGGAGGCAGGCATCATCGCCAGCAGCCCCGTCAGTATGGTCATCGGGAGGTGGTTCATTCGTCGTCCTCCGCGAGTGCTTTGTAGTATTCTTCTGTGAGCCTGCGGTACAACTGCGAGTATGGCTCGTCGAGCCCCTGGCTGAGTGCGTCGCGTAATCGTTCGGGCAGGTTGCCCCACTTGGCGCGGGCGCCGGTGGTGTTGTTTGATCCGACCTCGGTGGAGCCGGGCGGGGTTGATCCATCGGATGGATCTCCGGACCCTGGGGTAGGGGTTTGGCTCTGCTGGGATTGTTGATTGGGTTGCTGCTGCTGACTTGAGGACGATGAGGAAGACGACCCGCTGCTGCTTGAGCTCTCGTTCTGCTGCGCCGATTCGATGACTTGCTCGAGCTTGCGGATGATCTCTTCTTGCATGCGCTGGGTGATGAGCCCGGTGTCGCTGTTGGTATCGATCCGGTTGGCAGCGTCACCCATCAGACCCACGGCCTGCGTGAATGCTTCGCCCGCTTCCTGCGCCGACAAGGCCTGGTCGATCTTTGTGGTGTCCTCGGCCTGCTCGTGTTCTTTCAATCCGAGAAGTTCGTCAAGCGATGGCACATGCTGGGGCTCATCTGCGGCCAGCGACCCGGAGCACAACAACTGCACGATCAACGCGGTACCGGTGTGTGGTAGTGGCCATTTCACGGCTTGGGCTCCTCGGGTGGTTGTTCTATAGGTTGTTCGTTGTTCGGCGGGTCCTGGTTCATCTCTTCGATGAGTTGTTGCCCTTTCTCCGCTAAATCACGCTGCAGTTGCCCGATCTGACGGATGCGTTGCGGGTCGGGAGCGTCCGATTCGCCGATCGCTCTGGTCTGCGTTGCGGTGAGTTGCTGGAGCGTTCGCAGGAGTTGGAGCTGGGCGATTGGTGGGATGACGGGTTCTTCTCCGCCACCGCCGCCCTGGCCACCCCCGCCGCCGGTTTGGCCGTCTTCAAAATCTTCGGATTGGTTCTGTTGCGAATCGCCGAGTACTTCGATCAGTGCGGTCAGGATTGTCGCTACGCTCTGTTGGTCTTGGGTGATCATCGGATCGAGCAAGCCTTCGCCAAGCTGATCGCTTACCGATTGAAGGAGCAGCTCGAGCTGGTCGTGGGCGAGGGCAAAGATCAGTGCGTCGCTGAGTTCTTCGGTTTCTCGGAGCATCGTTGCGAGTGTTTCGCGGAGGGCGTCTTCTTGCCCGCCGAGTTGTCTTGCTGTGGCCCGCTGGCGGCGGTTGAGGTCTTGGCCAACCAGTGGTCCGGTCTCGGTGGTGATGTTGGCCTGTTCTTTGAGTGCTTCTTGGTACTGATTCCGGAGTTCTTCGCGGAGCTGCTGGGCTTGGCGATCGGCGGCCATCTCGTCTTGACGCTTGGCTTCATCAAGAGCGGCTTGCAAATGCGTGATTGCCGCCAGTTCGGACATGCGTGTGGATTCAAGATCGGCTGGGTCGCTGCGGAGGGCGGTGATCGCTTCGCTCTGGGCATCGGTTGCACTGGTGAGTGATTCGGCGATGGTCTGGGTCTCTTGGAAGGCGTCGCTTGCTTCGTCTCGGACGCTGAGCGTGTTGGTCCGGAGCGTGATCATCGCGGCGTCGAGTGGGCTCTGGTTCTGATCCAGGCGGGCCAGTTCGCGCTGCTGATCTTCGATAATCGCCTTGATCGAATCCATGATCGATGCAAGCTTTCTCCGGAGCGCGGAGTCACGATTCTTCTGGGCTTGTTCGATCTGCTCGAGCATCTTGTCGAGTTCTTCGAGGACCTGCTGTTGGGTTGCAGCCGCGGAGGATGTTTGATTCTGAGAGATCTCCTCGCCGGCTTGTTCGAGCTGTTCTTCGACCCCCGAGTTGCGTCCTTGCGTCGCTGCATCGCGGATGCCTTGGGCGCCTGTCGGGTTCTTGTCGTCGAGTGCATCTGCTCGTTCGTCGAGTTCGTCTATGGTCTCGCGGGCGTCCTTGGCGACCTGGCGTTGTTTGTCGAGAATTTTTTGGAGCATCGAGCGTTGGTCTTCGGAGAGTTGCTCGAGCGACTTGCCGCCGGTTTGTGCACTGAGTTCTTTGGTGTCGTCGAGGAGTGATTCGACTTTCGAGCGGAGTTCTTCGATGGATCTGCGGGCGAGCCAGGTGTCTTGCCCGCGATCGAGCATCGCGATGGTACTACCCAGCTCCTTGCGGACATCCTCCATCTGTTCCTGGGCTTGTTGATCCTGCTCGCGTTCGAGCGATTCTGTTGCTCGCTCGGATTGTTTCTGCGCCTCGGCGAGTGAGTCTTTCAGCGCTTCGAGCATCGGCGAGAGTTGCGGGTCTTGGATGCGGCTCTGAGCGAGCTGGTTGACGAGAGATTGTGCCGCTTGCGATCGTGCGTTGATTTGATCGGTCAAAGTGGATTGATCGTTGGCATCGACCTCTGAGCCCGTTCTGGAGTGTTCGAGGAGTTCTCGCTGGCGATCATCGAGTCTTCGGAGGATCTCACCGATCGATCCGAGCTGTGATTCGACCCGGTCTATGATTTCCTTGTCTTCGACAACCCGAACTGTGCGCGGGGGCGAACGGGATTTTTGGCCGAGGATATCGGTTACGAGTGCCCGGAGCTCGATGTGCTGGCCTGGTTCGATTTCGATATTAGCGAGTTCTAGCCTTGCCGGCATCGATAGATCCCGCGCCCTGTCGGGGTCGGATGTGGTAAGAACAAAGCTTTCGCCCGAGGATGAATCTCTTTGGATGCCAGTAATCGAAGCTCGATCGAGCCCGAGGTCATCTGTGGCGTGGCCGGCAATCTCGATGACGGCTCGGCGTCCGACCACAAGATCGTTGCTCGGCGTAGCGATGATCGCATCCGGCGGCGCGTCGGCGACGACACGGACGAAGACATCCATGGGTACTCTTGGCGAGAGCCCATGTTCGTCGACGGGGATTGTAGTGGCCGTGGTGCTCTCTGTAAGTGTGAGTGAATCTTGGATGAAGCTCGAACCATCAGCATTCCCGCCCTGAGCATGAACAGGAGAGTCAAACTCCCATCGCATCTCAATCGTAGAACCCGCGAGCACCGGCCCGAGCGAGAGCTCGGCCGGGCTCATGACCAGTTGCCCTTGGCTGAAGCGTGTCCCGGTAGCGCCGAGCCCGGTTGCGTACTCTGGAAGCGAGACTTGGGCGGTTACCCGCTTGAGTTTCGGGGGATGCACGATCGAGACACTATGGATGTTGCTCCGATCGTCGCGGGTCTGGATGCGGTATTCGAGGGTGGTCCCATCGGGGATCGTTTTTGGCGAGAGCGTGTGGATCGGGATCAGCTGTTCATATCGCTGGCCAGATTCATCAGCCGAGTTCTGCTTATTGAGCCCGAGTCTGGTCCATCCGATGATGGGCTGTTGGTTGTGATCGATCAAACGCCAGCGGAGCTGGGCGCCTGGGTTGTCGCTCGAAGGACCGATGGAAGCGCCAACCACGAATGCGCGGTCCGATGGGTGTGGGTGCTGTGATTCAGGGACCGAGATCCCGAACCGCTTTGGCCACTGGACCTGTGTCCAAGGCGTCACGATCCGGCGGGCGCCGATCGTGATGAGTGTCGGGCGATCGACCGATGCCAGCACAAGAAACATGAGCCCAAGTGTGATCGCGATCATTTCGTACATCGGTCCGGTGCGCAACGAAGCGCGGGCGCTGTCTTTGTAGATATGCCGCGAGGAACGGGTCTCGATCGCTTCGAGGAGTGCTTGTTCAATCGGGTCTGTTGTCTTGGGCTTGGGAAGATCGGCCACCGCCGCAAGGGATGCTAGTGGTGCAGTGTCCGAAAGATTGAGCGCCATATCGCTTGGCCCGGGACAAATATTCCGAGCTCGGCTGATCCAATGTCTGTAGAACCAAACACATGTCCAAACAAGGACCCCGAGCAGCATCCAGCGGAGGGCCGGTCCCAGGTGGGCACTGATATCGAGTGCGATGCCGATCGCCAGCACTCCCGCTGCGCATCCAAACCACCGGAGCACACTCCGCAGGAAAAGCCGGCGGCGAACTCTTTGGATCGAATCGCGAAGCGTCTGCTGTACCCCTTTGCTCTGGTTTGAACCCGGGTCCCAGGATGTGTCGTTGAGTGTGGTCATCGTGTAGGGTTCAGTATCCTTTATGCAAGCCGGAGTGCCCGGCGTCCGATCCATTCAAATGTGAAAAGCAATACCAGCAGCGCCAGTACAACCGGGCGATCCCACAGAGGTGTCGTCTGAGGCGGGAGCGTGGTGATACGGGTGCGGTTGGGGAGCAGGTTGGGGAGCTGGTGCAGTCCGTCTGCCGCCAGTGCCTGGCCGTTGGTCCGGCTGCTGAGTGATACAAGCGCTCCGTGATCCGTGTTTGGATTGGCCGATTCATCCCACTCGGCGTGGACACGGACCAACTGGGTGATTGGGTTGGTCCCGATGAGCGGGTGTGTGATACTCAACGAATACACGCCGGGCTCGTTGGGTGTCCAGAGCGCCGACCGGCGTTGCCCAGTGCCTGTGAAGACGAGTTTGGATTCAGGCTCGCTTGTAGAGAGCGGCTTGAGAACCGCATCAACCCGAGCGGGGAGCGATTCGATGATGGAGCTATCAAAGAGTTCGAGGGTTGCGCGGGCATCGTTCCCCGGAGTGATTCTCGTTGGCGAGACGGCCAACGCCGCTGGGGAGGCCCGCCGGGCGATGGTCCCGCGTGCCAGCGTTCGGATCATCGGGAGCCAGAACCGTTCGGGGAGGTCTTCGCCGCGTCCGTAGCGCCAGCGCCAGATCTCGTCGGTCCCGACATAGCCGATCTGCCCGCCCCCGTAGCGCATCGTGGTGACGAGGGCTCTTGGCTCACCATCATCAAGAGGCTCAGCCATCGCGAGTGTCGCCACGCCAGGCTTGAGATCTTCGAGCACGATCGAGTGTGCCCATCGGATGATCGTCCATCCCGCATCGGAGTCATCGACTGTTGATTCAAAGTCTTCGCTTCCACCAGCAAGCAGCCCCGTGCGATCGGCGAGATCGGTCAATGCCATGACCACGGGGGTCGTGTGCTGTGGGTCGTTGGAGATCGAATCAGACTTCCCGCCCTGCATCGGGAGCAGCGATGCGAGGTCAGATCCCGCCCATGAGGTCGGCGTAGCGCCCTCGCCGGCGATCCAGAGCAAGCCGCAGCCTCGGGATTCAATGTGTTCTTTGAGCGAGCCGAGCTGGGATTCGGAGAACAGATCGGGGCGGACATCACCCAGGATAACCACATCGAAAGGTTCCCATGATTCGAGTGAATCCGGGATCGGGCCGCTGAGGGGTTGGCCTTCTTCGATGAAGCGTCTGTCAGAGGCGAGCAGCATCGTCGTCGCGTTGATGGTTTCTTCGCGCATGAGGATGTTCTTGAGGTAGCGGTATTCCCAGCGGGGATGACCATCTATATAAAGGACACGCATCGGTTCAGAAACGACGCTGAGCTCGATGGGCTGCTCGTTGTTGTCTCCGATGAGGTCGGTTCCTCCGTGTGGGGTGATCCGGACGAGCATGGTCTTGGTGCCGGGCTCGGTGAAGGTGTGCGAGAGATCGGCTTCGATTTCTGGCCGATCTCCTACGATCGTCATGGTTGATGCGAGCGTCTGGCCCGTGTTCTGGTCGATGAGTTCGATCTGGACATTGTCGCCCTTGTCGTACCCATTTACATCGGCAAGCACGCGCACGGGCACCCGGTCCTCAGCAAAGACGGCGCTGGGTGATTCAACAAGCCGGATAGAAGCGTCACGAACGGGGTCGCCTGAGCCGATGGGGACGGTGATGACCGGGACCCCAGAGCTCAGGAGTGATTCAAGGAGTGCCGGGGAGGGGTCGTCGTGTGACTGACCGTCTGAGAAGATGACGATCCCGGAGACGGGGCTGGTGCCGGTGTTGTTGAGCGCGGATTGGAGCGACGCCCCGAGTGTTGTGCTGGCGCTGTCACGGATGGTCGCGGGGTCAACCGACGGGAGGCCATCGGTCTTTGTTGTTCGGTTGGTAAAGGTGTAGACATCGAGAGCGGATTCGCTACCAAGCTCCTCAAAGATTGATGCGTTGCCTGTCAACAATGTGCTGAGCTGCTTGGCGCGTGTGGTCATTGATCCATCAGAAGCAATCTCGGGCAGGTTCATCGAGCCCGATGCATCGAGCATCACGATCACGCGGTCGCGTTCGATGAGTGTCTTCCGTCTTTCAATCTGAGGCCCGAGCGCCAAGACAAAGAGCAGGACTACGATGGTCCACCGCACGCCCCCCAGCACAGCGCGAACCCAACTCGGACCAGAGAGTCCGCGGTAACTCAGCCAGATCAGTGTCCCGAGCACGATGAAAATGATCACGAGGATCCAGCCCGGGATATGGATTGCGAATCCGATCCCGGAGTCTTCCCCGCCGAAAGTGCCGGCACTGAATCCGAAGAGCCAGTCAAGGAGCGTGTTCATGCGGCTCCCCTTGGCTGGATGGTTTGCGAACCGATCGCGCTGTACGAGCAACGCCTCGCCAGCAGAAACTCGATCACACCGATCCCCGCGGCAATCCCGAAGAGCAAGAGGGCGATCGAGCGGCCGGGGCTGGTCGTTTGTCCCAAGCCGCTGACACTGAGATTCTCAAAAGTACTCAGGTCGTTCATTTCGATATTTGGTAGCGACCGCGCGATGACTGCATCGGGTGATTCGAGAGTATCCGGAATCGCAGCGGAGTTTGTGGAGTCTGGATTGATGATCACCGCATGCCTGCTGACACCTTGTTCATCAACGAGGACAAATGCATTTGCGATCCGCGGGTTTGATGCATCGGGTTGAGTAGCCAGCAAGGGTTCAAGCGAATCAAATCCGAGGCCCGCAGCCTTGTTGCCTGCGATCCTGACATCGGGTGCGATCGATTGGGCGAGGAGCGACCTGAGAAGCTCGTGCATCATGGCGACAAACAACGGGCGTGCGGGGAGATCTGTCCAGTCGGCATCAAAGGCAACGCCGAAGAGAACTACCGAGCCGCCCTGATCTGAATCGGTCCCCTCAGGCAGGGCAACGATCGTCAGCGGCCGGTCTTGCGAGTCCCTCATCAGCACCCCGGTCTTCTCTCCCGGCTCAAAGACCAATCGCCGGGTGATGGTGACGGAAGATCCAAGATCGGGGTATTCATCACTGATCCCAGAGAGCAGCTGGTTGTGTGATGGGCCGCCGGTTTCAAGCTGGTTGGCGAGCCCGATGGGCGGATCAAAGCTGCGTGATTGAACGGCTCCATCGATAAGACCAGGGGAGAGCGTTTCGAGGTGCTTGGCCCAATCAGCCCCGTTGGAAGAAGCATCGGGCGTGATCACGATCGGCATGCCAAGAGCATTGAGCCGAGCTATTCTCGCCCAGCCGCGATCATCAAGAGCAGCGGGGGAGAGGATGAACAACACATCCAGCGTTGGATCAATCCGGTCGCCCGCAGAGTTTGCATTGATCTGCTGGATAGAAATCAGGCCCTCATCAGCACCCAGCACCGCACGCACCCATCGTGACGGACGAATCTGTGAGCTTGTGGGTTGGGAATAGGCATCGATGATTCCGACACCGATGTACTGGCGGATGGGCATCCCGAGGAGCCGGGTGTCGTCGCGTGGGTTTGAGTTTGTTGTTGTGCTTTGCAATGAGACACGGAGGATCGCCGAGCCGCCCCGAGCGGTACCCAGCTTCGAGGGGTCAAGCGTGATGCTCTCGGTCAGGCGCGATTGTCCCGGTGACCACCGGGCCTCATGGATGGCGAGTTGTGTTTCGGTCTGCGGGTCTTCGACGACCAGGTTGGTTGATTGTGCTGCTGCTGAATCTGAACGGTTGAGGACAACCCGGATGCCTTGGATCTCGTCTTGAGCTACGGGCGAGTCATCAAGGTCATCTCTATGTCGTGTCACCATCGGGCGCAGCGGCTTCAATTCAGTGATCGCGATATTGCCACCGGCTGATTCTCGTGGCACATCGATCCATATTGATTCAACGCCGTTGAGCGTTTGCTCTTCGTGCCGAGTGTCTTTTCCCCACCCCATCGGGCTGAGCATAAACGCGGGTTCCGCGATAGAGCCCTCGTCGAGCCCGTCGATGACCTGAGAAACCAGCCCGAAAGCCCCGTTGATATCCCGATCGGCATCGGTTGCTTGCAATCGCTCAAGGCGCGACCGAATTAATCCGAGCTCGCTCGTCGCGGGGATGGCTTCGCCAATTGCAGGCGCGGCTACGGTGATGAGAGCCGCGCGGTCGCCTTGGGTTGGGTCGAGTGTGCTCAGGAGTTCGAGTGCCCGCTGTCTTTGATACTCGATCGATGATTGTCCTGAAGCGATGGTCCCCGCGCTGTGGATCGAGTTGTCGATGACGAGAATCATCGTCCGTGCCCGTTCATCGGCCAGCCCGGACCCAAGCACCAACGAACCCACGCCCCCCGCGATCAACGCGATAATCGCGCACCGGGTCAGCAGCAGGATGAGTTGCTCGATCGTGATGAGCCGGCGGCGTTTGCGGTACGCCTGTTCTAAGAACCGCATCGCACCCCATGAGATCGGGCGGTGCTTGCGCCGGAGCAGGTGCACCAAGATCGGGATCGATATACAGATCAATCCAGCTATCAGCAGCCCGGGATGGAGGACGGACAGTCCCATCATCGCCATCATCGCCATCATCGCATAGCACTCCGGAGTTTGGACAGGGTCGAGTTGCGACGCGCGACAAACGACGCGAGCGTCGGCCCGAGCCATTCGTGGGTCGAAATGATGTGGTGGTCAAACCCCAGCGCGCGGATATCGTGGGCGACGGTCTCGTTGTGCTCGTTAAACGCCTTGAGGTAGTCGTTGCGGAGGGCTCGTGGATCGATCCGGATCGTGGGTTCAAACTCGAGCCCTTCAAACGCGGCCCGGTCCTCGAACTCAAAGGTCCGCTCCGCACGGTCGAGTACCTGCAGCACGATCACATCGTGGCCTCGGTGCTTGCATTTGGCCAGTGCAGACTTGAGATCCGCCGGGTCCATGAAGCAGTCTGAGATCAGCGCGATCATGCACCGGTTGTTAAGTTTGCCCATTGCCTGGTCCATGACGCGGACAATGTCGGTCTCTTGCTCGACGGGGTGGGTCGCCAGCGCATCGACAATCGGCTTCCACCCGGAGTTGCGAGCGGTGCGGGGGACCATCGCGCGGATCTCGTCTGCGAAGACCATCAATCCCGCCCGGTCGCCCTGATGGAGGGTGATGTGGGCGAGGGCCGCGGCGGTCGCTGTGGCGTGGTCGTATTTGGACCAGTTGATCCGCCCGTCTGGGGCCTGAGCACTCGCCGACCCCGAGGCATCAGAAAACAGCCTCGACCCGAACCGCATCGACCCTGATGAATCAACCATAATTACAAGATCGAGGTTCGTTTCCTGTTGGTACTGCTTGACTTGCAGCTTGTCGGAGCGTGCGTAGACCTTCCAGTCCAGGTGCCGAATGTCGTCACCAGCGACATACGGGCGGTGGTGGGCAAACTCGACGCTGACCCCTGTGTAGGGGGATCTGTGCTGCCCGGACCTGACCCCCTCGACGATCATTTTGGCCCTCAGTTCCATCGAGGTGAGGCGGGCGAGGGTCTGGGGGTGGAGGTATAGATGTGGATCGAAGCGATCGGTGGGTGAAGAGGGGGCATTGGGAGTCTGGGACATTGCTTTATGGTACCGTCAATTGACCCGCAGGCTGCTCGCATCGGGGTCCAAACGCCGATGAAGTTGCAGTATTCACAGTTTGAGAATCAACAGAAAGAATCTATGGCAACAATCCAAGACCGGGTCCCGGCATCCAATATCAAACGAATCGCCGTCCTCACCGGCGGCGGCGATTGCCCAGGGCTCAACGCGGTCATCCGCGCGGTCACCAAAGATGCTATCAACCACGGCATCGAGGTCTATGGGATCGAGGATGGTTTCCTCGGGCTCGTCGAGGACCGAATCCGTCCGCTCACAATTGATGATGTCTCCAATATCCTCACCATGGGCGGCACCATCATCGGGTCCAACAACCGATCCAACCCCGCCAACTTCCCCGTCGGCAAAGACAAAGACGGCAACACAATCTTCAAAGACCTCACCGATGTCTGTGTGACGCACCTCAAAATCCGGAAGATCGACGCCCTCATCGTCATCGGCGGCGATGGAACCATGACCATCGCCAAACAGATCACCGACAAGGGATTCAACTGCATCGGCATCCCCAAAACCATCGACAACGACCTCCACGGCACCGACATCACCTTCGGGTTCCGAACCGCGGTCCACATCGCGACCGAAGCGCTCGACCGCGTGCATTCGACAGCCGCGAGCCATCACCGTGTGATGGTCGTCGAGCTCATGGGTCGCAACGCCGGGTGGATCACGCTCCATGCGGGCTTGGCGAGCGGGTCGGACATTATTTTGATCCCCGAGATCGAGTTTGATCTTGATAAGATCACCGAGTATTGCCGGTGGCGATCGCAGCGGGGCAAGCGGTTCACCATCATTGCTGTTTCTGAGGGCGCCAAGCCCAAGGGCGGCGATCAGATTATCGATCGCATGGTTGAAAACTCACCCGAAGCGATCCGCCTCGGAGGCGTCGCCAAGTGGCTTGCGGGCGAGATCGAAGAACGCACCGAGATCGAATCTCGGTATGTTGTGCTGGGTCATGTCCAGCGCGGCGGCACACCCACAGCCGGCGACCGCGTGCTGGCGACGCAGTTCGGTCACCACGCGATGGAGCTTCTGAAGATGGGGCTGACAAATCGGTTGGTTGTGATGCAAGGCGGGCAACTCAGTGATGTTGAAATCACCAGCGCCGCAGATAAGCAGCGATTGGTCCCCAAGGATCACCCCCTGATCGCCGCGGCCCGAAGCGTGTACACCAGCTTCGGGGATTGAAAGATTGATTGTGCAATCCCAATAACCTCTCCGGAGGTATTCTCATGCGATCAACAGGAATCTCATATCTGCTCTGGTGTCTCAGCTTCGTCGGCTTCTGTGGCATCCACCGCTTCTACAACGGCAAATGGATCACCGGGCTCATCTGGTTCTTCACCTTCGGGTTCTTCTATATCGGCCAGCTGATCGATCTGATCCTGATCCCCGCGATGACCGAGCGGGCGAATCATCGCGAGCGGGTGCTGTATGTTCGGACGCACAATCAGCCATGCAGATGCCAGATTGCATGAATGGGTTCAGATGGTGAGCCCATAGAGAATTTCAATCATGGGCAGCCGGCACCGAAGGCGCTTAGGAACGCACTGACATCTAAGAAGTTCAAGGCGCCATCGCCAGTAAAATCGGCGATCAGGTCTCCTGAACTGAACGCCGCGAGAAAGCCTGATACATCGAAGAAGTTGAGAAGTCCATCGCCGGTGATGTCCGCAGCACAGGCGTTGATGCACAAGCCGTTCTTCGAGCAGAATATGGCAAGCTCGGCTGCTGGCGAAGCCGATTGGCCTCCCGGTGCGGCGGGGTCTGCCACGATCCACTGCATGTATCGGAGGGTTCCATCAAGGGCGGCGTGGTCGGCGATTGGATAATGCATGGTACCGAATCCACCACCGACCCCGGCACCGCTGAGGGTGATTGGGCCGAGCAGCTCATCTTGGGGGAGCATACCACCAACGGGTGGGCTTGATGACACAGCGACCCATGCCTGAGCACCTCCGAGTGCGTTTTCAATACCGACTTTAAAGTCAGCATTACCTATGTTTGGGGGGATCACTGCGATCATTCCCGGAGCGATCCCACCGCTCCCGGCAACACCGCCGGGGAGAACAGCGGGATTGTCTGAAGCCAGTTCAGAGTGAAGTGTTGGGCGGTCGAAGGGGAAGGTGGCATTGGCTACGCGTGGGTCGGTCAGTCCGTTTTCGATGAAGTCAATGATGTTGGCTTGGTCAGCAGGCGCGAATATAATCGGTTTCTGGATCTCGGAGTCGAGGTTTTCTGGGAAGGGGTCGAGCCCGTTGCGGTGTGCATAGAAATCGAAGACATCTTCCATAGTGGAGTGCGCCCCGTTGTGCATAAACTGGTTGCGCAGTCCGGCGTTTCGGAGTGTTGGGGTTTTGAATCGGCCTCGGTCGTCTTGATTGCCGGTCACTTCAAAGCGGCCCAGGTCTTCTGAGGGTGGACGGATCCCGATATTGTGGAACTCGTTCTTGGTAAACTGCGGGCTGTCATGGCAGGTGGTGCAACGCGATCCCTGGAATGCTTCAAGCCCGGCGTGCTGAGCTGGGGTCATGGCGCCTGAGTCTCCCATTTCCACAAGATCGAAAGGGGATTGGTCTGGAACGAGCGTCCGTTCATATGTCGCGATGGCCATACCGATTCGACCTGCAGTGATCGCGGGGTCGCCGAATGCTTGGTTGAAGAGGTCGGAGTATTCGGCGCTGGTGTTGATCACAGCCGAGAGGTCAGCTGGCAGATTTGATGCCAGTGCGAGTGGGCGGGCGTTTGTGAGCTTGTCGATGACCTGTTGCCAGTTGCGTCCTTCGTGGGCCATTTCGATATCAGAAAGGATTGGTCCAACCGCTTGGCTTTCGAGCGCAGCATTCGATGAGATAAGCACAACACCTGTTTGCGGATCAACAAACTCACCTGATGCTCGCCCGTCCCAGAAGAGTTGGTCAGCAAACATCGCCATTATTGAAGGCGGGGCAAATCTGCCTGTGACTTGTTCCTCGAGCCAGAACGGAGGTAGGATTTCGTATGTATCGGCGGTATTCATATTGATGACGCCAGGCGAGCCGCTGATATCGTCGGGTGTACCAAAGAGGGCATCCGGTCCGGGGTTGATCCCGATGCGTGGGTCTGTGCCTCCGCTTTGTGATATATGACATGTGCCACAGGACATCGTGTTATCACTGGAGAGCTGCTCGTCCCAGAACAGGATCTTGCCAAGCACTCGTTTCTCTTCTGAATACGGATTTTCCGAAGGGAAGATGACATCCGGCAGCACTTGGGCGCACACCGATGTGATTCCAAATGCCAAGGCAAAGCCGATACTGAGTGATTGGGCTTTCATAGATTCTCTCCCGTTCTGCGCATTGATAGGCGATTGGAAGCTGATTTCTGCTAAATATAAATATACAGGGTGATTGAAAAATACCAACTATAAAATGACCTTGTTTCCATAATAAAGGGATTTCCCTTGTAGTCCAGGGAACAAGGAATACATCAGTTCGCATGAAGCGGATTGTTAGAATAACGGTACATCCGGATCCTCTTCGAGCTGGTCATCGTTTCCTGAACCATTACGGGAGCTTTCGTATGGGATAGACATTGAGCGGGTGGCCAACTACAAAGAACGGCTCGTGTGCGCAAGGCTGTGAGTTACGGGCATCCCTGAAAGAACACCGCGAGGAACTGGGAGACATCAAAGAAGTTGATTGTACCATCGCCGGTAAAGTCGGCCATCGGGTCGTTATTGCCATACAGGATCAAGAACTCTGTCACATCCAAAAAATTGAGTGTGCCGTCCATATTGGTGTCGGCGGGGCACGGGTTCTCGGCTTGGATGTCCCACGATGCGGAGAACGAACCTTCGCTGAGCGGGGAGTCGAGCACCCCGATCCCGATATGACCCAGACGCATTCTGACCCGGTAGCTCCCCGAATCGGCCTGAAGGGGGATGTTCAGGTTGAACGGTGCGCCTGTAAAGGTGAAGTCGAAAACTTGGTGCTGGAAAAAGGCGTCCTCGAACCCGCCACCAACCTTTGATTCGTGTGCTACTTCGATGAACCCGAAATAGCTGATCGACGAGGGGCCGCTGTTGTTCATGATCCCCGAGATGTTGATGGTCCCGTCGAATGAAACCGTGAAATCATATTGAAATACGGATCCGAGTTCATGCGAGAACCGCTCGGCCTGGACATTCCCATGGCCTCTCGAGCCCATGTAGCTTTGGTCGAAGTTGATGGTGCCTCGGTCTGCATCTATGAAGTTCGCGATCCCGTCGGCCGTGCCTGTGTAGAACCCCTGTGACGAGTCGATTGTCGCTGTAGAGATCACCGGGCCAAGGGATTTGAGCGTGCCAGATTGCGATTCGCTGTTGTCGGAGTCATCGGATTGATCGACATTGGTCAGCTCAAGCTCGACAAAGGTGTCCACGCTGGATCGGACTGGGGTCGCGTCAGCCATCGCCCACGCCGGATACAACGCCAGCGCCGCCATGGTTAGGCAGACTTCAGATCTTGAAAGCATGGATGAATCCCTCTCCGGATATGCTTCATGACTTCGGATAGTGGGGTCAGTTTATCAGGATTCAGGGGGTATTACAAGGGCAATTTTCCCACAAACGGGGAGAAAGAGCCTGAGTAGCTGGTTTAGCTGCCTGTGGGGATTCAGGATTCAATTGGGAAGATTGATTCAGGCGGAGATCATGGACACCCAGACCCAAACGCATTCAGAAATGCAGAGACATCCAGAAAATTGAAATCCCCTTCGTCGGTAAAGTCGGCCGCGGACTCTTGATTGCCAAAGGCGACCAGAAACGCGGAGACATCCAGGAAGTTGAGATCCCCTTCTCCCGTCAGATCCGCGGGGCAGTTCTCTACTGCTAGAGCGATGCCGGTAATTTGCTCACCAACCGAATACTCATGCATGTAAGACATTTCTCCGGAATACATGTCAAGCGATATCAATGTATTGTCCGCCCCTACAAGCAAATAGGCTTGTTCACCTTCAGCCGAATCCATCCCGCCGGTTGTGTCGATGTTAAAGATGTCTCCTAGCCCCTCAAACAAGATTCGGGTTTCCATCGTGCCCGGATCGATCGTGAATGGTCCGGGCATAAACTGGCTCCAAGCGACGAGCATCCCGTCGCTCCGGAGTGTGAGCCCGTTGATGTCACCGATGTCGAGAACGCCCAGTTCGGTTGCTGCTCCTGTAGAAAGATCGATCAAGAAGATCGCACTCTCAAACAAGCTCCCAATTGCGCGTCCACCAACGAGATACGCCATCCCGTCATCGCGGATGGTCAGGCCGCCCTCAAACTCAATATCGGCGCTCAGCTCTGCGATGAATGTTGAATCCGCATTCTTTGGATCGATTTGATATAGACTTGCCGGGGAGAGCACACCGTTTGGTCGGCTATGGGTGTAGAGCATTCCGTCCCGCCCCATGTCGAGTGATGATGCGAGTTGCACACCGGTGTTCCCTATCAATGATCTTGACCCGGTCGAGGAGTCGAGAAGATTCAATCTTCCCCCGTCGCGGATCGCGAACAAATCGCCTGCGGATGAAATTGATGAAACCCCTACAAGTGCTGATGCGATTGCGAAAAATCCTATTTGTGACATTGTGTGGTCCTTCAATAATGAGAAATAGATTTGAAACATGTCCGTGCTTCAAATATTGGCGCAGTGCGGCTGCGACGAAACAATGTTCGTAAGTCATTCGTTTTGGTTGCGAAGACTTTGAATAATATGTGATCAATGCAAGTAGTGTTAAGACTGCTGAGGTCACTAAAATGGAGGGATATCGTCAGGGTCGTCGCCAGAGCCGTCACGGAAATTTTCTACGGGCCCAGTCTTGTTTCCCGGTGCAAAGCCCTGTGTCTGTGCGGCGGGGCCCCCCGAGGCGAAGTCGGGACCGTCGAAGCCACCGTTGGGGGTGCGGGCAGTCGCGTGTCCGCCGGGTGATTGGTTGAAGTCTGGCATTGAGTCTGTGACACTGAATCCCTGTGATCCGTTCGCTGAGTGCATCGGATCCCAGTTCTTGAACCGGACGATGTTCGAGTCCCACACGAGCTTGACGGTCCCGGTCGGGCCGTTACGCTGCTTGGCGATGATGAGCTCGGTCATGTTGAGTTTCTCACGGTTGTCCTCGTCGAACTCTGGGTTGGTCGGGTCCCATGACGGTTCGCCGCGGTGGTAGTAGGACTCGCGGTGGAGCAGAGAGACGATGTCGGCGTCCTGCTCAATGGAGCCCGATTCACGGAGGTCGCTCATGCGGGGGCGGTTGCCCTCGCGTGATTCGGTGCCACGGTTGAGCTGGGCGAGACAGATGATGGGGATCTTGAGCTCACGCGCCAGCGCCTTGATCGAGCGGGAGATTTCAGAGACCTCGACCTGACGCGATTCGCGCGCGGCCCCGGGCGAAGTCAGCAGCTGAAGATAATCAATGATGATACAGCGGATGTCGTGGCGTTGTTTCATCCGCCGGGCTTTGGCCCGCATCGCAAGGACGGTCATGCCGGGGGTGTCGTCGATGATGAGATTTGCTTCAGAGAGTTCGCCCGCGCATCGCTGGAGTTTGAGGAAGTCGTCGTCGGTGACCTGCCCGGTGCGGAGCTTGGATGCATCAACCCCGGAGCGTGCACTGAGCAGGCGCTGTGTCAGCGCGTTTCTGGACATTTCAAGCGAGAACACGCCGACCGCGACGGGTGCCGCGTTGGGTCGGGTGTGCCATGGTGTTGATCCACCGAAGGCGACTTGTTCAGCGATGTTGAGCGCGATCGCGGTTTTACCCATCGACGGTCGTGCCGCGAGGATCATGAGTTCTTCGGGGTGGAGCCCGCCGGAGAGTTGTTCATCGAGGTAATCGAACCCGGTCGGGATGCCGGTGACCAGATTGCCCGACATCGCGGATTCGACCCGGTCCATCTCCTGCATCAGCAGCTCGGTCATGGTCTCGGGGTCGGCGTTGATGTCTTCGGATGCGATATCGAAGATCCGTTTTTCTGCTTGGTCGATCACATCCTTGGCGGCGTCCGGTGTGCCGCCGCCCTGCGTGTAGGCCTCGTACATGATCTCGCCGGCGGCATCGATCAGTTTGCGGAGGCGGGCGCTGTCGGAGACTAGTTTGGCGTAGTACGGCGCGTTGGCCGCGCTGGGGACGGCTTCGGCGAGTTCCATCAGGAATGACGAGCCGCCCACGGAATCGAGTACACCCTTGGCCCGCAAAGATTCGGCAAGCTGAACCATGTCGCCGGTCTGGTGGGCCTCGAAAGTTTCGAGCAAGCACGAGAAAATAGTCCCGTGAGCTTCTTTGTAGAACTGGTCGGGTTTGGAGACGATCCCGACGATATCGGTCAGGGCCATCGGATCCAGCAGGATAGAGCCCAGCAGCGATCGCTCCGCATCAATATGGTGCGGCGGGGTCCGGTCGAACAGCTCAGAAGCGTCGATCGTGGGCTTGCGTTTGTCGGCCCAAGGCTTAGATTTGTAGGTGGTCTCGCTCACAGGACCATCGTAGTGCAATCGGCGGCGAGAGTTTCTATCTTGTGGACAACCGACAGCTTGACCCCCGCTTTTTTGACTCTGACGGACATATTTGTGTATAAGATTGGTCATGAGCAGCGAACATTTTGAGTCCAGCCCTGAGTCCAACCCGGTTCATTTCTACGACGAAGGCGAGCGGCTCCCCGACCAACTCCCCGATTCCCCCTTCCCGATCTTCAAAGAGTGGTTCGATCAGGCATGGGACGAGCGGCTGACTCCGAACGCCAACTCCATGACCGTCTCAACCCTCCACGAAGACGGGATGCCCGATGCTCGCGTGGTTCTCTGCAAGCTCGTCGACCCAAATCCGGGCTCGGTTGTGTTCTACACCAACTACAACGGCGCTAAGGGGCAACAGCTCGAAGCGGTCCCGTTCGTCTCGACGAGTTTTCATTGGGATTTTTATGAACGCCAGGTTCGCGTCCGGGGGCCGGTCGTCAAAGCCACCGAAGCAGAATCGGATGCATACTTCGCGTCGCGTGCACTCGAATCCCGGCTTGGGTCGTGGATCAGCGATCAATCGCAGCCGATCGAATCGCGTGATGCGCTGATGGAGAAAGTAGCCGGGGTGATGGAGAAGTTGGGGCTTGATGCCGCGGCATTGATGAGCGGGGACGAGATCGACATCCCAAGGCCCCCGCACTGGGGCGGGTACCGGATCCATGCGCAGTCTGTCGAACTCTGGGCTGGCGGTGTCGGACGGATCCATGATCGTGCAAGATGGAATCGTGATTTGACCAAAGACGGCGACGGCTTCATCTACGGCCCATGGTCATCGACCCGCCTGCAACCTTGATTGACTAAGGGATCATCACGCGAACGAGTGCGCGTTTCATGCGCCGCCAAGTTTTCTCGTCGATTGGCTCGCCGGTCTTGGTGTCGAGCCGGGCTTGTGCGAGGCGTTCGGCGTGTTTCCAGTACCCGAGCAGGACGCCCCACGCCCAGTAGAGCGAGCGGTCCGGGTCGTAGATATTGGTCGGCTCGCTGGTTAATCCATTGAGTTCGACAATCCCAAAGCCCTCGCCTTTGCGGAGTTGTTCGAGTGATTCGCATCGGATATCAAAGCGTCCGATGTCGAATCCGCCGCCGCCATCTCCGTTATTGCCAGTATTGAATCGGTCGGCGATGGATCCGATCTTGGCGGAGAGTTCCGGGGTGATGAGGTGCTCCCCGTCGGTGAACATCGCGCCCTGTGTATGGTTTCCTGCGAATCCGAGTGGGAGTTGCTCGCCGTCGTCGAGGATCCAGTCGTACTTGTCCCGGAATCGTTCGATGAAGATCGCGGCCTGCGCTCGGTAGCGTTTGTGCATAAGGATCAGCTTGCGGATCGAATGCTTCCCATCGCCGATGAGCACCGGGAAATGCTTGATTGTGATCGCGTAGATGAATCCCGACGGCCCGTCATAGTCGGGATCGGTGATCGACTCAACATGGCGAACCCACAGCACACCGAGTTCCAATGGGCCGGGATGATATTTTTGCATCACGAACGACTCATGGCTCTGCTTGCAATACTCTGCTACACCCTCTTTGGTCATCTGGAGCCGGACCGCACGCCCGCGTTCACCTTTGTCAGGCTTGCAGATGACTGGGAGCCCGCCGAGTGCGGCGTCGTTGTCGATTGCATCCATCGCGGCGTCGATCCGGCTCTGGGTATTTTCGTTGTCTTTGATTAGCACGAGGTGCAATACCGAATCGTCGCCGGCTGTTCCGTCGCCGAGTTTAAGATTGAGATCGGATTTGGATTCATCCTGCACCCCCGCATCGTCGGCATAGCCAGGATTCACCGCGGTCATTTTCCCGAGCCCCTTGCCAGAGAACACCCGCCCGAGCCCCCAGCAGAGCACCGGGATGTACACAAAGAAGGTTGGCCAGTATTCGTGATTGAAGGTGCGGTCGATGGTCGCGCGGATGCGTTGTCGCCCGCTCCAGGTGATGACTAAACGGACCGCATGGATCGCGCACAGCAGCAGCCAGCTCCCGACAATCAGACCAATCAACCCGAGTTGTTCGGTGAGGGCGATCGTCCATCCACCGCCGATCAATCCCATGACGACCGCAGGAAGCACAAAGGCCACGCCCCGGATCCATCGTAATATGCCCAGAGGCCGGTCCAGCGGGTTTGCCCCGCGGAGGAGCCACCATGTCCGCCCGACAAGCAACCCAAGAATCGCAACACCGAAGTCGATCCGCATCATCACGGTCAAGATCATGACCGCCACCATCCCGACATGCGGCAGTCGGCGGATCAGCACGGTGATGCCAATAAGCTGCGCCCACCAGGGGATGGTCATGATCTGGTCGCCGACCCAGTGGAGGGCCGCGTTTGCTCCGGAACGAGCGGGGACCGGAGCAAGATTCAGGTAGTCGGTTTGGGGGGCGACCCCGGGTTGTTCGTGGCGGTCAAAGAACGCGTTGAGATACCCGGCCGTCTCATCTGCTTTGAGAAAGGGTAAAAAATGTGAAGCGTCAAGCATGACCAATCGCGAGGTTGGCATCATCTCATGGTGCAGCTCAGCGCCCGGCGCAGATACCAAGGGGTCATTGCGGCCATGGAGGATCATCGTTGGGGTTTGGATCGTGGGCATGATCCGGGTGAGTTCGCGCTGGTCCGAATCCCAGAAACTCCATAGCCATCCGATCCGCAAGTCTCTTGAGCCGAGCAGGCCAAAGTGGGGGATTATATCAGGAATAAGTTCCGCGATCCCAAAACCAACTGCGTACTTCACATGCTCGAATAAATACGAACCGCTCCCCTCGGTTTCTTGCGCACCAACCGAGGCGAGCATCGTCAGCGATGCGACTCGGTTTGGATGGAGATCAGCCATCCGTAGCCCGACACCGCCGCCGTTGGACCATCCGACGAGATGGACGCGGTCTACGCCCATCTGGTCGAGAAAATCAAACATGTAGCGTGCCTGGACCCGATACGAAACATTTGTTCCTTTGCCGGAGGCGGAGAAGCCAATCAGGTCTGGTGCGAGGATCGTTCGCTGTTGAGCGTTGAGGTATGGTGCGAGGCGGACAAAATCCGTTCCCATCCCGGGGGCCCCATGCATGAGCAGTACGGGGGTTTTGTTACTGGAAGGAATTGATTCCCATTTGTCGAAGACCACATCGAGCTGGCGATCGTGTATTACTTCACCATTTTGGTCTCTGTCAGCAATCTGAGTCGATGGCCGATCCGCACCGGGCAACAGCAGATGGTCAATCCCGCCGGACCACCATTGGTACCCATGAGATAGTACCAACAGAATCAAATAGAAACCAATCGCTAGGCGGGCGGTCTTTCGGATTGGTCGTCGGTCTTTATGCATCAGGTGTTGATTGGTCTTCGCTCGCCGACAGTTTCACGGGCACAAACTTCCGCTTCCGGATCTCGGCCGTCCCGAGCTGTCCGCACGCGGCCATGGTATCACGCCCCTTGGTCCGCCGCCGGTTGACAAACACGCCATGGGAAACCAGCCGCTCGACAAAGGCATCGACTTGCTCTTCTGTAGGAGCCGGCCATGGGGAGTCTCGGCGTGGGTTGTAGGGGATGACATTGAGCAACCCGCCGTGGCCCTTGGCTTTGTCGCGGGTGGGGTCTTTCAAAAATGGGCTCATCCATGCCGCGAGTTCATCGGCGTGTTGTAGTTCGCTGTTGACACCCGGGATGAGGACATATTCGATCATGATCTTGCGACCGCCTCGGACCTCGCGGAGCTGGAGGAGAATGTCCTGAAGCTCCTGCATATTCCATTTCTTGTTGATCGGCATCAGCTTTGATCGCACCTCGTCGTTGGACGCGTTGAGCGACAGTGCGAGCCCGAGCCGTTTCCAGCCGGGTTGTTGGACCTGTTCTTTGATGCGTTGCAGGCCATCGATGCGACCGACGGTAGAGATCGTGATGTTGGCCATCGGGATGCTCGCGCCCGTGCGGTCGGTCAAGCACTCGATGGCGGTCAAGACCTCATCGAGGTTGTCCATCGGCTCGCCCATGCCCATGAAGACGATGTTGTCGATCTCGATACCTTCTATAAACCTAGCCGCCCACCACTGGGCGACGATTTCGCTGGCGGAGAGGGATCGGATCAATCCCATCTGTGCCGTCTCGCAGAAATCACAACCGAGAGCACACCCAACCTGCGAAGACACGCAGAGTGTGTGCGTCTTGCGGCCTGACCTCCCGATCATGGGGATGATCACCGATTCGATATCATCGAAATCGATCCCGCGATCGGCGAGTTTGTGGTTTGGGTTGGGTAGCCGCTGAACAAACTTGACGGTGATGCCCTCGTTGACGGGTTCTTCATGGCGAGTGACGATCTCAGGCATCGTGATCTTGGCGGGGGCGGAACTTGTCTTGCCATCCCGGAAGACGGCTTGGTACGCCTCCTTGGCGCGGCCCTTCCCAACACCTTCATCGGCGCATGCGTCAACAAACGCTTGGAGCGTCATCCCCATCGGGGAGATCGGTGTGATTTCGTCGGCGAGTGCCATAGGTGGTAAGGATAGACGATCTGCACAAAAAAACCCGCTGAACCGTTCAGCGGGTTTGGGTTGGAATCAGGGTTGATTACTCTTCTTCAGCGTCGGCAACCATTTGATCAAGCATGGTGCCGATCAGTGCGACGGTCTCGCCGCTGGTGCCTTCGCTGTTGCCTGTCACCATAACGCGAGGCGTGATCTCGATTCGGTTCTCGCCGATGACACGAAGTACCTCGATCATCGCGGCGTTGGCCTTGCCGATCTGATCCGCGATCATCTTGTAGGCGTTGGCCTGAGCGGTCGCTTCGATCTCGACGGCCTCAGCTTGTGCATTGGCTTCGATGATCCGCTTGAGTTTGTCTTGCTCAGCAATCTGGACCTCATAGGCAGCCGTTGCAAGTCGTTTTTCTTCCTCGGCTTCTTGCTGGGTCTTTGAAAGTTCCTTCTGCTGGACAGCGGCTTTCTGCTGTTCTTGGAAGGTGACTTGTTCCTGGACCGCGATTTCTCGGTCGCGCTGGGTGTTGAGGAGTTGGCCGAGGGTTTCCTCGTCGCCGACATCGCCGATGCGGACGCCGGTGATTGTGACGCCCATGCGGGCCATCTCGGTCGAGATCATCGCGAGCGATTGTGATTCCTGGATCGAGCGTTGGTTCACATAGTCGAGTGCTTTGACGCCCTCGGCGTTGTTACGGAAGATCGCACGCACCGTCGAGTTGAGTTTGGCAAGCAGCGGCTCAATCTCGGCCCCAAGCTTGGCAACAACTACTGGCGCGTTTTGGGGTTCGATCTTGTATTCGACTCGGACATCAACCGGGAAGGTAAAGCCGTCGCTGGTGCGTACGGTGATTTCCCGTTGCTCACTCCCAAGAGCGCGGGCTTGGTTGCTCCCGCTTTGTGCGGCGAATCCTTTCTCGCCTGCAGTGAACCGGATAATCGTTTCGCGTGTCGAGATGATTGATACTGAGTATGCCTTTGTGTTGACTGGGTATTTACCGGGCTGGAGAACCGCCGCAAGGATGCCCTTCTCACCAGACTGTGCGAGGATGACGGGTTCGTCGTCCTCGGTCACCTTGGTTGAGAGTGTGGGTTCGCTACCGAAGTTGCTCTTGAGTACCGCGACGGCCGCGGGCGGGACCTCGGTGGTGCCGACCATGGTCACCATGAACAAATCAGGATTCAAGCGGTACTTTCCGGGAGTCAGCACATTGGACTGGGGGCCCTTGCGGCCATTGCCAGCGGTCAGGAAAAACTTCGGGTCCTCGACCATCTTCTTAAACTCGGCGTTGGTCACTTCAGGTGCAAAGACCTGACCCGGATCCAGCGGCAGACCGTCGCGTGACTCAACCAAGCCGATCATGTCGGCAGGGATATCAATCAATGGTTTGACATCAACATCCCAGAGCACAGGCCAGTACCACAGGTGCCAGCCCGGAGCGAGCACATCGGCCTGCGGGCCCATCTCGCCTTTGGTGGCGAGGATCATGCCCGGGGTCATTGATTTGCCCAGTGCGTTCTTTTTGACAACACCTACGGAGTTGGGCCCGACATAGCGGACTGAAGACATTGCGACGCCCCCGACCAGCACAATGATCGCGAGCAGCACAATCCCGCCTCGGGCGCTCTTGTTGGTGACACGGAAGGCGGAAGTTGCGATCATCCCGGCAAGGATGATCCCGATCAGTAAGAATGCACTCGACATCGTCGTTCTCCATCATCCCGACACGCTCGTCATGGGCGCGAATAGGGGTTTCCTGTATGGTACCAGTGATGGGGCCCAAAGCGCACAAAGGGCGCTCCTGACGACTACGATCCACACCAGCCGCTAGGCGTTCTAGCCCTATGTATTGGGAATACCGCCTGTTGGCTTTCATTTTGAAGACTCCCGAACGAGGTAAGTCATGTCCTGGTTGAAGATTAAAGACGCATTCCAAGCTGATCCCGGCATCGAGCTGACCATCAAAGGATGGGTCCGCACCAAACGAGATTCCAAAGCCGATGGCGGGCTTTCGTTCGTTGCGGTCAACGACGGGACTTGCTTTGACCCAATCCAGGTCGTCGCTCGCCACGACCTCTCTAACTACGAAGAGATCGCCAAACTCAACACCGGATGCTCAGTCGAGGTCGATGGCGTCCTCGTTGAGTCCCAAGGCAAAGGCCAGTCCGTCGAAATCCAAGCAACCGCTGTACGAGTCATCGGCTGGGTCGAAGACCCCGAGACCTACCCCGCGTCCAACAAACGGCATTCATTCGAGTACCTCCGCGAGATCGCTCACCTCCGCACACGCACCAACACCTTCGGTGCGGTCGCTCGTGTTCGCCATGCGTTGTCCCAGTCCATCCATCGTTTTATGGACGAGCAAGATTTCTACTGGGTCCACACGCCCATCATCACGGGTTCGGACTGCGAAGGGGCCGGCGAGATGTTCCGGGTCTCCACGCTCGACTTCATGAACATGCCCAAGACCGAAGACGGCCAGGTTGATTTCAGCAAGGATTTCTTCGGGAAGGAATCACACCTGACCGTTTCTGGCCAGCTCAATGTCGAGACCTACTGCAGCTCGCTGAGCAGGGTGTACACCTTTGGGCCTACCTTTAGAGCCGAGAACTCGAACACCACGCGTCACCTCGCCGAGTTCTGGATGATCGAGCCTGAGCTCGCGTTCGCGGATCTTCACGACAATGTCGAGCTCGCCTCGGGCATGCTCCGTGCGTGCGCTAGCGATCTGCTTGATAAGCGGATGGACGATCTTGAGTTCTTCAACCTCCGCATCGAGAAGGGTGTCATCGATCGCTTGAAGATGATCGCCGAGACGGATGTCAAGACAATCACATACACCGAAGCAATCAAGATCCTCGAAGGGTGCAACGAGAAGTTCGAATACAATGTCAAGTGGGGCAGCGACATGCAGTCCGAGCACGAACGCTACCTGACCGAGAAGCACTTCAAGCAGCCCGTGGCGGTCATTAACTATCCCAAGGACATCAAGGCCTTCTACATGCGTCTCAACGACGAGGGTACAGACGGCGCACCGGGTCAAACCGTTGCTGCGGTCGATATTCTTGTGCCGGGCGTCGGTGAGATGGTCGGCGGCTCCCAGCGCGAAGAGCGCCTCGATGTCCTCGACGGCCGCATCGAAGAGATGGGCCTGGACATCAACGACTACTGGTGGTACCGCGACTTGCGTAAGTATGGAACGGTTCCGCACGCCGGGTACGGGCTCGGATTCGAACGCCTCGTCCAGTTCTGCACCGGGATGCAGAACATCCGCGATGTGATCCCCTTCCCGCGTGCACCTCGCCAGGCAGATTTTTGAATGAAGCTGTGCGTATTAGCAATGGCTTTGGTTTGCTGGGCGGCTACCGCTTCGGCGGCCGTGTCTACGAACATCCCTGCCCAGCGTGTTTCAATGACTCTTGAGACGATGCAGGCCGCGGTTCTGAGCGGGGACTCGGGTGCCTATATGGCGAAGATCGATACCACCGATTCAAAGTTTGCTACCGAGCAGCGGGCGTGGATCACGGATCTTTTGCGTAATCCGGTTTCATCGTTCAGGATCGAACCCCTCGAAGAACTCATCACCGGGATCACCGGGCGTGCTGGAATGATGCACATCCGTTTCCACTGGACACTCAAAGAGGATCAGATCGAGCGAGCAATCGAGTTCAATGCGATCTTTCGGACAATGGGCGATGAACCCGACGGCCCTTGGTTATTCTCAGGACGCGGTTGGGAGATCAAACTGGCCAGTGAGATCGGGCTCAGGGTCTTGGCTGATCTCCAGCATCAAGAACTCGCCACAAATGTTCTTGATGTCGTTCCAGGAATCCAGAGCACGGTTGAAAGCAAACTCAAACTCAAACTCTCGAGCCCACTCGCGATTAAAATCTACCCATCTGTCCAAGAACTCCAATACTCGATCGCTCCGGGGTACATCAATATGCTCTCGGGTTGGAACGAACCCGGCGAGTCCATCAAAATCCTTGGCAGAGATTCGGTTTCCGCAGATCGAATATCCTCGCTGCTCGCCCACGAGATTGGGCACGCGGTGAGCTTTGAGTTTGGTCCCGAGATCATCAACGCTCCGTGGTGGTCGCTCGAAGGCATCGCCGAACTTGTTGCCGATGAGTACCGATCCTCGCCGGCCGAGGATCGGGAGATTGGAATCGCGAAACAGATTCAACGCGGTGATCGTCGGAGCTGGGATCAACTCAGTGATTTCAGGGGCGAGGCCGTGAACCATTCGATGTATGTGTATTCGCAGGGCTGGTCGATGGTGCGGTACATCACCCAGCGGTTCGGAAAGCGCGCACGCAACAACTGGTTCAAAGCAATGGGCAATGGTGAAAGCGTTCATGAAGCTACACAGAAGGTGCTCAAGGTTTCATTCGATGATCTAGATCGGGAATGGGAATCTGCGATGATCATTATCGCCGAGCAAGCCAGTTCAGATAAAGAAGAGTCGCCCTGATTATGGTTCAGCGCGGTTCGAGGGGTCAGGTGTTGTTGCCTCATCGACACTGATCACCCGGGTTGGTGCTGTTTCGGGCTGAGGGATGCTCGCGGACCTGAACATAAGCAGATACGCCCAGAGAGCGATCGCGAGGAACCCCGTCCACAGCGCAATATACCCGACCGCATTGCGGAACTCGGGTGATTTTTTAGCGAGCGGCTTGGACACCAGAATCATCAGGCGGGCAAGGATCGGTGTCGTCTGGGTCATAACCGTCACGATCACGGCACCCAAAGCCATCGCGATCGTGTCCATCGTCTTGCCCTTGAGCGGATCGATCTTGTCGATCTTTGGACGGACAATCTCAATACCCCGTTCGAACCATGCAGGGACCGGGTATGGCTCCTTGGCCTTGATCTCTTCGAGGGCTTCGATCTCGCTTTGAACTACAGAGTCCGGGATCTCGGCCTTCGCGGCCGTGGCCGCTGGTTCTACCGCTTGCTTCTCTTGCGCGGGGGCCGGCGCGGCCTCGGGAGCAGGAGCCGATGCTGCTGCGGGCCTTTCAGCAGCAGGTGCAGCCACGGGTTTCTCGGTTGCCGCGGGCGCAGGAGCTGGTGTGTCTTCGGGCTCCATCAATGCGTCGGCCGCGTCATTAAGGATCTCAGCATCAGCGTCTGGCTTTGGCTGGGCTTCGAGCGCTTCTTCAATTGCAGATGCCACAGCTTCGCCGCTGACCAGTTCGCCGTCCTCGGTCTCAAAGTCCCCATCGAGCATGTCGTCAGCTGCTTCAGCCAGCGCAGAGTCGAGCATGTCCATCGACTCATCTAATGAATCGGCCGATGGGGCCGCATGTTCTACGGTCAACTCTGCTTCCATGTCTTCCGGAACGATTTCAGAAACAGCTTCGGATGCGATCTCTGCTACAGCTGTCGGCTCTGGGGAAGCGGCAGGCTCAGGAGCTGCGGCGATCTCGGGCTCCGCCACCTTGTCTGTGGGTTCTTCAGCATGAGCTTCAACTGATTCAGGCTCTTCGGAGGTATCCGTAGCCGGGTCTGCTGCAGGGGATTGTGATTCGGTCTCTTCTAGAAGCTCATCGATTGAATCTAACAGAGCGTCCGTATCGATCTCTTCCGCTTGTGCATCATCTGGCGCGATATCAGCTTCAGCTATCTCAGTAGCTTCTGGTTGGGCAGCGGGCTCATCGGCTGTCTGGGGGTCGTGGGGGGCGACGGCTTCAGTATCAGCGGGCTCGGGTGCTTCGGCCTCGTCTTGGGCTTCAGGCTCGGTAGGCTGTGGTGCGGTGGCCGTTTCGGCATCATCGAGCAAAGCATCAACGCTCTGGGCTACGAGATCTTCGGCCTGCGTTTCAACCTCGTCGAGCGCGTCGAGTGCTTGCTTTGCATTCTCAATGGAATCAACAACTTCAGGGCCCTCGGTTTCCAGATCTTCGTCCGCTTCGTCTGTGGCTTCGGCGATCGGGTCTGGCGGTGAATCAGTGGGTTTGGGCTGCGTAACTACCTCGCCGACATCATTGAGCAGCGCAGTGGTATCAATCGCCTTCTCCCCTTCAGGAGCGTAGGTCTGGGTGGTTTCTTCGATATCTTCGAGCAGCGAATCGACCGCTTCGATAAGATCGACTTGGTTGTCTTCTTTCTTATTTGGCACTACATAGAGATGATCGACCCCAGATCGCTCGAACTCAAGGGATATCGGCCGTAAAGTGTCATATCGAGACCCCCTGAACCAAGTTCATCAATACCTCATCAGCGATACATGAACCCAAACGCACCCATTCATCATCGAGTTATGTTCTCGGACCTTGCAGGGTGCCTGCCGCCCCAGCTGATCACCATCGAGGGCCCAGAAGCCCAGCATCTGGCGAAGGTTAAGCGTGCCCGTATTGGCGAGATGGTGGGGGTCCTCGATGGCCGAGGAGCGATGGGGATCGGAGAGATCGCCGAGATCACGGGGTCCAAGCAGCGACCCATGATCGCGATTATGCTCGACCGCGTCGAGATGGTCGAGCCGGTGACCCCCAGAATCCAGATCTGCTGCCCGGCCCCCAAGGGCGACCGACTCGAACGCATGATCGACCAACTGACCCAGATCGGGGTTGAATCATGGATCCCGCTGATCACCGATCGCTCTGAGCGCGACCCCAAAGCCATCCGTCAGGATCGGCTCGAACGCATTATCAACGAGGCCTCCAAGCAGTGCATCCGAGCGAGGGCGCTGGTGGTACACGAACCGATGGCCCTCACCCAAGCCATGCTGCCGACGGATTCGATGCAGGCGATCGTGTGCGACGGATCGGGCGAGGCATCCGTCGGTCCTCTTGAATCTGGCCACGCCCGGATCTTCGTCGGCCCCGAAGGTGGCTGGTCGGACGCCGAGCGTACCGGTTTCATCGATGCCAATATCCAAATTAAGCGGCTCGGTGTTCATGTCCTGAGATTAGAAACCGCGGCGGTTGTCGCCGGTTCGCTCGCCCTGGCCAACGCGAAGACACCAAACCCATTCGGAGATTGAAATGATGACTCGATTCGCATTTGTAGTTCTCGGCATGCTTTTGAGCACGACAACTGTGCTTGCTGAGCCGCTCGATGCTCAGACCAAAGCAAAGGGCCGGGCCGTGGTTGACCGAGCTGTGGAGTTTCTCCGCACCAACCAAGGCGAAACCGGCGGCTGGTCGCACAATCCACAAGGCCCGAATTTTCCCGCGATCTCAGGGCTTGTTGTCAATTCAATGCTCCTCGATCCACGCATTGACGCAACTGATGACACTGTAAAGCAAGGCCTTGAATACATCCTCTCCTTCGCCAAAGACGACGGATCAATCCACGACGGCATGCTCCCGACCTACAACACTGCGATCTGCGTCAGCGCTCTGAGCAGAGCCCGGACCCACCAAGCGGATTCAGCACTTGCGTCTGGAATCTCATTCTTGCGCACCGTTCAGTACCACAACGATAACACCGGCGGCATCGAAGCCCCAAGTTTTAACGAACCTGTGAGCGAGGGCCACCCATACTTCGGTGGGGTCGGCTACGGCAAGCACGGCCGCCCGGACATGTCCAACATGAGCTTCTTCCTCCAAGCGATGCACGACGCGGATGTGTCCACAGAAGACCCGGCCTTCAAACGCGCGTTGGTGTTTCTCTCGCGCGTTCAGATGAATGACGACACAAACGACATGCCCTACGCCGATTCGTCAAGCCAAGGCGGATTCATCTACGCGACGGTCCCCAATGCCGAGTCCATCGACGGCCGCGCCGGTCAATCCATGGCGGGAACTATCGAAGAGAAGAACGATGGCGGTTCCATCACCCGCCTCCGCAGCTACGGATCGATGACCTACGCCGGGTTCAAGTCGCTGGTGTATGCTGATCTGTCGCCCGACGACCCCCGGATCCTCGCAGCATGGGACTGGATCGAATCGAACTACTCGCTCGACGAAAACCCTGGTATGGGCGATCAGGGCTATTACTACTTCATCTGCGTCCTAGCCAAGGCCCTCGATGCTTATGGAGTGGACACGGTGGGGGGGAGAGACTGGCGCGTCGATCTTGTGGATACACTTGAAGCACTCCAGCAGGGCGACGGCTCGTTTGCCGTCAAGCATGAACGCTGGATGGAAAACAACCCGGACCTGATCACCGCATTCGCACTCACAGCACTCCAATACGCAATCAACTAACCAACAGAAACGAGATTAAACATGACAACAGCCACACTTCCCAAGCACTACACCGACCTCTGCAAACTCATGCACGCCAACGGCACGCTGGGCAGCGTCGCCGCCCTCGTCAGTTGGGACCAAGAAACCTACATGCCCGCCGGCGGGGCTCAGGCGCGTGCCGAACAATCCTCCCTCCTCGCCCGCCTCATGCACGGGCAAGCCACCGATCCAAAGGTCGGTGAACTTATCGCCCAATGCGAAGCCGACTCTGATCTCAACGACGCCCAGTCAGAGCACGGTGCCAACATCCGCGAGATGCGACGCGACTACGACAAAGCCACCAAGCTCCCCTCCGATCTCGTCGCCAACCTCGCCAAGGCCCAGTCCGAGGCGCAGGATGTCTGGAAGGACGCGCGTGCCAACAACGATTTCAAATCCTTCGTCCCGGCATTGACGACCGTCATGGATCTGACCAAGGAAAAAGCATCGTGCCTGATGAACGATGAGCACAACGAACTCTACGACGCCCTGCTCGGCGAGTACGAACCCGGCGCGACGGCCGATGAGATCGAATCCGTCTTCACCCCGCTCCGCGATCGGCTCAGCGTGTTTATCAAAGACCTTACTGACAACGGCACGCCCCCCAAAGTAGATTTCTTGAGCCGAGAGATCGCTGTTGAGAAGCAGGATGCGTTTGGGAAGGCTGTGACTGCGGCACTCGGGTTCGACTACGCCAACGGCCGCCTCGACACCACGACCCACCCGTTCTGCTCCGGATTCGCCGCCGGCGACACCCGCATGACCACCCGCTACAGCCCAAATAACTTCCCAGACGCCATCGGCTCAACCATGCACGAATGTGGCCACGGCCTCTACGAACAAGGCATCCCAAAAGCGACCGGCTTGTTCGGCACCCCGCTCACCGAGGCGATCTCGCTGGGCATCCACGAATCCCAGTCCCGCATGTGGGAGAACATGGTCGGGCGCAGCAAGGCGTTCTGGACATGGGCCCTCCCCCTTGCCAACAAGCACTTCGACGGGGCGTTCAACGACATAGACCTCGACACCTTCACCAAAGCAATGAACACCGCGACCCCGAGCTTCATCCGTGTCGAAAGCGACGAGAGCACTTACAACCTCCATGTCATGCTTCGCTTCGAGCTCGAGCGTGCGATGCTGCGTGGTGATCTTGCGATCAAAGACCTCCCCGAAGCATGGAACACCAAGTTCAAAGATTTCCTAGGACTCGATGTCCCCAACGACGCGACCGGGTGCCTGCAGGATGTCCACTGGAGCTTCGGTCTGGTCGGCTACTTCCCGACCTACACGCTGGGCAACCTGCACGCCGCCCAGATGTGGGAGACGATCAACGAGCAGATCCCCGATTTAGACAGCCAGATCGCCGCCGGCGAGTTTGGTGCGTTGCTCACATGGACTCGAGAAAACATCCACCAGCACGGCCGCCGCTACACAGCAAGCGAAACGATTGAACGCGCGACCGGCAAGCCGCTGGGTGCCGATCCCTTGATGCGGCACCTCGAAAGTCGCGTCCGTCCGGCGTACGGGCTGTGATTAATACACTGGAAATCAACTGCTGTAAATAGCGTAGAATTCCTTGGTAATTGAGGGCTCGTTGTCAGGATATAGAGTTGGTGGATCAAACTGGATCTCGACGCCATCTTTCGTGTATGTCTCTGGGTAAGGTTTGCAAACATCAGATAAAGTTAATCCACATTCAACGCACTTTAAGTTGCTCAGTTTATTGGCGAGTGGAGTGTCTGCGTATGTCTCAGCTTGAATATCTACAGCGTAAATCTCACCGCAGTTCATGCACGATAAGAGTGTGTGTCCAAGATTGCAGTCAGGATAAGTGATGTACAAAGTATCTGGAGGGGATCCAGCTACTCGGTAGTTATTGTGTATGTAGCATCGGACCAAATTTTTGTTCATAAAATCATTCCGCTAGTTCAATTTTCAACGCGGCGGCAAGTTTCTCAAAGTCCTCAGTCGTGTTGTACAGCTGAGCGCTCACCCGCATCACCCGCGGATGAATCCCCGGAAGTGCCCACACCGGCACCTGAATATCGTGCTTGCTATAGAGCGCGTCCCATAGCGAATCGTCATAAATCTCGCCCTTGGTGACTTCGCCCGGAATGGGAATCCCGACCATCGTCCCGATCATGGATTCGGGGATTTGCTGCTTGATTCCAAGGGCATCGCAGACGATCCCCGCACCAGCAACAACCAGATCGTGGTTGCGTTTGTATAAAGCATTCCATCCGCCGGGAAGCTGGGCACCCATGTGCTCGATCGCGACGGGGATGACAAGGTTACCCGTGTAGTCGTTGGTCCCGACATAATCAAAGTCGCACAAGAACGGTGCTCGGTCATCCCTGAGTTCATGCACCCGGCACGACAACGCCAACGGCTTAAACCCAACCTGACGATCCGGCGAGGTGTAAATAAACCCGGTGCCCTTGGGCGTTGCGAGCCACTTGTGACAGCTCCCGGCGTACCAAGTCGGATTGATCGCTTCGATATCCAGCGGGATCTGTCCCGGCGTATGCGCCCCGTCTAAGAACACATCAATGCCCCTGCTTCTCAGTTCAGGAACAATGTGCTCAACCGGGAGCACCAACGCACTGGCGCTGCAGATATGCGAGATCAATACGAGTTTCGTTTTCGGTGTCACCGCCCCAAGGATCGAATCCGCGGCCTGATCCGGATCAGCAACCGGAAAATCAATCGACGCGGTCTTGATCACCACGCCGGTTGTCGCGACGAGTTTGTCGAGTTCGTTCATCGTCGCCATGTATTCATGGTCGGTGATCAGAATCTCATCCCCAGCTTTGAGATCCAGATTGTTCAAGACTGTTGACACAGCGACCGTCCCGTTGGGGATCAACGCGAGGTCTTTGCCTGGAGCATTGATAAAGCGTGAGAGAGCCCCACGGGCATCGTCGTTGTAGAACTCGAGTTCATATTTAAAGAAGTGAACCGGATCGCCCTCAAGACGACGCCGGAGTTCGGTCTGTGCCACGCCGACGACCTCAGGACAACACCCATACGATCCGTTGTTGAGCTGTGTAAGCCCCTGTCGCACGGGGAATCGAGCGGTTTCAGAGATCCGATCCGCCACAAACTTGACGATGGGTTCGGGACGGAGAGATTCTTTACTTTGGGGGGGCGAAAGGTCAATCACAGGCGGGCCTTGGGTCAGATGGGTGTCGTGGTGAATGAAGGGTATCGACGGCAGGGCTTCAAACCCACCAACAGATAACACGCGGACCAGACAATTTATTTGACGGATCGTCCGTCCGCCAAATGACCGCGTTCACAGCGTCAAACTGACACCGGCCGCTCAGCTCGCGAGAATATTTTTGAGAGCCGATGCGAGATATTCGTACTGCTCGATCGAGTTGTACGCCTGTGGGCTGATCCGCACCGCGATCGTCCCGGCCGGAGTCCCCCAGATCGGGATCTGGATCCGGTACTCCGATTCAAGCCGATCCTTCACTTCCGCAGCGGTTTTGTTTCCCGCCGGGATGTCGATCGTGCTCAGAGGTCCAAGCATCGAGTCCGGAACCGGCGGCGTGCAGTCCATCGCCTCACAGATCAGATTTCGGGCTTTGATGCAGAGTTCATAGTTCCGTTTCATGAGCCCGTCAATCCCGCCGTCCATATTGTGCTCAAGCCATTCGATCGCGTCGGCGATGGTCAGGTACGCGGAAACATCGTCGGTCCCAACATAATCAAACGCCTGATTGAACGGGCTCCGCCCGGTTCGCTCGGCGGCTTCCTCAAGATTGTCTCCATTAATCGACACGATCAAAGGCGTAAATCCGTCCTGCAAATCCTTCCTGACATGCAAGAACGCCGCGCCCTTGGGAGCGCACAACCATTTGTGGGCGTTGCCCGTGGTGTACGCCGCTCCCCATCCATCAATATCCATCGGGACGCACCCGCACCCGTGGGCCGCATCAAGAATCGTTTCGATCCCTCTGCTCTTGAACTCAGCAATCAACCGCTCGACGGGTACGCGGATCCCGGTTGAACTGGTGATTAATGAGAGCAGAACAAACTTCGTCCGATCGGTCGCTTTGGACACGATCGCTTCAAAGACCTGCTCCTCCGACCCGACCGGCCATGGCAGATCCGCAACGACGACCTTCGCACCCGTCCGTTGGGCGGTGCGATTGAAGTTGTTGATGCACGCAGGGTATTCACAGTTGGTGATAAGCAACTCGTCGCTGGCGTTGAGTTTGAGGTTGTCGAGTACCGTCGCCACACCCGTCGTCGCGTTGTGCACGAACACCAGATCCTCAGGTGCACACCCAACCACCGATGCCAGCGCGTCACGCGATCGATCAATCTTTCCCCAGCAGTCATGCAGATAGAACCGCACCAGTTCCCGCTCAGCAGCGAGCCGATGGGCACTCTGGGCGTCAAGCACCGCCTGCGGGCACGCGCCGAAGGAGCCGTGGTTTAAAAAAACCACATCCGGGTCAATCACATACTGATCGATGATTGGAGCAGGCTTTGGAAGTAGATTGTGCATGCACTGAGCCTAGACGCCAATACACACTCCGTCGATAGCCGGATTGAGACCCCGGAAGTATTAAAGTAGAGTGCCAAATGTGAACGGAACAATGCTTGGCTACATGAGTTTGTGAGTTAACAACTCATAAATGAGCTCTTCACACATACATTCTGTATCGAGTATACTCGAACCAGCCCACCAGCCCACCAGCCCACCAGCCCACCAGCCCACCAGCCCACCAGCCCACCAGCCCGGTAGGCGGCGTGGTGGTGCTGATTCATTGGAGTTTCAGATGCTGATTCGTTTGTTGACGAAGATTATTGCTATGAGTGTTCTTGCGTTGTGTACATGCACACTGATCGCCCAAGACGGCCCGCCATATCCACCGGATTACCCGTTCGGAGCCCCAGGCAATGAAAATCATTCCAACGGCTATGACGGTTGGCCCGGTGACCACCCTGATAATCCAAATGGACCAGATGGGGGAAATGGCGGGGATGGCTGGGGGTCCGGAAACGGCGGGCATGGAGGATCAGGTTCTTCTCCTGGCGGACGCGGTGGCCATGGTGGGAGTTCTGGACCTGATGGCGGCTGCGGGGGCGACGGAGGGAATGGAGGAACAAATCCAAATGGAACTGGCGGGAGCGGTGGGGATGGTGGGGAAGGCCAAGGTTGTGGCGGTGATGGTGGAAACGGTGGGGGCGGGGATAACGGCGGATCTGGTGGAAATGGAGGAAACGCGACAGGTCCCAATGGCCAAGCTGGGGACGGGGGGGATGGGGGATATGCGACTGAAGGTATTGGAGGGGGTGGTGGTTCTGGGGGAAATGCTTCTGGCCCTGGAGGTTGCGGGGGTGATGGCGGAGATGGCGGGGACTTTCATGATAATGGTTCGTCTGTAAACCCGCTGGTGGGGAATCCTGGGATACCTGGACGGGGAACCGGGGGCTTGCCATTAGGTGAGGGGTGTGATGGAGAAATTGGGAGTGGTGGAAGGATTAAAAGGGTAATTCAGGGCAGCGGTGAAATTATGCCAAACCGTCTTCCTTATGCGTACACTCTCCCTCTGCTACACACGATCCCCGTGGAAGAAACTGAACAGGTTGCCGATGCGATTCGTTATTGGACAGATATTCCAGGACTCGAAATCAGTGTTGGCTCACAGCAGTTTCCGCCATATCAGTTTGATGGTGAGGGCATAGAATCCTATCGATGCTTGCTACATATTGATTCGTTGAATGCTGATACGATTCGAATTGAACTCGAAGCTAAAGTCTTGGGTCCCGATCCGATTATACAAATTGTGTTCGGAGCCGCAGGAAATATTGGCATGACACCATCAATCCCAGTACCGATGGAAGGAGAATGGAAACTCTATCAGTTTACTGTTTCTCGTCCAGAAATCGGTGTTGCATTGGGCAAGCATCTCGATATGTTCACCTATTCAGGCCGAGATATCGATGTCCGTTCATTCAAAGCTATCGACTTGGGCCAAAAGGGTGATGTGAATCTTGATCAAGTGGTAAATGCCCTTGATCTTTTGGTCGTCGCTGGAAACTACGCTCAAGAAGGCAACATTGGAATAGAAGGTGGCGATACCAACCTCGATGGTGTTGTCAACACGGCAGATGTCCTCAATGTCATCAACGGCATCGAGTAAGAAGCTTAACCAGTAAATCGTGATTACACCGGGCAGCATGAACTCATGTTGCCTGGTTTTACTATGAATTCAGGAAGCTGCTCAGCCCTTGAGGTCCAGCCCTCGACCCACGGCAACGCCAGTCGCGGCCGTATTTCGGGCGGCCGCCGATGGATGCAGCGAGTAGGTCCCCGCGTTGGTCATCATGGGTTTGGGGCCTGAGATCGTCGCAACATCGGTGCTCAGATTGATCGGGTTCACCTTGCCCGCGACAAGCCGAGTCGGGTCGGCGGTAGGTTTGGGGGCAGCCGGCTGAATCCGTCCGATCGGGGCGGTCTGGCCGGTCGGCATTGCTGGCAAAACTTTGGGAGCTGAGGTGACACCCGGCGCGCCGAGTGGTTTTTGGACACGCAGATTCTGGGCATAGGCCCGCAGTGCGTGGTTGTTTGGTATTGATTGGGAGGCGTTGATCCGGTCCATCTTCACAGGCCTGTTCTTTCACCAACTGAAACGAATCTGCTTGAAACAGATCAGCCGGTATCGAGCGATGCACACCCAACCGTTCCACGGCCGGCGGCTTCGATGACTTACGCCCATCCATGAGCGACAGAGCCATCCTACCAGATTACCCATCGTCAATCACGCACAATCCCCGCCATAACCGTCGCGGACCTTAAGAAAAAAAGTTCTCGGAAGTCGATTCTTGCGCTGATTGCAACTGAGCTACAAAAAAAGCCCAGACCACGCGTGGTCTGGGCGATTGGTAGTGTGGATTTAATGGGAACGATCAATACTTTGGGGGGTTAATCGTCGTCGTGGCCAGCGAAGGCCGCCATGACCTCCTGCTGGATATGGGCCGGGGTGTTCTCTTCGTGGGAGAAATCCATCGAATATGAGCCGGACCCGCCCGAGATCGATTTGAGCTCGGTCGAGAAGTTTTGGAGTTCGCTTAACGGGGCCTGGGCGATGACGGTGCACATGTCGCCGGGGAGCATCTGCGTGTCCTGAACCCGCCCGCGTTTGGTCGAGAGATCGCCCGCGATGTCGCCCATTTTGCCTGATGGTATGGTGACCTCAAGATGCACGATCGGCTCAAGCAAGACCGGATGGGCCTTGGTGACCGCTTCAATAAACGCCTTCTTGCCGGCGGTGATGAACGCGATCTCTTTGGAGTCCACCGCGTGGTGCTTGCCATCAAAGACCTCAACCTTGACACCCGACATCGGATATCCAGCAACGGCTCCGTGTTCGAGCGCCATTCGGACACCTTTTTCGATCGCGGGCATGAACTGGCGAGGGATTGAACCGCCAACGGTCGCGTTGACAAACTCGAATCCTTCTTCATGATCCGCGGGCAGCGGCGACACCCGAAGGTGCACTTCCCCGAACTGACCCGAACCGCCGGACTGTTTCTTGTGGCGGTACGAAGCCTCGGCAGAACCAGTGATGGATTCGCGGTACGCGACCTTTGGCGTTTCGGTGAGCAACTCAAGCCCGTACTGGTCTTTGAGTCGTTCGATGATGATCCGAAGATGCAGCTCGCCGAGCCCGCGGAGTACGGTCTGCTTGGTCGCCTTAATCCGTTCGAGTTTGAGACACGGGTCCTCAGCAAGGATCTTGTGTAGGGCTGTAGAGAACTTGGTTTCGTCGGCGTGGTTCTTGAGTTCAACAGCGAGCCCGTACATCGGTTTGGGCAGAGGCAGCGCCTTGAGATGTACCGAATCCAGTTCATGTCCCTCATGAAGAACAGCATCGAAATGAACCTCGTCAATCTTGCCGATCGCGCCGATATCTCCAGGCCCGAGCGAATCGACCTCGACCGATTCCTTGCCCTGTCGTTTGAGCAGGTGCCCGATCCTGAGTGGTTTTTTCTGATCGCCGATCAGGATCTCGGATTTGGATTTGAGCGTGCCTTGGTGGACCCGGAACACGCCGAGCTTGCCGACGAAGGAGTCGGTGGTGACCTTAAAGATGTGAGCAATAACGGGCGAATCCGCTTTCTCGTCTCCCGCGAACTGGATTTCGTCGCCGCCTTCCTCGGCTCGTTTGAGGAACGGGCGAGGATTGCCCTCCAACGGATTGGGGAGGATCGACGCAAACAAGTGCAGCATCGGATTCACGCCCGCGCCGGTCTTGGCGCTGCAGTAACAGATCGGAACCAGGTGGCCCTCACGGAGTGCTTTCTCGAACACATCGTGGAGTTGCTGTTTGGTGATATTCGATTCGTCGCCGTCTTCGAGGTACTTGTCCATGAGTTCGTCTTGGACCTCGACGATCTGTTCAATAATCGCTTGGTGGGCGTCTTCTTCGGATGAGAACAGTGTATCGCCCTCGCCCTCGTCGTCGAATACCGAAATCGTGTCGCCTTTGTCGGGGGTCGGCAGGTTGATCGGCAAGCACTCGGCCCCGAATGTCTCGCGGATCTGCTCGGTGAGCATCTCGAGTTCGCACTGCGGATCATCGATCTTGTTGATGATGATCATCCGGGGCAGGTTCCGGTCTTTCGCTATTTTCATCATCCGCCGAGTCATCGGCTCGATACCGCTATGGGCATCGATCACGACCGCGACGGTCTCGACCGCGGGGAAGACGGAGATCGCGTGGCCCGCAAAGTCCGCCAGCCCCGGGGTATCAATGAGGTTGACCATGTGTCCCTCATGCTCGAAATGGAGCATCGATGTCCGGAGTGAGTGTTGGTGGTGTTTTTCTTCGTCGGACCAGTCAGAGAAGGTTGTGCCGTCCTCGATGGCCCCCATGCGCGAGATGGTGCCGGTGCTGAACAACAGACGCTCGGATAAGAGTGTCTTGCCGCTCCCGGTCTGTCCTACAAGTGCAATGTTCCGGATATCTTCAGTGGGTCGCATGGTCGGCCGCCTTCTCTGAGGTAAGGCGGGGTGTCGGCCCTGTACAAACAGCAGGCCGGCAGCCCGCGGATCTGATTGTTCTGCCCCAGAATCGTATGGATAAGAGGCAACATCCATCATAGCAGCCATCCACGAAATTGAAAGACAAAAACATCCTCTTTCCGTTGGGTGGTTCGTGCCTGAATTACTCAAATTTCTCAGTTGGCCCCCTAAACTTCCGTCCTATGACCAACCCGCAATCCATTACCCGATTCGCTCCCTCGCCCACCGGGCACCTCCACATCGGAGGCGCCCGTACCGCGCTGCTCTGCTGGGCCTACGCCAAGCAAGCAGGCGGTAGGTTCCTCCTCCGCATCGAAGACACCGACCAAAAGCGGTCCTCCGAATCCTCCACCCGAGGCATCCTCGAAGATCTCGCCTGGCTCGGGATCACCTGGGATGACGGCCCCGATCTGGAGTTCGAAGGTCAAAAAATTGGTGGCGACTCCCGAGAGGTCGGTCCGTACTACCAAGCCCAACGGATCGATCTCTACAACGAAGCGATCAACCGTCTCATCGACGAGGGCAAGGCCTACCCCGCCTTCGAAACCCCCGAAGAACTCGAAGCCAAACGCAAAGAGGCCATTGCTGCGAAAGTCGGATACAAGTACGACCGCGCAGCACTTGAAATCTCCAAAGAAGAACGAACCAAAAGGCTACAAGCTGGCGAGGCCCATGTCGTCCGCTTCAAGATGCCCGATGAAGCGATCACCGTCGAAGACCAACTCCTCGGCGAAGTCACCATCAAACCAGAAGAGTTCGACGATTTCATCATTCGCAAACGCGACGGCTTCCCGACCTACCACCTCGCGGTCACCGTCGATGATGCACTGATGGGCGTCACCCATGTTCTCCGTGGCCAGGAACACCTGATCAACACCCCCCGCCATGTCGCGTTGCAGACGGCACTCGGGTATGACAACCCCGTGTACGCCCATATGCCACTGATCTTCAATCCCGACGGCTCGAAGATGTCCAAACGCGACAAAGACAAAGCCGCCAAGAAGGCGTGCAAGGACGCCGGTCATGAGTCCTCGCCGATTGATGGCTTGGATGACGCTGGATACTCCGAATGGCTTAAAAACAAGACCCGCCAGCTCGAATCCGACACCCTGATCGCCCTCGCCAAGCACCTTGATATCACACTCCCAGAGATCGATGTCGAAGATTTCCGCCGTGCCGGCTATCTCCCCGAGGCCCTGACCAACTACCTCGCCCTCCTCGGCTGGAACCCAAAGACCAAAAACGAAGACGGCACCGACCTCGAACACTTCGACATGGACTACCTCGCATCCCACTTCTCCATCGCTGGCATGGGCAAGGGCCAATCCAAGTTCGACCGCACCAAGCTCATGAGTTTCAACGCGGGCGCCATTGCTGCGTTAACCGACGAAGAGTTTGCATCCCGCTGGCACCAGTGGGCCTCCAGTTATGACACAATGCTCGCCGAGCGTTTCTCCGAAGCCGACATGATCTCCCTCGCCCCAGCCGTCAAGACCCGCTGCAAGACCTTGGCCGACGGCCGATCCGTCATCGGGTTCGCCTTCATCGCCGATGACGCAATCGTCTACGACGGCAAGGCCGTCCACAAAGCACTCATCAAGGGCGAGAACAAGGGGCTCGAACTGCTGAAAGCGTTCCGCGATGAGCTTGTTGAGTTCAACGACTTCACCCCTGAAGCGATCGAAGCCAAGGTCAGCGCGTTCGCCGAGTCCAAAGAGGTCGGCATGGGCAAGATCGCCCAGCCCTTGCGTGTCGCCGTCACCGGCGCCGGCGTAAGCCCGCCCCTCGGCCAAACCCTCGCCATCCTCGGCAAAGACGCAACCCTCGCACGGATTGACGGGTGTGTGGAGCACACGATGGCCGAACAGAGTTAAACGGTATGACGCGTGACGAAGTTATTTCGGCTCTCGAGAATGTTGATCGTTCAGATGACAAGGCGCTGGCAGCACTCGATGAGCAACTTCGTCAGAGGGTAATCAATGATCAAGCGATCAGGGCATCATGGGCCGATGATTTTGAGCGTGCTCTAGGATATGCGGTTATTTTGCTATCTGGCCGGCATAATTTTTTTGATAAGAAAGTCAACCACTTTCTTCGCCCGAACAAACGGTCTGTTTTGATTGGTATTGCAATGGTGATAGCGATCGCATTTGAACTTGTTCTAATGCTCTTAGCTATTCAGAATATGTCAAATCAAGCATATGGATTTGCAGGAATCATCTTTGTATTCTTGTTGGAGTTTTCTGTGTTCATGTGGTTTATGGATCGGGTGCGTAAGAAAAATCTAGTGAGCGATCTGGGCATGCATGCCTATTGCGTGAAGTGTAAATACAGTTTGGAAGGGCTCGATCAAGCGTTGGGGGGCCAGTTGGTCGTCGGTCCAGCCGTTTGCCCTGAGTGCGGATGCTCCTATCCCGCGGTTGGATAGTGTTACAACGGAGGTACGCAATGGAACAATCAACAACCAAGCGGATAGTCATCCTCGGAGGCAGCGGATTCATCGGGATCAACCTCGCCAAGCATCTCTCCGAGCTCGGATACACTGTTGATATCGTGTCACGGAGCAAACCGGCAGACGGCCCTTGGGGATTCCACAAGTGGGACGGACGCTCAATGGGCGATTGGGCATCTGTTGTCGATGGTGCATTCGCCGTCGTGAACCTCGCGGGGCGCACAGTCGATTGTGTCAAGAACCCGCTCCAGTGCGACCAGATTCTCCGCTCGCGCGTCGAGTCCACGCGCGTGCTCGGGGTAGCGGTCGATCAAGCCCAGTCTAAACCCAGCGTCTGGGTGCAGATGAGCACCGCCCATATCTACGGGGACTCCGAACTCGAATGCACCGAAGGCTCCCCTTTCGGCTACGGGCTCGCGCCGATCGTTGGGAAGGAGTGGGAAGCGGAGTTTGATCGTTCGTGCCCGGATGGAATCCGCAGAGTTGTTCTCCGGACATCGTTCGTGCTCGGGCGCGATGGAGCCGCACTCAGGAAACTGGGTACAATCACCAAACTCGGGCTCGGCGGAACCATCTCGGCCGGCACCCAAGGCATGAGCTGGATTCACATCGTGGACATGTGCCGAATCATCGAGCACGCGATCGCAAACGAGCCGATGACCGGTCCGTACATTTCCAGCGGACCCAAGCCGGTCTCCAACCGCGCGTTTATGAAATCACTCCGCAAAGCGATCGGCATGCCCATCGGACTGCCCGCTGCGGCGTGGATGATCCGGTTTGGAGCCAAGTTCATCCTCAGGACCGACCCAGAACTCGCTCTGTATGGCCGGTATGTCATCCCCCAGCGATTGCTGGAAGCGGGCTTTGAGTTCGAGTATCCCGATCTTGATGATGCCCTGAGAGACCTTTGCAAGTAAGGAACATCCACGATGACCAACGCTGATTCTCCCCTCCTGAGCCCGCTGGGCTCGTATTTCAATCACATATGGATGGCTCCGCTCACGCGTTCGCGAGCCACCATGCCCGGGAACATCCCCAACGAACTTATGGCGACCTACTACGAGCAGCGTGCTAGCTCAGGACTCATCATCGCTGAAGCCACACCAATCTCCCCGACCGCCTACGGCTACTACGCCACCCCCGGTATACACACTGATGCTCAACAAGCCGGCTGGAAACTCGTCACCGACCGAGTCCACGCCAAAGGGGGAAAGATTTTTCTTCAACTCTGGCATGTTGGTCGAGTCTCACACAGCGCTTTGCTACCGGACAATCAACAGCCTGTCGGCGCGACGGATGTCATATCCGAATCCAAAACCTACATCGACACAACAATGGAGCGTCATCCCAATACCCAACCACGTGCTTTAATGACCGACGAGATTCCAAAAGTTGTCCAAGACTTTGCCGATGCGACAACGCGTGCCAAGGCCGCGGGCTTCGACGGCGTTGAGATCCACGGGGCCAACTCGTACCTCCTCGACCAGTTCACCCGCGACGGCATCAACACCCGCACCGATCAGTATGGCGGATCGCTTGAGAACCGTCTCCGCTTTCCGCTCATGGTTGCCAAAGCGGTCGTCGAAGCATGGGGCGATCCCAGCGGCGTCGGGTACCGGATCTCTCCGCTCTCAGAACACAAAGATGTACTCGATTCGGATCCACAGGCCACATTTACAACACTCGCGCGTGGGCTTGGGAAACTGAATTTGGAATACCTCCACGCCGTTGAGACCTGGGATCGAGCGAGTCTCGATCCACGCGTCGAGTCCGTCATTCCTGCGATTGTGAAATCCTTCAAGGACGCGGGTGGGAAGTACTACATCGGAAATGGTGATTACACACCCGACCAGGCACAACTCGCGATCGACTCAGGTTGGTGCGACGCCATCGCCTTTGGCCGACTCTGGATCCCAAACCCAGATCTCCCAGAAAGGATTGCACAAAACGGCTCGTTACGCACCCCAACCCCCGAGACTTTCTATGGCGGCGGTCCCGCGGGCTACACCGAGTTCTCCTCGCTCAAAGAAGATCAAGAAGCCCACTAATCCTCGGAACACCGGTCAATTGCCGGCTTACACTCTCTGGTGCCTGCTGTCGCAGGACCGGAGCAATGCCATGACCGAAGCCGTCGAACAGAGACATTTCATCCAGCAGATCATCGATGCCGACATCGAGTCCGGCAAGTGGGGGGCCCCCGGCGATCGAACCGTCATCACCACGCGGTTCCCACCAGAACCCAACGGCTACCTCCACATCGGACACGCCAAAGCACTCCACATCTCCCACGGCCTTGCCCGCGAATACGGAGGCAGGTTCATCCTCCGCTTCGACGACACCAATCCAGCCAAGGAAGAGGTCGAGTTCGTCGATTCGATCAAGCATGATCTCCAATGGCTCGGGACCAACTGGGACGGCGAGGTCTGCTTCGCATCGGATTACTTCGGGCAGATGTACGACTGGGCCGTGGAACTGATCAATAAAGAGCTCGCCTATGTTGACGAGTCCACACCAGAGCAGATCCGCGAGATGCGTGGCAAGGTCGGTTCTGCGGGAACTGACTCTCCCTTCCGCGATCGCCCAATCAGCGAATCGATTGATCTGTTTGCACAGATGAAAGCCGGCGAAATCGAGAACGGCAAAATGGTGCTCCGTGCCAAGATCGGCATGGAGAGCACCAACCTGAACATGCGCGACCCGGTCATGTACCGAGTTGTCAACACCCCGCACCACCGCACCGGCGATCAATGGCACATCTACCCGATGTATGACTGGGCTCACGGGCTCGAAGATTCCATCGAAGGCGTCACCAACTCGCTCTGCTCATTGGAGTTCCAGGACCACAGGCCGCTCTACGACTGGTTCATCGACGCGATCAACCAAGGCCGATCCGAAGACGACGCGATCCATCACCCACAACAAACCGAGTTCTCGCGTTTGTCGATCAGCTACACCAACATGTCCAAGCGGTACATGCGTCAACTTGTCGAAGAGAACCATGTCGACGGCTGGGACGACCCCCGCATGATCACCCTGGCGAGCTTCCGCCGGCGCGGATACACGCCCGAATCCATCAAGGAGTTCGTGGTCGGTGTCGGTGTGACCAAGTTCAACGCGATGATGGACATCGGCCGCTTAGAGGGTGCCCTGCGTGATGATCTCAACAAACGAACGCCCAGACGCATGGCCGTGCTCGATCCGATCAAGCTTGTTATTACCAACTGGGGCGAGTATGGCGATGAAGATCGCGTAGAAATGATGGACGCGATCAACAACCCAGAAGACGAGAACGCGGGCACCCGCGAGATCCCCATCGGTAAAGAACTCTGGATTGAACGCGATGATTTCATGATCGACCCACCAAAAAAATTCTTCCGTCTTGGGATCGATAGAGAAGTCCGCCTTCGCTGCGGCTACTGGGTCAAATGCCACGACTTCAAGCAGGACGCCGAGGGCAATGTCACTGAGGTCCACTGCACCTACGACCCCAACACCCGAGGCGGAAACAACCCGCCGGCTGATTCAGAAGGCAAGGTCCGCAAGGTCAAAGGCACCATCCACTGGATCTGCGCCAGCGACTGCATCGAAGCCGAGGTCCGGTTGTTTGATCGCCTGTATAAGGCCGAGAAGCCCGGCAAAGAAACCGGCGATCACCTCGACGACCTCAACGAGGATTCTCTCGAAATCAGAACCGGATGCAAGCTCGAGCGTTCGTTCGCAACAATCACCCCAGACGAACCGGTATGGTCCGATGGCGTCCGCCGCTTCCAGTTCGAACGCACCGGTTACTTCTGCGTCGACAAAGATTCCACCGACGGCAAGATGGTCTTCAACCGCACCGCGACCCTGCGGGATTCGTGGGCCAAACGGAAATAGTTGAATCTGAGTGATTACCCGACATCAACCCACTGATCCCTCGGCAGGCCCTCGAACATGATGTTCACGATCGTCCACTCGTCATCGACCTTGAGGAGCTGGAAGTAATCGAACCAGATGGTGCCGGTCATCTTCGCGATCGCCATATTCTTGCGGACCTCGTAGACCTCGACCTCACAGCGTGCGGTCTCCGGATCGAACCCAAACTCTTTGTTGAAGGTCTTGCCGAGGATCTCGATCTCTTCGAAGGTGATAGAGCGGAGGTAGTCAAAGTCCTCGTGCTGCGCTTGCTCGACGACGCGCTTTGAGAGCCCGCTGTGGCAGGTATCCTGGACCTTCTCCCCGTCGAGCTCGTAGAACCCAACGCAGTAATCGGTCAGGATTTTGGTGATGGTTTCATCGTGCCGGTTGGTGGTCGCGGGTGGTCTCATTCCGGATTGATTGAGCGGCACGATCGTGGAATCGGCGATGAGCCATCGCCCGTTGTAGAGGATCATGTGCAGGTACTCGACCGCGTCGTCCATGACTAAAGAAGCCGCGGCTGTACGCTGTGCAATGTCAAAGACCTCGATCTCGCATCGACCGTTCTTGGGATCATCTCTGCGCGCTGGGTTGTTGGAGTCCGAGAGGAACGACAGGTGGTCGTGGGTGAGCGGGCGGACCCACTCGTCCGAGGGTTGGCCCCAGTATGTGTCTGAGAAGGTTCGCCGAGCGACATCGTGATGGACCCGTGACTTGACGGTTTCGACATCCCCAGCGTACCGGGCGCGGGTGTACTCCTCGATCGCGTCGGTGATCGCTTGCTCGGTCACCGGTTCGGGCGCAACGAGCCCGGATTCTAGCCCGGATTCGAACCCAATTTCAAGGGTTCCCTGTGATGCCGATGCCAACTGGCTCGGGATCATCAGCGTGCCGATGGAGAGCATCGGGATCAGTGCAGCGGCGGACAAGACCCGGTTCCGGGACGATGTTTGTGTGTATGTGTGCGTATTCATGGATGTTTGTATCAGCAACTCTTCACCAAGTTGCACCCGCCCGCCCTATCATCGTCCATGAGCTTAATAGTCACCGGAACCATCGGAATCGACACCATAGAAACCCCAGACGGCCAGCGGCGCGAGGATCTCCTCGGCGGCTCGGCGGTCTACTTCTGTGCCGCGTCGTCTTTTTACACCCAGCCCCGCCTCGTAGCCGTCGTAGGCGATGACTTCCCGGATCCATTTATGGATGCACTCAAGTCATTCGAATCTGTCGACCTCGCGGGCCTCGAAGTCCGCAGCGGCTCCAAGACCTTCCGCTGGGGCGGCAAGTACATGGAAGACATGGACCGCCGCGAAACACTCTTCACCGAGCTCGGCGTCCTCGAAGAAGCCCCGCCAACTGTCCCCGACGCCTTCAAAGACTCAAAGGTCCTGTTCCTCGCCAACTCACACCCGATGGTCCAACTCGGGATGCTCGAACAACTCGGCGATCTCGACCTCTCCGTCGTTGACACGATGGACCTCTGGATCACCATCGCCAAGCCAGAACTTACCAATCTCCTCGGAAAGATCGATGGCCTCGTCCTCAACTTCGATGAAGCCGAGCAGTATACCGGTCACCGCAACCCGGTCGCCGCCGGCAAGCACCTGCTCGAACTCGGGCCACGCTTTGTCGTAATCAAAAAAGGCGAGCACGGCTGCATCCTCGTTCACCGCGATGGCATCTGCGCACTCCCGGCCTACCCAACCGAGCATGTCGTTGATCCAACCGGCGCAGGTGATTCATTCGCCGGAGGGATGATGGGCCGACTCGCCGCCCGAGGTGGGCAAGACCTGGGCTCGTTCGAATCCATCCGCGACGCCCTCGCCCATGGCACCATCATCGCATCATTCAATGTCGAGTCCTTCTCGCTCGAACGCATGCAAGGAATCTCCCGCAATGATGTTCACGATCGCTACGACCACTACGCCTCGATGATGCGTTTCGGTGAATGATCAAATGACTCCCGACTCGTCAGATTCTTCATACCTCGATCCGTACCGCGACGCCGTCGCTGAGAAGGGCGTCGGCTTCGAGGCCCAGCTCTGGCTCTCCAAGGATGCCCAGCGCACACGCTTCGGGGTCATCGCAGACGCACTAGGAGACAAGCCCGGAGTCATCGCGGATCTTGGCTGCGGCCAAGGCGACCTGCTCGTCTACCTCCACGAACTCAAACGACTCCCCAAATGCTTCATCGGTGTCGAAGGCGTCGAAGAAATGACCGCCCACGCCCAGCAAAGGGCCGACAAACTCAGGATCAAGCACGCCGTCTTCCAGACCCATGACTTCGTTGCCGATGCAAAGCTCCCCGCCCAACTCGTCAACGACGCCGGCGTTGATTGCTTTGTATTTTCAGGCTCGCTCAATACCTTGAGCATGGAACAAGCCCAAGCGGTTCTTGAACGCTTCTACCAAGCCCTCGAAGCAGCCGGACGCGGGACGCTGATCTTCAACTTCCTCTCCAATCGCCACGATAAGGCCCGTACTCCTGCCCAAGCCCCCGCTGTCCGTTTCGATCCCACCGAAATGCTCGACTGGGCGCTCAATCAGACCCCGAATGTGGGGCTCCGTCATGAATATCTCAAAGGCCACGACGCGACCATCGTGATGTATGTTGGATAAAATTGCATGTAATCGCCGATGCGTATTACATGAATATATCAAACACCTTCACGGCAGCGCTTTCATTGGGACTGATTACCGCACTCGCAACCGCAGGGGGCATCCAAGACCCCCGGGTTCGGGTGGTTGAGATCCCTCAAGAACTACAGTATGTGAATGCAGAGTTTTCAGCTGATGGATCAACAATCGCGGTCTCCGGCGAATGGTATCTCGCGTGGGATATTTATATCCATCGTGATGATCAGTGGAAACTGGTGAGCCGATCGATCGATGAGATCGTTCCGGGTCCAATGATCTTTGGGTTATCTGACGACGGCTCATCATTAGTTATTTCCGATTGGTCATTCACAAGCATTTATCAAGATGGCTCAACAATATTCATGCCAAAGTGGTGGAATGAAGCCGGGGGTGCGCATGGGCATGGTGTTTCATTTTTCTCTGGGGCAATCTCAGGGGATGGATCGGCCGTAGGGTACTCGCCCCGTCCTGATGATTCCGATGACAACAAACCAGCTTTGGTTTGGCGCGGCGAGAGAAGCCCTGAGGTGCTACTTGCTGATCCGGTTGAAAACGGAATCGATTACGAAATCGAATCGCTCAGCTTTGATGGATCAGTCGCGGCGATCAACGCACGCTACCAAGGGCCGCACAACAATATCCGCTTCGGCACAAATCGTGAAGTGTGGGTCTTGGATGATGGTGAACTGACGATGGTGCCCCCCATAGCAGTGGATTATGATGTACTGATGCACGCAGCCAAAATATCTGGCAATGGGCAGGCCGTGATCGGTTCGGCGTATGGGGTTTGGCGTGATGGCTTGGAAGATGACAATCAAATCTATACCGAGTTGAATCGTGATCTGATTTATAGCCCAGAGCATGCGTGGATCTGGACGCGAGAATTGGGCACAGTCAAGATCGAAAGCCCGCCTCGATTCGAGAGTGTGAGCGTCTGGGATATCACAGATGATGCCAGCACAGTGCTTGGAAGCGCCAGCTCATCAGATGGGGAAGAGATACACCATTTCCTATGGTACAGTAAAGATAATCGCTACTTAATGATCGATGATCTTTTCACCAAGCTCGGGATCGTGATCGATGCGGACTGGTACTACTTTTCACAAATCTCTGGCGATGGTTCCAAACTCATGGGCGTATTAAATCGCGATGGGCAAAGCTCGGCACTCATCGTGACGATCCCCGTCCGCAATCCATAACCGGTCCCGGTCAGATCCATTCCTGATCCGTCACCGTTCGGCTTGTCATGTGCTCGCCCGTGTGCTTCGTGGCCTTGGGTTCAAACAACAGCACCGAGGCCCCGGAACTCGCCACCGGATTATGCTCAACCCCCCGAGGCACGATGTACATCTCGCCCGCCTTGAGATTCGTCTCTCCATCACGGAACTGGATCGTCAGCTCGCCCTCAATCACCAGAAACAACTCATCCTCATCCGCGTGCGAATGCCACATCAGCTCGCCTTCAAGCTTAGCGAGCTTGACCTGCTGCCCGTTGAGTTCGCCGATGATCTTGGGTGTCCAGGTCGCATCAAAGAGCCCGAGCTTGTCGGCGATGTTGATCTTGTCGTTCATGCCATTCCTTTAGTTGCTGCCGAACCGTTTGTTGATCCAGTCCGCGATTATGCCCATCGCTTCTCGTGAAAAGGTTTCTTCGATCTCGTTGTATTCGCTCAGAGCGCCGGTTGTGGCGTGCTGGAACATGTGATTGAGCCCTTCGAGTTCGGTGATGGTCGCATCAGGATGCTCTTTGAGCATCGCTCGGAGACCGTCTAAGTTCTCTTGCGCTGGGACTTGCAAGTCCAGCTCGCCGTTGAGCGCGAGGATCGGGATCGTGATCTGAGGCACAAAGCCCACCGGATCATACCCAAGAAAGTATCGCACCCAAGGCGTAGTACTCTGGGCTATGACCGTCTCGGCTTGTGTTTCATTGATCCCCAATGTTTCCATCGCTTCAGGGGTCAGAATCGCACGGATCATGTCGGTCGCGTCCTCAGTGGATGCCGCATCCGCTGCTGCATGTGAAATCGCAGAGTTAATCTTCTCGTTCTGAGCAATGTCTTCTTCCGTCGCCCCTTGAGATAGCGCGATCAGCCGGCGTTGTGATCGAGATATCTGCTGAGAGCTCGTGCCCGGGCCCGCAAGCATCACCATATACGCAATCTGGTTGTTGTCCTGGATAGCGATCGGAGCGATGATCCCACCCTCAGAATGCCCGATGAATCCGATCGCATCGTGATCGATCTCAGGCCGTGACTTGAGAAATGCAAACGCAGCGTTGGCGTCGGTCGCAAAGTCCGCCGAGGTGGCGGCTGAAAAATCACCCGTGGATTTGGCAACCCCGCGATCGTCGTACCGCAGCACCGCAATCCCCTGCTTGGTCAGATGATCCGCCAGAACAAGAAACGGTCGATGTCCAAAAACCTCTTCGTTCCGGTCCTGAGGCCCAGAGCCCGAGATCAGGATCGCCGCGGCAAAAGGTCCGTTGCCTTCAGGAAGTGTCAATGTCCCCGCAAGCGTCACGCCCTCGGCTTCAGGATTCTCGTAGCTCACCTCTTCAACAAGATACCCATACGGCTCGGTTGGCTCCTGAGGACGATTCCGAGTCTCCGCAGCAGGTTTCTCAGCAGGAAGCCCGCGTACAAGCACGATCGGGAGATTCATGCCTTGCGAGAAGGTCCCCGCCCAATGCTGCTCATCGTCGTCCCAGACGGCCTCGATCGAAGCGCCGAGCATTTTAATTGCAATCGAGAGGTGGTCATCAACCACGGATACCTCAGAAATCGGGATCAACTGCCCCGGCGCCTGATCCGGGCTCTCAAGGTGAGCGGTCAGCTCTCCGCTGTCATCCTCAGTGATGGTCACAATGATCGTGAGTGTCCCCGTCGGGATCTGTAGATTGGCGTGCCAATCATCGGCAACGGGCTCCGGACCAGCAATCGCAAGCGAAGCGGTCACAGTCAAGAAGATACAGGCGGCGGATTTGAGTAAGAGAAGATTCATTGGATGGATTCCTTAAGAGGTTGTATCTGGTTATACGGATTGCTCGGCTGTTTTTTTCGTCCCCGACATCCGGAGGTACGCCACGCGTGCGACGATCACGGCCGCGATAGCGACCGGAAAGGCAAACATGATCGCGATACCGGCTTGGTCAAGATCAAGAACGATCCATGCCGCGGCGTAGAGCAATCCACCGAGGACAAAGGTCCATCCCATCAGACGCTGGACGGACCGGGACTTGTCGGTTGGTGGGCAGTTGGTCGAGCAAGATCCAGCAAGTTTCTTAGGCATGTAGTTGCCGAGCACCACAATCATCAGCCCGATATTGGCCCCGACAATACGCTTGACCAGATCGCTATCAAAGATTTCCAGTTCCTTCGCGAGCGTGGCGCTGATCGAACCAAGCATGAGCAGGCTCGCCAGGATGATCGCAAAGAGGATCTCATGACGCACCTTTGAGTTGATCCAGTCTGATCCAGAGAGCTTTTGGCGAGCCATGAGCTTGGATCCATTCCACACGACGATGAACACCGCCATCATGCCCAGCACGATCGCCGAGGCATCGGGCTTCATCGGAATGAGCGAGAGGGAGACGGCTATGGTGAGTGCGATCGTGGTAGAGGCAACAATGGTCTGGGTCTTTGGGGTCATCATGACTGGGTCTCCGTCGGATCGGCGTCGGTCGTATCCGTGTTGGTAGGTGTATCTGTTGCTTTGACTTCAAGCCCGAAGACCTGAGCGAATCCGAACATCGCTTCTTCGAGCACCGACATCATCAGGTGGTAGGTGATCACCCTTCCCTGCTTGACCGGCTCAACGAGCCCCGCCTCTCGCAGCACCGCAAAGTGGGCCGACATCGTGGGCTTTGAGACCTCAAAGTGCTCTGCGAGCTCGCCGGCGGTCATCGGCCGCTCCCGCAAGAGCCCAAGCACCTTTCGGCGTGTCGGATCTGATAATGCCTTGAATACCTTATTCATGTTCGTAATTTAGCCAAATATCAAAATAAATCAAGCGGGTTGTGCTGTAAAAATAAAAAACACCGCCTCTGAGTCAGAAACGGCGTTTATTTATCATTTTGTCGGCTTACTGATCCCAGATGTCCATGAACCGACCCGTCCCCTGGCGGCGGATCGAGTTGTCTTCGAGCACTTCCTCGGTCGATTCGAGCAGCTCGTCAGCATCGAAAATCAACGACTCTTGGCTCCGATCAAAGAACTCAAACAGCAGCGTGTCCTCTTCGTTGTCCCGCAGAACCTCAACAAGATGCGAGACTGAATCGATCATGATGCCGTTGACGGATTTCAGGGTCGGATTGCCGAAGACTTCATAGCCCTTGGTGACCGAGTGGGGGAGGAAGGTCGCCGCGAGAACCACATATTCCTGACCCGGAGCCTTTCGTTCATTGTTGACATTCATCCCGATCGGCGAGCCGTCGACGATCCCGTAGCCGAGATACAAATTAAAGAAGTGCTCCCTGCGGACCGGTGTGAAGATCATCGGGCCCACAATAAAGTATTCGGGGTACGCGTTCCCAATAAACGGCACCAACTCATCACGGTCGTTGGACACCGCGAGTTTAAGTTTTACGGATTTCCCATCACGGATCACTGTCACAGGCACATACCCATCATCAGTCAGCTCACGAATAAAGTACCGCCAGTGCAGTCTCAAATCGTCGTCCCGTGTCACCATCCCCGCGTTGTCGATGTCGTGCTCCCCGATCATGTCGAGCAGATCCCATTCCTGGAGCGAGAGCTTTGAGTCCTCGGCCGGACGCGTATACACAATCCCGGTTTGCTCTCTGCTCAATCCAAGATACGCACGCAGCGCATCGTTTTCGCAGGTCTGGAACCGTGCTCCGTGTAGTTCGGGTGGGCCGTTGTATTCGCCGTCCTCGATGTCGCTAAGGAACAGGTGCACCTCTGATGCGGGGATCACATACCCTATGTTCTCTGCATATTCGACCCCACTAAAGACCACGCCGCACACTTTGTCTTCGAGAATCACCGGGCCGCCGGAGTTCCCGTGGTTCAGGGCCGCATCGACCTGAACCCGGAGTCCGCGTGCTTCCATGTTGTATTCGGTGTACTCGATGCGAGAAACAACACCCTCGGTAATCGAGACCTGCTCGCCGCCCATTGGGTACCCGATTGCCTGAACGGTCGAACCAATCGTTGGCAGGGTTTCGCTGAGTTCCAGCACCGGATGGTTCGCATGGAACTCCTCGCGTTCGGTGACTTTCTTGATCTGGATTAATGCAAGATCCATCTCCTGCGAGATCCCGATGACCTCGGCCCGCAGTTTATCAGCACTGTTCGGTGGCTGGACATAGATCCTTGTCGATTGCTCGACGACATGCGCGTTGGTTACGATCCGGTCGCCCGCGATCACAAACCCGGTTCCGGACAGTTCCTGAGGGGCCTGCTTGGTCCAAGGCCTGGCAAAGTCTGGTCCGCGATAGGTGGCGAAGATTTTGACCACCGAGTCTCGGACCTCGCCGCTGTCAGTGGATGCAATCGCAGAAAGACTCAGAAGACACACAAGACAGATCATCAACAATACACGCATACTTTGTAAACTCCTATAGCAGACCGGGAATCCCCGGATCGCTCAGCCATCATAGTGCCCTTACCCGCTAGGTGTTCATCCCCTAGCATCCCCAATGGGCACCACACTCCAAATCCAAGCACCCGCTGACTTCGATCTCCCCCGCGATGTCTGCTCCTACGGCTACTTCCTCCTCGCACCAAACCACTGGGATGTCGACAAGCAACACATGCTCAGGGTCCTTGAACTCGAGGCAGGTCCGTCCTTGTGTACCATTGACCAGCCATCAGGTGGCAAGGTCCGCGCCCGATTCGACCGCGCCCTCGATCGAGCAGAGCAAACCCAAGCCCGCTCTCAAATCACACGGATGCTCTGTCTCGACACCACCCACGCCGAGATTAAATCCTTTCACAAAGCCGACCCCCGCTGGAAAAAATCAGGAGTCGGCCGCCTCTTCCGTTCTCCGACCTTATTCGAAGATGTAATCAAAACGGTTACAAGCTGCAATGTCACCTGGCCATCGACCGTCAACATGAACCGTCGACTTTGCGAAGTCTGCGGCCGAAAGTCTCCCTCCGGCGTCCCCTCATTCCCGACCGCCAATAAACTCGCCCGTACACGAGTCGGCACCCTCCGAGGTCGATGCCGAGTCGGCTACCGCGACCAGCGCATCATCGACCTTGCAAAGTTATTCCACAAAGGTCACATCGACCATGACTGGATCGAGAATATCGGCACCGACGACGAGGTCTTCAAGTTTCTCATTAGCCTGCCCGGCATCGGGCCGTATGCCGCGGGCAACATCATGCAACTCATGGGGCGATACTCACGCCTTGCCCTTGATACCGAATCCATCCGCCACGGCAAAGCCGTCCTCAACATGACCGGCACCGATAACCAGATGATGAAAGCACTCAAGGCCCACTACGAACCATTCGGCGATCATAAGTTCCGTTCCTACTGGTTCGAGATCTGGCGTTTCTATGAATCCAAAGCAGGCCCCGCTACAACATGGCGCCGCCAAGCCACCGCGACCATGTTTACGGCGGCGAACCTTTCAAAGTAGTCGATTTTGCAAAAAAACACCGGCGATCCACGAGGAACCGCCGGTGCATATGTGAACTGCGCCATCTCCAGAGTGGCGCAGAGCGTATGTCTATTTCATTTCTATTCAAAGCCCAAGGCCCTGCAAATCCTGAACTTCACACACCTTACCACTTGTGGGCAAGATTGCAAAGAGAATATTGGAAGATCAAAAAGAATTTAGCCAGACAATTTATACGGTGCTTCCCACGCTCAGCCCGCCCAGGTCCTGCAAGGCATGAACACCCCAGAACCCCGCCCTGAGCGCCTCGATTGCGTGGATTGCCTGTCCCGCAGCAGTCGCCGTCGTGATCATCGGTATCCCCAGCCGAACCGCGGTCGCGCGGATGTTTCCTTCATCTGTCTGCCACCCCGTTCGTGTTGGTGTGTTGATGACCAGCTGGATATGCCCGTTCTGCATGAGGTCGATCACATTTGGCCGTGCGCCCGCCTGGATTTTCTGGAGCACCTTGGGCTGCAACCCATGCCGTGCCAGTTCTTCGGCGGTACCTTGTGTCGTAAAGACTTTGAACCCCATCGCCATGAGCGATCGCACAACCGGGATCATCGCGTTCTTGTCTTCCTCTCGAACCGATACAAACACCCCGCCATCTTTGGGAAGCGATACACCTGCCGATTCCATCGCTTTCAGATACGCGGTAGGCAGAGACACATCGACACCCATGACTTCACCGGTCGATCGCATCTCGGGCCCGAGCACAAAGTCAACGCCTGGGAATTTGCGGAACGGGAACACCGGCGCCTTGACCGCATAGAATCCCGCATCGGGAATCTCCGCGGTTTCTTGATCACTCAGCGAAACCCCCATCATCGACTTGGCTGCGACCGACGCCCACGCAACACCCTTGGCCTTGCCCGCATACGGCACAGTCCGCGACGCCCGCGGGTTCACCTCGATGATATAAACCTTGTCGTCTTTGATCGCCATCTGCACATTCATCAAGCCACAGACCTTGAGTTCCTCGGCGAGCATCCGCGCGATCCGTTTCACTTCACTCAGCACCGCCGGGCGGATGGTGTTCGTCGGGATCATGCAGGTCGAGTCCCCAGAGTGCACGCCCGCCTGCTCGATATGCTCCATCACCGCCGCGACAAACGCATGGCCGCCGCCGCTGCTGTCGAAATCGGCAACGACATCAACATCGAGTTCCGTCGCGCTGTCAAGGAACTGGTCAATCAATATCGGTGCATCATCAAGCCCCGAAACATCCACGGCCGTAGACATGTAATGCCGGAGCGCCTTCTCATCGGGACAGATCTCCATCCCCCGCCCCCCAAGCACATAACTCGGCCGCACCAACACCGGATACCCAATCCGCCCAGCAATCGTCACGGCTTCATCAATCGACCGCGCAATCCCGGAGTCAGGCCGCTTGAGATCAAGCTTGGTCAATAGCTGATCAAACTGATCCCGATCCTCCGCCCGATCAATCGCCTCCAGCGGCGTCCCAAGCATCGGGACTCCTGCGAGATCCAGCCCATGAGCCAAGTTGAGCGGGGTCTGCCCGCCGTATTGAACAATCGTCCCATGCAACGACGCTTCAAGTCGCTCCGTCACATTGAGCACATCTTCAAGCGTCAGCGGCTCAAAGAATAACAAATCACTCGTGTCATAATCAGTACTCACCGTCTCGGGATTCGAGTTAATCATCACCGCGTCGTAGCCAAGGTCCTGCGCTGCGTACGCCGCATGAACACAGCAGTAATCAAACTCGATCCCCTGCCCAATCCGGTTCGGCCCGCCGCCAAGGATGATCACCTTCTGCTTCGGATCGGTCTCGGTAAGCATCCGATCCCGGAGTTCACACTGCGGCGGAACTTCAACAGCCAAGCCATCATCGAGCACCTTCCGTGAGCCAGATTGATAGGTCGAGTAGTAGTAGGGGGTCACCGCCTCAAACTCCGCGGCACAAGTATCTACGCATTTGAAGACCGCCTCCACACCAAGCGACTTCCGATGCGCTCGCACTTCCAGAATCGTCTCCGAGCTGATCTTCCCAAGATACACATACGCGAGCTGCGCATCTGAATACCCAAGCTCCTTCGCCCGCTGCATGAGCGACTCGTCAATCTGCTTAAGCGATTCAACCGCTATTAACTCGTCTTCAAACTTGACAAGTTCTTCAAGCTGATACAAGAAGAACCGGTCAAACCCAGTCAAATCATTGATCCGGTCAATCGTCCACCCCATCTTCATCGCGTAGCGAACAAAGTACAGCCGCCCCTGCGACGGTACCGACAGCTTCCGCGTCAGCTTGTCTTCGTCGATCGGCCACTCGATCTCACTATTGTCACTCTGGCGTTGGTGATTCAGCCAGTCGTCATTTTTATCAAGCCCAAACCCAAACCGCTTAAGCTCCATCGACCGGATGACTTTTTGGAACGACTCTTTGAATGTCCGTCCGATCGCCATACCTTCGCCAACAGACTTCATCTGCGTCGTCAGCGTCTCGTCCGCCTCGGGGAATTTTTCAAAGGTCCACCGTGGCATCTTGGTCACCACATAATCAATCGTCGGCTCAAAGCACGCACTCGTTGTCCCCGTGATGTCGTTGCGGAGTTCATCAAGTGTGTACCCGACCGCCAGCTTGGCCGCGATCTTGGCGATCGGGAACCCGGTCGCCTTCGAAGCAAGCGCCGATGACCGCGACACCCGCGGGTTCATCTCGATCACTACAAACTCAAACGGCTTGTTCCCATCAGCATCCGGTTTGGGATCAGGATTCACCGCAAACTGCACATTCGACCCCCCGGTCTCCACGCCAACGGTCCGCATCACCGCAAGCGACGCGTCCCGAAGCACCTGGTATTCCTTGTCAGTCAGCGTCAAGCACGGCGCCACCGTCACCGAATCCCCCGTATGCACCCCCATCGCATCAATATTCTCAATCCCACAAACAACAACACAGTTGTCCTTCTTATCCCGCACAACCTCAAGCTCGTATTCCTTCCACCCGATCAGCGATTTATCAACCTGAATCTGCCCGATCATCGACGCGCTGAGCCCGCGATTTGCGAGCTCTTCAAGCTCCGCATAGTTGTACGCGATCCCCCCGCCCCATCCCCCGAGGGTAAAGGCCGGCCGAATAATCGCAGGGAGCCCGACCTCATCAACAAACGCCACAGCTTCGGCAAGCGTCTCGACCGTTTTGGACTCAGGTGTAGGAAGCCCAATCTCATCGCAGATGTCATTAAAAACCTGCCGGTCCTCGGCCCTATGAATTATCTTCCGGTCCGCCCCGATCATCTCTATCCCGAACTCTTCGAAAATCCCCGAATCGCTCATCTCACAGGCGCAGTTCAGGGCCGTCTGTCCCCCGAGTGTCGGAAGCACCGCGTCGATTGGTGTCCCGAGCTCGATTTCTTTTTCGATAATCTTTCGGACAGATTCCGGCGTGATCGGCTCAATATAGGTCCGATCGGCGAACGCCGGGTCCGTCATGATCGTCGCCGGGTTCGAGTTGACCAGCACAAGCCGGTACCCCTCGTCCTTGAGCGATTTACACGCCTGGGTGCCAGAATAATCAAACTCGCACCCTTGTCCGATGACAATTGGGCCAGATCCGATCAGAAGAATGGTGTTGAGATCATCGCGTCTGGGCATTCGGGGGATCCTGTGGGATAAAAGGTCCGGAAATGTCGTCATTGCCGCGCAAACTGGACAAGTCTAGCCCCGTCATCGGTCTCAGATTGGGTCTATTCATAACGATCATGAGAGTCCGAATTGCTGAACTCTGCCTTGGTTGGCTCGTACCATACTCAACCGCCTCGGATCTGGACGATGTGCCTTTGTCCGTGCTTCTACCGAGGCCATAGCAGGAGAACCGCCTATGTGTGGCATCGTCGCCTACATCGGAAACAAACCCGCCCAGCCCCTCCTCCTCGAAGGGCTCAAGCGGCTCGAATACCGCGGCTACGACTCCGCGGGCATGGCCGCCATCAACGGCAAAGGCCTTCAACTCGCCAAAGCCGTCGGACGCGTCGCCAATCTCGAAGCCGAGCTTGAATCCATTGGTGGCATCACAGGCTCCATCGGCATCGCCCACACCCGCTGGGCCACCCACGGCGCGGTCAACAAAGTCAACGCACACCCGCACCGCGACCACAACCACGGCATCTCCCTCGTACACAACGGCATCATCGAGAACTACGCCTCCCTCCGCACCCTGCTCGAAGAAAAAGGCCACACCTTCGAGACCGAAACCGACACCGAAGTCCTCGGCATCCTTATCTCGCACTTCTACGACCTCGATGGTGGCATGGATCTGGAGAAATCAGTCCAAGCCGCCCTCCGCGAAATCCGCGGAGCCTACGCCATCGCCGTCATCTGCCAAGAAGAACCAGATGTCATGGTCTGCGCCCGCAAAGGCTCACCATTGCTAGTTGGCATCGGCAACGGCGAATATGTCGTCGCCTCCGACCCCAGCGCCATCATCGCCCACGCATCCCAGGCCATCACGCTCGACGACTACTCCGTCGCACGCCTGACCCGCGATGGCTTCCGCACAACCACCGTCGACAATGTCGAACTCTCCCCAAAGGTCATGCAGCTCGAAATCGACCTCCAAGAGATCGAACTCGGCGACTTCCCGCACTACATGCTCAAAGAAATCTACGAGCAGCCAGAAGCCATTGCCCGCTGCCTCAAAGGCCGGCTCAACAAAAACGACGGCAAGGTCGTCCTCGGCGGGCTCATGAATTTTTCGAAAGAACTCGTCAAATCTCGCCGCGTCATCCTGACCGCCCAAGGCACCGCACTCCACTCCGCCATGATCGGCGAGTACCTCTTAGAAGACCTCGCCAAGATCCCCGCAGAATGCGAGTACGCCAGCGAGTTCCGCTACCGCAACCCGCTGATCGAGGACCGCTCCGTTGTCGTCGCTGTGTCTCAATCAGGCGAAACCGCCGACACCCTCGCCGCCCTCGAAGAAGCCAAGGATCGCGGTGCGATGTCATTAGGCGTCATTAATGTCGTCGGCTCAACCATCGCCCGCGAAACGGACACCGGGGTCTATCTCCGCGTCGGCCCAGAAATCGGCGTCGCAAGCACCAAAGCATTTACAGGACAGGTCGCCGTCCTGACCATGATCTCCCTTTTCATGGCCCGCCGCCGCATGATGTCCCCCGAGGCCAGCGCTCGGCTCATGCGAGAGCTCGACCGCGTCCCCGACATGATCCAGCAGGTCCTCCAAACCAACGACCGCATCAAAGAGATCACCGCCAAATACACCCACCGCGAGAACTGGCTCTTCCTCGGACGCGGCTACAACTACCCGACGGCGCTCGAAGGCGCCCTCAAACTCAAAGAAATCTCCTACATCCACGCCGAGGGCATGCCCGCCGCCGAAATGAAGCACGGCCCCATCGCCCTCATCGACGAAGGCATGCCCGTAGTCTTCATCGCCAACCAAGGCAGCCAGTACGACAAGGTCCTCGCCAACATCGATCAGGTCCGCGCCAGAGGCGGCCATGTCATCGCCGTCGCCACCGAAGGCGACAAGCAGATCGAGAAGCTCGCCGAGGATGTCCTCTACATCCCGCAGGTCGAAGAATGCCTCAGCCCGATGGTCGCCGTCGTGCCCCTCCAACTCCTCGCCTACCACGCGGCAGTGTTACGCGGCCACGATGTTGACAAACCGAGGAACCTTGCCAAATCCGTGACGGTTGAGTAGCAGATTGACTTAAGTGCCGAAATGCTTCCTTCTGTATATTCGGAAATAAACTTTTTTATCGGCATCCCATTTAGCCCACCCAACCGAGGTTTCCGGACCATCAAGGTCCGAGAGCCACCCTGAGTCCCCATAAAAACCTGTCTAGACTCAAGTTCCTGTCAAATGGTACCGATTGTAACGATACTCCCCAAAGAGGACCGTTATGAGTCAGTTCATCCGGACATTCCAGTTAATACGCCGCAAGCCGGTGTTTGTCGAGCCAAGACTCGAGCTGTCCACGGATCAGATCACCATGCGTCCGCTCGGATACGCCGACGAATCGGCCTTTGTCGAAGCTCTTAACCGATCAAGACCTGACCTTCGCCGCTGGATTCCCCTTGAAGCGGAGGGTGAATCACCCAGCGATTTCTTCCATAGTCAACTGCAAAGAACAATCCAAGGCGACACAAAGCAAACATCTTTCCGCCGCGCTGTCTTCCTCAATGATTCAACCTTTGTAGGCATGTTCAATCTCATCAAGATCAACCGAGGCCTCGAATGGACCGCCGAGGTCAACTGCTGGATTGATTCAAAATTCGCCGGTCAAGGCGTTGGTACACTTGCTCTCCAGTCCATCATCGACCACGCCCTGACCGACATGCCCACTGGGCTCGGGCTCCACAAGATTCGTGCCATGATCTGCCTAGACAACACCGCCTCAGAGCGGATGGTTCAGAGGCTTGGATTCTCAAAGACAGGCAACACAGATCTGCTCAGGATCAACGACGCGCTCGTCATGCACAACGAGTTCGAAGTCACGATCTAACCAACCACATCCCAAACGAAAATAGCTCGATCGCGGTAGCTGTGTGAAGAATTTTCGATTTTTCAGACCCAATCGGACCGGAATTCAACACATGATCGAGCCCTGGTTTCAGAGATTGTAAATCGCCCATTAAGCACTCGTCAGTAAGGGTTTATGTCCCTTTGAAGTGCCCGGTGTATACCTGTTTGCAACAGAGTTTGGCCCATGATCGGGTGCTTCAAATTTGCCTTTGGAGCATGCACGCATACGGTCTAGGTTCGAATTCAATTCCAAAAAATGGAGCCCCCTATGCCGACTGCAAACTTCGATTCCCGCACCCTCTCCATCGACGGCAAACGAATCTGGATCGTTTCAGGATCCATGCATTTCCAGCGCATCCCACGCGACCTCTGGGAAGACCGCATCCGTACCGCCAAGGCCGCCGGGCTCAATACCATAGAGACCCCCATCTTCTGGAACCTCATCGAGCCACGACCCGGTTCCTACGACTTCAAAGACAACAACGACATCAAGCACTTCCTCTCATTGCTCGCCAAGCACAACATGTACGCGATCATCCGTCCCGGCCCATTCATCGGCGCCGGCTGGGATCTTGGCGGGCTCCCAGCGTGGCTCCTCAACATCGCGGATGTCAAGCTCCGTGCCCCGAACCAACCATTCCTCGAAGCCGTGGGCAAGTACATCAATGCGCTCGCCAAGCAGATCAAAACAATGCAGGCTTCGGTCACGCTCGGCGGTCCGCTCATCATGGTTCAGAATGAATCCCAGTGGGACTGCGACGATGAGCTCGCCGCGACCAAATACCTCGGAGAACTCGCACGCTACCTCCGCGAAGCCGGATTCACCGTTCCCAAAGTCAACGCCAACAACCTCTGGCAGGGTGTCGAGGGCGAGATCGATGGCTGGACCGGCGAAGGCGACATGTTCGCCATTATGCGTCAGCTCAAATCGGTCCGCCCGGATCAACCCACCGTCGTTATCGACTACGGGCCGCTCCGCCGTCCGATCTTTGGTCAGAACCTCGATGAGCCCGTTGATGGCTACACCCTCCAGCGTCAGCTCGGCGAGATCATGTCCGCGGGCGGGCAGTTCAACATCGCCAACTTCATGTCAGGCACATCCTTCGGATTCTGGGCAGGACAAGCGAGCGCCAGTGAACCCTGCGCCTACGCCCCAACCTACGACGCCGGCGCCCTCATAGACGAGCACGGCCGCATGACCAAAGCGATGGGCCCCGTCCGCCGACTTCTCACCTTCGGCTCATCCTTCTCAAGAGTCCTCGCCCACACCGAACACAACGCACCACCCGTCGTCATCGATCCCGTCGTTGATGAAGATGCAATCCAGGGCCACATCGTCAACCAGATGAACGGCTCTCAAGGCAACATCATCTTCATCTTCTCCCCGCCCAAAGCACGCCCGGGCACAATTAACCTCCTGCTCGGTGATGGTTCCTCCCTCCCGGTCCGCCTCGGCGCCCAGCGCGTCCACTGGTGCCTGGTCGATTACAACATCTCCTCAAAGCACACACTCGACTACACCTCGCTCTGTGCGCTGGCATCGACCGAAGACACGCTTGTCCTCTTCGGACCGGGCGGGGGGGTAGGCGAAGTCTCCATCAACTCGGCACCACTCGTCGTCGAGATCCCCAAGGGACGCAAGCCGGTCACCGTCATGCACGAGGGCATCTGCGTTGTCGTTGTTTCAGAAGATGTCGTCGACGAAACTTTCATGATCGGCTCGGAGGTCTATGTCGGCGTCCACGGGCTCACCGAAGAAGGCGTCCCGATGGTCTCACCAAACGGCAAGACCCACACCCATGTCACACCAGACGGAAAGTCAAAGACCACCACCACCAAACACCTCGAACGCGATCCCGCCGAAAAACTCCCAAAGATCGCCTTCGGGAACTGGGAATGCGCCCAAACCGAAGAACACACCGACGGCTCAAGCCCACGCTACGCAGTCATCCCGGGACCAGCCGATCTCTCAGAACTCGGCACGCCCTACGGCTACGGCTGGTACAAGATCGATCTCAAAACATCCAGCAAGGGCAAGGTCAAAATCGCCGCCCCGCAGTCCAGCGATCGCCTCCAGTTCTTCATCGACGGCAAGCCCGTCGGCACCATCGGATCAGGTCCGGCAGCAAGTGACACCATCGCCCTGGACATCAAAGCGGATTCCAAGCACCTCGTCGCACTCGCCGACAACACCGGCCGAATCTCCGGCGGCTCGGTCATGGATGAACGCAAGGGTCTGTTCGGTCACATTATCGAGGACATCGCCTACAAGCCCGGCAAGTCATCTATCGTTCAGAGCGATCCCATCGATGTACTCGGGTACACCACCCCGGTCTTCGGCGTCCGCCTCGGCGAAACAACACACCACAACCGCATCCAGTGGTCCTTCAAGCATCTCAAAAAATCATCCATCTACTTCGAGATCCCCCCGATCAATGCGCGCATGATCATCATCCTCAACGACGAACCAATACGCCTAGTCGGCGCGATGCGTCGCACCAAGATCGAGCTTGATAATGTGACCCTCAAGCGTGGGAACAATGTTCTTGAGTTCGCCCTCCACCTCGACTCGCCAAGCCACGAGCAAGCCGACGAACTCGGCCAGGAAATCCTCGAAATGCTGACCAAGAAGGTCGCTTTCACCGAGGGGGCCAATGTAATCTCCGAAAAATCGGAATGGTCATTCGCCAAGTGGGAAGCCCCCAGCGAGATCGATTTCGATACTGTTTCCAAGGCCAAGCTCGGTTCGATCGGGAATCCATGCTGGTGGAAGACCTCGTTCAAGGCACCCGCGATGGATCTGGCGGTCTCGCTTGACACCACCGGGCTCACCAAAGGCCAGGCCTACATCAACGGCAACGCGCTGGGAAGATTCTTCTCGTCTACCTCCGACGGCAAGGCCATCGAGCCATCACTCAAACTCTCGATCCCGTCATGCTGGATCAACGAGGACTCGGCCAACGAACTGCTCATCTTCGACGAGCACGGCGCATCACCGGCGAAGGTCAAACTGGTCATCGAACGGCTCTGATGTTGGTTGAGAGACTCTGTTGAAAGATCAGGGCGTCGGTTCAAGCGAATCGAACTCATCGGTCAACTCTTCCAGAGTTCTTTGAGCCCCGCGGAGTTGCCTGATCGCTTCGGAGAGCTTGACCTTGAGCCCCCCGTCCGTAGGGTCTTTGTTGGCTTCTTGCTGGAGTGCATCGGCACCGCCTTTGAGCAAGCGGACCTGCAGGCGTGCGATGTTCATCTGCCGAGAGAGTTCTATCCGCCGCGCCTGATCCATCGCCAGTTCAGCGTTCGTCTTGTTGGACCAGGGTTCAATCCGTCCCCGCACCAATACCCCAACACCAACATAGACATCCCGCGCCGACCCCGGGCTCACAACCCGTGGCGCCCGTCTCGCGTTGGATGCACGGAACGACCCCGGCTCCTCGGGGTACCCCGCGCTGACCCAATCATCAGCGCTGATCCCCTGTCCGATTGTGATATCACCCGGGATCGAGATCCCACGCCGGGCCCAGCGGAGATCAATCGCCCGGTCTGCGATCCCCGGACTGATCGGGGCCGCCCCGGTCAGCATCTGATACGAGCCCAGAGGCAGATCCATATCCAGCACATCATCCCCGCGTTGGATCAGCAGATTGAGCTTCTCATCGGGTGTGTGACTCAGGATCATCGCCCTCAGATCCTCAGAACTCGTCAGCGGCGCCCCGCCCGCCCCGACAATCAGATCCCCAGGCATCAGCCTCCCTGCAGCGGGAAACCGGTCAACCTCCTGAACAACAGACCGGATCTCAATCCCCCCATCGCGGACGGCCCCGAACCCGACCCCGAGCCCCGCCTTGGTGGTTTGCCCAAACAACCCCCGCGCCGCCATCCGCAGCCTCAAACGAGCCTCGGGAGATAGGTCATCCCGTTGCATCGTTTCGGTGAGCATGTCAAGTTCGAAGCCTTCATTCACATTGCCGATCATCCGAGTCGCTTGCTCTCGGACCTCCCACAACTCATCATCGAGCAACGCGACTAGCCCACGCAATCGCTGCTCCGCGAGGGGTTCATCAGCCAGATCCTGTCCCTGTGCACACATCACAGCGGACGCGACTACGCAAGCAATCAGAATCGATCGTTGTTTGAACATTCCATAATCATACATCATCAATGGTCGATACGCCAAAGATCCCTGCCGGGTTCAACGGCTCTCAAGAGCCCGGATGATTTCGGGGTTCTGCTCATCGAGCCAGACCGCCTTCTTCAGAGCCGCCCCCACCAGCGCCGATGACCGCCCCAAGGCAGTGGGGTTCCCTGCAAGCGCCTCGTCGAGCAGCACCGCAGGCATGAGCGCCCCAATGAGCCTTGGATTCGGCTTGGCCTTGGATTTATGCAGATACCCATCCCAAACCGCCAGCAGATGCTCCATGCTCGCTTCAGCGGGGACATCATCTCCTACGGGCCGTTTCATCGAGAGATACACAAGCGCCTGTGCAAGCTCCCGGTCACGCGATCCGAGCCGGCAGTTATCAAAGTCACAGATCGCCACAATCTCAGGTCCATCAAAGATCATGTTCCCCGGATGCCAGTCCCCGTGGATAATCGCCGCAGCCCGAGCGTTGGCGCGGTGGGCATCGAGCCCATATTCAAGAATCCGTTTGACACCCTCGCCCGCGCCATCAGGAAGATCAATACCCTCCGCCCGTTGCGGGTTGACCACGCTGGATTCGACGGTCGCCTCAAAGCTTGTGGTGATCGAGTCCATCGCCCGGTGCAACTCTCCGAGCAGAAGCCCAGACTCACGAGCGTGGGCCACCGATTGATCAAACACGCTCCCCTCGATAAACACAAACAGCTCGTAGGTCTTGTCCCCGATCTGGCACATCGAGTTGTTGTCCGCCTTGGTCCCAATCAACGGCGGAACGCACACGCCCTGCCCGAGACACCCAAGGATCACCTCATGAGCGAACCCGACCAGTGATGCGTGCTCGAGCCCACGCGCCCGTCGCTTGAGCATCAGCTTCCCGCGTTCGCATTCGATCACTGCTTTGGGGGCTTCCGAAGACCCCGCGATCATCTCGCGGACACTGTTCACTTTCCCGATCGGGTAGTGATCTAGCACCGCCATGATTTCTTGGCGCGCAAAGCTCGCACGGGCCGGTGTAGGTGCAGTTGAAGATGGTGTTGCTGGTGTTTGCAAACGCTTTTACTCGGCGTTCTGGACTTGCTCTTTAATCCGATCGATCGAACCCTTGATCTCCACAATCAATCGGCTCATCGTCGCATCGGGGCTCTTGGACGCAATGGTGTTGGCCTCACGCAAGAGTTCTTGGGCAAGGAAATCCATCGTCCGCCCCATCGGGCGATCGTCGTTGTTCTCTAAGAGTTCGCCGAAATGGATCAGGTGTTCCCCGAGTCGAGCGATTTCCTCAGCAATATCCGTTTTCTCGGCGTACACCGCGATCTCGCGGATAATCTCCGCCTGATCCGCATCGACATCAAACTCGCTCATCAACGAGTCCATCCGTGCCTTGAGGCGCTTCTCAAAGTCGCTCGAAACGCGCGGAGCGATTTCTTCGATCTTTTTGAGCCGATCGGAGATCAGATCAAGATGCGTACGCAGATCACTTGTCAGTGCCGATCCTTCGCGCGAACGCATCGAGATCATGTGCTCGATCGCAAGCTCGACCAACGGGCCCAGCGCCTTGCGTGCCGACTGGAGTTTGGATTCATCATCCGCAGGAGCCTGGAGCACCCCGGGCAGATTCATCAGGTGCTCAACAGCAACCTCATTCATCTTGCACATCCGGATCTCTGCGACCTTCTCGGCGTACGACTGCAACGCCCATTTGTTGACCCCGAACGCCGCGTTCTCGTTCTGTTCCGTGCACCCGATCGTGAGCACCACAGACCCACGCGAAACCTTCGAGCGGATCATCTGTTCAAGCTCGGGCTCGAGTGTCTGGAGCCGCTCAGGAACGCGCACCGTTGTCTTGAGGTACTTGTTGTTTACGCTGCGAATCTCAACATTAAAGAGCGATCCCCCCTGGGCTCCCGATGCGTCCCCAAATCCTGTCATGCTTCGGATCAAGTGTGAGCTCCTGAGCGGGTGTTCAATGTGAATCACCTGTGTAGTTCAATACCAGTGTACTTTAAATAAGTATGTTGGGTTAGTTGTCGCCTTCGGGATCGGCGGGGGTTTCATCGATGATCTCGTCGGCTATTTCAGCCGCCTCACCATCAGTTTCGCCATCGGTTTCACCGCTGACCGCATCAACCGCAGTGTTCTCGGTTTCATCCACCGGGATCGGCTCAGTCGTTACCGGAGAAGCAATCGTTGGCTGGCCAGGCTGCAGCTCAGGCGGGCGTGTCACAAAGTTCAGGATGATTGCAAAAACCAGAAACAGCACAAAGATCGCGATCGTCCCGCCGGTCAGGACATCCCCGGTCTTGGTACCAAACGCGGTCTGCCCGGCTCCTCCGCCGCCCCCGCCACCGCCGCCGCCCCCACCAGCGCCAAAGGCACCGCCGAGACCGCCGCCCTGCGGACGCTGGATCAGCACAATCAGAATCATCACAATCGAGATCAAGAGGAACGCGCCCACAAGCAGGTTGATCACAATCGGATTCACCTGCGCAAGTACCATCGGCGTCGTCGCTAGGTTGAGTGTTTCAATAGACATAAGTGTCGTCATCTCCTGAAAGATCACCCGTGACGACTTAAATCATCATCCCGGGAGCATGGTGGCAACTCTAGGCCCCAACTGCTCTTCAAGCCCCATATACGCAGGGCAATCGCAATCCCGGCCCTGGATCCATTACCCAACCAATGATCCCCGCGCCGCATCGATAATGCCCCCAAAGTCTTCCGCATTCAGGCTCGCCCCCCCGATCAGCCCCCCGTCAATATCAGGCATTGCCATAAGCTCAGCCGCATTCCCAGGCTTCATCGAGCCCCCATACACAATCCGCATGCCCTCACCCGCGGCCTGCCCATATATCTCTCCAACCAACGCCCGGATCTTCGCATGGGCGTCCTGAGCGTCCGCCGGGGTCGCCGTTTTTCCCGTCCCGATCGCCCAAACAGGCTCATACGCCAGAACCACCCGGTCCAACTGATCTACGCCAACCCCAGCAAGCCCCGCCCGGATTTGGCGTTCATTGACCGCATCGGTCTCCCCGGCCTCTCGCTGCTCAATCAACTCCCCGATACACAGCACCACCGTCAACCCAGCCTCAAGCCCCCGCAAGGTCTTGGCATTGACCAACTCATCAGATTCCCCGATTACATGACGACGCTCTGAGTGCCCCGTCAGCACCGCCCCAACCCCACAATCAAGCAGCATCTCGGTCGAAACTTCCCCCGTAAACGCCCCGTTTCCGGAGTGCCATACATCCTGTGCCCCCAGAACAACCCCACCCTTGCTCGCCGCCCCAATCCCCATCAGGTACGGAAACGGTGGAAATACGGCAACATCAACGCACCCTTCACCTCTCTGAGGCTCAAGAAGGCTCCCAACAGCGTCCATGAGGGCAATGCCCTCCTTGGCGTTGGTATTCATTTTCCAGTTTCCACCGACAAATGGGGTGCGTTGGGTGCTCATGGGCGCTGCTCGTTTCTAAAGGTATCGGACCATACAGGCCTTGGATCGGGTATTGGGGCTTCACAGAAACCCCGAAATAGTGTAGTCTATGACCACATAACAAGATCTATTCCCAAGCTCGTGGGGTCTCAAATGATCAGTGAACAAGCGTCAGCCGCCAACTATGACATCGCCATCATCGGAGGCGGTCCCTCTGGAACCACCCTCGCCTCGCTTGTCAAAAAATACAACCCTACTCTCTCGATCCTCATCCTTGAGAAAGAGAAGTTCCCTCGCGAGCATGTCGGCGAGTCCCAGCTCCCGGGGGTCGCGGCCATTCTCGATGAGATGGAGGTCTGGGACAAGGTCGAAGCCGCCAACTTCCCCATCAAACTCGGCGGGTCCTACACCTGGGGCGCCACAAATGAAGCATGGGACTTCGATTTTTACCCCGCCGAAAACTTTGTCGATGAAGAACGCCCCGCCAAGTATGAGGGCCAGCGCCGTCAAACTGCATTCCAAGTCGAACGCGACCGCTACGACGAGCTCCTCCTCCGCCACGCCGAGGAGCATTGGGGCGCCGAAGTCCGCGAAGAAACCATGGTCCGTGAGATCCTCAAAGAAGGTGACCGCGTCACCGGGCTCAAGCTCGACTCTGGCGAGATTATCACCGCTCGTCATTATGTAGACGCTTCGGGTCACCCCGCACTCCTCCGCAAAGCGATGGGAGTCGAATCTATCGCCTCCGACCAGCTCAAGAATGTTGCATTCTGGGATTACTACGACAACGCGACATGGGCCGTCGAGATCGGTATCGGGGGCACCCGTGTCCAGGTCCGTTCGCTCCCATACGGATGGATCTGGTTCATCCCATTGGGACCTTCCCGCGCCTCGGTTGGACTCATCTGTCCTAGCGATTACTACAAAGAATCTGGCCTGTCGCCAAAGGATCTCTATCTAAAGGCCTTGACCGAGCAAAAAGAGATCCACGCATTACTCAAGGATGCCAACAGCTCGACAGATAACAATGTCCTGACCACCAAAAACTGGTCCCACCTCGCCGATCGCCTCGCGGGCGAGAACTGGTGGATCATCGGCGAAGCCGGCGGGTTCGCAGACCCGATCCTCGCCGCGGGTCTCACCCTCGCGCACGGCTCGGCCCGCCACGGCGCCTACTCGATCCTCGAAATAGAACGCGGGGAAGTGGACGCCGATTGGATCAAGACTTTCTTCGACGAAAAGAACCGCCGAAACATCAATCAGCACATCCGATTTGCGCAGTATTGGTACGCCGCCAACGGCTGCTTTACCGATCTCCAAGAACACTGCCAGAAGATCGCCAAAGACGCAGGCCTCAAACTCAACCCATCCCAGGCATGGCGTTGGCTCGCCCAAGGCGGCTTCTCCAACCAGAGCATCGATGGACCCGAGTTCGGGGCATTTAGTGTCGGATCATCCAAAAAACTGATCGAAATATTCTCAGGTAAAGAAAGCAAGTTTAACTTCTTCAAGTTTAATGAAGTTAATCTAAATCTCGCCAATGCAGAGGAAATAACCCAAGGCAAGCTTGTCGACGGACGGATCGAGCAAATCAAGTGTTTTAAACGCGGCGATTCAATCCTGCCCTACACCGGGTTCTGGAAACCAATGATCGACACGCTGAAAAAGAAAAATGACCTCCAAGAGATCCTTGTTGACTTTGAAAGGGCAATCGCAAAGACCAACCCCTCAGCAAATATCTTCCCCTATATCCAAGTCCTCGAAGCAATGCTCTCCGACGGATGGGTGATCGGGAAGTTCAATAAATCCCGCCCCAAACTTTCAATGGATACCGGGATCGGAGGCACGATGCGTTCAGCCGAAGAGGGACGCAAGGCGGTCGAAGAGTCCGGGACCAGTTCCAGTTATCATGAATCCCAAGACTGACCTACCCCCTCAGTTGTCCCAAACAAACTTGCGCCACATACCCTCCCTTCGAGAACTCCTGACTCCAGAGGTGTCAAGATCTGGTCGATATGAAGTATTCGTGCACCGGCATTAAACAGGGATTTGGTTGCTACCAGCGAGCATGGCCCTTACAGTTCAGGGGTTACGATGCCTTCAGATTTATCGGACCCATTTTCCGCCGATTCAGGAGAAAGGGATTCACAATCAGACCGCTATCGTGTAGTCTGCTATTCGTTTTTATAATGTTTCACCGCTCGTGGAGTCTCGCATGATCAGTCAACAATCCCAAGCCACCGACTACGACATCGCCATCATCGGAGGCGGCCCCTCGGGAACAACCCTCTCCTCGCTTGTCAAAAAATACAACCCCGACCTCTCGATCCTTATTATCGAAAAAGAGAAGTTTCCACGCGAACATGTCGGCGAATCTCAACTCCCAGGGATCTCAAGCATCCTCCACGAGATGGAGGTCTGGGACAAGGTCGAAGCCGCCAACTTCCCAATCAAGCTCGGCGGGTCCTACACCTGGGGCTCATCCAACGACGCGTGGGACTTTGACTTCTATCCAGCCGAAGAGTTCGCCGATGAAGAACGGCCTGCAAAGTTCGAGGGCCAGCGCCGTCACACCGCTTTCCAGGTCGAACGCGACCGCTACGACGAGATTCTTCTCCGCCATGCAGAGGAACACTGGGGCGTAGAGGTCCGCGAAGAAACCATGGTCCGCGAGATCCTCAAAGAGGGCGACCGCGTCACCGGGCTCAAGCTCGACTCGGGAGAAGTCGTCACCGCAAGGCACTATGTTGATGGCTCCGGACACCCGGCATTGCTCAGAAAAGCGATGGGAGTGGAATCAAAGGCTCCAGACGAACTCAAGAATGTCGCGTTTTGGGATTATTACGACAATGCGACATGGGCCGTCGAAATCGGTATCGGGGGCACCCGCGTCCAGGTCCGCTCGCTCCCATACGGCTGGATCTGGTTCATCCCGCTGGGCCCGTCGCGTGCCTCGGTTGGGCTGATCTGCCCCAGCGATTACTACAAAGAAACCGGGCTCACCCCCAAAGAACTCTTTCTCAAAGCGGTCAAAGAGCAACCCGAGATCAACGCGTTGCTCAAGGATGCTAAAAGCTCCACAGACGACAATATCCTGACCACCAAAAACTGGTCCCATCTCGCGGATCGGCTTGTTGGCGAGAACTGGTGGATCATCGGCGAGGCCGGCGGGTTTGCCGATCCGATCCTCGCCGCGGGTCTCACCCTCGCCCACGGCTCATCGCGCCATGCCGCGTATTCAATCCTCGATATCGAGAGAGGCAAAGATGCCGATTGGATTAAGAAGTTTTACGACGAAAAAAACCGCCGCAATATCAACCAACACATCCGCTTTGCCAAATACTGGTACGCCGCCAACGGCTGCTTTACCGATCTCCAAGAACACTGCCAGACCATCGCAAAGGACGCGGGCCTCAAGCTCAACCCGTCCCAGGCGTGGCGGTGGCTCGCCCAAGGCGGGTTCTCCAATCAGAGCATAGAGACCGCGGCCTTCGGCGCGTTCGATCTCGGGTCATCCAAGAAGCTCGTTGAACTCTTCTCCGGCAAAGAATCGAAGTTCAATGTCGCAAAGTTCAACGAGTTCAAGCTCAATCTTAAGAACGCAGACAAGATTCACCAAGGAAAGCTTGCAAAGGGAGCAATCGAAAAAATCGAATGCTACCAACGCGGCGATGCGATCCTTCCTTATACCGGGCTCTGGAAACGCATGATCGATATCCTTGAGAAAGAATCAGATATCAAAGAGATCATGGCTCGACTCAAATCAGTGCTCGAGAAAAACGCGCTCAAGGGCATGTTCCACATCAACATGTTCCAGTATGTCCAGGTCCTCGAAGCGATGCTCACCGATGGCTGGGTGATCGGAAGCTACAACAAGAGCAGACCCAAACTCAAACTCAACGCGGGCGGCGGACGCACCATGCGGTCGGCAAAGGAAGGCCAGAAGGCGCTCGAAGAGTCTGAAACCAGCAACAAGTTCTTTGAGTTTGAAAGCTAATCAGCCGGGGGATGGCTACTTCGCTTCCCCGTGATCCCGCGCATTCATCTGGGCTTCGTGCTGCGACCGGCGAGCGATCTTGATCGCGTATACACCGATATAGAACGCGACGAGCAGCACAAGCGCGTAGATAAACCGCGCCTGGAACTTGCTCAGCATCACCCCAAGCACGCAGAACACAACCCCGATCCCGTAGAGCGCAAAAACCGCCCCCTTGACCCCGAGCGACCGCTTGAGCATGTGGTGCAGGTGGTCCGCATCCGGATCAGACATCCGCTTGCCAGCGAGCTTCCGCCGGATAATCGCCAGCATCGTGTCGATGATCGGGATCGAGTAAATGATCAGACCCGCAAACACAAGGCTGGTCTGCCCTGTATCACCAAGCGACAGGATCATCAGGGCAGAGCAATATCCCAGCAGAAGCGATCCGGTATCACCCAAGAAGATCGCCGCGGGATTAAAGTTGTGCGGCAAGAACCCCATGCAGGCCCCAAGAATCGCGAGCCCAACAATAATCCGAGGGCCATCAAACGAGCCAGTATCTGCAATCGCCATTCCCGCTGCGATAAACAAGAATCCGATCATCGCGATCGATGTGACCCCCGTAAGCAACCCATCGAGCCCATCAATAAAGTTCGAGGCATTGGTCGCCCCAAGCACAAAGACGGCGATGATCACGGTGCCGGACCAGTAAACAATATCAAGTTCCAGCGAAGCCCCAATCCCTGGTAGTTCCATAGGCATCGGGATCTGATAAATCAGATCATGATTCTCAAGCAATCGCCCGAGTGTTGGTTTGAGCACGCCCGCAGCGACATTGACACCTACATCCCCGATCGCCAGCGCCGCGGCAGCCATGAGCTGCCCGCCGAGCTTGACCCGCGCGGAAATCCCGCTGATGTCGTCGATCAAACCAACCACGACAATAATGGTCATCCCGAGGGCAATCCAAGGCGGCACCTGCGGAATAAAGACACCGTCGGTGAGATTCTCAGCCCCGATCTCGTGGTATTCGATCAAGCCGGAAATAGAGTCCGCAAAGTACGAATAAATAATCCCGGCCATGATCCCGATATACACCGCGACCCCGCCCAGATAGGCGATCGGCATCTTGTGTTGCTTGCGTGCCTCGTCAGGGTGGTCAACAATCCCATTGGCGATCGCAAGCCGACGAACCAATGGCGTAATAAGCACCGTCGACAAAAACGCCACCACAAACACACCGATATAGCCCTGCAAGAGCCCGATCGATTGATCTTCCATCAGCTTTGAGCTGCTTTCGACCAATGTTGCTGTCATCGTGTGATCCAGAGCATCTGATGGTGCAAAGAGTGCGGTGGGCATCACAACGCCTCGCTCTCAACAGCCGAGCCGGTCTCGATCAGGCGGGCCATGTCACGGATTGTGCTTTCGAGCGTGTGGGCATACTCAAACTTGACAAACGAACGCAGCCGAGTCAGGTCGGGTTTGCGGTGCCGAAGATCCTCAAACCCCGCCGGGTACGCATCAGAGTAATCCACCCGCTGGATCGTCGATTCTGATCCAAGAACCCTGATGACCGTCTCGGCAAGCTCAGCGATCGAGATCGATTGATCCGATCCGATGTTCATAACCTTCCCGTACGCCTCGGTGCACGCAAGAACTCTCGGGAGCACCCCGACCACATCGCGCACATCGCAGAAGCACCTGGACTGCTGCCCGTCGCCGAAGACCCGGAGGGGCTCGCCCTTGAGTGCCGATTCAACAAACCGAGGCAAGACCATCCCGTAGCTCCCCACCTGGCGAGGGCCAACCGTATTAAAGAACCGCGCGACCACTACAGGGAGGTTGTGCTGCTGTGTGTACGCCAGAGCGAGATACTCATCAATCGCCTTGGCGTGCGCGTATGACCAACGCTTGATCGAGGTCGGGCCATAGATCGAATCGTCTTCTTCTGAGAACACGCTCACCCCGGGCTTGCCGTAGACCTCAGATGAGGAGGCGATGAAAGTGGGGGGGGAACCATTGGCAAGAGCAAACTCAAGGAGCGCATCGGTCTGCAGGATATTGGTCCGGATCGATCCGATCGGATCATTGAGCACCAGATCTACCCCAACAGCCGCAGCCAAATGATAAATCGAGTCAAACCGGGCCTCATCTCCCGAGAGCATCGCGAGCCCATCGCTCAGGTTGCTCTCGATAAAGACTACACGGTCCCCGTGATGATCAATATTACTCGAGCGGCCTGTCGAACAGTTATCGATGACAACCACCTCGTCGCCGCGGCCAAGATGATGATCAACCAGGTGCGAACCAATAAACCCCGCACCACCGGTAATCAGCACCCTTGATGGGCGGGACTGTGGTTCTGGGGGTGTTGGTGCCAACTGATTCCTTCCGATCGCAGCGCTCGCGATACGCGAGTTTATGCCGCTGTATCTTTGGGATTGGTCTTAGCCGATTCCTCAGCGTTGCGATAGTTGTACGAAGTGCGGATATTCTTGCGCATGTACCCCCCAGCAGCACTCCGGACCGCATTGACAATCACGCCAATGAACTCCGCCCGGCTGTCGCCAAGCTCACGAGACATACGAGCGACCTGCCCCCGTTTCTCGCTCATCGCACGAACCACAAGCATCGAAGCATCAACTATATTGGACAGGATAATCGCATCGCCAGCAACAATCGCCGGCGCCACATCGATCAGCACAAGGTCATACTGCTCGCGGATCTCCTTGAGAAGTTGTTTCATATCCCGGCTGCTGAGCCGTTCGACCTGGCGGTTCTTCGAGCTCCCAACACGCAGGACACTCGGGCCACGGTCAATATCAACAATACATGATTCGAGCGAACTCTCGCCAGCAAGGACATCGCCAAGCCCGGGCCCATCGCCAATTTCCAACGCCGAATGGATACTCGGGCGGCGGAAGTTTGCATCAATAACCAATGTGCTCACGCCCGCAGCAACAAACGAATGCGCCAGGTTCGTGATGACCGATGTAGCCCCAGACTGAGGCATCGCCCCCACGACAACCAGCGAATGATGGCCAGATTGATTCATCGCAGAGCCAACACTCGTCCTGAGCTGACGGATGTGTTCAGAGAACACCGATCCGGGAGCGTCGGCAAAAGCGGTCTGGACACACTCAGGGTTTGATGGGTCTTCGCAAGAGTCCATGATAATCCCGAGCGAACGGGTTCGCGGGATCATGCGGATATCCGAGGCACTCTTGATCCGCTGATCAAGAACCTCATTAAGGACAATGACCCCCGCTGTCAGGCCGACGATAACAAAGACACCGGCCGGGACCATTATAAAAATTACAGGGAATGTAGGCAGATCAGGAACCGTGGCTTGTTCTACGACGGTGACACGCTGTGCCCCGCTCAAGTTCGAAGCCGCCAATAAGTCTGAGAGTGCTGTTTCCTGTTCACCGATGAGAATAATCTTCCCCGCGATCTGGCGATCGATGTCGGCGATTTCCTCGCTCACACGGGTGAGCTCAGTGAGTTTTTCAGCGAGATCTTCTTTTTGAGTGAGCAGTTCAGATTCCTGCGCTCGCAGTTGTTGGACGGTGGTGGTCGTGCTTTGCACCCGCGCCTCAAAGGCTTCGCGAAGCATCTCTTCGCGTGTGTCTTCGATCTTCCGGTTGTGGGCGTCAATCTGATTTACTATCTGTTTGTACTGGCGATGCTCTGGCTGAATCCCGTCAGCCTGGAGAGCAACAAGCATAGTCTTTAAGCGCTTCACTTCTTGCTTGAAGGTGAGCATCATCATTGATTCCTCTACCGTGGCCCGGAGTGTGGAATCGTACTCGATGCCTGTGTCCCGTTGGAGTTGTGCGTCGTCGTTTGCACGAATAACTACCAGGGCCTCGAGGGTTTGTTGGATATTGAGTAACTCAGCATTGATCAGCCTGAGCTGCATAGCGGATGTGGACTGGTCTGATTCGATTGAATCGATTCGTTCTTCGCGAACCAATCTTGCCTTGCGATCAGATAGGGCTTCCATTTCCGCATTTGAAGTCTGGATCGAATCGCGGATCGAAGTGCGCCGTGAAACAATATCGCGTTTGTAAACCGAATCCAGATCGCCCAAATAAGCGTCCTGGACCATAGTCACAAGCCCCGCGGCATCAATCTTGTCACTCGCGGTGACCGAAAGGCGGATAAGGAAGGTTTTTGGGATCGCGTGGGCGCGAACCATTTTCTCAAAGTCTTTGTATGCGTTGACAATGTCAATGTTGCCGCCACGCACATAGCCAGAACTCCATTCAGGAGCTAACCCTTGCAGCCGGGGGTCAGCGATAACCTTGCTCAGTGTTTTCTGCGACTTCATGTTCACGGCCTGGGTACCCATGAACCGTTCCATTTCGGTTTCGTCAACCGTTGCGACGCTAATCACTTCTACAGATTCTTCTGCCGGAGCACATTCAAACATGATGTGCGCTGTGTACTTTGGGGCAGTCTTTAAAATGATAAAGTGTGCTGCAACTCCTACTACAACACCGACAAAGACCGATGCAATGAGCACGAACTTGTACTTGTGAAGCAACTTCATTGGGTCAATCGCGACCCCGCTGGGGCCCTGTGATTGAGGAGGCCGGCCGGGCATTCCGGGCGTGCCGGGCTTGATTGCTGTTGGGTTTGCGCTCATTACATGGCTCCGTCATCTTTGTAGCATCGATCACATCGACCGATCAAGATTGTATGTGGGTACTACCCCGTATATCGACCCAATCGGTTATCCGGCTGAGTCGATCTTCACTTCTACATCATCTACCTGCTGCTCAAGCCCCAGATCCCGTGTAGGCATCGCACGCATCAAGGACCGGATATCAAGCAGTTTGGACTCCGCCTCGGATTTCTCGCCCTTGGCCAGATCAAGATTGATCTGTGCAATGACAAGCGTTACCCGGGCACGGACCGATAATGCGTACTTCATGCCCTCGTTGAGCATCTCATACGCCTTGTCATACTCGCCCAGCGCGGTGTAGATATTCCCGATCGTGTCATAAGGCTCAGACCGATCTGGGTTGGCCGCGATCGCGTTCTGGGCCAGCCCGAGCGCCCGCTCGTGCTCTCCCATCTCAGCTGAGAGCACATACGCAAGGTTGTTGCTCATCTCCCAGTCCTCTGGGAACAACTCAACACCCTTTGTCCACAGCTCCGCCGCCCTGACATAATCTTCCCGGGCGTACATCGTTGTCCCGTAGCTTTGGAATGTAATGCGTTGAATCTCAGGCTGCTCCGAAGCGTCTATCAATCGATCATAAATCGTGAACGCCGCATCAAGCTGGGACCCAACACTCACCAGCCGTTGTGCAATAAACAGATCGAGCCAGTTGAGAACTTCCTGATTCAGATTCCGTCGTTTAATAGTCTCCAAATAACTGATCTGATCCTGCATAGATAGAGACTCGAAATATCGCGAGATATTCCCAGACCATTGCATCAGCTGTGCATCAGAGTTCACAGAAAGATCAAAGGCCTTGGTAAGCTGCTGGAGTGCAAGCTCATCACGGCCCCGTGCCTGGAGCACAAGTGCCTGAGCAGCGAGCAAGCCCGGGCTTGAGTTGATATCCCCAGCGATCTCCGTGAGGTCATTGATCACCGCGTTGGCGAGATTCGTGTCCGGATTCCGCGTGCGAACAATCGCATCAATCAGGATCGCGCCAGAGTTCGGTGAACGCTGAACATCCCACACAAGCTTGTAGAACAATGACGCCCGGTCCCAGTCGTCCCGTGATGAAAACAGTTGTCCGAGTGAGTTGATCAGCGTCGCATCATGACGACGGCTCTCGATAATCTCAACGGCAAAGTCATACGCCTCCGAGTTCCGACCGTCGATCATCAACTCATTGATGATCCCAAAGAGCGCTTGGTCCAGTGAAGGATTCAAGCGGACAGCACGCTGGAGATCTCGCAACGCTTCGGCACGCTGGTCAACAGCAAAGTAACCCGCGGCCCGCACCCGGTACGCACGCCAGTCGTTGGCGTCGATCTGCAGCGCGGCATCAACATCAGCAAGCATATCGGTCAGCGTCTCTTCAGAACCACTCAAGAACTCTGCACGCTTGATGTATACAAGCGGGTCATCAGAGAACGCGGCCACTGCTTGATCAAGCAGGTCTGAAGCCGAAGCTTCGTTGCCTAGGCCTTCCTCGATCTCTGCGTTCTGAAGCATCGCGATCTTGGTCATTGAGTTTGCACTATCAAGAAGATCGAACTGCGTCCGCGCCTCTTCAAACTGGCGGGTCCGGATGAGCATGTCGATCAATCGAAGCCTGTACTGATTATCCTCATCTGCACCGCCCTCAACTACCGTACGGAAAGAATCGCCCGCATTGGTAAACTGATTGAGCATCATGAACAAATCGCCCAGCAGCTTGGTCCCGTCAAGAGTGGCGGGATCCTGGTGATCCACCGCCTCAGTCGCGGCCTGGATTGCCAGGTCCGGACGCCCGCGGTCAATCATGAACCGGGCCAAAGCAATATATGGCTCGGCATCCTCTGATTCAGGGTGCCTTTCTATGTAGTCAAGATACACCTGCCGTGCGGCCGCGAGCCCATTGAGATTCCCAACCCGCCCCTGGTTTGCATACCACAAGGCCTCAAGCTGGACAATACTCAACGAATCGTCACCGCTCTTGAGGTCATCAATCAAACGACGCGACTCGGCCCACCGCTCGGTCTGGACATAGAGACTCGCCAATGCAAAGTTATTGACAGCATCGTTTGGATCAAGCTCAAGGAACTTCTCCCGATGCCGAATTGCAAACTCTTGGCCCTCGGCACCCCCGTAGATTGCCTCAAGCGTTAGCCAGAGTGACATGAACTGCGGGTTTGCAGCGGCGTAACGCTGGAACCGGCGAGCAACATCAATAGCCGTCGTATAACGCCGGAGCATAACCAATGTATTCAAATACTCTTGAATCGTTGCTTGGTCATCTGGGCGGATGCTCAGTGCACGCTCAAAGGACGCAACGGACGCGTCTCCGAGCCCCGTCTCACGCTGAGAGACGCCCAGCATTCTAAAGACCGATGCATCCGCGACACCCCCAGCAGTTGCCTGTTCCAGCAACTGGATCGCACGCGCGTGGTCATCTTTAAATGAGGCCATCCGAGCCTGATAGCTCAGCCCATTTACCCGGTCGGCATTTGTCGAAATCGAACGCTGGACCATCTCCTCGGCTCGGGCGAGGTCGTCATTCGCCAACGCACGCACAAACGCGAGATCAATCACGCGAGGGTCTTCGGGTGAAAGCTCTAAGAGTTCGTTAATCGTACTGTCAAGCAGCTCAAACCGCTCACGCGAGAACGCAGTCCCAGCAATCGAGATCAGTTTCTCAACCGGTTCTGCATCAGACTGATTAATCATAGCAACAAGAATTTCAACCTCATCGTCATTCTGCATCGCCGTCCGCATAAGGGCCAGCTCTTGGCTATCAGGATTCGTTGCAATCGCCTTGTCTAGGAGTGCTCGTGATCCGGCCAGGTCATCCATGTCCATCAAGAATGAAACCAGCTCGCGCGTAGCAGCCGCGGCATAGTTGATGTCCTCGTCTTCGATATGCTCTCGGAGCAACGCGATCGCCGCAGTAAGATCCCCCGGGTTCCCGTCGGACCCGGTGCGAAGCTGGCGGGCGGTGACCACCAATGCAATAACCGGGTCTTCAATCAAATCCGGATTCTCAAGTGCTCGCAACCTCGCAAGCCCGTCAGCAGCGACCGCATTGCTCGGATCGGTAGCCAACGCCTGCTCGTAATGATACTTCGCCATAGTAGTGTCTTGGAGCTGTGTCTCAATATTTGCGAGGAGGATCAGCGCCCGGGTGTCGTGCTTCTTGAGTGCGACAAGGTTGTTGAGCGCTTCTCGTGCGGTGCCCAGTTGGTTGAGCTCGCGAGCAGACAAAGCCTCGAACCACAAGCCGTCTGCAACCAGGTTCTCCGTTTGGCTGTTGTAGAGCTTCAAGAGTCTCAGAGACTCCTCGTATTCTTTCTCTACAAACGCGATCCGACCATTGATAAACATCAGGTTCGTATTGTCCTCACTGACACGCGAAGCGTAATCGTCGCGGGCAATCTTTGCTTCGTTTAAGAGGGCCTCGAGCTCTGCTTCGGTCGTCTCAGAAACACGGCTCAGCTGAGCGTGCTTATCAAGTTTCAGGGAGGTTATCGTCAGCAGAGCCTCTCTCTGAGAAGTGAACAACAGAACCCCGTCAGCAGATACTGGGGGGACCGGGAGGCCGATAATCAGTGAGTATGCCTCAGCGGCTTTCTCTGTTTCGCCGCGAATGGCATAGAGCCCCGCGGTCGCAACGAGCACATTAAGCGACTGAGAATCTCCCTCGCGCAACTTCTCCATCAGCAAGGCAGCTCTGGTAAGATTGCTCTCAGGATCAACCCGGATCTCGATGGCAACAAAGCGATTCAATATATCCAAGGAAAGCTTTGAAGCATCAGTCGCCATGAGTGTGTTGTGCAATGAATCAAGCTTGCCCTGCATACCAATCCAAGAATCAAGCACCGCCTGTGTGCGTTGAGCGTCGGATTCGGATTCAGTTCCATACGCGTCGGCCCCGGCAAGCTCGACCTCGATCGACAACAACGCGACCTGTACAAGCGGTGAGTTCGGGAACTGCTGCAGGTGAGCCTCTCCAAATGCAATCGCTTCTTCTCTTGCCTTGGTCACACCAGAAATATCGTTCCCTTCAACCCCTTGCAAAGACTCATAGATCATCCATCGCATGCGAGATGCCCGTGCGAGTTCATCTCCCGGATCAGATTCCAAAGCGGTATCGAGGTCCTCTCGGATCAGCTCGTACTGTGCCTGATCAATAACGCCGTTCTGGTCACCAATCCGTTGCCATGCCATGCCGCGGTATCTGCGGAGCTCTGGCCAAGCAGGGTCAACTCCCGGGAGCCCGTCAAAGTTTCCGAGCACCTCGGTCGTCCGTGCGATTACATTATCAGCCTGTCCTCGTGTGTACTGACGCGCGAGCAAATCAAAGTGCAGCCCCAACTCCCGGTGATAGGCCTCTACATTGGTCCGCTGAACAATCGCGGCTTGACGAATTGCACCCATGTAATCACTCCGGAAAGCATCGTAATATGCTGTCTCAGTATCAGGGGTCCACATCTCAATAAGTTCAATCCACTTCTCAAGATTCGCAACAATGGTCGGGTCCTTGCTGACAGCCATTCCATACAGCACCCGGGCCTGTTCAAAGTCTCCCGCAGCGATCGCCTGATCGCCCTTCTTGGCGACATCCTCAGCGGTCTTGTACACCACGGTGTAGGCCGCAAAGAGCATGCCCAACATCGCGATCACGGCCACGATTAGTATTACAACGAATTTGGTATTCACACGAGAAGCCATGCTCAGTATCCTTAGTTAGTCCGATCCACTCCGGAACGGCTGTGTCATCTTCGCTCTGCGGGCTATGCCCGGCATAGTTCTTTGAATTCTGCAAAAAGGTAAGCCCAGAACACCCAGGCATACCAGAATCAACTCATTCTTGCTTCACCGGATAGGTCCCCTGCTGAACCTTGACCCAGTCTGGGGCACATCTCATTATTTCTCCCAAAAAATCACTCACAATCGATCCCGCATATTCGACGAACTCGTCCATCGAATCAGCCGTCACGCAGTTCACCTGGATCTTCAGGTAGTACGCATAATCATCCGAAAGGTTAAAGGCAAGTGTCCGTACATCGTTGGCGTTGGCCTTGGTCCCGCCATTGGCGATAAAGAAGTACCCCGCATAAATTTTTTGCCCCTCACCAACCAAAAACTCAGAGCACCGCATGGTTATCCTGGTCTCGGGGGTCACATCACGGGGCAGCCGAACGCGTTGTCCTGGGGAGTCTGTCCATTCTCGATTGTTGTTCAGCCGTGTTGTATAAAGCTTCCCGCTCAGCCCAGAGAGCTCAGCCGGAACTGATCGGTCATGCCGCCAAGAACTGGTGTCAATATCAAGCACATAGTTGCGAGAAGACTCGCTCTGCTGGAGCCCACCCCCAACAAAGCACCGCTCGGGCACATGGGGAACCGTATCGATCATCCCTGTGTAGTACGCCGCGTGCAGTTCAACCATAATTGGTGTATTGCTGTTCTGGCTTTCTTTAAGCACAAAGTCACGCGAGACATAGTTTTCCGTACCGAGCGTCTCGACGATCTCGCTCGAGGAAATTCGGTCAGATCCAAGCCGTATCCAGTGCTCGGATTCTGTTGGCATCGCCGCGACCTGCCGATTGTTCTCCGGATAGATCGGGATCTTCTTCATGTGCAGATCCGCAAACTTGATGTACGAACTGATACCCAGCGTAGCAGCGACCATAATGCCCGCCGCGATCCCAGATGCCAGAATACTCCCGCGTCTTTGACTCATGCCGCCTGCTCCTTCCCGGTCCCGACAATCCGGTTGAGCATCCACACCACGCCCATAAACAACCCGAGCGAAGGCACAAGCAAGATAGTCCCGATGATTGTGTGCGCATCACCAGAAGCAAGATTCGGATCAACCAGCGTCAGCAGCCCAAGCACCGTCACGCGGACCATATTCATGAGGATCGCGACGGGACCCGCCACAAGAATCAGTGCGATCCGCTGCCACCATTGACTGCACCCCAAAAGAGCAACCGCACCAGCAAGAGCGTAGAAAGCAACCACCATCCGCATCCCAGAACAAGCCTCAGCAACATTGAGCGGATGCATCTCGCCAGAACTCGTTAGAATATCAAGACGATTCCCGATCAGGTCTACAGAGAACCATCCGAACGGCTCGCCGATCAGACTCAGCATCAACCACGAACCCTGCGAGGCAAGCAACTGGAGCTTAAAGGTCACCTGGAGCATAATTGCATCAGCGATTGTTACCATCAAGAGCAAATACAGGATCGGCAAAAACGCGTACCTCAACATCGCAGGCCCGGTGCACATCAGCACCAACGATCCCACGCAAAGCACCATCGAAAAACCCTGGAGCATCGGGTTGCTGATAAAGAACAAGTTGTACGCGTACGCATGGATCCCAACCAAGAAAGGCACAATCGCGGGCCAGAAAACCCGCACCGGCGTCTTGGCGATCATCTCGCGAGATTGCCAAAGCAGATACCCAGAGATAAACGGGATCACAAGCGCGTGCCCCCAGTCCTCTTTATTCTCCCAGCTCACCTTGAGCTGGAACAAAAACCACTGGTGGAACAGCCACACAAACAGCACGCCCAGCCACGATGCGATCAACAGGCCGCGCCGGGTAAACATCCCAAACACAAGCTCCCCCTCGGCAGCCGCCGAGTCGGTCTGTACAGTCTTGGATTGGGTACTCTGGGTGGTCATACTTTGGTATCTGCTGATCGGTTAATAACGCCATATTCTTTGGTTTGGTTCAGCGGTTCGAGATGATTGGCGCACAATCACACCCGTTGGAGTTGCCCACCAGAATTGATGAGTGAAATCCAACATCCCGCTTCATATCTGAATACGGAAATGATCAACGCAAGGTTCAGAAAATGATTAGAATCATCGGTTGATGTTCGTCGGCGGAGGCCCAAACACATCATTACCAAAGTTGCGGTCAAGCAAGAACCCAAACCCGTAATTCGTCCGGAATCCCGACCGAAGCACGGCAAGAGGAGTCGCCCAGAAGTTCGTGCCCACATTGATCCGGTCATCAGGCTTGATATACACATCAGGCTGCGTCCCCTCCTGAATCGCCCGGAGATTCAGCATAATCGTCGCCTGCTCGTTGATACCCACAATCCGGGTCAGATCGACCCGTTCAGGGATCGCCACCCCATTGAGCCCGCCGGCGCTGGTAATTGCCCGCGTAAGCGTCAATCTCCCCGTCACAGGCAGGTTGTACACCCCAGGACCATTGACCTGCCCGTCGATATACACATTGCCAATCGGTGACGGAGGCACGCTCACAATGTCACCAGCCCGAAGCACAATGTTGTACCGAGCATCACCAGCAAGCAAGGGCTGTACTGGAACCCGCACCACACGCTGGGTAAAGAGCTCCCCGCGAGAATCAGCCGGGATCATATCAGATCCCTCAGCTTCAATAGTCTTTCGGGCAGCGACCGGGATCGATTCCCGTACCCAACGCCCATCGACAAATCGCCACCGCGGAGTCAGCATCGGTGAAGGATCAAATTCGCCGGAATCGCCCGAAGATTGGCCAGAAACCCCGGCGTTGCTCCCCGTTGGTGCCGGGTCAATCAGATCAATCAGAGGATCACTCCCAGGCTGAGCAGACGGGGCAATCAAGCCGCTCCCAGAGCCCGAAATCATCCCAGGACTGGAAAGATCATCAATCACATCCAGCAGATCCTCCCCGCTGGGCGTATCAACTGGATTTGCTCCGCTGGGGGTCGGCGAAGACTCTTGTTGGATTGTGTTAATCGAGTCATCCAAAGGCACTTGACGGATGACATAAAGCTCATCGACAAACTGTGGGATACCACCTGCCCCTACAAGCCCCTGTAAAAGACGAAAATCGGTGCTCGGAACCACATAAGGCCCCGGAGCCGCTACATTGCCCATCAGGTAGAAAGTCTGCTCACGACGCTGTTCCACAACCACCGAAACAAGGGGGTCCGCAACCAGGTTCAGCATCGCTTCTGAGAGCCGGCGTTCGACTTCTTTCTCGGTCAGCCCAGTGACAAAGATCCGCCCAAGCTGAGGAATCTCGACATAGCCGTTGGGATCCACCTGACGAGGGAGTACTTCGACCTGATTGGTCGCGATCATGTCCCAGATGCTCAGCGTCAGAACATCGCCCGGGGCAACCCGGTAAACCGTGGTCTGAGGCACCAAGTCCTCAGCTGTAATCTCAGAGATATCTACCCACTCGTCCTCAGGGGTCTCGATCGCAGCGAGATGCTCAAGGATCGGAACACGCGTTGGTGTGTGCTCCCAGCGTCCGGTAATACTCGGGTTCAAGAACGAGTCCTGAGACATGCACCCACCCAAAGGCACCATGAGAGCAGCCAAAGGGATCGCCAACCAGCGAAAGGGTGATGTCCGCAATGGGGTCTCACCAACGCCATGTGGTCGCGAGTTATCATGTTGCGCTGATTCGTGAGAGGCAGTATTGTGGGACACAAGTTCACTCCTGGACATAACCATAACCATGACAGCGGGCACTGCAATCCATCCTCAGAGAACACACCCGAACGGCCAGATGCAATAGTGTAGCACCCGACAGTCAATTCAATCGGTCCTCAGACCGGCTCCATCGACCACCAAGCCCTATCAAGTTGATTCAGACCCCGAAAAACGCATCGTTTTCGGGCGTTGGCACTTCATTGCGCCCCGCCAAACCAGCACGCTCGCTCTAGAGGCGCAACAATCAACCCAAACCTCTACGCCCGAAAGATTCAGACCGTTCTCCAATCTCCCAAAAGTTCGACATAAACTCCCCTGATGACCAGCAACCAGACGCCATCCTCTCCCGACGAAAATGCCCAGAAACCCAGTGTTTCCGGGCATTCCCGCACAATTCAGCGGCACCCACGCCCCCTCGGCGGCGATCCCATCCGCACCCTCAAGCCGGCAGTCTCGCTGAGCTCGATGATCCTCAACAACGAGGACGACGCCGTCCATCACCTGAGCGTCAAAAAGAAACCCGCCTGGCTTAAAGCAAAACTCCCCGGCGGGGCCGGCTTCCAGGCCACCAAATCCACCATCGACGCCCACAATCTCCACACCGTATGCCAAGAAGCTGCCTGTCCCAATATGGGCGAATGCTGGGCCAAGGGCGTCGCCACCATCATGATCCTCGGCGACACCTGCACCCGCGCCTGCGGCTTCTGCAATGTCAAAACCGGTAAACCTGCAGCCGTAGACAAAGACGAGCCAAGAAGAGTCGCAGAATCCCTGAGGGGCGCCGGGCTCAAGCACATCGTCATCACCTCCGTGGACCGAGACGACCTCCAAGACGGCGGCGCAGGGATCTGGGCCGAGACCATCATCCGTACCAGAGAAGCCTGCCCGGACATGTCCATCGAGGTTCTGGTAGGGGATTTCAAAGGCGACGAGGCCGCACTCCAGATGGTCATTGATGCCAAACCAGAAATCATCGCCCACAACCTAGAAACCGTCAAACGCTGCCACCCAGCAGTCCGGCCCAGCGCCAAGTACGAACGCACCATGGAACTCCTCGCACGCGTCAAAGCCCAAGGCGGAATCGCCAAAACCGGCATCATGGTCGGCATCGGCGAACGCAAAGAAGAAGTCTTCGAGATGTTCACCGACCTGGTGTCCATGACTGAACACAACGGCGACGCCTGCGACATCATCACCATCGGACAGTACCTCCAGCCCACCCGCAACCACCTTCCTATAGATAGATGGGTACACCCCGACGAGTTCCAAGAGTACATCGACATCGGCCAAGATTCAGGAATCAAACTTGTGGTCTCTGGACCGCTCGTCCGATCGAGTTATCTCGCAGATCAGCAGGTAGAGCGGTTCCACAACAGGGGTTAAAGCCCCTGTTTGTGGTGTATCAATGCCAGTTCGTACGCTCAACCAAAGATGTCGCAAAATAAAGACGATACCAGCCCGTGTGACCCAGGTTTCATAGGTCAGCCACTTCAAAGGTTATTGTCTACATGAGCAGATTTCGATTTCTAACGGACCGAGTGCATTCAGTCTCCACAAAGATGGCGATTGCATTCTTCATCGCTTCGGCGGTGCCAATGGTGATCGGCTATGGACTCATCGGTAAGAACGCCCGCGCCCAAACGCAAACCAATATCGAACGCCAGTTGGTGGAGATGGCCACCTCACGGGAGCGCCTTTTACGCGAGCACATCGAGAGCATGCAGAACCATGCCGAGACACTCGCCACGCTCCCATCGATTCGAACCATGCTCTCAGCAACCGATCAACGGACTCAACTCCAAGATCAGGATCTTCTCAAGGCCGCCAAAGATATCAACGCCGTCCAAGCATCATTATGGGGACACGCGCACCATGTATTCCTTGTTGATTCCGCAGGGATGGTTGTTCTCTCGCCTCCAAGCAAAGGATGGGAGCAGCCGGACCTGACTGTCGAACAAATCCATGCCACGCAAAGCCCGCATTTCGGCGATTCAATTTCTGATGCGGGCAACTTCAAGGCCGGGATGGAGGGGGCTGCCGTTAGCGGGTTCTTCGGATTCAGTGAGCGAGATCACTTCCATCAACTCGCGATGCACCCGGTCCGGAGCGTGGATGGAACCGTCCTTGGAATGGTTGTCATCGAGATTCAAATCGAGGATACGCAAGAGCTGCTCCTCGGAAACTTCAAGCTCGGAGAGTCCGGGCGTCTATATCTCACTACTGAACTCGGCCAGTTGGTTGTTCACTACAAGGACGACCTCTCCGGAGACTTTGTACCCAGCGGCGGGCTCATCAAAGCGATCGAAAATACAGAGATGTCGACCGGTGTATACATGGTCGAAAACATAGAGGTCCACGGGGTCTATCTCCCATCGGATGTGTACCCCTGGGTGCTCTGCATCGAGATAGACCACGATGAGGTAATGGAACCCACACTTGCACAACAAAGGGGATTCGCTGTCGTTGGCGCAATCATCCTGACGCTCTGCGGCCTGACCGCCATCCTCGTCGCACGGATTTTCGGTGATCCCATCAAAGCGCTAGTCAGCTCAGCAAACGCGGTTGCAGCAGGGGACCTATTCCGTGAGATCAGCGTAACGAGCAAAGATGAAATCGGCCAACTCCAAGAAGCTGTGGACGATATGCGTATCTCACTCAAACAGCAGATCGACCGGCTCGATTCAACCGTAGTTGAACGAACAGCACAGCTCACCGACCTCAACGAACAACTCAAACACGACACCGACCACGACAAACTCACAGGCCTGGCAAACCGCCACCTGCTGAGCCAGAAGCTCGAAACAGAACTCGGGATGTTCAGAGAAGACCAATCGCATCTAATTTCGGTGCTGTTCTTTGATTTCGACCGCTTTAAGCTTGTCAACGATTCACTCGGTCACGCCGCAGGCGACGCGCTGCTCTGCTCGATCGCAGACCGATTCCGCGCAAATCTCAGAGAGACAGACATCGCGGCTCGGTTCGGCGGAGACGAGTTTGTGGTTATGCTCTCGCCTGTTGATTCTGTTGATCATGCTATCGAAGCATCGCAGCGACTCCTCAAACTCTTCGAATCCCACCACAACCTTGATGGCCACGAAGTCACCTCCACCGCGAGTATCGGATTGGTAACCGCAGATATGCGCTACACGACCGCCGAGGAGATCATCCGCGACGCGGACGCCGCGATGTATCAAGCCAAGCTCGATGGCAAGGGCCGTGTCGTACCATTCGATCAGAAAATGCTCGATGATTCTAGATTTAGATTGCAAATCCAAGAAGACCTCAACCGGGTCATCGAGAAGCAACAGCTTCGTCTTGCCTACCAGCCCATCGTTGATCTCGAGACTATGGAGATTGCAGGCTTCGAAGCCCTGATACGATGGGATCACCCTGAGCTCGGATGGATCAGCCCGGATCAGTTCGTCGAGATCGCCGAGGATACAGGCAAAATTGTTGAAATCGGCGAATGGATTTTTGAGCAAGCTATCCACGACATCCAGGTCTGGAACCAGACCCGGGGACCAGACGAGAAACTCTCGGTCAATGTCAATGTTTCAAAACGACAGCTCATGTATGCGGGGTTCATGGATCATCTCAAAGGCGTGCTTGCATCAACAAACATCGATCCCGCCTGCCTCAAAGTTGAAGTCACCGAATCCACAATCGTTGATCCCAGATCTGGTATGGGAGATGTCATCAAAGAGATCAGCGCACTGGGCGTCAAAATCGCCATGGACGATTTCGGCACCGGGCATTCATCGCTGAGCCTGCTCCACAAGTTCAACTTCGATGTCCTCAAAATCGATCAGAGTTTCATCCATGATATGAACCTGAGCCACGACATCGGAGCGGTGCTCCACGCAACCATCGAGCTCGCCAAGAACACCGGGATGCTGATCGTCGCAGAAGGCGTCGAGTCAGAAGCACAGGTCTCAACACTCATCGCCCACGGCTGTGACATGGTCCAAGGGTACTATTTCGCCAAGCCGCTGTTCTATAAAGATGTCGCCGAGTTCCTCGCGGATCACAAAGACGACAATCGCCGGGCAGCATGATTGATGACAGGCCTTCTGACACGCCTTCAGGCCGGCTTACTGACGAATGGAGTAATCTATCCGCCCCTGCTGGTAGTGACCCGCGATCTGTGTGATTGATCCATACGAATCACGCTCGATGTGAATCTGGAATCCGCCGACACCATCGACCACAAAGATATCCTTCTCAGCAGCGATCAATCGGCTCCAGTTTGGGTTCCCGATCCGACGGTACATGAGTTCCCCGCCTTCAAGCATCAGTTCACGATCCGTGTACTGGCCCGCGTATTCACCAAGCTCAGATTTCGAGAGCGCAAGCGGATTATTCTCTGCTTTGTGAGAAATCAGCCCCCACAGCGCACCCTCGTCGCCCTCGTCGGCCAATGCCTGTAGGATCTGCCCGATCGCCGCATCGAGCGCCTCGGGCGCCGCTACCGCGATGTCAGGGACGACCCCGACACCCTCCCAGTTGGTTTGGGTGATCGGATTGATCGCACGCCCAACCGGGATGTTGGCGATGAACTGATCAGAGACGACGAACCCATTGACCGGGTGTGCCCCGCCGCCGGTGGTTTCACCGATGATGGTCGCCCGATCTAGGCACTGCAGGTTATAGGAAAACTCTTCCGCCGCCGAGAATGTGCCTCCACTGGTCAGCACGACCACAGGAACATCAGGCATCGCGTTCTCGATATTGATATTGCTGTGTGTCCAGAACTCGGTTGTCTCGTCGTCGGGGCGGAAGTACAGCGAGTTGAGATGCACAGGCTCGTCCGGATCAAACAGGTAGCTCGAAAGCAACTGGACAGTGTTCGGGTCCCCTCCGCCGTTCTGGCGGAGATCAAAGATCAACGCGCTGGACCCCGAGAGCAGCTGCATCGCTGCGTTCGCGTTGTCGCGTGCGGATTCAACTTCCATGAATCCCTGGAGTTCGAGGTACCCGATGTTCCCATCGAGCCGCTCGACCCGCATGAACCCGTTGGGCGAGGTGTTCCGCCGAGGATCGGCCAGATCGTTCCCGTCGCTCTGGGGTCGGGGCGCCCATCCATCAGGCAGCGCCCGGAGCCCGAAGTGCAGATCGTTGGTGATCTCACGGAGGTCCTGGGTGATCAGCATCCCGAGCTGTTGTTTGTCAAGCCCGTCGTAGGCCCCGTCGTTCGCACGCTTGAGCAAGTAGTCCGCGGTCTTCTGGCCCAGCTCAGGGAACACATAGTTGTCCCGGATATCCTGAGCAAGTTCAGCGATCATCGATTCGGTGTCCGAAGCTTTGTTCAGGACTGAAAAGGCTGAAGTGGCAACGAAGGCGGCTGCGGCGACGAAAGCTGGAATTACTGACATACTGGACTCCAAAATTCTGTGGTTCAAGCGGGAACGGCACGCGAGTCACTCGCGCGCCTGTGCTACAACCCAGATGCACAAGAGTTCCTATCCCGTCACTTTGTCAGCGTAATCCAGCGATTTAATCAGATAACTCAAAGGATAACCGCATCCGGGTTCGCAGCGTCTCACCGGGCTCAAGAACCCGAACGCCAGTCATCGCATCACCAATAGAACAATTGAACCCGTCATTGACCATCGTCACCGGCTCCACACACACCCAAGGCAGTGGTGCGGGATTAGGATCCTCAGCCCGAGGTGTGTACACCACCAGATGCCCGAGCGATTCGCTGCACTCCATCAAACACCGAACCCCGCTCTTGTCCCATGCAAGCTCAGCACAGCCGTCAAAGCCCCCAAACACATCGTCAAGCCCCGGATCCCCGATCGCCCCGCCCGTTCGCAACCCCTTGCACACATCATCATCCGCCATCGCCCCCTTCGGGATCTGTCCCTTACACGGGTACCGCCCACCAACATTCGCTTTCACCCGGAGTTCGTCCCCCTCATCCCACAGCTTCCTCATGAAGTACGGATGATGCCCAACACCCCCCGGCATGGGGCTATCCCCAAGATTCGTCAGATCCAGATCAATCTCCACATCCCCAGCCCCAATCTCAACCCGCATAACCGCACCAAACGCAAACGGGAAGTTCACGCCCTCAATAAGCCGAGAATCAAGCACACACCTCGCTGTATACGGCGACCGGTCCCCGATGGCCCATGCATGATCCCGCCCAACCCCGTGGATCGCGGTCCCGTCTGGGTGATTCGATACAAGCTGATGGTCCTTACCACCAAACCCAAACCGCCCATCCCTGATCCGGTTGGTCCAGGGCACCATCAAAAAACTCCCGCCCCCATCGGCCATTGGCCTAAGCACATCAGACCATTGCCCCCCAGAATCACACAGTTGCAGCGCATCGAGCCGGCATCCATTTGATGGGTCAATCACCACCCGCAGCGTTTCGTTACTCATCTCAATCGCAGACATACCAACACTCTAGACCAAACACGCGATGAGCATGATGGGACCTCCAAACCAAGTCCGATTACCTGTTCCTCTCTCCCAGCCCGAACAGACAACCTATCCAGCCAATCGATCATGATGATTCTTGCGCATTGAGCGACTTGATATTGAACATTCCAGGTAGCCACCCGATGGGAGACTAGGGACATCGGACACGAGAAAACCTGCAAGGGTTCGGTGGCACAACGGGCCAATGGGACCGGGAGGACGACGAGTATGAGCGACAACGAGAACCAATCAACACGCAGCGCAGGGCGTGCCTCCTCCAGAAGCAAAAAGCCCGATAAGGTCGATCCAAACAACGCGGAGATCAAGCCAAAGAAGGACGCCGACGAGGTCCTCGGGGCCATCGAGAGCGTTGAAAAACAGCTCGACGCACTCCGCGGCGCCCACGAAGAGCACCGCAAACTCACCGCAGACCTGGCCACCCGCCGCGCCGAGATCGACGAGTACGCCGGCCAAGTCGAATCAAGAGAAACCGAACTCTCGTCCCGCGAGGTAGAACTCGCCGAGATGCGACAGGAACTCGAGGACCGCGAGGCCGACATCGTCCAGCGTGCATCCGGACTCGAACAACGCGAATCACAGATCGCTCAGCACGCCGAGTCCATCGAAGAGCTCGAAGCGGTCGTCGAAACCAAGTCCGCCCAGATCGACCAACGGGTTGAAGAGCTCGACAAACAACTCGAAGGCATCTCATCACGCAAGGACGAGCTCGCCAAGCTCGAACAGCAAGCCAAAGAACGCATCGAGCTCGACTCCAAGCTCGAAAAAGATATCGCAGAACTCGCCAAAGAACTCGATCAAGCCAAGGCATCGCTCGGTGGCAAGGAAATCGAACTCAAAGAACGCGCCAAGGTGATCGAAGACCTCGCGATTCAAACAGGCCTGCTCGAAAAAGAAATGGAATCTCTGTCGACGCAGTCTAAAGCCGACGAGGATGACTCGATCAAAATCATCGAAGAGATGCAGTCTCAACTCGATGAATCAGCAAGCAAAATCAACGCCCACGATGAGGCAATGCAGCGTGCACTGGACCGAATCGACGAGCTCGAAGCCCTTGCCGAAACACGCTCCAAAGAAATCGAGAACGCCACGAAGACCATCTCGTCACTCGGATCAATCGAGAAAGCCCACGCCGAATCTCAAGAAGAGACCGCCGCACTCGAGTCAAAGCTCAAAGAAACCGAGACGGAACTCAAGAACACCAAAAAGACACTAGATGCCGCCCCAACCGACAAGCAGGTGGGCGAGATCCAGGACAGGCTCGAGCAGACCGTAAACGACCTCGACAAGGCCCAGTCCCGCGCCGCAGATCTCCAGAAGCAGATCGAATCCGTAGGCAGCACCGCCGCCGGCGAGATCGAAACTTCCAAAGCACAGATCGCAAAGCTCGACAAAGAACTCAAGCAATCGCAGTTTGAGCTCAAAGAAGCCGTCGCAGGCCGTCAGCAGATCCAGAACGACCTGCAATCCAAGCTTGACCAAGCCGTCAAGTCGGGCAAGCAGCTCAAAGACACCTCCGGAAGCCATCAATCCCAGATCAAACAACTCCAATCGGATCTCGCCGAACGCGACGAGCAGATCGCCAAGATCCAGAGCGAGCACGAAGTGCTCTCGCAGAAGTTGATGACCGAGCAAACCGCCGTTGAAGAAGCCCAGTCCAAGGCCGACCGGCTCGGAGAACTCCTCGGCGCCTCGACCGATCGCGAACAAGAACTCGGCGAGCAGATCGCCGAGCTCACCGGGCTCCTCGAGTGCGAGCAAACCCAAGCCGCGGGAAGATCCGACGAATGGTCCGCGATGCGCAGAGAGCGTCTCAACCGCGTCAAGGGGATCCTCCGTCTCCAATCCGACAAGATCCGCCGAGCCACCGAAGCACTCCGCGACCGCTACGACCAGTGCGAGAAAGTCCTCCTCAAACGCGCCGAGCTTGTAGAGGCCTACCAAGCCGTTGCAGACGGGCAAGCCAAGCTCGCCAAACGCGAAGCCCGCTCGGGCACCCTGCTCGGCCTCTCGGGTCTTGGTCTCCTCCTGATGATGATCGCGGGCATGAGCTGGTTCATCGCCGGTCAGGTGGTCCCTGGCGCCTACGCATCCCGCGTCACCCTCATCGCCAAAGCAGGCGAGCGTAATCTCACCACTGAAGACATCGCTTCATGGCAGGGGTATGTCGAGCAGCTCGTCACCGATCCGCAGTTCGTCGAGCAAGCCGCCTCCCGCATGAAACAACGCGGCATCACCGATCTGGCGATCCCAGGAACCCTCGGTGCCCACATGAGCGAATCGCTCGACCTCGTCAGCGCCGAGCCAGGCGTCATCGAACTCGAATACCGAGGCGACGGCGCCGCACGCACCCAGCGTATCCTCGACACCTACGCCCTGACCGTCACCGCCCAAGCAAACGCCGCACGCGCCCGCAGAATCGATGGCGCCCTGACCTCGATCGGCGAGCCAGCCACAGCCGGTGATTCCCCGCTCGATACCGCACGCATCGAGACCGCGGGCATGATCTTCGGAGGCACATCAACAGCGACCTTTGTCTTCGGTGGTATCTTCTGGAGGCGCCTCGCGAAGGTTAAAGCAAACTTCGAACGCGATACCAGAGTCGCTCCGATCTTCGATGAAGACTCATGGGAAGTCGAAGGCAAAGACGCCTAATCCCAAGATCAAGATCCGTATCCACCAACAGAAACCGCCGCATCAGAAACCCGATGCGGCGGTTGTTGTTTCAGGAATAGAGGTCTTTGTTTACAGATCCGAATCAAGGCTGACCATCAAAGGCTCGGCGTCCTCGATCGCCTCGGTAATCCCCTGGTAGATCGCCAATCGACGCTCACTCTTGAGATTCACCTTGACCTCAAAGTCGTCAAGCTCGCCTTGCGACGCGAAGGTCGCGACCTCGCGGACAATATTGCCCTCGTCATCAAGCACGACCAAACGGTACGGGTTCTCGTCGCTCGCCTGCATGTTCTTGACGAACAGGCGTGCGGAATCCCAGTCAGGATTGTGCCAGACCGCGGCCACAGAGCCGGTCGAACCATTGGAAGAAACCATCGACACACGCTCGGTTGAAGGGTCGAACAGGGTTGATTCAAGGAACTCGCCACCGATGCTGTCATACAACGATCCGAACACCATATCGGGTGATACCTGCTTGTAGGTCTGGTTGTTGGTGGTCCACACAACGCTCAGAGCGATCGTCGCTGCGGCAAACCCGATGGTCGACGCACGCCACAGGCGATGCACCCGCGGGGTCGTCGAAATCTTGGGCTGAGCACGCCTGGCTGACTGTGGATCAATCCGACCGACAACCGCAGGGGCGAGCTCGGGACCAGCGATCCGCTGATCGTTCTCTTGCTCGCGCATCGCAGCGCGGACCGCGGAGATCACCAGCTCACGCAGAGCGGGATCGGGATCATTGCTGGGCATCAGATCGCCGAAATCGCCCATCCGCTGAGCCTCTTCACGCACCAACATCTGGACCGATTCAGGAGCAGCGTCATACGCGGCCTCGAACTCGGCAATCTCAGAGTCTTCAAGAAGACCCAATGTGTGGAGCATTGTACTTTCAATAAGATCTTGCGTATTCATGAGGGTATTTCCTCTTCCGTTCGTTCCCGGAGACGAACGAGTGCTCGGCTCAAGGCAGATTTAATCGTCCCCAAAGGGGTATCGAGTTCTTCACTAATTTGTCTGAGCGTCTGTCCGCCCAAGTACGCACGCATCACAACCGTGCGCTGAAGTTCTGGTAATGTATCGACACGGATCATCAAGGCCTTGAAGTTCTCGTCCTTTTCCATCCTTGCCGAAATTTCTTTGGTCACAGGCGTGTTCCGCCCATTGCCGCGTGCCCCGGTGCTCCCGTCGTCAAAGAGCGAGGTCTTGATCCGAGCGCGTTTGCGACGCAGCTTGTCGACAAGATGACGCCGAGTCAAAAGCATCACCCATGTGACCAGAGCCGCCTTGCGTGGATCATACCGATCCGCGGTCTTCCAAAGCCGGACAAAGATCTCTTGGACCGCGTCATCAGCCTCGTCCCGTGTAGGAAGCGATTGGATCGCCATACGGAACACCAGCGACCCGAAACGGTCGTAGAGTTCGCCGACACCGGCTTCCTGGTTGGCTGCTACACGCTGCATCAACTCAAAATCAATCCTGCCTTGGCCCGTAAAATCGCTCGCCCGCATCGGCGGTGAGTCCTGACCAGCCCCTCCATTAGAGGTGTTTGATGGCTGATTCTTTCCGGGTTGTTCCGATTCTCTTTTATTCATTTATCCGGGATCCACGAGCGTGCCCGGTGCCTGCGAAACGACCACAGGACACACCCCTATACGCTATCACAAAGCAACGGATGCTTGCAAGTCTTTGTTCTTGGTAAATTTCTGTATATTGGACCAGTCATTTTAGGGATACGGTCGGCATAGAACATAATTCTGATCGAAATACACCCTATTTAGGGCTTGCAAAGATTTGATGAACCCACTATCTTGGGAGTGCGTTAGGATGGTGGTGGCCGTGGGTAATCGGCCAAGTTCAGGATCGACAGTTCACCCGGCAGGAGTGGACCCGCAGACCTCTGGACAAAGAAAGTGGTCTATCTCGTGAATCAGAATCCGACTCAACCAATGCGTTCAGCAAACGGGCACGCCCGGGGTGCGTTCACACTGATTGATGTTCTGGTTTCCATTTCTGTCATCGCGATCCTCATCAGTATCCTTCTTCCAAGCATCGCCATGGTCCGCGAATCAGCACACAAAGTGGTCTGCTCCTCAGACATGAGACAGATCGGTCTGGGAATGAATCTCTACGCTGAAGACAACAAAGCCATGCTCCCATCGAGCGTGTACCTTGAGTTCCCTGAAAGCAGGAACACATACGCCACCGCACCACACCTCATGGACACAATCCGCACGGATCCAACAAAGTTTGATTCACGCGAATGGGGTCAGTGGGACGGGCTCGGATTGTTATTCTACAAGAGCTACATCAGCGCCCCAGGCGTCTACTACTGCCCAAGTCATACAGGATCAAACTCAGAAGAAACCTACCAAGGACAGTGGGATTTCCAGTCCGAGGGCGAGGTCATCGCGAACTACCAATTCAGAGGGGTAGGCCCCAACGGCGAACGCCACCTCTATGACATGATCTCATCCGCCGCGATGGTCACCGATTCGCTCCGCTCAATCGAAGACCTGAACCACGAGAACGGGCTCAATGTACTCGCCGCGGGGCTTTCGGTCAACTGGTACGAGGATCAAGACAGCCAACTCCTCGAGTCGGTCCTCGCACGCACAGACGATACAGTCGTCGGCGACACCAACCGAGCATGGACACTCTTCGATGGCGGCCCAGACACGAGAGACTGATCCAGCCCCTCGATCAACAACACAATCATCTCCTCCCACGCCTCAGATTCAACTCAGATCTGCAAGCGTGGCATAAAGCGTATATCGTGTGGTCATGCACACCCACAACACATCTCACCGCCCCCTCCTCTCCTTCATCACCCTGGCCTTCATCCTTGTCGGCTTCGCAAGCATCACCAACGCCCAACTCGCACCCGAACGCCTCTACTACGGCGTAGGCCAGCGCGTCCCCATCCGCATCCAGGTCCCAGATGGATTCGCAGGCGAGGTCACCATCCGCCTTTATGACCCAGCGACCAAAGAATGGACCCACGAAGCCCCCGCAGCCTCCGGACGAGTAGACCTGACCAGCCTCCTCCCGCACCTCTGGGAAACCAAGCCCCACACTGTTAGCTACGCACAACTCGAACTCGATGGCATCCCCACCGGCGCCCCCCTCGTCATCCAGCCCCTCGTCACACCGAACCGGGCCGTGATCGTCGATGCCGCCACAATGGACATCTCAGAAGACCCGAGAGGCCAGGTCATCTTCGAAGATGAACGCCTCGTCTCGCTCAAAGCCCTCGGCAAAAGAGAAACCGACTTCCGCGAGATCGAGTTCTCCGGGTTCCGCATCTATGTAGACCAAGAAGTCGTCATGAAGACAAGCATGGGCGACATCGTCTACCGCATGCGCCCAGATGCCGCCCCCAACACCGCCTTCAACTTCCTCCACCTCACCGAGGGCGGATTCTACACCAATATCATCTTCCACCGCATCGTCGCCGCTCGCGCCGACGGCACACCCTTCGTTATCCAGGTCGGCGACCTCTCGGGCAGCGGCTCGGGTGGCCCCGGATACATGATCGACCTCGAAGATTCATCGCTCCCACATGACTTCGGTGTCCTTTCCATGGCGCGCGATTCAGATCCCGACACCAACGGCTCACAGGTCTTTGTCGCCCTCTCCAGAGAAGGCACCAGCTTCCTCGACGGCCGCTACACAGCCTTCGCTGAAGCGGTAGGGGGGGCAAGCGTTATCCAAGAAATCGCAGCAGTCCCCGTCGGAAACGAAGACCGCCCGCTGGATCCACCGATGCTCCAGAGCTGCACAACGCGCGACGCACCGCCGATCCAAGAACGCCTCCCCGCCCTCTCAACAATCGAGCAACAAGTCCCGGTCCAAACCACGCCCGGCGAACCAGATAGATAATCAGATCAGAACTCGATCTTGAGACCAACCCCAGCAAACACACCCGGATCGATGTCCTCATCGACCACCGTTGTGCCCATCGAGTTCAGGATCTCCATGGACCCCGCAACCACCACACCCACCTGCGCAAAGAACGAGATGTTCGAGGTCTCCCCTCCTGAGTAATCAAGGTAATACGAGATCGGGAACCCTGTCATCGTCACCGCACCATCAGGCACCAAGGTGTTGTCCCCATCAATCCGGAAGCTCCGCCCGTCAAACTGCCCAAGCACCCCCATCGACAGCTCGTCGTTCCATTTGTAATCAATCTTCCCCCCGACCCCCTTGCTCTGGATCGACCACCGGTCATCGATCGCATAGTGCACCTGAGGCAGCGGCACAATCCGCACATCGTCCTCAATCTGCGAGAATACTCCAACCCCAATCCCGAGCCGAAGCTTCGGGTTCACCTTGAAGGAGAATCCGCCCAAACCCTTCCATATCAAAGCATCGCTCGCCCCGCCTTCTGCCGCGACACCGATCCCACCGCCGACAAAGAACGAGGTGTCCGCGTCGATCGCGCGGGTGTAGAGCCCGTCGAATCCGTATTCGGTCACCGTGTCAAACTGCGTGCCCACAGTCCCCGCCGTGGTCCCAACCGCCCCGGCCGCGGGCGTGATGTCGTATTCAGTCACATCAGCCCCAAAGCTCAACAACAAACGAGCCCGGTCATCGACCGGGATTAGGATCCCAAGTTTGGCCCCAAATGAGGTCGATTCGATCGTCCCTGCTGTGGTATCAAAGTCCGCTTCGCTTATAAACGATGCCCCCAGATCCAGCGTCACCACCCAGCCCGGCTCATCGGTCTCAGCGATCGCCTTGGCGTCTTTATCCGTCCCTTCCTGGCCAACAGCAACCCCGCAGGCCCCAATAAGGGCAGCTAGCAAGACGGTGCATCGGGCGATCCGGAGTTCTGACTGGGCAAATTCGGCGTGGTGACTCATGAAATTCTCCTATGCCCCATCCTATCGCAATCCGACACAATATTCCGGGCCCAACAACTCGTCGATTCGCCCAACCGGGGCTACACTCATGACCCGATCAAGCCGATCATCTATCGGTCAGATCATTAGCCCTGGGGGGCTAACTCAATTGGTAGAGTGCCAGCTTTGCAAGCTGGAAGTTAGGGGTTCAAGTCCCCTGCCCTCCACTTTAAACGACGAACGCCCGCAATCGCGGGCGTTTTCGTTTTTACCAGCTCAATCGATGTACTTGCAAAACCAGCCAATCATGGGAGTTTGTAAATTGGACACTGCATGGTCAGGCAAACCGGAGTAGGTGGGAAATCAATTTCGCTTCGGTATCCCCTGAACTCATCGATCGAGCCCCAATCGGCCTGCTTGAGTGACGAGTTGATCAGCCGAGAATAATCGCGAATTTTTGAACACTGTGTTATCGTCGGCGACGACGGGTGATTCAGTTTGAGTGATGCCTCGGGTGCAAACATTGGCGAGTTATGAGATTTGCCGCGTCCCAACCCTGGACGATCCTCGAGAAGCCCGAACATGGTCTGCTCAAAATCGCCAAACTGTCTGAGTGAAGAGTGGAGATAGACATCAAAGACGACAGCTTCAACCGGAGTGGTAAGCATCAGCTCATAGCGACCGAATGTGTTTTCAGGAGACCAGTGCATCGGGAATGCGCTGTGATACAACTCCCCTGACACACAGGTGAGTGCCCCAGGATTGCCCACGGGACCAGGGGCTATCTCATCGTAGAGCACACCATTGGAGTCGGTAAACTGATTGATCTTGGGTATGGGGGTTGAGCAGAACTCTGGAATCATCGGTAGTGCATTGCAGCCCGGTTCTTGCGTGTATAAAGGTTCTCGTCGAAATTCCGAGCCATTTTTGTCGTTCGATTCAGAAACCCAAAGCCTTCGAATGATCCATGGAACATTGCTTCTTAGCCGAGCAAAGTCATAAAAACCACTCAGCTGAAGCACATCAATCCGATCTGGATTCGTTGGTGAAGGCTTTAGACATAGCGTCAAAAACTGCACCTTTGCTCGTACACCCCAGATCACTGATCCAGATCGATAAAACGCCCGTCTCTCTTCGAGATCGATTTTCTCACTTTGCCCGCCCGCGGCTAGCATCGCTTCAAACGAGCGTCGATCACCGGCAACTTGCCGTACAAATGTTTGAAATGCCTGGTTTGCCTCGCGGACAGCAGTTATCTGGTCTTCGTGTATTCCATTGGCCTTGGCGGCTTTGAGTACAATTTCGACCCCGCTGGCACCCGGGATATGCTTGACAGCTTTGAGCGGGTCCGCTGTCTCAGAAAACCGCGATACTTTCCAAGCAAGGGTCTTATCGAGCCCCAATACCCGCCCAACGGTGGTTGGGCGGGCTCCACCAAGCCCCGCGTGCATCAATAAGTCCGCAAAGGCGGCTTGTGTATGGCGCACACAGATTACAGCGTTCTGCGAGAAGTTGGATTGAGATTCCGACTTTTGATCCATGCTTCAATTATACCTGAATTTGAGCTAGATTCATGAGTGATCTAAAGAATCTCTAAAAATTCTTCAAATATATCTCTAAAGAATATTGACACAGACAGTTTTTTGCGGTAGATTTTGAAAACTGATTTGAAATCAGTGCGGATACTGAATGTACACGGCACGTCTATTTAAAGGAGAAAGAAATGAAGAATTCAATCACACTGTTCGCACTCGCTGCGATGTCCAGCTCGTCTCTCGGTGATGTCATCACCCAGAACTCAGATTATTTCTGGGATGTCCAAAAGGCAAACGCTCCAGCACCGCTCAGCTTTCAGGCCTTTGACACGATGGGTGGCACACGCGAACTCACCGGTGTATCAGTTAGTCTCGAGTCATTTTATTCACTCGAGATGATCGCAGAGAACGGTGAAAACTACGCCATCACAGCGAACGACTGGTTCGTCGAAGCAGCAGTCTTCAACAATCTCTCATTCAATGGCCAGTCTGTCTTTGGGCTTGGAAGCGCAGGTTATGGACCAATGAGTGTTGATCTTGCTGCAGCTGATGGAGTTGAACAGTTTGGTGATGATTCTGTATTCTGGTCATTCAAAGACTCCATGTCGGCTCAACGGGACTTGCAGGGCTTTCAAATGGGCGCCTTCATCGGATCTGGAGAGATGGAAGCCGATATTTATCCATTCCTCTCTCTGCTGATCCCGCCGCCGGCACCATTCTTTGATCTATGGATCCACAACCACTACCATCAAGGGACAATTGGGCTCACTTACCAGTACACCACGGTTCCAGCACCTGCAGGGACCGCATTGCTGTTCGGAGCCGGATTTATTGGGCTCCGCCGAAGACGATAAGAAGCGGAATCAACACACGATGCTTTGAATCGAATCGAAGGGCACACCCAAGATCATGGGTGTGCCTTATTTATTGCTGTGAGTGGGTCTGAGAACCAGTGGCGAACAGAATAACGGACTCGAGGGGAGTTATTTCCTGGTCTGGCGATAGCATCCACCGATGTGCCGGTCTTTAATCCCTCATGAGTACAGAAGTTGAGAAACAGACAGACTACGAAGTGATCGCGTTCTATAAGTTCGTGAAGATCAAAGATTGCGATACCTTCGCCCCAGTGCTCAAGCAACAGATGCTCGACCGCGACATCCTCGGCACCATCCTCCTCGCAGAAGAAGGCATCAACGGCACCATCTCAGGCACCCCCGAAGCCATCGCACAGATCATCGAGATCATGCGTGACCATGAGGGTCTCGAAGACCTCCCCTACAAATCCAGCTTCGCACCCGCCCATGTCTTCAACCGAGCCAAGGTCAAGGTCAAGCCCTCGCTCATCAGCATCGGTGAAGATGACAAGGCCGACCCCAACAAGCAGGTCGGCGAGTATGTCAAACCCAAAGACTGGAACGCCCTGATCTCTGATCCAGAGGTCGTGTTGATTGATACCCGCAACGACTACGAGTTCTATGCCGGTACCTTTGAGGGGGCTGTCGATCCAAAAATCACCCGCTTCCGCGAACTTCCCGAGTTCGTCAACAAAAACTACGACCCCAAGGTTCATAAAAAAGTCGCCATGTTCTGCACCGGCGGTATCCGATGCGAGCGATCCACTGCCTGGATGCTCGAGCAAGGATTCGAGAATGTCTACCACCTCCAGGGCGGCATCCTCAAATACCTCGAAGAAATCCCAGCCGAGAAGAGCATGTGGAAGGGCGACTGCTATGTCTTCGACGAACGCGTCGGCGTCAACCACGACCTGGCCCCATCCGAAGACGCCAAGTTCTGCCCCGGCTGCGGCCATGCCCTGACCACCAAGCTCCGCTGCGCACCAGAATACATCGCAGGCAAGCAATGCACCTTCTGCCCAAACGGGTAAGTATTTGATTGTAATCAGATCGGCAAGATTACTTGCTCGGCTTCTGCCCGTACATCACCATGTTCCACGCCATCCGCCGAACCAGCGGGATACGCCCCAGCACCGTGTCCATCTTGGCCAGCGGCTTCCACCACCACAGCTTCTTTGGATCCTCCTTGAAGATCCGCTTCCAGTACCGATCGTCGTTGGGCTGCACCGAATCGATCAGGTAGTACTTCAAAAAAATCGCAAGCGATGCGATCCAGAACTCGCGGTGCTGCACATTGTCAAAGTACTCGCCGAGCAGCCCGACATCTTTGAATGTCAAAGGCTCCTCGTCTTCAGTGCGGACATCCATCGCCATCTTCCGGTACACATTGATCACCGGGTTGTACGCGATCGGGTCCCAGGTAAACACCCATCCTCCAGGCTTGAGCGCCCGGAGTACCTGATCATACATCGCCCGCTTGTCGGTCACATGGTGGATTGTGTTGGCGATGTACACGATATCGAAAGTCCCTTCTTCGACATCAATCGTCTCGCCCGCCGCGACCAAGCCTTCGAGCTCGACGCCATGGTGTTTGCCGAGTTCGATGGCCTTGTTGACCATCCCCTGCGAGATATCGCTTGTCGTCACCTGTGCGCCTTTGAGCGCAAAGTAAACCGAAGACTCTCCGAGCCCCGCGCCGATGTCCAGCAGCTTCTTGCCCTTGAGGTCACCCATCTTCTCGATGATGAACTTGTTCTCAGGAGCGGTGGGGGCCTCGAAGGCCTCGAACACATTGATCTCTTCAACCGGGGTCGACTCGGCCCATTCATCATGGAACGCCGCTTCGCTTTCGTGAACCGATTCCGTGGATTCTGCTGTAGGATTCTCGAGTGTCTGCTGTTCGGTTTCCATCGTCCCATTCCTCTGTATTGAGTAGCCCCTGATCGGATGGATCATAGGTCAAGGCCGCTTACAAAGCGGTACGCTCAGGAATCGTTCGCGACCGACGCCCAGCCATCGGCAGGCCGCTTTGCGACAAACACCTTCGGCTCCGCCATCGAGCCCGAGGTCACCGTCTCCTGATCCTCGACCCGCGTCTTGCGTGCGAGTTTGACCTCAGGGATCTGCTGCTCAAAGTGCCCGGATTCGATATTGTGCGTCTTGGAGACCCAGTACAAAGGCCGATCCTGCCCCTGCTCAAAGATCCGTCCAATGTACTGCCCGACGACCGCGACCGACATCAAAATCAGCCCCGTGTACACCGTCAGCAAGAACACCGCCGAGGTCCAGCCAGGCTCGTTGATCCCCACTGTAAAGTAGGTAATAACCGAATAGGCCAGGTACAACAGCCCCAAGCCCCAGGTGATCCCCGCCGCCCACAGGATTGACCGGATCGGCGCCGACGACATGCTGAACACCGCATCGGCGGCCAGCTTTGCCATCTTGATAAACGGGTACTTGCTCTCCCCCGCGTGACGAACATCACGGTCGTACTGCAAAATGCACTGCTCGTACCCAAGATGCGAGAACATCCCACGCAAAAACCGGTGAGGCTCACGGAACGCCCGCATCGTCTCGGCGACCGGCTTTGAAACACACCGGAAATCCCCAGCATTCTCGACAACCTTCACATCCCCGATCTTCCGGAGCATCGCATAAAACATCTTCGCGGTCCAAAGCTTAAAGATCGTCTCGCCCGGTCGCTGCGTCCGCTGCGCATGAACAATATCAAACCCCTCGTCAATCAATGACAACATCCGCGCGATCACCTCGGGCGGATCCTGCAGATCCGCATCGATAATCACCACCGCATCGCCGTGGGCGAAGTCGAGCCCCGCCGTCACCGCGACCTGGTGCCCACGATTGCGAGCCAGATCGATCACCTTGACCCGGTCATCGTTGACCGCCAAAGCGGCCAGCAGATTGCCAGTCCGGTCAGACGAGCAGTCGTTAACATAAATCCATTCGTGGTCCCACCCATCGATCTCGGACGCCGCATCGATACTGCGCTTGTAGAACTCCGGGAGGACTTCCTCCTCGTTATAACACGGCACAATGATCGAGACAGTTTTCATAAAGAGCATTCCCCAACTGAGTGTGCCCTAAGTATAGCCAATCACGGCCATTGCCACCCGTAGAAGAACCCGCCAAGTACCCACTAGCCCTAGGAATTCGGGCCGGTTTCAGGCAGTTCTCGGACGATCCCAAGCCCCGCCCACACCACCGACATGTACAAAACCACAAGCGCCCACATCGCCCCACCCACCGCACGCCAGTTGGCCGACGCCACACTGTACTCGTCGCCGCCAGGAGGGAAGGTCATCGACGCCCAGAACGCAAACATCGTCACACCAACCAAAATCTTCCGCCGAACTGCGATCTCCGCATGCAAAATCGCCGATCCCAGCGCGACCACAATGATCGCAAGGAAGAAATGCCGAACAGTCGATTGAGGTGAGAAGATCAGCATCCCAACAATCAGCCCCGCCCATTCGATACCGATCAACCCACGCCCCCGCGCAGACCGATCATCCTTCTTCCCACTCCGACCCTTGAGCAGCCCAACCCCCCGCTTGAGATACAGCCCCCATCCCATTGCGACGATCAGGCCGATCATCGCCAGCGTTCCAAGCTTCACAAACGATTCGCTCAGCCCCCAATGGATCTGCGCCCGCGCAAGCACACTGGGGATCGTCAAACTCCGTCCCCATTCAAGCGGGTAGAGCTCAGACTCCACGACAGTCGCCGTCGTCGATTCCATCCCGACCAGATCGCCCACCCACCCGAACATCGTGCTCAGGTATTGCATGTTCTGTTCAACCCCCCAGATCAGCGACCCCACCATCGCAAAGAACACCGTCCCGATCGCAAACCCAACCAGATTCTTCACCCGCCCCCGCGCAATCAAGTACGGCAAAAATACAAGCCCCTGCAGTTTCACATTCACCGACCCCCCAAGCATAATCCCACCCAAGATCGGCCGCTTCCCGATCCACATCAACCCCAGCATCATCCAGATCATCACAAACGCGTCCGACTGCCCAAGCCGAAGCTCGCCGCGGATCTTGTCCATAAAGATCAGCACCACCAAGAACGAAACACCAACGAGCATGTTGGGCGTCGCCTTCATCCCCAGACGCGTGATCGATTCGCGCACCGCGACAAAGATGCAGGTCGCGATCAACCCCGCATTGATCACCGTCCACGCCGCACCCGCCCCCCCAAGCCCCAGCCAAACCAGCGGCGAGAGCACAATCGCAAACAAAGGCATATACGCATACCAGTGCTGACCCGTAAACGGATACCCCGAGGTATAGATGTTCTGATCGTTTACGATCCCGTAAGCAGCGTAATAGAAATGCTTGAAATCACCGCTCATCGGGTATTCCAAGAACCGCATCGCGCTCTCAAGAGTCATCAGACCAAAGAACAGAACGATCAGCCCAAGCAATATCTTGTATTTCAGGCTCAGCCGATGATCATCAACCTGTCCCGCCTTTGCATCACTCATACAGACCGGGCCGCCTCAATAATCCCCCGGCATTCCCCAAACCCGATCCTTCTAAATCCTTCACGCTCGCAGTACGCCTTCATGATGACTTCGTCGCCGTCGGCAATGAACTTCCGTTCCTCACCCGTAGGAAGCACAAGCGGCGTCCGCTGCGTCCCAGGAGCCGAGATCGGCGGATTGGCAAACGGGTCGCCGTCCCATGTCAGTTCGAGCATCGAGCCGCGCGCATCACGCGTAGGACCAGAGATCGTCCCCGACCCAAGCAGATCGCCCGGCTGAAGGTTGCAGCCATTTACAGAATGATGCGTCACCATCTGCGCCAGCGTCCAGTACATGTCCTTGAAGTTCCCCGTTGACAAATGCACCGGCTCCAACCCCTGCTCACGCATCTTGGCCGACGCCAGATGCACCTCCACCTTGATATCAATCCCGCCAGACTTGCGATTCGCATCAGAATCCATGTAAGCCAACGGCTGCGGATCACCCGCATCCCGCTCCTGCGCCTCGCATCGGAACGGCGCAAGCGCCTCCATCGTCACAATGTATGGCGAAATCGTCGAAGCAAAGTTCTTTGCAAGGAATGGCCCAAGCGGCACATACTCCCACTTCTGCAGATCCCGCGCCGACCAATCATTCAAAATGCACATCCCGAGCATGTGGTCTTCCGCATCCTCAATCGACACCGGCTCCCCAAGCTCGTTCCCCCGCCCCATGATGACCCCCATCTCCATCTCATAATCCAGCAGTTTGCAAGGCCCAAATCCCGGCGAGCCGCCTTCTTCAGTCGGTGCTGTTTGCCCAACGGGGCGCTGGATCGAAGTCCCCGATGGCACAATCGACGACGCCCTGCCATGGTACCCGATCGGGATGTGCTTGTAGTTTGGAAGCAATGGATTGTCCGGACGGAACATGCACCCGACATTCGTCGCGTGATAGAGCGAAGCGTAAAAATCAGTGTAGTCCCCAATCGGATCAACCAAAGGCAACGACAACATAGCATCATCCCGAGGAATCACAATGTCATTGACCTGCGGATGATCCCGCAGCGCCGGATTGTCCTTGAGAAGGAACGCCTGGACCTTCTTCCGCAAGCTCGACCATTTCCCCTCTGCAACAATCTGGTCCACTGCAATAAAGTCCCAGTCCGAATCGTCCTCCGGAGCAAGATCCGTCATCGACAGCCGATTGAGATCCAGCAGCATGTCCCCGATCGCAACCACCGCCGAGAGTGTGTAGTCGTTCTCGGTGTCATCCTCATCCGTAGGCCGAACCATCGTTGCCAATGGCAGATTCTGAATCGGAAAGTCCGTAGAAGGATCGTTCGCACTCTCCACCCAGGACTCGAGTTTTACATCATGGGTTTCATCAATCGCATAGGCCATTCTTCATCTCCAAGATCAATCTTCAATCAGCAAGAAAGAAGCAGTTAGTTCAAAGCTCAACCTCATGCATATCCACCGGATCAGGCTCAGGATTCAGGTCCCGGTCCGCAGGTGGCAGAGGTTTCTTGAGCATAGCCGTCATCACGATCAACGGCACACACCACCCCGCAAACGCAATCAACACCGGCCCAAAGTCATCCCCCGCAAGCTCGTACCAGCCCCCAGCAAGAAACGGCGCCAGCCCCGTCGCCGCAACCCCAAAGCTCGTCATAAACCCGCGGATCGCACCGTGATGTGTCCGCCCAAAGAACCGGGCAATCGCAGGCGATCCCACAGCAACCGACACCGCCATCCCAACCCCATACAACAGCATCCCGATCTTCATCATCCCCACCACATCATTAGACCGCCCCGTCGCCCCATACCAACATACCAAGCTCCCAAGCATCATCATCACCGGCGCGATCGGCAGCAGCACCCTCGGGCGGAACTTATCAGCCATCCACCCCGTGCACAGCATCCCAAGCCCAAAGCTGATCGCCCACATCTGATTCGCCCCCGCCGCCTCACCAGCCGTCCCCTCGCCCCCGCCAACCAAGATCATCTCCTGCATATGAAACAGCAACGCCGTTCCGATGCAGCCCGAGGTACACGAGAGCGTCAGCAGAATCCAGAACGCCCCGGTCTTGCGCGTCTGGGCGAGACTGAATGCGGGATCGCCAGCCGGAGCCGCCCCGCCATGAGCGACATCGTGCGTCGCGTGTTCTGTTGGATCCCCATCAAGATGTTGCCCGATCGCCTCAGGCGAGTTGCGGAATACAAACACAACCAAAGGCAAGATCACCACCGCAACCCCAATCCCCAAATACATCATCGTCCGCGCCGCCCCGTACTCCCCGATCATCCATGCCACGGGCTTTGGAAAGACCGCCGAACCCAGCGCAAACCCACCAACCGCAAGCACCGAGTGCGCGAATCCGAGCCGGCGCTCAAACCACATCGCGATTGTGTGCCCGCTGAGCATCCCAAGCGACCCCTGCCCAAGCAGCCGGATCAGAAAGAACCCAATCCCAAGCGTCACAATCCCCGTCGCCTCATGAAGCACTATGAGCGACAGTGAATACGCAACCGTAATCAACCCTGCAACAACCCGGATCCCAAACCGATCAGCCGCTTTCCCGATCCACGACAACGGGAACGCCGCGATAATCGTCCCGGCCGTGTATGCCAAGCTCAGTTGCGCAACGCTTAGCCCAAGCCTTTCACGGAAGGACACATTAAACAACGACACCAGCACCGTCTGCGAAGGCATCGTCGCCATCGCCATCAGCACAGCGACCCCGAGCATCACCCAGCCATAAAAGAAACTGGATGCCGGAGACTTTGGATCGCTCAAAGCAGACCCATCGCAGTCAGATCCGCCACAGGCTCATCGACCGAGCAGCTCCCATACCCCATCGCAAACCCCTCCCGCGTCTGCCCAAGCTCGATCGTCGAGACCCGGGTCCGCTTATGGATCACACCATCCTCATTAAACTTGAACGCCTTGGGATCCATCTCCTCAAGAATCCCAACAGCCGTCCCCCGATCAGGTTTCTTGGTCGTCAGCACATACGCCGCCGCGACATACACATTGATAAACCCATGCATCACCCCGCGAGGCGGATTCTCATCATAAGTCAACGCATGCTCCGCCCGGATCGGATGATGCAACCCCGCGGTACACTTGAACATCACCGACGCATTCTTGCACGCCATCATAAAATCCGCGATGTTCTCGCAACTCGGGAACATGCTCGCCTCAACGCCCCCGCAACGGATCTTCGCCAGCACCCCCGCCCCAGACATCGCCGCGATCAATCCACGCGGATCACCATTCATAATGACATCCTGAGGAACCTCAAACGCCGCATCAATCATCTCCGGGATGATCTCAAGCGCATCATCAATCTCATCAGACGAGCCGACCCGCATCTCGATCGCATCCACCATCGCCAGCCCATTGGCCTCATCATCATGATGCTCATTGAACCGGTAGATCATCTCCAGATTCTCTTCCAGATCCCCCATGATGATCGCCGAAATCTGCCAAGGCTCGATGTCATCAAGATGCTCCGGATAACCGCTCGTCGCGTAAGTCCCAGGCATCACGATCGAGGCCGCCTTGGACATCTCTTCAAGCCGGGGAGCGGGGCAAATAAACCGCCCCACAAAGTTCGCGTGCTCGGCGCGAAGGTACTTGGCGTAGTTCTCCGTCGCCTTGCCCATCTCAAGCTTGCTGGGCGGGAACAACCCCGCGTAATCAATCAGCCCGTCCATCAGCGTCCGCACGCTCGCCATCAAGTTTGTATCAGTTTCACTCATCCCCAACAATAGGTTCCCGATCGCCCGCCCGTATCAGGAACTCTCCACCCTCATGCGAGGCTCCCATGCGGACATCGAGTCCATCGGGCACCGCGACGGATCAAAGAAATCTGCCAGCGCCTTGTGAAAGAGCGCCACCCGCCGCGTGTTGTGCGTGTCCCCATGCCGGTGCCCGTAGGGGATGCAGAACCGCCATTTCTGGCCCGGATCGGCATCAACGGCATTAAACACCGCCGCAGCCGATGGTGCCGGGGCCACTTCGTCGCGTCCCGCAAGCATCGCGATCGTCGGGATCCGCACCTTCCGCCCGTGAACAACCGCATCCATCAGCCGCAGCCGATCGATCAGTTCTTCTCTTCGGTCCGGATTGGCTTCGATGATCGAGGCAAACTCCCCGCTCAAACCAATACCAGAGTGCTCAAGCCGCCACCGCCACGCCCCAAGCGAAGGCACCTCGATCGCGAGCCGATCCACAATCGTCCGCCCGAGCATCCGCCCTGACAACTGCGCCGCCGCGATCATCGCCAGCCCGCCCCCTAGCGACCGCCCATGCAGAAACACATCAGGCCGACGCGCATCGTTCTCCATCCAAGGATCAAGATCCTTCGCATCCCGGCCCAGCAGCGCATTGCGCATCACCCGGACCCCGTTGCACACATCCCCCAGAGCGTGCGTCAAGACCCAGTCCTTGTGCTCATACGAATCAAACCCCTGAGCAACCCAAGACCGGTCGCTCGCATCCAGATCAATCAAATCACCATTGGTATCACGCCGAGATCCCGGATACCCCCGCAGCCGGATCACCAGCACCGCCACCCCGCGCTCGCTGATCTCAGTCAAGGTCCTCGCGTCATGCTCCAGCGTCCCAGGCACCGAGTACCCATGCACCCGAACCAAAGACGCCCGAACCTGGGTCCCCTTGGGAGGCGTTACCAATCGGCACCCGATCCGCACCCCGTGCGTCGAAACAAACTCATGCGTCGCCGTCGGATCAGACTCGTCAACAACCTCCCGCACCCGAAGCACGGGCGACTCCTGACGCAACCGCTCGAACCACGCGTTCCAGAACACCGAATGCTCCGGCGCGGGCGTCGGATCGCCCACATGCGAATAAGTCCGCACAGCATCAAGCCCGAAATCAGTCGGAATCGAATCCATCGTGTGCGAAAGTCTCCAAATGATCAGGTCAGTTTATGGCGTGTAACTGTCAAAGGAATCCGCTTCCTTCTTCTCGATCATCGCCCGACGGAGTTTCTTATACGCCTTGTCAACCTTCTTGAGATCAATATCGGCAACCCACATCTGCGAGCTCGGCTTGTCAGATCCATCTGCAAAAGCCCCACGCTGAGCCGTCCACATCATCGTCTTCCCATCAGGAGAGAAAACAGGAAGCCCGTCAAACCCACGAGCATTGGTAATCCGCATCCGAGGCGTCTCGTCAATCGGATACTTGCCAGTCGCATCTACGCAATAGACCTCGTAGTTCCCGTGCGAAACCTCGCTCGATGCATAGAACAAGTACTTCCCGTCAGGCGTGTAGAACGGGCACCAGTTGACATGCTCGTTTTTGGTGATCTGGTATTCCTTCTTGATCCCCGTCACCTTCCCGCCCTTCCCAAACTCAAGCGTGGATACAAAGATCTGAAGCATCTTGTCCCCGTTCCGGTCCGAACGGTAGCAGATCGACTTCCCATCAGGCGAGAAGAATGGCCCGCCGTCGTACCCGGGCTCGGCAACAAGTTCAGTGTGCGACTCGTCCTCAGAGTCATAGATCCACAGATCCCCGTTGGTGTCCCCAGGCTCAAGACGCGTGTACAAAATAAACCGCCCGTCAGGAGACCACGACCCCTCAGCGTCGTACCCGTCCCGCTCCCAAATTCGCTTAGGATCACTCAGCCCCATCTCAGCACAGCACATCCCCTCCGCCTCGGTGAGTGTCATCTCAACCATGTCCATCTCGCGAGGGAACTGCCAAGAATACTTCGAGGTATCCCGCTGGTATCCCGCAACATCGTCCCCCCCGGGAGCAACAAGCGTCGTTCCAAACAGCACACGCGATGAATCCTTCGGATGGAACCAGCCGCAGGTATTCGATGAACCCCAGTTGGAAAGATTGGTCATGTGCTCAACCCCCGTGATGGCGCCGTCTTCATCACGGACCACATCGCACACATACATCAGGTAATGCTCGAGCGCCTCGTCCCCCTCCGCAGGCACCGGGATCCCCTGGAAAATAATCCGCTTCCCATCATGCGAAAAGTACGACTCCCCGGCCTTGATAAACCGGTCCGCCATCGTCAGCTGCAGATGGTTCGTAAGGAATACCGACTCATTCTCAGACCACTCCGAATCCCACTCAGGATTCGGGTTCTCGGCCAAACTCATCGAGCAGAATCCGGTAGCAAGAACAGAAACAGCAACACCCAAACCAATGAAGCTTCGGGCACGATCGGTGGAGACGGATACACTTGTGTTCATGGGTGATACTAGGTCTTCAAGACGCAAATATCGGAATCCACCAACGATCGACGAGTCGATAGTTCGCCGCGTCCAGACCGGACCGATACCAATGTTCGAGTACGCCCCGCCCCAAGGCCCGGTCCCTATTCTTTTCGAAGATCAATCTTTCGTCGTCGTTGACAAACCCGCCGGGCTCCTCTCCGTCCCGGGCATCGCACCCGAAAAACAAGACTGCACACGCTCCAGAATCCAGACCCAGTACCCAGACGCCACAGGCCCCCTCACCGTCCACCGCCTCGACCTCTCCACCTCAGGCATCATGATCCTCGCCCTAGATGCAAAGACCCACAAAAACCTCTCCAAGCAGTTCGAAGACCGCCAAACCACCAAACGCTACCTCGCCCTTGTCGAAGGACACTTGGAATCAGATTCTGGCACCATCAACATCCCCATCCGCAAAGACATGGATGTCCGCCCACTCATGTGCGTAGACCATCTCCATGGCAAACCCTCAGTCACCCACTACACAGTCCTGTCACGCGAAACGCTCGATGGGAAACCGGTCACTCGAATAGAACTTGAGCCCCACACCGGAAGAACCCACCAACTCCGCGTCCACTGCGCCCACCCCGCAGTCACAACAGTGGGGGACCCAAAAGATTCAGAAACTATAGGCCTCAACGCCCCCATCCTCGGCGACGAACTCTACGGCCACGACATCAACAACCCCACGGCCCCCCGCCTTATGCTCCACGCCTCAATGCTCACCATCCACCACCCCATCACAGGCAAACGCCTCACCTTCAAAGCCCCGGACCCGTTTTGAAAGCATTTAGACTCAACAATCCAAACTGCCCGAAGTGTGCAGGACGAACCAGAGTCGTGTTCACCCCTTGGAACCTCCTCAAGATCGCAGCAGAGTTTTTATTATTGCTTCTGACACAAGGTATTTGTGTGTTGAAGGTGGATTGGAAATGTTCCAAATGCGGGCATCTCTCACATCAAACGATGGATTCTTTTTGACAACCAGATCAGTAGTGCAACGGGTCCAGATGTGCCTTGGGCCACGACAACCCCGTGCATTCCATAATCCGCCGAAGCTCATACAAATCCGTCTCGCTGAACGCATCCCGATCCCGCGAATCCAGATCAAGCACCCCCCAGCACGCCCCCTGATCATCAAACATCGGGATCACAAGCTCAGACTTGTCCCGAGGATCACACGCCACATATTCAACCCCAAGATTCACCACATCCCCAATAATCATCGGCCGCCCCGTCCGCCAAGACTTCCCGCACGCCCCGTGCAGCCCGATCGGCGAGCACGCCGGCGTATCCCGCGACGGCCCAAGCGTCATGTGCTCTTGATCCTCATCGATCGTGTAGAACCCAACCCAGGACACCCCCTCATGCCGAAAGAACCGCCAAAGCGCATCGGCAACCTCCCGCATCCGACGGTCCCGGCTCCCCGCAACATGATTGAGCGCAAGAGCCACCGGTCGATATTTCCGTTCATACACAGCCATACCACAGTCTACACCAAACCAACAAAAAAACCGACCAGAAAACCAGCCGGTTCAGTATTCAGTAGTGTCTAACTTTGAGGGGTCAAAGAGTCGCGTTGGTGAATGGGAGCATGCCCATGAAGCGTGCCCGCTTGATCGCCTGTGCAACCATCCGCTGCTGACGAGCATTGGTACCCAGACGCTTACGGCCATAGATCTTGCCGTTGGGGGTCATCATGCGACGAAGGTTCTCGATGTCCTTGTAATCGACATACTCGATGCCTTTACCAGAAGTCGTGGTCGCCTTGGTCGGGGTCGTTGGGAATCGGTCAAATCGGCTCATCGTTCTCACTCCGTCTTGGTCGTTGAGGCCCAGAGGTTCGGCAAACGCTGCCAGCACTCCGAGCGACGGATTTACTTTGCGGAGAGGAGTTTAGGCCCCTTCCCCTCCCCGGTCGACCGTCCACTCGGGGTCATTATCCCCCGATTTGTCCCGGAACACCCGATCCAGAGCCAAGAACCCCCCCTGACGCCACACCAAGTACGAGCAAGGCACCAGCAATACCGAGTTCCGGATCACCTGGCACCATCCCACAGTGGACTCACAAATCAGATTCATATCCCCAAAGCACGAGCAATCCGGGCTGATCGACTCATCCATGATCACATGCACCAATGCTGCTATAAAGCCCACCAGCATGATCCAGACTGCCACCGCACTCGCACGCGACCACAGCCCGAGCACCAAAAGTACCCCCGCGATCATCTCAACCCAAGGCATCGTGTACGCCGCCACCACAATCAGATGCCCGTATTTGTCGGCATCGACTATCGAGAACCCCTTGATCGCATTGGCAAACGATTGAACCCCGTTGATCTTGTTGTACGCCGCAAAGGCAAACAACCCACCGAGCCCAACCCGCAACGGGAACTGGAGCAGAACCGACTCAGCCCAGAGTTTACCTTTCCCGCTCATGGCGACACCTCATCCGAACCCGCCGCAGTCTCAAACCCCGCCTCGACCCAATGCTCATACCCCGCGCCCATGATCCGCAGATCCGTATACCCATACTGCTCAAGCATTGCCGCGGTGTTCTTCGAGGCATCACACTCCCCGCCAACACAGTACAGCACGATCGTCCCATCAACCGGGATCGAATCCATCACCGCGTTGGCCCGTTCAATGTCGGTATCAAACAGCTTCGATTCAAGGTAGGCCGCGTACTGGATATGGCCAGCATCAAACTCATGCTCATGCCGGGCATCGATAAAGTAAGCGCCCAAATCCCATAGGTCCTTGGCTTCCCGGAGCGTCAGCGTGCCCTCTGGAACCGGTGCATCCAGCAGCGGATCAAGAGGACCCGTGTAGGACGCAGTCGGATAATCTAAAATAACCACATGCTTATCAGGAGCGCCTTCTTCAGGAGGAACTACAGGAAGCCGATTGGGGTCTCCCTTGGGGTCGTCTGTACCAGTGGTGAGATTCGCCGGTCCAAGCGTCACCGGCCCGAAGACCACCGCCTGAATCGTCCCGATCAGGAACGCGCCACCAACAATCGCAAGCACCCGCGGCAGAGTCTTCATACGCATCCGTCCCCAGACAAAAGTACTATGTCTAGCAAATCAACCAATAAACAAACCGAACCAGATCAAGGCGTGCCCTTAGGCTGAAGCTGACCGTACATCTGGATGGTCATCATCTCTTCATCAGGAACATCGGTCACCACATTGAGCTGAGCATTGAACCGCTGAGCAGGATGGATCACGGTCCCCTTGACCGAGATAACCCACTCGTCACGCTTCTCGGCATCTACAGGCTCAGCCGTGTAGGTTGCATCAAGCACAACATTGATTGAGTTGAGCGATGTGATCTCAAATGCTTTGCCGGCTTTGGAACGCAGTGTGATCTGCTTCTCAAACTCATCGCCAACTACAAGCCGCCCCATCGTCATCCGTACTGGTGTCAACTCAAGATCGCCGATCACGCGTCCCACAGCAGACAGCGAAAACAACCGCTTGTGCTCTTCATTGGTCCGGACTGTGATCTCCGTGCGATGGCTGTCTGGCTTAGCGCTCTCAAGGATCGTCACCCGGACGATCTGCAGCCACATTTCTTCGCCGTTCTTCTCGACCTTCCCGCCATCAATGATCTCGATACCGAAAGTCTCCGAATCCTGAGTCGTAGCCCGGCTCACCTTGAAATCCTCGAACCGCCCGTAGATCTTAAAGTCCTTGGTCGCGCTGCTCCCCTTCTGGGTCATGTTAAACGACAGAACCCGAGGCTCAACAACCACGACCTGCTTCACGATCGAGTTTACATAAATCGTATGAACCGGCTTGGTCGACGAGTTTGTATAAATCGTGATGTTCCGAGAAACCTTCCCGTTCTTGCCGCTGGGATCAAAGGCGACCTTGATCGTCCCCTTCTCGCCGGGTTCATAGATCTTCTTCTCCATGTCAGGCACAGTGCACCCACACGAAGGCTTAATCATCGATATCTCAAGAGCTTCAGACCCCGTGTTCTTGAACTCATACTCAAGAGTGACCGGTTCAATATCTAAAATCTCGCCCGTGTTCAATGATGTCTCCCGGAACACCATAATCGACCGAGCCGAAGGCCCATCTGTCCCAGAAGGTGCGTTGCCCGTGTTGGCCGGGACCGGCTTGAGATTCGATGGCACGCCAGGATGTGGCTGATTGCCGTGGTTGTGCCCCTCGTGACCCGGCTGGGCCGCGGGCTGGACCGGCTTGGTCTCAGGTTTGGCAGCGGGCTTGGCCGACTGGGCCAATGCACCACTGGCAAATAATCCAATCGCCGAAACCGAAACAGTGCACAAGCGTCGTGTCATCGCGTTCATAGTCGTCATTCCTCTCATCGGCTCCACACCACAGGATCTCAGTTCGTCCCAAGGAGCACTCCGGGGGTTGTTGAATAATTTCAGGGCAGCATTCTAGGGGTGGATCCATTCCACAAAGCAAACCCATCTCGTTCCATTTCAGGGTTCAGCACGCCCAAACCCGTCCGGAATCAGCAGTATCGACCATATCCAAAGCGATAGCCAATCCAACCGATCCCTTCATACCCCCCAACGCCAGACAAGCCGCACTATTGCATCCAATAGGTCCGAATATCCGGCTTTTTGATCAACCAGACCCGAGCAGCCAAGCCTGATCATGGGCACCCAGCACCAAACAAAGTCAAATAAGTGCTCACATCCAAGAAGTTCCACGACCCGTCATCATTCATATCCGCAATCGGCGACTGCTGACCAAACAGCGTCAGGTACATCGAAATATCCAAGAAGTTCAGGTCTCCCTCACCCGTTAGATCAGCAACACACCCAACATCCGCATCAATATGAAAGGTCCGAGACTCGGTCAAAAAATTGTCCCGGATCAACTGCTTCCGGACCCAAGGCGTCTCATCAATCACCTCAACACGGATCTCATGAGCCCCTTCATCGAGCCCAAGCGATGAAATATCAACAGTGTGCTGCCCAAACAAGCCCACCTCAAACACATCATCCACATACCAGAATACCGACAAGTTGTGATTCAAAGGCTGCATCGGTGTCACCCACGCAACCCCATCGCGAGCAATCGTCGCACCGTCAACAGTCCCGTCATCAATCGGGTTCACCTCTTTATAAATCTGACGCAGCAAACGCTCCGCGCTCACCAAGTTGAACGGCCGACCAAGCGAACGCATCATCGAGTTATTGGTTGGCCGATACACACCGAACTGCGAGTAGTTCCCACCCTCATACCCGCTCACCGGATTGTCGAACCCCGTCATCGAGGTGTCCATCCAGTAGTGCCACTTCAGTTCCTGTGCGATCTGCTCGTTCCTGTCATAAATAGACACATTCTTCGGCGTAAGCTCGTTCCCCGTGTAAGTCGTCGGCCCGCCGTAGGTGTACTCATCCGCAAGATCACCCAATGAATGCCCAAGTTCATGGATCGCAATATCCGCGGCCGCAGAGTTCTGCCCCGCCGCGGTCCCAAGGTTGTTACTTGGGTACCCCGCGCCGCCGTACTTGCTCGAGTTCGAAATCGCGATCACCTGATCAATATCCGGCGCAGCAGCAGCCGCCGTGTACGCCTTGCCAACATTGACACACAACAACCGCTCTATACCCGAACACCAGTACGACATATCCAAAGCCGTATCCCGCAAGATCCCCTGATTCGGATCGTTATCAACACCCGACTCATTTGAAATCACTTCAACCTTCGTGACCCGAAAGTAAGGCTCGTAACTCTTGAACGGCTCATACTGATACAACGAGTTGACAATCCCATCAGCATCCGCATGAAACTGCCCCATCTCCCCCGCCGTGTACCCATCACCCACAATCACCAGATCCAGCCGATTATCCAGAGCCCCCTGGTTCACCTGATCCATCGCATCAAGAAACTCCCGGACCTCCGCGTCCATAGGAATCTCATGGATCCCCCCAGACAGATTCCCATGCTCATCCCCAAAGCATCCATACACAGAAACCAAATCCCCATCATGTCCATGATCTACAGAAACCGGCTCTGCAACCACAGCACCAGCAGAAAGGGCAAGAAGTACAGAAAACGAGAGTGCAATACGCATTAGAACGCTCCAGAGACAGTATTGGGATGTGTGCAGTCAAGATAACCAAGGCAGCGAATGTGCCCTCTGCACCTCTATTCGACTAAAAACGCCCTCAGGTTCCCTCAAATCGGGACATCGCCGCAGACATCCATCAAGGACACCCAGCCCCAAACGCGTTAAGGAAAGCAGACACATCAATGAAGTTGAGCACGCCGTCAGGCGAACCGTCAGGGTTACCTGCAAAATCCACACTGAGATCACCCGCAGCGAAGAGCACCAAGAACGCTGAGACATCCAAGAAGTTCAGAGCACCGTCTGGTGTCCCATCAACATTGCCCGCAAGATCTGCAAGGCAAAAAAAGGGGTCACAATGCGCAGGCGCCCAAGCTTGGAACCAATACAAGTTATTGGTTGTTTGATCCGGTCCAAAGAGTTGAATATTCACCGATTCGCCTTTCGACGCGCCGAACTGATTCTCGACTTCAAATGAAAAACTGTACATCGTCCCCCAACGAATCGCATTGGCATTCGGATTCTGATCAAAGGTCACAGTGCTCCATATGACGCCGCCATAAGGAGTTTTGTCAACAAGAACACTCCATGGCGTGTTGATAATCTGGTCATCAAGATCATCGTGATAGTTTGGCCCATGAAACTCGGTGGTGACCACTTCTGGTTCAGGGCCCGAACAAAACAGGTTGGGCACGAGAAGCTGCCGGATTCCCAGTTCGCCGTTCATGTTCAAGATCGCGTAGTGAAACTCCCAATGGTCATAAAGGTCGCCTCCTAGATTGGTAACTCTCGATCCGACCACAAAGGTATCGTCGATGTCAGGGAAGTTGCGTGTGCTGATCATGACCTCGGGATCAGGAATCCCGATCCCGTTCCCATGATCACGCCACGCGTTGAGTGCCGGTTGTTCTGTGTAGGTTGGTCCGGTCAGTGTCGGGCTCAGTGATCCCGGACTAAAGAGCACCTGCCGATAGCTCGTATTGTTATCCCGTGATTCCGGCGTAGTCTCGAAGCTGCTGATCACCTGCGTCTCAACGAAATACAACGCATCGGGATCACTAATTTCTGAAGCCGGGACCTGCAACCGCTTGTAGTTCGCATCGCCAGTCTGGCCAATCGAGGTAAACGGATAAGGGAAGTCCCCGCTCTGAGCATTGATCTCCCTCCGAGGCCCCATCAGTTCCTGGGCCCCGTTGGCCGTCGCTGATGAATCCGTCGAGCACCCCGCCCCAAGCATCTCAAACCCCGGCACCGGCGAGCACCCAAGCCCACACCCATCGCTCTGCAAGGGGATCGTTGCGTGGACTACAAACCCGATCCCGATCTGGGTGATCCGGTGGTTCTTGAGTTTGTACAGCGTTTGGGAGATAACAGGATGCCCGTTTGTGTCAGGATTCCATCCGACCGCTTCGTCACCGATGTTGCACACCGTTGTTCCGAACGAGTATGAATGGATCCCCTCACCGCTTGTTCCAAACGAATGCGCCCCATTGATTTCGCTGCAGACCAAATCCGGACCAGCAAGAGCCAGCGTTGAAAGCCCAATCAATACAGGCACACTAATTCTAAACACTCGCATCAACCAGCCCCAATCTACTCAAAAAATAACATGTCAATGTTATATTTTACAGCAGTTCCTCGTTGTCCACAAGCTTTCTTTGAGAAATTCGCCAATCCTCAATCGCCCCAAGCACCCCCTCAGGCGTCTTAGCAACCCGCACCCCCTCCTTCAAGTCCCGGCAGTGCCCCCCATTGATCGTCCGCCCCAGCCAACTGATCTTCATCCCGATCACATGCATCGCATGCTTCACATCGCGGTACTCGATCATCCGTTCAAAGTAGCCCCGCACAAAGTCGAGCCGTTCATCATCACTCGGCTCAAGATCGTTCACATCAATCGCGTTGATTGCTTCATCATCAAACCAATCAATCCCGATCGCATCAATCCGCCGCTGCAATCCCCACGCCTGCCCAAAGATCCACGGGTTCCCAAACGCCCCCCGCCCGATCATCACCCCGCTGCATCCGGTGTTGCGGCGCATGACAATCACATCCATCGCCGATTTAATATCACCATTGCCAAGCACAGGCACGCCCCCATTTTGCGTCCCGTCGTATTCTCCTGTCGCGTTGCGCACCGCATCGACCACCCGCTTGATCCCGTTGTGATCGCACGATCCTTTGAATTTTTGTGCGGTCGTCCGACCATGCACCGTGATGCACGCCGCGCCGCGTGCGCACAGCCCAACCGCAAGATCACACGCAACCCCTTCTTCATACGCCTCGTCGTCCCAGCCTAATCGCATCTTGGCCGTCAGAGGGATCGACTCAGGAAGCGCCTCCCGCACCGCTTCAAAAATCTCAAAGGTTCGAGGCAAATCGCACATCAGCTTCGATCCCCCCAGCCGCTTGCAAACCTTATCAACCGGACACCCCATATTGATGTCCACCACACTCGCCCCATGTTCAGCACACCACCGCGCCCCCTCAGCGAGAATCGCAGGATCCGCCCCATAGAGCTGCATCCCGATCGGTTGATCCAAATCATTTGTGCGAGCCAAATCCCTCGCCGCGTCCCGCCCGCCAACAAGCCCCTGCGGATTCAGCAGATCCGTACAAGCCAGACCCAGCCCGACATGCTTTGCGTTGAGTTGACGCACCGATACCCGCCAAGCGAGTTCACACCACCCAGCGATAGGGGCCAACATCAAGTTGCTCTCAAGACTAACCAGCCCACCCGGCGTCTTCAGTTTCAGCGACAGTGCGCTCATAAGTATATTCTGCCCGCAGTGTTGGAGCAATCACAAAGACTTGTTTTCAAACATGTATTCATCAATCACATCGCCAGATGGACAATCCAGATCACAGCACCAGCCATAAGCCCAGCAACCCAGTCATCGAGCAGGATCCCCCAACCCCCACGAATATTCTGCATCGCCCCAGCAGGCCAAGGCTTCAAAATGTCAAACGCCCGGAACAACAAAAACGCACCCACAAGCGTCAAAAACGCAGATAACGGACTCCCAAGCATCGCCGTCGGGATCATAATCAGCGTCACGCACTGCCCCGCCGTTTCGTCAGCAACCACCTGCCCCGGATCTTTCTTCCATCGCGCCTCAGCATCCGTCCCCCAAAATACACACGCCGCGCTGAAGATCACAAAGATCAAAAGCATGAGCAGGTCGTAAATGCCTCGGACAGCAGGATTTGTAACTCCAATCGCAACCAATATTCCAGCGGCAAAGACCGGAGGCATCGACCCCCAAGTCCCCGATGCGGGTTTCCAATGCCCGAGCCCAAAGGTGGTCAGGAATCCCTCAGCAGTGGGTGAAATCGTGTTCATAGCAGCCTCCAGAAAAGTGACCTTCTATTCCACCTTATCGACGCTTCTTGCCCTGCCCGCCACCGGACCCCTTGGGGCGAGATTTCGCACCAGGCACCCCAGCCGATTTCGTAGACTTCCCTGCCTTTTTCCCCCGCATGATCTCAAGCATCTTCGCATTCTCATCAATCGTGTGCTGCAACGCCTTGCCAATATAAGGCAACCCAGAAAGCAGCGTCACCACAACCGTCGCCCAGACGAGCAGCACGATAATCGTCCGCTCCCCAGTCTCTGGACCAGGCGATGCAAACGCGATCATCAACAGAATCACCGGGATCGTGACTGACTGAAGAATCATCTTCGCCTTGCCCATCGACCCAGCAGAGAAATCAACCCCGTCACCCTCGTACACCCCCCTGATCGAGGTGACCAAAAGCTCCCGAGCGATCATCGCGATCACCATCCATCCAGCGACCGCAGACAGTTGCATCGAACCGCCTGAAATCAAAGGGCTTACAAAATTCGGCCCCGCAAGCATCACAAACCCGCCAAGGACCAGAAGTTTGTCGGCAAACGGATCCATAATCCGCCCGAACTTACTCTCGGCCTTCCATTTACGAGCCAAATGCCCATCAAGAGCATCGGTCAAAGCCGCGATGATGAAGATCGCTGTCGCAATGATCAAAATCGTCGTCGATCCCGACGACAACTGCCCGATCCGATCCCCGAGCGCGGTTTCCGCATTCATCTCAGGAGCCGAAACGCTCGAAAGCAGCGCGACAAACACAATCGCCAGCCCCACCCTCCCCATCGTCAGCATGTTGGGGATGTGAACCTTGCGATCTTGTTGCTGCGCCTGCATCATTGTTTGCATCTGTGTCATAACCCGATCCTATCGACACCACCCCCCAAAGTCCCACCCCCCAACTCCCCAAAGTAAACCCCCAATGTAAGCCCATCAAACAAACCGACCAAAGACACCCACAACACCCCCTCAGAGTTGAAGAAAGCCGCCTATTGATCTATCCTGAGGGTCACAGCGCAGGTGTCCTTTAGAGCACTTGTCTGGGACGGGCCGCCTTGACCGGAGGGATGCTTGTTCGCCTTGTGGCTTCACACCCAAACCGGATCTCTCTCCGAGGAAAAACGCGGTGGACACCATCATCAGCCCGATCGCTCTCTACCTCATCTGCGTCCTCGGAGCCCTAGGCGTCGCCGCGGCCCTCCCGCGCAGAAACAAATCACTCGAGATCACCGGAGGCCTCGTCTTCGCCTCCGCCGTCGGTCTCGCGGTCCTCGTCCTCGGACTCAAAGCGACCGACTCAGGACAGCCACTCCCCAACTACTTCTTCTATCCATTCGCCATCCTCGCGCTGGGCGCCTCGGTCCGCATGATCACCCACCCGCGTCCCGTCTACTCCGCCCTCTACTTCATCCTCACCATCATCGCCTCCTGCGGCATGTACCTCCTCCTCTCCGCAGAGTTCATGGCATTCGCCCTCGTCATCATCTACGCCGGCGCCATCCTTATTACCTACCTCTTCGTCATCATGCTCGCCACCCAGGCACCCTCCTCCGCATCAGCACAGTTCATCGACGAAACCGACGCCGTCGCACGCGAGCCCGTCATCTCCTGTGTTATTGGTTTCGCACTCCTCGCGATCCTCACCACCGCCATGTTCCGAGGCGTGAGCGATCTCCCAGCCGCCTCCCATCCTGAACTCGCCCAAGACAGCGTCCTCCTAAATCTCCCCGCCAAAGTCGAACGCATTCTCGACCGCGCAGGCCAACTCGAAGCCGGCGAACGCCTCGCACGCAATGAAGACGGCACTGCCGCCATCGACATCGCAGCCCGCACCATCACCATAGAGAACACCGACCTCCACACGACCCGCACCCTCCAATCAGACCAATGGCCAGACAAACTCGCCGCGGGCAACCTCGACCGCCTCGGCTACAACCTCATGCACGATCACCCCATGACCATCGAAATCGCGGGCATCATCCTGCTGATGGCGATGCTCGGAGCTGTGGTCCTCGCCCGTAAGCACATCGAACTCGAAGAAGACCTCAAAGCCGCTCAAGCAAGAAAGCTTGGAGACTCGATGAGTGGGGGGAACGCCTAATGGATCATTTACTTCATTCAACTCAACTCGCGCAGCTCGCCTTCCCAGAAGCCGTGCCCGCCATCACCTTGGCGCACTACCTCTTTGTCTCCGCAGCCATGTTCGTCATGGGGCTCATCGGGTTCCTGACCCGCAAAAACATGATCATCATGTTCCTCTGCACCGAGCTCATGTTCCAAGCCGCGGGACTCGCCCTCATCGCGTTCGGCCGCCACCATCTCGGTGCCGATGGCCAAACCTTCGTCATCTTCGTCCTCTGCGTCGCCGCCGCCGAAGCAGCGATGGCCCTCGCACTCGTCGTCCTCCTCTTCCGGCATAAAGAAACCCTCTCGGCACAAGCCTGGAAGGAACTCAACGGGTGATCAATACAACCTTCCTTACCAATCTGATGCCGAATCTGCTCGCTATGGCACCCGACACGCACGCCGCGGCATCCCACGCGCCGGCTGCTGTTGAAGTCGGCCAAGGACCCAAATGGATTCTCCTGATCATCGGACTCCCGATGCTCACGACCCTCCTCTGCGGCCTCTACGCCATGATCGGCAACAAAACCAAACTCCCCGCATGGACCACCGTCGCCGGCGCAGGAATCGCATTCCTCACCACCGTAGCCATGTACATGTCCTTCGACGGCACCCCATACACCGTCCACGCGTTCGACTGGATACAGGTCCATTTCGGCGATAAATCAATGATCGCCAACTTCTCCTTCTACATCGACACCCTCACCATCTACTGGATGCTCTTCGTCACCGGCCTCGCAACACTCATCGCCCTCTACGCATCCGAATACATGTCCCACGACCTCGGCACAAGCTACTGCCGATTCTTCGGCGCCTTCGGCCTCTTTGTCTTCTCCATGGCCTGCCTTGTCATGGGCGACAACCTCCTCATGCTCTACCTCGGCTGGGAAGGCGTTGGTCTCTGCTCGTACCTGCTCATTGGTTACTTCTACAAAAAACCAGAAGCCGTCGCCGCCGCAAAGAAAGCATTCATCGTCAACCGCATCGGCGACCTCGGCCTCGCCCTCGGTGTCTACCTCACCTTCGTACACTTCGGCACCCTCGAATACGCCGTCCTCTTCAGCGACCCAACCCTGCTGGGCTACATCGAATCCGCCAAGGTCGGAAACTTCGAAGCCATCCCCGCCATCGCCCAGTGGATCCCCCTCTTATTCATGATCGGTGCCTTTGGTAAATCCGCACAGTTCCCCCTCTATGTCTGGCTCCCCGACGCGATGGAAGGCCCAACCCCGGTCTCCGCGCTCATCCACGCCGCCACCATGGTCACCGCAGGCGTCTACCTCGTCGCAAGAACCTACCCAGTATTCCTCACAAGCGAACACGCCCTACCCATCGTCGCATGGATCGGCACCATCACCGCGCTGCTCTCGGCGACCATCGCGATGGCCCAGTTCGATATCAAACGCATCATGGCGTACTCGACCGTCTCTCAGCTCGGCTACATGTTCGCCGGCCTCGGCGTCCTGACCCCAACCGGCGGCGCGTACCATGTCCTCACCCACGCATTCTTCAAAGCACTCCTCTTCCTCTGCTGCGGTGCCGTCATGCACGGCTTCGCCGGCCAGCTCGACCTCCGCAAACTCTCAGGTCTCCGCCAAGTCAAGGGCTGGGGCATCGTGACGATCGGTATGCTTGTTGGATGTCTCAACCTTGCAGGATTCCCCCTTATTACAGCAGGGTATTATTCGAAAGATACGATCCTCGCAGAAGCGTTCGTAACCCCAGGTTATTCAATGATTGGTTGGATTCTGGTTTTCACCGCAGGACTCACCGCGTATTACACCTTCCGTGTATTCTTCCGTGTATTCATGGGGCCGGTTGAATACCACCCAGGTGATGAACACCATGATGACGACCACGCCGAAGAACATGGACATGCCGGCGATTTCCACCCACACGCACCAGGTTGGGCAATCAACACCGTACTCCTTACGCTTGCCGTCTGCTCCATTCTTGCAGTTAGTCTTTACAAGGTTGGTGGCTCGGAAGAGAAGCACACCAAGCACTTCGCAGACACTATGGTCACCGATTCATCCGCTTCTTTCCATTCCAACTACGGCTCGCACGCATTCGAGTACTACGAGAAAGATCCAGAGCACTACCCCGTCGCTGGTGTCGGACCACGAGGAACAATCGAACAACCACTGGAGATGCCACTCGTTGGCGGCGATCCACACAAGATGATGTACTACATCTCCGCAGGCGTCGGTGTCATCGGCATCGCCCTCGCATGGTTCCTCCACCTCTTCGGACGCACAAACGCCGCCGAGTGCAAGATGGATCCAATAGCCAAACGCTTCGGCCCCATCCCCAAGATGGCAGAGAACAAGTGGTATGTCGATGAGATCTACCACCTCATCCTCGTAACCCCGCTCCGAATCGGCTCCCACATCTTCCACTGGATCGACAAACTCCTCGTCGACGGCCTCGTCAACCTCTTCGGATTCCTCCCACGACTCCTTGCCTGGATACTCAAACCAAGCCAGTCCGGCGTCCTCCAGGGCTACGCCGTATCTATGGCCGGCGGAATGGTCCTCCTGCTACTTGTTGTCTTTGTGTTAATCCTGCAAGGAGGTGCCGCATGAGCCCCATCTGGACACTCCTCCTCATCGCGATCCCGCTCATCGGCGCACTGCTCGTCGCCTTCGACCGTGAAGACGGCGCCTATGTCTCCGCCATGCGGACCATGCTCTTCACACTGATCCCCGGCGCATTCATGCTCTGGAACTTCGACTTCTCCCAAGGCTCCGTCCACCAAGGAGCCGCCAGCATCAGCTGGATCGAAGACCTCGGGATCAAACTCTCCATAGGCACCGACGCCATCTCCCTCCTGCTCATCGTGCTGACCGTCCTCCTGGGACCGATTGTCATCGCCGCGAGTAAAACCGCAATCAAAGAAGACCGCCGCAAGTACTACGCCTGGCTCCTCGTATTGCAGGCCGCAATGGTCGGCGTCTTCGCCGCCCGCGACCTCATGCTCTTCTACATCTGTTTCGAGTTCACACTCCTGCCGATGTTCATCCTCATCCGCTGCTATGGATCAACAAACAGAGTCGCCGCTTCCACCAAGTTCTTCCTCTACACCTTCACAGGCTCCATGATGACCCTCGCGGGCCTCATCTATGTCGTCTACTTCGTCGCCCAACAAACCGGCATGTGGACCCTCGACATCACCACCCTGACCGCCGTCGCACCGCGCATGCCAGTCGAGCACCAAGCATGGGTCCTCTTTGCCATGCTCGCAGGGTTCGCCGTCAAGGTTCCCCTCTTCCCGTTCCACACCTGGCTTCCCCTTGCACACACCGAAGCACCAACCGCAGGCTCCGTCATCCTCGCAGGTGTCCTCCTCAAGCTCGGCACCTACGGCATCCTCCGCTTCGCCATCCCCATCACCCCAGACGCCTTCATCCAGTACGCACCCTTCATCGGCGTCCTCTCCGTCATCGGCATCATCTACGCCGGCCTCATCTGCTGGGTCCAAGAAGACATCAAGAAACTCGTTGCCTACTCCTCGGTTTCCCACTTAGGCTTCTGTGTCCTCGGACTCGCCGCCCTCAATGTATCCGGTTTGTCGGGCTCCGTCCTCTACATGCTCTCCCACGGCCTCTCCACCGGCGGCCTCTTCCTCATGATCGGATTCATGTACGAACGCTACCACACCCGCGACATGCGAACAGTGGGGGGGCTCGCCTCCAAGATGCCCGTCTGGACATTCTTCATGGTCTTCTTCACCATGGCCTCCGTCGGCCTCCCAGGTCTCAACGGCTTCCCATCAGAAGTCCTCTGCCTCATCTCCGCGTTCCAGTCCGATGCATCCTGGTCAGCCGCTCACGAAGCCGGTGCCTGGGGCACAACCCTCGGCCCATGGTTCGCCGTCTTCGCAGGAACAGGCATGGTCATCGCCGCGATGTACCTCCTCATCATGGTCGGCAAAATCTGCTTCGGCCCGCTCCGCGAGCCCGAAGACCACCACGCACATGATGAACTCCCAACCGACCTCTCCCGCCGCGAAATCTGGACCCTGATCCCGCTCGCCGTCGCCTGCCTCGTATTCGGTCTCAAGCCCGTCTACCTGCTCGACGCGATCTCTGATCCGATCAACCAGACCGTCGCCGCCGCAACATCGGGTCAACAGCTCCCACACCCGGAGCACCACCAAGACCATGCCTTGATTGAATCGCATTCGATCAACATTCCAATGACGGAGGCCACCCCGTGACCGAAAAGCTCGCCTTCATCATCCCAGAACTCATCCTCTTCATCGCCACCTGCCTAGTCATGATCACAGGGCAATGGCCCGTCCGCGCCATCCGAAACTTCACCCCCTGGATCTGTGGCATCGCCCTCGTCCTCGCCGGCATGATCGCCGCGATGACCCCCGGCGATCCCGCCGCCCTCTTCCCCAACATCATGCCCTACGCCAAGTTCGTCATCGCCGCCGTCGCGATCCTCTTGGTCATCAACCTCACAGGCACAGTCGACCGCGATCTCGAAGACGATGTCGACAAGGGCAAGCCCTTCCTCCCCCTCCGCTCAACCGGAGCCGAGTTCTATGCCTTCTTCATGTTCTCCATCACCGGACTCATGCTCACAGCATCAGCCGACGATCTCATCTGGCTCTTCCTCGCATTAGAACTCACCTCTCTCCCGACCTACATCATGGTCGCGATTTCAACACACAAAAACGCTTCCCGCGAAGCAGCCGTCAAGTACTTCTTCCTCGGCGCACTCGGTGCCGCAATCTTCCTCTACGGATTCGCCCTCATCTACGGCGCCGCAGGATCAACAAACCTCGCAGACATCGCAACACACTTTGCCATTAACGGCCTCGGAACCATCGGCCTCGCAGGCGTCCTCATCGCCCTCCTCGGCATGAGCTTCAAGATCGCCGCCATCCCCATGCACTTCTACACCCCGGATGTCTACCAAGGCGCCGCCTCACCAGTCTCCGCCATGCTCGCATTCGTCCCAAAGACCGCGGGCTTCCTTGCCATCATCGCGATCACCGCGACCGTCGGCTGGAACGAGTTCGGCCGCCTCCCCGCAACAGTCGAATCCATGCTCTGGATCATGGCCGCCCTGACCATGTTCGTTGGAAACACCCTCGCACTCCTCCAAACCTCCGTCAAACGCATGCTCGCCTATTCCTCCATCGCCCACTCGGGCTACATGCTCGTCGGTATCCTCGCCGGACCAGGCCCAGACGGCGCACCCTTCTACCGCAACGGCATCGCCGCCATCCTTTTCTACCTCCTCTGCTATGGCGTCATGACCATCGGCGTCTTCGCAGTCCTCGGCGCGATCGAAAAACGAAACGCCGACGGCACAACATCAGAAGCCGACGACATCGAAGACCTCAGAGGCCTCTGCAAGACCCACCCAGTCCTCGGATGGACCGTCGTCGTCTCCGCACTCGCAATGCTCGGTTTCCCGCCACTCCTCGGCTTCGTCGGCAAGCTCGGCCTCTTCTCCGCAGGCATCAGCGCAGGCCAGATCCCCATCGTCATCGTGCTTGGCATCAACTCCGCCATCGCTGCCGTCTACTACCTTCGTCTGGTCGCCGTCGCGTATCTCGACAAGACTGACAAACCAGCCCCCGCCGCGACACTCTCACCGTTTGCCTCCCGCCGTCTCGCCGGCGTCTGCTCGGCGATCGGTGTCGTACTGTTATTGGTTGTTGCCCAGCCCCTGATCGAAGGCGCCCTCAAAGCGGCCGACTTCAACGCCCCAGTCCGCATCGACCACACGCAACACGACCAGCCCGTGCATGATGAACACGCCCTCGTAGACCACGAAGAATGATCCCAGAACTCCTCTCAACCCTAACCCTCGCCAGCGATCCTGTATTGGTCTCCGCTGATCCCTCCACTGTCGCCTTCTTCTCTCTCGCCGGGCTCATGGCCCTCCTGACCCTCACGGTCCTTGAAGTCGTACTGGGCATCGACAATGTCGTCTTCATCGCCATCCTCGCCGAAAGACTCCCCGAAAAACAACAGCACAAAGTCCGCACCATCGGGCTCCTGCTCGCCATGGTCATGCGGCTCATCCTCCTCGCCGGTGCGTTCTGGATCGTTAAACTCACCCAGCCCCTCTTCACCGTCTTTGATCGCGACATCTCAGGCAAGTCCCTCCTCCTCCTCATCGGCGGGCTCTTCCTCATATTCAAAGCCGTCAAAGAAATCCACCACCTCATGGAGCACGGCCCACACCTCACCATCGACAACACCAAACGCAAACAAGCCGTCTCCGTCGCCTCCGTCCTCACACAGGTACTCGTCCTCGACGCGGTCTTCTCCATCGACTCCGTCATCACCGCCGTCGGAATGACCACCAACTACTGGATCATGGCCACCGCCGTCATCATCTCCATCATGGTCATGCTCGCCTTCGCGACCCCCATCGCTGATTTTGTTAAAAAGCATCCAACCATGAAAACCCTCGCCCTCGCCTTCCTCGTCCTCATCGGCGTGCTGCTCGTTGCCGAAGGCATCGGCGAACACTTCAACCGTGGCTACATCTATTTCGCAATCGTCTTTGCATTCGCCCTCGAGCTCATCAATATGAAATCCGGAGCAAGATCCGCCCGTAAAGCAGCTCAGACCAAAAGCACAAACGCTCAAACATCGGAAGAAATCACACCGAAATGACAAGCCAAGATGACAACCCCATCGGCCGCTCTTACAGAAGACGCAAGCGCAAGCGTGCCATTTATGAACTCTTCAAGAACTACAAATACTCAACACCAGGCCTCGAAGCCCTCGACACCAAACTCGCCTCATATATTACCAAAAGACTCCCAAAGCGAGACCGCTTCTTTATCGAAGCCGGGGCCAATGACGGGTTCAGTCAATCCAACACCTACTACCTCGCCCGCCGCCACCGCTGGCAAGGCCTCCTCATCGAACCCGTCCCAGGCTTGGCCGCCCATTGCAAACGCATCCGGCCCGAATCAACCGTCGTCTGCAGCGCCTTGGGTTCAAAGACCGACGAAGGCTCAACCGTCCAACTCCACCTCGCCGGCCTCATGAGCACTGTCGAAGGCGCCCTTGGCGATCAAGACACCCAGCAAGCCCACCTCGACAGTGCCAACGCCCTCCAGCCCGGGATCGCTCAAGGAATCATCGAGGCCCCCGTCCGCTCACTCAGCTCAATCATCGATGAGCACCGCCCCCAAGCCAACATCGACCTCCTCTCTCTAGATGTCGAAGGCTACGAAGCCCAGGCCCTCTCTGGGCTCGATATGAGCAAGCACCGCCCGACTTTCATCTGCATCGAGATCAACGACCCAGACGCGGTTGCCTCGGAACTTAGCAAACACTACACCCATATCGATCAACTCAGTTTTCACGACCACCTCTATCAATCCAAGGAATCGTTGAGTGCCCTCTAAGTCACAAACAATCTCTGTCTATATCACTTCCTACAACCAGCCAGAGTACCTGGCCATCGCCATCGAGAGCGTCCTCAATCAAACCCGAATGCCGGATCAGCTAGTCATCATCGACGACGCCTCAACCGACAACTCTCAAGAACTCATCAACTCCTACAAACAGCAACACCCTGACCTATTCACCGTTGTTTTGAACGAATCAAACCAAGGCATCGGAGAAGTACGCCGGCGCGCAGTGCGAGCAACAACAGGTGATCTCGTCACTTGTCTTGACGGCGACGATCTCTATCTACCTCATAAACTCGAACTCGAAGAAAAAGCACTCCTTGAGAATCCCACTGCAGGCTATGCCTATTCAAACTTCGCATTCATTAATAATACGGGAAAGCAAGTCAAGGTCTGGAACCAGAGCCCGGCCATGCAGTCAGGAAACTTGTTTGAGAATATCGCGACCGCAAAGTTCCCGTTCGGCACTTTGCCACGATGCGAACTCTTCCGCCGCGAGCGGCTCATCGAAGCAATGGGTTATGAAAAAGGACGAAACCTGTACGAGGATCTCGATACTCAGCTCCGGGTTTCAAGATTTAATACCGTCGCAGCCGTTCATGAAGTCTCCCACCAATACAGGATGACGGAAACCGGGCTCAGTATGGCCGCGTACCCGAAACACTACGACGCAATCAAATATGTATTCGCAAAGAACAGACACTTTCTCCAAGGACTCGAGCCCGAGATCGCAAAGAGAACTCAACAAGGCATCAGCAACATTCTCTCAGAGTATGCATGGGGCTCGGTCCGCCAGATGGCCAAAGGGCAGATCAAGCGAGACAAAAATACGCCTGCCTCTGGCCCAATTTACTACGCAAAGGCAGGGGTCGCAAATCGACCCATCTCGATGCTGAACCCTAAGCGAGCAAGCCAGCTCATCCGCGCCCTCATCAGGTTCTGAATCACCAATCAAACAGCGAGCACCATCACCGCGTGCACCCCAATCCCCTCGATCTCAAACAGATCGCCAACCACAACAAACCCCAGTTTCTCATAAAACCCAAACGCAGACTCCCGAGCATTGCACCAGATCTCGGAACGGTCAATCCCCCAAGCCCGATCCCGCGCCATCTCCACAAGCTCACGCCCATACCCCGTCCCCCGAACCGCAGGCACCGAAGCCATCCCCCGGATCCGCCATCCATTGGCTTCCCCTTCGCGCGCCATGTGATACATAGACAAAATCGCAACAATGGACTCACCATCGACCACCCCCAGATGGATCGACTCCCGATCATCATCCCCCGGATACACAAGCTCCGACGCATCCTGGTGAGGCCGCAGCACCGACCGCCGAACCTCGCGCGTCTGCTGGGCAGTAATATCAACAATCGACAGCCGCTCACTCATCCTCAGCCCTCAGCGCTTCTAAGAACGCATCCCCAAATGAATCCAGCTTCGCCTGCCCGACACCTTTCACACGCAGCATCTCATTGCGAGTAGCAGGGCAGTCCTTGACAAGCTCCCGCAAGGTCGCATCAGAGAACACCACATAAGGCGGCACCCCACGCTCCCTCGCAATACCCGTCCGAAGCTCCCGAAGCCGCTCAAACACAACCTTCTCTTCAACACTCAGCAGAATCGCCTCGCGACCCTGCTTGCGTCCGCGTGTTCTTTCTTTCTTGGCAGACCCGGTCCCGATCGGATTGGCAAGCGAAACCGTCCGCTCCCCCTTCATCACTTCCATCCCGATCTCACCAAACGCCAGCGTCTCAAACCGATCCTCAACAACTCTTTCTAATGCCCCAATCGAGATCAACTGATCAAGATACATCGAAAGCTGCGCCTTGGTGTGCGTCCCCAGCATCCCATGCACACTCAGCTCATCATGTCCCCGGCTCAAAAGCTTCTCGGTCTTGGCCCCCCGCGCCACATCACAAATATGCGCCGCCCCATAACGCTGCCCTGTCCGCGCCACCGCAGACAACAACACCTGCGCGACTTTGGCAGAGTCCTTCTCGACCTCCGTCTCCCCAAGACAAACATCACACGCCCCGCACCCAACCTCGTCATCGATCGCAAGCTCTTGCCCAAAGTACTCGCTCAGCGCTTTATGCCGGCACTCCATCGAAGCAATCATCGATCGCATCTCACGGATCAGCCGCAGCTGCCCCGCCGGGTCCGCCCCAGATTCCTCCGCCCCAAACCCAATTAATCTTTCCCATCTTCCAGCATCACTCGGCGAATACAAAAGCAAACACTCCGCAGGCTCCCCGTCACGCCCCGCCCGCCCGGTCTCCTGCTGATACGCCTCAACACTCTTGGGCATCGTCGCATGCACAACCAGCCGCACATTACTCCGATCGATCCCCATCCCAAACGCCACCGTAGCCACCACAACATCCAGGGTTTCATTCAAAAACGCATTCTCCACCGACATCCGCTTCTTCTCACTGAGCCCCGCGTGGTACGCATCGGCATCCAATCCAAGCTCCACCAAATCCTGTGCCAACCCCTCGGTATCCTTCCGCGACAAGCAGTACACAATCGTCCCGCCCCCATCCCCAAGACTCCGATGCCGACGCACGGCCTCCGCAATCTGCTCCTCTTTCTTCCCCCGCGCCTGCACCCGGTAAGTAAGGTTCGGCCGATCAAACTTCCCAACCAAAACCTCCGCATCAACCAATCCCAACTGCTCAACAATGTCCTCCCGGACTCTCGGAGTTGCCGTCGCCGTAAACGCCTGAATCCCAACCCCCGGCGCCACCTTCCGCAGCTCCTTGAGCCTCCGGAACTCAGGCCGAAAGTCATGTCCCCATTGCGAAATACAGTGCGCCTCATCAACCGCGATCCCCCCAAGCCGACCAGCGTCATGCAACTCCCCGAGAATCACCTTGAACCCAGAAGTCACGAGCCGCTCCGGAGCAGCCAAGATCAGATTAATCGACCCATCAAACGCCCCAGTAACAATCTCGCGTGCTTCCTCAGCTTCAACCCCAGAATGCAACGCCGCCGCCTTGTACCCATTGAGTTCCAGCCCCCGCACCTGATCCCGCATCAGCGCGATCAAAGGCGAAGCCACAATCGTCACCTTCCCCGTCACCAACGCAGGCACCTGATAACACAAGCTCTTCCCGCCCCCAGTAGGCAATACAGTCAGACAATCCCGACCCTCGACCCCCGCCGAAATCGCCGATTCCTGCATCGGCCGAAGCGTATCAAACCCCCAAATCCGATGGACAGCTTCAGCAACAGATGTTTGGGAACAAATAGGCATCCAGTGAGTATACAGACCAATAAGACCCAAAACTCAATCATCCCAAAATCACCCGACAACACTTGAAAATCACAATAATCATACCAAAGATTTAGAAACATTCTAAAGAATGCATGCTCACCAATCGCTAAAGGAGCCACACCAATGACCGATAAAAATAAACCCAAATGCCCATACATGACCACCGCCGACGGCGCCCCAATCGCACGCCAGCACGCCATGACCGCTGGCCCTCGTGGCCCAGTCCTCATGCAGGATGTCGCCCTCCTCGAACAGATGCAACACTTCAACCGTGAACGAATCCCAGAACGAATCGTCCACGCAAAGGGCTCGGGCGCTTACGGCACTTTCACCGTCACACACGACATCACCAAATACACCAAAGCAGACATCTTCTCCAAGGTCGGCAAAAAAACAGAAATGTTCATCCGCTTCTCCACCGTCGCAGGCGAAAAGGGCGCCGCCGACGCAGAACGCGATGTCCGAGGCTTCGCAATGAAGTTCTACACCGAACAAGGCAACTGGGACCTCGTCGGAAACAACACCCCAGTCTTCTTCATCCGCGACCCCTACAAGTTCGCAAACTTCATCCACACACAAAAACGAGACCCAAAGACCAACCTCCGCGACAACGACATGCAATGGGACTTCTGGTCACAGTGCCCAGAATCACTCCACCAGATCACCACCCTCTTCTCAGACAGAGGCATCCCCGCCTCCTACCGCAATCTCAACGGCTACGGCTCGCACACCTACTCCTTCATCAACGAAGCAAATGAACGCGTCTGGTGCAAGTTCCACTTCAAAACAAACCAAGGCATCCAAAACTGGATGGATGATGAGTCCGCCAAAACAATCGGAAACGATCGCGAATCACACCAACGCGACCTCTTCAACGCCATCGAAAAAGGCGATTTCCCAAGCTGGACACTCAAAGTCCAGATCATGACCCAACAACAAGCCGACGAGTTCAAATGGAACCCGTTCGACCTCACGAAAGTCTGGCCCCACGCAGACTTCCCACTCATCGAAGTCGGACAGATGGAACTCAATCGCAACCCCGAAAACTACCACGCCGAAGTGGAACAAGCCGCCTTCAAACCATCATCCTTCGTCCCAGGCATCGGCCCAAGCCCCTGCAAAATGCTCCAGGCACGCCTCATGTCCTACTCCGACACCCACCTCCACCGCCTCGGTGTCAACCACCACCAAATCCCGGTCAACAAACCACGCTGCCCAGTCATGCACACCATGCGCGACGGCCAAGCAGCAACCGCAGAAACCTACGGCTCCTCCACAAACTACTGGCCCTCCACAAGACCAGACGCTGCACTCCCAGACGAAAAATTCCTCGACCCCTCATGGGACCTCGGAAACGCAATCGTTGACCGCTACGACTCCACCCTCGATCACGACGACTTCACCCAAGCCGGGAACCTCTACCGCCTCTTCGACGACTCCGAACGCGACCGCCTCACCTCACGCATCGCCGGTGCACTCGGCGACGCCCGCCAAGATATCCAGATGCTCCAACTCTGCCACTTCTTCCGCGCCGACCCAGACTACGGGCAACGCATCGCCACAAAACTCGGCATCGAAATCCCAGCAGAAATGATGCAAAGCCACTAAACAAATCCAAAAATTAAAACACTACGCCGCACCATTCCCAGGTGCGGCTTTTTTAATGACCAGAAACAACCGCCTCCGCCTCAATCTCAACCAAAAACCCCGGCCCAATCAACCCCTTCACCTCAACCATGGTCAGCGCCGGATTCTGCTCGCCAAAGAACGCCTTGTGCGCCCGCCCAAACTCATCGCACCGAGAAATATCCGTCACATAAAACCGAGTCCGAACAATGTCGCTCTTAGATCCCCCAAGCTCAACCACCGCCCCCTCAATAATCTCAAGGCACCGCCCCGCCTGAGCAAACCCATCATCAGGCACAAACGCCGAAGCATCCGCATTCATCGACACCGTCCCCGTCGTAAAGATCAGATCCCCCGACCGAACCGCCCGAGAATACCCATACCGCCCCTCCCATTCATTCCCAGTCGATACCCGAGCATCAATAGTCATATCAATCCTCACGCATCCGTGTTTGAATGCAACGCGAAGTAGTTGCCTTCTGAATCTTCGATTAAGACTCGATATCCGTGTGGACCAATTGCGTGCACATCCAAAAGCACCTTTCCGCCAAGTTGCGGTACAAGATTCGAAGCCTCACGGATCCGCCCATCAGTATTCAAGTACACCAGTGGCACCCCCTTGCAAGACGAACCCTTCGAAGAAATCGCAGCCTCCCCTTCCCGAGGCACAAGGCACCCGCCGTTTCCGTCTTGATGCTCCAGAACAGCAAAGTGAATATCCCCCATCGATTCCCGATGCACCCCGCACCCCAGAACCCCCTCATAAAATACACACGCCCGATCAAGATCGTCTACAGGAATATCCATCCATACAAACCGATTCTTCTCGCTGTTGCAATCAGACATTGATTTTCTCCTTCCATTCATTATACAAAAAAACGGACGCCGAAGCGTCCGCCGAGTAAATCAAGTGTAGATCGCTTATGCCAACTGCTTCGCCTCATTCAACTTCTTCCGAATCACCGTATGCAGAATCCCGCCGTTCCGGAAATACTCAATCTCCACAGGCGTATCCACCCGGCACATCGTCACAAACTCAAACGAACTCCCATCAGGCCGCGTCGCCTTCACAGGCACATCGCACCGAGGCGAAAGATCCGCAGGCATCAACACATCAAAGGACTCGTCGCCCTTGATCCCAAGCGATTTGGCCGAGTCCCCGTTTTTAAACACAACAGGAAGCACACCCATAAACACCAGATTGCTCCGGTGAATCCGCTCAAAGCTCTCTGCGATCACAGCCTTCACCCCAAGCAGCAGCGTCCCCTTCGCCGCCCAGTCACGCGATGAACCCATCCCGTAATCCTTACCAGCGATCACAACCAAAGTCGTCCCCGCCTTCTTGTAATCCATCGCCGCGTCATAGATGTACTCGACGGGGGCCGAGGCAAGATCGTTCCCCTTGGTAAAGTTCCGAGTCCAACCACCCTCAGGCTGGTTCCCGCCCTCGGCCGCGATCTGGTTCTTCACGCGTACATTGGCAAAGGTCCCGCGTGTCATCACCCGGTCATTGCCACGACGCGAACCAAACGAGTTGAACTCATTGACCGGCACACCCTGGGCAATCAAGTACTGCCCCGCCGGAGTCTCAGGCTCAATCCGACCCGCAGGCGAAATATGATCCGTCGTCACCGAGTCGGCAAGCAAGCAAAGCACGCGAGCATCAGTAATCGCACCAAACCCAGGCGCATCCTCGCCCATCCCCTCAAAGAACGGCGGGTTCTGAATGTAAGTACTCTTGTCCTCCCATGGGAACAAATCACTCTGCGACGCAGGCACCGCATTCCACTGCTCGTTCTCCGTATACACCGCGCCGTACTTCGCAACAAACTGCTCGGTCGTCACACACGAAGCCACGGCCTCAGAAACCTCCTGATTCGTAGGCCAAATGTCCTTCAAGTACACATCCGTCCCGTCAGGTGCCTGGCATAAAGGCTCGTTGTACACATCAATATCGATCCGCCCAGCCATCGCATACGCAACAACAAGCGGTGGGGAGGCTAAGAAGTTGCCCTTGATCTCCGGATGAATCCGGCCCTCAAAGTTCCGGTTCCCCGAAAGGATCGAAGTCACCGCCAAGCCGCCCTCCTGAATCCCCGCCTCAATCTCAGAAGGCAAAGGCCCAGAGTTACCGATACAAGTCGTGCACCCATACCCAACAGTCTGGAACCCGATCGCATCAAGATCCGCGCTCAGGTTCGCCTTGTCCAGATACTCAGTCACAACCTTCGAACCCGGAGCAAGCGATGTCTTCACCCAAGGCTTCCGATTGAGCCCAAGCGCCCGAGCCTTCCGAGCAACCAACCCCGCCGCCACAAGCACATCAGGATTCGAAGTATTCGTACACGAAGTAATCGCCGCGATCACAATCGACCCATGCTTGAGCTCAGAAGTCATCCCAACCTCAGCCGGATGCGATTCAGCAGTATGCGTAATCGTCACGCTCTTGCCAATGTCCGCCTGGTCAATCCCAAGCCCCTGAGGCCCCATCGGACGAGTCAGCATCTCGGCAAACGCCGTATGCAACGAATCCAAATCAATCCGATCCTGCGGCCGCTTCGGTCCAGACACACAAGGCTTGACCGTCGACAAATCCAACTCAAGCGTCGCCCCAAACGCAGGCACAGGTGCATCAGGAGTCCAGAAGAAACCCGAGGCCTTCGCCCAAGCCTCAGTCAATGCACACTCTTCTTCGCTCTTCCCAGTAAACCGGAAGAACTCGATCGTCTTCTTGTCGATCGGGAAGAACCCACAAGTCGCCCCGTATTCAGGAGCCATATTCGCGATCGTCGCGCGATCCGGGATCGACAGCTGCTCCATCCCCGCACCAAAGAACTCAACAAACTTCTCAACAACGCCATGAGCACGAAGCATCTGTGTCACTGTCAATACCAAGTCCGTCGCCGTCGCCCCCTCAGGAAGCTCGCCCTTGAGCTCAAACCCTACAACCTCAGGCGTCAACATGTACACCGGCTGCCCACACATCACCGCTTCCGCTTCAATCCCACCAACACCCCACCCAAGCACACCAACCCCATTAATCATCGTCGTATGCGAGTCCGTCCCCACAAGCGAGTCCGGGTACACCCAGGTGGCACAGGCGTCCCGCCTGTGATCTTCCTTCACCAAGCACCCCCGCGCTAAATACTCAAGGTTCACCTGATGCACAATCCCCGTCGCCGGCGGCACAGCACGGAAGTTGTCAAGCGATTCCTGACCCCATTTCAAGAATGTATACCGCTCATTATTCCGCCCAAACTCCTTCTCCGCATTGATCGTCAGCGCAACAAAGCTCGCAAAGTCATCCACCTGCACCGAATGATCAATCACCAGGTCACACGCCACCGCAGGATTAATCGCCGAAGCATCCCCCCCAAGATTCTTCATCGCATCCCGCATCGCAGCTAAGTCCACAACGCAAGGCACCCCCGTAAAATCCTGCAACACCACCCGCCCAGGCATGAACGGCATCTCCGTCGCAACAACCGACCCCGCGTTGTACCCCGCGAGCGCTTTGATGTGATCCGAAGTCACAATAAACTCATCATGATTCCGAACCATCGCCTCCAAGAGCACCCGGATCGAATAAGGCATCTTCGACATATCCCCCAAGCCCGCCTCCTGCAAAGCCGCAAGCCGGACATAGGAATAGCTCTCCCCATTGACATCAAGTGTTTCGTGCGCGTTAAACTGGTCGGTCGTCATGCTGTGCTCCTTATTCGGTGTTGTATAAGAAGTATCGACCCGAAACAGCCATGAATCAAATCAATCAGATTTACAAGATCAATAGAATTTGTTTATAATAAGCCAGCCCTACTTCGTCCCAACCGCCACCACAAGCTCGCAAGGCCCACAAAAACCACCCTCACCCTCAAACCGCTTCAAGCACTCTTCTACCTCTTCCCACGCCGCCGCCTTCTCGTCTTCGGTCAACCCACCAAGCATCTGGTGCAACGCCCCGAACGATTCCTTCTCAAACGCAAGGCACTCAGCAGCCGTTTTAACCCGCACCGGCGCATCAATCACACACACCTCAACATCCCTAAAGCCTGCCTTTACAAATACCGCTTCAATCACGCCCTCACCGCCCAAACTAAACGGGCCCGGCTGACCCGGGAGCGGCGCAGGTAGATTCGCCCGACGCCGAATAATCGAGACCGGATCTGAGAAAAAGGTGTTCTTGTCGCCAGTCGAGTACACCATCGCCGCGACCTTTCCGCCCTCTCGAACCGCGTGCTTCATCCCCGCGAGCGCTTTCTGCTGATCCGGGAAGAATATCAATCCCACCCGAGAGATCACCGCATCGAATGAGCCCTCCGGGAGTTCGTCGTGGCATTCCCCGTCGAGCACACGAGTCTCAATATTGCTGAGCCCCTCCTCGCGGGCGCGCGCCCCAGCAAACTCAAGAATACTCGGCGAGATGTCCGTCGCCAATACCCGTCCATCCTCACCCACGCGCCGACCGATGATCACAGACTGATCCCCCGCCCCGGCCGCCACATCAAGCACCGCGCTCCCAACCCCAACCCCCGCCATATCCAACATCGTCTCCGTAGGCCCCCCAAGCCAAGTCGTCAGCAAAGGCCCCCATCGATGCCACGCCTGAGCCGCCGATTCCCACTGCTCAAGGGTCGTGTGCTTGTACGCAACAGGATCAAACTTCATGCTTGGAGAACTCATAGTGGGCTTCTTTCTGGGTTGCCGGCCTGTAATCAAACCCGCCGATTGTTCAGCGAGAATCCCCATCATACAAGAAACATCAAATCACCGCAATGTCAGTTGTTCTCAAGCAACGCCCGCTCAAAAGCCCCCGCAGCATGACTCAAAAACCGATCCCGTCTCCGCACAACCCCAAGCGTCCGCGTAAGCCGCCCATCCTTCGCCCGGATCCCCTCCCCATCATCAATCCCAAACCGAGAAACAAACCCAACCCCGATCCCCGCCCGAACCATCTGCACGATCGCCTCGATCGATCGCAGCTCCATCACCACTTCAAGATTTACCCCATGCGATGATGCCGCCGAATCCAGAATCCCCCGCACCGCCGACCCCGCCTCAAACGCGATCACCGATTCCCCCTCAAGATCTCCCCACCGAAAGCTCTTCCGCCCATCGAGCTTGTGCCCCGTAGGCACAATCAGCATCAACTCATCACGAATCTCATGAACAACCATCAACTCCTCCCCCCTCGGATGGTCCACAGGCAGCGTCACAATCCCAAGATCAAGCTCCCCAGAAACCACCCCCTCGGCAACATCACTACTCCCCGCCTCCCGGATCGAGAACTTCAGCCCCGGATACTCATCCCGCACCGCATGGATCGCCGCAGGCAATAAATACCCCGTCGCCGTCGCCCCCGCCCCAACCTTGATCGACCCAGATTCAAGCCCAACCAGCGACCGCACCGCCTCGCTCGCCCGCTCGCTTGCCCGGATCGTCACCTTCGCATGCTCAACAAAGACCTTCCCCGCTTCGGTCGCTTCCACCCCAACCCCCGTCCGATGAAAGAGTTCCGTCCCAAGCTCCCCCTCCATCTTCCGCACCGCCGCCGACAACGCAGGCTGCGAAACCCCCAAAGACTCCGCCGCCCGAGTCATATGCCCAAACCGAGCAATCTCCACCATTTGAGTCATCGAACGAAGGTCCATAATCACATCCTATCAATATTCACGCTATCCTACACCCGTGACCACCAACCCCCTCAAACTGATCGTTCTGGCCCTGCTTCTTTCCTCAGCTACGGTTGCCCCAACAGCCGCCCAATCTACCGAATCAGAGCTTTCAACCGATGGCTCCTGGGAAACCACATCAACCCCAGAACCCGGCTCCGACGCCGCACTCATGGCCGACGCCCAACGCTACATCGCCGAGGGAAACCCAGGCAAAGCCGTCTCCAAACTCTCAAACTGGATTGAAATCAACAAACGCTCCCGCACTCCCTACATCGCCCAAGCCTACTACCTCCGAGGCCTCGCCCGCCTTGAAAACGACCGCGAATACAAAGCCCTCTTCGACTTTGAAATCATCATCCGCGACTTCTCAGATTCCGAGTACTACACCAAAGCCATCGAACGCGAATACGACATCGCAACCCTCTACCTCGCAGGACTCAAACGCCGATTCCTAGGCGTCCGTTTCGAGACCGGCCGCCCACTCGGCGAAGAACTCCTCATCCGCACCCAAGAACGACTCCCAGGCTCCCAGCTCGCCGAAACCGCCGCCCTCGATCTGGCCAACCACTACTACAACCGCCGCCAGCTCAAACTCGCCGCAGAAATGTACGAGATCTTCCGCATCAACCACCCAAACTCCCGCCAGCTCCGCTACGCCATGCTCCGCGAGATCGAGTGCAACATCGCCCGCTTCAAAGGCCCACGCTACGACGGCTCCGGCCTCCTCGACGCCAAAATCCTCATAGAGCAATACCGCCGAGACTACCCCGGTGAGTCCATCCGCTCCGGAGTCACCGATGGCCTCGACGCATGGATCGACGAATCCGCCGCACAACAAGCCCTCGACACCGCCAAGTGGTACCTCAAAGTCGACGACCTCTCAAGCGCCAAGTTCATCCTCGCCCGCCTCCTCCGCCGCCACCCCGCAACCATCGCCGCCGACCAAGCCCTCGATCTCATGCTCGAAAACGGCTGGCTCACCTTTGATGTAGAAGAAGCGGATGCAGAAAAGACCGAAACAAAGGCCCAATCCGACAGCCAGACAGAGGCCGATCCCACATGATCTGTCCTATCTATAAAGCAGCCCTCCTCCTCGCACTCTCCGCCGCTAGCCTCATCCCCATCGGCTGCTCCTCCAATCCCTCCACCGGCTACGCCTTCTCAAACAACTTCGACAGCTCCATCAAAACCATCTCCGTCCCCATCTTCCAGAACGACACCCTCCAGCGAGGCCTCGAGATCAACCTCGCCGAATCTCTCAACAAACAAATCCGAGCACGCACCCCCTGGGCCCTCACCAAATCCGACCACGCCGACACCTCACTCGTAGGCGTTATCACCGCCTTCAACCTGGGCCAGCTTTCAAGAAACCCCCACACCGGACTCGTCCAAGAACAAACCGTCCGCATCACCGTCCGTTTCGAATGGCGCGACAACCGCACCGGTGACATCCTCGTCGCCCGCTCAGGATTCTCCGCAACCTCCACCTTCGTTCCCCAACAAGGCGTCGGAGAACGCCTCGAGCACGGCCAGCGCGAAGCCACCGAAGAGCTCGCCACAGACATCATCTCCCAACTCCGCCAAAGCTGGTAAACCAATCACCACCCGCAAGCGTACCTACAATACATACAAACCCCAAAACAGGGCTAAAAACGCCGATCAATACCGATTCGACGATCCCGTGCAATACCAAAGCACTTCAAACCGATAACAACTACTGAGCGTATATATCTCAGATCCAATACCAATCAAGACCCCCAATACACGACACCACACATGACCGACAACAACAAATCCAACAACGACCAAACCCCCCCAACCGATCCCAAAAAACCGGATCAGGGCAAGCCAAACACCCCGCCGCCACAAAAGACCCGCGGCGCCTTCGGCTTCATCGTCGTCATGCTCATGGTCTTCATGCTCGCCATGTTCCTCACAAACTCGCAACAAGGCCGAGAGATCACCATCCAGCAGTTCGAGCAGTACTACCAAGAAAAACAGATGAAGGTCGATTCCGTCATCCTCTCAGACACCGCACTCACAGGACAGCTCGTCGAATCCCAAGTCCAAGATGGCGAGCCATCCTCCGTCCGCGTACCCATCACCGCGGTCTCCCGCGAGGTCATCGCCGCACGAATCTACGAACTCACCGACGGCAAGGTCATCGAAAAACCAACCTCCGGCCTCGTCATCTTCCTCTACTCCGTCGCACCAATCCTCATCATCCTCCTCCTCATCTGGTTCCTCCTCTCCCGCTCCATGCGAGGCGCAGGCGGAGGCGGCGGCATGCTCGGCTCCTTCGGGAAATCAAAGCATCGTGCCATGACCAAAGAAATGACAGGCATCACCTTCAAAGATGTCGCCGGGATCGAAGAAGCCAAAGACGAAGTCGGTGAAATCATCGAGTTCCTCAAAACACCAAAGAAGTTCACCAAACTCGGCGGCCGAATCCCCCGCGGAGTCCTCCTCGCAGGACAACCCGGCTGCGGCAAAACACTCCTCGCCAAAGCAATCGCAGGCGAAGCAGATGTGCCTTTCTTCAGTATCTCAGGCTCAGACTTCGTGGAAATGTTCGTAGGCGTCGGCGCATCCAGAGTCCGCGACCTCTTCAAACAAGCCAAAGAAGCCTCCCCTTGCATCATCTTCCTCGATGAAATCGACGCAGTAGGCCGCCGCCGCGGCGGCGGGTTCACCACAGGCGGACACGACGAACGCGAGCAAACACTCAACGCGATCCTCGTAGAAATGGACGGCTTCGAATCAGGCGACGGCGTCATCGTCATCGCCGCAACAAACCGCCCAGATGTCCTCGACCCCGCACTCGTAAGACCAGGCCGCTTCGATCGCCAGATCTCAGTCTCCCTACCCGATGTCAAAGGCCGCCTAGAGATCCTCAAAGTCCACGCCAAAAAAGTCAAGCTCGGACCAAATGTCGACCTCTCCAAACTCGCCCGAGGCACACCAATGTTCTCAGGCGCGGACCTCGCCGCCATCATCAACGAAGCCGCCATCGGCGCAACCATGCACAACAAAGACTTCATAGAGCACGAAGACCTCGAAGAAGCCCGTGACAAGGTTAAGTTCGGCCGAGCCAAGAAATCACGCGTTCGTGAGAACGACGAAAACAAGCTCGTCGCCTACCACGAAGCCGGCCACGCTGTCCTACAGGCCATGCTCAAAGACGCCGACCCGCTCCACAAAGTCACCATCATCCCTCGCGGCGCCAGTGGGGGGGCAACCTTCTCCCTCCCAGAAAAAGACCGCATGGGCTACTCACTCAAATGGCTCAAGGCCACCATGCGCGTCATCTGCGGCGGACGCATCGCCGAATCCAAAGCAATGGACGATGTCTCCTCCGGCGCTTCGAGCGACATCCAACAGGTCACTTCCCTCGCAAGAGCCATGATCCTCCAATGGGGCATGTCCCCAAGACTCGGCTTCGTCAACTACGCCGGCCAAGACAACGCCGAGGGCTACATCCCCGACAAAGACTACTCCGACGAAACCGCAAAGATCATCGACGAAGAAACCAAACGCATCGTCGACGAGTCCTACGCCCACGCCGAGTCCATGCTCACCGACAACTGGGAAAAAGTCGAAGCCGTCGCCCAAGCCCTCCTCAAATACGAGAACCTCACCGCCGACGAAGTCCACTCCATCATGCGAGGCGAATCCATCGGCCGCTCAACAGTCGCCGACCTCCTCGCCGCCGAACCCCCCTCATCAACCAACGGCACCTCAACCCCAACCAAAGCCGAAACCCCCGACACCGACACCCCCCCCGACACCCTCCCAAGCCCCGCCTAACGCTCAGGCAACCATAGTTCGCAGGCCCCGTATACTCCTATATAAAGGAGTACATTATGCTTTCATTACGGTGTATCACATATGTATCGCTCGCCTCCCTGGTATTGGTATCGGGTGTGGTCTATTCGGATCCAATCGAGCCAAAGCCCGCACAGCCAAGCGCACTCGAAATCCAACCAACAAAGGACACCCGCTCTCGGGCAGAACGAGTGACCGTAGATGAAAATGGTCGCTTTCAATACGACTGGCCGGCTGCTGAAGATCTGTTTATACAGGCAGCACCGCTCGGCGACATCAACTCATGGATCAATGAACAATGGAGAGAGTCCGCAATGGCATTGCATGGGGCAAGGTTCGCACAGCGACGTAAAATGAACCCGGGATCCGATATTCGGATGGATCATGTCATAAATATACAACGATCAAAGAAACCGCTCTCAGATGAACAATGGAAAATGCTCATCGATCGTGTTGCAGATGAAATTCAGCGAGTTCCCGCCGACCAGCTCATGCCAGCGTATTCGATAGTTTTGAATATCACACAGCTATCGGGAGATGCGCCGCTCTTCGACTTTGACAAAGTGAACGCAGCAATCGAGATACGCATCTTCGACCCGGACACAAAGGCCGCAAAACTAGCTGCTGGTATGTTGTTCGATACCAACAAATACTTAAGTTCTGCCGAAGAAGCCAGCTCCAGAGTCCTTCTGCTTCTATCAGCAATCGAACAAGCCAAGCCAGGCGATGCACGCGCTGCAATGATCCAAGCACTCCAGTCCATTTCCTACAAATACGGATACGCAGGGCACGACGCAGAAGTACTCGATCTCATGCACACGATTCAAGAGGATCCAAACCTAAACGGCCTCGATCGAGCGAATGTGTTTATGGCAATAGGATCAGCCAAAGGCGACCTGAAAGAAGCCGCAACAAAGGCCGCCAAGGGACTTGAATCATCAGACGACGCAACACGACGCCTGAGTCTGCTCACGCTCCAACGCCTCAGCTCCTTCTATGAAAACAAAGACCCCGTTTCTCGTCAACAAGCACTCGAAATAGCAATCCCTGCAATCACAAAGCTCTTCCGTTCAAACCCATCGGACCACACAGCCCAATCAATCATGGGCTACTGCCGCCATTTCAGAGAGCACGCTGCCCCCTGGGTCCCCGATATAATACGGTATCTCGATCATCCCGATTTCAATATTCAAGGGTCAGCTATTATGGCACTTACAGATATTGGACCTCTAGCCAATGAAGCCCTCCCCAAACTCCGATCAATGAACGGCACCCGCGGAAACCTCAACGAACCCATCCGCGATGCACTCTACTTCATCGCCAAAGAAGGCGACAAACCAGATTGGTACGACAACTACATCCAACACCTCAGAGATGCCGGTATCGAAATCGATTGATCTTCCAATTCATACCCGCACACAGCACCCTTCACTTTCCAAAAGCACGCTGTATCACGCACACCGACAAATTCCGTCTACTATCAATCCATGAATGATACAAATAATCCCCAAGACCACACCCAAATCGCCTGCACCACCTGCAACTACGACCTCCAAGGCATCGACTTAGCAGGGTGCTGCCCAGAATGCGGCGACCCCATCATCACAGACTGCTTCTGGTGCGATTACGATCTCACCAATACCGCACCAGACTCCAGATGCCCAGAGTGCGGCGTCCCCGCCACCACCTCCATCGGCAAAAGCCCGCTTGCAACAACCCCACTAGATCTACTCCAGACTATCCACAAAGGATTCCGGCTCGTCACCCTCCTAATCCTGCTCTACATCGTCTGGGCAGTCGTCGCCGCAATCGGGCTCGTTGGCATCGGATTATCATCAATGGACTCTGGTGCCATGTCATTGTTGGCCATCCCGATCTCGATCATCTCCAACGGCATCATATTCGGGATCATCTTCGGCTGGTGGAAACTCGCATCACCAGTCCCGGGCCTACCAATCGATGTAGACGGCTCAGACCGAAGAAGTTTCCTCAACGCAACACTCCTCGCCTTCGCAATCGCAACCGCGATCTCAATGCTTGTATCTTTCATCCCAACAAATCTAGATCCCGATGCTCCATTCACCACCGTCGACTATATCATGTCAGGCGTTCAGTTCATCGCCTTCATCGTCATGGTCGTCATGTATTTCGCACAAATGCGATACCTCCAATGGTTCGCAAAGGTCGCAAAGAACAATAAAATGCACAAACGGGCAAAGCACATGATGTGGTCCGGCCCGCTCATTTTCATCGTCGGCTTCTTCATTCTCTTTCTAGGCCCACTCATCGTCCTGGTCCTCTACTGGAACACACTCGAATACCTCCGCCGCGATGTCAAAAAAATCATCAAATCCAAAGCCGCCTTCGCCTAAACAAACATCCATGCCAAAAAAAGAACCCCGCAATCAAGCGGGGTTCTTTTCATTCTTTAATCTCAACAAACAATCAGACACCCATCGCCACGATCGCATCGGCAAGCTTGATAAACCCGCCACGATCCGCACCAACACCATAATCAACCACCCCATTGATCATCGGCGCCTGCGCGATGCACTGCTCATGGATATCCACCATCACGCCATGCAGTTTGTCAAGTGTCCGCTCCTTGGTCCAAGCGGAGTGCGAAGCGTTCTGATGCATCTCAAAGCAAGAAGTCGCCACGCCCCCCGCGTTGGCCGCCTTCCCAGGCCCAAACAAAATCCCCTTCTTATGAAACACCGTCCGCGCCTGATGCGTGCAAGGCATATTCGCCCCCTCCGCAACAACCGTAACCCCTCGGTCAACAAGCGCACCCGCATCATCCTTCTCAACCTCATGCTGCGTCGCACAAGGCAGAGCAATATCCGCATCCACCAGCGACCAAGGCCGTGCCTCTGGGTGATACGAGATCCCCTCGCCGCCAAAGTCTTTGAGACGCCCACGCTGAACTTCCTTAAACTCAATCAACTCTTCGAGCTGCTCCGCAGTCATCCCCTTGGCAAACGAGATCGAACCACCAGAGTCCGACATCGTCACCACATGCGCCCCCTTCTCCATCGCAAGCTCCGCAGCATACAACGCCACATTCCCGCTACCCGAGATCATCACACGCTTCCCATCAATCGAATGCCCAGCGTGTTTCAACATCTCCTCAGCAAAGGTCACCGTCCCATACCCCGTCGCCTCGCTCCGCCCAAGCAACCCGCCAAGACCAAGCGGCTTCCCGGTCAGCACCCCATCGCGCTGCTTGGTAATCTTCATGTACTGCCCATAAAGGAACCCAATCTCCCGCCCCCCAACACCAATATCCCCCGCAGGCACATCAACGCTCGGACCAATATGCCGATACAACTCACGCATAAATGCTTGACAGAACCGCATCACTTCGTTATCAGATTTCCCCTTGGGATCAAAATTACTCCCGCCCTTGCCGCCACCAATCGGCTGCCCCGTCAGCGCATTCTTAAAGCACTGCTCATATGCAAGGAAGTGCAGCGTGTCCTCGGTCACCTCAGGATGGAACCGCAGCCCCCCCTTATAAGGCCCAAGCACATTGGCATGCTCAATCCGCCACCCAAAGTTCACCTCAACCCCGCCCGCATCATTGACCCACTCAACCCGGAACCGAATCACACGATCCGGAATCAGCAACCGCTCAAACACCCGCGCATCCTGATACACCTTGCTGGATTCAATCACCGGACAGATCGATTCGGCAACCTCTTCAATCGCCGCCCGATACAAAGGCCCCGGATTCACAGCATCAATCAAAGAACCCAAATCGTATTTGCAAGTCATGGCAGTCATATCGTCTCCAGAGCAAGTAGCAGGCCCACAAAAGGCAAAAGAATACGAAAGCCAAGGGCCACCCAATTGTTCCCAAGTACATATGAAAAGTCACCCAAAATCATCCGATTTCAGACCAGAAAGTCAGCACTAGAAACAAAGTATTAACGCCGCCGACGCGTCAGACAAAGCCCGCCAACTACCATCACCCCAACCCCGCCCGGCGAAGGAAGGGTTGCCTGAAACTCGATCGTAATCGTCGATCCCTCAAGGAAAAAAGCATCGAGGCCATTGGGATCATCCACAAAGCTCTCGAAAAGCTCCATCTGAAAAGTATTGTCATCCCCCAGCTGAAACTGCATCCCCTTACCTTGGAGATCAAATATCCCGTTCGAAGATGCATGACCGCTTCCCGGGAAATCCTCCCCCAAAAACGGAGTAAGGTCCATCGCTTGTAGGTTCGTTCCCCCAAGCCCAAGCGTGGCCTCAGAAAGCCAAGAGGCTCCAACCGTCTCAACATTGAGATCCCAGCCGAGCCCCATGATTGTTACCGAGCCAGCCTTCACACCAAAGATTCGGCTTCGTATCACATCATTGAGAATATTTCCCTGCTCGCCATAAAAACCAAACCCGGATACATCAATAACCATCATCGGATACGCACCAGTATTCCCAAGGGCAGTATCGCTCGAGTTCAATCCATCGGTGCCCATCACATCGCCAAGCGACAATGAACAAGTCGTACCAAGAATGCCAATAAAGAGTGCGTTATTATATTTCATGGACTCATCATAACAAAGCCCGCTCAGCAACACAAGCCAATTTTCATCGGAATGCCGCCCGGTTCTCCCTCAATCCTCCCCAATCCCCTCAAGCAACCCCTGCCCGCTCACAAGCGCCCGAGTATCCCCGCTCACCGTCTTAGGCTCAACCAACCCCTTCGTACTCTTCGCCCCAGCCTCCTCAAACTTCCGAAGCGTCGGCATCATCCGAGTATCAATCGAACCCACCAACTTGTTGTACCGATCAACACTCTGCCGGATCGAATCCCCAAGCTTCCCCGCATGCTCAAACGCCGTCGCCGCACGATCATGCAGCTCCTTACCAAGCTCAAACAACGCCGCCGCCTGTTCAGTAAGCGCCTGCTCCCGCCACCCAACCGCAACCGCCCGAAGCAACCCAATCAATGTACTCGGCGATGCCAAAATAACATTCCGCTGAGCCGCATCATCAATCAAACTGTGATTCCGCGACAACGCCGCATCCAAAAACTGATCCCCAGGCACAAACATCACCACAAACTCAGGCGACCGCTCAAACAACGCCCAGTACTTCTTATCCGCCAGCTTCTTGACCTGCTCAGAAGTATGCCTCGCAAAGTCATTTAGATGACGCTCACGCTCATCATCATCGGACGCATTCACCGCCTCGATATACGAGTTAATATTCGCCTTCGCATCCACCACAATCACCCGGTCATTGGGCAGCGTCACCACCATGTCAGGCCGAAGCAGATTCCCGTCCCCATCCCGCTCTGAAGTCTGCTCACTAAAGTCACAATACGAAGTCATCCCCGCAAGCTCGGCAACCCGCCGCAACTGAATCTCCCCATATTGCCCCCGAATCTCAGGCCGAGCAAGCGCCTTGGTCAGCCGCGCCGTCTCTTCCTTAAGCGATTCATTCGATTCCCCCGACGCCTTCACCCGCTCATCGAGCTGCGTCAACTGCTCCCGCGTCTTCCCGAGCGTTTCAGTAATCGGTTTCACCAAGGCATCAATCGCGGCCTTTCGCTGATCCAACTCCGCCTGCGACGCTTTCCCCGCCTGTCCAAGCTGCTCTGACAACAGCTTCGTGAGCGCCTCCTGATTCGATTTGAGCGTCCGCGATCCGATCGCCTCAAACGCTTCCTTCAGCTGCGCCTCATTCTTGATCAACTCCTGCCGCGACCGCTCCGCAGCTTCAAGCTGCGCACCAAACTTCGCATTGAGTCCGCTCAACTCCGTGATCCGCGCCGTCTGCAAATCCACCCGTTCCTCAAGCCCACCGATCTCGTCGCGAGACCCAGCAAGCTCTCCAGCCAACCGCTCAATCTCGGCCCCCGCCGATTCCGCCCGGACTCTCGATTCGGCAAGCTCCTCCCCAAGCCCCGCAGACCTCGCCCGCTCCCCCGAAACCCCCTTCAAAAGGACAAATACCCCAGCCCCAAGCCCAAGAGCAATCAGCCCCACGATAATCAGTGCGATCTCCATGTCAGGAGTATATCAGGGATCTCAATATTGCATACCCTCCAATCATGAAACTCAAGATGAAACCCCGCAAGTTCACCTACACCGCACACCGCTACCTCGCCCTCGTCATCGCCCTCCAGCTCCTCGCCTGGAGCATCGGAGGCTTTATCTTCTCCGTCCTCGACATCAATGCCGTCCGAGGCCACACCGACGCCCACATGATCACAAACGCCCCGCTTGATCAAAGCTCGTTCAACGCACTCCCCGGCCCCATCCAATCCGCAATCAACAATCTCAACAACCCCGACATCGCCACCATAACCCTCACCGACCGAGGCCTAGGCCCACACTGGGAAATCCGAAACACCAAAAACAAACTCCTCCTCCGCCTCGACCAACTCGGCACCCCAACCACCCTCATCACCCCCCAAGACGCCGAGTTCATCGCCCTCCGAGACTTCACCCACGAAGCAACAATCGCAAGCACAACCCTCCTCGATGAAAGCTCAGACTCAATCCCAACCGAATACCGCGAAGGCCTCCTCCCCGCCTACCAGGTCAAAATCGACCACCCAAAGAACCCCCACATCTATGTAGACGCAACTCTTGGCAGAATCACCGCCCGCCGCAACGACAACTGGCGCACCTTCGACTTCTTCTGGATGCTCCACACCATGGACTACAAAAACCGCGACAACTTCAACACCCCATTGCTCACCATCGCAAGCACCCTCGCCATCCTCACCGCAATCACAGGCATCGCGCTCTGGATCTGGCGCCTCGCCCCCAAGAAAAAGCGGATAGCCCACACAAAACTCACATCGAAAAAAAGCCCCCCCTCTCTCTCCTAAAGGGGGGCCTTCTATCCATCGTCGTCTGAGCATCTAGATCTTGTAGAGCGGCCGCGATCCACAAAGGCCGCACGCCATCAAGCGGCCGCTGGACTCCTACACGCTACCCAGCGTCATCGACGACGATGCAGAGTTGCGAGCAGTGCTCCGCAACCCAGTAAAGCAATCGGAGCCGGAGATGGAATCCCAGGCCCACTAAACCCGCCAAACCCATTGGCCGAGTTCACCTGCCAAGGAAGAGCCCCCCCGCCAGGCAAGTTCCAGCTATGCACCCACCCATCATTCACCGCATCCGTCCAGTTCCCAGGCATCGCAAACCCAAACACCAACGGCGGAAGCCCAATCACCCCGCCAACCCCATTCGACACCCCATTGGTCTCCTGAATATCCCACTCAAAGTTCCCCCCGCCAGAGAACGCATTAAAGTCCCAATCCTGACTCGCGCCGATCCCCGCAGCCGTGCTCGTCAAATCAAGAATGCTCCCCATCGGGATATTGTGCGAGAACATAAACTGACTCCCCGCCATAGGCCCAGCAATATTGAGAGCACCGTGCGTATCAATGATATTGATCCCCGACAAATCATTCATTCCAACACCATTGGTAAAGCTAAACGGAGCAGCCACACCATTGCCCGCGCCATAGTTGATGTTGTTCAACTGGTACAAAAACAACTCGCCCCCAACAATCGGCACAATCTGACTCCCCACGGTCATCCCGTTCCGGTTCGCCGCATTAAACGGGTTCGTTGCTGTCACCCCCGCGACCATCTGCCCCGCGTACCACTGCGAAGTTTGCGTCTGATCTAGATGCCATTCATCAAGATCAAACAAATGCACCGCCCCAGGCGTCGGTGGTGGGGCCCCCTGAGGCATAATCATCACACCGTTCTGAGCATCATCCCACCAAGAAAAATGATGCTGACCCAAAATGTTCGCCCCAGCACTCAAGGCAAAACCAGACACAACTGCCAAGGACACTACACTTTTCGCATACTGCATGGCATCGCTCCTTTCCTAAGTTGTTCTCTCTGGCGAGCTCACTGCAAGCCCTCCAACTCAAACTATGGACCTCTTGGTCCGAAATCAAGTCAATAGATATATATTTTTCATCTTCCTTCCATGCACATCTAATCCAAGCTTTGTGCAACTTCGTGCACCACCCCTGCCAACTTGGCATCTCTTCCAACCGTCGCCCCTTCCTGACACAGTGCCAATCCGGCAATTCGTACCGAACCCTCCAAATTCAACCAAATTCACCCCTCAAACGCCCCTAAAACCGGCACGCCCTTTGCCATACAAACAAGCACATGACGGTCCACCGGAACCATCCCGATCATTCAACCTCCCAAGGCACCCCAACCGGAGCCCCGGGAGGCCGCCTCAATCTCCTCCTTTCGCGCGCCGGCTGGCAACCAGACCCTTGGGTAGACCGCCTCCCAAGAATGCTCCAACCAATGGGCATCGAGTCCCACATCGCCCACTCCGCAGACGCCGCCCAGAAAGTCATCGACACCAGTCCAATCCACATCGCTGTCGTTGACCTCGCCCTCCCGCTGGATTGCAACCCAGGCCAATGCGAAGAGTCCGGCCCACGCCTCCTCAATCTCCTCACCCGCCTCGCCTCCCCCCCCCCAATCGTCGTCATCAAACGAAACAGAACCCTCCGCGACGACAACCGCGAACTCTCCGCCGCCCTCAAAGCCGGCGCCTTCGCCGTCGTAGATCGCCCCCACGCCCAGCGCGACCTCGAATCCCTCCTCGAAGTCCTCCGCCGCTGCCTCACCCGCCACTACCAAGGCCGCTGGCCCGGAACCGGAGGCCTCTCGTAATGTTCCACCGCACACTCAGATCCAAAGCTCTTCCTCCCTCTCCCATACTGATGGGAGAGGGCCGGGGTGAGGGCTCCCAACTCTCCTCCCCCCTCTCTCCACTCTTCTCTCGTCTTCCTACCTCTTCTCTTCACACCAAATCAAAAACCGTTCATTCACCCCGCAAAAGCGGATCAATATAGAAAACCCTTTGCGACGCAGGTCGCAGACTCAGACAAGACCAGAAGGAAACAACACCATGGCAACCAAAACCAAATCCAAAGTAGCCGTCCGCCCCCTCCACGACAAAATCCTCGTAGAGCGCGACGCCGCAGAAACCCAAACCTCCGCAGGCATCTACCTCCCAGAATCAGCCTCCGAAAAACCACAGTTCGCCACAGTCCTCGCAGTAGGCAACGGCACCATGTCAGACTCCGGCACACGCATCCCCCTCGATGTCTCCGTAGGCGACCGCATCATCCTCAGCAAATGGGGCGGCACAGAACTCAAACTCGACGGCGAAGAATACCTCATCATCAACGCGAGCGATGTCCTGGCAATCGTTGAATAAAGGAATACATGATCGCTCCAATTGACAAAGTTCATACGATTCGAGATCAATCTCTGGTACTTGAGTTAGGGTCCGAGAGATTTGAAATCCATGGCTGGTGCCGCGATTGCGAATCATCACTATTGCTCGACGGATGGCATTTCTTTCGGCATGGCGATGTGGACGGAATGCTATGTTCTGATGATGGCCTCGCTGAAAACGGATCGTCATCTATTCAAGCAGAACTTGAGAAGTTTGGGTTCTTTATGCCACACGATGTGGGAGCAATATTCCAAGAGCTCTTTAAAGACCTGGTCATTAGCGGTCCAGACAAGTCGTCTTGGAACCAAGTTTCAGAGCGACTTACGCTTTTGATCGAAGAAACGACACAAGCACATCAACGATTCGAGCAATCATGAACCAATCCCAACTCCGACAAGCCCTCAACGAACTCAACGGCGAACGCAACGCCCACTTCGCCCTCACAGGCATGGTCGAAGCCGCCTCAGTCCTTACCATCGCAAAGGCAATGCTCATACCAGAAGAAACAGACAAACTCGTCAAAGTAACCGACGGCCAATCCGTCTACATCATCGAAGCAGAACGAATCGCATACATACGAATCGGCCTGTAAACCAAAAACCCGTGGCACAGGCGTCCCGCCTGTGTTCTTAGAAAATCAAGGAACAAACAAATGCCAGCTAAAGAAATCGCATTCAACACCGACGCCCGCGAACGAATCCTCAAAGGCGTCCAAAAACTCGCCCAAGCAGTCAAAGTCACCCTCGGCCCATCAGGCCGCGTCGTCATCCTCGAAAAATCCTTCGGCTCACCAACCGTCACCAAAGACGGCGTCTCCGTCGCCAAAGAAATCACCCTCGACGACCCATACGAAAACATGGGCGCACAAATGGTCAAAGAAGTCGCAAGCAAAGCCTCAAAAGAAGCAGGCGACGGCACCACCACCGCAACCATCTACGCAGAATCAATCTTCGCAGAAGGCCTCAAAAACATCACCTCCGGCGCAAACCCAAACCAAATCAAAAACGGCATCGACAAAGCAATCACCGCCCTGATCAACGAACTCGAATCCATGTCCAACCCGATCTCCTCATCCAAGGAAATCGCCCAGGTCGGCACATGCTCGGCAAACCAAGACGAAACCATCGGCCAAATCATCGCAACCGCGATGGACAAAGTCGGCAAAGACGGCGTCATCACCGTCGAAGAAGGCAAGTCACTCGAAACCGAAGTCGAGCTCGTCGAAGGCATGCAGTTCGACAAGGGATACCTCTCCCCGCACTTCGTCACCGACACCGCAACAATGGAAGCCGTCCTCGAAAAACCATACATCCTCATCCACGAGAAAAAAATCTCCAACGCCAAGGACATCCTCCCAATCCTGGGCAAGGTAGCCGAAAGCGGCTCCCAGCTCCTGATCATCGCCGAAGACATCGACAGCGAAGCATTGGCAACCTTGGTCGTCAACCGCCTCCGCGGCACACTCAAAGTCACCGCCGTCAAAGCCCCAGGCTTCGGCGACCGCCGCGCAGAAATGCTCGAAGACCTCGCCATCCTCACCGGCGGCACCGCGATCATGGAACAACTCGGAATCGACATCGAAAAACTCGAACTCAGCGACCTCGGCCGCGCCAAGAAGGTGACCGTGTCCAAAGACGCAACCATCATCGTCGAAGGCGCCGGTAGCGGAAGCGACATCAAAGGCCGCATCGACATGATCCGCGCCCAGATCGAAGCATCAAGCTCCGACTACGACCGCGAAAAACTCGAAGAACGCCTCGCCAAGCTCGCCGGAGGCGTAGCCCAGGTCAATGTCGGCGCCGCAACCGAAGTCGAAATGACCGAGAAGAAAGCAAGAGTCGAAGACGCCCTCCACGCCTGCCGCGCCGCAGTCCAAGAAGGCATCCTCCCAGGCGGCGGCACCGCCGTACTCCGCGCCCGCCGTGCACTCACCGCCCTCCGCAAGAAAGCATCAGGCGACGAACGCATCGGCATCGACATCGTCGCAAGAGCCGTCACCGCACCCGTCAAACAGATCGCCAAAAACTGCGGCCTAGACGGCTCCGTCATCGCAAGTAAGGTCGAAGAATCCGACGACAACACCTTCGGCTACAACGCCCTCACCCACGAATACGGCGACCTCGTCAAAATGGGCGTCATCGTCCCAACCAAGGTCGAAAGAATCGCCCTCCAAAACGCCGCCTCAATCGCAGGCCTCCTCCTGACCACCGAAGCCGCAATCGTAGAAATCAAAGACAAACCCGTAGGCGCAGGCCACTCGGGCGAAGACTTTGACTATTAAGACTTAGATTTAATGCGAATGCGTTTGTTCACGATCTCTGCTGTTTCAGCGGGGATTTTTACTGGGCTTGTATACTTCCGTAGCGGTCCTTGACGGGTTAGAATTCGGTCATATTCTTCGTTTGTGAGCGTAGAGAGCCATTTTGAAAAATCAAGCTCAGTCTTTGCAAAGGGATCGTGGTAGTTATACAGATGCTCAAACTCGCGGCGGAGTTTTACTAATTCAGGAATCCTATGAAGAATCATTCCGTCTTCTCGGATGAAGTTTTTCGAACCTCTTAGAATTTTCATAAATGAAAATGGCATTTTAAGCCTGTGTAGAACTTTTCTTTGCAAGAACAATGATTCATTGATTACAGTCGTTGTAACGCTCTCCATAATGGCGCGTTCATGTTCGCGTCGGTGTTCTGTTTCTGACACAAGTTTTTTAATATAATCCTCTTCTGTATTATCAGAAAAGAAGAGTTGGCTTTGTGCGTGAGCTATGGACAATGAATTGATTTCATCAAGATCATACTTGGTAATGTCGGTGAACATACTCGATGATCGCATCCCGCCAATTCGGTAGCATGCATTGTCGTATGCGATAGCAGCAATGTGTGAGGCCATTGGGAAAATCATCATCGCTCCGGCAGAAGCAAATCCACCCGCGCCATATGAAAGGTCTAAGGAGTCGGCGAGCGGATTAATGTGAATGACGGGGTTGTCAGATATTAAAAACGTGTTTTCAGTATTGTTCACAAGAAATTTTATTTTCAAATCTTTGACAAATAAGAGGCTGTTTATTGCTTCGAGGACAGAGTTGATGGCAATATCAGGATCAACAATTTTAACGGCGTGATGCATGTCGAGAGGCAAAACACTTTCTGGCGTGATTGCTTTCGCCATCTGATCAATTACTCTATTGTGTTCATCGAATGAAGAAGGTGTTCTTGAAAGTTGTAAGAGGAAGAATGTCAATAAACTGCCATGTTCATCTGAGCTCAACGGAAGCGTTTTCATGTCTATATAGCGTTGTATGATTGGTGCGCAGATTGTTTCAATTTCTCCAAGTCCATCTTCCACCTCCTGCAATTTGTAGAGTTTTTTTCGCTGAGCTTGTTTGCGAATACTTGCGCCGTATATAAAGCGGTCATTCGAAAGCAAGTAAGTAGAAATGCGTCGACCAATTGGGCAGGTTGAAAAATTACGGAGAAGAAGCTGTGGGACATAGTGATGTGCTTGGTTGCTTGCCATTCAGTATATTGTATGGCCGGGTGCCATGTAGGTGTCGTCTTCGACTCCTGCATGATCTTGAACCACCAACAACCACATCCGTGCGCAAACCCACGCGCACCGACCACATCTGTGCGTAATCCCACCCCCCCAAACCCAACCAACCCACCACGCCGAAGAAACACCCCGCCTTCAATTCCACATGAACAACACATGTGAAACAACCGACCGATCAATCAACCAGCTCACGGGCGAACTCCTCGAAGACCTCCAAAATCCAACCCTCGGCCCACTCGAACTCTGCCAACTCCACAACCTCACTCTCCCAGAGCTCGCCGCCATCCTCGAATCCGAAAGCTACCAACAAGCCGTCGAGTGCATCGCCCGCATATCCACGGCCCGAGACAAACTCCTCGAACCCCAATCCAAATCCCTCGCCAAAGCCCGCCTCACCGACCTCCTCAAAACCTACCCCGAAACCGACGCCCAAAGAGAAACCCAACGCAAAGCCGCCACCGCCCTCCTCGCCTCCCCACAAAATCAGAGGCAGCAAAGCCGGGAGCCACGCGCCGACTCGGGCGCCGTCGGGTCTTCCGCCCTAAACTCCCCGATGCCCCCGAAGACTCGCCTTCTCATCCCATCCGACGCACCCCAGTACACCGCCCTCCGCAAGGAAATGCTCGAAGAATCCCCGCACTCCTTCGGCTCATCCCCAGGCGAAGCCCGATGCACCAGCGCCACCGAACTCGAACACTACCTCGCCACCCCATCAAACACCATCGTCGGCTCATTCCAAGACAACCAACTCGCCTCCGTCGTCGGGATCATGCGAGAATCAAAGAGCAAACAACAACACCGCGCCTTCATCTGGGGCGTCTACACCCCCCCATCCCACCGATCCAAAGGCCACGCAAGATCAGCCATGCAACACGCCATCGACACCGCCCGCACCTGGCCCGGCGTAGAAATCATCAACCTCGCCGTCCTCGATCTCTCAATCCCTGCCAGAGAACTCTACAAATCCCTAGGCTTCACCCACTGGGGCACCGAGCCCGACTCCATCCGCTACCAAAGCCAGCCCATCCCAAGCCACCACCTCATCCTCAACATCACAAACTAATCTTTACCCCCGCAAAATCTTCTCCATCTTCCGCCCCCGCGCCAGCTCATCAATCAGCTTCTCCATCTGCCGGCACTTCCGCGTCAAAGGCGTCCCGATCTCCTCGATCCGATACCCACACACCACCCCCGTTATCAGCTTCGCCTTGGGATGCATCTTCGCCCGCCTAAAGAACTCCTTAAAAGTCACCCCCTCATCAATCAAATCCTGGATATCCTGCGGCTCAAACCCCGTCAACCACCCAATCACCTCATCAAGCTCCTCCTCCGTCCGCCCGTTCTTCACGAGCCTGTCCAAATAGAGTGGATAGATCTTCCCAAAGACCATCCCCGCGATCTGCTTGTCATGCTCAGGTGTCGTCGTCGCCATCGTTTCATCTCCGCAAACGGGTTCCGCCGCGGCGTGCCCGGGCTACAGCAGTATACAACCAATCTCCAGGCCCTACCCAAGCCGGGGGGAACCCCCCGAAATAGAACCCCTCTAATTATCACAATCCACAACACCCAAACGAGAAACAAGACGCCCCGCGCCAATAGAATGGCGCAAAGGAGGTGTCAAAATGCTAACAGTAAAACCACAAACAGACACCAATGTTCTCGAGTTCACCCTTGACGGATCAATGTCCAGAGCCGAGTTCGATCAACTCACCGCAAAGGCCGAAGACATGATCGAAACCTACGGCAAAATCAGAGTCATAGAAATCATCAAGGGCATCGGAAAGATCGCACCCTCTACAATCTGGGCTGATCTCAAGTGGGAACCAACCCACCTCAAACATTTCTCACATGTTGCAGTTGTCGCTGATCAAAGATGGATCGAGTGGATGGTCGCGCCCTTCCGCATCTTCATCAACGCTGAGATCAAAGTCTTCCATCTCAACGAACTCGAAGAAGCTAGGGACTGGATCAACACCGCCGATGACTAATCTCCCCACAGGCGTCTTGTAGACGCTACGGACCCACTTCACAAAGGGCGAACCCACATGCCTGCCGGTTCGCCCTTTTAATAGATCCGTATCGACGCGCTAATCACACGCAGCCGGTTGTCGCAGCTTGGCAGACTTCACCAAGCCGCGATTTCACACACCGCGTGGGTCACTCGTGACTCTGAGGTACGGCTTGATCTCTGTGAATCCCTTGGGGAAGAGCACCTTCGCTTCTTTGTTGCTCACACTCGGCACGATAATGCAATCGTCCCCATCCTTCCAGTCTGCCGGCGTCGCAAGCTTGTGAACAGCAGTGAGCTGGAGCGAGTCAATGACTCGCAGCAACTCATCAAAGTTCCGCCCGGTGCTCGCGGGATAGGTTAAGGAAAGTTTGATCTTCTTGTCTGGGCCGATGATAAACACGGACCGGACTGTAAGTTTGTTTTCCGCGCTGGGAGGAATCATGTCGTACAGTGTTGCAACACTGCGATCCGCATCCGCAAGCAAAGGGAAGTTGAGCGCGGTCCCCTGGGTTTCTTCGATATCCTTGACCCATGCCTCGTGATCGGAAAGTGGATCCACACTCAAGCCCAGCACCTTGACATCGCGTTTATCAAACTCAGGTTTCAGCCGAGCAACAGTGCCAAGTTCAGTGGTGCACACCGGTGTAAAGTCCGCCGGATGGCTAAAGAGCACGCCCCACGATGAGCCGAGGTGCTCATGCAACGAGATGGGGCCGTCTGTTGAATCTTGTGTGAAGTCAGGTGCGGTGTCGCCGAGATGAAGTGCCATAGTGAGTCTCTCCTTGGTATAGATGCGACTGTGTGTCGATCAATACATTGTAAGCGGCGGGTCGGCTTGGATTATTCCTTCGAATTTTCTCTAACCAAATCACGAACAACCATTACACCCCCCCGCCCCCCGCCCCCCGCACTGGCCGCATCAGTGCGCAGCCCCCCCACCAAAAGACGAAAAGGGCGAACCGTCAAATCAACAGGTCCGCCCAAGGTAGATCGCTGGTGCAATCAAGTCATTCCAAGCAACCAAGCTCAGTCATACAAAGGCAAGCTCGGCAAACTCACGATCGTGCTGTTCTCACGGCCAATCCGGATCAGCGAGGTCCCGCGCAGATCCACCATATCCGCGATCACAAGATCACCCATCTGAGGGCCTTCGCCCTGGATGGTGGAGTTACCAACCATTGTCAGCTCAGCAGAAGGCGCGTAAATCGTGCCCGTAAGCGAGAACTCACTCCCGCCGGCCAAATGCATCGGTGAGCTATTCCATGCCGGCTGCGCCAGCACAATACCCGCCATCGCACCATCCTCCGGAGGCGTTAGGACCATTGACGAAGATCCCGCTAGCCGAACCTCACCGGAGTTGACCACAAGACACACACCCTCACCCGACACCGCGCCAGATGTCACTACCAAGCCGTTCCCACCTATCACAAACACGCCTGGGGAGAAGACGACTTCCGTATTCCCGGTGATCTGTATTCCATACGGATAGTGCCCAGGCGAAAGCGTGACCTGTCCAGACCCATCGGGCTCATAGAACTGAAACGAATCAGACTCATTCTCGACCGGGAACACCGTGCTCCCCAGTGGGTCATAAGTCCCCGGGGCCCCGGTCACCACGGTCCCGGTACATTCTGACTGTCCGCCGAAGGAGGCGGATCCAACAACATAGAGTGATGTGGCATCAAGGATCGCAGTCCCGGTTGTTCGAACGGCTCTGCATGATGAGGAGTTCACATACACGATCTTTGCGGGGATCTCGATGTGCGAGTTTCCGGTCATACTCAGTGCACCGTAGGCTGAGGGGTTGAGTACTAGTAACCCTGACTCGGTCTGCTCATTGCTTTGGCCATAAGCCGAGGTTGCCATGAGGAGACCGACGGTTGTTGATACGATGTAGATTGGTGTTCGCATGCTTTCTTCTCCTTCGTGGCGGATCGGCCACTACACTGAATATGTGCAAACCAGATTTGCGAGATGCCAGAATTTTTTGTGAGAGGAACCTGAAATTGAAATGTTTTTACCTGCATAACTTGTGTGCTGGGCGATGTCGGCCGCTTTGGGTGGTGCGGGGATTGAGTCTATATATAGGTAGGCAAAGCCGCGGGGTGCTCGGGTGGTGTGCTGATAATGGTTGTTTGGTTATCGCACCGTTGGGGTGTGGGGGCTGGTGATTAGCCGTCGTTGGGGACGACGATTCTGAGGAGGTAGCCGAAGAGTTTTTGTTTGCGGTCTTGGTCGAGGGATTCGTAGATCTGGACCATCGCGGCTCGGCGTTGTTCTGGGGTGGGTTCTAGGCGGGTTTCTTTGATGTAGGCGATCAGGATTTCTCTCATGGTCTCGCGTTGCTCTTGGGTTGGTTCGACGGCGGTGTAGATCGATTCCATGGCATCGCGGTATTGCTTGAGGGAGATGTTGTAGGCTTCTCCGAGTTCTTGGTTGAAGAGGCGGGTTGTGAGGCGGGCGCGGACGCGTTTGCGTACGGCTGCTTTGTCGCGGTCCATCCGCTGGCCGAGGGTTGCGTCGATCCATGCTTCCCAGTATTCTTCGAGGATTTTGGTGTACTCTTGGTGTTGTTGTTCGTCTAGGAGTTTGGTGAGCCCAGGTGAGAGTGGGTCGAAGCGTTTGTTTGGATCGAACATGGCGTGGAGCTGGCCTTGGATATCGTTGGCCTTTTTGGTATCGCCTGTGAGGGTCGCGTCGGTGGATTCTTTCATGAGGTCGATCTGGTCGATGAGGAGCATGGACATGGCGACGGTGCGTTCGAGCTCTCGTTCGATGGCTTGTTCCATCTGGGCGGGGTCTTTGGTCACCGCTCCGAAGGCCGCCATTTCTGGGCGGCCTTCTACGGGCTCGAAGCGTCCGGACATTGTGTGGCGGACGATGGTGCCTTGCTCTTTGACCTCTGGTCCTTTGAGCAGGTCGCTCTGGGCCCATGCTGAGCTGGTAAAGAGGGCTGCAGCAATCAGGCAAACCCGATCCCGATATCCTTTGTGTTCCATACTCGTAGTGTACCACAGAATGGTGAAAAATCACCTAGACCGGCTTTCCCTCTTGTGTGGAGGTGTTGGATCTGTAATACTGTTGGGATACCGATCGGTCGGACGCCGATCAGCGAGTCGTGGTGGATTCGCCAGTATGGGGTCAAGAGAAAGAAATATCAATGAAACAAAGCACACTTGTTCTTGGCGTTGTTGCGTCTGCGGTTGCCGCGGCGAGCGGGCAGTCCTTCAATATTGACTGGGGTACACTCGATACATCCCCTCCGGCTGGTTATGCGGCGGAGGGTTTGGCGGGGGTTTGGAATACCTTTGATGCGATGCCTGATTTTCAGCGGCTGTCTTTGGTTGGGCTTGACGGGCTGCCTTTGAATGTTGATGTGATGAACATCGGGTTTGATATGATTGATTCGACGGACATCGCTGGGACATCCGGCGGTGACGAAGCGCTTCTTGACGATTGCTTTACCGCGATGAACGACCCGGTTGATGGGTGTATCTTTCTGCGGTTCATGGAGCCCGGGGAGTATCGGGTGATTTTGTATGGGATCGCTCCGGATGATTCTTCGCTCCAGAGCTTGATGCGGATTGATCAGAACGCGGAGGGTGTTGTTTCGATCGGTGGTGGGTGGTCTGGGGTGATGGAGAACGGGGTGACCTATATGTCGCAGATCGCGATTGTCGGGACCGATGGCCGGCTTGATGTGCATTCGGATGGTCTGACCCCGCCGTTCCCGGGTACGCCTGTGCGGTCGGTGCTCAACGGGATGCAGGTGGTTCAGCTTGGTCAGTGTGAAGCGGACCTGACTGGGGAGGGCGACCTGAACTTCCTCGATGTTTCGGCGTTCCTTGGGGCGTTTGGGAATGGTGATCCGGCTGCTGACTTTACGGGGGAGGGTGACTTTAACTTCCTTGATGTATCGGCGTTTCTTGCTGCGTTTGGTGCGGGGTGTCCTTAACTGGATCGCTGGTTGTTCTTTGTTCTTTCATGACCCGCTTGATTGGCGGGTTTTTTATGGTGCATCATCGGGGCGCAAAAAAACGGGCGGCCCTTGTGGATCGCCCGTCAGTGTTGGAATCAGATGCTCAGGGCATCGGCAGGATTACGGGCAACCGGCGCCGAATGCTGCGAGGAATGCGGAGACATCGAGGAAGTTGAGATCGCCTTCTCCGGTGAAGTCTGCAGCGAGATCGCCTGAGCCGAAGGCGGCGAGGAACGCGGAGACATCGAGGAAGTTGAGATCGCCTTCGCCGGTCATGTCTGCGGGGCATGGGTTGCCGGTGCAGTCGAACTGCGAGAGACTGACCGCGTCGATCCCTGCTTCGACCACCGAACCTGCGCCGAGGTCACCGACATTGAAGCGGATCTGGAACTGGTTGTTTGGTGTGAATCCTGCGACATCGTTGAGGGGGAACTGCTTGGTGATCCAGCCGCCTGAGACTTCTGCGCCGCCTGGGCCGACGGTTTCGAGGTTTGTCCATGATGCACCGGCGTCGTCTGAGACGAGGATGAACATGGAGTCTGCCATTGGTGAGTCGCCTGCGGTGTTGTCGTACCAGCGGGTGTAGCTAACGACGGTTGCGTCACCGGATGCGTCCATGACAGGGGAGGTGAGGGTGGTGGTGCCGCCGTCAACATCGTTGTTGGCGTTTGGTGCACCGTTCCCTGTGACATAGCAGAATCCTGAGCCGTCGGAATCGTCGGCTGGTTCGCCTCGTGTCCCTGCGCCTGCGGGGATAGCACGCTCCCAGCGTCCGGATGCGGCGTTTGCTGGTCCGCCTGATACGGTCCATCCGGTATCGGTTTGGAAGTTGTCATTGAAGGAGACGACTGCTGGGCCGAAGGACGAGATTGTTGAGAAGACGCCTGAGATTGGTGCGTCTACCGGTGAGTTCTGGGTTGCGCCGCCGAGGGACTGGGAGGTGATGTAGTACTGAACTTCTGAGCCACATGATGATGCTGGGAAGGTTGCTTCGAACTCTGTAGCGTTGTTCTGTGACATTGGGACGGCGACGAATCCTGCGCCTGAGTCGACCATAAGCATGGCTGTCGCGGGGTCAACATTGTCTGAGATGGGCGCGAAGTCGACGGTGATGGCGGTGCCGCCGTCTGGGCTGATTGTTTCAGGGAGGCCTGATGGGAAGGTGATTGCGAGGATGTTGAGTGGCGGGGCGTCCATGTTTTTGGCGCCGAAGCCGATTGCGATTTCGGAGTAGTGTGGTGTGCCGTTGCCGATGTCTGCGTCGTCATCGTCGAGGGTGAGCCAGTCGATGGTGATCTGCGGGGTGATTGTGGACCCGGAGTGGACGAGCACTGAGTTGACGGCGAGGTTGTTGAGGATGTCGGTGTAACCCGAGACATTGTTCGCGACCATCGCGTTGCGTGTTTCCCAGACGGCGCCTGAGAGGAGGCCTGCACATGCGTGGCCGTCTGTCGCACATGGGTACTGCAGGTTGTTGACAGCGTTGCGGAGCGAGCTGCCACAGGAGCCGAAGAACCCGAGTCCGAGGCGGTTGTCATCGAGGATGATGTTGCTCATGACATCGCCGAAGCCTTCGCCGTATTGGCCTTGACCTGAGCCGCCGCGGTTGACGATGTGGTGTCCGTATTCGTGGTGGACGACTGAGGACCATGCGGTGTTGGGGTTGGACCCGCCTGAGAGGCAGAAGTTGATGGTTTGGAGAGATGGGCTGTACCATGCGTTCCCTGGGCAGAAGCCGTCGGTGCGGTTTACATGGACGACCATCTGGAAGTTTGTTCCTGGGTATGCGGGGTTTGCTGCGATGGTGAAGTCGCGGACGATGTTTGATTGGAGGTATGCGTTTGCCTGAGCACGGGTGTTCTGGCTGGTGTTGGGGGTGTTGAACTGGAGATCGCCCGGGCCTGGAGGGGTGACGGAGTCTGAGACTGATTCGACAGAGCCGAGGAAGTCTTGGACGCGGAACCATTGTCCGGTGAGGGTTGCGTCGATGTTGACTGCGGTGGTTCCTGGGTTTGCGAGTGTGTAGTTGCCGTTGATGTCTGTGGTGGTGGAGCCTGATGGTCCGTTGACTGTGAGGTATGGGAGTGGTTGTGAGATTTCTGGTTCGCAGATGTCTGCGCCTGGGCCGAATGAGGTGATGCCTGAGACATTGCCTGTGATGTCGAGGGTGTGGATGAGGGATTCTGTGAAGAGTACGGCTCCGGTTGCGGCGTCGGTGATGACGAGGTGCTCTTCGAAGCCGTTGACGATGACTTTGGAGACATCGGCGAGGGTTGGAGCGTGTGGTGCGGATTCGATGCCTGCGAAGATCATGCGTTCGGAGGAGTCGAGGACGATGCCTAGGTTGAAGTGTGCTTCAGCATTTTTGACGATTCGGTCGTGGTTGATGGCCAAGCGGTTGAGCTGGGCGTTTACTTTGAAGTTTCCGAGGTCGTGGAGTTCTGAGGAGGCGAGTACGAGGGGGTTGTTTGCTTCGTTTCTTGTGAGGAGGACGAGCTTTGAGCGGAAGACTTGAACGCCGTCGACGACTTGTTTGTAGTAGTGTCCTGTGAACTTGTAGGAGTCTGTGTCGATGTCGTAGCCAATTGGTTGTGTTTGTCGGCCGTGCTCGAATGGGCTTTCGGCGACGAGGTCTTTTTGGGCGACGCCCCAGATGCCGAGGTGTTGTTGGATGAAGTTTGCGGCGGAGCGTTCAGCGGTTTGACCGTGGCTGAATGCTCGGCCGAAGACGCGGCCGATGTCGCCGTCTGGGCGGAGAGCGAGTCCTGAGTATTGGTTGAATGTTTGGAAGTTTGAGATGGACTGTGCCTTTGTGAGGGAGGCTGATTGTCCTGCGAGGGTGGCGAACTGGGCGGTTGATGTTGGGGCTGATGAAGCCGGAGCCCCGGCGAATGCGGAGCACGCGATGCCTAGGGAGATGACGGACATACCTTTGATACTCATTTTTGGATCTTTCTTTTTTCCAGAAGGCGGGCATGAACACTGGCGGAACCGATACTTTCGCTCAAAGCCGCGTGAGCGATTTTGAGTCGTGGTTCGGATGCTGGATTTTTGCCGACGACTTGAGTGACCCTGATGCGGGTCGATGATGATGGTACGGAAACAACGCTACCCCTACGAGGTCCTTTTGTACCGTATATGAGTCATTGAGTCAAGGGGGATTGCCCGTTGTTTGGGTGTTTTAAGGCGTTTTGGGCGGATCTTTCTTTTGTCCGGTGGGATCGGTGATTTGATGGTGCTTGGGTTGGCGGCTGAGGCACCAGATTCCTGCGGAGACTGTACCGATGGTATTGCTGACGAGGTCCCATCCGGTGTTGACATAGCCTCCGACATTGGTGTCGGTGAAGCGGGTTGCGATGAACTCGAGGACCTCGTTGAGGGCGCCGAGGCCCATGCCCATGAGGACCGCGATGATGGAGAGGGCGAGGCCTTGCTTGGCGTTGAGTGAGGCTTTAACGATTTCCCAGCAGGCGACGGTTGCGCTGAAGAATCCGAAGGCGTGGATAATCTGGTCGTAGCGTGGGAGGTCTGGGCGGAGGCGGAAGGAGTAGAGGACCGCGGAGCCGTCGCCGGGGACGAACTCTGGGCTGACGGGGACGGTGCCTCCGATCATGTGGAGGAAGCCCCAGATGGTGAGGAGCCAGAGGGCGGTGTTGGTGAATCTGATTCTTCGGTGGATTTCTACGAGGATGTAGATGATGAGGAGGAGGGTGACGGAGTAGAAGAGGAACTCGTTGTTGCCTTGGTTGAGTGCGGCGATGGTGGTGAGGGACATGAAGGCGAGGACGAAGAGGGTGAGGCCTTTGGGGACTGGGGGGAGGGGGCGGGGCATTTTCGCATTGTAGTAGGTTTTGTGAGGATGTGTTGTTGGTCCTATGATCGTGGATGAAAGAAACCCATCCAGATCCTGTTGTTGTCGGGAAGTACTCGACAGAGTTTGAAGCGGTGCTGATCAAGAATATGCTTGTTGAGGCGGGGATTCCGTCGCAGACAGCTGGTGGGTTTACTGCGGGGTTCCGGGCGGAGACGCCTGGGATGGTGCAGGTGTTGGTGCCTGGGGAGTTTGCTGAGGTTGCTCTTGAGATGATTGCAGAGCAGCAAGATTGTCCTGAACCGGAATCTGAGTCTGAATCAGAATCTGAATGAAATCACAAATAGGTAGGAGTTCGATATGCAAATGCGTAAGCTTGGAGCGTCTGGGATTGAAGCGTCGGTTGTTGGGATCGGGACATGGGTGATGGGGGGTTGGATGTGGGGTGGGGCCGATGAAAGCGAGTCGATCGCGGCGGTACATGCGGCGATTGATGAGGGGATTAATCTGATTGATACGGCACCGATCTATGGGTTCGGGCATTCTGAGGTTGTGGTCGGCAGGGCGATCGCGGATCGGCGGGACAAGGTTGTGCTTGCGACCAAGTGCGGGATGGTGATTAACTCTGCTGGGGGGCGGAGCGTGGGGCGATCGACTGCGGCGGGGCCGAGCGAGTTTGGGCACCTGGAGATTAAGATCTGGAACAATCCCGAATCGATCCGGCAGGAGGTGGAGTTGTCATTGAAGAGATTGGGGACGGATTATATTGATTTGTACCAGACGCACTGGCAAGAAGAAGAGACGCCGATCGCTGATACGATGGGGGCGTTGATGAAGTTGAAGGAAGAGGGGAAGATTCGGGCGATCGGGGTTTGCAATGCGACGCCGGAGCAGATGGATGCGTACCGGGCGGTTGGGCAGCTTGATTCGGATCAGGAACAGTACTCGATGATTCACCGGAAGCTTGAGGGGGGATCGTTCCAGGGCGAGGATGGATTGCCGGATCAGTTGGGGCATTGTTTAGAAAATAACACGGCGGTGCTGGCGTATTCGCCTTTGGTTCTTGGGCTGCTAACGGGGAAGGTTGGGCCGGACCGGGAGTTTTCTGAGTCTGATCTGCGATCGAAACAGAAGCGGTTTAGCAAGGCGAATCGTCAGAAGATTGCTGATTTGCTCGCGGGATTTGAGCCTGTTGCCCAGAAGCATGGGTGCACGATGGCGCAGCTTGTGATTGCTTGGACGGTGCATCAGCAGGGGCTGACGCATGCGCTTGTGGGGGCGCGGACTCCTGAGCAGGCGAAGGAGAATGCAGGGGCCGGGCGGATTGTTCTAGATGCTGGGGATTTGGAAATGATGAACTCTGCGGTGCGGTCGGGGGCGACCGAGCTCGACATGTCTTGAATGAATCTGGTTTGAGTATTAAAAACGCCACCTCGTAGGGTGGCGTTTTTTGTTTTGGATGTGATGAAGGGCTTAGCCTTCGGCGCTGGCGAGTTCTGCGGCTTGTTCTTCTGAGACGCGGGTGGCGGCTTTGATGAAGATGGTGTCAACGGGGACATCGCCGTGCATTCCTTGTGGGGATGTTGGGGCGGATCCGATGGCGTCGAGGACATCGAGGCCCTTGACGATTTGTCCGAAGACCGCGTAGCCTGCGCCGTCGCGTGGTTGGTCGAGGAAGCCGTTGTTTGCGAGGTTGATGAAGAACTGTGAGGTTGCCGAGTCTGGCTGGTTTCCGAGGCGTGCCATTGCGATGGTGCCTCGTGTGTTTGTGAGGCCGTTCTTCCATTCGTTTTTGATTTCGTCTTTGGTGGTTTTCTTTTTCAGGCCTTCTTCGAAGCCGCCGCCTTGGATCATGAAGTCTTTCATGACACGGTGGAAGATGGTGTTGTCGTAGAAGCCTTCGTCGAGGTAGGCGAGGAAGTTTGCGGTGGAGATTGGTGCCTTGGTTTCGTTGAGGGCGAGGAACATGGTGCCCTTGGTGGTTTCGAGGGAGATATAGACCATTTTGTCCTCCTGGACAGGTTCGGGTTTGGATTCGGTGGCTGCGGGCTCTGTGTTTGCGACCTGCAGGGTTGTGGCGGTGGATTGGTTTGATTGCTGTGTGAATGCGACTGCGGCGAATACGATGACGCCGAGGGCAAGAGTAGCGATTGGGATCAGTTTTTTCATCTGGTAAAGCTCCGTATGGATGATGGGCGGCGTGTGTTTGCCGCTGGTCAATGGTAGCACTTCAATGCTGGGTTGCCCCCCACTATATTGGGACAAGGGTGGCACATGGTTGCACCGCTAATGGGAGAAATTGCTGACAGGGAGTTGGGAAAGGGGTTTATCTATGCGTGGAGGGGGATTGAATCGGGCGTTGATTTAGTGATGGCGATGAGAAGGATGATCGTGGTGTGGGGGGTCGAACTTGATGGAGGCGCTGATCCAGCGGGCGAGGCGGAGGTTGATGTAGAGGAGGGTGAGGAGTGCGGCGGCGATGAGCATGTATTTGGCGCCGCCGAGGTCGGAGGCGGCGTCGCTTGCGGATTTGACGAATGCCTGCCAGCCTGCGAGGCCTTGGTTTGTGGTGGTTGCGGTGAGGATTGTGAAGAGGGTGGGGATCATGGCTGGGCTCTGGTGCTCCTTAATTGTGTTATTGGTCTGATTTGGGGGCTAATGAAGGGGGATTTGGGGTTGAAATCTTGATTGATCGGATGTTGGTGGGGATGGAGGGGGTGGTTGTGAAGGTCCGAGAAAAGATTGTTTCGTGGGGGGTTGAGTCGGGGTTTGCCAATGCCGATGAAACTGAAGAGGCGGAAATCGGTATGACGAAGTAGAGGGGTTGCCCGTGATGGAAACTGTCTTGAGAGACAGTCGTGGGCAATATGCGGGCGTGGTACTCGTTTGGCGGGTGTCCGCTGAGGATTGATTGGAACACTGGATAGGGTCTGGATTGCTGGGGACTTGATGTACGACTTTGTTGACGATAAACCTGAACTCCACGAGCATGAGACTGTTGAGGATCTTTGCGAAGGAGCTGCTCTAGAGGCGGTGGACGGCGAGCCCGATTTTCATCCAGAGACGCGGCACACTAGTGAGTTCTCATTTGATCTCCATGGCAAGAACCATCCTGATGCGTTGTATCGAGCGGCGGGTGGTGAATCTGATTTTGAGGATGGGGGGCGTATGCAGTTCGGGTGTCCGTGTTGCGGGCGGACGGTGGGGCGTGTGATTCGTGTGCGGCCGACGCGGAAGTCCGCGTGGCAGGCGGTGTGCGCGATGTGCGCGGCATCGACTTTGGCCAAGCATCCTGAGGCGCTAATTGGGGGTGTGGTGCGAGCTGGGCGACGACGGCGACGACGGCTTCGTGACGCGGGGTGAAACTGAATGATGTTAAAAAACCGCTGAAATCAGCGGTTTTTTATGTGTTGGGTTGGTTGGGTTAGGCCATGAGTAGTTCGCGGCTGAGTGATTTTCTGATGTCTGCGAGTTGTCCGTAGTGCATGGTGGGGTGGAAGATTTGTGTTGCGTAGCACTGTCCGATGGTGCCGAAGAATGATTCCCATCCTTCGGGGCATCCTGGTGCTTTTTTGTCGAGGTCGTCGTCGGTGAGGGTGTCGAGTGTTGCGAGGGTGAATGCTCGGACTTCTTCCCATGCATTGAGGAGTTCGTCGAAGGGGGGGTAGGTGGAGTCGTCTGTGAGTGGTTGGGTGGTGTGTCCGAAGAGTGGTTCCCATTTGCTGTGGGGGGAGGAATCGTTTCCGAGGACGATGTTGTGGATGATGCCTGATTCTGAGACGACGAGGTGTCCGAGGATCCAGTGGGCGTGGTTGCCGCCGTTGGCGGTTGGTTGTGCGAGTGGGTTGTCTTTGAGGTCGACGATGAGGCCGAGTGTTGCTGATTTGCTTGCTTCGAGACTGGATTTGATAAAGGCGGTGGTGTTCATGGTGTTCTCCGTTTGGTGTTATCCCTCTGTACGGATGGTATCACGCTTTGTCTGTTCGGCAAGTGTACGGTAAGAAAAAACGCCCGATTGGGCGTTTTTGGGGATGTTGATGTTGGGTTTAGTTAGTTGCCTGTGAAGGAGGCTGAGGGGTTGTCTGAGCTGGAGCGGTGTTTCTTTGGTTCGACTGGGAGCCATTGGTGGTCTGGGTCTGGGAAGGTTTGATCTTCGATTCGTTCTTCTGGGAACTCTGGGCCCTTACGGATAGAGACGCGCATGAGGCGTGATTCTGCGGATGGGACGGCCATGGTGTTTTCGTATCGTGCGGTGCGTCTTTTGGCGTCGTAGATTGCCCATTGCATGATGTCTGGGCGGCGTGTGGTGCCTTCTTTGACCTTGTTTTTAAGGAACTTGAGGGAGACTTTGGATCCGATGGGGACATCGACGGTCCAGAGTGGTTCGTTGTCTCGGTTGTCGTAGAGGGTGACGGTGAGGGGTTCGTAGGGTGTTGAGATGTAGGTGTAGGAGTCGTCTGAGCGCATGTTTCCACCGGAGGTTTTGGAGAATGCTTGCTTTGCGTAGAAGCAGCCGCTCATTGGTAGGATCATGGCGAGGAGCAGCATGAATAGGAGGGTTGTGAGGGCTGATTTGTGGGTGGCTGTCATTGAATGAACTCCCAGGCGTGTGTGTCTGGTTTGATTGTATGTGCCCTGGATCGTGTAAGGATGGGCGGGGTTTGTTTTTGGGCAGTTGCCTGCGGATCTTATCGGTAAGATAGGGGGCGGGCTCCAGAGAAGTACGACGGGTATTGCGGAGCGTTCGGAGGTTTTTGATGGCTGAGTGCGGATTTCGGATTGGGCATGGGTATGACCTGCATCGGTTGGACGATCTGGCTCCTGATGGGGAGGGTCGGGCGTTTGTGCTTGGGGGGGTGGAGATCGGTCATAATCGAGGGCCTGTGGGGCATTCGGATGCTGATGCGTTGTTGCATGCGGTGACCGATGCGATTTTGGGGGCGATTGGGGAGCGGGATATTGGGCAGTTGTTTCCTGATACGGATCCTCGGCATGAATCGCAGGATTCTGAGGAGTTTGTCGTTGAGGCGGTCATGCGGGCCGGGGAGCGGGGGTTTGGGGTGGTGAACTTGGATGCGACGGTGGTGTGTGAGGAGCCGAAGCTTGGGGTTCACCGGGATGCGATCTGTAGCAATATTGCGCGGATGCTTGGGGTTGGGGCGGACCGGGTGAATGTGAAAGCCAAGACGCACGAGGGGGTCGATGCGGTGGGGGAGGGGCGTGCTGTTGAGGTGCACTGTGTTGTTTTGCTTGCGGGGGGTTAATCTTCGCCGCAGCCGTATTTCCAGGCGGCACCGATCGCGAGCAGGGCCCAGAGGATGTCGAAGAAGGTGAAGAGTTCTGAGAGCGAGAACTCATCGAGCATGGCCAGTTCTTCTTCGAGTGCGGCGTTCATTTCGTGGATGCCTTCGTTGTACATTGAGAGTTGGTTGTCGGTGTAGGCTTGTTGATCTTCTGGAAGCATGGTTTCCCACTGGGAGCGGGTTTCATCGACGAGGTCTTGCGGGTAGTCGTAGGGCCACTCGGCGTATTCGATCGACATGTTGGCCGGCCAGTCGATTTCGATGTCTTGGTCGATGCGGCCTTGGGCGATTTCGTCTACGAGGAGGCTGTAGATGAAGTCTTGGGTGATTGAGTCTGCGGTGAGTGGCTCTAGCATCTCAGCCTGGATTTCTTCTCGCATGAAGTCGCCGCCGGCGATAAAGAGTGTGGCGATGAGGATTTTGCCTAGGAAGACTGAGATGAGAGCTGCGATTACTGCGACGCCGCCTGCCCATGCGTTTCCTCCTCTTGAGAAGAGTGAGGCGCCGATGCCGCAGAGGGCGCCGACTCCCATGGCGAGGAGTCCGACTTCATAGCCGGTGACGACTTGGACAACAAGCCAGATGGTGGCGCCGATGACGCCGCCGATGGACGCTCCGATGATTGGGAGGATGGGTGCGAGTGAGAGTGCTCCGGCTTTGGCGGCGAACTTTGCTCCTGCGCCGCTGGATTTGGCTTTTTTGGACTTTGTCTTTTTGACTCGTCCTGATTTCATATTGCAGCCGCAGGAGACGCAGACGATTGCGTCTGCGGATGCGGAGGTGCCGCAGGCGGGGCAGGCGGCGCGGATTCCTGCGGATGGTTCTGATTCTGATGGGAGATCGTCGAGGAAGGCGGCCATTTCTGGTTCTTCTTCGGGGGCGAGGTCGAGGGGTTCGATCTCGGTCTGGGCTGCTTTGGTTTGCTGTTTGGCTTGTTGTTTTTGGGCGCAGGCTTTGTGTGCGTAGTTGCCTGAGGCGTCTTTGATTCTTGGTTGACCGGCGCAGGATTGGCCGCAGATGACGCATTTTTTCTCTATGTTGCTCATGATGTCCCTAGATAATGTTCAATGCAATGATGTATCCGAATGGATATGTGAAGTTACAGCATACCAGATTGGGCGTGGTATGCAAGCGTTCTATTGATATGAAAAACCCCCGCTGGTTCGGGGGGTTCTTTATTCGGGGTTGTGATGGGGTTTTTAGCCCTTGTCGTCTGCGATGGAGTCTCGCATGTCGGTGTCGGCTTCGATGTTTTTCATTCGGTAGAAGTCCATGATGCCGAGGTTTCCTGAACGGAAGGATTCGGCCATGGCTTTGGGGATCTCGGCTTCTGCCAGGACGACGAGTGCTTGGTTCTTTTGGGCGTCGGCCTTGTGTTCTTGTTCTTTGGCGACGGCGTGGGCGCGTGCTTGTTCTGCTCTTGCTTGGGCGACTTTCATGTCGGCTTGGGCTTGGTCTTCTTGGAGCTTGGCGCCGATGTTTACGCCGACATCGATGTCGGCGATGTCGATGGAGAGGATTTCGTATGCGGTTCCTGAGTCAAGGCCTCTGGCGAGTACTGCTTTGGAGATGCCGTCGGGGTTTTCGAGGACGACCTTGTGGGTGTCGGCGGAGCCGATGGAGGAGACGATGCCCTCACCGACGCGGGCAACGATGGTTTCTTCTGTTGCACCACCGACGAGGCGTGCGAGGTTTGTGCGGACGGTGACTCGGGCGCGTGCTTTGAGCTGGATGCCGTCTTTTGCGACTGCGTCGATTGTAGGGCGTCCGAGTCCTGGGTCTGGGCAGTCGATGACCTTTGGGTTTACGGAGGTGTTTACCGCGTCGAGGATATCGCGGCCTGCGAGGTCGATGGCGGTGGCGACATTCCAGTCGAGCTCTATGCGGGCTTTGTTTGCGGCGATGATGGCGGAGACTACATTTCCGACATTGCCTCCGGCGAGGTAGTGGCTTTCGAGGTCGTCGGTGGTGATCCCGGTGATGCCTGCTTTAACGAGGCGGATGAGGTTGATGACGATGACATTGGAGTTGACCTTGCGGAAGCGCATCGCGACGATGGCGAAGAGGCTGACCTTGGTCTTCGAGAAGTAGGCTTGGAGCCAGAGCTGGAAGTAGTTGAAGAGGATGATCGCGAAGATAAAGAGGATGAATGCGACGATTCCGACAACGATCCAGATTAGTGTATTACTCATGATCAATCTCCGTTTGGGCTAGTTTAGCCCGTTATTCTATGCCTGCCGGACTTCGATTTGGAGGCCGTCTACGGAGACGACGCGGATTGGGGTGTCTTTGTCGATGATTTGGCCTTTGGCGATGGCATCGTGGCGGTCGCCGTTGATTTTGACGACGCCTACGGGGTGGAGGTCTGTGAGGGCGGTGCCGGTTTGGTTAACGAGGGCGTTGCGTTGTTCGCGCCAGTGTGAGTTTGCGAGGTCTTGTTTGGCGGCGATTTCTTCTGCGGAGTCTCCGAACATGTTTTTGCCGAAGGGTGTGTTTGGGAGCATTTTGAGTCCCCAGAAGAAGATCATTGGGCCTAGGACCATGGTGGTGAGGAGGCCGATGGCGCCCCAGGTGGTGTCGTGTTTGAAGAGGAGGACGATGCCGACGATGGCGCATGCGCCTGCGGAGAGGCCGATGATTCCACCGGAGGGGACGAGGGCTTCGACCATGAGGAGGATGGCGCCCAAGAGGATGAGCCCGAGCCCGGCCATGAGGAGGGTGTCCATTTATTCGTTCTCCTGATTGGCTGAGTTGTTTTTTGTGACCTTGTCTACGACGATGCGCATGGCTTCGACGCTTGTGACCCTGATTGGGGTGCCGGCTTCGATATAGCCGAACTCTGCGACGACATCGAGGAGTTTGTCGTTGATGTCGGCTTGGCCTGCGGGGCGGAGGTCGGTGGTGGCGGTGCCGGTTTCGCCCACGCGGAGGGTATGGGTTTCTGGGGACATGGCGCTGAAGATTGATTGGTGGCCTGCTTCGGAGTCTCCGGAGACAGCCGAGAGGATAAACCTGTCGAAGACGGGGAGGCGTTCGAGGTTCCGGCTGATGAGCCAGATGATGACGCCGGCTGAGAAGGAGGCGAGCATGACGGTGACGAGGGCGCCGAGGAGGTCTTGCTGGGTACCCGGGCTTGTGAGTGATGAGCCGGCGGGGATGAATGACCAGAGGATTCCGGCGAAGAGGGAGATGAGTCCGAGGATGCCGAAGACTCCGAATCCGGGGAGGACGAAGGCCTCAATGGCGAGGAAGAGGAGTCCGAGGATGATGGCGATGATCTCCCACCATCCCGCGAGACCGATCATGGCGGGGGGGGCGATCATGGCGATGAGGGTGAGGACGGCGACGGTGCCTCCGATTCCTGAGCCCGGGGTGATGAGTTCGACGAACATGGCGATGAGGAAGATGGCGATGAGGAGGCCTCTGACGGGCATGGAGGTCATGAAGCGGACGAGGCCTTCGGACCAGCTCTCGTTTGCGCGGTCCATTGTCGATGCGCCCATGAAGGCGAGGAGTTCGGCATCGTTATTGACGATTCCTGAGGAGAACCCTAGGTCGATGAGTTGTTGTTCGCGCATGACGATTGGGGCCGAGCCGTCGGTGATGTAGGCGATGGGGGTGTAGGTGTCTTTGTCGGCGGCGGTGAAGATCGGGCGGTCGGTGTGGGATTCGAGGGTGAGTTCGGCCATGCGTTCATCGGCGTTGAACTCTCGGACGACATCGTCGAGGGTGTCGCTTGCGGGGCGGAAGGAGGTGGTGTCTGCGGGGGGTGTTTTTGGAGTGGTGGTTGGTGTATCTGTTGTTTCTTCGGTGTCGGGATCAGCTTGGGCTTCGGGGTCTGGTTCTGTGTCTGAATCGGGGTCTGGTTCTGATTCTGGGGTTGGTTCGTCGGTGACACCGGTTGGGCGGCCTCCGGTGACTTGGGCGATGAGGGGCATGCCTCTTGGGGGTTCTTCATTGAAGAGGGTTCTGTATTCGGATTCGTTGATGGCGAAGCGTTGGCCGGTGATGTTGTGTTCGATCTGCCAGAGTTCGATGCCGTCGATGACGATTGCTTGGACGAGGTATTCGTCGTAGGCGTTTCTGCGTGCGGAGTCTGTGACATCTGCGAGGAGTGGGGGGAGGAGTTTGGTGCGTTCGTCGGCGGTGAGGCCTCTGAGGCCGCCTCTGGTTTTGTTGCCTTGGGTGACTGTGGTCATGATGACGGGGAAGGCGTCGCCCATGGCGGCGGGGTTTGAGGAGATGATTTCGGAGCAGGCGAGGGCGATGATGGCGCCGCCGGAGTAGGCGTCGGTGTTGACCCAGGCGATGGTGTTGGTGATTGTGGAGGATTTGATGGTGTTGGTGATGTCGAGGACGGCTCCGACGCCGCCTCCGGGGGAGTTGATTTCGAAGACGATGGCGTTGTAGCCGCCGGTTTCGGCTTCTGCGATGCGGCGGCGGACGCTCATGGCGGTGATGCCGTCGATTGGACCTTGGATGGTGATGATGGCGACGCGGTCTGCCTGGCGTGATGCGGGGACGGAGACGGGGGCGGAGGTGGGGGGTTGGGCGAGGGATACGGATGCCAGGAGGATGGTGGCGATGAGGAATAGTGGGCGGAGCCAGGCTGGGACGGTCGGGATGAGGGTGGATATTTGGTTCACGGTACTATTGTACGGCAAAAGGGTGTTGAAGATTCAGTTGTTTAGTGGGTGGATTTTGATGCTATGGGCAGCCGGCACCGAATGCGGCGAGGAAGGCGGAGACATCTAGGAAGTTGAAGAATCCGTCGTTGTTAAAATCTCCTGCGGGCTGCTGGGCTGAATATGCGGCGAGGAATGCGGAGACATCGAAGAAGTTGAGGACGCCGTCGCCTGTGAGGTCTGCGGGGCAGAAGATGTCGAAGAAGTATGCTGATCCGGATCCGAATCCGTTGTCGTTGTCGTTTCTGGCGCCGACGACGAGGAGGTCGTTGTCGAGTGCGATGGAGGAGCCGAACTGTTCGTGGAGTGCGCCGTCGCTCGGGACGAGTTTGGCGAGTTCGTTGCCGGTGAAAGCGTTGAAGAGGAACCCTGATCCTGATTGGCTGCCGTTGACGGGATCTAGGAAAGCGCCGACGGTGACTTTGTTTCCGTCGATGTCGATGGACCATCCGAAGGCGTTTCCTGGGGTGCTTGGGTTGAGCTGGCTGATTCGGCTGAGTGTGGTGGCGTCGTAGATATAAGCGGTCGCGGCGCCGAGTGCTCCGATAGCGACGATGCCGTTGTCGATTGCGAGGGAGGAGCCGAACTGTTCGAAGGGGATGCCTTCACCGGAGGAGAACTCGCCGATGAACGAGGCTTTCGATGCGCTGAATATGTAGACCGATCCGGATTCGATTCCGCCGTTGTGGTGGCGGGGTGCGCTGATGGCGATGATGTCGCCTGAGATTGCGACCTGTTGTCCGAAGGCGTCGTTTGGTGCGCCATTATTGGGGAGGAGCTTTGCGATTTGCTGTCCGGTGTTTGCATTGAAGAGGTAGGCGGAACCGGAGTCGGTGCCGTTATCGTCGTCTTCGGGTGAACCGACAACGACGAAGCCGTTGTCTATAGCGACGGAGACCCCGAAGTTGTCACCCAATGCTCCATCGTTGGGGAGGAGTTTGGCGTGCTGGGTCCCGGACATGCGGAAGATGTATGCCGAACCGGAGTTGGCGCCTTGGGGGCTATCGTTTGGTGCGCCGACGACAGCGATTTCGGTATTGGACGGCCCGATTATTGCGGGGCCTATTGCAATGGACCATCCCAAGAGGTCTCCTGCGGTGCCGTCGTTTGCGAGAAGTTTGACCGGTGCTAGATCGAGGATGAGGTGCATGATGTACGCGGCGCCTGCATTGTTGCCGTTGTCGTCGTTGGTGGTTGCTCCGATGGCAACGGCACCGTTGTGGATGGCAATGGAATCTCCGAACTGATCACCTGCGGCCCCGTCGCCGGGCAGGAGTTTGCTGTCCTGACTGATGGTTTGTCCGGCGGCGGATGCTGAGAGGATTGAGCTGAGTGCGAATAGGGTGCGGGTGGCTAGCATGATTGGTGTCCTGTGCTTTTGTTGTGCTGCGCTTCTATTTTAATGAGTTTGGGGTGTGGGTACAAGGATCAAATCTATGAAAACCGCCCATATATATGGACGGTTTGTGGAGTGTTTTGGGGATGGTGAAAGATTGGGTAGGTTAGGGTTTGTAGGGGAGGTAGATGATGTAGTTTGCGGCGGCGCTTTTTTCGTCGTTCTGGGCGTCGGATGAGAGGACTGATTTGGCGTCTGAGCCATGGACGACTACGGAGCGGATATTGACATTGCCGCCGAGCTTCTCGCGGATGGCGTCGGTCATTGGGCTGCCGCCTTTACGCATGTTGTTGTCAACATGGAAGTGTCCGACGACATGGAAGACATCGGCGTTGTACTGGAGGACGGGTCTAGCGACGCTGGCGGCCATTGTTTGGTCCCAGAGGGATTGGGAGCGGAGGAAGCCGTCGATGATTTCTTCGCTGTCGTCGTGGCCTGCCATTCCGGACATGAATCCACGGAAGGTGTCGGCGTAGTAGCCTACTGGAAGCTGGCGTGGGATCTCGAAGTGTCTTTGTTGTTCTTGGGTGAGATTGGCGAGGGCTTCGTAGCCTTGCTTGCGGGCCATGGTTGTGTAGCGTCTCGGGGAGTTTGCGGCGATGACGGCTCGGCCGTTTTCTTTGCAGAGTTGGACCATGCGGAGGTGGCCGATTGGGTTGTTGCTCTTTGTGCGGCTGGCGGCTTTGATGAACTTTGCGTAGTCGGTGACATCGGTGAGGTAGTCGTTGAGGGCGTTCTGCTGGTCGCGTTCGTAGAACTCCATGGAGAGGATGAGGCTTTCGTTGCGTTCAACGAGTGCTTCGAAGGTGGTGGCGATGAAGTCGAGGCCTTTGGTGTGGCCGTGCATTTCTCCGACGAGGATGACATCGGCGTCTGCGAGGTCATCGATCATGTCTTGGAAGGTTGTGGTGCCTGAGAGGTCGCCTTTGTGGATGGTGACGGTTGTGGCGTCGAATCCATCGTCGTAGCCTGGGGTTGCGGCTTCTGGGAAGACGGCGTTGTCGGTGGTTTGGGTTGTTTCGCATCCCGTGAGGGTGACGGCGGCGAATGTAAGGGCGGTGATGATGAGTTTGTGCATGATTTATCCGTTGGGCGTGAATGAATCTGACGGGCTGATTTGTTCTGTCGGGCTCAGGCCTTGGCGCATGTCCATGACGAGGGAGAATAGGAGGGGAACGAGGAGGAGGGTGAAGATTGTGGAAACTAGTAACCCGCCGACGACGACGGAGCCCAAGCCGCGGTACATTTCGCTGCCTGATCCTGGGACCATGACGAGGGGGAGCATGCCTCCTACGGAGGTCATGACGGACATGAGGATGGGGCGGGTTCTTGTTTTGACGGATTCGACGATGGCGTCGATTGGGTTCATGGGATCGATTGCTGCCTCACCGGATTCGGATTCGCCTCGCATGAAGTTGAGTGCTTGGTGGACGAGGAGGATGGCGTTGTTGACGACGACGCCGATGAGGATGACGAAGCCGAGCATGGTGAGGACATCGAGTTGTTGGGGGGCTTTGGTGGGATCGGCGAGGGTTATTTCATGGACGATTTTGAGACCGGCGAATCCGCCGACGATTGCGAGGGGGACGGTGAAGAGGATGACGAGTGGGTAGAGGAAGCTTTCGAAGAGGGCGCACATAAGGAGGTAGGTGACGAGGATGGCCCAGACCATTCTTGCGGTGATGAGTTGGGGGCTTCCGATGGCGGTGAAGGAGATGACTCCGAGGATGGCGGCGATGAGGATGAGGCCGGCGATGCCATAGGGGAGTTTTTTGTTGTTGGCTTTGGATGAGCGGAGGAGGGATGGGAATCCGATGATGAGTGTTGCGATGGCGAGGCCCGCGCCGATCAGGAGGTTGGTGTTGTTCTTGGCGGGGGCTTTTTCTGAGATGCCGAACATGGATTCTTGGATTTTTTGGAGGTCGGCGGCGCTGCCTTCGAGTTTGACGCGCATGGAGGAGTCGATGAGGCCGGATTCTTTGGATTTTTGGATGATGTCGGAGCGGATCCAGTCCATGGCTTCTTGGAGGGGCATGGACTCTGGGGGAGAAATGTCGATGGCGATACTTGGGAGTTCTTCGACTCGGTTGATGACTTGGGGGGAAGTTGCGGGGATGAAGTTTGCGATGCTTCGGACAGGGACAACTGGGCCGGCGGGGGTGGAGATGGGGATGTCTGCGAGTTGTTCGAGGTAGTCGAGTTCGCCTCCGATTGGGACGACGACGAGGTCGATGGCTTCTGATCCGAGGGTGTAGTCACCGACGAAGGCGCCGTCGAAGAGGCCGCGGATGGCGATTCCTAGTCCTTGGTTGGTGAGGCCGAGCTCTCGTCCGAGGTCGTTGAGGACGACCTGCATTTCTTGTTGTTGGATGGCGAAGTTTGCGGGGTTTGGGGAAGCTTGTGAGCCGCCGAATTTTTCTCTGGATTGGGTGAGCATGTGCTGGGCGGCGTTGTTGACGCGGTCGAGGTTTGGTCCGAGGATTTCTACACGGATGGAGCCTCCTGAGTTGAAGCGTCCGAAGAGGGAGGTTTGTCCGGCGCCTCCGAAGGAGTCTGGGATGGAGTTCATGGCGCTGGTCAGGAGGTGGCCGACGGGGATGACGACTTCTGAGTCTTGGCTTGTTGCGCCGATGAAGAGATTTGTTCCGAAGGCGCCGATGAAGAAGTTGCTGATGGGGACGGGGTCGTAGATGGGCATGCCTGGGAACATCTGGATGGGATCGAGGTCCTTCATGGACTGGGGATCGTTGATGTCGGCGATTGCGTAGGGGCCGATTTTAGTTTCGATTCGTTCGGCGATGATGGTTCGTTGGTCGAGGGAGAGGCCCGGCGGGATGAGGAGCCCGCCGAAGACGAGGTTGCGGTTTCCGGCGGGGAGGTAGTCCATCGGGGGGGTCAGGGCGAGTGCGCCAAGGACTGAGCCGGCGGCCATGACGATGATGATGGCGGGGCGGAGTGTCCAGCCTCTTGCGCCGGTGACGAGGAAGCGGATGGTGTTTCCGAGGAGGTTGACCATCGCGGTGCCGAAGATGGTGAGCCCGAAGAGGGTGTCGATGGAGCGGAGGAATTTTGAGTCTGATTTTTTGTGCGGTTTGAGCCAGCGGGAGCAGGCGGTGGGGATGACGAAGATGGAAACGAGGAGTGAGAGTGCGACAGAGACGACGATGGCGATGGCGATGTCGCGGAAGAGTTGGCCGGCTTCTTCGGCGATGGTGAGGACGGGGATGAAGACGGCAACGGTTGTCAAAGTCGATGCGAGGATCGCGCCCCAGACTTCGCCGCCGCCTTTGAGGGCGGCTCGCATTGGTCTTTCGCCTAGGGCGATGCGGCGGTCGATATTTTCGAGGACAACGATGGAGTTGTCGACGACCATGCCGACTGCGAAGGCGAGTCCGGCGAGGGAGACGACATTGAGGGTGCGACCGAGAGCGAGCAGGACGAGGAATGTGCCGACGATGGAGATTGGGATGGCGATGGCGATGATGCCTGTTGCGCGGACGGAGCGGAGGAAGATGAGGAGGACGATGGATGCGATGAGCCCGCCGACCCAGAGGTTCTGGGTGACGAGGGTGATGGCGCTCGTGATATAGATAGTTTCGTCGTAGACCTGACGGAGGCGGAGGTCGGGGCCGACTGGTCCTGCGGGGGAGGAGCCTCCGATGTTTGGGAGGATGTCTGATTCGATCTCGCGGAGGCGGCGTTTGAGATCGGTCATGATGTCGATGACATTGGCGTCGGACTGGCGGATGACATTGATCGCGATGGCGGGGCGGGCGAGGGAGCGGATGAATCCTCGTTGTTTGGTGTAGCCGATGTCGATGGTTGCGACATCGCGGACATAGACGGGGAGGCCGCTGCGGTAGGCGACGATGGTGTCGAGGACTTGCTGTGGGCTTGTGTAGCGACCGATGAGTCTTACGCGGTATTCGCGTTTGCCTTCGGAGATTGATCCTGCGGAGACATTCTGGTTTTCGCTTTGGAGTGCTTGGATGACATCGACATGGTTGAGTCCGCGCTGGGCGAGGGCGATGGGGTCGGTTAGGACTCGGGCTTCGCGTTCGCGACCGCCGTAGACATTGACCTGTGCTACGCCTTCGATGCGTTCGAGGTATGGTTTGACCTCTTTGTCGAGTGCGTCGAAGATTGTGGTGAGGTCGTATCCTGCGTGTTTTTGTAGGTTTTCATCGTTGAAATCGATGATGATCCATGCGACGGCGCCCGCGGCTGCGTTTGCTCCGTTGGTCTCGACGATTTGTGGTTCGGTGACGCCTGCGGGGTAGTCTGGGACCTGGCGGATTGCGTCTGAGACTTCTTGGAGTGCTCGGGAGATGTCGGACCCGATGGCGAACTCGAGGGTGATGGAGGTGGTGCCTTCGGAGGTGGTCGAGGACATGGTGTCGAGCTTTGAGGTGTTTTTGAGGAACTCTTCTTGCTCTTTGGTGATCTCGTCGATGATTTCTTGTGGGCTTCTGCCGGGCCAGTTTGTGGTGACGGTGACGATTGGGCGGGAGACTGTCGGGGTGAGCTGGATCGGGATCTCGCGTATCGAAATAAGACCGGCCATCACCAGAAGAAAGACGGCAACGGTCACCGTGACCGGACGAGAGATACACCACGCGAGCATGCCCATGGGTTAGCCTTCCGATCCGGATTCTGAGGATGGTGCGTTTTGAGAGTCTTTACTTTGGGGGGGGGTGCCGTCGATTTCTATGATTCTCATGGGCTGGGTGGGGAACATTCGTTCGTTGCCTTCGATGACGACCTGTACACCGGGGCGGATCATCGGGGAGCGGATGACGACGCGGGAGCCGACTGAGAAGAGGCGGGTGATGGGTGCGAGTGCGGCGGTGCCGTTGTTGTTGTAGTAAACATATTCTCCGGCGGCGTTGCGGAGGATGGCGTCTTTGGAGACGGTGAGGAGTTCTGACTTTGAACCTGTGGGGACCATGGCTGTTAATGACATGCCTGGGCGGAGGGTGTGGTTGGGATCATCGACGGCGAGGCGGACCGGGAAGAGGCGGCTGAGTGCATCGGCTTGGGGGACAACGGCGTGGAGGCGGGCGTTGAGTGGCTCTGGAACACTTGGGAGAATGATTTGGATGGTTGGTCGGTTTGCGGGATCGCCGTTGGCGGCTTCGAGGGCGGGGAGCAGTGATTGGGAAACATCGATGCGGGCTTCGAGGTCAGTCATGGAGACGATGGTGCATACAGGGTCGCCTCGGTCGATCCATTGGCCGATTTCGGCTTGCTTTCGGATGACACGGCCTGCGAAGGGGGCGGTGATGGTCATGTCGTCGAGTTCGATCTTGGCGATGGCGACATTGGTCATGCTCATTTGTTGATCGGCTTGGGCTTCTGAGAGTTGGGCGATGCGGGAGGCGACGAGGGTTTGTGCTTGGTCGAGCTGGGCGGGGCCTACTGAGCCTCGTTCGTTGAGTTGTTCCATTCGGCTCAGGTCGCGCCGGGCTTGTTGGAGGTCGGCGTGGCGTTGATCAACGAGTGCTTGTGCGGAGACGAGCTCGGCCTGGGCTCGTTTGTAGAGAAGATTGGCACGCTGGGCGTCGAGTTTGGCGATGGTTTGGCCTGCTTTGACCTGATCGCCGTCTTCGACAAGGACTTCGACTGCGAGCCCGGCGACTTGGGAGGCGAGTTCGGCGGTGCGGCGGGAGCGGATCTCCCCTGTGACTGGTCTTGCGTCTGCGAGGAGTTCGAGTTTGGCGGTTTCGAGGTAGACCTTTGCGGGGGGCGGGCCGCCTTGGGCGAGGGCTGATTGGGTGAGGAGGAGGATCGCGGTGATCGAGAGTTTGTATATAGATGATGCGTTCATGGATTTGCTCCGGGATCGGTCTTCGGATGCCCGTGATGGGAGTGGGAACCATAGTCCAAAAAATGGACCGATGGGTTCATATCAAACCGATTGGTAGGGTATTTGGTTGCGGGGGATGGCCAAGCCAATCCCGAGTCGATTATGTTCATATTATTCAGCTATGAAGAAATTTTTCTATATCCTGATTCCTGTTCTTGTATTGATGATTCTTGTGGCTGCGGGGGTTTGGATTTGGGCGTATTACACTTTTTACCATACGGAGCCATTGGGTGAAACTGAGATGGTCGAGTTGACTCCTGATTGGAGTGGAGTTACCCGGGGCAACTGGTCGCCATGGGTGACCGGGGCAGATGGGGCGATTGAGTGGGGACCGATTCGGGGGTTCAATGGGTGGCTGGCGGGGGTGCCTGAGGAGGAGAAGGCGTGGCCGGTGCTGATTGATCTGGTGATCGGGCACCCTGAGTTGTTTGAGCATGAGGCCTTGGGTGACATTTCGAGTGAGAGTGAGGGGTGGGGAGAGCTTGCAGAGTTGATTGAATCGCCGGAGGGTGTGTTGGTTGTTGACCAAATGGTTGAGGCGTTGAGGAGGCCTGTGCTTGGGTGCGGGTTGTATGTGTCGACGGGGACTTACCAGCATCGAGCTATGGTGAAGCATGGAGTGGTTGATACCCAGTGGGATCCGAGTCCGGATCTGGATCCTTTAGGGCTTGATATTCTTTTGCCTGCATTGGGTCCACTCCGAGGGAGTACAAAGCTGTTGAAGTCTGTTGCGTTCAATGAGCTGGTTGATGGGGACGCGGATCGGTTTGTAGAGCTTGTTGTTGTCATGATTGATTCGGCCCGGCATGCAGAGGAATACCCTGTTTTGATCGGCCAGTTGGTTCGGATTGCGATGGTGTCGGTTGCCTGTGACATGGTTCTTCTGGCCCTTGAACAGCATCCTGAGTTGTTTACTGACGAGCAACTTGCACAACTTTCTGATGCGATCCGACGGAGCCCTCGAACAGGTTTCTGGTGGGAGGGGGAGGCGTTGTTCTTTCATGACGCGATCAGGCACATGGTCGGTGCCAACGGTGCAATAGACCCAGCTAAGATTGATATTCTCAAAGGTGGCTCTGGTGGGAGTGTGCCTTCGAGCATCCCGGACGCGCAGCTTCACTCATCAATTCAGCGGCTCATGCTTGTGTACAAAAGCGTGCTCAAGCAAGCGGAGGTCTGCTCTGAGGTCCCTTGGGATCCATCATTGGTGTCGCCTGAGGTGGTGTTTGATGAACAGAAGGACTCGTTGGATAAGGTTGGTGAGATACTGATGGATGTTCTGATGCCAGCTATGGGGCAGGCCGCGGCGAGGTTTCAGGGGAGTGTTCAGGAATCCATCGGTACCCGGGTGGTGATTGCCCTTCACCGTCACCGGTTGCGGCATGGTGCGTTTCCGGCTTCTATAGATGGCATCGATGATGATTTGTTGGACTTTGAGCCAACGGACATCTTTACCGGTGGGCAGCTGAGATATGTACTCGGCGAAGATGGGCCGATGGTGTATGCGCTCGGGCAGGATCGTGATGATGATGGGGGGCGTTATGCATCGGGTGTGATGTCGGTACGGGCGGATCCAGCGGATGCGGATTGGCCCATGTTCTCAAACAGCAAAATCGAGGAACTGTACCCAGATGACTAAGCGACGCCTGCGGTGGTGGGGGCGGAAATGCCCTTCCATTCGACCGCGTGGGGGGTGACGAGGAAGAGGTATTCGGTGTTCCGGAGGTGGGTGACTTTGCCGACTTTGGTGCCTGATTGGTTGTGGATGCCTATTTGGGCGCCGACATAGCGTTTGTAGTCGTGTCCGATGGTGTAGACATTGCCGTGGGGGGCGAGGATTGATTCCATTGTGGGTTTGTCGAGGTAGCCCTCGTTGTTGAATGAGATGAGTTTGTAGGGGCAGCGGACTTTGTCGATGAAGTCTTGCATCGCGATGATTGATTTGGGTTTGGAGTTGAAGTCGGATTTGCGGGTGCGGGTGTCGATCCGTTTGTTTGCGATGCCGTAGGTCTCTGGTTTGTCCCATTTGACGAGGGATTCCCAGATGTGGTAGTTGCCGAGGTATGAGTGTTGGTTGTAGGGGGGGTCGATGTAGGCGAGGTCGGCGGTGAGGGTTCGGGCGGCGTCTTGGGCTTCGAGGTTTGTTGCGCGGCACTTTCCGTTGGTTGGGCGGTTGAGGAGATTTGGGACACGGAGGGTGAGTGGGTTGTGGGCTCTTGGTGCCCAGGATTTGAGGTAGGCCATCTGGACGCCTGTGGTGGAGTCGACGCGGTCGGCGGCTTCCATGAGGGATACGAGCATGACGGCTTTGAGGTCTGGTTCGAGGGATTTTTGTTGTATGGATTCTCGGATGGCGTCGATGCGGGCGCCGTTTTCTGGTTTGAAGTAGCGGGCATCTTCGCAGAAGGTTTTGGTGAAGTAGCCGGGGTTGGGTTTGATTTGGTTAAACTCGGTGACGAGTTGGTCGGCGTGGTGGAGGATTTTTTTGCGGTCGGCTTGGACATAGCAGCGGGCGAGGGTGTGCGCGTAAGTTGCGTAGTCATTGGCGGTGACTTGATATCCTTGCGCTTTGAGCGCATGTCCTACGCGTGAGGTGCCTGAGAAGTAATCAACGACTGACCGGATGCCATCAAGCGACTCGATCATTTCGAGGATGTTGGGGATGAGTGTTCTTTTGGATCCGATGTATTTAACCACGCTTGGGTATCGGCGTGATTGAGCGCTGGGCGTGAATGGTGGAAGAGGGATTTGCCACTTGCCACTTGCCACTTGCCATTAGCCATTGGGGAAAATAGATGAAGAAAGATTAGAAGGGGTGGGGGGAGAGATTACAAGGAAGAACAGGGAGCCCTCACCCCAGCCCTCTCCCATCAGAATGGGAGAGGGAGGAAGAGTTAGGTTTCGAGTGATTGGTCTTTGAGTACGCCTCGGGAGAGGGAGCGGAAACCGATGGTGCCGCACAAGGTGATGACGAGGCCTACGGCGAAGACCCATGATCCTTCGCCTGGCCACATGGTTTCGTACATGGAATAGATGCCTACGCCGAGGAATGGGGCGGTGAGGCCTCGGACTCCGGTGAGGGTGACATGGACGGCCATGTAGTCCGTGGAGCGTTCTGGTTTGACATACTGGAGGTGGCCGAGGTTCCATGCGAGTGCGCCGCCGCCGAAGGCGATGCCTCGGGTGATTGATGCGGCGTAGAGGAGCCAGAGGGCGTGGGTCTGGGCGGCGAGGAGTGAGAGGATGAAGGTGAGGACAAAGACCCAGGAGTGGATTGATCGGAAGGTGACGATATGGACGCGGTCCATGAACCTTGCCCAGAAGGGGATGAAGATGGGCATCATGAGGAGGGGGATGACCTGGGTGAGGAGGAGCCCGGGGAGGTAATCGAGGCCGAACTGTTCTTTGGCGATGATGACGAAGGGTGCCCAGGACATCATGTTGCCGATGCCGATGAGGAACTGGCAGGTTTGGTAGCGGCGGTAGTCGCGGTCGTCGATCATGACTCGGGTGATAGATCTGAAGAGTGCGGCGATGGGTTCGATGGAGCCTGTGGTTTTATTTGTTTGGGCTTGTTCTCTGGCGAGGATGGTGGATTCGGAGCGGACCTTGATTCTTGCGTAGGACCCGACACCGACGAGGGCGATGAGACCGAAGATGGGGATGAGGAAGCGGTAGGAATCTTCGGAGACTTGCATTGCGTATCCGAGACCGATGGCGATTAATGAAGAGATGGTGACGGAGACGGCTTGGAACTTGCCTGTCATCCGGGCGCGTTCGGTGGGGTAGTTAACGCCCCAGACGGTGGCGCGGATGGTGACGATCCCGGCGAGGCAGGTGCGTGCTACGAAGGCGGCGGCGACAAGGAGGAGGAGGCCGTTGGGGGTTCTTGGGGCGGCGGCGATGACGGTGATGGCGATTACGACCAGCAGTTGGAGGCCTGTGATGAATGGGATTTTGCGTTTGCCTGAGACGGCGATGGCCCAGCCGAAGGAGGTGATGTTGGCGAGTGCTGGGGCGGCGATGAGGGCGGCGACGAGGTAGTTGAGGAGGGTGTCGTTGACGACGCCGTCGTAGAGCTTACGGACGATGAACCCGATGACGGAGCCCTCGGTGGCGGCGATGGCCCATGGGAGGAAGAAGGCGGCTCTGAGCTCGCGGGCGTAGTTTGCGCGGGCGAGCCAGGGCATGGCGGAGGGGTGGAAGGAGAGGAATCCGAGGAGGACGAACTTTACGGGGGAGGCGGCGCGGTTCAGGATTGAGGGTGATGCTTTGTGTGGATCTGGGGAGTGCACATTGGAGTATTGGCGTTGAAAGAGTTGTAGGCATTAAAAAACCCGCACGAATGCGGGTTGTTGTAGAGCTGTAATGAACAGAACGGAAAATCTAAGTTAGAGATCCAGGAGCCATTGGGCGTAGTAGTCGTCCCAGTCAGTTTGGTTGATGATACCGTCGGGCTTTCCGTTTGGTCCTGAATAGTCTGCTTCGAGGTCTATATTGGGATTGATGAAGGCGTTGTAGAAGTAGACGAGGTCGTCGGAGGAGACAATACCGTCTGGTACGCCGAAGCCCGGATCTCCAATTGTTGTGGCACCGGGATTGGTCATGTCTGAAGGTTTGGCGACAACGGCGTCAACCGCATCGAAAATGTAATCGAGGCCTGTGGCAGTTGAATCAGGGTTCGGGATGTTGTTCTGGTTACCCCAGAAGAGGTACTCTCTGACGCCGTGGCGGTGGGCGAAGACAACGATTCGTGCGATGTCTTCTTTGTCGAGGGTAGATACGAGTGTGTCACCGCCTTGGCCGTATGGCGCGGTGTCTCCGTATATTACGCCATCGCCGTCGACATCGAATCGTTGCGAAATTGTAAATGACTCATCATCCGGATATGGGAACCAGGGTGAGAGTGGGGCGCCGTCATGTCCGCCGCCCGCGAGGTAGGTCGCGTTGATATTGTGCAGTGCCCTTTTCACAAAGAGAATCCTGGCGTCGGCAAGGACTTGTGCCGCAGTTGCTACATTTCGTCCATTGAGGGGCAGGTCGTCGGTCACGAGTAGATCATTGACCCCGAGGCGTGTTCCCCATTCTTGGAATAGGGTCTCGTCGGAAGCAGTAGTGCCAGGGATCAATGAGCCAGGTTTGATTGGGTACAGAACAGGGGATGAGAAATCAAACCATTCTGGGACCAGATCGGATACGCCGGTTCCGACTTTTGATCTGAGGTATTCTTGATCGTCGGTCGTCCCTGCAAAAACAAGATTGTATTCACTCATCCTGATGTTCGGATCGAGTTCTTCAACGGCTGGTTGCAGCAGGCCCATCCCGAATGCGTGGTCGTATTGGTCGCGAGCGAATCGTTCAAATATTTGTGAAAGACCATAGTTTGCTGCGTGGTACCATGTATTGGCGGTAGCGGTGGAGAAGAACTGCCCGATGGTGAAGAGATCACTGAACGCTGTTAGTGTGCCGGTTGGCGGGGTCCACTGTGCGATGTCAGAGGCTCTTGATTCAATGATGGATTGGTCCCACCATCCTTCGGTGTAGGTGCCCTGGGTTGATCCTCCCCACGCTTGTTGGGTGTTAGAGAATCGCTCGGTGTCCATGTGGAGTCGTGAAGGTGTGACCAGTCCTTTGGAATCGATCTCCTCTCTGAGTGCGATAAAGATATCTTTGCTTCTGAATGCATTGATCGACATGCCTTCTCTGTAGAACGGCGTGTTAATTTCACTGTATGATCCTGAGTTGCTGATAGTGGGCAGGATCGGGTGGTTCGCAGCGTTCCTCCATATTGAGGGCGCATCACGCCAGTTCTTCATCAGGGATCTGGCGGCGTTCCGATCGATGTAGTAGCAGCCAGAGCTGTCTTCATTGGCATAGTTCTGCCAGAGCAGGGCACAGGCGTTTGTATCGGCCAGGCTCTTGGTGGTGTGGGTTTGGAGCCCAAGATCGATGTAATCAAGCCAGTTGGCGGTTTGGAACGCAATGTCTTCGGCGGTTTGTCCAGGCGCGGGATTCCATGTGTGAACAGTCTGCCCGTCATCAAGGGGTGGAGGAGTTCTGGCGGCCCCCCATTGATGGTCTGGGATATCCATCATATGACGGACCAGAGGGTAAGTACCGTCGCGATCCCATAGTGGGTCGTTCCAGTTCATCAGATCGCGGGTTGCGCCAAGGGGAACCTGGGTGTTTGGTTGATCCCAGAAGAAGTAGCGTGGCTCGACATTCCAATCGACGGCGAGTTGTGTTCGTGAATCCGGATCTGTCAGTGTTGCTGAGTACAGATACGAACTTGCGAGATTATTGGTCATGGTATCATTGCTGTATTTAACGCCCATGAGCCCTTTCCATACCGCGAAGTGGTGCATCGCGCCGTGGAATGGGTTGGCGTCCTCAATATCGAGACCGATTCTGGCGACGCCATCGGAATCATGTCGCCAGGCGTTTGACTGGACATTGCTCGAGGCGGTGGTCAACTGTTGAGTGCTGAGGTCTTTGACGGTATTGACATAAATGCGGATGGTGCCGACGCCATTGTTTGCGGTGTTTTTGTAATATTGAACAATTACTTGGTACCAGGGTCGATTGTTGACAAACTCGACATCAATATCATTCACAACTACCGAGGTCTGGGCGTTATGTCCTTGAGACTCGGTGCGGACGCGGAATGTGGTGTCTGATCCGGTTCGGTCCATGTCAACTGTAACACGGATTGGTTGGGTTCCGCCGTTGTAGTTTTCATCACCGATATCAAAGAGGGTTTCCCAGCCTCGGGCATCGATTGAATCGAGATCCGGTGAGGCGACCATGTGCATAGTCCACTCGTCCTTGTGATGCATGCCGAAGGCTTCCATTGCCTGGGTGCTGAAGGTTGTGACATCGGAGAAGTCAAACTCAATGTAGCGGTCAACGGTGTCGAGATCCCCGCTGGTTTCACCAAGGATAAGTGCTGGTGACACGCCGACTTGGGTCATGTGGTTTGCCAGCAGTGGTAAATACTCTTTTTCGACATATGAAGGTGAGGACAGGTTTGGGGGGGTGCAATCGTTGTTATAAATGCCGTTTTTGTCGTACCCGAATGCCTTGATTCTTTCTGATCCGGTTTGGAGGTCAGAGATATATGAGTTTTCGAACTGCCAATAGAAGTCTGCGGGGCTTGTTCCTCCAGAAATATATGTTTCAAGATCATCGATCGCGATTGCAGAACCAGCTACGGCTCCGAGCGACAGGGTTGCCGCTAAAAATGAATGGCGGAATTTACAGAATTGCATTCTTTTCTCCTCAATAAAAATTAATAAGCGAGATCGCTCGCTCGTTTGAAAATAAACCTACATCAGTTTTACGAGAATGAACCTCAGTGGGTTGTGGTTTTATATTTATAAGATTCGTTTTAGGCTAAAAGACCTATTTGTCTGTTTTTGAGCAAGTATTAGATAGAGAGCGATTGATTTGATAACACAACTAATTCTAAAGTCTTTGGCTATAGTTCTCTATGGAAATCAAACGCGTCGGTGGCCGAGTAGTTATAGATTCGAATGGCGCAACGATTGCGCTGCGACAGGTTATTGGGATCGGAAGAAACTACGCGGCCCATGCGATTGAGCAGGGGGCGGATGTGCCTGAGCATCCGATGGTGTTTATGAAGAACATCAATGCGGCTGGGCTTGATGGGGATGAGATTGTGATTCCGGCGATTGCGCGTGATGAACAGTTTGGTGGGAATCAGACAGATTACGAGGCGGAACTTGCGGTGATCTTGAGGCGGGATGCTCTTGATGTTTCGGAAGAGGATGCGTTGGATTATGTGCTTGGGTACTGCTGCGCGAATGATGTTTCTGCTCGGTGGTGGCAGAAGAAGGGGTCGGGGGGGCAGTTTAATCGTGGGAAGTCGTTTGATACTTTTTGTCCGATGGGGCCTTTGGTGGTGCCGGCGGATGAGATCGGGGATGTGCAGGATCTTCGGGTGGTGTGCCGGGTGAACGGGGCGGTGATGCAGGATGCCAATACGGATCAGATGATGTTCCCGGCGGCGCGGCTGATCTCGATGTTGAGCAGCGGGACGACACTGGCGGCGGGGACGGTGATCTTGACGGGGACGCCGAGCGGTGTGGGGATGGCGCGGGAGCCCCAGGTTTGGCTTGAGGATGGGGATGTTGTTGAGGTGGAGATTGAGAAGATCGGGGTGCTTACCAACCGGGTGCGGTTTGGTTGATCTAATCAGATATCGCACGCTTCGGCGGATTCGGCTTTCCATTTGATGGAGCAGCCGATGGGGGCGGTGGTTGGTTTGGTGATCGGAGTGCCGGCGAGGTGCTGGTCGAGGGCGGCTTCGAGGTCGTTGACTGTGATGTCCTGTGGTGTTCTTGGGGAGTCGGTCGCTCGGCCAGAATAGATCAGGTTGCGGTCTTTGTTGAAGACGAAGAAGTTCGGGGTCTTTGTCGCGCCGTAGGAATGGGCTGTGCTTTGTGATTCATCGTGGAGGTAGAGCCAGGGGAAGTTGTGCTCTTTCATTCGGGCGACCATGTTGTCGAAGCTGTCGTCGGGGTGGGTCGTGGCGTCGTTGGCGTTGATCATGATGAACTTGACTCCTTGCGGAGCGTATTTGTTGACGGTTGCTCTTGTGCCTTCGTCGGAGTTGTAAACGAAGGGGCAGTGATTGCAGGTGAAGGAGATGACGAGGGTGTCTTCTTTGAAGTCGGTCAGGGAGTAGGTGTTGCCATCGGTGGCGGGGAGGGTGAAGGCTGGGGCTTGGGCATTGGGATCGAGTGACATTGCGGGTTCCTCTCTATTTGTAGAAGTATACCGGCCATAAAAAACCGACCCGGCTGGGTCGGTTTGGTGGATCAGGATGATCGATGGGTTAGGCCTTGGGGCCGCCTGAGAGGATATCGGCGGGGAGGTTGTATTTGGTGTCGTTGGAGCGGAAGAGCTTGGCGAGCTCGGTGGCCTTGGCGTCGTAGGCGTCTTTGTCTGCCCAGGTGTTGCGTGGGTTGAGGACCTCGTCTGGGACATTTGGGATGCTTGTTGGCATGTGGAGGCCGAAGATTGGGTGTTCTTCGGTGGCGACATCGGAGAGGGAGCCGTCGAGGATGGCGGTGACCATGGCGCGGGTGTATTTGAGTGAGAAGCGGTGGCCTGTGCCGTAGGGGCCGCCGGACCAGCCGGTGTTGAGGAGCCAGACATTGGCGCCGTGGTGTGCGGTGCGTTCTGCGAGCATCTTGGCGTAGTCTGCTGCGGGGCGGGGCATGAATGGCCCGCCGAAGCATGGGGAGAAGGCGGCGACGGGGTCGGTGACGCCGGCTTCGGTGCCTGCGAGTTTACTGGTGTAGCCGTTGATGAAGTAGTACATCGCTTGCTCTGGTGTGAGTTTGGCGATTGGGGGCATGACGCCGAAGGCGTCAGCGGTCAGGAAGATGACATTTTTGGGGTGCGAGCATACTGAAGGGATGATCGCTCCGTTGATGTAGTCGACGGGGTAGGTGACTCGGGTGTTCTGGGTGATAGAGACATCGTCGTAGTCCGGGATTCGGGTGGTTTCGTCGATGATGGTGTTTTCGAGGACGGAGCCGAACTTGATGGCGTCCCAGATTTCGGGTTCGGTTTCGTGTGTGAGGCCGATGACCTTGGCGTAGCAGCCGCCCTCGAAGTTGAAGATGCCTGATGGGCCCCAGCCGTGCTCGTCGTCACCGATGAGTCCGCGGTCTGGGTCTGCCGAGAGGGTGGTTTTTCCTGTGCCGCTGAGTCCGAAGAAGAGGGCGACATTGGAAGGGTCTTCTTTGTCTACATTGCAGGAGCAGTGCATTGGGAACACGCCTTGGTCTGGCATGTCGTAGTTCATCGCGTAGAAGAGGCCCTTCTTCATCTCGCCGGCGTACTCGGTGCCGAAGATGACAACGGTTTTCTTTTCGAGTGATTGGGCGATGAGGATCGGTGTGTTGTGACCGAGTTCTTGTTGTTCGGCTTCGGTGAGTTTGTGTGTGCCCGCGTTGATGACGGTCCAGTCTTGTGACCATGAGCCGTCGCCGGCGTCCGAGGCGGAGCCGGGTTTGATGAAGAGTGTTTCGGCGAAGAGTGCGTGCCACGCCATGGTGGTGATGACCTGGACACCGAGGCGGTGGGAGGTGTCTGCTCCGACGAAGCCTTCGAAGACGAAGAGTTCGTCTTGGGTGTTGAGGTATCGGGTTGCGATCTCGACTGCTTTGTCGAACTGATCGGTGGTCATTGGGATGTTGATTTTGCCCCAGTCGATGTTGCCATGGATTGCTGGTGTGTCTTCGAGTCGTTTGTCTGTTGGTGAGCGTCCGGTGCGGTCCCCGGTGGAGACATTGACTGCGCCGTTGGCTGCGAGTTTGCCTTCATTGCGTTGGAGGACGAGTTCTACGAGTTCTGCTGTGGAGAGGTTGGTGTGTGTTGTTTTTGCACCAAGATCGAGTCCGGGGATACTGATTGCACTCATTGATCGGCTCCTGCTGGAGTTTGGCAAAGTGTTGGTTTGCCTTGAGTTGTTGTGGCGTCTGATGCCGGGGGATCCGTCGCAGCGGCTTGCGTCACTCAATTGGTGTGAATTGTAGACCCAGAGACCCGGAAAGTGGCTCAAAAGGTATGTTGTAGGGGGTGACTTTCAGGGTCAATGTCTGCTATCCTTAGTGCTCGGAGTTCTGAACAGGTCTCTGTGGATGGTGGACGTAGCTCAGTTGGTAGAGCACCTGGTTGTGATCCAGGATGTCGCGGGTTCAAGCCCCGTCGTTCACCCTTTGGTGCCTTTGATCATGTGCTCTGGCTGAGGAGTGGCTGATCAAGGGCATTTTTTTAGATTTGGTGGCATACGACACTCTATATCTTGAGGCTGGCGGCGTCTTTATGCGGCGAGCTTGGATTGGTGCGGGGTGTCAGAATCTGAGTTCGATTCAGGGTCTGGCTCGGCTTTGGGTTGACTGGGGCCCAGATCGGCGAGGGCCTTGTTTGCACGGGCGTTTTCGTGGCGGAGGGTTTCGATCTTGTTGGACTGTCTCCAGAGGCGGGGGGCGACCCCTGTGGCGATGGCGGCGGCGATGGCGGCCAGGGCGATCAGGAGCAGGCTGCGGATCGAGGCGATGGTCTTTATTGAGCTTTGGGCGGCGCTGAGTTTGTAGAGTTCTGTAATTTGGGCGTAGGCGGCCTTGAAGCTTTCGTCATGGGTTCTGTGTGATTTGACGGCGGCGGCGATGCGATCGAGACTTTTGGGGTCGATGTAGGGTGCGCGGCGGACAACGCTCCGGGTGACTGTTTCGAGTTCGGTCATAGATTGATTGAGTTGATTGAATGGGTAGGCCTGCTTGCTGAGGTGCTCTGCGATGGTGTCTTCGTCGCCTTGGGCTTGGAAGGTGTTGGCACGGTTATTTAGGAGTGATTCGTGGCCTGATTTCCAGGTGTTGTGGTCGTCGATCAGTTTGAGAAGAGATGGCTCAACGCTGTCCCAGTCTTGGGTGCGGACCGCGATCTCGATGGCGAGTGCGTTTTTGGTGATTTGCTCTGTGAGTAAGCCTTGGTTGGCTGAGAGATCAACGAGGGACTGGTTGTTGGAGTAGTTGATGGATCCCGCTTTGAAGTATGAGATCGCCAGAACAATCATAAAGAACCCGAGGCAGAGGCAGGTCCATGTGCCCAGGAAGCGGATGGGGGGGAGGACTCTTTGAAGGAGGGGGGGGGTTGTCATGGTGTGTCTCTGTCGGTTTGCAGTTTAACTAGGCGGCTACCCCGTTGAATGCTTTACAGATTTCGGAGATCTCGGTGAGTTCTGGGGTGAGTTCTTCGAGCGATCCATCTGCGGCGACTCGGTCTGTAAGGCTCTCGATTGCGGATTTCATGGCGGTGAGTCCGAGGAGCGGGGCCATCATCCTGATTCGGAGGCAGGAGGCGTGGACGGCTTTCTGGTCGCTGGTCCTGAGTTGTTGATCGAGGACGATACCGATCTTTGAGAGTTCAGATCCGAGTGCTTGGCGGGCTTCCGGGGAGATGCACATCCTGATATTTTCGAGTGACTCTGTGGTCCACGGGTTGAAGACATACTCTGCGATGGAGCACTGCAATGTGGTTTCATCACACGGCCATGGGAGGATCATGTCTGCGCCGCAGGCGCTGATGAGGAGCATGTCCACGGAGCTCTTTGGGTGTCCGACGAGGATGATTGGGTTGTTGAAACCCTGCTCGCGCATCTTTCTTATGGTTTCTGGCACCTGCATCTTTGAGTTGTCGAGGAAGCACATGACCATATCTTGTTCTGATATCTTTGCGAGGGCGTCTTCTTCTGTCTTGGCAAAGGTATAGCGGAGGCTCGTTGGCTGGAGGTATTCGCGGAGTTGGGAGGAGAAATCGGTGCTCGAGGAGTAGACGAGGAGTTTGATGTCCATCGCTTCGGGGTCCACTTTTTCTCGTGAATGGAGGAGGCTTTTGGGGTTTGTGATCAAGAAATCTCTGAGGGAGATTTCTTGATCGAACTTGATGCCGACTTCATGGACGCGGCCGCCCCGGTGCTCGCACTGTGTTACGGTGCCTCGTTGTCGAACAATGTTTCCCTTTATAGGGATGAGGTCGATCGCGAGCTTTGTGCCCGGGTACATGAAGCTTGAATGGAGGACGGAGATGCCGCCTTGGGATATGTTTCTGGAGGCTACGATGAGCTCGCGGGAGTTGTGACCTTCGGATTCGATGTGGATACAGAGCTTTGAGTGTGCGTACTGAAGACGGCGGAAGATCCGCTTGGCGGAAGTCTTTCCATCGCCTGTGCTCTCATCGAGCTTTGCGAGGAGTCTCTGATAGATCGCCCCGTCCACTGAGAGTGTGTTGTGGGCTGCTGAGGTCATTTCGGGTTTGGTCAGAAAGTCATATGCCATTATGTTTTCTTTCTTAATCGGTGAGGGATCATGATGAACTGATTATGTGTGCTTCTGTTTATGCGGCTTTCTTTGGTCTGGCCTTGATTCGTCTGCAGGCGATGATGAGCCTGCGGACATCTGGCGCGGCTTCGCGCGTGCTTGGGTTTTTGGTGAGTGATTGGTCTGCCTGGACGGCGAGTTGTCCGATGTGCTCGAAACCCAGCGGGCTTGCGGAGCTTGCGAGAGACCTGCAGATCGCGAGGCAGGCGTCGCGGTCTGATTCGCGGAGTGTTTTTTCGAGGGTGAGGATGAGTCTTGGGAGTTCGGTGAGGAACTTTCCGAGTATCTCGATGGCGGGGTCGTCTTGCGTGAGGGAGGTGTAGATGGGGCCGCTGTCGCCGTCTCCGAGCAGGAACTCTGCGAGAGCCTGGAAGAGTTTGTGCTGGGTGAATGGTTTGATGAGGAGTCCTGAGGCGCCCGCCATCTGCAGTTCGTCGCGGATTTCTAGTGATGGATCGGATGTCATGACCAGGGCGGGGGCGTCGATGCCTTGGGCGCGGAACTCAAGGAGGATGTCTGAGGCGGATTCGCTCCCGACATTGAAGTCGATGAGGATGAGGTCGCATCCTCGCTGGGCGCGTTTGAGGGCGGCTTGCGTGTCTTGGGCCGCGGCGATTGTGAGGCTTGTTTCTTCGAGGAGCTTGGTAAAGAGGATGCGGTCGAGCTCTGCGGCGCAGATGATCAGGATGTTGCCCTGGAGCCCGTTGGGATCGATGCTTTCGAGGGAGTAGGCTTCTTGCATGGGGTCGAGGCCTAGGAGTTCCTTTGTTGAGATCTCTTCGTTGAACTTGATCCCAATTTCGTGGACCGTGCCTCCGATGTGGTTGCATCGTTTGACGATGCCTGCGATGTCGAGGACGCGGCCGTCGTCGAGTTCGGCGGCGATGTGGCAGCGGGAGTTTGGATAGACAAAGGATGAGTGGAGGATGGAGATGCCGCCTCTGGAGATGTTCCGAGTGGCGACGGGGAGGACGACCTTTGATCCTGAAGTGTGTTCGACAGTGAGGTGGACCCTGACGATGCGGAACTTCCAACGGACGAAATCACGATTGGGATTCGCGTCTTCGGGCTGGTCTGAATCGATGTGATTCAGGAGCGCGTTGAGCTCGCGGATTCCGATCTTGAGTGTGTTTGTTTCGTCTGTTGTCATTGGGCTTCCCTATTGCTTCAGGTGCATGTGATAGGTTGGGTCGCTGTGCTTAGGCGAAACAATGTCTGGGCTTTGCGCACCGCGGCGGAGCAGCGGGCGGTAAGGGCCAAACATACTGAGGAATCATCGGTGTTTGAGGAGGGGAAAATCAGTGGAAGAAGTGGGTGGGGCGTATCTCGGTTTTGGGTGGCCCGATAATGGGGTTGCGGCATACAAATAGCGACAATCATGTGGATTGCGAGGGCTGGTTACTGGTCTAACAGGAATGCAAACTCAGGGCTGAGTAGGTCAAATATCGAGATTCTTGACCTCTAGGGCGTGATCTTCGATGAACTTGCGTCTTGGTTCGACCTGCTCGCCCATGAGGAGCGAGAAGAGCATGCTCGCTTCTTCGGATGCGTGTTCCCACTGGACGCGGAAGAGGGTGCGTTTGGTGTTGTCCATCGTGGTGTCCCAGAGCTGGATCGCGTCCATCTCGCCCAGACCCTTGAAGCGTTTGATTTCCATGCCCCGCCGGCCGATCTGGTGGAGGGCTTCGAGGATCGATGGGATGTTCTCGGCTTCGACGATTTTGGACTGCGGTGTGGTGGTTGAGCCGTCTTCGGATTTGACGGCTGAGGTTTTTTCGGTGACCCATGCGAAGCGTGCAGGGATGTTCTCGCCGGTGACGGATTCTTCTTGGGTGAGGCCGTAGTCGTTGATGTCGAGGCCGAGCTCGTTGAGTTGGTTAAAGATCGCGTCGAGCTCGCGGTTTTCGTGGAGCTCGCGGAGGGTTGCGAGGGGGGAGGTGTCTTCTTTGAACTTGGCGGCGTACTCTGGCGAATCTGGATCGAGTTTCTCGGCGGAGGACTCCTCGCTTTCGGGGTCTTGTATATCGCCCGCGTCTTGGGTGAGTCGCCACTGGTTGGCTTCGAGTTGTTCGAGGGCTTCTGATTCAGACCAGGCGTAGAAGTCTTCGGTCTGGGTGGAGAGTTTGTGGGTGGGAAGAAGGCCGTCTTTGCGGGTCTCGAGGAGATCGAGGAACTTGACTCCTCGGCGTTCGGCGATCTCGACGAGGTCGCCGAGGCGGGTGAGTTGTTGAACAGCGCGGCGTGCGTCTTGGCCTGAGATTGATTTGATAATCTTTGGTTCGATACCGGCTTGGGCGTCGTCGATGTCGCGGACCTGGAGCATCGAGCCTTCGAGGCCGAGGTCGGTCAGGGCGTTGTCGAGGGTGCGTTCGTTGAGGACATACTGGGATTTCTTGCCCTTCGAGATCTGGTAGAGCGGTGGCTGGGCGATGTAGACATGTCCGCGGCGGATGAGTTCGGGCATCTGGCGGAAGAAGAAGGTGAGGAGGAGTGTGCGGATGTGTGACCCGTCGACATCCGCGTCGGTCATGATGATGACCTTGCCGTAGCGGAGTTTGGTGATGTCGAAATCGGCGCCGATGCCGCACTTGAGGGCGGCGATGAGTGTGCGGATTTCTTCGAACCCGAGGACCTTGTCGATGCGGGCGCGTTCGACATTGAGGATTTTCCCTTTGAGGGGGAGGATCGCTTGGGTTTCGACATCGCGGCCTTGGGTTGCGGAGCCGCCCGCGGAATCGCCTTCGACAATGAAGATTTCGGAGAGGTCCATGTCCTTGGTTTTGCAGTCGCGGAGTTTGTGGGGCATCGAGCCCGAATCGAGGGCGGATTTGCGCCGGGTGAGCTCGCGTGCCTTGCGTGCGGCTTCTCGTGCTTGGGCGGCCATGATGCCTTTGAGGCAGAGTTTCTTGGCTTCGGCGGGGTGTTCTTCGAGCCAGTTGTTGAGTGCTTCTTGGAGAGCCGAGGAGACGAAGGATTCGATCTCTGGGTTGAGGAGTTTTTCTTTGGGCTGGTTGTTGAACTGGGGATCTGGGAGTTTGACACTGACGATGGCGATCATGCCTTCGCGGAGGTCGTCGCCCGATGGGTTGGGGTCTTTTTCTTTGAGGATGCCTGAGCGTTTGGCGTAGCCGTTGAGTGTGCGGGTGAGTGCGGTTTTGAATCCTTGGCCGTGTGTTCCGCCGTCGACATTGTTGATGTTGTTGGCGAAGGTGAGGAGGGTTTCGTTGTAGCCGTCGTGGTACTGGAGGGCGACCTCGCAGATCATGGATTCTTCTGGGAGTTCTTTGTTGAGGTAGACGGGCGAGGAGACGGTGTTCTTGCCCTTCATGAGGTGGGTGACATATTCGAGGAGGCCGTTCTCGGCTTTGAAGGATTCGTGCTTGATTTTGCCGTCGGCGCCGACGCGTTCGTCGGTGAGCTTGATGGTCACGCCCGGGTTGAGGTAGGAGAGTTCACGGAGGCGGGTGGAGAGGGTTTGGTAGACGAAGTTGACATCATCGAAGATTTCGGTGTCGGGCTTGAAGGTGACGATGGTGCCGGTTACGCGGTCGCTGTTTGCGGGGATGGGTCCGATGTCGTGGATGTCTTTGGTGACGACGCCTCGTTCGAAGACGATACCTTTGATTTTGCCATCGCGCCAGACTTCGACTTCGAGGAGTGAGGAGAGTGCGTTGACGCAGGAGACTCCCACGCCGTGGAGGCCGCCGGAGACTTTGTATGCGGAGTCTTCTTGCTGGAACTTGCCTCCGGCGTGGAGTTTGGTGAGGACGACTTCGACGGCGGATTTGCCGTTGATTGTGGGGTCGTCGCTGTTCTTGACGGGGTCGGTGGGGATACCGCGGCCGTCGTCTGAGACTTTGACGGAGCCGTCGGGTTGGATGACGACGGAGACATAGGAGGCGAATCCTGCCATGGCTTCGTCGATGGAGTTGTCGACGACCTCGTAGACGAGGTGGTGGAGCGCGCCGATGCCTGTGCCACCGATGTACATGCCGGGGCGTTTGCGGACGGCTTCGAGGCCTTCGAGGACCTTGATCTGATCGGAGGAGTATTCGCCTGAGTTTGGGGCGGTCGATGGAGTGTTTTGGTCGGTCATGGTGGGGATGGGTCCATCGAGCATTTGCGATCCGCTTGGCTGTAATGCGCGTTTGTTTTGACGCGCTGTGCCAGCGGAGTTGAATCAGAAATCAGAGCCCTGATTGCGGAGTTTTTGGGCTCGTTTCAGGGACAGTTATGGTAGGATGGCAGCGCGAAAAAATCCCGTATTTGGCCGCTCGAAATGGCCTGGCGGGTGTGCTTGTAAGGGCTTGGGAATGTGGTGTTTAGAAGGGGTGGGTTACGGGCGGATTTCGACGACCGAAACGCGCTCCGCGAGGAGCTCGTAGACGAGGTCGATGTCGCCGTCAGCGAGGCGGACACAGCCCATGGATTGGTCGCCACCGATGGAGGCTGGGTCAATGGTGCCGTGGATGCCGTAGCCTGTGAGCGGGGCGTATTGGCCAACGCCGTCGAGACCGAGCCAGAACTCACCGATGGGGTTGTCTGGGTCGTTTGGGTCGTAGCGTTCTGAAGCGTCGCGTGGGTTGACCCAGCCCGGGTTTTCGAGTTTGTTGGTGGAGACGGTGAAGGTGCCGATTGGGGTGCCGTTGTCTTCGCCGAGGCCGACATTGAGGGAGCGGATGAAGAGCCAGCTCGCGGGGTCGTTTGGTGAGCCGTGGTAGATGTCCATGCGGTGCTCGCGTTTGTAGACGATGGCGTGGAATGGGCCGTGGACGAGCTTGAGGTTCTGCCCGAGGCGGATTCGGGAGGGGTTGGAAATCCTGTTGACGCGTTGGATCAGTTTCCAGTGGGTGGCGAGTTCTCGGCGCGAGGCGATGCGGGAGAGGGAGTCGCCGGATTGGATTTTGTATTCCTCGCACATTGGGTCGTTTGGTGCGACGACCGGGCCGAAGAGGAGGACATTGTTGATGGAGGTGAGTTCGTCGCGGAGTCGCTGGGCGTCGCGGGCGGAGAGGTTCGGGGTGTTGAGGGTTTGTGAGAGGAGCTGGCGGGCGGCGACGCGGTCGTTCTGATTGACCATGCGCTGGGCGGTATCGAGCTGGAGGCTGACACGGTCGCCCCCCAAAGTATTCATTTGCGGAGTTGTTGGTTGGGTGGTTGGTTGGTTGGTCTGATTGCGGGTGGCGTCAAGGAGCGATGAGGTGTTTGGGTTGGAGGAGGCGGGGTTGCTTTGGGTCCGGGAGGTGAGGGTGTCGAGGGCTTCGCTGTTTGATGCGAGGGAGTTCTCTACTTCGTTATCTGTGTTAGGGCGGTCGCCTGAGCCTGGGAGGGCGCGGGCTGGTGTTTGATCTGAAGATTGGGATGAGTTGTTGATGACGACGGGATCGTTGGTGTCGGTCTGGGCGTTTGTTTGTGGCGTGTCATTGGCGGCTTGGAGCTCGGTGGTATCTGATGGACGACGGAGGGCGTACCAGAGGATGATGGCGAGGGCGCCGATGACCAGTAGAGCGGGGAGGAGTTTTCGGAGGGGGGAGCCTTGGTTGCGACGGTAGTGGACTGCTGAGGAGCGGGAGGCGCGTCCTGATTGGCTTGGGAGACTCATCGGTGGCTTCTCTCGTGTTGGGTCGTTGGCGTTTGTACCAGGTCCATGATTTGATCGTGCGGGTCTGTTGGGACGCGCTCGACGATTTGTTCATCGAAACATACGCCTACGAGCGTCAGCGGCTCGGTGAATCTGAGGCGAGATTCGATCCAGCGATCATAGAACCCCGCGCCGCGTCCGAGTCTTCGTCCGGATGGATCGAATCCGAGCCCTGGGATCAGGGCGAGGGGGATCTGGGCATCGGGAATCGGGGTGCACCGGCTGTTGGGTGATCTCAGACCGTATCGGCCGATTTGTAGATCTTTGTCCAGTGATCGGATTTGGACGGGGTGCATGGTTTTTTTATCCCAATCGACGGCGGGGACGCAGACCGTTTTGTTGTTCTGGAGCGCGTGGTTGATCAGGGGATCGAGGGAGATCTCGGATGGAAGTGATGCGTAGGCGAGGATCGTTGTAGATGAGTTGTAGAAGTCCGAGTTTGTTATATGGGTGCAGAGTTGCTGGCTCTGGTGTGTCTGATCGCTGCTTGGCATCGAGGAGAGGATCGCCTTGATATCTGTGCGCTGCTCGGATTTGTTCTTTGGTGTGTGCACAATGGAGTTGAGAAACTTGGTTGGTCAGTTTGTCTTTTGAGCCCTGGCTTGTTCGAGGTGTTGTTTGAGGATTCTTTCGGCGCCGATATCTTTGGGTTCGTAGTAGCGTTTATCGACGCCCAGGTAGTCTTGGCCTGAAAGCTGATCGTCGCTGTTGTGGGAGTATTGGTATTTTTCGGTTTCTAGATCGCGGACTCGCTCGCCTGAGCCATCGTCTCTACTTTGGGGGGAGGTGTTGCCGTCGCGGAGGTAGATGGGGACGGGGAGGACGCGGTCATTGCGGACATCGTCGAGGGCGGCGTCGATGGCGGTGTAGGCGGCGTTGGATTTGGGGCAACAGGCGAGGTATGTTGCGCACTGGGCGATGGTGATGCGGGCTTCGGGCATGCCGATGCGTTCGACGAGATCCCAGGCGGCTTGGGCGACCATGATGGCTCGTGGGTCGGCGTTTCCGATGTCTTCGCTGGCAAGGATGGCGAGGCGGCGGGCGATGAATCTTGGGTCTTCGCCGGCGTCGAGCATTCTGGCGATCCAGTAGAGGGCGGCGTCTGGGTCGGAGCCTCGGACGGATTTGATCATTGCGGAGGCGGCGTCGTAGTGGCCGTCGGTGCCGTAGTTAGCGACTTTTTGTTGGATGGAGTCTTCGGCGATTTGTTTGGTGATGTGGAGGGTTGAAGACACAGGCGGGACGCCTGTGCCACCATCACTTGAGCTATCCAATGAGGAGAGGACGGCGACTTCCAGGGCGGTGAGGGCACGCCTTGCGTCGCCTTCGGATTTGATTGACCAGACCGCGAGGGCGTCGGGTTCGATGGTGATATCGAGGTTTGGATAGCCGGCGGGGTTTTGGATCGCGTTGGTGAGGAGTTGCTTGGTTTCGTCTTCGGTTAGGGATTCAAGGCGGAACAGTGTTGAGCGGGAGATCAGCGCGGAGTTGACGGCAAAGAGCGGATTCTCGGTGGTCGCGCCGATGAGGGTGATGAGCCCGCGCTCGACATCGGCGAGGAGGACATCTTGTTGGGATTTACTGAAGCGGTGGATCTCGTCGAGGAAGAGGATGGTTCGTTTGCCTGAATCTCCGAGGATTCGATGGGCGTCGTCGATGATTTCGCGGATGCGTTTGACGCCGACGGACGCGGCGTTCTCGCGGATGAATCTTCGGCTGGTTGCTTTGGCGATGACTTCGGCGAGTGTGGTTTTGCCGGTGCCTGGTGGGCCGTGGAGGATGACGGAGGTGAGGGCGTCGGCGTCGATCATTCTGCGGAGGAGTTTGCCCTCGCCGAGCAGGTGGGTTTGTCCGATGACCTGATCGAGCGATCGTGGGCGGACACGCGCGGCCAATGGCTCGACGGCCTTGAGTGCGGTGTCGCGGTTCGCTTTCCAGAGATCATTCATACGGGAAGTGTACGGGTGGCGGAGTCCGAGAAGATCGTTGGATACGCTGGTGGCAGCGCGATTTTCTATATTTTTGGAGTTTGGGGGGATCACTAGCTTTGCATATGCTAACATTATCCTGATGTCTCCCCTCTGGCTCATTCTGGTAGCCGCGGCTTGTGTCGTGGTCATATTTATGGTCGCCGGGGGTCAGCACGGGCGGACAAAAAAACCACAAGTTGGTGTCTTTGATGGGTTTATGTTCCTGGTCGGGTATTTGTACTCGCGGATTGTCCATCGGGCGAACTTTGTCGTTGAGGATGGGGTCTTTGAAGATATTGATGGGCCTGTGATTGTGGTGAGTAATCACACCTGCGGGATTGATCCTTTATTGGTTTCTGCGGTGATCCCTCGGCGGGTGTGCTGGTTGATGGCTGAGGACATGCGTGTGCCTTGGCTTTCGTGGTTCTGGGACTGGGCGGGGATCATTTTCGTGGCCCGGAATCGGCACGGCAAATCGGGTATCCGTAAGGCACGCGCCCACCTCAAGGAGGGCGGGATGATCGGGATCTTCCCGGAAGGTCACATCGAGCGGCCTTACGGGAAGTTGCTGCCGTTTGCTCCGGGTGTTGGTGTGCTTGTCAAGCGGACGGGTGCACGGGTGCTGCCTGTTGTGATCGATGGGACCCCGGATGTTCCTACGGCGTGGGACTCGATTTATACGAGTTCGAACGCTCGTGTACGGGTGATGAAGCCGATTGATTACAACGAACTTGGGCTGGGGAGCGCAGAGATCGCTAAGGATCTTGAACAGAAGTTTTTGGAGTGGACGGGGTGGGAGATGGGTTCACGACCTGCTCGGGAGAGTGCCTCGGATGTAACTGGTGATGAAGCTGGGGACGATGTTGTGCATTCGGTTTCGGATGACGCACGGCAGATTGCATAGTTATTCAAGACATGGTAGTTATTCAAGACATGGTTTGCCGAAGACGATCAAACCATGGCACCCGAAGAAATCAGTTTGATGCATCGCGCATGGACTTGAGTGCTTCTAGTCGGCGTTGATGGATTTCTCTGTCGGGCTCGATGCTGATGAGGGCATTGAGTTGGTGCTCCGCGGCATCAAGATTGTTGAGCAGGAGCGCCATTCGGGCGGCTTGCTCGCGGTTGTGGGCTTCGAAGGGCGCGATGCGTGTTGCGCGGATCGCTTTGGCGAGGGCGTTTTCGTTGTTGCCAGACTTGGCGTAGAGAGCTGCGAGTTGGTCTGCGTAGGCGGCTGAGTGGACCTCGCGTGCATCGAGGAACTCGAGGTGGGGGATTGCTCGGACTTGGTCTTCGAATGCATCGCTCGATAGATAGTGGCGAGCGAGGCGTTTGTGGGGCATTTCGTCGACGGGCCGGACGAGGATGGCGTTTTCGAGCAGCCGGAGCTGGTCTTTATTGAGGCGGTCGCCATCGTGAGCGAGGGCCATGCCGAGTCTGAGGTTGAGCAGGTCTGGGTGGTCAGGGTGGAGTTCTAGGAGTTCGTCGAGTTTGGATGGGGAGGGGAGTTTGGTGGGGTCGGTGAGCGCGTCTCCGAGGAGTTCTTGGAGGGTTGGGAGTTCTTCTGGGGGGAGGAGGCCGTGGGCGCGGAGATCTTCTTTGGCCCATGTAGTGAAGGCGTCCATGAACTCTTGTTGGGAGAGGTTGAGGACTTGCTCGAATGCTTGGGGGGCGGTGCGGCCGGTGGTTGAGGCGTCCATGATGTCGCGTGGGGCGGCATCGCCGAAGCGTTCGATGATGAACTCAAACATCCATGCGCCCTGGGCGTAGGCGAGGGCGCGGTCGGTTGGTTTCTTTGGGCGGACGAAGGCGATGTTGATGGATTCGAGATCGAAGAGTTCGTTGTTGTTCATCGCGCTCTGGAGGAGCATCCATTGGCGTTGATCGCGTGGGCCGTCTTCGTTGAAGACGGCGTTGGCTTCGGTCATCCAGTGGATGACGCGGTTTTTGGTTCGCGCGAGGTTGACGGTGTGGGTGTATTCGTGCTGGAGAACTCTTGCCCAGTCGTAGTGTCCAGCGGTGGACTTTGGGCCTTCGCGTGGCGATTCGAAGGCGATGACGGGACCGGTCGAGGCGGCCATGGTGTGGATCGAGGGCATGCCTCCGATTCGGACTGCGAACCATTCATGGTTGGGCATGAGCTCGATGATGGTTTTGCGTTTGGGCTCGTGGTTCATGCCTCCGGGGAGATCGGAGCAGACGCGGGTGTGGATCGCTTCGAGGATGTCTGGCATTTCATTGGCGAGGAGTTCGTCGGGGCCATCTTTGTAGCGGATGATGAAGTGGTCCGTTTCGATTGTTTTGTAGGTTGCCAGCTCGGTGAGCATGGTCAGCGAGTTCTGGGCGCGGAGGTTGAAGGGGTCGAGCTTGATGGCTTCGGTGAGGGTGTCTTTGGCGTGGGTGTCGTAGCCGGCTTGGACGAGCATGAGCCCGAGTTGCAGACGCGGCTCGCCCCAGTTGGGGGCAAACTGGATCGCTCTTCGCAGGACTTCGGCGGCGTAGGTGTACTGACGCGAATCAGACAAGGTCCGCCCGACCCAGACGGCGGCGAGGGCGGATTGGGGGAAGAGCTCGTTGTATTTGGTGAGGAGCCGGTTGGTCGAGGAGATGCGGTAGCCGGCGGCGGCGGCGGAGGCTTCGAGGGCGAGGAGGGTTGGGTGGTTTGGGAAGCGGTCAAGGGCGGGGTCGAGGGCTTGCTCGGCGCCTTCTGGGTCCTTGCGTCGCAGGGCGACGCGGGCTCGGAGGATCGCGCCGCCTGGGCTGATGGCGGTGGTTGCGTCTGGGTCTTCGTCGCTGAATGCGGCGGCGAGTTGGTCGAGGCCTGCAGCGAGTTTTTCTGCTCTGTCGAAGTCGAAGCCGTCGACGGCGATGTGCCCGAGCAGGAGCATCGGTGCGGCGGCGCGGGGGTTGAGGCGGAGGGCTTCGAGGGCGGCGGCGTGGGCGTCACCTAGGTTGTGGTGCTCATAGAGGAGATGGGCCTCGACATTGCGGATGGACCAGTCGAGCCTATCGACGCGGTCGCGGGCGTGGGAGATAAGTTCGTTGATAGCTTCGTAGTCTGATTTGGCGCTGACAACAGGGGCGCGGAGGCGGGTGAGTTCAATGAGGGCTTGGCATCCGATGGCGAGCTGGTTTGCGTCGTCGAGTTGTTGCTCGGCCATTTGTGATTCGATGGATTCGAGTTGGGTGATGGCTAAGTCACGGTTGCCGAGCATGTCTTGGGCGAGGGCGCTGATGAGGGTAGTTTGGAAGGATCGGGTGTCGAGTTGGTTGAGGAGATCGAGTGCTTGCTGTGCTTGGCCGAGTTTGAGTTTGGTCCAGGCGCGGATCGGGAGTGGGGTGGTGTCTGCGTCAAAGATCGGATTGGTGAAATCGCCGATGTTGAGGGCGATTTGTGGTGCGAGGGCTGGGTTGGTGAGGTCTTCTTTGGTCCACTGGCCATGGACGACTCTGAGGGCGGCTCGTTCTTGGTCGGTGAGGAACTCCGCGTTGAGCCTGTCTTGGACGGCTTTGGCGACCTGCTCGTTGTGCTGGGGGTTGAGTGGTCTTTGGAGATTGACGATCCGTTTTTCAGGAGCGACTGGTTCGATTGGGGGTTCGATGGGTTGGGCGGTTGTTGTGCCTGCGATTGAGATGGTGAGGAGTGTTGTCCAGCGGAGACTCATGGGGTGTTCTCGTTGAGGCGGTCTTGGAGCGGTTTGGTATTGATATCGTCGGCATCTGCTTGGGCTTCTCCACGCCAAGGGGAGATCTGGACGCGCCAGCCGGACTCTGGCGGTGGGGTTGTGGTATCGAAGAGCGAGGGGTTGAGCTCGGTGTTGGTCTTGACATCAAAGAGCTGGACGATCTGAAGGTCGCCGGTCCAGTCGGCTTTGACATAGAGCTTTGGGAGGAGGGTGTTTTTGTCGAACCAGATGCGGACCCATTCCCAGTCGTCTTCGAATCCTGATCCGGGTTTGGGGGTGAGCATGATTTGTTGTGCGTCTTCAACGGTCTCGGCAAGGAAGGAGAGTTCTGGGAAGTCTGCGTTATTCACCAGCCCTGCGGTGTGGTCGAGGAGCTCGATGGTGTAGGACTCAAATACGCGGTCGGTGTTGCGGCCGAGTGAAACCCAGAAGGGAGCCTCGCGCATGAGTTCCATTGGATCGAGTTCTTCATCGACGGCGACGAGCTCGCGTTTGTTGAACTGTTTTTGGTCTGGGAGGCGTTCGACGAACCAGCGGCCGTCGAAGATGTAGTGCTCGCGGATGTCCGACTCGCGGTCGTCGAGCTGGAGGGTGTCGAAGCGCACGGCGTAGTCGCGGTGCTCGGCGTTGTATTGGTCTTCGCGGAGGGTTCGGAGGAAGAGCTGGCCGTTGCGTTTTTGGAGGTCGGATTCAAGGGCCTGGATGATGGTGTATTGGATGTCGCCGGTGACGGAGCTGATTTTGGTGTCTTTGTAGGCGAGCGAGTCCATGAACGCACGAGCTGGGTTTGCAGGTGCATCTGCCACGGGCTGCAGGGCGAGGGCAACGAGGATGAGTAGAGATTGAAACATGAATGAAACCTGTTGGAGTGGGGTGAGGGGTGGGGGGTGGGGGCCTACATCTTATTCAACGGGTGAACCGCTGCTTTGTTGCGTTCCTGACGGGTCTGTTTATGGAATGATCGTCTCGATAATCGATTCGGGATCATTTAAATACGCTTCGGCGATTGCGGCGGCGGCGATCGCGTCGCGGCGTTTTTTCTTTTGTTTGTGTGTCAGCCCGGTCTGGGACATCCGGGCGTCGGCGGCGACGGAGGTTCGGCGTTCATCGACTAGCACAATCGGACGATCCGCATGAGCCGCGAGCCGGATTGCGAAGTCTTTGACGAGCTGGGCGCGGGGGCCGATGGTGTCGTCCATATTCAGGGGCATCCCCATGACGATCTCGATCTCGGTTGGGGCTGGCGGGATGTGCTCGCTGAGGGCTTCGATAAGGCGGTTGCCGTCGTCGTGATCAATGGGGACCTCGACGAGCCCGGCGGGGGAGGCGATGTTGGTCACGCGGTCGGCGAGGGCCAGTCCGGTGCGTTGGTCGCCGAGGTCTATTGCGAGGATGCGCATGGGTGATGGTAGGTGGGGGGGGTGGGGTTGCGTAGAATGGCGATTGCATATGAAGGGAGTCGGTTTGAATCAGCAGATTGTACAGATCATGGTGCTCGTGGGGGACTACGACGAGGCGATCGCGTTTTATTGTGGGGTGCTTGGGTTTGAGCTGCTCGAAGATACCAGGCGGAGTCAGACGAAGCGTTGGGTGCGGGTTTCTCCTGCTGGGGGTGGGTGTTCCATGCTGCTCGCCAAAGCGGTGACTCCTGAGCAAGATGCATGTGTCGGGAGCCAGACGGGTGGGCGGGTGTTGTTGTTTATGCACACCGATGACTTTGAAGGGTACTGCGCCAGACTTCAATCGCATGGTGTTGAGTTTGTCGGTGATCCGCGTGATGAAGATTTCGGGAAGGTTGTGGTCTTCCTCGATCTCTATGGCAACAAGTGGGATCTCATAGAACCGAGTTGATTTACTTCAGATCCTTTGGAAGATCGTCGTGGAGTTTTTTGATGTCCTGAGCGCGGTCTTTGGGGACGATGAGGGTGGCTCGGTCGGTGCGGATGACGATGAGGTCGTCGCAGCCGATGAGGGCGATGGTGTGGTCTGAATCGGTTTCGCCGATGACGATGTTGTTGTTTGATTCGAAGGATGCGATGTTGACGCCCGCGGCTTTGTTGTTGTTTGCGTCCGCGTCGAGGGTCTCGCCGTAGGCGGGCCATGATCCGACATCGAGCCAGGTGATTTCCATTTTGACCCCGACGATGGAGACATCGGATTCAGCGGCGGCGGGTTCCATGATGCCGTAGTCGACGGAGGTTTTTTCGAGTTTGGGATAGATGTCGTCAAGCACGGCCTGTTGTTTCTCGGTGCCCCAGGCATCGGCGAGTTCTTTGATGAGCTTGGCGTTTTTCGGCATGAATCGTTCGTAGAGCTTGAGGAATGTGCCTGCGTGGAAGACGAACATGCCGGCGTTCCAGTCGTAGCGTCCTGATTCGAAGTAGGCCTCAGCTTTTTCGAGCGGTGGTTTCTCGATGAAGCGGGCGACCTGGAAGGCTTGTTCGTCGGAACCTTCGAGTGGTTGTCCGTGTTCGATGTAGCCGTAGCCGGTGGCGGCGTGGTCTGGTTTGATGCCGAAGGTGACCAGGCGCGATGGATCTTCTTCGACGAGTTTGTATCCGAGATCCATCGCTTTGTTGAACACATCGGTCGGTTCGATGAGCTGGTCGGCGGTCAGGACGGAGAAGATTGCGTCTGGGCTTTCTTTGGCAAAGACCGCTGCAGCGAAGGCGACGGCGTTGACGGTGTCGCGGGGTTGAGGTTCGCCGAGGATGTGATCGTCATCAAATGACGGCAGGCCTTCGAGGATCTGCGAGCGGTAGCGTTCGCCGGTGCAGATGTATTGCTTGTCGGCGGGGACGAGTTTGGAGGCGCGGTTGGCGGCGATCTCTAGGAGTGAGACTGTTTTGCCTTCCTCGTGGATGAACTTGATGAGTTGCTTTGGTTGTCCGTCTCGGGACATGGGCCAGAGGCGGGTGCCGGAGCCGCCGGCCATGATCATTGCGTATCGCATAAAGGGTGTATTCCTTTGAAAGTTGTCAGATTAGATCGTGTCTCAGCCGCCTGCGAAGACGGCTTGGACAATGGTATCCGTATCGGCGTCTTGGCCGAGGCGTCCCAGCACGATCTCAACCTTTCTGGCGGCATCTGGTCGGGATTCACCGAGTGACATCAAGGCGTAGACGGCTTCAGCAGCGGGTCCAGAGGCAAAGGTGGGCTCGATGGTCGATGCGGGCATGGTTGAACCCTCGATGATCGCGTCTCCTGCGAATTTTTCGATCTTGCCTGTGAGTTCGGCGATGACGGTTTCGGCGGTTCGTTTGCCGATCTCGGGGAGTTTGGTGAGCCCTTTAGCGTCCTTGGTGATGATCAGGGCGGCGATGGTGCTGGGCTGTTCGGTCAGTGCCCTCAGGGCTTTGCGGGTGCCGACGCCTTTGACGGAGGTGAAGGTTTCGAAGAAGGCGCGTTCGTCTGCTGATCCGAAGCCGATGAGGCGGGGGATGAAGCTGGTGCCCTGGCCTTGGGCTTCGAGGAGTGTTTTGGTGTGGAGGGTGATTGTGGTGTTGATTTTGGGTTCGAGGGCGTCTGCGAGGTAGGTTGGGATGAGGGCCTCGATCGCGATTCCGGGCATGGGCACGAGGGTCGCGATGGGTATGGACTCGCGGGTGATGGATTCGAGGATGGCCGACATTCGGGTGATCATGTAGTGAGCATACACGCGATCGGGGCGGTCTGTCGTGGGAATGGGCGATTTGGTGGTTCTGGTGGGCGGAGTTGGTCGATAGAACCTCTTATGAGTACACGGACTTTGATCATCGGGACACCCGAGAGCGCGGAACTACTATCGAGACAGGTGGGGATGGTCGCCGACCCCCCAAAGCTCGTTGGCGTGATTCTGATAGATGCCGATCCGAGCATCCGGGAGATGAACGGGTTGGCGGTCATGGGTTCAATCGAAGCGCTCGGACAGATCTGTAGTGCCGCCAGTGTGTCGCAGGCGATCGTTTCACTCCCGGCGGCGTATCGGGATCAGTGGCGAACAATCAGCACCGAACTCCAGCGCTCGGGCGTGATCGAGCGATTTGTGACACCGATGGATGAACTACTCAACAGTGCGCCATCGGTCGGGCACAGCGCGAGTGTGCAGTTGCCATCCGCAAAGATCGATCTTGGAAAGCTTGTTGGGAGGCAGGCCCACAGCATCGACCGGGAACTCGTCGGGGAGAATATTACAGACAAATGCGTGCTCGTTACCGGTGCGGGAGGATCGATCGGGTCTGAGCTTGTCCGTCAGATCGCCAGCTTTAGGCCTTCGCGGATTGTGCTTATGGAACGGTCTGAGAACGCGCTCTTTGGTGTTGATCGCTGGCTCAAAGAGATCCATCCCGAAATCGAGCGGGTTGCGATTATGCACGATGTGGTTGATGCATCAACAACACTCTCGCATCTTGAGCGGTGGGGACCTGATGTTGTGCTTCATGCGGCGGCTCATAAGCATGTGCCTTTGATGGAAGACCATCCGGCCCACGCCGTCACCAACAATGTCTTTGGCACCAAGGCGATCGCAGACGCGTGCGTCGCGACGGGGGTGGACCGTTTCGTGCTGATTTCTTCGGATAAAGCGGTCAACCCGGTCAATGTCATGGGCGCGACCAAACGCATCGCCGAGATGTACACCCAATCGCTTGCGGCTCAGGTCACGGGCATGGTCGGGAGCAGTACCAAACTCAGTATGGTGCGGTTTGGAAATGTGCTGGGTTCGGCGTGCAGTGTGCTTGAAATCTGGGCGGATCAGATTACTGCGGGCAGACCGATCACCGTCACCGATGAGCGCATGACGCGGTACTTCATGACGATTCCAGAGGCAGCGACACTGGTTCTTCAAGCAGGATCCATGAGCGGGCAGACCACGGCGAGTGGTGGTGAAGTGTTTGTTCTGGATATGGGCGAGCCGATCAATATCTTTACGCTTGCGCAGCGGTTTGTTCGTGCGTGCGGGTATTCGCCTGTGATCGGCGAGCCTGCGGGCGGGGCGGGGCCTTCGCAGGTGCCGATCGTGCTGATGGGCTCACGCCCGGGTGAGAAGCTGCATGAAGAGCTGAGTTACGAAGCAGAGGAACTGACGAAGACCTCGCATCCTGGGATCGCGCGGTTCAACGAAGACTCGGCGTGGTTTATCAACTCGATGGATGAACTGCTTGGCCGATTGGATAAGGCGCGGGCGTCAACTTCGCGGCAAGAGGTCATTACAGCAATCGCTTCGATGATCCCAACCATGAACATGAACGCTGGCACCGTGGTAACGGCAGCGTGAGCGGGAAGCCGGGCATAGTTGGTTTGCGGATGGTCGAGCGGGACGATCTTGATGTGTTCTTTGGCTATCAGTTGGATGCCGAGTCGAGTGATCTTGCGAAGGTCTATCCGCGTGATCGGGCGGGCTTTGATGGGCACTGGGGGCGGATTCTGGATGATCCCGAGGTGATTGCTCGGGCAATTGTGTGGGACGGGGTCTCTGTGGGATTTATCAATGTGTTTCGTGTTGATGATGATTGGTTTGTGGGATACTGGATCGACCGGGGGCATTGGGGGAAGGGGATCGCGACGCGGGCGCTCGTTGAAATCCTAGAAATCGTCGAGAGAAGGCCTTTGCTTGCACGGGTCTCAAGCGAGAATATTGGCTCGATCCGGATCCTTCAGCGGTGTGGGTTTGAGCAGACCCATGAGTGCGTTTCGGAAGGGTGCGATCGCTATATGGCGTGCACCGAAGCGTGGTTTGAACTGAAATAGCCGAAATACGGGATTTGTTCGGTTAAACCAGAATCCGAACAAACAACTTGACAGTGCGGGTAATGTTTGGTAGCATGCCAGCATGATCCCCAAAGTACGCAGCTTCATTCTGTCGGGTATTGACGCGTCGATCTGCGAAATCGAGACCGATCTCGATGACACGCAGCTTCAGAAGGAGACCGTGGTGGGTTTGCCTGATGCGGCGGTCAGAGAGTCGCTCGAACGAGTTCGGTCGGCGATGGGCAACTCCGGATATCCGATGCCTCGGGGTCGGACGCTGATCAATCTTGCCCCGGCGTCGGTGCGCAAGGAGGGCCCGGCGTATGACCTGCCGATCGCGGTGGGGGTGCTGATTGCGCAGGGGGTGATCCAGCAGCGGGTGCCTGTAGGTGTTGGCGGCGGCGGTGAGAGTTGGAAAGGCGGGGCCGGTGAAACTTCTGAGGAGTTGTTTGGGCTCGATCCGCGTTCGGTGTTGATCGCGGGAGAGCTTGCGCTCGATGGCCGCGTGCGTCCGATCCGGGGAGTGATCGCGATGGTGTCGCTCGCCAAGTCAATGGGGCTTGATGCGGTGATTGTTCCCGACGAGAACGCGAGCGAGGCGGCGGTGGTTGATGGGGTCCGGGTGTTCGGGGTGTCGTCTTTGGCGCAAGTGGTGGGGCTGCTTAATGGCGGGCTTGCGCTGGAGCCGACTCCTCCTTTGGATGTTGGGGCGATGCTCCAGCGTTCGACGGCGTCGGTCGATTTCGGCGAGATCAAAGGGCAGGAATCTGTCAAGCGTGCGCTGGTGATCGCGGCGGCGGGTCAGCACAATATCGTGATGGTCGGGCCTGCGGGGACGGGCAAAACGATGATGGCCAAGGCGCTTCCGGGGATTTTGCCTCCGCTTTCGCCAGAGGAGGCGGTCGAGGTGACGCGGATTTATTCGTCGTCGGGGTTACTCGATTCAGAAGCAGGATTGATTACGAGCCGGCCCGTGCGGATGCCGCACCACACAGCCAGCAGCCCGGCGGTTGTCGGGGGCGGGATCGTGCCCCGGGCCGGGGAGATTTCATTGGCGCATCATGGGGTGTTGTTTCTCGATGAGCTCCCTGAGTTCTCGAAGAATGTGCTCGAAACCATGCGGCAACCGCTCGAAGACCGGATCGTGACGATTGCTCGGGCGCACGGAACGGTGCAGTTCCCCGCTTCGTTTATGCTTGTGGCGGCGATGAACCCGACACCGCGCGGGGATGTGGCGCCGGGTGAGGCGGGGCAGCGGGAGATGGACCGGTACCTGTCGAAGATATCTGGGCCCTTGATGGATCGGATTGATTTGCATGTCGAGGCGCCTGCGGTGCCCTGGTCGGAGCTGAGTAAAAAGGCGACTGGATCGACCACGGAGATCATGCGGAAGCAGGTGCTCGATGCGCGTGCGATGATGCATGATCGGCAGGGGGCGGTGGTCAACTCACAACTCCGGGGCACGCAACTCGACGAGATGATGCAGCTCAGCAACCCCGCGCGAATCCTGCTCGAGCAGGCGATGACGCAGCTGGGACTCAGCGCGCGTGGCTACGACAAGGTCCGACGGGTATCGCGGACGATCGCAGATATATCGGGAAGCGTTGATGTCAAGCCTGAGCATGTCGGTGAAGCGGTGCAGTACCGTTTGCTTGATCGGCGGGTATAAAGATGGTATCTAGGTCCTTTGTAGAGTGAATCAAAGAATGATTTTGCGTGGTGGGGATGTTTACGCTATTGTGTGGCTTCACTATCCGGGTGATCTGTAGGGGGATCACTCATCTATGAGGAGTGCGTCGATGGTCTTGTTGAACTCTATCCGTGTATCGTGTTGGAATGCCTTGGGCTTTGGTTTGATTGCGGCGGTTGTCGTGCTTGGTGGGTGTTCGACTGATGTGGACTGGTCGCTCGGGAGCAACTCGGTGATCGCTGATTCGGTCGGTGCTGTCGATGATCGGTATCGGCGGACCGGTGGCGAGAACGGGAACAATGTATTTCGTGCGTTGGAATTCCCAACACCCAACGACCAACGGCTCGGGTCTGGCAAGCCCGGACCCGAGTACTGGCAGCAACGGTGCGACTATGTCATCGATGCCACGCTTGATTCTGAAAATGATTCGGTGAGCGCGACCATGACCATCCGCTACACGAACAACTCGCCCCACGAGCTTGATTATGTCTGGTTGAGTTTAGAGCAGAACCTGTTCCGGCTCGATTCCATCGGATCACAGAGCCGCACGCCCGGCTCGGTGATGAAGATGCTCGAGTACGACTTCGATGGCGGGTTTACGATCTCGCGGGTCCAGTCCGGTGGTGAAGATCTGCCATTGGCTCGGTACGACACGGTCGGGAAGATTGATCTTGATGGGACCATCAAGCCGGGCGAGGTGTTTGAGTTTGAAGTTGATTACTCGTTCCCGGTCCCGCCGGATCTTCGTCGGATGGGGATGGAAGAGGTCGAGGATGGGAAGATCTACGAGCTTGCGCAGTGGATTCCGCAGGTGTGCAAGTACGACGATGTGAACGGCTGGAACACGCTGCCTTATCTTGGGTCGGGGGAGTTTTATACCGACTTTGGGTCGTTTGATGTGTCGATCACGGTGCCTCGGAACTATCTGGTGTCGGCTTCGGGGATGCTGACCAATCCGGATGATGTTCTGACGAGCGTGCAGATCAGCCGATTGGCGGAGGCTGAAGCCAGCGATGAGCCCGTGTGGATTGTGACCGAAGAAGAGATCGGCACCGACGAGATCCGCCCGGGCGACGCAGAGTCTTTTACTTGGGACTTTCACATTGACGACGCGCGCACCTTTGCTTGGGCCGCATCGGACGCGTTCATGTGGGACGCGGTCGGGGCGACGGTGACCGGGCTTGACGGTGTAGATCGCATCGTGCGGTGCCAGTCGTTGTTCCCGGTCGAGGCCGAGGTCTGGGGGAACGATGATGAGCACGGCGGGTCGACCCGCTATATCAAGCACTCGATCGAGTTCTATTCCGATTGGCTCTACCCATACCAGTACCCGGTCATGAGCAATATCAACGGCCCCGAAGGCGGGATGGAATATCCAGGAATTATCTTTTGTGGCTCAAGGACAAACCACAAAGGGCTGTTCGGGGTGACGGATCACGAGGTCGGGCACAACTGGTTCCCGATGCTGGTCAACTCCGACGAGCGGCGGTACATGTGGCAGGACGAAGGGTTTAATACCTTTATCAATGTTTACTCCAAAGCCGCGTGGTACGGAGAGGATCCGGACATCAAGCGGCATGCGCGGCAGACTTCTGAGTTGTGCAGTGCCCACAATCCTCAGGCGATCATTACGGCTCCAGACCGGGCGTGGCCACGCTGGGTTGGGAAGATGATGTACCGCAAGACGGGATATGGTTTGTACTTGCTCCGCGAGTTCATCCTTGGTCAGGAACGATTTGACCCGGCGTTTGCGCAATACATCGAGTGGTGGGCGTTTAAGCACCCGCAGCCGAGCGATTTCTTCCGGACGATCGAGGACGCGGCGGGGGTGGATCTGTCGTGGTTCTGGCGGGGCTGGTTTGCCGAGCCGATGTCGCTGGATCTCGGGATTGTGGCCGTCGAACCGGTCAGGGATGATCCCAAGGCGAACTACTACGACACGGTGGTGATCGTGCTTGAATCGCTCGGCGAGATGGTGATGCCTGTGCATATGGAGATTGTGTACGATGATGGCGCCGTTGAGGAGCGGACACTGCCTGTGGAGGTTTGGCATGTGACGACCCGGTGGAATGTCGGGGTCAGCACCGGCGGGCGGCGGATCGAATCGGTGACGATTGATCCGGGCGAGATCCTGCCTGATATCGATCGTTCCAACAACCGATGGAAGCGGTGAACAAACACGCGGCGATGCTGCTACACTCGATCTGTGTACCAAGCATTGCTGACCAAAAAATACCTGACGAGTAAGCTGATGCCGATCCTGGCGATGCTTGCGGTGATGCTGTCTGTGGCGACGATCCTAATTACATGGTCGGTCATGGGCGGGTTCTTGAAGACGCTGGTCAACTCCGGGCGATCGCTGATTGGCGATGTGACGGTTTCTTGGCCCAATGTCGGGTTTGCGCATTATGACGAGTTGATTGTGATGCTCGAAGATGACGAAATGATCGACGGGGCGACCCCGATTATTGAGACCTTCGGGCTGATTCAGTTGCCTGACGATCGGATTGAGTTGATTACGATCAAGGGTATCGATCCGGTCAGCTATGACCGGGTGACTAACTACACCGACACGATCTGGTGGAAGCCAATCAATGAGCCCACGGCTAAGGACCGCGATGGATCTGATGTTCGGCTCGATCCGCAGTTCACCGGCGCGATGGCGATGTTTGAGTCCAACGCGGTGACGCTCACTCGGCTCAACCCAGACTCGGGGCAGACCGAGCGGGCGGGGGTGCTTGGAGTTGAAGTCACCGGGCTCAATATCCGCACCGAGGATGGGATTTATGACCCGCGAGCCAATGGGTTCCGGGCGCTCCCTGATGGCGGGATCGAGCGGGTGCCGGGGTTTATGCCCGCGGGGGGGACGGTCGGGCTGACGGTACTTTCGCTGGATTCGACTGGCAAGCCGGTGGATCCGGTGACGCGGACGATCCCGATTGCCAATGAGTTCCAGTCTGGGATATTTGAGATTGATCAATCGACGATCTTCGTGCCTTTGGAAACCATGCAAGAAATGCTTCGGCTCGACGAGGCCCGCAAGGTCGAACTGGTCGAGAACCCGTTTGCGACCGAGGTTGATCCGGTGACGGGCAAACGCCGACCGAAGATGAGCGAGGTTGTTGGGATTGATCCGGCGAGGGTGACGACGGTGTTGGTGCGGTCGGCTGATGGGACAGAACTCAATGAAGTCCGCGATCGCGTGTTTGAGATTTATCAGGAGTTTGAAGCCAAGCATCAAGGGGGGGTGCCCAGTTCGTTCTCGATGGAGAACCAGATCCGCACATGGGAAGATCTGAACGCGACGATGATCAACGCGGTCAAAAAAGAGACCGGGTTGGTATTGTTTATCTTTGGTATCGTGTCGTTTACTTCTGTGTTTCTCGTTCTTGCAATTTTCTGGTCGATGATCTCTGAGAAGACCAAGGACATCGGGATATTGCGTGCGCTCGGGGCTTCGACGACCGGGGTTGCGTGGCTCTGGATCCGATACGGGACCGCGATCGGGCTCATCGGCGCGTCGCTGGGGACCGCGGCGGGGTACGCGGTGGTGATCAACATCAACTCGATCCACGACTGGCTGGGGAGAACATTTAATCTGGTGATCTGGGATCCGCGGACTTACTACTTCATTGAGATTCCCAGTGAGGTTGAGATTGACAAGGCGATCATCGTCTTTGTCGTTGGCGTGCTGACCTGCGTGCTTGGATCGCTGATCCCCGCGTTCCGAAGCGCCCGGATGGACCCTGTCAAAGCGTTGAGGTTTGAGTGATGCCCCCCCAAAGTGATCAAACTCCCATGCTTCGGGTCGAGCATATTCGCAAGACCTATCACCTTGGAAGGGTGAAAGTTCCTGTGTTGCATGGGGTTGATTTGACGGTTCATCACAAGGAATGGATCACGATTCTCGGCGCGTCGGGTTCGGGTAAGAGCACGCTGATGCACATCATGGGCGGGCTCGATCGGCCTGATAAACATCCCGAAAGTCCTGCATCGATTGTGTATGGGGATCGCGTGATCACCGATCTCGGTGCCGGGGGGTTGAACAACTACCGCTCGACGGAGGTCGGGTTCGTGTTCCAGTTTTATCACCTCCTCCCTGAACTCGACATCCTCCAGAATATCTGCATCGGTTCGATGATCCGGCACGGGCGGTTCGGGTACGGCTCACAGCGCAAGGGTGTCGAATCGCGTGCCAAGGAACTGCTCGATCGTTTCGGGCTCAGCGATCGGATGAAGCACCGCCCGGCGGAACTATCAGGCGGGGAGCGCCAGCGAGTGGCGATTGCGCGGGCGTTGATCAATGAGCCGGCGCTTCTGCTTGCTGATGAACCAACGGGGAATCTGGATCTAAAGACCGGTGAATCGATCCTCGATGTCCTCGCCGAGCTTCGCCAGAGTAGCGGATTGACCATGGTCATGGTCACCCACGACGAGCGGATCGCGTCTCGCGCCGACCGGGTCATTCGGCTCATCGATGGGCGTGTGGTCGAGCAAACCGGCGTTGGTAGCGTCTAAAGCACATTTATGGGGATTGAATGGTTCGTTCTGGTTGGCTAAGACGGACGCGGGTTCTAGGATTCAACTCAAAGCAAGTGTTTCCTAACAAGTGGGGACGCCTATGGAATACGAGTGATGGGTGAAGTTGCCTATTGATTCGTATCGGAGAATGTTATTTTGAGTACTGCACACGCCAACTCTTCAGATTCGAGCCAGAGCCCAAGCCAGGGCCAGGCTTTGACCAAATCCGAGGTCTCACTGATCGGGATGAGCGGCCGTAATATTGTGGCCGATGTGGTCGAGAGCGGCACGGGGATGCCGATTGTTTTCCTGCATGGATTGGTGGGGCTCAATGAGCACTGGGAGTTGGTTGTCCAGTCGTTGTCCAAGCGGGCGCGGTGCATTACTCTTGAGATGCCTTTGCTCTCGCTCAGGAAGTCGGATTGCTCGATCCAGGCGGTCTCGGCGATGACGATGCAGTTCCTTGATAAATATCTCGATGAGCCCGCGGTCTTGGTGGGCAACTCGTTCGGTGGGCATGTCGCTCTCCGCGTGACGCACGAGCGTCCGGAGTTGGTCAGTTCGCTGGTCCTTGCGGGTTCGAGCGGGTTGATCGAGCGGACCGTCGTGAAGGGTGCGCCGGTACGGCCGACTCGGGAATGGCTGGTCGAGAAAATCGGCGAGTTGTTCTATGACAAATCATTTATGGACCCCGGTGATGTCGATCGGGCCTTTGCGCTGCTCAATGAGCGTGGGGGGGCGCGGGCGATGGTGAAGCTTTCCAAGAGCGCCCGCCGGGACAACATGGCTGATGATCTCGGCGAGATCGAGCATCCGACGCTGTTGATCTGGGGCAAGAAGGATGTGGTGACGCCTCCGAGTGCCGGGCAGGGCTTTACGGAGCTGATGCCCAACGCGGAGCTGTACTGGATCGATGATTGTGGGCATGCGCCGATGATCGAAGCGCCGGGGCCGTTTGCCGAGGCGATGCATCAGTTCTTCGATATGCACGGGCTCGCGTTGTCTGAGGATCAGGCGTGAGCGGCGGCGATGTTGAGCGTGCACCAACACCAAATGCCGGGTATTCGCTGACGAGTCTGGTGGGGCTTGGATTGCGTGGACGCGTCGAACGCCGCCGCCGATTGCTTAACAATCTTGAGTACTGGAAAGAATCGACTGCCGCGATCCAGTGCGATCAGCTGCGGAAGAATCTGCGGGTCAGTGCGCAGACCGTCTTTGGCAAAGAGCATGGCTTCGGGACCATCGCGGCGATCAAAGAAGACCAAGAGATGATCAACGCATTCCGCAAGGCGATGCCGATCAATGATTGGTATGTCTTTAAAGACCACATCGAGGCGATGCGGGAGCGGGGCGAGCCCGATGTGCTCTGGCCGGGACGCGTCGGCCACTTTGCCCAGACCTCGGGGACGACGGCAGGGGATAAATACATCCCGGTGAGCCCGGAGATGTTCCGGTCAAACTACCTTGCGTCGCTCGATATTTTCGCGCATCTGATTAACCGGGGTGTGCATCCCGAACGGATGATGGGGGGGCGGTGCTTGTTTTTAGGGGGGTCGACGGATCTGGAGTACAACGACAAGGGCATCGCGACAGGTGATCTTTCTGGATTGGTGACGCCGCTGATTAAATGGCCGTTGTCGACGATTTATTCGCCCGGTCCTGAGGTTGCACTCATGAGCCACTGGCCCGACAAGATCGAGGCGATGGCGCAGATGGCGATCGATCAGGACATCCGGTTTATATCGGGGATGCCGAGCTGGGCGCTTGTGCTGATTGATCGGGTGATTGAGATTGCGAACGAACGCGGGCTCAAAGCCAAGTGCGCCCGCGATGTGTGGCCGAACCTCGAAGTGTTTGTCCATGGCGGGGTGAACTACACGCCGTTCGTTGAGCGGATGGCGATCGCGTTCTCTGGTGATCCCAAGATCGACTTTCCGTGTCGGCAGGAGTTGTATCCCGCGTCGGAGGGGTTTATCGCGATGCAGGACAATGCGGACGAGCCCGGCATGCGGTTGCTGGTTGACAACGGGACTTTTTATGAGTTCGTGCCTCGGGATCAGATTGATGATGAGAACCCTGATGTGCTGAGTTGCTGGGAGGTCGAGAAGGGCAAGCAGTATGTTGTGGTGATGAGCACCAACGCGGGGCTCTGGCGGTACATCATCGGGGATGTTGTGGAGTTTGATTCGATCCCGAGTGGGCTTGATGGTGGCGGGGGGGACGGGCCGGCAAGGCTGCGGATCGTTGGTCGGCATCGTCACTTTATTAATGCGTTTGGTGAGAACCTGATCGGCGAGCACATCGAAGACGGCGTGAGCGCCGGATCTCAAGCATCAGGGTTGACTATTGGTGAGTTCACGGCCGCGCCTGTCTACCCGAGCCAATCGAATCGGGCAGGGCTTGAGGTTGCTGTGGAGTTTGAGCATGAGCCCAATCCCGAGCAGCTTGAGATATTCAGTAGGGCGTTTGATGAGAACATCAAGGCGGCCAATGTGGATTACAACACCAAGCGGTCCGATTCATTGGGGATGACGAAACCGACGATCACGGTCCTGCCGGGCGGGACTTTTCACCGCTGGCTGGACTGGAAGGGCAAGCTTGGTGGTCAGCACAAGTGCCCGCGGTGCGCCAATCACCGGGAAATACTGTCTGAAGTGATCGCTGCGGCGTGCCATTAGAACAGTTTTTTTTCCATTTGATATACGCAAGTGCATTTTCTACACTGGTTTAACCAGTTTTTTCTATTTTTGGAGGCTTTATGTCGGTGTTTCTTGTAGCTCAGGCGGCGGACGCGATTCTCTCTCAGGTTGTAGATTACATCGAGCTCGTCAGCGACGAGCAGTACACCAAGCCATCGGTCATCTTTGAAGGCGGCACCAGCGGCAAGCACATCCGCCACACGCTCGATCACTTCCGGTCCTCGATCTCCACGCCTGCATGTGAACTGGTTGATTACGACCACCGCGAGCGGGGCGTTGATGTCGAGACCAGCCGAGCCGCGGCACTGACCGAGATCGCCCAGCTCCGCAGCGCACTTGGCGGGCTCAGCGAGGACGAGCTGAAGGTCGACATGAAGGCTCAGGTGATGTGTTCGGGTCAGGGGCAGTGTGCCGAGCTCGGGACGACGCGGGCACGCGAGATTTTCTTTGCTCTGCACCACGCGATCCACCACAACGCGATCCTCAAGGCGATCGCTGGTGAGTTCAAGATCACGCTGGGCGAGGACTTCGGGATGGCGCCGTCGACGATCAACTTTGAATCTGGATTGGCTTCCTCATAAATGTGTACACTGAGCATTATTGAAACCTCTGGGGGTGGCTACCGGGCCGTCCAGAACCGGGATGAGCAGCGAACTCGCGGCCAGGCGTATCCGCCGGCGTGGCGGACGCTGGATTCTGGGGTCCGGGTCCAGTACCCGACCGACAGCGACGCGGGAGGGACCTGGATCGCGGTGAGTGATTCTGGGGTGACGACCGGGGTGCTTAACTTCCAGACCGGAGGCAAGTCGAATCCCGATGCGAGCCAATCACGCGGCGAGATCCCGTTAATGCTCATTGAGCACAGCAATCCCGAATCAATGCTGGATCTCTTGCAAGGGTTGGATCTCTCTGTCTATGCGTGCTTTACGGGCTTTGGCGTTGTACCAAGTGATGACGGGGTGCGGGTCATGATCGTTCAGTGGGACGGGGCGGAGCTGCATGTTGTCCGAGATGGGACCGGAGCGTTTGAGCCTGTGGTGATTGCGTCATCCGGGCTTGGGGACGAGTTGGTTCAGGGGCGGCTTCCGCTCTTTGCCGAGATGGTTGCGGGCAATCCGAGCCCAGAGGCGCAAGACGAGTTTCATAACCACCAATGGGCCGATCAGCCGGAGTTTTCGGTCATGGTCTCCAGACCGGCGGCTCGGACGGTGAGTATCACCAGTATCCATGTCGCGGGCGAAGAAGAGCCGATGATGGAGTACCAAGAGCTTGCCGAGAATGACCCGCTGCGTGACCCGGTGGGGGCCGGGATGCTACAGTAGAGGCACCATGACCGACTTCCTCAACGATCTTATTAGTACACAGTTTCTGGTCTCGCTGATAGTCCTCGGAGTCGGCGTTCATGCCGTGCTCGGGTGCGCTGCGATCTCGATCTGGATCGAGCGGAAACTCTCTGCTTACATCCAGGACCGCATCGGTCCCAACCGTGCGGGCTTTGACTTTGGGCTCGCGTTTTTGGCCCCGCTCAGGGGGATGCTTGGTTTGGGTCAGGTGCTCGCCGATGGCATCAAGGCCGTTACGAAAGAAGACTACACGCCACCGAATGTCGACAAGGTGCTCTTTACACTTGCGCCAATGATCGCGGTGGTTCCTGCGTTGATCACCTTTGTGATTCTGCCGCTCGGCGGGTATGTCACGGTTCCTGAGATGACGCTGCCTCTGATCGGGACGATCGGCGGCGAGACCGTTGCGGTTGCGGGGGCTGAGGTTTCGATCGGGATCATCTACTTGCTCGCTGTTGCATCTGTTGGTGCTTATGGCGTGACCCTCGGCGGGTGGGCCTCGAATAACAAATACTCCATGCTCGGCGGGCTCCGGGCGACGGCTCAGATGATCTCGTATGAGATCCCGATGGGCTTGGCGCTTCTGTGCTGCCTGCTGATCGCCGGGTCATTCATGCCCAACGAGATCGTGATGCACCAACGCGAGCATGGCTGGCTGGTCTTGTCGCTGCCGCTGCCTGCGATTCTGTTCTACATCTGTGTGCTTGCTGAGGCGGGGCGTGCTCCGTTTGATAATGCTGAAGCCGAGCAGGAACTGGTTGGTGGATACCACACCGAGTACTCATCGATGCGGTACCTGCTGTTCCCACTGACGGAATATCTCCACCTTGTGACCGGCAGCGCGTTCTTTGTGCTGTTGTTCTTGGGTGGTTATGACTTGCCATTGGTCGGTGCACTGAGTGCCGAGGCTACCGGCATCATGGCGGTGGGACTCAAGTTCGGTGTCTTCATCGGCAAGACGATGCTTTTGGTGTGCTTCGCGATTGCGCTCCGTTGGACGATCCCGCGTGTTCGTTATGACCAGGTCATGATGCTCGGCTGGGGCGCGATGATCCCTGCTGGAATGCTGATGATCGTGGTGACATCGATCATGGTGCACATGGGCTGGACCGGGGTGCTCCCGATGCTGGGCGCCAACGCATTTATGCTTGTCGTGATTATGATCGGTCGAAAGGTGCTCGCGTCGATGTTCGGGCGTGCTGTGGTCAACCACAAGATCCCTATGTACGGCTCACGATTTTCACCTGTCGAGGGCACGCATGTAGACTCGGCACCATCACACCCGATGGCCCGCCACGACGCACCGGCGTAAAGCCATACCAATAATCAAAGAACCCATACTTTCGCGTGATCTTCACTTTGGGGGGTGGGGTTTATTGCCAGGGTTTGATGTCTGAGGTTCGGAGGCGTTGGTAGAAGGTGGGGAGCAGGTAGCCTCGCCCGTTGTGGATGTAGAGTCGTCCTGAGACGACGAACTTGGTGCTGTCGCCGAATCGTACTGTTTGATTTTCCATACTCATGAGCAGGGAGCAGGGGAGCATGGTGAGCTCTATCCCGCTCGGAGAGGATTCGTCGTCGTTGTCGAAGACCGCCATCCATGAGCCGTCGTGGGCTCGGTCGAGGCGTGCCGGGCGGCGAATGAGCAGGGCGCCCTCGCGGAGCCCGGGTGCCAGTGAAGGCGGGGCGGATTGGAGCTGGTTTGATTGCTGGGATGAGAACCGTGAGCTGTTGAGGTTGGGATTCGTATCGATGATCTGGACGCCGGATGGGGCGGCGTTTTCTTCATCGAGTTCTCGGAGCAGATCGAGAACATCGGGGTCCTCGTTGAGTTCTGTGTTTGGATCAGTTTCAGTTTCTGCATCAGGATCGGGTTCGATCTCTGTTTCTGTCTCAGGTTCGGGCTGAACTTCTGGTTCTGCCGGCTTGGTTTGAGTTGTGACTGGTACTCCAAGTGAGAAGTCTGAGATCAGCAGGTGGTTCCTGCCGTGGTATGAGAGGATCTCTCCTGAGACAGTGACGGGTTGGTTGGCCCAGATGCCTTCGAGGCTTTCGAGCGTTGCGCAGGGCAGGAGCAGTACGGGGCCTTCTCCTGGGAGTCGCTGCTCTGGGTCTGGGACGAAGATGAGCCGATCGTTGGGAGCTGGGAGGAGTCTGCCTGATCTAGACAGGATGAAAGAACCCTCTGCAAGGGAGGATGGCTTGGAGACGGTGTCGATGGAGTTGTTGACGACCTTCATCCAGTCTTGGCCTTCGGTCAGCCCGGTCTGGTGGGGTTTGGAGGTGCCCGGCTCGGTGGGCTCTATGGGGGTCTGGTTGGTGCCCATTCGTGGGAGGGTGTCATTGGCTGGGTCGATAATCTGGATTTGCTGGTGGTTGGGCTGGTTCTTTGGCTCGGCTTCTGGGACGGCTTCTTGGGCGATGGCGAGCGATTGGAAGGTGGATCCAGCGATCAGGGTCAGGATGGCGGCGTGGGGGATGGTCTGCATTGGGGTCCTGCTGGGGTGTTGAGAATGCGTGCTTCTGTATATCCTATCGTGCTTTGGGGGCTGAGTTGTTGACCTTTGGAGGGGGGGTGTTCTATCGTCACCTTCCCCTGTTTGTCTGTTTGAGCGGGGGACGAGGTATGGCCGTGTGCCCGAGTGGACTAAGGGGACGGATTGCAAATCCGTTGTGCGAAAGCCAATCGTGGGTTCGAATCCCACTGCGGCCTCTTGAATGACCGATCCAGACCAGTCTGGGTCGGTTTTTTCATGCCCAAGGCGGCTTGATCCACTACCATCGGTTCATGAGTGATCAATCGCAGATGAATACACAAGAGACCCAGCAGGCCGCCGATCGGTTCCGGGCGGACTTTATTGCTGTTCAAGAAGAGATCGCCAAGGCGGTCGTCGGGCAGCGAGAGACGGTGGAGGATCTGCTGACCTGTCTTTTTGCCGGGGGGCACGCGTTGCTTGAGGGTGTGCCTGGGATTGGGAAGACGCTGCTTGTGCGGACGATTTCTCAGGCGGTGGATCTGAGCTTCGGTCGCGTGCAGTTCACGCCGGACCTGATGCCCGCGGATATCACCGGGACAACGATCGTCGATGAGGTCGAAGACGAGAAGGGGCATCGGAAGCGGACCTTTCGATTCCAGCCCGGGCCGATCTTTGCGAACATTGTGCTGGCTGATGAAATTAATCGCGCGACGCCCAAGACACAATCCGCATTGCTCGAAGCGATGCAAGAGCGGACAGTGACGATCGGCGGAAACGAGGGGATGACGCATGAGCTTCCCAAGCCTTTCTTTGTGCTTGCGACACAGAACCCGGTGGAGCAGGAGGGGACCTACCCGCTTCCTGAAGCGCAGCTCGACCGATTTTTCTTTAAGCTCCGTGTCGGATACGCATCGCGCGCGGAGATGGGCGAGATTGTGGCGCTGACGACCGGTGCTGAGAAACCAGAGGTCAAGAAGGTGCTTGACGGGGAGCGATTGATCGAGCACCAGCAGCTCGTCCGCCGTGTTCCCGTTGCGCCCCATGTGCAGGATTACGCGATCCGCTGCGTGCTTGCGACGCATCCGCGCGGGGAGTTGTCCGATGGTCAGTTCGCGACGCCGATGGTGAGCCGGTTTGTGCATCTGGGGGCGTCGCCTCGTGCGGCCCAGACCTTGATGCTCGCGGGGAAATGCCGGGCACTTCTTGATGGGCGTGCTGCGGTTTCGATCGAGGACATCCAGCGTGCGGCTCTGCCCGCGCTGCGGCATCGGATCATGCTCAACTTTGAAGCGACCGCTGAGCAGATGGATACGGATGGGATCGTGCGAAATATCGTCGAGACGCTGCCTCGGGATATAGGCTGAGCTCGTCTGGGTCTTTTTACTAGGTTGATGGGTGGAATTTACTGTTCTGATTTGAAAGCAGGTTCCTGATGGAACCATTGTCTGTAGTTGACCGGATACAACGCGTCGCCGGGCATTATTGTGTGGGTGCGCTGGCGTCGACGATGACGATTCATCGCCACTCTTGACGGCTATCCGTTCGGGCGTGCACAGGGACACTGACCACACTTCTGGAGAAGACTATGAAGAATGTTTGCGCGGTTGCTGCGCTCATGCTGGCGGGGACATCGGCATGTGCTGATGTGGCCGATGATTTTGAGAGCTACGGGATCGGCGGGACGCCCGCCGGGATCTGGCAGGATGCTTCGAGCTTTATTGATACTCCTTCGAATCCCGGGCCAACGGTTTCGGTGATCGCGACGACTGATGCGCAGGGCAACGCGACACAAGCGGTGCAGATCCAGGACGGGCTCGGTTCCTCCGGCGGGATCATTGGGCGGGTGGATCATTCGGACATCCAACGGTTTGAGACGGATCTTCGGCTGGATCAGCGTGGCAACGGGAGCAATCCGAACTGGATCTCGGCTGCTGGGTTCATTCAGGAGACCGAGGAGAGCGACTTTAACTGGATGCCTCAGGCGTTTGTGTACGCGACCAAGAACTCGAACCGGTTCCGGCTCTATGTGCGGAATGCGGATGGTCGGAACGGGGCGAGCCGTGACTATGGGCTCGGGATTCATTCTTGGGAACTCGATACCTGGTACCGCATTGTTCTTGAGGTTGATACAACGACCGGCGTGTTTGATGTTTCGATTATCAACAAGGAAACAGGTGAGCAGATCGTCGATGGCACCAAGACCTATGCAGGCTGGAACAGCGAGTTTGGTCAGTACGACGCGATCTCGATCAACGACGGCGAGTACGGGACCAATGTTGGGACCGTCGGGAATATGGCGACCATCGACAATGTGAGCTATGTCCCGGCGCCGGGTGTTGTAGGTGTCGCGGTGTTGAGCGGTTTGTTTGGAGTTCGCCGGAGGCGCGAGAACTAAGAGATTATAAATATGTCCCCACGAGCGGCTGTCGGACTCCTAAGGGAGTCTGGCGGTCGTTTTTCGTATGATTCAGAATGAGTAGGGATCGTTGATCAATGCACGGCGGCGGATGATCGTCGGTGTTGGCATCGCCATCGCTGCTTTGCAGGCATCGGCAAGGGCTTTCATGAACTTCTCGTGCTCGGGGCACGCATCGATGCGGTCGAGCAAGTCATCGACTCTCCACGCGGCCGGGTCTTCGGGTTCGGCGGCGTTGATCGCGTCTTCGATCGCTTGGTCGCCGAGTTGCTCGCTTGCATAGTTGAACCACTGGGGGTCGATGATGTCGGGGTTGGTGGGGGGCTCAATCCGAATACGGACGACGCGTTCGCCTACGCCGACGATCGGCCAGAGCCCGTTTGACATCTGGGGCTCGCGGGTCAGTACAAAGACAGGCACACCCGCGTTGTTTGCGGCCGAGCGGAACTGCTTGGCGTCGGCCCCGACGAGCATCGGGGTGAACAGGTAGCAGCCCATTGTTGGGAGCCCCTGGATGTCTGAGGCGGTAGAGATGAGTTTGGCGGGGCCTGTTTCAAGTGCTTCGATGCGGATGGCGCGCTGGGCTTCGAGCAGGGGCATACAGATACGGGACATGCGCTCGAAGTCGCCTCGGGAGCGGGCGAGGTGGAGTGCGTCTCGGCTGAGCATCGCGGCGTGGAGCGAGAGACCGGCGGCGAGGGAATCACTGGCGTGACCCATCATGGTGTCGATCTCGTTGGGCTCTGAGACGGCCCGGCTCCCGGATGCATGTGGGCTTGACGACACGATCTGCCTGGTCCTCTCTACAGACGGCCCGATCTGTCGCGTGAGAAACGGATCAGGTTGATTTGATGCCTTGTATCAAGGCTGACAGCAACGCCGACCATTTGACGGCCAGCTCATTGAGATCATACTCGATTACATCGCCAAGCGAAGACCAATCTTCGTTTTGGAGCGTTTCTCGGACTTCTGCGAGGGATTTCGAGAGCGATTCGATGATCTCGGACCCCTTCTCGTGGCCAACCTGGAGGGTCGGAATGTCAATCTCGGTAAGCTGGGCAATCTGGTCAACGATATCACGGACGGCCTGCCAGCCTTCCAAAACTGATCGCAGGGTTTCCATGGAATCAGTGATATCACCGGCACGGATCAGTTTGGCGCCTTCTTCTTGATCTGCTTTGAGGAGGTCGATCGAGTCGATCGCGGTCTGCGCGGTTTCGATGACCAGCTCGTTGGTGTCGGCGGTGGTGAAGCGGAGTTCGTTGATATCGCCAAGCCCTTGGGGCTCGTCGTCGAAGATCTCGTCGGGTGCGGGCTGTCCATCGACGAGGATGTCGATGATGAGTCGGCCTGTGGATTCTGCGTGGACGCGGGCTTGTTCGAGTGCGGTGTTGAGGTCGGGCGCGTCGGTGAGCTGGGTGTTGTCGATCCAGATATGCATTGTTGAATCCTGTCTCAGGTGGTTGTTGGTTGGGTGCTTTGGGGGGGCTGATTGTTTTTGACTTTGTGGAGCAGACGGAGGTTTCGGGCATAGATGACGATGCCTGTGGATTGACCCATGACCCCAACGATGTCAACGCGCCAGACAAAATAGGTGAAGAGGCAGAGGCCTCCGATGAAGCTGAACCACCAGAATATTTCGGGGACCGTCGAGATTTGTGATCGCTCTGAGACGATCCACTGGACGAACATGCGGCCGAAGAATGCGGTTTGTCCAACGAGCCCGATCAAGACCCACCAGAAGGTGCCCCAGGTGGTGATGTTGAAGAACCCGAGCAGGTGCCGTTCTAGCGCGGGGCGGTCGTTCCATTTTTCGACTTGCAGGGAGATGAAAGCATCGAGTTCCGTAGGGCTATAGACCTTGGAGGACCGGAGGAGTTCGGGGGCGATGATCATGTATTCGAGATGCCCATCGTCGGTCTGGGTGCGGTCGAGCATAATTTCAATAGCGCCGACAGAGATGGTCAGGTCGGTCGCCGAGCGCGAGAGCGCGGGCTGGAGCACGAGCCACATACCCAGAAAGACGAGGGCGATCATCGCGATGATTGGGCCTGCTTTCATACGCGTGTGATCTCGGTTGAATCTGGAGATGGAGTCTTAGTCGTAATGACCGCGGTCTGGTCACTTGTAACTTCGATCGAGGTCACCGGGCGACGGCGACTGCGCATCCAGCGGATCGCGAACAGGTCTACAAGTCCGGGCAAGGCGCGTTTGGTGATGCCCATGCCGTACTTGGGTTCCCCGGCGTGGCGGTTGCGGTGGGCGACGGGCATCTCGACGACGCTGTAGCCCATGTGGCGGGCGGTCGCGGGGATGAATCGGTGGGCACCCTTGAACTCAAGTGGTAGCCGCAGGGCGATCTCTCGCTTCATGATGCGGAGCGAGCATCCGGTGTCAGTGATGGTGTCGCCGAGGACGATCAGCCTGAACTTGCGACCAACCCATGACCCGAACTGGCGGATTTTCGCGTCGCCCTGGTTGCGTGCTGCGGAGCGGTCGCCTTGGACGAAGTCGGCGTTTGAGGATTCGAGGAGTGCGAGCATCGCGGGGTAGTCTGAGGGGGCGTTCTGGAGGTCGGCATCGAGTGTCGCGACGAGCCGCCCGCGCGCGGCGCGGAACCCGGCATGGAATGCTGCGGATTGGCCATTGCCTGAGCCCTCCGGGGTGCCTGTCATCGAGATGCAGCGGACCCAAGGACGAGATGCTTGATGGGCGAGTGCTTTGGCTTTGGTGGTGTCAGTAGAACCATCGTCAACGAGGATGAACTCGAAGGTGATCCCCAGCGGCGTGATCGCGGCCTCGATCTCATAGATGAGCAGATCGACATTTTCTTCTTCATTGTGAGCGGGTGCAAGAACAGTGAGCTCGATATCCGAAGCATTTGAGATCGCGGGGTCTGGATTTGGTATGGGGTTGTTCTTGTCCATCTGGGTTCCTGTGGCACAGCGCGAAGCTTGTGTAGCGTCTATCCTAGAGTGTTGGCTGCTAGGAAGCGAATACAGATGGAGATCCTCGTACATGCACTTTCATGAAGACGAAAATGTTGGCCCCCAGACCGTTCCCGTCCGAATCATCCTCGAGAACCCCGAGGAACTCAACGAAGATGGCTCTGATAAGGCTGAGCATGAGCTGATGGCTGCTCAGGGTGAGCATTTGCTGAATCTGGCGCTTCGGCATCATATCAACATCGAGCACTCCTGCGGCGGGGTCTGCGCGTGCTCGACCTGCCATGTCTATGTCGAGCAGGGGATGGATTCGCTGACCGAGGCTGAGGAAGATGAGGAAGATCGGGTCGAGGAGGCTCCTGGGCTCCAGATCAACTCCCGCCTGGCGTGCCAGTGCGAGGTGACGGGCGAGGGGCCGATCGTGGTCCGTGTGCCCTCTTGGAACCGCAACGCGGTCAAGGAAGTGCCTCACTAGGGTGTTTGCCGGCTAGGTGACATATCCTTTGGTATGAATCAAAAATTTCAGATCGTTCAGTGTGTGGCCATTTCAGTGCTCATGGCGTTGGTATCTGTGTGCGATGCCGGGCCGCTCAGGGGTCGGACCGGTCCGACCGAGGGGGTTGTTGAGTCGGTCTGGGTGTCGATGCGGATCAAGGTGCCGACTGCGGAGCCGCTTGGGGATGCGAAGGGGTTCGGGTTGGTGCTGATTGATCCCGATCAAGGATCGCTTGATGCAGAGTTCGTGTGGGACGAGCCCAATACGGATCATTCGATCGCGATCGGGTTTGATGTACACAACCCACAACCAACGGATCTTGAGCCAGACGAGAACGGGCGGGTGATGGGGTGGTTTGATGAGTTCGGGAACTGGTACGATCGCCCGCAGCGGGAAATCTCTGTGCACGCCAACGGACGCGAACGGCTCAATGTACTCAGTGATGTCGAGTTCCGAACCGGGGAGTGGATGGAAGTGATGGTCCAACTCCGCTACAAGCTCGGCGGGGCGCATGTGATGGTGCTGATAGACGGGCAGGCGGTGATCGACGAGGACATCTGGGATGTGCGACCGATGAAGCTGCACGCGATGGTGGGGGTTGAGGGGGATTCGATTGATGTAAAGGATCTTGCAATCTCGAGCGTGACACTGCTCGAAGAGAAACTCCCAGAGCCGGTGGGGGTTGAGGTGTTTGACGCGGAGTTTCTTGCCAATGCCAAGCGGCTCAAGTCTGGTGTTGATTTCTTAGCGATTCCGGATTCGGTCGGACGGGTCATCGCGACGCTGACGCTCGGGGAGCCTGAGGTTGGGTATGACCATTGGGACAAGAAGGGAACGATCGGGATCACGGTTCCGGGCGTTGGCGAAGAAGCCGGGGAGCGGTTTGAGGTGTTCCGGTTTATTACGCCGTACCGGAGGGGTTGGACTTGGTATATGGATGTGACGGATTTGTTGCCATTGTTTAAAGATGGTCGCGAGTTTGATGCCCATATCGGGACCTATATGAAGGGCTGGCTGGTGTCGTTTGCGTTGGATTTCTATCCGGGTGAGCCGGAGCGGATGCCGGTGCAGGTGGTGAATCTGTGGAACGGGAATGCAGATATTGGTGATCCCGACAAGCCGGTGGATGAGTTTTACAAGGCTCGCGAGATAGCGGTTCCCGATGGAGCGACCCATGCCCGGGTGCGTGCGACGGTGACGGGGCACGGGATGTTCCCCAACTCGAAGAATGCCGGGGAGTTCATGCCGATCTGGCGGACGCTGACGATCGGTTCTGAGCCCAATGAGGGGGATGTTTTGGAGCAGGACTTTATTACAATGTCTGCCCGTGATCATCTGTGGAAGACGGATGTGTACCTCAATCCTTGCCGGCCTCAGCGTGGGACCTGGAAGTTTGATCGGTCTGGGTGGGCCCCGGGGGACAAGGTGGAGCCTTGGATTGTTGATGTGCAGCCCGGGTTTATGTTCGGGGAGACGATTACCATTGAGTACGAGCTCGACGAGTACCTCAACGAGGGGCGGGGCGAGACTTGGGCACCGCACCACTGGACTGATGCGGTTGTCATTTTCTACAAGTAGATCGTACTTTACAAGTGAATGGATAAGAACGAATGGCTCAACGCAAACTCCACGATAAGTATTTCAAGATGGCCAAGCGTGACGGGTATGCTGCGCGTTCTGCCTACAAGCTGCTGGAGATCCAGAAGCGGCGCAAGCTGATCCGCAAGGGGAACCGGGTGCTGGATCTTGGGTGTGCCCCGGGATCTTGGACTCAGGTTGCCGAGCAGCTTGTTGGAGAGGACGGGCTTGTGGTGGGGATTGATCTCCAAGAGATGCGGATTGACTTTGGTCCAAATGTACGGACGGTGCAGGGGGACTTTACCGAGGTTGATATGGCGGACCTGCTGCCACCGAAGGTTATGGAACAGAAGGTGGTGTTTGATCTCCCCGAAGACCAGCAGCCCGAGCCCGAGCTTGTGCAGCCTTTGTTTGATGTGGTGATTTCGGACATGGCACCGGCAACGACCGGGCACGGGGATCATTTTTTCTCTGAGCGGCTGTGCCAAACGATTGTCGATGAGCTTCCCAACCTGCTCAAGAAGAACGGCAACTGCACCATGAAGGTGCTCGAGGGAGAGTCGTTCCCGGAGCTGCTCTCGCGTGTCAAAAAGCAGTTCCGCACTGCGGGGGCGATCAAGCCCGACGCGTGCCGGGATGTTTCGCGGGAGACTTATATCTTTGGGATTGGGTTTATCCCGAATCGGGCGCGGAAGTTTAATGAGACCGAGCAGAAGGTTAAGCCGTTGACACCGCCGCCCGGGTGGGGCAACTGACAGGTGAACTTTCTCGCACCCATCGCGGGTTTGATCGCCGGCTCGATCGGTTCGGTGCTTGTGATTCTGTACTGGATGCTCCGGCTCCGTCGTCGTCCGGTGCGGGTGTCATCGACGCTGCTCTGGAAGCGGGCGGTGCGGGATGTGGAGGGGAATATCCCTTGGCAGATGATCCGCCCGTCGATGCTTTTGTTCTTGCAGTTGATCGCGGTGGTCTTGTTGGCAACCGCAATCGCCCGCCCTGTCCGAGATGCGAATCTTCACTTTGGGGGTGGGGGTGGGGGTGAGGTTGTGGTGGTTATTGATGCGGGGGCGTCGATGAATGCATTGGGTGATCTGGAGGGCCGGACCCGGCTTGATCTATCCAAGAGTCAAGCAAACAAGCTGGTGCGTATCATTGGTGGGCAGTCTTCGGCGACGAAGTTCCGGGTTATCCGTGCGGGGGCGACGGCTCAGATGATCTCGGGGGTTTCGGGTTCATGGAGGCAGGCGCGGGCGGCGATCGGATCGATCGAAGGGGCCGATGCGCCGAGTGATCTTAGTGCGGCGATCGAACTCGCTGAGACGATCGGTTCGCAGGAGCTCTCTGAGGACGGGGCTCAGGAAAGGGCTGTGCAGATATTCGTATTCACCGATTCGTCGCTCGATGATGGGGGTGTGATTATTCAGCAACCCGTGGCTGGTGTTGATGAGCGTGATACGCGCGGGAATCTTGGGATTGTGCTTGTTGGCGGGCAGCGGGACCAGGCCGACCCCGTTCGGTGCCGTGTGTTTGTGACGGTGGCGGGTGTTGTTGATTCGGCGACGGGGGTGCGTGTTGAGTTGAGTGTGGATGGGGCGATTCTGACGAGCAAGGCGATGGAGATGATTCCTGGCGACGACGGATTGGTCGAAGCGGCGACGACGCTTTCATTCCGGCTTGATGCGGCGGAGCTTGTTGTAGTTTCGATCTCGCGTGACGATGTGCTCGATACGGACAACCGGGTCTGGGTGCTGATGCCTGATCCATCGCCGGTGTTGACGACGGTCGTTGCTCAGGACGGGCTGGCGGATCCGTTGTTGGTTGATGTGCTATCTGCGGTGACGGGCGGGGTTGTTGCGGTGGTGGGGCCTGGGGAATCGGTGGCGCCAAGTACGGGGTTGATGATCTATGACCGCGTGGAGCGGGACCCGCGTGTGCTGCTGCCAACGATTGAGATCGGGGCCAGCGATGAGATCGGGGAACAGGATGAAACTTTGCATCGGGTGCTGACCTGGGACCGGTCGCATCCGGTGATGCGGGATGTGGATCTCAGCGGGCTGAGTTACACGGGCACGATCGGTATTGAAGGGGCTGCTCTGGCATCGGGTGAGGGCGGGGCGGTCATTGTTGAAACCGCCGAGTCCGGCGTTCGGCATCTGGCGGTTGGGTTTGGTCTCGAAGATTCCAACTGGGGTGTGCAGGTGTCGATGCCGATGTTCTTTGCCAACGCGGTCCAGTATTTATTACCTGGAACCAGCGGGACGGCGGTGATCCATCGCACCGGCGAGCCGATCGGAGAGAGCGGGACGGTGATCGAGCGGGTGGGGATGGCGAGGGTTGATGACGAGGAGGTCTGGGTCTCGCTGCTTGATCTTGATCAGACTATCGACGCGGGGACATTGTTGACCGATCAGAGTGCTGAGCTGTCTGGCGGGCTGGTCGGAGCGGCCGATGGCGGGCGGGTGGAACTCTGGCGGTGGTTTGTGCTTGCTGGTCTTGTGGTGCTGACGCTCGAATGGACGCTGGATTTGTTGCGTCGGCGTGTGCTCTGAAAGAATGATTAGGGCGAATTTTTGGTGCCGGTCCATCCGAAGATGTCGATCGCGAATCGGCCGGGTTCTGATTGCCACGGCATCATGCGCCGTGGCCAGCTGCTGTGGATGGGTTGGGTTGAGTTTAGTGAAGTGTCGGTGCGTTCGAGCCCGAGGATCAGGAACCCGTCTTGAGAGATCGCGTTTGGGGGGATATCGAGCTGGATGATCCAGCGGTCGCCGATGGTGGTTGTAGAGATGTTGGGATCGGTTGTGATGTCGGGGTCTGTGCGCATTTCTTCGAGGCCTGTAGATTGGGAGATGGTCCACGAGGCGCGGGTAAAGCCCATCGGTCCGGCCCAGACTTTTAGAGATGTTCCCGATGTGCTCTTTGGGTCGATGGCGCATTCAAGATAGAGACGCCAGCCGGCGCGGGGGTCGGGTTCGTTGAGGTCGGCGGTGCGGTGCACGAGGCCGGCGACGCGTTGGTTGGGTGGGGGGAGAGCGCCTAAAGCTGAGTTTCCAGAGCCGAAGGCGTGGAGTGTCCAGTCGGAGAGCAAAGGTCCGACGAGCACGCCTGGGGGCGAGGCGAGGGGGATGTTGCTCATTGATTTGAGGATCGAACGCTGGCGTCCGATCTGTACACTGAGATCGCGTGGGAGATTGAGTTGTGCTTGGTTGGGTGAGGAGTTGGCGGGGGTTGTGATGGCGGTCTGGGTGATGTTGCCCGATGGGGTGGGCTGGAGGTGGGGCTGGATCCCTTGGCTCTGTATTCTTGCGAGTCCTTCTGGATCATCGCGTGAGGGGTCAGGGAGGCGGAGGAGACCGATGGCGGGGTTGAGTTGCGTTGGGTTGCGTGATGGGTGCCCGGTGTCGTCGATGATCCAGCTCATCGATCGGGGTTGGGAGTCGAGCCAGACCGTGACGCGTTCTACGCGGAGCTCATCGTTGACGAAGGGGGAGAGGAGGTCGTGGGCCAGGGCGCTGAGCTGGGCGGTGTCGTCGGTCCAGAGGGGGATGATGGTGTTGAGGTCTTTGGTTTGAGTTTGGGCGGTTGCGGTCTGTGTGAGTTGTTGTTTGAGGCGGTGGGCGACCGCAGGGTCGATGAGCCAGATGCGTCCCAGGATGATCTGCCAACGGGCGGCAAAGTGGGCCGTGATCTGATCAAGAACTAGAGAGGTATCGGATTGGAGGAGTTCTGTGTGGATCGCTGTCAGGTCTCGGTCTGACTTGGCGGGGCTTGTGTTTGCGTTGGTATCTGGGGCGAACCCCTCGCTCATGAGTCTTGCTCGCCAGTTGTTGAAGGGGTCGGCGCGGAGATTGGTGATGGCGTTTTCTACGAGCGGGGACTGGAGTTGTGTGGTCGTGAGTGCTGGGTCCCAGAATCCATCGTCGGCACGGGTGCTGGTTTCGAGTACGACGCGGAGCGGGGAGGGGAGCCAGTTGGGTTCGTAGCGTGTACCCTCGATCCAGATGCCTTGGCCTACGGCATCGATCGGGAGGTTGATCATCGCGATCCATGTGCCGGGGTTTAGTGATGGGGATTTGGAGTATTGCTCGGCATCATTGAGATGCCAGATCGGGGTGCTTCTGGTCCAGCCTGTATTGATGATTGTTGTTGATGAGGCCCAGATGAAGTAGGCGGCCGCGGGGACTTCGCGTCCGTCGTCGAGGCGGACATTGATCCCGTCTTCGATGGCTTTGGGGTCGTCGACTTTGACGGGGAGGACCAGTGAATGGGCGACGATGGCGTCGATCCGGTCGCTGAGCGGGCGAACATTCTGGGCTGGGGCTCGGGGAGCCAGCATGAAGAGGAGGAGTGCGAAAGCCCGGGAATATCGTGAAAACTGATCCATTATGGAAAAATACGCACAATGAGGTGAATTGTGTTGCAACCGGGTCGATGATTCTTCATTATAGTAAGTGTACGCTTACTTGTACTTCTCGCTGATTTCTTGGGTTTGGACCAGAATCAGGTGTCAGGGGGGCAAACAACGAGCGGTATGACCATGAGACCCGTCACCAGTCTCTTCTAAGGAGAACCCACAATGAACCTTCGCAACACCAAACGAACTCGATTGACATCAAAAGCATTGCTCACCGCGGCGATTGTTTTTGGGACAAGCACGCTGGGCGGGTGTGAGACCGCTGGCGAGGGGCTCTTTACCGGGGCAGTTCTTGGGACACTGACAGGGCTGGCCCTCGGTTCTCTCGATGGTAATGCTGGCGAGGGTGCTCTTACAGGGTTGATCATTGGCTCAGCTGGCGGAGCGATCATCGGTGATGCCAATCGCCATGATCGCGAATACGGGTCGCGACATGATCGTGATTATGGGTACAGCTCTGGGCATCCCCACCGCAGTGGCCACCGACATACCGGGCACGGGTGCTGTGATCGTCCTTGGTGGGAAGAAGATTGGTGCGACTGAATCGGGCTGATTCACGCTCTATAACCCGCTGAACCATACAAACATGCGTATCATGCTCGGCTAACCCGAAGGGCTATATCCGTGCAGATTCGCAACTTTTCAATCATCGCTCATATTGACCATGGCAAGTCCACGCTCGCCGATCGCCTGCTCCAGGCGACCAACGCTGTCACGGCCCGCGAGGCCAAGGCCCAACTCCTGGACTCGATGGATTTAGAGCGCGAGCGGGGGATCACGATCAAGGCGTCGGCCGTGACGGTCATGCACCATCATAACGGCGAAGACTTCATGCTCAACTTCATCGACACGCCGGGGCATGTGGACTTCGGGTACGAAGTGTCGCGTGCGCTCAAGGCGTGTGAAGGTGCTCTGCTGATTGTCGATGCATCGCAGGGGGTCGAGGCGCAGACGGTGGTGAACACTTATCTTGCTGTAGAGCAAGACCTCGAACTTGTGCCGGTGCTCAACAAGATTGATCTGCCTGGCGCGCGTCCTGATGAGATTGCCGACGAGGTCGAGCAGGTGCTCGGGATCGACGCGATGGAGTGCATCCCGGTTTCGGCAAAGACCGGCGAGGGGATCCCGGAGCTGTTGGATGCGATCTGTGATCGCTTTCCTGCGCCTGAGCCTTCGAAGATCAAACAAACACGCGCATTGATCTTTGATGCGGTATACGACGACTACCGGGGCGTGATTGTGTACTGCCGGGTGTTTGATGGGAAGCTGACGGTCGGTGATAAAATCCTGATGATGGGATTGGAGCGGACCTTTACGATTACTGAGCTTGGGAAGTACAACCCGAAGCCTGAGAAGCACAAGACGATCGGCGCGGGTGAGACCTGCTACTTGGTTGCGGCGATCAAGACGCTGGGGGATGTGCGTGTTGGTGATACGATCACAATTGATCACGACCGGGCCGAGGAGCCGCTGGAGGGGTATGAGGCACCGGCGCAGATGGTGTTCTGTGATTTCTATCCGTCAACGACGGAGAAGAAGGGGAATGACTTTGAGGAACTCCGCGAGGGGATGGAGAAACTGGCCTTGAACGATTCGTCGTTCTCGTACCAAGCCGTGCACAGCGAGGCACTCGGATTTGGATTCCGGTGCGGGTTCCTAGGGTTGTTGCACATGGACATCATTCAGGAGCGGCTCGAACGCGAAGCCGGGGTTGAGGTTGTGCAGACGGCTCCGACCGTGTCCTACAAGATCAAAATGCGAGGCAAGGGGAACGAGATCTTCGAGAAAGAGATCCACAACCCGGCGGACCTGCCGGACTCTGGATTGATCACCGAATTTAGTGAGCCGATTTGTAAGGTGGAAATCATGACGCCCGAAAAATACATCGGCGAGACGATGAAGCTGTGTTTGGATCGCCGTGGGATCTTCAAGAACCAGACCTTTGTGAGCCATGGCAGAGACATGCTGACCTTCGAGATCCCGCTGGCGGAGATCATCTTCGATTTCTATGACAAGCTTAAGGGGATCAGCCAGGGGTACGCGACGATGGACTATGAGGTCATCCGCTACGACCAGAACGAGCTGGTGAAGGTGACGATCCTGATCAACAACGAGCCGGTGGAGGCGTTGAGTTTGATCTGCCACCGCGACCGCTCGGTGTCGCGTGGGAAGCTGCTGCTGACGAAGCTCAAGAAGCAGATCGACCGCCACCAGTTCGAGATCCCGCTGCAGGCGGCGATCGGGGGCAAGATCATCGCGCGCGAGACGATCAAGGGTTTCCGCAAGGATGTGACGGCCAAATGCTATGGCGGGGACATCAGCCGGAAGCGGAAGCTGCTGGAGGCACAGCGGAAGGGCAAGAGCAAGATGAAGTCGATCGGGTCTGTGAATATCCCGCAGAAGGCGTTTATGGCGGTGCTGGATACGGGGGAGTGAGTGATGGCTGAACCCATAGTGTTTATTTTGGGTGCAGGTGCTTCCGTCCCTTATGGATTGCCCACAGGGAAAGAGCTAAAGCATCAGATTTGCAATAATCCATTGCCCAAAATCCTGCTTGACGGAATGTCACCAGTACAAATTCAAATTTTTCGAAACGAATGGGATAGATTTGTAAGGGCGTTCAAAGGTTCAGGCCAGTTGTCGATTGATCGATTTTTACATAAACGATCAGGATATTCTACAGTTGGAAAGTTGGCAATTTCATACTATATCAATTCTGCTGAAGTCAAAGCGGAAAGCTCACTCGCTTCAGATTGGTTGGAGTGGTTGTATAGCAAGTTTAGTTATCAGTATCCAGATTTAGATGATTGGCCAATTTTTTTTGTCACATTCAACTACGATAGATTGCTCGAGGCTTCGATAGCCACAATGCAAGCAAATTCAAAGGGGATTCCGTTTGAAATAGCGTATCAAGAAGTGGCTAGCAAATTGAATATTTATCATGTTTATGGTCAGCTCGAAGATTGGCCTGATCAAGATCCGGAGTGGGATGCAGGATGCAAGTTTCATTCTGGTTGGAAGAATTACATGGAGTTTTCCAAGGGGATAAAAATCATTGGTGAAGAGCGTGAGCATAAGCAGGGTGAAGAAAAGTTGCAAGACGCTAAAGATTGGATTTCTAAAGCAAGCACAAAAATATTTCTTGGATTTGGTTTTGATGAAGATAATTGTGAACGGATTGGGCTTGGGCGTGATAACGCATTAGGAAAATCTGGAGGGTGTTGGTTGGCGACAGCATATGGCATGATGACTGCTGAGCGGAGTCATTGTAAAAGTATGACATCTAGCTTTGTTGACATAGGGATTCCAGCGCATGGGTGCTTGGATTTTTTGCGGGAAAAAGTTATCATCTAGCTGGGCATGCCGGGTGCCCCGATCCGCCGTCTTCGGCGCATCGGGGTCGGGTGCCCTTCGATATTCAGGAAGACCCGAAGCGCATAAGAATGCGGTTCGGGGCACCCGCTTTGTCCTAGTCCAACCTCGCACCCTTGGATTCGTAGAATGCGGCGAGGCCTTGGCGGCTGGCGTAGGCAAACTTCTTTTCGATCGCCTCTGACCATGTCGAGGGTTTGGCGCCTCGGTCTTGTAAATATTGTTTGTAGATCTCGTTGTAGTGCTCGATGTGGGTGTTGGTTTGTTCGTCGGTTGGGTAGGTGTCTTTGAAGAGCATCGCTTCGGGCGCGAGTCTTGGGCGGTGGGATGGGGATTCGTCGGGGGTGCCGGCACATAAGCCGAAAAGGGGGAGGACGCCGTCGGGGAGGTTGAGGATTGTACTGAGTTGTGGGAGGTCGTTGCGGATGCCTCCGATGTAGCAGGTGCCGTAGTTGAGGGCTTCGAGGGCGAGGGTGAAGTTCTGAGCGAAGAGGGAGGCGTCGATGGTGCCGACGAGGAAGGCTTCGAGGGAGGTGTTGTATTCCTTGCCCGCGGCCTGGAAGATCAGCATGTGTTTGCGGAGGTCGGCGCAGATGACGAAGAATGCGCCGCAGTCGTGGACTTTTTGTTGCGGGCCGCTGAGATCGGCTATCTGCTGGCGTTTTTTGTTGTCGGTGATGTGGATGATGCAGTAGGGCTGGACGGCCGAGCTGGTGGCGGCGGCTTGGCCTGCGATCATGGCGGATTGGATGTGCTCTTGTGGGATGGGATCGGGGGTGTATTTACGGATCGAGCGGTGGGCGAGCATGGTGTCGATTGTAGGATTTTGGGGGTCATTGGTCATGGGGGGAGGATAGTTCTGGAAGTTGTGACGGGCTGGGGGTCGGGGCGCATCTTGATTAGACACTGGCGGCATATGACCGGGTCTAGCCGCGATTTCATGGGACTCAAACAGGAGAATCACAATGGAGTGGACAAAGAATGCCCGCGGGGGCGCGGATGTGAAGACGATTATTGCGTTGCTCTTTGCGGTCGGGGGACTGTCATGGGCGGCGGTCTCGTTTATGTCGGGCGGGAAGAGCCAAAAAAGCGAGGGCCCGCGCGTGATCGCTTCGGCGATCGACGACGAGGGCAACGAGGTTGATACCAACTACACCAAGGCGAGCAGCGATAAGCAGATCGATAAGGTCGGGACCGAGATCGAAGCCGCGATTCGAGAGCAGGCCCAGGCGGCGCTGAGCTCAATTGAGGTTCCCAAGGGATTGCCAGACGGCGTGAGCGATGCGACGATCAACGCGTTTTTGCCGATTTTGAGCGGTGATCATGATTCGTTCCTCGATGCGATCATCGCGATGGGCGGCGAGGTTCCCGGAGATCTCGAAGGCGACCACCCGATGTTCAAGCACCTGAGCCGGGTATTCGAGCACGCGAAGGTGGATCTATCGCGGATCACGGTTGAGCGCTTCGTCTCGACCGGTGAACGGCGGATGGGGATGCAGCGCCAAGTTCAGCAGACCGAGGATGTTGATATTGCGCCTGGAGATCGTCCCGGCGAACGCTCGCAAGGCGGTGTGCAGACTTCGGTGATGGAGATGCAGCCCGGGTCGATGTTCCCGGATGCTCCGCCGAAAAGCGATCCGACCGCGATCGAGATCAAGATCCCGGTCCAGCCTGAGGGTGAGGATAACGAATCAACCTTCGCGTTGATCCTGACATGGAACAAGGACTCGAAACTCTGGCAGCCCGCAGCGTACCGCGTGATCCGGAATCTCATGATGGAGGATGGTTGATATGAAGTCATCAAGAAACTACTTGAAACGGGCGTCTGGATTTACGCTTATTGAAGTGCTTGTGGTCATCGGGATCATCGGGGTGCTGATCGGCCTGATGCTCCCGGCGCTGGCCGGGGCACGAGGATCGGCGCTCCAGACGGTCGCGCTGAGCAATGTGCGGTCTGTGGGGACACAGTTCACGCAGTTCGCAGACGCCAACGGTAAATATCCACAGCAGGGGCTCGGCGAGGTTCCTGACGGGCTGTTTTCTGATGGAGATTATGAGCCGCGTGGTGATGAGATCATCATCGAGTGGTATCCCGGCGGGATGGTGATTGCATCGACCGCGTACTTCGACCACAGCTGGATGTGGCCCGCGATGGTTGCCGATATTGATGAATGGCCGACCTACTGGGAGACCTGGATCTCGCCTCGGAAGGATGAGGATCTGCCTGAGATTCATGAGTTCGGGTTTGATCCTGAGAACAGGATTCAGGATGCGATTTCGATTCGCTATTCCAACTCGTTTATTGCTCGTCCGGGCTACTGGAACGGGGAGAATCACGGTTCTGATCTTTCGCTTCTCAAATCGACCCGGCCGCATGATGTCAAGTTCGCGTCCGGCAAGGTGATGCTGTGGGACGATGACTTGTCGTACATGGTTGGGAAGAACACTCCGGAGCGGATCGACGGTTTGCTGGTGGCCAAGACACCGATGGCGTTTGCCGATGGGCACGCCGACGCGTTGATCCCGGGTGATGCTGGTGAAGCCGTGGTCAACTCATTGACCGGCGAAACCGTCAAGCTCCACGGCACCAAGGACGGCGTCCACGGGCGTGATTACTGATCTGATAGCTTTACTTATTTCCAACGCTCGGGCGATTCGATGTAGTACGGGTTGTTCTCATTCGAGAACGAGCCGATCGAGAAGTCCGGGTTTTTCTTTGCGCTCAGGTCGGGCCTGGTTCTTTGGATCGATCCATCGATGCGGGCGTTGATTGATATGCCGAATCCTGTGGAGCGGTCGATGTTGTGCCTGAAGGCGGTGGTGGGGGAGAAGTTCTCCATCCAGTGCCCGTAGCCTGCGTAAATGTTTGGCGGGTCGAGCAGGGCGCTGCTTGAGGGGAGATCGCCGAAGAACGAGATGAGCGAATCGGCGAAGAGCACGAGTGTTGATGGTCGTTCGACCTGGTGGAGCTTGACGGCTCGTTGACCCAGGAGTGTGTGGTAACCGGTAGTAGCAGGGGTGAGCCCGTAGGCGTTGTAGCCGTAGGTCGAGGTGAAAGTGTTGAACTGGCCCTGGTTGCGGTAGGTGCCCTCGCGTTGGTCGGGGCATTCGAATACGGAGTTGTCGCCGAGTGATGAGCTTAGGTATGGTGAGATCGAACCGGTCGTATGGTCGAGGCTCTGGGACTCGACTATTTCAGAACCGTACCAATATTTACGATCTGCGGAGGTGGTCTGGAGATGTGGCATCGGGGAGCCGCGGTTGTCGTCGGCGTACATGGTCCACCCGAGGGCGAGTTGTTTGATGTTTGATTCGCAGAACACGGCTCGGGTGCTGGCGCGTGCCGAGCCCAGCGCGGGGAGGAGGATACCGATCATGAGCGCGATGACCGCGACGACAACCATCAGCTCGATGAGTGTGAACGCATGCGGGTTGGATCGGCGATTGGTCATGTTTATGGCCGGAGCGTGTTGATTGGTTTGTCTCCATCAACGATAGCACGGATAATCTCTGTGATGAGCACCGGCTGGATCGGTGATTGGAGCTTGAGGGCGTGGATACCGGTGCTTGATGTGGTGAAGATGCAGTTGCCGACGAGTGCGGGGGTGGTACCGACTTCTGTTCGGGTGTCGATGATAAAGCCGGGATCCGACGGGTGTTTGGAAAGATTGATGGTGTGGATGTCGCTCGCGTGGGAGAATGGGTCAAACCCCGAGGGCGGGGTCATGGTGGCGGCGAGAAGTTTGTATTGTCTGTTGGCAATGAACACGATGGGGTGATGTCCCCAACCTCCGATCGAGAGGAACGGTTCGCCCTGATCCCAGGTGCCTGATTTGTTGAGGTCATCGTGGGTAGCCTCGAATGAATCCCAGAGAACCACGGCTGAGCTTCCCATATCGTCGATGAGCTCGATCGCTGGGAGCGAGCCGGTGAAAAGGGTGGTTGGGGAGGTGGGGACGCCGCCGGAGATGATGATCTTCCCGTTGGGGAGAACGAGCGGGGCGGCGTCTGTGCGGACTGTGGGGACGCTCCAAACGAGGTGGCCGTTGCTCGCATTCAGTTTTATGGTGTTGGCGCTGCGTTGGAGGCCCGCGAAGTTGTAGCTTGAGGCGTAGATGTGACCGTCTGCGTAAGTGACAGCGCTATAGAAACCATGGGATTGTGGGTTGGGGGTGTCCCAGATCGGTGTGGGTGTATTGGTCGCCGTTGCATCGAAGGCGAGGATGTGGCCTGGGCCGCCGAACCCGTCGTCGGCCGTTGAAACATAGAGGATGCCATCGTGGTACGCGGGGGTGTTTCCGGAACAGTCGCCGGGGAGTGGCGCGGTCCAGACGATGTCGCCCGGTTCGAAAGGATTGGAAGGTGAGAACGGGTCGGTATTGATGCAGATCAGTGATCCGTTTGCGCCGGAGCCGAAGGTGTAGTCGGTGATGAAGACACGGTTTGCATTGTCAAGATCGTTGGTGACACAGGGGGATGCGTTAACGATGGGTGTATCGAGGGGGGTGGACCATTGGAGGTCGCCTGTGAAGCGGTCGAGTGCGACGACAGAGAACCCGGTGCCGATGATGACGGTGTTGTTGTTGCGGTCGATTGACGGTGTGGACCATGAGTCGAGGAGAGAGAATGGGATCTCGGTAGCCCATGCGAGGTCGCCGGTGGTTTGGTCGAATGCCGCGAGATGCTGGGCGAAGTTCTGGTCTAGCCCGACCGCATAGACCCGCATGTCATCAGCGACGACCCCGGCTTGTGGGGTGAAGCTCAGGGTGAGCGAGCCTTCGCCATCAGTTGACCAGATGGTTGATGAGAGTTGGGAGCCGCTGGTTTGTGGGGTTTGGCTGTAGCCATGATGTGTGCTTGAGCCACCGAGTTGAGGCCACCACGCGGGAGAGGTCGGGATCGGTCCGCTCGGGGCATCGATGCCGGAGTTGTTTGTGACCGGGGCTTGGGCCGATGCGATTGAAACGCCGATTGCCAGCTGGCAGCATGACAGGATTGGATAGAGGTTGCGCACGAATACATCCTAACGAATCTGGTAAACCGGCGTCACATGTTTCCACATAACGCCGGCTATCTCTCACCTCCCAATCCCCAGTAAACACATGGGGCGGAAGGACAAACAAACAATCAGCGACGGCGTCGGGTCATCCCGAGGCCGAAGATGGAGGCGGTCAACAGAACGGCTGGTGCGGGCACAACAGCAACCGCGTCTATTTCAAATGCTTCGCCGGAGTTGTTGACGAAGCGGACATAATTGGCTGAGGACAGCCCGGTCGATGCGATGTCGATCCCGACCCCTCCACCGGAGCCGTTGTAGAAATCGCGGAGATCGGTGAAGGACATGTTGGCGAAGTCCGCAGCCGATAGCGACGGATCGAGTGCTTTGGTGAAATCGGATTCAACACTGCCCGGTGAGAACGGTGTGGCATCGACAAAGTCGCTGTATCCCAGGGTTGGGAACAGATCGAGCGTGGTTGTGGTGGCGGTGAACCACTGGATGCCGTCGGTTGATACTTGGATCGTCGCTGCCCCGCCTGCGCCGAAGATGAACGGGTTTGCGCCGGTGAATCCGGTGCCGTCGTTGCTTGGATCGGCATCGGTCCAGGTGGTGTCGGCGAATCCTGCGTTTGAAAATATGATGAGGTCCACGCCGAACGCGTGGGATGCGTTGTTGGTGATGGCGGTGCTAAACCCAAGTGAGAGGTGCCCGCCCGACCCGACCGAGACCAGCTCGTCGGTGCCCCATGCGGGATTGAAGGGGGTGACCCCGGAGGGGAAGATGCCCTCGCCGGTGAAACGCTCGGCGCTGCCCAGCGCGGTGGATGCGTCGTTGTATCCTGCGACGGGGTTGGATCCGGCGTCGTAGGACAGGACTGAGGTCGCGAACACTGACGCGCTTGAAGTTGCAGCGACAGTGGCGATCAACGCGGTGTTGACTCCTAGAGAAACTCTCATAACAAATCTCGACTCTCTACCCGCAGCACAGAAACAGACGCGGGCGCATGATGTGTTGTCCTGTTTCGCGCAGGACACTCCCCAAACAACTACAAGTCGGAATCGCGATCTTTATAATGGGGGCGGGGGCTGAACGCGGGGAGGTGCGCACAACCGATCCGCCGTCCCGTTTCGCGAGGTCCGACACATCTGTTGAGGCAGGTCTTCCGGCTCGGGGCTCAGATCCGCTCGTGCCTTCCCGACAAGTCATTTGTCAGTGGCAGCCATCATCATGACGGCGTGAGTGGTCGTCGTTGCCCGTTACGGCGGCGCGTCCGCGGTGGAGTTTCACCACACTTCCCTATTCACCGGGGTTTGAAAACAGTCCCGGCACCTTCAACGCTCGGACTGTACCAAAGATTTGTCGGCTTGGCAAGTGTGAATCAGGCGAGTTTGGAAATGAGTCGTGCGAGGGCCTGGGGATCGCGGTTTTTGACTACCTGAGCCCATGTTTCTGGCTTGATAGAAGTTTTAGAAAGCGATTGCTCGGCTCGGGTCCAGAGTCGATCGAGCTTTTTCTGGTTGTCCTCGGCCAGTGCAATATCGGTCACGATCTCTCCAAGGCGGGTCGCGAGGATGGTGTCGTGGTTGTCGTAGTAGCGGTTGATGATTTTCCGCTGGGTGCCTGAATATTCTCGTCCGCCGGCCATGGGTTGCTCTCGGTGATTGGGTGGGTGCGCGATCAAATCCCAAACACAAAGTTTGATATTTGTGTTTTTTGGCTGATTTGGTTCATCAATGGGAAGTACCCCCCTCAGGACTTGAACCTGAAACCCGCTGATTAAGAGTCAGCTGCTCTACCGATTGAGCTAGGGAGGCCATGGCCTTATGGCCGGTATGATGATAACCCGAGATGGTGGGATTGTCCAGTTTTCTAGTTTGCCCTGATCGGGCAATCTGGTTTGACGGGATCTGAGAAGGGGTCTATTGTTCCCGTCCACCTCGGGCGTGTGCCTGGGACGGATTTGTAGACGATTTGACGGGGTCTTTTGGGTCCCCGAGTCAAGGAGAGCGACATGCTTCCATCACAGAGACAGAGCCGAGGCCGAAGCAAGCGTCGCCGCTCCCACGATGCCATTACAGGCATCAAGCCGACCATCTGCCCGCTCTCGGGTATGCCAAAGCTGCACCATCGTGCGTGTACTGAGTCGGGCTATGTCCGTCCGGGTCTCCGCATCAAGGTTCGCAAGCTGGGTATCGGCGTCAACGCCTAACTGAATACTGAAACCGAGGTGTGCCGTGGCGGTCCGACTGGGTATCGATGTCATGGGTGGGGATCATGCACCGGACGCGGTTCTGCGCGGATGTATTGATGCGCTTGAGGTTATCGATCAAGACGACACGCTTGTGTTGATTGGTCCTGAACCGGTCATCACCGAATACTTGAACGAGCACGGGGTCAATGATTCTCGGATTGTGATTGAGCACGCCGAGGATGTGATCGCGATGGACGCGGTACCAATGGAAGCGGTGCGGAATCAGAAGGATTCCACGCTGGTCCGGATGTCGGTGCTCGGCTCCAAAAAAGCAGAGGTCCGCTGCGACGCGGTGATCTCTGCGGGCAACACCGGCGCGTGCGTCGCTGCTGGTCAGATGAACATGCGGAGACTCCCCGGCGTGCACCGCCCGGGCATCGCGGTGACGATCCCCGCGTTCCACGGCCCGGTCACCCTGTGTGACGCCGGCGCCAACCCCGAACCACGGGCGACTCACCTTTGGCAGTACGGCTTGATGGCCGAGGTCTACGCCCGCAAGATCCATGGGATCGAATCCCCTCGCGTCGGTGTGATGAATATCGGCTCCGAAGAATCCAAGGGTTCTGGGCTGGCCAAAGAAACCGCCGAGCTGCTGAGAAACACGCCTGGTATCAACTTTATTGGCTACATCGAAGGCCGCGATTTCTTCGCTGGTGCCGCCGATGTTGTTGTGACTGATGGATTCCTCGGTAACACCCTTCTCAAGATGGCCGAGGGGCTCGCCAAGAGCTTGTTCCAGGCGATCGCTCACGAGATCAACGATTACGACCCTGAGCTTGCTGTCAAGTTCCAGCCGGTCACCAAGCGGATCTACGCCAAGAACGACTACCACGAGCACGGCGGGGCTCCGCTCCTCGGGGTCAACGGTGTTATGCTGATCGCGCACGGTTCATCTGAACCACGAACCATCAAGAACGCGATCTCGACAACCATCGAGTTTGTCAACAGCGGTCTGAATGATGCGATCATCGAACGATTGGCCCTCGCTGAAAGAGCGATGCAAGGTGAACCTGTATGAGTAATCAATCCGGGGACGGTTTGGGTGGGCAGGTCGGCGTTGAAATCATCGGCACCGCGATGCACCTCCCGGACGGCATTCTGACCAACCAGAAACTCGAAGAGCTGATGACCACATCCGACGAGTGGATTGTCAAACGGACCGGGATCAACACCCGCCGACAGGCGGACTTTGTCAACGGCGAGACCACGAGTGTGCTGGCGACCGAGGCGATGCGCAAGGCGCTTGCCAAAGCGAATATTGATGCCAAGGAACTGGATCTCTTGCTGGTCGCGACGATGACCTGCGATTCGCCGACGCCCTCGGTTGGGTGCGTCGTTGCCCGCGAGCTCGGTTGCCGGGATATCGGGGCGATGGATATTAACGCGGCGTGCTCTGGCTTTCTCTACACCATCTCGATCGCTGATGCGATGATCAAATCGGGGCTGTACAAGACCATCGGGGTGATCGGTGCCGACACGATTACCCGGCATATCGATTATTCGGATTACGGCCGCGGTGCCGCGATCCTCTTTGGTGATGGTGCCGGTGCGGTTGTTCTTCGTGCTCATGATGATGCATCCAAAGGCATGATCGCTCACAAGATGCGTGCCGATGGGCAAGGCGCCAAACACCTGTTTATTCCTTCATGCCAGCTCGATTTCCCTGATGGGGCCGAGTTCGACGACCGGAAAATTAACAAGGTCCAGATGAACGGGCAGGCGGTCTTCAAGTTCGCGGTGACCAAGTTCCAGGAAGTGATCTCTGAGACACTCGAAGAGGTGGGTCTCAGTGCAGACGATGTGGATCATTATGTTTGTCACCAGGCCAACTCGCGGATTCTTGATTCGGCAAGGGACCGGTTCGGGATCCCCGAAGAGAAGCTGCTGGTCAACATCCAGAAATACGGCAACACCGTCGCGGGCTCGATCCCGATCGTGCTCGATGAGCTGGTTGCAGATGGAAAGATCAAGCCCGGGCAGAAGGTCATGTTCCTCGCGTTTGGTGCGGGATTGACATGGGGCTCTTCGCTCTGGCAGCTCTGATACACAAACTCTTTCTGATAAGGAAACTCCTATGAGCAATATCATCCTTTGCCCGGGCCAAGGGGCGCAAACGGTTTCGATGGGCAAGCTCTGGTGTGATGCATCCGAAGCCGCAAGATCGATTTTCGCGCAGGCTGATGAGGCCTTGGGTGATTCGCTCGGCGCGCCGCTCTCAACACTTTGTTTCGAAGGGCCGGCCGATTCGCTCAACCGGACCGATGTCTCCCAGCCCGCGATCTACACCTCGTCGATCGCGTGCTTCGCGGGGTGGCTCGATGGTGAGAACCTGACCAAGAACGAACTCGGCATGGTCGCGAGCGCCGGGCTCTCGCTCGGCGAGTACACCGCGCTGCACCTTGCGGACGCGTTCAGTTTCGTTGATGGGCTCAAGCTCGTGGCGCTGCGTGGCAAGGCGATGCAGGAAGCCGCTGAAGCGGCGGATTCTTCGATGGTTGCGTTGATCGGGGCCGACGAGGAAAGCGCCAACGCCGTGTGCGACAAGGCCCGCGAAGGCGATATTCTAGTTGCTGCTAATTTCAATGCTCCGGGTCAGGTAGTGATCTCGGGATCGGCCGCCGCGTGCGACAGGGCAGAGGTGGTTGCCGGGGAGATGAAGCTCCGGGCGACGCGGCTGAGTGTAGCCGGTGCGTTCCATTCCCCGTTTATGGAGCCCGCGGCTGTCCAGCTCGCCGAGGCTCTGGCCGCGACTGAGATTGGTGCGACAAGCTGTGCGGTGATGTCCAATGTCACTGCCAAGCCGCATGAGTCTGATTCGGATTCGATCCGTCAGCGTTTGGTTGACCAGCTTACATCTCCTGTCCGCTGGGCTGCGTGCTGCGAGTACCTTATCCAGAATAATGAGGGCGTACAGTTCCATGAACTCGCTCCCGGAAAGACCCTCGGCGGGATGATGCGTCGCATCAACAAGCCCACCAAGGTCCAGGGCCACAACGAACCAATCGCCGTTTCATAAGACGGCCAGCAGATAGAAACGAGACCAACCATGACCGATCAACGAGTCGCCATTGTCACCGGAGCATCCCGCGGAATCGGGCGAGCGATCGCCAAGCGATTGGCCGCCGACGGACGCCATGTGGTGTGTGTATCGCGTTCGAAGGGCCCGCTTGATGAGCTCGCCGCCGAGATCCAAGCGAACGGCGGGGCGGCATCAGCCGTCGCGTGTGATATTTCAGACTTCGACGCGGTTGCCGCGATGGTCGAGGGCGTCGCCAAAGATCACGGCCGCCTCGATATCCTCGTCAACAACGCGGGGATCACCAAGGACAACCTGATCCTCCGCATGAGTGACGAGGAATGGGATGATGTGATCAACACAAACCTGAAATCGGTCTTTGTCGCCTGCCGTGCCGCGGCTCGTCCGATGATGCGGGGCAAGTTCGGTCGCATCTGCAACATCGCCTCGACTTCTGGTTTGGTCGGTAACGCTGGCCAGGCAAACTACGCAGCAGCCAAATCCGGCTTGACCGGGTTCACAAAGACCATCGCCCGCGAGCTCGGGAAGAAGAACATCACCGCTAACTGTGTCGCTCCGGGGTTTATCGAGACCGATATGACCAAGGACTTGCCCGGCGCGGTGACCGATCACATCAAGAGCGTAATCTCGACGCGTGAACTCGGCCAGCCCGAGGACATCGCCGCGGCGGTGGCGTATGTGACCAGCGACGAGGCGGTGTTTATCACTGGCCAGACCATCGCCGTCGATGGCGGCATGACGATGTGCTAAGCCAGCTCAGTTGTACTTGAAATACCCGAAGTGCATCCGGCAGTGGTTGAGGTGCACGAGCGTCCAGAGTTCGTTGGTCATTGATCCAAGGAGTGGGCTGTCATGGAGCATTTGTTCGCCGCTCTCGATCCGTGCAACCTGAGACTTCATCAGTGCCATGCCGTCCTCGAAGCTCACTTCATCGGCGGGCAGCAGCGGGTTCTCGGATTCGGGGAGTTTGATACCTGGTTTCATCTGGCCGTTGGGATTCTTTGCCATCCGCTTGAAGACAAGCTTTCCAAGGATCCTGAAGAGCAACGGCAGTTTCATGTCTGGGCCGAACCCGTCGAGAGAGAATCCGATGAACTTGGCGCAGTGTTCGAGATTCTGTCCCACGGTCCACCCGCCTGCGGTCGTCAGAGTCCCGGCTTGATGCGCAGCTTCAATGGTGTCCAACTCTGCGGCGAGTTCTTGGATTGAGTGGATTGATTTGGGCTTCCATTGGCTCTTGTCGGCAACTTTCATGAACTTCCTTTCGGGTGCCCCTCTTGCGAGTTTGGGTATCGTAGCCGAAGACTATAATGCTGGTATGAAACCGCAATCTATACTCGAAACGATCCTGTACAACGCCGACATTGAATCCGCTTTGTGGTTCTACACAGAAGTTCTCGGACTCCCGGTCGTGCGGGATATGGATGAACTCGGGTTCGCGTGCCGCGTCGATGAATCGCATGTGCTAATTATCTTTGATCCCCGCGAGGCCGACAAGCCGGGCCGGAGCGTGCCCAGTCACGGGGCTCGCGGGCCGGGGCATATCGCGTTGCGGATCGACGAGTCCGAGTACGATGCGTGGAAATCACGACTCAGCTCGTTCGGGATCGGGATCGAGGATGAGATCATGTGGTCACCCGAGGACCGATTCTCGCCTGGGCGATCGATCTATTTCCGTGATCCATACGGGAACTCCGTCGAGCTGATCACCGCGGATATCTGGCTCAGAGAGCCTCCTGCGGGGGATTGAGGATTGGGGAGTGCAGAGTTGGCCGATGGATGAAACCACGGGCTTGACTGTCCCTACACTCAGGCATGAACACGAAGCACACTATTTCAGCCGCGGCGATCCTCCTGTCATTGACGCTCTCGGGCTGCTCGGATTCGAGCGACTCCAAGGCAACCGAGGCCGCTGCAAGCGAGCCTTCGGCCGATACGAGCTACCTCGATGAACTAGCCGCCAAGCAGGGGATGTCTCTTGAGGAAGAGGGCTCGGGAGAGCAATCCGGTGGGCATGATCCAGAGATGGAAGACGCCGAGTTTGTCGATGCCGGCGGTCCCGATGCGGGCACTCAAGAAGAGCGTGACTGGGAAGCCGAGCGGGATTCACAATCGCTCTACGGGCGATCACGCGACAAAGCTCAGGACCTCCGAGATCAGATCCAGGGCGGCACCTCACCAGATGAGGGGTTGGCCGTCACCCTGAGTGACGAAGAATATGCATCAAGCTCTGGGCTTCGTTGGGAAATGCCAGCGGATTGGCGGATGGCGATTCCCCCGCGCGGGCGTTTCGCGGAGATGTACATCAAGAATCCGATTGGGAATGCCTCGGTCTCGTTCACCAAAGAGACCAGTAGTGTTCGAGACCTAATCCGTTCAATGCAAGGCGAGATTATTGACCCATCTGGTGGGCGTTCGAGAGCCAGAACCACTGACAAGACGGTCGCGGGCTATCCGGTGCAGATCGTCGATCTGGAAGGGACCTACCTCGATCCGGGTGCCAAGGGCGGGACCAACGAGCAGATTTTCTACGCGATGCACGCGGCGATCTTTGATCTGGGTGATTCCCGGATTCTGATCAAAATGTGGGGGCCTCAGGATACCGTGAATTTGAGTGCCAAGCTCTTTGATACAATGGTCAGCGAGACTACCGAAGAATAAGATTCGTTTTATTATCCAAAGTTATGTCAGACCTGCACACACTGATCATTACCCATACCCACGAACGGATCGCTCGGACGCTCCTGGGTCTTGGTGCGCAGACGCTCACACCCACTTCTATTACAGTCGCGTGCGACTCAGACGACGAGCGGATCCAGCCCGAGATCCAGCGGGCCTCGAATCTGCTCAAGAAGCCGATACTGCTGGTTCTCCGAAAGAGCAGCGAGCATTCGTGCAGGTCTCAGAACCGCAACAACGCTGTGCGTGCTCTGCTTGAGCGGGGTGTACAGAGTGACAGCCGACTTTTTTTTATCGACGGCGACTGCATCCCGTGTTCCAATGCGTGCAGGACCCATCTGCGGGCTCTGCGATCGCATGAGCTCTCGCTCGGGTGGGCGGTCCGGCTGTCCCCTGAGCAAACAGATGAACTCACCGATGAGCAGGTGCTCTCTGGGAGTGCAGAATCAGTAATGACACGCGAGCAGCATCTGTCTTGTACATCTGCCCACCGTCAGGCTCGCAAGCGGATCCTGCTCAGAATTTTCAAGCTCATCAAGCCGCACAAGCCCGGGATCTTGTCGGGCAACTTCGGTGTCCGCCTGCAAGATTTCCAAGAAGTGAACGGGTTTGACGAATCATTCACCGGATGGGGCATGGAAGACGACGATCTCGCCCGCCGGCTTTATATGGCGGGCGTGCGTCCCCAGTCGGTCATGGACCGGGCGGTGGTGATCCATCAGTACCACCCGACGCATGAGCCGCCCAACTGGAAAGATTCGGAGAACGCGCACCGGCTTTCTCAATCTGTCGCGATCACCTGCGAGCACGGGCTTAAAAAACCCGCGGCTCAGCACGAGCCACGGGTCATTGAAGTTGTTCCAGAATAATTTGTTCCAGAATGATCCGTCGATAAACGCCTTCTGAACTTGATTAGCTCAGGCCGAGCAGTTCGATCTCGAAGATGAGATCTGCGCGGGCCGGGATCGCGGGCGGTGAACCAAACTCGCCGTAGGCCTTGGCGAATGGGATGGTGAGCTTGCGCTTCCCGCCGACCTTCATGCCCGGGATGCCTTCTTGCCAGCCTTGGATGAGGTTGTTGAGTGGGAAGTTGATGGACTGTCCGCGGTCGTAGGAGGAATCAAAGACGGTGCCGTCCATGAGTGTGCCCTTGTAGTGGACCTCGACGGTGGCGTTCTTTGGGCATTCCATCCCGTCGCCTACGACGGAGTCTTCGATGATGATTTCGGTGATTGGATCGCTCATGGTGTCTTCCTTTGTGTTGGATGATTAGGGGGGGATGATAGGTCGCTCAGAGGTCGAAATAGTCGGTGATATAGGCCGGAATATCCTCTGCCTTGGTTAGTTTGACGACATCGAGCAATCTCATGAGGTCGCGTTTGAGCTTCTCGTTGATTTTCTCTGCGTCGATCTCGTCATCGTCGATCGTTCGGACATAGCGATATCTGCCCTGTCCGCGTTCATTGCCCGGGATCGGGGTCAGTTCGATGGCTCCGAGTTCCGCAAGGCGGATCAGGACATAGTCCATGACCCCGCCCCCGAGCCCGTGGGCGTGGCCCTTGCCGATGACATGGATGCGGAGGTCGTCGCTGTCGAAGTCGTCGTGGTTGAAGCGGGCTTCGATGGCGCTCATGGTCTGCATGAGCAGGTCTGGAGTTGGGTTCTGCCAGCGGATGAACTCTTGCTGGATGGTCAGGTCCGACTGGGCGTAGAGGATCTTGCAGATCGAGGGCAGCCCGTCGCGTCCTGCGCGGCCGACTTCTTGGTGGTACGCCTCGACGGAGCCGGGGAGCTGGGCGTGGATGACGGATCTCAAATCCGATTTGTCAACACCCATCCCGAACGCGTTGGTCGCGCACAAGAGCAAATTCTCTTTGGGTGTCGCGTTGATGAACTGGTTATAGACGCGCCGTCGTTCGTTTGCGGGGAGTCGGCCGTGGTAGATCTCTACGGGGCGGTCCATCTTCCGCATGATGTTCGGGGCCATGCGTTCGAGGTCTTTAATGAGTGTGAAATAGACGATCGAGGTGCCCTGGATTCCTTTGAGTGTTGATTGGAGTTTATCGATTTTGTCATCATCGTCCCATGCCTCGACGCACCGGAGCTTGAGGTTCGGGCGATCAACCGGGGCCGCGTACAGGGGCATTGATTCAAGCGTCGCGCCGATGACCGTCCGTACATCCTCACGGACGGGCTTGGTCGCGGTTGCGGTGAGCGCGATCGTGACCGGGTTACCCAGTTCCTTGCGGAACTCACCGATGCGTTGGTACGCTGGTCGGAGGTCGTGGCCCCATTTGGTGACGCAGTGGCACTCGTCGATCGCAAGGAGATTCACGCCGCCGGGAACTCGGTCGAGGGCTTCCCGGAAATCGGGTTTGGTCATCCGTTCGGGTGTCGCATAGAACAGTTCGTATTCACCGGCCGCGAGTTTTTTGTAACGCTTGCGTCTTTCTTGTGGTGGGACTGTTGAGTTGACGAACGCCGCGCTGATCCCGCGTTTCTGGAGCGCAGCGACCTGATCCTCCATCAATGCAATCAAAGGGGAAAATACCAGTCCTACACCCCCTGATTCCTGATGTTTGACCAGTGCCGGGAGTTGGAAACAGAGCGACTTGCCCGATCCGGTGGGCATGACGACCAGGGCGTCGCCTCCACCAAGCACGCGATCGATGATCTCCTGCTGGAGGGGGCGCAGGGAGCCGAGCCCAAAGCGGTCTTTGAGGATGGAATCAATCTGAGCGGTGTGCATCGGGCAAGGGTATCAGCCCGCCGCATGCCGGGCCCGGATCAGGTGCTTGATTTTGTCGATGCGGCTTTGGGAGCCTTGGTCTTGAGCTCTTCGAGCTTTTTGAGGTACATCACGCATGTGCTCACGATGGTCGCGTGCGACCAGGTCAACGGTGACACCGAAATCGGATCACCCGAATACGGGTCAAACTGCTCGGCGAGCACCCCCGATGGCATGGTCCGCTGGTGGGTCCAATCGAGGAGCATCATGACGGGCTTGAGTTCTTCGACCGTCTTGGCTTTGGAGATCAGGTACTGTGCCTGCCAGAGGGTGCAGATGACCCATGGGTTGCCCGGGACATCGTCGGTTTTTTCGCATTCGACCTGGTGATAGTAATCGCGTTCGTAGCGGGCGCAGCCACCGACATCGGTCTTGACCCAGAGGCGGTCGCGCATCGTGTCCATCTCGGATTGGATCTGCGGATCGTCGGAATCAAACGCATCGAATGCGAAGAGCGCGTAGTTGGCGCTGTCGCGGGTCATATCGAGACGGTACGAGCCGTCTTCGAGCGGCACAGCCATGCGTGCAAAGTGCCCGCGTTCTTCATGCCAGAAGTGGCGACGGAGCGCACCCTTCATCCGGTCGGCGCCCTCGCGGAATGCTGCGGATCGGTCCATCTCTCCGAAGTCGCTGGCGAACTCGGCCGCTGCGTAGAGCGCGCCGATGGTTGCCGCGACGGTGAAGGTATGGATCCCGCGTCGCTCTTCCCAGAGATCCCAAGATTGCAAAGGCAGCCCGTTGTGGTCGCGGTGCTCGAGCATCCACTTAGCGGGACGCAGAATCAGTTTGACATACAACGGCTTAATGAACTCGACATCGCGGAACTCGTTGAAGTGCTGACGGAGCGCCCAGAGCGTCAGCGCGGTCTCGTCTTGCTGGATCGGGAGGACGGGCTTGCCATCAATCATCCACGGGTGCCACGAGCTGGCAAGATCACCCTCGGGCGTGTATTTATGCAGAAAATAAGGTTTCTCGCCGATACAGTCCGCCGCGTATCGGAAGAAGTTTCGGCTCAGTTCGCTCTGTCCCGCGAGGATCAGCGAGTGGGCAACCAACGCCCCGTCGCGCATCCAGCAGTAGGAATAATGATCGCCGGCGAAATGGGTGATGTCCGTATCGTTTGCGGCGATGATCGCGCCCCCGTTGTCGATCTGCGTGCGGAGGATCAGTTGTGAGCGGTAATAGAGATCGCGGATCGGCTCGGGTAGTGGGGCGGTGTTGAGTGGTTCTTTGCGTGACCAGAGTTTCCAGTACGCTTCGGTGCGGGTGATGAGCCGCTCGGGCCCGATCTCCCAGACCCGCTGGTTCTGTGTCTTGGCTTCTTCGTAATCGTCAGCACAGATCACCCAGACGGTCGCCTCTGCCTCGCCGTTCTCTGGGACTTGCATATGCACACCGACCGTCGCATCAACCGACCCCTGCGAGATTGCATTTCGCCCGAGCTGCCCGTCTTCGGCATCGCGCCATGTGCCCTCTGCACCGCCGACGCGCTTGGCGCCGATCGCCCAGTGCTCGATCCCACACTTGGTTGGATCACTTGTCGCGTTGATCAGGAAGTACGAGTCGTCCTTGTACATGATCACAGCGTTGGTATTGGGATCGTAGTTGGCGGTGTCTCCGACGGGCGAGCCGTTGATCGAGAGATCAAAGTGGAAGAAGAGGCGGACATCGCGGGTTGCGCCTTTGAGATCGCGGACATGAACCTTGCGGAAGTAGACGGGCTTGTGGTAATCAACGAGATCGTGGCAGGTCAGTTCGAGCCCGAGCTTGTGGTTGACGAGCCGAACATCGGTGGTCATTGAGTCGGGCTTGTAGCGGAGGTCGCGTTCCCACGAGTCTTCTTCGATCCAGGAGAGTTCCCCGTCGGCCCAGACGCCGAACCGCTGGACATGCCCATCGGTGTGGTTGTAGCGGCCGACCCGCGGCGAGTAGATATCGCGGATGCGGTATTTGTCGTCGAAGGTAAAGAGGATGGAGCCGTTGCCGACTGGGATATCGCGGGGCATGGGTTGGTGTCCAAGTTGGGATGTCAGCAAACTATGATTTCTTATTGCGCTATCGTCATTGTAGAGTACACAAGAGAAAGAAATGCGGTAAATTGCCAAGATAGTACTGAGCTTTCAGAATTTGACATGATCAGTTTTCTTTAAGGGTTTGCCTCATATCTGGAGTAATTTAATGACCGCTAGAAGATGCGCCTTGTTGAGTTTGGTATTCATCACCGCAGCCGATTGTAAAGGTTCAGAACAACATTTAATTGATTGCGCAACATGCTCAATTGGAGTAGAAGCAGAGTTCTGTTTTAATTTCTCAATAACAACAACTGTTATAAACTGCGAAGCAATAACTTCATCTTCCGGATCTGCTAGCGGTACTTCAGTTGAAACAACCATTGGTTACTCGCATTTATCTCCGAGTTGTTTTCCGGAAAACCCGCCAATTGCGACTCTAGAGAGTTATATTTCTGGAGGCCCGACAGCGGCCGCAGCAACGTTAGTCAATGGCACATTAAATATTGGCGGCGGAGGAGGAGCGTGTACAAACGGATTTGGATTTCACGCATCACTTGGAGGGCTTGGGTCCTGCTTCATATCATCATCTGTTTCGTCAAAGAGCGAGTTTTATTCGAGTAGTGTAAGTCAAAATTTTCCCCCCTTTGCCCTGCTAGGAAATGAATATGTAGGAGTTTTTGGATCTTCTTCGGTTCAAGGGGATGTTCAAATTGAGGCATCTGAACCGCTTGAGATTGTGCTCGAAATCGAAATTGATGCAACTGGAACTTGGGTGCCAATTAATACGTGTATTGAGATGCCTGGTATTCAAAGTGCGGGTGTTGAAGCTGACATTCTATCCGGGATCTATTTCATTGGAGGGGTTTCATCAAGTTTTGGAATGCTTGCAATGAAAGATAGTGGTCCTTTTGTTCGACTCGGTCTATTTGCAGATACTGGCTATGCAGAGACAAACTCTTCAGAAAGCACTTCGCTGGCAGGTACAGTATCAGTTTCATTGACCTCAGCATCAGGTGGGCTGGTAGATATTACTGATGACTGGTTTTCGTATTCGGTGGCCAAAGGCGATGTAAATGGCGATGGCTACATAACGCTTTGCGATGAATCTGAGTTAGTGAGTTTATTAGGGACAGCAGCTGGAGATGGGAGTTATGATCCTCGTGCGGACATGGACATTGATGGAGATGTTGACTCAGCAGACCTGAATGAAGCCATAATCATCTATGAGAATACGATCGCAAACTATTTTTGTCCAGGCGACTATGATGGTAGTGGGGCGTTGAATTTTTTAGATGTGTCTGAGTTTCTAGCAGATTACGCACTTCAAAAGCCCAAATCAGATTACAATTGCGATGGCATGTACAATTTTCTAGACAATAGCGCATTTCTAGCTGCCTATGCAGCAGGCTGCAACTGATCTCTAGCAGAATGGCTTTATAATTAATTATGGGGTTAGAGCTGACCCGCGAGCATGGCTTCTGCGATCTCGTCTGGTGTCATCTCGCTCGCACCGCCTGCGATGGTGTCCTGGTCTTCATCTCCAGGCCCCATAGCTTCGATCCGCTCTGTTTGGCCGAGGGTGGTTGTGAGGCGGACACCAAAGTTCTCACCAAGCTTGACGGCTGATCCACTGGCGATGTGCCTGTTGTTGATCCGGACCTCCAGATCTTCCTCCGCGCTGATTCCCAGCTCGATGATCGAGCCCGGCACCCACTGGCGCACCTGCTGCATTTCCAGTATGCGTTCGCCTATGACGACCACCAACGGGACTTCGATGCGCATGATTGACTGGAGATTTGATCCCATACTGACCTCATCGGCACGAACTGCGCCCTAATGCACTCAGCGCGCATTTCTCAGGGAGCTTCCCCAGAGCAATCGCACAACTCGTGCCATTGTGACAAGGTTTGGGTCCGGATAACGGGCTGGGATCAGTCTTGGTATTGGCTGACGATCAGGCTGACATTGTGTCCGCCGAAGCCGAAGGTGTTGTTCATCGCTCTGCGGACGGGCATCTCGCGAGCCACATTGGCGACGATGTCCACCCCAGAGCATTCCGGGTCGATCTCGTCGATGTTGATCGTGGGGGCCACGATGCCTTCTCTTACAGCGTGGATGCACGCGATGAGTTCCACAGCACCCGAAGCGCCGAGGCAGTGTCCGTGCATGGATTTGGTCGAGTTCATCACCAAGCCGCCGTTTGGGCCACCCTTGGTTGCATGGTCGCCAAATACCGTCTTGACCGCGATGATCTCAGCTTTGTCACCGAGCGGGGTCGAGGTGCCGTGGGCGTTGATGTAGTCGATATCTACAGGATCGAGGCCTGCATCGTCGAGTGCCCAGCGCATCGCGTGCCCGGCTCCTCGTCCCTCTGGGTGGGGTGCGGTGATGTGTCCTGCGTCGCAGGAGTTGGCCGCGCCGCTGAGTTCGGCGTAAATGGTCGCTCCGCGGGCCTTGGCGTGCTCTTCAGACTCCAGCACATAGACCGCGGCACCCTCGCTGAGGACAAACCCGTCGCGGCCGCTGTCGAATGGCCGTGAGGCCTTCTCGGGGGCATCGTTGCGTGTTGACAGGGCTTTCATGGTCATGAACGCACCGAGGCACAGGGGCGTCAGGGCAGCTTCAGAGCCGCCTGCGAGCATGACATCGGCCCGTCCCGAGCGAATCGCTTCCATCGCGTCACCGATCGCGTGTCCCGAAGAGGCACACGCCGTGGCGTGGGTGGACGCTGGGCCCTGGAGGTTGAACCTGATCGAGATATTCCCGGTCACAGCGTTGGCCATGAGCTTGGGAACGGTGAACGGGGAGATCCGCGATGGACCCTTGTTGACCATTGCTTGGACGCTGGTTTCGATCGTGGCGATCCCACCGATCCCCGAGCCCATGACGATGCCCTGGCGTTCGGGGTTCCCGGTGCTGAAGTCGAATCCGGAGTGATCTACGGCTTCTTGGGCGGCGCAGATCCCGAGGAGCGAAACGCGGTCCATGCGTTTGGATTCTCGTTTATCAATTACGGAGTCAGATGACCAGTCATGGACCTGCCCGCCAATGGTGACAGTCCAGCCTTCGAGCTTGGTGAAGTCCGGGGAGTCGATCGTGGTAATCCCCGAGCGGCCTGATTTCATTGCGTCCCAAGTATCGGCGGCATTATGCCCGATATTGGTGAGCGCACCGTAGCCGGTGATCACAACACGATGACGATTATGGGGGATCATAGATGAATCCTGATCTGGTCTTGGTCTGTTTGCTCGTTTCGGTCCAGAGAACCGATCGGCGAGTCAAATACACAAGCCCCGCCGACACTGGTCGGGGGGCTTTGGATGATGATTGCGGAACGGGGATTATTCCGTGCCGTTGGCTTGCATGATGAAATCAATCGCGTTTCCTACGGTCAGGATTTTTTCTGCTTGGTCGTCTGGGATTGAGGTCTCGAACTCGTCTTCGAACTCCATAACAAGCTCGACGGTATCGAGGCTATCCGCGTTGAGGTCTTCCATGAAGCTGGTCTCGCGAGAGATCTTCTCCTTGTCAGCGCCCATCTGCTCAGCAACGATTTCGATTACCTTTGATTCAATTTCTGATTCGGTCACAGCGTATCTCCGCTCAATCGATCGTGGCCCTTGGCCCGGACGCTCCATACGCCCGAGAATCTTGTCCCCGATCTTGGCCTCGATTGTATCCAGTGAGTGTAGGGTTTGCCAAACCCCATTTTATACTCCAGAGTTGATCTTTGTTCGGAGGGCATTCGGGCGGTTGAGATTATCGTCCCTCCCATACGGTTTCATCCCGACCAGCCCGTCAATCAAGGTCCTAGAGCCATATCCGATCACTTTCGTCGTTCATCTGACTCCCAAACCCGTCGAAACAGTCTCCAGCAGCACGCGGCGTATCCGCACTTTGGCTGCTTCTGGAGGAATCGTCATGGGAACAATGCCCAAGGAACCCGACGCGTTTGTAGAGCATGTGGTCAAGCTGATCAAGCAGATGCAGCCCGAGTTCAATATCAACAGGGTCAACCCCAATGAACTCCATGTCAATGGACGACGATTGGATCTCGAAAACCTCTATCGGATGGTGGCCCACGAGCCAGATCGGGGGACCGACATTGTCGAACACTTCCTTGATCAGCTCTTTATGGGTGATCATGTCGAGGTGAACGACATCGCTCTGGATCAGGCCAAGGCCAGGATCATGCCCCGCATTCAGCCCACATCGATCTTCGAGCATCTCACCGAGTCGCTCGTGGCCCATGTGCCCTATGTCAACGACACGGTGATCGTGTTTGTTCTTGATATGCCTCACATGACGGTGAGCATCACGATGGAGCAGGTGGTCCGCTGGGGCATCACGATCGAGGAGCTTGACGATCTCGCTCGCGAGAATCTGGATCTCTACGCCCCAGAGCTTGAGATGCAGATCATTGAATCCGCCGAGGGAGGAAAGGCTGTGATCGTCGCAGAGCAGGACGGCTACGACGCCGCCCGGCTTTTGATGGGCGATCTCCACGCGAAACTTGCTCATCATCTCGGTGCTGATTTCTATGTCGCCACGCCCGCACGCGACATGTTTATCGCGCTGAGCTGTGAACCAGATTCATTCGTGAAACGGTTGTGTGATCGTGTGGACGAAGATTTCACTCGATTGCCGTACCCGATCACCAAGGACCTGTTCCTCGTGACCCAGGACGGTGTTGCGGGGACGACTTGGATGCGTAAAGACGCGGCGTAGTATCGCCAGCAGCCCTAGAGTCAGCCGTGATTCTGCTTATCGACAACTACGACTCCTTCACCTGGAACCTCGTCCAGCGTCTCGGAGAGATCGATCGGACCTTAGAGCCCGACCGCGATCTCATCGTCAAGCGCCACGACGAGATTACTCCAGCGCAAGCGTCCGATCTGGACAATGGCAAAGGCCCGAGCCATGTCATTATCTCGCCCGGGCCATGCACCCCCAAAGAAGCGGGTGTCTCTAGCGACATAATCAAGCACTTTGCGGGCAATGTTCCGGTGCTGGGTGTTTGCCTTGGTCACCAATGCATGGCCGATATGTCGGGCATGACCGTCGCCCGCCACCAGACCCTCATGCATGGCAAAACCTCCGAAATCAACCACGACGCAACAGGGCTCTTTGAAGGCATCGACGCCCCAGCAACCGTCGCACGCTACCACTCGCTCATCGTCGAACCCTCGACCATCCCGGCTTTGGTGCCGGGTCAAGACGGCTGGAAGGTCACCGCGACCTGCACCGACGAGATCGATGGCAAGCAGGTCGAGGTCGTCATGGGGATGCGACGGGTCTGGGCGGACGAATCCAAAGCATCCCTCGAAGGTGTCCAGTTCCACCCCGAGTCCTTCATGACCCCCAGCGGCTCGATCATGCTCTGGAATTTTTTACGCATGGGTGACGCCGGGCGCGAGCTGCCAATGCCTGCGATGGGCGAAGCAATCGTCTAGTCACAGTATCTCGGCTATCCTTAGCCATGCTCCACCCATCACCAACCACCAAGATCGACCCCACCCTCACCCGCACCACGATCGAAGAGATCTGCGAATGCGAATCCCCGTGTGTGGCCTTGAGCTTCGCCAATACCAACTACAAACTGAATCTCCAGCCCGCGTCAGATATGGATGAGTTCCGCTCAATGGTCGGCAAGACCGTCCTGGGCACCATACACGCCACCGCCCGTCGCATTGATGCCGCGTCGGCCGGAGGGCGGAGTATTGATCCAGTCGCCGGTCGTCCACGCCGGATCATGGGCAGGATCGTCGGCATCGACACCCGATCCAACGGCCTCGTGGTCAATGTCGGCCCAGACATGGCCGTATGGCTCCAGATCAGCGCACCGAATCAGCACGCCAAGGACTTTGCAGAAGTTGAGTACATCACCTGTGATATCCTGCCCGGCGCATCGTTCAAGTTCAAAGAACTTGCTTGATCGAATCACGCGATCCGCGGATCAACCCAGCGGTAGAGCACATCAACAACCAGGTTGAACATAATCAGCATCGTCGCGAAGATCAGGACCACGCCCATGATGAGGAAGAGGTCTTTGTTCTGCACGCCGTTGACGAAGTGCTGCCCCATGCCGGGGATCGTAAAGACCTGTTCGATGACGAACGAGCCTGTCATCGCGAGGGCCGCCGCGGGTCCGAGGAACGAGAGCACGGGCAGGAACGCGTTCTTGAGTGCGTGCTTGTAGAGCACCGCGTTTTCTGAGGCTCCCTTGGCGCGTGCAGTACGGATGTAGTCGGCTCCGAGTGCTTCGATCATCCCCATGCGTGTGAGCCGGGCGATGTAGGCCGCGAAGGGGAGCGAGAGCGTCACCGCGGGCAGGATCGCTTTCATCGGCCCACCCCATCCCCCGACGGGGAACATTGGTATAAGCACCGCAAAGACCAAGAGTAACGCCGTCCCGATCACAAAGCTCGGCAGCGAAATCCCGATCATCGCTATGGTCAGCGTGAATAGATCACTCGCCGAGTTTGGTTTGACCGCGCCAATCACCCCCGCACCAACCCCCACGACAAGCGCGATCAGAATCGCCGCCGCCCCGAGTGTGATGGAGACAGGTAATGCTGATCCTACTATTTCATTGACCGTCCAGTCGTCGTATTCCAATGATGGACCAAGATCAAAGACAGGCCTTGGTGCGGGCGGGAAACCGGCTTCAAGTGCGGCTTGGTGATCACGATCCAGATTGCCACTCACCCAGTCCTTGGCATACTCAAACCCCGTCACGCTGCCTAAATACGACACATAAAACCTCGGGAATGAATCGAGGTTGTACTGCTTCTTCATCTGCTCGATGACCTCGGGCTTTGGCCGTTTCTCAGGGTTCTCAAGGGGATTCCCCGGTACCGCCCACGCGAGAGTCAGCGTGATCGTGTAGATCACCAGCAGGATTACAGGCAACGCCGCGAGCCGGCGGAGGATCATGGTCATCATGGCGTGGCCTCCGCCTGAACTTTGTCTGGATTCATCGGTCGAGGGAGATCGTCGCCGATCCCATCGCCGAGCACATCAATCAGAAACGCGTTCTGCTTGGTGCGAGGGTGCGTCGAGAGCCCGGTGATTTTTTTGGCATCAAACATATAAATCGTCGCGTAATGGAAGATCGGCACCAGTGGCAGGTCTTCTTCCATAATGATCCGTTCGGCTTCGCTCAAGAGCGCCATCCGCTTGGCCGGGTCAAGCTCGTTGCTCGCCTGAAACAGAAGGTCGTCAAACACCGGGTTGTTGTACGCCCGGTCGTTGTTGCCGTCTTTGGAATGGCTTATATCCAGGAATGTGGTTGGGTCGCCGTAGTCCCCGAACCACCCGGCCCGCGCGGTCATGTATTGCTTGTTTTTGAGGTCTTCGCGGAAGATTTTGATTTCTTTCTGCGAGAGCGAGGTCTGCACCCCGAGTGATTTCTGCCAGCTTTTGGCGATTGCTTGAGCGATCAGGTCGTGCCCAGAGTCTTTGTTGAAGGCGAGTTCGACGACAAAATTTTCCGGGAAGTTCGCTTCTTCGAGCAATGCTTTGGCTTGCTCGATGATCGACTGCCGTTCTATTTCACTTGCTGTATCTCCGATATTTGGTAATCCCTTGGGCGAGGTGTAACCGCCGATCGATCCCGGTGGGATCAGTGTGTGGGCCGAGGGCTCCCCGAGCCGGCGGATCTCGCGAGCGATCGCGGGCTTGTCGATGCACATCGCGAACGCTCTGCGAACGCGGGCATCGGCGAATGGGTTGTCGCGGCCGTCTGGAAGTCGGGGCTTGCAGTTGAAGTTATAAAAATATGTCCCGAATGACGACACCGCATGCGTCAGGGCGCGCGGGTCTTCGGGCAGCATCCGTGTGATCGAGAATTGGTCGTGTCCGAGTGCTTCGAGCTCTGCTACCCGCTCCTTGTGTTCATCGAGGAACGCGAGTTTCTGGGCGACCATGTCGCCTCGATACGGGCTGGTCACATCCGCGATCCAGTCGATTGAACCTGTTTGAAACGCGAGCACGCCGGCGTTTGGATCGGTGATTGATGGGATTGAAACTGTATTGATCGCGATCGAGTCGCGGTCCCAGTAGTGGGGGCTCTTGGTCATCCGCATGTCGCGTTTGAACCGCCACCCGGTGAGTTCAAAGGGACCATTGGAGATCAGTACCCCGCCCTTGGTCCATCCCGGACGCCGGACGAGCCGGCCCGTGACGGGGTCCGGTCGTTCGTACTGCGCCACCAATGGTTCATAGACCGGAGAGAACACCGCAAAGGCGCACAGCTCTAAAAAGTAAGGCACCGGCCGTTCAAGGGTCACGACCAGGGTGTGTTTGTCAACCGCTTTGAGCCCGACCCTCGAATCGAAGCGTGTCTTGGTGTTCTCCCAGAGTTCATACGCAGCATCTCGCCGGGCATCATCGCTTGCAAACTCGCGATCGGTGAAGCCATCGAGCTGCTCCTGCCTCCAGTCATAGAACGCCTGAGCGCCCTCGATGTTGAGGAACATCGCGACATAGTCCGACACCAGATCGGGCAGCAGCGCCCGCCTCCAAGAGAACGCAAAGTCCTGAGCGGTGACATCCGCCCCGTTGGTCCACTTGGCGTCTTGCCTGAGGTGAAAGGTGTAGGTCTTGGCGTCCTCAGACAAGTCCCATGACTCTGCTACGCCTGGGACGATGTCGAAGCCGTCGCTCAGCACATCGTTCTTGACGAGCCCTTCAAAGAGCAATCTGGCGGTCCGCAGGTCGTGCATCCAGCTCATCCGCTGGGGATCGAGGGTATTGACCTCAGATGAGTTGATATAGGTCAGGTCGGCTCTGGGCAGCGGGCGGTCACCAAAGACCGACAACGCGACCAAAGCAACAAGGACAGCAACAGGGATCAGCATTCGGCTCATAGAGCTACTGTACCGGCTGTTGGCGTGGTATGTTGCTGGAATGACAGGATATCAGTTCACGAACCGGTCATCAGCGAAACCAAAGTCGGTCACGATCGGTGACCCGGCACCCAGAAGCAAGGCCGCGGCGTTCCGGAAGTCGCGGTCCTCCCCGGCTTCGAGCAGGTCGGCAAACGCGGTCTGTTGGACATTCCCGATCGAGCGACGCTCAAGCTCAGCATGCTCGCGGAGTGCAAAGTACAGCAATGATTCGCCTGAGCGGACCAAGGTGACATGCAGCGCACGGTTGTTGACAGGAGGCAAAGAATCCGACAATACCGCTGAGAGGGCAATTGAGATCATATCCGCCCCTAAAGCAACGGCTGCCTTGACGGCTTCATGGTTGGAATCCTCGCCGATCTGGAGCAGCGAGTTGGTCGCCGCGCCTGATCCAAGCATCGAAAGACGCACGCGGGATTCAAGATCCGATGAGCTGGCATCGAGTTGCTTACTCGCCGCATCACACATCGCGCGGAGGCACTCAGCGCGGGCTGCGAGGAAATCGTCTGACGGGAGCGAGCACCCGTGCCCGAGGGCCTGGATGCAGACTCCGATGAGCGACTCGTCTGTGGTTGAGCTTGCGAGTGCGTCGAGCTTGGCGATCAGCAAGTTGAGGTCGTTGGCAGCAAGTGCGGGACCGTTGGCGGCTGTGGTCCTGAAGGTTCTTCCTGCACGACCGGCCGCAAAGATCTGCACGCCCGCGTCATCGCTGTCAAGCGAACTGAGGATGAGCTTGGAGCTCTTTGAGGTCCCGAGTTCTCCCGCGATGCGCAGAGCGAGCAGGGTCGATCCGATGTTGTTGTCGGCTTCGAGTTGATCAAAGAGCGGGCCCATCGCGTCTGAGTACGCCCGTCGGAACGAGATCGATACACGCGAGTTGATCAAAGGCTCGATGAGCTTGGTCTGTGCCCGGGCGGCTTGCTGGGAGTCCGCGCCTGTGGCACGCTGGCTCCAGTGATCGACATAGCTGGAAATTTGAGATTGCTGAGTGCCGCCGACCGTGGCCGCCTCGATTGTCGAGAGCGGGAGCGAGGTGGTCTGGCTCAGTGCGGGGCTGACGAGGGCAAGATTGACAATGCCGAGGGTCAAGATGCGGTTCAGGTGTACAAAGCGTGTCGGGTTGGTCCTCATCGGATCCTCCATCAATAACGATCGTCGTCTATTCTAAAATGCCGCCCCAAGTCTATGCCTACAAAGCCCATCGGTGAGCGCGAAATTTCCCCGTCCTCAGACCGGTCTCAATAGACCTCAAGGAACATCCGCTTGGTGGGTTTGAGCTGCCTTGGAATCATCTTGCGGTCCCAGCCGGCGGGATCGGTCCCGATCGCCGGGTCGATGGTCATGTACTGGCTCAGGGAGTCGGGATCGAGGATTTCGGCGAGGGTCTTGAGAATGCCCAGCTCCATGCCCGCGATCCCGCAGATGTAGATCAGGGTCCGGTCACTCTTGAGTATCTCGGTGAGCACCGGCGCGTCCTCTTGGAGCCGACCCTGGACATAGAGCTTTTTGGGCTGGTTTGGGGTTAGGTGGCGAGAGATCGCGGTGCGGTAGTGGAACCGGTCTGGGTAGTCCTCGGCGAGCTCCTTGAAATCATTGTCATAGAGCAGGTCCGATTCATACGGAGCTCCCATGATCAGATCGACCCGCGAGGGCATGCCTGCTTTCTCGAGGTCCCCGAGCATCGAGCGGAACGGCGCGATCCCGGTGCCTGTGGCGATGAAGATGTAGTTGTGGTCCGCGGGATTGGCGGGGAGCAAGAACCGCTTGCCTGCGGGACCTGTCAGGTTGACCTTGTCACCCACTTGGAGATCCGCGAGGTAGTTGGAGCAAACACCCGTCATGAGCGTGTGGTTGTCCCAGTCCTCGTCTACGACGCGTTTGAGGGTGGTGGAGATAATCGTTCCATCCCCGGTCTCGCCTCCTGTGGGGGCGGCGATGGAATACAAGCGGAGCTTGTGTGGCTTGCCCTTGTCGGTTTCACCGGGAGGGACCACACCGAAGGATTGTCCCGAAACCCATGCGCCTTCGAGCGGCGTCCCCGAGACATCGATCTCGATGTGCCGAACGAATCCGGCGGCTTTCTTTGATTTGGTGCACACCCGGCTCGCGGTCACAGTCCCAACAACGGGATCGGTCGGGCGCACAAGATGCTGCTGTACTTCGGGGAGTTCTGGAATCCCGACGACGGCGTTGGTCTGCTCGGTGTCACTCATGGTTGCACAACCTTACACGAATGTGAAAGGGCGGGCAAGGAGACTCAAATCCGGAGTGATTTGGCCTGAGGAATATTATCCCTCTTCGTCGATTACTTCGGCGTCCGGATCAACCTCGCCATCCATCTCATCTTCATACTCAGACTCATCAAAATCGGATTCGTCTGAATCATATTCTTCTACATACTCTGGCTCTGGCTCGATGCCGCCGAGCCGATCAAGCCGGACAGCCGCGGCTTCGAGGCTCTCCCCTGGGGTGCCTCTGACGCGGGCGCTTCGGAGTGCCGAGGCGGCGTCTTGGAACGCTTGGTCGGATTCGGTAATGAGCTCGTTGAATGCCTGGGTGTGGGAATCGAGCTTCGATTGCCAGTTGCCTGGGATCCCGGAGCTGATGATTGATTGATAGAGCGAGACCATCTCTGCTTCACCACGCGACTGGCGGGTGAGGGTCCGTGCGAGCTGCTCCTGAGCTGATGCCTTGGCAATGGCGCCGCTGACTTTGGCTGTTTTGTTCGCCCCGCGGGCAGCGGTCAGAGACTGGCGGATAATCGAAGTAACCTTCTGGCTCGCGGGGATTGCGGTGCTGGAACGGTAGTTTTCTAGTTCATCTAAAAGCTCGACGAGCTTGGACTGGGCTTGTTCAGCATTTGCGCGGGCCTGGGCCGAGTCCTGTTTGGAATCACGGACACGCTGATCGAGTTCGTCGATCGACTCTTTGAGCAGTGCAATCTGGTCGGTGGCCTTCTTGACCTGAAGCTCGACTTCATGGGCTCCGGGGAGAAGCTGTCCGAGGCGTCCTTGGAGGCGGACGGATTCGAGCTCGAAGCTATCGGCTCGCAGCGAGTGCTCACGAACACGCTCTGCGAGCTGGGCGGCTTCCGTAGCGGTGACGCTTGTCATCTGAAGTTCAAAGCGGGCGCTCTCGTTGCGTTCGCTGACGGACTTGGCATCGAGGTCCGCGATTTGCGAGCGGTAGCCGTCGATCTCTGCTTGGAGCGACTCAAAGAGCTCTGTGTATTGTGCGACATCCGCGGTGCGGAGCTTGATGAGGTCTTGGAGGGATTGTTTGTCGTCGGCGATGTCAAAGTTTGTCGAGGCCTTGGCGACCGCGTTCATCGCGATCCATTCGCTCAGGTGCCCCTGGATAACTCGTGACTGTTGGATCGCGGCTGTTTCTGTATCAGAAGCCTCGCCACCAGCGATGGCGGCCAGCCCGAGCTTAGAGAGCGCCAAAGAGACCGCCGCGGCCTCGCCGTAGGGGACATCATTCCCGATCTCAGAAGTGGCGTTGGCGGCGTTGGTGTACGCGGTTGTCGCGACATCCTCCGAGAGCGTCGCATCGCCCACCGAAACCTTCCGGAACTCAAGCCCCGCATCGTTGACGGCTTCTTTTGCTTCGTTACCTTTGGAGCACCCTCCGGCGGTCACGGCTGATGCTGCCAGCGCGAGAATCAGCGAACGGATGGCGGTGCGGGAGTGGTTCGGTCGTTGTGTCATCGTCATGGAATCCTTCTCAAACTCACCAGCCGGCTCATGCCGGGCTATCAAGGGTAACGGGTCGTATCGTAGCGCGCAAGCGGGGGGCGGGGCTGATTATGGCTCCGGGCTCGTTGGGGGTTCACCCGGGTCCGTATTGGGGGTGGCGGGCTGGAGAGGGTAATTGAACCCGTAATCGGGTCTCGGGGTGTACAGCGAACGGATCCATTCGGTGGTTCGCTTGAAGTTGGTCGCATTGGTCGAGCGGAATACCGGCTTCCAGTCCCGTCCAAACTTGGTCGGGTCCAGTTCTGGATGGGGGTACAAGGATCGAGAGCGTACCATCCCGAGATGGACCAGCGGAGAGCGGTCCGGTTCGGTGTGATTGATGAGCGGTGAACCATCTTTGAGTTTGAACTGATCGATGATGACAAAGTTCGAATACAGCGATTCTGGAGAGTTTGGGTTGTAGCTGATCAGGCGGAGTTCCCCGGCATTCTCGCCGCCGTGGCACCTGACGGTGGCGCAGGAGTTGATCATCCAACCGGTTTTACCCGCGATGTGCTGCTTGAAATCCTTGAATGAGTCTGGGTCCTCCAGGATCCGGACCTTCTGATACAGATCCCGTGCTCTGTGTCGAAAGAGGAGCTTGAGTTTGTCGAGGTCGGTCCCGTCGAGGATGGCTTCGCGTGCTTTCTCGTCCACCGGGAATTTTTCAGGGGATCGAGCAATCAACTCCCGGATGGTATCGTTATCGATTATGAACTTGGGCGGGTTGTCAAGGTCGATCTCATATACACGGATGAGGTTGATCTGCTCGGCAGTCAAGGTTGGTTCTGTAGCTTTGACTGGGCGTCGATTCGGTGTTGCCTGCTTTGGTTTCCGCTCGGAGCGGCTTTGAGCCAGTTTGAGGTGCTGCTCGAGCCAGGTTTTCAGGGTCTTTGCTTGCGGGTGGTTGGGTTCCACCTCAAGTATGGAATCGAGTTCTTGGATAGCCAGTTCATACGCGCGGCGGTCTCGGAGCCAGTCGACAAGCAGGAGCCGTCCGTCGATGTCCGAATCTGGAAGCGATTCGCGGAGGATAAGGTACCGGTCCTCGATAGGGGGGAGAACTTTGATCGAGGCGATCCGTGAGCGTCGGTAGGTGGTGTCGATGCCGTTGATCCGCAGAACAACGCTCTCGTCATCAGAACTGATCATGAGCCCGGTGATCTTTCGGCCTGAAAGAAATGTCACGGTCGCTTCTTGGGCGGCTGAACTGCTGGAGGGCTTGGCTGTACGCTCGGATTGAGCAGTAGGCTGTGGCGTATTGCTTTCTGGTGCATCAAGCCCGGTGAGGATCATCCCGCACAAGCTCAATCCTGAAAGCATGGCCAGTGATCTATGGCATCTGAAAAACATGTTTGGTCTGCGTACGGGCATAAGGGTCCTCGACCCGATCCGGAATGTGGGTCTGCATGAGCATATACCGCTCACGGGAGCAAGCGGTTCTGTCCGGATCTTGAAGGATTGTGATGGCCGGTTCGGATTACGACTCTGTACTGAGAGCGCCTTCGCACTGGGTGACCCTCAGAATCCGGTCATCGGATATCACACGCGCGTGCTGGCTTAGTGGTGCCGTTTGTCCCTGGTAGGTGATGCTTGGGTGGCCGGATTGACCGATCTCGATTGTGGATTCTCCCATGAGATCTGTCGGGAACTCGGCGCGATAGCCTGGGAGGTAGATTGTTACCTTCGCATAAATCGCTTTGTGGATATGGATCTTTGGAGAAGTGAACTTGGTCATGAGCTGCATGAGCTGGCCTTTGGCCGCGTTGAGTTGTTTGAGTCGCAGAGCGAGCTCATCGATCTCGAACTGCATCCCCATCATATCTTCGATCTGTGAGGCTGTTGGTTTGGCTACGACTGAGGAATAGGTGTCCATCGCGCTGGTCTTTGTTTGGATCGCCGCTTCAAGGCGTTCGATGAAGCTGTCAGCGGTCCGGATATCTTTTTCAACATCAGGCAGCGAGCCGATCTCTATGTCCGTTTCTACACCTTGGACCGAACCGATCGCGCCCACACTCGCCCCCATGGAGGCCTGGACGCATCCTCCACGGACAGCCGCGTATTCAGCATTGAGCTGGTTGCGGATTTTGATATCGCAGTTGGTAATCTCGCCCTTTACCGAGACATCCCGCCCGATCTGTGCGATTACGCCTTCGAGATACCCGGCGGTCAGGTCCATCTTGGTTTGAATTGTCCCGGTTTCTTTGCCGGCCATTCCTCGGGTAAGCCTGATATTCTTTTCAGATTCCAGATCGGCGGCCTCGACCAATCCTCGGATCTCGATGTCCCCCTCCGCTCGAACGCAGAAGCGATCGCGTACGGCACCTCCAACGGTGACCGGTCCAGGAAAGATGATCCGTCCTGTCTGGAAGTCAACATCTTCTTTAATTTCAAGATCCGCACAAACTGAGATGTGCCCAGGTACAGCGGTCAGTACACCAGAAACCACCGCTGTGCAGGTGCCGTCATGGGCTACTAGAATGGAATCATCAAGGACGCCCTCGTTGGTCTTCCCCTCGTGGGCCGGGATGGTTCCACCGAAAAGATCGCAGCCGTCTGATCCATCTGATTTTTCGGTTTTCATAGCGATCTTGTCGCCCGCACGAACAACCACAAACGACATCTGGTCGTAGTGGCTTACAGCTTCCTCATTCTCGTTTTCGATGATGATCCCGTTGCTATCAACTTTTTCGGGTTCGTCGAGCGTCCCGTCCCTGATCGCTTCCTTCCGGAGATTTACCTTCTCGATCTGCTCTGCCAATGAATCGGTGAGCGTGTATGTCACGCTGTCCCCGTTGATCGCGGGGGTGCCCTGGGCAACGACCATCTCGTGATGCTCCAGAGGCGCTTCCATAACCTGGGTATAGAGCAGCTCGAGTGCATCCCGATCAATAAACTGCGAGCGGACCTCATTGCCGATCAGGTACGCCTGCAGTGCATCCACACTAAGACCCTTGACCGATTCGAGCGGCTCAATATGCAGCGTCCCCTCGAGCTTCAGCAGATCTGTACTGAGCTTGAGCACATGATCTAGATCGCATTCACCGAGTTCCATAAAGAGCTCCGATTACAAGACGCACGGGCCTTCGCCCGTGTGCTCTATCGGTGTCCTATGCCCCTGCCGAACATTTGGCCAGGGTCTCGGTGATCCGCTCTGAGAGCAGGTCCGGTGTAAAGGGCTTGACCACATAGTTGTTCACGCCCGCCTTGATGGCCTCGATCACACGAGATTTCTCGGCTTCTGTGGTCACCATGATCAGTGGGGTGGTCTTGTTGGTCTGGCGGAAGGTGGTGACGAAGGTCAGGCCATCCATGATGGGCATATTCCAGTCGACAAGGCACAGGTCTGGGTTGAAGGCGCCAATCTTTGAGAGTGCGTCTTGTCCGTCGCAGGCTTCTTCGATCTCGGTGTATCCGAGTTGCTTCAATACGGATTTTTGGATGTTCCGCATGGTCTTTGAATCGTCAATCAACAGAATCTTCATTGCATACTCCTGGTCGTATGAGAGTCGTTAGGTGTGCTTCTAAATGCCCGGGTTAAGCCGCGGCGCTGACATCATCTGAAACTTCGGCCTCGGCTTCGCGCAGGGCCACTTCGAGAACTACTTCGCCGCAATCGGTCGAACACGGGATCAATACACAAGGCGTTCCGGATTGGACCGCGATGGTGTGACCTTCGCCCAGGACTACCGACGGGCAAGAGATTGATACACCCTTGCGTTGGAACTCGGCCTTGGCATTGCCCGAGATCATGTTGACGAGCTCGCCAACCGCATCGGCAAAGTCGTCTGAGGTTTCCTCAAACTCCATCCCGGTAAACAGAGTGACGATTGACTGGGCGGCTTCCATCGGCATCGAGAGCACGATGGTCCCGACCATCTCGCCGGAGACACCGATGATGCCCGAGACATCGTGGGTCGCCTTACGGTCGGTCTTGAGGCGTGGGTCCCCGATTTCTACGGGAAGCTGGAACATGGTCGAAAACACATTCTGAATTGCGTTGACGAACGGTGAAATCATACTGGCGTCCATACGAGACTCCTTGGTGCTATGCGCTGACGAATCAGCGGCCGCTCATCGCGACGGGTTCTTGTGAATGCTGTGAGTTTGACTGCGCCTTGGCTGAATGCATCAGCTTGGCGATATCCATGATCAGACTGACCGAACCATCATTCCGGATGGTCGCCCCTGAGATCGGGCCCTCTCGCTGTACACCATCGAGTGGTTTGATCACGATTTCCTGCTGTCCAATGACGGATGAGACATTGAGACCGACAACTCGTTGGTTGTAACTGATGACAACCACGAAGTCCTCGTCGCCTCTCTTAACATGCGGGACATCAAAGATTTCTTGGGCACTGATCAGCGGATATACCTGGCCGCGAAGGTGAATCACGGGGTCGTTTCCGAGACCGGAGAGCTGATCAGGTGTTGGTCGGACGATCTCGGTGATGTTGGTCAGCGGGATCGCGAAGACCTCGTCGGCAACCGCCACCATCATCGCGGGCATAATCGCCACGGTGAGCGGGATGGTGATCGTCAGGGTGGTGCCCTTGCCGGTTTCAGATTCGATCGTGAGTTCGCCCTTGAGCTTGGATTCGATATTGGTGCGTACCACATCCATGCCAACGCCACGGCCCGACAAGTCGGAGACCTCTTCAGCGGTAGAGAATCCGGCTTCGAGAATGAAACGGAATACCTCCTCGTTGGACATCGAGCTGAGTTGCTCTTCGGTAACCAAGCCTTTTTCAACAGCCTTGGCGCCGATCACATCACGATCGAGGCCTTTACCATCGTCGTGGATCTGCACGCTGACATGCGAGCCCGCATGACCGGCGATCAGCTTGATTGTGCCGGTTTCGTCTTTGCCCGCCGCGATACGGTCTGCGGGTGACTCGATCCCGTGATCGCCCGAGTTGCGGAGGAGGTGAACCAGCGGGTCGCCGAGTTCTTCGATCACGGATTTATCGACTTCGGTTTCTGCCCCCTCGATGACGAGGTTGATCTTCTTTTCCGTCTTACCCGCCAGGTCGCGGATCAGTCGGGGGTACTTTCCGAACAGCTTGTCGAGCGGCTGCATGCGTGTCCGCATGACCGCGAGCTGGATATCACCGGTGACACGATCAAGAGTGCTCGCGGTGGATTCCATCTGCTCAATCAGGTTGCCGTCAACATCGGTTTTTTCGATGTCTTCGGAGATCGCACCGATCCGGTTCTTCTGGAGCACCAGCTCGCCGACCAGATTCATCAGTGATTCCAATCGACCGACTTCAACGCGGATCGTTTGCTCGATCTGACCAATCGCAGTTCTCTTACCCCCGGCCTGGCCACCTGCGGCAGATGCCGCGTTGGCAACCGCAGACATGTCGGCGGATTCAGCCGTCGAGCTTGCTGATGCCAAGTCCTCGGTTTGGGTTCCGAATGGGATCCCATCAGCATTGAGGGCGTCGATACCGTCTGCATTGGCATCAAGCATCTCGTCTTCGTTTCCATCGCCGCTGATCCAGCTTCGGAGGTTCTCGATCAGGTTGCCGGTATCCCAAGATACAAGGATCTGATTCGGGAGCTGGGAAGTTTGTTCAGTGAGCAGGATGCACAAGCCATGGAGGCGTGGAACGACTTGGCTGAAACTCTCGTTTCCAATATCATTCAGATTATCGATGCTTCTTTCAAGTTCAGAAGTGATCTGGATCATTTCTGGAATGTCAAAGAAATCAATGGTCTTTGCAAGCTCTTCGAAGAGCTCAGAAAGGGCATTAATTGCAGCATTCCGTGCCGACTCGTCTTTGAGCTGACTGATTTTAATAGACGCTTCCTTCAGCGAATCTTCGATGTCGCTGGCGAGATGATCAACCAGATCCAGCTTGGATGGGTCCAGCGTAAGCTGCTGAACGGTCCGGCCATCTGGGTGAACCGTCTCTGTATTCACACAGGTGCTGGTTTCGACTGAAATATCAAAGTTGTCGTCAACAGCGTTGCCCTCCCCGAGCTTGCTGAGCGATTCGATCAATGCAGGATCGGCCGCAGTAAGATCCGCGCTCCCGCTGGTGATCTCGTCGAACTGCACCTTAAGCACATCTATAGCTGCTAAGAGTTGGTCCATCTCAGCCGAACCGATGACGATCTGGCCATTGCGTGCCGCGTTGAGTGCGCTCTCGGCAACATGTGCAATCGCGACAAGGTTCGTCAACGCCAAGAAGGAGGCGCTCCCCTTGATCGTGTGCAATGCCCGGAAAACCTGATTGAGTAGCTCGGGTTCTTGCGGGGTCGCTTCAAGATCCACCAAGTCACTCTCGAGCTGTTCGAGCAACTCTCCAGATTCAGTAATGAAGTCTTGTAGAATTTCGGGATCAAAGTCATTAATAGACATAGTGCTTACCTCTGTTATGCGGACATCACATGCTCGGATTTTTGATAGCAGAACCCTTGCGGGATGGGGAGTTGTTGGAAATCATTGGTCAGGTCTTTGATGCGCTCGGAGTGACCAATAAACAGCGTGCCGTCCTCAGCGAGCTGATTCGAGAACATCGAGACAACACCTTTTTTCATCATGTCATCAAAGTAGATCAATACATTTCTGCAGAAGATCACATCCCAAGTGCCGTGGCGTTTGGCGGCCAGGCTGTCCTTGAGATTGTGGCGTTCAAAGTTGACCATCTGGCGGATGTCGTCTGAGAGCACAAAGTTCCGCCCGTCTTCCTTGAAGTAGCGGTCTTTGATGAGCGACGGTGTTGTGCGGACCGCGTAGTTGTTGTAGGTGCCGCTCTGCGCGACCTGGAGTGCTTTCTCGGAGATGTCGGTGCCCAGGATCTCGATGTGCCAGTCGCTGAGACGGACGCCGAGGGTTCTGTGCAGGAGCATCGCGAGTGTAAACGGTTCTTCACCGGTTGAGCACGCGGCCGACCAGAGACGAAGCCTCTTGGTTGACGCGCGGGCTTCGAGGAGTTCTGGAAGAATCTGGCGTTCAAAGACCGCAAGCTGTGCGTCGTTGCGGAAGAAGCTGGTCTCGTTGATGGTGATCCGGTTAAACATCTCCTGGAACTCGTCCATCTGGTACGGGCCCATAGTCAGATACGCGATGTACTGGTCAAACTCGGTCATCTCAAGCTCGTGCAATCTATGTGATAAACGAGATTCGAGGATGTATTTTTTGGGCTCTGGAAAGTGGATGCCAGAGCGGTCGTAAATAATCTGCGAGAGCCGATTAAACTGTTCGGCAGACATATGGATTTTCGTCGAAGTAATGGTCACTGCTGACTCCTCGTGAAACTAATTCGTTAGAACGGTTTAAGCTGCTTTGGCGCTGATGGCGTTAATGGACTCGAGTGATTCATTGCTCATGAGCAAATCAAGATCGAGCAGGATCAGCAGCGTGCCCTCGAGTTTGGCAACACCTTGGATGTAGTTGCCGTCCGGTGAGCTTGATGCAGATGGTGATGGTTCAACAATTTTCGGATCGATCTGGAGCACCTGATGTACCGCGTCAACAATGAACCCAACAGTCGACCCCCTCACATCAACCACAATAATCCGCGATTCGTCATTTCTTTCAGAAGGCTCAAGGCCAAATCGGCTCCGTAAATCAAGAACAGGCACAATACGTCCACGCAGGTTGATCACGCCACAAACCCCCGGAGGGCTCTGGGGAACCTGAGTGAGCTCCATCATCCGGTTAATCTCTTGAACGCGTAGAATGTCGACAGCAAACTGCTCATCTCCAACATTGAAACTGACCAATCGAAGTGGCTCGCTTCCGAAAGATTGCTTAGAGGTGGCGTCGCTGGTCCGAGTTGGGGACATGTGTATCTCCTTGATGGCCGTCTAGCAGGCCTTGGTGCGTATCGTCGACTGGAACTCCAGAAGTAAGAAGGAAACAAAAAAACTCCAGTTATGCGATCATCCGATCAGAATATCCGTCTTTTTCCCCACCTGTTTGAGCGGTACTACAAACACGCTGGAGCACCTTCTGGATATCAGCAGGGCTCATAACCGCATCGACAGCCCCATTTTCAACGACCGCCCTAGGCATTCCATAAACGACACAAGAGTGCTCATCTTGAGCGATCACATGCCCGCCCGCGTCGTGGATTTTTTTCGCCCCGATCGCTCCGTCCTCACCCATGCCCGTGAGCTGGATTGCCAGGACATTGGGGCCAAATAGAGTCGCCGCTGTTGAGAACAACAGGTTGACCGAGGGCTTGTACATCGCGCCCTTGAGATCTTCCAAACCTCGAGCGATGAGTTTCTTCCCTGCCACCCGGGTTGGCTTTAAATGCTGCCCCCCCTCGGCGATGTAGATTTTGGGGGTATTGAGGCAAGTCCCGTGTTCAGCAAGAACTGTACCGCACGAGCAATGGTTATCGAGCCTGTGAGCCAATGACTTTGTAAAGAGCTTGGGCATGTGCTGGGCGACAATGATCGGGACCGGTAATGTCGCGGGGAGATTCGAGAAGATCTTCTCCAGCACGGGCGGGCCACCGGTTGATGAGCCAACAACAATGGCTTCAAGATTCTCAGGCATCTCCCAATCATCAAAGGAGGTGCACACGCCATCAGGCGTCTCGACAACATGATGCTCGATGGGAAGTGGCGTGTTGTTCTTCCCGCGACGAACCCGTCTTCGATGACCCCCGATTGCTCTGAGCTTTGCGAGCAGTGTTCGCTGGAACTCAGGGTCGTGCTTCCCGACAACCTGCGGGTCTTTGGCGATGAAATCTACCGCACCGATCTTGAGTGCTTTGAGCGCTTCGACACTCCCGTCAACGGTCAATGACGAACACATCAGCACGGCCGGATCGTTGTCCCGGCACTTGATCATGATCTCGCGGAGCGCATCGATCCCGTTCTTGCGGGGCATCTCGATGTCCATCGTGATCAGGTCGGGCTCGAGTTCAATCGCTTTGGCAACCCCCTCGACCCCATCACGGGCGGTGCCGACAACTTCAAGGATGTCATCCGATTGGATCATCTCCTTGATTACTTTGCGCATGAAGGCGGAATCATCAACAATCAATACTCGCACTTTTATCTCCTGGCTCTTGGAAGTGAATACCAGAAGGATCGTGCGGATTAGGGGGGGTCTTTATCAGGGGTCCTTGTTACAGCTAAAAATGAGAAGAAGCACCGGAAAACCGGTGCTTCTTGCTTCCAATGCCCAGAAGAGGACTCGAACCTCCACTCCCAGTAACGGGAACCACCACCTCAAGGTGGCGCGTCTACCAATTCCGCCACCTGGGCCGCGGATCCCGTCAACGACGGGGAGGGAGTATACGCCCTCGGCACACCTTGTCGACCATGTATGCCCCTAGATCGTGTCAAATCCACGATTTCTGGCGCGAATCCGTCCTAGAGTCCGTATGATCCTTACTCAACACCACCAGCGGATCAGGGTTCCGGTGTCACAGTACGCCTCCTGTCCATACTCAATATCAGGGATTGCCATGACTGACAACGCCGCATTCATACTCGAGACCATCACCCAAGGGGCTAAGAAGGCAAACTCCTTCGGCTCCATCGAACCCTCAGGTCTAATCATCGAACTCCAGGCGTGGGGGGCTGCCGAGCCCGCGTGTTATCGCGTTTATCTTGATTCAGATACTCCGATCGTGGAACTGGCGACTAAAGACCGCTGGCTTTCCGAATCAATCGAGGCCGAACTTGTTGAATCGGGCGATAAACTCAATGAGCTCATCGAAGACGAGCTCGTTGATCTCGGATACGACGAAGACAGTGGGGCGGTCAAGTTCGAGCACTACCGCTCAGACGATATGGAGTTTGTGTTCAGATCCAAGGTCATCCCCATGAACGGACAAGAACAATCCGAGGCCTGCCTACAGTGGTTGTTGGCCTACGAGCAGTGTTTCCGCCAGCTCGGGGATATGGACGAATCCGAAGACGACTAACGGCCAGGCCTCAGCGCACTGGTCAAGGAAGATATCATGCGGATACTCATGCTCGGGTGGGAGTTCCCGCCATTCATCGCAGGGGGCCTCGGGACCGCGTGTGCCGGGCTGACCAAATCCATGGTCGCCCAGGGCCATGAAATTACCTTCGTGTTCCCCCAGCCCATTCCGCCGGGTCACCAATCACATGTCCGATTGATCGGCCCCCGCGTCCTCAAAGAACGAATCGCCCAGGTCCGTGCATCCGGAAACAAAGCCGAAACCAAGACCGAAATCAGCTCGACCACGACCACCATATCCCAAACGGTCACCCGGCACACCACCCCCGGCTCAGTCGATCGCGAGATCATCGAAGAGCCCATCAGCCCGTATCCCAGCTCCTATCCTGGCGTTGATGCCGGCGATGTCCTCCGCCGAGTCGTTGAACATATCCGCGAAGGCACAAACGAAGAATCAGTCGTCGAAACATTGTCCACTAGCCAGACCACCTCGGTTCTCAGGGGCCTCCAGAGCAGCGACGCCTCCGAACTCGCAGACGCTATGCAAGAAGCCCTCGATTCACTCGCCGAACTCGGCACCGGGTCCAAGGGGTATTCAGGCGATCTCTTCACCGACGCCGACCGCTACGCCCGCCTCGCCTGCGCGTTGTCCAAGCACGAGCAGTTCGATGTCATCCACGCCCACGACTGGCTGACTTATCCCGCCGGGATGGCGGTCCGTGCGCTGACCGGAAAGCCTTTGGTCTGTCATATCCACGCGACCGAGTTCGATCGTTCGGGTGAGAATATCAACCAACCGGTCTACGACCTTGAGCGGATGGGCATGCACGCCGCCGATCGCGTAATCGCGGTTTCGCGCCTGACCAAAGCGATCGTCCACACCAAGTATGGCGTCCCTGACGAAAAAATCGATGTCGTCTACAACGGCGTCGAACAAGACGATGTGCAGCCGGATCTCGATTCTGCAATTGAGAAGGACGAGAAAATCGTCCTGTTTCTGGGCAGAATCACGATGCAGAAGGGCCCCGAGTTCTTTATCCAAGCCGCCAAGCGTGTGCTCGAAGTCCACGACAAGGTCAAGTTTGTCGTCGCGGGTTCGGGCGATATGGCGGTCCGCATGATCGAAGACGCCGCCGCCAATGGCATCGGCCACAAAGTCCTGTTCACCGGATTTCTCCGCGGCCGCGATGTCGACAAGGTCTACGCGATGGCCGATTGCTTCGTGATGCCGAGTGTATCTGAGCCCTTCGGGATCGCCCCGCTCGAAGCGATGCGCAACGACACACCTGTGATTGTGTCCAAGCAATCGGGTGTTGCCGAGGTCCTGACGCACGCGCTCAAGGTCGATTTCTGGGATGTTGACGAGATGGCCAACAAGATCGTTGCGGTTTTGAAGTATCCACCGCTCAGCAAGACCCTGACCGAGCACGGGCGATTCGAGTTGCGTGGTTTGAAATGGGACGGCGCGAGCGAGAAATGTGTCAAGACTTACGCACGAGCAATCGCGGATCAGTAATCGGTTAGCCGACATCCCGCCCCTGGAACAACACAACCGCCAGTGACAAGAACACAATGATCTGTGTCACGCTGTAGAAGAATACCAATCCCAGATGCGACATCGGCACAGGCTGGTTCTTGTTGATCGCATCAATCAGCCAGTACGACTGCATATTGGGGATCACCGACCACGCGATGAGCGGGATCGCGTTGGTCTTGGTTGGGCCTAGGAATACCGAGTCTTTAGGCAGCGGCGGACGAGACAGCGGCACGGCCTCGTGTCCGATCTGCATCACAAGCATCGATTGCCCAAGCGAGTTGGGATCGATTTCTACGATCATCAAGCCCGGTTCTTCTCGAGAGTTCTCTTCAAGAACCGCATCCTCGTCAAAGGGGGAAAACTCTGGGGTTACCAGTCCCACGCCGTTTGGCGACGAGCCGTAATAGAACGAATCGCCCGCTTTGAGCTGGGTTGATGGTGGGCCGAGCAGATCGATAATCAGCATAGAACCCGGCGAACGGAGCATGATTTCGAGCCATTGCGGGTCTTGAACATCGCCCATCGCCAGAACCTCGCGGATCGAGACGAAGTTGCGCGGGTCATAGCCTTGGCTCTCAAACTCCTCGATATCCATCCCATTGCGTGCGGCGGCAAGAGTCCATACCTCTTCGCGTTTGAAGTCGTACGCGTCGAGTTGGAGGGGCGATCGGGTTGCAGCGATCTCTGCGACGCGGTCGTTGGAGTACACATGGCGTCCGATGAAGTGATTGGACATCAATCCCATGACAAAGACGATCGCGCAGATCATGATTGTCATCACCTGACCGACCCGAGTAGAGACGGCTGTGGCGACCGCGGCGACCACCAGCAGCGCCATCCCGAGTGTTAGGCAGGAGAGGAAAATCTGCGGGGTAAAGTCGGTCCCGATCGGCTGGAGTTCCCATTCATCGCTCAGAAGCAGAACCCCGAAGTATGCAAGCCAGGTCAGTGGGAGCATGAGGACCGTTGCGGTTTGGCTAAATGACCAACCATAGATAAAGTTTCCGATACCCGCGATAAGCACCGATCCCCCGATTGCCGCCATTCCGAAGAGAATCACAGGAAAGTCGGGTTCATCGGCGGCGGTCGTCTGGACTCCGTGCCGAACAGCCATCAGCAGCATCGCGACCATAATCCCGATCGCGAAGAGCATCGCGCCTGCAATTCCCAAATATTTGCCCAGAATCACGCTCGGACGGCTGATCGGCTTGGAAACGACCGTCAAAATCGTCTTGTTGTCGATTTCTCGCGAGATCGCCGCGGTCGCTATAAAGGATGCCAGCACGATCCCGAGCACGAAAATAGTAGACATCGAGATGTCGTAGAGCAGCTTGTTGTCACCCGTGACCTCTCCAGGGACAGCTGCGCGGCCCATGGTGAACCCGATGATCCAGGTGTTCAAAATCTGCAAGAGTGCAGCAATAAGCATCATGATCACCAGAATGGGCTGGCGGAGGCTCTCGATAAACGAGTTTCTTGCGATGGGGAGTATGTGGCCAATCATGCGGGGTGGATAGTAGGGGGGCCGATGGGCTGGGGTTCGTGTGTGGGGTTGGGGGGAATGAGGGCGGCGCATGATTGGCGATGATGAATGGCAATGGGTCCCCCTACGCCCAAACGGGGCTCCCGGTTCGAGGATCTTGGTCATGATTCGACGATCCGGACGAACCCCAAGGCGGCAACCGGCGTAAGGTGGACCACAGGGGCCTGAGCGTCGCTGGACTGGTGGTGGATTGAGGGCGTCAGAAGTGGATTCTGACGCTCCGGATGCCCACAATAGAGCCCCTATGATCCCCGTCTTGTGGTTATCCGCAGACAAGGGTGATCCGGGACAGCCAGGTGGAACATTAACAGAGGTTTCAACGAGACATGGTTCGAGGCGACTACCAAACATACCGAAGAGCATCCCTCATCTGCGTGGTTGGTCTGATCATTCAGACCTTCGTAGCGCTGCTCCTTCTAATCTATTCAACTTACGCCGGCGATCACGCCGCACGCAGCGCGTCGATCCTATTCGGGTCGGGTGTGATTGTGTGGGCGATCTTGCTGTTTGTGTTCGATCAGCACCGCCGGGAGCGGATCGAATCGATGGAGGCCGAGCAGTACGCCAGCAGTGGCGGGGTCTCGGCCAGCGCGTTCTCAGACGCATCTGATGACATGCGGGTCGCGGCCCGTCGGCTGATCTTTATACAAAAATGGATCGTCCCCGCCAGCGGGCTCGTCTTTGCGATCATCAATATCCTCGCTGGGCTCTCGAGGCTCAAATCCTGGAGCGCGTATTCATCCTCTGAGACATTCACTTACAACACCAACATCCTCGGTGCCACGCTTGCGATCGGGCTGGCGATCGGTGTTGTTGGATTCATCTTCGCACGCTTTGTCTCGGGTATGGGCAAGGTCCCCATCTGGGCGAGTCTTCGAGCAGGTGCGGCACAGTCGGTCGCGATCTCGATGGTCGGCGTGCTGCTTGCGGTTGCCGCCTTTATGGAACTCTCGCTCGGGCAGATGGGCCTCAAATCCCTGACCCCCGTGATCGTGCCGATCGGCATGATCGTGCTTGGATCAGAGGTTATTCTCAACCTCATTCTTGATATCTACCGCCCTCGCAAGCCGGGCGAAGATCCTCGGCCTGCCTTTGATTCAAGACTTCTTGGCCTGCTCGCTGCCCCGGATCGGATCGCTGCAAATATTGGTGAAGCCGTCAACTACCAGTTTGGGGTTGATGTCACAGGGACTTGGTTCTACCAGTTGCTCTCCAAGCTCGTCCTCTGGCTCGTGGGCATGGGCGTGCTGATCGCATGGCTGATGACCACGCTTGTGGTTGTTGAGCCTCACGAACGCGGATTAATCCTGACCAACGGACGGGTGAGTGCGCCGCTGATGAGCTTCGGCGATCGTGGCGAGAGCGACATCGGGCCTGGGCTGCATGTCAAGCTCCCGTGGCCGTTTGCGACCTACGAGACCCCGAAGTCGCTCACGCGCTCGGCGGGAAAGCAAACTGAAATCCGCACCACCACAGGCGTGCGTGTACTGGAACTGGCATCCAACAAACCAGACGAGGGCAAAGACGACCCGATCATCTGGACCGAGTCACACGCATCGCGCGAGAAGCTCAATATTGTTCAGCCAAGCCGAGGCACAGACGACGAGGACTTCGCCGCAGGCGGGAATCAGTATTCCCAAGCGAATCTTTCCTTGATCGCCATTGAAGTCCCGATGCACTTTGTGGTCCGCGATGTCAAGCTCTTTGATCAGTTCGCAGGTCCCGGCCAGCGCGAAGACCTGCTTCAGATCATCGGCAGGCGCGTCGTCACTCAGTTCCTCGGCGAATGGTCAATTGACCAGATCCTCAGGCACAACCAGACCACAATGCTCAAAGACCTCCGCGTCCGCCTTGACGAGGCGTTCGCATCTCTCAACGAAGGCCAAGGCCCGGGGATCGAGATCCTGTTTGTCGGGCTCCAAGGAGCTCACCCGCCGCTGAAGGTCGCCCCCTCATTCGAGCGTGTGATCGCGGCTCGCCAGAACCGCGAATCCATGATCGAGGAGGCGAGCCGAGTCGAGATCCAGACCCTGACCGAGATCGCCGGTTCGGTTGAACTCGCTGAGCAGATCGTTGATCAGCTCCACGAGCTTGATATCCAGCGGCGCGAGAACGCGGATCAGTCCCTCGTTGCCCAGACCGAACTCGATGTCCAGCGTCTGCTCGAAACCGCAGGCGGCGAAGCGGGCGAGAAGCTCTTAAACGCTGGCGCCCAGCGTTGGACCCGCCACATGAGCGAGCGAGGCCAAGCAGTCCTGCTCGAGGGTCAGCTGCAGGCGTATACCGCATCACCGATGCTGTACCGTTCCCAGAACTACTTTGACGCGTTGCTCGATGCGATATACGACGCGCGTGTGTATTTAACCCCGGCCGACCTGAGCTCGCTCCATATCCGTATGGATCTGATGGATCAAGAGGCCGGCACCGATGTCTTTGATCCCGAAGCGGGCGTGGACATGAACCAGTGATTGAGACTTTACGGGCTGGATAACAGACCAGCCTGACCGAATGAACCCCATGAATGGGGATGGAGATAACCCGTGCGATACATCTCGCTCATTGTACTTGTCTTGTTTGTGCTCGCGATCCTGAGCTTTAGTATGCTCTATACGGTCCGGTTCACCGAATCGGCTGTAAAGACGACCTTCGGCAAAGCCGGCGAGAACTCGATCATCATCGAGCCGGGTCTGCACTTCAAAGCGCCGTTCCCGATCCAGTCGGTGACCAAGTACGACACGCGCACGCGGATCGTCCAGGCCCGCTCCGAGACCCAGCAGACCGCCGATGACTTCCAGGTCATCGTCGAAGCGTTCCTGACCTACAAGGTTGTCGATCCGCTCAAGTTCTTCCGCAGCTTCTCCAACGCCGGCGACCGTCCGATCGATCACTACATCAAGGCCGAGGGTTCCGTTCTCCAGGATCTCCTGCGTTCATCGCTTGGCGAGACTTCGAAGTTCTCGATCACCGATCTGTATTCATCGGACTCCGAAGCCTCAGCATTACCCGAGCTTGAGAATCGCATCCTCTCGCAGTTGGTCCAAGGCGGAGAGAGCGGCAGCCCGCTCGATGACTACGGCATCTCCGTCACCTTCGTTGGGATCGACCGCATCATCCTCCCAGAAGACACCACCGACGCGGTCATCACCCGCATGGGCGCCAACCGCGACCGTCTTGCCGAACGCTACGAATCCGAGGGCCGATCTCAGGCTCGCGCGATCGAGGCCAAAGCCAAGTCCGATGCCGACAAGATCCGGGCCTTCGCTCAGCGCCGCGCTGACGAGATTCTTGCCAAGGGCGAAGCCGAGGCGGCACCATACCTCGCCCAACAGAATGTAAACCCAGAGCTCGCTGTGTTCATCCAGAACATCCGGCTCATGCGTGAATCAATGGCCAAGAAGTTCACATTGATCTTCTCGACCTCAGACTACGGCATGCAGCTCTTCGATCCAAACATCCTCCAGAACAGCCAGAACGACCTCCCGGTCCCGCAACAGAACGGCCTGGGGTCGGTCAGCTCAACGGGTTCGGAGAACTAATCCATGTCAGACAACGATCAAAATATAGATGATCTGATCAATGGACAGGATCAGGATCAAACCGAGACCCAGCCCGTGTCAAATCGGGCCGCATCGGTCCGGCTCCGTGGCGCAGAAACCCCCCAAGCCGTGACCGATCAGGCGCGGATGGATACCGCCAACCAATCGCTCGCTGAAGCACTCAAAATCACCTACGGGCTGCTCAAAGTCTCGATGGTTGTGCTTGTGATCCTGTTTGCAGTTTCAGGCATCCAATCGATCAATGAAGGTGAGCGTGGCATCAAAGTTCGATTTGGGAAGCAGGTTCAGACGAATATCGAGCCCGGCTTTGCTTGGTCGATGCCGTACCCGGTCGGCGAGATCATCCGTGTGGGTGAGGGAGCCGTGGAGATGGCGGTCGCCAAAGAGTTCATGCCCAATATCCCGGGTGACCAGACCGATGAGGCCGCGTTGTCGGTGGATATTTCCCGGTTCAATGATTCTTCAACACTCAACCCCGCGAGTGATTTCTCGAATATCACCTCAGATTTCAACATCGCTCACACCCAGTGGAGTGTGAACTACCACCGTTCGGATCACGCTTCCTATGTCTCCAACATCATCCCGGAACAAGAACGGCTGATCATGAAAGCCGCGATCCAGCGGGCGGTTGTTCAGGTGATGGCCACCGTCACGATCGATGATCTGCTCAAGAACTCGTCAGAGAATGTTTCGGGGCGCGTCAGTGCTCTGGCTCAGCAGACTCTTGATGATCTTGATTCAGGGATTTCGATCGACCGTGTGGTGCTCGCGCGGAAGAACGCTGCTTTGTCTCTTCGGGCAAAGTTTAGTTCGGTCCAGACCGCCGCCCAGACCGCGGGCAAGGCACGCGAGGATGCGCTGCTCCTGAGAGATCAGATGCTCAACGAGGTCGCCGGCCGAGGGAGCGATGTGCTCATCGCAGAGATCAACGAATACGAGCGTCTGATCGAGCTCGGTTTGGACTATGAATCAGAAGCACAGCTCGCCAGGATCGATTCGATCCTTGAAGGCCGGCCCGTCGAGATCGACGGCGAGATGACCGGCTCTCTGGTCTCCGGCGAGATATCCGAGCTGCTGACTGAGGCGCAGACATACTCTTCCTATCGCATCAGCCGAGCGATCGCCCAGCTTGAGAACTTCCGGTCCAAGCAGGCGCAGTTCGAGGCCAACCCCAAGCTGATGATCGCCCGTGATTGGTCCAGCGCGATGAGCGAGTTTCTTGACAGGGACTTTGTTTCAACGATCGTGCTCCCCAAGGGCGTGAGCGCCGAGGTGCTGATCAACAACGATCCGGACATCGCCCGCGAGATCGACCGGGCCAAGAAACGGCGCGAGGCCCAAGACTCAATAGATGCACGAAGAGAGGACATGCGTCGCTCGTTCTTCAAGACTCAGCGTGGACTCCAAGAACCCGAGGAATAAGCATGCCTGTAGCGGTGCCAGAATCGAATGCCCAATCAAGCGACCAGGCCGACCCGCGTCGCCCGGTTGTTGCTTGCCAGCAGCTTACCAAGACCTTCAAAGATTTCTGGATGCGTGATCAGGCACGCGCCGTCGACCGGCTCGACCTTGTTGTACGCGAGGGTGAAATCTTCGGGCTCCTCGGGCCCAACGGCTCGGGCAAAAGCACAACCATCAAACTCATCCTGGGTCTGCTCAAGCCAACAAGCGGGCGGGTGATGGTGTTCGATAAACCAACATCGCATGTCGCGACCAAATCACGCATCGGGTACCTCCCCGAAGAGAGCTACCTCTACCCCTTCCTCAACGCACGCGAGACCCTCGACTACTACGGCAAACTCTTCCGCATCGATTCCAAAACCCGCCAGAGCCGCATCGATGAACTCCTCGAAATGGTCGGCCTCGAGCACGCGCAGTTCCGCCCAGTACGCGAATATTCCAAGGGGATGCAGCGACGCATCGGCATCGCCCAGGCGCTCATCAACGACCCTGACCTGCTGATCCTCGACGAACCCACCACCGGGCTCGACCCGATCGGGACACGCCAGGTCAAGGACCTCATCCTTGAACTCGGACGCCGCGGCAAGTCCATCATTCTTTCGAGCCATCTGCTCACCGATGTCGAAGATGTCGTCGACCGCATGGTCATCCTCTACGGCGGCAAGATCCGCGGCGAGGGCAACTGCGAACAACTGCTCTCATCCAAGGAACGCACCACGCTAGAAACCGACGAGCTCGATGATGCGACGATCGCCGAGATTGATGAAGTGATCCGTAGACGCTCGTCGGGCAGCAAGTCGATTCTTTCGGTGAGCTCGCCACGCCAGAAGCTCGAAGAACTCTTCCTCGGGATCGTCGAGCAAGCACAAGCCGACCGCACCTCGACCTCCGGCGTCACCAAGGGCGGCGAGACCGCAGCCTTCCTGCGTTCAGAAGAAGCCCCGGTCGCAGGCGAAGATCTCATCGAGAGCCTGATGGGAACCAATGAAGACGACACCAGCACGGAAGATTCCGCAGGTTCACAGGTACCAGCACCCTCAGGCACCACTGAGGAACAGCCGTCAGATTCAGCGGATGACTCGGATGATGGATTGATCAGTTCCCTGATGAACCAATCAGATGATAAAGCGACCCCGCAGGCCCAGCAGCATAAAACTCAGTCCGAGACTGAGCCATCAGAGTCAGAGCAGGCCGATGTCGATGTAGACACTGGCGTGATCGACTCGTTGCTCGATTCCGATGATCAAGAGACGGAACGATGAAACTGAGCACACTCATCAGTACCATCGATCGATTCCAGCACGGGCGTTCGTTCAAGATCGTCGCCTCGGCACTCGTTGTCGCGGTGCTGCTGACCTACACCGGTTTTTCGATTGTCGGATCGACGACCAATGTGGTGAGTGATTCGCAGCCCCAAGTGCAAGAGATGCTCCAAGACCAGGACGGGAATCTGATACCAAACCCGATCGCGGAGCGAGATAGGCAGCTCAGATCAATCCTCGATGTTTCCCAGTCGCCGGTCAACGCTGTGCTGAGTGTCTCAATGGGCGCACTCTTTGTGTTGCTCATCATCTGGCTGGGTCTGGGGCTGACCTACATAGGGACAGTGGCGATCGTCGGGCTCATTGGCTGGCCGCTCTACTTTTTTGGCGGCGGGATGTGGTCATCATTGGGGTTCGTTATCAGCGGCGTAACCATGCTGATGCTGAGTTTCTCGGTGCTCCTCCGTGCTCTGCGACTTGCGCTGAGCAGCGCCCACCCGATCACCACCATCGCACGCAATGTCCTCGCCGAAGCGATCCGGATGAAGATCTCGGTCGTGTTTATTCTGCTCCTCGCGTTCATGCTCGCGGTGATGCCGATGATGCTTGAGGTCGATCAACCGCTCCGCTACAGGGTCCAAGGCTTCCTGCAATGGTCCACCTCGTTCTCGTTCTGGCTCATCGCACTGCTGGTGGTCTTCTTTAGTGCCGCCACCGTGTCGTATGAACAACGCGAAAAAGTTATCTGGCAGACTATGACCAAGCCCGTCGCGGCCTGGCAGTACATCATCGGGAAATGGCTCGGGGTGGTTTTACTCTCCGGTGCGCTCCTCACAATCTCCGGGCTCGGGATTTTCCAGTTCACCGAGTACCTCCGGTCACAAACAGCATTGGGTGAGGTCGCGCCGTATCAAGCGAGCGAGGGGCGGATCATGACCGAGGACCGGATGATCCTCGAAACACAGGTCCTGACGGCTCGCCGGTCTGTCATTCCGGTGCTCCCGTTCGGTCCCCATGATGAACAGTTCGATGCCGCCCTCGAGGCCGAGGTACAAAAAGAGCGGCTGCTCCAGACTGACTTTAATCCCACCCCCGGGCAACTCGCCGGGATGCGGATGAAGATATTCGAGGACGCGGTGAGCGATTACCGCTCGATCGATCCTGTGTACGAGGGCTACGCGACCTTCTCATTCACCGGGTTGGGACCAGCGAGGAGCCTTGGCAAGCCGCTGACCATGCGGTACAAGATCAACGCCGAGGGTAATCGGCCTGACATGTTCTACGCAATGACCTTCTCATTCGAGGATGGCACGATCATCCAACGCCCACAAACCGGCCTCGGATTCTCCCACACCTTCACAATCGATCCACGCTTCATCAATGAGCAGGGCGAACTCAATCTACAGATCTACAACGGCCAGCTTGCTCTGGATAACAACGACCGCATGATGATGCGTCCAAACCCGGGCACCATGACCATCCCGCCAGACGGGCTCGAGGTCTCCTATCAGGTCGGGACATTCCGAGGCAACTTCACCCGGATCATGATGGTGCTCTGGACCAAACTCGCGCTCTTGGCGATGGTCGCGGTCTGGGCGTCGTCCTTCGCGTCGTTCCCCGTCGCGTGTCTTATGTCGATCACGGTTTTCTTGATCGGCGAATCAGCCGGGTTTGTACAGTCCGCGCTTCCTGGGTGGGCCATGGATTCTGAATCGGTCGTCGGCGTGATCCGGACCGGAATCTTCCACTTCGCCAACGGGGTCTCAAAGTTCTTTAGCGCCTACCACGAACTCAAACCAACCCAGCGCATCGCCGATGGGCGGGTGCTGGGATGGGCGCAGGTTTCGTCGGGCGTGCTGGCGATGATCTCCGCCACCGGTGTGTTTTATCTGATCAGCGTGTACATTTTCCGTCGCCGACAACTGGCGATCTATTCAGGGCAGTAGGAGACCGACCATGGGACACAACACAAAGGTGCGGCTGATCGCGATCCTGGTGATGATGCTCGGGCTCCTGGGTTCCGGATTCCTTACCACCGCGATCGCTTCATCCCAAGGCCAGCACGAACTGGTCTACACCGATCGCGCCGAAGACGGCGACCCGCCTCAGGTCGCACTCGGGATCGCGATGGGGGCGTTCCGGGGGATCTTCGTCAATATCCTCTGGCTCGAAGCGACCGCCGCCAAGGAAGAAGGCCGTTTTTATGAATCCATCGAGCTCGCCTCGATGATCACCAAGCTCCAGCCCCGCCTGCCACAGGTCTGGACATTCCACTCTTGGAATATGGCCTACAACATCTCCGTCACCACCCACACCCCCGAAGAACGCTGGGAATGGGTCAAGGCGGGTGTTGATCTGCTCCGCAAAGAAGGACTCGCGGCCAATCCCAACGACATGCACATGCACAAGGAACTCGGCTGGATGTTCCTTCACAAGATTTCGGGATACACCGACGACGCCAACCAGTACTACAAACGCCAGTTCGCCTACGAATGGCACAACATCATGGGCCCCGCCCCGACCATTAATCCCGATGAACGCGAGAGACGCAAGGTTATCGATCTTTACGCCGGATGGGTCCAGCGAATCGTCGATGCTCCAGACACACGGACCATGCTCGGCGAAGCAAACCCAAATGCCGAGGCGATCGCTCGGGCTTTCGAGTCGGCATTCAAAGCAAACACTCGCCTCGGGTCAGACACCATCCTCGACGAGGAGTTCCTCCGTAGGTACCAGCTCGATGTCGAGCTCGTCCGTGCAGGGAAACTCTGGACGATCGAGGAACAATCAGGCCCAAAGACCAAGACCATGCACGCCCTGCGTGAGCAGTTCCCTGATGAGCAGGACTGGGACGATCTGGCAAACTTCCTCCGCAAGCATGTCCTGATCAAAGAGTACAACATGGAGCCGGTGCGGATGGTCCAGCAGGTCCGCAAGTACGGGCCGATCGATTGGCGGAGCCCATCTGGCCACGCGTTGTATTGGTCCTCGCGGGGGACCGATGTAGGCCGCATGGAAGTCAGCGCCCGCAACAGGACATCGATGGACTTTCTCAACGCCTACCGCATCGTTATGCAGTCCGTCCAGGACCTCTGGCGTCACGGGGACATGTACTTCAACTATCTTGATGTCCATGAGGGCCGAGCCGCATATTACCAAGCGGTCCCCAATGTGTATTTCGTGCCTTCCTACGGCGCAATGCTCAATGAGGTGGTCAACGCTTCTGGTGTGTACGAGGCCGACCACAAGCCCTACCGCCAGTTCTCCGTCGGCTACGAGAACTTCTTACGCGACGCGATCCGGTTCTTCTATCGCCGGGGTGATATCGCCAACGCGGAGTTCTGGTTCGACAAACTCCGAAACTTCGAGGGGGTCAATGTGAACGACCCGGACTTTGCCTATGAGATGTCGCTCCCGCTCAAAGAGTTTGCAGATAAACAGCTTTATGACTCGATGGGATCGCCTCAGGTCGCGGTATCTGAGGTATACGCCTCATTGCAGAGCGCATTCTTCAACGGGCTGATGGTCAGGAATATGGATGTGTTCAACGGCCAATGGGAATACGCACGCAAAGCACACGCGTACTTCCACAAGCAACAGTTCAACGAGGTTGTCGCGTCGACATCAACAGGCCGCATGGAGTTTATGGACCGTGATTTCACATTCCTTGCCGGCCAACTCTTTGCAAACATGATCATGACTGTCCATCCTGAGCAGGCCGAGCTTCTCTATGGCTACGCCCCAGATGACCTCAGACGCTACGCCTATGACTCGCTCGCGATCCAGTTCAAGCCATTGATCGACCAGATGGCCGAGCAAAACAGGTCTGAGCCATTCGAGATTCTCTTCCCCGAACCCGATGGCATGGCACAGTTCCGTGTGTTCTATGACGCCAAGATCGAAGCACGCACCAACCGAGGCGTCGAGGGTATCCAGCAGAACTGAGTCCGGGTCGGTTTTAGTCGTCCGTCAGCATCGACATTGCTTGGGTGTAGCGTGCGAGCGTCCCCTCGATAACTTCAGCCGGGAGTTCAGGCCCCGGGGCGGCTTTGTTCCACTTATCAGCATCAACCAGCGATTGCAGATACTCGCGGACGAACTGCTTATCGAAGCTCGCTTGAGCCCGCCCGGGCTCATACGAATCAGCCGGCCAGAAGCGTGATGAATCAGGAGTCAGCGCCTCGTCGATTAGAATCGGGTCAGTGTCGATGACCTTCCCATCGCCATCGACCGGGAGCCCGAACTCAAACTTGGTATCTGCAAGAATAATCCCACGCCTTTGGGCGTATTGCGAGGCCTTGGTGTAAATCTCAAGCGACAGATCCCGCAGGGTTGTCATCAGCTTGGTTCCGTCGAGCCCCCCAGCGATTTCCTTCGCAAAGCCTGCAATATGCTCGCACGCTTGCTCGAAACCGATATTCTCATCATGCCCCTCGTCTGCTTTGGTCGCGGGCGTGAAGATCGGTTCGGGGAGTTGGTCGCACTGGCGGAGCCCCGTTGGGAGTTCGACGCCGCAGATTGAGCCCGATTGTTGGTAATCCTTGAGCCCGGATCCTTCGAGATACCCCCGCACGACACACTCGACCGGGATGACCTTGCACAGCCGACCAATGGTCGTCCGCCCATTGAGGTGGCCTCGGCCAGTCGTTTCGGTGAGTACCTCATCTGGAATCAACCGATCATCTGTGGAAATCAGATGGGTCTTGCAGATACCCTCGTTCTCGATCCATTTGAGCCAGAACGAGGCGATCGAAGTCAGCACCCGTCCCTTACCGGGTATTGGAGAGGGAAGGACCACATCAAACGCGCTGATCCGGTCCGATGCGATCATCACAAGGGCCCCAGAACCCGCCAAGCCCTCTGTGCCGCCCCGCATGAGTTTCTCTGGAAGCTCGTAGATATCCCGTACCTTGCCCCTGCGGGCCCCTGGCAGCTTCAGGGCTGTGTCAAATGTCGTCGAAGCGACGGCGTTGGACTCTGCGCTGGCGGGATTGGTGCTCATCCAATGAGCGTAGTCATGGTCCTGAATCCTCGCCATCAAAGATCCGAACAACTGTCAGCAATCCGCCCTCTCGGGCTCGCCCTGAGCCCATCGGGACCATATTCTTATCGTCCGCACCCGCCATGGGTCCGGATCGATTGTCGGCCTCTGGGCCCTGGAGTTTGAAGAGATCCATGCTGCGGTTCGTTTCCCTCGATCCAACCCCAACGACCACCGGCTCGCTCCCCGGAGCGTACCTTGTCGGCAAGGACAATGTCGCCATCGCAGGCGAGGTCACCGTCCGTGACGGGATCGTTGTGTGCGAGAAGGGCTCCACCGAGGCCGCCGCCATCGCGGTCCAACTCGACCTCGGTCAGCAACGACTCGATCAGCTCGGCCCCGACCTCACTGTCCATGGCGTCACCCTCAGGCCACTGGGAAGCTGGACACTCCAATCCTGCCTCCTCCCCCAACGCGAGAGCCCGTACCTGCTGGTTCTCGAGCTCGCCCGCCATCGAATCATGATGCTCATGACCAAGCTCGAGGACTGGCAAGCGATCGAATCCGCTGAAGGCACACTCCCAATGCGGCTCTTCGACGAAGCAAGATCGGCATTTGTCCAAGCCCTGGTTTGTGCCCACGACTCAATCCTTCCAGATTCAAAGGCTTCCAAACTCGCATTACGGGCTCTATGGATCTCGCTCGAGGCCTCCGAACGCCTCGCGCTCCAGCAAGCCCAAGCAGATTTTACACCCCGCACTGATGGCTCGATGTATGAAGACATCGAAACCGAGCATACCGCTCCAGCCAAGCGGAAGCCGATCCTCCACCCAGGCCGAGGCGGTGTTATGCTCCCGCTCAAGCCTGTGATTGGCACGGTGGTCTCGCCGCATGTTTTCGCCCCGATGACCCAAGACGCGATCACCCGTTCATGCGATTTCATCACGGTCCCGATGCGATGGACCGAGATGGAACCCGCCGAGGGCGAATACGACTACACCAAAACCGACCGCTGGATCGAATGGGCCATCCGCGAAGCCAAGCTCCCCATCGTTGGAGGCCCGCTGGTTGACTTCAGATCCGCGAGCGTACCCGAATGGCTCTATATCTGGGAAAACGACTACGAAACACTCAGAGAGCTTGTATACGAGCACATCAAAACTCTCGTCACCCGATACCGCCGGACGGTCACCCGATGGACCGTCTGCTCCGGGCTCCACTGTGGCGAGCACTTCAAACTCTCCTTCGAGCAGATGATGGACCTGACAAGAATCTGCGTCCTCGTGACCCGCAAGCTCCACCCTCGCGCCAAGATCCAGATCGAGATCACCCAGCCCTGGGGTGAGTATCACACACACGACCGTTCATCGCTCCCGCCTTTGCTCTACGCGGAGATGCTCTCCCAAGCCGGCATCCAGATCGATGCGTTCTCGCTGCGGATGCAGATGGGCTCATACCGTCCCGGCCTTCAGACCCGCGACCTCATGGCCTTCAGCGCGATGCTCGACCAGTACGCGATGCTTGATCGCCCGATCACGATCTCATCCCTCGGCGTACCAAGCTCAAAGATCGCCCCACGAGATGATCTCCCGGACAAACCATCTTCTGGGGAATGGAGAAAGCCTTGGGACGAGGAAGTTCAAGCCCAATGGCTCTCAGCATATGGTGCCGTGGCGCTCTCCAAACCCTACATCGAGAGTATCTGCTGGCATGAGCTTGCTGACACGACCGGATCAACAGATATGCGCACCGGCGGACTTATGGATATCAAAGGCCTCGGGCGACCGGCACTCGATCGCCTGACCGAACTGCGGACCGCGGTGGCCGAATCCAAACTCCCGGCAAGTTGGTCCCCCGACACACTCCTGGGCTCGCTAAGCGTCCCAAGCTGATCGCCGTGCCCCAATGACAAACCAAGAACCCCCAACGCGAGACTGGTCCAGAACACCCGCCGCCATGATCTCCGCAGCAGTTCTCGGGATAGCCTCGGTGTCAGGTTTGATCTGGTCGATGAGCACACCCACGGCCACCCCAGAATACCACGCCAAGCAAGCCGCCCAAACCAACGAGCCCGCTCCCGCGTCTCTATTAATCGATGTCAATACGGCGAGCATCGACGACCTCCAACTCCTCCCTTCCATCGGCCCAAAGCTCGCCCAGCGGATCATCGACGATCGCACAGAGCACGGCCCATACGAATCACTCAAAGAACTCGACCGGGTCACCGGCATCGGCCCAAAGACCCTTGAGCGTCTCGCGGATTGGGTTTCATTCTCGATGCCATAGCCCACCGGAACATGGATTCTGTGTATGCTATAGACAACCCAGACCCGACCAATTAGGTCGGCTTCAACAGAGCCGATCGAGCACACGCGTGCGCGCATACACAGAAACGACCAACAAAGCCCGATGAATCTTCTCGATCCCATCCAACTCAACCCGCAGTTCCGGGCCCTCGCCGCCGCGATGGATTCGGGCAACCGCGTCATCGCGACCGGATCGAGCGGCAGTTCAGTAGGGTTGATCGCGCTGGCGCTCCACCAGCGGACCAAGCGGTCGGTGGTGATCGTCTGCGCTCATCTTGATGAAGCCGAGGATCTCCACGCCGAGATCAGCACGATCGATCCCGCCGCCACGACACTCTTCCCTGCCCTCGAACTCTCCCCGGGCGAGACCAGCATCTCGGCTGATCTGTTTACTCAGCGACTCATGATCGCCCGAGACATCGAAGCCGGGAACACCTCGGGCGTCATCATCGCGCCCATCGCCGCCCTCATGCAGCCCATCCCCGCGATGAGCCGGGGCCAATCGCTTATCCGCGAACTCACCGCAGGAGACAGTCTCGACCCCACCGAACTCATCACCTGGCTCAGCGACCACGGCTACGAACGCTGCGACACCATCGAAACCGCCGGCCAGTACGCACTGCGAGGCGGGATCCTCGATGTTTTCCCCTCAACCGGCGGGGGGCTAGGTGAGAGTGGTGGGGGGATTCCAATCAGGCTCGACTTCTTCGGCGACGAACTCGAATCCATCTCCGAGATAGATCTTGATACCATGGGCTCAGACCGTAAAGTCTCCGTTATCAAACTCGCGGCCATGGGCGAAAGATACCTCGAAGAAGCCTCCGACGATCAATCATTCCTCGAATCAATACCCGAAGAAGCACTGATCCTCCTCGCCGAAACCTTCGAGGTCGTCGAGCAAGGCCGAGGCTACTTCGAGCGTGTCCACGACGGCAGAACAATCTTCGGCCCACCAGCAGTGCTCAAACTCTGCGAAACAAGATTCCACGCCCTCGCTGAACTCAACCAGTTCTCCGCAGGGAAGTCCGGTGCCGACACCCTCGTTGCGCTGCCCGTCGAGCCAGTCCCGCCGTTCGATCGCGAGAGCGGCCAAGCCATCAAAGAGCTCGGCGAGCTTGCCCATGAAGTCGGCCGAGTTGTTTTGACCTGCAACTCCGATGGCGAGTTCGCTCGTCTTGGTGAGTTGCTCTCGATCCACGCGCGGGGCGCACCAATCGAGCGAGAGATCATTGATATTCGCCGCGGATTCATCTGGCGGGTCCATGACCCCGATGATGATTCACCTACAGGATTTGCGATCGTTCCATCAGGTGAGCTGCTGCACAGATCAAGCGTCCGCCGTCGTGTCTCAAAGATCCGCGCCGGCCGCGCGATGGACACCTTTCTCGATATCCAAGACGGCGACTATGTCGTCCACGCAGACCACGGCATCGCAAAGTTCGTCGGGCTCACCATCCTCGACGCCTCGGGCACCGCCAAGCACAAACAACAGCTCGGCAAACCCCCAAAGAAACGCAAGGAAGACCAAGAAGAGTATTTAACACTAGAATTCAAGGGCAAAAGCCGCCTCCATGTACCGTGCTCGCAGATCGACCTCGTCCAAAAATATGTTGGCGGCTTCGCAGGGAAGCCCCCGCTCAGCTCCATCGGAGGCAAGAAGTGGAAGGTTCAAAAACAGAAAGTCGTCGAATCCGTCAAAGACCTCGCCAGCGAGATGCTCCGCGTCCGGGCCGCCCGTGAGCACCTGTCTGGGTTCCAGTACCCGGACGACACGCCGATGTTCAAGGATTTCGAGGCCGAGTTCCCCTACGACGAAACCGAAGATCAGCTTTCGGCACTCATCGAGATCAAAAAAGACATGGCCTCTCCCCGCCCGATGGACCGGCTCGTCTGCGGCGATGTCGGCTTTGGAAAAACAGAACTCGCCATCCGAGCCGCGTTCAGGGTCGTCGAGTCCGGCCGCCAGGTCGCGATCCTCGTCCCGACAACCGTCCTCGCCGAGCAGCACGAACGGACCTTCAGACAACGCTTCGCCGACTACCCATTCCGTGTCGAATCTCTCTCACGATTCAAAACAAAGAAAGAAATCAAACGAACCCTAGAAGACCTGAAACTTGGCCGCGTCGATATCGTCGTCGGCACCCACCGCATCTTGTCCAAGGATGTCCACTTCAATGACCTCGGCATGGTTGTCATCGACGAAGAACAACGCTTCGGGGTCGAACACAAAGAACGCCTACTACAACTCCGCATGACAGTCGATGTCATGACCCTCAGCGCGACCCCCATCCCAAGAACCCTTCACATGTCGATGCTCGGGCTCCGCGATATTTCTTCATTGACCACCCCGCCGGTAGACCGCCGCGCCATCGTCACAGAGGTCATCCCGTACAACAGGCACCGCATCCAACGCGCTATCGAACGCGAGCTCGCCCGCGAGGGGCAGGTGTTCTTTGTGCACAATCGCGTCTCCAACATCGAGAGCGTCGCCGCCGATGTACGCGCGTTGGTCCCGGGTGCTAAGGTCATCTTCGGACACGGGCAGATGGATTCGAACGAGCTCGAAGCCGTCATGCTCAAGTTCATGCGTCGCCAAGCGGACATCCTCGTCTCGACGACGATCATCGAATCCGGGATCGACATCCCGACCGCCAACACCATGATCATCAACGACGCCGACCGTTTCGGGTTGTCAGAACTTCACCAACTCCGAGGCCGCGTTGGCCGCTCACACCATCGTGCTTACTGCTACCTCCTGCTCCCCGAAGACCGAACGGTGAAGGAAGTCGCACAAAAACGGCTCAAAGCAATCGAAGAATACTCCATGCTTGGGGCGGGGTTCAAAATCGCGATGCGCGATCTGGAGATCCGAGGCGCTGGAAATCTACTCGGGGCAGAACAATCCGGACACATCGCAACCGTCGGCTACGAGATGTACTGCCAACTCCTCGACCAGACCGTCGAACGACTCAACGACTCTACAATCCAAGACCAGATCACCCACACCAGTGTCGACATCGGGCTCATCGGCTACATCCCCAAAAACTACATCCCGTCTGATGCTCGCCGAATTGAGGTCTACCGCCGCCTTGCAATGTCTAGATCGCAAGAGGAAATCGACCGCGTCGTCGATGATCTGACCAGTGCGTATACCAAACCCCCCGAACTCGTCCGCCGCCTCATCATGGGCGCCCGGGTCCGTGCGTCCTATCAGTCACTTGGGGTCCGCGCCCTCATCATCCGAGGCGAGGACATCGTCTTCCTCATCGCCGACACCGAAAAACTCGCCCACCTCTTCAACACCTCGATAGCCAACACCAGAATCATTGAGGCCCAACTCGCCCAGACCAACGCAAGAACCGCCGCTGGTGATGGATACGCCGAGGTTTATGTCCGGCCCGCCAAAGCCCTGCATTCACCCATGTCCATCGCCAAAGCTCTGGTCCAATGGGCAAAGCAAGCCTCGATGGTGGGCTGATTCGGCTCCCAGGCCCTATTTTCAGACAGTTCTAACATACTCTTGACACAAAAACCCACCTGTTCCGATACAATACACTGTCAGACAAGCCATTCAAGGACGATTATGCCCCACGAAACCGAACACGACGAGACTCCCATCGACATCTCCCCGATGCACTCGACCGACATTTCGCTCGATGACGATCTGGCATTGGTCCGCCGACGGATGATCAAGGAGGCGGCCCAAGCGATCGAGATCATCAAATCCGCGATCGACTCACTTTGGGAACTTGATGAATCTACCGCAAAGATGATCTCCAAGATCGAAAGAGAGATCGACAAAGAAGAAGTCAAAATCGAGCAGGAATGCTACCGGATTCTGGCCCTCAAAAACCCATTCGCCGCCGACTTTAGGCTTATCACCTTCATCCTCCGCGTCAACACCGATATCGAGCGCGTTGCCGACCACGCCTCGTCGATCCGCAAGATCATCGCCCGCCTCGAAGCCCCCGCCCCCAAATGGCCCGAATCCCTCCGAGAGATGGGCGAGCGGATCCCGCTGATGTGCGAGCAGTTGCTCCGTGCGGTCGTCAACACCGACGCCGAACTCGCACGGTCGGTCGTCAAGCAAGACCGCGCCATCGACGAGCTCGACGGCCAAGCCTTCGGCGAGATCAAACTCCTCATCGAGAGCGACCCAAAGAACGCCTCGAACTATCTACTTATCTATAGAGTCGCCCGCGAGCTCGAACGCGTCGGCGATCTCCTGGGAAATATCGCCGAGGGCATTATTTACCTTGTCACAGGCGATATCGTGCGTCATACACCTAAGAAGAAAAAGAAGAAGAACCCGTCCTGAGTTGAGGGTTTGCACTGACATATTAAGTGTAAACTGATGTATACTCATTGCCATGGTTATTGTTGGCATCGTATTCATTGTCATAGCTCTTATAATGGCCCCCTTTGCCTGGCGTGGGCGCATCACCGCGCGTGGGCAGTTCTGCCGAAAGTGCAAGTTTGACCTAGCCGGCTCTCCGATGGAAACCGCTGGCGACAAGTGCCCCGAGTGCGGGCAAACTATCCACACCCAATCAAGCCGTCGAACCACCTTCCGAAGAAGCTCACGCTCAGGGATGGCTTTGGCAGTTGTGCTTATGCTGGCGGGAGTGATCACGGCCAGCATCGGAGTTACAGGAAACTCGGCCGCCCTCTACGCTCAGATGCCCGATGGTATCATTGTTCATCTAACGACCATCGGTTCGGATGGCGCACTCGGCGAACTTGGCAATCGGCTTACCCGCGTTCCGCCGCTGAGTGACTCCCATTTAAATCAGTTGATCACTCATGCCCTCAAAGTTCAAGCCGACCCACTCGCTTCTTGGGACCCAATCTATGGCCAACTCCTTTCAGATGCATGGATATCAGGTCGATTATCCGAATCCCAAGTAAACCAGTATCTTGATCATGGATTGGACATTCAGTACCTCATCCGTGAAAGAGTCCGACCAGGATCAAGTGGGATTCAGTTTAAGGCTCGGATAACACCAGGCAGGATTCATGCTGTCAGCGGGACTGAAAGCGGGCGTTCAATAAAGATTGGCATAATGAGCTCAATCATCGGGGATGAGCCCGCCAGGCAATACCGTTCAGATGGCAAGCCGCTCATAATCTCCCACTCTGGCATCAACATTCCAAAACCCGGATATAACTGGAAATACACAAACTCCCTTGAAGTGAATCCGATTAAAGCAGATTGTTTTTCCGAACCTGGGGAAGAACTGTCTGTGACTGTAAATATTGAACTTTCGATAGCATCAACGTCATACACGATCAGCCCGAGCGAGGATGACCCCCTATCCCGTCATTACAAGACCATCGCCATAAATCGATCCATCAAAGTCCTTGAAAAAGGGGAGGCATTGGTCGAAGTCCGCGAAAGTTCAACTCAGTTGAAAGCGCTTAAAGAACACTACAGAATCTCAGAGGTGCGGATGCTCGCAGAACTTGATCCACAGCGAGATAGTTGGACTCCTGTACTCGGTTTCTCAATGATGAAAGCCGAGGGGTTCCCTGATCCTCTGGCCTTTCGCGTGTACTTAAGGGTTGGTAATGGCACAGAGAGTCGAGAAATTGAGATTGGGAAAGCAGTCCACGAGCAAGCCAGTGGTGGTGGGGCCTTTGGGACCTCGATTGCTTGGGTAGTTGACCCCGAAAATCCAGAGGATTCGAAGCGAGCAGCTGAACTCTTTGTATTGATTCAAGATAAAGGCAAAGCCGATGTCATTTTCAAATCTGATCCAGAGATAGCAGAGGACAATCCGACGATCGATCATATTCTCGACGCCACGCTTACCTTTCGTGATGTCACGATCAAGCAAGTCGAAAGCTATGGAGAGATTTGGAGGGTGCTCCGCGATCCGCAATGGCGGGCATCCGAGGACGATTAGCCGCAAAAAAGAATCCTCAGAGCAAAGAAAATGAATACAAAGATCGCACGAAAAAACCTGCTGGTTAGAGCAGGTTTTGTTCGCGGTTCTTTGACCGTTGAACAGTTGGGTCCATCTTCACGACTTGTTACCAAGTCATTATCCTCCCATTGAACTCTCTGAAGGACAGTATCCTCGCGAGAGATCAATGTATATGGAGGGCAAGAATGTGCTCATAGTCTCGATCCGGTTCGCACCGGGTTGGTTCCCCAAATGAGGTTCCAAACGATCGAGTCTAAGGAAATCCCTTAGAAAGGAGGTGATCCAGCCGCAGGTTCTCCTACGGCTACCTTGTTACGACTTAGTCCCAGTCACCATTCTTGCCGTAGGCACCCCTGAAACGAGGTGACTTCGGGCACTAACAGCTTCCATGACTTGACGGGCGGTGTGTACAAGGCTCAGGAACGTATTCACCGCGTCGTAGCTGATACGCGATTACTAGCGATTCCGGCTTCAAGCAGGCGAATTTCAGCCTGCTATCCGAACTGGGGCACGGTTTTTGCGATTTGCTCCACCTCGCGGTATTGCATCGCTTTGTCCGTACCATTGTAGCACGTTTGCATCCCTAGGCGTAAGGGCCATGCTGACTTGACGTCATCCCCACCTTCCTCCGGTTTGACACCGGCAGTCTCGCTAGAGTCCTCGCCATAACGCGTTAGTAACTAACGATAGGGGTTGCGCTCGTTAAGGGACTTAACCCGACACTTCACAGCACGAGCTGACGACAGCCATGCAGCACCTGTGTATGTTCCACCCAAGGGTGTCACAAATCTTTCAAAATGCTAATCCATACATGTCAAGCCTAGGTAAGGTTCTTCGCGTTGCCTCGAATTAAGCAACATGCTCCACCGCTTGTGTGAGCCCCCGTCAATTCCTTTGAGTTTTAGCCTTGCGACCGTACTCCCCAGGCGGCACACTTACCAGTTTACCTTCGGCCGCGAAACCATGAGAGGTACCGCGACCTAGTGTGCATCGTTTACGGCGTGGACTACCGGGGTATCTAATCCCGTTCGCTACCCACGCTTTCGTACCTGAGCGTCAGACAAAGCCCAGTTAGCTGCCTTCGCCATTGGCGTTCCGATATATATCTACGCATTTCACCGCTCCACATATCGTTCCACTAACCCCTACTTGTCTCAAGATTTGTGGTTTACCCTGCAGTTCCACGGTTGAGCCGTGGGATTTCACAAGATACCTACAAATCCGCCTGCGTACGCTTTAAGCCCAGTGATTCCGAATAACGCTCGGACCTTCAGTATTACCGCGGCTGCTGGCACTGAATTAGCCGGTCCTTCCTCTGAATCTGATCAGTATTTCTAGATTCTGACAGTGGTTTACACATCGAAGATGCTTAATCCCACACGCGGCATTGCTCCGTCAGGCTTTCGCCCATTGCGGAAGATTCGTTACTGCAGCCTCCCGTAGGAGTCCGGGCAGTGTCTCAGTCCCGATGCGGCGGGTCATGCTCTCACACCCGCTACCCGTCTTCGGCTTGGTGAGCCTTTACCTCACCAACTACCTGATAGGATAATCGCTGCTCCAAAGGCGGTAAACCTTTTCTCCGTAGAGGACATTGTGTATTACCTTCCGTTTCCAGAAGCTATCCACAACCTTAGGACACATTCGATTATATTCCTCGCCCTTTCGCCACTCTCCCCGAAGGGATCGTTCGACTTGCATGTTTTAGCCATGCCGCCAGCGTTCAATCTGAGCCAGGATCAAACTCTTCAGTTGAATATTGTTGCTGAATAAATACCGGAGTATCCATTCAAACGCATCAAAAGAAGCCGATCCGACTTGTCCCGGTCGTGCCTGCAAAGCAGGGCGTACCGGGTCGGTCATCATCAACGATTACTCGCTAATGCCTGAGACGGCAAGTCTCAGGTTTATTACACTCAAAGTTTTTTCTCTATAATTAAATTATAGGGCTTCCACTTGCACAAGAATGTAATACATCAGAATGTGACTTCCGATGAAACTTTTGGTCACGACAACTGCTCGTTTAAAGCACGATTATGCATCGTTGTTGCCGCGTCACATTCTTGCGGTGGACCCAACTGTTCACTTGTCAAAGAAACCTACCGGAGTGCTTCAAGCCCAACCGGCTGCGTTGCCAACCCTTCCGAGTGGCGAGGGAGAGCATAGACCCCAACTTCTCAAGGTCAAACTTCAAGCGTCAACTTCTTACTCAATTCTCCACCTTTTGACGATAAATCTACCATCGGCTCTGACTGAGTGCCACCCTTGCGCTGATCGCTCGCGCTCGCAACGCTCGCTGCCCAAACTTCAGGCTCGAATTCGCCCGTAAATCCCTCAATTGCCCTTCTCGTCACCCGAGAACCCTCAACGAGCGTCGCTCCGGTTGTCCGGACATCATCGAGCACAATTATCGCCCGAATATTCTCCATCGACCCCTTTGCGAGCCTTTTCTGGACCGATCCGGGCACAAAGAACGCCCCACGCATATTTTTGATCCGATCTGTCGCACTCAATCCGATTTGCTCAGCCCGTGTTCTCGCACGGAGCATCCGAAATACCCCGATTCCGCTCGATCTGGACACCCCGCGAGCCAGTACCAGTGTGTGATCTACCCCCCGGCGGATCCGCCTTCGATGGGTAATGGGGATGGGGACAATCAACGCCTCACTCGGTTTAATGCCCATCACTTCCAGCCGAGCGAAGATTTCCTTACCGAACGCCTCCCCGAGCTGCCCGCCGGTGAGCCTCCACCTCCGGAACTTGAGGTCCAGAACCGCATCCCGGATGATCCCATCATAAGTTCCAAGCCTCATCGCCCGATCCCAAGGCAGCTTGCTTTCCCGGCAGGTCGCGCACCCATCTCCATCGGTCTCGTGCTCTCCAACAGACCCAGCACACCGCCAGCAGACGGTCGTATGATTTTCAGGACACCACCCAGAACGCTTGGCCGCGATCGCGAACGACAGCCCCTTGCGTCCGAGCAGTTCCGTTTCAACGCTTTCAACAATGGATGCGACCGAGGTCACCGCTTCTCGCCACTCATGGCTTGCTCTGATTCAGACGATCACGAACAAGATCGGCGCGAGCAACCCGGCGTTCGGATTGCGAGAGCTCTTTGCCCACCGATCGCTGCAGATGTCCAGGCTGAATCATCAACAGCAACTCGTGAACCGTCGCGAGTGTGATATCGGGGATCACCTTGCAGATCACACCCAAACGCACCAATCCAAGGTGCTCGAGTGCTTCGTCGGGCTTCATGAGCCGGGCGTTCTGCAGGATTCCCAGCGAGCGGAAAGCCTTGTCCTCAAGCAGTGCTCGGCTCTCGGTCATCAGCTGCGCCCGCGCATGCTGCTCATAGCGAACAATACTCGGGACCACCTCAGATTCAATCTCACGCAGCAGCATCTCGTCGCTGCGGCCGAGCGTCACCTGATTGGACACCTGATAGAACTCCCCGGCCGCCTGCGATCCCTCGCCGTACAACCCGCGGACCGCAAGCCCCATATCGCTCGCAGCATTCCGGACCTTCTCGAGTTCCCCGGTCATCTTGAGCGCGGGTAGATGCACCATCACCGACAGCCGCAGTCCAGTCCCCACATTGGTTGGGCACGCGGTCAGGTAGCCGAACTGAGGATGGAATGCGTAATCGACGATTTCTTCGATGGCGTCATCAAACTCATTAATCTCATTCAGGCATTCTTCAAGAGCAAGCCCGGGTCGGATCACTTGGACGCGGAGATGGTCTTCTTCGTTGACCAGGATGCTGATGCGTTCTTCTGGCTCGATGACCGCGACGCCTCTGGGTGAGTCCGGGCCGCCCTCGCCGTTGGCATACCGTCCTCGTGCATGCTGGCGGGACATAAGCTGGCGTTCAACGAGCAGCCTGCGATCGGTCGGTTCAGAGTTGCGGAGGTCAAACCAGCGGACGGTCGATCCTTTGTCGTGATCGAGCGATTCGATGCATCTCCTGCAGATTTCCATGATCTGCGACCGGTCCGCAGATGAAGCCGCGGGTGGGAACGGGAATCCCGCGAGGTTCCGTGCTGCGCGTGCGCGAGACGACATCACCACATCGCTCATCTGCCCGGTACCTTTGAGCCATACGGTGGTCCCGCTCTGGATTGGTCCGCCCTCGATCATGCCTTGGCTTTCGATAGAAATATGAGGAATCGCCCGCTTGCGTCCTGAACGCTCGGGAAACTCTGGGACATGTCCTGATGTGTCGTTGGCCTGCATGGTGGTCGCCTGTTCACAGTTTTGGACTCATGTCCGGACGAAGAGTGTACTGTTCATTGCGACTGAAAACCAGCAGCAGTAGGGGCGATCCTTGCTAAGAAGTCTGCTCGGTTTCTTGAACCGAAGAGGAACTAGAAACGACCCGAGTCTCAATCTGCGAAGAGGGCAACGATGCCAGGCGGGTCATCTCATCACGCAACATCGCGGCTTGTTCGTAATCCTCATGCTCAACCGCATTGCTCAGCTTAGTCCGGACCTGAGACAGTCTTTGTTCGCGTTCTGAAGCGCTCCCGAGCAATGACTCAAGATCTGTACCACTGGATTCAGATAAGGTCGCCAGCGCACGACGCGGGACCTTCCCGATGTGCTGCTCGCCACCCTCGTGGGCCCGAGCGATCAAAGGCGAGAGCCGAGTCTGGAAACTCGAGTAGCAGGTCGGACACCCGAGCAGTCCGGTGTCCTTGAACTTGGAGAAAGTCATCGAACAAGATGGGCAAGGCGGAGTCGCGCCGGGGCGTGGTTTTTTGGCCGATGGTTCATCTTTGTCGCTGACCGTCGGGATCGATAAGTTCTTGCCGGATATGTAGTTGCTGATAAGTTGGGAGATCGGCATATGCGGGTCGGTCGAGACCCCGATCTTTGAAGCACATTGTTCGCAGAGGTGTCGTTCGACCTTCTTGCCGTGCTGGATCAGCACTTCATGGATCGTCGCTTGTCGCTGTTGACATTCACAGAGCATCCGGTGCCCTCCCAGTATGTATCTTGATCGCCAAGCAAAGAATATGGCGGTCATGTGCGGTCCGTCGTAGGACCCCCATCATACATCAAATCGCTCTAAAACAAAAGAACCCACACGCAAAGGTGTGGGTAATGAGTGGATATTTTTTGAAAATCAGCCTTCTTGAGCCAATTTTTGCTGGCGGGTGTAGCCATATTTCCGCTTCAGTGGCTTGGTCACCATCCCGGCGTTGAGCACAGAGGCGGCCACGTAGACCCGCTTCGAACGCTTGACGCCCTTGTCGTCGGTCAACTCAACATTGACCTTCTGAAGGTTTGGCTTGAAGGTTCGGCGGGTGATGCCTGTGGTCTTGAGACCAAAACCGCCCTTTGAGAGCTTTGCACCGCCGTAAGCACGCTTTTTACCGAAGGTTGTCTTCTTACCTGAAAAGTGGCATTCAAATGGCATCGCGAAACCTCATCAAACAATCGGCACTCACCCTGAGTACCGGGTCATGATGATAGCCCTTCGATCCGCCTAGGCAAGCCCCTGCCAGCACACGCTCAAGCCCAATTCACTCATCCATCCCTCAGCTAGGCCCTCCGAGATAGATTCTCACGCGAAATCATGACTTCCAGAGTCTGAACCACCAGATCGACCTCTCGGCTCGTCATCCACCCATAAAACGGGAGCGCCAGCGTTCTACTGCTCACCGATTCGGCGATCGGATAAGCCCCCTCACGGTACCCAAAGGCCTGCTGATAGATCGGCTGAAGGTGGATACATGGGAAATAGTCGCTCGATCCGATGTCGTGCATCCGCAACCCCTGGATCACCCGGTCCCGTTCCTCGCGGGTGTACCCCGTCGAGAGCCTTGCCACAAACACAAACCAGCTCATGATCGAGTCATCAGGCACCGTCGGTAGGATCAACTCACTGAGCCCCGACATCCGTTCAATATACATTTCAGCAGTATCCGATCGAGCACGCAGGATCTCGTCGAGCCGTTCCATCTGCGCGACCCCGAGAGCCGCGGCGACCTCCGACATCCGATAGTTGAACCCGAGCCGCTCGTGATGGAGCCAGCTCCCTCCGGTGGATCCGCCAGCGATAGCCCCGCGTCCTTCGACCGCACGCCCATGATTTCTGAGGGATCGACACAGATCCGCCAGCCGCTCGTCGTCGGTGACGATCATCCCCCCCTCGCCCGTCGTGATCTGTTTATTTGGATAGAACCCAAAGACCCCCACGCGTCCAAAGGCCCCCGCTGAGATTCCTTTGTATTTTGCCCCGAGTGCCTCGCAGCAATCCTCGATGAGTGGGATCTCGTATTTCGCCGCGATCCGCGCGTAGGCGTCCATATGTTCCGGGTTCCCGAACGCCTCGACGGCAAGGATCGCCTTGGTTTTCGGCGTAATGGCTTTCTCAAGCAGTTCAGGATCAGCGTTCAAGCTCCGAGGACAGATGTCCACAAACACAGGCTTGGCCCCGACATACAGGATCACATTCGATGAAGCAATAAACGAGAAAGGCGTCGTCACGACCTCATCCCCAGGCCCGATCCCCAGCGCCACCATCGCCATATGGAGCCCCGCGGTCCCCGACGAGCACGCCACCGCGTGTCGAACCCCGACCCGGTGCGCGACCATCTCCTCGAACCGCTCGACCATCGGCCCGATCGACAATCGACCCGACCGCAGGACTTTGAGAACCAACTCTTCCTCATGACGAGAAATATTGGGCCGACTCAGTGGTATATCTTGATGCTCCATCGCACAGATTGTCGGCTCAAACCACCGCTCAGCACAACCCCCTACGCAAAAAAGAATCGTGCTCCGATCAACATATCCGGTCGATCATCGTTCTCAGCCACGCTGGTGATGGCTCTGACGGACCCGGTCGATCAGTTCGTCGGCCAGTGCCTTGACCGTTACCCCTGATTCTGGGCCCATTTGCGAGCAGAGTTCAAAGCTCTCGATGCGTCCCGTGATCCGCTTATAAGCCGTGATCACGGTGGAATGGTTCGGTCGTCCGATCGCATGGGCGATCTCCGGGAAACTTTTGGTCGTCAGCTCTCGGCAGATATGGACAATCATCTCCCGCGCCAGCACAACCGTCCGGTGACGCCCCCGACCGCCCAGATCTTGACGCGTCACGCCAAGATGTTCAAGAACCACCTTTGTGATTAAGTCGATCGGGATCGGTCCTTTGGAGTGCAGCGCACTCTCTGACCCACTGCGGAGCTGGAGCGCCCGGTGAATGCTGGGAAGACTCGGGGCACCCATATGATCCTGATCCATCAACCGAGCCACGGCCTGAACCTGAACAATCGCCCCTTCGAGCTCTCGAACCGACGCGCCGCTCCCGATGCCGGTCCGATCCAGGATCGCGCCGACCCCAGCGTCATCAATCGCCATCCCACGCATCACACAGATCTGCCGAGCCATCCGGAGCCCAAGATCACGATCCGGTGCATCAATCCGAGCAACCACCCCGCCGGTAAAGCGGGACGCGAGCCCCGAGTGCAGCCGGGCGATCTCGTTGGGTGGTGCGTCCGAAGCGATGATCACTTTGGCCCCGCTCAATGACAGCGTGTTGAAGATCTGGAGCAGCTCGTGCTGGGTGCTCTCTTTACCCGCTACCAGATGCACATCATCAAGGCACAGCACATCGAGCCCTTTGAACTTCTTCTCGAACACATTGACTGTTTTATTCCGAACCGACTGAACGAACGAGTTGGTGAACGCTTCGCCGGTGATATAGCGGACCCTTGCGCCGGGGTACATCTGACGGTACCGCTGGGCGGCTGCGCGGAGCAGGTGGGTCTTGCCGAGCCCGCACGAGCCGTGGACATAGACCGGGGCACAACCTTCCGGCGATTCGAGCAGGGCTTTGACAGCCGCGAACGCGAGTTTGTTGGACTGCCCGATCAGGAACCCTTCGATGGTCGGGCACGCGGGGAGCGATTTTCGTGGTGCGTTCCGGGTTGGTGCTGAGCCGGCGACAAGATTCTCAACCCGCGGGCCGCCCGCCTGACGACCGGGTGTTGATTGGTTGATCGAAGTGGGGGTGGAGGGGGGGGAGGGGGTTAGGGACGCTGTCTCGTCTGATTTGTTTCGTACCGAGAAGCGGACATCTGCCGAGGGATCGCCGGTCTGGTCGCGGAGTGTTGATCGGAGGTCTTGGCCGATCTGGCGTTCGATCGAGTCGAGCGTGAAGCGGTCGCCCGCGGTGACATGGACGCCCTGCTCGTCTGATGCCATCTCGACACCCGATCCAAGGTACCTGCGGACTTTGTTGGCGCCGAGTTTGGATTCGAGACCCGACCGGATCTGATCACAGAGCCCGGGACCGCCAGCTGAGCGGGCGGTTTCGGTACAGAACTTGAGTGGAGCGGGGATTGAGTTATGGTCATTGCTGCGTAGATTTCTGCGATTTGCTTCGATTTGCGACACGAATAGGCCTCAAGTCCGTCCGGGACCGCACAGCATGAGCGGGCGCGATCCGATCGCGCCTGGTTTACCCATACCAGCGTTCAAACTATATGAACTACAACAGAATCCTTCACGAGTGAACAAACCGATCGCCGTCCCAAAGGGGTGTGCATCCCTTCGTCCCATTTCTCCTTGCGGAGCGCTTTCAATAAGCCGGATGTCGCGTGCTTCTCCCGGGCGATCACTTTCGTGATGCCCGTCGTTCCCTGATCTCCATTTCATTCGCCCGTATTCATCAATAGATGACACGGCCTGTGATTTGGCTTGATCGGGTTGTCGCTCGCGGCAGATAGAGTCCTGTCTGTCCGCCGGTCATTCCATAACCTGCAAGAGAGAGGATAGAGCGCCTCGGCGGTTGATGCAATGACCAAGCCGATGCCCAAAACGGAATGCACCCCACTGCGTGACAGTTGACAGGTACTTACGAGCGCAAAACTTTTTTCATCCACAGTCCAGCCGTGTTATGCACATCGACACCGGCTCGCAAATGAAAAATATACATCGATACTTCCAACGCTTGAATAGCTGAGGGTTTAGAGAAATTTCTGGTCAATCAGATCGGCCGAACATACCCGCACCGAGCATCAAACCGCTTAAAACCAAGCCTCAAATACACATTGCTCGCCGGGATATTCCGTCGATCCACAGCACAGGTCACCTCCTCAACCCGCTCAGAGATCCGCAGCGACTGCAAAGCATGGGTCAGCAGGCGTTTCCCCAGCCCCATCCCCTGAACCCGGGGAGACAACCCAAGATACACAAGCTCAACGGATTCGTTGGCAGGGCAATGCGAGAGCAGGCAGCACCCCACGGGCTTGTTCTCCTTGAACAGGAGCCACCAGCGAGAGGGGTCAAAGACCCCGGTTGATTCGTGGCTCGCAACAACATCGCTCATGGACCGCATCCCGCAGAGTTCAGGACAATCCAGCGTCCCTTCGTATGACCCCTCCAGAGCGGCGGCGAGCAGCGAACCATCGCAGGTCGGCTTGTCCATCGATAAGTCCCTGACCTGCCGAACCTCGATCCCCTCAGGCCAAGGCCCGTCCTGGACTGACCAGCGTTTGATCAGCCCGGAATCCATCCTCAGATAGTCCAGCACCCCGACCGAGGTCATCCCAGCCCGCTTGCAGACCTCGTGGGTCCATTCCTGATCTGGCTCAAAGAGCATCTGGGCGATCCGCACCCGGTCGCCGGCGACGCGTCGCAGGCCATCAATAGAAGCCTGCAAACTCGCCCGGATTTCGTCAATCTGGGTCGATTCGTCACCAAATTTGGGGTCTTTTTTGGGATTGGAGACAAAGCACATCCCGGTCCCACCCGCTCCGGGCACGACCATGCACACCTGGCGGACCGCGGGTTGGTTCTGGGACTGATCCCCCAGAACCCCCCAGAGGAGGTCCAGATCGATCCCGTGGGCGGCCGCATTGCGAGCCAGTTTTTGGGCCCCGATCTTTGGATTTCCTGTCGTAATCAGCCTTTCAAGGGCGGGAAGGATGATTGATCGCCCGATCTGCACCCCTTGAGCACCAGATTGGGCACTATTGGGGTCACTGGAAGCGGGATGATTTGGGTGGATGCTCATGGCTCGGCTGATCAACTTTAGGTCCGTATTCGGTCGGCGCATCATTACTCTGGATGATCTACCAGTCCCGATACTGCAACCATCGGCCAATTCGTGCGGATCGGGACATCCAGCGTTTGACGCCCCAGCGAGATGCACTAGACTACCATGTACCTCCACTTGTCACCAGATTCTTGGTGTTCAATGTAGATCGAGATTCCACCTGTTTCCTTACTTTGGCGAGATCATCTATGGCCTCACATATTCGTACAACGCTCTCCGGCCTGCTCTTGGGCTCCATCGCCCTCCTCGCAAGCGGGACCGGATCCACTGCTATTGCAGCACCAGAGCCCTCACCGGTCTCGATCACCTGGGAGTTCACCTTTGACCGTGGCCCGCTGCGTCTGGCATGGGTAGATGACGGAAACGGCTCAAGACCATATTTCTTCCTCACCTACCGCGTTACCAACTACTCGGGCACCGACCTCCTCTTCGCTCCCGATGTCTCCTTGATGGCCGACAACATCACTGTTCAGAAATCTGGCCGAGATGTGCCCACTGCAGTCACCAGTGCGATCCTCGAACGCCTCGACAATCCACTGGTCGAGTCACAGATCGACATCGTCTCGACTGTCCTCGAAGGCCCAGAGCACGCCCGCGACGGCGTCCTGATCTGGCCCGCCGAGCAGCTCGATGTGGATGAGGTCAAAGTCTTCTTTGCAGGCCTGAGCGGCGAGTTTGAGTCCTATGTGGTCGGCCGAGAGACCGATAACCCACGCCGATACACCCTCCGCAAGACCCTGATGCTCCGTTTCGCCACCCCAGGCGAGTTTGATGAGCAAGGCGCCCGCCCATTCGAGCTGGCCGAAAAACGCTGGGTCATGCGGTAAGCCCCCCAAAGTAAAGATCATGGAATTGGGGGCGTACATCCGTTCAGGATATGGACTCAAATGACTGAGCCGCCTACGCTTGCCCCCGCGACGCATTTGGTCGCCTGACAAGAATCAACCCCGATCCCGGCTCTCAGCTGAGTCAATAGCGGATCAGATCGACGGAGATCACTGACATGGCACATAAAAAGGGCCAAGGCTCAACCAAGAACGGCCGCGACTCAAACCCGCAGTACCGCGGAGTCAAGCTCTACGGCGGCGAAGCAGCCAAGCCGGGCGCGATCATCATCCGTCAGTGCGGGACCAAGTTCACCCCTGGTTTCAATGTCCGCATCGGTAAGGACGACACGCTCTACAGCGTCGCCACCGGCAAGGTCGTTTTCCAGAAGAACGGCCGCGTGCATGTCGATCCATACGAGGCCGATGTCGCCCGCCCACAGTGGCTGCGTGACTACCGCACCGCCCACGCGAGCTGATCGCTTCAACCAGAACGAATCAATGAAAGCCGTCCAGCACTATGGACGGTTTTTTATTCGTTCAAATCGTCCAGAATCCCAACTGCTCTCCGAAGATGAGGGATAACGATCGACCCGCCAACGATAAGTCCAACATTGAGTACATCCAAGATCTCATCATCACTCACCCCAAGTTCCTTACACCGCAACAGGTGGTAGGTAATGCAGTCATCACACCTGAGCACCATCGACGCACTGAGCCCCGCGATTTCCTTAGTCCGTGGATCCAATGCCCCGTCTTCGTAGGCCGCCGAATCTAAACGGAAGAACCGGTGAATGCCCTTGTGTTTCCGTTCAGCGATGGACTCATTGAGCTTCTCGCGCGACTCACGATATTCTTGGATTTTATTCGTCATTGTTTAGTTCCTCTTCGATTCAGGCGTGTTAATAGAGAATGCCGGTCAGTGTGAGTGCCCGTTCCATCTGTTCCCAACGTTGTTCAAGTGTCCCGGTATACCCAAGCGCAACCCGCACCAGTCCCGGCTTGATACCAGCTTTCGCCAGATCTTCATCCGACAACTCGCTCGAGGTCGAACTCGCCGAGCAGGTCAGCAGTGTGTCAAAGTACCCCAGGCTCACCGCCATGAAACCGAAGTTGCACTCGTTCTGCAGGGTGTCGATCAACTTGTTTCCCAACTCTGCACGACCCACATCAATCGTAAAGATCCCCCCCGCCCCATACGGTTCATTCCCGATACTGGTCAGCAACGCATGGTCCCGATGTGATTCAAGGCCTGGATACGAAACGTCAAGCCCCATCGCTTCGAGCTTCTGGGCAAAGTACAACGCTCGCCGAGAATGCTCAGTCATCCGAAGTCCGAGGTGTGGAAGACGCATGCTGATATTCGATGCGACCCGAGGATCCATCGTCGGCCCGAGCAGCATCAGCGGGCCCAGATGCAAATCCATTAGACTTCCCACAAACTCGTCGCTCCCACAAATCGCCCCCGCGATCGAGTCCGACGCCCCGTTGATATATTTGGTCAGCGAATGCACAACGACATCGGCACCAAGCGCAAGAGGCGAAGCCATCAGCGGACAAAAGGTATTGTCAACAATCAACCGTGCCCCATGCTTATGAGCAATCCTCGCCAACGCCGGGATGTTCGCCACCCGTAGCGTCGGGTTGGACATTGTCTCGACATACAACACCTTGGTCTTGGGTGTAAACGCCCTGTCAATCGCGTCAAGATCGGTCATGTCTACGAAGGATGTGCTGATGCCCATTTTGGTTGGGAAGAAGTCATGGAGCAACGCGAAGGTGCCGCCATAGATGGTGTCACTCGACACGATGTGGTCTCCGCTGTTGCACATCTGCAGCACCGCCGATGAAATCGCTCCAAGACCGCTCGCTGTGCAATACGCGGATTCACTCCCTTCGATCGCTGCGAGCTGTTTGCCCAGTGCGAATACCGTGGGGTTGTAGTGGCGGCCGTACAAGTAGCACCCCCCCTGGTCCGGTCCATGCTCCCCCTGGAACACCTCTGGCATGGTGTTGGCATTGAGCACGGTAAATGTCGTGCTCGTCTCGATCGACATATTGACCCCGCCGTGTTCCCCAAACTCATGCCGAGCGCTGGCGAGGGCTTCAATCGGGTTGGTTCGTGATGTAGTCATCGTGGGCTCCGTGTGATATATTCGGAAATTTGCTCGTTAACCATTCTAACGGCTTGATATTGATACATCAACAAAATATAATTCGGCCAATGGCTCAAAAAACCACGCTAGACCGAACTGACTTCGAGATACTCAATGCTCTGCAGAATGATGCGCGGATATCCAATAAAGAGCTTGCAACTCTCATCGAACTTGCCCCCTCGTCGTGCCTCGAGCGCGTCCGCCGACTCCAGGCCGCCGGCATCATCAAGGGATACCACGCCGACATCAATCCAGAAGCGTTCAACGCGGCCCTCGAAGCGATCTTCAGCATCCGAGTCCGAGGCCATTCACGCGATCAGATCGATCGATTTATGGAGCACGCCGGTGCTCTCCCCGAAACTCTTAATCTCTTTCATATCGCAGGGGTCAACGACTTCCTCGTCCATGTTGCTGTGCGAGATGCCGCCCATCTCCGAGACCTCGCTCTCGACGCGTTCACGGCCCATCCAGAAGTCGACCACATGGAAACCACCCTCGTCTTCACGCACACCAAAACCCATCTGGCCACACACGCACCAGACCCAGAAAGCAGGTAGTTAATGCTCGAACTCCGCCCCAACTGTGAATGCTGCGACAAGGACCTTCCGCCGGAATCTACAGAGGCGATGATCTGTTCGTTTGAATGTACTTTTTGTCGATCGTGCGTTGAGGGCAAGTTCAACAACAAATGCCCCAACTGCGGCGGCAACTTTACGCCCCGTCCAATTCGCCCGGACAACGCCCTTGCCAAGTTTCCGGCCTCAACCAAGCGGGTTCAAAACCCAGCCTAGAAACACAGAATGTGAACAATGAGGTACTGGAGTTAAGGCTCTGGGATTTGAAGTTCCATATGCTCAACGAACTTGGTTAAGAAATCCGACATGTCCAGAAAGTTCTCTGCTTCAATACTGCCATTATCAAAGACGCACACCCAGTTCCCATTAATGATCCATTGCTCCTTTGTTTCCGTTCCGTTACTCATCCGAAAGCTCTTGTGTGCATTGTCCATTTCAGGAAGCTCGCCTGCCACAGCGGCAAAGACTGGGTGCATGAGCTGGGAGTCGTCTGTAATAACTCGCCTAGATTTATCAAAAATTGAGTCTCCAATTTTTTTCGCCTTGATGAATCTATCAAAGAAACCGTTGGGTTCACGGATTGTTGTGCGTGGCCAGTGAAACTTGCTCCAGGCCCCGCATCCAGCATGAAACTCATGATCGTTATCCGTAGGAACTTTGACAATAAACAAAACTATTTCGCGATCGTTCACCGTTCCGATAGACCATGATTTGATGTTCTTTATCCGGAGTCGAGTCGACTTCGCACATCGGAGTGATTCGACGAATTCAGGATCAACATCAGTGATCTCGCATGGAATAAATCCGCTGAATTCAAGGGCAGAAATAGTGGACTCGATTCGAGCCTTCGCATCAAAGCGTGAAGTGACTAAAAGGATGCCAAAGAGCGAAAAAAAGACAATGGTTGGATTGAACCCCAACATGAATGAAGCAAGCACAATCACGCCGAGGCAGATGAGCGCATCTCTGGTAAGACATCCTGGTTGAAACGGCTTGAGGTCCATGGCGATCAGTGTTGTGTACAATCATGGATAGAGGAGCAAGCCTTGATCACTTGCTCAAACCCCTCAAACCCCAACTGCGTCGCCCCGTCCGACCACGCTTCCTTCGGCTCCGGATGACACTCCACAAACAACGCATGCACCCCAATAGCCGTAGCGGCTTTGGCGAGTTGCAACGCACGATCAGGCCGCCCGCCGGTCTGCTCGCCAGACCCAGGCAGCTGCGTCGAGTGCGTCACATCGAAACACACCGGAGGCGAACCGAGTTTCGAGAACTTGGAGCAATCCAACTCCATCATGTCCGCGATCCCTATAAAGTCGTTGACGAGTCTGTGATACCCAAAGAAAGTCCCCCGCTCGGTGAGCATTAGATTCTCGCACCCGGCTTCGGTCGCTTTGCGGACCGGCCCGCCCATCTCGCCGGGCGATAAAAACTGCCCCTTCTTGATATTGAGTCCTCGGCCATGCGCCTTGCACGCTTCGGCGGAGGCGACGACCAGATCGGTCTGTCGGCACAGGAACGCCGGGATCTGGATCAGGTCCACGACCGATGCGATCGCCTCGGCCTGCTCGGGTGAATGAATATCAGTAGTAGTGGGGACCCCGAGTTCTTGTTTGATAGCCGCAAAGTGTTCGAGACCTTGTTCAATCCCGATGCCCCGCTTGGAGTTGATCGATGACCGGTTGGCTTTGTCGAAGCTGGCTTTGAAGATATATGGCAGTCCGGCCGCCTCGCAGACCGCTTTGCAGTGTTTGCCGACCTCCAAACCCAGTTCCAGCGATTCAAGCGTGCAGGGCCCCGCGATGATCGCCAGGGGCTGTCCCTGTCCGATGGTGATGGGGCCGACGGTGCAGGAACGAGAATTTGATGGTGATTCGGTCATAGCCAAGGGTAGGGGCACTTTCTGGCAGAATGCGGGCTAGACTACCGCCCTGAATACCCGGGCGGGTAGCTCAGTTGGCTAGAGCAATCGCCTTACACGCGATGGGTCGTGGGTTCGAGTCCCTCTCCGCCCATTCCCCCCAAAGTGGGTCGCTTTCGAGATGAACGCACTTGATTTTCTATACCTGCCATTGGCGCTGATAAGTGCCCCATTCTGGGCCCGCAAGAAGCGAGGCGGGTGGTCTGAGCGGTTCGGCAAAATCGAACCGATGCTTTCAGAGCGGTGGGGGAGCAATCAAAAACCTGTCATCATGCTCCACGCTGTTTCCGTTGGCGAGGTCAACGCTTTGCGTGCATTGGTCCCATTGCTGACCGATCAAGCCACCGTCGTCATCTCCACAACCACAGACACAGGACTCGCCCGCGCCCAGTCCATCTTCAGCGACACCTGCGAGGTCGTCCGCTATCCACTCGATTGCTCGTGGATGGTCAAGCGATTTCTCGACACCATCAAGCCCGATGCCGTCGCCCTCGTCGAACTCGAGGTCTGGCCAAACTTCGTCAAGACCTGCAAAAATAGATCAATCCCCATCGGCCTCATCAACGGGCGCCTATCGGCACGCTCCTTCAAGGGCTACAAGAAAATCCGCTTCTTCTTCAAAGCAACCTTCGCCCGCCTCGACTTCGCGTGCATGCAAGACAATGACTACGCCTACCGGGTCAAAGCAATGGGGTGCCAAAATGTGCAAGTTGTCGGCACAATGAAATGGGATGCTGTTGAGATCTTTGGACCCACTCCAGATCCATCGGATGCTGCAATAGAGCTTGCCACCGAGATGGGAATAGATTTATCTAAGCCAATCGTTGTAGCGGGATCGACGGCTGATTGCGAAGAAAGACTCATCCACAAGGCATGTCCAACTGATGTTCAACTAATCTGCGCCCCCCGTAAGCCCGATCGATTCAAGATTCATGTTGACGAGATTGCTGAATGGACCCGTCGATCAGATCGTAAGCCCCGCCCCAACACCCGTTTCCTGCTCGACACCATCGGCGAACTCTCTACCCTCTACGAACTCGCCGATGTCGTCGTCATCGGTCGCTCCTTCTTCGATCTCCACGGCTCAGACCCACTCGAACCGGCCGCCCTTGGCAAACCGGTACTCATCGGTCCAGAAAACTCCGATTTTACCTCCCAGATCGACGCTCTCCTCCAAGCCGATGGGATCGAGGTCGTTGACCGCCAAGGGCTTGGGGATCGGATCTTGGCACTGCTTTCAGACGCGGATCGACGGGCGGAAATGGGTGACAACGCCCGCCAGTGCGTCGCCAGGCACCAGGGGGCCTCAAAGACCCACGCAGATGTGCTTTTGAAGTATGCCAACTGAAGAAATCAACCAAGGTTCTGCCATACTATGACTCTCTTATGCCCACCGTATCTCCGGCGGGTATTCGATACGCTTAGGAGCGTAGCTCAATTGGTAGAGCATCGGCCTTTTAAGCCGCAGGTTCAGGGTTCGAGTCCCTGCGCTCCTATTCAAGATTCATCCGTCCGAGCCCGGGCGTTTGGTGAGTTGGAGCCCTCTTGGAGCTTTGCCCTTCGTGATCAACGCGAGCCCCCCAGAATCAGAGACGACGACCGTCCCAGCAGTGGTTCAGATTGTCCACGCCAACTGGGCCGACGAGCGTCTCCACCTCTGGGTCGAGCAATGTCCAGACAACAACTGGTGGTCCAAAGCCTCAGATTCTGACACCGACGACGACACACTTGTCCATCCCAATGTTGTCATCCCTGACTGGATCCAAGGCGAGCAGTCCTCCATCGTTCTCCGCCTCCCGATGCACAAAGACTCCCCGATGCCCTCGGCGCCGATGTCCATGTTTGGAGGCATCGATACAGACGAGATCGTGTCGAGCGGCTTGTCGGATGTCCGCATCCCGACACTTGCGATCAAAGCCGCCCATGTGCCACTGCTGCTCGAATCACTGATTGATCGTCAGGACGCTCTTGAAGATTTCCATGTCGGTCCCGGCGTTCAATATTTCGTTGCCGCGAGTCGATTGGCCGAGCACCTGATTGCCGGTCATCGGTTTGTTCCCATGGTTTTTCAGGACGCAGCGGGAATGCTCTCAGGCCGTTGGCAGCCCTGGCTCGCCGACGACATGACTGTCAAACGCGTCGCCAAGCTCGTCGGTTCGATGCCGGCCGCAGCGCGTGCGGTTCCCGATGGCCACGCCCATGACGCGTGGAGTATCAGCGTTGATTTCTTGTCGCATATCACCGACGCTTCTTGCCGCCGCGTGATGATGAACGAAGAGATGACCGACACGATCGATTCTGTCGATCCAGGGATGGACCAGCAAGTCGCGTGGCTCAGCGGATTGCTTGGGAGCAATATCGAAGTCCCGGCATCAACCGGACAACGAGCAGAGATCGCGCGCACCGTCCGCAAATGGATCTCAGAACTCGAAGACCGAGGCGAATCAAGCACCTGGCGTTTCGGGCTCCGCCTCGCAGAACCGATCACCGACGGCCTTGCCCAGGACATCGATCAGCCAGACGAGACCGTGATGTGGTCATTGAGTTTCTATCTCCAGTCCCTCGACGACGAAGAGGTCATTATCCGCGGGGCCGATGTCTGGCTCATCAACCGCGAGCGGATTGTCTACGAGGGCCTGACCCTCGAGAACCCGCAAGAACTCCTGATGGGCGAGCTCGGACGCGCTGCGAGGTACTACAAAAAACTCGAAGAAGCCCTCGATGAAACCGAGCCCATCCAGCTCCTCATCGAAACACAAGAAGCCTACAGGTTCCTGCGTGAGGTCAAGCCCGTCCTCGAAGAGCAAGGCATCAGTGTCGAATGCCCCGGTTGGTGGGATTCCCAAGCCGGCCGGCTCGGTACAAAGCTCCGCATCGATTCAGATCCATCAGATATGGTCCTCGGGGAGGGCGCCGATGCAGAAGCAGCGGGCGCACAGCTCGGGCTCGGAACGCTCGTCGGCTACCACTGGGAGATCGCCATCGGCGACACCACCCTCACCCTCCACGAGTTCGAAGAGCTCGCCCAGAAAAACTCCCCGCTCGTCCGCATCGGCGGCCAGTGGGTCGAGATCCGACCAGAAGATGTCGAGAACGCCATCAGTTTCATGCACGAGAACCCCGGCGGCGAGATGGAACTCGGCGAAGCGATGCAACTCGCCCTCGCGTCCGATTCGGCCCAGACCGGGCTCCCCGTAACAGGCGTAGAAGCCACCGGCTGGGTCGCGTCCATGCTCGGAGGCGAAGAGGGGGTTTCCATCGAGCTCCCGATCCTCGAAACCCCGGATACTTTCAAGGGCACCCTGCGTCCGTACCAAACCCGCGGGCTCAGCTGGCTCGCCTTCATGGAACGCTTCGGGTTCGGTGCATGTCTCGCAGACGACATGGGTCTGGGCAAGACCATCCAGATGATCGCTCTGATCGTCCACGAACGATCGATTACAACAGAACGAATCGATCCAACGATCCTCGTTGTCCCTATGTCGGTCATTGGTAACTGGGTCAAAGAGTTCGAAAAATTCGCGCCCAGCATCAAGATCCAGGTCCATCACGGCGTCGATCGCCCGCAGGGCGATGCCTTCGTCAAGGCTGTCGAAGATGTTGATGTTGTCGTGACGACCTACGCACTTGTTCACCGCGACAATGAGTTTATCACCAAGGTCAAGTGGGGACGCATGGTCCTTGACGAGGCCCAATTTGTCAAGAATCCAGCCGCAAAGCAGTCCATCTCAGTCCGTTCGCTCAATGTCCCGCGCCGAGTCGCGATGACGGGTACGCCTGTAGAGAACCGATTGTCCGAACTCTGGTCGATCATGGACTTCCTGAACCCGAAATACCTCGGCTCATCGGGCGCGTTCCGCAAGAAGTTTGCCCTCCCCATCGAACGCCACCGCGACCAGATCAAGATGGACAAGCTCCGCACGATGGTTCGTCCGTTTATTTTGCGAAGAGTCAAGACCGATCCAACCGTGGTCTCGGATCTCCCAGAGAAGCTCGAGTCCAAAGAGTGGTGCCCGCTCACAAGCGAGCAGGCCTCGCTCTACGAAGGATGCGTCAAGCGGATGCTCACCGATGTCGAGCACGCCGAGGGCATCCACCGTCGCGGATTGGTCCTGGCGGCACTCATCAAACTCAAGCAGATCTGCAACCACCCGGCGCAGATGCACAAGGACGCCGACCCACAGTTTGGCAAGGTCATCGATCCCGCCCGCTCGGGCAAGTGCGTGCGTCTGCTCGAGCAGCTCGACGAGCTCATCTCCGAGGGCGACCAGGCGCTGGTCTTCACCCAGTTCCGCCAAATGGGCCACATCCTCTCCAACATGCTCAAGCACGAGCTGGGCAAAGAAGTCCTCTTCCTCCACGGCGGGACCTCGCAGGGGCAGCGTCAGAAGATGATCGACGACTTCCAGGAAGCGACCGGCAAGAACCCGATCCTGCTCCTCTCGCTCAAAGCGGGTGGTGTGGGTCTCAACCTCACCGCCGCGACGCATGTCTTCCACTTCGACCGCTGGTGGAACCCCGCAGTCGAGAACCAAGCGACCGACCGCGCGTACCGCATCGGGCAGACGCGGACCGTGCAGGTCCACAAGTACATCGTCCGAGGCACGCTCGAAGAGCGCATCGACGAGATGATCGAATCCAAGATGGAACTGGCCGAGAATATCATCGGGCACGGGGAGCGCTGGCTCACCGACCTGGGCACAGACAAACTCCGCAGCCTGCTCGCATTGCGTGCAGACACAATTTCTGACGAATAAAGAGCAACTCAATGGGCGACGAAAAGAAACCCACATCCAAGAAGGTGACAAAGAAGGCCACCAAAAAAGCCGCCAAGAAGGTCTCCAAGAAGACCACCAAGAAGGCTGCGCCCACCAAAGCCGACCCGAAGCCCGAACCCAAAAAAGATCCGCCGCCACCGGCAGACCGCAAGGTCAACATTGTCGCACGCCCGACGCTCTCGGCCCATGTCCCGACGGCCCCTAAAAAAATCAAACCCCAGTACGCATCCTTCCGTTCGTCACGAAAGTCGTTGACCAACCCAAGAAGAGTCCGAGGCGGGGTCAAACTCAAACTCAAGCCCGAAGAGCAACCAAGCTCATGGATCACCCAACGCCTCCTCAGGGTTGCAGAAGAAGGCGCCGACGGCCAGATCAACCGCGAGGGCCTCGAGTACGCCCGCGCAGGCCAGGCCAAACGCCTGACCATTGATGGGGCGCTCTGCGAAGGCATCATCCAAGGGCGTTCAGACAAGCCTTACAAAACCGAGCTTGCACTCTCGCAGTACTCGGCCCACGCCCAAGAACAGATCATCAACGCGATGGCCGACCAGATGCGATACGCCGCCAAGCTGCTTGCCGGCGAGCTGCCTTCAAACATTGAGGATGTCTTCGCCCCGCTGGACCTCAGGCTTTTCCCGACCGACCCATCGGACCTGAGCCCGACCTGCTCGTGCCCGGATTGGAAAGAGGACTCGCCTTGGTGCAAGCACGCGGTGTGCCTCACGGCCCTGCTCGCTGAACGCCTTGGGAACGAACCTATGGAAGTCTTCGGGCTCCACGGCATGCCCGGTCAAGAACTCATCGATGGGCTCCGCCAAAAACGAGCCATCGGTGTCCAAGGCCCCGGCCCCGCGCCGGTGCTTGTGCCGCATATCCAGGGCGTCTCGGATATGTCGAGCCCCCCGCTCGAAGACCAGATTGAATCCTACTGGACCGTCGGCGATGATCTCCAGGAACTCGATACGCCTATTGCACCGCCACCGGTCGCGTGCGTGCTTCTGCGTCGATTGGGACCGAGCCCGTTCATTGGGCGATTCCCGCTCGTCGGGTTGATGCAGACCTGCTACGAGCTCATCGGAACCGCCGCCCTTTCGATCGAGGACGAGCAGGATTCAGATTTAGACGAGTAACTCTGCTGGCACTGAGTTCAGGGGCATCCTTGCCCGTACAGAGCAAGGAACTGCGAAACATCCAAGAAGTTGAAATCGCCATCTTTGTTGAAATCAACAATCGGGTCTTGTGCTGAATACGCGACGAGGAATGTAGAAACATCAAGGAAGTTCAGCACGCCGTCCTGAACAAGATCCGCAGCACAAGGCTCGCTGAGCGTAAACGAATCAATCCAGGTCTGCCAACCAAACCCGCGGGCGTACATCCCGACAATCCAGAATGTGTAGTCATCGTTGGGATCGATCGCGATATCGAGATAATCGCCCCATCGGCCCGAGGCCCCTGAGTTTCCGATTGCCAACTGGATCGGAGTGCTCATCGTGCCCGCCGGATCGATCGGGGTCCGTCCCGCGACCTGCACGCTGGCAAACTCCGAAGCGCTCGACCGTGCCATAATGAGCCCGACATTATCATGCTTGTCGGAGTAGATCGCCGGGAAGAAGTAGTGCTGCCCCGGATCGCCGGTCACTTCGCCCTGCTGAACCAGGGTCGGGTTCCCAGCCGAAGGCCAGCCGTTGAGATTAATGTGGTACCACCGTGCAACAGTTTGCCCCGGAGGACCATCAATGCCGTGCGTGACATATAGGTTTTCATCTCGGACCTGAACATTCATGAGCCGTCCGTCGAGTGTCGAGATTTCTCCGCCGCTGAGATTCGGGGCATCCTGTGATGGCCCGGTCGCTTCGTCCATCCCGCCGAGTGTCATCCGCTCAACGCTCGGCGACCCGAGCGGATCGTTGATCGTCCAAATCCGCAAGAAGTTGGACGCGAACCGCGACACAAAGTAGCACTGGGGCGCATCACCAAACATCTGGGCCACCTGCAGCGAAGCCCCGGTATTGGGAGCAAAGTCGGTTACCGTAACCGGATCACCAACGAGCATGGCCTCTTTATCAAAGATTCGAAAGAGCTGCCCCCCAAACCCATTGCCCCCGCCGTTGAGTAGGAAGAGGTTCCCGGTGACATAGAACGCATTGTCATCGAACCCAAATCCCGGATAATCAACCCAGTAGTTGCTCGAACCGACCTGGATCACCGAGAAGGTGCGGTACTTGTACCAGATCCCGTTGGGGTCCGAGTCGTCGGAGATCGCGATGTCGATCCAAGATTCGGTCGAGCCGATGTGCTCAAGGGCTATGACTACGAATCGACCGGTTTTGTGATCGTAAAAACACTTGGGATCAAACACAAAGTTCGAGCTTGCACCCACCACCTCAAAGAACCCCGGGGTCCCAGGCGTACCAAGCGGAGAGGAATAAGTCTCAATGCCGTCCTTGGTATAGAACGCGATCGCCGAGTTGACTGTTTCAACGATGTGATTCGGCCCGACTGCGAGTGTCGGGTCCGGCGGCGACCACTCGGTCTGAGAAATCCCCTCAAACCCGGTCCCCGCGCCCACTTGAACACGGTCCATCTCCACCGTCTGACCAACGGGCAGCGTGAACTCCGCTTCAATCTCAGGCATGGTCTTGTCGCGTGAGTGTTTCGGGAGTTGGTGCTTGATCATCCGCACATCACCATCGAACGGCCCGATGATCTGTCGTTGTACTGGTAGCGACAGGGTGTCGATGACGGTGGGGGTGATGGTCCGTTTGGAAATGGTGGTCGGATCGGTCAGGTCGACCGGGTCCGGGAGTTGATCCGCTGGAAGGCCGACCGCTTGGCTCGACCCCTCGGGCTGGAGCGCTGCGGGAGCATCAGAAGGGCCGTTGGCTCGGTCCTGATTCGAGCATCCAGCAATCATCGATAGACCAAAAAGTGAGGAAACAAGGGTTTGAGCCCAGATCGAGCTCTTGGATTGTATTTGGACTGACAAAGTGAGACCTTTCGGGATTGGTATGCCCTCAGGCATGATTTCGGGATGCCCATCACGCTCGGGCAGCGGAAAGCCCCACAAGGGTCAATATACAGCATTCCCTCAGCGTTCCATACGGCTTTCTCCTCATTTCGTTGCCCAGAACCAAGAAACTCCACATTCAACAGCCCCAGACCGGTTGATCCTCGGCTGATGGGGTCTAAACTTGATTCCTTATGCGGAACCGACCGTGACGGACGCTCAGAACGGTGAATCTCACCAAATCTGAGCCGAGGCACGGACATGGGTTCTTCCCTTTGTGATTCATTGGATCACAGCAGCCGGGGGGAGTCCGAGTTCCAAGTCTTTGTTGATACTCATGTTTGAGTTCAGCACTGACGATTTGTGCTGCGGCCGATGCCACTCATGCCTGTCATGGGGTGTCCAAGCCGCGATGGTTTGTGACACCGATCGAATGATCCAAAAGATCATCCGGTCATAACGACAGCGGAGGTCGAGCAGTACTGCTCATCGTGCCGATAGAAAAAGTAGACGAAATACACTGCCCCATGGTGTAATGGTAGCACTTCTGTTTTTGGTACAGATAGTCCAAGTTCAAATCTTGGTGGGGTAACTTTTCTTCTTTCTCTCGCACAAAGATCAGTCTTGCCAACTGCATATGGCAGACACAAGCTCACTTGAAGCGATCATCCTCGCCGCCGGTAAAGGCACCCGCATGGAGTCCGATCTCCCCAAGGTCTGTCATCCCGTTGGTGGTCGTCCGATGGTCTGTGCCGTCGTCGATGTCTGCCTCGAAGCCGGCTGCGACCGCGTTGTCGTCGTCGTCGGATACAAACAAGAACTCGTACGCGAAGCCCTCGCAAGCTACGGGGATAAGGTCGTATACGCGGTCCAAGAAGAGCAGCTCGGCACCGGACACGCCGTGATGAGTGCCGTCGATTCCTACAAAGACTCAAACACCGCAAACACCGACATCTTCGTCCTCTGCGGCGACGGCCCCCTCATCCGCACAACTACCCTCAACAAACTCCTCGACCTCCACCGCTCAACCGGAGCCGCGGGAACCCTCGCCACCAGCCGCATCGAGGACCCAAGCGGCTACGGCCGAATCGTCCGCGACGATTCGGGCAAGTTCGCCCGCATCATCGAACAGAAGAACGCTTCAGAGGACGAGCTCAAACTCAACGAGGTCAACCCGAGCTACTACTGCGTCAACGCCAAGGCGATGTTTAACGCACTCGAGAAAATCAAACGCAATGAGCTCACCGGCGAGTTCTACATCACCGACATCTTCGAGTTCATGCTCGATGCCAAGGAACGCGTCGAAGTTATTGACGCCGTCCCCCCCCAGGACATCCTGAGCATTAACACGCTTAAGCACCTCGCCCAGATCGACGAAATTTACCGTGCACGACAAATCTCCAACTGTGATACAAAAACGCAAGGAACACCGTCATGATGGGTGAAATCAAAGTATTCTCGGGGCGCAACTCTAAGCATCTCGCCAAAGATGTCTGCAAAGCCGCCGGAGTAGAACTCGGCAAGGCTCGCACGATCCTCTTCCCCGATGGAGAGATCACCGTCAAGCTCGACGACGATGTCCGAGGCCGTGACTGCTATGTCATCATCTCGACCTGTGACCCCGTCAATGACAACCTGATGGAGCTGCTCGTGTTCTGCGACTGCCTCCGAAGAGCAAGCGCAAAGCGTGTCACCATGGTCATGCCGTACTACGGCTACGGCCGCCAGGACCGCAAAGACGAGGGCCGAGTCCCCATCACCGCTAAACTCGTCGCCAACCTTATCACCGCATCGTGCGCCGATCGAGTCGTTGCGATCGATCTCCACGCCGCCCAGATCCAGGGCTTCTTCGATATCCCCGTCGATCACCTCTCGGCAACTCCGGTTTTCTATGAATACTTCAAATCCATTCGGGATGACCTTGGCGACCTCTGCATGGTCTCGCCGGATGTCGGCAATGTCAAGGTGGCCGAGAAGATGGCCAACCTGCTTGATGCGGATCTGGCGATCATCAACAAACGCCGTATCTCGGGCGACACCGTCGTCGTCGGGAACCTGATCGGTGATGTCAAAGGCAAAACGGTTCTCATGTTCGACGACATGATCTCAACCGGCGGCACAGTCTGCCAGGCCGCAGAACTCGTGATGGAAGAGGGCGCACAGACCGTCATCGCCGCCGCAACCCACGGCGTGCTCGCTGGCAAGGCCATGGAAAAACTCGCCGACTCTCCATTCTCAAAGATCGTCGTCACCGACACCATCCCGATGGGCGGCCGCTGCGAGCTCATCAAAGAAAAGCTCACTGTCCTCTCGGTCGGGGAGCTCCTCGGCAAAGCAATCAAACGCATCCACCAGAACGATTCCATCAGCGAACTCTTCAAAGGCACCTCGGGCGCCAAACGCTGATCAATACATACAGACTCAGAAACAAGTTAAATAGTTGAATAAGGAGAAAAACATGTCAAACACAACACCAACACTCACCGCCGAAAAGCGTGAGCGCACCGGATCACGGTACTCCCGTCGTCTGCGTGATGCGGGCTCGTTGCCCGCCGTCGTCTACGGGCACAAGGAAGAGCCTGTTTCCATCTCGGTCAATATGCACGAGACCATGCTTCACCTCCAGAGTGGTGACAAACTCTTCGAGCTCGACCTCGACGGGGCCAAGCAGCATGTCCTCCTCAAGGACCTCGGCTACGACTATCTCGGAAACAACATCATCCACGCAGACTTCGCACGCGTCTCCCTCGACGAACGCGTAGACACCAAGGCACACCTTACCTTTGTCGGTGACGCTGTCGGTCTCAAGGAATCGGGCGCGATCATGATGCACCCGATCAACGATATCGAGCTCAATGTGCTCATCACCAACCTCCCAGACCATATCGATGTCGATGTCTCCGCAATGGAAGTCGGCGATGTGCTCCACGCATCGGATGTCAAGCTCCCACTCGACACCATGAAGCTCCTGACCGATCCAGACGCCATCATCGCGCAGATCGTCCTCAAGGCTGTCGTCGCAGACGATGCAGAAGCCGAGGAAGTCTCCGCAGAGGGTGCTTCACCAGAAGTCATCGGCGAGAAGCCAGCCGAAGAGAAGGCTGAATAAGGAACTAGACCGCCATGAAGCTGATCGTCGGACTCGGAAACCCAGGAATGCAATACAACAACACTCGGCACAACGCCGGGTTCATGGTTGTCGATGCCCTGGCTGACCGGTTCGCCGTCGGACAGATCGCCCGCTCGCGATTCAACAGCGTCACCCTCGATGCCAACATCGGCGGTGAAAAAGCCCTGCTCATCAAGCCAACCGGTTTCATGAACAGGTCCGGTCAAGCCGTCGGGGAAGCGATCCGCTTCTTCAAGCTCGATCCCGAGGACGATCTCTTGGTTCTGGTCGACGACATCGCTCTCCCCGTCGGGTCCATCCGGGTCCGCAAGAGCGGCGGCGCCGGAGGCCACAACGGACTCTCTGATATCGACCGGGTACTGGGCGGTGCAAACTATCCCAGAATCCGCATCGGTGTCGGCGAAGTGCCAAAGCTAATGAACCAGGCCGATTGGGTCCTGAGCAAGTTTATGAGCGAGGAGATGGATAAGGTCAAAGACAGCATCGACAAAGCCGCCAAGGCAACCGAGCATGTATTTGACCAAGGCATCACCAGCGCGATGAACACCTTCAACGAGAAACTCGCCAAGCCCAAACGCAAAGAGCATCCCAACGACAAGCCAGACCAAGAGCCAAAGGGCGATCAGTCTGTTCAGAATACAAACAGTAACGAAAGTAACACAAACAACACCCCGGCCAAATAAGCCGGACATGATTTGGAGTAAAGACATGACAGCAACAGAAACACGAACCGGAATCTACGAGGGCATGTTCCTCGTAAACCAGACCGCGGCCGCCGCATTCGGCGATGTCCTCGAGCACATCAACCACCTCTTCGAGCGTGCCGACGCAACCGTCGTCGCGATGAAGAAGTGGGACGAGCGCCGCCTTTCCTACGAGATGGACAAGCAGAAGCGCGGCGTCTACATCCTCGCCTACTTCACCTGCCCGACCGACATGGTCGCTCACCTCGAGCGCGACGCCGTGATCTCTGACAAGATCATGCGTCTGATGGTCACCACCGCCGATCACCTCACCGACGAGGAAATCGCCGCCAACGACGACCGCAAGGGTCTCGATACCGAAGCCAAGTTCAAAGCAGAGCAGGGCGAGGTCGAAGAGTCCAAAAAGGCAGCAACCGTTCGTTTGGGTGCTCCGGTCAAGGCGCCAGCACCTGAAGCGGCTCCAGCCGCTGAAGAAGCAGCCCCAGAGGCCGCAGCCGATGCCGCCCCAGAGGGTGATGCAGAGGCTCCAGCCGCCGAATAATCCCACCATCGGGATTTGAAGACGATTTCAACCAACCGCCCGATCCAGCCAACTCTGGCTCGGGCGGTTGTGATATACTGACCCCGTCTGTGTCTCTTACGAAAGTCACACAAATTACGGAACGCCACATAATCTAAAGGAGAACAACAATGGCCAGTTTCAACAAAGTCATGCTCATGGGCAATCTCACCAGAGACATCGAGATCCGCCACACACCTTCGAACACCGCAGTCGGCAACTTCGGCCTCGCCGTCAACCGCAAGTACAAAACCCAGTCCGGCGAACAACGCGAAGAAGTCGCCTTCATCGACTGCGAAGCCTGGGGCCGCACCGCTGAAGTCATGGCCCAGTACCTCTCCAGAGGCCGCCCGGTCTTCATCGAAGGCCGACTCAAGTTCGATTCCTGGGAAGACAAAAACGGCGGCGGCAAACGCTCAAAGCTCTCAGTTGTCGTCGATAACTTCCAGTTCATCGACTCCGGTGGCGGTAACCAAGGCGCCGGCGGCGGAGGAGGCGGCAACTACGCCCGCTCCGGAGCAGGCGGCGGCGGTGATAACAGCGGCGGTGGAGGCAGCGCCCCCGCCATCAACCACGACGACATCCCGTTCTAATCCGATTCTGGGGTTTGCCCGCCACTAGATCAATAGAAGTAGAGAAGGCTCGGAAGCGGGATTTTTCTGTTGGGCTGTTAATCGCCTATCATTACCCTAGTATGGACACATTGTGGTTCAGAATTAGCTGTTATTTAGCCATATAGGAATAATTTGCTTGACAAATGTCAACAAGAAGGCAATATTATGACAAGAGGAAGAGTTCGACATTCCGATGGAGAGATTGAGAATGCCGTGCAGTATGCCGAGGCACTTGGATGGATAGTTCTGAAGTCCAAGAAAGGGCATAGTTGGGGCAGCCTGTATTGTCCCAAGGCTTCTAGGGAAGGGTGCATAGTGGCCGTCTGGTCAACACCAAAGAACTCAGGAAATCACGCTCGGCAAATCAGGAACTCTGTGGACAGGTGTCCACACCAAGACTAAAGCGAAGGATATGACCATGACCACGAATACCAATAACTGTGAACGCGAGTATGATTTCGCATTGGTCGTGGCAGGCGTGGCTGATTTGACCGAAGAGGGCTTGGATGCGTTATTCGAAGCTGGCTGTGATGATGCTACCCCAAGCATTCATTACGGAGCCCTATTCTTGGAGTTTAGTCGATCTGCATCGTCACTAAAGGAAGCAATTATCACTGCTATTCGTGATGTGTTGAGTTCTGGGCTGCACCTCAAAGTGCTTCAGGTTGATGATTGCAATCTCGTCAGCCAGTCTGAAATTGCACGACGAATGGGGCGTACTCGCCAACTGGTTTACCAGTACATAGCCGGCGATCGTGGCCCAGGGGGGTTCCCCCCGCCAGTTTGCTATCTATCTGAAGGGAAGCCTCTTTGGCAGTGGTGCGCGGTAAGCTATTGGCTCGCATCCCACAACTTGCTTAGGGAGGAAGAGAGCATCAAGGCCGCTATTGTTGAGGCAATCAACACCACCCTTGAGAGGCACCAAATGCCAGAGGGCTTGCTTGATGAAGTCTCAAAAGAACTAAAAGCAATTGGGGCATAAATAAGATAGGGCAGACCCCAACAAACCCAGAGTGGCGGATTTTTTTGATTGAATCCTCCCAACCATCGCCCCACACCAGACTTGCGACCTACACTCCAGACCCTCTGGTAGGTCGTCAAGATCAGCCAAGGGACCTTTGTTGGGGATCCTCGCCGTGAGGATCTCCTCAACTCTCCGCTTCTGAGTTGATTACTCGGGAACGGTCAGGACAGCGAAAGGAACATACCAATGTCCAAATCAGTCAAACTTCTCCTCACCGAAAATGTCGATTCCCTCGGAATCGTCGGCGATGTTGTCAATGTCAAAGTTGGCTACGCACGCAACTACCTCCTTCCATTCAACTACGCGACCACCCCATCGGATGAACTAATCGCATCCCTCGCCGAGCGTCGTGCTCAGGCCGAGAAGGATGTCGCTGCGATCCGCAAGGAACGCGAGGAGATGATCCACAAGCTCGACGGCCAGGAACTGTCAATGGACCGCGCCTGCAACGACCAAGGCCACCTCTACGGCTCGGTCACCCAGCAGGACATCTCCTCGGCACTCAAGGAAGTCGGTTTCGCCGTTTCGCCACGCGAAGTACGCCTCCCGGTCGCCATCAAGCGTGTTGATTCCTTCGATATCCTCATCAAGGTCGATTCAGACCTCGAAGCCCATGTCAAGCTCTGGGTTGTCGCTGACCGCCACATCGAGGAGGACGCCGAAGATGAGATGGAGTTCGACAACGAGGGTGAGCTGATCATCAAAGAGAAAAAGAAACCAGCCGCTGAAAAGCCAGCAGCCGAAGAAACAGCCGCTGAATAAGCTTGGTAAGAAGACCAAATCCAAAGGGCCCACCGATCATTGGCGGGTCCTTTTTTGCGCAATAAAAACGCCCGGCGAACCGGGCGTGATGGATTCATTGTCAACCGTATTTCACTCAGTCACGCGACAGCGGCGGGTCATAGTGCACAAGCACCGTATTCCCGATCGTGAAGTATTTGATTTCAACCTTGCTGGAGACCAAGAAGATCAACGAGAGCTTCTGGCCTTCCTTCGAGCGTGAAATCTTTGGGAACCCGCTCTCATTGAGCCCGCTGAGCGTTGAGCCTGGTGTATAACGGATCTCAAGGAGCTTGGTGTCCGGATCCTCATATACATAACCCACGGCTTCGTATTCATTGTCGTCCGTATCAATCAACATAAACGGCTGATCGCCCGGAGCATTGTTGGCCGCCTCAGACAGAAGCCCACCAGCCGCATCTGCGCCAGCCTTCACCTGCACCATGAGCTGACCGTCCCCGTACCAGAACTTGTCAACACGGAGCGATTTTGTCTGAGGCGTGTTTCTCCGCCCGATCTCTTCGCTTCGGAATGTCGCGCTGCCCTCGGTCATCAGGTTGTCTTTATTGAGCTTGATGCCCCGTTGCTTGACAAGCTGGGAAGGGAACACCGTGCCTGCGGATTCAGTGAACCGAGCACTCGTACTCGATTCCTCCGAGCTGCCATCGAGCAACACCGCCTCGGCAAGGTCAAACTCCCGCTTGACCCGCTTGCCGGTCAGCAAAGACCCGCCCCCCACAAGCTTCGACCTTTGGGAAGCGTTCTCATACTCAACAGGATCGCTCATAGATGCAATAGGCACCCGGATATTCTTGACATACAACGCCAGCGGCTCTTCGTCAGCTGGAACAAAGAACTCAAAGCCCATCTGCACACGCGATTTGCCGCCCGATGATGAGATGAACAAATCGTCGCTGTCAAAGGCCCAACGACCGTACTGACCCTGAGTCTTTGATTCTGAAATAATCGCAAGCGGGAAGATGGTGTGTGTGGTGCCATCGGTATGCTTGGTCAATAGCCTGACCTGCCCATTGCCCATCACAACCTGACCGCCCTTGCTCCCTTTTTCCTTTGCCTTGGGACCAAACTCGACCACATACCCCGCCATGTACCCCGCACCGACCGGCTTGCCATCGATACCAAAGTACTTCTGTTCTCCGATGGTCATGTCTTTTTCTGTAGATCCATTGGTATTCCCAATAAGATACCTAGAAAGAACCTTGAATGCATCCTCAGTAATCGCATTGCGGGCAGCACCATCACCAGTATTGATCCGTGCGGAGAACCCGGTCAGTGTCAGGTCGGGATACCATTTCTGGAGCGATTCGCCGGAGCTCATCGAGCCGCCAGACAAGTTCTTGTAAACCATCGCGGTCAGCGAATCAACCGGGATCCAAAGTTTATCGTTCTCCACAAGCGAGCCCGCACCGGCACGATCCTCGGCGTACCACACCGGCTGGTACCCAAGGAATGTCGAAGGCAGCCGCATGTACCCGATCCCGATGACCAAAACCCCAGCGGTCAGCACGCTCGACGCAATCCCGAAAGCCGCACCGCCCGCGTAATCGATCGCCTTGAGATTCCTGATGTTTGCTTTAATAATCTTGTCGCTCGCAACCCGCAGAAGCAGCATCATCACCGCGAAGGGCACGATCAGCGACACACCCCACGCCATCCCCTCAACCAGCGGAGATTCACTCAGCCCAAGCAGGATCATCGCCAAGGGCTCCCACACCGCAAAGGCGACCGCCCCAGCGAACAGCACGCACAACGCATGGATCATGGCATTGAAAACGCCACGAACCATCCACGCATAAGCGACACCAAGAACAAAGATCACGACAAGGATGTTCATAAACATTGGAATACGCTCCGTTGAATGGGGCAACTTTTAGTGCTTGCTCTGAGTGTTTATACAGAGGGTTTTGGGTCAGGTTTCGTGCATTACGCCTTGGCTTTGGCCTTTGAACTCTTCGTACTCGACTTCGGGGTGGTGATCCGGGTCACCTCTTCGATGCTCGTAATCCCCATGACGGCCTTCCGTAATGCAGACTGCTGAACGCTCGGCAGGCCCTGCTTCCGCATCATCGCACGGAGCCCGTTCCAGTTGCCCTCGATAATCAGCTTCTTCTCTTCGTCGCCGATCGGGAACACGCCGAAGCACCCCGTCTGACCGGAGTACCCAACCCCGCTACATACGGAGCAAACCTCAGGCTTGTTCCGGACAAGCACCTGCCCGCCCTTCTTGAACAACTCCCCGACCTTGCCCTCGGGCAACCCGAGCTTCTTGAGCATGTCAGGCGTTGGCTGGTAAGGCACCTTGCAGTTGCCACACAACACACGCACGAGCTTGCACGCCACAACCCCGCGCAGCCCTTTGGCAGCGGTCTTGGGATCGCCAACCGCCTGTACATAGGTCTGGATCGCCTTGAGTGCCGCGTCGGTACGAAGAGCGAGGTACACCCGTGTCCGTTCAAGATCCGCCGCAGCGACATTCTGAGCCGTCTCCACATCAGGGAGATCACAGATCGTCACGATGTCAGGATCACGACGGAGCGTCGAGCGAACGGTTGTGGCAAAGTCAGGCCCGTCCTCGCTCGAGTCCCACTCGATCTGCTTGATCCCCTCAAGGGCGTCCTCGATCTCATACTCGATCGATTGGATATTCGATGTATACGCGTCATGCAGCTTCATGATCGAGTACGACATCGTCGTCCGGCCATTATCCGAAGGAGCACTCAGCAGCACCACCCCGCCGACCGACTCAAGTTCCGATGCCCAGTTCTTGAGTAGATCAAGCTGAGGATCAAGCAGCCCGAGTCCATCAACTTTCCGGCGAACCGCCTCGGCAGGATTAAACACCATCGACATCCGCATCCCGCTCTTGGAGCCCGAGGTATTGAGCTTCAGCGTTGCCCCGCTTATTGAGCTGCCAGAAATCGATACTTCGCCCGAGAGTTTGCGTCTCCGGTCATCGGTATCGAGCCCCGCGCTTTTCTTCCAAAAATCAATAATCTGAACCGCTTCAGCCGCCGCGATCGGATCGCCCGCCTGGCGGACACCATCTACGAGCAGTGACGCCGCGTAAGTCGATTCATTGGCGGGGAGGATATCGATCTGGCTCGCGTGGGCCTCGAACCCCTTGACCACGATCTGCTCGGCCGCCACTCGGATGCCGAAGTCAGGCGAATCCTTCACAGGGGGTTGAACAGTCATCTTGTTGGCCCCAACCACCGTGAGCTCCGAAGTCCCCATCTGCTTGGCAGCCTTCTTCGCATCCCGGCTCTCAGACATGTCCTTCATGTTGAAGCTCAGATGCTCAGACTTCGGAATCCGCTCGTCCTTGTTGGCGATCGATACAAAGATCAGGATATCGAGCCCCAAAAGAATCAGTGTCCCCACAAACGCCGCGGCAAAACCCGCGATCCCACCCACAGGAAGCCCGAGGACCAACGCCAGTGCCGCGATCCCGAAACAGAGGTGCACCGCGTTCCATTTTTCCTGACCAAGAAAGAACCGCTGGGCGTGCTTATCGAGGATCGTCGAGATCATCCAAGCCCAACCAACAAACGGAGCAAACAACACGATCGGCTTCCAGATTGACACGAGCATAAACGCATCAGCCGCAAGGGTCATCGTGGAAGCAGAAGCAAAGACTATCGACATAGTGGAAACCCTCTCGGGGGTGGTGGGTCATTCTCGATCAATCACCCGCTGGATCAGAGACCAAACAGGATCGACCATCATAGGGGGGTCATCGCTCCATGACCCGTTTGAACCCGCTCCAAAGCCATCCTCAAGAGCCCAAAGTGAGCCCTCGTGGAGAGTACTTTGAGGGGCACTTTGGGGGGCACTTTGGGGGGTGGGGGGGTTAGTTGAACTTTTTGAGTTTCATTTGGAGTTCATCGACATTGGGCGAGGCTTCGAGAGCCGTCCGCATATGGATGTACTCGTCCTCGACCAGTTTCACGAGCGAATCGTTGAAATCGATCATCCCCTGCTGCTGGGCCTCGATCGAGTTGATGATCTCGCGGATATCACCCTCACGCTCGTCGAGGATGTATTTCTGGACCACCCCGTTGTTGATGAGGATCTCGAGTGCCGGGATCCGGTAGATGTCCTCATGAAGCGTCGGCAGCAGCTTCTGATACACAAACGCACGCATCTGGTACGCCAGAATCTTCCGCACCTGCTCCACTTCCTCAGCAGGGAACAACCCGTAAATACGGCTGAAGGTCTGGGTGGTACTCGAAGCGTGGATCGTTCCGTAAACCAAGTGACCCGTTTCAGCCGCATGCAGCGCCGCTTCAAAGGTCTCCTGGTCACGCATTTCACCGATCAGCACAATGTCCGGGTTCTCACGCACCAATGCACGCAGCCCAGTCTTGAAGTCCAGGCAATCGAGCCCGATCTCGCGTTGGTTAATCGTTGCCTTGCGATCCTCAAAGATGTATTCGATCGGATCTTCGAGCGTCAGGATATGCACGCTTTTGCGGGCGTTGACATAGTCGAGCATCGAAGCGATGGTCGTTGACTTACCTGAACCCGTCACACCACACAGCAGCACAATCCCCTGAGGCTGAAGAGCGATATCCGACATGATCTCAGGAAGGTACAACCCCTCAAACGGCAGGATCTCAGAGGTAATGTTTCTCGCAGCGACTGACAGTGTCCCGCGTGCCTGGAAGAGATTCACGCGGAAGCGGTGCTTGGAGTCGTAGTTGTACGCGAAGTCAACAGAACCAAACTTGTGCAAATCTTTCATCTGTTCTTCAGTCAATATGTTTTTGGCCATATTGAAGAACTCTTCAGCGGTCACCTTCTCAACATCGAGCGCTTTGAGCTTTCCACGAAGACGGATCTTGGGTTTCTGCTCCGACTTCATAATGAGGTCAGAAGCTTCGAACTTAATGGTCGCCTTGAGAAAGTCACCCCAACGCGTTGCGTGCGGGTCGTGGTTCTTTCCGGCTGTAGGGTCAAGATCGACATGACCCGCTGATGCGGTACTCGCTGGGCTTTCGGTCACACTCATGGTGCTCAGATCCTTGTCGGGGACAAATGTATTCCAAGCTGCCATCGGCATCTCGGAAGAAGTGGGGAGGGATAAGGATACGCGGGCAACTCGCCCCATGCACGAGCAGAATCAGCCCGTTCAAAGAACACCAATGTTCGCCTCGGATCTCCAATTGGTTGCCATATCTCAGGAATTGGCCCTGAAAAGAAAGACGGCCCCTGTTCGGGGCCGCCTCAAGAGAAGGAATCTGATTGACACCGCACGGTGTCGTGTTTAAACAGCGCGGGGTTTACTTAGATCCAGCCGTTTCGAGCTTGCCTTCTTCTTCCAGCGTTCCGAGGAAGTTGGATTCGAGTTCAACACGGATCTTTTCCATCGCCTTGTTCTGGATCTGACGGACACGCTCTTTGGTCACGCCGATGATCTGGCCGACCTGCTCGAGCGTCATCGGCTTCTCCTGACCGCCGTTCTCAAGACCAAACCGGTGCTCAAGCACCGTGCGCTCGACATCCGAAAGATCAGCCCGGTTGGCCAGCACAATGGCGCGGACCTCAGAAGCCGTATCTTTCTCGAAATCAGCCCGCTTGGTCTCAAGGAAGTTGGACTTCTCGAGCTTTGGGTCAAAGTCTGTCGGGAACCGCTGGCGGTACTTGCTCAGCTTCATCCCCTGACGACTAAACGCCTTGAGAATAGCCCGGCAAGCATAAGTCGAGAACTTAAACCCACGCCCGGCATCAAACTTGTCAACCGCACGCAAAAGCGCCATATTGCCCTCGGATACAAGATCCGCAAAGTCAACCTCGCTCATCCGGGTACGCTTCGCCATCGCAAGAACGAGCGCCAGGTTCGTCTCGGCGATCTGCTCGCGGATCCGCTCTGATTTGCGGTACCACATCAGCAGTTCTTGAGCCTGCTCGGGCGTTGGCTTCTTGTCTGGACGATCCCAGACCTCGTTCTGAAGCTTGCATACACGGTGCCGCGAGTAGTTGAACTGGTGGAAAAGCACCCGTTCCTCAGCACCCGTGAGGATCACCTGCTGCGAAGACTTGACAGTCCGCGTGCGGGAGATCGATGAGATGTCGTCCATCACCGGGTGATACCAGGTGGTATCCGGCTTCATGATGTCCGGGGCATCCTCGTAAATATTCTGCTCGGCGTCCTCTTCGTAGAAGACTTCCGAATCGATGTAATCCTGCTCTTTGAGCATGATCGTCGCGAGCAACCGCTCGTCCTCGTGGGAGAGCTGTTTCGACGACTTGCCGGCACGGGTCGAGGTCCGTGAAACTCCGACGCGATGTCGTCGTCGCATCTGCTCAAGAGGGCTCGGGCTCGAGCCTTTGTTTGTGTTTGCTGTCTGCGTCATGCGATCTCCTCGCTGCGTTCCTGCAGCGGCATTGGTCTATTCAAACCGGTCCTGCAAACCGGTTGAAAGTTCAGTTGTTTTGAATCGAGCCTTATACCAAACACTCGATCCGGTTCATGTACCGATCGGGGTCCAGGCTAGTCAGCCGTAACGACACCGATCCCACCACACCAAGCCTGACAGGTTTCAAATCTTTGAAATAGTCAAAAATCTGAGAAACTTGAAAGCCCTGATTGTCTCGCTCGCATTGACACCATTGGGGCCTCAAAGGAACGATTCTTCCTGGGAACAAACTACGCACCCCACATCCGTTGTGGAGCTTTTGCGAGCCGATCGAGGTGGTGGGTCAGGCACTCATGGTGCTTGCTGACCGCGGGTGGTCGTTGGCTGGCATTTTCGGGCCTCAGTGGCCCATCGGACAGACTCAAACAGAGCCGGTCCCAAGTCTTACGCACAACATGGGATGTGAGTTTCCCGGTGAAGTGCGAATTGTGAACAAATTCATCAAATTGTCGGGCGGCGTCTGGTGCCGACCACAACATGTTCTGAGTTGCCAACTTTGCGTTCCCGCAGACAGCCAGCAAGCCGATCAGAGGTTGTCCCCGACCAATCCATCGATCGTGCCCCGGCTTCATCAATCGGCGGTTGCCGTTCGACCGGGTATACGCATGCCGTCCTGGCTTGCGAACACATATTCTTGTCCCCAATTTCGCGTCGTTCTAATGAACGAAGCCAATTTGAGGGTCACTTGACGACCGATAATCAACCGCCTAGAGTCGCTCGTCCTCCCCATCGGGTTGACTCTTTGGTGCTTATCCTGTGGAATCCACTGGCAAATACCGGAGTCAAGGCGATGGTTCGCACTCTGCGAGCCGCCATAATACCACACCGCCGATATTTATACAACCCCACAATAAAATTCTTCACATATCCACAATTAATGACAGCCATGTACGGAATATGTCCGGGGCTCTCATGCCTATCATTGGGCCGATAGCCAATCATCCACATCATTCAGGGTGACTTTCGTTCCCTGGATCAAACAGAGGAGACTCTATATGCCATTCACACTCCCAGAACTCGATTTCCCCTATGACGCGCTCGAGCCCCATATCGACGCCAAAACAATGGAAATTCACCACACCAAACACCACGCCGCCTACATCGCAAAGGCCAACGCCGCCCTCCAAGGCACCGAATGGGACGGCAAATGTGCAGGCGAGATCCTCTCCCGCATCAAAGAACTCCCAGACAACATCCGCACCGCCGTCCAGAACAATCTCGGCGGCCACGCAAACCACAAAATGTTCTGGTCCATCCTCGCCCCAGCCGGCAGCGGCGGCGGCGGAGCCCCAGAAGGCGAGCTCGCCGATGCGATCAACGCCGCCTTCGGCTCATTTGAAGGCTTCAAAGAGCAGTTCGCAAACCAAGCCGCGACCAGATTCGGTTCAGGCTGGGCATGGCTCGGCTTTGACAGCGAAGGCAAACTCCATGTCGGATCGACCCCAAACCAGGATTCCCCGATCATGTTCGGTCACAAACCAATCCTCGGCCTCGATGTCTGGGAGCACGCCTACTACCTCAACTACCAAAACAGACGCCCGGACTACATCAACGCGTTCTGGGAAGTCGTCAACTGGTCGAAGGTCACCGAATACTTCAACATGTTCAAAGGCGAATGTTGCGGCGACAAAGAAGGCTGCTGCTCCAAGTAACGCCTTCTGTAATTAAAAATAATACAAACCAGCTTTACGAACTCGGAGTCACCCTCCGGGTTTTTTCATGATGATCATCACTATCATCCCCCATGCGAAAGCAAACCGTCATCCTCACTACCTGGCTCGCCCTCCCGTTCATCATCCTCACACTCCTGATGGTCTGGATCTTTATTTCCCTCGACAAAGACAAGCTCATGGCCGACGCTCCCCCCGTCGGAGCCGGCGCCGGCGACACCGGAAACGCCAACGCCCTAGGCCAATGGCTCGCAGGCAGAGACCCAGACGCCGTAGCCAACGCCAACAAAGCAATCCGAGAACGCGCCCCCATCGACCCCCGAGACTGGCCCGGAGGCGTCCTGCTTTACATCCCAACGGAACTCATCGGTACTGACCCGGGCTCATTCACCTATCAAATCGAACAGACCGACCGTGACGACAACGGCATCACCACAATACAGAGTGTCAACACCATCCCAAACGCCGATCAGCAATTTGAGCTCCAGCTGGCCCAAGAGCAAATTGCCGGAGGCAACTTCAGCATCCGCTTCAGTGGCCAAGCCAACACACTCCCCCTCTTAATCCCCATGACAACCCCCCCGCTCGGAATCCAAACCTCGGATCCCATCCCAGTACTGGTGCGTAAAGACCCCCGTACATCCCCATGAGAATCCTAACCAAAAAAATCTACCGTGCCTACCCAGAGCTCGATAAGTTTGATGACGATGTTTGCAAGCGGTATATCAAACGAGCGTTACGGCTACAGAACAGATGGAAGTTTGGGCTGCTGCTGTTTCTTGTACTGCCGATTTCGTGGGGCCTGTGGGCTGTGTTGATGTTCCTGACCACACTGCTGGTGGATTCGGGATCGTTTCAGAATCTACCCGGGCTCCTGCAAGACAGCGTTATTGCCGTGCTGTTCAGCGGGATCGCCTGGATGCCATTGCTGGCAACCCTCTTCACCCGCGACCGCTGGCTCCACCGCTGCATCCGCAAACAACTTACCGGAGTCCAATGCCCCACCTGCGGCTACTCCCTCATCGGACTCTCACTCCTCGAAGACCGCGAACACCCAAGCGTCCACTGCCCCGAGTGCGGCCACACCACAGCCCTCAAAGACATGGGCCTCACCCAAGCCGATATCGACCCAAACCTCATTACGACTTCTTAAGCACCCGCAGATGCTTGTACCCGCGCCCAAGCACATCGCTGCTCTTGGCGCTCAGCCAGCCATCAAGAATCTCCGCGTACACCTGCCGGAAATCGACGGTGTACTTCAGATCCCCGTTATCAAGATTCGTGAGTGATGGATACCGCGCGTGCAAGCCCGGCTTGACCATCGGGCCAAACAAGAACATCGGAGCCGCCGTCCCGTGATCGGTCCCGCCCGAGCCGTTCTGCCCGACCCGCCGTCCAAACTCCGAGAAGCACGAGGTCAATACGCGCCCTTCGTTGCCCTGCGCCTTGAGATCTTTGTAGAACGCCCCGACCGCATCTGAAACCTGCTGCAGCAATCGTGCGTGTGTTCCCTGCAGCCCGCCCTGGTTGGCGTGCGTGTCAAAGCTCCCGTGCGACACATAAAATACCCGCGTAGGAAGCCCCGCACGGATCATCGACGCGATCATGCTCAGCTGCGAAGCGAGCGATGAGTTCGGATACTGCACCAGCGATTGTTCATCCACGGCCTGCCGAATCTTCTTGCTTGATACCTGCGCATCCATCGCAGTCCGTACCAAGAACGAATGGTTATCTTCAGCCCCTTCATGCTGCGCTGCTTCGTCGTTCGCCTTGATCAGCTTGTGATACTCATCCTTGAGATCATCCCCGAGCTTGTCGCCCGTCCACTGATACATGTCCGCCTTCTCGATCGCCACAGGCATCATCGTCCGCCCGTGGAGCGCCAGCGGAGCCGTCTTCCCGATCGCGATCGGTGGGGGTGGGGGGTCTTGATTTGCAGTGTTCTTTGAACCAGGAGTCCCAGACCCATATCCGCAGCACTGCGAGTCCACATACTTCCCGAGCCAGCCATCACCCGTCCCGGTGGTGTCTGCGGTGTGCCAAATGTCCATCGACGCAAAGTGCGACCGGTTCGGATTGGGATACCCAACCCCCTGAACAATCGCGCACATCCCCTCGTCATACAACTCCTTGAAACCGCCCATCGCCCCGTGGAGCCCGAGCCCTCCATTGCGTTCGAGCGCCAAGATTTCATTGGCCTGCAGCGCAATCCGAGGCCGCACGCGCTGGTATGCATCATCCCCGAACGGGACCAGAGTGTTCAACCCGTCGTTGCCGCCAGAGAGCTGAACAACAACCAGTATCTTGTCCTCATCAACCCCCGCGATCGAGCTGAGCCCCATCATCGGACGCGGGAGCGCAAAGGCCGAGCTCTGCACAAACGCAGGCACGGTCAGTGCAGCAGAAGCAAACAACGCAGAACTCTTTACAAACTCTCGCCGTGTGTACGCCTTGACATCGCTCGGATTCAGGTGATTGCTCATCGGTTCATCTCCATCGTTTGACACTCTAACACAACTGGTACCCCGGCATCGAAGTCAACATCACAAGCGCACGGACCACCGCGTCCTGGTCCTGCATAGTCCCCTCCCCGATCGACCCACGGATCACCGATCCGATTGTTTCGTCATCAGCATCGCCGATCGTCAGCGACGCGAGCTCCCGCACGATCTGCTCATCGCTCGGATCCGAATCGTCCGGAGTGTTCAGACTCGGCACAAGCGCCATCGCGTCAAAGTTCTGCTGGTCCTTCATAAACAACGGCCGCGTCGGGAGCGCCCCGGTCAGCAAATAAATCAGCGTGTTCTGACGAACAAACATCGTCGATGTATTGATCCAGCTCCGCCCCCCGTCCCATCCCTTGACGCTCGGAGGCATAAACAGCGACTGCCCCATCAACTCCATCGCATCGTACATAATCCCGATATCCCGCACAGGCACCTTGAGCGATCGCACCGAACCAATCAGCAGCTCGCTCGGGCTCTTGATCTTGGTCCCCATATTGATCGGATCATAAAAATGCCTCGAAAGCAGCAGCTTCCGCATCACAGGCTTGATCTCATAGTTATTCGCCCGAAACAGCTGCGCAAGCTGTAAGATCGCCTTCCGCGTCCCCATATCAAGCGCCGAAAGATCCATCGGGATATCCCGCACAAAGAACTTGTAAAGCTTGAAGCAGATAAACAACGCGCACGCTTCCTGATTCAGAATCGCCGAGACCAGTGAGTTCCCATCGATATTCCCCTGCACCCCAAGCACATACTTCATCCCCTGGTCGTGCTGGGTTTTATTGAATCGGAACGAGTCGTCCTCGTAGGTAAACCCCGTCAGCGTACGCGCGGCTTCCTTGATATCCCGCTCGGTGTAGTTCCCCTCCCCAAGCGAGAACAACTCCAGTAGCTCGCGCCCAAGATTCTCGTTGGGCGAATCCTTCCGGTTCTGGTTATTATTCAGGTACCGGAGCATCGCCGGATCACGGATGATCCCCCGCAGCAAACTCCCGAAGTTCCCCATCGCGTTGCCACGCAGCATCCGGTTCTGGGCGTACATGTGATACGAATCTTCAACAATCCGGAAACTCGTCGCAAAGTGCCCGTGCCAGAAGAGCGTCATCTTCTCTTCAAGAGGCTTCGGCGTCTGAACCATCCGCGTCAGCCAGTCCCGCTGGATCTCACGCATCTGTCGCCGGTCTTCGCGTTGTCGTCGTTGTCGTTCGGTTCTGTACTGCGCCAGCGTGTCCTCGTCGCCGGTCTGCCGTGCCCGGTTGACCCGCTGCCGTTCTTCGCGCGATAGCGGGCGGATGATGTCGCTCTTAAACGCATCGGCCGTCGCCGCCTGCCCTGGGATCTGGTCGTAATCAACAAGATGATCCACCGCCTTCTCAGGCCCCCATTTTGCAAGCGTACGGATCTGCTCATCGGTCCCCCCGAATCCCGCGCGCAGAAGCAAATGCCTCGCCTCGGTGTATCCGAATTTTTCTTTCTTGATCGCCGCGATCGAATCCGTCGTCCGCGTCACGGCTTTGCGTTTCTTCGGTTGTGTACCCTGTGCTGGCATCGTCATCTCCACGAGAGCATCAATCACGCTCACCAAGACAACGCATCAGCAATCATTTGATTGCATCACCCGATTGTCCGGTGGCTTCCAAAAGTCCTATCAACTGTTCGGAATCGTGCCCTGTGGGTTCCAGACTATCAGCTTTTCGGACGAGATGCGATCCCAATAGCCCACATCAACGCCCCAACCACCATCGCCAGCAGCAAAGCCCCCGTCAAATGGTGCGAGGTCGCCATAATTGTCTCAGCAACGCGAATCCCGTGCGCATCGGCAAGCTCAGTCGAGGTCGGGAGTTCAGGGTGCCCATCTTCGCCCGTCCGTGTCATCGCAAGAGCCCCCCATCCGAGCGTGAACTGCAGCATCACAAGTCCATGAATCACCGCCCCATACGGCCGGATCGCTCCTGCCCCGCCAGAGACTTCTCGGTCAATCTTCCCAGCCCGGATGCACTTGGCCCCCGCGATAATCACAAGCAAGACCACAACAAACGAGAACCCAATATGCGACATCAACGCATGCCCAGAGTCCAGGTGCCTCGTCATCGCCCCAAAGACCAGTTGTATACAAAGCGCAACCGTCGCGATGATCAGCATCAGCCGAGTCGGCTTGGCGTAATCAATCCCCTCGTCACTCGGGCAGACCTCTTCCCACCGCCTGCTGCACACCACCCCGGTCGCGATCGCCAGCGCAAAGACAATCTGTGCGAGAACCCCATGAAGCGACGCCAGTGCCTGCGATTGTTCTGAGACACGGAAAATGCCCATCAAGCCCTGCCCGATCACGCCCAGCAGGAGCGCCACACTCATCACCCGAGGCAGCAACCTCGACGGAGCACCAAACATCCGAACCACCAAAAGAATGGTCACGATCCCCGCAAAGGTCCCGAAGATCCGGTGCGAGTGCTCAAGATAGATCCTGATCTCGTCCATCAAGGAAAGCGGGAACAAGATCCCGATCGACCCGTAGGTCGTCACCGAGTCAGGCACCGCGAGCCCGGATTCAGTGCTTGTAACCAATCCGCCAACAGCTATCAAAGGCAGATAGCTCAAAGCCGTCACCCATGCAAACCGCGCTCTCCAATCGATGTCCTTCGTGCTGTAGCTCGCGTTGCGTGATCGGATCATTCCGATTCCCCAGCCAATAAGCACCATGGCCACAAGCACCGCAATCCCAAGAATCGCTCCCGAGCCGCTGAACTGGTTGGTTTGTGTCTCAAACTCTGCAAGCGTGTCGGGCTGAACCACCATAAGTGATCCCAAGAAGATCACCGAAACAGCTCCGCCAATCACCCCTGCAACCGCCCCGGCCAAACCTTGTCGGCCCTCAACATTCCTGAGAAACAGGAAAGTGAGCCCCGCATAGACCACCAAAGAAACCCCAATGATCACCCCAACAGGCAGTTCTCTGTTGACAAGCAGCATCACCCAGCTCGCCACCCCCATCAGAAGCACTCCCGCGACTCCAATCGTTGTTGAAACCCCCAGAACAGGGTTTGCAAGTGGTTTTGATGCCGAAATGGACGCAACTGATTGTGTGGTCATGGGTTGTGCATTCTTTCAGTGGAAATTTAGTTGAGATACTTTCTCAACTGCAACGCGATCGACTCGTCAACAAATATAGCACTCAAAAACATCAGAAATTATGGCAGAGCAGCACGCCAAAGGCACTCCCCCCATGCTACGCTGCCTGCGAATCGCAAACCCTCTTTTTCGGAGGGTTTGATTTTCGTCTATACAAGACCTCGCAATGTCGAAGTCTTCATTCAGACCGCATCGGAGTCATCGAGTGAAACCAATCTTTCCAAAGTGGATGAACAGCGTACCGACCGTGCTAGTCATCGGTGTCCACGCCGCAGTGATCCCGGTCATCGCAGGCATGTGGTACTACGCCACGCCAAAGTTCTGGGAAGTCGGCTACATGCCCACCCAGCCAGGCAACGGCTTCAATCACCAGATCCACGCCGGCAAGCTCGGTATGGACTGTCGCTATTGCCACACCAATGTCGAAGACTCATGGCACGCCAATGTCCCCCCTGTCCAAACATGCTACGGCTGCCACGAAGAAGGCAAACTCGGACCCGACGCCTCGGCAACCACAGAGAAAGTCCAGTTCATCCGCGACGCATATAAAACAGATTCACCAATCGAGTGGCGCAATATCCATGTCGTCCCAGACTACGCGACCTTCCCCCACAACGCGCATGTCAACGCCGGCGTGAGCTGCTTCTCCTGCCACGGCGCCATCAACAATATGCCCATCGTCGCACAGGCCGAATCCTTATCAATGGGCTGGTGCCTCGATTGTCACCGTAACCCAGAAGAGAACCTTGTCCCCAAAGACAAGGTCACCGACCTCCACTGGGTCCAGACCCAATGGTTCGACAAAGACGCATCAGAGCGTGTCCACCAGGGCATGACACCAGAAGAACTCAATGCAACACTCATGCAAGCACCGCCTCAGAACTGCAGCGCATGTCATTTCTAAAGAGCCGCTTCTAAAGCATCGACAGCACAACGACCAAAGCACACGCCCACGCGAGAGACCGAACCATGAGCACACTCGATCAATGCCCCTCAACGCACGACAAGATCGACATCCCAGAAGAGTCCCCAGAACTGGGCACCGTCTCTGGACGCAAGTACTGGCGCAGCATGGAAGAATACTCCGCCACACCAGAGTTCAAAGAACTCTTGGAGCGTGAGTTCCCCATCGACGCCTCGATCATGGACGACACCTCCCGTCGCTCCTTCATGAAAGTCATGGGCGCATCGATGGCCCTCGCCGGCGCCGCAACCATCCCAGGCTGCCGCCGTCCAGACCGCCAGATCCTCCCCTACGCCAGCAATGTCCCAGAGCATGTCATCCCCGGCCGCCCGCTCTTCTTCGCAACTTCAATGCCCCTCCCAGGCGGCGGCTCCGAAGGTCTCCTCATCGAAACCCACGCCGGCCGCCCGACCAAAGTCGAAGGCAATCCGCTCCATCCCAACAGCCAAGGCAAAACCTCCGCCTACGCCCAAGCATCAATCCTCGATCTCTACGATCCAGACCGACTCAAGTACCCCGTCTACAACAACCCCGCCCGAGGCAAACTCGCCGCGACCTGGGACGACTTTGATCTCTGGGCAAACGATCACTTCACCAAGTTCGACGCACAAAAAGGCTTCGGACTCGCATTTGTAATCGATAAGCAGTCCTCGCCAACACGCGATCGGATGCTAATCCAGATCCAAAAACGCTGGCCAAACGCTGCGTTCGTTGCGTGGGACCCCGCCGAAAGCCGTGGCCACAAAGATGGTTCTAAGGCACTCCTGGGACAATCACACTGGGCACGCTACAACCTCTCAAAGGCCACCCGAATCGTCTCAATCGGTCAAGACCAAATCGACCAAGGCCCAGAAGCTATGCGGCTCGCCCGCGAACTCGGCGCCTCAAGAAAGGTCCAAGGCCCAGGCGACGAGATGAGCCGCCTCTACGCAGTAGAGTCCAAGCCATCCTCGATTGGTGTCATGGCTGATCACCGTTTCCGCGTCGCGCCATCACAACTCCACAACTTCACGATCGCACTCGCAAAGGCCGTCCTTCTCAAGACAGCCGGGCTCGGGTCATACCTCTCTGATGTCGAAGTCGAAGGCGTCTCTCAGGCAGAGATCCAAGCAATCGCAGACGATTTATTCGATCATCGCGGTCATGCCGTGGTTCTGCCATCAGATGACCTGACCCCTCAAAGCTGGGCACTCTGCCAGATCATCAACGATGCACTCAAAGCAACCGACGAAGACATCGTCGAGTTCTTCCCGATGTACCCGCAAGCCGCCGCCAATAGTGCTCAGATGATGAACCGTCTTAATGGCCTTTTGCAACAGGGCCAGGTCGATACGCTCGTGTGTCTCTCGACCAACCCAGTGTTTGACGCCCCGGGCGCACTCGGGTTTGCAGAAAACTTCACAAAGGCCAAGAACACCATCACCCTCTCGGTCGGTGCATCAGAAACAGCGGCCGCATCAACATGGTCACTCAACGGTACGCACTACCTCGAAAGCTGGAACACTTCAGAATCCATCGATCGTCAGATGTCAATCGTCCAACCAATGATCGCACCGCTCTACGACCCCGCGCGATCCGAAATCGAGTTCCTCGCTGGGATCCTTTCCGCGGGCAACACATACGTAAGCAAACCCGACGGCTATCAGATCGTTCAAGATTCTGTCCGTGATATCATGGGTCTGGGCTCTTCACAGATCATGAAGGTCTGGAAGGAAGGACTCCATAACGGCGTCGTTGCCAATCCCAAAGCCGGTTCGACAAAGACAGGATTTAACTCAGAACGAGTTGTCAAGAGTATCGTAAGCGACACCGGGAACCCAGCACCCGCACATTCTCATCTCGATGTGCTCTACTACACCGACCGCTACAACGCAGGCCAATCCGCAAACAACGGCTGGCTCCAAGAACTCCCCGAGTTCGGCACCTCCGTTGTCTGGGACAATCCGCTCCTCCTGAGCCCAAAGACCGCCAAAGCCCTCGGCGTCCTCCCAGAACACTCACACCAAGACGAATACAACCCCTACACAAAGTCCCAAATGCCACAGGCGCAGATGGTCAACATCGCACTCGGTGGCCGCACCATGACCATGCCCGCATGGATCCTCCCGGGCATGGCCGACAACACCGTCGCCGTCAAGCTCGGCTACGGCCGCACCGACGCCGGGCTCGTCGGAAACAATGTTGGGTTCAACAGCTTCGGGATCAAAGCCGCCGGCATGATCGCTTCAGGCGCAAAGATTACAAAGGCCAAAGACACCTACACCATCGCATCGACACAAAACCACTGGTCCATGGAAGGGCGAGACACCATCGTCCGCGCTATCGACAAAAAATGGTTCGATAAACACGCCGCCGCAGGGAACAAAGAAATCCCCGACAAGATCTACGGCAAAATCGACGACCGCTTCAGCTCAGACCTCAATGTCGCCGAGCAGATGGGCGAACTCTCCCACACACCACCAAATGTGTCCGCCTACGACAACCCGCAAAACGCATCCAACGCAAACGCAGCACCCGGCTCAGACTTCTCCAAGAACCCGCAGTGGGGCATGTCGATCGACATGAACGCCTGCACCGGTTGTGTGACCTGCACCGTCGCGTGCCAGAGTGAGAACAACATCCCCGTCGTCGGCAAGTCCGAAGTCGCCAAGGGCCGCGAGATGGCCTGGATCCGCATCGACCGCTACTTTACCGGTGACGACCTTAATAACCCAGTTGAAATCTTCAACCAACCGGTTGCCTGTGTCCACTGCGAGAACGCACCGTGTGAAACCGTCTGCCCGGTCAACGCCACAACCCACGGCAAAGAAGGCACCAACGACATCGCCTACAACCGCTGCATCGGTACACGCTACTGCGCAAACAACTGCCCCTACAAAGTCCGCCGGTTCAACTTCTTCGACTATGCCCCCTCCAAGTTCAACGGCGGCCTCGATCCAAACTACACCTCCAAAGCAGTGGCCGACAAGTTCGACGAAGCCGTCGGCAGCGATCGTAAAAACAACCAGAACCTCATCCCGCCGCGTCTTCGCAAGAAGCTCGACGAGATCAGCAAGATGAAGTTCAACCCGGATGTCACCGTCCGCAGCCGTGGTGTCATCGAAAAATGCACCTACTGCATCCAGCGTGTCAACGCGGCACGCCAAGATGCCAAAACCCAAGGCATCTGGAGCGAAAAAGACCAAATCGGTCCGATCCCAGACGGCTTCTTCCAGGTCGCATGCCAGCAGGCGTGTCCAACCGACGCCATCGCCTTCGGCGACATCCTCGATCCAAACTCAAGGGTTGCCAAGGAACGAGACTCGCACCGTACCTACGCACTCCTGGGCTACCTTAACACTCGCCCACGCACCACCCACATGATGCGTGTCCGCAACCCGAACCCCGCCATCCGCGTCTTCGACGATCATGATCCGCTCGATCACTCCGGCGGTCACGGGTCAGATCACGGCGACGACCACGGCTCAGACAGCCATGAACCAGCAGCAGATTCCCACGGCGAGTCACACTCAGCCGTGTTCACCGATTCCGTCAAACAGTACCTCGATCAGGGATACTCACTGAGCCTCAAGGTCCTCAGTTAATTCAGCATCATTATGCAGCACTGAAAGCTGCGGAGATTACTCAACCATGAGTGCAATCCATCCCGACGAATCTCTAGCCCAGCGCATGCATGGGCTCCAGCCAGGCGAGCAGCCAAGCCCGCGCAACACCCCCATCATCCCGGGGACCAGCGACGACGGCACGCTCTCCGAAGACCCAGGCAAACGCGCACCATGCGTCCTAGGCGATCGATCCTTTGAAGATGTCACCAACATCGTCTGTGGATACGCCGAAGCCAAAATGCCCAAGCCCTGGCTCGCCGCACTGACCATCACATCGTCCATCGCCGCACTCGGCACCGGCATGATCCTCTACCTGATCATCACCGGCGTCGGCGTCTGGGGCCTCAACAACCAGGTCGACTGGGCGTGGGACATCACCAACTTCGTGTTCTGGATCGGTATCGGCCACGCCGGTACCCTCATCTCCGCGATCCTCTGCCTACTCAAACAAAACTGGCGCACCGCTGTAAACCGCTCCGCAGAGGCCATGACCATCTTCGCGGTTATCTGTGCGGGCATCTTCCCGGGTATCCATGTCGGCCGCGTCTGGTTCGCATGGTTCCTCGCACCAATCCCAAACTCCAACGGCATCTGGCCAAACTTCCGATCACCACTCCTCTGGGATGTGTTCGCTGTTTCGACCTACGCCACAGTCTCCCTCCTCTTCTGGTACATGGGCATGATCCCCGATGTCGCCACGCTCCGCGACCGCGCCTACATGCGTCTGACAAAGGGTGTCTCCCGCCCGATGGCGATCCCGATGCCAATCGGTAACGACATCATCGTTCCTCAACTCCCCAAGCCGGACCAGATCCGCGTACTCGTCTACGGCATCATGTCGCTCGGGTGGAGATTCTCCTCCCGCCACTGGCACCGCTACGAGAAGGCCTACCTCATCCTCGCGGGTATTTCAACGCCCCTCGTCCTCTCTGTGCACTCGATCGTTTCCTTTGACTTTGCAACCTCGATCATCCCCGGCTGGCACACAACAATCTTCCCGCCGTACTTTGTCGCCGGTGCCGTCTTCGGCGGCTTCGCGATGGTGCTCTGGCTCATGATCCCTCTTCGCATGATCCTGCCAAACTTCTCAGACCTCCTCACCAAACGCCACCTCGAAAACATGGCCAAGATCCTGCTCCTGACAGGCACCATGGTCGGCTTCGCCTACGGGATGGAGTTCTTCATCGCCTGGTATGGCGCAAACGAGTTCGAGTTCGCAGCATTCGCAAACAACCGTGTCAACCCCGCCAAGGCACCGTACTGGTGGGCCTACTGGACCATGATCACCTGCAATGTCGTCTTCCCGCAGCTCTTCTGGTTTAGAAAGATGCGGCAGAACCCGCTGGTCATCTGGATCGTCGCCACCGCCGTCACCATCGGCATGTGGTTCGAACGCTTCGTGATCATCGTCACCTCGATCCACCGTGCGTTCCTACCAGGCGAGTGGCACATGTTCTTCCCAACATGGGTCGACATCCTCACCTTCGTCGGCTCCTGCGGCATATTTATGACGCTGTTCCTGCTGTTCCTCAAGTTCCTCCCGGTCTTCGCGCTGGCAGAACTCAAAGTAGTCATGCCACAATCACACACCCACGACGACCACTAAGGAAGGAGATCAAACCATGATTCCAAAAGAACTGATCTCACAAGCCGCAGACTACTTCCCAATGCTGCTCCGCAAGCCGGCACCGAAGTATGTCTCCGAATCGGGCAACCGCGTCTACGGCATGGTCGCCGAGTTCCACGAAACACCAAAGGTATACCACGCCGCAGAGATGGTCCGCGACGCGGGCTACTCCAAGTGGGATGTCCACACCCCATTCCCCATCCACGACATCGAATCCGCGATGGGCATGAAAACCACCAAACTCCCGTTAATGGCTGGCGGCGCTGCCATCACAGGTGTCATCATCGCCATCCTCCTCCAGTGGGGCACCACCGCATACCTCTACCCAACAGTCGTCCAAGGCAAGCCCTTCGACGCGTGGGAACCGTTCGTCCCCATCATGTTCGAACTCGGTGTCCTCCTGACCGCATTCATGTGTATCTTCGGCATGCTCGCCCTCAACGGCCTCCCTCGCTTTCACCACCCCCTCTTCTCACACGAACGCTTCTACAAAGTCAGCGACGACCGCTTCATCATCGCCATCGAATCCCACGACCCAAAGTTTGACCCAGCCGCGACCCGCGCCCTGCTCGAAAAAGCCGGAGGCACCGAAATCGCACTCATCGAGGATGAAGATTAATCCCCCAAGGAACACGATGAACACGACACACACACAAACACGAACCATCGCAACCAAGGGGCTCACCATGCTCCTGGGCGTTGTGATGCTTGGGTCATCGCTTAGCGTCCTCGGTGGCTGCCGCGGAGACCGCACAGACAAACCACCTCGCCGCTTCTTCCCAGACATGGACTACCAACCAAAGCTCAAAGCTCAATCAGAGTCCGAGTTCTTCGTCGACGGCCGCTCAGGCCGCCTCCCGGTCGAAGGCACAGTCCCCTTCGGCACCTCAACACACGACACGACAAACCTCGGCGACACCGACTGGGCATCCAAAATCGTTTCAGACAGATCCGCAATGCTCAAAGGCGACGAGTCCTTCTACTTCGGTCTCGTCTCAGGATCACAAGATGCCGAAACCCCACAGTACCTCGACCGCATGCCGATCGATGTCACCAACGAACTCATCCTCAGAGGCCAAGAACGCTTCGACATCTTCTGCTCCGCATGCCACGGCTTCGACGGCCTCGGTGGAGACTCAGGAACAGTCGGACGCCTCTGGTCCATGGCACCCGCAAACATCAGCGGCGACCCACGCTTCCAAGACCGCGCCCAAGACTCAGGCAAAGACGGCTACCTCTTCCACATCATCCGCGACGGGCTCTACACCCCAGACGGCACAATCCGCATGCCCTCCTACAAGCACGCCGTCGATGAACAAGACGCGTGGGCCATCGTCGCCTACCTCCGCGTGCTCCAAGCCGCCCACTCCGTAGACCCCTCATCGCTCGACGCGGCCACACTGTCCCAGATGGGCAATCCGCCCGCCGACTCAACCGCCGACTCTACAAACAGTAGTGGAGGAGACCAATGAGCCAGATCGCAGCAAACCATCCCGCACCAGATTCCACCGCATTAAGCGAAGCAGAATGGGCACATCGTCTCGAAAGATTCGCCAATGATGCCCGCATGCACGAAGACAACATCACCCTGCCAAAATCCGCAGCAGCCAAAATCGGCCTGCCGATGCTCGTTGTAGGCCTCGTGATGCTCCTCGTCGCTGCCATCGGCATCTTCTCCTTCAACTTCAAGCACGCACTTGCAGGGATCGAGATCGGAATCTTCACCGTCCTCGCAATCTCCCTCGGCTCCCTCTTCTGGACCATGGTCTTCCACGCACTCAACGCCGGGTGGTCCATCACCCTCCGCCGCCAGTTCGAGAACCTCGCGTCCCTCGTCTGGATCCCAGCGCTCTGCCTCGTTCTCATCGCCTTCATCGAGGTCGCCTTCGGTGGCGTCCTCCTTACCTGGCTCGATCCCGCTGTACGCGAGGGCAACCACCTCCTCGAGGTCAAAGCACCATACCTCAACGGCCCGTTCTTCATAGTTCGTGTACTCATCTACGCAGTCTGCTGGATCACCCTTTCCCAGCTCCTCCTCGGATGGTCCCGCAAAGCAGATGAAACCGGAGACCGTTCCCTAGGCCGCAAAGCCCGCTTCTGGTCAAGCTTCGGCATCCCAGTCTTCGCATTCAGCACAACTTTCTGTGCATTCGATTTCCTCATGTCACTCGACTACCGCTTCTTCTCCACCATGTGGGGCGTCTACTTCTTCGCCTCCTGTGCGCTGGGTTCTGCATCGGCAGTCGCCATCATCATGACCCTGACCAAATCCGCAGGCCGCCTCCAAGGCGTCGTCACCAACGAACACTTCCACGACCTGGGCAAGCTCGTCTTCGCCTTCATCGTCTTCTGGGCCTATGTCTCCTTCTCCCAGTACTTCCTGATCTGGTACTCAAACATCCCCGAAGAAACCATGTGGTTCACCGCACGCAGAGCCGTCGGCTTCGACTGGCTCTTCAAAGTCATGCTCCTGGGCCACTTCGCCCTCCCATTCCTCATCCTCATCTGGCGGCCAATCAAGAGAAGCCCGAAGCTCCTCTCCATCATGGGCGTCTACCTCCTCCTCATGATCGCGCTGGACATGGCATGGATCATCCTCCCGATGCTCTCGATCAATGATGCCTCCGCATCAGCCCCATCGGCACCAGGCATGCTCTTCAATGCCGCCGGTGCTCTAAGCGTCATTATGATCTTCGGCTGGACCGTCAGCCGCAAAATCACCAAGTCACCGCTCATCCCAACCAAAGACCCAATGCTCCACGAAGCACTCAGCCATAAAAACTATGTCTAAATGATCCCGAGTTCACAAAGACCTCGACCATCAAGGAAAACACAATGACAGACGCATTCCACGATCACTCAAACGATGAAGCCCCGCAAGAGGCACACGCACAAATCGCCTCGCCAAAGGCACTCGGCATCACGCTCATCCTCATGGTTCTCGGCGTCCTCGCCGTCATCTTCATCCTCGTCGCCTATTTCGATAACTTCATGTCAAACTACCATGCAGAAATCAACGAAACCTCCGCAATCTCAGGCCCCGCCTGGGAAGCAAAGCAGGCGTCCCTCGAATCTCTCAAAGACTACGGCTGGGTCAACAGCACCACCGCACGCCAGCCGATCGACAACGCCATTGAGCAGGTCATCGCCGAATACGCTAGCAACTGATCAGCAACGAAAATGAACAAACCAGCGACACACAACACGATCACAACACTGCTCATCATCATGATGACCGCAGCGATCGCTCTGTCGCCCTCCAAAGCCTCCGCCCAGCGTGTGCTCAACAAAGAAGATGTCCGCCAACTCAACGGCGTAGACCTCGTCGAGTCCCAAGGCGCCAAGGTCCCAATGGATGCCGTCTTCACCACCGCAGACGGCAACGAAGTCGCTCTCGCACAATACTTCCTAGACGACAAGCCAACAATCCTCGCACTCGTCTACTACGAATGCCCAATCGTCTGCCCAACCGTTCTCCGAGCCCTGGGCAACACCATCAACGAACTCGACTACACCGTCGGCGAAGACTACCGAATCCTTGTCATCAGCTTCGATCACCGCGAAGGCTCCACCCAAGCACTCAACAAACGCGAAGACTTCATCAACACCTACACCCGCTCAAAATCAAACCCCGCCGTCCGCCCAGGAATCGAGTTCTTCACAGGCTCCGAAGAGTCAATCCAAGCAATCGCATCGAGCGTCGGATTCGAATTCAACGAGATCGCCGGCGGCGAATACGCACACCCAATCTCTCTCATGGCACTCTCGCCAAAGGGCGTCCTCACCCGCTACATCTACGGCTACGACTACCCCGTTGACCAACTCAAACTCACACTCCTCGACGCCTCAGAAGGCAAAATCGCCGCAAGCTTCGGCGATCGCATCCTCCATTTCTGCTACCGCTACGACCCCCTCGCAGGGTCTTACTCCCTCGTCGCTTTCCGCGTCATGCAAATCGGTGCCGTCCTTGGTGCTGTAATCCTGTTTTCATCAATCGGGCTCCTCTTCCTCGGCGAATCCAAACGCCGCAAAAAGAAGCTCGCATTAGCAAATATCAACGCAAGTTCATCAACAACCGCCGGCACGGTCGCCGGCGCAGCCCCGGGGCAGATTTCATGAATATTCCGATGCTCGCAAGCACGAACGCATCCTTTACCCAGAGACTGATCTTCGGAGACCACGGCGCCTCCGAGGCCGCCGCATGGTCCGACGGCCTCTTCATGATGATCACCTGGTTCTCCGTATTCTGCTTCGTCATCCTGATGACGCTGATGGTCTACTGGGTCATCAAGTACCGCCGCCGCCCCGGGGTCGCTTCGCAACCTTCACCGCACCACAACCTCAACCTCGAAATACTCTGGACCGTTGTCCCATCAGCGTCCATGCTCGTCTTCTTCGTCCTCGGTGTCCGAGGCTACGCCATGAAAATGGTTTCCCCAGAATCCGCAATGGAGCTCAAAGTTGACGCATGGAAATGGGCATGGAAAGTCACCTATCCCAACGGCGCTTCCTCCCCAGAAACCAAGTTCCTCTCCCTCAAAGACAACATCGAAACCATGCAAGACGGTGATTCTTGGGTCAAACAAACAGGCCTCGAATACCCCGTCTTCTATGTCCCAGAAAACACCGCCATCAAGCTCCGCATGAACTCACAGGATGTCATCCACTCATTCTGGATCCCAGAGTTCCGCACAAAGATGGATGTCATACCAAACCGTTACACCGGCTTCGCTTTCGACACACCAAAGCTCCGCGATGGTGAAACCGTCATCGACACCACCTCCATGATGCCCATCGCAGGACGCGACATGTGGATCTTCTGCGCCGAATACTGCGGGGACGAACACTCCCGCATGGCCGCAACCCTCAGAATCGTCCCGCAAGAAACATACGACGCCAAAATTAAAGAGTGGGGCACCCCGAAAGATCCGATCGTCCTCGGCGAATCGCTCTACAAAACCATGTGCAAAATCTGCCACTCAGTAGACGGCACCCCGGGGACCGGCCCAACATGGAAATCAGGCAACGGCTTCGGATTCGGCTACGAAGCGGCCCTCGCCAACGGCTCAAGCGCAATGCGAGACGACAACTACATCCGCGAATCAATCCTTGACCCCAATGCCAAGGTCGTCGCGGGTTATGTCCCATCAATGCCTTCCTTCCAAGGCCAACTCTCTGAGACAGACATCGAAGGACTACTCAGATACATCCAATCACTCTCAGACCGCGACCCAAACGCAGGTCAGACAGATCAAGAAAACCAGCAGGCGGATGACACCGCCGGGAGCGACGGCTAATGAGCACCACAGACCACGCACATCACGACGAAGGATCCTACTTCGGCGGTCCTCCCGGAGCCATCGCCAAAGTCTGGCAGTGGATGTCCACCGTTGATCATAAAAAGATCGGCGTCATGTACCTCTTCGCTGTCCTCTTCATGTTCTTCCTAGGCGGCGTCTCCGCGCTGGCCGTACGCTACGAACTCCTAGACCCCGTCCGCACCGTCGAGACCATGAACGAAGCCGGGGAGATGATCCAATACACCACCGGCGAACGCCTCTCAGGACTCCAAGACATCATGGGCGCTAAAAACGCCAACGAAGTCTACAACCGCATCTTCACACTCCACGGCGCGCTGATGGTCTTCATGTTCATCATCCCCTCCATCCCCGCATCCCTAGGCAACTTCTTCCTGCCCATCATGCTCGGAGCCAAAGATGTCGCCTTCCCCCGACTCAACCTACTAAGCTGGTATATCTATGTCATAGGGTGTTTATTCGGGGTCTTCTCCATCCTGTTAGGAGGCGTCGACACAGGCTGGACCTTCTACACGCCCTATTCAACAACCACAGACGCAGACCATTGGCGTGTCATATTAATGATCCTCGCCGCCTTCATCCTCGGATTCTCATCAATCCTCACAGGCATGAACTTCGTCGTCACCGTACACAAGCTCCGCGCGCCAGGGATGGGCTGGTTCGATATGCCCCTCTTCATCTGGGGCGTCTACGCAACAGCGGTCATCCAGGTCCTCGCGACCCCCGTCATCGGGATCACCCTCCTCCTACTCGTCTTCGAGCGAGTCATGCACATCGGTATCTTCGACCCATCCATGGGCGGCGATCCGGTCCTCTACCAGCACTTCTTCTGGTTCTATTCCCACCCGGTGGTCTATGTGATGATCCTCCCAGGCATGGGCATCGTCTCAGAACTCATAGCCGTACACTCACGCAAACATATCTTCGGCTACCGTGCCATCGCATTCTCCTCACTCGGTATCGCCGCCGTCTCCTTCCTCGTCTGGGGACACCACATCTTCACCGCCATGGGCGAGCTCGCAGCCGTCCTCTTCTCAGGGCTCACCTTCCTCGTCGCCATCCCAACCGCAATCAAGGTGTTCAACTGGATCGCAACCCTCTACAAGGGCTCGATCGCGCTCAACACCCCAATGCTCTACGGCCTCGTATTCCTCTTCACCTTCTCCATCGGTGGACTCACAGGACTCCCCCTGGCAACCCTCGCAACCGACCTCCATCTCCACGACACCTACTATGTCGTCGCACACTTCCACTACACCATGATGGGCGGCACCGTCATGGCATTCATGGGCGGCCTCCACCACTGGTGGCCAAAGATGTTCGGCAAGATGTACAACGAAAAAGCAGCCATCCTCGGATGTGTACTCGTGTTCATCGGATTCAACCTGACATTCTTCACCCAGTTCTTCCTAGGAACCCAAGGCATGCCTCGCCGCTACGCCAACTATGTCGATGAGTTCCAAACACTCCATATCGTCTCCACCTATGGCTCATGGATCCTCCTCCTCGGATTCCTCGTTCACCTCGGGACCTTCGTCGCCTCGCTCTTCGCAGGCGAAAAAGCACCCGCAAACCCGTGGGGCGGACTCACACTCGAATGGGAAACATCATCACCACCAATCGAGCACAACTTCCACCACGAGCCAGTCGTCACCCACGGCCCATACGACTTCGATAAAGTCGTACCGCCGCACTGGGATCCAAAAGATTACCCACTCCCCGAAAACCCATCGAGTCACTGATCGAGATACAGACAGACTGACACGGAGCACCCGATATGCAAACAACACTCGATGCAGACACAACCCCAGCACCAGCGCACATCGCCAAGCACCCAACGCACTGGCGCAACCGTGGCTTCGCCGCGCACTGGCGCACCCGCGATGACGACTTCGACGCCTCAAAGTTCGGCATGTGGCTCTTCCTCACCACCGAAGTCCTCCTATTCGCAGGGATCTTCTGTGCCTACGCCGTCTTCCGCATGATGTACCCCGAAGCATGGTCCAACGGATCACACCACCTCGATTGGAAATTCGGTGCAGCAAACACCGTCATCCTCCTACTCTCATCCTGGACCGCGGCCTCTGCTGTTCGCTGTGCCCAGCTCAACAAACAAAAATGGCTCAAGATCAATCTCGTCATCACGATTGTCTGTGCCATCCTCTTCCTCTTTATCAAGTTCAAGTACGAGTACGCCGTCAAGCTCGGTGACGGCAAAGCCCCAGGCGTCTTCTTCTCATACGCATTCGCAGAAAACCCATACGAAGTCCTCTGGTGGTCACTCTACTACATGGGCACCGGACTCCACGCTCTCCATGTCGTCATCGGTGGCTGTCTCCTCGGGTGGGTCCTCTTCCGCTCATGGAAGTACCAAGCCTACGGCCCAACCGAATACCTCATGGTCGAAAACTCAGCCCTCTACTGGCACATCGTCGACCTCATCTGGATCTTCCTCTTCCCACTCTTGTATCTGATCCATTAACCCTCCCCAATGTCAAGAACCGTGATCGCTTACAACCGTTAGCACGCAGAGAATACACATGACCAATCACGACACAACAACCCACGATGAACACGCCCACGGCCACACAGTCGTCGGCTGGCAAACCCAGCTCGGTGTCCTCGTCGTCCTGCTCTTCTTCACCTTCACCACTGTGCTGTTCTACAACGCCGAAAAATGGGTAGAGATCGCATTCGAGATTCACCTCCCCTGGTGGATCAATGTCATCGGCGCCATGTCCATTGCAACCATCAAAGCACTCCTGGTCTGCATGTTCTTCATGGGCCTCCGCTATGACAAAGCCCTCAACACCTTCGCCCTCCTCTTCTGCCTCTTCTGTGTCGGTCTCTTCCTTGGAATCACCATGATCGACCTCGAAACCCGCGACCGCGTATACACATGGAAAGAAGGCGAAGTCGCCGTCGGCGGCACAGGCAAAGGCCTCGATACCCCATCCGTCGATGCACGCTTCGATTCATCACCAGCCCCAACAATCAACACCGCAGGCATGAGCATCGTCGAGTTCCGCCGCGAGAAGAAACTCGAAGAAAAAGGCTCCGAAAACGCCTTCTGGAAATACTACTACGGCGGCCACGCAGAACACCGCCACGCCGCCGACATCAACAACTTCTACACCCAGCTCGGCTACGACCAACATGTCGCTCTCCCAGACGCCAACCACGCCGCCCCACGCACCGGCCTTACCCCGGGCCTCTTTGATGCCGTCGATCCAAACGAAGCACACGACACCAAAGAATCCGCCGCCGAAGACTCAGGCCACTAATAACATGTCACAACCAAAACAAAAGCAAAGCCCGCGAATGATCCTATGGATCATCGCAGGCCTTTCTGTCGCCACACTCATCTTCTCCTCCTACTCACTCGCCCAAAGAATCCATAAATTCAACGACGAGCGAGACGCCCCCCTCTTCTCCTTCATCGACATCCAGAACACCTCCTTCGAAATGTTCGGCCACCACTTCGATATGGAAGAAACCACCATCGACAACCAGCCCTTTGTCCGTGTCAACTTCGCAGACGATGAACTACTCCTCCCCGTTACCATCCCCCCCCAGCACCAGCTCCCGACACTCTTCGACCGCCAGCGCAACTGGATGTCCATGATGATCATGGCCGACCGCTCAGGACTCTCCCTCAAAGAACTCGACCAACGAATCGACTCCGGAGAAATCACCCCCCGCCTCATCATCGCCACCCGAACCCCCTTCGGCGCTGAATCCACCAAAGAGAAAAATTTCGACTCCATCGAGCACAAAGAAGACTGGGCCTGGGGCGAATCACGCCGCGACCTCTGGCTCTTCGACTTCTACGAGATGAACCCCGACGGCTCCATCACCGCCCACCAACCCCTCCGCTTCCCAGAATCCGGCAAATCACTCCTCCGCCGCCAGAACAACGCCAAACTCAAGGGCGAACCAATTCCAGAACGCGAACCAGGCGAAATCGTCGAATACACCTGGCAATACGGCGCCGCCCTCAAAGTCATGCCCAGAGCCCCCGCGATCACCTTCGAAAACCAAGCCCTCCGCGCCGCAGGCTGGACCCTCCCAACCGCCGCCGCAAGCATCCTCACCCTCATCGCCTCCGTCTTCTTCGCCATCGCCCCCGCAAGAGTCGCCGAATAGCTTTCTCATTCTGGGTGCCATGCTTTGACCGTCTTCGGCAAAGCATGTCTTCACCTGTCGCCACAAAAAAACACCCGACCAAAGCCGGGTGTTTCTATAGATGACATCTTGATCAACTCACTTCGTAGGATCAATCCCGGTCGAAGCTGGTGCTTCATAAGTATCAACCTCAACAGGTGCATCCGCAGTCGTAAACTCAGCACTCGTCGAGTTCACAAGGAAGATCTCAACACGACGGTTCGCCGCGGTCCCCTTACCAACATTGTTGGCAACAACCGGACGATGCTCGCCCCATCCCATCGCGCTCATCCGTTCCCAAGGCACCCCAGCACTCCCAAGAGCATTCCGTACCGAAATCGCACGGTGTGCCGCAAGGTGCATGTTGGTCGCGTGGTTCCGGCGGGTATTGGCCCCAGGCTTCTCGTCATCGGTGTGCCCAACGATCTGAATGTCATACCCAGCCGCCGCCCCAGCATTGAGCACATCCGCAAGCGTCGCAAAGCTCCCATTGGCCGATGACTGGATCGCATCCGAACCCGACCCGAAGGTCAGATCAGATGCAAACCGAAGCATCGAGCGATCCGCGTCATACACAATCATGTCCGGATACTGTGCCGCCAGATCACGCAGAGCGCGATCCGTAGCAGGATCAAGCGACACGATCGAAAGCGAGTTCATCCGGCTCTCGATGCTATCAAGCGAGTCCTGAGCCCCCATCAGCTGCGAACGAAGGTTCGCATTGTCATCCTGCAGCTGCGAGATCACAGACCCCGCACTCCCAGCAGAACCCGAAAGCGCCGAGTTGGCAGCATTCATCGAATCCACCTCGCCCTGAAGCTCAGCGTTTCTATTCGTCAGCGACCGGTTGGTCTCCCAAAGCTTGTCATACTCGCCCTGGCTCACACACCCGGTCGAGAGCCCAGCGATTGCGACAAGAGTCGTGGTCAGTGCAACGCGTTTGATTCCAAATTTCGACATTTCGGCCTCCTAGATTCTTTCAGTGAGATCAGAGCCAGCCGATCAGCCGCCCGGCTCCAGTGTTCATACTATCGCACTGAGCCACGATCTGCCCAGACATAACCACACCATCTGACAACCCACCCGCATCCCATGATCAACCCCAAAAATACACAAACTATCCCCAATACACCTGATGCGCCAACCCCCCTCATCCCGTCACCATCCAAAGCAAATTCCCCAATTAGAATCAACGCCGCCCTCATCGCAGACGCAAACCACTCATTCGCCCCAGGCTCCCTCGTCCTCACCCCCAAAAATGGCTCATGGCAGGTCCACGCCGTAGACCATCCCCCTCAAATCGACGCCCTCCCCCTCCCAGAATCCACCCCAAACTCAAATCAGACCATCGACCTCCCAGACCAGATCATCATCCCCGCCCTCATCAACGCCCACACCCACCTCGACCTCACCCACATCGGCCCCTACCCCCACGATCCAAACGGCGGCTTCGTACCCTGGCTCGATATGATCCGCGCCAACCGCCTCCTAGACGACGACGCAATCGCCCACTCAGTAAACCTAGGAATCCAAAAATCCATCAACGGAGGCACCATCGCAGTGGGGGACATCGCCGGTGCCCCAAACGCAATCCTCAAAGACACCCCGATCACCACCCTCGCCAAATCCCCACTCTTAGGCGCCTCCTACCTTGAGTTCTTCGGCATCGGCAAAACCGCCAACTCAATCATCCACACACTCCAAAGCTACCTCGACACCAACCTCACCAATATCCAAAATCAACTCCAAGGCACCGGTGTCACCTTCGGCCTCTCCCCACACGCCACAAACACCATCTCCATCGCCGTCTACCAATGGGCCGCCCAAACCGCAATCAAACACAACATCCCCCTCTCCACCCACCTCGCCGAAACACTAGAAGAACGAGAGTTCATATCCAAAGGCACAGGCACCCAACGAGGCTTCCTAGAACGCTTCGGCATCTGGGACGACTCCATCCTAAACGAAATCGGCAACAACCAGCACCCCATCGACCACCTCCTCCCAGTCCTCAAACAACTCCCAATCCTCTGCGCCCATGTCAACGACGCCCCAACAGCAGACCCATCCTTTCCCGACACCATCGCCCACCTCGCCCAAACCCAAACCGCCGTCGCCTACTGCCCAAGAGCCCACACCTACTTCGGCCACTACGAAAGACTCGGCCCGCACCCCTTCGAACAAATGCTCGAAGCAGGAATCAATGTCTCCCTAGGCACAGACTCAATCGTAAACCTAAACACCCCAGACCGAATAACAACCCTCGACGACATGAGACTCCTATCCACCCGCGACAACACAACAATGCAAACCCTCCTAAAGATGACAACAACAAACCCCGCCCGCGCCCTCAACCTCAACCCAGATTCCTTCACCATAACCCAAGGCAACACTCCCGCCGCCCTAATCACCCTCCCAATCACCCAATCAACAAAACCCTGGCACTCCGCCATGCAATCCACCAGCCCCCCAAACTGGCTTTTCTTCCAGCCCAAGCTATGAGCAAGGGACCACTCAGTTACCAGTATCGCTCAGGGCAGTGACAGTCAATCGTTTCTCTCTAGGTTCTTTTCACTATGCGCTAGTAATATATCCCCGAAAATGACGTAGAAGCAAATCAAGGGTTGGCATCTGGCTTGCCTATTTGTACCATACGAGCTGTTTCTAATTTGTATTCGTAAAATTTATATGACAGGAAAACGCCAGCGATGATCCAGTCCCACAAATTCCCCGCCGCAATCGCACTCTACACCATCATCTCACTGATCACTTCCCAAGCGTGCGCCGATGGAGTTTTATGCCTTGAACGCAACTATATCGGATCTTACAACACTCCAGCCCTTGCGCAAAGTATGACTGTGATCGGCGACACCGCCTATATCGCAGATGAATCATCAGGCTTGCAAATCATCGACATCAGCAACCCAGAAACCCCCACATTCCTCGGCTCATACAATACACCGGGATTGGCATATGGCTTGGCAGTTGTCGGCACCACAGCATATATCGCAGACTATCTAAGCCTCCAGATTATCGACATCAGCAATCCAGCAGCCCCAACTCTGCTCGGCACAATCGAAGCGCTGAACGGCGCATTTAATGTGACAGTCGTTAATTCAAAGGCCTATGTATCGACCCTGTTCTTTGGTCTCCAAATATTCGATGTATCGAACCCCGCATCACCCGCTTTGCTCGGAACTTTCGATACGCCAGGCAAAGTCCGAGATGTGTCCATTGTCGATGCCATCGCTTATATTGCAGATGGCGAATCCGGACTCCAGATCGTTGATGTAAGCAATCCCGCAGTTCCCCAACTCCTCGGATCGTTCGATACACCTGGGAGTGCCCACGCCGTAGCAGTTGAAAACTCAACAGCATTTATTGCAGACGAAGCTTCAGGTCTGCAAATCATCGACATCAGCAACCCTGCAGCACCCGCTCTGGTTGGGTCCTTTGATACATCTGGAAGTGCTCAGGGGGTTGCGGTTGTCGGCACCACAGCCCTGGTCGCAGGATTCACCTCAGGCATACACAAAATCGACATCAGCAACCCCACGTCACCCGTGTTGCTCGCATCATACGAAACACCCGACCGTGCTCTCGATGTCACCCTGATCGGCACCACCGCATACATCGCTGACTATGTTTCAGGTGTCCAAATTATCGACATCACACAGCCAGCAACACCAGCAAACATTGGATCATTCGATACACCGGGCAGCGCATTCGATGTGGTTGTTGTCGGCACCACCGCCTATGTAGCAGATGAAACCGCGGACCTCCAGATTATTGATGTGAGCAACCCTGCAGCGCCTGCATTCCTCGGATCATTCAACAGGTCAGGCGAATCATATGGCAGTGTGGCAGTCGTCGGCTCCAGAGCCTATATCACAGGGTACCACAACGGCGGCCTCAGAATTGTAGATGTCAGCGACCCAACAGCACCTGAATCCCTCGGCTGGTACAACACTCCCAGTGCAGCCCTCGGTGTCGCAGTGGTGGGTACCATCGCGTATGTCGCTGATGGCGACTCAGGTCTCCTGATATTTGATGTCACTCATCCATCTCCACCCACACTGCTTGGTTCATTCGATACCCCCGGTGCTGCCAGGAGCGTGACCGTTGTCGGTACCAACGCCTATGTTGCAGATCGCAACGCTGGCCTGCAGATCATCGACATCTCCAACCCATCATCACCCACACTCCTGAGCTCATACGACACACCAGACCAAGCTTGGGATGTAACAATCGCTGGCACTACCGCCTACATCGCAGACTACAACTCAGGACTGCAAATCATCGATGTCAGCAATCCAATAGCGCCCACATTTCTAGGTTCATACGACACACCAGGCTCAGCTTTCGATGTCACTGTTGTGGGCACCTCAGCCTATGTTGCAGATTATGACGCCGGCCTACATATCATCGACATCAGCAACCCAGCAGCACCCGCGTTCCAGGGATCACACCAAACCCCAGATCGGGCCTGGGGTGCAAGCGTTCTTGGCACAACAGCGTATGTCGCGGATGTATTCTCAGGCCTCCAAATCATCGACATCTCCGACTGTCCCCCCTGCCCCGCAGACCTCAACAGCGACGCTTCTCTCAACTTCCTCGACATCTCCGTCTTCCTCAATGCCTTCTCAGCACAAGACTCCACCGCCGACTTCAACCAAGACGGCAACTTCAACTTCCTCGATGTCTCCGCCTTCCTCAATGCCTTCGCCGCCGGCTGCCCCTAAACCCCCTATCTTATCACCAAACCCCTTCCACTAAAGCACATAGCACGCCAATCCACGCCCCCGCAAGCCAAAACTGTGCGCAAATCTACCCCATCTCCCCAACCATCCACCCAAAAGCTGCAGTTTGTACCCACAAACCCCCGATCCACAAAACTCACGGCTACCCTTGCCTACCAATGTTCCACGTGGAACAATTGGAGATACATATGCACGAACACAAAATAGACCTCCAACAAATCTTCGAATCAGCCGGCGGCTACTCCCCGGCCTGCTTCTCATTCATCCGCGACGGCCTCGCCCATACCTCAAAGATGGTCCACGGCCAAGCCGACGACCAGTCTGCACTCGACCTCGGGCTCGTAGACGATTCCCGCCATGTCGACGGCGCCCAGCTCTGCCTCGGCCTCCGCGACCACGCCATCGCCCGCTACGGCCTGTTAGCAAAATCAGTCCTCAACAAATGGGGCATCTACCAGACCCGCGACTTCGGCTGCATCATCTTCTCGCTGGTCGACGCCAACCTCATGCGGACCACCGACGAAGACTCCATCGAAGATTTTGATGATGTCTACGACTTCGATGATGAGTTCATCTCGCCGATCATCCAGCCTGTCCCAGAGCCGATTGGTTCGTAAGCCGCCCTACTGAAATCTTGTTATAATGGATCTATGACAAACGATCATGATTCAGGTAACTCGCGCCCGGCTAACAGTTCAAACTGGTCCAAACTCCATCTCTGGCAGATGCAACCGGTCCGCGATATCCTTCTAGCGCTGGGCGTTTTTGCTATTTTCTTGGTTGGGCAAAAAATCTCGGTTGTGACGGTGCCGCTACTGCTCGCGTTGCTTTTGGCGTATCTGTTTGAGCCGGTGATCGTGTGGTCGATGAAGAAGTTCAATGTCGCCCGACGGACATCGGTCATCGGCATCATCGCGGTGGTTGTGGTAGGCATTGTCCTCCCGGCGATTGTTGCCGCCTCATATGGCGTAGCGCAGACGGTCTCGTTCGGGCAAGGGTTGCTCACCAATATTGAGGCCGTTCATCAGGTGAAGGATCTTGATAAGGAGATCGCTCATCAGCGGCTTGAAGATCAAGATATCGGAGGTGCATGGATCACTATTCATGATCTGATCCGTGACGCTGAGGATGAGCACTCAACCGTCGGCGAAGCGCTCGTGGGCGTAAGCAACTGGATCCAGAATAACCAAGATGAGATCGCGCAAACCACCGCCAATGTTGGGCTCGAAACGGTCAGCCGGATTCTCGGATTGTTCGGGGCTGTCTTCGGGCTCGGGTTCATGGGATTCCTTGCGGCGTTTTTCTTCTTCTTTGTTGCGACCGAGTGGGTTGGGGTCAAGGGGTTTGGTGCTGAGCTGCTTCCAGAGAAGAATCGCGAACGGATTATCGAGTTGCTGACCAAGTTCGATGCGGTGATCTCTGGGTTTATTCGCGGCCGGCTGACCATTGCCTTTATTCAATCGATCGTGTTTTCGATCGGGTTCTTTTTGATTGGTGTTCCCGGTGCGTTCATTCTTGGACCTGCGGTTGCAGTTCTTTCGATCGTGCCTTATCTCGCGCTGATTGGTGTGCCGATCGCGGTGTCGCTGCTCTGGCTCGAAGCGTACGGGGGGATCCGTGGCGAGTTGTACTGGATCATCGGCGCTCCGACGATTCTCTACTTCTTCGGGCAGGCACTCGATGATTATGTGTGGACACCGATTATTCAGGGAAAGAGCACCGGGATGGATACGCCGACGATTTTGTTTGCATCACTCGCGGGCGGCGCGTTGTTCGGTGTCTTCGGATTACTGATCGCGATCCCGATCGCGGCGTGCGTCAAGATCCTGATCCAGGAAGTGTTCTGGCCCAAGTTCAACGACTGGGCCGAAGGACGCGCGGCCGATCCGCTTCCGATTGATTGAGAGGGCAGGATGCTATTTAACAAGAACCCTAGGGCAAACCCTTGCCTGACATCTTTCGTTTTTTTTGATCAACATATTTCTCTGAATCCAGAAGAGATAGCCACTATAGCGAATGAACTGCTTGAGGATTACTGTGAAACTCCTGTAGCCCAGTTCAAACTGCTAGAGAGTGACAAGTTCGCCAAAGCTTTCCAGTTTCTAATTGGTGAGAAACGCGGCTGCACAATTCAGCGTATGAAAGTGCAGTATCCAAATGACCAACTCGGCGATGGGGATCCAAATCGGCAACTTGTACTTGACTCAGCAGAGAGCTGGGTTGTTGTGGCGGATGCAGGAAGAAAGCCCACACAAAGGATAGCAGATGTTGTTCACCTTTCCATCGTGATGCAGGCTATCAACAGAGTTCATAGTCCGAAGGCGTTCATTTCACTCCCGCTAGGAATTGTAAGGCCTAGTTATGAATGGGACGGGGTGATTCAACTGCTTCTCAATAATCAGATTGTTCCAGTTACTCATTGGGTTGGATTTGATTACTGGGAAGAAGGAGTGAATCAAATCACTGCAGCAACTCACTGTATGGATGAAGTGTTTGGAGCGCCAAACATTGAGATCATTCAATCGACTCGATCCTTAGATGATACGATGGAACTGCTAGAGCTCGCAGTGTGCGATCAGTTATTCAATGGTCTAGTTCACAAATCAACGAGAGTATTTTGGGAAACAAAGTCTGGCATCCGATACAAAGTTAACTACGCGAAATCTTTTGTTGATCCAACACGCAAGGCGACCCAATTCATCGAGGCATGATGATTCGTTCTTCACACATCCATAACTTGATGCAGGTGGTACTTGAGATGCGCGAAGTAGTCTTCGATCAGGTACCCGAGTGTCGATGATTCATCCGCGGGCAACTCCCGGAACGCCGTTGATTGGTAGCTGTGCTCGGTGTGGGCTTTGTCCAGTGTTTCAGGTGGTATCCGTTCGATCATCGTGCAGAACTGCATGTTGATGGCGCACCAGAGGGTGACGATTTCTTCCCAGTCGGTGTTTTGGTAGTCGTTGAGTGTGACCCATTCTTGGTGGGCGTATCCGGTGAAGACGATTGAGCCGGAGAGGGTTGATTCGATGACGCGTTGGTGGTTGATATTGGCGCTGTCGACGAGGTGGCCGAGGATTTCTTTGCGTGACCATCCTCCAACACCATCTACAACGCGCGGCTTGGACATTTGGGAGTCGTGGAGGTCGAAGAGTTGGTCGGCGATCTCGGCGATGCGATCCGCTGTGTAGCCGAGGGTTGAGAGTGGCATGGGGTGTTACCTTTTCTTCTTCTTTGGTTTGCGTTTTTTGACGCCCGAGGTCTTTGCTTTGGTACCGCCCTTGCCGAAACCTGGGAACCCGCCCATGCCGCCGCCGCCGGTGAGTTGCTGTGCGAGTGCGGCCTTCCCGCCAGCACCCATGCCGCCCATGCCTTTCATCATCTTTGAAAGCATGCCGAACTGCTTGGTGAGTTTGCCGACTTGGTTTGGGTCTGTGCCTGAGCCTTTGGCGATTCGTTGTTTGCGGGTGTGCTTGATGAGGTCTGGCTTCTTGCGTTCGACGCTTGTCATGGATTGGATCATCGCTTCGGTGCGGTCGAGTTCTTTTTCGTCGATGTCGATGTCTTTGAGTGCCGAGCCCACGCCGGGGAGCATGCCCATGAGTGATTTCATGGAGCCCATGCGGCGCATCATTTTCATTTGTTTGAGAAAGTCGTCCATGTCGAGTTGGCCTTTGGCCATCTTGGCTTCGAGGGCCATCGCTTCGTCTTCGGAGACTTCTTGCTGTGCTTTTTCGACGAGTGAGACGACATCGCCCATGCCGAGGATTCTGCCCGCCATGCGTTCGGGGTGGAAGGGTTCGATGGCGTCGAGTTTTTCGCCGATGCCGATGTAGCGGATCGGTGCGCCGGTGACTTGTTTGACGGAGAGTGCTGCGCCGCCTCTTGTGTCGGAGTCGAACTTGGTGAGGATGACGCCGTCGACTTCGAGTTGTTGGTGGAATGCTTTGGCGGAGTTGACGGCGTCTTGTCCGGTCATCGCGTCGACGACGAGGAAGGTGTGGTGTGGATTGAGCATCGAGCGGACGGAGTTGAGCTCGCCCATGAGTTCGTCGTTGACATGGAGTCGCCCGGCGGTGTCGAGGATGAGGACATCGACACCTTTGGACTTGGCTTCTTTGAGCGCGTTCTGGCAGACCTTGACGGCGACGCCGACGGCTTTGCCGTATTCGGCGGTCTTGTCGTGCTCGCCGTAGAAGTGGACCTGGGAGCCGCCGGAGAGTTCGGTGTTGGCTTGGCCTGCGACAGTTTCGAGTTGTTCTACAGCGGCGGGGCGTTGGAGGTCGGCGGCGGCGAGCATGACGGAGCGGCCTTGTTTTTTAAGGACGCCTGCGAGTTTGCCACAGGTTGTTGTTTTGCCCGAGCCCTGGAGCCCGCACATCATGATGATGGTGGGTCCGGGGGAGAGTTTCATGATGCCGGGCGGCGTGGGTTGTTGTTCGGCGGTTGGGTCGCCTCCGAAGAGCTCGATGAGCCGCTTGTGGACGATGTTGATCATCTCTTGTCCGGGCTTGACGGACTTGGTGACCTGCTGGCCCACGGCGTCGGTCATGATCTTCTTGCAGAACTCCTCGGCGACCTCGAAGTGGACATCGGCTTCGAGGAGGGCACTGCGGACCTCTTCCATGGCTTCTTGGACATTGGCTTGGGTGATGGCGGCGTTGCCGCTGAGTTTTTTGAAGACGCTGTTGAAACTGTCTGAGACTCGATCGAACATAGTGAACTCCCGCGAGTGCTCGCGATGGGGTTTGTTTGTTGATCGGGGCTATGACCGCAGCCTAGGGAGTGTAGGCGTTGGTCGGGATTATGGATGGGAGTGGTCGTCGTCTTCGGTGGATTCTCGGTCGTATCCGAGGCCGTTGAAGAGGGCGTTGGAGCCGGCGTCATGGTGGACATGGTTGGTGCTTGAGTCGAAGACGGCATAACCAAGTTCGTCGAGGGTGAGGAGTTCGACATGGCCGTCGAGGAAGGCCATGGCGGCTTTGTTGTTGTGACGGGCTTGGGCGGGGGATTTGCCTGAGGACTGGGCGAAGGCGTGGGCGTTGTTGTGCTCGGTGTCCATGCGTGGGGGGTCGAGGGTGTAGGAGTGTTCGCGGTAGCCGGTTTCTTCGTAGGTTTCTTGATTGCCCAGGGAGTCGCCGATGGAGATTGTTTTGGCGGGGCGGGCGATGGAGGCTTCGCGGACGGGCCAGTGGTTGTATTGACCGATGGGGTGGTTGTTGCGGCTGTTTCCGAGGTAGTGGTAGTTGTAGCCGTAGGACCCGTTGCGGAGTGCTTCGATTTGTTGTGAGGAGCCTCGGACGAAGTCTTCGAGTGTTTGGGTGGGGTCGCGGAAGACATCGTTGTCGAGTCGGTGGATGGCACCGGCGTCCATGAAGTCTTCGAGTTCTTGCTCGCCGTTGGGTGCGTATGGGCGGCCGATCTGGTCGCCAGCGAACCAGTGCCAGCGGGCGCGGGGTCGGTTTGAGCCTGGGTGGGATTCGCCTGAGGGGAGGCGGAAGGGCGGGAAGGATTTGTATTCGATGGAGTAGAGTTGGATGCCGAGTTGGAGGGAGCGGAGGTTGGTGGTGTTTTTGAGTGCTTGTGCTGAGGCGCGGGCGGAGCCGAGGGCGGGAAGGAGGATGCCGATGAGGAGTGCGATGATGGCGATGACGACGAGGAGTTCGATGAGCGTGAAGCCGTGTCGGGGGGTCGTAGAACGGGATTTCGATGGCTGAGTAGACATGTATTCTCCTTGTTGAAGAGAGCATATGCAAATGAGACTGAGTGTCAATCGCAGCAGATCGTTAATATGGGTAAAAAAAACAGCCGATTGGCTGCTGTGTGAGAACTGAGTTTTTAGGGCTTCTGTGGGGTTAATCCTTCGAAAGGATGATGACGGAATATGGGCCGATGCCGACATTGGCGTTGTGGCTCATGCCGTCTTTGGCGCCCCAGTTGGCGGTGGTGTCATAGGCGTTCCAGTTGCCGAATCCGGAGTCGTATCCGTTCCAGTCTGAGTTGAAGCGGACTTTCCAGGTTCCACCGGAGGGGAAGCCAAGGTTGTAGCTCGAGTAGCCTGTTCCCGAGAAGTTGGCGATGACGATGACATCGTCGCCGTTGCCTCCGTTCTTCCAGCGGTGGTACCCGATGAGTTTGCTGGTGTTGTTGACATGGTGGACATTGACATTGTTGCCACCAAGCCCGGCGGTCTTGCCCGCGTTGTTCTTTCTCAAGGAGATCAGGTCTGTGTAGAGATCGGTGATCCCTGAGTTGGTGACGGCTTTGGTCCAGTCAAGCGGGTCGGTGTCCTGGAAGTATTCGTCTTCGAGGAACTCTTGTCCTTGGAAGATCATGGGGACGCCGGGGGCGGTGAATACGAGGCCCGCGCCGAGTGTGGAGCGTTTCTTGGAGAACCAGCTCGAGGCGTTTCCGGGCCAGATTTCTTCTGGGACTCGGGCGTGGCCGTTGGCGACCTCGTCGTGGCTTTCGGTGTAGAGGACGCGGTTGACCATGTCCCCGTTGTGGACGGTTGCGATTGCGTCGCGGACGGCGTTCATGTCGCGGTTGGCGTCGTTCTGCTCTATGATGGCGGCTCGGATCGGGTGGACGAATCCTGCGGACCATTGTGAGTCAAAGCCCGCGCCTCCGGCGCCGGTTGTTTTGGTGATCCAGTCGTCCTGCTGGAGGTCTTCTGCGATCGATATCTTCCAGGGCATGCTCGCGTCGATCTCGTTGTTGATGTACTGCATCAGCGTCCAGCCCTCGGCGATGTCGCCACCGAAGCCGTTGTTCTGGGTGCGGATGTTGATGGTCGAATCCCAACGGAGCCCGTCTGCGTTGAACTCGGTGAGCCAGTAGAGCGCGTTGTCCTTGAGGTACTCACGGACTTCATTACGGCCGTAGTCTGGGCGGGTATGTCCCCACGGTGTCTGGGCTCGCCAGTCTTCGTAGAAGTAGATCCCGCCGCCGCTGCCGGTCCCGGACCAGCCGTCGAACTGCCACATGTCGAGATCACTCGGGCCCAAGTGATTGTAGACCACATCGATCAGCACCGCGATCCCGCGTTGGTGGCAGGCATCAACAAAGTCCTTCACTTCTGTAGGCGTGCCATAGATACTTTCTGGTGCAAACGGGTGTGCCGGGTTGTATCCCCACGACCAGTCGCCCGCAAACTCTGCGATAGGCATCAGCCCGATGGTGTTGAAACCCATGTCCTGGATGTGATCCAGCTTGGCCATCGCGCTGGCCCATGTTCCGGGATTCCCGCCCGGAGCGTCGTTGTAAGTCCCGATGTGCATTTCATAGATCAGCATGTCGGTCCAGCCCGGTGCGGTGAAGGACGACCATGCGTAGGCGGCTGGACCGATGACCACGCTGTCGCCGACGGAGTTGGTGACTTCCTTGGCGTACGGATCATTTTTCCAGATGGTGCCATCGATGACATACTTGTAGGTCTCGGTGGCTTGATCGCCCGGGACATCGACGGACCAGAACCCGCCGGCTTCAGATGCGAGCGGGTTGGCGGTTGCTGAGTATGCATTAAAGGAGCCGGCAACCGAAACGGATGTTGCGTTGGGCGCCCATACGCGGAAGGTGGTGTCGCTTCCAATGACCTGTGAACCGTTCCCGGGGTTGCTTGAGGGCACGAGTGAGGCGGTGAAGGAGTAGTTTGCGCCGCCGTTGTTGTCCCAGATATTGGCGCCCCAGTTGTCGTAGCCGTGGAAGTAGTAGTTGACGGTGCTTCCCGGCGCGTAGGTTGCGGCGGGGGTGTAGGTCCATGTGGAGTTTCCGCTGTCGTTGCCGGCGTAGGACATTTGGTAGGTGGACCATGCGCCACCGTTTACTTGGATTCCGATCTCGGCGTGGAGTCCCCAGTAGTCTTGGTTCATGAGGACGGTGTGTGTTCCGGGGTTGGCCGCGTCGTGGTGCAGATAGGAGCCGTAGACACCCATCCAGGTGGGGGCGGCGAGTGCTTGCGATGCGCAGACAATCGCGGTGGTGGCGGCGATTGAGATGGGCGAAAGCATGCCGAGGATTGATAGCCTTGTGGTCATGGATTGGTCCTTTGGTTTAGATGTCGATGCAATGAGAAGCACAAGAATTTGTACCATTCCGAATGTACATGCTTGAAGATGGTTCTGCAACAGGGAATTTTGCCCACAAAGTTGAGTGGTAGTGGTTGGATGTTGTATTTGATTGTTCACACTGATGTTACGTCAATCACATGTTCGGCGTGCGCAATAAAATCCATAATAAAATATTTGAGCCGATATCAGATGTGGATTACCGCTTGGATTTGAGCCAGGTGTGGAGGCGGTCGTGGTCCCAGGCGTTGATGCATTGGTCTGGGGTGAGCCAGCCTCGTTGGGCGGTGAGGATGCCATAGATGATGTTGTCGTAGTCCGAAGCGTTGTGGACATCACAGTTGATGGCGATTTTGCAGCCGGCTTCTACGGCGGCGCGGACATGGGTGTCGCGGAGATCGAGGCGCATCCAGTGGCTGTTGATCTCGAGGGCGACATCGTGCTCGACGGCGGCGGCGATGAGTTCGGTTATGTCGGGTTCGAGCCCGGCCCTGCGTTGGATGAGTCGTCCGGTGGGGTGGCCGAGGATGTGAACACTCGGGTGGCAGATCGCTTTGAGTAATCGTTTGGTGGCTTGCTTTGGTTTGGCGCGGAGCCCGGCGTGGGGTGATGCGACGACGATGTCGAGTTCGTTGAGGAGGTCATCGTCGTAGTCGAGGGAGCCATCGACGAGGATGTCGACTTCGGAGCCCGCGATGATGTGGAGGCCTTCGAAGGAGTTGTTGAAGTCGTGGATGGCTTTGATTTGTTTGCGGAGGCGGTCGGGTTTGAGGCCGTTTGCTATTGCGGAGGATTGGGAGTGGTCTGTGATGGCAAGGGTGTGGAAGTCGCGGTCGCGTGCGATGGTTGCGGATTCTTCGAGTGAGAGTTTGCCGTCGGAGTCGGTGGTGTGGGTGTGGAGGTCCGCTTTGATGTCTGTGAGTTCGATGAGGGGGAGATGTTCTTTGAGTGCAAGTTCGCCGCGGTCTTGGCGCATCGGCGGAGCAACGGGCTCAAGATTGAGGGCTATGTAAATAGCTTCTTCGGTGTGACAGGCGATGGGGGTGCCTTCTGGGTCTTTGCTCTGGAAGAGGCCGTATTCGTTGAGGGTCATGCCTTGTTTGAGGGCGGCTTTGCGGAGGGCGACATTGTGGTCTTTCGAACCCGTGAAGTATGCAAGGGCGGCGCCCCATGATTCATCTGGGACGATGCGGAGGTCGATCTGGATCTCGGCGGGGACCGCGAGGTCTTTGAAGCGTTGGTTCTCGGTGGAGATGGCGTAGCGGATGGAGGACTTGGTTTCGCCTGATGCGAGGATTCGGGTGACGCCTTGGATGGTGGTGAATGCATCTCTGGCGGCATCTGGGTCGGTGGTGGCGATGAGGATGTCGATGTCGCCGATGGTTTCTTCGCCTCGGCGGAGGGAGCCGGCGTACTGGGCCTTGATTGTGCCCTGGATTGATTGCATGTATTCGATGATGCGGTTTGCGATGGGCATCGCGAGGCCGAGGTGGAGTCGGTCGCCTGAGCTTTCCATGAACTGGATCGCGGCGGTGATGTTCTCGATGGTCTTGGCACCCATGCGGGGGAGATCGGCGACGGTGCCCTTGTCGATCTCGGATTTGAGATCTGCGATGGATTCGATTTTGAGGTCGTCCCACATGAGTTTGACGGTCTTTGGCCCAAGGCCTGGGATCGAGAGGACTTCCATGAGCCCGGCGGGGACTCTGGTGGCGAGTTCGTCGTGTTCGGAGATGGTGCCCGACTGAGCGAGCTCGATGAGTTTGGCGGCGGTGCCCTTGCCGATGCCATCATGCGTGGTGAGGGCTTTGGTGTCCTCTGCTCTGGCGAGGGGTTCGAGGTCTGCGGTCAGGGCTTTGAGTTCTCGGGAGGCTTTGTTTGCTGCGTTGACCCTGAATCGGTCGGAGCCGAGGAGTTCGAGCATCTGGGCGATGCGGGAGAAGATGAGCGAGGCGTTCTGGTTGAAAGACATGCCCCAATAGTAGTGGGGGAGTCGCGGGGGGTCAGTCGAGGAAGTCGCTGACCATTTGTTTCTCGACGGCTTGGACGATGGATTCGCGCTCCGATTCGGGGGCGAGCATGAGTGCGGCGACCCATCTGCGGACCAATTCCATGGATTCTGGCTTGCACAGATCAAGCAGCATCGTCAGATGATCGTTCGGCGATAGCTCTTGCGGCTCTGCCTGCGGCCTTGCCATTGCTTTGCGGTCCGGATTGGGTTGTTGCTCGGTCATCATCACTCCCGGGGTACTCGTTGCTGATTGTATCAGCGGGGGCGATGTTCTGTTTGTCTGCAGCTTTGGGTTCGATGAGAGCTGAGGCGTTGAGGCGGGTTTCGATGATCTGGACGAAACGATCAAGGCGGTCGACGCGTTCGATGAGCTGGGTGAGGGTGTTGGCGATGGCGCCCATGAGTTCATTGGGGTCGGCGCTTTTGAGGGCGTGGGTCCTGATGTCCTGGACCCTCATTGGGCCCTGCCCGAGAGGAGCCATTCGCCTGAGATGCCAAGGTTTCGGCATAGATTGGTCATGAAGGAAGCGCTGGGGGCTTGTCCTTGCATATAGCGTCGCACGGTTTCGGGGTGGGTTTCGGTAATTGTCCCCAACTGGCGGTAGGAGGTTTCTCCGACAGCGAGGGTCAAACGGTCATGGAATGCTGAGGTAGTTTGTGTATTCATGTACCCACCATACACAAATGTTTGGTTCTAGGAAGGCCTGTGAATCATGTCTGTGCGGGTCGACCCTCAGTTATGTGGTGGGTAATACCAAATTGCGTTAGCCTGCGAATATTAAGTCGTATTGGAGGGGTGTGGAAGACACAAAACTGAGGTGTTTTTTTTATTTTTTGGCTGTAATCGCACACTAGGGCATCATTCGGAGCCCTCAATCGAACTGCTGGTACACGGCTATGAGGGCGCTGTTTTACACAGGCTGCGACGGCATCGTGTCCTATATGTATGGTAGTCAGCGGTTTACGAAGCTATTGAGATGCCGTTCTTAGGAATGGAGATGGTTGCTTCTTCTGTATGATTGAGTTCTTCGAGTCGTTCGAGCCTCTCGAGTCTTTCGGACATGTCAATGAGTAACTCGGTCAGAGCGGACATAAGTTGCTCTGGTTTTGCTTTTTTGAGTGTGTAGTGGGCAAGATCTTCGGTCATCATTGGCTTTGTGCCGAGCAGGAGCCACGCCCCAGATACACCTAGACCTGAGCACAGCTTTGTGACAAATGCGGTGCTTGGCACTGCGCCATTCATGTACCTTCGAACTGTTTCCGGTGGGGTCTCTGTGATTTTTCCGAGTTCTTTGAGTGAGTATTCTCCAGCAACGAAGAGTAAACGCTTATGAAACAGTTTCTTTGATTCTGGCGTATTCATGTCCTAGTAACGGCTGATTTCATGCTTAAACTCAAGTTTGAAGAAGGATTTATGACAAAGTCATCCTGAAGTTGGTAGTGTAACTTTGTTTCTGATTCAATAATGATGATTTGAAGATCAAATTGGGCATTTGCCTTTATATTCAAGATCCATCGACCCCCAAAAATAGGTGGTGTGCGTTGAAAGCTAGCCAACATCTCCAATGCCAAGCCATTGGCCGTGGGCTTTGAGGAGGCGTCGGCGGATGAGGGATTCGTCTGGGGATTCGAGCTTGGGGGAGTTCGTGATCCACTCGGCGGCGTCGCGGCGGGCGAGGGCGAGGAGTCCGTGGTCTTCAAGGGGATTGGCGACTTTGAAGGGGGGCATGCCGGATTGTCTTGTGCCGAAGACATCGCCCGGGCCTCGGATTTCGAGGTCTCGTTGGGCGAGGGTGAAGCCTGAGGTGGATTCGACCATCGCCTCTAAGCGGAGTTTACCGTCGTCGGTTGTGGGGTCTGCGACCAGTACACAGACGGCTTGATCTGTGCCGCGACCGACTCGGCCCCGGAGTTGGTGGAGTTGGGCGAGTCCGAAGCGGTCGGCATCTTCGATGACGATGACCGATGCGTTTGGAACATCGACCCCGACTTCGATGACGGTGGTGGCGATGAGGGTGTCGATATCGTGGTTGCGGAACTTGTGCATGATGCGTTCGCGGGTGTCGCGTTTGAGTTTGCCGTGCATTGCGGCGAGTTTGGTATCGTGGAGTTCGCCGCCCTGGAGTTCTTTGGTCAGGTCGCGGAGGTTTCTGGTCGGGCCTTTGCCGCCGTGGGTTGTGCCGTCGGAGTGGAGTGTCGCGGTGGTTTTGCCTCCGGGCTCGATCGCGGGGACGACGATGAAGGCTTGTTGGCCTTGCTTGATTTTCTCATTGAGCCAGTTGTAGACGGTGGAGCGTTTGTCTGGGGTGACGAGTTTGGTGATGATTGGGATGCGGCCTTGGGGGAGGTGTTCGATGGTGGAGATGTCGAGGTCGCCGAAGATTGTGAGGCCGATGGTGCGGGGGATTGGGGTGGCGGTCATGACGAGAATATGGGGGGTTTCGCTTGAACTGTCGTCTCCGCCTTTGACTCGGAGCTTGGCGCGTTGTTCGACGCCGAAGCGGTGTTGTTCGTCGATGATGGCGACGGCGAGGGAATTGAAGTTGACGGAGTCGGAGACGAGGGCGTGGGTGCCGATGACGAGATCGACCTCACCGGATTCAATGAGTGCTACGACCTGGGAGCGTTGATCGGGGGGCATGGACCCGGTGAGGAGGGCGATTCTTGTGTTGGAATCTTTGAGCATGTCGGAGATGGAGAGGTGGTGCTGTTCTGCGAGGAGTTCGGTGGGTGCCATGAGGGCGGCTTGGTGTCCATGGGCGATGGCGCGGAGCATTGCGGTGAGGGCGACGACGGTTTTGCCTGAGCCGACATCGCCTTGGATGAGGCGGTTGGTGGGGGTGGTGAAGGAAAGGTCGCGGGCGATTTCGGCGGCGACGCGGGTTTGGTCTGGGGTGAGGGTGAAGGGGATGCGGGCGCTAATTCGTTCTTCGATCTCGGGGGAGGTTGGGAGTGCGGGGGATTGGAGTGTGGAGCGGAGGTGGGCGCGTTTCATGTGGACGCCGAGTTGGAGGAGGAGGAGTTCGTCGTAGGCGAGGCGGCGCTTTGCGATGGCGACTTCGTCCTCATCTTCTGGATTGTGGATCATGCGGTAGGCATCGGCGAGGGTGGGGAGTGCGCGTTGTTTGCGGTAGTCGTCGGTGAGGTGGTCTTTGAGGAGGGGGAGGGCTTGATCAAGCAGTGGTTTGATGATGTCGTTGATCTGCAGTGAGGTCAGCCCTTCGGTGGCGGGGTAGACGGGGCGGTACTCGTCGTCCATCTGTTCAAGATGGTCTGTGGATTGGAGTGCATCGAGTTGGTCTTCGGGGATGATGGAGAAGGTGGGGTTGGCCATTTGGAGACCTGGGCCGAAGGTCTTTGGGGTGCCTTGGACATTGAGGAACATTCCTGGCTGGAGTTTTTTAGCGAGGAAGGCTTGATTGAAGAAGACGAGGTCGAGGCGGCCGTGCTGGAGTGCGTTGGGGGAGGAGTCGTCGATCAATACGATTTGGAGGCGGGCCTTGCGTCCGAACCCGGTGACTTTGAGTGCGCTGATTTCGCCGATCGCCGAGCCGATGACGCCGGGCTGGAGGTCGTCGAGGGTGGCTCTTGCGCGGATCCATTCGTGGCGGTGGGGGAGGTGGGTGAGGAGGAGCCCAAGATTGGTGACGCCGAGTGCGATGAGTTTGCCCGCCGCGTGTTGGGATACGCCTGGGAGTTCTGAGACTGGGGTGGTGAGAGAGAGGGACACCTGTTGGCTCACAGTCCGAGGGGGTTGGAGTGGCTTGGGCCTTGGTCGGATTTGGTTAGACCGCTCGGGTCATCTGCGGGAGTGTTGTTTGGGTCGATTTCTCTAAGGTAGGTCCAGGTGTAGATCCCGGTGTCGTGGCCATCGGAGAAGATGATCTTGATGGCGTAGTTGCCGACCATTTCGGCGTCGGTGGCCGTGAGGGTGTCGGCTGAGCCCATGCCTTCTGGGAGGATGGTGAGGGGGTCGCGGTGCATTTGTTTGCGGAGTTCGCGCATCTCGGCGCTGGGCGACATCTTGCGGAGGTGGGCGATGGGGTAGAAGGATTCGATGCCATCGTTCCAGCGGATGGTGAGTCCTTGGTCTTTTTTGAGATCGAGATGTTGGGGAGTGACCCCGGCGGTGCCCATGGTGATAGTGTATGGTCAAATCATGAGCGGAGGCAGCGGCATGGGTGCAATGGAAGAATTAGCGGCGGCGATCGACAAAGCGGAGTCCTGCGCGTGTATCGGGATCGATCCGGTTGTTGAGCGGATGCCCGGGGAGCTGCAGGAGGTAGAGCCTGAGGTCGCGATGGCGATGTTCTGCAAGGTTGTGCTGGATCATGTCCATGAGCAGGCGGGGGTGGTGAAGTTCCAGTCTGCGTGCTTTGAGCGGTACGGGCATGTGGGGTATGCGATTCTTGAACAATCTATAGCACTGGCCAAGGGGTATGGGTTGTGCGTTATTCTCGATGCCAAACGGGGGGATATCGGGTCATCGGCGGCGCATTACGCGGCCGGGGCCAAGGCAATGGGGGCGGATCTGATTACTTGTTCGCCGTATATGGGTCGATCGTCGATCGAGCCGTTTTTGGATGCAGGGCTTGGGGTGTTCGCGTTGTGCAGGACATCGAATCCGGATGCGGACGAGTTGCAGTCGCTCAAGGTGGAAGATGGATCGACTCTTGCGCAGAAGACGGCTGAGATGATTACTGGGCTGGGGGTTCAGGTCGGGGCGGTGGTGGGGGCGACCAATGCGCCCGAGGAGACTCAGGCGATCCGTGGAGTGATGCCTGATGGGATGTTCCTTGTTCCTGGGGTTGGGGCGCAGGGAGGGAGCATGGATGATGTGAAGAAGATGTGCCGGGTAGGGGCGACATTGCATAGCGGGCTGGGTGTGGTGATTAATGCTTCGCGTTCGGTCTTGTATCCGGAGGTGAACGAGGATGAGCCTTGGCATGATGCGGTCAAGCGAGAGGCGGGGGCGTTTGCTGGGATGTGCCGGGGACTAATGGGCTAAAGGGGTGTAAAAAAGAGAGAGGCCGACGATTCTCACCGCACGGCCTCTCTCTTGCGTTTAGCACACTCTGCTTATGCAGAGCGGGGAACATATACAGATTTAGCGGCGACGGCGTGCGGTGACAAGACCACCAAGGCCAAGGAGTGCCATTGAACCGGGTGTTGGTACATTGGCGAGAATGCCGTCGAGTTGTGTGGTGCGTGCGTTGAAGTTGCCGTTGTTGGCGTCGAACCATTCTGGCATCTGGAGGAGCATGGAGAGTGCACCGTTGAGGGGTTCTGTTGAGACCGCGAAGGTCTGGCCAGCGTTTCCTTCAAAGATGCTGTTGCCCGACTCGATTTCGTTGTAGGAAGCCGAGACGATTTCACCATCGAAGAAACCAAATCCGAACTGGTTGGTCCAGGTTCCAACGAAGCTGCCCGAGAGGGTGTCGCCATTGATATCGGTGATGATGAAGGAGCCGACTGCATCGGCGGATGTGCCTGTGATGTTGGAGAGTGTCATATCAAACACGGAGTCGGCACTGGTCGAACCATCGGCGAATCCTGAGTTGAACAACGCGGTTGCGGGTGCGCCGCCGAGGTAGTTGGTCAGGTCGCCCGATGTGCTGAGTGATGGTGTTTCTTCTGCACCGATTTCGAGCATGCTGCTTCCGGCGTTCCAATTGGCGCCCATATCGGTGTAACCGAATGTTGCGGCGAGATCGGCTTGTGCTGCGCCTGCAACGGTCGTGAGTGCAACGGCAGCAATAAGTGTCGTGGTTTTCATATTTCTCATTCCTCTTGTATTTACGAGAGCTTGGTTTCAAACAAACATCCAAAGCCCCGACGAACGCAGGGCATGAATTCCACCCTATAGGTACAACATTCCAGCCAATACGCCAGTGAACCGCGGGTTTTCACTGATAATTCTGAAAAATGATCGGACGGATTGCGTCCGATAAGTTTATTGGTTGTGGTCCGATTTTCACAGAACTTCTGGATCTGTCTGGTATTGGGATCGTTTATTTGGATTTCAGGGTGGGCGCACGGAGAACGCTGTAGCGCGTTACAAACAGAACTTGATGAATAAATGATGAGGTCCGAAAACCAATCTTGTGATCAGCCGATCGGCTGGTTACATCGGTTTGTTTTCGATGGTCAGGTCGTAGATTGACAGGAGTTTGGTCTTGTCGTAGATCATTTCCTGACGGGAGCGGCCCACGACATCGTAGAGCGGGGTGAGCTCGATGGCGTCAACAGGGCATGCTTCTTCGCACATGCCACAGAAAATACAGCGGAGCTCGTCGATTTCGAACTTGGCGGGATATTTTTCTCGGTCGTCCCAGGGGGACTCGGCGGCTTCGATGTGGATGCAGTTTGCGGGGCAGATTGTTGGGCACATCATGCACGCGACGCACTTGACGCGTCCGGCGGCGTCTTTGTTGAGGCGGTGTACGCCTCGGAAGTTGCTGGTTTCGATCCCGCCTTGCTCAACATCGCGGTGCTCTCGGCGTTCCTCGGGGTACTGCATTGTGTAGCTGGTGCGTCCCTGACCGAAGGAGGTGAAGAAGTGACGGAGGGTGGTGCCGAATCCGCTGAAGATAGCGGGAAGATAGACAGCCTCCTTGGAGGTCATCGGCTTGGGGGTCATATCGATGATGTTTGCGTCTGGAATCGTCATATCAGGGTCAGTATAGCGTGCCAAGGGTCTGTTATGGGGTCTCTCGGGCGGTATGTTGCGATGGCAATCTCTGCCCGGCTATCATATATCAACATGACTGACCGCAGACCAGGACCGCCGCTCTTTGAACTCCTCGGCCAGGATCAACCCGATCCAGAGGAGGGGCATGATTCTGCGCCGGCGCAAGAGGCGCCGACGGCTCAAGCCCCAACCCAACAGCCGGTTAAGACTGCTGAACCAGCGGTACAGCGATCGGCCCCGATCTCTGCTGGGGTTTCGCTCGCGGAGCGTTCGGCGGCGACAATGCCCGAGGAGACTGGGCCAGCTGAGGGGGGGGTGCACCTGAGCATGTCCCGGTTGTATATGTCGATTGCATTGATCGCGGTTGCGTTGCTTCTTGTTTGGGCAACGGCGTACAAATACGGAGAATCGGCGGGCAAGAGTTACATGGAATCGCTGATCCCCAATAAGCCCGGGGTGCTGCCTCCGGAGGATATTGCGGGGAGCGATCCGGTTGATTCTGGGAATGTGGGGTCTGAGGTTGATAACAGCGTTGGCGAGCCACCGAGGGTGCCTGCAGCGGCGGTCGGGGCGGTGATGACCGCCCAGGGCTTCGTAGAGGCCGATCCGCGGGTTTCTGGGCATAACTACCTCCAGCTCGCGACATTCTCGTCTGAGCAGGCCGCGGACGCGATTCTGTTCATGAATGACAACGGGATGCCAATCATCGGGGTCCCGGTAGTGGATTCTGCGGTCCGAGCGGGCAACAATCCCTCCCGCTATACCCTGTATTCCCTTGGGCTTGCAGTGCCTGGCGGGGGACAGTTTCGAGCAATGGAAGCCCAACGGGACGAGCACAAGCGAGCAATCGCGTCGCTCGGCTCGAGGTGGCAAAGAGAACGCCGCGGCGGATCAGACTTTGGCGAGTCCAAGACGCAGTGGGTGAAGTACAACTAATCGATCAGGGCACCGCCAGTTTCGCCCGTTAAACAGCAAGACACATCGGAGCCCGCTATGAGTATCCACTCCTCACTGAAGACCGAAGGCAACCTGACCACCAAGCGCAATGTGATGAAGCGTGCGGAACGCGTCGAAGCCCTCAAAGACGAAAAAAAGCACACCAAGGAAGACGGCGCACTCGGTCTCCAGAAGACCAAGGTCCGCGAGTAGTTTCGGTGATCAAGGCGGGGTCTTGCAGGGGCTCCGACCATCGACAATTTATAGAAAGAGGTTGACATGATTGAGCAACTTATTGCGGATCGTGCGGGCGCGATCGATGCATCTGGTATCCGGCGGATCTTCAATCTCGCTTCGACACTCAAGAACCCGATCAATCTTTCGATCGGGCAGCCTGACTTCCCGGTTCCCCAACCGATCCGCGACGCGGCGGCGGCGGCGATCCAAGACCACAAGAACGGCTACACACTGACGCAGGGCGATCCGGTGCTGCTTGGGAAGGTGATCGACTGGCTCAAGCTCGATCTGGGCTGGGACTGCGCCGTGACTGGTCAGGGGCAGGCTAATCAGCCCACGGCCTTTGTCACCAGTGGAACCAGCGGGGGGCTCTTTCTCGCGTTTATGGCGCTGCTCAATCCCGGTGATGAGTGCATTGTTCCTGATCCGTACTTTGTCGCGTATCCGCACCTGGCGACGATGTGCGGCGCCAAGGCCGTTCCGTGTGATACCTATCCGGATTTCCAAATGACGGCCGAGCGGGTCGAGCCTTTGATTACCGAGAAGACCAAGTTTGTGCTGCTTAATACGCCATCGAATCCGTCGGGCGTGGTGCTTTCGAGCGAGGAGGGGGCCAAGCTGCGTGCGTTGTGTAAAGAGCGCGGCGTGCTGTTGATTTCTGATGAGATCTACGACGAGTTTGTGTTTAGTGAATCGCTCAACGATGTCGCCAAGGGTGATCCGGGGCTCAAGCGTTGCCCGTCGCCTGCGCGCATTGATGGTGCCGACGAAGATACCCTCTTGATCCGTGGGTTTGGGAAGACCTACGGGTGTACCGGGTGGCGGCTCGGGTATGTCGCTGGGCCTGCGGCGATTGTTGATCAGATGTCCAAGCTCCAGCAGTACACCTTTGTATGCGCGCCCGCTCCGTTGCAGACAGGTGTTGCCGAGAGCTTTGATACGGATATGAGCGCGTTTGTTGATGAGTATGAATCACGGCGGGACATGGTCATCGAGCGGCTGTCGAAGGTGACCAATGTTGGCACGCCTGGCGGCGCGTTCTATGCGTTTATCGAGATCCCCGAGTCGCTCGGGATGACTGGGACGGAGTTTGCCGAGCGTTGCATCGAGCACGAACTGCTGGTGATCCCGGGGGGGGCGTTCTCGGAGCGGGATACGCACTTCAGGATCAGCTTTGCGACCAATCGCGCGATTCTGGAGAAGGGTCTCGATGTGCTGTGCAAGTTACTGGGCGGTGAGGGCTGATCAGAACTGGATCTGCAGGCGGGCGAAGAGGCCTTCTTGGTTGAGATCTGAGGTGACGGCCCCGAAATCAAACTCTGAACGCAGGATCTGGTACCCGGCGCTGAGGCCGATGCGGTCTGAGATCCGCCAGTCTGTTTGTGCGTTGAACCCGATCAATGATGAGCCCATGTTGAGTGATTGCGTTGTCGCGTTGCCTGTGAGGCTCCAGTCGTTGGAGATTTTCCAGCGGACGGATGATCCGATTGTGGGCACGGCGATGACGCGGTTTGTTGCATCGTAGATTGTTGTTGTCCCGCCGGATTGGACGCGCTTGGAGACATTGGCCTGGATAGCGGTGACGCCTGAGGTGAAGCTCAGGTCTACCTTGCCGGTGGAGGCGGCTTTCCATTCGACGGCCATGTCATAGAAGTTGTACTCGCCCTCGCTCTGGGTCATGGTCGAGATCGAGTTTCTATCACCCGGGAGTGAGACGCTTGAGCCTGCGATGTTCCCGTCGTTGAGTGTGGTGTTGCGACCTACAGAGAAACGCATATTCCCCTCAGAGGAGGCTGCGTAGTTTGAAGTGTAGTTTGAAGCGTTGAGCACATGCTCGATGATCCCGGTATCGAGTGCAGGGTTGGTTTGGAATGATGAAGAGGAGAGCTCGGGGATGGTCTCGCTTGATTTGATGAGATCAATATCGGCGCCCATCGAACGGAGTTCCATGAGTTGTTCAGTCGAGAGGTCGACCCATACGGGTGTGTACTCGTGTATGGCTTGGCTTTGTTGGACTGGGAAGCCGATGATTTCTGTATCGGGGTGCATGATCACGCGCGGCGCGATGCTTGCATTGCAGAGCGATGACGCGCACGCGATGCTTGCAATAGAGAACAACCCAGATGGCGAGAACAATGCCCGGCTCATACTGCGAATTGTGGCACACACAGCCATGAAAGTCAAATCGGCTATTTTCCTTGGTTAGCATTCACAAAGCTTCCGATAAGCTCGATGACTTCCCTCAGTTGGGGCGAATGATTGACACCCTTTGGCGCAGGATTGGCCGTATTAAGGACATGATTCGCGCGAGCGATGATGTGCAGGTTGTTTCTGAGTGCCTTTGAGATGTTGTGGCCGGCCTCTATATCGACCGCTTGGTCATCAGAGCCGTGCAAAATTAATGTTGGACATTTGAGTGTTGTGCACAGCGAAAGCACATCGTGGGCGTCGGGGGCGTCGAGTTGTTCTTGTAACCACGCGGAATGGATTTTGAGAATTTGTCCGGTCCGCGCGCTCTCGGTGATACTCGAGCCCGCGTCGATGAGATCGAGCTGTGCTTCTTTGGTGAGCCGATTGCATGCGTCCACGCTATTGATGGTGATGAGTCCTGAGAGCTTGGGTTGGGGTGTGCGTCCGGCGGTGAGCAGTGCGGTCCCTCCGCCACGGGAGTGTCCGGCGAGAAACAATGGTAATCCATGTCCTTCGATCTCGCCGCTTTGGATCGCACCGAATGTGCACCGCACATCTTCGACCTGGCGGTTCCAAGTATCGAGGGCGAACAGATCGGGGCGTGCGAAGGTCTCGACATCGTTGGTCATCCCTGAGGTCGAGAAGTTGATCCGGTGCACAAGAATCCCGGCGCTGCTCAGGGCGCTGGCGAGGACGGGGATGAAGCCGTAGTCTTTGTAGCCTTTGAATCCGTGGAGCAGGACGAGGCAGGCGGTGGGGTCGGTGTCCGGGTGATCGGTGGTCCCGATGATGTCGAGGCCTTGGCTGTTGGTCAGGGTCCAGTCGGTTGTGTGTGGTGCCATGGTGTATTGTTGGCTAAATCCGGCATAAAGACACCCGGAAAATCATCAGGCGGGGATTGCTCCTATCCTTCCCCTTCATGAATGACGCAAAGAAGAACGGAAATGGTAGCAACGGCGGCAAGAAACCCGCCCCGTGGGGCAAGAGCCCGCCGATCGGCGGGGAGCATGATTTGCTCAAAGGCCCCCGGCTCCGCAGGCAAGAACTCTGGACAACCATCAAGATCTTCAGGGAGTTCCTCCGTGGATTCCGAAAGATGCACTTCATCGGGCCCTGTGTCACGGTGTTCGGTTCGGCGCGGTTTGAAGAGGATCATCAATACTACAAGCTTGCCCAAGAGACCGGCGCAGCATTAGCTCGTGGCGGGTACGCGGTGATGACGGGGGGCGGTCCCGGAATCATGGAGGCGGCCAACCGGGGGGCGCGTCAAGAGGGCGGGCTGTCGCTGGGGTGCAACATCGAACTCCCGATGGAGCAGGTGCCCAACCCTTACCTTGATCGGTTCGTGGACTTTGATTACTTCTTCGTGCGCAAAGTGATGCTCGTCAAATATTCAAAGGCGTTCATTGTGATGCCTGGTGGGTTCGGGACGATGGACGAGATCTTCGAGACGGTGGTGCTGATCCAGACCAAGAAGATCGAACGGTTCCCGATCATCGTCATGGGCAAAGAGTTCTGGGAACACATGCGCGAGTTTGTCAACAGTGCGCTGATCGCCAATGGGACGATCGATGCGGTTGATATGGATCTGATCCAGTGGACGGATGATCCGGAGGAAGCGGTGGAGATGATCGCGCAGTACGCGGCTAATGGAAATTCTCTTTAGAACTCCGTGATCCGGTTAAATATAAGATACTTCGTCCGGGTTTTTAGCTATCTACACGCTTGCACACCCATGTATTGCCGGCGTACCGAACCACGAGTTCATCGGGGGATCGGAACGCGACCCGTGCCCCGCGTGATCCGGCGGGGCGGCCTGCGAAGATTTCGTTGGGTTCTAGTCCTTCTGCCAACGGGATCAGATTCCGCTCAATAATCCCGGATGTAGAGACCGCAAGGCAGCCAGATTTCTCGGCCCATTTAATTTCAAACCGTTGAGTTTGGCTCGGTCTCCATGCGAACACGCCAACAAACTTTGAGACCTTTGAAAAGTCGGTATCAAAGAGCTCTCGGCCGATGTTAAGATTGACAGATTCGAGATATTCCATCACTCTAGAAGCCTTGCCCGCCTGGGCATGCCGATACATTGAGATGCTGTGCGGGCCTTCAGTTGCACGGGCGTCTGGGACCGTTTCGATGTACATCTTTATGGCGTCAACTTTATCGAGTGTCGCGAGTGTAAAGATTGTCGGCCTTGCGCCGTGGGCAAGAAGGAGATCGATAATCGCGATTTGACCAGTGTGGGAACATGCCCCAATTGCGGATTCATAATCTCCGAACCCCCAATCCCAGCTGGCGCGGCTCAAGTCGGGATTGCCTTTGAGCATTTTTCTGACTTTGTCGATCGGAAAATGACACGCGCCCACGAACTCTCGTTTTTGCGATGCCGAATCTCGAACGCCCACGGATTTCTCATCTGACGCGATGGCCGGAACCCGATGTGCTGCCAAGGCTGCGCCCCCGACCAGTGAAACTGTCCCGGCACCAATGAATGAACGGCGTGTGACTGATTGCATGGATCACCTCCTGTTTTCATTGGAATACAGGCGATATCAGAGGCGGTTGCATCACACCGTCGCGGTCGCGAAGTGTTCTTTGACTGTGGTGGCGCCCTTTGACTCGTGCTCACCAGCAACCGCAGAGACGAACTCGTCGAGTGGCATTGAACCCAAGTCCTTTTCGGTGCCGAACGCTCGCACAGAGACGGCCTTTGCCTCGGCGTCGCGTGGGCCGACCACAACCAGATATGGGATCTTCATCTCTGATCCGTTCTTGATCTTGGCTTGGACGCGTTGGTCGTGGGTGTCACTCGTCGCACGGATGCCGACGGCTTTGAGCTGCGCAAGGACCTCGGCGGCGTAGTCGTTGCTCTTCTCGGAGATCGGGAGGACGCGGACCTGTTCTGGCGCAAGCCAGACGGGGAACGCTCCTGCGAAGTGCTCGATCAAGACACCAATGAATCTCTCCATTGAACCAAACGGGGCGCGGTGGATCATCACCGGGCGGTGCTTCTCGTTGTCGGCTCCGATGTAGCTGAGGTTGAAGCGTTCGGGGAGGTTGTAGTCCACCTGGACGGTGCCGAGCTGCCACTCGCGGCCGATGACATCCTTGACCACGAAGTCGATCTTCGGGCCGTAGAACGCGGCTTCTCCTGGTTCCTCTGTGAAGGGGACGCCGAGGGTTGCGGCGGCGTCGAGGCATGCCTTCTCGGCCTTGTCCCAGTTGGCGGGGTCGCCGGTGTATTTGCTGGAGTCCGGATCACGCAGGCCTACGCGGACGCGGTAATCTTCCATGCCGAGGGTGTCGAAGATTTTTTTGACGATGGACAAGCAGCCCTGGACTTCGTCGTTGATTTGTTCTGGGGTGCAGAAGAGGTGTGCGTCGTCTTGGGTGAAGCCTCGGACGCGGGTCATGCCGTTGAGCTCGCCGGACTGTTCCCAGCGGTATACGGTGCCGAACTCGGCGAGTCGCACGGGGAGGTCTTTGTAGGAGTGGGGCTGGGAGTCGTATATTTTGATGTGGTGGGGGCAGTTCATGGGTTTGAGCATGAAGCCCTCGATCTCGCCGGTGCTCATATTGTTGGAGAGCTGGGCGCAGGTGCAGCCTTCTTCGGAGATTTGGACGAGGTGATCGCGCTCGATGACAGGCGGGAACTGCGAGTCCGCGTAGTACGGGAAGTGGCCGGAGGTCCGGTAGAGATCGAGCTTGCCGATGTGCGGCGTGAAGACTTCGCTGTAGCCCTGCTTGGTGAGTTCGGTGGCGATGAAGCTTTGGAGTTCTTTGCGGACGACGGAGCCGTTGGGGGTCCAGAGGATGAGCCCTTGGCCGACGGTCTCGTCGATGTGGAAGAGTTTGAGTTTTTTGCCCAGGACGCGGTGGTCGCGTTTCTTGGCTTCTTCGAGGTTGTGGAGGTGGGCCTTTAAATCCTTCTTATTGAAGAACGAGGTGCCGTAGACGCGGGTGAGCGAGTCGGAGTTCTCGTCGCCGTGCCAGTAGGAGGAGGCGAGGGACATGATCTTGTACCCGCCGATGCGCCCGGTGCTCGGGATGTGCGGCCCTCTACACAGGTCTTCCCAGTCCTTGCCCGGCTCGCCGGTCGCATAGAAGGAGAGGGAATCGGATCCCGCTTTGATCGCTGCTTCCGCGTTGTCGAGTTTGTACTTTGAACCTTCACTCTTGAGTTTTTCGATGCCGTCGTTGATGGGCATGTCGTAGCGGGTGAAGGGGCGGTCTTCTTTGATGATCGCGCCCATCTCTCTTTCAATGGCTTCGAAGTCGCCTTCTTTGAGGGGGCGGTCTTCGGGGAACTTGATGTCGTAGTAGAAACTGTTTTCAAGGGGCGGGCCGTAGACGAGCATCGCGCCGGGGACGATGCGTTGGATTGCTTCGGCCATGACATGGGCGGTGGAGTGTCGGAGGAGGTTGAGGGCGTTGGGGTCGTCTGATTTGTCGCGGTTCTTCTCGGTGACGAGGGCGAGGGTGGAGTCTGATTCAATGACGGTCGAGAGGTCGCAGAGTTGTTCGTCGATGATCGCGCCGACGCATGCTTTGGCGAGTCGTTCTCCGATGGTCATGGCGACATCGAAGGCGGAGACGGGGCGATCGAAGGATTTGATGGAGCCGTCTGGGAGTGTGATATTGGGCATTTGTATTGTGCTCGCGTGTGTGTTTGAGGCTGTTAGCCTGTGAATGGTTCAATGCTATGAAAAACGCCCGGCGTTGGCTGGGCGTTTGGAGTGTTTTTGCAACAATATCCTGCCAGCCTATCGCGGGGGAGACGTAGTCTCGGTCGTGGTGGTGGTTGATGGCATGCGGGACGATCCTAGCCGGTTTGATTAGCAGCATCCATCGCCGCAGCATGAATCATCGGGCATTGTTGCTTGAATATCCAGGCTGGTGATGACTTCCTCGGCGGTCTGTCCATCGGGGAGCAATGCGGTGACCTTGGCGTAGAGTGGGTCGTTTGCGGCCGTCAGTGCGTTGACATAGTGGGGCTTGGGGGTCAGGAAGATGTTGGCCATCCCTGCGTTGACCATTTGCGTGCGCATTTTTTCGACCGGGATCGCCCCGGCAACACAGCCCGCCCATGCTTCGAGGATGGATTTAACCTCTTCGGGGACCTCGCAGAGCAGAGCGATGTCCGAGATCGCGACGCGGCCGCCGGGTTTGAGGACGCGGCTAATCTCGTTCCAGACCTGCTGCTTGTCCATCGAGAGGTTGAGGACGCAGTTGGAGATGATGACATCGACGGAGTTGTCTGCAACGGGGAGGTGCTCGATCTCGCCGAGGCGGAACTCGACATTTTGTAGGCCGGTGGATTTTTGGTAGTGGTCGATGTTGGCGCGGGCTTTGTCGATCATTTGGGGGGTCATGTCGATGCCGATGGCTTGTCCGGTCTTGCCGACCTTTGGTCCTGCGAGGAAGACATCGAACCCGCCGCCGGAGCCGAGATCGAGGAGGGTTTCGCCTTCTTTGAGGTTGGCGATGACGGTGGGGTTGCCGCACGACAAGCCCATGTTGGCGTCTGCGGGGAGAGCCTGGAGTTCTTCTTTGGAGTAACCGATTTTTTCAGCAAGTTCGTTGGCGTCAATGGTCTCGGTGACGCCGCAGGCTCCGGCGCAGCAGTTGCCGCTGTTGTCGGCGATCCCTGCGTAGTCGGAGCGGATCTGTTGACGGATTTCCTCATTGGTTTTCATAGGTTGATTCCTTTCGTTCAGTTAGCAGCAGATGCGTGGGATGCAGCACCCGGTGCGTTGCATTTTGGCGAGTTCGGTTGGTTCAATGGCATCGATCTGTTCGAGCCTTGCATTGTCCATAAGGATGGCTTCGTCGCTGAGTGCGTGGGATCTCACAAAGGCCAGTGCGTCGTTGACGATGGGGCTCGGGGAATCCGGCACACGGTAATGCACCCAGCGGCCTTCACGCCGAGACTCCAGCAGCCCAGCGCCCTTGAGGGTGGACAGGTGTTTGGAGATCGAAGCGTTGGAGAGATCGATGAGCTCGACGAGTTGGCACACGCAGCGTTCCTGGTCCATGCACGCGGCGAGGAGCCGAACGCGGTTTGGGTCAGAAAGGGCTGTGGAGATGATGGTAAGCTTGTTCATTGTTTTCTCATTTCGTTAAATAAGAATATGCACCTGGGTCATTTTCTTCCAATGGAAAATGAAAAATACGATATAAAAACCAGATATATCAAAACCTGATATATCCAACGTCGTATAACTAGCCGAGGAATCAATCATGCTGACATTGAAACAAGACAACTCTGAACTCGTCGTCCTCTCGGTGCTTGCTGCTGGGCCTTCGTATGGATACGCGATCAGCAAGGACATCGCGGCTCGCTCAGACGGGCACTTCAAGCTCTCGGCCTCTGGGATGTACCCGCTGCTGACCAAACTCGAGAAGAACGGCTTGGTGACGACCGACTGGGAAGAAGTCAAAGCGGCGGGGGCCGACCCGGACTCTTCCGGGCGTCGTAGGAAGTGGTACACGCTGAGCCCTAAAGGTCAGAAACAACTTGAACGACGGATCGAGATGCATCGTCAGATGCAATCGATTCTCGACGGTTTCGTATTGCCCGCGTCGGGCAATGCACACACAGAAAGCGGACTCGCTGGCTGATGCTCTTCAATACCCCAACACGGAAAGCACAGAGGGCGGATGTCACGCCTTCGAGCCGGGACTCGATCTCGGGGTGGCTTGATGTGTTGACCTCGATGCTTTCGTTGCCAGAACCACAACGGATGCAGGTGAGGGATGAACTCGAAGACCATCTGCGATCGCGGGTTGATGATTTATTGATTACGGGGACGGCTGAGCCCGAGGCGGTTCGGATAGCGGTCGCTGAGCTCGGCGAGACTGCGGAGCTTGCCAAACTTATTTCACATGCACATACACGGATAAATCCAAGGAGACGAATGATGAATATTGCACTTATGACAGTCGTGATCGCGGGTCTCTCAATCGGAGGGTACTCATTGAACAACGGGCAGGGGACTGGCGGGGTCGCGGAGCCTGGCGACGGTCCGGGTGTGCAACTCGTTGATACAGGGGCGATGGGGAACGCACCAGAGAAAACTCAAGTGTTTACTGCTCAGAGGCAACCAATATTTGCGGTGTTGAACGAGATCGCGGACGCATTCGGCCGCGAGGTTGAGGTCAGCAGATTGATCGCAAATGGCGACGGGGTCTATGCGATGTCGAAGTATGAGATGTCGCTCGAAGGGGAGATGACCCTCAAAGAGAGCCTAGAGCAGTGGTCGAAGAGTTTTCCGGAAGAGTTGCACGATTACAAGATGACCGTTACGGACACAGTTGTGCGATTGCAATCAGATGATGAATATCAACGAAGCAGGATCCAGACAAAGGTTATTCCATCGCCGGTCTGGATTGAACGTCACGAACTCTTTGATTACGCGGCTTCACTCAGAAACCTACTCGAAGTGAAGCATGATTTATCTATGACATCGATCGAGGTGATGGGTGAGGTGATCGTTGTCGCATCGATTCCCGAAATTCATGAGGAAGTTCTCAGCTTGGTTCATGAGCTTGATGTGGTGATCAAGCAGCGGAATGAAGAACGCCGGATTCAGCAAGAAGCAGAGAAGCAAGCTCAGGGTGAGCGTCGGGGCAAGGCGTATCAGCAACTCTTGAAGCAGCACGCGGATATTGCAGAGCGTCTTGCCGAGACCAGAGAAAAATTTGAGATCAATGAAAACTCAATCAAGATTTTGCTTTCCCAAATCGAGCAAGAAAGGGTATCGCCTCACCCCGAATCACCGGGGATTGAACAGTACACCGAGTTCTTAGATTCTCGGAGGGGATTTAGCGAGTTGTGGCGGAATCAGATCGCCGAAAATGAGGTTCGTGCGCAGTATCTCAAAGACAAGATGCTTGAGTTGGAGTATTTTCACCTGTTCGATGAGCTCGATTGATGCTGTGTCTGTTATAGAAATTGTGTTTCCGAGGCACGGGCATACCAGACTTGGTATAATTCGTGCATCGGAGGCGTTTTGTATGATCTGTCCATTCTGCAACCATAACCAGGACAAAGTGATCGATTCACGCTCCAGCGAGGGTGGGGCGGTGATCCGTCGTCGTAGACACTGCGTCAAATGCGACCGGCGGTTTACCACCTACGAGCGGGTTGAGCCTGCGGGGCGGCTGATGGTTGTCAAAAAGGACGGCTCCCGCGTTGCATTCAGTTCAGAAAATATTATTCGGGGCATCGCCAACGCCTGCGGCAAACGACCGATCTCCGAGGATGTCAAACAACATCTCGCAAAGCTCGTCGAAGAAGAGCTCCACAGCGAGTTCGAACGCGAGGTCCCGACCGTGCTGATTGGTGAGCGGGTGATGAGCAAACTCAGGGATGTCGACAAAATCGCCTACATCCGGTTCGCGACCGAACACCTACAGCTCTCGACGCTCGAGGATCTGCAGCGGGAACTCGATGACCTCTCGGCTCGCCCGTCACTGAGCCCGGATCAGGCGCCTTTATTTGCGACGGGGCGTGGCAGGTAGCTGTTGGAAGGTTTGCCGGGCTACTTTGACTTTGGTATGTGATTGGAGAACTGCACGCGTTGACGCGAGGCATCCTCGACCTGCAGCGCTGCGCGTTTGGCGATCGCGATGAGCTCTCCTCGGTCGTGCTCGTCGAGTTTGTCACCGATGTTGTCGCGGTGATTGTCGATGGTTGAGACCGAGCGGCAGAGCTCCTTGGCGATCTCTTTGGCTCTGAGTCCTTGCCCCATGAGCGCGAGGACTTCGAGCTCTCGGTTGGTGAGTACATCGAGTTTGCCGAGGTCGTTGAAGTTGGCGTGAATGACCATCTCGTTGGTCCGTGTCGAGCTTGCGTAGCCGTATTCGATGGAGGTGATTGGTTCGACGGTGACCAGTACATGTTTCTGTTTTTGGCCGTCGACCATCGTAGAGATCGGGCGGATCAATGTGCGGAGGCGGAAGCCGCCGAGGATTTCGAGGAAGGTGATGCGCTGACCAGAATCGATTGATAGCTGGGCGGCTTTGTATCGTTCGCGGGCCCAGTTCTCCGGGGCGTAGTCGTAGAGTGTCTTGCCGAGCAGTTTTTCGCTGGAATCTTGCTTGAACCCCCGCGCGGCCACATCGTTGCAGCAGACAATCGTGCCCTCAGCGTTCCAGACCATGATCGAGACGGCATACATCCCGGTCAGGAGCTCTGAAAAGAGTTGGTCCGCGGAGATATCCGAGATCATCCTGAGTTTCGAGAGTTCGCCACTATTCTCATCACTGTTGTTCTGATCATCGACATTCATGGTATAAAGCCTCAGGATATTTCAAATCTGAGTATACCCGGATTTGCTGATAAGTGCAGAGCGTTTTGCTGTGATCACTTATCTTCGGGGGCGGGGTATTGGTGTCCGAATGAAGTGTTTGTGCGCGAGGCATCAATGACCTCGAGTGCGGCCTCGCGTGCGAGACCAACGAGCTCGACGCGATCTGTGATCCCGAGTTTTTCCCCGATGCGTTCGCGGTGGCGATCAATAGTCGAGACCGATCGGTGGAGTCTTTCGGCGATCTGCTTCTGGCGGAGCCCTTGGCCCATCAATGCGAGCACCTCGAGCTCACGGGGTGAGAGCACCGCTAGTCGGCCTAGGTCGATGAACTTGGCGTCAATCAACTCTTCAGAATTCTTTGTCTTTCTGAGCCATTCGAGAGTGACCGGCGTGATCTGTTCAACAGTAAAGATGAGGATCCACTCCGGGTCATCTCCATCTTTGGTCTGGATAGGGCTGATGGTTGAACAAAGCCTGGTCCCATCCAGGATCTCGATCACCATCAACTGGCTCTTTCGTTGGATCGCAAGGTTCATGAACTCGACGCGTTCCTGGGCCCATTGGGGAGGAGCGAGGTCACAAAAATTCTTTCCGATCACACTTTCTGTAGTCGAGTTTGGGAAGCCGTTGGCTGCGATTGTGTTTGCAGCCAAGATGATTCCATCTGGATTGGTTACCAAGACCGAGGTTGATTCGAATCCTTTGAGGATACTTTTGAGAATCAGCTCGGGGTACCTTCCGGTGAGCACATTTGGTAATGATTGAACGGATACAGAATCAGTAGAGTTCGTTTCAAGGTCGCTTTTAGATAAAGACTCGTTGTTCACGAGTGAGTCCCTCACAAATGTCAGGATTGACAGTGTTGTCTATCCGGTGTCCCATTCTATCATGATCAGCAAACACCTCACTGATCCGGCATAGACTATACCGGTTGTATCGAAACAGTACACTGGTAAAAATCACCATTCGGAGGGCACAATGGGCTCAAAAGAATACGCAGATCCATCAATATGCTTCTCAGATCTCAAAGAGATGGGCGTCGTTCACGACGGCATGATGTGCATGGTCGGTGGTTTCGGCCTTTGCGGCATCCCAGAGCAACTTATCGTGGCTCTCAGGAATACCGGGGTTCAAGAAATCACCTGTGTTTCCAACAACGCCGGGGTCGATGGCTGGGGGCTCGGGCTCCTTCTAGAGACAAAACAAATCAAAAAAATGATTTCATCCTATGTCGGAGAGAACGACGAGTTCGCCCGTCAGTTCCTCAGCGGGGAGCTCGAAGTCGAGTTCAATCCACAAGGAACGCTTGCCGAGCGAGTCCGCGCGGGCGGTGCCGGGATCCCCGCGTTCTACACCGCGACCGGTGTGGGGACCCAAGTTGCCGAGGGCAAAGAGACACGAACCTTCGCAACACCCAACGGCGGCGAGGAACGCGACTTCATCATGGAGACCGGGCTCTTCGGCGATCTCGCGCTCGTCAAAGCCGCCAAGGCCGACAAGTTCGGGAACCTGATCTTCCACGCCACAGCTCGCAACTTCAACCCAGAAATGGCGACCGGAGCCCGCTTCACCATCGCAGAAGTCGACGAGATCGTCGAGACCGGAACTTTCGATCCCGATGATGTGCATCTTTCTGGGGTGTATGTGGACCGTGTTGTGCAGACTGTTTCTGAGAAGCGGATCGAGCAACGAACAGTGAGTGTGTCATGAGCGATTCACCTTTGGATCAAGATTCTATAGATAATGACAATGGTGGATTTGTTGAGCGGGTGTCGACGATTTTAATGGAAGTTCCTCCAGCGAGACTATTTGTTTGGGGAGCCATCGTTCTGATCCTTGCGGGTGTGTGCGCATACTTTGGGATCAGATTCCAGAACGGTTTAAGTTTCAGTGATATGCAAAGGCTGATGGAAAACGGGAGTCTGACTAACCCTGCCTATGTTGAAGACCGAAGCCGTGTTATTCCGCAAATCTTTGGTCTTGTGCTTAGCGTTCTGGGCTTTGTCTTTGGAGTCGTAGGTGGTTTGCTCCCGATGTGGGCTGTTGGCCGGTTGATCGCCGATGCGGTCAAAGCAGGAGATAACGATGAGTGAGCAATCAGAATCTAAGACCAAGGCGTGGTATCTCAAGCCAAAAGCAATAATCACCGCGATCGCCGCGGTGATTCTGCTTATTCTGATCTTTCAGAACTGGGAGTCGGTTTCGGTCGATTTACTCTTTGCGACCGACATCCAGGTTCCCGCGGCTCTGGTGTATATATTTTTTGCCGCTGCCGGCTTTGCCGCCGCACGGATCACGCTCCGAACCAAACCCAAAGAGGGCGGTTCCAAGAGCAAGTGATCCGACGCTTGGCGGTGTTGTGTAACAAGTCTCAGCAGGTACGCCCGGCCCGGCGGCGACGCATCCCGAAGAGCGAGCCCGCACCGAGCAGCGCGAGCGATCCTGGGGTTGGGGTGATGGTGACATTGTCAGCAAGCCCTGCGAACGCGGTGTAGGTGCCGTCGTCGTAGCGTGCGGAGAGTTCGAGCGAGTCGAAGTTGACACCGTCGATGGTGAGCGATTTGCCTACGAGGTTGTCGCGGCCGCCCAGATCGGAGAGCACAAAGGAGTCACTCCCGACCAGTACGCCGTCGAGTGTCGCGTCGAGCTGGATGTTGATACCGCCCCATGGGCCGTTCTCGAAGAGCAGCAGGCTCATTGTTGCAAAGTTCTCGACATTGCCGGTGGACATGTGGAACGATGACATGATGTTGATCGAGAGGTTGTCACCCGCGATGAACGCGTTGCCCCATGAGAGGGCGTGCACGCCGCCGAGGACTCCTGGGAAGTCGTTCATGGCGAGGGTTGCGTTCTCGACGATGAACTGGGTGCCGTACTCGCCTGGGACAAAGCTTGAACCGTCCGGATTGACGCCTGAAACATTATTGAGTTCTGAGAAGGTGATGCCTCCATCGACGAAGGTCTCGCCGACGAATCCTTCGCGTGGTGTCTCAAAGTCAGCAATGCTGGCGAGGGTGGTTCCTGAGAGGGCTGCGAGCCCGAGTGTCTGCACGATAAGCGTAGGGTTTTTCATAACGGTGTCCTTGGGTAAGGGGTGGTGGGGTTGGTTATACAGTGAACTGATCGTGGGATCAGTGGTTACAGCTTTATGGGCATCCTGCTCCGAAGGCGCTCAGGAATGCGGAAACATCGAAGAAGTTGAACTGGCCCTCTCCGGTGAAGTCCGCTGATGGGTTCTGGCGTCCGAACTCTGTGAGGAACTCGGAGACATCAAGGAAGTTGAGATTGCCGTCGCCGTTCATGTCCGCAGGACAGGCCGCAGGAGGCGTGAATCCCTCGATCAGGAACGCGCCGGTCGAGCCGTCGAGCAGGCGGCCAAACCCGACGATGTCGCCGTTGTTATTCACGGCCGTGGCGCGAGAGAGGATCTCGAACTCTTCGTGGTCGCCGAGCATGTCGTTGAGGTCATACATGGTGCCATCAACCCAAGCCCATGCGCGAGGATCGAGTCCTGTATGCTCGCCGTCCCATGAATGCCCAACAACCATCCCGTTGTCATTGACATCGGCCCCTTCGGAGGTGTTGAGCAGTGGGAGGGTGCCGAGTGTGGTGACAGGGTTGTGGCTGTCTCCGGTGTAGATCACCGCGTTCCAGCTGTTGGTGGTCGAGTTGAAGGCGGAGTGTCCGATGATCATCCCCGTGTTGTTGATGGCGCGGGCCTGGGAGAAGTAGAATCCGAATGGGTTAATGAGTGGGTATTCGTAGCCGCCGCGATTATCCGGGACAGCGAGGAGCGCGTCGTCAGGGTCACCAAAGAAGAAGCCTGAGCCGACGATCTCGCCGGCGTTGTTGACGCTGTAGTTTGCGCCGCCCGGGTAAAGGTCCGTGCCCGCTTGGAGTGCGGGGTTGACTTGATCCCAGATGAAGCCTCGTGCAAAGATTCCAGCAGTAATCGATGCTTGTCCCACAATCACATCGCTGTCGTTGATGTCCCAAGGGATCGATGATCCCGTAGCACCGATCGCTGCGTGCATATCGACGATGCCGCCGCGCCCGTCCCAGACTGTTGCCAGCCGGGCTCCGGATCCGACTTCAGAGAAGCCGACGATGATGCCGTTGTTGTTGATCGCGAGTGCTTCAGAGAGCACGGCTCCCGGCAGTGAGCCGAGGTTGGTCGCGTTGTGGGCCGCGTCCCAGCGGACCGCGGTCACTCCGAGACCGCCGGCGAGTGTCGATTGTCCGACAACCTCGCCCATGTCGTTGATGTCGTTGGCAATTGAGCCTGAGCCGCCGAGTGATGGGAGGTTAATTACATTCTGTCCAAGTGCTGATCCGCTGGCAAAAAACAGGCCGAGGGCTGAAATGCTGAGAAGTGTCTTTGTCAAAGCTGGCATGTTGGTTTCCTTTTCCTGAGACCCCGAGTATGTGTGTTTGAACCGGAGACCTGTACGCAGGTTTCTGGTCATAGACTGAAATATATCTAAATCTGACTTGAAATCAACCCTCAAATCAGATATTCTCTCAAAAAGATGAAAATACAAGACTCAGTCATACGGGAAAGCAGGAATCCAGTTTCATGAGGCCTCATATATTTACCAACCCTCACGAGGCTTTTCGCTCCACAACCGCCCTTGAAGGCGGTATTGTGCATGTCATGCCCACCGATTCACTCATGAGTCTCAAATCCAAAGCCGCCCCATTGACCGCTGCTCAGCACGCCAGGTGCGAAAGAATCGCCGCGCGACTTCATGGTGATTTGAGGGCGCTCGTCGCCAAGCTCCCAGAGCACGCTCAGGGCGGCTCAGGGATGGCGAGGCACCTCGATGTCGTCCGTAACACCTGTCAGAGGGTGATCCAAGCGCTTGCCGATCATGAGTCGAGCATCGACACCCTCGTCAAACTCCCAGGCACCAAAGGGCTCGGGCTGCTGATCGAAGCGATGAAGAAAGAAGACATCGATCAGAATCTGGTCGAGATCGCAGAGGCGGGCGTCGAACAGTTCGACGGGCTGATCCGCGACTACGGCGGATCGCATTCCAAACTCTGCGCCAGGATCACCGCTCAGGCCGAGGATCAACAACCACTTGAACTTGCATCGCTCCAGTCCCGACAGGCCCTCTATCAAGCGGCGGTCGGGATCACAGGCCGAGCCGCCGAGACGACGATCTCTTTATACGCGTTCCGGCATTCGCCAGATGACCCCGATGTGCTCCAGCGTGCGATCGTCACCGGGCTCATCCAAACCACTGTTATTCCTGGCGGGATGCCCGTCGTGATCTCCAACGGCAACACCCTGCGGTGGGACGACGATCTCCAGCAAGCACTCAAAAATCTAGATGACTCCGATGCACAAGGCGCGACACCTGATGCACTGCTTAAAGAGTTCTGCTCGCACCCGCTCCCTACGGTGACCTCGCGTGGATCACCCGAGAGTCTGATCCGGGTAATTGATCCGCAGACGCTTGATCATCCGCAGACCTTTGATGTAGTGAGTGCGGCGAGGTCGAACCACCCGTTCCTTGACCCGAACGGCGAGCCGATTTTCAATGAGATCTGGTCGCTTGCCAACTGCCCGTCGAAGAAGTTGATCTTTGATATCTATCTTCACGAAGACATGGAACGGCTGTACCGCCCGTCGATCGACTCGCAGCAATGGAACCCAAACTTGTCGGCGCCCGGCGGTGACAAATGGGTGCTCCGATACCCGCAGGTCCCGACACTCGAACTTCTTGGTAGGGGGCTTGGGAACTCCTCGACCGATGGGTACGCTCGGCATTCTGAGTTGACAGAGTCATTCTTCGAACGCATCGGATGGAATCCGGCCGAGTTCTTTGGGATTCGCTGCGAAGTGGACTTCCCGATCTGGCGTGGTGGCTATTGCATGAAGTTCGCACCGGTCTTCAACACCCAAGAGTAATCGTGGCTCAGAACTCATCGTATAACCTAGTATTTGGCCAAAATCAACGAATTTGCGTCTGATTTTGCGATTGAGTCTCAATAGGCAGACTTAATAGGATATACTGGGGTACGATTTTATCGAGGAGCTGACCGTGGTCGATCTTGCTGAATCCAAAGCCCAATCAAACGGCTCAATCCCGTTGACTCAGCTCACGCGCGGTCAGAGCGGGCGGGTACAGATCGACGGCAGCCCGACCGACGAGGTCAAGATGCTCCGTGCAATGGGCCTGCGTCCAAACGCCTCGGTCACGATGTGCCGGCTCGGTGAGCCCTGCATCATCTCGCTCAGCGGCGCTTGCGGCGGCGGATGCCGCATCGGGCTCGCGAAAGAAATCGCGGGTCGCGTAATGATCAATATCGAGAGCCACTCAGAAACGCAGCCGGATGGCCAAGCCAACGGGTGAGCTTTCAATGAGCAGCGTCGATTCACTCCCAGAAACCAGCAATAGGATTGTCGCCGTTCTTGGGAATCCCAATGTCGGCAAGACCACGCTGTTTAACCGCATCGCCGGGATTCGTGCAAAGACATCAAACTTCCCAGGCACAACCCAAGACGCTCGTCATGCGCAGTGCTGCGGCGCGATGATGATTGATTTGCCGGGCGTGTATTCTCTCGATCTTGAGGTGTCTGAATCCGCTGTGTGCCGGCAGGTGCTTGATGGGGATCTGGCGCCGGCAGGGGTTGAGGCCCAAGTGCCCAACGCGATTTTGGTTGTGATTGATGCGACCAATCTGATGCGGAATATGACGATTGTTGCCGAGGCGATCGCTAGGCGTCTTCCGATGGTTGTCGCGGTGAACATGATAGATCTGGCCAAACGCCAGGGGATTCATATTGACCTTGAACGGTTTGGTGAATGCATCGGGTGCACGGTTGTTGGGTGTTCAGGCAAGACTGGTGAGGGTGTTGATGAGTTGATGGAGGCTGTGGAATCTGCGAAGATCCCTGATCGCAGCGCTCCGACAAAGCTCGAAGCGATCGAGGCGTGGGGGGATGATATTTATTCGCTTGTCGCCGCCGCTCGCCAGACGCCGGCCAACGACCGGCTGACCGATCGGCTCGACCGTACCTTTACCCATCCACTGCTCGGTGTGCTGACTTTTTCGGTTGTCATGACGGGATTATTTTGGGTGATCTTCAAGCTCGCGGCGATCCCGATGGATCTGATTGACGCGTGGTTTGGTACACTCGGCGGTTGGGTTGCGGGATTGCTTCCTGAGGGTCCGATCAGCGGGCTGTTGGTCGATGGAATCATCGCGGGAATCGGTGGGACTGTGATCTTCTTGCCTCAGATCGTGCTGTTATTCTTCCTGCTGGCGTTACTTGAGGGCACGGGATATTTGGCGCGTGCTTCGTTTGTGATTGACCGTGTGCTGCGTCCCTTCGGGATGAGCGGGCATGCGTTTGTTCCGTTGTTGTCGAGCCATGCGTGTGCGATCCCTGGGATCATGGCAGCACGATCGGTGCCTGATCCGAAGGACCGGTTGGCGACGATTCTGGTTGCTCCGTTTATGAGCTGCTCGGCGCGGATTCCGGTGTATGTATTGCTGACGGTGATCTTGTTCCCGGACTCTCCTGGGATGCAGGCGGTCGCGTTTACTTCGTGTTATGTGATCGGCGTGCTGGCGGGGTTGTTTAGCTCGCTGATTGTCCGCCGGACGATCCTGCGTGGTCCATCGCGTCCGATGGCGATGGAGCTGCCGAGCTACCGGTTCCCGGATCTCAAAGCCGCTGTGATGTTGACCTATGACCGGGCGATGATGTTTCTCCGCAAGGCGGGGACGCTGATCGTTACGATCTCGATTGTGCTGTGGTGGCTCGGCGCGTATCCCAACTCGGGTGCTCCGTTTGACCCGCCTGTCGACGCGACCCCTCAGCAAATCGAGCTGATGACCGCCAAAGCACAAGCAAAGAACTCATTCCTTGGGCGTATTGGTGACACTATTCAGCCTGTGTTTGAGCCGCTTGGGTATGACAGGCAGTTGACCATCGGCGTGCTGGCGAGCTTTGCCGCTCGGGAAGTGTTTGTTTCGACGATGGCGGTGCAAGTTGTGGGGAGTGATGACGCTGAGGATGATTCGGTGCTCGCATCGATCGCCAATGCGACGCGCGATGACGGGACGCCGGTGTTTACCCGCGCGACAAGCTGGTCGTTGCTGGTTTACTACATCCTCGCAATGCTGTGCCTGCCAACGCTTGTGGTGACGGCCAAGGAAGCCGGGGGCTGGCGATGGGCATGGCTGCAGCTGGGGTGGATGACGCTTCTTGCGTACAGCGGTGCATTGATTGCGTATCAAGCCGTTTCGTTGCTCTCTTAGCCCCTAAGGTTGTTCATGCCTGTAGACGATTGGCAGTTCTGGGTGGTGACTCTTGCGGGCTTGCTCGCGGCGTTGTGGTTGATCAGGTTGATCCTGCCTAAGAAAAAGCGTGGTACCAAGGCGTCGCTGACAGTGGGGGGCAAGCCGGTGGGCAAGCCTGTCAATCGGTCTGGTAAAACGCCTTGAGGCCGCCGAGTCCCTATACTGGGTTATGCCACTTACACGCGACGAAATCACCAAACGGGCTGCACAGGAACTCAAAGACGGCTTCGTCGTCAACCTCGGGATCGGGATGCCGACGCTGGTTGCCAACTACATCCCTGATGGGATGGAAGTCTGGCTCCAATCTGAGAATGGCCTCCTCGGCATCGGCCCGTTCCCAACCGAGGACAAGATCGATGCCGACCTGATTAACGCGGGCAAACAGACCATCACCGCGCTGCCCGGCTCGTCGTTCTTCTCAAGCTCCCAATCCTTCGGCATGATCCGGGGCGGGCACATCGACATGTGTATTTTGGGCGCGATGCAGATCTCTGAGAACGGCGACATCGCCAACTGGATGATCCCAGGAAAGATGATAAAGGGCATGGGCGGGGCGATGGATCTGGTTGCGGGGGTCAAGAAGGTTGTGGTGACCATGGAGCACTGCAACAAGAAGGGGGAACCCAAGATTCTGAAGGAATGCAATCTGCCTTTGACGGGGCGGTCGTGCATCGACATGATCATCACTGATTTGTGTGTGCTGACGATGAATCATGAGCGTTGTTTGTTTGAACTCACCGAGCTTGCTCCGGGCGTGACTGCTGAGGAAGTTGTGGATAAAACCGAGGCCGAGCTGATCGTCAGCGGGGAGCCAGCGGTCGTGAGTGTCTAAACAGGGTCGTTGTACCCACTTTGATTACGATTCTTGAGTTAAATAGCCGCCTGAACAGGGTGGTTTTTATTGATCAATCGCATGATATTGGATGGTGTGGTACGCTAAAGCATCCTGCTGAAGGACCAGCACAAGGGGATTACTCCACATGGGTTTCTATCAAGTCACCGGCCAAGATCACCGCACCCGTTCGCAACGCACGCTCGATATCAGCGCCAACAGCGCTGATGACGCCGCGTTCACAGCTGTCGATCATGGGTTGATTGAGGTCAAGGTCGATATGCTCACTGATCGCGATCTGCTGCACAAAGACCTCGCGTGCTTTCTCTACGCCGATCCGCTGGCGACCAAACGCGCCCACGCGATCCCGGTCAACGCAAACTTCCCCGCATCGACACTCTTGGATCACCCGATCCTGACGATCGGCTCCGGTGTACTACTCGGTCTCGGCGGGTTCAGAATCCTCGAACTCCTTATCACACGATTGCTCACAGTCATCTTCTAAAAAACCGCCGCGTCTCGCAAGACGCGGCGGTGTGATTCGTTTCAAATCTGAATACTCCGATTACGGCCCGTCGTCGGTCGCGGGTGTATCTGTCGTGGTATCTTGGATGTCCTCGATGACATCCTCAACGATCTCCGCTTCCTCGGCTTCGTCAGGGATGTCGCCCAGCGCGATGCCGATCGCTTTCGCAATCTCATCGGACAAGTCGATGGTCGCGGGTGAGTCGGTGATCCCCGCCTCGTCGGCCTGCAGCTTGGCGTTTGCGATGAGTGTCTGGATGTCCTCGATTGAGACTTCGTCGGCAGAACGCAACGCGGTGATCGTGCGGCTGTCGGGCGACACCTGAAGATTAAGCACGATGTCGTTGTCGTCCGGTGTGTTGGTCATCACTGGAGCAAGGACAGCATTCAGCGTCTCGGATTCGATGGTTTCATCAAAGAGCCCCTGGGTGAACCGGGCGAGCTCGATGCGTCCCTGGACCTTCTCGATATCTTCAAGATCCGAATCGTTGATGTAGAGCTTGTCGATCCCCATGACCATCGCCGACGGGATGACCGGTGATTCGAGAAGTTCTTCGACCACCCTCCCGAGATCCTCGAATGAGACTTCTTTGTCCTCGAACCGTGTCATGAGTTCTTCGACATGAATCATGATCTCGGCATGTTCAGTGGGATCAATCTGCGCCTTCGTCAGAGCGGAATCGAATGTGCTGGAAATCCCCGATGCGGTCCATCCGCGCCAGCTGGTCATGACAAAGTAAGTACCGACCCCGGCGAGCAAAATCAGAATAAGAAGGACGATCCCGCACCCGACAAGGAGATTCCCTCGTCGCGAGTGGTGTTTGTTTGGAGTGTGTGTAATATGCATGATTTCCCCTTCGGAAATGTGGAGCCCCATCACGGTCGTCGGCTTTGACAATCGCCGGGTATTCGCTTATTGGGAAGCGTAGCATATTTCTTTCACGAAAGAAGGTCTCAATGAGCGGCAGTACATCCCCGAATCAATGGTTCGACGCCCACCTCGATCTCGCGTACCTGGCCGAAAACGGACGAGATCTGCACGCAAACCTCAGATCCTGCCGCGGTCGTTACCAGCCCGCAAGCGTCACGCTCCCGACCATGGTCGAGGGGAATGTCCGAAACTGCCTCGCCACAATCTTCACCGAAGGCGTCGATCCAACCAAGGCCGACCAAGAAACCGGCGCGTTCACCTACCCCTTCGGCGATGCCAACGCCGCCTACCAAGCCGGGATGCGTCAGCTCCTTCTTTATAACGCGTGGCGAGACGCCGGCGTGATCCGTCAGATGCCCCGCCGCGAGCACTCCCCGATCGAACCATCAGCCAACGAATGCCCCCTCGATGGCGGCCCAATCAACATGGGCATCCTGGTCGAATGCGCAGATCCAATTACAGATCCCGACGAACTCGACATGTGGGTCGAGCGCGGTGTCGTCGCCATCGGCATGGCGTGGTGGCACCAGTCCCGCTACGCCGGGGGGAATGGGACCGAGCACACCAAATCAGGCAACGGCCTCACCGATCTTGGCCGCGCATTGGTGAGACGCATGGACGAGCTCGGGGTCGTCCACGATCTCTCGCACCTCTCCCAGCGGAGTGTCGATGAGCTGCTCTCGATGACCGACCGCCCGGTGATGGCTTCGCACTCCAACTGCCGGGCGTTGATGGGCGATCCCAACTCGCTTTCCAACCAGCGTCACCAGACTGACGAGACCATCGCAGAGATCGCCAACCGTGGGGGGGTCATCGGGATCAACCTGCTCTCCGCGTTCCTCGAGCCCGGGCTTGCCGAGAAAGGCCGCGCCAAGATGGACTGGGTCGTCCGCCACATCGAGCACATCTGCGAGGTCACCGGAGGCACAGCATCCGTCGGACTCGGTTCAGACATGGACGGCGGGTTCGGAGCAGACGAACTCCCGGAAGGGATCAACACCCCGAGCGATCTGAATCTCATCGGAGAAGCACTCCGCGATCATGGCTGGAGTGATACCGACATCGCGGGATTCACCCACCAGAACTGGCTCCGTTTCTGGGGCTGGCCTGAATAACTATTCGAGCCAACCTTCGGATGCCGCCCGTCTTGCTGTGATTGAGTCGAGTTCGTTTCCGCACTCCGGACAGATCAACGGCGGCATCAGCCCCGTGGTGTCGTAGCCACAGAAAAAACAGTTCCCGTCAAGATCTGATGCGCGGGGTGTTGATTCAAGCAGTGCATCCCAGATCGATTCGATCGCCGACCGCGCCATCATCTCATTGCCCTTGGTCAAAACCACGGCATACGCATCCTTCGATATGGTCGGATTGGCAGTAATCCCCGCAACAATCCCGCGAAGATCGAGCCCGTACACGATCTGGGTCGCTTGGGATTTCGTGCGAGTTGTAGTCAGCACGATCGGGGCAGGGTTTGAGGCATCGCGAGGCATCGGGAGAGGATAGGGGATACTGTGGTGTGTGTCCGAACGATTCTCCCATATCCCGGTACTCGCCGATCAAGTCGTCGATCTGCTCCAACCCCAGCAAGGGCAAGTCTTTGTCGATTGCACCGCAGGGCTGGGCGGGCATTCGTGTCTGATCGCCAAAGCCATCGGCCCGACGGGCACAATCGTGCTCAATGACATGGATTCCGGGAATTTGGCTCGGGCCGAGAAGGCCGTACGCGAAGCCATGGCTCCCGATGATCCCGAATCGGCCAATATCGTAGTGGTCCAGGGCAACTTCGCCCAACTCCCCCAAGAACTCGCCAAGAAGGGCATCGCCGCCGACATGGTGCTCGCGGACCTCGGATTTGCCAGCACGCAGGTCGATGACCCCGATCGGGGGTTGAGTTTTAGGCATTCTGGCCCCCTCGACATGCGGATGGACCAGTCCACACCGATCGACGCCGCCGAACTGGTTAACACGCTCCCAGAACGCGAACTGGGCGACCTGATCAAGCATTTTGGCGAGGAAAGGCACGGGCGGCGCATCGCATCAAAGATTGTTGAAGCACGAGGACTTGCGCCGATAGAAACGACTGATCAACTCGCCGATCTCATCCGTTCGGCCATTCCACCCAAACGAGGACCCCGAGGCTCCATCCACCCCGCAACCCGCACCTTCCAGGCGCTGAGAATAGCGGTCAACGATGAACTCGGATCCCTCGATTCACTCCTTCGCTCCGTGAAGTTCGGTGCTAAGAAAGTGCAAACCGGTGATTCGGGATGGTTAAACGAAGGCGCACGGATTGCGATCATCGCGTTCCACTCGCTGGAAGATCGTCCGGTCAAACAATCGTTTGCCCGGATGAGCGAAGACGGGCTCGTCGAGTCGATCACACGCAAGCCCGCAGGGGCAAGCGAGCAGGAGATCGGGACCAACCCGAGATCACGCTCTGCCAAGTTGCGTGTGTGTCGGGTACTCGGTTCAGCAATCGGGTAGTCCACTTAGAGGCGTGAAGGATTGCGTTTCCATATTTTATCTGTGACTTGTTTCAGTCATTTGTTACAACTGCAGGCACCCAGCCAAGGACCCGGCCGTGACCAGAGAAAGCAAACTTGCACTTATCTTGAGCTTCGTCCTGATCCTCGTGGTCGGCGTGCTTGTCAGTGACTACTTCTCACAAGCCAACGCGATGGACCCAGACCGTCTCCAAGCCCAGATCCGTCAGCCGATCGCGCAGCTCCCCGGTGCCGAAAGCGCCCGCATCGGCAACGCGATCGAGCAAGTCATGCCCGAGCGCGCTGAGCAAACTCAAGTAACTATTCACCAGCAAAAACCGATCGAGATCGCCAACGGCTCCAACCGGACCGGCTCGCTCCTCAATAACCTGAGCAACGGATTCAATAAGAGCATCGAAACCCTCCAGGCCCCCGCACTCGCTAGCCCCGCCCAGTCCAACACACGCAAGCTCGGACCGATCACCCACAAGACCTACACCGTCCAAGAAGGCGACTCGCTCTACCAAATCGCGCGTAGCGCACTCGGCGATGGTGACCGCTGGACAGAAATCAAAACACTCAACGAGGCACTGCTCGGATCGCGCGGGATCATCAACCCGGGCATGAAGCTCAAACTCCCCGCAAACGCCCGCGTGTCAACACCAAAAGCTACGCCCAAACCCAAGCCCGCTACAACCAGCAAGAGCCCGGAAACCTACACCGTGGCCTCTGGTGACACGCTCGGCGAGATCTCCATGAAACTCCTCGGCACCTCCCGCCGGGTAGATGAGTTCGTTAAACTCAATGGGCTCGACGACGCCAATGACATCCGTGTGGGCATGAAGCTCAAAGTACCTGCAAAATAAGCCATCTGTAAGAAGACCAGCCGGAGCCGAAGATGTTTGTAAAGTTGATCGTGCTGATCCTTGCGCTTGGTTCGACCGGGGTCGGGGTGCTCTCGGTACGCCAGTCCAGATTGGTCGCCTCCAACGAGATGACCCAGGCCCGGATGCGCTCGCGCGATCTTGACCGCCGGTCGATGGAACTCCACGCCCAGATCGCCGCAAGCATCACGCCCGATCAGATCCGCGCGATGCTCGGCGACGAGATCGACTCGGACATGATCGACCAGACCCAGCGACGCATAGACCTGCTCGATCCCTACGAGCCCGACGCCAGCAACGACGAGCCCACGGACGATACATCCACAGCGCTGGGCGACATCGAGCCCCAGTACTGGACGCTCGACGACGGCACCCGAGTCTATGTGCTCGATTCCGAGGATTGACCCATGAGTTCCGCAATCAACACCGCTCAAGAGCAACAGTTCAACCGAGTCATCATCGGGCTCAGGTTCCTCGTCATCTCCGCGCTCGTGCTCGTGCTCGGCCGTGTCGCGCAGTTACAGATCTCGCCGACCCCCGCGCTGGCCGCCCATGTCCAGCCAAGAGCGACGACCCACACGCTCGGCGCAACCCGCGGCGACCTGCTCGACCGCCGAGGCCGCGTGCTTGCAACGACACGAATCGCCAAACGAGTGATCATCGATCCGACAACAATCGAATCTAATCTCGACCAAGCGGTCGTGGGGCTCGCGGGCGTGTTGTCGGTTGATCCTGGTCAACTCGGGCAGAAGATCATCGGGTCGGTCATCGAGAACAAACGACGGGCGGCGATCATCGAGCTGATGGACCAGCGCGAGCGCGATGGGCTCGAACCCGAACTTGACAGCGAGGGCGTTGCGATCAAACGCCCCCAGCTCAGCCGCTATCTCCCTATCAGCGGCCTGCTCGACATGCACACCGCCGATGCCGTCAAAGCGTTCAAGGATGACAACAACCTCTCGGGCATCTTCCTCGAAGACCACCAGGTCCGCCAAGGGAGCTCCGATCAACTTGTCGGATCCATCATCGGCAAGCTCGGATTCAACGGCGACCAGGCAACCGAACGCACCGGCATCCTCGGTGCAGAGCAGCTCTATGAATCACAACTCGAAGGCACCGACGGCTCGCTCACCTATGTCCGCGATGCCAGCGGCGGCCCCCTCTGGGTCCAGCGCGGCGCATGGACCGAAGAACAACGCGGCGAAGATGTCCGGCTCTCGATCGACCTTGAAATACAGCGAATTGTACTCGAAGAACTTTTACGCGGAGCGGACTTTGCAGACTCCGCAGGGGCCCGTGCTGTCGTCATCAACCCGCACACCGGCGAGGTCCTCGCGATGGCCGATGTCATCCGCGAGATCGAAGGGCTCGTCGATTTCCCATGGTACGATCCTAAGGACGACAAGCCCGCCGCGACACTCCCCGACGAATCGCAGCGACCAAGATGGCGTGTACTTGAAGCCGATCCACAACGCGGCGTTGACGAAGCGCTCACCCGGAACCGCTGTGTCCGCGATCTTTACGAGCCGGGTTCAACCTTCAAGCCGTTCGTCTGGTCACTGGCCAAAACCCAAGGCCTCCTCCCCGACGAAGAGATCCTCAAGTTTGATGTCAACTACTTCCAGCCCTACCCCGGCCGTTCGCTCACCGATGTCACCTACCGCAAAGAGCTCAGCTGGGACGGCGTGGTCGAGTTCTCGTCCAACATGGGCATGTCCATTGCAACCAACCGTCTTGATCACAACGACCTCCGCCAGACCGTCCGTGCACTCGGATTCGGGAGCCGATCCGGTCTGGGCATCATGGGCGAACAATCCGGTCTGGTCACGAGCAAAAAGAACTGGTCGAAATGGTCACAGACTTCTGTTGGCATGGGCTACGAGGTCGCCGTGACTCCGGTCCAGATGGTCCGGGCATTCTCCGTCTTCGCCCGCAGCGGCGACATGGCCGGCACGCTCCCGCAACTTCGTCTGACCGCCGCAGGGCGTGATGATCGCCCCGGTCTCACCAAAGACGAGATCATTATCGAGCGGGTATTTAAGCCAGAAGTGGCGATCCGAGTCCGCGGCCCCATGTCGATCGTCGCCCAAAGAATGGACGACAAAGACCGCAGCACAAACGATGCGCCCGCGCCAAAGTACTCCATGTTCGGAAAGTCAGGCACCGCCTACATCCCCTGCATCCCGCCCCAAGGCATGCGCCGCCCCAACAACGCCGGTGGCTATTACGCCAAGCAATACAACACCAGCTTCATCGCCGCATCGCCCGCCGGGGCGCCCGAGATTGTCGTGCTGGTGGTGATCGATGACCCAGGCCCAGAGCACATCAAAAATCGCAGCCACTACGGCTCCCGTGTTGCCGGCCCCGTAGTCCGCCGCATCACCGAACGCGTCCTGCCGTATTTGGGTATCGAGCCCGATCTTCCCGCTGAAGATTAAGCCGGCGACTTCCCGCTCAGCGCCGCGTTCCGCCCGCCCGGACGCACGATGTCACCGATGAACTCTTGGAACTGCGCATCAAGCTCCCGCAACGGCACCCCTGGCGCGATGATAGAAAGCACCCCCGCCCCAGACCTTCGGATCCGCATCGTCCGAGCATCGGCCTCACTCAGGTTCTCAAGCAGCTCGCCACGCAGCGTTAACTGCAAGACTCGCCCGAGCCCAGACGAATATCGCCCGCCCTGATACTCGCGGAAGAAATGCACCAGCGCCCAGTGCTGCGCGTAATAGGTCAGCACCCGACCCCCGCCCTGATCCGTCGCCATCAGATCCTGAGGCCTATTGCTCACCAATGTATGCAACGACATCAACGACCCGCCCGCGTGCGCCTTCCGCAGCTGGTCGTACCGCTCAAGATTCGCCCAAGGCAAAAACCGGGGCGTATCAGGCTCAACCTCATCCCACCGGAACCCCTCTAAATAACATGCGATCCCCTCGTCGAGCCACACCGGGAGCCGCCCGATCATGACCGAGTGGGCGTACTGGTGCCAGCCCTCGTGAGCCGCGATCGTAAACGAATCCCGAGGCCCAAGGTCGTAGTACACCCCCGTCGTCCCAACACTGAACCCACCCCGCTCGATTGAGAGATACACCGAAGCGCGATCCTTGAGCACCCGCTTGGTCATCGTTTCCCATTGCTTGCGCGATCCAAGAAAGAATGTGTCCACCGGCTCGCTCGTTTCCGGGAGCGTGGTCAGCGCGGTGCGTGCATGGATCTGCGACAACTCAACAAAGGCCGGGATGCGGATGATCATCTGCCGATCGGTGATCGTCGTACGGATCGTCGCCCCGGGGGTGTAGTAGGTCCACCCATCATTGCCCTGATACGACCACGGCTCGCGTCCAGCAACAAACCGCTGCACCGGAGCAGCGCGAGTAGTGGGGGTGCTGGTGCTCGATGACGAACACCCGCCCGGCAATAATGCCGAACCAACAACCGCCGCGACGAGCAAAGCACGAATCATCCGAGCTTGTCCCCGCCAAGCTTAGAAAGAGACGCCTTCATCGAGTCGCGGTCCTGAATTTTCTGTTCGAGTTCACCTCGGGTCTGGTTGACGAGGTGTTCAGGTGCCTTGTCTGTGTAGCCGGGATTGGACAACCGGCCTTCGAGTCCCTTGATGGCTTTCTCGAGGTCGGCGAGTTCCTTGGTCAGCCGTTCCTTCTCGACGGATGCGTCTACAGCATCCGCAAGATCACTCAAGCGGTATTCGCTGCCTTCGAAGACAAACGCCGCGCTCGCGTCGGGTGCTTCATCAGAAGTTACTTCCTTGATATTCCCAAGCGTCTCAACGAGTGGCGACCATCGGGCGACATCCTCGGCTAGCGAACCCGAAACATGAAGCACAATCGCCCGTTTCGCGTGGACTTTATTTGAAGCACGGATCTCGCGGATCAGCGTGATCAGCGTGCGAATCCGCTCGTACGCTTCCTCGGCGACCTCGTCACGGAGCGACTGATCAGGCGATGGCCAGCCGGACTGACACAGCGTGTTTGTCGATTGAGTTTCGTCGAATGTGAACCCTGCAATCTCCCGCATCGGGATGGTGGAGAGTCGCTCGTGGATCGACTCGGTAATAAACGGCGTCACCGGGTGCATCAAACGCAGAATCGAATCCAGTACCAATCTCAACACCGCCGCCTGATTCGCATCATCGGCAACCGTCGGCTTGATCGATTCAAGATACCAATCACAGAAATCCCGCCACAGCAGATCATAGATCGCATCGGCGTAGTCCTTGAACATGTAGTTCCGCAGCGCGGTGTTGATTGCGCCAGTCGCGTGGGCGACGCGGGAGAGCATCCAGCGGTCAACCAGCGACAGTTCTTGCGGGTCGATCGGCATGCCTGCCGATACCGGGTTCTTCTCGAGCATCATCATCGCGAACTTGGATGCGTTCCAGAGTTTGTTGCACAGGTTGCGACCGATGTCGAACTTGGGTGAGGTGTTCTTGCCTGTGGACTTGTCCATCTCGACGGGCATCCGCACATCCTGCGTCTGGGTCGTCATCTGGCAGAGCGTGAACCGCATCGCATCGGCGCCGTGGGAATGGATGATGTCGAGGGGGTCTACGCCGTTGCCGAGCGACTTGGACATCTTGCGTCCCTCGCCGTCCTGGATCATCGCGTGGATAAACACATCCTTGAACGGCGCTTTGCCTGCTTGTTCTTCACCAAGGAAATACCGATTGAACATCGTCATCCGCGACACCCAGAGGGTGATGATCTCGCGGGCGGTGGTCAATACAGATGACGGATTGAACGCACCGAGCATGGATTCGAAGTCTTCGATGCCCGAGGTGTCTTTGGCAGCGGAGGCGTCCGGCCAGCCCATTGTCGAGAGCGGCCAGAGCGCGGAGGAGAACCAGGTGTCGAGGACATCGGGGTCTTGGGTATACCCATGTTCGCGGAGTAGATCTACAGCTTTTTCATCAGCATCAGAAATACATATGAAATCACCATGGCCTTCTGACTGAGCAACTTCATCGGCCCCAATTGAAACGATCTGATAATCCTTGAGCCAACCAAGTACGATTGCGTCGCTCTCTGACTCCATTGATTCAAAGGAGTCGTACTCTTTGTACCAGACAGGAATTCGATGCCCCCACCATAGCTGACGGCTGATGCACCAATCCCGAAGATTGTCGTGCCAGGTTTCGTAGGTCTTGGCGTAACGGGCGGGGAAGAAGTTCATCGTCCCGTCGGTTGAACCATCGGCGACCATCTTCGGGCGTGACTCAGGCCAATCCTTAATGGAGCCTTCGGTGCGTTGTTCGGGCTTGATGGCGCGTTGGGCGTTGCCTCGCAGCTTGTCGTCGCTGACCTTGCAATACCACTGGTCGCTCAGGTATGGCTCGATGGCCGCGTGGCTCCGGTACGAATGCCCGACCGAATGGCTATAAGGCACCATCCGTTCGAGTAGCGAACCCTCGGTGCCCTCGGCGACGGTGCGGGCTTTGAACTCCTCGATAACCAGCGTCCGAGCATCCTCTCGGCTCTTACCAACAAACACATGCCCGCCCTCGTTGTTCGCCTCGCGGTCCCAGCCGTGCTGGTCGGAGATGCTCGCGTCGGGGGCCATGATGTTGATGGCTTCAAGATTGTGCCGCTGCCCGATCATCCAGTCGTTCTGATCATGCGCCGGTGTCACCTTCAAAAACCCAGTAGACATCTCGGCTTTGGCGTCGCCCTCTTGCCCGCCGTACTTGATAGGGAGAACGACATACTCGTCTTCAATAATCGGAACAATCCGCCCAACGATCGGGAGCATCACATTGAACCCTCGAACGCACCCCGCACGCGGGTCCTTTGGATTCACAGCAACGCCAGTGTCGCCCATGTAGGTCTCGGGCCGTGTCGTCGCAACGGTGATCCACGCTTGTTCATCTTCCGGATGCCTTTCTGCATCGGGATACCCACGCGGCACAAGTTCGCCCCATGTGACGGGGATGGTGGCGTCGTCATCGACCGTCTTGACGAGCGGGTACCGCAGGTAGTAGAAATGGCCTTCGACTTCTTCGTTCTCGACCTCGTCGTCTGCGAGGGCGGTCTGCGTAACGGGGTCCCAGTTGACGAGCCGCTTGCCGCGGTAGATCAGTCCATCACGGAAGAGTTGGAAGAATGCTTCGCGTACTGCTCGTGCGCAGATGTCGTCCATGGTGAACCGCTGACGATCCCAATCGCACGAGCACCCCATCGCTTTAAGCTGCCCGGTGATGCGTTCTTCATACTCATCTTTGAAGTCGTAAACAAGCTTCAAAAACTCCTCGCGGCCAGGCTCCCCATCATGCTCCCGCTTTTTGTAGTCCGCGATGCCCGGCTTCCCCGCTTCCTTGAGTTTCTTGTCCACCATCGTCTGGGTGGCGATCCCCGCGTGATCCGTCCCGGGCATCCACAAGGTCTCATACCCCTTCATGCGGTGGGCACGGATCAAGATATCCTGGATGGAGTTGTTGAGCGCGTGCCCAAGGTGCAGAGCAGCGGTGACATTGGGCGGCGGGATCAGAATCGTGTAAGGCTGAGCCTCGCCATCGAGCACCCGGCTCGGATCAGCATGGAACGCCCCCGAATCCATCCATTTGGACCACATAACGGGTTCAGTCGCCGCCGGGTCGTAGGCTTTGGACATGGGTTCTTGGGTCATGGTGGTCATCGCTTTGTATCCGATCTAATCGGGAGGAGTATTTGGCATTTCTTGTCGTCTACAGTGTACGCAAAGACGATAATACAAGCGATGACCCCCCCAAAGTACCCCATCAAATGCCACCCCAAATCAATGGGCTCAATCGAGGCCGCCACCCTAGGGCTTCTGGTCGCCGCTCTGGTCTCTGTCGCCCTCATTGTCCTTGCCGCTCGTTCACTGCTGAGTGGTTCACCAGAGAGCCAACCAGCCCCGTCGATTACCGAATCCATCCCACAAGCCGCCCCGATCCAGACCATTGAGCAGGTCCTGGCAAGTGTACAGGCTTATGTCTCCGCTGAGGACTACCCGCCCGCCATCACGATTCTCAAAGCGGCCATCGCGAAGTTCCCGCTCGACGCCGACCTCCGCTTCGCGTTGGTCGATCTCTACATGCTCACTCAAGATTTCCCCCTCGCCTACGAGCAGATCGTCGCCGCCATCGAACATTCAAGCGGCGGCGGGGGAGAAATCGACGCCAAGGCCCAGTTCACCGCGGGCACCCTAGCCAGCACCATCAATCAACCCGAGATGGCCCTGGCCCACTACCAAGCCGCGATGCAGGCCGATCAACAGAACGCCGACTACCCGCTCTACCTCGCCAACATCCAGTTCAAACTCAACATGCTCGAAGAGGCCAAAGCCTCCCTCGCCATCGCGGGCCGCCTCGCCCCTGATCGTGCTCTGGTGTGGGCGACCTGGGCCAAAGTCGCGCTGCGTCAGAACAAGCTCTCCATCGCTCAACAGCAGATCGAGAAAGCCCGCAGACTCGAGCCCCATGCCCCCGCGTGGACGATCCTCGAAGCCAACATCCAGAAACGATTAGGTAATCCAGAGAGAGCCATCGAACTCCTCTCAGCACTCCCCCAAGATGCCCTCAACGATCCCGAGTCCATGCGTCTGCTCGCCGAGAGCTATGGCATGATCGGCCGCCCAGAAGACGCCGCTTCCCGTATGGTCGATTTCGCTACCCTGAACAATACAGACCCACAAGCCGCCTTTGATGCCGCGATCTGGCTCGAGCGTGCCAAGCAACGAGACGACGCGGTCCTCTGGGGAAGGCGTGCCCGCGATCTGGGACACAAACGCGCCCAGGGCTGGCTCGATTCCCTCCCCGATTGACCCGCTCCCAGCTCGCTACACATCCTCATCAAACTCGGTGATCCCATCGTCCATCCGCTTGCCCGCCTCGACCCAAGCATCGAGGCTCACATCGGTTGGCTGGGCCGCCTTTTTTGACCGCTTCCGCCGCACCCCACGCAGCGCCACCAGAAGGGCCAGCAGCGTAACCACCAGCACCCCCAGCAGCGAGAGCATCATCAGCAGCGACATTCCCTCCCGCATCGCTTCTTCTTGAAGATTGGTCAGGTCCGGGTCTGTCTGGGCAAGTTGGATAAGGGGCAGGTTCACAGACCATACTACGGACAAACCACCCCCCCGGATGCTACAGTTGCCCACAAAACAAAGACGAGCTCCTTGAAAGGACCCCCGCGTATGCACCTGGAAGCACATCAGAATGTGATTAACGACTTAGAGGCGCGGATTGTAACGATCCGTGACTCTCTTTGACTATGAAAACAAACGCGCCAAACTAGCCGAGCTCGAAGAACGCATGGGCGCCATGGACTTCTGGGACAACCAGGACAAAGCCAATGAGACAGTTAACGAGCTCAAGCTGATCAAGGCCCAGACAGATCCGATCAAAGTTGTCACCGAAGATTTCGAGAACGCGACCCTCGCCTTCGAGATGTCCCGCGAGGACAACGACGACGACCTGCTCAAAGAAGCCGACGAACAGCTCTTCGGGCTCATCGGCCGCATGGACAAGATCGAGATCCAGTCCCTCCTCTCAGGAAAGCACGACACCCGCGACTGCTTCTTCACCATCTCCGCAGGAGACGGGGGCACCGAAGCAAACGATTGGTGCGAGATGCTCTTCCGCATGTACCTCTACTACTTCGAGAGCCAAGGATACGAGATCGAAGAAGTCGAAAAATCCCACGGCTCAGAAGTCGGCCTCGACTCCGTCACCCTTCATATCAAAGGCCCGTTCGCATTCGGGTACCTCTGCTGTGAAAAAGGCACACACCGCCTCGCCCGCGTCTCGCCCTTCAACGCCCAGGGCAAACGCCAGACGAGTTTCGCGACCGTCGATGTAGTCCCCGAGTTCGCTGAAGCCGAGGTCAACATCCCAGACGCTGATCTCGAGATCATGGCCTTCGCCCGCTCCTCAGGCCCGGGTGGCCAGAATGTCAACAAGGTCGCCTCGGCGATCCGTCTGATCCACAAGCCTACTGGCATCATGATCCTCGCATCAACCCACCGCGAGCAGCAGCAGAACCGTCGACAAGCAATGACCATCCTGACCGCCAAACTCGAACAACTTGCCGAAGAAAAACGCCAGGCAGAGATCGCAGAAGCTTCCGGAGGCAAGCTCGAACACCGCGGCTGGGGCGCCCAGATCCGCAGCTATGTCTTGTATGACAACCGCGTCAAAGACCACCGGACAAGCCACGAGGCCAACCCAACCAATGTCCTCGACCGCGGCGAGCTCCAACCCTTCATCGACGCCGAACTCAAACGCCGACGCGCAGAGCGAGGGTAATTCATGTTCGCGGTCGAAACATTCCTGAGCATGCTGTTCGTCAAATGCAAGTCACGCGGCGAGCAGCTCGGGCTCATCATCGGGATGCTTATCATGATCGCGGCGTGCTACGGCGTAGGGAAGTTCATGCTGGGTCTCGGAGAAGCGGGCTTAGAGACCGCAAATGAGGTTGCTTCGATGGAGCGGTCACCGAGCGGTATGGAAAGAGATTCTGCCGCGATTTCGCTATTCGGTTATGCAACTGTTGCTGCGTGCGTTGTGTTCGGTGCTATCTGCTCGATCATGGCAACCATCAACCTCGTCCGCCTACTCACAGGCACCGGCCTCGCTGATCCCAATGACACCTGGTGAAACCCCCCTTCCTACGGGCTGAATAGCTCTTTATATATATTTAAGGGTGATGCGGCCAGTGTATATAGCTATCGTATTGTCTTTAATTCAAATTAAAAATATTGCATCTCTAAATACTTCCTGGGCAGAGGTTTATCTTTGCGATATGAGAAATACTCAAATTCTATTTCAGCTTTTAGTTGCATTTGTGTAAGATGCTAATAGAGAGACATCCATCGTGGGTGTACGGTTAAGAGAGATTCGTAAAGAGAAACGAGGGAAATAATGAAAACGCTAGCTATTTTTACAATTGCATTTATCGCAGGTACCGCTTCTGCAGACTTTACAGACTTTAGCAATGACGCAACTGGAGTAGTCGCCAATGGGTTTACTTCAGTTGACGCACTCGGCATTGTGTTCTCCGACACCCTGGGGGCAGATTTGCAAATCGCGGACTGGGCCCATCAATCAGCAGGAAACGGACTTGCAATCAATGGTGATGACGCAAGCACTCTTCGGATGGACTTCGTCGGGAATGTCAGTGACATCTTCCTCGATTTCGGGAACGATGACAGCGGCTTCCATGGCGGCGATGTCTGGGCATGGATGATCGGGTATAACGGCGGCTTCCAGGTCGACATGACAGGCTTCCTGTCCAACGGCGATGACATTCTCAACGAGACCATCGGCTTGACAGGCAACTTCGACGCCGCCGAGTTCTACTACGGCGACGCTTCGGGCAACGCTATTAATCTCATCGAGATCGTAGACAATGTCAGAACCACCGCGATCCCAGCACCGGGCACCGCAGCACTCCTAGGCCTCAGCGGCCTACTCGTCGGCCGTCGCCGTCGGTAATCGTTCTGAACCAATTTTGTGAATCCGAGAACCAGCCCAATTGGGCTGGTTCTTTTTGATCACTTCCGCTTCTTTCCAAACATCCGCAGAGGCCGCGGCCCGGGGCACATCCCAACCGCACACCCGTCATTCCCACACCCACCGGAACCGCATGAGTCATCATCATCGTCGTCGTCTTCGCCTAACCCGTCGGCGTCCTTATTCTCTTCCACAGCAGTCATCACCGCCCCGACCAGAATCGCCAAAAAACTCAGCACCGGGACGATCGGATCAAGCTTGAGCCCAAACTCGGGCAGCACCACATAGAACACCACGCCCAGAATCAGAATCAGCACAAACGCAACAACAAGACGCCGCGCAAGCTTCACGCCCTCTTTGTTCTGCTCATCTTCAATCCGAACCCGCTCGCGTGCCTCTTCCATCAACGAATCACCATGTGACTCGGGTCCGATGTACATCTGGGGCTTGCAATCGTTGGAATCCATAGATTAAACCAGCAATGACGCGGGCGATTCGAGCAGTTCCTTGACGGTCTTGAGGTATGCGGCGGCCATCGCGCCGTCGATGATCCGATGGTCACTCGAGATCGTCATCGACATCTCGCTACCAACCACAAGCTCGGCTTCGCCGTTCTCGTCGTACTCAATAAACGGCTTATCAATCGCACGGCCAACAGCAAGGATCGCCGCGTTCGGAGGATTGACAATCGCGGTGAAGTGGTCGACCCCAAACATCCCGAGGTTGGAGATGGTGAAGGTTGAGCCGGAGAGCTCTGCAGGCGCGAGGCCCTTCTCGCGTGCCTTGGTGGCGAGGCGTTTGGTTTCTGCCGAGATCTGACGGAGGCCGATCTGATCGGCGTTGTTGACTGTCGCGACGACGAGGCCGCCGCCTTTCTCTTCTGGGAGCGAGACGGCAACACCGATGTTCACATGCCCGTGCAGATCAATCGATGGCCCCTGCTTGTTCCACGACGAGTTGATAAACGGGTGCTGGTGCATCGCGATGGCGCACGCCCGGACGATGAAGTCATTGACGGAGAGCTTGACGCCTTGGGTGGCAAGTTGTTCGTTGAGTTCGCTGCGGAGGTTGCTCAGCGAGTCCATCCGTGCCGACATCGTGACCTGGTAGTGGGGGATGGTCGTTTTGGATTCGACAAGCTTGGTGGCGATGATCCCACGCATGGTGTTGAGCGGAACATTGCGTGCCTCAAGCGCTGCGCCCGGTGCGGGGAGCGGGGCCATCGGAGCGGCGGGTGCCGCGGCTGCTGGAACAGGCGCAACGGTCAGTGCCCCGCCAGCGATGAGTTGCTCGACATCTTTCTTGATGATCCGGCCCGATGGACCGGACCCGGTGATCGAGTCCATCGGCAGGTTGTGCTCACGGGCAATCTTCCGCGCCAGCGGCGACGCAAACACACGCTCGGTCTCGGTGCTGACATTGATCGCAGGGGGTGGGGGCTCGGCGACCGCGGTTGCCGATGGGGATGGACCATCAGCTCCACCCGCCTGCTTGGCGGCTGGTGCAGAAGCTCCTACAGAAGCGACCGCGGCTTCGGTGGATTCGCCGTCCTCAGCAAGGATGATGATCGTCTCGCCGACATTGATCTTCTGCCCCTCAGCGATCGCGAGTGAAGCGACGGTACCGTCGTCGAAGGATTCGAGTTCCATGGTTGCTTTGTCCGTCTCGATGTCCGCGATGACATCGCCGGAGTTGACGGTGTCGCCGGCATTGACATGCCATTTGACAACGGTCCCTTGTTCCATAGTGTCAGACAGGCGGGGCATGGTGATGTTGATGGCCATTTGGCGAATCTCCGTGATTACTCGGCTGGCGAGTTGTCGTACAAAATGCTATCTTGTGGGTCGTACAAAAATAGTTTGTGTTTGTTGACTAAGCTATTCAAATCTTCAATAAAGTCTTCGGATGTACCCCAGCGGCAACACATGTAGACATATCCGTCAACAGTGCTGAAGTCGCATGACCAAGGACTATTTTTAAGTCGTGGATCATTGTCATCTTCAATCGAATCTAATGCTGGATATTTTTCCCAGATATCTTTCGCAAAGCCCAGAAGATCCTCTTGCGGTTCACCAAATGGTGACGGTTCGCCTTTTTCAATGCGATCCATGTATTGATTAATCAAATCAATACTAATCCCATCAAACTCGGACATAATGACAAAATCACAAGACATTCGGATTCCTTATATCATCCCTTTGACGGCTTCGACAATCCGTTCAGGGTTCGGCAGGTAGTCATACTCAAGCCCCTTCGCATATGGCGTTGGGACATCTTCAGTATTCAAACGAGCCGGCGGGCTGTCGAGCCAGTCAAAGCAGCGTTCGCAAATTTGAGTAATCACTTCACTCGCGATCGAAGCGAACGGCCAAGACTGATCCACAACCAAAACCTTATTCGTAATCTTTACCCGCTCGATGATCGACTCGATATCGAGCGGGCGGATCGTCCGCATATCAAGCACATCAACCTCGATCCCCTCAGCCGCAAGCGTCTCGGCGGCCTCAAGACAAAAATTCACCGGACGACCAAAGCTGACGAGCGTCACCGCGTCGCCCTCGCGGGCGAGTCTTGCTTGACCGAACGGGATGTAGTATTCCTCTTCGGGCACATGCGCCTTGTCACCAAGCATGCGTTCGGATTCCATGAAGAACACCGGGTCCGGGTCGCGGATTGCGGTCTTGAGCAGGCCCTTGGCGTCGTAGGGGTTCGATGGGATCGCCATCTTGAGTCCTGGGACATTGGCATACAAGGCTTCGACACACCATGAGTGGGTCGAGGCAAGCTGTCCGCCCGCGCCGTCGTTTCCACGGAAGACGATCGGGCACCCGAACTGTCCGCCAGACATGTAGAGCATCTTGGGGGCGTTGTTGAGGATCGGATCCGCAGCAACAAAGCTGAACGACCACGACATGAACTCGACTATTGGTCGCAAACCAGACATCGCTGCGGCGACCGCCATGCCTGCGAAGCCGTTCTCGGAGATTGGCGTGTCAATGATCCGCTTGGCCCCGAACTCATCGAGCATGCCTTGGGAGATTTTGTACGCGCCGTTGTACTGGGCGACTTCTTCACCGAGCAGGAAGACCCGCTCGTCGCGCCGCATCTCCTCGGACATCGCTTCGCGGAGCGCTTCGCGGTACTGAATGATCCGGTCGCCTTCGAAGGAGGGGAGCTGGTCATTGGGGAGCATCGCGGGCATATCGAGGTTGTCCTCGATCGCGGGATGGATGTCGGTCTCAATCATGGGGAGTGTCGTCATTGTGGTTGCTCTCAGTTACAAAGTGGTTTCTCAAATATATTCACTTGCTTGGTGGTAAACATTTTCTCGAAAAATCAACGATGGATGTAAGTAATTTGGTACCGTGTTCAGAAGCTGCCCATTTACTTGTACGAGTTGCAAGGGTGATAAGCCAGCCTTTTTTGTCCATCGTTTGGAGCGTTGATCTTAGAAAGTCGATGTCGTTTTGTAGTTCTTTGATTTTTTCTTCTTGCTCTTCAGCTTCAAGAGCAGAGGTTTCAATGTGAGTGATAAGAAGTTCTTTTAGGTTCTCGATTTGTTCAAAGGCCTCATTCTTTTCTTGCCCAGTAAATGGCGTATCTTCACTTTCTTCTAGTTGAGAAATTAGTTGTTCAAGCTGTGCATTTGCAGCATTGATATATTTGCCGGCAGGACCAACTGTGATGTCTTCCCACAGTCTGCTAAGCCAATCGCTTATGTTATTTCGAATTTCGTGAGGCTCGTTCGCGCCGGATGATTCACTAGTGAAGTGGTTGCCAGGGCTTGCACGCCATGTAAATGGTGGGTGATTTCCGTTTGAAGAGTCGGAATATGTCACCACAAACGAGTGCTTTGGGGCAGCTCGGAATACAATCGGAATGATAATGACATCATCCATGCTTTCATCCATCGAAATGGATTGATTGACAGTGAAATCAGTTAGCTCAAATCGATCACTACAAATGATCGGATCTAATAAATATCGATTGATAAATGTTTGTCTAAATAATTCCATCGTATTCACATCAATGGGTTCTTGGTGCCGTGGGTGTAGGTTGCTGTTGGCGACAGGTTCTTTTCGGGGTTGGCATACACATCGGTGTAGAGCTCGCCGGGTTCTGGGATCGGGGAGTTCTCGGCGAAGTCCATTGCGGTTCTAACCTGGTCTTTGATCTCGCCTTGCAGGTCTTTCCATGCGGCTTCGGTGATGTCGCCGGATTCGATGAGCTGGCTGAGGAGCTTGGCGATCGAGTCTTTGTCTTTGAAGGCGTCGACCTCGTCTTTGGTCCGGTACTTTTGGGGGTCGGACATCGAGTGGCCCTGGTAGCGGTAGGTCTTTAGATCCACGAATCCAGGCCGCGAGTTCTCGCGGCACTGATCGACGAAGGGTTTGAACTCGTTGTAGAGGTGGCAGATGTCGAGCCCGTCGATTTCGATGGAGTTGATGCCGTAGGACTGTCCGCGTGAGATGAGGTTGTCCGCGTTGGCGGTGTGGCGATTGATCGCGGTGCCCATCGAGTAGCCGTTGTTTTCGATGATGAAGATGACTGGGATATCGTGGACTGCTGAGAAGTTGAGTGCTTCGTGGAAGGCGCCCTGGTCAATAGCGCCGTCGCCGAGGTACGCGAGGGAGACTTTCTTCTTGCCTTCACCCATGACTTCGAGCTTGTATTTCTCAGCAAATGCGAGCCCGGCTCCGAGCGGGGTCTGGGCCGACACAATCCCGTGACCGCCGAAGAGCCAGTTTGGTTTGTCGAACATGTGCATCGACCCGCCCTTGCCCTTGGCGCAGCCATCGATCTTTCCAAACATCTCCGCCATGCACGCCTCGGGGGTCATGCCTCGTGCGAGTGCGTGACCGTGGTCGCGGTACGCGGTGACGATGGGGTCGTCGTCGTTGGTCGCGGCGATGGTCCCGACGCAGCATGCTTCTTGGCCTGAATAAATATGGCAGAACCCGCCGATCTTGGCTTGCTGGTAGGCCTGCATGGTGCGGTTCTCAAACTCGCGGATGAGTTGCATCTGGCGGAGCCAATCGAGTTTCATCGCGGGAGTAATCTCGTTGGCCGTCTTGGTCATAGTCGCCTCTGCCTTGGATGCGGTGGTCGCTGGGGTCATGCGTTTGCTCATTGTTGGTCGACCTCTCGGTATTCAGGTGGTCGATGTGCTGTATGTGTCCCGACTTACGCTCAGGATACCCGCATGGCGACCTGTCAAATATCGGTCGTTTCGGGGTCCCATTTGAGTCCGTCCAGAGCGATCGCGGTGATCCCTTAGGCCGATTCCGCACATTGTAGGTATCACATGAACCCCAAACCCGACCCAACCGTCGAAAAAGCCGGTTCAATCGCTTGAAACACGGTTCTGAATCGAAATTTCATCAAAAAATACCCCGGATCGCTCCGGGGTACTGTTCCACAGGATTTTAAGCCCGTTTAGTCTTTCATGGTCGTCTTGGCGATCGAATCATCCACCTGCGACTGCAACAGCACCAAAGCCGTCTGCATTTGTAAATCGATCCCGTCGGTGATCAGCGAGTTGGGATCTGGACGCTCGGCGTCCTCGATCACATTCCCGTTCTGATCGATCGGGTAGAGATCCGCATCCCGGCGGAGCATCAACGCCGCGGCCTGCTGGCTCGGGAGCATCTCGACATGCAGGTCAGGCTCGATCCCCCATTCGGTAGCGCCCGGCACCTTGTGGATCGCGCGGGGCGAATCAACCTGGTAGTGCTGCGTCGTCAGCTTCATCGCCGACAACCCCCCGGGGAGCATGTACACATTCTGCACAGACCCCTTCCCGAACGAACGGGCCCCGACAACCAGTGCCTTGTTCTTGCCCTGATGAGCACCCGCCTGGATCGCGCCGGAAACGATTTCCGATGCCGATGCCGAGCCCTCATTGACAAGCACAACAACAGGCAGATCACGCACCGAGTATTTCGGATTCACCGCACGGACATCCTGCCGGTCCTGTGTGATCCCCGAGGCATCAACAGTTTTGACCACCATGCCCTCTGGAACGAACCGTGACGACAGCTGGACCGCTTGGTCGAGGAGCCCGCCTGGGTTGTAGCGTAGATCGAGCACGAGCGCTTCGAGCCCTTGTTCTTTCATGCGTCCAACCGCCTGGTCGAAGTCTCTGGTGGTGTCGTCGGTGAACCCGGTGAGCTTAATGTACCCGATGCCCTTGTCCTGGTCTACAAAGTAGTTCCAGTCGTCATTGGCCGGCCCGGTCCGAGACCAGCCCGTCACCGACGGCAGATCAATCTTGGCGCGGGTAATGGTGTACTCAAACTCCTCGAGCGATTCCTCGCCCTCGTTGTCCTCGATCGTGCGTTCGATCGTCAGTGTCACATCTGTATTTGGTGGCCCGGTGATGACCTCGACCGCCTGGTCAAGACCAAGACCGACCGCAGAAACCCCATCAACCTTCTTGATGATGTCGTCGGCCTGGAGCCCGGCACGCTGGGCGGGGGTCCCGGTCAGAGGGGTCACGATCGTGATATTCTGCAGCTCGTCGAGCTGGATGCGGATACCCACACCGATGAACTCGCCTTGGGTTGACCGGCGGAACCGGGCGACCTCGTCTGGCCAGATAATCGCTGTATACGGGTCGAGCTGGGCGATGGCGCCATTGCCAAACTCATGGAGCAGGGCTTCTGACATCACTTCAACGCTGTCACGAGAGGAACTGAGCATTGCATCAATCGCCCGGCGGAGGTCGTAGGCACTGGCAGGCTTGGCCATGTCAGAGTACTTGGCGCTGAGCGTATCAAGATCACTGATGAACCTCGACCGGGTTGTCTCATTCTTGAACCCATCGAATGACGCACCGAGATCGGTGGTCGTCGCCATTGTCCGCACCGCGTCGATCCCGCCTGCGATCAGGTGGTTCATCGACACGCCATCGGGGTGCTGTTTGGATCGACGCCCGAGGTGCTGGGCGGCGCTCCGCTGGAGAGCGGTTCGGACCATCACCGAGTCGATCCCGGTGAGCTTGTCGGTAAACAGATCCCCATACGGGTTATAAGGCGGAAGCCCGTCGAGTTCTTCTGCGAGTCTCCGCTCATTGCGGAGCTCCCACAAACGCTCGGGGACATACAGACGGATCATCGTCAATCGCCGGGTCAACCGATCGACATCGCCCTTGAAAGTCCCGGCTTGGTCGTGGAGCGCATTGAGCCTGTAGAACAGCTCAGACGCGATCAACCAGTCCCCTGCACCCTCCGAGTCTTTCGCCGCGGCGATCGACTCATCGATCAGACGCGAAACCTTCGAATCGGCAAAGAACCGGTCCTCGCTCTCATGAAGCATCTGCAGAGCGACCGCTGCGCTCAGTGCTTTGGAGAGTTCAATGAATGAGCCGTTCTCGTCGAACAACGCCATGTGTTCATCGAGCGTCTCGCGTGCTTCTTCGATCGACTCGGCGCGTGTTGCCTCTCGCTTGTCGAGGTTCTCTTGGAGCAACGCCAGAGCATCAACGAACTCAGTTTCGCTGGTCGCATTCCATGCCTGAGGCATGAGCAGGTCGGCGATCCCAGAATCATCGCCCTGGGACGCAAGACCCCACACAAGATCAGCGTTCGCGGTTTCCACAGGACTCGTCGCATAGGCGGGCAACGCGGAGAGCCCGAGGGTGCTTCCAAGAACAGCTAGAAGGATTCGCTTAGATGGTTTCATTTCAACTCCACAAAGACCCAAACACAAGAACGACAAGACCTGATCGCAGGCCCCACATAAGCCATGGATCGACCATCGGACACGATTCAGACGAATCCACCCGCTAAATCGAGCAATCCACCATGTATCGGGCCCACCAATCCCCCTTGATCCATATCAGGTGTACGCCCAAGTCCGAATAAAGTTTCCACGCCCCCCCAAAGTTTAAGATCACGGCTATTGGGAGGGCTTGGGGGGGTAGGTGGGTGGGGGGGGGTAAAGAGTGTTCGTGTCATGGTTTGGAGTGCTTGAGTGCTTTGACGATTCCTACGCCCACCATTGCTAAAACCACCGCACTTGTCACCCCGATCACGCCCAATCCACCCTCATACACAAACCCGCCAATCAATCCACACAACGGACCAACCGTATACCCACACCCAATAAACGCCTCGTGCTTGCCGCCCGAATCCACATCCGAACCGCCGACCGCCATCGCGTAGTAGAGCGCCCCGTAGTAAATAGCAGCGATGCCAACCCCGGTCATTGAGAGCCCGATGATGAGGACCACGGTTCCCACGGTATTCACTTCGAGGGTGGGGTAGTCGATGCCGAAGAGTTGGGCGCCGATGAGTCGCCCGATTGCGGGCGAGATGATGGCGAGTGCGAAGCCGGTGAGCATCGCACTCATCCCAAGCCAAGGCGTCCACCAATGCCCGTGCCACCCGTGCCACCGCTCAAAGACCACAAAGAACACAACACGCACAATCAACCAAGTACTCGCGATCGGCGTCCACCAGAGCTCATCAAGCCCAAGCCCCGCCTCAATGCTCGGCATCAACGGAATCATCACCGACAAAATCACATAACTCGCAATCAACATCACCCGGAACACCATCAACAAAGGCACATACACCGCCGGGTGCCGCTCGTGCTCCTCTTCAATATGCAGAGCCGGCTCACTGCCAAGCATCAGTACCAACCCAGCGATCAGCACATGGATGACCCCGAGCAGCGAGATGACCACGAACGGCCGCTCCTCGATCATCGGTGCCATGAGCCAGTACGAAAGCACCATCGCCGACGACCACACGATATTGAACTTCCCGATCGCTCCCCGGAGTGTCTTGGATCGCCGTCCGCCAGACAGGTACGCCTCGACGATCGGCCACTGCATCCCCGATGCGACCATGTACGCGATCCCCATGACCCACACGGCGATCTCCGTAAGCCCGGGGTCAATCCGGCTCACGAGCATCGGCCCCTGGGCGATCGCTGCAGTGACCAGCATGATCGCGATAAGCGAACGCTTTGTGCTCAGCCGATGGGACTTCGCGGCTGTCCACCTCAGCAGCGGCCCGCTGAGCAGGGCGGCCGGGATATAGACACCGCCCAGGACCAGTGCGAGGACGAGATTCTGGGTGCCCGAATACCCAAGCCCCTGATTGGTCAGGAACGCGATCCCGCTGGTAATCACAGCCGTCCCCATCGACCCAAGAAAGGTGATCAGCAAGACAAGCGTGAGCGGAGCCGGATTCGAGATGACAGGATTGTCCATAGCCGTGATCTTCACTTTGGGGGGGTTTGCCATTGGAGTGGTAGGATCGTAGACTCCCTTCGCTCCCCCCAGACCAAGGAGGCCGTGCTTCGGCGTGATCTTCTACTTTGGGGGGAAAGGGTCCCGTAGCTCAACTGGATAGAGCGTTGGCCTCCGAAGCCAAAGGTTCTGCGTTCGAATCGCAGCGGGATCGTTTGTTATTGATTGAATAAGAAGGTCATCATTCCTGGGAGTAGGGATGATGATCTTCTTCTCTTGTATCAATCGAGTTTTTGAATGAAACTTATCGACTTTGGTATGCGTATGGGATGATCAGATTGATTCCAACCGGACACGGAATCGAGAAATATTACCACAGGAGATACACATGATTCGCGATCTCGCTTGCTCGTTTGTCGTTTTTCTGATCGTTGCTTCGTCCCATGCGCAGCCGTACATCGCGCTGCGTGGCACAGTGACCCCATCGAGTGACTCATCACTCCAGCACGAGCTGTCGTTCACCGTGCTCTTTCACACGCAGGCGTCACCGGTCAACTCCAACCCGGATCTCTACCGCTTCCGCGCGGTCGATGCACAGATTGTTACCCGCCCGATGCCGTTCCTCCAAGCGGACACATCGGGGAGCGACACCCAGACCACGACCTTCCAAGCGGGACCACCGATCGAGCTTGAGATGGTTGAGCCCATTATTTACCCGATGCAGTTCGCGTATCTCGAATACTACGCGCACCTCAACTATTGGCAGATCCGAATGGAATCACAGCTTGATCAATCTTTCTTCTTGGCCAACTTCACCATCGACCAAGGCGCGTTCCACGCCGGGATGACCTCTCTCCCAGACTCCCCAACAAGCTACGGCACAGGATCGTCGCTCCTCGCCACCTTCATTGTTGATGACCAACAGAGCTCGCCATCCATGGAAGCAGCAAGCGACGAGCACGCAGACACCAGCACCGGACTCATCCTCTACAGCGCCAATCTCACCGACGACAACAGAATCCCAGATGAACCCACCAACGAACCCACCTGCTTCCCAGACATCAACGGCGACGGCGCACTCAACTTCCAAGATATCTCCCTCTTTCTCTGGGTTTTTAGCTTCGGCTGCCCATAAACCCCACCAACAACCACCCAAATCAAGAAGGTCATCATCACCCTCACTGGGATGATGACCTTCTTCTTCCCAATTTGGGATCTGAGCAAGGCGAATCGGGGCGGCCGCCTGGTCAGAAATACCTTGTGGTCGGCCCCCATCTCGGGTAAGGTAGCCACTCGACCAGTTGGTTCGACATAAAGGACACAATCATGCGTTTTGATCTCGCACCGCTCGCCATCGCAACAATCGCGACCATCACCCTCTCGTCTGCCCACGCGACCGCGCAGCCGTACATCGAGATCGATGTCAGCGGCTTGGTGATAGGGTCTGCGATCCCCTTTTTCGTTCCGTTCGGAATCCGCGCCATCTTCGACGCAGGTGCTGCACCCGACATAGCACAGCCCGGCTTTGTCCAGTTCGACGCCGTGTGGGGCGAGGCTATTCAGACAACGAACTCATCGGGCACCCCGTCATTAATACAACCCTTTGTAGAGTTTTCAGGATCCAATGAGTACATCCCCGCGAATGTGTTCCTCCAATATCATCAGGGTATCAATCAATATTGGATTCAGTGCTTCCTCAACGGCGAGCATTTACTATTTTCGGTCGACGATCCACACGCCGCGTTTAGTGACGCGATGACTTCGCTCCCCGATGTGATCAATGACTACCAGCCGGGTCCAATGAACAGCCAGAGTTTGTCCTTCGCCGCAGACGCTGGAGATGCGACCTGGAATAATTTCACAGGCGGCTCAGGCACCATCATCACGACATTACGATTCGTCGACGGTCCACCCCAGCCCGAGTGCATCGCAGACCTCAACAACGACGGCGCCCTCAACTTCCTCGACATCTCCGCCTACCTCATCGAGTACGGCAACGGCTGCCCATAACCAAAAACCAACAATCATATCCAACACCAAAGGCCCCCCACATGACCATCCGCACCCGTTTCACCACGCTCGTCGCAACCATAGCTGCCATCACCCTCTCGTCTGCCCACGCGACCGCCCAGCCGTTCATCGAGATCGATGTCAGCGGCTTAATGCAAGACTTTTCAACCGGGGATGAATACAGACCATTCGGGCTCCGCGCCATTTTCGACGCGGGCGCCGCTCCGGATGGGGTCTTCCCCAGCTCGATCGATTTCAACGCCGTGTGGGGCGAGGCCGTTGAGACTTTGGGTTTAGCGACACTCGCATCCACATCGCCCTTTACTATCGACACAGAATTGCTGGAGTACATCCCCGCAGATGTTATTTTCACATATATCCAGAGTTCAAACACATATCAGATTCGGACCTCTGTCAACGGCGAGGAATTGAATTTCAGGGTCACCGACCCAGTCGGTGCGTTTAGTCTCGCGATGACCTCGCTCCCCGACGATCTCGGTGACTACCAGCTGTTTATAAACAACCCCTTTGACGAAGCCGGCCCCGTGAACTTCTCCATGTTCTCGCCCTCGAGTGGTGATGGTGGTTATGCGCTATGGGAAGGAGAATGTTTCAGCTGTTTCAATGAAGGCACGATCATCGTGACCATCCGAGTCGTCGACGGCCCACCCCAGCCCGAGTGCATCGCCGACATCAACAACGACGGCGCACTCAACTTCCTCGACATCTCCGCCTACCTCCAAGAGTACGGCAACGGCTGCCCATAACCAATAGCAACAACCGTTTCCCAACCACCAAAAGAAGAAGGTCATCAACCCCTGGGGGTGGGGTTGATGACCTTCTTCTATTGTTGATCTGAATTACAGCTTCGATTTGTTGTAAGGCTTGTCACAGTTGACCCCAAACTTCAAGCAGATCGGATGATCATGCGTGCAATTGGGCCTCGCGGTGCAGTTGTACCGCCCGTGGAGCACAAGCATGTGACCGATCTCCGACCACCGAGGCCTCGGGAACAACGCCATCAGCAGCTTCTCAATCTTCCCCGTATCCATCTTCGGCTCATCGACAATCCCAAACCGCCACACCAACCGCTGGACATGCGTATCAACCGTCACCCCATCGTTGATCCCAAACGCATTCCCAAGCACCACATTGGCCGTCTTCCGGGCAACGCCTCTCAGCTTGAGCAGGTCCGCCATATTCCCGGGGACCTCACCACCGAAGTCCTCGACAACCATCGTCATCGCCGCGTGTATGGACTTGGACTTGTTCCGAAACAACCCGATCGTTTTGATGTAAGGCTGGATCCCCTCGGGAGTCGAAGCCGCGTAATCGGCCGGGGTCGGGAACGCCTTGAACAACCCCGGCGTCGCCTTGTTGACCCCCGCATCGGTGGACTGGGCGCTCAGGATCGTCGCATTGAGCAGCTCGTGCGGGTTCGTAAAGTCGAGTTCGCACTTAGAGTCCGGGTAGTGCTTCTTGAGCGCATTGGCGAGCTTGAGCGCATGGGCCCGTTGCTCCTTGGTGACCTCAGGGAGTGCGAACGGGATGTCTTTCAGCCCTCGCGGATTGTCCTTGCCCTTGGGATGTGCAGGTGTTCTTGTTGCTGTCATAGTGAACTATAGCGACCGTAATTATCGGAATTTGCTGGTATTGAACCCATTCATGGGACATATTCCTGACACACACAGGTTTGTTCATATGCACAGGAGTTCCACCATGCGTTCACTTTCCATCATCGCTCTGCTTGCCGCCTCACCCGCGTTGTCCAATATCGCTTACAACTTCGATTCCGACGCCCAAGGCTGGAGCCTCTTTAGTGACGGACGCGACTTCCAATGGGACGGTTCCATCGGCAACGGCGGCCTCGGAGCGATCCGGGCCGTGGATGTTGTCGCCGGGCAATACTGGTTCTTCTCCGCCCCGACCACCGATCTTGGGAACCTCTCCGATCTCTACGGCAACTCAATCAGCTATGACATCATGGGTATCCAAGGCAGCCAGACCATCACCAACCGTGCAGACATCATCCTGTCCGGCGGTGGCATTCAAATCGGGATCGCCGCCGGTGTCGCCCCGGTTCTCAATCAGTGGACATCGTGGGAGATTCTCGTCGATGCCTCCGCTGACTGGAAAATCGTCAGCAGCGCACAAGCCGCGTCACTCTCGGCGACCGATGCCACCCAAGCGGACATCCAAACAGTCCTCGCCGATCTCACAGGCATGTACTTCCGTGGCGAATACACCTCAGGCGCAGACCAATCCGCGATCGACAATGTCAGCTTCGTTCCAAGCCCGAGTGCGTTGTCACTCCTGGGATTCGGCGCTCTAAGCATCACCCGTCGTCGCCGATGATCAGAATCTGATCACACCTGCTCGCTCTGCCGAGTAGTAGATCCAGCCCCGGTCCATACCGCAAGCACCAGGCACAGCAGTGTCGTCGCCATCAACGCCTTGAGCGAGTTGGATGCCGTCTCGTGCATCATCATAAACCCGTTTTTATGCACATCCGCCTGCTCAGTATTCCCCGCCGCCGCAAAGTCCCAGTAGTTCCGTAGGTCCTCGGTCATCCCGGGCATCAACATAAACAAGTGATAACTCAGCAGCCCCATCGTGCACAAAAGCACCACCGACCGCACCGCCCGCAGCACCGTATTGATCGAATACCCCGCCACCACCATCGTCACAAACGACGCCAACGCGATCGCCCCGCAAATAAACTGCACCATATCAACAAGAAAGAACACCTGCCCCGCGATCAATCCACCCGCCAGCAGCGCATGGTCACCCGCGTACTCAGGGTAGGCCCCAAGCGTCGGCTTCATCCGCCCAACAATCGGGAACACCGTCGCCGCCACAATCCCCGACATCCCAACCGTCCCGAACCAAGCGCTCAGCGCAACAATATGAACGACTTCAAAGAACCGTGTTACAGTGTGTTTGGTCATGCTCGATCCTAGGTGCCGCTTGCTGTAAATACCTTGGGCTCCAGATCCGCTTTGAGATACAGCGGATGCTTGGGGAACCCGTGCTTTGTCACCTCAAGACAGTGGGGCACGCACACCTTCTTGAGCACATCAAGCACTTCAGTATGCCGATCATTCATCGCCCCATGCGTCCCCCATCCCACGATCACCAAATCCGCCTGCTTCGCGAGCCTCGCGATATGCCGATCGTTGTCCGGCCCGATCGGATCATCAACAAGCTTCAGACCCTTGGGGTCCGTCGAACGAAGCCCAAAGATATTCACCACATCCATCGCATGAAACCCCCAACGCACCGCATACCGATGGCACCGCGTCAGCGTCGGATCCAGCTTGGTCGCATCCGCAGTCGATGGATTCAGCAAACAAAAGCACACCCGCTCGCCCCCGGCTTCCCAACGCCGGCCCAGCGTGTACCGGTACGCCTCGCACTCCGAAAATCTCGCCCAACCTTTCATCACCATTCTCGCATACCTCGCATTCATGTACCATAGAGGCAATACAGCCCCGCTGCCCGCGTTGATCTCAAAAGGAGCCGTCTCATGTTCATCACCATCCTCCACACATCCGTCCTCCTCGCGAGTTCGTTCTTGTTCTCATGCCAAAGCCAACCCGCCGCCCAGACCACCGAGCCCCCCTCATCCCAAGAACCCTACTCGCTCCTCCAAGCCCAGCCCTCGCCCCAGATGCGTATCACCAAAGACATCAAATACGCCCACCGCCGCCTCACCCGCGACGCCCTCACCTCCCTCGACATCTACGAACCCGGCACCAACTCAACCGGGCCACGCCCAACCCTCATCTACATCCACGGCGGCGGATGGGCCATCGGCGACAAAGCCCGCGTTCACCACAAAGCAACATGGGCCACATACCACGGCTGGAACTTCGTCTCCATCAACTACCGCCTCTCCCCAAGAGTCCAGCACCCAGACCACGCTATCGACGCCGCCGCCGCAATCGCCTATGTCATCGAGCACGCAACCGAGCACAATACCGACCCAACCAAACTTGTCATCATGGGCCACTCCGCCGGAGCCCACCTCGCCGCCATCGTCGCCACCGACGAATCCCTTCTCGCCAAGCACAACCTCGCACCCTCCGACCTCTCAGGCGTCGTACTCCTCGACGGCGCGGGCTACGACATCCCAACCCAGATGAACTCGCCCCTGCTCACAGGCCGAACCCGCACCATGTACGAGAACGCCTTCGGAGACGACCCCAAACTCTGGATCACAGCCTCCCCAACCCTCCAAGCCAAACCCGGTGACGATCTCCCGCCCCTCCTCGCCATCCATGTCGGCGACCGCCAGCGATCAAGAGTGGAATCGACCAATCTCGTGACAGCATGGCAAGCAACCCCAGCCAAGGCACTCATCCACCACGCACCAGACAAAGACCACGCCTCGATCAACAAAGACCTCGGCACAAAAAACGACCCGGATACCCGGGTCGTCACAGAGTTCATCTATTCAGCATTCGGTCTCGATTAAATCAGAGCTTGGCCAGCTCCTCAGGATCGAAGTCCGCGTTCGAATACACCTTCTGGATGTCCTCGAGTTCTTCGAGGACTTCAATGAGGTTCATCATCTTGCGGACATCATCGCCGGTAACCTCAACCGTGTTATCCGGGATCCGAGCGATCTCCGCCTCGACGATCTCGATATCTGCAGCCTCAAGAGCAACCTTCACCGCCTGGAAATCGCCGACCTCCGTCATGATGGTCCAAGCGCCCTTGTCCTCATCGTCCCCCTCAGGCGAGATCACATCGTCGGCACCCGCATCGAGCACGACCTCCATGACCGTGTCCTCGTCGTACTTGTTGGCATCAAGAATAATCTGACCCTTGGTCGCAAACATAAACGCGACCGTCCCCGCATTGCCCATCGATCCGCCGCCTTTTTTGAACGAGTTGCGGACATCACCAACGGTGCGTGTGTTGTTGTCGGTCAATGACAGAATCAGCAGCGCCGTCCCCCCCGGGCCGTAGCCCTCGTAGACAAGTTCTTGGAAGTCCGCCCCCCCCGTTTCCCCAGCACCCTTATCAATCGCCCGCTTGATCGTGTCCTTAGGCATATTGGCGTACTTCGCCTCATCGATCGCGTACCGAAGCGTCAGGTTCGAATCCGGATCAGGACCACCAGCGCGAGCCGCGACCATAATTGCTTTAGAACACTTGGACCACACCCGCGCCTTGACCTTGTCCTGGCGTGCCTTGCGGTGCTTGATATTCGACCATTTACTATGTCCAGCCATGGCTGCTACCTCTTCTAAAACGGATTCTCAACCCTACTTCGTAGGATCGATCTCATTGACTATATCACTCGGCTCTTCGTCAGAGACTTCAGACGGATCGGGCACCGGGAGCTCAACAGTATTCGGGGCCACAGTTGGCACCCGCCCGGACTCCCCATCGGCGATCTTGAACCGGATCTTGCTCAGTTCGCTCCGGATCTCATCAAGCGCCGCTGTATTCACATTCGCCTGATTCGATAACTCCGTCTGCCGCTGGCGCAACCGGCTCTCAGCATCAAGCCAAGCCGCCAGCGCCTTGTCGAACTCCCCAACCATCCACAGCGCATCGCCCAGATGGTCATGAATGGTCGCGTTGTCAGGCCCCTCTTCAAACGCCAACGCCTCCTCAAGCAGACCACGCGCCCCCCGGCGGATTACATTCCCATCCGCATCGAGCTCGTCGTCCACAATCCCCATCGCGTACCGCGCCCACGCAAGCGAATCCGTAATACTCGCCGTCCCAGGCTCAGCCTCATACGCGATCAGCAACAACCGCTCCGCCTCAACAAGGTCCCCCCCGCCCTCGACCATGTGGTACCCAAGATCATTATTCGCCCACGCATGACCCGGTGCATACGAGAGCGCAACCCGGTACATCCCAGTCGCCTCAGCGTCACGCTGATAGAACGAAGCCACCACCGCGATCGAATACGCAAAGTCCGCCGCCACCCCGTCAGGGTCAGCCACGCCCGCCATCGATTCTTCCCGAAGCGTCCCGAGCGATCCAACAACAGAGTCCCGCGCCTCGATCATCAACCCCGCAAGATCAAGCCGCTCGATCGCCGTTTCGATATCGCCCGCCGTCCCGATCTGCCCGATCAACGATGACAGGTCCGCAACCCGGATCTCATCAAGCATCCCGTCATTGGTAATCGTCAGCCGTGAAATCAACTCGATCGCTTCGCCCGCCGACCGCGACCGCATGAGCGACTGCACCGCAACGGTCACAAGCTCTCCCCCGCCGGGCTCTTCGTACTGCCCCCGGATCAACGACTCGAAGTCTTCCATCGAGAATGTCGACCCGCTGGGCCGCACGACAATCTCGATCAGGTCCAGCGATTCAAGCGGGTTTATCCCGTTGGGACCAGCGCCTTCAACGCTCTTGTCCCGTGTCCGTTCAACAAGCTCAAGCAGCAGATCCGCCCCCTCCCCATCTACACTATTCTGCGCCATCGCACCAAGCACCCGAACAATCCGCAGCGACTGCCCAACCCCAAACTCCCAATCCCCATCACTCGGCACAAGCAACCCGGCCTCGTAATCCCCAAGCAGCCCCGCCCCCCCCGCGCGTTCGAGCCTTTCAAGACAATCATCAATCGACACCAACCCATCAAGCCGAGACAACGCGATCTGATCCGCTTCTTCTCGCCGATCAGCATCCGACCGGATCAACCCCTCATGGAGCCGCCCGACCTGCCGCGAAGGCATCCGCTCATAAACCCCATCGAGATACCCCTCAGCACCAATCTCGTCCCCCGTAAGCACCATCATCCGCGCCTTGGCCCCCGCTAGCGCGACCGACCCGGGCATCTTCGCAAGCTCCCCATCAATCCACCCAATCCCACGCCGGAGCGCCACAATATCGCCCCGCGACGATTGCGTTGCCCAGATGCTCAGAAGAAGATCCGTCCCGATCTCCCGCCAAGGATGCTGGCTGTGCACATTCAAAAGCAGCCGCTCGCTCTGCACGAGCAGCGCCCCCGCCTGCCCAGCCATTGCAGGATCATCACTCCCAGCCCCCGCCCCCGCAAGTTCATGGGCCCGAATCAAACTCACCAGCGCCGACGCAGGCAGCCGCTGCCCGAGCGCCCTCGTCACCGTCCGCAGCTCTTCAACATCCGCAAACGCCCCGTTGGGGCCGCGCAATGTGATCAACTGCTCATAGATCGCCTCGTCATACGGATCAAGATCAATCGCCCGCGTCAATCCCTCGAGCGCCTTCTCCAGATCCCCAACCTTGAGCGCAATCCGCGTTGAAACAAGCCAGTCCGCCGCCGTCGCATTGGGCGCTGCCGTCCGTCGTTCAACGATCCCGACCGCCCGGTCCGCCTGATTGGCGGTCACCAGCGAATCAGCAAAGAAAAACCGTTCCGCCCCGTCCATCGACGCCTCGCGAAGGTCGCATTCATCAAACAACCCATCGGCCAGCTCCCACCGCCCCGCCATCGCCGCCGCCCGCCCGTGAGCAATCAGCCAACTCGTAGAGAGCCCGGCAAAATCCAGCTCCCCAATAGACATCCCATCGAGCGATTCAAGCAGGTCAGGACGCTGCAGATCAAGCGTGATCAAGCACCGCACAAGCCCCGCAGCCTCCGAGTTTCCCTGAACCAAAGCAAGCAACTCAAGCGCCCGCCCATCAAGCCGAATCATCGCAGGCACCACCATCGCCCCGATCGAAGGCGACCGCTCGGTCAACTCAACCACCGCATCAACCCGCTCGGCCCCATTGAACATATCCAGCACCATCGCGCACGCCACCGGAGAAACAACCTCAGGCTCAACCCCGCCAAGTATGTCGAGCCCCTGCCCCCCATCCTCAGCCAAACTCAGCACAAGCCCAAGCACCGCCCGACGATGAGACACGGGCAGCGACCGATCCTCCAGCCGCTCATTGAGTGATTCAACCAGCATCCCCCCGACCAGCTCATGCTCACTCGCGACCCCCGCAAGCTCATAGAAACCCAACGAATCATTCCCCGGATTCGCATCAATCCATTCCAACAGCGTCATCACCCCCATCGCGCTGTGCCCGCCAAGAAACTCCGCCGCCATCCGCCGCGACATTAGCGTCTGAGGCTCACTGGTCACCAGCTCCCCGGCCAGAGTGTAAAACTCAATCGCCCGATCAGTCCGCTCAAGCACCATCCAAGCATCACCAAGCGAAGCATACTGCTCCGCCCGCTTGGTATAAAGCTGCACAAGCTCGCGCCGGTACATCTGACTCCGCGCCGTCTGCGCATCAAGCATCCCCATCGCCTGCGCCATCACATCCGCCCCCGCCCCATACAGACCCTCAGCAATCAACGCCTGCCCGAGCATCACCCCACCAAGCAACCGACCCGCACGGTCGTTCGAATCTTCCATCCCCCACACCATCGCCCCGAGCTCAATCACCCGTTCACTGTCCCCGGTCGATCCCATCGCCCCGTACACAAGCGCCCGGACCGTCCGGTCACCAAGCTCCACCGCACGCAGATACGCCTCAACCGCCAGCGTTCGGCTCCCCGCCCGCAGATGAGCATCGCCAAGCCCCACCAGAATCTCAGAAGATTCAGGCGAAACCTCATGCAGCTGCTCAAAGATCTCCACCGCCCCAGCCGCATCGTCATTCAACATCATCGCCCGAGCCCGCACATACCCCTTCGCGATCTGAGGCAGCAAAGGCATCTCGTCGACTTCAACTGGCGATATCCCCTCAAGCACCCCAGCAACTACATCTTCCAATGATCGATGCGCCCTTGCATGCGCCTCGCTCCCGTCCTCAAGCTCAACGAGCCGCCCCTCCATAATCCGGTCCGCAATCACGCGCGACGGCTCCGAAGGGTTGATCGCCTCACGCTCGGCAAGCATCTCAAGCCGAGCCCCGACCCTCATCCCCTCAAGCCCCTTTGCGTACCCCGACTGCTGCCTGGATTGTCTCGTTTCACCCGATGCCGCAACCCCGCCCGAAGAGCAGCCCGCCAGCAGCACCAACGCCTGAGAGAACGCCAACCCCGCCACGCATGGATAAATCTTCCGCATCATGATCCATTCTCATAGCTGATCAACCACCGTTCCATCCGTGTGTAGACCTCAAGCGTCTGATTCGCACGGATCGCACGCTCAAGCGTGACCGCGATCGTATCTGGATTCTTCGCATTCTTGATCAACCCCGCCTTGCTCAGCGCTCGAGCGATCTTCGCGTCCATCGGCATCGCATGGGCATCAAGCCCCAAAAGTAAAATCCGCGACACCACAAACCGGGGGAGAGTCTCAATTGATGAAAGGTATTCCTTCGCCTCCCGTTTGCTCATCCCGCCGAGCCCCTCGAGCGACAAACGCTGATTCTGATGAAAGATCTCACGCAACGCCCCAAGCAGCCGAACCGACCGGTCCTCCGCACGCTGATACCGCGAACCCAGAATCGCCATGATCTCATGCGGGAAACTCACCCGCAGCTCGTTGTAATCAACAAAGTGCTCGTGGATCTTCCCCATCGCCTTGACCGCGTTCTCCATCGTCGATTCCCACATCAGCATCGAGAATACAAGCTCATGAATCAATGGCTCACTGCACCACTCAGGGCTCGGACACACTGATTCGGCATCCACAGGCACCGACCAATCAGGACTGCTCCCGATCAGGTCAACCAACGCGTCCGGGTTGTACGAGTCATCTGATGCCACGCTCACTCCTCAGCCGATTCAATCTCAGCAGACTCATCCGAATCCTCAGGCAACGAAGGCACCTTGTCCTTAAACGGATCAGACGCCAGAAGATCAGAAATTACCTGCTGCTCACGCATCCCGTAGTCATACACAAACCGAAGCGCAGGCATCTCCTTCATATGGATCCGCTCCATCACATCCCGCCGGATTCGCTTGGACGCCGCCTGAATCCCGTGCATCGTCAGCTCCGCCCGCTCCTCAGGCATCACACTCAGATACGCCTTGGCGTTTTTCAGATCATCCGTAATCTCGACCTTGGTGATCGTGATCATCCCACGGATGCGGGGGTCATTAAACCCCTTGGCCATCACCTTCTGCAACTCACGCTGCAGGGTCGAAGCAATCTGTTGTGCCCGTCGTCTCATAGAACAGTCTCCAGCAGATCCGTTTAATCAAGCGTCCGAGCGATCTCAACGCTCTTGTAGCATTCGATCACATCGCCCTGCTTGATGTCGTCGTACCCAGCGACCTTCATCCCGCATTCCATGTTCGAGCGGACTTCCTTCGCGTCGTCCTTGAACCGCTTGAGCTGATCGAGCTTCCGGTTATTCTCAACAACAACACCGTCGCGTGTAACACGGATAAACGCATCACGCTGCACGAGCCCGTCGGTAACATAGCAACCGGCAATCGCGCCGACCTTGGAAACCTTGAAGACCTCTCGGACCTCTGCATGACCCAAGACCTCTTCCCGGATCTCCGGAGCAAGCATCCCCTCGGCAGCCTTCTTCATGTCCTCGACAATGTGATAGATGACCTGATAGTTCCTGATCTCGACCCGCTTGGCCTCAGCCAGTGTACGGCCCTTGGAGTTGGCAATAACATTGAACCCGATGATCACCGCGTCAGAAGCGTTGGCAAGCAAAATGTCAGACTCGGTAATCCCGCCCACAGCAGAGTGGATCACGCGGACCTTGACCTCGTCGCCCGAAACCTTCTCGATCTCAGACTTGAGCACATCCACAGACCCCTGCACATCCGCCTTGAGCACAACCAAGATCTCCTTGAGTTCGCTGTCGGCCATCTGCGAGAACATCGAGTCAAGCGTGACCTTCGGCTGAGCAAGCTGCTCAAGCCGCTCTCGCTCGCGCCGTTGCTCCGCCGCCTTCTCCGCTTCCTTGAGCGAACCAACACAGTAGAACTTGTCGCCCGCGTCAGGAAGATCATTAATACCCGAAATCTGAACAGGAACCGGAGGCAGCGCCGTCTTGATCCGCTTGCCGTGATCATCGGTGATGTCACGCACACGGCCAAACGCACGCCCCATGACAATAAAGTCGCCAACCTTCAACTCGCCCTCTTGGACAAGGATGTTGGCCACATTACCCCGACCGCCCTCAGGGTTGGCCTCGATGACCGTCCCCTGCGCCTGCCCAGAGTAATCCGCCTTGAGTTCCAGAATCTCCGCCTGAAGATCAAGGATCTCAAGCAGTTCCTGAATCCCGATATCCTTGATCGCAGAAGTCTTGATCACTTCCGTATCCCCGCCCCATTCGACCGGGTTGAGACCGTTTTCAGCAAGCTGACCCATGATCCGCTGGATATTCCCATCGGTCGCCTGTTCCTTATCAATCTTGTTGAGCGCCACAATAATCGGAACGCCCGCAGCCTTGGAGTGCGAGATCGACTCAACCGTCTGAGGCATCACGCCGTCATCAGCCGCAACAACAAGCACAACAATGTCAGTCACATTGGCACCACGCGACCGCATCGCGGTAAACGCCTCGTGACCGGGTGTATCAATAAAGGTCACAAACTTCTCGCTCTTCCCAGCCCCGACAGGCACCCGGAACGCGCTGGTCGCCTGCGTAATACCGCCGGCCTCACCATCGGCAACATTCGCCTTCCGAATCTTGTCAAGCAGCGAAGTCTTGCCGTGATCCACATGACCAAGAATCGTCACGATCGGCCCGCGAGCCTTCTCATCACCACGATCCCGCTCAGCAAACTGCTCCGCGACCTGTTCTTCAGCACCCTTGGCCTCAACGACCTCGAGCTCGATGTCCCAGTCGATCATGATCTCCTGAGCCTTCTCAGAATCAATCCCCGAGTTAATCGTCGCCATCACACCCTGCATAAAGAGCTTCTTGACAATGTCAGCACCCTTCACGCCGGTCTCAGCAGACAAATCCTTAATCGTGAACGGCTCAGCGATCGTCACCTTCCCGCCAACCTTGGCAGGAGTCTGCGACGCAGCAGCACTCGAACGCATCTGGTTCTGACGCTGCTTGAGATACCCACCCGACTGCTTGAGCCGTGCCTCGCGTTCCGCAAGATCCGCCGCACTCCATCCCGAACCCTCGCCCTCAGGACGCCGCACGCCGCTTCCGCCGGGCTGTCGCCTTCGAGTGTTCCCCCCGCGTGGTGCACGCCCCTCAGAAGGCCCCATACCTGGGGCATAACCCCCGCCGCCACCGCCGCCTTGATACCCGCCGCCTTCGCGAGGAGGAGGACGACGACGAGGCGGATCAATCCGCTCGGGCGCCTCAACACGGATAACCTTCGGCCCAGACAGCTTGATAGATTTCTTCTGCAGATCCTCAAGCTTCGGACCAGCCGGAGTAATCACCGATGGTCGCGTAGGAACATTCATCTGAGGCGGAGCAGTCGGAGCCTTCGCCTTCGGCGCCTCAGGCGCCTTGGCCTTCTCTTCAGGAACGCTCTCAGCGCCGGCATCACCCTCAACCTCAGCAGGTGCCTCAGGAGCGGGCGGAGCAGCCGCAACCGGTGCAGCAGGGGCCGCGCTCACAGCAGGCTTGGCAGGTGCTTCAGCAGCAGTCCCGGTCGCAGCAACCTTCCGTGCGACCGGCGCCTTCGGAGCAGCCTTCGCCTTCGCAGGAACTGTTGTTGGCGGTGGGGGTGGGGGAGCCGCAACTACAGCAGTTGCCGTACCAGCACCAGCGCCCTCGCCAGCGTCGTCAGACGCCTTCTTGGCCTTGGTCGCCTTCTTCGGAGAACGCGCCTTCTCAAGGTCGACCTTCTCGGTCTTCTCCACAGCGGTGTGCGGCGACTCCTCAGTGTTCTCAGTACTAAACCACTCGCGCACCGTCTGCTCAAGCCCGATCGAAATCGTGGACATGTGGTTCTTGATGACATCCTTCGGGATGCCCTCCGCATGACACTTCTCGACGATCGCTTTAGATTTGATTCCGAGTTCTTTCGCGAGCTCGAAGATTCGTGTATTAGCCAAGTGGTCCTCCGTTCATCGAACGGTCAATGAGTTACTGTTCTCTTCTGTCCTTGCGTGAACCCGAAAGCCCACGCCCTATCAATCAATGTCTTCTACCCAGCATTAGCCGCCAAGAATATCTGAAGCCCGGCTGTCCGCCTCCGCCTCAGCCGCCTCGTCAACAACAGCGTCTTCAGTCACAGGTGCCGCTTCAAGCGCACCGCCCAAAATCGCAGCCGCCGCAGCCTCAGGATTATCCGCAGGGTTCACATCACCGGAAAGAATCGACGAAGCCGCCTCTTCTTCCTCTGCACGCTTGGCCGCCGCCTCTTCCTTCTCGCGTGCCTGAATCTCGGCAACAACCTTCGCCTTGGCCGCACAAAGCTCAACAGCCTGCTCGGCAACCTCAGGCGTCAGCTCAAGCTCAGCCTCAACAACCTCAGCGCCGATCTCCTCGATGTCAAACACCGAGATCATGCCCAAAGCCGCCAAACGATCAACCTTGTCCTCGGTCACACCCTCGATCTCAGTCAGGGTCTCCGACAAGGTCGTCAGACCCTTGGTGAACTCTTCCGGAGTCAGAATATCAACATCCCACCCCGTCAAACGAGCACCAAGCCGAACATTCTGACCACGCTTCCCGATTGCAAGCGACAACTGGTCATCGCGAACAACGACAGTCGCGCGACCAAGCTCAAAGCAAAGCGAAATCTCGTTGACCTCCGCAGGCTTGAGTGCATTGGCAATCAGAATCTGCGAAGACTCGTTCCAGCGAACAATGTCGATCTTCTCGCCATTCAGTTCTTCAACAATCGTCTTGATCCGCGATCCACGGATACCAACACAAGCGCCCACAGCATCAACCTTCGAATCAATCGAAGAAACAGCCATCTTCGTGCGGTACCCCGCCTCGCGCGCGATCGCCTTGATCTCAATCGTCCGATCAAGAACCTCAGGGACTTCAACCTCAAACAAGTACTTGATAAAGTCAGGATGCGCCCGGCTCAGGTAAATCTTCACCTGCGCCCCCATGTCCTTCACATCAAGCACAAACGCCCGCACCCGGTCCCCAGGCATAAACTGCTCGCCAGGAATCTGCTCGCTCCGAAGCATCACGCATTCAGCGCGATCAACCTGCACAACAAGCGCCCCGCGGTCATACCGCTGAGCAGTACCCGTAACAAGCTCGCCCTGACGACCAGCAAACTCTTCCATCAGCGACTGACGCTCGTCATCGCGGAACCGCTGGATCATCACCTGCTTAAAGGTCTGAGCCGCGATCCGACCAAAGTCCTCAGGACTGATCTCCAAAGGCTCGTCATACCGGAAAAGACTGATCTCCCCCGTCAACGGATCAACCGTGCAAGAGAACTCCTCAGCATCAAGCGTCCCAAAGTACTTCCGGCAAGCCGAAACCATCGCCGCCTCAAGATCAGAGATCAAAAGGGATTTCTCAACATTCCGCTCGCGGGCAATGCCGTCCAGGATCCGCATCATTTCTTGGGTGTTCATCAGGGGTCTCCGTGTCTCTTTTTCGAGTTGTCAGGTTGGTGAGTTGTCGTGGCCTCATTCATTGCCACAGGTGAATCAGATTTCTAAAAACGCAAACGACCGGAGCCTCCATAAGAGTTCCGGTCATGCAACCCGGTCGCGGCCCATCGAAGAGCCCGCAACCCATCCGAGATGGACGATCAGATCATCGCATGATCCGCGTCCTTCCCGTCTGGAGGGTGATCTGGCTGGAAGAGCCAATCACCGACATTGTGCATAACCATCGTTCATACCAAAGTCTCCTAGCAACAAGCATTCCACGCCCGTCGCCCACAAGTCTAGAACACCACCCAGACAGGATCAAACAAACATCTATATATAGACACCCGCCCCAGCCCACCATCCAAGCCCCAAATGCCCCAAACCCTCGCTTTATTCCGGGATCCGCTCGCCCTTGGCAACACTCCGGATCACACGCACAGCACGATTATTCCTGTGCTGCCCAACCTCAGCAGTGAACTTGGGCTCCCCCTCGATATAGATCACCGCAGGATTCTTCGAACCATGCTCCGTCACGATCATGTCCCCCACCGAAAGCTCTGAAAGCTCCCTAAGCGTGATCGATGTATTGGCAAGCGCCACCGAAGCCTTGACCCCAGACTGATCCAGGTTCTCGACAATCAGGTCCTCATAGCTCGCATCTGAATCATTCCGATTGATCGCAAACCAGCTCTGGCTGCTCAGATCGTCCATCACAGGCTCGATCACATTGTACGGAATACACAGATTCATCGTCCCCGCCCGAGACGACATCCGCATCTCAAGCCCGATCACCATCACCACCTCATTGGGAGGCACGATCTGCACAAGCTGCGGATTCGATTCATGAGCCACAATCTTGAACTCAAGCTCTTTCACACTGCTCCACGCCTCGCTCAATGCTTCGAGCCCCCGCCCGAGCACATTGGAAATCAGCCGCTGCTCGATCGGAGTCATCGGCCGCTGCGGGATAAACAAGTCCTGGTTCGTCCCCCCGAGCAACCGATCAATGATCGGATAAATAATCAGAGGCGAAATCTCAAGACACATCTGCCCCTCGAGTTTGTCCGTCTGAATCAGGTTGTAACTCGTCGGGTTCGGCAGCCCAGATACAAACTCCCCGTAAGTCATCTGCTCACACGCCGCCACCCGAACCTCAACAATCGTCCGCAAGAACCCCGAAAGCGACGCACCAAAGTTCCGTGCAAAAGCCTCGTGCAGCGTCTCAAGAGCCATCATCTGGTCCTTGGACACACGCTCAGGACGCTTAAAATCGTACTGCCGAACTTCAATATTATCCAGATCCTTCCGCGTACGCGAAAAGATACTGATCTGAGGCTTCTCTTCAGTGGACTCAGTATCGTCCACCGCCGCCATCAGCGAGTCAATCTCATTCTGGTCAAGCATGCCCATCGGCGCAAAGCTCCATCAAACACAAATACCGCCCTCGTTACAGAGAGACAGCCAATTGTGCTATCTATCGGGCACCGGAGCCCAAATTCTCCATGATTTGGCCCAGGATTTCATCCCAGATGACGATCATCGGGAACAATCACCCCATACCCGCCGTTGGCCATCACGACCAATCAGCGACGATACCATCCACATGATCAAGTTCCAAGGCCTCGGAGTTCCACCCAAATGCTCAAACGCATGATCTCAATCCTCACCTTCGTCACCCTCCTAGCCCTCTCGGCCCAAGCCCACGCCCAGCCCGGATTCGGTTCCGATGACAACCCCGTCACCGTCTCAGCCGCCGCCTCGACCACCACCGTCCAGCCCGGCGGAAACCTCGTCATCGCCGTCGTCTTTGACCACGACGAAGGCTTCCACATCTACCCAAACATCCCTGTCATCCCCGAACAACTGGGCGACTTCCCAGCAATTGCCACCACCATCGACCTCACCCTCCCAGACACAGCAATCGCAGGCCAGATCCAATGGCCAGATACCCACACTTCCGTCGTCCGCTTCCTAGGCCCCCCCGTCGATCTCCTCACCTACTCCGGCAAGGCCGTCGCCTTTATCCCCATCCAAATCAACCCCGACGCCCCTCTCGGCGACCTCACCATCGACATCGAAACCTTCTACCAAGCATGCGACGACACCACCTGCTTCGCCCCAACCGCAGACAATCTATTCATCACCCTCACCATCACCGATACCCCAGCAACCGTCACCCCCAACGCCCTCTTCGACAACTTCGACCCCACCGCATTCTCCAATCCTGACACCTTCGATGGCTCCCAAAAATCCACCACAGAACCAATCAACAACCAACGCCAGTTCCTAGGCCTCTTCGTCCTCCCCCCAATCGACTCCCCCGCAGGCATCGCCGTCATCGCCCTCGCCGCCGCCTTCGGCGGGTTCATCCTCAACCTCACCCCCTGCGTCCTCCCAGTCATCCCGCTCAAAGTGATGACCATCACCAACCACGCCGGCGAAAGCAAATCCAAAGCCATCAAACTCGGCACCATGATGGCCCTCGGAGTCATCGCCTTCTGGGTCGGCATCGGCATCCCAGTCGCCTTCGTCGCAGACTTCGTAGACCCCTCAATAATCTTCGGCGTATGGTGGGTCACCGGTATCATCGGACTCCTCATCGGAATCATGGGCCTGGGAATCATGGGACTCTTCACCATCAAGCTCCCCCAAGCAACCTACATGATCAACCCAAAAGCGGACTCCTCCTCAGGCTCCTTCATGTTCGGGATGATGACCGCAATCCTCGGCCTCCCCTGCTTCGGATTCGTCGCAGGCGCTCTCCTCGCCGGAGCCGCCACCATGCAACCCTGGCAGGTCATGACCATCTTCTTCTCCCTCGGCTTCGGCATGGCCTTCCCCTACCTCATCCTCACCATGAACCCCAAATGGATGAACAAAATCCCAAAGACAGGCCCAGCATCAGAACTCGTCAAACAAGTCATGGGCCTCCTCATGCTCGCCGCAGGTGCCTACTTCCTAGGCACCACCATGATTTCCATCGCATCCGGGCAAGGGTGGGGCACCCCCTGGTGGTTCAAAGCCATTCACTGGTGGGTCATCGCCCTCCTAGGACTCAGCGCCGGCGGACTCCTCCTGGTCCGCACCATCATGATCTCAAAGCGCTTCGCCCCAAGAGCAATCTTCAGCATCATCGGCATCCTCGTCGCCACCAGCGGTATCGCCATCGCCTCAAACCAAACCTCCCACCTCTACCACTACTTCTGGCAGCCCTACACCCAAACCGCCCTCGACAACGCCCTAGACAGCGGCAAGGTCGTTGTCCTCGACTTCACCGCCGAATGGTGCCTCAACTGCAAAACCCTCGAAGCCACCATCCTCTCTCGCGAACCCGTCAAATCCCTCCTCCTGGGCGCCGATGTCATCCCCCTAGCCGCTGATCTCACCTCAACCTCCGCCCCAGGCTGGCAAAAACTCCGCGACCTCGGCCAGACCGGAATTCCTCTGCTCGTCGTCTACGAACCCGGAAACCCAGACCCAATCTGGCTCTCCAACGCCTATTCCTCCAGCCAGGTCGTCGATGCGATCAACAGTGCCCAAGCCCAATAATCCGCCCCCAAAGACCTCAAAATCAGCATCAAACCCACCACATGTCATGTTGATTCAAAAACAGATTGACCAACGCCACTTTATGGTCTATTTTTACCCCTGCAGACCCGATGAATGTCAGGTCAGCGACAACCAAACGCGGGTGTAGCTCAGTGGTAGAGCGTCACGTTGCCAACGTGAATGTCGACAGTTCAAATCTGTTCACCCGCTTTCAGACGCCCGGCTCATTTGAGCTGGGCGTTCTGCATTTTAATCTTGCCCAACCCGCTCAAAGCTCACTCAATAGACCCCAAAATGCCCTATTTAATATACGAAGATGCGATTTTCAATTTTGTACTTGTATTCCAAACAGAATAATGGTTCAATGCGTCCGTTGTCGTATTTGTACGGACGATCAACGACCAAGCCTCAAAATGAAGGCTTCAATCAAGAGGGCCAACCATGAATACGCCGTTCGGGAAACGAAAAACACGCATTTCAATACTCACAATCCTCGCAATCAGCGGCACATCACTTGTCGCACTCGCTCAGGATTCCAAAAAATCTTCACCCGCCAAAGATCAAAAAAGATCACTCAACCAACGAAACGCACAACCAATAGGCCCCGTAAACCCCAACCACGCACCACCCCCAGGCCCCGCGACCTTCCCAGACCAGTTCCGCACAATCGACGGCATCTTCAACAATCCAAACAACCCGCTCTGGGGAGCCGCCGGGACAAACCTCGTCAGACTCCTCCCCGCACAATACGCCGACGGCCAAAACACACCCTCGGGCACCGACCGCCCCTCAGCCAGAAGCATCTCAAACGCCATGTGCGCACAAGACGACCTCTCCATGCCAAACGGCTACGCCTACTCAGACTTCATCTGGCAATGGGGCCAGTTCCTCGACCACGACATCGATGAAACCCCAATCGCAAACCCCGCAGAGCACATGGACATCCCCGTCCCGATGGGCGACCCATGGTTCGACCCCAACTGGAGCGGCACCCAAACCATCCCCCTCGACCGCTCCGCATACAACCATGTCAACAAAGTTCGCGAGCAGATCAACAACATCACCTCCTACATAGACGCATCAAATGTCTACGGCTCAAGCACAGATCGCGCAAACGAACTCCGCACCAATGACGGCACAGGGCGACTGAAAACCAGCACAGGCGATCTTCTCCCCTTCAACACCAACGCCCTCGACAACGCCCCAACCGCCCACGACCCATCCTTCTTCCTCGCAGGCGATGTCAGAGCAAACGAACAAGCCGCCCTCACCGCGATGCACACCCTCTTCGTCCGCGAGCACAACCGCCTGGCCGATCAGATCGCAGCAGACAATCCCGGGCTCTCAGGCGAGCTCGTATACCAATACGCCAAAGCAATGGTCACCGCTGAAATCCAGGCCATCACCTACAACGAGTTCCTACCCAAACTCCTCGGCGACAACGCCATCCCACCCTTCTCTCACTACAACCCAAACATCAACCCAGGAATCTCCAACCTATTCGCCACCGCCGCCTACCGCGTCGGACACACCATGCTCTCCTCGCAAATCCAACGCATCGACGCCAGCGGCGCAGAAGCAGCAGAAGGACACCTCCCACTCGCCCAAGCATTCTTCAACCCCTCCCTCATCACAGATCACGGCATCGATTCACTCCTCAGAGGGCTCGCCGCCCAACGCGCACAATCAGTTGATGTCTTCGTCATCGACGATGTCCGCAACTTCCTCTTCGGTCAGCCGGGATCAGGCGGATTCGACCTCGCGTCCCTCAATGTTCAACGAGGCAGAGACCACGGGCTCCCAAGCTACAACGACATCCGCATCGGCTACGGCCTTTCTGCCGTCAACGGCTTCGGCGAGATCAACTCAGACCCAGAAGTCATCGCAAGACTCCAGAACGCATACGCAAATGTAGACCAGGTCGACGCATGGATAGGACTCCTCGCAGAACCCCACCGCCCGGGCGCTTTCGTCGGCGAAACCCTCTGCCGAATCCTCGGCGAGCAGTTCGCAAACCTCCGCGACGGCGACCGCTACTGGTACGAAACCTACCTCCCCGCAGACCTCATCGCCCAGGCCCAAGCCATGACCCTCGCAGAAGTCATCCGGGCAAACACCTCAATCGGTGCCGAGATCCAAGATGATGTCTTCGCCGTAGCCCAGCCATGCCCCGCAGACCTCGTCGAACCATTTGGTGTGCTCAACTTCCTAGATGTCAGCGAGTTCATCGACCTCTACTCCATGGCAGACCCCGCAGCAGACTTCGATAACAACGGCACATTCAACTTCCTAGACATCGTCCAATACCTGTCCGCATTCAGAGCAGGATGCCCGTAAGCCCAAACCCCCAGCCGAGTTCATAGAACCCAAAACCAATGGCCGTTCTTCAGAAGAACGGCCATTTTCATATCAACCCACATCAATCTACTTTTATAACGAATCCCTAAACCAAAGTTGTTGGCCGGATGCAGCGGATGAAACTTCAATCTTGATCACCGAAGCTCTCCACCACAGACCCCAGCGATCAAAAATAGGGAATTTTGGTAGGCACACAGTTAAAAGAGCCCAATTCAGATCAAAAACGCCGGTGATTCCTGTAATATATCAGGATCTTCGTGTAATCTATCTAAGATATAGATATATGGGATCATTTATTCGTTGATCACGACTCACACTAAACTATGTGCGAACAGCCTGGGCATTCATGCGTATAGACGCCCAGTCTCAGATTGACATGAGTCAAAGGCCATACGCACAGAGCCCCATTCTACCTTCCGTTCGAAGGAACTCACGATGTCGTTTGAACTCAACCCTACATTGAGAACCGACGAGCTATGCGCGACCGTCTACCAAGAGCTCCGCAACATCGCCGCCTGGCACCTCTCCACATCCCACCAATCAATCACCCTCGAAGCCACAGAACTCGTCCACGAAGCCATCTCAAGAGTTCTCAAGCAACGCAAAGACAAGTGGAACGAACGCACCCACCTCCTCGCGATCGCCTCCATCATGATCCGACGCGTCCTCATCAACCACATCCGCGATCGCTCCGCAACCGTCCGAGGCGGCGAGACGACCACAACCTCAATAATCGTCGAACTCAGCGGCCAGCCCGGCTTCTCAGAAAGTCAACTCCTCGAACTCAACGAAGCCCTCGAAAGACTCGAGAAAGTGGCCCAGCGCCAAGCCAAAATCGTCGAGATGAAATACTTCGGAGGCCTCTCCACAAGCGATATCGCAACATACCTCGAAGTCTCAGAACGCACAGTCCAGCTCGAATGGAACCACGCCCGTCTCTGGCTCGCAAGAGAGCTGACCCATGAATAACGAGCAACGCCACAACCAAATAGGAAAAATCCTCCAGGTCGTGATCGCCACAAACCCAGACTGCCGTGAAAAAATCATTAACGATCTATGCCAAGGCGATGCAGAACTCGAATCCGAAGTGCGATCCCTATTGGAGCATGAAAGCCAAGCCAACGACCTCCTAGGCTCCCCCCTCGTAGACGCAAACACCGTCATCGATTACCGCCCAGAAGTCCAAGGCTCAGGCACGATCCAAATCCCAGGATTCACACTCAAAAAAACCCTCGGACAAGGCTCCAGCAGCATCGTCTACCACGCAATCCAAGAGAACCCCCAACGCGAAGTCGCCATCAAAGTACTCCGCCCCCTCAGCTGCTCCCAGCAAGCAACCTCAAGAATCCAAGCAGAAGCGCACCTCCTCGCCCGCCTAGAGCACCCCGCGATCGCAAGGATCTACCAAGTCGGTGTCATCGAATCCCATCTCCACGCACAGCCCTTCCTCGTCATGGAATACGCCCAAGGCCAACCACTCTCCAGCTATCTCAAAGACAAAAATATCACCTTCCATCAGCGCATAAATCTGATCCTGGAACTCTGCGAAATCTTTGAATACGCACACAAAAACGGCGTCGTCCACCGAGACATCAAACCCTCAAACATCCTAATACACAAGGACCCCGATTCAGGGAAGCTCATCCCAACAGTCATCGACTTCGGTATCGCAAAGCTCATCCACGGCCAAGCAATCCCCATCGACATCCAAACAATAAACCCAGAAATCTTCGGCACCCTCCGCTACATGAGCCCAGAACGACGCAACGGCAAATCCTCAGGCGACACAGTCTCCAGCGATATCTACTCCCTAGGCGTCCTCGCCGCAGAGGTCCTCGATGGAACACTCTGCTGCGAACACTCAAAGAACATCTACAACAATCAGTCCAACGACTCAAGCCCAACATTCCCCAAGCCCATCGCTCAAGCCCTCTGTCGCATGATCCACCCCGATCCAGCAATGCGATACGAAACAGTTCAGGGCGCCGCCGACAGCTTGCTCAATGCCGTTCAGGCATCAAATCAACCCAGCTCCGGATTCGAAAGCTTTACCGAGAAAAGCCCCCTCACAAAGATCACATCCCGTGCCACAGCAATTGTCGCGCTCGTCGCAACAGTCATGATTCTCCCCGGCTCAGTCTTTGTGAATGACTTCACATACCTACAAGAAATCGAATCTGGCTATTACGAACCCGAGCCCGGCTCGATGACAGAGGCGATGAAAAACCAAAATCTAGAATTCCAAGATTCAGGACCCTCCGATAAGTATTCCGTACTCCATGCCCATATACGCCTCATAGGAGAACACGCTCGGAACGGGTATCACGAGGATGCAAGACGGTGGATTGATATCGTTGAGAGCCAATACGGTGATCTGAGATCGGTACCGAACAAGTTACAGCAGAGCTTTCTTCACGCTAAAGGCTACGCACTCGGCTCAGCCGGAAACAAAACCGACGCATTGCAAGCCTACCTCTCCGCGACAGATACCATGTCCTTAGATGGTGAACTCACAGAGCGGCTCGCTGGGGACTGGAGAGGAATCGCACACGGAATCCAATCCAGTGGTGACTACAAAACCGCCCGCACAATGTACCAGCAACTGATCGATCACCCATCCTTCAACAAACTAAAATGGTCCTTAAAGAGCACAGTTTTAGCAAACTTCGCAGGGCTCTATTGGTTAGAGGAGGACTTCCAAACCGCCGAGCAGATGTTCCGAAGGGTCATCGATTCTCAACCAGAAGTCCCGACATTCAGAGAAAGAAAGGATATTGGACAGTTCCACAACTCACTAGGCGTCGTACTGACCTCCCAAAATAAACTTAAGGAAGGCGAGCACCATATCAATCATGCCCTCGAGTTGACCATGAAAAGCCACCGAGTTTCTGACCCGGTCATGTGCAGGATGTACCGTAACCTCGCAAAGAACTACATCCATCAAGGCAAATACGAAGAGAGCATCTCGATCATGATCTCCGTCCGAAGTTATTGGGCCGCAATGCCAGATAGTTGGCCGCGCTATGTTGCGGAAGCAGATTTTCTTCTAGGGTCAGCATATCTCAAAACAGGTCGTCTCGAGCAAGCCCTAAGCTGCCTAAACAATGCCAATGAAATCTGCGCCAAACTCGAAGGGGTCGTTGCTAAAAAACTGCTCTCAAATATTCAAAATGCATTGGGAGCAGCACTCTGCGATTCAGGTGACACCCAGCAAGGCAAAGCCCTCATGCTCTCATCTTCCAGATCTCTCATGACCATGTACAGCACCCAGAATCCTTGGATTAACACCGCTATGCAACGCAATATAGCCCATAAAGACTGCAAATAATCTGATTCACCGATTCTTCCTCTCGCTACTAGGCCAAGAGCGTTACAAAATTTTCCGAATTTACCCAAACTCCATTGCGCCGAATCCAAAATTTGGTGCGTTGTTCTATGAGGCATGTATTTCCTGACTCACCCCCATCGGGCAGCCCTCTCCGGATGCCTGAACCAGTTCCGACCCATCGATTATTGGAGGGAGCTCAGGATTATTTAATATGCTTATGCATTCGACTCGAAAGGTCGTAACACTGACCGGCAAACGCCGGTCAGTGTTGTTTTTAGATCCTGTCTATTGCAGAAATACGACACAGTTGCTCAGCGCAAAAAAACACCCGGACCAAAATCCGGGTGCTTCAAGAAACATGATGTGTTCAGATTACCGGCGACGACGACCAGCAACAAGACCGCCCAAGCCCAAGAGTGCCATCGCACCCGGAGCAGGGACCTCGCTGCCGGAAATCTCAAACGAGTGCGCCAAAGCGCCGCCGTTTGCACCGCCGTAGGTGTTGTCGTTGCTGCCGACCGTTGTGCCATCACCGGTCAGGAAGAACTGGCCATTGGCACCAGCGTCATTAACAACCATCTGGATTACGCCAGAGCCGTCAACGACAAGGCCAGCGCCAAGCAGATCGATCGTGTAGATGAAGTTGCCCGCATCAGCAAGAGTGACCGAGAACGCGTCGACCAAAGTATCGCCAGCAGCGTTGTAGAACTCAAAGCTCACCGAGCTACCGCCAAGATCCACGCCGCCAACAAAGCGGAACTCGTTCATCGCGATCGAGCCAGCAATGGTCGAGGTGTAGTCATCAAAGCCGATCGCACCAGTCGCCGGTGGGAACGCAAAGTATCCACCAGGAGCGTCGATGCTGGAGTACAGAACACTCGCGGTGCCCTGTGTTCCTTCTTCGAGCGAGACCGCGGTGATCATGTCCGAGCTGACCTGGTTGTAGTTCGCGTAGTTACCGCCAGCAAGGTCAGCGCTCGCGCTCCCTGCGATTGCAACGACAGCAAGGGTAGCTGTTACTTTCAACATATCTGTACTCTCTTTCTTCTCTGGATGCCCGTCTCAATCAAGCTCAGGCATAAAGGCTCAGGGCAAACGCCCCAACTCTCTCTCAATGAGCCGGGCTCTCAATCCCGACATGAAAATACAGAATATCAGTCTGCAGAAACACCATCAACCCAAAAGCCAGTGATTTTCGAATAAATCATAAGAAAAAGGGCTCCGAGGAGCCCATGTCTACTGGAACAAATGAATCCAATCAAAAACCGACCAAGACGCCGGTCGTCAAACTCCGATCACACACCGGCCTTCGCCTTGGCGGTCGACCGAACATGCAACTCCCCGAGCTGCTCATCGTCCACAATATTGGGCGCCTCGCACATCAAATCCTGCCCCGTCATCGTCTTGGGGAACGCAATCACCTCGCGGATATTGTCCGTCCCGCACATATGCATCACCAAACGATCAAGCCCAAACGCCACACCCCCGTGCGGCGGAGCCCCATACGACAACGCATCCATCAAGAACGAGAACTTCTGCTTCGCCTCTTCTTCGCTCAAGCCGAGCAGCTCAAACACCTTCGCCTGCACATCAGCCCGGTGAATACGGATCGACCCGCCACCGATCTCCGACCCATTGCAGATCATGTCATACCCATCAGACACAATAGACTCCACCATATCGATATCACTCGCATCCGCAGACAACAACCGCTCGACCTCATAGTCAGACGGAGCCGTGAACGGATGGTGCAACGCGTGGTACCGCTCCGCGTCCTCAACCCACTCAAACATCGGGAAGTCATACACCCAAAGGAAGTTCCAAAGCCCATCAGGAATCAGATCAAAGTCCTTCGCGATCTTCAACCGAAGCTCGCCGAGCGACCGCGAAACAACCCCATAAGTGTCCGCCGCGAACACAACCGCGTCCCCGTCTTCCAATCCAAGGGCAGCCACAAGCTCGTCTTTAATCTCGCCTAAAAACTTGCCGATCCCGCCCTCAAGGTTGCCATTCATAAACTTCGTCGTCGGGATCCCGCCCGCGCCAAAGTCCTCCGCAAACTTGCTAAACGCATCAGTCGTCTTCCGAGTAAACTTCTCGGCCAATCCCGGAACCCGGAACGCCTTAACGCATCCCTTCTCCATCCCAAGAGCGTTCTGGAACACACCAAAGTCCGTCTTCCCAGCAATCTCAGAGATATCAATCAGCTTGAGATCAAACCGAGTATCAGGCCGGTCGCTCCCGTAGTTGTCCATCGCGTCCTTGAACGACATCCGCGGGAACTCCCCAAGCTCCACGCCCATAATCTCTTTCCAGATCTTCTGAGCAAACCCCTCCATGATCTCAAGCACCGCATCGCGATCCACAAACGCAAGCTCAAGGTCAATCTGCGTAAACTCCGCCTGACGATCCGCACGCGGATCCTCATCCCGGAAACAACGCACGATCTGCAGATACCGGTCACACCCAGCCATCATCAAAATCTGCTTAAACAACTGAGGCGACTGCGGAAGCGCATACCACATCCCCTCCTGCTGACGCGATGGCACCAAGAAGTCCCGCGCCCCCTCAGGCGTAGACCGGCACAACATCGGCGTCTCGATCTCAAGAAACCCCTCGCCATCAAAGTAATCGCGCGTCAACTTCGTCAACCGATGCCGAATCCGCAAGATCTCCTGCATCGCCGGGCGACGCAAATCCAAATACCGGTACTGCAGCCGAGTCTCCTCCGCAGGCAAGTTCTTCTCATCACTCGGAAGGAACGGCAGCTTCTTCGTCTTGGACAACACATCAAGCTCAGACGCAACAATCTCAATAGACCCCGTAGGAATCTTCGGATTCTTCTTGGCCCGCTCACGCACAACACCAGTCACACTGATGCAGTCTTCGTTCCGCAGCCGATCACCCGCTTCAACGAGTTCCTTCGCCGAGTCCTCGCTATCAAACACAACCTGCGTAATCCCGTCCCGATCCCGCATATCCACAAAGATCAACCCACCCCCATGCCCACGGAAGGCATTGACCCATCCGTTGAGAGTGACAGTCGATCCGATGTCAGATTCAGTAATCTGCCCGCAAGTGTGCGTCCGCATGCCCATAGTTCATCTCGCCTATGCAAAGGTAAAAACACCCGATCCAGGCCAATTCCCCGATCGAATATAGATAGTAGCCGCGGGCGGGTGCCATGTAGGTGCCGTCTTGGGCTCCGGCATGCCTTCAACCCTCCGCCATATACTAAAAAAAGAGAGGCCCGAAACGCAATAAATCACGCCCGGGCCTCACGCACAGGACTATCGAAACCGCCGGTCACCCTCAACGCTCCAGCAACCGGGACAACCCACCCCCAAACCCAGATATTCCTCTCAATCCAAAAATCATCCCCAGCCTCGCCCCTTCTATCATCGACAATGGACATCCTCAACGCATACCCAGACCGCCCAAACGACCGCCCGATCCATACCCCCCAAGGCGGCCCCCCGCAAACAGACCGCATCCCCCCAGCCGTCTACCAAGCCATGGGCGAAGAACAGATCGTCGAGATGTTCTACGCCTTCTACGAGCGACTCGCAGAATCCACCATCGCCGACATGTTCCCCAAGAGCGAAAAAAACCGCAAAGTTGCCGCCAAAAAGAACGCCTCCATGTTCGTCTTCCTCTTCGGAGGCCCGCACCTCTTCCAGCAACGCCACGGCCCACCCATGATGCGGGCCCGACACCTCCCCTTCATCATCGACGAAGCCGCAAGACAAGAATGGCTCCGCTGCTTCAAAGAAACACTCGACGAAGCCCCGGAACGCTTCTCCATGCCCGCAGAGCATGTCGAGGCCGTGTGGAAATTCGTGTATGATTTCAGCGGGTGGATGGTCAATGCGGCTGATACAAAGGAAGAGGACTCAAATGAATAGAACCATGAACCAGATCGTCCCCGCTCTCCTCACCGCCGCCTGCATCACCGCCTGCATCACCGCCTGCATCGGCGGCTGCGAAGTCATCGAAGACACCGGCGATGCCATCGGCCTCACCGGCGGCAAAATCAACCACTCAGATATCGACACCCTGCTCGACAACTGGCACCACGCCGCCGCAGTCGGAGACCTCGACACCTACATCCACTCAATGACCGAAGGCTCAATCTTCATGGGCACAGACGAGTCAGAACGATGGACCCGCGATCAACTCCAGGCCTACGCAGAAAAACACTTCGTCGACGGCAGCGGCTGGACATACACCCCAAGAGACCGCTTCGTCAGTACAAACGCCTACGGCGATGTCGCATGGGTCGACGAAACACTCGACAACACAAAGTACGGCATACTCCGAGGCACCGCCGTCCTCAGAAAGAACGGCGACGACTGGCGCATCGCACACTACTCGCTCACCTTCCTCATCCCAAACGACGCCGCCGGATCCATCGTCGATCTCATCGAAAGCAGCGGCAGCACCGACTCGGGCGGATGATTATTTCAGGACAACATAGAGCGCGTGGATGAGTCCCGGAACCCAGAAGATTAGCGTCAGGACAATGTTGATGATGAGCGGGGCGCCGATTCCTTTTTTAAGACCCACCGCCAGTGGTGGGATCAGGATCGCGATGATAACCATAAGAAGGGTGTTGGTTTCTAAATCAGCCATGTGTCTTACTCCTGTAGATTGCGATTTCAGAAGTTTGATGATAATGGAAGCAGGGATTTGATGCTTGGAATGGAGGTATAAAAAAACCGAACCATTGGCTCGGGTTTGGGTGGGTCAGGTTGGATTCTGATTAACGGCGGCGTTTGGCGGCAGCAAGCCCGGCGAGCCCCAAGAGCATTGCCGATCCCGGCGTTGGGACAGCATGGAAAGTACCAACAGAAACCTCAGTGGCGTTCCCAGCACCCCCCCCGGCTCCGAAATCGAGCGCGATCCAGAGGACACTGCTGAAATCTTGGGACGCATCGAAATCAGAGAACATAACCTCAGTCATGCCTTGGTGCGCCTCGATCCGAACCGAGAAATCGAGAAACGCCCGAGTAAATGTGCCGTCGCTCAGTTTGGCGAGCATCTGGGCACTGCCCGTTGATCCATTGGTGTCATACGCATCAAACCGGAAGCGATCGTTCTTACCACCTTCGGTAAGATCATGAGGCCCGGTACCTTGACGATCTGGACCGTCCCAGTAAGTCGTAAAGAAACTACGAGCTCCATTTGTCGCCGAGAAATTCAGACGGTTGTTTGCAATCTCACCAAAGACCTCACCAATGCCCGTAGTGTTCTGCTGGAATATCCGACGCGTGCCGCCGAGCATATCGCCGGTCATGGTCTGATCCCAAGAGTGACCAAAGTAAGGACCCTGGTCAACCGACCAGTCGTCGATGATGAGATCCGCCTGAGCAGTGGATGCGGCCGCAAGCGCGAGCGCTGCAATGATTGGAGTTGGTTGAATCTGCATGAAGTGTCCCTTTTTGAACTGATCTGATTTCTAAAAAAGCACCAAGACACCTCACGAGCGGGGCCCGGTGCGGGTGAAAGGTACATCCAGTCAATCGATTCACAAGCGCATTTGGAAATGAAATTCTTGCCATACAGGACGCTTGCATCTGAATAAGGGCGTAAGTGCTTGTGTGCTAAGAGATAGGCAAGCGTGTCAGCAGTGCCAGGTCAGTTGCTGAGTAGAAAGATTCTGACTCCATCGTACTCGAAAGTGACTGTTGCAGCCCTACCAACATGGAATCCCTCTCCCTGCTCCCCGGCTGTTGATTCAACAATCAACCACCCAGCCCCAGAGCCGGCGAGGCTGTTGATGTAGTTCTCAGAAAGATCATCTGTGGTAATCAGCCAGCCCTTCCTGTTAGCCATGTACAGAACATACGGATCAAACGCCGTGTCATCGCGGGCAAGGACCACGAGCTCACCAGCATTGGTATTGTCGGCTATCAACCCTATGAGCCGCTGGTCAGCTTGCGGCGGGTTGAGTTCCTTGCTGAAGGTGTTCCATAGGGTTCGAGAACTGAGAATGAAGAAGATCGCAGCGAGCAGGGTTTGGATTGTGGGGGCGTGCTTGCTGCGGGTGATGCCTCGGGAAAGGAAGCGGCCGATGTAGAACGCGGCGGGGACGGCTATCGGGAGCTGGTAGTAATCATGCACGCGGTGGCCCTGGGGGACGAGGACGATCTGGATGAGCATGGCGAGGAGCCATGCGTCGAAGAGAATCTCGGTTGGTTTGCGGTTGCGCATGATGAGGCCGAGGGCGGCGAGGGGGAAGCCGATGATGGCGAGGTGGTCTTCGATGATCTTGCCTACGAAGAGGTCCTTGTAGAAGGTTGGCTCGAGGAGGAGTTCGAAGCGGTTCCATTTGTCGCTTTGGCTGATGCCGAATGTGAGGCCGGTTTCTTGGTAGAGGGTGTGGGCGTGGGTGTACCAGGCGATTACTGGGATGAGGGATGCGATGGCCGCGGCCCAGAGGGTGGGGGATTTGAGGGGGTTTGTGCCGCGGGATTGGAGGATGACGGCGAGCATGGGGAGGCCTACTACGAGGGCGGGGAGTTTGAGGAGGCCTGATAGGGCGGCGAAGAGGGCGGCGGCGATTAGGTAATGGGATTTTTTAGATCGGGACCAGAGGGCGGCGGAGTAGGTGGCTCCGAGCATTGAGCAGAGCATCCAGGATTCGGGTTGGATGGATCTGGAGAAGAAGATGTTGAGGGGGAGGGCGGCGAAGAATGCGGCGCTCCAGAGGGCGGTGCTTGGATCGGAGAGGAGCTTGACTAAACGGTAGAAAATGAAGAGGGCGATGAGGCTGGCGGTGATGGAGAGGGATCTTGGGATCCAGTGGTGGGGGCCTAGGAGCGTGTAGGACTTTGCTGTGGTCCAGCAGTAGATTGGGAACTCCATTTCGACATGGCCTGTTGTGTCTTTGCGCCAGTCGACTTTGGGGTGGAGGAGATTGCCGTCGGACTGGGACATGTTTTTGGCGACGGCTGCGGTGTCGGATTGTCGCCATTGGTGATGGCCGGCGGGTGGGGCGTTCAGGTTGATGAAGCGGGCGGAGAGGCCGAGGATGAGGAGGGTTGCGATGAGGAGTTTGGCGGGGGTTGACATGGAGTGGTTTATTGGCGGCGGGTTTTGGGTCTTTGGTTTGGGGATTTGTATTGTACTTGGGTTTGGGGGTTGGCGTAAGACACGGCTTGTCGCCCCCCAAGACGGTCAAGCCGTGGCACCCGTGCTTTGGGGGGGTGGGGGAGGTTGCTTTGAGGAGGGCGGTGGTGGACTTGCGGAGGGATTCGATTGAGGGGATGTGTGTGGGGTTGTCGAGTGCGGCTTGGTGGGCGAGGTCGGCGGCTTCTCTGAGGGAGGCGATGGATTGGAGGTGGGTTTGGGATTCGATGGTTGGGGTTCGGGCGGCGTTGATGGATTGGATGGCGCTGACGGCGGATTGGTAGTCTTCGCTTTGGGTGAGTTTGGCGAGTTGTGGGAGGGTGAGGCCGTGGATCTGGCAGATGAGGATGGGGGTCATCGCGGGGTTGAGGAGGTCTTCGAAGAGGGCTTCGGTAAGAGGGGGATCAGGGATCAGCGATCGGGGATCAGGGGAAGAGGAAGAGTCAGAAAGACCCCCTCCGTCGCTGCGCAACACCTCCCCCGGAAGCCCGGGGGAGGAGAATGAAGATTGGGAGGGGGTGGAGTGAGGGGGGGAGGAGGGTTGGGAGCCCTCAGCCATCTTTGGGGGGCGGCCCTCTCCCATCAGACCCCCCAACATGGGAGAGGGAGGAAGAATTGGATCGGTGGGTTGTGGTGTGTCTTGTTGCGACTGATTGTGCATATTGCCCCCTGAAATAGATGAAGTGGGGGGTTGGTTGGGGGGTGGGGAATTGTAGTTGGTCGGCGTGGGGATTGGAAGGGGGGAGGCGCGGGGCGGGGGAGATTTGCGCACGGATGTGGTTGTTGGGGGTAAAAAGCAGCACAGAGCAGAATTCTATGAATTTTATATTGCTTTTGTTGTATCATAAAGTTATGGATGAATTTGATAAAGGATTGTTCTGACCTGCCCCCATATTCTGTACCACTCCCTATGTTAGGGCGGTGGCGTTCCTTTGTCCCATCAGAGGGCTGCGGAGCGTAGCGGAGCAGGCCTCTGATGGGTGATTGACGACCCGGGTGATCCGA